>VOFB01001054.1_pt1 | contig 951152 bp, 904 predicted proteins | sample 5384141 | NCBI WGS metagenome assembly VOFB01 (sample SAMN12384721, study PRJNA508395) | human gut metagenome | isolation source: healthy gut A | host: Homo sapiens | reverse complement strand
TCGTCGATATGAACCACAAGGCCATCGACCTCGGCGCCACCGCCTACACCAAGATCGACGTTCCCGCCGATTGGGCGAACGCTGTCGACGCTGACGAGGCCGTCTCCTACGAGGGCAAGGCCGAGCTCGTCGAGCAGGTCAAGAACATCCTCGATCCCGTGGACAAGATGGACGGCGACAGCCTGCCCGTTTCCGCCTTCATGCCTCACGTGGACGGCCAGTGGGAGCTCGGCGCTGCCGCTTACGAAAAGCGCGGCGTTGCCGTTTCCGTTCCCACGTGGGACGAGACGAAGTGCATTCAGTGCAACAACTGCGCTTACGTCTGCCCGCACGCCACCATCCGTCCCTTCGCTCTCACCGAGGAAGAGGCTAAGAATGCTCCTGCCAATGCCAAGATCGTCGACATCAAGGCCGGCAAGGGCAAGGGTGTTTACAAGTACACGATGGCCATCTCCCCGCTCGACTGTATGGGCTGCGGCGTTTGCGTCGGCCAGTGCCCGGTCGGTGCTCTGACCATGGTCGGTCAGGAGAGCGAGCTTCCCGAGCAGGATGTGTTCAACTACTGCGTCTCCAAGGTCTCCGACAAGAAGGATATGCAGGATCTCACCGTCAAGGGCAGCCAGTTCAAGCAGCCCATGCTCGAGTTCTCCGGCTCCTGCGCAGGCTGCGCCGAGACCAGCTATGCCCGTCTCGTCACTCAGCTCTTCGGCGACCGTATGTACATCTCCAACGCCACCGGCTGCTCGTCCATTTGGGGCGGCCCCGGCGCTACCTCTCCGTACTGCACGGATAAGAACGGCCACGGCCCGGCATGGTGCAACTCCCTGTTCGAGGACAACGCCGAGCACGGCTTCGGTATGTATGTCGGCCAGGAGAAGATCCGCGAGGATCTGATGGCCAAGACCGAGCAGCTCCTTGCCATCGAGTGGGCACAGCCCGCACTGAAGGAAGCCGCTCAGAAGTGGCTCGACACCAAGGACGATGGCAACGCCAACGCCGAGGCCACGAAGGAATACGTCGCGGCCCTGCAGGCGAACATCGCCACCGTCGACGAGCTGGCCGCTGTGCCCAAGTTCGCTGAGCACGCCGCCGAGCTCAAGGCCAAGGGCGAGAAGTTCTGCGACTGCGACGCCTGCAAGCTGGCCTGCGACATCCTCGACAAGAAGGATTACCTCTCCAAGAAGTCCGTTTGGATCTTCGGCGGCGACGGTTGGGCTTACGATATCGGCTTCGGCGGCGTCGACCACGTCCTTGCTCAGAACAAGAACGTCAACGTCTTCGTCTTCGATACCGAGGTCTACTCCAACACCGGCGGTCAGGCTTCCAAGGCTTCCAACATCGGTCAGGTCGCTCAGTTCGCGGCTGCCGGTAAGGAGACCAAGAAGAAGAGCCTCTCCGAGATTGCAATGAGCTACGGCTACATCTACGTCGCTCAGGTCGCCATGGGCGCCAACCCGGCCCAGACCATCAAGGCCATCACCGAGGCTGAGGCTTACAACGGCCCGTCCCTGATCATCGGCTACAGCCCCTGCGAGATGCACTCCATCAAGGGCGGCATGATGAACTGCCAGAAGGAAATGAAGAAGGCTGTCGAGTGCGGCTACTGGAACCTGTTCCGCTTCAATCCCGCGGCTGACAAGAAGTTCACGCTCGACTCCAAGGCTCCTGCCGGCGGTTACCGTGAATTCCTGATGAACGAGGCGCGCTACAGCCGCCTGACCCGCGAGTTCCCCGAGCGTGCGGAGGGTCTCTTCACCCGCAACGAGGACGCGGCCAAGGAGCGTTACGAGCACCTCACCAAGCTCATCGACCTGTACGACAAGCAGTAATCGCTGCTTCTACGGTATGAAAAAGGAGCACCCTTTCGGGTGCTCCTTTTTTGCGTTACTTTATGTCTGCATTCAGCAGCTTTTCGCTGATCGTATCCATCTGCGCCTGACTCAGTGTGCCGGTCAATGCGCTGCCACCTATGCGCACGATACGCTTGCTGCGCGTTAAGACCCACGAGACGCCCCAGCCGTCGCTTTCGGTATCGAAGGCCTGCCACGCGCGGTCCGCGCCCCACGGTGCGGCGTCCACCTCGCGGTATTCCCAGTTCCGGAAGGGGCGATGCGTGCGGTAAAAGGTCACCGTGTAGTTCTGGTAGTATTTCAGCTCGCCGTCCAGACAGGCGTCGAACAGCGGCGCAAATTTCACGTCGGTGACCTCGTAGTTCAGCTCCGGCGCGTCGTCCTCATCGCCCGTGCGCATCCTCTGCGCACCGCGGACCTGAGATGCCAGCGGCGAGGATTCCTCCGCCAGCTCGCAGGAATAGCGGTCATAGTCTGTTTTGGTCAGGTCCTGCACATAGAGCGGCAGCGGATCATCGTAGGCGTAGTAAAACGATGTCTCGCCATTGGACCACGCGACCTCGTAGCGCGTGGCGTTTTCGGGCGTCTGGTCGAATTGTCCGTTTCTGACGCTGCGCAAGTAGGTAAACGAAAAAATGAACGAGAGGATCAGCACCGATACCAGCGTGATACCCCTGTTTAGCTCTGCGCTGCCGCCGCGACGCTTGAGTAGCCCCTTGATTCCCCAAATCAATGCGTCCAGCAATACAATACCCGTAAGGATGGCAAGGTAAGTCCCCCGTTCTTCCTTGTCACTGTACAAAACAACGGCACAGCCCATCACCAGCGCCAAGAGCGCCAGCATCTGTAACACAGGATGTGAGCGCGTCGGCAGGAATCTTCCAAGCTCGGCTTCGCGCTTCGCCCTGCGCCGCCAGAGGTAGTAGCCACCAAGCTCCAACGCACACAGCAGGAACAGGAGCACAGAATCCAAAATGGCCGAGAGCGCGCTTAAGCAGGAAAGCGCCGCCGCGAAATCCCTGATAAAGCCCTTACGCATGTCAAAAAATATCCACAGCGCGAGCGCCAGCATCAAAAACCAGGCGATGAGCTGTTCCTTTTTCATCGACTGGTGCAGCGTTTCCACCTGAAGCGCCGCGTCCGTCTCGATGGGCACAGCGTTTGCGTCTTCGTTGTAGAAAACGTTCATCTGCGCGCGGCTTGCAGCCTTGTTCCACCCCGCCTGCGCACAGAAATCATAGAACGTCAGCTCGCCCTCGCTCGGCTTCGTCGGGTCGAATTCCGAGGCCTCGGAGTAGTAAACAACAGAAAAACGCAGCGCCTGCGGCCCAATGCGCCGGTAGCGCCAGAAATAGCCGAGCTTTTCAATGAGCCAGCCCTGCGCCGCCATTTTCTCGAAGTGCTGCTCCATGCCCGTATGGTCGTAAAACGAATAGAAATTGTACTCATATTTTGTTTTTAGCATCGCTATCCCTCGCTTTCTCTCATTTCTCGCCGCCCGCAAGGGGCGTTATCTCTCAAATAGCTTCTCGTAGTCCCGCACCTGTGCTTGCAGGCGCTCCACCTCGTTTTGCAGCAGCGTTTCGCCCTCCGCTGTGATCTGATAGCTGCGCCGCCGCCCCTCCGCGCGCGTCTCGACGATGTACCCCGCCGCCAGAAACTGCTCGAGCAGGTTGTAGAGCGTCCCCGGACCGACAGCCACACGCCCGCCCGTCAACTCGTTCACGCGCGCCATCACGTCCATGCCGCAGCACTCCTCGCGCAGGCACAGCAGGATATAAAACATCTGCTCGGTCAGCGTGCTGAATTTCTCCCGCGCCATTGTCGGCCTCCTTTTATCGATATTCGATATTCTTGAGGAGAGTATATTATCGAATATCGATATTGTCAAGAGGGAGATTTTCTTTTTCAAAGAAAGACTCCCTCTTGTTCGCACAGGTGCGAGGGATTTGCGGCACTGGTGCCGCGGGGAAGGCAGCGCCGTAGGCGCTGCACGGGATAAGGGGGATATTCTCTCACATGAGAGAATATCCCCTTAAACCCCCAAGAAACGCAAGGGGCCTTGCCCCTTGACCCCGCACATTGGCAGTCTGTAGCTTGAAGAACTGCACGCGCTGCGCAGTGTGGGTGCAGTGTACATGGCTTCGCCATGAATCCCTGCGAGTCGTGACAACTCTCAACCGCGCCTTACTATCGTGAGGCGTGAGTGACGGTAGCATGGCGGCAGACTGCTTGCGAAATAGCGGCATTGCTGCGCTCGCCGCATTGTGGAGACTGGCGGTAAACGGAAATTAGGCTGCACTCCTACAAGATAGGCAGAGCGGCACCCGCAAGGGGTGTGCCGCATCCGTAAGGCAGCAGAGCCGCCAACGGCTGCGCAACAGCGGATGATAGAAGCAGAGGCAAATCGTCTTGCAGAACCATTGGCGGCGAGCGAAGCAATACCGCCACGCAGGCACTTCCACTCCGGAGGCACAAAAGTCATTCGAGCTCGAGACTGCCAATCTAAGCCTTTCTCTTGGGGTTCCAAAGGGGGCATTCTCTTTTGCGAAAGAGAATGCCCCTTTGACTCGCCCCCTGCACGGTGCAGGGACAGAAGCAGCCCTTTCGGGCTGCAAAATCTCCGCGCGATGGAGAGCGCGCAAAAAAAGGAGCACCCCTGCGGGTGCTCCCTTTCTTCACTCTCCCAAGAGCCGAACGACACTTTCCCAGCGGAGCTGGTCCGTGTCGTAGCCATACGACTTCCCCTTCGCGTCCGTGTAGCGGAAAAACGGCCCCTCCGTCCAGTCGTTGGACGGATTCACGAGCTCGACCTTCCAGATCTCAAGCGTCGAGCCGTCGCCGTAGTCGATCACGGCGTAGGGCATCTCCTCCGGCGCAGCGGCGGTGCGGCCCGCGCCGGCCTTGTCGATAAGGTATAAAAGGTCACTGAGATCGTCGATCGATACGTCCGTTTCGCTTCCGTTCACTGTGACGCGAAACGTCTCTGTGCTTCGCGCATCGCGCGTGCTGTCCGTCAAATCGGAGATAAAGGCATGAAAACGGAACTGGTAGTGACAGGCCCAGTACGTCAGGCCGCCGAACAGCAGAAACAGCGCGCAGCAGAGCGCGATGGGGCCGGTCAAACGCTTGGGCTTCGGCTTGCCGCGGTCAACGGAATCGTAAAGTCCCATGAGTTTCCTCCTGTTCTCTTGTCCGATCAGTTTCTTTCCTCTCTATGCCGGTTAAATGCGAAAATTACTGGTTCGCCGCGCGCTCCGCCGCCTCGACGACATGGCTTGCGAGGATCGTGCTCGTCACGGTGCCAACGCCGCCGGGCACGGGGGTGATGGCCTCGACGACCGGCTCAACTTCGGCAAAGCGGGTGTCGCCGCAGAGGTTGCCGTCCGCGCCGACGTGGATGCCGACATCCAGCACGACCTGACCGGCGCGCACGCTCTCCGCGCCGACCATACCGGCCTTACCGGCGGCGACGACGAGGATGTCGGCCTCGCGGCAGATGTCGGGCAGATTCTCGCTGCGGCTGTGGCAGATGGTCACGGTCGCATGCTCGGCGAGCAGCAGCAGAGAGACCGGCTTGCCGATGACAAGGCTGCGGCCGATGACGACGACGCGCTTGCCTTTGATGGGGATGTTGTAGTGCTTGAGCAGCGCCACGCAGGCCGCGGCCGTGCAGGGAGGATAGCCGCCCTTCGTGCCGGCGTAAACGGCGGTCATGGAGCCGTCGGTGATGCCGTCCATGTCCTTTTTCGGGTCGAGCGCTGCGCGCGCCGCCTCGTCATCCAGGTGCCCCGGCAGCGGGCGGAACATCAGCACGCCGTGGACCTTCTCGTCCGCGTTTAGCGCGTGGATGTTCTCCATCAGCACCTTCTGCGTCACATCCTCAGGCAGGACGACCTGACGGACGGCGACGCCGACCTTTTCGCAGCGCTTGAGCGCACCGCGCTCGTAGGCCAGGTCGTCCTCGCGTGCACCGACGCGCAGGATGGCGAGGCATGGCTCTACGCCGTTTTTCTTCAGTTCTTCCGTCTTTGCATGGAGCCCCTCGGTCAGCGCCTTGGCGACCTCGGCTCCCTTGAGCAGCATAGCCATGGTAAAAATTCCTCCTCTGATCGACGCGGTCATCCGCGTTCTTATCCATGATTAGGATAACAAAATTAAAAATTGCTGTCAATTTCTTTTGACAAGCGCGGCGGGATATTATTTTACTTTCTTCGGCAGCTTGCCTTTTCCCTCGCTTTTTGCTACGATAGGAACGACAAATTTTGAAAGCATCAGGAGGGGCATTCCCATGTCTGTGATCGAAGAGAAAAAAGCACTGAGAACCTTTATCCGCAAGAAAGAGCGCACGCTCGACCCCGCCTACAAGGCCGAGAGCTCCGAGGCCATCTGCCGCCACCTGCTCGCGCTCGACGAGTACAAGAGCGCGAAAGTCGTCTTCGCCTTTGCCGGCACCGAAAAGGAGATCGACACCTCGCTCTTTATGAACGAGACCATCGCCGCGGGCAAGACACTGATCCTGCCCCGCTGCGCCGCCGAGCACGCCATCGATCTGTGCGTCGTGCGCTCGATGGACGACCTGGAGGCGGGCGCCTACGGCATTTTAGAGCCGAAGAAGAGCTGCGCGCTCGTCACCGCGGCGGACATCGACTTCGCCGTCGTGCCCTGCCTGTCGTTCGACCGCAAGGGCCGCCGTCTCGGTCAGGGCGGCGGGTACTATGACCGCCTGCTGCCGCAGCTCCACTGCCCGACGGTGCTCATCTGCCGCGAGCAGCTCATGTCGCCCGAGGTGCCGGTCGAGGAGCATGATATGCGCTGCACGATGCTGGTTACGGAGAAAGGGATTTTGACGCCGGAGGCGTAAAAGAGCTTTTTTCCTGCACTGGTGCAGGAGGACGATTCCCGCACCGTGCGGGAGTGCGTAAAAGGGGGATACTCTCTTTCTCGAAAGAGAGTATCCCCCTTTACAACCCCCGAGAGAAAGGACGAGGGGCCTTCCCCCTCGTCCCCGCACATTGGCAGTCTGCGGCTCGAAGAGCTGCGCAGCCTGCGGATTGCACAGCCGTTGGCAGCTTTGCTGCCTTACGGATGTGGCATACCCCTTGCGGGTAATCAGGTGCGGTGTACATGGCTTCGCCATGAGTCCCTGCGAGTCGTTACCGGTTGCAACCGCGCCTTACTATCGTGAGGCGCGTGTGACGTTTGCTCGGCGGCAGATTGCCTGCGGGCGCGGCATTGCTGCGCTCGCCGCGCTTTTTAGTCTCTTGCCGAATCGCCGTTGATTGGTTCGTCGGGGATGATGTCGCGGGAGATGATCTGGTCTTCTGCGTCCAGCAGGGCTTTTTTAAGCACCTCGCGGGCAAGGATTCCTTTGCCTTCGTCGTATAGGTCAATGGCCTCGCTCATGCTGCGTACCAGCGCACAGTACAGATTTTTGTATGTCAGCATAAAATTACACTCCTTATGCTTCATCTTTAGAAGTATATTATCATCTGTCACCGTTAAAATCAAGATAAGAAACTTCATCTTATGAAGCTGGCGGTGCGTGATGAAAATTTACTGGTCGGGCGACTCGAAAAATATAATCGGCGCAAAAGTCCGCGCGCTGCGATTGGAAAAGAAATGGTCGCAGCACGATTTGGCGACAAAAGTGCAGCTGCTCGGCTGCGAATGCTCCGACCTCACCATCCTCCGCATCGAAAAAGGCGACCGCTTCGTCCCCGACTACGAAGTCAAAGCCCTCGCCAAGGTCTTCAACGTTTCCTACGAATCCCTATTAGACGATTAAAGCGCTCCCAACGGGAGCGCTTTCACTATTTCATCCACGGCGAGCGCCAGCAATGCCGCATTCCGCAAGCAGTCTGTCGCCGTGCTACTGTCACTCGCGCCTCACGAAGTAAGGCGCGGTTGCGACCGGTCGCGACGCGCAGGGATTCATGGCGAAGCCATGTACACCGCACCCAATTCCGCAGGCCGCGCAGCTCTTCAAGCTACAATCTGCCAATGCAAAATTTCTCTCGGGGGATTGAAAGGGGGATACTCTCTTTTGAAAGAGAGTATCCCCCTTTTATCCGTGCAGTGCCATCGGCACTGCTATTCCCCATCCACGCGCAGCGTGAAAAGCCTCCTCTTATCTGCAAAGATAAGAAAACCACCCCTCGCTGCTGCGTGTTTCTTCGATCGTCCAGCCCGCTTCGACGAGCTTCTCGCGCACCTCATCGGCACGATCATCGATGATGCCGGAGCAGAGGAAAATGCCGCCCTTTTTGAGGAGCTTCCCCACCTGCGGGGCGAGCGCAATGATGACGTCCGCGACGATGTTCGCAACGATCACGTCATAGTCGCCGCCGAACTCCTTCTGGAGCCTTTTGTCGCTGAGCACATCGCCTGCGCGGACGGTGTAATGCTCCTTGCCGACGCCGTTGAGCGCGGCATTTTCATACGCGACGCCGACGCACTTGTCGTCGATATCGCAGGCAAAGGCGTCCTTCGCGCCGAGCAGCAGCGCGGCGATGGATAAAATGCCGCTGCCGCAGCCAAGGTCTAAAACCTTTTCCCCGCCGTGGATATGCTGCTCAAGCGCCTGTAAGCACAGCCGCGTCGTGGCGTGGCTGCCGGTGCCGAACGTCAATCCGGGATTTAAGACAAGCTTGACGCGCCCGTCCTCCTGCGCCTGCTCCCATTCCGGCACGACGAGCAGCCGCTCGCCGATCTCCATGGGCTTGTAGAACTGCTTCCAGTTGTTCTCCCAGTCCGCGTCTTCGACATTTTCCATGCTGAGGATCAGCGGCGCGTACTCGGGATGCTGCTTTTTGAAGACCGACAGGCCGATGCGGAACTGCGCGAGGGTATTGTAGCCCTCCGCGCTGTCCTCCAGGTAGAAGGTGATGCGGCTCTTGCCGTGCATGGACTGCATCAGATCTTCGTCGACATAGTCCCAGTACTGGTGATTGTTTTCAAGGAAGTCCTTGAAATCGCCCTCCTCGTCGATCATCAGGCTGTCGATGCCGTAGGAACTCAAAGCTCCGTCGCAGGCTCGATGCCCGCGGGCTGCGTGTCAAGGTGTAATTCCAGCCACTTCATCGCTCAGTCCCCACAAAGAACAGGCCCAACGTACCGCAGCCGGTGTGCGCGCCGATGACGGGGCCGATGAACTCATCGCGCACGTCCGTCACGCCGAAGCGCTCCTTGAGTAGCCCCTTGACGTACTCGACGGACTCCGGGCAGTTGGCGTGGCAGATGAGCATGGGCTGGTTTTTCGCCGGCTCGACGCCGATCTCGCCAACCTTGTCGACAAGCGCGCGCAGCGCCGCCTTCGTGCCGCGGGCCTTGCTCACGGGGGTCAAGCGGCCCTCGCTGTCCGTGTGCATGACGGGCTTGATGCCGAGCATCGTGCCGACCAGCGCCGCCGTGGAGCTCACGCGGCCGCCGCGCTTTAAGTGGTTCAGATCGTCGACGATGAACCAGTGGCACTGGCTCTGGATGATGGAGCGGACGTAGGCATCCAGCTCGTCGATGGTCAAATTCTTCTCGCGGCGCTCGCGCACGGCGCGATAGAGCAGCATGCCCTGCCCGCGCGAGGCGGACAGCGAGTCAATGACTAAGATCTTCGCCTCGGGGTACTTTTCGCGCAGGTCTTCCGCCGCGATGCAGGCGGACTGATACGTTGTGGACAGCGCGCTCGAAAAGCAGACGCAGAGGATGTCCTTGCCCTCCTGCAAGACCTTTTCCATCGCGTCGGTGAACTGGCCGACGTTGACCGCGGCGGTCGTGCAGTCCGCGCCCGCGGCGATCTTGGCGAAAAACTCCTCGGGCGACATGTCTGCGTGGTCAGGGGTATTCAAAAGCGTCTTGCCCTCGATGGTGAACGAGAGCGGCAGGACCGTCAACTCGAGCTCTTCGACCTCCTGCTGGCTCAGATCGCAGCAGCTATCGGTCATAATGATATAATCACGCATTACAGCACTTCTCCTTTCAGGGAAGAAAATCACATTTTTGTCTTTTGTATCCTGTCGGATGCCATATTATACCAAATTCCCCCACAGCCTGTAAATATGCCGTGAAATTTATTTTCCCTTCCGCTTCGGCATAGCCGCATGGAATTTGCAAAGGGGCGCGGCCATGCCGCGCCCCTTACCGTGCTTTTATTTTGTATCCGAGCACTGCTCCGCCTGTATTCCCGCAAGCTTCAGAAATTTTTTGTCCGTTTGAATGCTCTGGGTCAGGAACTTGCCGTCCTTGAACAGCGCGTAGGTCGTCACCGGGGCGGGTACGCTCTGTGCCTGCTCCCTGCTGGTGACGTGGATGACCTTCAAAGGCACGCGGTACGCTCTCGCGGCTTCTTCCACACGCGGCACCCAGTAGTAAGTAAACGGGCACTGGTCGGTATAATAGAGGACAAATCCTCTCTCCTCCACCGCAGGGTGTTTGGCACAGGCCTTAAACTTTGGCGGCGCCGCATCCTGCGCAAGCGGCAGGTACATCAGATTGATCCCGCATTCCGACGTGTCCGCGACGGCAAATCCCTTATATGCCAGATACTTCGGGTCAGAGAGAAACTCCCGCTTTCGCCCCTCGGATGAGAGAATGCACAGCCCCTTTCGTCCCTGCTTCTTTGCGTCCTGTATGCACCCATCCAGCAGATCATTGGAATATCCGTGCCCTTTCAGCGAGCCGGAGACCCACAGGCAGTCAATATAAAAATACCCGTCCGTCTGAATAGGGACCCACGCGTTTTCTGCCGGAATATACTCAATAAAGCACTTGCCGCGCTCCGTGCTCCGGCAGAAGACCAGCCCCTCTTTAAAGCGCTGCTTGAGCCACTCCTTTTTGATGACGCCCTGCTTGCCGGACATCGCACAGCAGATGTGCTCTTTCTCAATATTATCATCGGTGATTCGGATATAGTCCATCGAAAGAACCTCCCGGATATTTCATAAATTCTCCGCACCCTGCGGGCGCCGCCCCTTACTTCTCAGCCCGACAGCTGTCGATCTTTCAGATTCGCTTACGCCGCCGCAAACCGATAGGTGACCGAGTTCTGCCATGGCTCCTCGTTTGCCAAGTCCGTCCTGATCACCTCGCCGCCCATCTTCTCATAGAATGCTCGGGCATTCAGATTCTCGGGAACACAGTGGCAGGTAAAAAACTTCGCCCCGTGTTCCCTGCAATACGCCTTGATAAAATCAAATGCCGCCCGACCGATCCCCTGCCGCTGATATTCAGAGAGAATATACAGTGACTGCAAGACGATCCCGTCGGTTCTGCTTATCGTCAAATAGCCGATATTTTGATCGTCTTTTTGGAGCAGATACACAGAATACGCCGGATCATTGATCCGCAGCAGTTCTTTCTCCTGATGCCACGCCCAATCAAAGTTGTCGATCATATCATCGGGGTAGATCCCTCTGTAAGTAGTGCCCCAAATTTGATGCCGCAGGGCAATGATCTCCGGCACATCCTCTTTGGCCGCCTCGACAAACATACTATCGCTTCTCATAGGGCAAGTTTCCTCCCCGTAACGCTTTCAACTTTTCCACATCCAGCATACCATGCCGCCGATTTCGCCGCAAGCGCAAAAAAGCAGCGCCGGTTGACGCTGCTTTTTTTATCATCTTTGGGAAGCCGAATTACTGCTGCTCGGCGGCCTTTGCGGCGGCCTGCTGGGCTTCGATCTCGATGAGGGCGTCCTTGCGGGAGAGGTTCCAGCGGCCCTTTTCGTCGATCTCCATGAACTTGACCCAGATCATATCGCCGACGGTGACAACATCCTCGACCTTCTCGACGCGCTTGCGGTCGAGCTTGGAGATGTGGACCAGGCCGTCCTTGCCCGGGGCAATCTCGACGAACGCGCCGAACTGCATCAGGCGCACGACGCGGCCATAGTAGAGCTTGCCGACCTCGGGCACGAAGACGATATCGTCGATGCACTTCTTCGCAGCGTCGCACGCGGCGGCGTTGGCGGAGGCGATGTGGATGGTGCCGTCGTCGTCGATGTCGACCTTGGCGCCGGTGTCGGCGACGATCTTCTGGATGACGCAGCCGCCCTTGCCGATGACCTCGCGGATGCGGTCGGGGTCGATGTGCATGGTGATCATCTTGGGCGCATACTGGCTGACCTCGGCGCGCGGCTCGGCGATGCAGGGCAGCATGATCTGGTCGAGGATCTGCACGCGCGCGTCATAGGTGATCTCCAGCGCGTTCTTGATGATGGCCATGGTCAGGCCGTCGTTCTTGAGGTCCATCTGGATGGCGGTGATGCCCTTCTTGGTACCGGCGACCTTGAAGTCCATTTCGCCGTGGAAGTCCTCAACGCCCTGAATGTCGATGAAGGTGGTGAAATCGTCGCCGTCCTGAATGAGGCCGCAGGAGATACCGGCGACGGGCGCCTTGATGGGCACGCCAGCGTCCATCAGCGCGAGCGTGGAGCCGCAGATGGAGCCCTGAGAGGTCGAACCGTTGGAGGAGACGACCTCGCTCACAACGCGGATGGCATACGGGAACTCGTCGACAGACGGGATGACCGGCAGCAGCGCGCGCTCAGCGAGAGCGCCGTGGCCGATCTCGCGGCGGCCGGGGCTGCGGGAGGGCTTGGCCTCGCCGACGGAGTAGCCGGGGAAGTTATAGTGGTGCATATAGCGCTTTTCAGTCTCTTCCCAGATGGTGTCGAGCTTCTGGGCGGCGGAAAGGGTGTCCAGAGTGCAGACGGACAGGACCTGCGTCTGGCCGCGGGTGAAGAGGCCGGAGCCGTGGACGCGGGGCAGCACGCCGACTTCGGCAGCGAGAGGACGGATCTCGTTCTTCTGGCGGCCGTCGACGCGGTGGCCTTCGAGCAGCCATGCCTTGACGATCTTCTTCTGGAACTTGTAGGTGATCTCGTCGAGGAACTGATCCATGTCGGGATACTCCTCGAGGTACTTCTCGTGCCAGTGCTCGATCATCTCATTCCAGCGGGCCTCGCGGACGTTCTTGTCGTCGGTGTCCATCGCGGCCTTGGCCTCGTCCATGAAGTTCTCGACGATCTTGTCGAACAGCTCCTGGTTGAAGCTCGCGTGCGGGTAGTCGAACTTGGGCTTGCCGATCTCGGCGACCATGCGGTTGATGAGCTCGACCTGCTTCTGGTTCTCGTTGTGGGCAAGCTCGATGGCCTTGTACATCGTGTCGTTGTCGACCTCGTTCGCGCCGGCCTCGATCATGACGACCTTCTTGCCGGTCGAGACGACCGTGACGTCAAGATCGCTGACCTTGCGCTGCTCGGAGTTGGGGTTGAGCACGAGTTCGCCGTTCACAAGGCCGACCTTGAGCGCGCCGACAGGGCCGTTCCAGGGGATATCGGAGATGGCGAGCGCGGCGGAGGTACCGATCAGGGCCGCGATCTCGGGAGAGCAGTCATGATCGACGCTCATGACCGTCGCCATGATGGAGACGTCGTTGCGGAAGTCGGAGGGGAAGAGCGGGCGGATGGGGCGGTCGATGACGCGGCTGGTCAGGATGCCCTTTTCGCCGGGACGGCCCTCGCGGCGGTTGAAAGAGCCGGGGATGCGGCCGACGGAGTAGAGCTTCTCCTCAAAGTCAACGGAGAGGGGAAAGAAGTCGATGCCGTCGCGCGGGCGGGCGGAAGCCGTGGCGCAGACGAGCACGCGGGTGTCGCCGTAGCCGACCATGACGGCGGCGTTGGCGAGCTCGGCGAGCTTGCCGACCTCGAGCGTGAGGGGACGGCCAGCGAGCTCCATCTCGTACTTGTGGTAGTTGGGGAACTGTCTGTGGGTGATGATGGTAGACATTTGTCGATCTCCTTTTTTGTAAAATTCCGTATGGGAGCCGACCGTTTAGCACTTGAAAAAACGTCGGTCACGCCGCCGCTTTTTCAACTGCTAAAGCATAGCAGGCTCTCATACGCGCGGGGAAAGTGCCAAGGGTGAAAGTGTGAAAGAAGGGTGGTGCGCATGCACACCACCCTGTTTTCAAACTTACTTACGGATGCCGAGCTTGGCGATCAGGGCACGATAGCGCTCGATGTCCTTCTTCATGAGGTAGTCGAGCAGGCTGCGGCGCTTACCGATCATCTTGTACAGGCCGCGGCGGGAGTGGTTGTCCTGCGGGTGCTGCTTGAGGTGCTCGGTGAGCTGAGCGATACGCTCGGTGAGGATAGCGACCTGAACCTCCGGAGAACCGGTGTCGCCTTCGTGGGTGCGGTTGGCCTCGATGATGGCCGTCTTCTGGTCTTTGAGCATCATAATGTATGATCCACCTTTCTGAAATTCTCCCGGCACTGAGCGGCGGGTCGGTGAATCCTCCACGTCCTAAGTGCGGGAATGCGCACGATAAGCGTGCTGAATTATGATAGCACAGCTTTTTCCTATTGTAAAGCAAAACCTGTGAAATGATACCGCTTTTTTGCTTTTTCCCGTCCCTCGCGGCAAAACAGAAGAAAAAAGAGACAGCCAAGGCCGTCTCTTTTCAGCACATGCGTTCTCACTCAAAAAGCGGCCTCGCCGCTGTTTCGATTATTTTCTCAGTCCCGCGAAATGCTCCTTCGTCACCTTGATGACCACGGGGCTCAGCAGCAGCAGCGCGATGAGGTTCGGGATGGACATGAGGCCGTTGAGCGTGTCGGAGATATCCCACACGAGCGTCAGGTCCGCGACCGCGCCGGCCACAACGACGAGGCAGAAGACGATCTGATAGGGGCGGATGATCTTACTGCCGAAGAGGAACTCCGCGCAGCGCGTGCCGTAGAGCGCCCAGCCGAGGATGGTGGACGTGGCAAAGAGCAGCAGCCCGACCGCAAGGATCAGAGAGCCGGCCTTGTCGCCGAAGACTGTGGCAAAGCCCGCGACCGCCGTGGGAACGCCCGCGAGGGCATCGTTGCCGTAGTTGCCGTCCGCCGCGCCGGAGCAGAGGACGACGAGGGACGTCAGCGTGCAGATGACGATGGTATCCATAAAGACCTCGAAGATGCCGTAAAGGCCCTGCTTGACGGGGTTTCTTTCCGACGTGGCGGCGTGCGCGATCGGCGCGGAGCCGAGGCCCGCCTCGTTGGAGAAGACGCCGCGTCCGACGCCCTTGGTCATCGCGAGCTTGATGGAAATGCCCGCCGCGCCGCCGGTGACGGCAGCGGGGTTAAAAGCTCCCTTGAAGATGGAAGCAAACACGCCGGGAACGGCGCTGACATTCGCAAACACGACGATGAGCGCGCAGACGATGTAAATGACGGCCATGCCGGGCACGAGCTTTTCCGTGACCTGACCGATGCGCTTGACGCCGCCGAGCAGCACCAGCGCCACGAAGATGGCGACGCAAATGCCGGTGATGAGGCAGATCATCGTCTCCCTGCTCGCCGCGTTTTCATTGAACGCGACGGCAACGGACTTGACGGAGTCCGCGATGGAGTGCACCTGCGCGATGTTGCCGATGCCGAACGCCGCGATCGCGCCGAGCACGGCGAACACGCCGCCGAGCCACTTCCACTTCGGGCCGAGACCGTTCTTGATGTAGTACATCGGGCCGCCGCACCAGTCGCCCTTTTCGTTGCGCTCGCGGTACTTGACCGCGAGGGTGACCTCGGCGAACTTGGTCACCATGCCGAAGAGAGCCGAGATCCACATCCAGAACACCGCGCCGGGGCCGCCGAAAATGATCGCGCCCGTGACGCCCGCGATGTTGCCCGTGCCGACGGTGGAGGCAAGGGCCGTGGACACGGCCTGCAGCGGCGTGATCTCGCCGTCGCCGGCCTCGCCCTTCTTAAAGATCTTTCCGATGGTGTTTTTCCACCAGTAGCCGATCTTGGTGAACTGGATAAAGCCCACAGCGATGCTCAAGTAGATGCCCGTGCCGACGAGCAGCACCAGCATCACCGGCCCCCAGACGAAGCCGTTGACCGCAGTGTTGATCTTCATAAACTGTTCCATACACTTCTCCTTCCCAAAAATCACATTCCGTAAAACGTTTGATGAATTTCTTTCATATCTCAGAGAATACCAAATCGGCCGCCCGCTGTCAACGGGGCAAGTGTCGTTTTTTGTCGTACGCGCATGGCAAATCATACATTCTGCATAAATTTTAATGCATTCTTTACCTGCATTTAGTGATTTGCACAGCAAAACGACGGAAAATTTTTGCATTCCCCGCTTGACAACCGGTGTCCGCCATGCTATCCTAACTGTACTAACACACTTAATACAGCAGGAGGCGCCTATGTTCCACTTGATATTTCTGATCCCGGTTCTTGTTGTACTGCTGCTCGGCATTTTGCTGCTCGCCGTGCTGTGCAGCCGATGAATGCAGGAGGAATGCCATGATCACCTTAAATTACCGCGACGCGCGCCCGATCTACGAGCAGGTGTGCGACGGACTGCGGCGGCTGATCGTCTCGGGCGCGATCGCCGACGGGGACAAGCTCCCCTCGGTGCGCGCGCTGGCGACGCAGCTCGCCATCAACCCCAATACCATCCAGCGCGCCTACAACGAGCTGGAAACGAGCGGCTACTGCTGCTCCGTGCCCGGCAAGGGCTGCTTTGCCGTGCACACCTACCGCGCGCAGGACGACGCGCGCCGCTTATCGCTTGAGCAGCAGCTCCGAGAGCTTTTGCAGGAGCTGCGCGCCATGGGCGTGAGCGAAGAAGACATTCAAGCATTGTGCAGGGAGGGAGAAGCGAAATGATCGAAGTACGCGGTCTTAAAAAGACCTTTGACGGCTTTGCCGCGCTCGACGGCGCGGATCTGAGCGTGCCGCACGGCGCGGTCTACGGCCTTGTGGGGCCGAACGGCGCGGGCAAGACAACGCTGCTGCGCCACTTGACGGGCGTTTATCATCAGGACAGCGGCAGCGTGACCTTTGACGGCCAGCCCGTCTGGGAAAACGTGGACGTGAAGGCGCGCATCGCCTCCATTCCCGACGACTGGTTCTACTTTATGCAGGCGGGGCTGCGCGATATGATGCGCTTTTACCGCGGGCTGTACCCGAAGTTCGATCAGGAGCGCTTTGAAAAGCTCCGCGAGGTCTTCGCGCTCGATGAAAAGCGGCCGCTGCGCCGCATGAGCAAGGGCCAGCAGAAGCAGGCGGCCTTCTGGCTCGCCATGTGCACGATGCCGGACTACCTCATTCTCGACGAGCCGGTGGACGGTCTCGACCCCGTGATGCGCCGTCAGGTGTGGAGCCTCATCTTGCAGGACGTTGCCGAGCGCGGCACGACAGTGCTTGTCTCGTCGCACAACCTGCGCGAATTGGAGGACGTGTGCGACCACGTGGGCGTGATGAGCCGCGGCAAGCTCCTGCTTGAGCATTCGCTGAGCGAATTGCAGGACTATACCGTCAAGCTCCAGCTCGCCTTCGAGGGCACGGAGCTGCCCGAGCTGCCGCAGGAGATCAAGGTGCTGCACCACGCGCAGACCGGGCGCGTCCACACGCTCATCTGCCGCGGCAGCGCAGAGGAACTGGAACAGCAGCTCGCCGCGCTGCACCCGATCTTCATCGACGCGGTGCCGCTGTCACTTGAAGAAATTTTCATCTATGAACTGGGAGGTGAGGACTATGCGATCCGCGACATCGTTCTTTGATAAGACTCTATTCCGCAGCCAGCTCAAGCACACCTGGCCGCTCTGGCTTGGCTACACCGCCTTGTGGCTCTTCCTCGTGCCGGTCGCGCTCTTTTCAGCGCTTTCCGCCTATCAGGGCGGCTACAGCGCAGCGGATGCATCCTGTCTGCTGCTCAATACCGGCGTGCGCGGCGGCGTCTTCATTTCCTTCTTCTTCGGCCTTTTCTTTGCGATGCTCGCCTTCTCGCACCTGACGCAGAGCCGCGCGACGAACGGCTTCCACGCGCTCCCCGTGCGGCGCGAGACCATCTTTCTGACCGCCTACCTCACGGGGCTGTTCTGCCAGCTTTCCAGCATTCTCGTCACGTTTCTGCTCGGCGCGGCGATCTCCGCCCCGCTGCACCTCAGTTTCTGGAGCGTCACTGGCGCGGCCATGGGCAGCGCCATGCTCGAAGCCGTCTTTTTCTACTCCTTCGCCGTGCTGTGCATGATGATGACGGGGCAGATCCTCGCCGCGCCCGTCTTCTATTTCGTCGGCAATATTCTCGTTCCGGGAATGGAATATCTGCTGCGCAACTTTGCGGGCAACTTCCTCTACGGCTACAGCGGGCACACCGACGTTGCGCTCGGTTTCCTCTCCCCGCCCCTCTATATGTACCCCAGGGTGGACATCGCCTCGATCGAGACCTGCGAGAGCGACTCGTACTATGTGACTGCCTACGCGCTTGAGCACCGCTCTTTCATGATCCTCGCCGCCTACGCGCTCGCGGGACTTGTCATCGCCCTCATCGCGCTGCTCCTCTACCGCACGCGCAAGAGCGAGATGACCGGCTCGACGGTCGCCTTCCCGTGGGCGACGCCCATCTTCAAGTACGGCGTGGCGTTCTGTACCGCCGTTGCCCTCGGGCAGTTCCTCTACTATTTCCTCTTCGGCCAGTACCGTTCGAGCGGCAACGATTCCCTGCCCGGCACGATCCTCTGCATGGCGGCAGCGGGACTTGTGGGCTACTTTGTCGCCGAGATGCTCATCAAAAAGAGCTTCCGCGTCTTCCGCGCGGGGGCAAAGGGCGCAGCCATCGTTTCGCTCGCTCTTGTGCTGCTCGGCGTTGCGATGAGCTTCGACCTCACGGGCTATGAAAAGCACGTGCCGGACGAGAGCGAGATCGAATCCGTTTACTACACCTTCTCCGGCATGACGAACGTCACGACCGACGACGCCGATACCATCCGCCGCCTCACCGCGGCGCACCAGGCCATCGTCAAAAACCGGAACGAGCAGGCGCGCATCGCAGACGCATGGGACGCGGATACGCTCTCCCAGAGCGATCATGACGACATCGAACCCTTCTCCCTGCGCCTGACCTACTACCTCAAGGACGGCTCGCAGCTCTCGCGCTCCTATTCGCTCTACCTGCGGAGAAGCGACCTCACCGTGCCCTCGTCCGTCACGGCGCGCGTGAACGCGCTCTATATGTGCAGAGAGTCCGTGCTCCGCCGCGTCCTCGGCTACGGCTACGAGCTCCTCGGCGACACGCCGCGCTTCCTCGACAGCTATTGCTACTATTACGATGAGAACTCCAACACAAAGGACTATGCCCTCACCGCCGCGCAGGCCGAACAGGTCTACGCCGCGCTGATGCAGGACGTTCAGGATTCCGATAACGGCGGCAGCGACATCTTCGCCGTGCAGGAATACCAGTACGATCCCCCCATCTCCTTCTGGCTCGAGCTGTACTTTGAGTCCACCAATGAAAAAGGCCGCCCGGAGGTGTATACGCTCAGCCCCCATGTGAATGGCTCGACGCCCAACACCCTGCAAGTACTCAGTGAGCTGCTGCCCGAGCTGAAATCCAACACCGTAACGCCGCCCAGCGACGACGGCATTCACACTCTCCCCGCCACAGAGGACGTTTCCACCGAGGAAAGTGTGAACTGACATGGCAGAAAACGCAAAGCGGCGGCGCAGGCGCCGCCGCACCGGGAGTAAGAAAGCCTTCCTCGTCCTGCTCGCGCTCGTTCTGCTCGTTCTCGGCGGCGTGAAGCTGCGCTATGCGCTCGCCCACCGGGATCTCCCCGGTTCGAATGTCAGCGTGCCGGACTTTGTCACGGTCGACTACATTCCGATAAACGAATACTCCCGCCCCGGCACGCCGCTCAGGGAAATTTCCGGCGTGGTGGTGCACTATGTCGGCAATCCCGGCACGACCGCCGCGGCGAACCGCAGCTTTTTCGCCAACCTCGCGCTGACGCACGAGACCTACGCGAGCGCGCATTTTGTCGTCGGGCTGGATGGGGAGATCTTGCAGTGCGTGCCGCTGACGGAGATCGCCTACTGCTCCAACACCGCGAACGACTACACCGTGTCCATCGAGGTCTGCCACGCCGATGAGACGGGCAAGTTTAACGACACGACGATGGAGAGCCTTGAAGCGCTCGTCGCGTGGCTCTGCGAGACCTTCGACCTCGACCCCTCGCGGACGTCATTCGACACTACGACGTGACGGGCAAGATCTGCCCCAAATACTATGTGGAAAACGAGGACGCGTGGCTCGCCTTCCGCGAGGACGTGAGCGCGCGCATCGAAGAGGACAAAACCGCGAACGGTGAAACCAACTGACTGACCCCTCAGGAGGGAGCTCATGCACGACTTTGTTTCCTATCTTTTTTATCTGCTGCAGCGCGGCATGCGCTTTGCCGTGCCCGCTGCGCTTATCTGCGGCCTTATTCTGGCCGTCTGCTATGCCGTCTGCCGCAAAAAAGGCCGCCGCTTCCCGTGGGGGAAGGCGGTCTGCGCGGTGCTGCTTGTCGGCTGGGCGGCGGTCACGGTCTTCGTCACGCTGCTGCGCAGCGAGCCGAATGAATTTGCCGCGCGGCAGTGGAATTTGCAGCTTTTCCTTGCTTGGCGCGAGGCGTATCAGCGCTTCACGCTGCAAATCTGGCTCAACGTGCTGCTCAACATCGCGCTCTTCGTCCCGCTCGGCGTGCTGCTGCCGCTCTTGTGGAAACCGTTTCGCAAGTGGTATGCCGCGCTGGGCGCGGGCTTCGGCGTTTCGCTCCTGATCGAGCTGGCGCAGCTTTTCACCGGGTGCGGCATGTGCGATGTGGACGACCTCTTCACCAACACGCTCGGCGCGATGCTCGGCTGGTGTGCAGCAATGCTCGTGCTCGCGCTGCATCAAAAGAACAGGACGTGGCCGCGCTACTGCGCGCTGCCCGCCGCGTTCGCACTCGCACTATCCGCCATTTTCATTTCCTACGCCGCGCAGCCCTACGGCAACCTGCGCGACGCCGCCTTCACGACGGCGGATTTGAGCGTCGTCCGCTGGTCGGTCGACTTTGCGCTCGACGAGGACAGCAAGACCGCCTGGGTCTATCGCGCGCAGGCGCTCGACAACGCGGGCGCCGACCGCTTCGCCGCGGAATTCGCCGCCGCGCACGGCGTCGAATTTCCGGATGCGTACTACTACGATGACCTTGTGATCTACGCCAACCACTCTTCCGGCGACTTCCTCAACGTCACCCTGCACGACGGCACGTGGGAATACAGCTTTGGGCGCGATCACACGCCCGTTTTCGATGCGCCCGCGTCTGGTGTCACAGAGGACATGCTGCGCGAAGAGCTCGACAAGTTTGGCTTTTCCATCCCCGCCGACGCTGCGTTCACGCTCTCGCCGTATGGCGAGAGCTCTTACCGCGCGGTGTTCTCCGCCGATCTTCTCCCCACGGAGGGCGGCTTCCTCCACGGCACGCTCACTTGTGATCTGAGAACACAAGGCGACGGTCAATCGACGCTCTCGCAGCTCGAAAACCGCATCACCACGCTCGCGCCCGTGCGCGAAGAGCCTATTCTCTCCCCCGCGCAGGCGCTCGCCGCGCTGCAATCGGGCAAGAGCTTTGAGGGCGCGTGGTTCGCGCAAAGCGTCCAGCAAATTGAGGTGCGCTCCTGCACGCTCGACTACCTCTCCGATTCCAAGGGCTTCTATCAACCGGTCTACCGCTTCGAGCTGTCGCTCGCCGGTCAGGCGGGCGGCATCACCGACGCGGTCGACTATGTCCCCGCGCTCTTCTGAGCGCCGGAGTGCAAGGAGGCTTACGATGAAACGCATACTTGCCGCACTGCTCAGCTTCGCACTGTGTCTCGCGCTGCTTCTCTTCGTCCGAAGTGAGCCCGATGAACCGATCCTGCACGTTGCGCTGAAATCATCTGGCGAGCAGGACGCCGCCTACGTCTATGAAACGGTCTATGCAAGCGGCAAAAGCCGCGCCTGCGACGCCTTCACGCCCGACACCTGTGTCTTTTACACCGCAGACTACGCAGACTTTGACACCTCCGCGCTTCGCTCGCACAGGGTCAACACACTTGTCGCCACCACGCTCTATGATTCCGTCGGCAATGTCGTCGAACCCAACGAAACGATGATCGCCATGATGCACGCTGCCGCCGATCAGATCGACCATGCGATCTTCGATTTTCAGATCATCGTCGTGAACGGTCAGCGCTACTTTGCTTTTGTTAAGCTCAACGTCAACTGGTGGGATCCGTGCACGCTGTACGAGTACGAGGGCGGAGAGCTCCGCGAGCTCGCGCAGTGGGACAACATGCGCCTGCTGTCGATCGGTTTCATATGAAAAAAGCGGCTGTCTCGACAGAGACAGCCGCTTTTCCTTTTTCACTTGTTTTTCTCCAAGCTGTACGGGTCCCGTCCCGCGGCGAATTCGGCGATCATCTCCGAGGTGAGGGCGATGCCGTTGCCCGTATAGTTCTCTCGCAGCTCCTCGCGGCTGACCCACGCGCCGTCCGCCAGCTCAAAGTTGTCGAGATGGATCGTATCGTCGTCGCCGTCGAGCCTGCACCAGTAGCCCATCATGATGTTGCCGCTGATGCCCCAGGGCTGACAGCGGTAATAGCGCAGGTCCTTGACCTTGAGCCCGACCTCCTCCATCACCTCGCGGTGCACGGTCTGCTCAAAGCTCTCGGCAAACTCGGTGAAGCCCGCGACAAGTGCCGTGCGCGTCGCGCCGGGACGGTTGGCGTACTTGGTCAAAAGCAGGTAGTCCCCGTGCGTCACCGCCACGATGACCGAGGGGTTGATGCGCGGGAAGATCATGTTGCCGCACTTGGGGCAGCGCATCATGCGCTCGTTCCCATCGTGGACGAGCTTTTCTCCGCAGCGGCCGCAGTAGCGCGCGTCGCGGTACCACGAGCACAGGTGCCACGCGCTGACCGCCGCATAGGCGAGCTCCTTGGGCTTTTCCGTGCGGAAAAGGCCGATGTTGCGGTAGGAGTAGCCGTCGAGCGCGCGCTCGTTTTCGTCAAAGAGCAGGTAATACTCCCGCCCGTCGAGTTCAAAAAGATAGGTGAACGCCTCGTCGGGCTCGGTAAACTGCGCGCGCGACGGGAACTTGAGGCCGTTGTCGTCGATGCGGCGCAAAAGGTTCTGCCCGCGGAACTGCACCACGGCGCTGCTCTTTTTCGGCACGGCGTTCTTTTTCCACTCGTTGTAAAGATGCTTCGGCTCGATATCCTGGATCATGTCGGCTTTCCTCCCGCGTGTTTGTTCTTTCGCAGGGCTATTCTACAACGGATCAAAGGGATTTGCAAGCGGGGCTTATTCCTCGATCATGCGCCTGCGCTTCAGCTCTTCGATCTTTTTCCCCTCGCGCCGCACGGAAATCATACCGGCAATACCGCCCGCCAGCAGTCCCGCCACGATCAGAATAGTCAGCACCATATACACAGGTGAATCAAGCTGTGTGTCCAGCCAGCTTGAAAAGCCGTACTGCGAGATTGCCTTGTAAGCATGTCTCCCGCTTAACAGCACCAGCACCAGCGCGCCGAGCATCCCGCTGCGGTAATGCGAGCGCCGCTTTTCCAGCGCCGCGATCTTGGAGTCCAAGTCAGAGTACAGCTCAAACGCGCCGTCCGCCGTCTTTTTGCGCAGGATCAGCACCTCGCCGTACTCGCCCACCAGCGCCGCGCCCATCTCGCCGAGCGTGCGCAGATAGTCGTCCTTTTCGCCGTCGCGCGATTCGTAAAAGTATTGTACGCGGTAGGTGTATTCGTCCTGCTCCCCGCGCACAAAGCGCAGCTCATCGCGCACGATCTCACAGCACTGCCAGCCCTCGTGGGACATCTTGTTGAGATAGCGCTCCATCTCCTCCACCCGCTCGGGGGCAAGCGGTGCTCTGTTCCACTTCTTCGTCATCGTCTCTGCCATTTCTGTTCTCCTTTCACTCTTCGATCAGGCGTTTCCGCTTCAATTCTCCATACGTTTTCCCCACACGGGCAGCCTGCATTGCGGTCCTTACCGCCGCGGCGGTGCCCAGCACACCCAGCACCGCATACCAGACGATGTGCTTTCCCCATAGCCGCAGCGATAAAAAACTTGGCTGGTGATAGGTCTCTCTTAGGTCGGCATACATCGCGTCAAAGCTGACAGCCAGATCATACCAGACCCACGTGTTATAGAACCAGTCAGCCGCTAGCAGCGCAAACGCGACCGCCAGAATGATCTTTATCCGCATCAGTCGCCGCGCGTCCATGATCTGCGCATCGAGGTCAGAATAGAGCGTAAACGGCGCACCGTCCGCTCTCTTGCGCAGTACAAGGAATGAACCCATATCGCCGACCTTCTCAACGCCTATGTCCGCGAGCGTTTTCACATAGTCGGCACGCTGGCCGTCGCGTGATTCGTAGATGTACTGCACGCGGTATTCGTACTCGTTCGGTGTGCCGCGGCGGTAGGTGTAAGTGCCGTAGGTACACTTTTCCAGCAGCCAACCCTGCGCCGCCAGACGCGCAAATTCGCGCTCCAGTTCCCCCGGTTCCAAAAAACAATAAGGAAGGTGCCAGACCCGCTTTGTGTCCTTTTCCATCGTTATCCTCCTCTCAGTTCCATTCGCTTGTCAGCGCGTCGCCGTTTTGCGTCAGCTCATGCAGTCTTCGCAGCTCCGCGCGCACGGCCTCGCGGCCCGCGGGCGTGATCTGATATTCCTTTTTGCGTCCCTCGCTCTCGTCGCCGAGCGAGACGATCCAGCCGCGCTCGGTGAGCGTTGCCAGCGCGCCGTAGAGCGTGCCCGCGGCAAGGCGCACGCGCCCGCCGCTCAAATGCTCTCCACGTTCTGCATGATGCCGTAGCCGTGCAGCGGCGTATCCAGCGAAAGCAAAATGTAAAAGACCGCTTCGGTCAGCGCCGTCGTTCCCATGTGGTATCCTTCTTTCCTCGGCCAACGTTATAACGGTAGCCGATATATCGTCTACCGATAAAGTATCATATTGCGCTCTCCCCGTCAACTGAAAAAACGGAATGCCCTCCCTGCCATCGCCCAAAGTTTTCCGCAAATACAAAAAGGCAGGGAACGCTCTCGCATTCCCTGCCAAAATAACTTATCCCGCCGCCCACAGGCGGCCAAAAGCGTCGCAGACTTTCGCGTCCGCAGACACGAAATAAATTTGAATCGTTTTTTCTGACGTCACCGTCGTGGCATTACGATTCCCACGCCCTTTTGGGCGCGCCAATCGTGCCACTTCCTCGAAACCGGCTCGCTTCATCCGCCACCGGCGGCGCTTCGCCGATTTCCCTGTGCGTGACAATTTACACTTCTCAGGCCGCAAGTGTGGAAAACGCCCGCCGATGGCGGGCGTTTTATGCGCGCAGCGGCCTGCAAAATTAAAAAACAAAGGAGCGGCAAAGCCGCTCCTTTGTTTTAAAGTTTCGTGATAACCGGTAAAACCATCGGGCTTCTCTTCGTCGCCTTAAAAAGATAGTTGCTCACCGCGCTGCGGATCGCGCCCTTGAGTTCGTTCAGGTCGCGCCCGCGCTTGCCGCGGTAGGCCTCCGCCGTGGACATCGTGAGGTTTCTGAGGTCCTGCAGCAGCTCCTCGGAATCCTTGACATAGATAAAGCCGCGCGTGATGATCTCCGGCTCGGCCAGAAGGTCGCCGTTCTGCGCGGAGATGGGCAGCACGACGACGACCATGCCGTCTTCCGCCAGATGCTTGCGGTCGCGCAGCACGACCGCGCCGACGTCGCCGACGCCGTAGCCGTCGACAAACACCTCGCCCGCGGGCGCGTAGCCGGGCACGCACTTCATCGAGCGCGCGCCGATCTCGACGGCGTCGCCGTTGTCGCAAATCACGATGTTCTTGCGGTCCATGCCCATCTGGAGAGCGAGATCCTTGTGCAGCTGGAGCATGCGCTGCTCGCCGTGCACGGGGATGAAATACTTGGGCTTTGTCAGCGCGTGAATGATCTTGAGCTCCTCCTGGCACGCATGGCCCGAAACGTGCAGCATATCCGCGCGGTCGTAGATGACCTCCACGCCCTTGCGGAAGAGCTCGTTGATGACACGCGAGACGGTGTTCTCGTTGCCGGGGATGGCGCTCGCCGAGATGATGACGCGGTCGCCGGGGCCGACCTCGATCTGCTTGTGCTGGGAGAACGCCATGCGGTACAGGGCGGACATCTCCTCGCCCTGCGAGCCGGTGGTGACGATGACCTGCTTTTCCAGCGGCATCGACTTGATCTTGTTGATGTCGACCACGGTGTTTTTCGGCGGCTTCATGTAGCCGAGGTCCATGGCGACCTTTGTCACATTTTCCATGCTGCGGCCCGTGACGGCGACCTTGCGCCCGCACTCCGCCGCGGCGTCCATGATCTGCTGGATGCGGTGGACGTTGGAGGCGAACGTCGTGACGATGATGCGCTGTTTGCAGCCCTGGAACAGGCGGTTGAAGGTCCTGCCCACCGTGCGCTCGCTCATCGTGTAGCCGGGGCGCTCAACGTTCGTCGAATCCGCGAGCAGCGCCAAAACGCCCTGCTTGCCAAGCTCGCCGAAGCGGGCAAGGTCGATGACCTCGCCGTCGATGGGCGTCGAGTCGATCTTGAAGTCGCCCGTGTGGACAACGGTGCCAAGGCCTGTGTGGATGGCGAACGCGACAGAGTCCGCGATGGAGTGGTTCACGTGGATGAACTCCACGCTGAACTTGCCGGCCTTGACGGTCATGCCGCTTTCCACCGTAACGATCTTCGTCGATTTGAGAAGGCCGTGCTCTTCGAGCTTTAAGCGGATGAGGCCCGCGGTCAGGCGCGTGCAGTAGATGGGAATATTCACCTTTTTGAGGATATAGGGCACGGCGCCGATGTGGTCCTCGTGCCCGTGGGTGATGAACATGCCGCGGATGCGGTTCTTGTGCTTGACAAGATAGCTCACGTCGGGAATAACGCAGTCGATGCCGTACATGTCGTCGCCGGGGAAGGCCATGCCGCAGTCGACCACGATGATCTCGCCGCCGTATTCGTAAACGGTCATATTCTTGCCGATCTCATTGAGACCGCCGAGAGGGATGATTTTTAACTGTTCAGCCAATGCTGGTTCAACTCCTTTGATTTGTTTGATTTGTTTGTTTTCTGTACAGAAAACGATGGATCTTGTTTTGCATGTATTCTCTGTCCGGGTCAACAGGCGCATAGCAGAAGAGACGTCCGTGCGTATGCTTCGCCCTGCATCACGAAGCAACTGCACCTGCGGCGCCTTTTTGACCTCTATGGACTTGAACACTGTGTAACGGCTTTTGTCCGCCAAGCAAGGACACCGGAAGCCGAAACTTTATTCAATCATTGCACTACCACGCTGTTATGGTACCGCAATATCTTGTGTTTAGTAAGACATATTTAACAAGATATGCAGCTCGCGCGAGCTGCACTTTGCAAAAAATATTCAAAACAGGCTTGCTTTTTCGTAAAGAATGCGCTAAAATAACGGCACAAGTACAACAAGCGGGCATCCTCTGGCAAGTTGGCCCCTTGCCAGAGGATCATGTGAAATGATGCGACCATTCCACACAACAGTAATTTGCTGTACCAGCAGAAATATTATACACATATTTTATTAAAAATCAAGTCAAATGATGACGATAGAATATGTGTTTTACTGTATTTGCTTTCTAAACGAAGCAGTGTAGCGGAATTGTCTGAATTTCGCCGCGCTGCTTTTGTTGTTCTTTGTGGGGGACATTCCTTCGAAAAGGAAAAGGGGGAACTTTTCGAGCTTTGCCTCTCCGCGCGGAAGCGGCGCTTCGCTTTTCCGTGCGCTTCCCGGCCGCACACCCCTTGCTGCCGCGAAGCATCACCCCGGCAATCCCTTCGCATCCCTGTCTAAGCACTGCGCAACAAGAAAAAACTGAAAAGAAAGGACGTATCAAAATGAAAATGAAGTCTATTATGACGCGTGTTCTCTGTCTCAGTCTTTCCCTCGTTATGGTGCTCGGGCTTACCGCCTGCGGCAACGATGCCGGCACCACCAGCAGCAAAAAGGCTGAGCTCCTCTCCATGGAAGTTCGCCCCGACGCCCCCGAAGAGATTCCCGACGGTCTTGACATTGACTGGAACCATCGCTACACCTACGCCGAGCTTGAGTCTCAGCTCGCCAAGATGAACGAGACCTACCCCGACATCACCGACCTCTACCCCATCGGTTCCTCCTGGCAGGAGCGCAACCTCTGGTGCCTCGAGATCACCAACAAGAACATCCCCGCCGAAGATAAGACCGGCATCGGCGTGTTCGCCAACATCCACGGCGGCGAGCGCGAAAGCGCCTCCTCCGCCATGTACACCGCTTGGTGGCTGACCCTCTGCTCCGGCGACGATTACGTCAAGGGCCTGCTCGATAACTACATCATCTATGTCATCCCCGTCATCAACCCCGACGGCTATGAGCAGTCCTTCATCAACAACAACCGTCCCAACCTGCGCCCCCGCGACCTCAACGGTGACGGCGTTCCCTTCAGCGATCCCTACGCCGATATCGACGGTGACGGCTTCATCGCCACCATCTACCGCGGCAAGGCCGGCGACGAGCCCTCGAGAAAGCTCCCCTACTTCGGTATGGAAAGCCCCGACTGGGACGGCAACGGCATCCTCGGTGACGATCCGCGCAACGGCGGCATCGACATGAACCGTACCTTCAACTACCAGTGGAACCGTTTCGACATCGAGACCGCCGACACTGACAACCCGATCGGCAGCAACGCTTGGTCCTCCGCCGGTCCTGCCGCCGCTTCTGAGCCCGAGGTTCAGGCGGTGCAGCAGTTCATCGACGAGCACAATATGGCCGCCCTCACCTCGCTTCACACCGGTATCCAGTGCGTCCTCTATCCCTGGTGCTACCGTCCCTACGACGCCAACGACCCCAAGGATGCTGAGATCCCCTTCATGAAGGAAACCGCCGCCAAGATGGCGCAGGTCTATCAGGATTACACGGGCCGCGGCTTCTACTCCATGAGCTCCAACGAGGACTATGCTACCTCCGCAGAGATGATCGACTATTCCTTCGGCCGCTACAACATCCACTCCTACACGATCGAAGTCTACAGCCCCGGCAAGTCCGAGTCCGGCGACATCAACGACTGCATGTGGGAGAACAATATGCCCGAGGCCAAGTGGGTCTTCTACGCCTACGACGAGATCCAGGAGAAGCTCGGTCTTGATCCCGCAGCCATCACCGACGAAGACGGCAACAAGCTCGCCGCCAACGAGGGTCTGTGGTTCTACACCTCTTCCTCCAACCAGATGGTCAACGACGCTCCCGAGGAGCAGGATGTTATGGTTCGCGGCTGCCGCGACGCCATCCTGACCATGATCCACTCCGAGCCCAACGGCGACGGCTACCAGAACCCCGGCTTCTACAAGTAAATCAAAGTTATTTCAGTCCACGCTGAATAAAAGTTATGACCGGCGGTTTCCCGTCGGTCATAACTTTTTTTGCGTCTCTGCGCCAAATCGATCGGTACAAAATCTATTATTCATATTGTAACTTCCGTTCGCTGCGTGCTATAATGAAAGAGAATATTCCCCTGCGCAATGCCGCAGGACACAATATCCGGACGGGAGGCAGCTCATTATGAAGAACAAAAAGGATCAGCAAGCTGGTAGACCCCAGCTTCCGGCTCTACTTTCTTGTCGGCTTTCTCTTTGCCGCCGTCACGGTGCGCGTGAGCGTTCCGCTCGCCATCTGCGAGGCTGCGGCAACGGCATTCCTCTGGTGGTACTTCCGCCACACGGCGCAGAAGCGCCGCGAGGGCATTCGCCAATACATCGACGATGTGACCGACGACATGACCACCGCCGACAAGGCCTCGATGCTCTCGGCCCCGTTCGCGATGATGGTCTTCCGCCCCGACACGCAGGAGATCCTATGGAGCAACGACAGCTTCATGCAGCTCACCGGCGTGCGCGAGGATATCTTTGACAACCGCATCGACGATATTCTCCCCGATTTTCCGACACACTGGCTGCTCGAGGGCAAAAGCGAGTGCCCCGAAACGGTGCTGATGGGCGGGCGCCACTTCCGCGTGTTCGGCAATCTGAGCCATCCCTCCTCCCGCCGCGGCGGACAGAGCCTTCTTGCCACAACGTACTGGACGGACGTGACCGAGCAGGACTCGCTGCGCGAGGAGAACGAGAGCCGCCGCCCCATCGTCTCGGTCATCGTGATCGACAACTACGAAGAGCTGATGAAGGCTGGCAGCGAGGCGTCGCGCAGCGCGGTGCTCGCCGCCATCGACGAAAAGATCAGCACATGGCTCAAGGATTCGCACAGCCTGCTGCGCAAATTCGACCGTAACCGCTACATGCTCGTCACGACCGAGCAGGAGTATCAAAAGCTTCTCGAGGGCAAATTCTCCGTGCTTGACGCCGTGCGCAGCGTCGTCACTGAGGACGGCGTGGCCGCAACGCTCTCCATCGGCGTGGGCAAGGACGTGGACGATTACGAAACGCTCTATCAGAACGCCATGCTCTCGATTGAAATGGCGCTCTCGCGCGGCGGCGACCAGGTCGTCGTGCGCAACCGCCTCGACTTCGAGTTCTACGGCGGCAAGTCGAAATCCACCGAAAAACGCACAAAGGTCAAATCCCGCGTGATGGCGAATGCCCTCGGTGAGCTCATTTCCGACGCAGGCCAGATCTTCGTCATGGGCCACGCGCACGCGGACATGGATGTGGTCGGCGCAGCGGCGGGCATCTGCTGCATCGCGCGCAAGCGCGGCAAAAAGGCGCAGATCGTCATCGACATGGAGGACAACGTCGCAAAGCCGCTGCTCAGTAAGCTTGCGGCTCTTCCGGAATACAAGGGCGCCTTTATCTCCGGCAACGACGCGTTCATCTCCGCCCAGCCGGGCGCGCTGCTCGTCGTGGTGGACACCAACCGCCCCGACCTTGTCGAATCCGAGCAGCTGCTCGACGCGTGCAACCGCGTGGCGGTCATCGACCACCACAGAAGAGCCGCGAATTATATCGAATCCGCCGCGCTCAACTTCCACGAGCCCTACGCCTCGAGCGCGTCCGAGCTCGTCACGGAGCTGCTGCAATATCTCGCCGACCCGACCGATCTTCGCGCGGAGTCTGAGGCGCTGCTTGCGGGCATCGTGCTCGACACGAAGAACTTCACGATGCGCACCGGCGGGCGCACGTTTGAGGCCGCCGCGTTCCTGCGCCGCGCGGGCGCGGACACGTCGGACGTACAGCGACTCTTCCAGAGCGACCTTGCCGGCATGATCGAGCGCTATGACATCATCCGTCACGCCGAGCTCGTCCACGGCGACATTGCCGTTGCCGCCGTCGAAAAGGAGATCGACCGCGTGACCGCCGCCAAGGCGGCCGACGAGCTTTTGACGCTCTCCGGCATCCACGCTTCGGTCGTGCTTTACAAGCACGGTACGGGTGTGAATCTGTCCGCGCGCTCGCTTGGCGAGATCAACGTGCAGTTCATCATGGAAAAGCTCGGCGGCGGCGGCAACTCGACCACCGCGGGCGGCCAGGTAAACGACGCCAGCGTCGACGAGGTGCGGGCGCGTCTGCTCAACGCCATCGACGAATATATGGAAGAGTAACGCTCTTCCCAACAACGTAAATCACCCCACAAGGAGGACATACACATGAAAGTCATTTTAACGCAGGATGTGAGAGGTCAGGGCAAGAAGGGCCAGCTCATCGACGCAGCCGAGGGCTACGCAAGAAACTTCCTGCTGCCCCGCAAGCTCGCCGTGCTCGCCACGGCCGATGCCATCAACACCATGAACTTAAAGGAAAAGGCGCGCCGAGCCGAGGAGGCCGCGAACCGTCAGGCCGCCGTCGAAATGGGCGGCAAGCTCAAAAATGTGACCGTCAAGCTCACGGCCAAGGGCGGCAAAGAGGGCAAGCTCTTCGGTGCCATCACGAGCAAGGAGATCTCCGAGGGCCTTGCGAGCCAGTTCCAGCTCGACGTGCCCAAGCAGAAGATCGTGCTCGACGAGCCCATCAAGGCCTTCGGCACCTACGAGGTCAAGGCCAAGCTCGGCTACGAAGTGAGCGCCAAGTTCTCCGTCAGCGTGAGCGAGGAGTAAGGCGCAAGATTACGCAATAAGGAGGTCTTCTCGTGGAAGATATCTTCTACCGGCAGATGCCTCATTCGCTCGAGGCCGAGCAGTCCGTGATCGGCTCGATGCTCATCGACGCAAACTGCGTCAAGGACGTAATGGAGCAGCTCCGTCCCGATGATTTTTACTTAAAGCAGAACCGCGAGATCTTCGAGACGATCTACTCCATGTTCGTCTACTCCAAGCCCATCGACGGCGTGACCGTCGCGGGCGAGATGGAGAAAAACGGCACCTATGAGGAAAGCACCACGCGCCCGTACCTCGCCCAACTGATGGACGTGACGCCCACGAGCGCAAACGTGATGGAATACGTCGGCATCGTACGCGACAAGGCGCTGCTGCGCGCGCTCTACACCGTGGCGGGGGAAATTTCCACCATGGTGCAGGACGGCACAGGCGGCGCGTCCAGCGTGCTCGACGCGGCGGAGCAGAAAATTTACGCCGTGCGCCGCGGGCGCAGCGCGCAGAGCATGGCGAGCATCGGCGTTGTTTTGCAGGGCGTTCTGGACCATTTGAGCGAGCTGAGCGCCAACGGCGGCAAGACGCTGCCGGGACTTCCCACGGGCTTTGGCGTACTGGACGACAAAATGAATGGCCTCAACAAATCGGACCTTGTGCTGCTGGCCGCGCGTCCCGGTATGGGTAAAACGAGTATGGCGCTGAACCTTGCGCTGAATGTCGCGCGCTCGAGCGGGCAGGCCGTGGCCGTGTTCTCGCTCGAAATGTCGCGCGAGCAGCTCGTGACGCGCATTTTGTCGAATCAGGCGACGGTCGAGAACCAGCGCCTTGTGACGGGCAATCTGCGCGAGCAGGATTGGGTCAACATCGCAAACGCCGCGTCGGTCCTCTCGGGGCTCGACATTCTCATCGACGACAATCCGCTGCTCACCGTTGCGGACATGAACGCCAAGTGCCGCCGCATCGACAATTTAGGCCTCGTCGTCATCGACTACTTGCAGCTGATGGCGTCCTCCGGCACGAAGGGCTACAGCGGCGAGAGCCGCCAGCAGGTGGTCAGCGATATTTCCCGTATGCTCAAGATCATGGCAAAGGAGCTTCAGGTTCCCGTGCTGTGTCTTTCCCAGCTCTCGCGTGCGAACGAAAAGCGCGAGGATAAGCGCCCCATGCTCTCCGACCTTCGTGAATCGGGCGCCATCGAGCAGGACGCGGATATCGTCATGTTCCTCTACCGCGACGACTACTACAACGAAGACTCGGAAAAGCGCAACATCGCCGAGTGCATCATCGCCAAGAACCGTCACGGCGAAACGGGCAAGGTCGAGCTCGCCTGGTCGCCGCAGTATACGACGTTCTCGTCGCTCGACTACCGGCATGAAGAGGACTGAGCTGCCGCGCGCGGAAGCGCTCTGCGCGCGCTATCTCGACAAGAACCGGCCCGTGCTCGCCGCCGTGTCCGGTGGTTTGGACTCGATGTGTTTACTGCATTTTCTGCGCGGGGAGGGGTATGACGTCTCCTGTGCGCACTTCAACCACCAGCTCCGCGGCGAAGAGGCCGCGCGCGACGAAGACTTCGTCCGCGCGTGGTGCGAAAAAGAGGACATTCCCTTCTATCTGGGCACCGGTGACGTGCGTGCCCACGCGCGCGCAACCGGCAAATCGGAAGAGGAAGCTGCGCGCGACCTGCGCTACGCCTTTCTCCGTGAAACAGCGCAAATGCTCGGCGCCCAGATCGCGCTGGCACACCATGCGGACGACAACGCGGAAACGGTGCTCTTAAACTTCGTCCGCGGGACGGATCTGCGCGGCCTGTGTGGTATGCGGCCCAAGCAGGGCGACATTGTCCGCCCGTTTTTGGAGCAGACGCGAGAAGAGCTCGTCACCTATGCGCGCGCTCACAACATCCCGCATGTCGAGGATCACACGAACGCGGACCCGAACGCCGCCGCACGGAACTACCTGCGGCTTGAAATTCTGCCGCGGCTCAGGGAGCTCAATCCCCGCGCGCCTCAGCATATCGCCACAACGGCGCGTTCATTGACTGCGCTCGACGATGCGCTTGAGCAGGCGGCGGAAGCCGCACTTTCCCATGCAAAAGCGCAGGACGGCGGTATTTCGCTGTCGCTGGACTGCTTTCTTGCCGCCGATGAAGTTGTGCAGCCACGTATCCTGCTGCACTTGGCCGACGCGCTCGGCCTCGGGCGCAAGGACATCGGGCGCAAGCAGCTCGACGCGATCTGCGCCCTTGCACAGAGAGGCGGCAGCGCCGAGCGGCGCTATACGCTGCCGCAGAGCGCGACTGTCCGCATCGCGGACGGCGCGCTGACGATGGCGTTCTCCCCCGCCGCGCTGCCAAAGGCGGCGCTTGTGGAAAACGTTCCCCTCCCATGGGGCAATTTCGAGCTGACGCTGCTGCATAAGCCCGACGGCGAGGGCATTTCGCTCCGCGCGCCGGAAGACGGTGAGATCATCACCGTCGCCCCGTGCGACCTGAACGCGCGCTTAATGCTTCAAGGCGCGAACGGCGCGCGCAGCGTCAAGCGGCTGTGCGTCGACCGAAAGCTCTCCCTCACCGAGCGCGACGCGCTCCCCGCCCTTTATGTGGGCGGCCGGCTTGCCGCCGTGTGGCGGCTGGGGACGGACGTTACTTTCCTGCCGAAAGGCGGGAACATGGCGTGCTTCGTGCGCGTCATCCCCCGATAACGCCAATTTGTGCGACCTGCGGCGGAATGCCGCATCAGATACAACAAATACGAATAAAAAGAAAGTGGAGAAAAAAGCTATGGCTAAGAGCAATATGGATCAGGACATCCTGAAGGTACTGTATTCCGAGGAGCAGCTCAAAACGCGCGTGCAGGAGATGGGCGACGAGCTCTACGAGCGCCTCAAGGACAAAAATCCCCTGTTTCTCGGCGTGCTGAAGGGCTCCTTCATCTTCATGGCCGACATCGTGCGCGCCTGCCAGCTCAAGAGCGACATTGAATTCATCGCCGTTTCGTCCTATCAGAACGCGACGACCTCGTCCGGCGTCGTGCAGATCACGCGCGATCTCCAGCAGGACATCACGGGCCGCGATATCGTCGTCATCGAGGACATTCTCGACTCCGGCAACACGCTCTACTTCCTCAAGAATTACTTTATGACCAAGGGCGCTTCCAGCGTGACGGTCGTGACGCTGCTCGACAAGCCCTCCCGCCGCACCAAGCCCATCGTCGCCGACCTTGCGGGCTTTGAAGTGCCCGACGAGTTCGTCGTCGGCTACGGTCTCGACTACGCCCAGAAGTACCGCAATATGCCGTACATCGGCGTGCTCAAGCCCGAGGTCTATTCTGAAAATTGATCTTTCTGGCTCCTCAAAAAGCCTCGCAGAGTTTCGTGCCGCGCACGGCACGAAATCAATTCAAATCTGTTTTCTGCCGCGACATGTGCGTGGCAGAAAACACCTTGCGCGGAGTGTGTGTCGAATTGTTCGCTTTCAGCGGACAACCGAGGCACAAAACGCAGCGAATCTTTCTCAAAAAAAGAGGCCTTGCCTCTTTTTTTGAATCAGCAAGGAGGATATCCCATTGACTCAACAGACCAAGCGTCCCAATCTCCTGCCGTATCTTCTGGTGCTGCTGGTGCTCGTCGGCGTCTACGGCTTCATGAGCAAGCCGGCAGAGCCCGAGCCGTCCTATGCCGAGGTACGCGAGCTGTTCGAATCCGAGCAGGTCTCGGCCTTCACGGTGACAGACACCACGCTGCGCATCAAGCTGCGCGAGCCGATCGACGGGAAAACGGAGCTTAAAAAAGATCTTTTCAGCGTAACGCTCTTCTACGATGACTTAGGCGAGCTCATCGAGCAGCAGAAAGCCGACGGCATCATCGAGGACTACGACTTCACCGCCGACCACTCGATCAACTATGTCGCGATGTTCGCGCCTTATATTTTAGCGGTGCTCGGCATCTTCGCCATCTGGTACTTCCTCTCCGTCCGCTCCGCGGGCGGAGGCGGCGGCGACCGCATGGCAAAATTCGGCACGGCGTCGTTCAAGACCGGCGGCGACAACAAACGCCCCACGACATTCTCCGACGTCGCCGGTGCAGATGAAGAAAAAGAGGAATTGCAGGAGATCGTCGACTTTTTGAAAGCGCCGGGCAAGTTCATCGACCTCGGCGCGCGCATCCCCAAGGGCGTGCTGCTCGTCGGCCCTCCGGGCACGGGCAAGACGCTGCTGGCCCGCGCGGTCGCGGGCGAGGCCGGCGTGCAGTTTCTGTCGATCTCCGGCTCCGATTTTGTCGAGATGTATGTCGGCGTCGGCGCGAGCCGCGTGCGCGACCTCTTCGAACAGGCGAAAAAGGTCGCCCCCGCGATCATCTTCATCGACGAGATCGATGCCGTCGGCCGCCAGCGCGGCACGGGCCTCGGCGGCGGCCACGACGAGCGCGAGCAGACGCTCAACCAGCTGCTCGTCGAAATGGACGGCTTCGGCACGAATCAGGGCGTCGTCGTCATGGCGGCGACGAACCGCGCCGACATCCTCGACCCCGCGCTGCTGCGCCCGGGCCGCTTCGACCGTCAGGTCTACGTGGGGCTTCCCGACATCCGCGGCCGCGAGGAGATCCTGAAGATCCATGTCAAGAATAAGCCCCTTGCCGAGGATGTGGACCTCTCCACCGTCGCCAAGGGCACGCCCGGCTTCACGGGCGCGGACCTCGAGAACCTCTCGAACGAGGCGGCGCTGCTCGCCGCGCGCCGCGGCAGCAAGCTCATCACGATGTCCGACTTCTCCGAGGCGGAGATCAAGGTCATCGCAGGGCCCGAGAAGAAGAGCCGCGTCGTGAGCGAGCACGAGCGCAAGCTGACCGCCTATCACGAGGCCGGTCACGCCATCGTGATGCACGCGCTGCCGACGCACGATCCCGTGCACCAGATCACGATCGTCCCGCGTGGCGGCGCGGGCGGCATGACGATCTCGCTGCCCACGGAGGACCGCTCGTACCAGTCCAAGCGCTATATGGAAGAGCAGATCGTCTCGCTGCTTGGCGGGCGCGTGGCGGAAAAGCTGATGCTCGGCGACATTTCGACCGGCGCGTCGAACGACATCCAGCGCGCCTCGCAGATCGCGCGCAAGATGGTCTCGGTGTACGGCATGAGCGACAGGCTCGGCTCGATCTCGTTCGAATCCGGCCACGATGAAATTTTCATCGGCCGCTCGATGGCGCAGGCCAAGCCGTATTCCGAGCAGGTCGCCGCACAGATCGACGAGGAGGTCAAGTCCATCGTCGACGCTGCCTACGAGCGCTGCGAGGACATCCTCTCGCGCGATCAGAAGCACCTCATCGCCGTGGCGGAATTCCTGCTTGCGCACGAGACGATGAGCGCTGAGGAATTCGAGGCCGTCTTCACCGACGAAGCCGTCGGCCATGACAAAATCTAATCCTGTTATGAATAAAATATCTCACCAGCAAGCCGTTGGTGAGATATTTTTTCGCATTTTCGCAGGAATTCCTGCATTTTTAGCGTCTCTCCCCCTTGCCAATTCGGTTTCTTCTGCTATAATGGGGCATTAGTCATTCCATTTACATGAAAGAAAAGAGAGAATCGAACATGAAAAAAAGCAGTAGTTTCAGCGGTTCGCTCGGCTTTGTGCTGGCCGCGGCGGGCAGCGCGGTGGGCGTCGGCAATATCTGGCGCTTCCCCTATCTCTGTGCCAAGGACGGCGGCGGACTGTTCCTCATCATTTATCTGGTGTTGGTGCTGACGTTCGGCTTTACCCTGCTGACGACCGACGTCGCCATTGGCCGCCGCACGAAGCAGAACGCCCTCAATGCCTTTGCAACGCTCAACAAGAAGTGGAAGTTTTTGGGCTACCTCACCTTCCTCGTCCCCACGCTCATCATGACGTATTACTCCGTCATCGGCGGCTGGATCACGAAGTATTTTACCCTCTACCTCATCTCAAGCGGCGATGCCGCCGCGCAGGACGGGTTCTTCACCTCGTTCATCACCTCCCCCGTCTCGCCCATCGTCTTCATGCTGATCTTTTTGGCGCTGACGGCGTGGGTCGTGTACTGCGGCGTGGAAAAGGGCATTGAAAAATACTCCCGCTACATCATGCCGGGTCTGCTCCTTCTCATCATCGGCATCGCCATCTTCTCGCTCACGCTCTCTTACACCGACGAGAGCGGCATGACGCGCACGGGTATCGAAGGATTGCTCGTCTACATTAAGCCCGACTTCACGGGCCTGACCGTCCAGCGCTTTTTGAACATCGCGCTCGACGCGATGAGTCAGCTCTTCTTCTCGCTCAGTGTCAGCATGGGCATCATGATCACCTACGGCAGCTACGTCAAGGACGACGTCGACCTCAACAAGGCCAACAACCAGATCGAAATTTTCGACACGGGCGTCGCGTTCCTCGCGGGCCTCATGATCATCCCCGCCGTCTATGTCTTCCTCGGCACCGAGGGCATGGCCAGCGGCCCGAGCCTGACGTTCATCAGCCTGCCGAAGGTCTTCGCCGCGATGGGCGGCGTGGGCCGCGTCATGGGCGCGGTGTTCTTCCTCGCGCTCGGCTTCGCCGCGCTGACGAGCTGCGTGTCCGTCATGGAGACGCTTGTCGCCAACTGCATGGAGATTTTCCACAAGTCGCGCAAGGAGATGTGCGCCGCCGTGGGCGTCTATTCTCTCGTCACCGCAGTTCTCATCTGCCTGGGTTACAACGCGCTCTACTTCGAGCTTCCGCTGCCCAACGGCTCGACCGCGCAGCTGCTCGACGTGATGGACTACATCAGCAACAGCTTCCTCATGCCGTTCATCAGCCTGCTGACGAGCATTTTGGTCGGCTGGGTCGTGGGGCCGAAGTGGATCATCGCCGAGGTCGAGAAAAACGGCGAGCACTTCCGCCGCGCAAAGCTCTACAGCGTGATGATGAAGTATGTCGTTCCCGTGGTCATGCTCATTCTGTTTTTGACCTCCACGGGGCTCGGCAGCCTGATCTTCGGCGGCAGGTAAGAAATTTTGGCAAAAAAGGGAACGCTTGCGCGTTCCCTTTTCTTTTGCTCTCCCGCCTTTTTCTCCGTTCAAAGTGTGCAAAATATGTTTTTCCGCCGCGCAGTTTTTTGTCAAAAGCGCAAATTTCTTTTTCCCCGCTTGACAAAGCGGGGGCGGGTGATTATAGTAGCATCACTAAATCTCATAGTTCACAAATACCGTGACAGGGAAAAATTCGTCCCACAGACGCTTCAGAGAGTTGCCGGTCGCTGCGAGGCAATGCAGAGCGGGATGATGTCACTGGCCCCTGAGTAGCTTCGCTGAGACATTCGTTTAGGCGCAGCCGGATCTCCTCACCGTTACCAACGAGGCGCATTCGCTTGATTTTCAAGCCGATGCAGAAAGCGGGCATATTTTATGCCAACAAGAGTGGTACCGCGGAAGTTTTGAGCTTTCGTCTCTTCAAGGGAAGAGACGGAGGCTTTTTTTGTTGCTATGCGAGAGAAAAAAGAGCAGGAGGAACACACCATGAAACGCATTAAAATTTTTGACACGACCCTGAGAGACGGCGAGCAGTCCCCCGGCTGCAGCATGAATCTGACGGAAAAGATCGAAATGGCCCGCCAGCTTGAAAAGCTGGGCGTCGACGTGATCGAGGCAGGCTTCGCCATCGCGTCTCCGATGGACCACAAGAGCGTGCAGGCCATCGCCGCCGCGGTGACGAACTGCACGGTCGCCTCGCTCGCGCGCTGCGCCAAGGGCGATATCGACGCGGCGTGGGACGCCGTGAAGGAAGCGAACCACCCCCGCATCCATGTCTTCCTTGCGACGAGCGACATCCACATGGAGTACAAGCTCAAGATGACGCGCGAGCAGGTCATCGACCGCATCCGCGAGATGGTCGCCTACGCCAAGAGCTATTGCGATGACATCGAGTTTTCCGCCGAGGACGCCTCCCGCTCCGACTGGGCATTTCTGGCCCATTGCTACTCCACTGCCGTCGCCGCGGGCGCGACGACGCTGAATGTGCCCGACACCGTCGGCTACTCCACGCCGCAGGAGATGTATGACCTCATCACCTACCTGCGTGAAAACATCGAGGGCGTCAAGCACGTCGACATCTCCGTCCACTGCCACAACGACCTCGGCATGGCGGTGGCCAATTCGCTCGAATGCGTCCGCGCGGGCGCGACGCAGGTCGAATGCACGGTCAACGGCATCGGCGAGCGCGCGGGCAACGCGAGCCTCGAGGAGATCGTCATGGCGCTGCGCACGAGAAAGGACTTCTACGACGCCGAGACCGGCGTGAACACCAAGCAGATCTACCGCTCGAGCAAGCTGCTGAGCAACATCACGGGCGTGCCCATCCCGCCGAGCAAGGCCATCGTCGGCGCGAACGCCTTCGCGCACGAGTCGGGCATCCACCAGCACGGCGTCATTGCCAATGCAAGAACGTACGAGATCATGAACTCCACCGACGTCGGCATCCCGCAGAACACGATGGTGCTCGGCAAGCACTCCGGCAAGCACGCGCTGCGTGAAAAGCTCGAATCCATGGGCTACGAATTGAGCGACGAGGAGCTTGAAAGCGTGTTCACCCGCTTCAAGGATCTCGCCGACAAGAAAAAGAACATCACGAGCAGCGACATTGAGGCGCTCGTGCTCCACCGTCAGGCCGCGGTGCAGGGCAGCTGCCAGCTCGTGAGTCATGTGGTCAACACGGGCCACGGCGTGCCGAACATCTCGTGCATCAAGCTCCAGCGCGGCGACGAGCAGATCGAAGACGTCGCCATCGGCACAGGCCCGCTGGACGCCTCGTTCAAGGCCATCAACCGCATGCTCCAAATGGACGTGAAGCTCGAGAGCTTCAGCCTCAACGCCGTCACGGACGGCGAGGACGCCATCGGCGAGGCCGTGGTCAAGGTCTCCGGCCCCGACGGGCGGTCGTACACCGGCTCGGGTCTCTCGACCGATATCATCGAATCGTCGATCCGCGCCTACGTCAACGGCATCAACAAGATCATGGAATCCGGCAACTGAAAGGAGAAACGCGACATGGGCATGACAATGACGCAGAAAATTCTCGCCAAGCACGCAGGACTTGAGAGCGTGCGCGCGGGCCAGCTCATCCAGGCAAAGCTCGACCTCGTCCTCGGCAACGACATCACGACCCCCGTGGCCATCAACGAGTTTGAGTCCGCGGGCTTTGAAAAGGTCTTCGACAAGAGCCGCATTGCGATGGTGATGGATCACTTCGCACCGAACAAGGACATCAAGTCCGCCACGCAGTGCAAGCAGTGCCGCACCTTTGCCCGCCGCTTCGACATCGACCACTTCTACGATGTCGGCACGATGGGCATCGAACACGCGCTGCTGCCCGAGCAGGGGCTTGTCGCCCCGGGCGAGGCCGTCATCGGTGCGGACTCTCACACCTGCACTTACGGCGCGCTCGGCGCGTTCTCCACCGGCGTCGGCTCGACCGACATGGGTGCGGCCATGGCCGCGGGCGAGACGTGGTTCAAGGTCCCGTCCGCCATCAAGGTGAATCTCACCGGCAAGCTCCGCCCGTTCGTCTCCGGCAAGGACGTCATCCTGACGCTCATCGGCATGATCGGCGTGGACGGCGCACGCTACCAGTCCATTGAATTTTCCGGCGAGGGCGTCAAGAACCTCACGATTTACGACCGCCTGACGATCTGCAACATGGCCATCGAGGCGGGCGGCAAGAAACGGCATCTTCCCCGTCGACGACGTGACGCGCGCCTATGTTGAGGGCCGCGTGGACCGCCCCTGGACAGCGTTCGAGGCCGACCCCGATGCAGAATACGAGCGCGTCATCGACATCGACCTTGGCAAGGTCGACTGCACGGTCGCCTGGCCGCACCTGCCCGAAAACGCGCACAGCGCGCGCGAGGGCAGCGACATCGCCATCGACCAGATCGTCATCGGCTCGTGCACGAACGGCCAGCTCCCTGACATGGCCGCCGCCGCGCGATCTTAAAGGGGCATCACCTGGCCCCGAACGTCCGCGGCATCATCATCCCCGCCACGCAGGAAGTTTACCGCGCCTGCATGCACGAGGGCTACACCGATATTTTCCTCGACGCAGGCTGCATCGTCTCCACGCCCACGTGCGGGCCGTGCCTCGGCGGCTACATGGGCATCCTCGCCGCCGGCGAGCGCTGCGTTTCCACCACCAACCGCAACTTTGTCGGCCGCATGGGCCACGTCGACAGCGAGGTCTACCTCGCCTCTCCGGCTGTCGCCGCGGCGTCTGGTATTACCGGCCACATTTCTCATCCGGAGGAGGTCATGAACAAATGAATGCACACGGCATTGTCCATAAGTATGGGGATCACGTCGATACGGACGTCATCATCCCCGCGCGCTATCTGAACACCCAGAGCCACAAGGAGCTCGCCTCCCACTGCATGGAGGACATCGACAAGGACTTCATCCACCGCGTCAAAGACGGCGACATCATGGTCGCGGGCGTAAACTTCGGCTGCGGCTCGTCGCGCGAGCACGCGCCCGTCGCCATCAAGGCGAGCGGCATCTCCTGCGTCATCGCGGCGAATTTCGCCCGCATCTTCTACCGCAACGCTATCAACATCGGCCTCGCCATTTTGGAGTGCCCCGCCGCGAGCGCGGAGATCGAAAACGGCGACGAGGTGACGGTCGACTTCGACACCGGCGTCATCACAGACGTGACAAAGGGCACGACGTATCAGGCCGAGCCCTTCCCGCCGTTTATCAAGGACATGATCGCGCGCGGCGGACTGATGGCCTCGCTCAAGGCAAAGGAGGCGGCGAAATGAACAAGACCATTGCCATCATCAAGGGCGACGGCATCGGCCCCGAGATCGTCACCGAGGCCATGGGCATTTTAGACGCCGTGGCCGCGAAGTTTGGCCACACCTTCACCTACGTCGACGCGCCGATGGGCGGCAACGCCATCGATAAATTCGGCGTGCCGCTGCCGGATTCGAGTTTAGCGACCTGCCGCAACGCGGACAGCGTGCTGCTCGGTGCGGTCGGCGGCCCGAAGTGGGACAATCAGCCCGCCGCCAACCGTCCCGAGCGCGGTCTGCTCAAGCTGCGCGAGGGCATGGGTCTCTATACGAACGTGCGCCCCGCCAAGATGTTCTCCGAGCTCTCCGCCGCCTGCCCGCTGCGCGCCGACATCGCGGAAGGCGGCATCGACCTCGTCGTCGTGCGCGAGCTCATCGGCGGCGTGTACTTCGGCGAGCACCGCACGGAAGAGGCGAACGGCGAGCAGAAGGCCACCGACATCATGGCCTACTCAGAGCACGAGATCAAGCGTGTCGCGCGCGTCGCGTTCGAGACCGCGCGCAAGCGCCGCAAGCGCGTCACCTCCATCGACAAGGCCAACGTGCTCGACACCTCGCGCCTCTGGCGCAAGACGGTCACGGAGGTCGCGAAGGACTATCCCGATGTCGAGCTTCGCCACATGTATGTCGACAACGCGGCGATGCAGCTCGTGCGTGACCCGAGCCAGTTTGACGTCATCGTGACCGAAAATCTCTTTGGCGACATCCTCTCCGACGAGGCGAGCCAGATCACGGGCTCGATCGGCATGATCCCGTCCTCCAGCATGGGCGACGGCACGAACGGACTCTACGAGCCCATCCACGGCTCCGCGCCGGACATTGCGGGACAGGACAAGGCGAACCCCATCGGCACGATCCTGGCCGCCGCAATGATGCTGCGCTACAGCTTCGACATGGCCGCCGAGGCCGACGCCATCGAGCGCGCGGTGGATAAAACGCTGCGCTCGGGCTTCCGCTGCGGCGACATCATGCAGGAAAACTGCCAACTCGTCGGCTGCAAGGCCATGGGTGCGGAGATCCGCAGCCGTATCTGAAACGATCTCTTCCAAACTTCTTTATGAACCTTTCCTTTGATCCTCTGCATCGCGCGGCGATGCGAAAAAGGTTCCCAAGCCAATGGCTTGGGAACCTTTTTTCTTCCGGTGTTCAGATTTTGCCGATCAGCACGACAATCCCGCCGATCGCGGCCGCGACAAGCAGGTACAGCGCTGTGGCCGCACTGCGCTTGATGACGACCGCCCGCCACGGCTTCACGTAGGGAACGCCCTCCATGCCCTCGATACGCCAGATCTTGCTGTGGCCGACCCACAGCAGGTCGATGACAAAGCCGTCGAACCAGTTCATCACCACGAGGAAAAGGTAGGCTTCAAAGCAGGCGGTATGGAAGTCCTTCACGCCGTTCCATCCGGCGATGACCGCGATCAGCACGACGAAGATCACAAGGCAGAAGAACGTCATAAAGCGCTTGCCCTTGCGCAGCTCCTCAGTCTTGTCGGCGATGCCGCGCCGCTGCGCCTCGTCGAGATACGCGTCCGGGTAAAAATAGAGGCAGTTGCGCCCGCTGTCTCGCACCGCGCATTTGACCAGCGCGAGATACAGAAGACAACATAAAATGATCTGAAGCAGTAACAGCATGGCTGTGTTCTCCTTTGAAAAATGCTTTTAAGATGCAAAACCGGCGCTCAGTGCAGCTTCTTCCCCATTTCGATCCGCACCTCGTGCCGCTCAGGATCGTCGTTGGAGTAGGCGTACAGGTCGAAGCCGACGATTTCGAAACCGTTCTTTTTATAAAACGCGATGGCGTTTTCATTGCACGACTGCGTCTCTAAAATCAGCATGCGCGCCCCGGTATTCTCCGCCGCTTGCTCTATGGTCTTCATCAGCGCCGTGCCGACGCCCCTGCTGCGCTCGGAAAAGTCCAGCACGCAGATGTTGCTGAGCCGAAAACGGTTGTTCCAGCCCTCTATCGAGCCCTCGACATATCCGATCAGCTTGTCACCCTCGAACACGCCGAAGGCGATCGGGTCTTCGAGCCATTCGCCGAAGAACACATCGTCAAATGACCGCTCGGTCGGCTCCGCAAAGGGCACATAGTCCATCTGAAAGCCCGTCTCGGACGGGCGGATCTCATAATAGCCATTCGTGCGGTAGCAAGCCGTAAATGTTTTGCCCGCATATATCTCTCTGTCCAAGGGTCTGATCTCCATGCACTCTCCCCTTTCCCATCCAACATCTGGTTGGTCCACATCCTACCACATCTTTTTACAAAGTACAAGCGCCCAGCCGAATGGCTGGGCGCTTGTTTGATTCAATAAAAGCCTATGCCGAAAGCGATTTGCTTACTGCATGTCCTTGATCGCAGCCTGTGCGGCGGCGAGGCGGGCGATGGGGACACGGAACGGGCTGCAGGAGACATAGTCCAGGCCGACCTTGTGGCAGAACTCGACGGACGTGGGATCGCCGCCGTGCTCGCCGCAGATGCCGAGGTGGATGTCGGGGTTGGTCTCGCGGCCAAGCTTTGCGGCCATGGAGACGAGCTTGCCGACGCCGACCTGGTCGAGGCGGGCGAACGGATCGTTCTCGTAGATCTTCTTGTCGTAGTACGCGCCGAGGAACTTGCCGGCGTCGTCACGGCTGAAGCCGAAGGTCATCTGAGTGAGGTCGTTGGTGCCGAAGGAGAAGAAGTCCGCTTCCTTGGCGATCTCGTCCGCGGTCAGAGCGGCGCGCGGGATCTCGATCATGGTGCCGACCTTGTACTTCATGGAGCTGCCGGCCTCGGCGATCAGCTTGTCAGCGACCTCGACGACGACGTCCTTGACGTACTTGAGCTCCTTGACCTCGCCGACGAGCGGGATCATGATCTCGGGGATGATGTTCCAGTCGGGATGCGCGGCGTTGACGTTCAGCGCAGCCTTGATGACCGCACGGGTCTGCATGGCAGCGATCTCGGGGAACGTAACGGCCAGACGGCAGCCGCGGTGGCCCATCATGGGGTTGAACTCGTGCAGGGAGGCGATGATGTTCTTGATGTCCTGAACGCTCTTGCCCATGTCCTTGGCGAGCTGCTCGATGTCAGCTTCCTCGGTGGGAACGAACTCGTGCAGCGGGGGATCGAGGAAACGAACGGTCATCGGACGGCCCTCGAGCGCGATATACATGGCTTCAAAGTCGCCCTGCTGCATCGGCTCGAGCTTGGCGAGCGCCTTCTCGCGCTGCTCGACGGTGTCGGAGCAGATCATCTCGCGGATGGCGGGAATACGGTCAGCCTCGAAGAACATGTGCTCGGTGCGGCAGAGGCCGATGCCCTCGGCGCCGAACTTCACGGCCTGCTCGGTGTCGTGCGGGTTATCGGCGTTCGTGCGGACGCCCAGACGGCGATACTTGTCGGCCCATGCCATGACGCGGCCGAACTCGCCGCCGATGGTGGCGTCGACCGTGGGGATGATGCCGTCGTAGATGTTACCGGTGGAACCGTCGATGGAGATGCAGTCGCCCTCGTGGTAGGCCTTACCGGCGAGCTCGAACTTCTTGTTCTCCTCATCCATCTTGATGTCGCCGCAGCCGGAGACACAGCACTTGCCCATGCCGCGCGCAACGACAGCCGCGTGGGAGGTCATACCGCCGCGGACGGTCAGGATGCCCTGAGCGGCCTTCATGCCCTCGATGTCCTCCGGGGAGGTCTCGAGACGGACGAGAACGACCTTCTCGCCGCGCTCCTTCCACTCCTTGGCGTCCTCAGCGGAGAAGACGATCTTGCCGCAGGCAGCGCCGGGAGGAGGCGGGCAGCGCCTTGGCGATGGCGGGAGCCTTCTTGAGGACAGCCGCATCGAACTGGGGATGGAGCAGGGTGTCGAGGTTGCGCGGGTCGATCATGGAGACGGCCTTCTTCTCGTCGATCATGCCCTCGTCCACGAGGTCGCAGGCGATCTTGAGAGCAGCCTGCGCGGTGCGCTTACCGCTGCGGCACTGGAGCATGTAGAGCTTGCCGTTCTCGACGGTGAACTCCATGTCCTGCATATCGCGGTAGTGCTCCTCGAGGATGTCGCAGACCTTGACGAAGTCAGCGTATGCCTCGGGGAACTTCGCCTCCATCTGGGAGATGGGCATCGGGGTGCGGACGCCGGCGACGACGTCCTCGCCCTGGGCGTTGGTCAGGAACTCGCCCATGAGCTTCTTCTCGCCGGTGGCGGGGTCACGGGTGAAGGCGACGCCGGTGCCGGAGTTCTCATTCAGGTTGCCGAAAACCATCGGCATGACGTTGACGGCAGTGCCCCAGGAGTAGGGGATGTCGTTGTCGCGGCGGTAGACGTTCGCGCGCGGGTTGTCCCAGGAGCGGAACACGGCCCGGATGGCTTCGTACAGCTGGGTCTTGGGGTCGGAGGGGAAGTCCTCGCCGATCTGCTGCTTGTACTCGGCCTTGAACTGCTCGGCGAGCTCCTTGAGGTCGGCCGCGGTCAGCTCAACGTCGAGCTTGACGCCGCGCTTTTCCTTCATCGCGTCGATGAGCTGCTCAAAGTACTTCTTGCCCACTTCCATAACGACGTCGGAGAACATCTGGATGAAGCGGCGATAGGAGTCGTAAACGAAGCGCTCGAAGTTGGGATCGGGGTTGCCCGCGATCATGGCGGCGACGACCTCGTCGTTCAGACCGAGGTTCAGGATGGTATCCATCATGCCGGGCATGGAAGCGCGTGCGCCGGAACGGACGGAAACGAGCAGGGGGTTCTTCAGATCGCCGAACTTCTTGCCGTTAATTTCTTCCATCTTGGCGACGTATTCCATGATCTCCGCCATGATCTCGTCGTTGATCTTGCGGCCGTCCTCGTAATACTGGGTGCAGGCTTCGGTGGTGATGGTGAAGCCCTGGGGAACGGGCAGACCGATGTTGGTCATCTCGGCCAGGTTCGCGCCCTTGCCGCCCAGAAGCTCACGCATGGTAGCGTTGCCTTCCGAGAACAGGTAGACATACTTTTTGCTCATTGGTTTTCCTCCATTAAAAATGTATCGCTGTGTGATCATTATCAAGCCATATTATTATAGACAGAAAATCCCCGACTTTCAATAACAAGTTGTGAAATTTTTGTCGACTTTCCGCAGTTTTTCTCCCACAAAACGTAATTTGGCGCAAAATCGTTCTGTTTTTCCGTCGCGGGGCGCGGATTTTCTTGCAAGCGCCGCACTTTTGCGATATACTATTTTTAAATTTGCGCTGAAAATGCGCGCAGAGTACAGAGCATGGAGCGGGCAATGGAGCTTTTGGATTTTGCAAAAACCGATACGGCGGCGCGTCTTCGCACCGCGGCAAAGCGCGGCGCACTGTCGCACGCACTCATTTTCAGCGGCAGCGGCGACCGCGTGAGCGCTGCGCGCTATGCCGCCGCGGCGATGGAGTGCACAGCGGAAAGCAAGCCCTGCCTCGCCTGCCCTGCCTGCCGCAAGGTGATGCAGGACATCCACCCCGACGTTTCGTTCGTGCGCGACGCAGAGCACAAGGAGCTTTCGGTCGACACGGTGCGCGCGATGCGCGCCGACGCGTTCATCCGCCCGAACGAGGGCGCGCGCAAGGTCTACATTTTCGAGGACTGCACCATCCTGACGGAAAAGGACCAGAACGTGCTTTTGAAGCTCGTGGAGGAGGGGCCCGCTTACGCAGCGTTCTTCTTCTGCGCGGAAAATCCGGCGGTTCTGCTCCAGACCATCCGCTCGCGCTGCGTGGAGGTCAAGCTCTCCCCCACCGTCGAAGAGGGCGGCGCGCCTGACGAGCGCGCGCTCGAGCTCGCGCGGCTCATCGCCGAGGGGTCGCGCGCGTCCCGCGCGGCATTCCTCGCAAAGCTCGAAACGCAGAAGGTCACGCGCGACGACCTGTCCTCGCTTTTCGAGGGGACGCGGCTTCTGCTCTCGTCCGCCCTGCTGGGGCAGTACGGCGTGAGCGTACCGGAGAGGGATCTTCGCATCGCGCGGTCACTGGCTTCGCGCTTGACAAAAGCCAAATTACTCGGCACAATAGATTTATTGCAGGACTACCGCAATAAATGCACCTATAACGTCGGCGTCGGGCCCACGCTGGGCGGCTTCGCCGTTGAATTGGAGGAAACCCTTTGACAGAAGTAATCGGAGTCCGCTTCCGCGGCGGATGCAAGGAATATTATTTTGACCCGCACGGCATCACGGTCGAACCCAACCAGTTCGTCATCGTCGAGACCGCGCAGGGGCTCGAGTACGCCCAGTGCGTCTCGGGCAACCATGAGGTGGAGGACGATTCCGTCGTCCAACCGCTGCGCCCGCTCGTGCGCGTGGCGACGGAGAACGATGACCGCACCTACGCCTACAACAAAACGCGCGAAAAGAACGCCTTTGAGGTCTGCCAGAAGAAGATCTTAGCCGAGCGCGGGCTCGACATGAAGCTCGTGCGCGTGGAGAGCAACTTTGACGGCAGCAAGATCATCTTTTTCTTCACGTCCGATGGGCGCGTGGACTTCCGCGAGCTCGTGCGCGACTTAGCCGGTGTGTTCCGCGCGCGCATCGAGCTGCGGCAGATCGGCGTGCGCGACGAGGCCAAGATGCTCGGCGGCCTCGGCATCTGCGGCCGGCCTTTCTGCTGCTCGCAGTTTTTGGACGACTTCGTCCCCGTTTCCATCAAGATGGCCAAGACGCAGAACCTCAGCCTGAACCCAACCAAGATCTCCGGCACCTGCGGCCGCCTCATGTGCTGCCTCAAATACGAGCAGAACGCCTATGAGGACGCGGTGCGCCGCTGCCCGAAGCAGGATTCGTTTGTCGCAACGCCCGACGGCCTTGGCAACGTGAGCTCGGTCGACATTCTGCGTGAGCAGGTGCTCGTGCGTCTCGACGGGCAGAACGAGAGCCCCAAGCGCTACCGCACCTGCGAAATTCATGTGCTGCGCAACGGCAAGGGCTCGCGCGACGGCATCGAGCTCCCCACGACGCTCCCCGAGCGCTATCAGGAGCCGCCGGAGGAGGAGCCGCAGCTGACGCTGAACTTCTTCTCGTCTGCCAAGCCCATCGTGCCGCCCGAACAGTGGACGGCCCCCGTCGCAAAAGCGGACGCCCCCGCCGCTGACGAGGAGGAGACGGAAAAGCGCCGTTCCCGCCGCGGCGGCCGCGGGCATCGCGGCGGCAGAGGCCGCGGCAAGGGCAGCGGTGAAGGCGGCGAGAAGTCCGCCGCGCCGAAGAGTGAAAACACGCCCCAAAAGGGTGGCGACAAGCCCGCCGAAAAGCGAAGCCAACGCCCCGCGCGCGGCGATAAGCCGAGCAGCGAACGTCCGCCCCGCAATCCCGACAAGAACGGCGAGCGCCGCGCCCCGCGCCAGAGCAAGCCGAACAGCGAAACTCCCGACGCGCCGAAAGCCCCGCGTCCGCCCCGCCCGCCGAAAGCCGAGGGCGCGATTGAGGGCGGCGAGAACAAGCCGCGCCGCCGCAGTCACCGCGGCGGCAGAGGCCGCCGCAGAAGTGGCGGTCAGGGCGGCGAAAATCCCGCGCCGAAGAGCGAAGCGTAAAAAAGAAATAGAACCACCGCGAAGCACAGTTGTTTCGCGGCGGTTTTGCCAAAAGGCGGAAAGGAATTGCTTCCATGCTGTACCATGCCTCCCCCACCGGCGGTCTCACCGTCCTCACGCCGCACGTCTCCAACCATGGCCACCCGCTCGTCTATTTTTCGAAGAAACGGGAAAATGTGCTGGTCTATCTGAGCAATGCCGTTGAAAAATACTGCCGCGACACCGGCTTTGTCCACACGGGCCGGTGGGAAAAATGGGGGCCTTACGGCTTCGACTTAGACGGCGTGCAGCGGCTGGAGGAATACTACCCCAACGCACTGGAGGAGACCTATGCCGGCGTCTCCGGCTATATCTACGGCGCGGAACCGGCAAATACCGCCCCTGTTTCCGACGTGCCGTTCGCGGTCACGTCCGAAGAGGCGGTAGCAGTCGTCTCGTGCGAGTTCGTCCCCGATGCCTATGAGGCCATTCTCCGCGCAGAGCGGGAGGGGCTGCTGCGCATTCTGCACTATGCGCAGACCGGTGATCCGTTCCGCGCCTGGATATGGCAAACCATGAAACATGAATACGAAAATGCCGAAAAGCAGCCCGACTACCGTCATTTTATCAAAGGAAAATTCGGCATCATCGGCTGATATCTTTACGCAAAACATCCCTTTTCATTTCTCCCGCGCCGTGGTATACTTTTGCCGAAAAACAACGAGAAAAGAAGAGAGGATCCATCATGCTGAAATTCAACAAGGTGCTGCTCGCCAGCGACTTTGACAACACGCTCGTCTATACGCAGGGCGCGCTGGAGCGCGGTGAGGACATCCCGCCGATGAGCGCGCGCAACCGCGAGGCGGTCGAGTATTTCATTCAAAACGGCGGCTATTTTTCGATCTCCACCGGCCGCGCGCTGCCCGCCTTTGCCCGCTACGCGCAGGATCTGCCCTGCAACGCCCCCTGCGTCATCGCAAACGGCGCGGCCATCTACGACTTCAACAAGGACTGCTATGTGGAAACCGCGTTTTTAGACGCGGACATCTACGATCACGTCGACGCGCTGCTCGCCCGCTTTCCGGGCCTTTGCTTCGAGATCTATCACGATGACCGCCGCATCCACGTCCTGCACCCGAACGACTACACGCGCAACCACGAGCACCTGACGCGCGCGAAGACCGAGGAGGTCAAGGACTTCCGCGAGGTGGACCTGCCGATCATCAAGCTGCTCTTTGAAGAGGAAAAGCCGCTTTTGGAGCAGGTGCGCGATTTTATCGTCTCACGGGACTGGGGAAAACGCTACGAGCTCATCTTTTCGAGCGATCACCTGCTTGAGCTGACGCGCCGCGGCGCGACGAAGGGCGGCATGATCTTAAAGCTTGCCAAGCTCCTCGGCGTTGCGCGCAAGGACATCTACTGCATCGGCGACCACACCAACGATATTCCGATGCTCGAGGTCTCCGAGATCGGCTTCGCGCCCGAAAACGCCATCTCCGAGGTCAAGGAATGGGGCGCGCACATCGTCTGCCACTGCAAGGACGGCGCGCTGGCGGACGTGGTGGAAATCCTCGACAAGCGATATTGACTTCAAAAAAGCGACTTTTGCCGCTTTTTTGAGGGGGATCACACTCCGCTTCGTGCCTTGCCGCCCGCAGGGCGGCTGCGACACGCGCAGAGCGAGAAGAATAAATCGCCACGCACATGTCGCGGCGATTTATGATCGAAATTTATTTCGCGTCTGCGGACGCGAAAGTCTGCGACGCTTTTTGATCTTGCAGATACAATGTCCCTCTTGCGCGTAAAAATCTGCGAGACGCTTTTTTTATCCTCTGCTGTCCTTTTTCGTACAACTTTTCGTTTGCTCGCGCATATAATAGCCGGGTGAGAGAAAAGCTGAAAGGAATGGTACAATGAAGGAAAAAGACAACATCCGTCATGGCGACGTGGACGACATGATCTTCGGCAGCGAGGCGCATGTCAGCGAACGATAATATGCCAAAAGGCTCCGCTTTCGCGGAGCCTTTTCTCACTTTTATAACGTCTTTTCGATCGTGCCGCCGCCGAGAACCTCTTCGCCATCATAGAAGACGACGGCCTGTCCTGCCGTGACGGCGCGCTGGGGCGTGAGGAGCTCGACGTGCGCGCAGCCCCCTTCCAGCGGTGTGACGACGGCGTCGCACTCTTTCTGGCTGTAGCGCGTTTTGGCGGTGCAATAGACTTTTTCCGCAGGCGTCTCCCCCGCGATCCAGTTCACACGCGAGGCGAGCAGCGCCGAGGAAAACAGTTCCTCGTTGTCGCCGAGCAGCACGGTATTATTTTCGGCATTTTTGGATATCACATAGAGCGGGCGGTCCGCACTCACGCCGAGACCCTTGCGCTGACCCGCCGTGTAGCACTCCAAACCGCGGTGGCGGCCGAGCACGCGGCCCGTTTCGTCGACAAAGTCGCCGGGCTGCGGCGTCACGCCGCCGTAGTCGCGCAGAAAGCGCACATAGTCCCCATCGGGAATGAAGCAGATGTCCTGCGAATCCGCCTGATGGGCGTTGGCAAGTCCGGCTTCCTCCGCCTGCTCTCGAATTTCCGGCTTTTCAAAGCTGCCGACAGGCAGCAGCAGATGCGATAGCTGATCCTGCGTGAGCTGATAGAGCACGTAGCTCTGGTCCTTGGCGCGGCTCTCGCCGCGCAGCAGCCGGTAACGTCCGCTCGCTTCGTCATAGCCGACGCGGGCATAGTGCCCCGTCGCAATGTAGTCAAAGCCCATCTCCAGCGCACGGTCCAAAAATGCACCGAATTTGAGGCAGCGGTTGCAGTCGATGCAGGGATTCGGCGTGCGGCCCGCGCGGTACTCGCTGACGAAGTGATCCATCACCTCGCGCGCAAAAAGCGCCTGCTCGTCGAAGATGTAAAACGGCATACCGAGACCGTCGGCAATGCGCTTCGCGCCGTCCGTCTCGTTGCCGCAGAGCGACAGCGTCGCGCCCGCGCACTCGTAGCCCTGCTTTTGCAGCAAAAGCGCGGCGGCGGACGAATCCACGCCGCCGCTCATGGCGATCAAAACTTTTTTCTTCATTGTCCGTCCCTTAATCCAGATACTTTTGCAAAAATGCCTCGCTCGAAAGCGCGTCGGACATCTCCACGAGCGTGCGGTTGAAGCCGCCGGCGTAGTCGCTGCCGCGGTCCTTGAGCTGTACGCGCCCGGCCTTTACCGCGGGGAGCGAGACGGTAAAGAGCGAGCCCTTTCCCTCTTCCGACTGCGCGACGATCATGCCGCCGTGGCCCTGCGCGATGCGCTGGCAGATGGGAAGGCCCAGTCCCAAGCCGCGCGGCGGCATGGGGTCCTGCCCGCCGTCCATAAAGCGGTCGAACAAATGGGCCAGCGTGTCGCTGTCCATGCCCTTTCCCGTGTCCGCCACGGTGATCTTGACAAATCTCCCCTCCGTTTTCACGCGCACGCGGACACTGCCGCCCTTGGGCGTAAATTTAAGCGCGTTGGAGAGGAGATTCAGCAGCAGCTTGCGGATGGCCTCGGCGTCGAGGGCGATGATGCGGCTGTCGCGGTCGGCAAGGAAGTCGAGCTCCACGCCGCGCTGCGCAAAAAGGAAGTCCACCTCAGCGCACACGCTGCGGCAGACGCCGACAATGTCGTCATCGTAGAGCTCGAAACGCTTGCGCTCAAACAGGTTCCCCGCGTCAGTCAGATTGCTGATGACGCGGTAGAGCTGGTAATAGCTCTGGTAAAATGCCGCGGCGGTGCGGTCAGTCTTCGGGTCCTTCTCCCGCGTCTCCTGCGGTGCCATGCGGTCGACCGCCGTGTAGATCGTCGAAAGTGAGGTGCGCAGCTGCAATGCAATATTCGGCAGCACATCCGACAGCATTTTCAGTTCTTCTTCAGTATAATCCCGCATAGCGTCTCCTAATAAAAGTTCTCCTACCGGTAGCATTCACCGCAGGGAGGCGGAGTTTGCGCGGAAAGAATTGGTGTTTTCGCGATAAGCTCGCGCTTAGAACGTTTTGTTGTACAGCGTTGTAGTATGAGGGTAGCAAAATTTCGGTCAAAAAGCAAGGAATTTGTGGAAATTATGAAAAAAATAGAGTTTTTGCAAAAAAGGACTTGCAAAACGAAACTACTGCTATATAATATCAAATGTACCAAACATTCGATATATTCCGATAAACAGGAAGGAAGTAAGTTTTATGAGTATTAAGGTCGGTATTAACGGCTTTGGCCGCATTGGCCGTATGGTCTTTCGCGCAAGCCTGAACCATCCTGAGATCGAGATCGTGGGCATCAATGACCTCTGCCCCGCCGATTATCTGGCCTACATGTTGAAATACGATACTATGCACGGCAGATTCGCCGCCGATGTGAAGAGCAACGACTACGGCATCGTGGTCAACGGCCGCGAGATCCCCGTCTTCGCCGAGCGCAACCCCGCGGACCTGCCCTGGGGTAAGATCGGCGCGGAGTACGTCGTCGAATCCACGGGCCTGTTCCTGACGAAGGAAAAGGCGCAGGCGCACATCGACGCCGGCGCGAAGAAGGTCGTCATGTCCGCCCCGTCCAAGGATGACACGCCGATGTTCGTCTGCGGCGTCAACCTCGATTCCTACACGAGCGACATGCAGTTCGTCTCCAACGCCTCGTGCACCACGAACTGCCTGGCCCCCATCGCCAAGGTCCTGAACGACTGCTTCGGCATCAAGGATGGCCTGATGACCACCGTGCACTCCGTCACCGCCACGCAGAAGACCGTGGACGGCCCGTCCCTGAAGGACTGGCGCGGCGGCCGCGCGGCCACGGGCAACATCATCCCCTCCTCCACCGGCGCCGCCAAGGCCGTCGGCAAGGTCATCCCCTCGCTCAACGGCAAGCTGACCGGTATGTCCATGCGCGTTCCCACGCTGGATGTCTCCGTCGTCGACCTGACCGTCAACCTTGAAAAGCCCGCCACCTACGATGAGATCTGCGCGGCCATGAAGAAGGCCAGCGAGGGCGAGCTCAAGGGCATCCTCGGCTACACCGACGAGCAGGTCGTTTCGTCCGACTTCCTCGGCGATACGCGCACGTCCATCTTCGACGCCAAGGCCGGTATCGCCCTGACGGATACGTTCGTCAAGGTCGTGAGCTGGTACGACAACGAGATCGGCTACTCCAACAAGGTGCTCGACCTCATCGAGCACATGTACTCGGTCGACCACGCCACGAAGTAACTTTGCTTTTTTCTGTTCCTGTTTTTGGGTAAAAACGGGACGGTGCTCCTCTGAGACAAGAGGGATCTGGTGCGAGATCCCTCTTGTTTTTTTCGCATTTTCGGTGGTATACTGCCATCGTTGCAAATTCTTCTTTGAGGTGGATCATGTTTCAAGGTTTTACGCCGGAGGCCGTCGAGTTCCTCTGGGGCATCAAATTCAACAACAACCGCGAGTGGTTCCTGCCGCGAAAGGAGCAGTTCCTCGCGCTCGTTGACCGGCCGATGCGCGAGCTCGGCAGCGAAATTTTTGACGCGATCGCCGCGGCATATCCCAAGCAGTCGCTCAAGCTGCACGTCTGCCGCATCTACCGCGACGCTCGCCGTCTCTTTGGCCGCGGCCCATATAAAGACCATCTGTGGCTCACGATCGAGCGCCCGCACGAGCGCTTCGAGGGCGTCCCCGCGCTGTATTTCGAGCTCGCACCGAACTACTTCAGCTACGGCTGCGGCTACTGGGACGCCTCCCCCGCCACGATGGCCAAGCTCCGCCGCCGCATCGAGACCGACCCCAAAAGGCTTGAAAAGCTCGTGCGCAAGCTGAATAAATCCCGCTTCACGCTCTCCGGCGAGCAGTTCAAGCGCCCGAAGGGCGACGTCGGCAAGCTCCTGAACCCGTGGTACAACGCGAAAAATATCGCCGTCGGCTATGACGACAATCCCGAAGGCGTGCTGTTCACGCCGGAGCTCAAAGACGAAGTCCTCGCGGGCTTCCGCGAGCTGATGCCGCTGTATCTGTATCTCGATTCGCTGGCGGGCGATCCTGAACCGAATAAAGAATAATGCCGCTCGCAGAGCGGCGAGGAATTCCCACGCCGCACGGGAGTGCAGTAAAAGGGGGTATTCTCTCACGTGAGAGAATACCCCCTTTTGATCCCCCAAGAGAACGGCAGGGGCGTTTCGATCTCGCCCCTGCCCCCCCAACGACCAAAGGGGAGGGACCTTGCCCCTCCTTTTTGGATTATCTTCCCCGCTGTTGCTTCTGACGGCGCGGCATTGCTGCGCTCGCCGCGTTCAGAATTGCTTCTATTTTAGTTCTGTGCTGTGATATAGATCTCTTCTGTCTTTTGTTGAGCGGAGATAAGCAGTTCTTTTGCGTCACCGTAGTTTTGCACTTCCATTTTTTTGAGTGCATCGGTCACTGCGTTAAATAGCGTGGTGTACATTTTCTGATAGTCAGTCATTACAAACACCTCCTTAACCCTTTTCGGTTATTTTAACCCAAAAGAGTTAATCTTTTCAAGAGGAAAACGATATTCTTTATGAAAAGAAAGCGGGGTGGTTGTGATGACAGTGGGTGAAGCCGTGCGGCGGCGCATTTTGGCGCTGTGCGAAGAACGAAGTATCACGATCAACCGCTTGAGCATCCTCAGCGGCGTCACGCAATCCACGCTTAATAACATTATGAGCGGCCGAAACCACACGACGACCGTCGCAACGGTCAAAAAGCTCTGCGACGGCCTGAATATCACCGTCGATGAATTTTTCTGCCCCGAATACTTCCACGATCTCGAACAGGAATTAAAATAAAACGACCGCCACTGCGGTCGTTTTTTGTTATGCGGCGAGCGAAGCAATGCCGCTTTGGCAGGCATTATCGAGACGGCATCCTCCGAAGCAGGCACAGTTCTTACCGGAAGTGCCACAGGGAGGATAATCCAAAAAGGAGGGCTGCGCCCCTCCCTTTGGTCGTTAGGGGGTGCAGGGGCGAAGTCGAAACGCCCCCTGCCTTTCTCTTGGGGTTCCAAGGGGAGGTTCTCTTTTGAAAGAGAATCTCCCCCTTTGCCCCGTGCAGCGCCATCGCCGCTGCCCTCCCCCCGCACTTTCGTGCAGAAAATCAAAAAGCGACGGCTTTTTCAGCCGTCGCTTCTCTATCTGCATTACTGCAAAACCTTTTTGTTGCCGTGGGTGGCCTTCATGCGCAGCTCTTTGTTGAGGATCGTCTTGCGGATGCGCAGGTTCTTGGGCGTGACCTCAAGCAGCTCGTCGTCGGCGAGGAACTCGAGGCACTGCTCCAGGCTCATCTGCTTGGGCGGGACGAGACGCAGCGCGTCATCCGAGCCAGAAGCGCGCATGTTCGTCAGCTGCTTCTTCTTGCACACGTTGACCGTGATGTCCTCCTGCTTGGGGGACTGACCGACGACCATACCCTCGTACACGTCGACGCCCGCGCCGATGAACAGCACGCCGCGCTCCTGCGCGTTGAAGAGGCCATAGGTGATAGAGGTGCCGGTCTCGGACGCGACGAGAGAGCCGGTATTGCGGCGGGCAAGCTCGCCCTTGTAGGGTGCGTAGGAATCAAACACGCTCGCCATGATGCCCTCGCCCTTGGTGTCGGTGAGGAACTCGTTGCGGTAACCGAACAGGCCGCGCGCGGGGATCAGGAATTCGAGCTTCATGCGGCTGCCGATCGGCGTCATCTCGGCGAGGTCGCCCTTGCGGGAGCCGAGCTTTTCGATGACTGCGCCGACATACTCCTGCGGCACGTCGCACACAAGGCGTTCGATGGGCTCGCACTTCTTGCCGTCGATCATCTGATACAGGACGCGCGGGGGCGAGACCTGGAACTCATAGCCTTCGCGGCGCATGGTCTCGATGAGGATGGACAGCGACATTTCGCCGCGGCCCGCGACGTTGAACGCGTCCGTCGAGCCCTCGAGCTCGGTGACGCGGAGTGAAACGTCCTTGAGCGTTTCGCGGAAGAGACGGTCGCGCAGCTGGCGCGAGGTGACGAACTTACCCTCACGTCCGGCGTAGGGAGAGTCGTTGATGGAGAACGTCATCTCCATCGTGGGGGCGCTGATCTTGACGAACGGGAGCGGCTCGACGCACTCGGGCGCGCAGATCGTATCGCCGATCGTGATGTCGCCGATGCCGGACAGGCAGATGATGTTGCCCGCGGTGGACTCGGTGACGGGGTTCTTGCCAAGGCCCTCAAATTCGTACATGGAGACGGCCTTGGCCTTCTTCGGTGCGGCGTCGGGGTCGTGGTAGTTGCAGACCATGATCTCCTGGTTCTGCTTGAGCGTGCCGCGCTCGATGCGGCCGATGGCCATGCGTCCGACATACTCGTTGTAGTCAATGGCGGAGACGAGCATCTGGAACGGCGCGTCCACATCGGCCTCCGGCGCGGGGATATACTCAAGGATCGTGTCGAACAGGGGCTTTAAGTCCGTGCCGACGACGTCGGGCGAATAGGACGCCGTGCCGTTGCGCCCCGAGCAGAACAGCATCGGGGAGTCGAGCTGCTCGGGCGTCGCATCGAGGTCCATCAAAAGCTCGAGCACCTCGTCCACGACCTCGTGGATGCGCTGGTCGGGGCGGTCGATCTTGTTGACGACGACGATGACGCGGTGACCCAACTCCAGCGCGCGGGAGAGGACGAAGCGCGTCTGCGGCATGGGGCCCTCAGCGGCGTCGACGAGCAGGATAACGCCGTTGACCATCTTGAGGATACGCTCGACCTCGCCGCCGAAGTCGGCGTGGCCCGGGGTATCGACAATGTTGATCTTGGTGTCGCCGTAGCGGATGGCGGTGTTTTTGGCGAGGATCGTGATGCCGCGCTCACGCTCGAGGTCGTTCGAGTCCATAACGCGGTCGACGACCTCCTGATTTTCGCGGTACACGCCGCCCTGCTTGAGCATTTCGTCGACGAGGGTGGTCTTGCCGTGGTCGACGTGGGCGATGATGGCTACATTGCGAAGTTTTTCATTCTGCATAGGTGATCTCTCCTTCCTGCCGCTGGGCAGGGATATCAAATCGTAAGTCTTTAACTGTAATAGTATATTCTGCCGCTTCGTCATTTGCAAGATTTTTTGAAACTTTTTTTGTCTCTTTTGCAGAAAAATTAGGAAAAGAGGATGCCTGTCCTCTCGGGCAGGCATCCTCGCACAGTTTTTACCCGCAAGGGGTATGGGCATCCGTAAAGCAGCAAAGCTGCTAACGGTTGCCCAAGTACCCGCAGGCGCAAATGTTCTTGATCGTTTTCCGCCGCAACCGGTGCGTGGCGGAAAACATCTTGCGCATAGTGGAAACCAGCGAAGCGCCGCCAGTGGCGGAAACAGCGAGCTGGGTTCGAGGAAGCGGCACGATTGGCACGCCTGCAAGGGCGCGCCAATCGTAGTGCCGCAACGGTGCAAAGTCGAATCGCCCGTTTTAACGGGCAACCGAGGCGCAAAGCGACGCGAAACCTGCTCAAATCAGTGGTTCACCACTGATTTGAAGGCGTCAGCCCAGCAATGCACTCAGCTCGTCGATCAGCTCGCCGAACAGCGACAGCGCGTCGTTGACGGGCGCGGGTGTGCGCATATCAACGCCCATGTCGCGCAGCAGCTCGACCGGCTCCTTCGAACAGCCGCCGGAGAGGAACTTCTTGTAGTCCTTGACGGCGCTCTCGCCCTCGCGCAGAATGCGGTTGGCGATGGCAACGGCGGCGGAGAAACTCGTCGCGTACTGGAAGACATAGTAATTGTAGTAGAAGTGCGGGATGCGTGTCCACTCAAGCGCGATCTCATCGTCGGAGATCATCGTATCGCCGAAGTAGAGCTTGTTGAGCGCTAAATACTTCGCGCTCAGCGCGTCGGCGGTCAGCGCCTCGCCGCTCTCGGCCATCTTGCCCATTTGGAGCTCGAACTCGGCGAACATCGTCTGGCGGTACAGCGTACCCTTGAACTGGTCGAGGAAGTGGTTGATGAGATAAGCGCGCTGCTTGCGGTCGGCGGTCTTGCCGAGCAGGTGGCGCATCAGGAGGATCTCGTTGCAGGTCGAGGCGACCTCGGCGACGAAGATGACATACTCCGCCGTATTCACCGGCTGGTATTTGCAGGAGTGCCACGTATGCATGGCGTGGCCCATCTCGTGGACGAGGGTGAACATGCTGTCGAGGTTATCCTTGTGGTTGAGCAGCACGTAGGGGTGGGGCCAGCCGTTGCCGGTGCAGTAGGCGCCGCCGCGCTTGCCGGTATTTTCATACACGTCGACCCAGCGGTTGTTGAAGCCCTCTTCCAGCACGTCCGTATAGTCCTTGCCGAGCACCGCGAGTGCTTCGAGCGCGGTCTTCTTGGCCTCTTCAAAGGAGATTTCAACGTCCGCGTCCGCGACGATCGGGGTGTAGACATCGTACATGTGCAGCTCGTCAACGCCTAAGATCTTCTTGCGCAGCTCGACATAGCGGTACATCTTGTCGAGATTGCCATGCACCGCGTCGATGAGGTTCATGTAGACCTCGACCGGCACCTCGGTCACGTCAAGGGACGCTTCGAGCGTCGAATTGTAGCGGCGCGCGTCGGCGAAGAACTTGAGCTGCTTGAACTGCGCGTCCAGCGTGGAGGCGTAGGTGTTGCGGAACTCGCCCGCGCGCTTGTAGTAGGCCTTGAAGGCGTTTTCGCGCAGCGTGCGGTCGGCGCTCATCAGCATGGGGACGAACGTGCCGTCCGTCAGCGTGTGGACCTCGCCCTTTGCGTCGGTCACGTCGGGATAGCGCATGTCGGCATTGTGGAACATGCTGAACGTGCGGTCAGGGCTTTCGCTGATCTCACCCGCGGCGGCAAGAATCTTTTCGCACTCGGGCGAAAGGATGTGCGCCTTGCGGCGGCGCAGCTTATCGATGTTGCGGCGATAGGTCTCGAGCTTCGGCTCCTCGGCGTAGAAGCGCGCAAGCGTCTCGTCGGGGATGGCCATGATCTCGCTGGCTTCAAAAGAGCCCGCGCTGTTCAGCGCGACCGCCGTGGAAAACGCCTTGCTGCGCATCCCCTGATAGAACGAGTTGCCCACATCCTGGTCGCTGCGGCAGCTCGCGTACTGCACGAACTTCGAAACGCGCACGTTGATCTCATCGCTGAGCGCGAACCAGTCGAGCAGCGTCTTCGCGCTCTCGCCGAGCTTGCCGGCGTAGGCGGCCATGCGCTCGGGGTAGGCCTTGAGCGCTTCGAGTTCTTCGTTCCACTTATCGTCGCTCGCAAATACGTGACTCAAATCCCAGGTGAACTCCTCGGGCACCTCGCTGCGCGGGAGGATCGTCTTTCCGTCCATAGGTTTACCGTCCTTTTCTCCATATTTCTCACTGGCTCTGTCCGCCGTCTGCGGTCAGAGCCGCTCTTGCGTCCCATTATAACGGACGGCAGCGGTGAATACAAGCGCTTTTCTCCACCCCGCTCGCGACAAATCAGGCATTGACAAATTCACTGCCAAAAGGGTAAAATATTTCTCGTCATCCGCCCCCGTAGCTCAGTTGTATAGAGCGACCGCCTCCTAAAAATCGAATCGTTCGAATCCTGGAGCCCTGTAAAAGTGAATATTTTCTGTATAAGCCCCCGTAGCTCAGTTGGATAGAGCGGTCGCCTCCTAAGCGACAGGCCACTGGTTCGAACCCAGCCGGGGGTGCCAAAAATTCCCGCTGTAAGCCGTTTTTCGATGGTTTACAGCGGTTTTTTGTTATCGTTTCATTGTGGCGTTTTTGCCGCTTCGCCGGAACGATTTTATACATTTTCCGCTGTATGCCTGCTAATTGGCTTCGAACTATTTTTCCGGCCTTGCTAATAAAAAACGCCGATTTGCTAATACGATTTTCCCGCCCTATTTTTCGGATGGGGCCGACACCAGCAATGCAGCCAGTGTGTTGGCCAGTTCTGGCGACTTGCGAAGCTGTTCCACCAGGGCCTCCAAATCCAATGTGGCGGGAGCCGATTCCTTTGGTTCTTCCGGGGGGCGAACCGAACGCAGATCAGGATTGGCATAGAAGGCGCTCTCAAACTTCTGGGCGTTGATCTTCCGATCCTCGTCCAGAATGTGTGCATAGACCTTCGTCACCATATCAGCCTGCGAATGTCCAGTATCCCCCTGCGTCGCTTTAATATCACCATGGTTTAATTTCAGCTTATAAGTCGTACTGGAATGCCGCAGCGAATGGAACTCCACCTCGGGAAGTTCTGCGTGCTTTTTCAGCTTATGAAACGCATTATTGATAACAGATTCTTCACACGGTCTGCCATCCTCCAGCGCCACCACAAGTCCATAATCGCGGTACTCATCGCCAAGAAATTTCTTTTGTTTATCCTGCGATTTTTTCCACTCACGCAGAATATAGGCGACCGTTTTGGGCATCCACACTCTACGAACACTGCTTTCAGTCTTAGGTGTTTTTAGCACAAGAACCGTTCTGGCATCTGCCAAGTTCATCACTCGTGGGAACTTTAGGATGACCTCTCCCTCTCCGACAGCTTCTAAGGCTTTCTCGCTTACACGCTCCAGTTGTTTATCAATGATCAAGTGTGCATCATCACCTGCAATGTCTGCATCAGAAATATGGACATTATCCCAAGTCAGTCCTCCGATCTCGCCAATTCGCAGTGAACAGGCAAACGAAAGATTTATCGCCACATAGAGTCGTGCATCAGTACACTCATCCAGCGCTTTTCGGATCGTGGCCGCATCCCATATTTCTCGAGTTCTGCGCTTCACCTTTGGAAGCGTTGTATTCTCAAACGGATTTTTAGATACAATATCCCATCGAATCGCTTGTCCAAATGCACATTTCAACAGTTTGTCGATACGTTCGATATTTCCCGGTGTCATATATTCCGTTTGACAGTAGCGATTTATCGGGGTCGCACACTTTGTCTTCTGTAACGTGGTAATAAAGCGGTCGGCAACCATAGAAGTTACATCCTGCATCAGAATATCGCTAATGTTTGGGTTAATGTAATTTTGAATCAGTCCAAGATTCGCATCATAAGTATTCGGTCCCCATTTCTTCGTGCCGTATAGGCTTACAAAGTCTTCAAGAAATGCCGCAACCGTCACTTTATTGGGAGCGATAAATGTCCTGCGCCCCTGCTTATATTCGATTTCCGCCTTACGCTGTTTCGCTTCTTTTTCTGTAAGATACGTTTCCCATTTCTGTCTTTTCTGTCCGTTCTCATCAATGTAATAATAGACAACGCTGTATTTTCCCCTGCGCTTTTTGATTGATGCCATTATAAGCCTCCTATAAATCTTGTTTATCCAGCCAATCATCAAAAGACGCTTTGGAAACTCTAATCGACGAGCCAATCCGTACCATCTTGAACACTCCCGAGTGAACAAGACTATACGCAGCGGTTCTCCCTATTCCCAAAATTTTCGCAATTTCCTCAACGGTATATGTCCGCTTTCCAGCGAGGGCGTTACAAGGGCCGCTATGGTCAATACTCATAATGACCTCCTCTCTATGACCACAGCACCATGATGCTTCGGACAGTATTGTAGCATAGCACTGTAATCGACGCAAAAAATGAGTTTTACGCAAATTGAAAACCGGACGGCTGTTGGCAGTACCTAAAGGTATTCCCCTTGGTCACAGCCCACGGGTATCTCACCCCGGCCCATGCTGATGGGTGCGCCGCGCAATGCTTTGAGGGCGTTCAACGCGGGAGTATCATTATCTGAACGAAGGTCGTTGCCGACTACGGTGCCATGCGCAGATGCAAACTGGCTGAATCGCTCGCCCAAGTCCTCCTCTCTACGCGGATCACGGCGCGCCATTTGCTGGGCTTTGCTCCGTTCAGTTTTGTTATCCGGTTCTATGCTGTTTTCAAGGTACAACATACTCGCAGCGCGAGCAGTACTGGGCTGTGAATCAGCCAGGAAAGGCCCCTATCCCCAAGTGATAAGAGCCTTTCCTAGACGATACACAAGGCAGAGTAAATAAAGCTCAAAGCGCTACGCTATTTTCTCCACCTTAAAATCGAGTATCTTCGTAATTAGCTTTGTTCGCATTCTACATATCTTTTCTTCATCTAAATAGAAATACGAATTGCCATCTTCATCATATGGAAGTACTGCATTGAAATGGTATAAACAATGGAAAAATGGCGAAGATGATTCCTGATTAGATTTTCATCTTTTTGAACTCAAGCTCCAATGCAGAAGATAGCGCTATAATTAACTAACAGAATTTACATAGGATTTCTTATCACGCCCCCCATTTTTGCAAATAAACGGAGGCCTCGCGCTGCCATCTTGCAGTACGGGGTCTCTATTTATTTTGCATTATAGCGCTACACCGTGAAAAAGTGTTGCACCTTTACTGTTTCGTTGTCTTATATTAGCAAAAGGCATAAATCAAATTAGCCAAAAGGGGAGGATATTTTAACAAAGCTCGACGCACAAATGATCTATGCCTCATCATAACTCAATGACTATTACACAGAAAGGAGACAAAAATGAAACCTATGAACCGACTTCAATCCCGTCAGGAGAACCAGAACAGGAGAAGGCTTAAGGCAGCAGGTTTCCCTTATCTCAAGACTATGGAAGAATTTGACTGCAGTCAGTTGAATGATGCTGTTTCTCCTGTGTTTCTGAATGAACTGGCCAGCTGCCAGTTCATCTCTGGCAGACAGAATGTGGTTATGATTGGAAATCCAGGGCGAGGCAAAACACATCTTTCCATAGCCCTTGGACTAAAAGCCTGTACTCAGGGCTACAACGTGCTGTTTAAGAATGCAGCGACCTTGTCCACGGAATTATGCGGGACAAAAGATAACTACCGTCTTGGTAAGCTGGAGCGCACCTTAGCAAAGGCCGATCTGCTGATCCTGGATGAGTTGAGCTATCTCAGTTTCAACCGACACCAGTCTGAACTGCTGTTTAAGGTTATTTCAGACCGTAGCGAAAAGAGCAGTACCATTGTTACAACGAACCTTCCTTTCTCCAAATGGACAGACCTCTTTGAGAATACAACCATGGTTGCTGCCCTCATTGACAGACTGACCTTCCGTTCTCATATTCTGGACATGAACGGAGATTCCTACAGGTTGAGATCTACCTTGCAAGACAGACTATGACTGGGTGGCTCAAATTTTCGTGAGCGTTGCGGCTCACTTTTTCGTTAGCGCCAGTGGCTCAAAACTCATGAGCGCATGGCTCACTTTTTCATTGACATTTACAGCTTCTGCCTGATTCGCGGCTCGTCTCTCCAAATCTGAAATTGAAGCTCAAGCCCCATATCCTCAACAAATGCATGAGCGATCACCTCTTTCGGAAAAGCATCGCCCTTAACCATGATACAGCCCAAAATGTACTCCTCGTTGCCGTACTCGTCGCGTCTTTGCTGATACTCTTCCGTTCGTTTCAGCTCTCGCTCCACGATACGGACGATCTTCTCACGGTAATTATCCATAAACGTCTCCTTTATAATCCAAGCATTTCCTTCGCAATATGGTCGGCGGACTTCACCAATCCTACCAGCACCAGCAGGTTGAATATGACCTCGCCCAAATAGCTCCACACCTGCGTCACCACGGACGCGCTGCTATCCACCACCGGCGTACCGCTGGAGGAAAAGGCTGAAAAGATGATGCAGGCCAGAACGATCACCGCCCCTTCCATGCACACGCCTACATAGCTCCGAAGGAACGCCTTGCCGAAATGGGATGTCCCCTCTCCGGCAAAGGATGCCAGTGCCACCGGGGACAGCGCAGCATACATATAGATTTTGAAAAAGCGCCCATAGACGGTGAGGATCATAATGAAGGCCAGCACCGTAATAAATAGACTTCCCAGTAGCGTCACCAGCCAAAGGGGGATGCTCGCCAAAAAGCCCACATCTCCAATGGCGTCCGCAATCTCCTGCGGCAGCGCCACGGATGCGCCGGTCAAGCCGCCGATGCTGCCCGCCGCCGTTGCCACAATGCCGCTGCACACATCAAATACATCTACCAGCAAGTCCATACCATAGGTGATACCCAGCTTTGCCAGCACAAAGTAGATAAAGTGCCGCAGCAAGTGCTCCGGCCTTTGAAAGTCCCGAAAGCCGGAGGCACTGCGAAAGATACCGATGGCAAAAAACAGCACCAGCAGGCCGTAGCCTATGGCCTGCATCCCGCCATTGATGGTCACAATGGTCTGCCAGATGGTGCCGCCCTTGAAGGTCTGGGGCGATTCCGTCAGCAGCGACCACATTTCCGTCATTTTACTATTCCAAACGCCAAAGGCGTTGGTCAGGTTTTCTACGATCCAGTTGTTATCCAAGTCTCACCACCTCCATAATTGTAATGACATTGTATTGACATTTCTCCTTTTCGGTATATACTAAGGTTGAGGTGAATGCTATGAACACGATCAATGTCACATCTGCACCCAAGACCGCAACCTTTCAAATGCGGATCAATCCCGAGGTGAAGCAGCGCGTGGAGGACATCTATGCCCGTCAGGGCCTTTCCTTTACCGACGCCGTCAACATCTTCATTCAGCAGTCCCTGAACATGGAGGGCCTGCCGTTTCTGGCTTCGCCTGAGAATGCGGAATATATGAAGGCAAAAGCCATGCGCCGCCTGTTGGATGAAGCGGAAAAAGGCTGGGCGTCTGCGGAAAAGGATGGCTGGGTATCTGAGGAAGATGCTTACCGCACCCTTGGGGTGACGGAATGAAGCTAAGATATACGCCGGAGGCGCTACGCGACATCCAGGAGATCAAACGGTATATCAAAAGCGAGCTTCATAATCCCACCGCTGCAAACCGGATCACAAAAGCCATCCTCGACGGCTGCGGCCAGCTCAAACAATTCCCTAAAATGGGCGTTTCCATTGGGGCAAAGACCGGCTATGAAACCGATCTGCGGATGCTGGTGGTGGAAAGCTATATCGCCCTCTACCGCATTGAAACGGAAGTTGTTTCTGTTGGCCGTATCATCAACACCCGTCAGGACTATATCCGCATTCTGTTTGGAGAAGTCACACCACAATGAACGTAGCTGCACCCTCTGTTCCTTATTGGACAGGGGGTGCAGCTTTTTCATCAGATCGCACCGATGGCGGTCAGAATTTCCTTTGCAAAGGCGATCATTAAGCCACCAAACAAGCAAAGGAAGCCCTGCGTTCTCTGGCTGGCATCATGGGACTGGATCGACATACCCACCTGCACGATGCCCCAGCCGAGAATGATCACGCCCAGCGCCTTGATGATGCTGAAGATAAAATCGGAAAGGTTATTGACAATATCCAGCGGATCGCCGCCCGCCGCCATCGCAGGCGTAACGCAGCAAAGGCAGAGGGCAGCAGCCCCAGCCGCCGTCCAATAGCATTTTTTCACCTTACTCAGTCTTGTCGGGTTTGAAATCTTTTTCTTTTTCAGATAATTCATGTTCAGGTTCCTCCACGTCAATAAAATCATAATCGTCCAGTGATTTGAACGCATAGGGCAGGTCAGGCAGTGCGTAATCCGGCGCGCCTTGCGGCTTGTGGATATAAGGCTTTGCCTTACCGTCTGTCGTCAGCTTAATGTTTGGGTGGCGCTTGATGTTGTACTTTTTGTCCAGTACAGGGTCTTCCCCGCGGATAAACAAGATCGCTCTATGGGTATCCAATTTTCGCACTTCGTCAATGGTCATCAGGTCGCGGCCCGTCTGCTGGAAGTTGGTTGAGCTCGAGCCATTACGGCCTTTTGTCTGCCCACGTGTGCGGGTGGCAAGCGTTTCCTTAGGTCAGCAAGTCCATCTCGCGGGCGGCGACAATCTGGTCTCTCGAGATGTAAGGCATAATGTTCGCCTCCTAGTTAGGCATGAGAAAAGCGCAAGCAAAAATGCTTGCGCTTTTTGTCATATATTTACTTTCAGCTCTTATGCGTTGGCCCTCTGGAGATAGAATTCACTTTCAGCAACACGTGTCACAAAATCATACTCCAACCGGTTCGCCTTAGACAGATTGATATTGTATCTTTTGCTGACCTGCCGGAGGTAGGCAAAATACTCTTTATCCTCTTGCGTCAGCGGCGCGACCCAGCCAGTTTGTGCGGCATGATCTTCTATGCGCCGGAGATATTCAAGTTCTTTCTGGTCCATCGTCACTCACCTCCATAATAAAATCTGACAAAATATCTACTGCAGCATCTTCCCATATTACCAAACGAAACGGATCATACGACGCAACCTGACGCGCGCCAAACTTCTCCATATAGTAATTTAACAGCTCGCTGGTTTTTGCCTTGAAAATCAAAATGCCGTCAAATCCTGCATCAAGCGAAACCTGTACCGCGTAAGCAAACAAAGCCTTTGCAATACCAATGTATTTCTTCTGCCCACCTTCGACACGAAGAAGATTTGCGTTGCTGTGTCGGGCATTTTCGAGATAGAGAATCTCGACCACTAACCCTGCCTCATCTAAATCGTATGACATCAATCCCAGCAACTCGTCATTGTCTGCCCGATGCAGCGCAACTTTGTTTGGCAGTTGCCTTACATAGGGTGTGGTCCACTCAGTCTGCCAGTCTTTCGTTGCAGCCAAATCTTGCTCTGTCGCATTCTTCACGATTGCTGGGATTTTTTTGTTGGAAGCATAGTCCAAAACAAATAAATTCAGCACCAGTATCCCTCACTTTGTAAGTAGTTTACCACACTAGAAATTAAAAAACAAGCGCGTGCTACATTTCAGATATGCAGTCATTTCTACCGGTAAGTCCATCTCGCGAGCAGCGGCAATCTGCGCTTTTGATAAGTATGGCATGGTATTCACCGCTCCGGCTGAAATTGGCCTTTTTGCTTTTCCTTGCTGCGCTCTGGCCTTGCCAAATACTCCATCGCGGCGTTGACAATGCAGGAGTGGGTATTTACGGCGTAGTCATCTACGCGGTTGGCAATGCGATCCATCTGTGCTCTGAATTTTGCAGCGGCTTCTCGCGCTGGAGGATAGAATCGCCCGTCGCCGGTGCGCTGCCGCATGGTACAGGCCAACACAAACATACAGCGCTCTTTACCGAAAGTGGCTTTCCATTTCTCCAGAAATGCAGGAAATGTCTGCTCATGATAGGCAGCTCCACCTTCCTTTTGGAATATCTTCGCACACTCCATGCTGTGCCGGTGATCTGCTCTCCATTCCTGTACTTCACCACTGGCATAGGCTTCCTGATACGATTTTCCGTATACGGGCTGAGCAGGATCACTATACTTCTTCTCTGCACGGTCGCGCAGAATATTGTCGGCACAATTCTCCATGCAGCCGCGGATCGTGTCCAGCTCATCACGGTCCTGCTTTAACCAACCGGCATACATTTCCGCACAGGGGTTCTGCATCTCCAGCAAAACTTGCAGTTGTTTCTCTGTCAGACCGGTGGAGCTATCAAAAGGTACAGCAGGTTCTCGCGCCAAGCGATTTTATAAGCATTGGCAATAATTTCATCCACCGGCTTCGTCTTAATTTCTGCAAGGTATGCCTCGTTCTCCTGCTCCATACGCGCATAGAGTTTGTCTTCCAACTGTTCTTTCGTCACCCTAAAAGCCTCCTTAAAGTCCTCCATCGCGGCCATTGAAGATTCCCTGAAAGCTGAAATGCTGGCAAAGAACACGGATGTGCTGTCCGGAAAGGACTACCTCATTACTTGGAAAACCATCATTACAAACCGCTTCGACAGCGCCGCCTTCAAGCTGACGCACGCAGATCTATTCAATCAGTTCAGCCGCAGCACCACTACACGGCGTTTTGTCATTGCGTAAGGGGGTTTGCTCATGCAAGTTGTTATTGTGGAACCTGAAAAGAAACCAGTCGTGCAGAACATCGACAATACCCTTACTTCCGTGCAGCAGCTCGTCGGCGGAACCATTCAGGCGGTCTATCCATTTGAGGAACCGGTCGCCCTGATCTGCAACGATGAAGGAAAGCTGCTGAACCTGCCGCCGAACCGTGCGCTGAGAGACTGCAATGGAGCTATCTACGACATCGTGGCTGGGACCTTCTTCCTCTGCGCGGCTTCTGCTGACAGCGACCGCTTTGAAAGCCTGACCGATGAACAGGCGCAGACCTACATGGAGCGCTTTGCGATGCCGGAGCAGTTCATCAAGGTCAACGGTGCTATTGTTGTCCTGCCGTACCTGTAAGGCGTCCCGTTAGGGCATACCCCAGCGAGACGCAAAAAAAGAGTCCCATTAGGGTCGCTTTCCGCATTTTGGAACGTTCCATTTGCGGAGAGGACCCTAATGGGACTGATATTTCAATTCTGATGACAAAGCAGCCAGTCCAACAGGTCGGGATAGTCCTTTTCATCAGCTGCCACCTGCAAAATGATGTCGCTTAGCTGCGTCTGTGTATATGTCAGCTCCACGCCGTTGACAGCCAGAAACACCAGCATGGCGTGCGCGCCGATTCGCTTGTTTCCATCAATAAAGGGATGATTCTTGACCAAACCAAAGCAAAGCCGAGCGGCCTTCTGTTGTAAGGATGGGTAAGCATCCGCGTTGTCAAAGCTTTGAAAAGGAGCTGCCATCGCAGAATCCAGCAGGCCCTCGTCCCGGATGCCGTCTGAACCGCCAGTCTGCTCAATCAGTTGCCGATGCAGCAGAAGAATCTGCCGCTTACTGAGAGTTTTCACTTCGCCAGCACCTCATACGCTTCCCGGTTCTGCTTGAGCAGACGCGCGGAAATATTCATCACATCCTCGTCCTCCGCCGCCTGAAGCTGCTCTGCCTGACTGAACTCGATGATCAGATAGCGCGGGGTGTTATTCTTCAAAATAACAGCAGAGCCCCGCTCGTCCACGAGCCTCGCCACCTTGGAGAAATTCTGATTGGCCTCGGTGATGGAAACCAAGTTATTCGTATTGACCATCATGCGTATCACGCTCCTTTGCTGATAGTATACACGAAAATTAGGAGAAATACAACCTATAATTTATCTACCATCAGAAGTGTTGCACATCTGCAAGGCAAAACGAGGTTAAACGAAAAAGATATGCCACAGCATCACGAAATGTGTTACAATGGCCGCAAGAGGTGAAATCGCTATGCTTGCAGAAGTCAAAACACTTCAACGTACAGAGAAAAACACCATAACGCTGGTCATTGATTCGGATACCGGTACTCGCTATATCCGTAAGGAACTGTGTGGCCCGCACCCTATTTATGCACAGCTTCAAGCCCTCTCGCATCTCTACCTCCCCAAGATTTTTCATGTTGAGGAAACCAGGACTGGCGTTGTATTGATAGAAGGATTTATTGATGGAGCGAATTTGGCGGAAATCACCCTGCCGGAAAAACAGGTTATGGTCCTCATGGAAGAACTGTGCGAAGCACTGGTGTTTCTCCATGACCAAGGAATTCTCCACCGTGACATCAAGCCTTCCAACCTGCTTCTGGCAGCAGACGGGCATATCCGGCTCATCGATTTCGATGCCGCCCGGGAGGAAAAGCCCAGCAGTGACAGTGATACCCGTCTTTTGGGCACGAAAGGCTACGCCCCTCCGGAGCAGTATGGCTTTGCCCAAACCGATACTCGTGCCGACATCTATGCCGTAGGCGTTACCATGAAGCAACTTTTAGGTAAGCGGGCAGAAAAACGGCCCTACCGACATATCCTCCACAAATGCACGGAGTTTGCCCCCAAGCGCCGCTATCAAACAGCAGGGGCACTCTTGCGGGCGTTGAAAACCCGAGCCATTCAATTGTGGCTTCCATGCTGACAATGGAATGAATGAGCTTGATCTCCAATCGGCGCTTCATGTACTCGTCCACCCGAACATGGGGCTGACCGTCAGGATCGTAAAGCGTCCGCGTGCAGAGCTTATTGATATAGCCCTCATAATACCGGAGTACCTGATCCACAGCCTGAGAGTCCCCGTCATGGGCGGCGTCAATCGCCGAAAGAGGAAGAAGCTCCTTGCCCTTGTAAGTGGGTTTTTTCATACCTTCAACCTCCCTTCGGCATGAGTGCGGCCAACTTGATCCGCAGCTCGGTCAATGATTTTGCCCTTCGCCGCTGAACGGCGCTGCGAGGCATTCCAACAAGGTGGCCAACCTCCTGATCCGGCAGGTCCAGAACAAAATGCAGGATCAAAACACTCTGCTCCTGAACGCACAAACCGGCGAAGGCATCTGCCACAAGCTCGTTTTCAATATGCAGGTCATACCCGTGGGACGAGAATGTAAATCTGTCGCTGGGGTAATGATCTACAACGCAGAGCTTGTCCATCTCCATTTGCGTAGCCGTCGATATACAGTGTCAGGGGGCACCGTATTTTCATCAGGGCTTCCACCCCCGCGTCGTCGCCGCTCAGATATTGGCGGTAAAAAGCCTCGCCGCAGGCCATAGCGTTCGCTTCCTTATGTACGAATATCCGAAGAAAACAAGGCAGCCGGCGAAGTGTTCAGAGAAAAGTTGCGGATAGGAACGGTATTTTTGAAAAAGGTCCTCCGAAATTGCCCAATATCCTGCGATCCCGCCAGAGGCTCCGCAGCAGGTGGTTCGGCAGGGAATTCTTTATTCTTGCACCTTTGCAGCATCTTGAAGTATGCCGCACCACAAGGCATGATCCGAAGGATGTCATTCCTGTGCAGAAGGAAAGCCGTTCTACTCCGTTCAGGTGCGCTAAAAAGCCTTGAAGGGATTTCCCCCAAGGCTTTTCTTTTTGCAGCTGCGCAGACGGTCTCCATCCGTCATCACACCCGCTCGGTTGTTATCTCCGGCATTTGTAGACGCTTATTCACTTTCCTCTTCTATTTCTATCTCCTTTAGTTTCTTCCACAGGGTCGTCCGGCTAATCTGCAAGGTGTTCATAACTTCCGTCTTATTGCCGCCATAATAGTTCATGGCATGTTGGATAACCTGATTTTCAATGCGATCAAGGGAATCCAGTTGAACCACAAGCGAATCTGCTGGGAGCGTCTCTCCGATTCCGGTGGATTCGCTGTTCGCCTGACCCTTTGCATCATCGGACCGGCAGATAGGAGCGTCTCCGATCTCCATGATCTCCTCCATGGAAAGAGATGTCTCCCCCTCTTTGAATGCTTCAATTCGCTGCGCCAGATTTTCCAACTCGCGGATATTGCCCGGATAGGTCTGAGCCGTCAGGTATTTCGTCACTTCCGGCGGCAAAAACTCACTTCGCACAGCGCTTCCGTACTTTTCCAGAAAATAGTCCAACAGTAGGAGAATATCGTCTGAGCGCATGCGTAGCGGAGCAATGGTCAGGCTCATCACATTCAGTCTGTAATACAGGTCGGCGCGGAATTTCCCCTCCTGCACCTTGCTGTATAAATCCATATTGGTGGCCGAGATCACACGGATATCGATTTTCTGGACCTTATCCCCGCCGATGCGCAGGATCTCATGCTCCTGAAGTACGCGGAGCAGCCTTCCCTGCAGATCTAACGGGATCTCGCCGATCTCATCCAGGAAGATCGTTCCACCGTCCGCCAATTCAAACAGTCCGACTTTTCCCTCTTTTTTCGCCCCGGTAAATGCCCCGCATTCATAGCCAAACAGCTCACTCTCTAGCAGGTTGGCCGGAAGCGCACCGCAGTTGATGGCCACGAAAGGTCCCTCGCAGCGTCCGCTCACATTGTGAATACTCTGCGCAAACAATTCCTTTCCGCATCCAGTCTCTGCAATAATCAGAACCGGAGCATTGGATTTTCCGATCCGCTTGGCCTTTTCAACCGTTCTGCAGATTGCCGGACTGTTTCCAATAATATCCTTAAAGGAGTATTTTGCAACCAGTCCCTTACGGTAAAGCGACTTCCTGATTTTCTGCTCCGTCCGCTGTGCATTTCGCTCACTTTGAATATTCAGCAATACTCCGTGAACTTCCCCATTATTCATAATAGGAGTACGGTTCACTAGCAGTTTGGAGTCCGTATCCGCAAAAAACTTATTCAGATAATACGTCTCATCTTCGCACAGCGCGCAAAGCAGCGGCGAACCAACATCTGCGTAACCCTTTCCGCGGCAGTTGGCCGACAGGTGAAGCAACCGAGCCGCCAGATGATTGTACAGGAAGATATTTCCCTGCCAATCAATTAAAAGGATTCCTTCTTTGCCGCTCTCTATATCAATGAGCGGGGTCTTTCCGTGCAGATAATACAGAATGCATGTCGCATCAAGCAGAATTTCCTTTACGTATTCCTGAAAATCAAGGCTGATGGGATTGATTGAAACATTTCGGCTGTCCACTGCAAGAACTGTTTTCAAAAATTTCTTACGAAATGTAATCGCAGAATTTCCAATGCTGATCAGAACATCATAGGGGCAGTTTTCCATTGAAAGACGCTGAATCGCCTCTTTTTCCGATGCGTATTCCATCACAGATATGTTAATTCCTATCTCTTCCGCCAACTGCTGCACCATTTTTGTGAATTCTTTTTTTAAAGAAACAACTAAAATTCCTTGCTCCATGTTGCTTTGCCTCCGTACGCCAAGCCCCGTGTAATTGAGTGCATTTTAGCACATTGGTAGAGAATATTCAACCAGTGCTTGCCGTTCCTCCCTGCTCTTCGTTTTATTTTTGAATCATTTGTTCACAAAATGAACCTCTCTCTTCGTTTCTTCCTTCAAAAGCGCAAAACGCCCCGTTTTTTTAGCTGGCACAGTGTTTGCTATATGTAAATAGAGCTAGACAGAGAATCTGATACAGATTCCCAAAATGCTGATAATGCAATTGTAACAGGAGGTATTTCTTATGAATCAGATTGGTTTTATCGGCGCCGGCCACATTGCCACCGCCATCATGAACGGAATGTACCGCGGGGGCATTGATATGTCCCATGTTTTGGTACATGCAGCAGTACCCGAAGAGTCTCAGCGTCTCAAGGATTCCATCGGAATCAGCATTGCCGAAGATAACCGTGAAGTGGTCGCGAACAGCAAGTTCATCTTCCTTGCCGTTCCTGCCATTTTCTATCCCAATGTGGTTCGCGAGGTTGCCGATCTGGCCAGCCCCGATCATATTTTTGTCAGCCTGACGCCCGGCTACACTCTCCAACGCTTCCACGATGAATTTGGCGACGCCATCCGCGTGGTACGCATCATGCCCAACACCCCCGCCTTTGTGGCTCAGGGTATGACAGCTGTGTGCATGCCCGGTCTCTCCCCCGAAGAAGAAGCTGAGTTCCATCAGGTTCTTTCTTCCTTCGGTCAGGTCGAGGTTCTTCCCGAGCGTCTGATGGATGTTATCGTTTCCGTCACCGGTAGCTCCCCCGCTTACGTCTATATGATGATCGAAGCCATGGGCGATGCTGCTGTTTCCATCGGTCTGAGCCGCGACTCTGCTTACCGTCTGGCCGCTCAGGCGCTCATCGGTTCGGCAACCATGGTTCGCGATACCGGTAAGCACCCCGGCGCGTTGAAGGACGATGTTTGCACGCCCGGTGGTACGACAATCCAGGCCGTCCGCGTTTTGGAGGAGCGCGGTTTCCGCAGCGCATTGTTTGAAGCAATGCTCAAGTGCCACTTTGCAGGTGCTGCTCCCACGACCTAAGTATACGCGTTTCACTGCATCAGAGGATATCGATGAAACTAAAGTCAGCTAAAGCTTTTGTACAGGAAGTTGCCATAATACTAATCGGATGCTTCCTTACAGCCTTTGCGGTAGACTGTATCCTTAAGCCTTCCGGTCTGGCTGTGACTGGCGTGACTGGTGTTGCTATGGTGTTAGAGCATTGGTTCGGGATCAACTACACCTATACAAACTACCTTTTCACGCTCATGATTGCAGTGGCTACCTACTTTCTTCTGGGCAAGAAAGAATTTTTTCGGATACTGGCTCTGTCCATTATCTATCCGGTGATTCTCGTTATTTTCAATCATTTCTCTTTTCAGCTGATTTACGATGATCTTCCCCTTACCTGCATCACCTTTTCCCTTTTTTACGGTACAGGGATCGGAATGATTCTTCGACTTGGATATTCCTTCGGCGGTTCAGATACGTTGGCAAAAATTTTGTCTGTCAAGTCAAGGGGCAGGATCACCATTGGGCAAGCCATCCTTCTGTTGGATGGCTCGGTGATCCTGCTATCCGCCTTTGTTCTGGACCGAAAGGCAATCCTCTACATGCTGATCTGTCAGGTCTTGTACGTAAGAGTCATGGAACGGGCAATGATGGGTTTTCAGGGATCTTTGTATCAAGTGGAAATCATCAGCTCACAAAGCAGCGAGATCCTGTCCTTTATTCTCCATCAGTTGAACAGAGGGGCAACTTTGCAGAAGATTCAGGGCGGGTATTCCGCCACAGAATTTTCTAAAATCACCTGCATCTGTTCCGCAAAGGAATTTGTCCGTCTCAGAAATCACGTCGGAGACACCGATCCTCAGGCATTTCTTTATTCCACCACGATATACGGTGTCTGGGGACATGGCCGCGGGTTTCATAGTTTTTGGGACACCATGTAAGAAAAGTGCATCCAAATTACGAACAGAACTTCTTCTTTTGTCCAGAAATTAAACAAATTCTTTTCTGGTGTTCAGAAAGTAGGTGGCATTCTCAGGAACGTTCAGAAAGTGAACGTTTTGTTGGAAATTTTTCCTAAAAAAGGCGTTTTACAAGTTGGCACGCGAATTGCTAAATAATTATCAGACCGAACAACTCACCCGGTCCACTACATCTGCTTCATTCTGATTCAGATGTGTAAGAAAAATATTGGAGGTTATGTTGGAAATGGGAAAGAAAATTTATGTCGATTTTCCTGAGTCAAAAATCCGCGTCGTAGCAGATCTCTGTGAAGAGACCGAGCCGGAGATGTGTGAAATTCTTTGGAACACTATCAAGGATCAGCCTCTGCGCATGGCGTGCATGCACACCATGTCCACTGGTCACTTCTTTGACGCCAAGATCCGTCCTTCTGCCAGCCCCGTGAAGTCCGGCACGCAGGCGAACCCCGTTGGCCGTCATAAGTGGTTCCTGTGCGACCTGAAGCCCGGTCAGATGCTCTACACACTGAGCGAGATGTCCGCCGTTTACGGCGATCATGTTACCGAGCCTCTTCAGGGTTCTGGTACCGTTGTCGCTCAGGTCCAGGAGTGCTATCTCGAGGACTTCAAGAAGGCCGGCGATTTCGTCTGGAATTCTCAGTTCATCACCCACACACTGTCGACCATGGTCGTAAGCCGCAAGGAGGATTAAGAAATGAGCAAACATTGGAAAGACGTTAAGGCAGCTATCGAAAAGGATATCGATCGCATTTGGTTTGAAGAACCCGAAGAGGTCAAGATGAGCCGTCTGGGCATTTTCCCCAGTGGTGCCGGTTCTCACGATCAGGTTCTGGGTAACCTGTTCTTCCAGGCTTGCGACACTCAGGCTATGGGTTGGTGGACTGTTGGCCCCGCCATTTCGGCCGCTCTGTCCGATGACACCTTCAGTGTGGAGCACTGCAAGCGCATGTGGAAGTATCTAAACGTTCACATGGCTCGTCTGATGGGTGCCAAGCTGGAGCCGAACTGCCCCGCTCCTTGGCTGAACCTGCCCAAGCTCTGGGAGTTCTGCCAAGATATCGTTGAAGCATTTGACACTATTGAAACCAAGGAAGAGTTTGAAGACTTGATCTGGAGCTGGAACAACTACGTGAACGCTCTGAACCGTTGGTTCTTTGTTGTGTTCCCGTGGGAGCACGGCCTCAACTTCCCGCGCCGCACTCAGGCTGACATCGAAGAGATGGCTGCCTTCCTGAAGGACTAATTCTCACGTTTTCCCGGCGAAGTTTGTCTTCGCCGGGAAAAATAAAATTTCACTCAAAAAGTAAAACCAAGAAATAAAAAAGAGAGGGGCATATTCATGGAAGAATTCGGTATTTTGTCATTAATCCCCCCCATCGTTGCGATTATCCTCGCTTTGACAACTAAAGACGTTATCATTTCCCTAGTTTCCAGTGTGGCCGCAGGCGCGCTGGTACTCGCTCACTTCAACCCCCACGGCGCTTTTGTCATCTTTTGGAAAGACTTGTTCTTCACCGAGCTGACCGTAAATAGTTGGAATGGTGAATTGATTATCCTCGTCACTATTATCGGTGGCTTTGTTGAGATTCTGGATCGCTCCGGAGGTGCACGTGCTTTCGGCACCTTGGCTCACAAGGTTGTTAACAACCGTTTGAAGGCTCAGTTAGTAACTTGGTTTGGTGGTCTGCTGATTTTCTTCTCCGACTCTGCCAACAGCCTGATTCTTGGCCCCATTTTCAGACCCATCTACGATAAGATCAAGGTTTCCAGAGAGAAATTGTCGTATATTTTGGACTCCACTTCTTCTCCGATCTGCGTGTTGATCCCCATCACTACTTGGGTCGCCGTCATTGCCGGTATCATTCAGACCGAGTTCAGCCGCATTAATATTGCCGAGGATTCCTATGCGGCTTATAACCAGGCACTTCCTTACCTTTTGTATCCCATTCTGGCCCTGTTGTTGGTTCCTCTGGTGGCCATCAGCGGTCGTGAGTTCGGCTCCATGGCTCGTGCTGAGCACCGCGCCGTATTCGAGAACAAGCCCTGGTCTGACGCTTCCGCAAAGCTGAATGTCAGCTCGAATGACAACTTTGATTATTCCAACGCCAAGGCTTCCGTTGCCGTGGTTCCTTTGGTTGTTCTCTTTGGCATGATCATTATTATGTTCGTCAGCTTTGGCTTCCCTGCCAAGGAACTTTCCAGCACTGAGACGAAGATGTCTCTGGCAACTGCTTATTTTCTCGGCTCCATGGCCTGCGTGCTGATGGTCGCAAAAAACAAGATCATGACCTTCGTTCAGGCTGTCGGCGTTGTCATCGAAGGCATGCAGAAGATGACCTATATGTCCATCGTTCTGATTGCTGCTTTCTGCCTGGGCAACGTCTGCGGTTCGTTGGGCACCGCTAAGTTCATCGTTGATATAACTCGCGGCTTCCTGACTCCCGCCCTGCTTCCTTTCTTTATGTTTGTGATAGGTTGTATCATTGCGTTTGCAACCGGTACCTCCCACGGCACATTCGGCATTCTCCTGCCGCTGGCAATCCCCATCTCCATGCAGTTCGAAATCAACGTTTACATCGGAATCGCTGCTGTGGTGTCCGGCGCTCTGTTCGGCGATCACTGCTCCCCCATCTCCGATACCACGCTGTTGTCCGCTACTGCAAGCGGATGCGATAACCTTGACCACGTCCGTACTCAGCTGCCTTACGCTCTCATCGCAGCCGGCGCGTCGGCTGTTGGCTTCCTGATTGCACCGATGTTCAACTCTCCTCTTCCCACCCTGGTTATTTCGACCGCAGTCATGATCGTATCTTTCCTGATTCTGAGCAAGATCAAGGGCGAGCATATTCCTCAGGCTGCCGCAGAGCTTGCTCCGGTCTCTGCAGAGAGTAAACAGATTTGATCTCCAGATCAAGCCATACCTCTTTTTTCGAAATGGGCGCTGCAAGTTTTCCGCTTGCAGCGCCCATTCCTTTGTCAAATGCCTTTTTAACTTCTTTTCTGCTCCCTATGCCTACATGCCCCGCCATTGACAATCACTGCGCCGCCCAATATAATACATCCCAGCGTCTGTCAATAGGAGCAAAACCACAATTGATTCGCCGCATTTTCTCCTTATCGCAATGCGCAACACTTGTAAAAGGAGAACCGCTTTATGGACGTTTCGGATCATACTATTCTGCTTTTTCTTGGGATAGCTGATGGAAACATAGAGGACCAGCGCCTTGAGCAAATTCATTTCGGCGCTGTCCCAGAAGTGATTGCTTTCCTCGCCACCGGTATTCTTGATGATGACGTCACAAAAACGTCACGAATCCGTTACAAAACGGATAACCCGGAAGCCTTGATTTGCCTCCTAAGCGGTAGGCCACCAGTTAGAGTCTGGTCGGGGGTGCCAAAAAATACGGCTTGCTGGGCAAGCCGCATTTTTTGCTTCGTAATTTTTCTACAGTTTTCCGCTTACCGGAGCCTTCCCTCGCCGCCCATGAGGGCGGTCATCTCCTCGATGCGCTCAAGGGGAAACGGCGGCGCGCTGAGCGGCCGCATGGCGATGCTCATACCCTGTGCTGCTTTTTTACCCAAGCAAGCCAGCATTGATTGCCAACAATCATACTAACAGACCATAAAATTCAAAAGAGTATCCCCCTAACAGCAGTCGGCAGCGATCAACACGCGGTTCTCAAAAAATCGTGTGATATCAGGGACTGCGAGGGATCTACAGTGATGTAAAACAACAGCTAAAAAGCTGTATCATGTACTCCTAAGCGGCAGATGGTTCGATTCCTTCGAGCAGTGAAAATTGCATAAATCTTAAAAATGTCTCAGTAGCTCAGCTGGATAGAGCACACGCCTCCTAAGCCCGAGGCCCCCGGTTCGAGCCCGGGCAGGCGTACCAAAAGCGCTGTGATCTCAAGGGATTGCGGCGTTTTTTCTTTTTGCTTATCAAGCAAATTTCACAGCTGTTATCGTGTCAAACGCCTGCATGGCACCACCAGCTGATCTCGAACCGTTTTCTCTATTTTCCCATTTCCGGCACCACTCTGGCACTCATTTAACCGCACCTCTGGCTCGGAGGAGCTCGGCCATCGCTGGAGCTGTGCAATCACATCAAGCAACTTTCTTATTAACAGCCAGCCCTCAAAGAGATATATTTATCTCATCGAGTGATAAATATATCTCTTTGAGGGAACGCAATTATGAAGAAAAGGACAACCTCGCAATTTATCTGGGCGCGATCTGCGCTCTGCTTGCAGCAATCTCTTCGTGGTACACGATAGCGTTTAACGATTCAAGGTTTATTGTGCCGATGGATCTATCGAACTATGTCTTCAGGGCGCAAGACCTTCCTATAATCATTTCCGGCACACTCCTTGCCTTGTACATCGTGTACCTTGCTGTGTTGTTTTTCCAATCTACCTCCGCAAACAAGCGCAGAGGATCGACCTCTCGGTCCACCAGAACCGTAAATCCCAAACTGGGATTTTTAGGCTTATTCGGTTTTGCCGGATTTTTAGGATTTTGGACTTACCGCGTCGACCAGACCATTTTCCCCTTCGTGTTTTTTGTGTTTTTCGGCTTTTTCGGATTTTTCTATGAGGGGAAAATGTCAAATACCCTGATAGACGAACGGTACAAAGAAAGCAAAATGAGAGCGCAAAGCACAGTGAACAAAACTGCTCTGTCCATTTTTTTGCAATACTGATTCTGGGACAGGGAAGGCTCATGGGGTGCCTTGAATACACCCTAATTGCTCTTGTTATTGTGATCGCTCTTTCCATAGCGCTTGAACTATTCCTCAGTGAGTATCTGCTATATCATTATGACCACGATGAACCGTTTGATGAAAGCGAGGAATAAACGTGCCTGATTTTGAATGCCGATTAAAAAAGTACAGGCTATTAAAAGATTTGACCCAAGAGCAGTTGGCGGCACAGGTAGGCGTGCGGCGGGAAACCATCATGCGGCTGGAAAAGGCACAATACAATCCCTCGCTTAAACTGGCGATCGATATTGCAAGGGTTGTCGAAGCGCCGATCGAAGAAATCTTTGTTTTCAAGTGATCTGTGCGGAACTAACCGGCCGGCAGTAAATGACGGTGTACTGCACGGCATGAAATGAGATAGCTGGCTTCTAAGCGTCAGTCCGCCAGTTAGCGTCTGGTCGGGGATGCCAAAAGGCCCTGGAAGCGCTGCTTCCAGGGCCTTTTTATTTTCTCTTATTTTATCGCACTGGGCAGGGCTCACGCCTGCATATCGGTCTGTCTGCGGTAGCTGCGCAGGAACAGGAGCGACATGACAAGGCACAACGCTTCGGAGAAGATCGGCGTATACCACACTGCGTCGCCGCCGAAGATCGCCGCGAGGAGAAGAAGCACTGCACTTTGCAGCGCCAGCCCGCGGCCGACCGAGATAGAGATGGCGGGCACGGGACACTCGATGGCGGTCATAAACCCACCGATGACGATGTTGAAGCCCAGCAGCAGATACGAAACGCTGTAGCGCCGGAACGCGCCGATGGAGTATTCGATCAGCGTATCGCCCGCGTGCGAGAGATATGCGCGCACGATCTGCGGCGCGAAGAAAAAGACGAGCAGAAACAGCGCCGGCGCGAAGATGCAGACGGTCGTGAGCGCGTAGCGCAGAAGTTTTTGACAGCCCGTGTGATCCTCTTTGCCGTAGTGATAGCTCACAAGCGGCTGCGAGCCCTGCGAGATGCCGACCATCAGGTTGATGATGATGGTCGTCACATAGGCGATGACCGTGTAGGTCACAACGCCGTCCGTGCCGATGCATTTGAGCACCGTGCGGTTGAAGAGGAAGATCATCAGCCCCGTGCACAGCTCCGTCACGCCGTCGGACAGGCCGATGGGCAGGATGCGCGCGTAAAGGTGAGGGTCGAAGCGAAATTTGCACAGCCGGAACGTGCACTTTTTGCTGAAAAAGTGGACAAAGTACGAGATACAGGTGACGAGCTGGGAGATGCCCGTGGCGACCGCCGCGCCGAACACGCCCATGTCGAGGTGAAAGAATGGCGATATAGTCGAGCACACAGTTCGTCAGGCATCCGCCGATAACCGTGAAGAGCGCGTAGCGCGGGTAGCCGTCCGTCTTGACGAGCACCTCGAGATTGTAGGACACCAGGTAGCACACGCTGAACGGCGCGATGCCGAGAATATACTGCTTGACATAGTCAAGTGTGATCTCGTCTGCGCCGAGAAGGTACGCAAACGGCTCCAAAAAGAGCAGCACGAGCGCAGTGATGACCGCGCCAAGGGTCAGCAGCGTGGCAAAATTCTGAGAAAAGAGGGCGTTGGCCTCGCGCCGCTTCTCCTGCGCGATGAAAATGGCGATGAGCGTCGACGAGCCGACGGCGAAGAGCACGGCGATGGAAAAAAGCGCGTTGGTGAAGGGAATCGCGAGGTTGACGGCGCTCATGGCGTATTCGTTCACGCCGATCGAGACCATGAGGCCATCGACCATGGAGTAGAGCGAGAACACGACCTGAGAGGCCATCGTGGCGGAGACAAAACGGATGAAGTCATGTTTCAGACTTTTCCCCGAGAGTAACAAAATAACACATCCTTAAATTATAATATTTTATTATGCGTTGATCTGACCGATCCCAAAGCTCCCTGCGCGGAGGGCTGCCGCCGCATCATAGACGGTGTGCGCCATAAGCGTCACCGTCCGTTTCCGGCGCTGCAAAACGCGTGCGGTCATGTCCTGAAGAAGTGACTCACCTCCATAGAAAAAATTTCCTTCCAGCATTTGGTGTGATCTGAAAACGCCGTCTGCGGCAAAAAGCGGCCAAATATAAGAAAAGCAGCCGCAAAAACGGCTGTATCTTCGACGCCAAGGCGGCTTTTGATCGGTCTATAGTTTTATTGTACCATAGGTTTGCCGGTTTTGCAATCACCTGTGCAAAACCGAAACACAAACGAAACACCTGCTCTCACCGCTGTCCTGCTCCCCGCTCCGTCCTTGTCAAGCGGCATAGGAGGCGGCCTGCCGATGCAGGCCGCCTCCTCTGTTTCCTTTTGGGCTTATCGCACGCTTCCCTCGCCGCCCATGAGGGCGGTCATCTCCTCGATGCGCTCGAGGGGGAACGGCGGCGCGCTGAGCGGCCGCATGGCGATACTCATGAGCTTCATCGGGTTGTCGTCCGCCGCCACGCGGTTGGAGCTGAGCGCTCCGCAGCGCTTGCAGCGGTGGATGATCGCCCACTCGCCGCCTCTTCGCACCCAGACGGCCACGGGCTCCATGATGCCGCCGCAGTCGCTTTCGCGGTCGCCCGGCTCAATGTCCACGTGCAGGCTCGATAAGCAGTTCGGGCAGTGGTTGCGATGGTCGCTGCCGGCGTTTTCCGGCGTGCAGAGCCGCCCGCAGACCTTGCAGGTGAAGGTGTCGCGGCAGGCGTGGGTCTTGTAATAGCCTTTTTCAAAGGTTTTGCGTTTGTTCTCGCGGTTCATGTAGTCCTCCTGAAAAGCATGGCTCTCGGGAGGAACGGCGTGTGTCAGTAAATTTGCCGGCCCTCCCGGTCAGCGCACACGCTCCAGTGACATCGTTTTAGACTTCAAAAAACGGCTCCTTCATTTTAAAAATTCCGGCAGCCCGGAAAGGCTTGCCGCAGCTATCGTAACGCCGGAACGACCCGTTGTCAAGCGCTCCGCATTTTTCCCTCATTCCGCCGTGCGCAGCAGCAGGACGGTGACGTCATTGACGTTCGTGCCCGTCGCACCGGTTTTGAGAAGTCCGCCGACCGCGCCGAGCGCATGGTAGGCGTCGTTATCATTGAGCGACTGCACAGCGTCAACACCCTTTTGGCGCATCAGCTGCGCTGTCTCGCCGTCGGCGATGCCGCCCGCGGCATCGGTCGGTCCGTCCGTCCCGTCGGAGCCGACGGAGAAGACGAGCGCGTTCGAAAGTCCCTCAATGCCGAGCGCCGCAGACAGCGCGATCTCCTGATTGCGCCCGCCGAGGCCCTTTCCCCTCAGGTGGACGACCGTTTCGCCGCCCATGAGGAACGCAAGGTTTTTCCCGTCACGCGCATGCGTGCGCGCAATGGAAGCAAGCATGCTCCCCGCTTCGCGCGCCTCACAGCAGAGGCAATCGGTGAGTATCATCGGCTCGTAGCCGAGCGCTTCGCACGCCGCGGCGGCCGCCGCGCAGAGCTCGCGCACGCTGCCGGTGATCTGCGTTTCGACATTTGTAAGCGTTTTCGGTGTCTCCTGCGCCAGAAGCGCCCACGCCCGCTCCGACAGGCGCAGGCCGTACCTTTTCGCAATATCGAGCGCCTGCGCACAGCTTGAGCTGTCGGGATACGTGGGGCCCGAGGCGATCATGTCGAGCGGGTCGCCCAGAATATCGCTCAGCACGACAGCGAAGACCTGCGCCGGCGCGCAGTGCCGGGCGAAGCGTCCGCCCTTGACGGCGGAAAGCCGCTTGCGGATCGTGTTGATCTCCACGATGTCCGCGCCCGCGGCAAGAAGCTGATTCGTAACGTCCTGCAATTCCGCAAGCGGAAGCAGCGGCTTTTCAAAAAGCGCGCTGCCGCCGCCCGAGAGCAGAAAGACGACCGTGTCGCTCTCGGTCAAATCTTCCGTCAGCGCGAGCGCGGCGTCCGTGCCGCGCAGGGAGTTTTCGTCCGGCACGGGGTGCCCGCCCTCAAAGCACGCGACATCCGCGATCTCACCGTTCACGTGACCGTACTTCGTCACGACCACACCGCCGCAGAAATTATCCTGCAAACACGCGCGGGCGGCGTGCGCCATCTGCCACGCGGCCTTTCCCGCCGCGACGAGGTACACCCTTCCTAAAAAGGTCTTGCCTTTCAGCGCGCGCTCGACCGCCGCGTCCGGCAGCACCGCCGCGATGGCGCGCGTGATGATCTTCTCCGCGTCCGCGCGCAGGTTATCCACAGGTTTCGACTTTTCCTGCATAAGCGCCCCTCCTTTTGAAAAAAGCTGCCGAAAAACGGCAGCTTTTTCGTTATCTTTTGATTTTACCATGCCCGTCTTACGGACACAAGCGGAATTCTCAGAATTCCAGCTTCTCCATGCGGTCGAACGCCTGCTTGAGCTGGTCAATGCCGACGGTGCAGGCGATGCGGAAGTGGTTTGCGCCGGTCTTGCCGAACGGGCTGCCCGCGCTGACGAGCACGTGCGCGCGCTCAAGTAACTCCTTGCAGAACTGCTTGTCGTCAAGCCCCGTCTTCTCCACGCCGGGGAAGAGGTAGAACGTGCCCTTCGGGCGCACGAGGCTCAGATACGGGATCTTCTCGATGCGGTCGGCAGAGTAGAAGATGCGGTCGCGGTACGCGGTCACGTACTTCTCGCGGATTTCCTTGCGCATCTCAAGCGCCTGAATCCCCGCGCGCTGGGAGATGGACGGCGCGGAGTAGACGAGCGAGCCGTTGATACGGTTCATCACGTCGAGGAATTCCGGCTCAGCAATGATAACGCCCACGCGCCAGCCGGTCATCAGGAAGTTTTTGGAAAAGCTGTTGAGCGTGATGGTGCGCTCGGCCATGCCGGGCAGCGTACGGATGGGGCGGAAATCACCCTCGTAGATATAGGTCGTGTAAATCTCGTCCGCCGCGATGAGAAGATCATATTCCTTCGCCACGCGGGCAAGCATCTCCATGGTGGACAGGTCGTAGCCCATGCCGGTGGGGTTCGTGGGGTTATTGAAAATGATGGCCTTCGTGCGCGGCGTGATGGCAGCGCGCAGGCGCTCTTCGCTGATGGCATAGTCCTCCTCGGCGTAGGTCGGCACATCGACGCACACGCCGCCCGCCAGCTCGATCTGCGCGCGGTACAGCGCGAAATACGGGGAAAAGACGATGACCTCGTCGCCCGGGTCGAGGATGGCAAACATCGCCAGCGACATGCCGAGGCAGCTCGACGCGCTCACGAGCACGTGGTCGCGCGGAAGGCTCTGGTCGAAGTCCTCTTCCCACGCCTTGCAAACCGCGGAGATGAGCTCGGGGTCGCCCTTGGGGTCGCCGTAATGGGTGTAGCCCGCTTTGGCGTCGCGGAAGGCCGCGTTGATGATGGCCTCGTCGGTCGTAAAGTCCGTGTCGCCGATGCTCAGGTCGACAATGTCCTTGTATTTGGCCAGCGCAGCGGTGTCGAGCGTCAGGCCTGTGCCCGCGTTCTGGAAGCGCTTGGCAATAAAGTTTCGCTTCATGGGTGCCTCCTCCTTGCAGATCGCCGCGGCAGCCCGATTTTTCAAGCGGCGCGTAGAAATGCTGAATTTTATTGCAGTATATGGCAGATTCCGACAGAATGCAATCGGTAATGTCGATAGAATTCGAGGTTCGCGCGCTTTTCCATTTTGTTAACATGATAAAGCGTCATCGAACAATGAAAACAGAACCGGCGCAAAATGCGCCGGCTCTGCCGTTTTTCTTTACCACGGGATGGTTTTGAACTGCTCGATCTCGTCTTGATGCTGCACGCAGCGCACAAAGCGCTTGCGGTAGATCGTGTAGCAGCCGTTGCAGGCAAGGCATTTGCTCCCGTCCTGCGCGCCGCTTTTGAGCTTTGCGGCAAAGTCCGGCTCGCAGATGAGCGCGCGGCTCATCGACACGAGCGGGAAACCCTGTGCAAGGATCTCCTCCGCAGTCCCGCGCGAGAACACGCCGCCGACCGGGAAGAGCGGAATGCTGATCCCCTCGCGCGCCGCCTTGAGCGCGTCCAGATAGAACGGCGTCTTCTGCCGCGCGCGGCGGTTGAAGTCGATACCGCTGACCTCCACGCCGTCCACGCCGCAGCGCTCATAGAGCCGCAGCAGCGCGGGCAGATCGCCGCAGCCGTTGCTGTCGGCCTTGACGATCATCGGGAAATCCGCGCCGCACGCCGCGCGCACCGCGCGCAGAATGCGCTCGATGAGGCGGAAGCGGTTTTCCAGGCTCCCGCCGTACTCGTCTGTGCGCAGATTTTCCTCCGGATTCAAAAAGTTCGAGAGCAGGTACCCGTGCGCGTTGTGGACCTGCACGCCGTCCGCGCCGCAGTCCTTGCACTTTTTCGCCGCAAAGGCGAACTGCTCAACCAGCCGGTCGAGCTCTTCCAAGGTAAAATCCTCGGGGTGCTTGGGCGGCGCGCCGTTCACGCTCTCGACGCCCTTGATGCCGCTGTGGCTGAGCTGGAAGAAAAGTTTACCGCCGTACCGGTGCACGCCGTCGCAGGCGCGGCGGAGAAGGGACTCGTCCGTCGTCTCGTCCAGCACGGGCTGGCCCGCGTCGGCACGCTGCATCTTGTCGACGCAGAAATGGCCGGTGATGACAAGGCCCACTTCGTTTTTCGCAAGCTCGATGAGCGTATCCGCCCAGAGCGGCGTCACCTGACCTTTTTCGTCAGACAGATGCTCGTTCGTCGCCGAGCGGACGATGCGGTTTTTAAGCTCGCACGTGCCGAGCTTTGCGGGGTAAACAGAAGGTCCATAATCGTCTCTCCTTATAAGATCCGTTCGGCGATGAACATCATCAGCGGCATCGTGACCGGCAGCAGCAGATTCGATTGCAGCACGCTCTTGCTCGCCATCTCGGGCGAACGGTCATAGCGCACACCGAAGATGCTGATGACCGTCGCCACGCTGCATCCGAGCACCATTACGATACACAGGCACACCGTGCGATCCCAGCCGGTAAAGCGCAGCAGCACTGCCGCAACAAGCGGCATGACAACGCCGCGCAGCAGCGTGATGAAATACAAAATAGGCTTTTTGAGCACATCAATGAGCGGGCTGCCGGAAAGAAGGCAGCCGATAATGATCATGGACGTCGGCAAAACGCAGTTGGCAAGACTGCTCAGGAATTGCAGCGGCGCGCCGGTAAATTTCCATCCCGTGGCCAGCATGATGATCATGAGAACAGCTGAAATGTTCATCGGCGTAAGCATGCTCTTGAGCTGCTGCTTGAGAGTATGATCTTTTTCGCGCCGGAAGCTCTGCATAATGAAAAGGAACATGTAGAGTGTGGCGCAGGGCACGGAAAGCGAGCCCAGTACCGTTCCTTCCGTGCCGAAAACCGCCGTGCAGAGCGGGATGCCAACAAAGCCGTTGTTTGGATAGGCCACGCTGCGGGTGAAAACAAGCGAATCGTCCTCATTCAGCCGGAGCAGCTTTGCGATCGGCTTTGCCAGAATCGTAAACAGGATAAAGCAGGACAGGTAGGCCAGTACGATCTTGATGACCTGTGAAAACGGCATATCGCCGAAATCCCCGCTGGCCGCCGCCAGAATATTACAGGGAAAAAATACATCCAGCAGCAGCATGGAAAGGAGGTCTGCCCCCTTGCGATCCACTTTGCCCAACTTGCCCAGCAAAAAGCCGAGCATCATCATCGCTGCGAGAATCAAAACCTGCTGCAAAACCGTCTGTGCCATGTTATCCTACATCGTCCTTTATCTTGATCTAAATTACTTGAAATTCTCCTGCGCGTACTTCATCAGCTCCTCGCGGAAGTCGGGGTGCGCGATGGAGGCCATCGCCTCGGCGCGCTCGCGCAGGGTCTTGCCGGAAAGGCTCGCAATGCCGTACTCAGTCGCGACATACTGGATCATCGTGCGCGGGGCGGAGATCGTGCTGCCGCCGGGGATCGTGGCAAGGATGTTGCTCTTGCGCTCGCCGTCCTTCGTCACACGCGAAGAGTTGATGCAGATGAAGCCCTTGCCGCCCTTCGAGCGGTACGCGCCCTCGAGGAAGTCCATCTGGCCGCCGACGCCGGAGAGCTGGCGCGTGCCGGTGCTCTCGGCGTTCTCCTGCCCCATCAGGTCGAGCTGCACGCCGCCGTTGATGCTGATGACGTTGCTGAGCTTCGAGATGCGTTCGACCGAGTGAATGTAATCGAGGTCGCCGGGGTGGAAGAGCTGGGGCTCGGCATCGAGCCAGTCGTAAAGCTCCTGCGAGCCCATGGCAAGGTTCCACGCGGAAAGGCCGGTATCGAGCTCCTTGCGGGCGTTCGTCAGCTTGCCCGCCTTGTAAAGCTCAAGGAAGGCGTCGGAAATGGTACCGGTGTGGCAGCCGAGGTCCCGCTTATCGGACTCCGCGAGCATCTTGGCGACCGTATAGGGTACGCCGCCCACGCCGAGCGACAGCACCGCGCCGTCGGGGATCTCATTCACCACGATCTTGGCGATGGCGATATCGGTCTCGCTGGGCGCGCGGTAGGAGCGCACGGGCAGCGGCTCATGCTCGCCCTCGACGATGTAGTCCGCTTCGGACAGGTGCACACGGTGCGAGCCGTCCACGCCCTGGAGCTTGGGATAGTGCTCGTTGATCTCGAAGATCACGGTGCGGGCGCTCTCAAAGATCGTGCGCCAGGCATAGTTCGAAATGCCGAGGCCGCAGTAGCCGTTCTCGTCGGGCTTGGAGACGGGAACGAATGCCACATCGCAGCGGATGTGCTTGTCGCGATAGAGGTACGGCAACGAGCGCAGCATGACGGGCATGAATTTCACAAGGCCATTCTTCTGGAGCTTGCGCTCATAATCGCCGACGTGCCAGCTGTAATAGCTGAAACTCTCCTGCTCGGGGTCTGCTTCGACGATCTCAATGCGCGGGCGGATCACAAGACCGCCGCGGACCTTGACGTCCTTCACTTCACCCATGCGCGCGGCGAGGGCCTTGTCCAAAAGTTCGGGAAAGCCCGCGCCGAAGCCGTAATCCACCCAGTCGCCGGACTGCACAGCCTTGACAGCCTGCTCCGGCGTAACAAATTTAGCCTGATAGTCGTTCATAAAAAATCTCCCTTGGTTCGAATCGCTTTTAATGTAGCAGACTTTGCGCCGCTTGTAAATCGTTCCGAAGCGGAAAGCGACCTCAAATCTTGCCGTTTCGCGGCGCGGCGCATTTTTCTGTTGCGCCTCCGGCGCGATTCTGCTATGCTTGCCTTAGTCTGATATTCCGCGCCTGAAGGAGGCTAACGCATCATGGTCGAAAATTATCAGGAAATGCTTTCGAGCGAGCACAGCGGTTTTATCCGTCACAACGGCATCCGCGTCGTTTCGGTCGACGAGGAAAAAAGCGTGCTGACCGCCGACGTCACGCCGGAAAATTCCAACATCTGGGGCGGCGTGCACGGCGGCTTTCTCTACGCGATGGCTGACACCGCCGCGGGCGCGTTCGCGCGCATCAACTACGGCCAGCACAACGTCACGCTGAACGGCTCGATCAACTATCTGCGCTCGACGGTGCAGTCCAAAGCGCTCACCGCCGTCGGCCGACCGGTCAGGGTCGGCGGCCACATCGGCTTTTTCGAGGTCAATATCACCGACGACACCGGCGCGCTGATCGCCCGCGCCGAGATCAACATGTATTTTCTGAAAAAGTAAGAAACGCGCTAAAAGGGGAGCGCATCGGGCCTTGCCCGATGCGCTCCCTTTTTCATTCTTGTGCTGTAGCCGCTCAGTTTTTCCGGCTTTTGCCCTTGATCAGCGCCGTCACCGCTTCGGCGACGGGCTTGCGGTCCGCGTCAAGGAAGAACACCTTGACCTTCGCCGCCTTCGACCAGTCGGCGCCCACTTGAGCGTCACGGTTTCTTCATCCTCCGCAGCTTCGCTCGCGGCATAGGCCAGGAATCTGCCGTCCTCGACGTAGAGCGCCGCAGCGTAGTAAACCGCGTCCGCCTGCTTTTGGACTGTGACCTCGTTCTCGCCCATGCTCACGATGCCGCTGTCAGGGTCGTTCGCCTTCACCACGATGGCATAGGTCGAGAAGTGCTTGAGCGTCAGCACGGCGTTTCCGTCGCGGTAGGCCACCTCGACCGGCTCCTTTGTGCCGTCATCGGCAAGATACCAAGCCTGCAGCACACCCTGTTGCGTCCACGTAAACGGAACGGAGACGGTCACCTTGCCGTTAAAGCTGTGAATTTCCGTTCCGTTTGCCGTCAGGCTCACATCAAGCACCATGCCCTGTTCGATATCGCCGATGATCTCGGTCTGATCGCTGCTCAGTGCATCGCCGGTGCTGACATGCAGCTGAAGATGTATCCGCTGCGGCAAAGTTATCCGCATCCCGCGTGAGGCGATTTTCGAATTCTTGAATTCATAAAAATTTTTTGGGGGGAGGGACAAGTTTCTCTCCCCCTTTTCTATTTTACAATGTGACATCAATTAGGCAATAGGAGGAAACGCTATGCCCCGCAAATCAAATTCTCGCGCCGCACAGGGCGCGGGCACGATTAGGAAGAAGACCGTCACACGCAAGGGCACTGCATACACCTACTGGGAGGTCCGCACCACAACGGGCTATGATTCTGGCACAGGTAGGCAGATTCAACGCTCATTTTCGGGCAAAACCCAAAAAGATGTACGAGAAAAGATGCAGGCCATAGCCATCGAGCTTAACAATGGGACTTACAAGGAGCCGCTGAAGATGACCGTGGGCGAGTGGCTCGATATTTGGGCAAAAGATTATCTAAACAATGTCAAGCCTCGCACACGAGAGATTTATGCAGCCTCGATCCGCAATCATTTAAAGCCCGCCTTGGGTACCATTCGCTTAGAAGCGCTCGACACACCGACGATCCAAGCATTTTATAATGGACTCAGCTCACCTTGTAAGACACGCGATCATGCTCTCTCCTAAAACAATAAGAGGTCTTCATGGCATTCTTCACAAGGCTCTTAATCAAGCTGCTGCTATTGGCTACTTGAGATTTAATCCCGCTGATGCCTGCAATATCCCCAAGGTAGTCCGTAAAGAGTTAACGCCGCTCGATACCGAAGACATACAGAAATTCCTCACTGAAATTCGCGGCAATCCATTTGAAATTCTACTGTCGGTAACTCTTTTTGGGAGATTGCGTGAGGGTGAGGTACTGGCTCTCAGTTGGCACAATATTGACTTTGAATACGGTATGGTTCTTATCTGCCAGTTACAGCGCTTTCGCGAGGGTAAGGGCGTTTACCGCATTGTACCCACCAAAAACAGCAAAGGTCGGACTATCAAACCTGCCACAGCCGTAATGGATCTGCTCAAGCGCCAAAAAGCAATACAGGTCATGTTACAGAGCAAATGAAGCAGACAAGTTCGGAGCGCATGGATAACTTCATTAAAAGCGTGTCTGGTGGTGAAAAATGAGTCTTTTTCACTCTCATAAGGGAAAACTAAAGGGAAAACAATCCCTAAAAGGCAAAAGAAAAACCCTGTAGCCATTCGGGTAATGTTCATAGGGACACAAGTTGACACCATATCTTGCAAGGGGGCGGACAGCGTTTGCTGTCCGCTTTCTTGCGTTTTTTCTCTGCTTTTTTATTATGCGGGAAGCTGGAATACCTCACTCAAGGGCGGCGCAATGCGCGGCTGCGCCTCGCCCTGCTCCATCGCGCTGTCCACCGTGCCGATGTCGCGGTACACGATGCGGATGCTCTGGTGGGAGCTGCGGGAGTATTTTTCCGTCCGCTCGCCCACCTCGATCCGCTGGATAAATAGGCGCAGCAACTCCGGCGTCAGCTCGTCGATGGCGGTATATTGCTTCGCCTTCTCAACGAACGTGTTCACGTTGGCGGAGGCGGCTTTCAGCTTTTCCAGCCGGGCCTCCTTTTCGGGGATCTGTTCCTCCAACGCTTTCTGCTCACCGGTGTAATCGCCCGCCAGCATCCGGTACTGCTCATCGGTCACCCGCCCCAGCACATTGTCCTCATAGAGCCGCTTGAACAGCTTGGACAGTTCCTCTCTGCGCCGCCGCATGGTATCCAGATCTTTTGGATCGTGTTCATCTCACGCCGCAGCTCCAGCGTATTCTTGCTGCTGATGTAGGCGGCGAACTGCTTTTCCTTCATCCGCGCGAAGTGCGTCACCCGGCGTAAGTCCTCCAGCACAACGGCTTTCAGTTCAAACTCCCGGATGTGATGCGGCGTGCAAACGGTCTTGCCCTTTTTGCCGTAGGTGTAGCACTTGAAGTTGTACTCCGTCCGCTTCATCGTGCTGGCTCTGTGCAGCACCAGCGGTTTGCCGCAATCCGCGCAGAACACCAGTCCAGAGAAGATGTTCGGCTCATCCATGTGCTTGGGGACACGCTTTTTGTGCTGACGCACCTCCTGCACGATGTCCCACTGCTCCTGTGTGACAAGAGCTTCGTGGGTGTTCTTCACCACGAACCGCTCACTTTCAGGGCGCTCCACACGCTGCTTGTTTTTGTAGGAGATCGTAGTGGTGCGAAGCCCAACCGAGTGTCCGAGGTAGACCTCATTGTTCAGAATGCTGGTGACGCTGTTGGAAGACCACAGGCATGGTCTGGTGGTGTCCAGTCCCCGATGTCTTTTCCCTGTCTTGCGGTAGTAGGCGTTGGACGGGTTCACCACCTGCTCCTTGGTGAGGATGGTGGCGATCCGCTTGGGGCCGTTTCCAGCGGCGCAGAGGGAGAAGATGCGCTTCACCACAGGTGCGGTGTCCTCGTCCGGAACCAGCGTGTTGGCGTCACCATTACTTTTCCGATAGCCGTAGGGCGGTCTGCTGCCCAGCCGCTCTCCCTGCTCCGCTTTCATTTTCATGACCGCGCGGACCTTGCGGCTGGTATCCTTGGCGTGAAGCTCGTTGGCCCAGTTGCGGATGGGGTTGAAGTCATTGCTGCTCTCCACTGTGGAATCCACGCCATCGTTGACAGCGATGAAGCGGACATTCTTCTGGGGAAAATATATCTCCATGTAGTAGCCCACCTGAAGGTATTCACGCCCCAAGCGGGAGGCGTCCTTTACGATGAGGTTCGCCACCTGTCCGGCTTCGATCATCTCCACGATCTTTTTCCACGCTGGCCGCTCGAAGTTCGTACCAGAGTAGCCGTCATCCGCAAGGAAGATGGTGTTCTCGAAGCCCTTTTCTTTTGCGTATTTCTCCAGCAGGGTGCGCTGATGCTGAATGCTGTTGGACTCTCCGGCCCGCTCATCCTCCTGACTGAGCCGCCCGTAGAGTACGGTGTATTGCTGATTTTCTTGACCTGCCATAGTTACCTCCTTTTCGTTGGGGCAGGCCGGTACGGTAACACGGAGTATACCGCACCGGCTCTCGCAAGTCTACCGGAATTTTACTGCTCATGATGCTCCCGCTCTAACTTCGTGTCGATGAGCTGCAGGAGCTTGTCCGTAGGCGTTGCCGATGCGCCGCCGGGGAATACGGAGGTCACAAGGAAGCACTTCCCACCGACCAGCATCGCCCGTTGACGGGTGAGGTCATCGCCCTCCCATTTGGCTGTGCTGTCACGGAACAGAGTTTCCACGCCGCCATCCTCGGAGCGACGCAGGATGATCTGCTCCGGCCGGTAGGCGCCGAGGATGCCCGTGTCACGATAAATTTCCCAATCCTGTTTCATTCAAAATCATCCTCCTCATATTCGATCCTGCGCTGCTGATGCACCGCGCTTTCAAAACTCACCTGACCGTTGGTGCGCTTCACCTCATCCACGGCGTAGGCTCGCAGCTCCCGCGTGTGGATCGGGTCGGCGCGGAAGTGGGCTGCGATGGTGTGACACAGCATATTCAGTTCCACCGCGCACTTGAAAAGAATGCGGCAGAGCCGATTGTTGTTGTCGTCCAGCGTACCCTGAATGGCTGTCAGGATGGCCCGAGAGATGTAGGTCGTGTTGTCCTCGGTGCCGAGATAGCCCATGTAAAAGCGCAGGGCCTTATCGACAAATTCGCTGCGGCTTTGACAGTTATCTGCTTCCAACCAGCCGTCCATGCGGCTGATCACGCTGGGGCGCAGCCAGATCGTGGTGCTTTTCTTGTTATCGTCCATAGTTTTCTTTCCTTTCTGTGACGTCGGTCAAAATCGCCGCAAAGCCCTGCAAACACGGGACTTTGCCGAATGACCGACTGCGATTGTTCTGTAAAACCGCCAAACCGACGGCGGTTGGCGTTTCCCTGAAAAGCCCCGCACTGCGGGGCTTTGTGGGCGGGCTGCGGGCGCTTGCGACTGCGGCCTTTTATCTTGTGCTTTTATCGAACGGGTAAATAAGGGGCAAAAACCTCCGAAACGGGGCATGGCCGGGAGGGAAACACGCATCCCAAAAGGCTCAGTTTCCCATCGTCGGAGCGGTATTCACCGGGGCTTTTCATACATCGCCCACAAACGCCGCAACGTTCGTTTCAAGGGGCTGCGGCGGGTACACACGCCACCCCAGCCCCGAACCGCGCACACAGCGGCTCACACGCCGAAACACGGCGGGTTATCAGGGGCGATGGTGACGGTGTTTTCGGCAGCGGGATCATCGACCCCATCGACCCTTTTCAGGCAGATCAGACGGTCGCCGTTGCTCTTGCGGAAGGACACCGTAATGCCGTTTCTCCTTAGAGCGTCAACGCTTTTACGGATTCGGTGGGAGAAGCTGTTGGGGGTTAGCCCCTCTGCACCGGCAGGGTCAATCTTTTCCAGTAGCACCTTGGCAGGGGCGCTGAGCTCCGGCTGCCGGCGCAGCAATTCAGAGAGAAGAAAAAGAATCCGTTCACTGGGCTGCTCCGTCTGTTCGCAGTCATCTGACAGCAGCTTCCAGACATGATCCTCACCGTCGAACTCCAGCACCAGTTCCCGGTAGGGGATGTCCCGCCCGGTGCAGTAAAGCGTGGCGGTGTTTTCTCTGCGCTTGCTCTTGCGGAGGACGAAGTTGCTGTCGGTGGCACCGCTGAGTCCGGTGGTGCCGGAGATCATGTTCATGGGATCATCGTCATTCATCTTCCGCAGGTGATGCACCAGCAGAATGGCGATGCGGTGCTTGTCCGCCAGCGCTTTCAGAACGCCGATGTCCCGGTAGTCACTGGCATACGCATTCGCGTCATTGCCCGCAGTGCGGATGCGCTGGAGCGTGTCGATGACGATGAGCCTGGTCTGCGGATGCTCCTTCAAGAATTGCTCGATCTGTTCCACCAGCCCGTTGTGGAGCTGCTGGGACATGACGGCGAAGTGCAGCGTGGGCGGCGCGTCCTCCGTGAGATCAAAGAGGCGACTTTGGATACGCTGGAAGCTGTCCTCCAGACAGAGGTACAGCACCTCGCATGGGCGTGTGGCGAACGTCCAGAGCGGCTTGCCCTGCGCGGCGCAGAGACACAGCCACAGCGCCAGCCACGATTTGCCGATCTTCGGCGCGCCTGCCAGCAGGTGCAGTCCCTGGGGGAGCAGATCGTCGACCACGAAGGAGACCGGCTCGTAAGCGGTGCTTTGCAGCGTGTCCGCGTCAATGGTTTGCAGTCGGTTCATAAAAATTTCTCCTTTCTGAGTTGGAGTGTTTATTTCTTTCAGGCCTGTGCTTGTATCGTAACATGGGGATTGACTTTTGAAAATAGGTAATGTATCATTTTACTACATACACTATATTGGGGCGAATACATTATCTACTGGGAGAGGGCTTATGTCTGTTTTAGGAAAAGACCTGTTTGATTTTCAGCGTTCGCATACGAACACAAAAGTGGAATTTGGCGCATCCGGCTACTGGGTGGAGATGGTCCCGGAGATGCAGCCCTACGGAACTGTGCTGACGGAGATCCTAAATCTGGATGTCACACCTTTTCAGAAGCTGTTGGACAGGTTGAACACCGCTGTCCACGAAAAGAATTATGATGACGCTCCGCGTGCCTATATGGACATGCAGAAGGGTTTTGGATCTCTGCCGCTCTACCGATTGTATCTGATGGACTTCCGTTATTTCGGAGATATGAAGATCGAGGAATTTGTGGGTGAGGAAGTGCGGGAGGCATTTGCGAAATATGTGATCAATGAGGAGCGCGAAATACCATCCTTCATGCAGCAGCAGATCAAGGACATTCAGCTCATTCAGGAGCGGTACGCGTGGTTTCTGGACCGGGTTTTTGCAAACGCTGTGTTTGAAAAGAAAAAAGGCCAGAGAAAAGAATCTCTGGCGCAGTTGATCTATTCCAGCGGTTATGAGGCTTTTGTCAGCGGTGTCAGTTTGGGGAAGGACCCGGAGGTAGACGCGCCGCTGGTAAGAGCGCAGTACCGCATCCGGGGCGAAAGAGAAAATGCCGAGGTAGTCGAGAAGATGTATTTTGACCGGCTGCTGGATTTCGTCTATGTGGAGCTTATGAAGGGGTTGCAGAAGGGGTTTGTACCGAAACGCTGTGCCAACTGCGGACGCTGGTTCTTGCAGATGCCGGGTATGACCTACGCCTATTGCGGCGAACCGGCGCCGGGGCAGGACGGCAAGACCTGCCGGGAGATCGGAGCCACCAGCAGCTTCCGCAGCAAGGTGCAGAACAACGATGTTTGGAAGGCTCATCAGCGGGCCTACAAAAAATATTTTGCCCGTACCCGAAAGGGAACGATGAGCAAGGGCGTGTTTGAAGTGTGGTCCCGGAAAATGGAGACGCTGCGGGACGATGCGCTGAAGGAATATGACAGAGCGAAGAGCGAAGAGGAACGTCAGCGCATTGTGGATGAGGTCACGCAAAAACTGAATAAGCTGTGAGCGAAAAAGCAGGAGGGAACTGCGTCCGCAAATGCGGATGCAGTTCCCTCCTGTGCCGCAGTGCCGAAGCACTGCGTAGTCCCATTACGGACAGTGGAGCACTTCGCAGACCGCTCTGGATCATACTGACAACGGCTTGTGCTTGATTTGCAATGCAAATCTTGACTTTCCATCCAACAATCTGTACTCTTAAATCGTATTATGCTGCTGATATTATCTTTTGATCTGCAAAGATGAGAAGCCACCAAAGGAAACGACAATTGCCTTTGAATAACGAGGGAGTGAGATACATGGAGCAATTACTGATTGTTGAAGATGATATCGGTTTGAATCAAGGCTTATGCAAAGCGCTGAAAGCAGATGACCGTCAGATTATATCCTGCCATGATCTAAAAGCGGCAAGAGAGCAATTGCTTTGCGGCGGTGTATCCCTGATCCTGTTGGATATCAATCTGCCGGATGGCAGTGGGCTTGAGCTGCTCCGGGAGGTCAAGGAAAACATGCCCGGGGTTCCTGTTATTCTGCTGACTGCCAATGACACCGATCTGGACATCGTAGACGGACTGGAGAGGGGCGCTGATGATTACATTACCAAGCCCTTTTCTCTTTCGGTTTTGCGGGCAAGGGTGAATACCCAACTGCGAAAGCAAGCGTCAAGCCATAAAAATGCACCGATCCATATGGATCTATTTCACTTTGACTTTGAGGCTATGACCTTTTATGTGGGAGATTCAAAAGTGGAATTGAGTAAAACAGAACAAAAATTACTGCGTCTGCTTGTTGAAAACCGTGGTCGAACCATGACCCGTGGAGACCTTGTAGACCGGATCTGGACAGATGGCGCAGAATATGTGGATGAAAATGCTTTGTCTGTTACGATCAAGCGGCTGAGGGATAAGCTTGGCGCACAGAAATACATTAAAACCGTCTATGGAATCGGTTATAGCTGGGTGACAAAAGATGAATAAAACCGGCATTGTGATCATACTGCTATGTTTTCTGGCGGCGGCAGCTGTTGTGTTATGGGAGCGGAGAAAGACCAGAAAAACGATGGAAGAAATCGAAAGGATGCTGGACGCTGCCATGACCGGCTCCTTTTCTGAAACCAATTTTGATGAAAGCCAGCTGTCTGCATTGGAAACAAAATTTGCACACTATCTTTCTGCCGCAGAAGCATCTTCTCGAAATGTAGCGCAGGAAAAAGACAAAATCAAAACCTTGATTGCGGACATTTCCCACCAGACGAAAACGCCGATTGCAAACCTGCTGTTATACAGCGAGCTTCTGAAGGAGGAAACTCTGCCTGCATCGGCGAAGGCAAATGTGGAGGCGCTGTACAAACAATCGGAAAAGCTGCGATTTCTGATCGATTCTCTCGTAAAGCTTTCCAGACTGGAAAACGGGATCATTTCACTCTCCCCTCAGCAAGCAGCGCTGCAGCCGCTGCTTGAAAGCGTAGTAGAACAATATGCCGCCAAGGTTTCTGAAAAAGGATTGTCTTTGCAACTGCAGGATACCGTTGCTTTTGCTGTATTCGACTTCAAATGGACAGCGGAAGCGCTGGCTAATATCGTAGACAACGCCATCAAATATACGGAGCATGGCACCATTACGGATTTCTGCCGTAAGTTACGAAATGTTTGCAAAGATCGATATATCAGATACCGGTTCAGGCATTTCGGAAAGTGAGCAAGCGAAGATATTTGCTCGCTTTTACCGCTCAAATAGTGTGCAGAAACAAGAAGGGGTCGGCATCGGCTTATACCTTGCCCGACAGATCATATCCGGCGAGGGCGGTTATATCAAGGTTGCTTCCGTTCTGGGGAAAGGAAGTACGTTTTCCATATTTCTGCCGAAATAGCAACAATTCTATCAAAACTGTTAGATTTCATTTTCCGCCGGAAAGAATGTGGAAAGATTCCTGTGCGATAATCTGTATGTATCAAAGGATCATTTCCTTTCATACATACAGATTTTTTCATGGAGGTACTCGTTTATGGAAGTTTTACAGGCAAAAGAACCTGAGAAAAATTTATGGCTCCGGCAATAATGCGGTTCATGCGCTGGACGGAGTGGATTTAAGTGTGCAGAAAGGCGAATTTGTGGCGATTGTCGGTACATCCGGCTCCGGCAAGTCTACTCTGCTGCATATGCTGGGTGGGCTGGATCGCCCTACAAGCGGCACAGTCATGGTGGACGGGCAGAATATTTTCTCCCTGAAGGAGGAAGCCCTGACCATCTTCCGCCGCAGAAAAATTGGCTTTGTGTTCCAAGCATATAATCTTGTTCCGGTGCTGAATGTGTATGAAAATATCGTTCTACCCATTGAGCTGGACGGTGGCAAGGTCAATAAGGATTTCGTACAGCAGATTGTACAGACACTTGGGCTGGATGATCGTCTGGATGCGCTGCCCAATCAGCTCTCAGGCGGTCAACAGCAGCGTGTAGCCATTGCCCGTGCGCTGGCGGCAGCACCCGCTATCATTCTGGCAGATGAACCCACCGGCAATCTGGATTCCAAAACCAGCCAGGATGTATTGAGCCTTTTGAAAGTCACCAGTCAAAAGTTCGCCCAGACAATCGTAATGATCACTCACAACGAAGAAATTGCGCAGATGGCAGACCGCATTATCCGTATCGAAGATGGTCGGATCGTCTCCCAGAACTAACGGGAGGTGGCTACGATGAATGTCAAAAATCGAAAATGTATTCGAAAGCTCAGCTTAAAATCTCTTTATGCGAACCGTCGCCGCAATCTGATCGCTATTTTTGCCATTGCGCTGACAACGCTGCTATTTACGTCCATGTTCACCATTGTCTTGTCGTTGAACGCCAGCTATGAAACCTACCAGTTTCGGCAGGTAGGCGGCTATGCGCACGGCACCTTTAAGGATGTTTCCCCCGAGCAGGCGGAACGCATCGCTGCCCACCCAAAGGTGAAGGCTACGGGGGCACGGAAGGTAATCGGTATCACTGCGGAGGGGGTCTTTGCCAAAATACCGGCAGAGATCAGCTACATGGATGCCAACTGCACTAAATGGAGCTATGCAACCCCTACTACCGGACGGATGCCCGAAAGCGGCAAAGAGGTAGCCATGGATACGGCAGCGTTGCAGCTGCTTGGCGTAACGCCGGAGCTGGGCGCCGAGGTCACGGTTTCCTATTCCATTACGGACAAGGATCAAACCGCCTTTACGGTAACAGATACCTTTACGCTGGTAGGCTATTGGGACTATGATGAACTAATGCCTGTTCACTACATCAACATCAGCCGTGATTACGCAGATGACATCGAAGCACAGGCAGTGAAAACAGGGTTACAGCCTTTCCGCACCGATTTGAATGTTATGCTGGCTTCCGTCACAAACATTCAAGGGCAGATGGAGCAGGTGGATACCGATCTTGGCTACACATGGGACAGCTATACCGATCCCAACAGCGTTCGAATCGGTGTCAATTGGGGATATACCTCATCCCAGCTGGAGTCGCAGCTTGATCCGGAACTTGTGATCGCCATAGCAGCTTTTTTGCTGCTGGTGATTTTTACCGGGTATCTTATCATCTATAACATTTTCCAGATCTCTGTTGCGGGGGATATCCGGTTTTACGGACTTCTGAAAACCATTGGCACAACGCCCCGGCAGATCAAACGTATCATTCGCCAGCAGGCACTTCTGCTTTGTCTGATCGGCATTCCGGCAGGGCTGCTGCTGGGCTACGGCATCGGCGCTGTTCTGGTACCTGTTGTCTTGCGCTCCACCCAGTTGGGGGTGGGCATCACTACCATCAGCACCTCGCCTGTGATCTTTGTTGGCTCCGTGCTGTTTGCTCTGCTGACAGTGCTCTTGTCCTGCTCCAAGCCCGGAAAAATGGCAGCCAAGGTTTCTCCGGTGGAGGCTACCAAATATACGGATGCGATGCAGACGAAGAAAAAACGGCGCAGTACCCGGGGAGCGAAGCTCCATCAGATGGCTTTTGCCAATCTGGGACGAAACAAGAAAAAGACGGTACTGGTGGTGGTGTCTCTGGCACTGTCGGTGACACTGTTCAATGCGCTGTGTGCCTTTGTGGGCGGCTTCAGCATGGAGAAGTATGTATCCTCCATGACCTGCGCCGATTTTATCGTCAGCACGCCCGACTATTTCCGTTACAACCCGGCAGATGAATTCATCACGCCAGAACAGATCGAGGAGATCGCAGCAAACACAAAGGCCAGTCTTTCCGGCACGGGATATGCTGTGCGAAAACCCGCCTACCTGTGGATGACGGAGGATGCTCTGCGGCAGGACTATGCAAGGTACGAAAGCGCCGAGCAGTTGGACAGCCATATGAGCCGTCTGGAGCACCGGGGCAATATGGTGATGGGAGATACCAGAATCGAGGCTCTGGATAACAGTCTGTTTGACAAGCTGCAAGTGTTCGACGGAGATATTTCTCCTATGCTGGAGCCGGACAATAACGCCATTGCCATTGCGGTTTCCTTAGATGACTACGGTAATCTGCCCAATCTTGAATACTACCCCAAGGTGGGAGACACAATCACCGCTACCTATGCGGATGATGTGAAATATATCGACAGCCGCACCGGAGAACTCTGCACCGAAGATACACCGGAGGAGTACCTTCAGGCAAAATTGTATGGAGCCAGAGATGTAGAGTACACGGTCTGCGCCTTGGTAGAACTTCCGAATTCCATGAGTTATCGTTATGGTGGTTTTGGATATGACGCAGTTTTGTCTGTGGACACCGCACAGAGGGACAGCGGTGGTGCGGCCATTCCGCTGCTCTACCTGTTCGACACAGCGGACGACGCTGACGAGGCCGAAGCAGAGCAATATCTATCGAAGCTCACTGCCGGTGAGTTTTCGCCCTTGATGTATGAAAGCAAGGCCACGGCTCGCTCTGAATTTGCTCAGTTCCGGCAGATGTTCCTTCTGATAGGTGGTATCCTCTGTGCTATCATTGGGCTGGTGGGACTCTTAAATTTCTTCAATGCCATGATGACCGGTATTCTTTCCCGCCGCCGTGAATTTGCTGTGCTTCAGGCTGTAGGAATGACGAACCGGCAGCTCAAAACCATGCTGATCTACGAGGGGTTGTTTTACGCAATGTCTTCCGTATCGGCGGCCTTTATTCTGTCGCTGTTGGTGGGACCTCTTGCAGGAAAAATGCTGGGCAGTATGTTCTGGTTCTTCGAGTATCGGTTCACCATTCTGCCTGTCCTGCTGACAATTCCGGTATTTCTTCTGCTGGGGTGGCTGATTCCTTGCATGATGTATGATAACGCAGCGAAATGCAGCGTTGTAGAGCAATTAAGGGATGCTCAATAACTGTTAAGCAAAAAACGGCCCTCTGCCAATGAAAAGGGTCCCGTCAAGATTTATGCGCAAATTTATTTGCAGGCTCCGGCTGAATGAAGTCAGCCGGCAATAGAGGCGTCGTCCATGACCGCCTCCAAGTGCTTCATGTTCATGTATTTCTTGCTGCCCCACTGGGTGCCTGCCACGTGGCGCAGCCTCGCGCAGACCAGCATCAGGGCGGAATTTCCGTCAGGGAACGTCCCCACCACGCGGGTTCTGCGGCGGATCTCACGGTTCAGCCGCTCGATCACGTTGTTGGTGCGGATGCGTGTCCAGTGTTCGCTGGGAAAATCGCAGTAGGTCAGCGTCTCCTCAATGCCGTCCTCGACCTTCTTGGCAGCCTCCTTCAGTTTCATGGCGCGCAGCTCGGCAACCACGGTCTTTGCCTTCTCGCGGGATGCCTTTTTGCTTTCCTGCGCGTGGATCGCCTTGAGCATTTTTGCCACAATTTTGACCTTGGATTTAGGCACAACAGAGAAAACATTGCGGTAGAAATGCACCGTGCAGCGCTGGTATTTGGCGTCTGGAAACACCTCGCCCACGGCCTCCAGCATCCCCATGCACTTGTCGCCGACGATGAGCTTCACGCCATCCAAGCCGCGTCCGCGGAGCCACTGGAAGAAGCTGACCCAGCTGGCCTTGTCCTCTTTCATGCCCTCGGCAGCGCCCAAAACCTCACGAAAACCGTCCTCATTCACGGCGATCGCCACCAAAAGAGCAACATTTTCGTACTCTCCGCCCCAGTTGCGGCGCAGATAGATACCGTCCACGTAGACGTATGGATAGTGGCCGCCCTGCAAGGGGCGGTTGCGCCAGTCCTCGATGTGAACGTAGGCTTTCTTGTTCAGTTCGCTGATGGTGGCGGGCGAGACCTTGCTGCCCCACAGTGCCTCCGTGATGTCCTCCACTCGGCGCACGGAAACGCCTGCCAGGTACATCTCGATGAGCGCCTCTTCCACGCTGCTTTCCCGGCGGCATACCGCTCGATGATGGCCGTCTCGAAGGACACGCCCTTGAGACGGGGAACATGAAGCGTGACGTCGCCGGAGGTCGTGGTGAGGCTGCGGTCGTAGTGGCCGCTGCGGTAGCCCTGACGGGCCTCGCTGCGCTCGTAGCGGGCCGCCTGCGTCAGGGACTCCGCCTCCTTCTCCAGCAGCTCGTTCAGGGTTTCCTCCACGCTGCCGCGAACCAATTCTTTGATTTGGCCCTTGATTACTTCCTCGTTTAGCTGTACAATTTTCTCGGACATAGTTTGCTGTCTCCTTTCAGAATGGTGTGTGGTAACTTCATTCTACCAGAGCCTGCAAGCTATGTCTTCTTTTATGCATTTTCCAATTTGCGCAACTTATTGTACATTATCATGAAAAGGCAGAGGGCTGAAATTTCATCTAATGTTATATCCCATATCAAGTCTGCGCATCCAATTGAAATGTGCCGCTCAAATAAACTTGGGATCAAAGAAAAAATAAGTCGAGGGAAATTTCCCTCGACTTATTTTTTCGTGCCCTGTACCGTCCGGTCTGCCCCATAGGTCACATTGTGTACCTATAAACATGAACCCTTGAAACTACAGGGTTTTTACTTGTCAGGTGGCTTTAATTCGGATATTTTTGTTTTTGCCATTTGAAAATATCTATGTACTACAAAGAACGCCAAAGTTTACTTATCGTCCGCTTTTTTCGGCAAATCCGAAGTCGCATCCTCCAGCAAATCAGTTATTACTTGATTGAGTTGTACTGCATTCTTAGGGGAGATGATCGGCATATTTGACTGTGACTCAATATCTTTTCTTGTCCGTCCGGCGACCTGACCGCCAGCTTTGGCAACTGCCAGATTTTCTTGGAAAGTCGTTGGCTTGCGATCTTTTGAGAACTGTGTGGTTGTTGCTTCCGCCAGCATATTCAACACCAACTCCAGCGTTGTCATGTTGTCCCGAAGGTTTTCCTTTTTCAAGCCTTTCAGGTTTTTGTACTGGCGGGTAGACATCCCCGACCATGCGCGGGAAATCTCGTCCGTGAGGATAGCGTACTCCACGCCTTTTTGTACACCACGGGCATCCCACTCATCTGTTAGCTCTTTGCGGACTTGAATGGCCTGCAGCCGTTGGTTGATCCACTCGCGGGTGTAACCTTTCTTGAGGTAGGTTTCTAAAGCCCGGTCAATGGTTAACTCAGGGTCGATGGTTTCTTCGATACGCTCCCGGCCAACCTGTGCCAACCATAGCTTGAACGGCTCTGCCTTCGGCGAAGGAATGGACTGGATGATGCGGAGGAGCTGCTCGGTGTCAGCCACATCGGTCAGACGGTGTTTGCCGTCTGCAGCGGTCATTTTCAAAGCGTTACAACTTGTAACGGTTTCATTTCCCTCGTCCTTTAAACGCTTTTTAAGTACGCGCCAGTAGGTTTGAGGATTTGGACTGTCAGTCAGTACAGCCACCACATCGACAATGGAGAAGTACCATTCTTCCTTTTCCGCATCCCACGCAGTGCGAATGCGCTTGTCCTCGAACAGTTGGATTTTATCACTCTGGGCCATTTGTTTTCACCTCAACTTCACCTTCTTCTGTGTTCTTGTGGGGTTTATCCTCGACATACTGTAATAAGAAGCTGCCAATTCCGCTGAATTCAACGACTTTTGGCATCTAATTGAAACTTTTTGTTATTTGCTCATCCTATACTTGCCATCCAATTATCTAATTCTTTCCGTGCATTGGGAAGGTGAGCCAACACATGAGCTGGATTAACACAATACATAAAACACAAGACATCTCTGGCTGTACGTTGTTTTTCCTCAACGGTAAGATGACTAAAGAAACTCATCTCCGGTGCGCCCTGTACGGCTTCCTGCAAATGGCTCTCCGTGTTTAAAACCAATCTATACATAGAGTTTTGGAAATAAGCTCTTTTGTTCTGGTCTGGAATTAGGGCAAGTACCTGTGGATTCAAACTTACTTTATCGGGTCCTTCTTTAAATGTGAATGTCGAAAATGCTTCCAATACTCGCCTTGTCATATTGCCAATAGTTAGCTCCGCCGTAGGTTCAGGATTGCGGCCATATTCATAGACACATTTCATTAACCTCGTATATTCGTTATGTGACTTGGCTTTAAACGGAACTATTCTCTTATTCACAAGCTGGAATGAGCAATACTCCGCATGTTTTCCAACCTCAGCACAATTTGCGGAAACCTCATCCATGACTTTCTGTAAATCAAATATCACGCTCACATCATGCGACATCATAAGAACTTTTGTAGTCGCGCAAGCGGAAAGCATCTGGTTTAACTTATACCTCAAGAAAGACAAAATCCCAACACGATTTTCAACATCAAAACTTGAAACAGGATCATCAATGACCACGAACATCTCATCATGATACAGTTTTTGCAATTCGGTTTCTTTTGCAATCTCTGAAAAGAAGTAACATAGCGCCAAAGCATTTCGCTCGCCGCATGATATCTTATCTGGAAAGACATCTTTCCCGTTTACCGTTAGATGATACATCTGGTCATTTTCGAGGTGTAATTTTAGCCGGCTATCGCTATAAAAGATATAAGAAAGCGATTTGTTGATCTGCTCAACTGCAATCTGAAGATTTTTCCGCTGTGCGTCCAAGAACTGCTGCTCCTTGACGTGGTCTTCCCTTGCTTGAATTAATTGGTGTAATTCCTCTTCTGCGGTTTGCTTTGCAGATCTCTGTGATAGCAATGATTGATACTCCGTATAAATTACATAATGAGCAATCTCATCATTCAATTTCAGCAGTTCTTTTTCCGTAGTTTTCCTGTTGGTAATAACTCGGTTAAAGGATTCTCTCTTGATTTCTAATCTACCTAAAAGATTATTCAACTGCTTATACGCAGTTATCAAATCTTCAGAGCTGACACATTCTACCGGAGAAAGAGGGTCTGCAATTTTGCTCTGGATAACTTTATTGTAGTTTGTAATCAAGGCGTTGACGGAGGCTATCTGCAAAATAATCTGCCCAAGGAGTTCAGAATCCAATACACTATAGCACTGGTAATGCTCCGCCTCAATTTCGGGCAAAATTAGTTTTTTTAATTCCTCTCGGCACTCTTCTACTTCACGATTTAGAATATCCTCAATTTGCTGCAGAGACTTTGTTCGATGCTCTTCTGAAATCATCTGTAAGCAGGTTGGACAAATCTCGTGTGTCTTTACTGATAAAAAGCCCTTTGCGTTTGAAAGCACTTCTATTCCGAAGAAGTGAAGTAACTCCTGTTCACGCTCAGTCAGTATCGGCTTTTGTGGTACTTTCGCTAATAGCCTTTTTGCATCCTCTACTACTTTCTCTGGAATGTCAATGGCTCGAATTTCTGGAGCAACAGGCGATACAGAGGTTTCAATACTATCAAAAACACTAAATAATTCTGTGAATTTTTCTCTTGTTAATGTTTCGTCCTTTTGCGGGGTCAATTGTCCCAACCGGTCAACTTCTGCATCTGTAACTCGAGTTTTTATTTGATTTCGTTTTATTCGAATTCCACTTGTTTCAGCCCATCCACCAGATGATTGTAATTTTTTCGTTATTGCAGCCTTCCAGTATTCCGGGGAAATAACATCACTTACCAAATTAAACTTCTCAACATTCTCAGCTTTAGAATCAATATTAGCTTGAAGTTTAGCGATTTGCGCCTTCAGCTCTTCCAATCGTTTTTCGAGCTCAACTTGTTCCCCCAAGAGGACGATTGTCCCCAAGCCACTTTCCTGTACTTTAATATTGCGGGAAATATACTTCTCATCAAAAACAAAGATTTTTCCTGATTTCATTCCCGAGGACATTTTAATAATCGCCGCTCCTGCTGTAGGGTTCAATTCTACTGTCTTTGGTACTACAGATTCTGAGTATTCCCTAAATCCTTGAGCTATTGTGCTTTTACCACTTCCATTTGATCCATATATAAGTGCCACCCGATTTTTCTGCGGTGCATTCGGATTTTTCAACACATTTGGATGGACAGGAAACAACTCAAGTGATACAGCAGTATCAAAAAACGGAGATTTTATTTCTACTCCTGTCATGCTATCAATTGTTGTTGGCATAATATAGTCCTCCCATCTATCTGCCACCAATCATATATAGACCACTTATTTTATAAGTGTGCCGCCTAAATCAACCATAATGTATCAAGTTTTATCGTTATCCTTGGCTTTAGCGAATCAGTCAGGCTGATGAATTTATCTCGTTCGAGACTCCGCTAAACCTTGGTTTCTGTTCTATGAACAACCAGTTTATTTTTCCATCCATTTTGCAATAAATTCTTTCAACATTCTCCTGCAAATTCGATATGAAACTGCAACCCAGCCCGATATTCGCTCATCGCAATTTTGTTTTATCCAGCGACAACCTTAGTAATTGCATCTTGAATTCCGGGGCAATCCACGAGGCAAACTCGCAGGCGATCATCGGATGGGCAAACGTTTCTCCGTTTTTTCCCTGCTTGGAAACGATGCCGATTGCCTTTGTCTGGTCAATCCATAACTTTGGTGTCAACGTAAATGAGGCGTTCTTCTTTCTCTTCGAAAGTTCTGCATAACCGACCTCACTATAATTCGGATTGTTCTCCTGTTCCCAGAGATTTAAGAATGCTAAAGTATTTCCATTTCTCAGCCAACTCTGTATCACATATCCTGGAGCATCCTCGCTGTGAGCTCGGGCAATCTCGGTCAGAGAGATATAGCTCTCATGTAAGGTTGTCTTCAGCTACAAGGTATTCCAGCATAACTCCAATTCCGTACATATCTACCAGATTCAGTTTCTTTGCCACACAATCACCTCGCAAGGTCATTGTAGCATAACTTTCAGAGTTGTAAAAGACAAATTAAATCTGAACCACAGCAGGAGACACATAACGCGTATCTTTCCTCGGTGCCCCATCCTTGTCGTAGTCAATATTACAGCGAGCCGCCTTCTCAAATTGCACATCCAAGAATTTCTCCAACCCGACAACAGCCACATATTTGCCATTAGAAAGAAGGTGATCTACCGTAGCGCGGGTTCATTTCAACTTTCCGGTTGGAGAAGATATCTGTTTTGAATGAAGCATATCCACCACTTTTCCCAAGCTTGCTCCTGCCATATAGAAATCAAAAATCATTGATACGATATTCGCTTCATCCTTGTTGACTTCAAGTGTCCCGTCGCTGATCAACTCAAAACCATATGGTATTCTCATGCTTTATTCCTCCTAAAAGCAAAAATTCCCATGTGTTACCCCATTCAAGAGATAAAACATAGGAATATAGATTATTTTATTTTCTCCCGTGCCGTTATTTTGAACAGTTTGCAGGCTAAATTTGTGTGTTTTCTCTATTAAAAGAGCAAAAGCTGTGTATAACATAAGTTATACACAGCTTTTGTCTAATTTGTCATGCCGTATCAGAATAGATTTCCCGTCTTCCGCAAGAAGAATCTCTTGATTCTTCGTCGAATAACAATTGGAGCATATGCGAGGCTTCCTTTCTGGCGGGCAACTGCTTACAATAGTCTTATTGCTTAAAAGGAGATGAGACTATGCCAAAAGAATATCCCGCTGAATTCAAGACCAAGATTATCAAGCGTTACCAAAAGGGAGAATCCATTCAATCGCTCAGTCAGGAATTGCATATCGCGCAAAGCACACTCTACGACTGGAGAAGAGAATACTGCTCCATCAAAACAGCAAATCGTACCTACACGCCAAAAGAGTTCGACACCCTTTCAAGGCGGCTGGAAAAGTTGGAGCATGAACTGGAGATCATTCGGCTCACTGGGTACATATCAAATGTGCCCTTGCAGAAAAAGCTGGTCTTCTTGGAAAGCCTCTACCAAAAGTCAGACAACCCGTATAGTGTCTACGAGCTCTGTGAAGCGTTGGATGTTGCCCGCGGAACCTTCTACAACCACATCTTCCGCCGAGCCGACCGCAGCAAGCGCGATCAAGAGCAGGCGCGGCTTATGCGGCTGGTACAGCAGGTTTTTGATGACAGTGCCCAGCGATTCGGCGCCGAAAAAATTCGCATCGCTCTGACCGAAAGCGGCATCCGGGTCAGCACCAAACGCATCGCGGCGATCATGCAAGAGCTTGATCTGCACAGCATCCGCCCAGACGCAAAAAAGCAATTCAAGAAGCGTCAGCAGTACAAAAAACAGAATCTACTGGAGCAGCAGTTCACTGCGGAGCGTCCCAACCAAATCTGGGTCAGCGATATTACATACTTCAAAATCAACGACTACTGGCTCTACTTTTGTATGATCCTCGACCTTTTCTCCCGCAGGGTCATCGGCTATCGGGTGTCCCGCAACGCAAGCACTCATCTGGTCACAAGCACCTTCCGGGACGCCTATCAAGCACGAGGCAATCCCATTGGGCTGACCTTTCACAGCGATCGCGGCGCACAGTATACCTCAGCCACGCTTACGGAACTGCTGCAAAAATGCGGTGCGAAACAGTCCTTTTCCGCTACAGCACGGCCCCATGACAATGCGGTCGCCGAAGCGTTTTTTGCTTCCTTCAAAAAAGAGGAGGCGTACCGCAGGGAGTACACCTCGGAGCAAAGCTACCGCAAAAGCGTGGCGCAATATGTCCAATTCTATAATGAGCTGCGTCCCCATCGGACCTTGAAATACAAGACCCCACAGGCTTTTGAGGAGGCGTACTGGGCGAGTTTATCGTAAAACTGTGTTCAAATAACGACTTTGCGTAAAAATATTCGTTTCATGTTTTGAAAGTTTTCGCATTCACTCACAAGAAGGGCATAAGAAAAAAGCCTTGATTTCTCAAGGCTTTGCGGGCATGTAAGAAGCCCGCTTTTCGATAAAAATGTTCGAAAAGCGGGCTTCATTCAGCGGCGGCGCCCGCAACTACGGCGAGCCAAGGGTCTTGAGAGCGCGCGTAAGCTGTTCGCCGATATCCTCGGCTGCAAGACCTCTCAGGTCTTCGCCGGCGGCAATTCGTCCAGCTCATGTACGACACGGTCTCCAAGGCGTACACCCACGGCCTGCTGCACAGCGAAAAGCCGTGGTGCAAGGAAGAGAGCGTCAAATGGCTCTGCCCCGCGCCGGGCTATGACCGCCACTTCAAGGTGACCGAGAGCTTCGGCTTTGAGCTCATCACCATCCCGATGACCGAAAACGGCCCTGACATGGACATTGTCGAAAACCTCATCAAGGACCCGAGCGTCAAGGGCATGTGGAACGTGCCGAAGTACTCGAACCCCGACGGCATCATCTACTCCGACGAGACCATCGAGCGCATCGCAAAGATGAAGCCCGCGGCGCCGGACTTCCTGCTCATGTGGGACAACGCCTACTGCATCCACGAGTTTGACGGCGACTTCGTCCCGTTCAAGGATATTCTGAGCGAGTGCGAGAAGTACGGCAACGCCGACATGGTCTTCGAGTTCGCTTCCACGAGCAAGGTGACGCTCCCCGGCGCGGGCATTGCGTGCTTTGCGTGCAGCGAAGCCAACATGGAGTACATGACCAAGCTCATCGGCATTCAGGCCATCAGCTTCGACAAGATGAACCAGCTGCGCCACGTGAAGTTCCTGCAAAACAAGGAGCACACGCTCGCGCTAATGAAGGAGCACGCCAAGATCTTAAAGCCGAAGTTCGACATGGTCGTCGAAACGCTCGAGCGCGAGATCAAGCCGCTCGGCATTGCGAGCTGGCACACGCCCAAGGGCGGCTACTTCGTCTCCGTGAACACGGCTCCCGGCCTTGCCAAGCGTACGCTGGCGCTCGCCAAGGAGGCGGGCGTCGTGATGACGAGCGCGGGCGCGACCTATCCGTATGGACACGACCCTCTTGACAGCAACATCCGCGTCGCCCCGTCGCTGCCGCCGGTCGAGGAGCTTGAGCAGGCGATGGCCGTCTTCTGCTGCTGCCTCAAGCTCGCAGCGCTGGAGCAAGTGTATAAGTTCTAAGAAGTATAGTTGCCTTACCTTGACAATCTCCCGCGTTCACTTTATATTGGTAACAGGCGAAAGCCAAATCTCGCGGCTTTCCGGTGAGGTCCACACCCCGGTGTGGCCTCAGGCATTCATGGGCCCCGTAGGGCATTATGACCCCCTGTACGCAGGAAGTTCCATGAAGGTCGACAGTTTTTGGCGCTGTACCGGCAGCGCGGGTGTGTACCCTTCCGTTGAAAGCGGAAAGGACACAAAATGAACGACTCTGTCGTTATCGTCTACAATGGTGAGCAAGTATCGGTGCCAAAGGAGGTCGCAGACTTCCTTGAGCAGGATCGAAAACGGGAACAGGCGCAGGAGAAGCAGGACGCAAGGCACCTGAGTAAAAGTGAGTTTGAAACGGTGCTGTCCGGTTTGGAGTGCGTCAAGCGTCCCGTGGAGGATGCGGTGCTTAGGAACCTCCGGCTTGAAAATCTGCGGGGAGCCATTGCAGAACTGGACGTGCAAGGTCAAAACCTGCTCTCCCTCCGATACAGCGGTGAGCTGACGATGGAGGAGATCAGTCAGATCTACGGCATCTCCAGAATGGCGGTATCAAAGCGGCTGAAAAAGCTGCACGAAAAGCTGGGAAGCTCTGTCTCATGACAGGGCTTCCCAGCTTTTTTGAAAATTTTTTCTGTTCTCTGGTTTACAAACGCGCTCTGAGTGTCCTTATAGGTGAGAGACAAATTTTCCGACTGAGTTGGCCGCAGTCATGATCGTCTCACCTGAACACAAGGAGCGTGTATGACCATGAATCCATTTGAACAAAGCACACAGCAGCTTCTGCGCTTCCTGACCTCCCACGCTGAGTGGGAGATCATTGACTACATCCGGCAGGAAATACAGCATGACGCACCGGACAGTGTCCCGACCGCAGAGGAACTGCTCACTTTCTTCCAATCCCCGGATGCGCCGACCGAACTGGACACCTACCAGCAAATGCTGGCAACCGATAAACTGCTGGAATACGCGGAGATCAGTCTGCGCACCCTCTGCGACCTGATCCGCTATCAGCAGCTCAAGGAATTGGGCGTTGTCCATTCCGCAAAGGAGTTCATTCAACTCTTCCACCCCGACGAACAGGAGGACACACCATGAATCAATTTCCCAGCAAAAACTATTTTACAATGCCGAACGAAATCTTTTCTCTTGGGCTGGACGCAAGCGAGATCGCAGTGTATGCCTATCTTCGCTGCCTTGAAAACCGCAGCACCTACCAGTGCTGGCCGAGCTACACCACCATCGGCAACGCAGTTGGCCGCGCAAAGAATACGGTCATGCGGTACGTCAATGCGCTCGCGGAGAAAGGGCTCGTCTCCACAGAGCCAACCTCCGTTCTGACGAGATCAGGCATCAAAAAGAACGGCAACCTGCGCTACACTCTCAGGCCAATTCGTGAAGCGGTAGAAATTTTTCACGCGCGCCAACTATCTGCGGTCGAGCGCGCAGCAGAACGGCAGCGAGTTCAGCGCAAGCTGTCCGCAATGGATCTGCTGTCCGGCGCATGAGGAAAGGAAGCGAATGATGAAACATTCCACCTACACAAGCTATGACGAGCTGCCGCTGATGCTCTCCGTCGCGGAGGTCGCTGCGGTGCTCGGGATCTCCCGTGCCGGTGCCTATGAGTTGGTGCATGGCAACGAATTCCCCGCGCTCAAAATCGGCAGCCGGATCGTTGTTCCAAAGGATAAGTTTCTCGCATGGATCGACGCGAACAGCGGTTCAAAAAACGCACCGCTGTAACCAAAGAAGAATCCCCTGCATCGCAAGCAAAAGCTAAGCAACCCCGCCAACAAAGTTCTCTGTCCTTTATCGCAGCGATGACAAACCCCTAAGGCTCGCCGGTGCACAATAACCGGCAGGGACAGCGCAGCCCAGCGGGGCCGCGACGCCTGCGGAACAGCGACGCGCATAAGCACATCGCTGTCCCGCAGGCTCTCTGCACTCTTCGCTGAAACGCCCCTGTTTCGCCCTGTGAGCCGCTGTGTGCGCTCCTGCTGGCGAAGGCGAGTGTGTACCCGCTTTCATCCGAAAAAGCGAACGTGGGCCGTTTGTGCCGGAGGTGTTGAAGGCCGTGCGACCAATGTGTTGGAAACGTTGGTATGACTGCGTTTCCTGCGCTTTTGCGGCTTTTCCGAGGACGAAAAAGAAAGCAGGATAAAGGGCTGGCGTCTTAACCGACGCTCTGCCCAATCACTTCTGCCCGCAGTGCGGGCAGTTGACGGGGGGTTCAACGCAGTCGGTTGTGGCGTCTATTCGGAAGATTTTTTGTACGATTGGCGTCTAACGTCCGTGAAAGGCCGATGAATACAGGCTTTTCGACGGCGTCTTAGTGAGAAAGAAGGCATTTTATGAGTGATAACAAGGATCGCTTGACCTACCGGCCGGAGCCGGAGACCAAGCAAAAAATAGAGCGGTGGTATCAGGTAGATAACTGCCGCAGCAAAAACGAGTTCATCGAAAAGGCGGTGAACTGCTACGCGGATATGCTGGCCGCAGGCGAAAGCACTACGCTGCCCCGTGCGGTGCAGTCTGCCATCGACGCACGGTTGAAGATCTTCGAGGATCGCATCGCGTCGCTGCTCTACAAGCAGGCGGTGGAGATGGACATGGCAATGTCCATCCTCCTGCAAAGCCTCAATGTGAGCGAGGAAGTGCTGCGGCAGGAGCGGGCCAAAAGCATCGCCGCCGTCAAGCGCACCAACGGTCAGCTGCGGTTGGAGCAGAAGCTCCGTGAGCTGGAGAGCGAAGCATGGCAAGGCTGATCGTCAAAAGTCCGTACATCAAGTGCGGCAGTGGAAAAAGTGCCGGCGGGTATCTCAAGTACATCGCGACGCGGGAGCGGGTGGAGATCATCCCGGATGACCGTCCGCCCACCAACAAGCAGACGCAGCTCATCGCAAAGCTGGTGAAGGATTTCCCTGACGCAAAAGAGCTGATGGAGTACGAGGACTACACGGCGCACCCAACCAAAGCAACCGCGTCCGCACTCATCACGCTGGCGCTGGAATCGAATTGGGACAGGCTCTCCTCGCTGGAAGGCTACACCAAGTACATCGCCCTGCGGCCCAGAGCGGAACGGTTGGGGGAACACGGTCTCTTCGGTGACGATGATGCCGTTGACCTCGCCGCTGTCGCGGACGAACTGGATCACTACACCGGCAACGTGTGGACGCACATCATCTCCCTCCACCGGGAGGACGCGGAGCGGTTGGGGTATGACCATGCGGACGCATGGCGCACATTACTGCGTACCCACCGCAATGACATCGCCGCGGCGATGAAGATCCCGCCGGAGGATTTTCGTTGGTACGCGGCCTTCCATGACGAGGGCAACCATCCCCATGTCCACATGATGGCGTGGTCGGTGAAACCGAATCAGGCGTACCTGTCCAAAGATGGTATCCGCCAAATCAAATCCACGCTGACCAACCAAATTTTCCGTCAGGAGCTGCTGCACGTCTACGAGCAGAAAAGCAAATCGCGAGACGAGCTGGTGTCGGAAGCGCGGAAAGCCATGCTGGAATTGGCGAAGGCCATGCGGGAGATGACCTGCATCCACCCGGAGGCGGAGCAGATGATCTGGGATCTGTCGCGGCAGCTCGGTCAGGTCGGTGGCAAGAAAACCTACGGCTATCTGCCAAAGCCAATGAAAAAGCTGGTGGATGAGATCGTCGACCAGATGGTGCGGTTGTCTACGGTAGATCAGTGCTATCAGAGGTGGTGGGAGCTGCAATGTCAGGTGGAGGATTACTACTCCGAGGGAAAGAAACGGCTGCGTCCGCCGCTGTCTCAGCAAAAGGAATTCCGCCAGATCAAGAACGCCGTCATCCGTGAGGCGGAGCATCTTCGCATGAACAGATTTTCCTTCGAGGACGAGGAAATGCAGGATGACGGCGAGCAGATCAGCGCCTACGACATGAGCTATGAATGTCAGGATCTGCAAAGCGTGGCGAACGATGAGAGTTTCCCTCTGGAGGAACGGGATGAAGCGGCGGAGCAGTTGGAACAGCTTGCGGATGCAGGCGATGCACACGCCCAGTACATCATCGGCACGGCGTACCGTGACGGTGGACTGCTGATACCGGACACAGCCAAAGCGCAAAAGCTGTTGGAACGCGCGGCCGAGCAGGAGATCGATGCGGCGCAGTACGCGCTGGGCAAGCTGTATCTCTCTGATGATGCAGACGTGCACGATCCTGCCAAGGGCATCTACTGGCTGAAACGCTCTGCGGACAATGGCAACGATTACGCCGCCTACCGGCTGGGCAAGGAATATCTCAGCGGCAAAAATGTGTCAAAAGACACTTCGACTGCGGCGGAATACCTGCGGCAGGCCGCGAACGATGGAAACGCCTACGCCCAATACCTGTTGGGCAAGCTGACCCTCATGGGCGAGGGCGTTCCGAAGGACATGGACGCCGCCTACGAATGGTTCGCGGCGGCGCGGGATAACGGCCACACCTACGCGGAATTTTTCTTGAAACGCATGGAGCGCGGCGAACAGGAGCCGCCCTCCGTCCTGTTGTCAGCCACCCGGCTGCTCTACCACATGGGCAATATCTTCCGGGACAACGCCCCGGCTCCCGCTGCCACCGGTGTCCAAATCGACCGCAAGCGGCTGGCGCAGCTGCGGCAAAAGCGCGTCGCCCTCGGCCACAAGCCGGACGATCATGAGTTGGAACAGCAACAGGGATTTTCAATGAAATTCCATATGTAAAGCGGGTCGAGGTGTTCAGTTTTTGCGCCGCAATAGTCAAAGAAACATTTCGGAAAACAGTAGCTTTGTGCGCCGGGTTGTGGTATGTGTTGTGGTTGCCAAAAAGGAGGTGCCGCAATGTATGACTACATGAAAGCCCTGCAAAAGCGCTTTGACCATCAGTCGCATCCAGAACTGGACACCCAGATCAAAAGCGCCCATGAGGAACTGCGGCGGGACATGGACGCCGTGGGGCGGAAGAAACTGCTGCGACTGTTGGACGCACAGAACACATTGCTGGTTGAATCCAAGCTGATGAGCTTCACGGCGGGCTTCAAGCTGGCGTGGGGCATGGCGAAAGAGCTGGAGGCAGATGGGCTCTACTCCTTCGAGCGGGAGGAAGAAGAACACATCTGCCATCCGGCGGAACAGGAGGACTAAATGGCGAAAAAACGTGCAAACGGCGAAGGCAACATTCGGAAACGCTCAGACGGGCGTTGGGAGGGGCGCTACACAGCAGGCTATCACCCCGAGACAGGAAAGCGCATCATCAAAAATGTGCTGGGTAAGACGCAGGCGGAATGCAAGGCAAAGCTCAGTGCCGCAATGGCGGCTACCAGAGGAATCGATGTCAGCCGCGCTGATGAGTACACGGTAGCAACTTGGCTGCGTAGCTGGTATGAGATCTACGCAAAACCGAATATCCGCATCTCAACAGCAAACCGCTATCAACTGATGGTCGAGCAATACACGATTCCCCGCATCGGCAGCATCAAACTGACAAAGTTGACTGCCCATGACTTACAAAAGCTCTACAAGGATCTGATGGAAAACGGTCGCATCGACCGCAAGAGCGGTCACGGCAATCCCGGTCTCAGCAGCACCACAGTTCGGAGTCTGCATCTCATGCTGCATAGCGCCTTCGAGCGGGCGGTCAAGGAGCGCCTGATCCTGCGGAACCCGACCGAGGACTGCATCGCGCCGAAGGTTCAAAAAATCGAAATGCAGATTCTTCCGCCTGAGCACATCAAGGATTATCTGGAATCTGCTGACAGGAGAGGACTGCTCCCCATGTTCTATCTGGAGCTGGTCACGGGCTTGCGGAAGGGCGAGATCACGGCGCTTCTCTGGAGCGACCTCGACGCAAAGAACAAAACCATCTCCGTCAGCAAGCAATATGTCAAAAATCCCAATGGCGAACTGACGCTGTCCCGTCCCAAAACGGAGACTTCGGTCAGAAAAGTATCTATCCCGCAGGATGCCGTAGACCTGCTGATAGCGGAACACGGCAAGCATCCCGAGAATCCCTACATGTTCCCCTCGCCGGTAACTGGTGAGATGTACTACCCAGACTCCGTCGTAAATCTGCACAAGAAGATCCTGAAGGACGCCGGGCTGCCGCACATCAGATTTCACGACCTCAGACACACCTTCGCAACGCTGGCACTGCAAAATGGGGTGGACGTCAAAACCGTCAGCAGTATGCTCGGCCACTATGACGCTGGATTCACACTCCGCACCTACACCCACGCTACGAGGCAGAAGCAGGACGAAGCCGCACAAACGATGGGCAGCTTCATGGCGCAGGTCATGTAAGCAGAAAAAGGATGCGAAATACCGGAGAGGGGGCAAAACCTCCTCTCCGGTACTCTTTAAACCTATCCGCGCATTTCCCCGTGTGGGTCACGGTGTGGGTCAGGCAATTGACCCACATTTTGACTCACACCATTTTCGGCGTTTTTGCAACAAAAAAGCACCGAAAACCGAAGTTTTCGATGCTTTTTGGAGCTGCTGGGCAGATTCGAACTGCCGACCTCATCCTTACCAAGATTGGTTAGTAGTAGTCCCCCTCTGCTCTTCTCCTGTATTTTGTTGCAATTCACTTTCTGTTTTCAATGCTCTTACAATTTTTCGTCAAATTTCTATCGTAGTCTGTTGTAGCTTATTATCGGCTGAAAAAGTACTTAGCTCAAGGTTTTTCTCAAGGTTTTTCAAGTCACTCCTATTTTGCGTAGGATGAAAACCTTGAGGTAACGACGCAGCAAGACAACCTATTTACTTAGAAATAGCCTCTACTATTCGTGCGCTTTTTCAAGCCCCAAAATCAAAGTTCTACCTCTACCTGATAGGCTTGTTCTCTCCCTCTTTAGCTTTTTCTCCAACTAAAATGTAAATTCACCTATTCAAGAACTGTGCTACTCCTATGAGTGGTGCGGTTCTTTTTATATATCCAACTCTACCCAAGAAAGGAGGTATCCCCATGGCGTTCTTCATTTTCTTCGTGCTCTTCGTGTTCCCGTTTTTGCAGGCTGGCCCGCTGGATAATTGGGCCTCGTTCCTCGCGTGGGCAATTTTCATCATTATCCCGCTCATTGTCACTGTTCTGCTCTGCATCTCATCTACGCACGAAAACGACAACGACAGCAAGCAAAATTGAACCTGAATGTTCAAGTGAAAGGAGGTGTCTCAGATGACCGGAGAAGGCATTGCGCTCTGCATGGAAGTCTTGTTCGTCCTCTTTATCCTCATTGGCTGCATCTAATCACAGCACCAACTACAGACCTATCCACCAACCTACATTGAAGAAAGGAAGCAAACACTATGTCAAGAAACGAACTTATCGCCAAAATCGAAGCCCTCAACGAATGGGAAGCCATGATGGAGGAAGCCAAGACTGAGGCAGACGCCATCCGCAGCAGCATCAAGGCAGAAATGGAGGAACGAGGTGTAGAGGAATTACAGGCTGGCAGCTACATCATCCGCTGGACCTCTGTACTTTCGAGCCGCTTTGATTCTGCCGCCTTTAAGCGTGTGCACGATGACCTCTACAAAGCATTCACCAAACAAGTTGCATCCCGCCGATTCAGTATCAGCGCATGAAAAAAGCCCCTTGTCTGAACGCCTACCAAGCCACAGACAAAGAGCTGACCACAACTCACAATGGAGAGGGTACGAGTATTATATCGTGCTCTCTCCTATTTTTCAAGGAGGAATTACCATGAAACAACTGACTTCATATAATCGCGTTGCAGGATACCTCAACAAGCTGTTCGACCTGCTCAACCAACGCTTTTTTGAAAATGAACTATCAAGACCGACCATCACTATTCAATCCACGCCACGAGCGTATGGGCACTTCTCGATGCGTGACGATACATGGGTTTCTGTCACCGGCAGCAGTAACGAAATCAATATCGGAGCCGGTACGCTCGCAAGGCCTATTGAAAACGTCTGCGCAACGCTGCTCCACGAGATGGTGCATTACTACTGCCACGTCAACGGCATCAAGGACACAAGCCGAGGAAATACCTACCACAACAAGCGCTTCAAGGAGATTGCCGAGAGCCATGGACTAAAAGTATCTCACCACGAAAAATATGGCTGGACAATCACTGAGCCAAACGATGAACTGCTAACCTTCGTACTAGAAAACGACTTGAGCGATATCCTCATCACCCGCAATGAGTTCTACGGCGTATCGGTTTCAGGAACAGGAACGCACAGCAACACCCCGCCTCTCCCGCCGAAGACAAGCAGCAGTCGGAAATATATCTGCCCCTGCTGCGGGAACAGTGTTCGGGCTACCAAGAGCGTTCACATTGCTTGCTTGGATTGTAAGACGGAGATGGTCATTGCTAGTTGATATTTAAGTCGCGGTTAAATCTTGTCTTTAATTGTATTATTAAGGTTGACTATCACGCGCGTGGCATCTATTATTTAATTATTCTAACACGGAGGTATGCCATATGGTTGAGAATCCTAAAAATGTAGTTCTTCCCCAGAAGTCCAACATGAACGGCATCAAGAATGCCACAATGTATTTGTTGAGCACCGGCGTGTGGAAAGCCAATGTACAAGGATGTGCGAGTATCATTCAAAATGCCGCCACACCAAATGACATTATTTCCACATTGGCTCGTCCTTATCGGCTGTCCGCTGTCAACTTTCACTTTACCAATATGTCCAGAGACGATTTATCTGTAGCTCTAGTAGATGCATGGACCTCTTCGGAAAATCCCAACATGGATTCAGATATGACAAAGGCTCAGGCTGTAAGGTTATTTCAAATCTGCAATCCCGAAAAAATGATGTGTGAAGCAGATTATGAAGTATATAAACAGCTTCCAGACGAACTTATTGTCTATCGCGGTCTTGGCACGCTTAATGCTGATAACATCAAAGCTCTATCGTGGACTCTGAATGTCGATAGAGCCAAATGGTTTGCAAAGAGGTTTAATTTTAGCAACGCCCCCCTCAAGGTTTATCGCGCTAAAATTAAGAAAAAGTACGTTTTTGCATATTGTAACGACCGTAATGAGGGCGAGGTTATTGTCGATTACCATAAACTCCAAAATATTGAGCTTCTAACAAAATAACATTTTTTAAGACTGCTGAGATTAAGTTCTCGGCAGTCTTTCTTCTATCAGAATCTCTTTCGTCTCATAACTAAATTAGATAGAATTTCCATTTCTAAGCGACGCAAGGCAGGGGGGGCTATCCTTATACCCCGAAGCCGCTGCAAACGATTCTGAGAGGGAAATTGATAGTTATTTATTTATACGGCGAGCAGATACGGCATCACACCCCACTTTTGCTACTGTTCGTAAAATCTAAAGAAAACGAACTGTAAAATCCAGTGCTCACAGGCATTTCCTGAGTTTCACTCTATCTGTTCGTATTCCGCAGCACCAAAGTTCGTATTCAAGCACCATTTTCACCCATCAGGAGGCATCCCATGAACAAGAAAACCATTGCACTAACCGCTGAGCAGTACAAGACCATCATCGCCACCATGAAGCAGGGCTTTTCCGGATGCAGGCCAAATGAGCGCATCGCAACCGCCTTGATTCTCGAAGCCAACCTTGGACTGCGTATTTCTGATATCGTCGAGCTGCGCCTTGCTGATATCGTACATGACGGAGATAGATATCGCCTGTCCATCGTGGAGCAGAAGACGAAGAAAGCCCGAACCTTTACCGTGCCCCTTGCCCTTTATCAGTTCATCCGCTGCTATTGCCTCGACCACAATATAGCTCCCGAGGCAAGGATATTTCCCATTACCGAGCGAGCTGTGCAGAAAAGGCTTCAAAGCGTTTGCTCCTACTTGGGGTACAGTGAGGATATCAGCACGCACAGCTTCCGAAAGTTCTATGCAACAGAGATTTACAACGACAACGGTTACAATATCGTCCTCGTCCAGCAGCTCTTACAGCACAGTTCTGCCGCTGTCACGCAAAGGTACATCGGCATCCAGCAACAGGAGCTTGAAAAGGCTATCGAGGGTCATTTGATGTTGGAGGTGTAAGGAAAAAAGGGGGGATAATTTTCCCTCCCCCCTTTACGTTAACTTTTTATACAGAATTATCATTCAGTTTACCGAGATTCCCTGCAATCGAATGTCTATGTTGCTCCACTTTGTCTTTGAGCGTATCTAATGGAAGCATAAAAAACGCATAGACCCACTTCTGAATAACATCTTCTTCGACCATAGCATCATCGTCGTCCAGAACAGCAAATACCTCGCATATACTTGTAACAGCGTTGATGACACCTTTCCAAAACTCAGGACTGATTGCTTCATTAACCAAGAACACACGTCTAAAAAACTCGTTCATAAGGTTTTGAATTACATCGAGTAGCTTATCCCAGAATTCATCAATTTCTTCCACGGAAGATACTTCGATTCCATCCCAAGTCAATTCTGTACCGTACTTCTGATTGACAAAATCTAAAACGTCACCATTATCCACTATCTGCTCAATGAATTGACGTTCGGTGTGTGAAAAATGTCCGTCTTGGGTAGCAAGCTTTAGTAAGGCTGTTTGTAAAATTACATCAAACTGATTTTTCAGAAACAAATCTGTACCTTTAGCCGCCTTTTCGCAAATCGTAGTTATTGTTTCTATATGTTGCATTGCTTTTTGATAATGCTCTCTTGCAACATCAAATTTTTCCTGCGCGGTTCTCACAATATCTGCTCCTTTCATTATCATCAAATGCTTTTGCTATATTTAATGTCTTATATTATGTCGTCTACCATATAATAACATATATTTCTTGATGTTTCAATCATAACGACAAAATTTGTTTTACTGATAACGAATTCACGTCAGCTATCATAATCAAGAGGTGATAGCATGCAAGAAAAATTTGTTCGTGAGAGAATTACGCAGCTCCGTCTACGGAAAGGTGTATCTGAATATCAAATGAGCTACGACCTTGGACATAGCCGAGGCTACGTTTACAACATTTCTTCTGGAAAGTCCCTCCCGCCGCTTAAAGAGTTTTTTGCCATCTGTGATTATTTTGATATTACGCCCTCGCAGTTCTTTGACGATGGGGAAAAGAATCCCGAGCTGGTACAAAAAGCACTTTCAGGAATGCGTGAGCTTGATGACGAAGACCTCCTTATGCTCATCGGGATAATCAATCGGCTGCACAAGAAAAAGTGAACATCAACATTCAATTTCTCACCGGTCTAATTTCCGGTGAGTTTTTTGTTGTCAATTTTCCGAAATAGTAGTATATTTTATGTTGTAATCTGCGTTTTTGACATATATTTATTGTCCGTGAAAGAGGTGAGCGCTGTGACGCTTGAGGGATACCTTCTATGTATTGAAGTTGCTATTGCTATTTTACTTATCTTTGGGCGCAGTATGAAACACTGACAGGCACACCATTTGTGTTTCGCTGAAAAATAGAAAGGTTGTGTTATCTTGTTACCCTATTTTGCAATTGGTCTTCCCATCGCTATCTTAGTTCGATTGTTTGCAGGAGTTCCTTTGTTTTGGTTTATTGTGATTCCTATTACAATTCTCACATTCATTGGAATTGCTAAAATGGATGAAACTTCAATCTTAGCAGCAAGAAAATTCAAAGATAGTAAGTCTATTGATTCTTTAGCTATGGCTAAAAAGTATTACGAGGAATACCGTCGAAGAGATGAAAAATATGAATATGAGCATTTCTGTGAACAACAAAAATATTTTTGGAAGAAAATAAGGAGGGAGCATCCAGTGACTCAGGTTTATCTTAAAGATGGCACTGATATGTGGTGCGATTATGTAACATGGAATGAACGACTTCAGGAAATTCATCTCCGTAGCAATTATCACAAAGACTACGAAGTAGTTCATTATGAGGATATCGCTTCGATTTGTGTCCGTTAAGTGAAGTCTTGGTAACGCTGCATGACCTCTTATTACACTAAAAGCCCCGCAGTAATGGTTTCTAAAAACTATCCATCACTGCGAGGCTTTCTCTATGCCTGTTCTGAACTGGTCTATAACTATTGATGTCTTCTTTCGACATGTCAGTTCTTCTTTTTAATCGTCTTAACGCGCTCTCTTAGCACTCATCTTGTGATACCTCTTGATATACGCATTTGCTTTTTCCTCTACCAACACTTCGACATATCTTTCAAACTCTTCTTGTGTTACTCCTTCTTTTCTCGCGTAAAAAGCGTCATAACATTCCCAGCAGAAGAACCCATTATCAAGCAGCGATTTCAGAACGTCGAGATAAATGCAGCTCTCGTGGAAGAAAATTTCACTTCCGTAAAGCTTTCCTCCCTCTGCACTGACTACGGCTTTCTGATATGCCTCCATCTCGTCATAAACCTCTTGGCGATTCTCTACATTCTCCATCGCAAAGCAAGTATGATTCCGAATCTCCTTTTCTGTATCGAAATACCGTCTCATGTGCAGTGCCTTAATTGCCGGACGTAGTTCCTCGAACTTTTGAACTACTGTGCCACTGGTGGGACATCCTCTTGACTGGATGTATGCCTGATATATCTTCTCATAGATATCAGTGCTTTCTTTCTCCCATGTGTATTGATTCAAAGATAAAGTGATTCTTGGTACAGAGGATTTGACATCTTTAGAAAGATTGAGGTTGTATTTGTTGAGTAATTCTTGTTTGTCCATTCTATGAAGGTTATCATCATGAGTAGTAGTATCGCTTGCTGACACACATTGATTTGTTGCTCTGATTCCTATCTTTTTAATATACATCTTTGTTTTATCCCATGTTAAATGAGGAACAAATCGAATTGCAAGCTCGGGATACTCAGTATAATAGGTTTCGTTTATCTCGTCAGCTAACTTTTGATACCTCTCTAAATCAGGATACTCCCTATACAAGCACCTTGTAAGATTCTCCTCAAATCCTGCTACTGAAACATTCTTCGGCTTCACCAATCTTACTCTCGATGAAAATGCAATGTTTTCAGGACTAATCATAAGGTATGCTGGTAAAGCTTCTTCATTTTTCTTCTGACAGTTCTTGGTAAGATGTTCTTTTATGCCCTCTTGTTTACAGTACTCTATGAGCCTCACTTCATTTTCGTAGTAATATCGGTACTTTTTTGAAAAATTTCCTCCTGCACGTCTACTGTTAAATCGGTACTTGTCACTTTCAATACTGATAAGTCCAATCTCGCACATGAACTTTATCAGATTAGACGCATTTGCCACAGAACCCGCAATCGCTATCATATTCTTGTTTGTCGTTGGAATAGGCATAATGGTACATCCAGTGTTCAGCCTAATACTCTGTGCTCGCTTGACAAATGCCAGCACCTTAGATAGCTTTCTTCTCTGTGCTGCTTTTGCTCTGCTCTCAGGGATATGGAACTCTGGCACAGAATAATCCTCACAGCATTCTGGTTTCCAGCTACTTTCTCCCTTATGGAGCGTTTTCTTCTCGTTCTACTCCTTAAGCAATATCTCGTTGTAAATTTTCATTAACGTCATTTTTTTGTCCTCTCTTCCTTATTATCAGCATCATTTTTCTTTGGCTTGATTGCATCCCTATATGTCTCACTGGCCTTATCAATACTTACAGCATCAGCGTGTGTATACATTCTGAGCGTCACTGCCTTATCGCTATGTCCCAGCTTTTCCGATACACTCGCAATATCTGCACCGCTCGTAATGGCAATACTTGCAAAGCTATGTCGCAGCATGTGAGGATGAATCCCCTTGATACCGCACTTCTCTCCAAGTCTCTTCAAATAACGTCGGGGCGAATCTGGATGCAGCGGTTTTCCTGTTTGCTCGTTTGTAAACACGTATTCCGATTCTTCTGTGAGCTTTTGCTTTTCTTTTAAGACCTTGAGCAGTCTTATGATATCAGGGTCAATCCCAAACTCTCGACTCTTTCCGTTCTTGGTTCTGTCTCGGAACACGCCTTTATCGGGTGAATAAACTAATGTGCCATCTACGGTGATTCTCGCCTTATCGAAGTTAACATTGCTCCAAAGCAGGCCAACACATTCTCCAATCCTCATTCCACTGTCAATCAGCAGCCGAACAAGCGCTTGCCAAAGAATCGGTTCCGTCTTTAGTGCTTCACAAAGTTTCTGAATTTCATCGACCGTGCACGACATCGAAGACTGCGCCTTGCTCAAATCCTTGCGTTTGCTTGGTCTATCAACTCTATCCATAGGATTGTGCTCTATCAGCTCATCCTTGTAGGCCATCTTCATAACCGCTCGAACGATGGTATAGACCTTAATAGGCGTAGATAGTGAATCACTCGCTGCTTGCTGCTTTCTCAAAAGCTGGTTGATATCTCCCGCCTTGATTCCCTGCATCTCTAACTGCCCGATATCAGGATAGATATGCTTTTCAAGCTGAAGACGATAATTGTAAATCGTGTTTTCGCTGCATCGCTGTCGGATGTCTGGCAGAAAGGTTTCTTCGCAGTATCGCTTGAACGTCATTCTGTTCTTCTCATCAAGAATTCTTTTCAGTTCCGCTTGCTGTAGCTCTTCCTTTCTCTCTTTTCGTGTCTTGACCTTTCCATTCTTGCAATCCTGCTCAAACTTTACTGCCACATCTTGAAGCCTCGCTTTGACAGTCTTTGCAGCTAATCCCTCTGGTACATCCCATCTCATCGTATAGGGGAGATTTGCTGTAGCCTCTGCTAACGGATATCTCATAGAAAAAACTGCCATTCTTTCGCTGCTTCTTCTTTGCCGAAGCCATTAAATTTTCCCCCTTAAGGTGCAGACAGTGTCGCAATACACTGTACTGCCAATTTGTGTTCTCTCTCGATAAATGCCTCATAGTCCACCATATACTTTTTCCCCATCATTCGATGCGGGATTGTGCCATTTTTACACCGATTGCGGATGTAGAATTGACTGAGGCCACTGTACGTTGCAGTATCTTTAATGCTCATGAACTGTTTCATTATTCCATTGCTCCATTCTTAAATTTACGCTAATTATCTCTTGTAAAAATAACCCATCCAAGATTCTTGAACGGATTTGGAATACAAACGCTCTTGAATTCTATATTTCAATTAGCGCTAATCAATATTGAAAAAGTAAAGTCCTCACTGGACTGTGACTAATATATACCATTCTTGCACTTATGTCAAGTATTTTATAACAATATTTTTCAATTTGCGCTAATCATCGTTGACAGTGTACTTTCCCCTCGCTATAATCAAAAGTGGAGGAATGTAATATGTATAACAAACCTGTAAAAGTAGACAGTTCCATTTTAGCCAGCCGACTTAAGCTATGCCGAGAAGCCCGTGGGATAAATAAGGCAACTGTGGCTCGTGACCTTAATATCACTGCAAGCTCAATGACCTACTACGAATCTGGTCTTGCTGTCCCATCTGTCGATAAGCTATATGCTATTGCCGACTATCTCAACACATCTATCGACTACCTTGTTGGGCGTATTGATAAGTCCACTGAATCTGTTCGGACCGAAAAAGATGTGGCAGAACTCATCGCCAGACTTGCTGACTTTGAAGGAATCGACTTAATGCGCAATTTCTGTACAAGAAAGCCGATGCTTACCTTTGAATCCGATGCTATAAACGCTTTTCTTGAAAATCGGATTGATATCGGTGAGTTAAAGAAAGACGCCAGTGAGTCTGCCATCCCCGAGAAATATTTCAATGAGATGTTCAAAGCGAAATGTGTAAATGAAATGTACTATCTGCGCGATTTGAACGAAAGGCATCTCCAATTAAAAGATAGCAGCATCAATGCAGCAATCAGACGTAAGCGTAGATTATCAGAAGACAATGAGCGTGCTGCCGCCGAAATGTTTGACTCCAAAGCAGACAGTGATACCTAAATAGAAGCAAACAGAAAGAGACGGTAGGCATTGAATGTGTCTACCGTCTCTTTTTAGCTCAAGGTTTTCTCAAGGTTTTTTTGCCACCTCAAGGTTTTCATCTAAAGCAAAAGTCCCGAAACCATTGAGATTTCAGGACTTTTTGGAGCTGCTGGGCAGATTCGAACCGCCGACCTCATCCTTACCAAGGATGCGCTCTACCTACTGAGCTACAGCAGCAAATGGCGACCAGGAAGGGGTTCGAACCCTCGACCTCCGGCGTGACAGGCCGGCGTTCTAACCAGCTGAACTACCTGGCCATTTACTAAGGCGTTCTAATCAAAGAACGGATTTATTATAACATTTACAAGCGGACTTGTAAAGTATTTTTTTATGGCAGGGGCAGAAAGACTCGAACTCTCGACACGCGGTTTTGGAGACCGCTGCTCTACCAACTGAGCTATACCCCTATGTGGTGGGCCTTCGGGGACTCGAACCCAGGACCGACCGGTTATGAGCCGGCTGCTCTAACCAACTGAGCTAAAGGCCCAAATGATTGTCTATCCCTGATTTTTGAAAAAGAAAGAGTGCCGCCACCAGAGTGGCGGCACTCTTGGCTCCCCTGTTGGACTCGAACCAACGACACCGCGGTTAACAGCCGCGTGCTCTACCGACTGAGCTAAGGAGGAGTGTTGGCGCTACCTATCTTTCCGGGCCGTCTCCAGCCAAGTATTGTCGGCAGAAGCGAGCTTAACTTCCGTGTTCGGGATGGGAACGGGTGGACCCTCGCCCTAATCAGCACCAACTGCTATTGAAACTGCTTATATACAGTAACAAACCTTTATTCATTTGTCAAGTTCGGAAAATGGTGACCCGTACCGGATTCGAACCGATGTTAACGGCGTGAGAGGCCGCTGTCTTAACCACTTGACCAACGGGCCATGCCTTGCGTCGTGGGGTCCCCACTGGATGGTGCTCCCATCCAGTGGGATGGTACACCTTCAGGGACTCGAACCCTGGACACCCTGATTAAGAGTCAGGTGCTCTACCAGCTGAGCTAAAGGTGCATGTTCTTTCGCTCATTGCGCTTATCGTTCTGTCTGCTCCTCCTGCTCGCACTACGTGCTCAATCGCAGGCTAAGTGCCGCTCCGCGGTTGCCCGCGATACAACGCCTGCGGGCGTTAGTACCGCCTGAGCGAAAGGTGCATGTCTTCAAATCGAACCTTCAAAACCGAACAATGTAACTTCAAAGCTCCTCTCAAGGCCTTGCCTGCTTCATTCGTAGGTCAAGCCCTCGGTCTATTAGTACAAGTCAGCTACACACATTACTGCGCTTCCACCTTCGGCCTATCAACCAGATCGTCTTTCTGGGTCCTTACTCCTTAAAGGATGAGAGATCTCATCTTAGGGGAGTTTCACGCTTAGATGCTTTCAGCGTTTATCTCGTCCGTACATAGCTACCCAGCTATGCCCTTGGCAGGACAACTGGTGCACCAGAGGTACGTCCATCCCGGTCCTCTCGTACTAAGGACAGCTCCCTTCAAATCTCTTACGCCCGCAACAGATAGGGACCGAACTGTCTCACGACGTTCTGAACCCAGCTCGCGTGCCGCTTTAATTGGCGAACAGCCAAACCCTTGGGACCGAATTCAGCCCCAGGATGCGACGAGCCGACATCGAGGTGCCAAACCTCCCCGTCGCTGTGGACGCTTGGGGAGATCAGCCTGTTATCCCCAGGGTAGCTTTTATCCGTTGAGCGATGGCATTTCCACTCACATACCACCGGATCACTAACTCCAACTTTCGTTACTGCTCCACCCGTCGGTGTCGCAGTTAGGCTCGTTTATGCGTTTACACTCATTGCACGATTTCCGTCCGTGCTGAACGAACCTTTGAGCGCCTCCGTTACCTTTTGGGAGGCGACCGCCCCAGTCAAACTGCCCGCCTAACAGTGTCCCCCGACCGGATTCACGGCCGCAGGTTAGAAACCCAGCAGTACAAGAGTGGTATCCCAACAGCGACTCCACACAAGCTGACGCCTGTATTTCTCAGTCTCCCACCTATCCTGTACATGTACTACCGAATTTCAGTATTAAGCTGCAGTAAAGCTCCATGGGGTCTTTCCGTCTAGTTGCGGGTAACTGGCATCTTCACCAGTACTACAATTTCGCCGGGCGGGCTGTTGAGACAGTGCCCAAATCATTACGCCATTCGTGCGGGTCAGAACTTACCTGACAAGGAATTTCGCTACCTTAGGACCGTTATAGTTACGGCCGCCGTTTACCGGGGCTTAAATTCAATGCTTCGTTGCCTGACATCTCCTCTTAACCTTCCGGCACCGGGCAGGCGTCAGCCCATATACGTCATCTTTCGATTTAGCATAGACCTGTGTTTTTGGTAAACAGTTGCTTGGGCCTATTCTCTGCGACCCCCGTAGGGGCTCCCCTTCTTCCGAAGTTACGGGGTCAATTTGCCGAGTTCCTTAACAACCCTTCTCCCGTTGGCCTTAGGATTCTCTCCTCATCTACCTGTGTCGGTTTGCGGTACGGGCACCTTAGTATTCCCCAGAGCTTTTCTCGCCTCTGGGCATCGCAGACTTCGCTACTATATTTCGCTCCCTTTCGCCCGGGTCAACCAACGCCCGGGTTCCGCTATCTCAAAGTGTCCCTCTGCTTAAGTTTCGGTGGTTACGGAATTTCTACCGTATGTGCATCGCCTACGCCTCTCGGCCTGAGCTTAGCTCCCGACTTACCTTGGGCGGACGAACCTTCCCCAAGAAACCTTAGATTTTCGGCCATTATGATTCCCACATAATTCTCGCTACTCATTCCGGCATTCTCACTCCAGTACAGTCCACCAGTGCTTCCGCTCTGACTTCACCCCATACTCGACGCTCCCCTACCCCTGTACCTAAGTACAAGCCCAAGCTTCGGTTTCATGCTTAGCCCCGTTATATTTTCCGCGCAGAGTCACTCGACCAGTGAGCTATTACGCACTCTTTTTAATGAGTGGCTGCTTCTAAGCCAACATCCTGGTTGTTTTCGCAATTCCACATCGTTTTCCACTTAGCATGAATTTGGGACCTTAGCTGTGGGTCTGGGCTGTTTCCCTTTGACAACGAAACTTATCTCACGCTGTCTGACTGCTATGCATCAATTATCCGGCATTCAGAGTTTGATAGGTCTTGGTAACCTTATCGGCCCCGCCACCATTCAGTGCTTTACCTCCGGTAATCTAACATAACGCTAGCCCTAAAGCTATTTCGGGAGAACCAGCTATCTCCGAGTTCGATTGGAATTTCTCCGCTATCCACAAGTCATCCGCCACCATTGCAACGGGGGTCGGTTCGGCCCTCCATGAGATTTTACTCTCACTTCAGCCTGCTCATGGATAGGTCACCCGGTTTCGGGTCTATGGCAACGAACTTTACGCCCTATTCAGACTCGCTCTCGCTTCGCCTCCGGTACTCAATACCTTAAGCTTGCTCGTTACTATAACTCGCCGGACCGTTCTACAAAAAGTACGTCATCACACTTTAACGTGCTTTGACTGCTTGTAAGCACAAGGTTTCAGGTTCTCTTTCACTCCCCTCCCGGGGTCCTTTTCACCTTTCCCTCACGGTACTGCTCCTCTATCGGTCATCAGGTAGTATTTAGGCTTGGATGGTGGTCCACCCGGTTTCCCACGGGGTTTCACGTGTCCCGCGGTACTCTGGATCCAGACTGCCAGTCTTCATTTTCAGATACAGGGCTCTCACCTTCTGTGGCCGGCTTTCCCACGCCGTTCTCCTAACTTCCTCTGGTCATGATGTCTGTCCGCAACCCCGGAGAATAAAATCCTCCGGTTTGGCCTCCTCCGCGTTCGCTCGCCACTACTAGCGGAATCTCGGTTGATGTCTTTTCCTGGCCCTACTTAGATGTTTCAGTTCAGGCCGTTCCCTTCGTACGCCTATTTGATTCAACGCACGATGCTCAAGTATTGCTTGAGCGGGTTCCCCATTCGGAAATCCCCGGATATAGCGCTTATTTACAGCTCCCCGAGGCTTATCGCAGTTAATCGCGTCCTTCTTCGGCTCCTGATGCCAAGGCATTCCCCTTGCGCTCTTTATAGCTTGACCTATCGAATCATCGCTGATTCTCAGTTGAATTATGCAGGCAATTTTACAGGATTTTTGAAATTGTAATTGTTACCCATCTATACGATGTTCCACAATTAAAACTAAAAATACGTTCTTCTGTTCTTTCAAACAAAAGACCTCTCTGTTGCCTTGCTTATCACTTCTTCATTACATTGTTCAGTTTTCAAGGTTCGATCTTCCAACTGCTTTTGCAGCCAGATTTGAAGATCTGTCTTATGCCAGGTCTTCAAATCCAACGACAACTGTTGTTTCTGTATCTCGTCCTCCGGACGAAATACCCTCGCGTTACACGCTCGGTGTAATCTGTTGGTGGGCCCGAGTGGGCTCGAACCACCGACCTTACGATTATCAGTCGTACGCTCTAGCCAGCTGAGCTACGGGCCCGTATGAACTTAAATGGTGGAGATAGTCGGGATCGAACCGGCGACCTCCTGCTTGCAAGGCAGGCGCTCTCCCAGCTGAGCTATATCCCCAAGCTATCTTCGCTCTCCCGCAGACTTCATCGCCTGCGCCCTCTAAATTAAACAACGAAAAGTTCTCAGCACCCTGACCTTAGGATGTTACAACAGTATTTCATGTTTTGAAGTCTCCTTAGAAAGGAGGTGATCCAGCCGCTCGTTCTCGAACGGCTACCTTGTTACGACTTCACCCCAATTATCGAACCCACCTTCGGCCGCGCCCCTCCTTTTCAGGTTAGGCTACGGACTTCGGGTGTTCCCGACTCTCATGGTGTGACGGGCGGTGTGTACAAGGCCCGGGAACGTATTCACCGCGGCATGCTGATCCGCGATTACTAGCGATTCCGACTTCATGCAGTCGAGTTGCAGACTGCAATCCGAACTGGGACGTCTTTTGGGGTTTGCTCTGCCTCGCGGCTTTGCATCCCTCTGTTGACCGCCATTGTATTACGTGTGTAGCCCAGGATATAAGGGGCATGATGATTTGACGTCGTCCCCACCTTCCTCCGTTTTGTCAACGGCAGTCTCGCTAGAGTGCTCTTGCGTAGCAACTAACAATAGGGGTTGCGCTCGTTGCGGGACTTAACCCAACATCTCACGACACGAGCTGACGACAACCATGCACCACCTGTCTCTGCTTTCCCCGAAGGGCACCTAATGTATCTCTACTTCGTTAGCAGGATGTCAAACCCTGGTAAGGTTCTTCGCGTTGCTTCGAATTAAACCACATAATCCACCGCTTGTGCGGGCCCCCGTCAATTCCTTTGAGTTTCAACCTTGCGATCGTACTCCCCAGGTGGAATACTTATTGTGTTTACTGCGGCACGCAGGGGGTCAGTCCCCGCACACCTAGTATTCATCGTTTACAGTGTGGACTACCAGGGTATCTAATCCTGTTTGCTCCCCACACTTTCGCGCCTCACCGTCAGTTATCGTCCAGCAATCCGCCTTCGCCACTGGTGTTCCTCCTAATATCTACGCATTTCACCGCTACACTAGGAATTCCGATTGCCCCTCCGACACTCAAGATCCACAGTTTCAAATGCAGTTCATGGGTTGAGCCCATGGATTTCACATCTGACTTGCAGACCCGGCTGCACGCCCTTTACACCCAGTAAATCCGGACAACGCTTGCCACCTACGTATTACCGCGGCTGCTGGCACGTAGTTAGCCGTGGCTTATTCTAGAGGTACCGTCTTCTACTCTTCCCTCTTAAAAGAAGTTTACAACCCGAAAGCCTTCTTCCTTCACGCGGCGTTGCTGGGTCAGGCTTGCGCCCATTGCCCAATATTCCCCACTGCTGCCTCCCGTAGGAGTCTGGGCCGTATCTCAGTCCCAATGTGGCCGTTCAACCTCTCAGTCCGGCTACTGATCGTCGCCTTGGTGGGCCGTTACCCCGCCAACTAGCTAATCAGACGCGAGGCCATCTTGAAGCGATAAATCTTTGGCATAAAGATCATGCGACCTCTATGCGTCATGCGGTATTAGCAGTCGTTTCCAACTGTTGTCCCCCTCTTCAAGGCAGGTTCCTCACGCGTTACTCACCCGTCCGCCACTTTCCTCTACATCCATTGTCCGAAAACTCTTTCAGTAGATTCTCGTTCGACTTGCATGTGTTAAGCACGCCGCCAGCGTTCGTCCTGAGCCAGGATCAAACTCTCAATAAAATGGTATCAACACAGACCTAAGTCTGAGCTAATCTTTATCGAGCTATTTGTCATAGCTTAAAACTTTTTATCCTTACTTCAGACCGTAATTGACTTAACCGGTCCTCCGCAAGCTCTGTGCATTTCGCACAGTTTTTCATCTGGTGCTTGTCAAAGTTTCGTTGTTTAATTTACAAGGTGCACGCTCCATTCGCGGAACAGGTGTTATCTTAGCACCTACCTGCCCTTTTGTCAACACCTTTTTTCACTTTTTTCAAATTATTTTTTCAGAGCCAGATAGAGACAAATCCATCCATAGATGTTATAATAGGAAAACCGTTTCATTTTGGAGGTATTTCCATTGGATTTCCAACATATTGAGGCAACTTTCGGGAAGCTGGAGCACCGTTCGCTCTCGTTTTCGAAAGGTCTTAATATTATAGAAGCGCCGAACGAGTCCGGCAAGTCGACGCTGCTCGCGTTTCTTCGCGTGATGCTCTACGGCTTTCCGCCGCGGGAACGTGGGGCGATGGCAGATAAGAACCGCTACGCTCCCTGGTCGCTCTCGCCGATGCGCGGCACGCTGGCGCTCACATGTCAAAAGGGCGACATCACTTTGCAGCGCGACACCGCGCGCGCGAACAGTCCCATGGGGCGCTTTTCCGCCGTCTACACTGGCAGCGGCGAAACGGTCGACGGCCTGACCGCCGCCGACTGCGGCGAAACGCTGCTCGGCGTCCCGTGCGAGGTCTACGAGCGCAGCGCGTTCATCCGCCAGAGCAGCCTGACGGTCGACGCGAGCGCCGAGCTTGAGCGCCGCATCGCCGCGCTCATCACCACGGGCGAGGAGGGCCAGTCGTTCAGCGAAGCGTCCGCCGCGCTCAAAAAGCAGCTCAACGCCCGCAAATACAACAAATCCGGCCGCATTCCCGCACTCGAGTCCGAGATCAGCGCGCAGGAGCGCGCGCTCGAGGAACTGTCGCAGCTCACGCGCAGCAAGCGCAAGGCCGAGGAAGCCCTCGCCTCATTCGATGCCGAGGAAGCCTCGCTGCGCGAACAGCTCCGCGCACACGATCTCTGCGATGCGCAGGACGCCCGCCGCGCCGCCGCGGAAGTGCAGCAGGCATGGCAGAGCACCGAAAGCAAAGCCGAATATCTTCGCCGCGCGCTGATTGAACAGAATGTGCCCGCGCGCGACGCGCTGGAGCAGGGCCGCGCAAGGCTCAACGCGCTCTCTTCCCTCAAGGTTGAGGCCGCGGACGCGCAGCAGTGCTGTGACACCGCCGAAACCGCTCTGTCCGATTTTGACGCAAAGCCCGCCGAGCGTCCGCGCTCACTATTACCTTATATAATAGTAATTGCCGTGCTATTGCTGCTCTTTATATTTGTTTCCGCATTGCCCAGCCCTGTCGCTCTGGCCGGGTGCATTGTCTCCGGTGCTGCGCTGGCTGCACTTCTTGTCTTAAACTGGAACAACGCACGCAAAGTTCGCGCCGCACACGAGGAAAAGCGTGGTGTCTTAGAGCAAGCCCTGCGCGATGCGCGTTCCGACGCCGCCGCACAGCAAAAGCTGTATGATGCCGCCGCGCGCGAGCTGCTCGTGCTCATCCCCGCGGGCGACATCTCCCGCGTTGGCGCATATCTCGACGCCGCGCTGCAAAAATACGCCGAGCTGGACGCCCTGACGCGCGAGGCGCGCGACCTGTCGCTGCGCTGCGAGCTGCTTTCCGCCCGCGCGCCGAAGGGTGACGTTCCCGACGAGCCAGTTGTGCGCCCCGCACGCTCCCGTGCGGAGCTGCAAACTGCGCGCGACGCGCTCGCACGGTGCCGTCGTGAAGCGCAGAGCACCTTTGACTACACCTCCGGCCGCTGCCGCGCCATCGGCGACGCCGCCGAGCTTGAAGCCGCACTCACGCAGAAGCGCGACGAGCTTGCACAAAAACAAGCGGAATACGACGCCATCGCCCTCGCGATGGAATCGCTGCAAAGCGCGAACACCACACTGCAAAACCGCTTTTCTCCCGCGCTCAGCCGCCGCGCCGGCGAGCTTTTCTCCCGCCTGACGGGCGGCAAATACGAAAGCGTCCTGCTTGACCGCACGTTTTCCGCGCAGGCGGGCGAAACGGGCGAGAGCGTTTCCCATGACGCACAGCTTTTGAGCCTCGGCACGCTCGACCAGCTGTATCTTGCCGTGCGCCTCGCCATCTGCGAAAGCGCCCTGCCCGCGGACGATCCCCCGCCCATCGTGCTCGACGACGCACTTGTCCGCTTCGACGACGAGCGCTGCCGCGCCGCGCTCGAGCTTTTATTAGAGGAAAGCAAATCCCGTCAAATTCTGCTTTTCACCTGCCAGCACCGCGAGAGCGCGTATCTCTCCGGCCGCGACGGCGTCACATTCCTGTCCCTATAATTCCAAATTGATAAAGGAGAAATTGAATGACCACACTGCAAGCCCTTCCCCTGCCTTCCAACTTCGAAGACCTCTGCGAGCTGTTTTTGCTCTACATCGCGTACAGCACCCTCGGCTGGTGCGGCGAGATGCTCTACTGCTCCATCCCCAAGGGTCACATCTGCGAAAAGAGAGGCTTCCTCAACGGCTTCCTCTGCCCCATTTACGGCCATGGCGCGCTGCTCGTGCTGTATCTTCTGCACGGCGGCTTCCAGAATCCGGTGCTCACGTTCATCTTCGGTGCGATCGTCACATCGATCCTTGAATACTTCACGAGCTGGATCATGGAAAAGCTCTTCCACATGCGCTGGTGGGACTACTCCCATTATAAATTCCAGATCAATGGCCGTGTGTGCCTTCTGAACTCCACATGCTTTGGCCTTGCGTGCGTGCTGCTGTGCCACCTTGTCCAGCCCTGGCTGTGGGAGCACATCGTGAATCTCGGCCCTACCATCACCGTGCCGCTCGCGTCCTTCATCTTCGGCATCTATCTGATGGACACCGTGCTCTCCATCCGCAGCGCCATCCAGCTCAGCTCTCAGATGGGCAAGCTGCGCGAGCTGCAATCGGAGCTCAAGGACTATGTCGCCGAAAAGCGTGAGGAGAGCCAGGAGCGCAAGGCCGAGCGCCGTGCCGAGGTACGCGAGCGCGCCCGCATGCTGCGTGACGGTGCGGATATCTTCGAGCGCCGCCTGCTCCACTCCCACCCCGACATCCGCAAGTCGCGTGAAGACCTGCTCGCCACGATCCGCGCCCGCCTGAACGAGAGCGAGACCGAGGCCAAGAAAGCTGCCGACGAGCTCTTCGGCGATGAGCGCAAGGCGTAATTTGCCAAGCCGCGCGCGGTTGACTTCCGCGCGCAAACGGTATAAACTAAGCGCGCCGTCGTTAAGCTGACGGCGCACCATGCAGCAAAGGAGAATACTGATCTATGAGCGAATGCACCCATAATTGCTCTACCTGCGGCGAGAGCTGCGCTGAGCGTGCAACGCCGCAATCCCTGCGCAAAGCGCCGCACCCCGAAAGCCGCATCGGCAAGGTGTTCGGCGTTGTGTCCGGCAAGGGCGGCGTCGGCAAGTCCATGGTCACGAGCCAGCTCGCCGTCACGCTGCATCGCCGCGGTTACAAGGTCGGCGTCATGGACGCCGATATCACCGGTCCCTCCATCCCGCAGGCCTTCGGCGTGCACGACAAGGCCGTCGGCACGCAGACCGCGCTCTACCCCTGCGTCAGCCACAGCGGCATCGAGGTCATGTCCATCAACCTGCTTTTGGAGGATGAGACCGATCCCGTCATCTGGCGCGGCCCCGTCATCGGCGGTGTCGTCCAGCAGTTCTGGACGGATGTTGCCTGGGATGTGGACTATCTGTTCGTCGATATGCCCCCCGGCACGGGCGACGTGCCACTGAGCGTCTTCCAGTCCATCGCGCTCGACGGCATCATCGTCGTCACCTCCCCGCAGGAGCTTGTCTCCATGGTCGTGGAGAAGGCCGTGAAGATGGCTGAAAAGATGGACGTCCCCATCGTCGGCGTCGTGGAGAACATGAGCTATGTCGCCTGCCCTGACTGCGGCAAAAAGATCTATCTCTTCGGCGAGGGCAAGAGCGAAGAGGCCGCAAAGCGTCACAATCTTCCCCTCCTCGCCCAGATGCCCATCGACCCGAAGCTCGCCGCCCTTGTGGACGCGGGCAAGATCGAAGAGTTCGAGGGCGCGTGGCTGAACGCCGCCGCCGATGCGCTCGAAAAGACGCGCAAGCGCGCCGAATAACCAAAAACAAGCGCAAAAAATCGCACCTCAAATGAGGTGCGATTTTTTATGTTCTGTTTGGGGCTTAGTCGTTGGAATAGTTGTCGAAGTAGCCCTGAATGTAAACGATGGGCGTGCCCTTGTCGCCGCTGCCGCTCGTCAGGTCGCAGAGCGAGCCGATCAGGTCGGTCAGGCGGCGGGGCGTCGTGCCCTCGGACACCATGTTGCCGACCAGGCTCTCGCTGGTCTTCTCGCGGATGCGCTCTTCGATGGCTTCCTTCAGCGCCTCGCCCTTGAGATCGCCGAAGTCATTGTCGGCGAGGTACTTGAGCTTCAGCTCGTTCGGCGTGCCGACAAGGCCCTTGGTGTAGCCGGGGGAGACGACGGGGTCAGCGAGCTCCCAGATCTTGCCGACGGGGTCTTTGAACGCACCGTCGCCGTAGACCATGGCCTCGATGTGCTTGCCGCTGGCCTTGCTGAGTCTCTCGCCCAGCTCCTCGGCAACGGCCATGCAGTCGCGCGGGAAGAGCTTAACGGTCTCCTCGGTCGCCTTGTTGGAGCCGAGCAGTCCGTATTCGGCGTTGTAGCCGCTGCCGTCGACGCTTCTGTTGAGCAGATCGTCGAGGCCGAGCACCACGCGGGCGCCAGCGGCCTTGAGCAGGCGCTTGCTGCGCGCGCGGGTGTGGATGTCGCAGGTGATGACGGCGTCGGTGTAGTCGCACAGCGTCTGCACGCGATTGCCGAAGATGACCTCGACCTCAGCGCCGGCGTCGGTGATGATGCCGGAGTAGAAGTCGATGTAGTCGACGCCCGTGAACGGGTGCACCGCCGCGCCGAATTTCTTGCGGAATTGTTCGAGCGTCAGAACATCGCTGTACGGGTCGACGCCCGCCTCGTCGAGCTTGTCCCAGTCGACAAGGCCGTTGCCCACCTCGTCAGAGGGGTAGGAGAGCAGCAGCACGATCTTCTTGCAGCCCATCGCCATGCCGCGCAGCAGCAGGGAGAAGCGGTTGCGGCTCAGGATGGGGAACGCGACGCCCACGGTGCCGCCGCCGGTCTTTTCGCGCACGTCTTTCGCGATCTGGTCGAGCGTTGCGTAGTTGCCCTGCGCACGCGCCACGACGGATTCCGTCACGGCGACGACATCGCGGTCGCGCGGCTCGATGCTCGCTTCCTTCCACGCTTCCATCACGGAAGCGGCAGCGACCTCAGCAATGTTATCTCCCTCGCGGATAATGGGTGCGCGCACGCCGCGCACGACAGTTCCGATCGTTCTCATCTTGATCTCCTTTTTATTTTATAGTCAGCGCACAAGGCGCTCTTGCAAAGTCATACAGTTTAGTATTATAATCACGGTATAGGGATAAGTAAAGCATCGTTTTTTGATAATAAATATAAATCATTCTTATGGTTTAAGATCAGGAGGGTTTGCCAAATGGTCAAGCTGGAGCTTTACCGCGTCTTCCGCGAGGTCGCCGAGGCCGGGAATATTTCCCTGGCAGCGGAGAATCTCTACCTTTCGCAGTCCGCCGTCAGCCAGAGCGTCAAGCAGCTCGAGCAGCAGCTCGGCACGCGTCTTTTCCTGCGCTCGCCGCGCGGCGTCACGCTCACCGAGGACGGCCGCCTCTTATTTGAATATGTACGCAGCGCCATGGGTCTTCTCGAGACCGGCGAGGACAAATTGCAGCAGTCGCGCACGCTTCAGGCCGGCACGCTCGTCATCGGCGCGAGCGACACCGTGACGAGCCAGTTTCTCCTGCCGCATCTCGACGCCTTCCACCGCCGCTATCCCAACATCCACATCCGCATCATCAGCGGCCGCAGCTATAAGGTGCTGGGGCTTCTCCGCGCCGGAAGGGTCGATATCGCCTTTGCGAGCGCCCCCGGCGACGCGGACGACTTAGAGCACATCCCCTGCTTTGAAACGCATTCCTGCTTTGTCGCCGCGCCGGACTACCCCTGCGACTTCACCCGCGCCTACACGACCGAGGAGATTGCCGCATTCCCGCTCATTCTTCTTGAAAAGAAGGCCTCCTCGCGCACTTACCTTGAAAAATACTTTCTCCAAAGCGGCGTCAGGCTCACGCCCGAGATCGAGCTCGGCGCGCGCAGCCTTCTTGTCGACCTGGCGAAGATTGGCTTCGGCGTTGCGGGCGTCACGCGCGAATTCGTCCAGGGCGAGCTCGCCGCGGGCGAGATCCGCGAGCTTTCCACCGCTTTTTCCATCCCGCCGCGCACCGTCGACCTCTGCATGCTGCGCAACGTTTCGCCCAGCGCCGCAACCGAACGTTTTGCCCGCGATGTGCTTGAAAAATTACAGGGCAAATCCGTTTCCAATTAACGTTTGCAAGGTTTCTGTCATTTTGCACATCGAATCTGCACATTTTTTGTCATTTTCGCCGAGGTCATTTTCTTGACAAGATTTTTACGGCATGTTACCCTCTTTTTCGCTGCAACGAGCGAAGATACACGGTTTTCGGGATCTTTTTGAAACTGAAAGCGCTGGAAAACTCTGGAGAACTCATTCAGTTGGGTGCCGAAGGGGCAAGACCTTGGCTAAAATTGTTAAGGCTGAATCTCTCAGGCAAAAGGACGGAGAGCATCGGCACCATGCCGGTTTTTCCGTCCTCACTTTTTCTCTCTATTGTTTTTTAAGCTGTCGATCTTCTGTTGGATCGGCAGCTTTTTATTTTTTACATTTTCGACTTTACAATACAAGGAGAGCATCATGGCTTCATCATTCGAGACCACCCTTTTCCCTATCGTTCAGACCATCAACGAATACCTCAGCAACTACGTTTTGGTCATCCTGCTGCTCGGCGTCGGCATCTGGTACACGATCAAAACGCGCTGCGTGCAAGTCCGCTGCTTTAAGGAGGGCTGGAACCGCGTGTTCGGCAACATCACCCTCAACGGCAAGAAGAGCGGCGGCGGAATGAGCTCGTTTCAGGCGCTCGCCACTGCCATCGCCGCCCAGGTCGGCACCGGCATCATCGTCGGCGTCGCGGGCGCGATCCTCACCGGCGGCCCGGGCGCGGTGTTCTGGATGTGGGTCATCTCGTTTTTCGGCATGGCCACGATCTACGCGGAAGCGACGCTCGCGCAGGAGACGCGCATCGTCGAGCTCGACGGCACGATCAAGGGCGGTCCTGTCTACTACATTACGACAGCCTTCCAGGGGAAATTCGGCAAGTTTCTCGCGGGCTTCTTCGCCGTCGCCATCACGCTGGCGCTCGGCTTCATGGGCTGCATGGTGCAGTCCAACTCCATCGGCGCAACGATGGAGACCGCGTTTGGCATCCCGTCCTGGGTCGTCGGCGTCGTGCTGATCGTCATCTGCGCCTTCATCTTCCTCGGCGGCGTGCAGCGCCTTGCGTCCGTGACGGAAAAGGTCGTGCCGCTCATGGCGGCGGTATTCCTCTTCGGCGGCCTCATCGTGCTTGTCGTTCGCATCAAGTACATTCCCGAGACCTTTGCCATGATCTTCCGCTACGCCTTTGAGCCGCAGGCCATCGTCGGCGGCGGCTTCGGCTACGCCATCAAGCTCGCCATCTCCCAGGGCGCGAAGCGCGGCCTGTTCTCCAACGAGGCCGGTATGGGCTCCACGCCCCACGCCCACGCGCTCGCCAACGTCAAAAATCCGCACGAGCAGGGCACCGTCGCCATCATCGGCGTGTTCATCGACATGTTCGTCATCCTGACGCTCAACGCCCTCGTCATCATCTCCACGCTCTACGCGGGCGACGGCCCGCTCGCCGGCTGCGGCGCAGCAGCGCTGAGCAGCACCTTCAATAAGACGAACCTTGCCCAGTGCGCGTTCGGCACGGTGTTCGGCTACAAGGCGGGCAGTATGTTCGTCGCGATCTGCCTGTTCTTCTTTGCGTTCTCCACGATCCTGAGCTGGAACCTGTTCGGCAAGATCAACATGGTCTACCTCTTCGGCAAAAAGAGCGCCAACGTCTACACGCTGCTCGCGCTGATTTTCATCTTCCTCGGCACCACGATGTCCAACGACCTCGTCTGGGAGCTGAGCGACATGCTCAACCAGCTCATGGTCATCCCCAACGCCATCGCCCTGCTCGCCCTGACGAGCCACGTCGTCAAGCATTCCCACACGCCCGACCGCCTGTCCGGCCGGGAAAACGGCTGATATTCCCCAAAAAAGCGCAAAAGAGCGCGGCTTTTGATAAAAGCCGCGCTCTTTTTTCATGCTCCACCCGCATTTTTTAATGTTTTGCGGCGTGATTCCTTTTCGGAATGGTATTCCATTTCCTATTCATTAAAAATATAAAAGTTCGTCATCAATGTGCATAATAAATTGGATAAATCTTTGTCTGTTTTGAAGCAACCGCCTCTCTTGACTTCTTCTTTACGGCGTGTTACGCTTTTACTGCTGAAACAAACGAATATCTACCGATGACGCTTTCGGGATCTCGCAAACCGGAAGCCGAGGAAACTCTGGAGAACTCATTGAATTGAGTGCCGAAGGTGCAAGGCCGTAATGGTCGAATCTCTCAGGCAAAGGGACAGAGAAGCAGGACGTTTTTACGTCGTCGCACCGTTTCTCCTCCCCGCTCAACTGAATGCTACTTCCGGAGTTGCTGATTTTCGTATCGGCAACTTCTTTGTTTTTTAGGAGAGAGAGAGTTATGATTGAATCCATCGAAGCCGCACTGTTCCCAATTGCATGCAAGATCAATGAGTATCTGAGCAACTACATCCTTGTGTTCCTGCTGCTCGGCATTGGTTTTTGGTACTCCATCAAGACCCGCTTCGTCCAGATCCGCTGCTTCAAGGAGGGCTGGAACAGCGTGTTCGGCAACCTGTCGCTCAGCGGTAAGAAGCACGAGAGCGGCATGAGCTCCTTCCAGGCGCTCGCCACCGCCATCGCCGCTCAGGTCGGTACGGGCAACATCGTCGGCGCGTCCGGCGCGATCCTGACCGGCGGCCCCGGCGCCATCTTCTGGATGTGGATCATCGCCTTCCTCGGCATGGCCACCATCTACGCGGAAGCGACGCTCGCCCAGGAGACCCGCATCGTGGATAAGGACGGCAACGTCCTCGGCGGCCCCGTTTACTATATCACCACCGCCTTCAAGGGCGGCTTCGGCAAGTTCCTCGCGGGCTTCTTCGCCGTCGCCATCATTCTGGCACTCGGCTTCTTCGGCTGCATGGTGCAGTCCAACTCCATCGGCTCCACGATGCAGACCGCCTTCGGCATCCCGTCCTGGATCGTCGGTCTCGTGCTCGTCGCCATCTGCGGCTTCATCTTCCTCGGCGGCGTGCAGCGCCTTGCCTCCGTCACCGAGAAGGTCGTCCCCATCATGGCGGCTATCTTCCTGCTCGGCGGCCTGATCGTCCTCATCGCCCGCATCAAGTACGTCCCCGCGACCTTCGGCATGATCTTCAAGTATGCCTTCGCTCCGCAGGCCATCATCGGCGGCGGCTTCGGCTATGCCATCAAGACCGCGATTTCCCAGGGTGCCAAGCGCGGCCTGTTCTCCAATGAGGCCGGTATGGGTTCTACCCCCCACGCCCATGCGCTCGCGAACGTCAAGTGCCCGCACGACCAGGGCGTTGTCGCCATGATCGGCGTGTTCGTCGACACCTTCGTCGTCCTGACCCTCAACGCGCTCGTCATCATCTCCACCCTCTACACTGAGGGCGGCCCCCTCCACGAATGCGGTGCTGCCGCCGCGTCCACCACGCTCGGCAAGGCCAACCTCGCCCAGACCGCCTTCGGCGTCGTCTTCGGCGAGAGCGCGGGCAACATGTTCGTCGCGGTGTGCCTGTTCTTCTTCGCCTTTTCCACGATCCTGAGCTGGAACCTCTTCGGCAAGATCAACGTTGCTTACCTCTTCGGCAAGAAGAGCGTCCTCGTCTACACCATCCTCGCGCTCATCTTCATCTTCCTTGGCACGATGATGGCCAACGACCTCGTCTGGGAGCTGAGCGATATGTTCAACAACCTCATGGTCATCCCCAACGTCATCGCCCTCTTCGCCCTGACGAACCTTGTGGTCAAGCACGCCGATGACCCAAGCCGCATTCCTGGCAAAAAGTGATCCTTTCCATCCTCTGTTAAAATAGGCAAAAGCGCCCCCGATTCGTTCGGGGGCGCTTTTCCTGTCTTCACTTCTATCAAACAGGCCGCCGAATCATTCGATGCGGCGGCCTTGTTCCTCTTTGCCTTTTTATGCTTCCAGCAGCTCCCGGAACGCGAGGCCCAGTCCCCGCGTCACGAGCTCCCGCGGGCTCGCACAATACGCGGTCATTTCCTGCGCCAGAAGCTCTCCCGCGCGGCCGTGGAGCCACACGCCGAGTACCGCGGCCTGCGCCGCGCCCGCCCCTTGGCACAGGAGCGAGGCGATCAGGCCCGTCAGCACGTCTCCGCTGCCGCCTTTCGAAAGCGCAGAGCAGCCGCTCGTGTTGACGAGCATCCGCCCGTCCGGCAGCGCGATGCGCGTCCGGTGCCCCTTGAGCACCAAGATACAGCCGTGCTCGCAGGCAAAGCGGCTCGCAAGCTCTGTCCGTTCGCTCGACGCGATCTCCCGGAGCGTTTTCCCCGTCAGGCGCGCAAATTCGCCGTCGTGCGGCGTCAAAATCGTCACGCGTCCGCGGCGGACGTCCAGCTTTTCCGTGCAGCCCTGCAAGGCGTTCAGGCCGTCGGCGTCCAGCACCAGCGGCTCTTTCACCTGCCACAAAAGCGCGTGGACGAGCTGCTCTGTCTCTTTTCCGCGGCCAAGGCCGGGACCGAGCGCTAAAACATCACAGCCTTTGAGCTTGTCCTGCATCTTGTCGAGCGCGGCGAGACAGAGCCTTCCGTCCGTCTCCGGCAGCGGGAACGGCATTGCGCTCACGCACTTTTGCGCCTCAACCGCCCAGATGCTCTCCGGCACGCCGAGATACACGAGCCCGCAGCCCGAATGCACCGCCGCGCTCGCCGCCAGATACGGCGCGCCCGTATAGCCCACGCTGCCGCCGAGGACTAAGAGCTTGCCGAAGTCGCCCTTGTGCCCATCTTCTTTGCGCGGCGGCAGGAGCGTCTTGGCATACGCGCGGTCGACGATCGTTTCACGCATCGCAGTTTTCCTCCGTCAGTTCGAGTTTTTTCGCGCGCGGCAGCTTCTTGATGGCGGCCTCGCGCCGCAGCGCCGCGCCCTTGTCGCTGCATTGCTCGCGGTACACGACCGCGACAGGCGGGTGCGAGCGAGTGTACTTCGCCCCGTGCCCGCTCTTGTGCATGGCAAAGCGCTTTTCCACGTCTGAGGCAATGCCGGTGTAGAGCGAGCCATCCTCGCAGCGCAGCATGTAGACGTACCAGTCCATCTCAATACTTGAGCACGCCCGTCGTGCGCAGCGCGTTACAGAGCGCCGCCGCAGCCTGGCCGCGCAGGATGGGGACCTGGGGCTCGATATCTTCAAGGCTCATGCAGTACATATTCACAGCATCGCCGTTTTCATCGAACACGGAATTCGTCAAAAGCTCCGCGCTGCGGATGGCCCAGTGTGAAAAGCTCTTGTACTTCGGCAGCGGCTGCAAAATGGCCAGCGGGTTCTTGTCCAAAAATTCCCGCGCATCCAGATTCACGAATTCCACGAGCCTGCCCAGCACCGTAATGAATTCCTCCTGTGTCATCGTCGCGTTCGGGTCGAATTTTCCCCCGCCCACGCCGGAGACAAGGCCGATGGCTGCCATCGCGTTCACAGAGGGCGCGTACCAGCTCCCTTTGGCAACGTCGGTAAAGCACCCGTTCGCCGTGGAGTAGAGGTCAAGCGCCTGCGCGAGCAGCGCACAGACCTCCGCGCGCGTCATCGTCGCGTCGGGGCGGAACTTGCCGCCATCGCCAAAGACGATGCGGCTCGCCGCAAGCGAATCGATCTCCTGCGCGTACTCGCTGTCCGCCACGTCGGAAAAGTCGAGCGCGGACGATGCGGCAAAGCCGCACTTTTCGCGCGCCTGCGCGAGCGTGAGCTTCCTTTCGCCGCCGTTTTCGCCCCAGTAAAGCACGGCGTCCGGCGTCAGCGCCGCCAAAATGGCCTCAAGCGCGGCGGAAGAGCTCTCCTTCCCCGCGGGAATGTCGATGTAAAAGTCGCAGTCGTTCAGCACCAGGCGGAGATACGCGCTGTCTTTCGTCTTCTCGCCGCTCAGCAGGCGCGCCGCCGCAACGGCCTGATCCTGCGGGATGTAGAGCGTCGGCACCACGCCGATGCGGTCGGTCGTGTTGCCGCCCGCGCAGTAGAAGCGGTACGCCGTCACCTTCACGGCATCGCCGTGCAGATACGGGCAGTTCGACTCGTCGAACAAAACCTGCGCCACGCCCTTGCCGTAGCTGCGCGTGCCGATGACGATGCCGCTGCCCGTGCCGAGCACGCCGCCCGCAAAGATCTCCGACGCGCTGGCACTGCCGCTGTCCATCAGCACGATGGCGGGCTTGTCCGTCAGGTCCTTGCCCGAATAGCTCTGCGCGGTACTCTCGCCATCCTGATCGACAAAGTAGGTGAGGTCTCCCTCGCCCGAAAACGCGCCGAGCGCCGACACCGCCGCGGAGGTCAGCCCCCCGCCGTTGCCGCGAAGGTCGACGATCCACGCGTGCACAGCGCTGTCATTCCCACGCACGCCCTCTTGAAAATACGTCCCCGTCTGCGTGCCGAAGCTGTCGCAGTCGATGTAGCCCACGCCGCCCGTGACCGAGACGGTCGTATTCGTCTGCGTGACGAGCGCGCGCGTAACGGTATAATCCGCCTGCGTGCCGTCCGCGTGGCGGACGGTGATGGTCACGCTCGTCCCCGCTTCGCCGAGGAGCTTGGCGCGGTGCTCCGCGCCGCCCGGCGCGCAGGACTCGCTCTCAATGGCGATGATAATGTCGCCCGCGGCAAGGCCCGCCTTCTCCGCGCCACCGCCCTTGAGGACGGAGACGATGCGGATGCCCTCGGGCACATAGGTGATCTCCGCGCCGATGCCGGCGAAGCTCACATCACCCTCGACGCCCTGCAAAAACGCCTGATACTCCTCCGCCGTCATGTAGTACGTGTAGTCGTCCGTGTAGGAAAAGAGCTCGTCGAGCGACTTCGCGTCTTGCGCGGCGCGCGGCAGCTTATCAACATAGCTGCGCTGCAAAATATCGTAGGCCTCCTCCACGCTCAGCGCCTGCGCTCTGGTCGTTATCGTCATCGCCGCGACGCAGCAGAGCGCGCCCAGGCGGAACAGTCTCTTTTTCATGCCCGATTCTCCTTTGTTCGGCAGTTTTCTCCATTATACCGTGCCCGCGGCAAAAAGCAATCGCAAATCCCGCCGCTTCTCCCGCCTTGCCAAGCGGGCGAAAATAGGCTATACTGTCAGCATAATGAGAAATTTTTGCTTTTTGGAGGATCTTATGGACGAGCAGAAGACCACCGGCACCCTTTATATCGTCGCAACGCCCATCGGCAACTCGCGCGACATGTCCGAGCGCGGACGCGAAATCCTGTCCACCGCCGACATCATCGCCGCCGAGGACACCCGCCGCAGCGTGGTGCTGCTCAACAAGCTCGGCATCCGCGGCAACAGTCTGAGCGCCAACCACAAGTTCAACGAATACGGCAAGGCCAAGTGGTTCATCGAGCAGCTTGCCTCCGGCAAGGACATTGCCGTCATCACCGACGCGGGCACGCCCTGCATCTCCGACCCCGGCAACGAGCTCATCCGCGCCGCGGTCGAAAACGGCATTCGCGTCGTCGGCGTGCCCGGCTGCTGCGCCGCGGTCAACGCGCTATCGATCTCGGGCTTTGACCTCTCGAGCTTCCTCTTCTATGGCTTTTTCCCGCGCGAGACGGCCGACCGCCGCCGCGTGCTCATGATGATGCGCAAGGGCGACACCGCGACCTACGCCTTTTACGAGTCCCCCAAGCGCATCATGAGTGTCATCGACTTCTTCATCGAGGAAGGCGCGCAGCTTCGTCTCTGCCTCTGCAACGACATGACGAAGCTCCACGAGATGACCTTCCGCGGCACGCCGCAGGAGGTCAAGGACCAGCTCATCGCGAAGGAGACCTACGAAAAGGGCGAATATGCCCTCATTGTCGAGGTCTGCGATGACTACCGCCTGCGCGAGGTGGAGCACATCACCTCGCCCGAGGCGCTGCTCGTGGACTGCATGGTGCGCAGTGACTGCACGGCCAAGGACGCGATCAAGCTGCTTTTGAAGGACGAGAACAACACCTACAGCAAAAACGAGCTGTACGCTGCGCACCTTGCGCTCAAAGAGAGGTTCGGCGCATGAGCATCGTAGCCTCCGACCTTTCCGAGCGGCTTGACACGCTCACCAAGCTCGTCCTCGCCGAGCCGGTCGCGCGCATCGGGCACTCGCGCGTCACCGTGCGGCCGCTCACCCTGCGCGGCAAGGCCTTCTTCCAGCTTGAATACCAGCAGGGGCAGAAGGTCTCGCACCGCAACGTCGCGCGCGGCGCGCTGCTCGAAACCTTCGAGCAGGAGCTTGACGGCCTCTTCCGCTCCGTCACGCTCTGCACCGAGACGGAGACGCGCCAGTACGTCCGCAAGACGAACGGCGCGTACAAATGCACCGCCAAGTCCGGCGCGGCCCGCGCCGCCGTGACCGCCTCGCACAACCGCAAAAAGGAATACATTTTGCAGGAGGGCGAGAACATCCCCGCCCTCGTCGATCTCGGCGTCTTTACGCCAGAGTTCAAGATCGTCAAGGCAAAGTACGACAAATATAAGCAGATCAACCGTTTCATCGAGCTTGTGGACGACGCCTTCCGCTCCTACGGGCGCGACGAGATCACCATTCTCGACTTTGGCTGCGGCAAATCGTACCTCACGTTCGTGCTCTACTACTATTTCGCCGTCAAGCGCGGCGTGCGCGCCAAGATCATCGGCTATGACTTGAAAGAGGATGTCGTCGAACACTGCAATGAAGTTGCCGCGCGCTACGGCTATACGGACCTCCATTTCGTCGTCGCGGATGTCACGCGCGATGTGCTCTACGATGAGCACATCGACATGCTCGTCACGCTCCATGCCTGCGACGTCGCGACCGACTACGCCCTGCACTACGCCATCTCGCGCGGCGTCGAGCACATCTTCTCCGTCCCCTGCTGCCAGCACGAGGTCAACAAGACCATCCACAAGGGCGGCGATTTCGACATTCTGCTCTCCCACGGGCTGTTTCAGGAGCGCTTCTCGGCGCTGCTGACCGACGCCATCCGCGCAGCGGTCCTGGAGGACGAAGGCTACGACGTCGACGTCATCGAGTTCATCGACTTCGCCCACTCGCCCAAAAATCTGATGCTCCGCTGTCACCGTACCGGCCACCGCGGCACCAAAAAACTCACCGAGTCCCGCCGTCTCCAAGACCAATACGGCTTCGAGCAAACCCTACTCTCGCTGGTCGAAAACGAGCGGCAATAAAACGCGTCGCAGACTTTTTACCCGCAAGGGGTACGCGGCATCCGTAAAGCAGCAAAGCTGCTAACGGCTGTCCAGGCGTCCGCAGACGCGAAAGAAATTAAAATCGTTTTTCTGACGACAGAAGGTGAATTGTCGCAAAGCGGCAAGAGAAGCCGCCCTGGGGCGTGCGCGTCAGAAAAACTCTTCTCACTCCGCAAACGTGCGCGCCTATGGCGCGTGCGCTGCCGCGGAGTGCAATCTTTCTCAAAAAAGAGGGACGCAGTTTTCAACTGCGTCCCTCTTTTTTGAATATTTTTTTACTGCGCCGTGCGCACCGTGTCGAGCGAGCGGTTCAGCAGGTTCACGACCGGCGGGGCCACGAACACCATCAGCACCGCCGTAGCCGCGCCGGAGATGATACGCACCACCAGGCCGCCGAAAACATAGGCGTAGCTGTAGTAGTTGTAGATCACACTGTCGATATACATCGCTCCCGTGTTGAGCGCCGTCACGACCAGCGCCGTGCCGATCAGCGCAAGCGTGAGCTGACCGCTGGAGAACTTGTAGCCGCAGTGCTTGGCATACACGCCGACGAGCAGGCCGCGCGCTGCCTGCGGCAGGATCCACAGGATCGTGGTCGCGGTCACGCCATAGGTGAGAAGCTGACCCATGAATGCGCCGAGAAGACCGACGAGCAGGCCGCCGACCGGACCGTAGAGCATCGCGCCCACGATGACGGGCAGCGACGCGACGGAGATGTTAATCCAGCCAAGACGCACCGTACCGGCAAAGTTCAGCACAACGTAAACTGCGGTCAGCATGGCGATGGTGACCATTTTGCGCGTGGACATGGCCGAGGACTTCCACGTGAAGACCACCGCGGCGATGAGCACGAGGGCGACCGCGATGATGATCGTCCACATGATAGGGGAAAGCGCTTCGATCTGAAGGGACATTGTGAGGACCTCCTTTTTCATCAAAAGATTTTCCCGCGGCTGCGGCGCCGCGCGGAACAGCTTGATCCGGTGAAAAAGAGAAAACACCTCTCCCTCCGGATGGCAGGAACCACGCGGAGGAGAGGCCTCACTTAAACTCTCTTCTGAGTGGCAAGCGGATGCGGAAACCATACTGCAAACCATGGGTTTTTCGTCCGCGGGCAACTTCCCATCCCGACGGCACTATTCGCTCTTCGCGTAAACACATGGTTTCCTACTCTGCCGATGCATAAAGCTCTTCAAAATTTAAACTTCATGCAGGCACAGCATAGCAGATTGCACAACACGCGTCAATCCCTTTTCGACCCTTTTTGCACACTTTTACGTTTTTAAGGTGATATTCCTCTTTTCCCTAATAAATTCAGTCCCTCCAAGGCCCGGTTTTCCTTGACAGGGCCTTACTTTTTTTGCTATTCTAAGGTGTGAGAGAACCGGCATAAGTTCGCACTTTTCAGCTTAGCCGCCGGTAATATATCAATCGACTGAAAAATCAGAGGAGGAACACGCACCATGATCAAAGAAACCATGGAATTCCTGTCCCAGTATGACCCCGAAGTCGGCGCCACTATTGAGAAGGAGTATCACCGCGAGCAGCGCAACATCGAGCTGATCGCCTCCGAAAACATCGTCTCCCCGGCTGTCATGATGGCTATGGGCACGTGCCTGACCAACAAGTACGCCGAGGGCTATCCCGGCAAGCGCTACTACGGCGGCTGCTACTGCGTCGACGAGACCGAAGAGATCGCCCGTCAGCGCGCCTGCAAGCTGTTCGGTGCTGAGCATGCCAACGTCCAGCCCCACTCCGGCGCTTCCGCCAACCTCGCCGCGTTCAAGGCCATGCTCCAGCCCGGCGACACCTTCATGGGCATGAACCTCGCCCACGGCGGCCACCTGTCCCACGGCAGCCCGGTCAACATCTCCGGCCAGTACTTCCATCAGGTCCCCTACTCCCTCAACGATGAGACCGAAATGATCGACTACGACGAGGTCTACCGCATCGCGCAGGAGTGCAAGCCCAAGATGATCCTTGCCGGCGCTTCCGCCTATCCCCGCAAGATCGACTTCGCCAAGTTCCGTGAGATCGCTGACTCCGTCGGCGCTTTCTTCATGGTCGATATGGCCCACATCGCCGGTCTCGTCGCCGCCGGCGTTCACGAGAGCCCCGTGCCCTATGCCGACGTTGTCACCACCACCACCCACAAGACCCTGCGCGGTCCCCCGCGGCGGCATGATCCTGTGCAAGAACGAGATCACCAAGAAGAACATCGAGACCGGCGAGATGGAGACCATCAACCTCGCCAAGAAGATCGACTCCGCCGTGTTCCCCGGCACCCAGGGCGGCCCGCTCGAGCACATCATCGCTGCCAAGGCCATCTGCTTCGGCGAGGCGCTCAAGCCCGAGTTCAAGGCCTACGGTGAGCAGGTCGTCAAGAACGCTGCCGTTCTGGCTGACGGTCTCATGAAGGAAGGCTTCCGTCTGGTTTCCGGCGGTACCGACAACCACCTCATGCTCGTCGACGTCCGCAACTTCAACATCACCGGCAAGGAGATCGAGCGCCGCTTGGACGAGTGCTTCATCACCGTCAACAAGAACGCCATCCCCAACGACCCCGAGAAGCCGTTCGTCACCTCCGGCATCCGCGTCGGCACCCCCGCTGCCACCACCCGCGGCCTGAAGGAAGAGGACATGAAGGAGATCGCCCGCATCATGGGTATGGTCGCCCGTGACTTCGAGGGCAGCAAGGTGAAGGCTCAGGAGGCCGTCGTCGCCCTGACGAAGAAGTACCCCATCTACGAATAAAACAAACTCAAAATAAAAGGAACCGTCCCGATGGGACGGTTCCTTTTATTTTGGGATGCAGCCCGCTGCGCGCATAATTTGCCGCCTTGGCGGGCAAATTCCACACTTGCGGGCCGAGAAGTGTTTTTTCTGACGCACGTGGAAAGCGGCGAAGCGCCGCCAGTGGCGGATAAAGCGAGCCGGTTTCGAGGAAGTGGCGATTGGCGCGCCCGAAAGGGCGCGCCAATCGTAATGCCACGACGGTGACGTCAGAAAAAAAACGATTAAGATTATTTGCCGCCTGCGGGCGGCAAATGCGGCGGGTGCGCGGGCCTGTTCGCCGCGGTGCGGCGAATGCGGCATGATAAATCCTTGTGGAAAGCGCCGCGGGCTTTGGGCCGCGGCGCTTTTCTTATTTTTTGATGTCCAGGACGATCTTGCCGCAGGTGCGGCAAAGGTGGGCGATAGGGCGGTAGACGTCGGATGCTTTGCAGACGAAGAAATCGTTTCCGGTCGGGAGAGAGGTCATCTTGAACGGCTCTTCCGTCCACAGAAGCTCGTAGCCGCTGCCGCCGCGCAGGTAGCCGGACTCCATCTCTTTTGCACAGTAGGGGCAGTTCATGCGAAATCTCCTTTCTTTTTCCACAGGATGTTCTTCTTGTACGCAGCCTCTCACTTCCTATGCTTTCGCCTTAAATTTACCATTTTTACCGGAAAATGGCAAGATTTGCCTGCACAAAATACTTGACAGGCGAAAATTTTCGGCTATAATTTGAAATTGATTTTCATTTTCAAATTCAGGAGGCCACTATGGCGACCTATACGACCAAACAGCAAAAGGCAGTGCTCGACTGCCTTTCTGAGCGCGCGGACTCGCCGGTCAGCGCGGCGGCGATCGTCGACGCGCTGCGCGAACAGGGCGAGCACATCGGCATCGCGACGGTGTACCGGCAGCTTGAAAAGCTCGAGCGGCAGGGCAGCGTCCACAAGGTCACGACGGACGAGGGCGCGTACTATCAGTTCTGCACCCACGGCTGCGCGGCAGACTGCTGCCTCTTTAAATGTGAGCGCTGCGGGCGTATCGTGCATCTCGATTGCCACCAGCTCGCGCCGCTCTACGAGCATTTGGAGCATGAGCACGGCTTTTCCATCAATCCCCGCAAGACGATGTTCTACGGCCTGTGCCGCGAGTGTCAGGAGGGCGCATGAAACGCATTGCTTCCTTTTTTTTGGCGCTCGCGCTGGCATTTTCCCTCACCGCCTGCACCGTGCCTGTGGAAAAGGCGGACGACGGCAAAATCCAGATCGTCGCGACGCTTTTCCCCTATTATGACTTCGCCCGCGCCATCGTCGGCGACCGCGCGGACGTCACGCTCCTGCTCTCGCCGGGGCGCGAGGCGCACAGCTTCGAGCCCACGCCGCTCGACGCCGTCACGATCTCCGAATCCGATGTTTTCCTCTACAACGGCGGCGAGGGGGAATACTGGGTCGACAGTATGCTGGGCGCCGCGGGCGAAAATATCGCCGTCATCGCCCGCATGATGGACTACGTCGACGCGCTCGACGAGGAATATGTCGAGGGCATGCAGGGCGCGGACGGCCATGACCACGACCATGAGCATGGCAGCCACGATGACCACGACCACGATCACGAAGAAGATGAGCACGACAGCGACGAGATCGAATACGACGAGCACATCTGGACGTCGCCGAAAAACGCCGTTGTCCTCTGCCGCGCCGTCTGCGACGCGATCTGCAAGGCCGATCCCGCAAACGAGGATTTCTACCGCGCGAACTGTGATGGCTACTGCGCGCAGATCGAAGCACTCGACGCGCGCTTTGCCGACCTCTGCGCGTCCGCGTCGCGTAAACTTCTCGTCTTCGCCGACCGCTTCCCGATGCTCTACTTCTGCCGTGAATTCGGCTTGGATTACCGCGCGGCGTTCCACGGCTGCTCGGGCGACACCGAGCCCTCGCTCGCGACGATCAAGTACCTCATCGACAAGGTGGAGGACGAGGATATCCCCGTGGTCTACACCATCGACTTCGGCACGAAAAAGGTCGCCGCTGTGGTGAGTGAGTGCACCGGCGCAGCGGTCGACACCCTGTATTCGATGCAAACCGTCTCGCGCGCGGATTTTGACGCGGGCGAGACCTATCCTCACGCTCATGGAGCGAAACTTCGAAGCACTCAGAAAGGGGCTGAACGCATGAACGATTCGCCCATCGTCCTCGCCTGCGAGGACGTTACGCTCGGCTACGAGCACAAGCCGCTCCTGGAGCACCTGACCCTCACCGTCCGCGCGGGGGACTACCTCTGCATCGTCGGCGAAAACGGCAGCGGCAAATCGACGCTGCTGCGCTCGCTCCTCGGGCTTCTCTCGCCCCTCGCGGGCAAGATCGACTGCCCCGCCCAGCGCGAGGGGCGGCTCGGGTATCTGCCCCAGCAAACGCCCACGCAGCGCGACTTTCCCGCAACGGTCACAGAGGTCGTGCTCTCGGGCTTTTCGAACCGCCGCGCGCGCTTTTTCTACACGGCAGAGGAAAAATCGACGGCGCTGATGAACCTCGGCAAGCTCGGTGTGCTCGAGCTCAAGGACAAGTGCTACCGTGAGCTTTCCGGCGGCCAGCAGCAGCGCGTGCTGCTCGCGCGCGCCCTGTGCGCGGCAAATGACCTGCTCATCCTCGACGAGCCTGTCACGGGCCTTGACCCCGCGAGCATGCAGGACCTTTACAAAACGCTGCGCTATTTGAACGAGCGCGAGGGCATGGCCATCATCATGGTCACGCACGACATTGAAAACGCCCTGCGCGAGGCCAAGCACATCCTCTGCGTCGACCGCGCGGGCTGCTTTTACGGCACGGTGGGCGAGTTTTTATCGTCGCCCGCCGGCAAACGGTTTGGAGGTGAACGCGCATGAAGCTGCTTCTTTCGATGTTCGCCTATCCTTTCATCGTGCGCGCGTTTGTTGTCGGCATTTTGGTTTCGCTGTGCGCGTCGCTGCTCGGCGTGCCGCTCGTTTTGAAGCGCTACTCCATGATCGGCGACGGGCTGAGCCACGTGTCCTTCGGCGCGCTGGCGGTCGCGGTGGCATGCGGCTTCGCGCCGCTGTGGTTTTCCATCCCCGTTGTGGTCATCGCGGCGTTCATCCTGATGCACGTCGCGGAAAAGAGCCGCGTCAGCGCAGACGCGATGATCGCGGTGTTCTCAGCCTCGGCGCTCGCCATCGGCGTCATCGTCACCTCGCTCACGACCGGCATGACCACGGATGTCGACAGCTATATGTTCGGCAGCATCCTCGCGATGTCGCGCTCGGACGTTTTTTTGAGCGTCACGCTCGCGCTGTGCGTGCTCGCACTCTATGTTCTCTTCTACCACAAGCTCTTCTCCGTCACGTTTGACGAGTCCTTCGCCCGCGCGACGGGCGTGCGCGTCGGCACGTACAAGACGATCCTGTCCGTTCTAACGGCGCTCACTGTCGTGCTCGGTATGCGCATGATGGGCGCGATGCTGCTCTCGAGCCTCATCATCTTCCCCGCGCTCTCCGCCATGCGCCTTTTTAAGAGCTTCCGCTCCGTCGTGTGCTTTGCCGCGGCGCTCTCGGTCGTGTGCTTCTGCCTCGGGCTCACGGGGTCGTATCTGCTCTCCACCCCCGTGGGCGCGACGGTCGTCGTCTGCGACCTCGCGGCGTTCCTCCTCTGCTGCCTGATCGGCCGCGGACGGAGATGACCCACTTCTTAAATTTTCTGAAAGGCTGCGCCTGCAAACTTGCAAAGCGCAGCCTTTCATGCTATGTTGTAATCGTACCCTGTTTTATGCTTCATTGAAAAAATCTGCAAAAGCGTGACACTTTTATGCGTTTTCTGCGTCTAAGAGAGTAGAAGAACTTTTGAGGAGGTTTCCCCATGAAGAAAAAGCAGCTTTTCCCCCTCGGCATTCTGGCTGTTCTCGTTCTCGCAGCTTTGATCTACACTCGTCCGATGACGCTTGAGGCGATGTTCGGGCTGGATATCACGCAGAGTGAACTGGTATACACTGACTACCTTACGGTCTCCATCGACGAACCGGGCCGCAGCGTGGAGAGCTCAGAATGGCTGCGCGGCGAGGAGCGCACGGAAACGCTGATTTCACTTCTCTCACAACAGAAATTCCGCCGCTCGCTCCGAAACCTCCTTCCGCGGGAGCAGACGAGCGATATGCCGCAGAATAATTTGATCTTTGACGCCGACTTTTCCTTCAACGACGGGCAGGATTATCTTTATTTTCAAAGCTCTTTTGGCCAGCTGAACCTTTTCTCCACCACCGGCAATAACCTCATGCTCTGCACCACGAGCCGTCAGAAAGAATTTTTACAGCAGGTCTATGACATGCTCTCTTCTGACACTCCGTAACAATCAGGAGGTCATTTTTATGAAAAGACGACACATTGTTCTCCTCGGCATTCTGGCTGTTCTCGTCCTCGCAGCTTTGATCTACACGCGCCCGATGACGCTGCAACAGATCGGCAAGGTGGATATCGCACAATGCGAATCCGTTTCCGGCTATCACCGCCGTGCCCCCGATTCGGAGTTCACCTCGTTTGAGCTTTCCGCAGAGGATGAACGCTGCTCGCAGCTCATCGACCTTTTTACACAGCAGAAGTACCGCCGCTCGCTCATCAATTTGCTGTCGCCAGGCGGCGGCAGCACCCACCAGCCGAAGGACGGCGATTTCATCTGGGATCTGAGCTTCAACTTTGGCCCGACCGATTTTCCCGACGGCAGCACCGACAAAGGCACGCTCATCCAGTGCAGGGATTTTTACGGCACCCTGCGCGTTTTCACCGCCATAGACGGCAAAACGCTCCGCTGCACCACAAGCGAGCAAGAGGCGTTTTTGCAGCAGGTCTATGATATCGTCTCACTCGAACCGTAACCCATTCCACACTTTATCACAACAGGAGGAATTATTATGAAAAAATGCGTATCCATTCTCATCGGCGTCCTTGCCGTCATCGCCGCGGCGGCCGCCGTTCTCGTCGCGCTCGACCGCTTCCGCAAGCAGACCGACGAAGACCCAAACGACTTTGAAGACTGAAAAAGGAGAGGCTTTCGCCTCTCCTTTTTCAGTCTTCTTTTAAATCTCTTTCGCCTTGGCGAGCATCAGCTTTGCGCCCGTTTTGGAGCAGAGCTTGATCTCGCCCGCGTAGCCGTCGAGGCGCGCGGCCTCGTCAGCCTTGAGCTCGACGCTCTCGTCGCCGACGATGACGTGAACCTCGCCCACGCCGCAGTAGATGAGCGTCATGCCCTCGCAGCCGTGGACGGTCTTGTGCTCGAGCGCCGCAAGGTGCTCGCCGCGCATCTTGCCCTCGCACTTGCCCTTGCGGAGCATGAGGTTGAAGTCGCGGCAGCGGCCCCAGGAGTGCGTGTCGTCGCCGCCGTCGAAGCGGTGGACCTCGTAGGGATTCAGCGTCAGCTTTTCGCCGCCGTTGTGGTTCAGCTCGATCGTCCCCTCGAGTGTCGAAATGAGGCGCTCATAGTCGGGCAGGGCCGTAAAGTCGGACTCTGCGTCCTCAACGGTCGCGGAGCTGAGTCTCCACAGAAAGTCGCGGTCTGCGTACACCGCGCCCGCGGGCGCGATGCCGAGCTGGGTCGTGAGGCCGCCCGACCACTTGGTCGTAATGTAATCCTTCGGCGTTAAATGCTGGATGGTCATGGAAATACAACTCCTTTGCAAACTGCAAATGGCTTCGGTGTGCGCGCACCGAAGCCATTTTTTGATAGATCTTTTCGTTTAGCCCTCGATGAGCTTGACGATCTCAGCGTAGCACTCGTCGGCAAGGGGCAGAGCGTGCGCGAGCAGGGCCTCGCCCTTGGCGCGGTACTCAGCAGCGAACTCCTGATCCTTCAGGGAGCCGACGTTGATGAGCACGTTGAGCCATGCGCCCTGGATACCGGCCTTGAGGGACAGGAACGCAACGCCCAGGTCGCTCGCGGAGGTGTCGTTGAAGCGGCCCAGCAGGGACTGTGCAAGCGTCAGGGTCTCGTCGATGAGCTCCATCATCTCCATCGGGGTCTTGGTGCAGCCCTTCAGGCCGTTCTGGATGGCGGCGGAGCGGGCAGCCTTCTCCTCGTCGGTCGCCTTGGGCATACCGAAGGCGGCGGAGACGACGTTGAACGCGTCGGTGTCGCGATCCATCACGTCGAGCAGGCGAACCTTGAGCTCGTTGCCCTTCTTCTCGACCTCAGCAGCATGCTCGGCAAACTCGGCATACTTCTTGCGGCCCTGCGTGAGACCGCCGACCATCGCGGTCAGCGCGGCGCCGATGGAGCCATAGAGAGCGGCGCAGGAGCCGCCGCCCGGCGCGGGAGCATCAGAAGCAACGGTATCGGCAAAGCCGGTAACGGTCATTTCAGCAAGTTTCATGGTGATTATTTCCTTTCATCATTTCGTGGCGCTTATTTGCCCTGCATGCACACCGCCGCACCTTTACGGTCTGCCGCCCCGATTGGGGCAGCCGAATGCACGCGCAGAGCGCAATCAGCGTCGCAGACTTTGCCGCCTCCCGGCGGCAAATAGCTTTCATTCATCGCGGAGGACGACCTGTGCGTCCGCAGCGATACTTCGCAGCGCGCGACATGGTGAATGCCGCGCGCTGAAAATTCCACTCAAGGCGGCGAGCCGCCTTGAGTGGGCTCTCAAAGGAGCGGCAGCGCCGCTTCTTTGAATTTTTTATTCCATGTCGATCAGGTGATACTCCATGACCTGCTTCTTGCAGTCGAAGTCCTTGGCCTTGAGGTAGAACTCAGCGCAGTCGATCAGAGCCTTGGCCGGGGTCAGGCCGACGATCTCGCTCTCGATGACGCGGGTGCCGTAGCGCTCGGCAAGAGCCTTGATCATCTCATAGGTGACATACAGCGGGGTATCCTCATAGTTGACCATGTTCATGGAGACCTGCGCGATGCCGCGGTCCTCGAGCATAAAGCCCATGGCCTTGCAGCTGCGGAAGCCGCCCGAAGAGCCGCGGATGACCTTGGCGATCTTCTTGGCAATCTCAACATCAGAGGTCTCGAGGTTGCAGTTGAAAGCGACCAGCGGCATACGGGCGCCGATGGCGGTGATGCCGGCGGTGGGGTGGATCTTGCGCTCGCCGTAGTCGGGAGCCCAGTCGGGCTGCAGGAGCTTCTCGGGCATGCCCTCGAACTCACCCTTGCGGCAGGTGGCGAGGTTGCGGCGCTCCGGACGGGTGGCGCTGTCCTCATACAGGAAGGAGGGAACCTTCAGCTCGTCCCAGATGCGCTTGGCAACGCGCTTGGACATCTCGACAGCTTCCTCGACGGTCACGTCCATCTGGGGAACGAAGGGGATAACGTCGGTAGCGCCCATGCGCTTGTGCTCGCCGTGGTGCTTGTTCATGTCGATGCGCTCGGTGGCGACCTTCGTCAGCTGGAAGGCGACCTCCTCGATGGCCTCGGGAGAGCCGATGAGGGTGAAGACGCAGCGGTTGTGGTTGCCGTCGGTCTGGGCGTCAAACAGGGTGCAGCCGGGAACGCTCTTGGCGGTCTCGACGAGGGCGTTATAGGTGGCCTCGTCCTTTTCCTTGGAGCAGCTGAAATTGGGGATGCATTCGATCAACTTTGCCATGGTTGTTTTCCTCCGTCAATTTATTGTTTTGATTGTATCGTCATTTTGCTCAGACAGGCGCGCCGCGCCCGTCCATTTTTGTTCAGCGTCGCCATTATATCGCGGCCCATCGGGGGAGTAAACAGGTTTTCTTTCTCTTTTTTCAGCGCGGGCTTAATTTTTTTAAGTCATCTTCTACAAACCGCTGTACGCACGGGGCGCTCAAAACAGCGCTGTTCCACGCCAAAACGGCATACGAGCGAATCGGCAGACCGCGCACAGGCTTTGCCTTTAAAGGTGCGCCCGGATGCGTGCTGAGGATGGACTTTGGCAGAAAGCTGATGCCAAAGCCCGAGAGCACCATCTGCATCGCCATGGGCGTATCGTAGCAGTGGCAGGTCACATTCGGCGTAAAGCCGCTGCGCTGGCACTCCTGCACCAAAAAGTCGTTGTAGCTCCAGAGGTCGTCCGAGCGCAGCAGGCACATCGGCACGCCCTCGAGCCGCTCGATGGGCACCTCGTTCAGTTCTGGCGCGGGGTCCAGGTCCTCGCGCATGATGAGCTCGAGCTTATCCTCGCCAAGAATGCGCTCCTGCAAGCCGCTCGGTTCGCGCGCCGCCGTGCGCAAGAACAGCGCATGCAGCTCGCCGCGGTTGAGCGATTCAATGAGCTCCTGCGGCGAGCCCACACGAATGAAAAGCTCCACCTGCGGATAGCGGCTGTGATATTCATTTATATAATGTAACGCGTACGACATCGCCGAGTAGATGACGCCGAGCTTGATGCGCCCGCTCATGCCCGTCCCCACGCTGCGCACGCTGTCCTCCACGCGGCGGATGTCCTGAAAGATCTGCTGCGTCTGCTGATACAGGCTTTGTCCCGCGTCGGTGAGTGACATGCCCTTGCTGCCGCGCAGGAAAAGCTGCACGCCGAGCTCTTCCTCGAGCTGCGCGATCTGCCGCGAGATCGGCGGCTGCGCCACATGCAGCTCGCGCGCCGCCGCGGAGATGCTTTTTTCCTCCGCCACCGCACAGAAATATTCCAGCTGTCTGAACTTCATCGCTCGTCCTCCATGTCATACTTTTGTGGTATGGTATGCAGATAAATTAAGTACTTTTCATTATAGCATATCTTTGTTATAATGCAAGTTGTAAAGAAAAGAGAGAATTCCGTTTTCATTTTTATTGGTTTTTACAGAAATTTTTTTATGAAAGTGAGGAACAATCCCATGATCAATCTTGCTGACGATGCGATGACGATCAAGCTGGACTACGAGCTTCCCGAGTATCCGAAGTTCGAAGAGGGCTACCGTCGCGCACCCCGCCGCGAATCCCACCTGACCGAGGCCGATAAGGCGCTCGCCATCAAGAACGCTCTGCGTTACATCCACCCCGACCATCACGAGCAGATGGCCAAGGAGTTTGCGCAGGAGCTCGAAGAGCACGGCCGTATCTACGGCTACCGCTTCCGTCCCGAGGGCAAGCTCTACGGTAAGCCCATCGACGAGTACAAGGGCAAGTGCATCGAGGGCAAGGCCATTCAGGTCATGATCGACAACAACCTCGACTTCGACATCGCTCTCTATCCCTATGAGCTCGTCACCTACGGTGAGACCGGTCAGGTCTGCCAGAACTGGATGCAGTACCGCCTCATCAAGAAGTACCTCGAGCAGCTGACCGACGAGCAGACCCTCGTCGTCATGTCCGGTCATCCTCTGGGCCTCTTCCACTCCCACAAGATGGCTCCGCGCGTCATCATCTCCAACGGCCTGATGGTCGGTACCTTCGATGACCAGGAGAACTTCAACCGCGCTGCCGCGCTCGGCGTTGCCAACTACGGTCAGATGACCGCCGGCGGCTGGATGTACATCGGCCCCCAGGGCATCGTCCACGGCACGTTCAACACGCTGCTCAACGCCGGCCGTCTGAAGCTCGGCATCCCCAACGATCAGAACCTCGCCGGCCGTCTGTTCGTCTCCGCCGGTCTTGGCGGCATGAGCGGCGCTCAGGGCAAGGCTGCTGAGATCGCCGGCGCTGCGTCCATCATCGCCGAGGTCGACGATTCCCGTATCGAGACCCGTTACACCCAGGGCTGGGTCAGCCACCGCACCGCTTCTCTCGAAGAGGCCACCAAGATCGCTCTCGACCACCAGAAGGCTGGCAAGCCCTGCGCTGTCGCCTACTGCGGCAACATTGTCGACCTGCTCGAGTACCTGTACAACAACAACGTCCATGTCGACCTGATGAGCGACCAGACCTCCTGCCACGTTCCCTACGACGGCGGCTACTGCCCGCAGGGCCTCACGTTCGAGCAGCGCACCGAAATGCTCGACAAGGATCCCGACGGCTTCCGTGTCCTCGTCGACAAGACGCTGCAGCATCACTATGAGATGATCTGCAAGTTCCACGAGCGCGGCACCTACTTCTTCGACTACGGCAACAGCTTCCTCAAGGCTGTTTACGACTCCGGTGTGAAGAGCATCTGCAAGAACGGCGAGAACGACCTCGACGGCTTCATCTTCCCCTCCTACGTCGAAGATATCCTTGGTCCCTGCCTGTTCGACTTCGGCTACGGCCCGTTCCGTTGGTGCTGCCTGAGCCGCAACCCCGAGGATCTGCACAAGACCGACATGGCTGCCGCCGAGTACATCAAGGCCCACAACCGCCGCTATCAGGACTACGACAACTATGTCTGGGTCCGCGACGCCGAGAAGAACAAGCTGGTCGTCGGCACCCAGTGCCGTATCCTCTATCAGGATGCCATGGGCCGTATGAACCTCGCGCTCAAGTTCAACGAAATGGTCCGCAACGGTGAGATCGGCCCCGTCATCCTTGGCCGTGACCATCACGACACCGGTGGCACCGACGCGCCCTTCCGTGAGACCTCCAACATCAAGGACGGCTCCAACATCATGGCCGAGATGGCGACCCAGTGCTACGCTGGTAACGCTGCCCGCGGCATGAGCTACATCGCGCTGCACAACGGCGGCGGCACGGGCATCGGCCGCGCCATCAACGGCGGCTTCGGTATGGTTCTCGACGGCTCCGAGCGTGTCGACACCATCCTGCGGATGTCCATGCCTTGGGATACCATGGTCGGCGTTGCCCGCCGCAGCTGGGCGCGCAACGAGAACGCCATGACCACTGTCGCCGAGTACAACAAGATGTACGAGGGTCAGGATCACATCACCATGCCTTACGTCGCGGACGAAGAGCTCTGCGAGAAGGCCGTGAAGGAATACATGCACTAAAATTAACTTCAAAAAAGGGGCATAGAAATATGCCCCTTTTTTGAGCTGGATACACTCCGCTGCGCGCACTCGCTTTGCTCGCACACTTGCGGAGCGCAAAGAATCTTTCCGACGCACATGTCGTCGGAAAGATGATCTCAATTTATTTGCCGCCTGCGGGCGGCCTGGGCAGCCGTTGGCGGCTCTGCCGCCTCACGGATGCCGCGTACCCCTTGCGGGTAAAAGTCTGCGAGGCTTTTTTGACAAGCCATCGAACAGAATGCTCTTTCCAACAGTGAGAAAGGACAACATTTACTATGAAAAAGTTACTGGTCAAAAACATCGGCCTGCTGGCGACGCCGGAGGGCAAATCCGCCCATCGCGGCGAGGAGCAGGGCAAGATCAAATTCTTAAAGGATGCGTGGGTGCTCATCGAGGACAGCATCATCGCCTCCGTCGGTACCGGCGCGGTTCCCGCCGTCGAGGGCGCGGAAGTCGTCGACGCGGAGGGCCACCTCGTCACCCCCGGCCTTGTCGACGCCCACACCCACCTCATCTTCGGCGGCTGGCGCCAGAACGAGCTGGGTCTCAAGCTCCACGGCGCAAGCTATCTCGACATTCAGAACGCGGGCGGCGGCATCCAGTCCACGACGAACGCCACCCGTCAGGCCAGCGAGCAGGAGCTCGCCGCCAAGGCCTCCAAGGCGCTCGACGAGATGATGGGCTTCGGCACCACCACGGTCGAGGCCAAGAGCGGCTACGGCCTTGCCACCGAGCATGAGCTCAAGGCGCTCGAGGTCATCAAGGATCTCAACGATCACCACCGCATGGACCTCGTCGCGACCTTCATGGGCGCGCACCTTGTCCCCGCAGAGTATAAGTCCAACCGCGAAGAGTACGTCCGCCTCGTGTGCGAGGAGATGATGCCCAAGGTCAAGGAGCAGGGCATCGCCAAGTTCTGCGACGTCTTCTGCGAGGCCGACACCTTCACCGTCGAAGAGTCCCGTCAGGTGCTCGAGGCGGGTCTCAAGTATGGCCTGCGTCCCAAGATCCACGCCGACGAGATCGAGGCCATCGGCGGCAGCCAGCTCGCCGGTGAGATCGGCGCGATCTCGGCTGAGCACCTGATCGTCTGCCCGCCGGAGGGCATTGCCTCCATGGCCAAGGGCGGCGTCATCGCATGCCTGCTGCCCGCGACGAGTTTCAACCTCGGCGCGGTGTTCGCGCCCGCGCGCGACATGGTCAAAGCCGGCGTGCCCGTTGCAATGGCGACGGACTTCAACCCAGGCTCCTGCCCGTGCCTGAACATGCAGTTTGTCATCAACCTCGGCTGCCTCAAGTACAAGCTGACGCCGGAGGAGGTCCTCACGGCTGTCACGCTCAACGGCGCCGCGGCGATCGACCTTGCCGACAAGGTCGGCTCTGTCGAAGAGGGCAAGCTGGGCGACCTTGTCATCTGGGACGCGCCCGACCTCGACTACATCTGCTACCGCGTTGGCAGCAATCTTGCAAAAACCGTCATCAAGCGCGGCGAGATCGTGTGAGAGAACGGTAGAGGGAGAACATGATGGATCGGACTGACTACCAAATCCTCAACCTCCTCCAGGACGACAGCCGTTGCACGCTGCGCCGCATGGGAGACCTTGTGGGGCTGACGCCGCCCGCCGTGTCGGAACGCATTCGCCGGATGGAGGAAAGCGGCGTGATCCGCGGCTATCACATCGACATCGACCGCACGAAGCTCGACTGTAACATCACAGGCTTTATCTCCGTTGCGCTCGAGCCGGACAAGTACGACAAATTCTGCGATTTCTGCGCCTCGCAGAGCGCCATCATCAGCCACTATCACATGGTGGGTGAGTTCAACGCGCTGCTCCGCTTCGCCGTGCGCGACACGCAGCAGCTCGACCAGCTTCTCTCCCTCATCAAGAAGTTCGGCGACTCGCGCACCTCGATCGAGCTCAAGACGCTCTTCGACAGCAAGGAGATCCCGCTGCCGTAACACAACATTCCCTTTGCACCAAGCAGGGCGGCTTTGGCCGCCCTGCTTTTTTGCGCGATCTGAATGCCCCCTTGCTTTTTTCGGGCCATTCCCGCGCATCTGTGTATTGCGAAGAAAGGCGAAAACTGCTATACTTCAATTTACTGAATGAGCATCATTTGGGGAGGGAATCTATCGTGCAGCTTGAACAGAAGCAGACGCTGAGCCAAAAGCTCGTGCTGACGCAGACGATGCGCCAGTCGCTCGACTGTTTGCAGCTCTCCGCGCCGGAGCTTACCGAATACGTGCAGGAAGTCGCGCTCTCAAACCCGCTGCTCGACGTACAGTCCCCCACCTATTACGAGACCGAGCTCCCCAGCGAGGCCGCTCCCGCCGAGCGTGAACCGCTCGAGGTTCGCGAGACGGACTCGTGGCGCGGCGTCACCTCCTCCGGTATGGAGGATGTGCAGGACTTCACCGCCTTTCTGACGCGGGAAAAGACGTTCCGTGACCACCTGACCGAGCAGATCGGGCAGATGAAGCTCGTCGACGACGAGCTTCTGCGCCTGTGCCGCTTTTTGATCGACTGTCTCGACGAGCGCGGCTATCTTGACTGCCCGCTTGCGGAGCTGTCACGCGAATTCGACATCCCGCTCTTCTCGCTCGAGCAGGCGCTGTTTGCCGTGCAGATGCTCGACCCGCCGGGCGTCGGCGCGCGGAATCTGTCGGAATGCCTGACACTCCAGCTCGCGCAGGGCCGCTCGCTCGACCCGCTGGCGCTGAAGATCGCGCGCGATGGGCTCGAAATGCTCGGCAAGCGCAACTTTTCCGGCCTCGCCGCCCTGCTCGGCGTCAGCGTCGGTGAAGCCAGGGCCGCTGCGGCCAAGATACTCGCGCTTAACCCGATCCCCTCGCGCAGCTTTGCCGGCAGCGAGCAGATCGCCTATGTCGCCCCCGACGCGGAATTTTCCGTGCAGCAGGGCCAGCTCGTCATCGAGCTCAACGAGCGCATTCTGCCGCGCCTGTCCGTCAACGCCGAATACGCCGCGCTGATGAACACGAGCGACGACCCCGAGGTCCAGCGCTACGTGAAAGAAAAGCTCTCCGAAGCACAGGCCCTCATCAAGGGCGTCCACACCCGCTGCGACACGCTCGTACAGATGCTCACGCTCATCGGGCGCGAGCAGCACGGCTTTTTCTGTGGTGGCGAGGCACTGCTGCCCGTGACGATGCAGCAGCTTTCCGAAAAAATGGGCGTCAGCACCTCCACCGTGAGCCGTGCGGCGCAGAATAAATACCTTCAGTTCCAGGGCAGGATCATCCCCGTGCGCAGCTTTTTCACCACGGCGATCCGCCCCGACGCGGCAGTCTCGTCCCACGCGGTCAAGCAGCGGCTGCAAAGCCTCATTCGCGCAGAGGACCCGGCCGCGCCGCTCTCGGACGAGGCGCTTCGTCTGACGCTCTCGGCTCTCGGCATCGAGGTCAGCCGCCGCGCCGTCGCCAAGTACCGCGCGGAAATGGACATTCCGTCCTCGTCCCAGCGCAAAAAGCGCTGAGCGCAGGGCGCGATCCAATATTTTGTCAGGAGGAACATTCACTATGGCCAGCGTCTACGACCGCACCGACATCTACGACCTCTTCGACTCCCCGAAAAAGGATGCACAGACCCTCTCCCACTGGCAGGCCGTTTTCGACGGCAGGCCCATTCGCTCGGCGCTCGATGTGAGCATCGGGACGGGCTCGCTCACGCTGCCGCTCGGGCAGCTCGGCGTCTCGCTGTACGGCTCCGATTTGAGCGACAGCATGCTCGCGCGCTGCCGCAAAAAGGCGGACGAGCGTGGCATCGCCATCGACCTGCGGCAGAGCGATTTCCGCGACCTGACGTCTCATTTTGACCGCAGCTTCGACTGCGTGATGAGCACCGGCAACTCGCTTGCCTACGTGACAAACAACGAGATCACCGGCGTTTTGGAGCAGATGGACGCGCTCGTGGAGCCCGGAGGCTGCCTCTACTTCGACCTTCGCAACTGGGACCGTATCGTGGGGCAGAAAAAGCGTTTTTACTGCTACAATCCCGCCTTTCTGCCAAACGGCGACCGCGTGAACCTCATGCAGGTCTGGGACCATTTATCCGACGGCTCCATTGTCTTCAATCTTGTCTACACCTTCGAGCGTGATAACAAAATCTTCCAAAAAGAGCGTTTTGAGGAGCACTACCACCCCGTGCCGCAGAAATTACTGCTCGACAAGCTCATGCAGCTCGGCTATCAGGACATTCAGGTCAAGGCTTTCCCCGTGCAGTTCGGCGCGTTCGACATCGAAAACAGCGAGTGGTACTGTGTGCTGGCGCACAAAGCAAAATAATCGTTGCCTTTTTCCGCAAAAAGGGCATGATAAGAAAGTAATATCGTGCGCGGCGGCCAGCGCCGCGCGTTTCAACAGGAGGAAAATATCATGGACGGTATGAAAAATATCAGCAAGGCAGAGGTTCTGACCCTGCGCGATCAGGTCGCCTATCAGTCCGGTCAGGTCGTCAGCCGCACGCTGGCGCAGAACGAGCACGTGAGCGTCACGCTCTTCTCGTTTGACAAGGGTGAGGAGATCAGCACCCACGAATCCGGCGGCGACGCGATGGTCACCTGCCTCGACGGCGTGGGCAGGATCACGATCGACGGCGTCGAGCACATCCTGCACGAGGGCGAATCCATCGTCATGCCCGCGCGCCATCCGCACGCGGTGTACGGGCAGGAGCCGTTCAAGATGCTGCTCGTCGTGGTGTTCTGATCTTTTTATTTACCGAAAAGGTGCGAAAGCAGTCTGTTTTCGCGCCTTTTTCGCGCCTTTACCGCAAGGTGGCGCATTATCGCGCCGCATGCTTCTTTGCGTGGCCTGAATGAAGCTTCATCCATCGGCCCAATTTTTCGCTTCCGATTTTAACATACCATTTTCTCATTGATACTTGACAAAATGTAATGGCATGGTATAATGATGCCAATTTCCGCAGCAAAGGAGGCGATCGTTTGAACACCATGGTTACGTCCAAAAATGTCAATTTTGGAGTAAGCTGGCGACTGATCGTTGGCGTAGAGGGGCATTCGTCCGAATCTATGTCGTCGAAGCAGTCGGCAGCGGTTTGATCGACCTCATTTTCCAAGGCTCGGTTTGATTCGCTGCCTGCAATGATCGGCAGCATGGATCCGGTATGCTTCATTGATCTGGCAAAGCACTTGTGGAATGTTCCACAAGCATGGGAGTATCCCCTTGCAATGTCAGAGCGCGGGAACAGACCGGTTTTTTTGTTACCCGAATCATTCAGGACGGGGCATTTTTGCCCCACCGCCATGAAAGGAAATTTTTTACCATGAAACGCAAGCTCACCGTCAAGGAATACACCTATGTTGCCAGCATGCTCTTCGGCCTGTTTTTCGGCGCAGGTAACCTTATTTTCCCCGTGCACCTCGGCCAGATGGCCGGTTCCAACGTTTGGCAGGCCATTCTGGGGCTTCTCATCACGGGCGTGGGCCTGCCGCTGCTCGGCGTGGCCGCGCTCGGCATCAGCCGCTCCAACGGTCTTTTTGACCTGAGCAGCAAGGTCAACCGCCCCTACGCGATGTTCTTCACCTGCGCGCTGTATCTGACCATCGGGCCGTTTTTCGCCATTCCCCGCTGCGCGACGACGTCATTCACCGTGGGACTTGAGCAGGTGCTTCCGCAAAATGGCAGTAACACACTGTACCTGCTGCTCTTCTCGGTAGCGTTTTTCGCCGCGGCGCTCTTTTTCGCACTGCGCCCGGGCAAGATCCTGACCTGGGTCGGCAAAATTCTGAACCCCTGCTTTCTCGTCTTCCTCGGCATTCTGGTCGTCGTCGCGCTCCTCTCTCCGAGTGCGGCCATCGCGGATGTCGAGCCGCTCGGCGACTACGCGTCCCAGCCGTTTTTCGCTGGTTTCCTCGAAGGGTACAACACCATGGATGCGCTGGCGAGCCTTGCCTTCGGCATCATCGTCGTGCAGGTCATCCGTGACCTCGGCGTGGACGATCCCACCGCTGTGGCGGGGAGCACCGTCCGCGCGGGCATTTTCAGCAGCCTTCTGATGGCGTTCATCTACATCGCCGTCACGATCGCCGGCACGCAGAGCCGCGGCGTGCTTGAAGCCAGCGAGAACGGCGGCACGGCGCTCGCGCAGATCGCACAGCACTACCTCGGCTCCGCCGGTCTCTTCATCCTCGCCGCCACGGTGACGCTCGCGTGCCTCAAGACCGCCGTCGGTCTCATTACGAGCTGCGCCGAGACGTTCAGCGCGCTCTTCCCCGACGGGCCAAAGTACCGCATCTGGGCAATCATTTTCAGCCTCGTGTCGCTGCTGTTTGCGAACCTCGGCCTCAGCGCCATCATCAGCTATTCGCTGCCGGTGCTGATGTTCCTCTATCCGCTCTCCATCGCGCTCATTGCGCTGGCGCTGCTCGGTAAATTCTTCGGCCACGACCGCACGGTGTACTGCTGGACGATCGGCTTCACGCTCATCGCTGCCGTTTACGATCTGATCATCGCGCTGCCCGAGAGCGTGTTCAACGCCATCCACGGTCCGGCCATCAAGGCGTTCGGTCAGCAGTACCTACCGTTTGCCGACCTCGGCCTCGGCTGGATCTGCCCGACGCTTATCGGCGCGGCCATCGGCCTTATTCTGCACTTCATGCGCGGGAACAGGGCCAAGGCGTGAACCCCTTACAAGTCAAAAATCCGTCCGGTCGATGACCGGACGGATTTCTTTTATTTATCGCGTGTTTTCGCCGCTCACAGCGTCGCGGCAAACTTCGTCACCGCGGCGAGGCCGTCTCTGAGCGTGTTGACGTCGCAGGCGTAGCCGACGCGCATGCTGTGGGGCTGCTCGAAGCAGTCGCCCGGCGTGACGAACGCACCGGTCTCGTGGTACATGCGCTTGCAAAACTCGTAGGAGGGGATATCGAAATCGTAGTAAACGAGCGCGGTCGTACCGGCTTTGGGCTTGGTGTAGAAAAAGTGCGGATTTTCCTTGATCCAGTCATCGAGGATGGCGAGGTTCTCGCGCACGATGCGCTGATTGCGCTTGAGCATCACGTCGCTGTGGCGCAGGGCGATGGACGCGATCGCATCGTCGAACATGCCGCAGCTAATTAAATTGTAGTCGCGGTGCGACAGGAACGCCTTGCGCGCCGCTTCATCGTGCGTGGCGATCCAGCCCATGCGAAGGCCCGCGAGCGAGAAGACCTTGGACATGCTGCTGACCGAGATGCCCTTTTCGTACAGGTCGACGATGGACTCGCACCACTCGTCCTCCTGCGTCAGGTGGCGGTAGACCTCGTCGCAGAGGATGTACGCGCCCACGCCGCGGGCGATCTCCACGATGCTCCCCAGCAGCTCCTTACTCATCAGCGCGCCGGTGGGGTTGTTGGGGTTGTTGATGCAGATCATTTTCGTCTCGGGCGTGACGAGGCTCTTGAGCTCATTCAGGTCGGGGAGATAGTCGTTTTCCTGCTTTAGGTGCATGATGGCGACGTCCGCGCCGATGGCCTCGGGGATGGAGTAGAGCTGCTGATAGGTCGGCATGATGCTGACCACGCGGTCGCCCGCGGAAATGAGCGAGCAGAACACATGATGGTTCGCGCCCGCCGCGCCGTGCGTGAGCACGACCTCATCGGCCTTGATCGTGTGATAGAGCTTGGAAATGCCGCTGCGCAGCGCCTCGCTGCCCCAGATATCGCCATAGGTCAAGCGCTGGGCACAGAAGTCCTTCAAAAAGTCCTCCTTGTTCTCGCCCGTGAGCTCGAAAAGCTCGTCGAGCGAAACGGAGTCGACGCAGGTCTCGGCGATGTTGTATAGCGCACCCACCTCGTACTCGTTCATCCATTCTTCCACAGCAAAGGGCTTGATGTTCATATCGTTCTCCTTTTCTCTATAAAAAAGTAACAGCACCCACGACCCAGCCTTATCCGGTCGCCCGGAATACCTACGGCTCAGTCATGGATGCCTTTTCTCCCCGGCCGGTGCCAAAGGAGGCATTTCATATCAGATTGATTGTATTATAATACAGTTTTTCAGATTGTCAAGCGGGAAAACGCAAAATGTTCAATCTCTTATCGGGTGAATATTCAGTTTTCCGCATTGCTCGCGCAGACTTTCCCGCCGCCGCGCCGCACAGCGCTTTTTTCTTGCGCTTTTGCGCGCGGACCGCTATACTGGGAAAAACGACGAAAGTGAGAACGATCATGCCGAATTTTGATCCGTTAACTTACCGATATTCTTCCCGCCGCAACGTGGTCTACGCCAAAAACGGCGTGTGCTGCACGTCCGTTCCCCTCGGCGCACAGGTCGGCCTCGACGTGCTGAAAAATGGCGGCAACGCCGTCGATGCCGCCGTCGCCATGGCCGGCGCGATGCCGCTGCTCGAGCCGACGGGCAACGGCCTTGGGTCCGACTGTTTCGCGCTCGTGTGGATCGAGAAGGAAAAAAAGCTCTACGGCTTGAACGCCAGCGGCGTTGCGCCGATGGCGCTGAGCGCCGGCATCGTCCGCACCAAGGGCTTTGACGCCATGCCGACGGAAGGCTGGCTTCCCACGATGGTCCCGGGCGCGCCCGCGGGCTGGGCGGCGCTCAATGCGCGCTTTGGCACAAAGCCGCTCTCCGAGCTCTTCGCCCCCGCCATTTCCTACGCCGAAAACGGCTATGCCGTGCCCGTCAATGTCGGCAAGCTCTGGGCGCGCGACAGCAAGCGCATCGCCAGGGTCATGGCGCAGGACCCCGCCCCCTATGAATACTGGTGGAAGAGCTTTATGAAGCCGGACGGCTCGCCGTACCGCGCGGGCGACGTCTTCCGTTTCCCCGCCTATGCCGGCACGATGCGCTCCCTCGTCGAGACGAACTGCGAGAGCTACTATCGCGGTGAGCTGATGGAAAGGATCGTCGCCCATTCGCGCGCCACGGGCGGCTACTTCTGCGAGGACGACTTCAAAAGCTACCACCCCGAATGGGTCGAGCCCATCACGCAGGACTACCGCGGCTACACCGTCTGCGAGATCCCGCCCAACGGCCACGGCATCACGGTGCTGATGGCACTCGGCATGCTCAACGGGCTGACGCTGCCCGAAAAGCGCGAGGACGCGGACTACTATCACAAGGTCATGGAGGCCATCAAGCTCGCCTTTGCCGATACGAAGACCTACGTCGCCGACCCGCGCTATATGAAAACGAAGGTCAGCGAGCTGCTCTCGCCCGACTATCTCGCCGCCCGCCGCGCACTCATCACTGATAAGGCTCTTGAGCCCAAAGCGGGCGACCCGCACTGCGGCGGCACGATCTACCTCTGCACCGCGGACGCAGAGGGCAACATGGTCTCGCTCATCCAGAGCAACTACTGCGGCTTTGGCGCGGGCATCGCCATCCCCGGCACGGGCATCTCGCTTCAGGACCGCGGCGCGAACTTCTCCCTCGACCCGAAGAGCGATAACTATTTGGAGGGCGGAAAGAAGTCCTACCACACGATCATCCCGGGCTTTCTGCTCAAGGACAGCAAGGCCGTCGGCCCGTTCGGCGTGATGGGCGCGTTCATGCAGCCGCAGGGGCAGGTCGAGGTGCTGACGGGCACCATCGATTACGCCATGAACCCGCAGGAGGCGCTCGACGCGCCGCGCATCCAGTGGATCGGCGGCAAAAAGCTCCAGATCGAGCGCGAGGCGGGCGAGGCGATCGCCGAGCAGCTGCGAGCAATGGGGCACGAGGTCGAGATCGTCGACGACCGCACGGCCATGGGCCGCGGCGAGATCATCTGGAAGTGCGAAAACGGCGTTTACGCCGCGGGCACCGAACCGAGATGCGACGGCACGGTCGCAAGCTGGTAATAAAGCAAAAAAAGGAGGCTTCCCGACGGGAAGCCTCCTCTTTTGCACATTTTTCAAAATTAAACCTTGGCCTCGCTGTTGTGCTTGCTGGCGACGTAGCTTCTCATCGAGTTCACGACGATGGTCGCGCCGAGCACGATGAGCAGCACCGCGATGATGAGCTGCAAGCCGTTGGCGATAAACACCGCGCCCCAGGTCGTCTCGCCCGCGGGGATGGTGACGGCAGCGGCATTTTGGATGGCGCTCACCATGGCCATCAGGCGCTGCACGAGCGCTGTGAACGTGACGCAGAGCATGATGATGAGCGGCGGGAAGAGCATCTTGTTGCTGCGGCCCGTGACCTTGAGGAAGACGCACAGCGTGATGAGCACGAGCGCGGAGAGCAGCTGGTTCGCCGAGCCGAACAGCGGCCAGATGTTGGAGTAGCCGATCTTCGTGAGCACGTAGCCGAGCACGAGCGTCAGCACCGTGGAGAAATACGTGTTGCACAGGAGCTTGCGCCAGGGCTCGGCGTGGGCCATGTCGTCCACACTGAAAAGCTCCTGGAAGCTCATGCGCGCGATACGCGCGACGGCGTCAAGGCTCGTGAGGGCGAGGGCGGAGACGCACATCGTCATAAAGACCGTGGCGGCGTAGCTCGGAACGCCGAACATCTCAAAGAAGCCCGCAACGCCGCGGCTGAAGATCTGGAACGGGGTGCCGGCGGCGGGCGTGCCGTCCGCCGCTGCGGCCGCACCGGCCACGCAGAGCGCGAGCACGGCAAGCAGGCTCTCGAGGATCATCGCGCCGTAGCCGACCTTGAGCATGTCCTTCTCGTTTTCGACCGTCTTGGACGACGTGCCGGAGGAGACGAGGCTGTGGAAGCCGGACACCGCGCCGCAGGCGACGGTGACGAACAGGATGGGGAACATCGTGCCGAGCTTTTCATTGTTGAAGCCCGTGAAGACGGGGAGGTTCATCGTCGGATGCGCAACGAGAAGGCCGACGACCGCGCCCGCGATCATGCAGATGAACATGAAGGTGGTCATGTAGTCGCGCGGCTGCTTCAAAAGCCACATCGGGAGCACGGCGGCGAAGAAGATGTAGACGAACGTGATGTAGCTCCAGGTCGCCTTGCCGAAGATGAGCGGGCAGTTCATGCCGACGGCGAACGAGGCAACGATGCAGAGGATGCCGAGCACGGCTTCCTTCCAGCCCGAGAGGTTCAGCTTCTTCTGCACAAGGCCGAAGACGACGGCGAACACCATGAACATGATGGACACCATACCGGCTGCGCCGTTGGTCTGCGCGGCGTCAGCAAGCTGCGTCACGCCGTCGACCACGGTGTAGGCGTTGAACGTGCCGGCGACCATGTCGGCGAACGCCGCGATGACGATCAGGCAGAACAGCCAGCAGAACAGCAGAAACAGCTTGCGGCCGAGCTTGCCGATGTACTTTTCGATCAGCATGCCCATGGACTTGCCGTCGTTTTTGACGGAGGCGTACAGCGCGCCGAAGTCCGTCACAGCGCCGAAGAAGACGCCGCCGAGCAGCACCCACAGCAGCACCGGCAGCCAGCCGAACGCGGCGGCCTGGATCGCGCCGGTGACAGGGCCCGCGCCCGCGATGGAGGAAAACTGATGGCTGAAGACGGTCCAGCCGTTGGTGGGGACAAAGTCCTTGCCGTCGTTATACTTGACGGCGGGCGTCTGCGCCTTGGGGTCGATGCCCCAGGTTTTGGCGAGCCAGCGCCCATAGAGTGCGTAGGCGGCGACGAGGACGACCGCCGCGATCAGCACGATGACGAGTGTGTTCATGTGATTTCCCTTTCTTTCCTAAAAAAGCTGTGTTCTTCGTCAATGCCGGGAGCAAAAAGAAAAGCCCCGCCTCTGCTGCGGATTTTCCACAACGAAAACCCATCGCAAAGACGAAGGCCAATATCGCGGCGATATCCGCCGCAGATCTCAACTTCCGCGTTACCACTTTGCTTGCCGGAAAACCGGCCGCTCGACCGCTGCCCGAATGGATCGGAGAGCGTACCCTGTTAACGGTGGGGGACCGGCTGCGATTACTCGGCGTTTGTGCCTTTCACCGCGGCTGCTCACAGGGGATGGCCTGCCCGTTCCTTGCTGCCGTTTTGCACCACCAACGGCTCTCTGAAAGCGGTGATCCGGGGAAGTCGTGTCCTGCTCAAAGCATTTGACGAATGATGTGTGTACAATAGACCCATCCTCCGCCGTTGTCAATACAATTTTGTCCGCGCAGGACGGATTTCGTCGAAGAAAATAGACGCCCCATCACTTCTCCGCCGCTGCTTTAGGCAAAATGCAAATGCAAAGTATGAATAGCACCATGCCGAAACGAAATAGAACCGTGCCGCCGAAGGAGTGTCGAAACCATGCCCCGCTTTTTTCACAGAACAACCGCCGTCTGGTGAAACCAGTCTCCCGCTGGCAAAATAAAAAATATCCTGAAGTCTTGCGGCTTCAGGATACCTTTCTGGTTGCGGAGGCAGGACTCGAACCTACGGCCTCCGGGTTATGAGGCAGTCTCAAGCACAAATCGGAGTCATTTCGGCTCCGATTTGTGCTTTTTACCACCGCTCGCTCGGCGGATCTTCCATTGTCTCCGTCCAGCCCTGCCCACTTTTTTCGTGTTCTGGGTCAAAACTGGGTCAGACACGGTGCGCCCGCACCCACGCTGTCCACGGCTTGTATGGACTGCTCAGTCGCCTGCAAAGCGTTCGGTGGTGGCGTTGAGGGTTACTCGAAGGTAGGGGCCGGTGTCGGCGATGCCGGTATAGCCGGTCTCAGCGGTGAAGCGGTAATAACCGTCACCGAAGTTCCTGCCGTGGATGGGACCGTCAGCCAGAGTGACGGTCAGCACGGCGCTGTTCCCATCCTGACGCAGATCCGCATTCTCGATGAGGGTGCAGCTTCCCGCCAGCTCCCCGGCGGGGAAGCTCTCTGGGTAGAGGGAGCCGTACTCCTTCAAAAAGTCCGGGTCTACATCCTTGGAGAGGGTGCCGCTGCTGAGGAAGGTGTCGTGCATGGTGACGGTGAGGGTCATACCGTCCTCCGAGAGCCCCACCTCGGTATAGGGGATCTCGCAGTAGGCGGCGGTGAAGTCGCTGCCGTCCGCCAGCGGGGCGAAGGCTACGGTGAGGCCGCCTGCATCGACCTGGGCGGAGCGGATGGCCTCCCGGCGGCCCTGCATGCCCATGGGATAGCTCTCCCCGGCCCCGGCCCAGTAGATTTCAGAGCTACCAATGCCGGGAGAAACATAGGGATCATAGCCTCGGTCGCGGCCCTGCTCATCGTAGAGAAGGCACAGTGTGGCCAACTCCACGCGTGGAAAACCGGGGACGCCGTTATAGATGTTAGACCCGCCAGTGATCACCCGGACGCTTGCCTGGGACTCAATCTCGCACCAAAGCAGGGGCGTATCCAGCCACAGCATCCGGCGGCGGATACCGCTCTCACCGTAGACCCAGTCCAAGCTGGGGCAGGAATCCTCCGTTCCCAGTTGCACCAGGAAGTCGCCTTGGTACGCCTCGATGGAGACGATGAGGTCCGCGTCGTCCCCATAGAGAGCCCGAACCTCCGCCTCCGTGGTGACGGGGGAGAAAGCATCCGGCTGGGCGGGATCGGCTGAAGATGAAGAATCGCCGGAGGAACCTGATGGATTGGAAACGGAGCTTTCCCCGCAGGCGGCAAGGTTCAGCAGCAGGAGGGCTGCCAGAGCCAAGGAGATGAGTTTCTTCATGGGATAGCACTTCCTTTCTGTTGTTTGGGGCGTGGCCCCGGTGAGGAACTTGCAATTGCAAACGGGAATTTAACGGCATAATTGTTCTGAAATTCTTCCAATTCCTTGGATTTATCGTACCATAGCGCAAAAGTGTTTGCAACTGGAACTGCCGACAGAAAATTCTGTATATTCGAAAAAAATAGGCACTGCGCAAGGAACGCTGCTCACCCGACCTCAGAAAACGGCAAGTTAGCCGCTTTGACAAGCGGCCGTCCGGCGTTTCGGCAGCACGCAAAGCACGCCGAGGGTAGTGATACCTCCCATGTCTCGCACACGCGGAAAGACCCTGAGCGCATGGCATACAAGCCACAATTTCGACAGAAGAAAAAGGATCACGCAGCCCAGCGGGGCCGCGACGCCTCGGAACAGCGACACGCATAAGCGCATCGCTGTCCCGAAGCCTCTTTGCGTTCTTTGGGAGCACACCCGGCCAAGACCCAAAAACGGCAAAGTTTGCCGCTCTACCCCCTGGCCACGCAGGGTTTCCGAAACGTGCGGAACGGTCCGAGGGTAGTGATACCACCCCCGTCCGAAGCGCCCCTGTTTCGGCGTGTAAGCCGCTGTGTGCGATCCTGTTGGCGAAGGTGAGTGTGTACCCGCTTTTGCTCGTGAAAGCAAACGTGGGCCGTTTGTGCGAGAAGTTGAAAAATGCGCTAAAAAGCGGTTTGGGACAGCGTTGTAACAGTAACTTTTTGGCGATATTCGTGGAAGTGATTTTGTGGTTTTTTGACAGGTTGAGGAAGGCTCCGGCGCTTTTGGCACCGGAGCCTTCCTTGAGTCTTACTTTGCAAGTACAACGGATATTTTGATTTCCTTTTCCGCCTCGCTCAGGTCGAACGCGCTGCCGTCCGCGACGCTCACACGCAGCTCATACAGTGTGCCGTCAGAAAGCGTATCCACGGCAGTGCCTGCTTCATCCGTGATCGACCACAGCTCTTTGCTGACCTCCGCCAGCTTTCCGTCTGCACCGTAGGCATAGAGCTTCAGCCCGGCGGTGTCCCCGGAAAGGTTGTTCATCCGGAACGAGACCGTCGTGTTGGGATGGACGTTTTCGACCGTCACGGTGTTGCGCCAGCTGGCGACCGTGCCGTCACCGCCGTCCTGCTCAAACTGTTCCTGTGTCAGTACGTTCCGCGCGGCCTTATCGAGATCGACCTTGCGGTAGGGCATTTCGGGAAGATACACAAAGCGGTCCTGCAAGCACAGCAGCTCCAGATAGCCCGTCGGGCAGTAGAGCGCGTTGCCGCTGTTTCCGGCATACATACCGATAGCCATGTTATTGTAGCCATATTTGTTGGAGACGTCCATGGTGAATACCGTCTCGCCGGTGGCAAAGTCCAGAATGATGTACTGCCACATGCCGCTTTCCAGATCCTGCACATAGCCGTAGATATAGCCCGTCGCGGTGGAGAGCTTGAGAATCGATGTATCGCTCAGGTCATTTCGAGACCAGATGCTCTTCATCTCATAGCCGGAATCGGTTTTCACGGTGTCCACGCGCTCGACGCCGGGCGCGATCATGCAGTTGCCCTTCGTCAGCCAGTTCATGTCATAGATGTTGGCGTAGCTCTGGATGGAAGAGTCACTGTTGGGATCGGCAAGGCCTGCGCTGCCTGCGCCGAACCAGTTGCAGACAATCGTGCTGACGGTGCCCTCGCTGTCATCATAGACGATGGCAGAGTTTTCAACCGCCACCTGATAGCCCTCGGGCAGATCATCCAGCACCGGCATGCTTGCAACGATCTCACCGGTCTTCATATCGAGCGCCAGCAGCTTGACTGGATCCGCATTGTCGGTGAACATCACAAGATCCGGCGTCAGCGACGGGGAGCAGCCGCCGCCCCAGGCAAGACCGCCGCCGGTGGTCTTGTCACCCTCGCCGCTGACCTTCGCACCGACGCTCTCATACGGTGTGCACCAGACAGCCTCGACACCGTTATTGGCACGCAGCAGATAGCAGTTCTGGTTTGTCAGGATGACCGCGCCGTCCTTGGAGGCGGCAATCCCGTTTTCCGCACCCTCGCCGAGCGCCAGCCCGTAGACGAAGACGGCCTTCGAAAGGTCGGCCTGCTCTCCGTTTAGGATCGCCTCGATCGCCGAGTGGGCGATGTAGCCGAGCACGCCCTGCTGCTCACGCTCGGGGTAGATGCGGAAGCCGCCGGTTGCAAACCAGAGGTTTCCGTCGTAGTCAAAGACCACGGACAGAAGATTCTGCGTCAGCTCCTTGCCGAGCGCAGCCTCGGCTGCCGCCTTGATGTCAATGTCCAGTACCTTTTCAAATTCAGGCAGGACGTTTCCTGCTTCATCGGTTGCCCGCAGCATCAGCACATGGTTGTTGCTGGTGGGGCAGACGATGCGGTTTTCCGAGTCCAGGAACGTGTAGGAGCTCTGGATGACGTAACCACCGCCGTCATGCTGCTTCGGTGAGAAATAGCCAAGAGTCTTCGTCTCTTCGGCATTCAGATCGCGGATGGCGATGCCGCCGAGCAGCGGAACGACTGCGTGGCCGTAGCTGTCAAAGTAAATAGCAGGCGAAGCGTTCGCGTTGGTTTTTTCATAGGAAACATTGATCTCCGGATAGATGCCAAGCGGCAGGACTTCATCCGTAGAGTCGGTATTGTAGCCGTCGTGGTGAATGTTGGCGTCGCTCTTTGCCATATATGGGTTTTCGTCAACACGTTTGGCATTCATGGCCTTTACCGGCAGGGCAGCGCTTACCGCGGAGTCTGTATCCGATGCAAGCATGTCGGAAGACTGCTTCGCACCGCAGGCCGCCAATGTCAGGCACAACACACCGGCCAGCAGAAGGGTTGGTACAGAACATTGTAACTTTTTCTCTTTTCATTGATATCCTCCATTTTTGTGCTTGTTGTCTCGGTTTGGTTCGATGCCCGTTTATTCAATCCAGGCATTCAGTCCTCGCTGGAATGCTTCTTCGGAAACCGGCTTCATCAGGAAATAGTCGGCCCGCAGCCGGAAGGCGTGAAGGGAGAAATCCAAGTCGCTGCACCAGATCATCCGGCACGCGGGGAATAAGGAGCGAAGGTGTTCCGCTGCATTCAGTCCTGCCACTCCGGAAAGTGCAATGACGGCATTGGTTGGAGCCTCTTTCTGCGCCGTTTCAAAAAAGCGTTCCTGGTCGTCATATTGCATGACCTGCGGAAACAGCCCCTTCGCTTCACAAAACCGGGTAATTTGCTCGGCGTAGCGCTGCCGCTCTGCTTCCTGTTCTGCCAGCACGGCAATACGATACACAGATTTCCCTCCTTCCTTCATCCGATTTGGCATTTTGCTTGCGCTCAGTATAAAAAGGCCATTCGGTTTTTTCAAGCGCCGTAGCACGAAAGGGGCGATTTTGGCACGAATTCCGACAGCGGTTCTTTGTCATCCTCGACACGCTGTGATATAATTATCTTGGAATTCAAGCACAAGGAGAGAACCCTGCATGAGAATTGCGATTGTGGATGATCTTGCTGCGGAACGTGCACTGCTGAAAGACCGGCTGGAGCAGCAGCTTCACCGGAGAAATGTGCAGGCGGATATTCTGGAATACGAAAGCGGCGAGACATTTCTGGAAGCGGCAAGGAAAGCGCCCTTTACTGCCGCATTTCTGGATATTTATATGGATGGCATGACGGGCATGGAGGCGGCAAAGAAGCTGCGGAAAACCAACACGGACTGCCTGCTGGTTTTTACCACGACCTCGACCGATCATGCGCTGGAGGGCTTTCAGGTACGGGCGCTGCACTATCTGGTCAAGCCCTTTACCGAAGCGGACATCGACGCGCTGACGGACGAGCTGCTTGCCCGCGTACCGCAGCCGGACAAATATATGGAGCTAAAGGTGGAGGGAAGCGAGATCCATCTGCGCTATCAGGACATCGTCTACGCAGAACACTTCGCCCACTTGATCTACATCCATACGACGGTTCAAAAGACGCTTGCCACACGCCAACCCTTCAAGACGTTCATCGCCCCACTAAAGGATGACACACGCTTTTTTGTGTGCGGGCGCGGCGTGATCGTGAATCTGGAACACGCGAAGGATCTGGAAGGCGCCGCCTTCCGCATGGCGGACGGAAGCCGCGTGTTTGTCAGTCAGGACCTTCTGAAAAGCGCCCGGCAGGCGCTTATGGAGTTCTTGCTTCAAAGGGGGCGGATGGCGTAATGGAGCTGCTGCGTCCAATTCTGGAGCTCGGCGTGGTGATTCCCGGCATGCTGCTTGCCTACTTCCCGGCAAAATCCAGCTTAAAGCAGCCGCTGTCAAAGCTTGTTTTGTGGCTTGTTCCGCTGCTTGCGCTGCTTTGCGCCGCCGGAGGCGTGGTGTGCTATGCGCGCCGCATGCCGACTGCGCCGGTGCTTGCAGCCCTAACCTTGCTTGCAGTCGTGATCTACATAAAAACGCTCCGGATCTCGCTTTGGAAATCCGGAACGATTGCGTTGTCCGTCTGTGCGGTATTTGCCTGTATCAACAGCCTTTCAAGAGCGATCAACGCCGCTATGCTGGCCGGTTTGCCGCAGGTGCAGGCTGCGCCGTGGTTCTGCCTGCGATCTGCGATTTGCTATCATGCGATCTGCTGGCTGTTTGCCGCCATCGCCTATTATCCTGCGACGCACAGTGTGCGGAGAATGGTCGAGGATGAAAATTTTGCGCAGACCTGGTATGTGTTCTGGGTGCTGCCGCTGGTGTTCATTGCGCTGAATCTGTTTATGATTCCCAAGTATGCGGACACGCTCTATACCGGGCGTGTTTTGCAGGGGTATTTTGTGATCAGTATCACACTTTTGTTTTTGATGCTTTTCTTCAACGCAATCTTCCTTCTGATGGCGATCAGCATCAACCGGAATGTGAGATTGCAGCAGGAGAACCAGCTGCTTTCCATGCAGCAGCAGCGCTACGAAAGCCTGAAAGCTGCCATTGAGGAAGCCCGGCAGGCGCGGCACGATCTGCGCCACCAGCTATGTCAGCTCGCTGCCCTTGCAGAAGAAGGGAATCTTGAAAAGATCAAAGCCTATCTCTCCGGTGCGGTTTCCAGAATTCCAAGTCTTGAAATGCATTTCTGCGAAAACCGGGCGGCAGACAGCGTGGTTGGGTATTACTGCGCGCTTGCCAAACGGGAGAATATCCCGTATTCCGTGCAGATTGATCTGCCGGAATGTCTTCCTGTAGACGAAATCAATCTGTGTCTGGTTCTCTCGAATCTGCTGGAAAATGCGCTGGAAGCCAGCCTGCGCACCGCGCCTGCCCGACGCAGGATCAAACTGACCGCCTATCTGCATGGCAACAGTCTGGCACTGATTCAGGTTGAAAACACCTATGACGGAGTCATCCGCGAAAAAGGTGGCATATTCCAGTCCTCCAAGCGAAAAGGAGACGGCGTCGGACTTCAGTCTGTCCGTCACATCGCAGAAAAATCCGGCGGGGTGAGTACGGTTACCTATCAGGACGGCGTATTCCGCGCAAGGGTCATGCTCCGGGGATAAAGGCGGAGAGAGGGAACGCCGGACGCCGCAAACAGAGTTGGACTCTGGGAGATATCGGAGCAAGCACAGTCCGCTCAGCGGGCGGTGTCGGTCTGCGCAGCCCGGCGGGGCCGCGACGCCTCGGGACAGCGACACGCATAAGCGCATCGCTGTCCCGCAGGCTCTCTGCATTCTTCAAGAGCGCCTCTGACCAAGACCCAAAAGCGGCAAAGTTTGCCGTTCTGATACCCGGCCACGCAGGGTTTCCGAAACGTGTGAAACAGTCCGAGGGTAGTGATACCACCCCCGTCCGAAACACCCCTGTTTCGGCGTGTGAGCCCTTGTGTGCGATCTTTCTCCGAAAGGCGAGTGTGTACCCACTTTCACTTGCGAAAGCAAACGTGGGGCAATTGTGCCAAGACCATTTTTCCGTGTAATACTCATTGATGGAAGCAGGGAAGGGTGTTTGTAACAGCGTTTGAGAGACCCTTGAAGTCCGTGTGACCAATGCATTGGATACGTTGGTATGACTGCGTTTCCTGCGCTTTTCGAGCCTTTTTCGGGGACGAAAAAGAAAGCAGGATAAACGGCTGGCATCGCAAGCGCCGCCGCAGCCGCCACTTCTGCCCGCAGTGCGGGCAGTTGACGGGGGTTTCAACGCAGTCGGTTGTGGCGCCTTTTGAAGAAAATTTCAGAGCGGCTGGCGTCTTGGTTCCCGCAAACGCAGGCGTCCCAAGGATTTTGGTGGTGCCTTGTGGCCGTTTTGGAAGGAAATCGAGGTAATCACCTCCGCGTGATCAATGGTGCAGGGCAAGCGTGTTTTGAGTCACCGCAGTCAATGAAAAGAAACTTTCGACCGTTCAAAAATCGCACCGCTGTAACCAAAGAAGAACGCCTCCGGCAGCGCAAAAATTGCGCCGCAATAGTCAAAGATAAGGCGGCGTGGCTCCGAGGGGCAAATGATAACTTTCTGATAACAGTTCGGCTTTTCGGTAGCTTTGTTCCCTTGGTTACGGTATTGTTCGTTGCGAAAGGGGCTGATATCATGCCGAAGCGACGAGCGAACGGGGAAGGGAACATCCGCAAACGAAAGGACGGTCGATGGGAGGGCCGCTACACAGTCGGTCACGATCCGGAAACTGGCAAGGCCATCATCAAGAACGTTCTTGGCAAGACGCAGGCCGAGGCCAAGGAGAAACTCAAAAGAGCCATCGAGGAAAATGTGGGTATCGACTACGGGCGGGCCAAGACCTACACCGTGGGTAACTGGTTAGAAGTGTGGTACGAGAACTATGCCAAAATCAAAATGCGCCCATCCACCTACCTGACCTACCATGGCTACATCGAAAACCACATCAAGCCGCAGCTCAGCAAGATCCCGTTGAATGATCTGACGACGCTGCATCTGCAACAGCTCTACAAGAAATTGTTGGCGGAAGGGCGGGTAGAGCGAATCGAAGCACAGAAGCAGCCCAAGGGACTGAGCGCCAAAACAGTACGCAACATCCATCAAATCATTTCCTCTGCCCTGAAGCTGGCAGTCGAGCAGCGGCTGATCGCCCACAATCCGGCAGACGGCTGTGCGTTGCCGAAGGCGGAGCGCAAGGAAATGCAGACGCTTCCCGTCGAGCAGCTGACATCCTTCCTCCGCGAGGCAAAAGACAGCGGCGTGTTCGCCCTGTACTACATCGACCTGACCACCGGCCTGCGGCGGGGCGAGTTGCTCGGATTAAAATGGTCGGACATTGATTTGGAAAAAGGGGACCTTCGGGTTCAACGGCAGATCGGGCGCATCGACGGCAAAATCATTGAGATGCCGCCGAAAACGAAAAACGCCTACCGCACGTTGCCGCTGTCGGCGGATGCGATAAGCGTTCTGATGCAACAAAGAAGAAAAACGGGTAACAGCGAATGGGTGTTCCCGTCACCCACCGGAGGCCCCATGTCACCGGACAGCGTCCTGCATATGCTCCAGCGGGTGCTGAAACGAGCGGGTCTACCGAGGATACGCTTTCATGACCTGCGCCACACCTTCGCAACGCTGGCACTGCAAAACGGTGTGGACATCAAAACCGTATCTGGCATGCTGGGGCATTTTTCAGCAGGGTTTACGTTGGACACCTACGCTCATGTAACGACCTCTGCCAAGCATGAAGCGGCAAAAACAATGGGTAACATTCTCTCTGGCGCGGTATAGTGCTTTCCGCTATCCGCTCCCGTTGGGGTCAGCGTTTGGGTCAGAAAAAATGGCAAGTAAGATATTGGGCGCAAAAGTGCGGAAAAAGTCCTGATTTCGCAAGAAATCAGGACTTTCTGGTTGCGGAGGCAGGACTCGAACCTACGGCCTCCGGGTTATGAGCCCGACGAGCTACCAACTGCTCCACTCCGCGATATGAAATTAAGAGAATACTGGTGCCGGTGACCGGACTCGAACCGGTACAGTATCGCTACCGGGGGATTTTAAGTCCCCTGTGTCTACCAATTCCACCACACCGGCAGATATCGGCAACAGATAATATACCATACCTCCGCCGTGATGTCAACACCTGTTTGCAAAAAACTTCTCCGTCCACGTTTTGTTCCTTTGACTTGTCGGCCTTGCTATGCTATACTATACTTGTATTGTTATTGAAAAGAGGCGGACTATGCAGATCGGAACGGTAAAAATTGAATCGAAGCTCGCGCTCGCGCCGATGGCGGGCGTAACGGATGCTGCATTCCGCCAGATCTGCTCCGAAAAAGGCGCGGGCTACACCGTCACAGAGCTTGTGAGCGCCAAGGCGCTGTGCTACCACGACACGAAGACCGCGCAGCTGCTTCGTCCGTTTCCGGGCGAAAAGCCGTTTGCCGCGCAGATCTTTGGCAGCGATGTGAACTGCATGGCCGAGGCCGCGCAGATGGCGATCGAAATTTCCGGCGCGGACATCCTGGATATCAACATGGGCTGCCCCGTGGGCAAGGTCGTCAAAAACGGCGACGGCAGCGCGCTGATGAAAGATCCCGAAAAGGCCGCGCGCATCGCTGAGGCGGTCGTGCGCGCCGTCAAGGTCCCCGTCACGGCGAAGATGCGCCGCGGCTGGGACAAGGGCAGCATCAACGCCGTCGAGCTCGCCAAAATGCTCGAAGAAGTGGGCGTCAGCGCCGTCGCGGTGCACGGGCGCACGCGCATGCAGATGTACGGCGGCGAGGCCGACTGGAATACGATCCGCGACGTCAAGCAGGCCGTCAGCATCCCCGTCATCGCCAACGGCGACGTTTTTTCGCCCGAGGCCGCGGTGCGCATCCTTAAATTTACGGGCGCGGACATGGCGATGATCGGCCGCGGGAGCTTCGGCAATCCGTGGCTTTTCGAGCAGTCCGCCGCCGCGCTCTCAGGGCGCGACATTCCGCCGCTGCCGCCGTTTGCCGAGCGGTGGGACACCGCCGTGCGTCAGGTGGAGCTCTCCGCACAGTATCAAAACGAGCGCGTCGCCATGCTGCAGGCGCGCCATCACCTGTGCTGGTACTTAAAGGGCATCAGCCACGCGAATTATTATAAGGAGAAGATCGTGCAGCTCTCAACGCTTTCTGAGCTGCACGCGCTCAGCGCGTCGATCAAGCGGGATCTGCGCTGAGGATCAATAAAAAGCTATGGACGAACGGGAACTCATTGCGCGCCTTCAAAAGCGGGATGAAGCCGCCTTCGAAGAGCTGATCCGCCAATATGAGAAAAAAGTGTATACGCTGTGCTTCCGCATGTGCGGCAACAGCGAGGACGCCGAGGAGGCCGCGCAGGATGCCTTTCTTGCGCTCTGGCGCGGGATCGACCGCTTCCGACAGGAGTCATCGCTTTCGACGTGGATCTACCGTCTGGCGACGAACGCCTGCATCGACACGCTGCGGCGGCGAAAAAAACAGAGCGGCAGCGTCTCGCTCGACGACGAGGAGCTGTTTGTCGACGCAGTCGACACCTCGCCCCAGCCGCAGGAGACGGTCGAGCACCGCGAGGCACAGAAATTATTGCAGGAGGGCCTCTCCGCCTTGCCGGAGGAGTACCGAAAGGTGCTCATCCTGCGCGAGATCGAAGGCCTGAGCTACACCGAGATCGCAGAAAGCGCGTCGATCGAGCTGGGCACGGTCAAATCGCGCATCAGCAGGGGCCGATCACTTTTGCGCAACTTTTTATCCGGAAACGGGAACTTTTTTGAAATTGCTTCGTCAAAAGTTACAGAATGTAATCGTGAGGAGATGAGCGCCAAATGAAATGTTGTGAACAGTACGCCGCCGCGCTCTCTGCCTTTGTGGACGGAGAATTGAGCGAAAACGAAAAGGAAGAGGTGCTCTCGCACGTAGAGCACTGCCAGAACTGCCGGGAGTATCTCTCGGAACTGATGATCGTGCACACGATGTTCGAGGAAATGCCCGAGCTCGACGCGCCGGAGGGCTTTTCCGAGCGCGTGCTCGAGCGGGTGCATGAGGAAAAGCGCGCGAGATCGCGCCACCGCCGTGCATGGCCGCGCGTGCTGGCCGCGTGCTTTGCGCTGCTTGTCGTCACGGCCGCGGCGTGGAAGCTGGCGCCCGCGACGGTCAGCAGCAACGACAGCGCCGCGGACTGCAATACCAGCGGCAATGGCACGGCGAGTGCGCCCGCTGCGTCCGGCGACACGGCGGAGGACTTTACCTACAGCTATTCCGCCGTGCAGAAGGAGGGCGTGCAGGCCGACGCCAGCCCGTTCGACACCTATGACGCGGAAGACGGCGCAGACGACCGCTCCGCCGACGCAAGCGGCGGCTATGCCATCATCACGCTGGATGTGCCCGCGGCGGCGGAATTTCTGCACGAGCGCGGCATGGCCGTGTACGCGGAAAATGACGAGTACGTCAGCTACCTCGTCGTGGCCGAAGCGGCACATGACTTAGCAGACGCCATGGAGCTGCCTGAGGCTGAGCGCACCGCGCTCCGTCAGGCAGACGATATTCTGATCGTCGAGGTCGCCAAGACCGCACCGGCGGTCGAAGAGCCTGCGGAAAACACCCCCGCAGGAGAAGAGGAGAGCGAATGAACAATATCGGCGTGATCGGCGGCGCGGACGGCACGACACAGATCGTCGTCTCCGGCAGCATCGGAGGGCCGATCCTGTGGATCTTTTTCGGCGCGCTGGCGCTGATGGTGATTTTATACGCTGCATTTTACCGACGCGGCAAGGGCAAGGCGGTCTGCCTTGCCCTCGCGGCGGTTTTCTGCGTGGCGGCAGATCAGGCCGTCAAATTCCTCGTCGTGAACACAATGTCGCCCGGCGAATCGGAGCCGCTGCTGCCGCCGCTGTTACAGCTCACGCGCGTGCACAACTACGGCGCGGCGTGGTCGAGCTTTTCGGGCGCACGGTGGCTGCTCATCGCGCTGACGGCGGCGGGCATGTGCGCCATCGCATGGCTGCTCGTCAAGATCGTGCGCCATCCGCTGGGCCAGTGGTCGCTTGCGATCATCCTCGGCGGCGGCATCGGCAATCTCATTGACCGCGTGCGCCTCGGATACGTCGTTGACATGCTGGACACGATGTTCATGGACTTTCCCGTCTTCAACGTGGCGGATGTGTTCGTCGTGTGCGGCACGGTCTGCGCGCTGATTTACTACCTTGCCTTTTACAGCAAGAGCGACGAGAAAAACTGGGGGAACAAGGTCGATGGAACCGATCCTGCTGCAAACAAGTGAAGCCGATGCCGGTACGCGGCTCGACGCCTGCCTCGCCCGCGCAATTGAAGACCTGACCCGCTCCGCCGCGGCGAAAGCCGTCGAGGACGGGCGTGTCCTCGTGAACGGCAAAGCGCCGAACAAGAGCTACAAGCTCACGGGACACGAGCAGATCGAATTCACCCCCGAAGAGCCCGCGCCCATCGACGCCGTTCCACAGGACATCCCTCTGGACGTTGTCTACGAGGACGACGACGTCATCGTCGTCAACAAGCCGAGCGGGCTCGTCGTCCATCCCGCGCCGGGCCATCCGGACGGGACGCTCGTGAACGCCCTTTTGTATCACTGCGGCGACAGCCTCTCCGGCGTCGGCGGCGCGCTGCGCCCCGGCATCGTGCATCGCATCGACCGCGACACGAGCGGGCTCATCATCGCGGCAAAAAACGACTACGCGCACCAGTTCCTCTCCGCCCAGCTGGCCGACCACACGCTCGCGCGCACGTATGAGTGTATCGTGGTCGGCAACTTACGTGAGGACAGCGGCACGGTCGACGCGCCCATCGCGCGCGACAGCCGCGACCGCAAGCGCATGGCCGTCGTTCCGGGTGGACGCCGCGCGGTAACGCACTGGGAGGTCATCGCCCGTTATCCCGGCTACACGCATGTGCGGTGCAGGCTCGAAACGGGCCGCACGCATCAAATTCGCGTGCACATGGCCTACCTCGGCCACCCGATCCTGGGCGACACGGTCTACGGCGCAAAAAAGGCCGTTCCAGGCCTGACGGGTCAGTGCCTTCACGCGGTGGGGCTTCAGTTCATCCACCCGCGGACGAAGGAGCTTGTCTCGCTCACGTGCGGGCTGCCCGAGGAATTCACCGCCATGCTGCGCAAGATCGACCGATAGATCAAATCCCGCAGGCGAGGGCCGACACCTTCGCCTTATTTTACAGGAAATACAGGTGAACAATGTGAAAGACCTGCAAACCATTGAGGAGACCCTCAAATATCTGCAATTCGACAACTGGGAGCAGAGCGCGCCGGGCCTTGCGCGCTCGCGCGAGCTTCTGGGTCTGCTCGGCAATCCCGAGGAGAAACTCAAATTCGTCCACATCGCGGGCACGAACGGCAAGGGCTCTACCGCCGCGATGCTCGCCTCCGTGCTCCAGCGCGCGGGGTACCGCACGGGGCTCTATACCTCGCCGCACCTGCTGCGCTTCCACGAGCGCATGCGCGTGAACGGGGAAGAGATCGACGATAACTCCCTCATTTCGCTCACAAACACCGTGCGGAACGCGGCGGAGGGCATGAGCGAAATGCCCACGGGCTTTGAGATCATGACGGCCATCGCCTTTTTGTACTTCGTGCAGGAGCAGTGCGACATCGTCTCGCTCGAGGTCGGCCTCGGCGGGCGCATGGACTCGACGAACGTCATCCCCGCGCCGGAGGTCTGCGTCGTGGCGAACATCGGCTTGGAGCACACGGCCATTCTCGGCGACACGGTCGAGAAGATCGCCGCGGAGAAATGCGGCATCATCAAGCATGGCTCGCACGCCGTGCTCTTCGGCCAGAGCGAGGGCGTGGAGAACGTCGCGCGCGAAAAGTGCGCGCAGGAGGACGTGGCTCTCACAATCACCGCGCAGGAAAAGCTTGAGCGCATTTCGTCCTCGCTCGACGGTCAAGAGTTCAAATACCGCGGCCGCGGGCCGTACCACCTGCGGCTTCTCGGCGAGTATCAGCTCTTGAACGCGCTGACGGTCATCGACGTGTGCAACGCGCTGCGCTCGCGCGGCTGGGACAAGCTCACGGACGAGGCCATTGATGAGGGCCTTTCCCACGCCCAGTGGCCCGGACGGCTCGAGCTTCTGCGCCGCGGGCCGGACTTCATCGTTGACGGCGCGCACAATCCCCAGTGCGTCGACGCGCTGATGGATTCGCTCGCCGCGCTCTACGGCGACAAAAAACTCATCTTCCTCACAGGGGTGCTTCGCGACAAGGACTGGCAGCAAATGCTGCGCCGCGCGCTCCCGCTCGCCAAGGCGTTCGTCGTCATCACGCCGCCCTCTGCCCGCGCACTCGATGAAAACGAGCTCGCCGCGTGGCTGAACGCACAGGGCGTGCAGGCCGTCCCCGCCAAGGATACCGACGACGGCGTCCGCCGCGTCTTAGCGCTTGCAGGTGAGGATGACGCCATCTGCTCCTGGGGCTCGCTCTACTTCACCGGCGAGGTCCGCCGCGTCCTGACGGAACAGTAAACACGATAAAAAAGGCCGCTGCGAAACGCCGCAGCGGTCTTTTCATGATCCCCATGCCGCATTTGCCGCTTTCAGCGGCAAACAGACCCCGCACCCAAAATCGGCGCAAAAGCCAGCATCCCACACCCGCCGCATTCGCTGCCTCCGGCAGCGAACAGGCCAGAAGCAACATCCTCCGTCCCCCGCCCGCCGCATTTTCTGCCCCCACGGGCAGAAAACAGGCACCAGCGTCGCAGACTTTCGCGTCCGCAGACGCGAAATAATTTTAATCATAAATCGCCGCGACATGCGCGTGGCGATTTATTCTTCTCGCTTCGCGCGTGTCGCAGCCGCCTACGGCGGCAAGGCACGAAGCGAAGTGCGATCCCCTAAAATCAAAGGGATCCCATCCATCGGATGGGATCCCTTTGATTTTAACTTAGATAGTTGAGCGGGTTGACGTAGCTGCCGTTTCTCTGAATGCCGAAGTGGCAGTGGACACCGCTGGCGACGCCGCTGCGGCCCGCCTTGGCGACCTGCTGGCCCTTGTAGACCGTCTGTCCCGCGGAAACGAGCAGCGACGAGTTGTGCTCGTAGTACGTGACATAGCCGTTGTTGTGGTCGATGATAACGACGTAGCCCATCGCGCCCTTGTAGCCCGCGTAGGTCACGCGGCCGCCGTCGGCGGCGTAGATTGGCGTGCCATAGGAGCAGGCGATGTCGATACCCTTGTGGTTGCTCGTCGCGCCGCGGATGCCGGTGTTGCGGTAACCAAAGCGCGAGGTGATGCGGCCCGAGCACGGCCAGCGGAAGCTGCCGGTGGGGTACCAGGTGGGGCGCACCTTCGTGCCGCGGGCGCGCGTCTCGGCCACAGGGTCGGAGAGCGTGACGGACGAGATGACCGTGCGCTCCTGCTCCTCGCCGTTGACATAGGTGACATCGGCCACGATATCAGCCTTGCCGAACGAGCCCTTGGAGATCACGCGCTCGTCGCCCTGATACATGGACGAATCGCTCACGTAGTTCACGTCATAGTTGACGTCCTCGACATAGTTCTGCCGCTCGGTGACCTTGACGGTCAGATACGGCACGGCGTTCGAGAGCGTCAGCGCATCGCCGATGTGGATGCGGTTGATGTCGTAGCCGGGGTTCAGCGCTTCGAGCTCGGCGGCGGTCATGCCGTTGTTGTTGGCGATCTGGCCCCAGGTGTCGCCCTTGACGACGGTGTAGGTCACCTCGCCCGACTTCGTCGAATTCAGGATCTCGGCGATCTCGCCGAGGTTCATCACGCTGTCGGTCGGGACGTAGCCCTCCGCGATGCGGACATTTTCGACAAAGTCGACGCTCAGCGTATCCGCCGAGGCGTAGACCTGCTTGATCTGCTTGAGCAGCTCGTCCAGCGCGCCGGCGTACTGCGTCGAACCGATGAGCTCATCGTCGACATAGAGCGAGTAGCCGTAGGTCACCTGGCCGAGCTCGTCGGCGAGGTCCTGCTCAAAGGTCGTTGCGTCCGTCACATCGCTGCGGCGGACGAAAGCCGTCGAATAGTGGATGGCATCCTTTGCGATCTCATAGGACTTGCCGAGCGTTTCGGTCGTGATGCTCTCGAGCTTGGAGGCCGCCTTGCGCGCCTGCGCGGCGCTGGCGACGGTGTCGACCACGCTGCCGTTATACTCCACAGTCGTTCCCAGCGTGTAGAACGAGAAAAACAGCGCGATCGCGGCCACGACCGCCGCGCCGCCGATAAAGTAGAACGGATTCACGCGCCGCGCCTGCCTGCGCCAGCGGTCCTCGTGCTCGCCGGCAGCGTGGCTGCGCTGGCGGCGGTGTGCCATCACCCTTTCATGCAGCAGCGAGCGCCACATCGGGAACATCCCGCCGATGACGAGAAAGACCTGCACCAAAAAGCGGTTGGATTCAGGAAAGTTGCGCGCCCTGCTCTCGCGCATGACCGTGCGGGCGCGTGGGCCGATGCGGCGGATGCGCGCACCGAGCGTGGAAAAAAACAGCGCCATGTGCTCGATCCAGCCGCTCAGCCATTGCGGCATGCCGCCGCGCCTGCTCGACCGTCTTCGCGGCGAGGCATTCGAACGGCGGCGCTGCGTGGGTGCATCGCTGCGCTGCGGGGTGGATCGTTTTTGCTCTGACATATCAAAACTCCTTAAAGGATGCAGGTAAAAATAAAAGTTACAATTTGTAACCGTTGACCAGTATACTTGGTTTTCAAGGCTCCGTCAAGCCTTTTGGGGAAATGATACTGCTAATATGTTGTAAGAGTTTGGAAAATTTGTAAACTTTTGCATGAATTTTGCGTTATTTTTCCTTGAGAGGGTGAAAAAGTGGGTGTATACTATATCCGTAAATCTGTGCCCGCTTGACCGGCACATCATATATCAGGAGGAATCAACATGTTTGCACAACTGATCAACACGCTGAAAAAGAGCCCCAAAACGATCGTTTTCACCGAAGGTACCGACCCCCGCATTCTCGAAGCGAGCGCCCGTCTGCTGTCCGGTAATTTCTTAAAGCCCGTGCTCGTCGGCAACCCCGATGAGATTGCCGCCGCCGCTGAGGACATCGGCTTCAACATCCGCGGTGCCGAGATCATCGACCCCGAGAATTTCGACGGCATGGACGAGATGGTCGACGAGATGGTCACGCTGCGCAAGGGCAAGATGACCGCCGACGAGTGCCGCGCCGCGCTCAAGAAGAGCAACTACTTCGGCACCATGCTCGTCAAGATGGGCAAGGCCGACTGCCTGCTCGGCGGCGCTACCTACTCCACGGCCGACACGGTCCGTCCCGCGCTGCAGCTCATCAAGACCAAGCCAGGCAACAAGATCGTCTCTTCCTGCTTTATTATGGTCCGTCCCGCCGCTTCCGGCGAGAACGAAGTGCTCGCCATGGCCGACTGCGCCATCAACATCAAGCCCAACGAGGACGAGCTCGTCGAGATCTGCAAGGAGACCGTTTCCTGCGCCAAGATCTTCGGCGTTGACCCGAAGGTCGCTTTCCTGAGCTACTCCACCCTCGGCTCCGGCAAGGGCGAGGACGTCGACAAGATGCGCAATGCCTGTGAGAAGGCCAAGGCCCTCATGCCCGACACCCCGATCGGCGGCGAGTTCCAGTTCGACGCGGCGGTCTCTCCGGCTGTCGCCAAGACCAAGCACATCACCGACGCGGTCGGCGGCCACGCCAATACCTTTATCTTCCCCGACATCAACGCCGGCAACATCGGCTACAAGATCGCCCAGCGCCTCGGCTCCTTCGACGCCTATGGCCCGATCCTGCTCGGTCTGAACGCGCCGATCAACGACCTCTCCCGCGGCTGCAACGCCCAGGAGGTCTACTCCATGGCGATCATCACCGCGGCGCTTGCCTAACGGCTTCAAAAAAAGAGGACGGCTTTCGCCGTCCTCTTTTTTTGAGGGGATGCGCTCCGCTGCAGCGCACGCGCCGCAGGCGCGCACGGAAATCGGCGAAGCGCCGCCGGTGGCGGATGAAGCGAACCGGTTTCGAGGAACTGGCACGATTGGCGCGCCCGAAAGGGCGCGCCAATCGTAATGCCACGGCGGTGAACTGCGGCGCGAGAAGAATAAATCGCTACGCGCATGTCGCGGCGATTTACGATTAAGATTATTTGCCGCCTGCGGGCGGCAAAGTCTGCGACGCCTTTTGGTGCGTGATGAGGGTCTCTGCTTCTATTTTTCATTTTTGGCGCAAAATGCGCGGCGGGGGTGCGTTAGCTGGTTTGTGCGAAGCACGAAATGCGCGTGGGGGACGTTGGCTGTTTCGAGCCGGAGGCTCGAAATGCGCCTCCACTGAATTTAGACTGAAGTAAAACGGCCCTCAAAGAGGGTCGTTTTCGTTTTGCAAGTTTGCTGTCATTTTAGTGCGATAAAGTGCAATTTTTTGCACGAACGGATGCTTCGAATGTTTCAAATGTATGGAATATTTGGAGAAGTTAGACAAATGTTTTTCGCTGTTTTTGTCTGTTTTGCACATATTTGTACAACAAAGTTCAGCTACCTTTTTCCCGAAAAGGGGAAGACAAAAAAATACGCCATGATATAATGATTCTGCAATGACGGGGCGCGAGCTCCGAACAATACGATCACATTTTCTGTGGAGGATTATCATTATGGCTATCAAAGTGGGCATCAACGGCTTCGGCCGCATCGGCCGCGTCGTGCTGCGCATCATGATCGAGCATCCGGAGCAGTTCGACATCTGCGGTATCAACCTGCGCAAAGCGGATCTGGATTACATGGTCTATATGATCAAATACGATTCCGTGTTCCGTCAGTTCAACGGCACGGTGGAGCACAAGGACAAGAACCTGATCGTCAACGGTCACACCATTCAGGTCTTCAGCGAGTCCGACGCGGCGATGATCCCCTGGTCCAGCTGCGGCGCGGAGTACATCATCGAGTCCACCGGCGCTTACAACACCACCGAGAAGGCCTCCCGCCACTTCAAGGGCGGCGCGAAGAAGGTCATCCTGACCGCGCCCGGCAAGGATGAGGTCACCCCCACGTTCGTCATGGGCGTGAACCACATGCTGCTCCATTCCGACATGAAGGTCGTCTCCAACGCCTCGTGCACCACCAACTGTCTGGCGCCCATGACCAAGGTCGTCAACGACGAGTTCGGCATCGAGCAGGCGCTCATGTCCACCATCCACGCCGCCACCGCCAAGCAGAAGGCCGTCGACTCCCGCGGCGGCAGCGATTGGCGCACGGGCCGCTCCATTCTCAACAATATCATCCCCTCCTCCACGGGTGCCGCCAAGGCCGTCGGCCGCGTCATCCCCGAGCTCTACGGCAAGATGACCGGCATGAGCTTCCGCGTCCCCACGGCGGACGTCTCCGTCGTTGACCTGACCGCCCACCTCAAGGTCAAGACCACCTACGCCGATATCTGCTACGCCATCCGCCACGCCAGTGAGACCTATATGAAGGGCATCATCGGCTACACCGCGGACCAGGTCGTCTCCACGGACCTGATCGGCAATTCCTGCCCCTGCATCTTCGACGAGACCGCCGGCATCATGCTCGACAACGACTTTGTCAAGCTGATCGCGTGGTACGACAACGAATGGGGCTACTCCAACATGGTCGTCCGCCTGCTTGAGCACATGGTCGCGGTGGACGAGGGCCGCGTGACGCCTGAAAAGCGCGTCGTCCCCAAGGATAAGCCGAAGGAAGAGCCCGCCGCCAAGAAAGCGTAACAACGAAATAAAAAAGGAAGGACGCTGCGCGTCCTTCCTTTTTTATTCGTCCTTTTTTTCTGCTGCTTTTGCTTCGAGCTCGGCGACGGTCGTGTTGTCTTCCATGCCGCGGGCGTGGAGGACATCGTCGCGCGTGAGGGTCATCAAATCATCCTTTGTAAAGCTCTCCATCTTCGCGAGGCGGTTGGCCTGCGCGGTCAAGATCTGCTCGAAGAGGTTGCGCACGCCGCGCGCGTTGCCGAACGTCACACCGTCGGCGTTCTCATCGTAGATGAAGTCCTTGACGTCCTGCTCGGCGTCAGGAGAGAGGGTGTACTGCGACTTGCGGCACTGCATTTTGAAAATCTCGAGCATCTCGTCGAGCGTGTAGTCGTCAAAGTGCAGGTAGCGGTTGAAGCGGGACTCAAGGCCGGGGTTCGATTGGATGAACTTTTCCATCAAGCCATCGTAGCCCGCGACGATCACGACGAGGTCGTCGCGGTGATCCTCCATCGCCTTGAGCAGCGTGTCGATGGCCTCCTGACCGAAGTCGTTGTCGCCCTTGCCGTTGAGTGCGTAGGCCTCGTCGATAAACAGCACGCCGCCGAGCGCCTTTTCGATGACCTTGCTCGTCTTGATGGCCGTCTGACCGACGTAGCCCGCGACGAGCCCGCTGCGGTCGACCTCGACAAGCTGACCCTTGGAAAGGATCCCGAGTGAGCGGTAGACGCGCGCCATCAAACGCGCGATCATCGTCTTACCCGTACCGGGGTTGCCGGTGAAGACCATGTGGAGCGAGAAGTCCGCGTTCGGAAGCCCCGTCTCCTCGCGCCGCTTGAAGACAGTCGCCATGTTGATGAGGTTATTCACCTCGCGCTTGACCTCGACAAGGCCGATGTAGGTGTCGAGTTCTTTTTTAAGGTCCTCGATCTTCTCGGGCGGGGGAAGCGGCGCTTCCTCTTCCTTTTTCTCGTCCGCGCCGGTGGAGGCGGCGGGCTTGTTCGGCTTTGCGCCGTCCGCGCTCTTCGGCGCGTTTGCTTTGGGCGCAGCTTCCTTCGGGACGGCGGATTTCGGCGCGTCCGGCGTCAGCGGCGCGCCCCAGAAGTCGCTGCCCATGCGGTTTAAGTTGTTCTGCGTCATCGTGCGGATGACGTCGAGCTGCTGGAGAATGATCTCGTCCTTTTTATCCATGTTGATTCTCTCCCTTCGTTCCGTAGGGCGTGTGCGCCATTGCGCGGAACAAGAATGCAGTGATCAGGCCGCTGAGCGCGCCCGTGAAGAGCGACACCAGCAGCAAAAACGGCAGATAGTAGAGCGGCGCGGTCGAGCCGAGCGTGATGAGCGCGGCGCAGACCTGCCCGCAGTTGTGCGCCGCCGCGCCCGCGATCGAGACGCCGAAAATGCTGAGCTTTTTCGCCCCGCTCAAAAGCGCCATCACCAAAAGCGCCGACAGCCCGCCGAGCAGCGAGAATAAAAGCGCCGAGGCATTCCCCGCGAACAGCGCGCCGAGCGTGCAGCGCACGAGCAGGATGGCGAGCGCACTCGGAAATCCGATGGCATAGAGCGCGTAGAGCGTGACGATATTGGCAAGGCCGAGCTTGACGCCCGGCAGCGGCACAATGAGCGCGAGCGGGAAAAACGATTCCATATAGGAAAGCGCCAGCGCCAGCGCCGCGAGCACCGCGCAGAGCGTCAGCTCTCTTGTTTTGATCTTCATGCGCTCACCCCGCGATCAGATCGTAGTCGGACGCCGCGCCCTCGAGCGTGACGGCCACGCGGGCGGGCAGGCAGACGATGCTCTGTCCCGCGCGCGAGATCGCGCCGGAGTGCACGCAGTCCTGATTCGGGCAGTCGCTTTCGCTCACGCGCACCGCACCGTTTTCCACAGCGACGGTGAGCGTGTAGCCGCGGCTCTCATACGTGCCGCCTTCATAATTGCTGAGTGCGCAGCGCTCGACGGTCTCGCCGTCGATGGCGATGCTGATCGTCAGCTCGCCCGCCGATTTCGCCGCGAAATACGGCCTTGCGGCGAGTCCGAGCGCGAGCAGCAGCACCGCGAGCACGACGAGCGCGTCCCACTTCGTCGGCTTCAGCTTAGGCGAGCGCTTCATACGTGTACCCGCTTTCGTCGTTCGGCGTGAAGGCGTCGGCAAGGCCGTCGGTGTAGAGCACGCGGCCATCGTCGGTGGCTAAAATGAGTTCGAAATCCGTCCCCTGGTCGGCAAGATCGTCGCGCAGCGCAAGCGCGCCGTCGGGGCCAAGGACGAAGCACGCCGTCGAGAGCGCGTCCGCCCACGCGCCGTTCTCGCACAGCACGGTCACGCTGACGAGCCCGCTTTCCGCGGGGCAGCCGGTCTTGGGGTCGAGGATATGGTGATAGCGCACGCCGTTTTCTTCAAAATAGCGCTCGTACACACCGGAGGTCACGATGAACTTATCCGCCGCCGATACGACGCCAAGGTAGCTCTCCGTGTCCGCAGGGTCCTTGACGGCGATGCGCCAATCGCTGCCGTCGGTCTTTCGCCCCATGACGAACACATCACCGCCGAGGTCGAGCGTTGCAGACGTGACGCCCTCCTTTTCAAGCTGCGCGCGCAGAAGATCCGCCGCGTAGCCCTTGGCGATGCCGCCGAGGTCGAGCTGCGCGCCGTCCAAAAGCGTGACCGTCCAGCCGTCCGCCGTTTTTTCGAGCGCGACCTTGCCGCAGCCCGTATGACTCAGCAATTCTTTGAGCTCGTCTGCGGACGGCACGCGGTGCTCATCCTTCGTAAAGCCCCACGCGTCGAGCACGGGGGCGAGCGTCGGGTCGAATGCACCGTCCGTCGCGTCAGAGATCGTCAGCGCCGTTTCGATCAGCGCGGGTAAGATATCATCCGCGCCGCATTCGACCGTCTCACCGTTCGATGCGTTGAGCGCATAGAGCTCGCTGCCCTCCGCCGTGCGCGAGAGGACGGCTTCGTCCAACGTGTGCAGTTCCTTTTCCGCGCTCTCCAGCGCGGCAGCGGCGTTCTCGCCGTAAACCGTCAGGTTCATCACCGTGTCCATCGCGTACACCGTGCGCGTCTCGCTCTCGGTAGCCGTTTCGCCGCAGGCAGTGAGGGACAGGGCAAAAATCGTCAGCAGCAGCGCTGCAAGTTGTCTTTTCATAGGTTCTCCTGCGAAAACAATTTATCAAGTGTAGCTTATCAAATGTATTTTACCCGCGTCTGTGCGGTCTGTCAAAAGAAAAAATTTGAACCGCCGTGCGGAACGTTTATAAAAGGGGAGAGCCTCTTTTATAATAAGAGGCTCTCCCCGATCTGCGTCTGCGCGCAGGCAAAATTATTTTCTCTCGAGCGAGACGCGATACGTAAGCCGCAGGAACGTGGCGTTCAGGATGACGCTCACGACTTCCGCGATCGGGAAGGCGAGCCACACAAGCTCGAGCCGCCCCGTGAGCGAGAGCAGATACGCCGCCGGCAGCAGCACGACGATCTGGCGGCAGACGGAATTGATGAGCGCGTAGATGGGCTTGCCGAGCGCCTGACACGCGCTGCCCGCGATGATGCTGAAGCCCGCGAGCGGGAAGTGAACGCCGATGATGCGCAGCGCAACACGGCCGATGGAGAGCATTTCGTCCGTCGGCGAGAACATCCCCAGCAGCGTTTCGGGGATGAGCTCGAAGAGCGCGCAGCCGACGCACATGATGCCGATGGCCGTGAAGACTGTCAGGCGGACGGTCTTGCGCACGCGGTCGAATTTCTGCGCGCCGTAGTTGTACGACACGATGGGCACCATCGCGTTGTTGAGGCCGAAGCAGGGCATGAAGATGAAGCTCTGGAGCTTGAAGTAAGCACCGAACACGGCGGTGGCCGCCTCGGTGAACGAGATGAGAATTTTGTTCATGCCGAACATCATCACCGAGCCGATGGACTGCATGATGATCGAGGGAATGCCGACGGCGTAAATGTCCGCCACCGTTGCGCGGTGGGGACGGATGTCCTTGAGGTGGATCTGCACCTCGGGATTTTTCTTGAGGTTCAGAAAAAGGCCGAGGCCCGCGCCGACGAACTGGCCGACGATCGTGGCGACCGCCGCGCCCGCGACCTCCATGCGGGGAAAGCCCAGAAGGCCGAAAATCAAAATCGGGTCGAGCACGATGTTGCACACCGCGCCCGCGATCTGCGAGATCATCGAAAGGTCCGTCCGCCCCGTGGACTGGAGCAGGCGCTCGCCGTAAATTTGCAGGAACAGTCCGAGCGAGCCGCCGATGCAGATCATCACATAGTCGCTGCCGTAGGCGATGATCTGCGCATTCTCCGTCTGAAAGCGGAAAAACGGCGTGGCGAGCGAAAAGCCGAGGACAGCAAAGACGGCGGCGGTGCAGAGCGTCAGGAAAAGTCCCGTGCCCGCGGCGCGGTCGACCGCCTGCATGTTCTTTTCACCCAGCGAACGCGCGAGCAGCGCGTTCATACCGACGCCCGTGCCCACGGCGAACGCGATGCACAGCGTTTGCAGCGGAAAAGCGAGCGATACGGCGTTCATTGCGTCCTGACTGAGCCGCGCGACGAACACGCTGTCGACAATGTTGTAGAGCGCCTGAAAGAGCATCGATATCATCACAGGCCATGCCATATTGGCGAGCAGCTTGCCGATGGGCATCGTGCCCATCTTGTTTTCTCTGGTATTTTCTTCCATGTTTCCTCCCTGCTTAACTTTTTCGTTCCGACATATAAAATTCCGGCGCCGCAGCGCCGGAATCAAAATGCAATCATTTTTCCAACGACATGCGCGTTGGAAAAAATACCCCTTAGAGCGCAAGCGTGCGAACGGAGTGAGTGCGACGCAGCGCTCGGCAAAACCCAAATCAAAAATGCACCGCAGTGCATTTTTGAATTACTTTTTCAGTTCGCCGTTCGCGGACTTGGTGAGATACGCGTTGATGAAGCCGTCGAGGTCGCCGTCCATGACCGCCTGGATGTTGCCGGTCTCGTAGTCGGTGCGCGTGTCCTTGACAAGCTGGTAGGGCATGAAGACGTAGGAGCGGATCTGGCTGCCCCATTCGATCTTGAGCTGCACGCCCTTGATGTCGGAGATCTTCTCCGCGTGCTGCTGAATTTTGAGTTCCATGAGCTTGGATTTGAGCATCTGCATGGCGTAGTCGCGGTTCTGGAACTGCGAGCGCTGCGTCTGGCAGGCGGTGACGATGCCCGTGGGCTTGTGGATGAGTCGAACGGCAGAGCTCGTCTTGTTGACGTGCTGGCCGCCGGCGCCGGACGCGCGGTAGACCTGCATTTCAATATCCTCGGGACGAATTTCGACCTCAATGTCGTCGGGCAGCTCAGGCATGACCTCGAGGGCTGCAAAGCTCGTCTGGCGGCGGGCGTTCGCGTCGAACGGGGAAACGCGCACTAAGCGGTGCACGCCGTTTTCGCCCTTCAGATAGCCGTAGGCGTTCTCACCCTTGACCATGACCGTCGCGCTCTTGAGACCGGCCTCGTCGCCGTCGAGATAGTCGAGCATCTCGAATTCAAAGCCGTGCTTGTTCGCCCACTGCATATACATGCGGTAGAGCATCTGCGCCCAGTCCTGCGCCTCGGTGCCGCCCGCGCCGGCGTGGAAGGTCAGAATCGCGTTGCAGTTGTCGTATTCGCCGGAAAGGAGCGTCGTGAGTCGCGCCTGCTCCACATCGGCTTCAAGCTTTTTGTAGCCCTCTTCGAGCTCGGGCAGCAGGCTCGCGTCGTCCATCTCCGTTCCCATGTCGATCAGCGCAAGCAGATCGTCGCGCGTGGAAACGAGCTTTTCGTAGCGGTGAATCTTATTTTGGAGCTGCTTGGAGCGCATCTGGTTTTTCTGCGAGCGTTCCAGATCGTTCCAGAAGCCGTCCTCGTGGGCCTCCAGCTCGAGGCGCTTGAGCTCCTGGCGGGCCTGCTCGATCTCCAATGCCTTGAAGAGGTTTTCAAACGTTTCGTCCATTGCAAGCAGTTTCTGCTTGTAGGAATCGTATTCGATCACAGCCATGGCGTTCTCTCTCTCCTTTTCGTTGTTCCTTCATTAGCCGAAAAAGTATATCACACACGCCGGACAAAGGCAAGAAAAATCCGCCTCTCGGGACGAAAATTCCCGTGGAAGCGGCCCTTTTTCGCCTTTCCGGCGATAAAAACAAAAAAGCCACGCTTTCGCGTGGTCGATACAACGGATCTCAGCGCTCGCTGATGATCTGCTTGGTGCTGCCGAAGATCATGTCGTCAACATCCTGCTTGATGAAGTTCTCAAACATATTCGTTTTCACGCTCCTTTCCTTCATTTACTTCAGTTTGTATTATAAGCGCGGAAAAGGCAAATTTCAATCGTCAGCTCTCATGGTTTTGCCTAAAAAATTAGCGGTTTTTTCATGCAAGCTGCTATATCTACACTTGCATTTCCGTTATTTTCCACTTATAATAAAATAGAAATGATATTTGAAGCGGAGGAGTCGGACTATGGCGGCTTTCGTCACATTTGAGGATGTTTCCAAGGTCTACCACAGCGGGGAGATCGAAATTCGCGCGGTGGACCACATCAGCTTTACGATCGAAAAGGGTGAATTCTGCGTCATCGTCGGCCCGTCCGGCGCGGGCAAGACGACGGTTTTGAACATGCTCGGCGGTATGGATGCCTGCTCGGGCGGCAACATCACGGTCGACGGCACGCGCGTGAGCGGCTTCAACGCCCGCCAGCTCACGACCTATCGCCGCCACGACATCGGCTTTGTCTTTCAGTTCTACAATCTGGTGGGCAACCTCACGGCACTTGAAAACGTGGAGCTTGCCGCGCAGATCTGCAAGGATCCGCTCGACGCGGCGACGGTCTTGAATGAAGTCGGCCTGTCCGCGCGCGCGAACAACTTCCCCGGTCAGCTCTCCGGCGGCGAGCAGCAGCGCGTCGCCATCGCCCGCGCGCTGGCGAAAAATCCGAAGCTCCTGCTCTGCGACGAGCCGACCGGCGCGCTCGACTATGTGACCGGCAAGCAGATCCTCAAGCTCTTGCAGGACACCTGCCGGCAAAAGGGTGTGACGGTCGTGGTCATCACGCACAACAGCGCCATCACGCCGATGGCCGACCGCGTCATCCACATCAAAAACGGCACGGTGGAGAGCATGCAGTGCAATGAGCATCCGACCAGCGTGGAACTGATCGAATGGTAACGAAGAAATCGGAACGAAAGGGGGCGGCGCGATGAAAAACGCCATGCAGAAGGACTTCTGGCGCGAGATCGACCACACGCGCAGCCGCTTTTTCTCCATTATGATCCTGGTCGCGCTCTCGGTCGCGTTTCTCTCCGGTCTCAAGGCGACCGCGCCGGACATGAAGCGCACGGGCGACGACTATCTCGATTCCCTGCACTTGGCGGACATTCAAGTGCTTTCAACGCTCGGCCTGACCGACGACGACATCACGGCCATTCGCGCGCAGGACAAGGTCGAGGACGCCGAGGGCGAATACGTCATCGACGCGTTTGCCTCGTCCGACTCGCTCGACGCGGTGGTCAAGGTCCTCTCCCTCACGGGCCGCGGCATCAACGAGGTGCTGCTGCGCGACGGGCGCATGCCCGAGCGCGCGGACGAGTGCGTGGTGGAGGAAAATATGCTCTCGCTGATGAGCATCGCGATCGGAGATCGCATCACCCTGACGCCGGGGGACGATCTCTCCGACGCGCTCGCGCAGGACACGTATACGGTCGTCGGCACGGTGCGCTCGCCGGTGTACCTCGCGGTGGAGCGCGGCACGTCGACGCTCGGCAGCGGCACGGTCAAGGCATATCTGTACCTGCCGCGCGAGGCGTTCACGCTCGACTACTACACGGCAGCCTATGTGCGCGTTTCCGGCGCGGCGGAGATGACCGCGTTTTACAGCGACTATGACGACTATATCGACGCCGTCATCGACGAGCTGGAGCCGTTCGGCGACGCGCGCGCGCAGCTGCGGCACGACGATCTTGTCGACGAAGCGACGGAAAAGCTCGACGATGCGCAGCGTGAGCTCGACGACGCGAAGGCCGAGGCCGACGAAAAGCTCGGCGACGCGCAGAAAGAACTGAACGATGCGCGCAGGAAGCTCGACGACGGCTGGAAGGATTACTACGACGGCCAGCAGGAGCTCAAGGACGCGCGCGTCGAGCTGGACGATGCAAAGATCGAGCTCGACGACGGCGAAATGCAATACCTCAACGGTATGGAGGAGTACGAGAACGCGCTGGACGAGTACGAAAAGGGCAGGGCAGAGTATGAAGACGGCCTTGCCCAGTACGAGGACGGCGTCAAGGAGCTTGAGAGCGGCGAAAAAGAGCTTGCCGCGGGACGGAGACAACTGGAAAGCGGTGAGCGCCAGCTCAACTCGCTGGCCAAGACTGTGACGGACGCGCTCGCGGGCCCAGGCTCTCCTTATGCGGGCGCGCCGGAGAAGCTGCTCGAAGACCTCGGCCGCGGCGACAGCGCAGCCATCGCCGCGACGGACGGCGCGCTGGGCGGTATGCGCGCGCAGCTTGAAGGCGGCATCGCGCAGGCGCAGGGCGAGATCGACAAGATGCAGGCACAGCTCACTGAGGTCAACAAGAACCTTTCAGCGCTTGAGCAGACGCCCACTGAGGGAATGCCGGAAGAGCAGCTTGCGGCGTATCAGGCGCAGCTTGCGAAGCTGCAAGGCACAAAGCAGAAGCTCGAGGCCGGCATTGCCGAGGCGCAGGCGAAAAAAGCGGAGCTTACCCAGCAGCTTGCCCAGCTGCAAAGCGTCAGCGCGAGCAGCATCGCCGCAAACAAGCGGGAACTGGACAACGGCTGGAGCGAGTATTACAGCGGCGCGGCCGAGCTCGACGCGGGCAGAAAAGAGCTGCTTGACGCCAAAAAGCAGCTAAACGACGCAAAAGCGCAGCTCAACGACGCGCCCGCGCAGCTTGCGGACGCGAAAAAGGAGCTTTCTGACGCGCGCAAAAAGCTCGACGACGGCTGGAAGGACTACTACGACGGCGAAGAGCAGTACGCCGACGGCGTCAAGGAGCTCTCGGATGCCTACACCGAGCTGACGGACGGCGAGCGCGACTACCGCAAGGGCCTTCGTGAATACGCGGACGGCAAGGCGGAGGCGGACGAGAAGATCGCCGACGCGCAGGAAAAGATCACCGACGCGCGCCGCAAGGTCGCGGATATCGACAGCTGCGAGTGGTATATCTTCAGCCGCAGCTACAACCCCGGCTACACGGGCTTCGGCCAGGACGCCGACCGCATGGCGAACCTCGCGAGCGTGCTGCCGATCATCTTTTTCCTCGTCGCGGCGCTCGTGTGCCTGACGACGATGACGCGCATGGTCGAAGAGCAGCGCGTGCAGATCGGCGCGCTCAAGGCGCTCGGTTACAGCCGCCTTTCGATCTCACGGAAGTACATCGGCTACGGGCTGCTGCCGAGCCTTGTCGGCGGCGTTCTGGGCCTTGTCATCGGCTATATCCTGTTCCCGAAGATGATCTTCACGGCCTATCAGATCATGTATCAGATGCCGGATATCGAGCTGCACGCCTACACGGATATTTCGCTCTTTTCCGTGCTTGCGGCGGTCGCCTGCACAACAGTCGCGACGCTCTGGGCCTGCCTTGCCACGCTGCGCGAAACGCCGGCGAGCCTGATGCGCCCGCGCACGCCGAAGGCGGGCAAGCGCGTGTTCCTTGAGTACATCAAGCCCCTGTGGAGAAAGATGTCCTTCACCCATAAGGTGACGGCGCGCAACCTTTTCCGCTACCAGAAGCGCTTTTGGATGACGGTCATCGGCATCGGCGGCTGCACCGCGCTCATCATCGCGGGCTTTGGCATGCGCTCGTCGCTCCTCTTTACGATGTCGCGCCAGTATGACGAGCTGTTCCACTACTCGGCACAGGTGACGCTTGCCGACAACGCCCTGCCCGAGGAGCGCGCGGCGGTGGAGGACTTCCTTGAGCGACTCCCGCGTTGTGAACTACATCCCCTGTGCGGCCTCGTCCGCCACGGTGGTCACCCCCTCCTATTCAACCACCGCCTATGTCGAGGTGATGGCCTCCGACGAGATCGGCAAGGTCGTGGACCTTTTCGACTACAAGAGCGGAGATCCCATCACAATGGGCGATGAGGGCGTATACATCGACCAGAAGCTCTCCGAGCTTTTGAAGGTCTCGGTGGGCGACACCTTCTTCCTCGACGGCGACGTGCGCGGCGATGTGACGGTCGCGGGCATCTACGAGCACTATACGGGCCACTTCATCTATATGACGCCCGGCTACTATGAAAATGCGCTCCACGCCGACGGCGAGCCGAACGCCTACCTTCTGAACTTCACGAGCGACGATACCGACACCTGCAACGCCATTTTTGAAAAGCTGCTCGACATGAGCGGCGTGGCGACGACCTCGCGCATGCGCGACACGCAGGATACCTACATGCACAGCATGGAGCGCGTGGACTTCGTTGTGGTCATCATCATTCTGGCGGCGGCGGCGCTGGCGATGGTCGTGCTCTTCAACCTCTCGAACATCAACATCACCGAGCGCCAGCGCGAGCTCGCGACGATCAAGCTGCTGGGCTTTTACGACAAGGAAGTTTCGGCCTATGTCTACCGCGAGAACATCGTGCTCACGGTGTTCGGTATCCTCATGGGCTGCTTCATGGGTCACTGGCTGCACATTTACCTTGTCCGCTCGACGGAGATCGACCTCATGATGTTCGGACGGCAGACGGCAACGTCGGCCTATGTCTACGCGGCGATCCTGACGGCGCTGTTCTCGCTGCTCGTCAACGTGCTTGCGCACTTCAAGATGAAGAAGATCGACATGGTCGAGAGTCTCAAGAGCGCGGAATAAATTTCTTGTTTCAAGGCAGGGCAATGTGCTACAATAAGGGGCGGCAAAAGCCGCCCCTTACTATTGTCGAAAAAGCGGCATGCCGCTTTGACTTTTATTGCTTCCTTATAGATTGGAGTTCCCATGGCGAGACAAAGAAGAAAACATCATTTCTGGCGCAACCTGCTCATTTTGATCGTGCTGTTCGGCATTTACCTCTACTGGGGCAACCGCAGCATCGAGACCGACGAGGCGACATTCACCTCAGGCGCGCTACCTGCGGGCTTTGACGGCTGCCGCATCGTGCAGCTCAGCGATCTGCATGGCAAATACTTCGGCAAGGACAACGAGCGCCTGTATCGCGCGGTCAAGGCCGCGCAGCCGGAGTATATCTTCGTGACGGGCGACCTGGTCGACCGCAAGACCGAAAACCCGACCGTCTACGCCGGCGAGGTCGGCGCGGCGCTCTCTGCCATCGCGCCGACGTATTACGTCACGGGCAACCACGAGTGGGGCCACGGCACAAAGGTCGTGGAGGAGATCAAGAGCACGCTGCGCGAGAGCGGCGTGACGGTACTCTCGAACGAATTCGTACCGCTCACGCGAAACGGCGACAGTATCGTCCTCGCGGGCATCGACGATCCGAACGGCTACGCCGATCAGGAGACACCGCAGGAGCTCGCGCAGGAAGTCTACGCGAAATACGGCGACCCGTTCTGGCTGCTGCTGGCGCACCGCAACAACAATTTTAACGGCTACTACTGCCGCCTCGGCGCGGATCTGACGTTCTCGGGCCACGCGCACGGTGGCATCTGGCGCCTGCCATTCACCGACGGTCTGATCGACACGACGCTGACGCTTTTCCCCTCGTTCACGAGCGGCTTTTATCACTGCACGGACGAAAATTGCGAGGGCGCGATGGTGTTCGTTAACCGCGGGCTCGGCAATTCGCCGAAGATCGTCCCACGCATTCTGAATCGGCCGCAGGTCGCGGTCATTACACTGGAAAGGGGCTGAGGACATGCGTGAATTTCACGCCGGAAGCTACGACGTTGCCGTCATCGGCGCGGGACACGCGGGCATCGAGGCATCTCTTGCCTGTGCGCGCCTCGGCATGAAAACGGTGTGCTTTACCATCAACTTAGACGCGGTGGGCAACATGCCCTGCAACCCCGCCATTGGCGGCACAGGCAAGGGCCATCTCGTGCGCGAGCTCGACGCCCTCGGCGGCGAGATGGCAAAGGCCGCGGATAAAGCCTGCATCCAATACCGCATGCTCAACCGGGGCAAGGGCCCCGCCGTCTGGTCGCTGCGCGCGCAGGCCGACCGGCGGCGCTATCAGAGCGTGATGAAGCACACGCTTGAAACGCAGGAAAATCTGCTGCTGCGGCAGGCGGAGATCGTCGACTTACGCGTCACCGACGGCCACGTGTCCGCCGTTGTGACCGAGACAGGCGGCGTTTACGCGGTCAGGGCTGTCATCCTCTGCTCGGGCACATTTTTGGATGGCCGCACCATCGTCGGCGAATGCGTGCGCGAGAGCGGCCCCGACGGAATGCACGCCTCGCTGACGCTGGCGGACGCGCTCAAAAAGCTCGGCCTGCCGCTGCGCCGCTTCAAGACCGGCACGCCGCCGCGCGTGAACGCGCGCAGCGTCGATTTTTCTCAGATGGAAGTGCAGACGGGCGACAAAACGCCGCTGCCGTTCTCGTTTTCGACGGAACACCCACCCGAAAATCAGGCGGTCTGCTACCTGACTTACACCACGGAGGAGACGCACCGCGTCATCCGCGAGAATCTGGATCGCAGTCCCATCTACTCCGGCGTCATCGAGGGCGTCGGCCCGCGCTATTGCCCGAGTATCGAGACGAAGATCGTCCGCTTTCCCGATAAGCCCCGCCACCAGCTCTTCATCGAGCCGATGGGGCTTGATACCGAGGAGCTCTACATTCAGGGCTTTTCCTCTTCCATGCCCGAGGAGGTGCAGATTGAAATGCTGCACTCGGTCAAGGGCCTTGAGCACGCGGAGATGATGCGCCCGGCCTACGCCATCGAATATGACTGCATCGACCCGACCGCGCTCTACCCGACGCTTGAATACAAGCACATTTCGGGCCTGTACGGCGCGGGACAGTTCAACGGCTCGTCGGGGTACGAGGAGGCGGCGGTGCAGGGCTTCGTCGCGGGCGTGAACGCCGCACGCAAATTGAAGGGCGAAACGCCGTTCATTTTAGGCCGCGAGCAGGCGTACATCGGTACACTCATCGACGACCTTGTGACCAAGGGCACGAACGAGCCCTATCGCATGATGACGAGCCGCAGCGAGTACCGCCTCATCCTGCGGCAGGACAACGCCGATGAGCGGCTCGCGCCCATCGGGCACGAGCTTGGCCTTGTCAGCGATGAAACGCTGCAAAAGGTCGTGGGCAAATACGACGCGGTGCGCCGCGAGATCAAGCGCCTCGAGCACACGGGCGTCCCCTCGTCCGACGCGCTCAACGCGCTGTTGACTTCGCGCGGCACGGCGGAGGTGCACGACGGCAGCCCCCTCATCGCGCTGCTGCGCCGCCCGCAGCTCACCTATGACGACCTGCGCGATTTTGATGCGGGCTGCCGCGCCTTCCCGCCCGCACTCGCCGAGAGCGTGGAGATCGCCGTCAAGTACGAGGGCTACATCCGCCGCCAGATGGCGGAGGTCGCGGAGTTTGCGCGCCTGGAGCGCCGCGCCATTCCCGAGGATATCGATTACGCGAAAATCGACGGTCTCCGTCTGGAGGCGCGCGAAAAGCTCGCCGCCATTCGTCCGCAGAGTCTGGGGCAGGCGGGGAGAATCTCGGGCGTCAGTCCGGCAGATGTTGCGGCTTTAATGCTCTATATTACTTCAAAAACGCGGGACTGAGTCCCGCGTTTTTGAGTATTTGAAAAGGCGGCTATGCCGCCTTTTCAAGGGGATTCGCTGCGCTTCGTGCCTTGCCGCCCGTGAGGCGGCTGCGACACGCGCTCCGCGCAGAGAGTAATTTGTCACGCGCATGTCGCGACAAATTTCGATTTGAACCACACGATTTCATAGCCGCTCATTAGTGGTTGCAGTCTTTTAATAAAATCCTCCGAAAGCCTTGCAAATAAAGGATTTTTCGCATTGTCCCCACCGTATCCCTTTATCTGATTTCACGCATTGTTGTCCTTAACTTGACCTCGCACAAGGGAAAAATCAAGGGAAGGAAAAACTGGTAACAAACTATAAAACAGCGTGGCAATCGGGGAACTGTGACGTATGTGCGAATATATTATAGCGGAGGATTTCGATATGGACAAGTACATTTTTGACGAAGGCAACGGCCTTTGGTATGAACTGATTGGCGACTACTATTTTCCCTGTTTGACTGTACCCACTGAAGAAGAACAGCCTGTCGGTATATGGGGGCAACGGCACAAGCGGTATATCAAAGAATACCACCCAGCTTTATACAATGCCTTGTTGCTCAACGGCAGACTGAACAGCTACCTTGCCGATATTGACCAGCAGGCACAAGAACGGTTAGATACCATTATTGAACAGATGGCCCGATCCCAAGGTATCACCGAGGCGCTGAAAGCTGCCGACCAAATGACATGGGTCGGTAAGATGAACAATATCCAAGCAAGTGCAATGGAAATTGTAAACAGTGAGCTGATTTACGCTTAACAGATTAGCGAAGCAGGGGCCGCCACAATCGGGCGGCCCCTGTTTCTGCTGTAACACACTTTACTCATTGATAGCCAGAGAGAGATTGTCCAGAATATCTTCCACTTCGTCCGTGGTCAGATACGCACCATGCAAGCTGACATTGGCATGGCTTGTACAGCACTGCGCCCAAACGTGCCCGTTGTCCATTTCAATCAGGAACTCATAGCCATCAACGGACGTGTAATAGTAGGAGGTTTCATAACTGCCATCAACGACATAAGCTTGGACAAAATAGTCGGCTTGTGCGATATTATCGATTGTGAAATCGACATATCCGCTGCCGTTCTTCTTTGCGTAAAGGGCGTCAAAGTTCTCGCTGACGTAATCACCTTTTGCATCGGACACGACAAAGGACCAGTTGGCATCTGGAACATAATCATAATGCTCGTTCACCCATTCCAAATCAAAGGTAACGCGACCTGTCAGCGTGTCCAGAAGATTTGCGGGGTTTTCGGCAGTATACTCCATTTTCTCCGCGCCATCCTCCCGACCAATGCGGCGGCTGCGGAGAACTGGATCACTGCTCAGAACCTCTACGGAGTCCCACTGATGGTATTCAGATACTACTCCGCCGTTAATGCGTTCGCCCGCAACCCAATCGTCCGATTTGAACCGATTAGATTTTATCGTTTCTTCCAAAGTGGCGGGCGGGTTTCCTCCGGGGCCGTCGATAGCAACAGCACTAGGAGCACCATTTTCACTTGAAGGCATGGGAATGTCATCCCTGCTGGACACGATGATGTCATTTCTGAACAGATGCACAACCACCGCTGCGGCAGCGGTCAGCGTTAATGCCATCATCATAACAACAGCGACGGCAATCAACGGCACACGAGATTTTAAGGTCGATTTTTTCATAGGAATGTCCTCCGATTGTTTTTGGTAGGAGGCAAGCTGGGAACGAATACGCTCCCGGCTCTCCTGCGGCAATTTCAGCCCATCAGAAATGCGCTTGAAGTTTCGCTCCATATCAATCCCTCCCAAGTTGCTTTTTTAAGATGTTTTTGGCCCGATGCAATCTCATGGAAACGGCTGAGATGCCGATGTGTAAAAATTCTGAGATTTCCCGAAACGAGTAGCCCTCAAAGTAGTGTAGGCTCACGACGGCCCTATACTTTTCCGGCAACTCCATGACCGCATAAAATATGTCCCGATCCTCCGGCTGTATCAGCAGAACAGCCTCGTCCAAAGGAATGGCTTCGTGCTTCTTTGCTGCGGTGAGAAGGTTTTTACAATGGTTAATCGTAACCTTAGTTAGAAACGCACGCTCTTTGCCGGGATAAACTATCATGCCGCCCTCCAACAGTTTAAGAAAAACAGTCTGCACAACGTCCTCCGCTTCCTGCGGAGAGCGGAGATAACTGAGAGCAATACGATACACCATATCCGCATAACGGTCAAAAAGCTCCAGCACGGTTTCTTGCTCCATCGGCGCACCCCCTTCCGCTTCCTCTTGAGGCCTCATATATATAACAAATCAGCAGACCGAATTTGCACAAAAATTTTCAAGAAAATTATAGCACATAAAACAGTATATAACCTACAAACTGGCTCCTGTTTATGTACGCCGCCGCTATGGATTGCACCATAGCGGCGGCGTTCTCTATCATCTGCTGTCCCTGTCAACTGCCCTCCTGTGTGGCTGTGGCTGTTGCCGTTTGCCCTCGTCCTGCAACCGCCGCAGGCGTTCCCGGACGCTTCTCGGCTCTGGGGGCCGCTCTTTTACGGCGGGCCGCTGGCGCTCCTGCACCTTCCGCTCCCACTCGGCCAACTCCCGGTTATGCTGGCTGACAACGGCCTCGGCCTTGCGGTAGGTGGCTGTAAATGTCTGCACATCGGGATAACCCTCCGCCTGGACGATGGAGGGAAGCGCATCCATCCTGTGGCTGATTTCCTGCTCTGTCTGCTGTATCTGCCCAGCGATGTCTTTGCGCTCTCTGGTCTTAAAGATACCCGTGGCGGCGGCAAGCTGCTGCTTCAAGTCTGGCAGCACATCCTCCTGCAAGTATCGGATGCTCGTGGCCTCGTCCCTCACTCGTATCATCAGACCTCGCATGGCACGGAACTCTGCCATATCAATGTCCAGCGTGGGCTTCGGCGGCATTGCCCGCTGGCGGATCAGCCCTTGCAGGAAGGCCCTGGCCTTGCCCACGATGGCCCGGAACAGGTGCGGGAGCCACCCGGCCTGATGGATGGATTGCCTGACCTTCTCGTGTATCTCAGCCTGCTTGACCTCCAATATCTCCGCCTCGGATATGCCCGTCAAAAGCGCCATATCCGCCGTTCGGTTCCACTCCTGACGGGCGGCGTTGTCCGCTTTGATTTCCTCCGCCTTGGGATTGTTCCTGCCTATCTTTTTGGTGGGCAAATATACGCTCTGCGGGTCAAACACCTTTAGCTGCTGCTCCGGGTCTGAGATATAGCGGTTGATAAGGCCGGTATAGAACTCCTTGACCTCAGCCACAAAGCCCTCCTGCTTGAAGCGGGCGTCCTTAACGCTGAACATATGGCTCTCGTAGACCTCGCCCTTTTTGATGACGGTACAGCCGGGGCGTATCTGCCCATCCTCCCCGGTGATCTCCTTCTTGGTGCGGACGTGCTTCCCCACCTCGTCATAGAACATATTCCGGGTGGCGACCTTGACTACGGGTTCCGGCAACAACCGCCGCTCACTGAAAATCAGGTGGATGTGGTAGTTGGTCTTGGCCTTGTTGTGGTGTAGGCCGGACACACACTCCACGTTATACCGCTTTTGAAATTCCTCTGTGAACTTTGTCAGAACCCGCTGCGGGTCATAGCGTGTGAACTTCTCCGGCAGGGCGATGATGAACTCCCGCGCCTCGATGCACGTCCCCTCGGTGCCGCTCCGCTTGAACTCCTGCTGGTTTTCCCTTGCGAGGGAAGTCCAGAAGGCGGCATCGGCGGTATGATAGGTGGCGTACAGGTTCTCCTGTCTGGCGGGGCTGGTGATATAGGAAATACGCCCCTTGACATTGGACAGCTTCGACATCTGGATGAAGCTGTGTCGCGTCATGCCTCCGTCCTTCCTCCGGCTGTGTCAGCCGGTGCGTGGAGCGACAGCGGAGCGCAAAGGGCGGTTTAGGGCAGTCCGCCGCTGTGCGGACTGCCCTAAACCGCACCGCCGCGCCAGCGGCGGCAGCCCCCGGCAGGGCGAAATACACAGAGTACAAACCGAAGGTTTGTGCGATGGGTGTATTTCGCTCTCAAACGGCGAGGCCTTTGTGGTGGCGTTCGCTCCGCTCACGCCTTTTTGACTGGCCCTCATCACTCCACGCCCCGCACATCGTCCCTGACCAGCAGATTCCGTCCCTGGTTGACGGTCATGAACCGCTCCAGCGTGTCGCTGCGGATGATGGTCTTGCGCCCGACCTTGAGGACGGGCAGCTTTCTCCACTCCACCAGCTTCCGCATGGTGTTCCTCCCGATGCCGCTGCACTCAGCGGCTTCCTCAATCGTCATGCCCATTTTGACAGTTGCCATTGGTGTCACGCTCCTTTCAATGTACTTATTTTGCAACCCTCGCTGATTTATTATAATCAGTCTGCCATCGCCTGTCAACCTATTTTAAGTCCGTTCTATAAAACAATTTGAAAAATAGGGTTGCAAATCAAATTCACCTATGTTATACTAACACTCGAAAGGAGGCCGAGCCAATGGATAAAGACATAGCCTTTACCCCAAAGCAGGTCGGGCAGCGCATTAAGGAGCGCCGGAACGAAATCAACATCTCCATGCCGGAACTGGGCAGGCGGGTAGGGGTAAACAAGTCCACCATCCAGCGATACGAGACAGACGGGGTAGACCCCAAGCGCACCATGATTATCAACGGACTGGCGGACGCGCTTCTCACCACCCCCGAATGGCTGACAGGGTTATCCGATGAAAAGGAGTATAACTCCAAAACCCTGTGCCAGATGGATATTGAGAAGCACATAGCGGCCTATCTGGACGAACTGACAACCACCGTCCAGGGTGAACCTCACCAACAGCTTTTGACCACCTTCCTCGGTCAGATCGTAGACCTCTATTCCGTGTTCTGCGTCCACTTTGCCAGGGCGATGGCCGAGGCAGACCACATCGCCGAGGACGAGGGCTTGAAGAAGTCCCTGATGCGCTACGCCATCGAGTCTGGGGCTGTGATTGAAAAGGTCTACCGCCGGGAGATGGAAACGCCGGTGGAGGACATGAAGCGGTTCATGGACGGGCTTCTGCACATCTATGACGAGGGACGCACCAAAATGAAGATAGGCGACCTGCTTGACATGAGCAGCGAGGCCCGTGAGCGGCTGAACGGGCAGAATTGATCCGTGGCACCTTGACAACGAAAAATGCCAGTCAGTACGACTGGCTGGCGTGACATGATTGAACGCACATCATACGTCACAGTCCCGATTGCCACGGATAGAAAGGAGTAAAATTTATCTATGGCAAAAGGTTCTGTACGCAAAAAGGGCAAAAAGTGGTACTATCGCTTCTATATCGAGGACGAGAGCGGGAACCGGGTGCAAAAGGAGTACCCCGGCACCGAGAGCAAGTCCGAAACGGAAGCCCTGCTCCGCAGGGCGATGGAGGACTACGAGGAAAAGCGGTTTGTGGCGAAAGCGGAAAACATCACCGTGGGCGATATGCTGGATATGTGGGTGGAGGAAGAACTGAAGCCCGGTACATTGAGCAATGGCACAGTGATGGCTTATCAGGGGACGGTGGGCCGTATCAAGCGGCACCCCCTGGGCAAGCGGAAGCTGAAAACCGTCACCGCCGACCATCTGCAAGCCTTCATCGACTTCATGAGCTACGGCGGCGCCAATCCCGATGGAACGACCTCCCCGCCCATGAGCCGGGGCTATATGCTCCAATTCTCAGCGGTACTGCAAAACTCGTTCCGCTTCGCCGTGTTCCCTAAACGGCTTATCACGTTCAACCCTATGCAGTATGTGAAGCTGCGGGGACGGAAGCAGGAGGCGGACATCTTCTCCGAGGATATGGGGGACGCCGCTGCGGTTCCCACCATCAGCTGTGAGCAGTTCCGAGCGTTGGAGGACTTTCTGAAAGAGAAGGACAACCCGGCCTTGCTGCCCATCCAAATCGCTTATTATACCGGGCTCCGTATCGGTGAGGTCTGTGCCCTCACCTGGAAGGATATCAACCTGGACGAGCAGTATTTGACGGTGCGGCGGAGCATCCGCTACAACGGGGCAAGGCACAAGACGGAGATCGGGGCCACCAAGCGGAAGAAAGTCCGCACTGTGGATTTCTGCGACACCCTGGCGGCGATCCTCAAAGCGGCCAAGAGGGAACAAAGTAAGAACCGTCTGCGCTATGGTGAGTTCTACCGCCTCAACTACTACGCCGAGGTCAGGGAGAAAGACCGCATCTATTATGAGGTCTATACCCTGCCGAGGACGGAGGAAGCGCCGGAGGGGTACAAGGAGATTTCCTTCGTCTGTCTCCGGCCTGATGGAGCGATAGAGACACCGAGTACGGTGAGCATCATGTGCCGCAAGGCAAAGGAGAAGGTAGAGGGTTTGGCGGACTTCCATTTCCATATGCTTCGTCACACCTTCACGAGCAACCTCCTGTCCAATGGGGCGGCTCCCAAGGACGTGCAGGAACTGCTGGGGCACTCGGACGTCAGTACCACGATGAACATCTACGCCCACTCTACGAGGGAAGCGAAACGCAACTCCGCCCGACTGCTGGATAAGGTGGTCAACGGGGAGTAAAAATCTTTCCCTTGTTTCAGCCCGTAAGGGAAAAAACAAGGGAAAGTACATACGGTTTGAGGATTTGATAGGCGGAAACGCCTGATATTACAAGGTTTTTCAAGGGGAAGCACAATAAATTACGATTAAAATTATTTGCGCCGTGCGCGGTGCAAAATCTACGATGTTAAAACAGGCGGTCGCTGCGTTGGCAGCGGCCGCCTGTTTATGTTTGGGGTTTTACTTTTTACCGAATTTGGTGAAGAGTGTGACCAGTACGGTGATCAGCCCCATCACAGCGAAGATGCCGAGCATTCCCTGCCCCGTGATGAGCAGCGCGATCTCAAGATTTGTCATAGTGCGTTCCTCCTTAACCCATGAGCTGCGGCACGAGATTGAGGATCATGCCGCCTGCGAGCACCGATGCGATCTGACCGGCGACGTTCGCGCCGACGGCGTGCATCAGCAGGTGGTTGGTGCAGTCCGCCTCCTGCCCCATCTTCTGGATAACGCGCGCGGACATCGGGAAGGCCGAGATACCGGCCGCACCGACCATCGGATTCACCTTGTTCTTGCAGAAGAGGTTCAGAAGCTTTGCAAACATCACGCCCGCGATGGAGTCAAAGACGAAGGCGACAAGGCCCAGCGCCATGATGATGAGCGTTTTGAGATTGACGAACTGGTCGGCCTGCATCGAGAACGAGATCGTGATGCCGAGAAGCAGCGTGATGAGGTTGGCAAGGTCGTTCTGCGCCGTCTGGGAGAGACGCTCAAGGCAGCCGCACTCACGGAGCAGGTTGCCGAACATCAGAAAGCCCACGAGCGAGACGGACATCGGCGCGATGAAGCCCGCGATGATCGTGACCATGATGGGGAAGCAGATGCGCAGCGAACGGGAGACGTGCTTGGGGTTGTAGGGCATGTGCATCGCGCGCTCTTTTTTCGTCGTGACGAGCTTGATGGCGAACGGCTGGATGATCGGCACGAGCGCCATGTACGAGTAGGCCGCGACCGCGATGGGGCCGATATAATTAGAGTGTAAGACCTGTGAAACAAGGATCGACGTCGGGCCGTCCGCCGCGCCGATGATGCCGATGGAGGCTGCGTCCTTCAAGTCAAAGCCCAGCATGACCGCCGCGATCATTGCAAAGAAAATGCCGAACTGCGCCGCCGCGCCGAAGAGGAACATCTTCGGGTTTGAAAGCAGCGGGCCGAAGTCGATCATCGCGCCGATGCCGATGAACAGCAGCAGCGGCAGCGCCTCGCTCGCTTCGATCGTCGTTTCAAAGAGCCACTGAATGATGCCCTGACTCTCGCCCACGCCCGCGACCATCTGGTTCAGAACGCCGGACATCGGCAGGTTCACGAGGATCGCGCCGAAGCCCATCGGCAGCAGAAGCGAGGGCTCATAGTCCTTTTTGATGGCGAGATAGATGAGCAGCGCGCCCACCACATACATCACGCACTGCTGCGGTGTGACCGCGCGGATGCCGTCAAGCAAAAACTCCATGCTGTAAACACTCCTTATACTCAGTCGGTTTTGGTAGCCGGACAAAAGAAAAAAGACCTCTACCGCGGGCGCCGCCCGGGGTAAAAGTCTTGCCATTTCGCAAGCAGACCGGGGAAACTTTCCCGCGATGACGATCTGCTCAACGCCCGTGGGCGCCGGCTACTCCCTTTTTTCCGTGCTGCAAAAGGTATCACATTTTTTTTGCGCTGTCAAGCGCTCACGGGCGTATTTTGCCGTAGTTTACAAGTTTTTACTCCAAATTTACATCTTTTTCTGCCCTGAGAGCGCCGCGGTGGGGTTGACAAAGCCAAAAAAAGCCGATATATTACTACTGCATTATGAAATATGCGTGGATGAGGACAAGTAAGCCCCTCCCCCGCGGCAAAGAGAACCGCCAGTTTGGTGAAAGGCGGGACGCGGCAGGGCTGAATATCACCTCGGAGCAGCCGGACTGAACTTTAAGTAAGGCCGGACGGGTGCGACCGTTATATCGCAGCATTTGAGCGGCTGTGCAAGACACAGCAAGAAGAGTGGTACCGCAGAGGTCAGCGCCTTTGTCTCTTTATGGGGACAGGGCGCGTATTTTTTTAGTAAAGAGGGGATTTCATCCCCCCTTTAGAGTCCCCCGCACCAGTGACACAAGTCACTGGCGTCGCCGCCCAAGGCGGCTGGGTCAAGGAATTTTTGCCACGCACATGTCGCGGCAAAAATCAGATAAGTGATCTGAAAATTTATATAAACGAAGGAGACGCAACATGGATTACAAAACGACGCTGAATATGCCGAAGTCCGGCTTCCCGATGCGCGCGGGGCTTCCCAAGCGCGAGCCTGAGATGCTCAAGCATTGGGAGGAAATGGACCTCTACAACCTCATGCTCAAAAAGAACGAGGGCAAGCCCCGCTTCGCCCTGCACGATGGCCCTCCGTTCTCCAACGGCGGATTGCACATGGGTCACGCGCTCAACAAGTCCTTGAAGGACTTCATCACCCGTTCCTACGCGATGCGCGGCTACTACACGCCCTATATCCCCGGCTGGGACAACCACGGCATGCCCATCGAGAGCGCCATCATCAAGCAGAACAAGCTCAACCACAAGGCCATGCCCGTTTCCGAGTTCCGCTCCGCCTGCCACGAGTTCGCCCAGCACTATATCGACGTGCAGATGGAGGGCTTCAAGCGCATCGGTGTGCTGGGCGACTGGGAGCACCCCTACAAGACCATGGACCCCGGCTTTGAGGCTGAGGAGGTCAAGGTCTTCGGCGAGATGTACAAGAAGGGCTACATCTACAAGGGCCTCAAGCCCGTGTACTGGTGCTATCACGACGAGACGGCGCTGGCCGAGGCGGAGATCGAATATCAGGACGACCCCTGCACGACCGTGTACGTCAAGTTCCCGATGAACGACGATCTCGGCAAGCTCAGTCACCTCGACAAGAGCAAGCTCAATTTCGTCATTTGGACGACCACGATCTGGACGCTGCCCGGCAACCTTGCCATCGCCCTGCACCCCGACGAGAGTTACGCCGTCGTGAAGAATGAGGACAACGGCGAGATGTACATCGTCGCCGAGGCGCTCGTGGAGAAGGTCATGGCCGTCGGCAAGGTCGAGCACTACTCGATCGTCGAGACCCACCCCGGTAACTTCTATGAGAATATGCTCGCCCAGCACCCGTTCCTGCCCAAGACGAGCCGCCTGGTGCTGGCCGATTACGTCACGATGGATTCCGGTACGGGCTGCGTCCACACCGCGCCCGGCTTCGGCGCGGACGACTATCAGACCTGCCGCCGCTACGGCATGGACATGGTCGTGCCCGTCAACGATCAGGGCCGCCACACCGACTATGCCGGCAAGTATGAGGGCATGCTCGTCGAGGAGTCCAACCCCGTGATCCTGAACGACATGAAGGAAGCCGGCACGCTCTTCGCTTCCGAGGAGATCGTGCATAGCTATCCGCACTGCTGGCGCTGCAAGAAGCCCATCATCTTCCGCGCCACCCCGCAGTGGTTCTGCTCCGTCGATTCCTTTAAGGACGAGGCCTGCGCCGCGTGCGACGATGTGCGCTGGGTCCCCGGCTGGGGCATCGACCGCATGAAGAGCATGATCCGGGAGCGCGCCGACTGGTGCATCTCCCGTCAGCGCCGCTGGGGTCTGCCCATCCCCGTGTTCTACTGCAAGGACTGCGGCAAGCCCATCTGCACCGACGAGACCATCAAGGCCGTCTCTGACCTCTTTGCCGAAAAGGGCTCCAACGCCTGGTTCGATATGGACGCCGCCGACATCCTGCCCAAGGGCTTCGCCTGCCCGCACTGCGGCAAGAACGCCGGCTTCACCAAGGAGGAGGACACGCTCGACGGCTGGTTCGACTCCGGCTCCACGCACTTCGCCTCCATGAAGAAGGATCAGGGCTTCTGGCCCGCCACGATGTACCTCGAGGGCCTCGACCAGTACCGCGGCTGGTTCCAGTCCTCGCTGCTGACCGCTGTCGGCGCCTTCGGCCAGGGCGCGCCCTTTAAGGAGTGCGTCACCCACGGCTGGACGGTCGACGGCGAGGGTAAGGCCATGCACAAGAGCCTCGGCAACGGCGTCGATCCCGCGGACATCTTCAACGAGAACGGCGCGGACATCCTGCGTCTGTGGGCCGCCAGCGCCGACTATCACGCGGACGTTCGCTGCTCGAAGGAGATCTTCAAGCAGCTCAGCCAGAACTACCTCAAGTTCCGCAACACCTGCAAGTTCATGCTCGACAACCTTGTCGACTTCGACCCCGAAAAGCTCACCAAGCCCGAGGATATGCCGGTGCTCGACCGCTGGCTCATCACCAAGCTCAACGAGCTCATCGAGAAGGCCGAGCAGTCTTACTGCGACTATGAGTTCCACATCATCACCCACGCGGTGAATGATTTCTGCGTCAACACGCTCTCGAGCTTCTATCTCGATATCGTGAAGGACCGCCTGTACTGCGAGGGCGCGGAGAGCGCCACCCGCCGCAGCGCGCAGACCGCCCTGTACCTCACGCTCCACACGCTTTCCAAGCTCTTTGCGCCCATCCTCGCCTTCACCTGCGATGAGATCTGGCTCGCCATGCCGCACACCGCGGCGGACGACGCGCGCAACGTGGTGCTCAACGAGATGAACAAGCCCTTCACCGCCTACGCCCTCGACAGCGAGACCATGGCGCGCTGGGAGCACATCATCGCGGTGCGCACCGTCGTCAACGGCGCGCTCGAAGAGGCACGCGCGGCCAAGGTCATCGGCAAGAGCCTGGAGGCCGACGTGCACCTGACCGTGCCCGAGAGCGACCGCTTCTTCGCCGACGAGAGCCCTGAGGCGCTGGCCGACATCTTCATCGTTTCCAAGGTGGAGCTGGCCATCGGCGACGCGCTCGCCGTCAAGGTCGATAACGCCGCCGGCACGAAGTGCCCGCGCTGCTGGAAGCACTCGCTCGAGGCAAACGCCGAGGGTCTCTGCCCCCGCTGCGCCGAGGTCGTCAAGCACCTGCACCTGACCAAGCTTCTGTAAAAACCGCTGCGGGCGGCCAGATGGCCGCCCGCGCCATGTTTTTCATCCGTTTCCACCCCACCTGCATGATTTCAGAAAGGAACCCGACCCATGCACTTTGACACCAAAAAGCTCACCCGCTGCGCGCTCATCGCGGCCATCTACGTCGCGCTGACGATGCTCTCCAACGCCCTGAACCTTGCCTACGGCCCCATTCAGCTCCGCTTTTCCGAAGCGATGACGGTGCTGCCGTTTCTGATGCCCGAGGCAGCTGGGGCCTTTTTATCGGCTGCGTGCTCTCCAACGTTTTAAGCCCCTACGGCCCGCTCGACATGATCGTCGGCTCGGCGGCCACGCTGCTCGCAGCGCTCCTCACCGCCCGCTGCCGCAATAAGTGGACCGCGGCGCTGCCGCCCGTGCTCTGCAACGCCATCCTCATCGGCGCGCTCATCGCTTGGGAGGAAGCAGGCGTCGGCAACGGCTTCCCGCCCGCGTTCTTCTATAACGCCCTCACCGTCGGCCCCGGCGAAGCGGTCGCCTGCTATGTCCTCGGCATCCCCCTCCTCGGCGTGATGCAGAAGCACCTCAAGCTCAACTGAGTCAAAAAAGAGGACTTCCGAACGGAAGTCCTCTTTTTTATTTAAGAAAGCACCAAAAAGCGTCGCAGACTTTGCGCCGCGCACGGCGCAAATAATTTCAATCGTAAATTCCAACGACATGTGCGTTGGAATTTACACTTCTCAGGCCGCAAACGTGCGCGCCTACGGCGCGTGCGCTGCCGCGGACTGCAACGCTCCTACTCAAAAAAGCGGCCCTTTAGGCCACTTTTTTGAAGGCGTTAGCCTTCGTACGCGTGGTTGCTCTCAATATAGATCCCGCGGCTGTTCGACCAGCCGACGTTGAAGTTCAGCACCTTGCCGAGGTCGCGCAGCTTGTAGTACGTGTAGCCGCCGCCCTGATCGTCGGTCAGCAGGATCGCCGTGAAGGGAATGCTCTCGCCATAGATCACGGTTTTGGCGTCGGCCTTCTGGTAGCGGCGGTCGCCGGAAAACGGCGCCTGCATCTCCGTTCCGTTTGGCTTATAGGCTTCATCCGGTACGATAATGACATTGCCGTCCCAGTCCACGCCGAACTGCGCGTTCGTACCGTTTAAGAGAGACGCAATATCGCGCAGGCGGACATAATTCGTCTCGCCGCCGTTGCTGCCGGGCAGCGCGTAGGTCTGGAGCGTGACGTCGCGGCCGTCGAGCTCGATGGTCTGGCGGCGCATATAGGCCGTGCCGCTCGCAGGAATGCTCTCCTGTGTCACAGTGCCGAGCTGGCGCTGGTGCAGGCTCTCGGTTTCAGAGGTCGTAAAGCGGTACGTGCCCGCATTCAGCGTGAGGTAGTCGACCGTGACAACGTTTTCCTCCACCGTGATGCCGGCAGCGGCGTTGTAGCCCACAAGCGCTGCGGGGAAAGCGAAGCGGTAGGTCATCACCATGTCCTCAAGCAGCGCGTTGATCTGTGCGTCAGAGTAGTCGGGCAGCCGCTTGGCAAGCTCTGTCTTGATCGCGCTGCGGCGGTCGGTCTGGGTGTTCTGCACCGTCAGCGTCAGCCCGCCGTCAGATGCAACGGAAAGCGTGACCGTGCCGGGCGTGGCGGCCTTGCTCACCTCGGCGATCTCCGCGGAGACCTCGGCAAAGATCGCATTGAACTCATCAGCGTTGGCAAACGACTCGCTCGCCTGGTCGCCGTAGTAGCCGTGGCCATCGTAGCGAAAGTAGGAAAAGCCGTTCTGGGTCATCTCGGCGCGCATATTCATCGCGTTGACCATTTCCTCGGAGAAGCCGAATTTGGCCTCGACCGTGCCGCTGCCGTCAAATTGAAATGTTGTATCGGCGACCTGGCACATGCAGCCGCTCAAAAGGACGGTCAGCATGCTCACTACCAGCGCCGCGGCGAAAAACTTTTTCATGGTGTATCGCTCCTTTGGTAAACTCTACCGACAATTTTACACGAATTTCCGCCCGATTGCAAGCAATGCGGCCGTCTTTACACTGGAAAAACATGGAAAATCTGATTTTTTCGCGCAAAGGGGGCGGTATTTTTGAAAAATTGCTTGACTTTACGGAAAAGTTTTATATAATAGTAGAGCTTGTAATATGCATTGCAAGCAAATCCTTGCTCACATCAACGCATGTGGGCCATCAGTCCAAAAGGAGGTGCAACCAAGAATGGCTAAGATTTCCGCAAACTATGAGGTCGTCTTCATCATGGACGGCAGACTGCCCGAAGAGCAGGTCGCCGCTCTGACCGAAAAGTTCAAGACCCTCGTGGAGCAGAACAGCACGGCTATGGAGGTTGAGGAGTGGGGCAAGCGCAAGCTGGCCTACGCCATCAACTACATCACCGAAGGCTACTATGTTCTGATCTCCTTCACCAGCGCGCCCGATTTCCCCAAGGAATTGGACCGTATCCTCGGCATTACCGATGGTATCATCCGCTCCATGATCGTCTGCAAGGGCGAATAAGGAGGGCAGCGCTATGTTGAACCGTATCGTCATCATGGGTCGACTTACCCGTGATCCCGAGCTGCGCCGCACGCAGAACGGCACGGCGGTGACGTCCTTCTCCGTCGCGGTCGACCGCGACTTCAAGAGCCGCGAGAGCGGCGAGAAGGCCACCGATTTCATCGACGTAGTCGCTTGGCGCCAGACCGCTGAATTTGTCTGCCAGTATTTCACCAAGGGCCGCATGGCCGTGGTCGAGGGCAGATTACAGATCCGCGACTGGAAAGACAAGGATGGCAACAACCGCCGCAGTGCGGAAGTGGTTGCCGACAACATTTATTTCGGCGACAGCAAGCGCGACAGCCAGCCGGGCGGCGACTATGCGCCCCCCGCCTACGGCTCCCCGCTGAGAGCTACACCGCTCCTGCGAGCGGCGGCTTTGCCGAAATTGAAGAGGACGGCGAACTGCCGTTCTAATGTGGGTACGAAAGCCCCAATTCTGATAAGGAGGAATCATCCATGGCTATGGAACGCGAAAACAGAGCCCCTCGCGCCGGCGGCCCGAACCGCAAGCGCAAAAAGGTGTGCCAGTTCTGCGTTGACAAGTGCGAGTATATCGACTATAAGGACGCCGCCAAGCTGCGCCGCTTCATCTCCGAGCGTTCGAAGATCCTGCCCCGCAGAACCACCGGTACCTGCGCGATGCATCAGCGTCAGCTGACCGAGGCCATCAAGCGCGCCCGTCAGATCGCTCTGCTCCCCTTCGTCACCGAATAAGGAACAACGCTTTGAAAAGAGCTGTCCGAAAGGACAGCTCTTTTTTTGCGACCACACTGGGCGCGTGTGCTTTTTCGCGCTTGTGCGAAAAAACCAAAAATTTTCACAGCTTTTGCAAAGCTGCCAACTTGCGGTTTTTGTAATCCGCGTCCCCCGTCACCTCGCGGAGCACGGTGATCTCCTCCGGCAGCGCGGCACTGTTTTGCCCGTACTGGAACAGCACGGCCCTTTCCGCGCTGAAGGGGTACACGTCGATCTCGCAGCGGCGGTCGGCGAAGACGAAACGATACTTTGTCTTGCGCACGGGCGAGAGCGCCGTGTCGCGCTCTAAGAGGTATTTTTCATACTGCTTTTGCGAGATGGGGCGCTCGGTGTCCCATTTTTCGCCGTTTTCCATGCGATGCTTTTCGGTGTAGAAGTACAGCGTCTCCGCGCCGCTTTTCTGCATGCGCACGCGGCGCTCGATGTTCGGGTTCGTCAGCGCAAGGTAGGTCTGCGTCATGTCGATGGCCGCGGCGCGGTATTTGTGGGAAAACGCCGCCATGTCGGGCATGGCGATAAGGTACTTGCGCTTTTGCGCCATCGGCTCCACCTCGCCCACGGCGCGGTAGATCTCGCGCAGGGCGCGCTCGATCTTGCGGTTGAAGTTCGCGTCGTTGTCGATGATGCGCAGATTCGGGTGCGCGCTCCACGCACGCAGTGTGCGGTCGTCCATCTCGCGCGCGAATTCGATGGATTCCGTGCGCGCGTTGTTGCCGAGGTCATAGGCGAACTCCGCGCCCTTGGCGCAGGTGATGAGATGGAGCACCATGTCGTAATTGGCGAGCACACGCTCTTCGGTGCGGCCGTCAAAGCGGGCGATGACCTGCGCGAACTCCTCATCCGACACGTAGGCCTTGTCGTCCATCAGCGCGCGGTCGTAGAGAATGAGAATATTGTCCTCCGGCACGAGCTGCGCAGCGTCCAGTGCGAGCTTTTCCTTGTGGATCTGATCGCCGACGACAAAGTCCTGAAATTGCAGCATTGACATACAGTTGTCAAAGGGCTTGATGCCAAAGCCCGAAATGAGCTCAGTTGCCGTCTCGGGGATGGTGATGACGCGCCAGCCGTCCTCCTGCTTGAATTCCTTGAGCACACGGCTCACGAGCGTGGTTTTGCCCGCCGCGGGGCCGCCCGTGAGGACGATCTTTGTGATGCGCTTTGCCATAGTTACGCTTCCTTTCCGTGCAGAAGATAGTCGCCGAACGCTTCGACGGTCTTAAAGTACAGGTCGCAGTTTTGACGCATGAACGCCTCGATCTCTGGGATGTCGTTCGACCAGCCCGCGGCGGCGAAGCGCACATTCGCGGCCTTTGCCATGTCATATCCGGGCTTTAAGTCGTCGAGCACGAGCATCTGCTCGGCGGTGAAGCCGAGCTTTTCCATGATATCATAGAGCGCGTGCGGCTGGGGCTTGCGCCGGTCCTTTGGCACCTCCCAGCCGTAGACGAGCTTCGGCTCGGGGAGCTTATTTTCGCGGTAGTCGCGCAGAATGTTCGGCGAGAGCGAGTGCGACACGACGCAGATCGTGCCGCCCGCGTGCACGTAGTCCCACAGAATATCGCGCATCCCGTCGTAAACCTGCGGCACGTGGTGCTGCACATATTCGTGCCAGTAGGCCTGCTCGTGCTTCATATCCTCCTCGGTCATGCCGACCTCGCCGTGGAAAAAGTCATAGACGCCGGGGTCAAAGTTTTTGAGGACGTATTCCTCCAGCGTGTAGCGCTTCGCCTTGGGGAAAAACTTCGCCGTATACTCGGCAAAGCAGGGATAGTGTACCGTCGCGGTGGAGTTGACCACGGTGTCGTCGTGATCGAGCACAAGGCAGGGGTAGGTCATAAAAGGGACTCCTTTTTGATACTTTTTATAAAAGTATAGCATATTAAGTGTCCGCCCTGCAAGGGCGGGAAAAGCAGCGCCGAAGGCGCTTCGTCTTTATTCCCTGCACCGTGGGAACGGGGGGACCATTCTCTCACGTGAGAGAATGGCCCTTTGAGATCCCCCAAGAGAACACAAGGGGCTCTGCCCCTTGACCCCGCCATTGCAAACGAGCAGCTCGAAGAGCTGCGCAGCCTGCGGAATCAGGTGCGGTGTACATGGCTTCGCCATGAGCCCCTGCGAATCGCCACCGATTGCAGCCGCGCCTTACTACCGTGAGGCGCGTGTGACGTTCCCTCGGCGGCAGACTGCGTACCGAATGCGGCATTGCTGCGCTCGCCGCATTGATTAGCACTCTGGTAGACGGAAATTAGTTTGCACTCCTACAAGATGAGCAGAGCGGCAGCGGATAGTAGGAGCAAGTCAAATCGTATAGCAATGCTAACGCGGCAAAGCCGCGCGCAGGCAGCTGCATTCCGGAGGCTCAAAGATTGTTCAAGCTCCAAACTGCCAATCTAAACCTTTCTCTTGGGGGGATCTAAAGGGGCCATTCTCTTTTGTGAAAGAGAATGGCCTTTGCCCCCCTGCCGCCCGCAGGCGGCATATCCCTCCGCGCCGTGCGCGGAAAGTAGTGCACCCCTTTGCGGCGCGCAAAAAAAAGAGCTGCCCTTTCGGACGGCTCTTTTTCATTCCGCTGCGTGGGACGCATCCAGCGGCTTGACATATTTCTTATAGCAATACAAAAAGTATGCGATCTCCGCCGCGCCCGTGAGTACCCACGAGAACGGATAGAGCATATAGAGCGAGCGGATCGTATGGAAGTGGGCGAACACGGTGTAGATCCACGCCACGCGGAACACGCACGAGCCGAGGAACACGAAGATCATCGGCACGAGGCCCTTTCCAAGGCCGCGCGAGGCGGCGGTGGTGCAGTCCATCGTGGCCGAGATCGGGAACGAGAAGCACATGACCCAGATGCGCGCGAGGCCCGCCTCGATGACGTCGGATTCCGACGTGAAGAGCGAGAGAAACTGGTGCCCGAACAGCAGGAACAGCCCGCCGAGCACCGCTGCGGCTACTGCGGAATAGCAGAGCGTCAGCAGGTAGCTCTTGAGCACGCGGCGCGATTTGCCCGCGCCGTAGTTCTGCCCGACAAAGCTCGAGCAGGCGATGTAAAACGCGTTCATCACGGAGTAGACGAGGTTATCCACATTGCCCGCCGCGGAGTTGCCCTCGACGACGACGGTGCTGAACGAATTGATGCCCGCCTGAATGAAGAGGTTGGCGACCGAGAAGATGGCGTTCTGCAAACCTGCCGGCACGCCGACAGACAGCGCGTGGATGGCCTTGTCCTTGTGGAAGCGGATCTCTTTTAAGCTGAGACTGTAGATCTCCTTGCTGCGCATGAGCGAGCGGACGATGAGCCCCGCGGACACGCACTGCGAGAGCATGCTCGCGAGCGCGACGCCGTCGGTCGACATCCCGAGCCCGATGACGAACACAAGGTCGAGGATGACATTGAGCACGCCCGCGGTGGAAAGGTAGATGAGCGGCGTTTTCGTGTCGCCGATGGCGCTCAAAACGCCGCTGCCGTAGTTGTAGAGCGCGGCGGCGGGCATGCCGAGGAAGTAAATGCGCAGGTAGAGCTCGGCGCCGTCGATCAGATCGTCGCGCGTGTTCAGAAGCTCGAGCAGCGGGCGGGCAAAGATAAGGCCCAGCGCCAGCATCAAAAAGCCCGCGATCAGGCAGACAAGGAACGACGTGTGGACGGACTCGCGCACATTCTTTTCGTTGCGCGCGCCGAAGTGCGTGGCGACGAGCACGTTGGCGCCGCTGCCAAGACCCATCAGAAAGCCCGTGAACAGGAAAATGAGCGTTGTGGTCGAGCCGACCGAGCCCATGGCGGCAGAGCTGGAAAAACGCCCGACAACAGCAAGGTCGACCATGCTGAAGAGCATCTGCAAAAGGTTGGTAAACATCAGCGGCAGGGAGAAGCCGATGATCTGGCGGCCAAGGCTGCCCTGCGTCATATCGAGCGTGGCGGAACGCGCCATAAAATATCCCTCTCTCTCATTCTCTATTCAGAGTCCTATCCTTATAGCACACTTTTCCCCGCTTTGCAAGCGGGAAGGGTGCGGCGCGCAAAAAATAACGAAAAACAGCGGAAATTTTTTCAAAAAAGCCGCAAACTGCGCGCAAAAACGCTTGCATTCCGCAGCTTTGTGTGATAGTATGCTTGTGTTATGGATGCAGGAAACGCAGAGTGGACCGTTTGGCCCGCTCTTTCTTTTGCAAATTTCGGAAAAAACACGGATTGCGAGGGATACAATGAAGAAAGTGACAGAGACCGTGCGCGAACTGGCGCTCCCCGTCGTCGAGGAGCAGGGCTGCAAGCTGTGGGATGTGGAATACGTCCGCGAGGCCGGGCAGTGGTACCTGCGCATCTACATTGACAAGGACGGCGGCGTGAATATTCTCGACTGCGAGGCCATCTCCCGCGCGCTGAGCGATATTCTGGACGAGGCCGACCCCATCGAGTCGAGCTATATTTTCGAGGTGGCGTCCGCCGGCGCGGAGCGCCCGCTCAAGCGTCCGGGCGACTTTGCGCAGTTCATGGGCTCGCCCGTGCTTTTAAAGACCTATAAGCCCGTTGACGGGCGCAAGGAATTTTCCGGTGACCTCGCGGGCTACGACAACGGTGCGGTCACGCTTCGCATCGGCGAAGAGGAAAAGCGCTTTGAAAAGGACGCGGTCGCGCTCGTGCGCCTGCGCTGCGACTTTTAACCAAAAAGAATACCAATTACTTTGATTATACAGAATAAGGAGCAGACCCATGAAATGTGATGAAATCTTCGCAGCACTTGCGATGCTGGAAAAGGAACGCGGCATTTCCCAGACCTTTATGATGGATAAGATCGTTCAGGCGCTCACCACCGCCTACAAGCGCGACCACGAAGGCGTGGAAAACGTCGTGGTCGATGTGGACGAGGGCAAGCGCGAGCTCAAGATGTTCGTGCAGAAGGAAGTCGTGGATGAGGTCGAGAACCCCGGCACGCAGATGAGCCTCGATGACGCGAAGGCCATCTCCGCCAAGTACAATGTCGGCGATATCGTCAACATTCCCGTCGACAACATCGAATTCGGCCGCATCGCCGCGGGCAACGGCAAGCAGGTCATCATCCAAGGCCTGCGCGAAGCCGAGAGCGGCATGGTCTACGACGAATACAACTCCAAGCAGCATGAAATTCTCACCGGTGTCGTCACGCGCATCGATCCCCGCACGGGCAATGCGTCCCTTCGCATCGGCACCGGCGCGGAAGCGACAGACGCCATTCTTCTCGCCGGCGAGCAGGTCAAGGGTGAGACGCTCATCGAGGGTCAGCGCATCAAGGTCTACCTTGTCGACGTGCGCCGCCAGTCCCGCGGCCCGCAGGTCGTGATCTCCCGCACGCATCCGGGTCTCGTCAAGCGCCTTTTCGAGCTTGAAGTGCCCGAGATTTACGACGGCACGGTCGAAATTCGCTCCATCGCCCGCGAGGCGGGCTCCCGCACGAAGATGGCGGTGTGGAGCAACGACGAGAACGTTGATCCCATCGGCGCCTGCGTCGGCCCCCACGGCCAGCGCGTGAACAGTATCGTTGACGAGCTGCGCGGCGAGAAGATCGACATCATCAAATACAGCGACGACCCCGCGGAGTACATCGCCGCGGCGCTCGCTCCGGCGGACGTGATCAGCGTGCGCCTTGCCGAAGAGGGCAAGGCCTGCCGCGTCATCGTGCCCGACGATCAGCTTTCCCTTGCCATCGGCAAGGAGGGCCAGAACGCGCGCCTTGCCGCGCGCCTCGTCGGCTACAAGATCGACATCAAGCCCGAGAGCTATCAGGAAGAAGAATAAACATAAGGAGGGCGGCTCATGCAGAAAGTGAAGAAGATCCCGCAGCGCCAGTGCGTGGGCTGCCGCGAGATGAAAGACAAACGCGCGCTCATCCGCGCCGTCAAATCGCCGCAGGGCGAGGTGTCGCTCGACTTTACGGGCAAAAAGCCCGGGCGCGGCGCTTACGTCTGCCCGAACAGCGAATGCCTCAAGCGGGCGCGCAAATCCCGCGCGCTCGAGCGCGCGCTGGACACGGCCATCCCCGAGAGCGTCTATGAAGAAATGGAAAAGGAGATGGCAAACGGTGGATAAACTGCTCAATCTGATCGGCCTTGCCAAAAAGGCCGGAAAGCTGGAGGTCGGTGAAGAGCCCGTCGGCGCGGCGGCACGAAGCAAGCACGCGCGGCTCATCCTCATCGCCTCGGATGCGGCGGACAACACGCGCCGCCGCGCGCTCCACTTCGGCGAGGCGGGCGAGTGCATCTGCCTTGAGATCCCGCCGACGAAGGAGGACCTCGGCAGAGCGCTGGGGCGCACATCCTGCGCGCTGCTGGCGCTGACGGACATCGGCTTTGCCGAGGCCGTCGCGAAAAAGCTGGCGGAGAGTGACGAAGCGCACTACGGCGAGGCGGCCAAGCGCCTGACGATCAAGGCGGCCCGCGCCGCCGAGCGGAGGAAAGAGCTCAAGCAGCACGAAAAAAATGTGCGCACCGGCAAGAAAAAGCCGCATCAGGAAGAACCACAGCCCGCTCCCGCCGCAAAGGCCAAGAGCGCGGAAAAGAGCGAGAGCAAGCGCCCGAGAGGCGCGGTCAAGCACGGACGCACGCGCGCCGAGAGAGAAAGGCGCACCGCGCCGCGGAAAAGCAGCGCGCGGCAAGGCGCTTTGCCCATTCCCGCCCCGTGAAGAAGGGCAAGGGCAGCATCAAGAAAGACAGTAAGCAGAGATCACAACACACGGAGGTGCAATAATTTGGCTACTACAATGAACAAGAACAAGGTATCCGATATGGCAAAGGACTTCGGCCTTACGTCGAAGGACATTCTGTCCGTTCTGAGTGCCTATGAAGACGGGAGCAAGAAGCCTTCGCAGGTGTTGTCGGCCGATGAGATCAACCTGATCTTCGAACATCTGACGCAGAAGAATCAGGTGAAGATCGAGTCGATCTATGCCGAGTCCGCTCCCCAGAAAAAACCCGAGCCCAAGGCTGCCCCCGCCCCCGCGCAGAACCAGCCGAAGGCGAATAATGCCCAGAACCAGCCGAGAAATAACAATGGCAATAACGGCGGCAGCCGTCCCCAGCCCCAGCAGGGCCAGCAGGGCAAGCCCGCCCAGCCGCAGCAGAACACCCAGCCGGTGCAGCAGCAGAGCAAGTCCACCGCCACGCAGCATCCCACGACGCGCGTGCCGGAAAAGAAGATCGTCGACACCCGCAAGGTCACGAACGTCAACCTTGACAAGTACGACGAAAAGCTGCAGGACATGGCCGAGCGCTCCGGTGACCGCCGCGACTTGGAGCGCGGCAGCAAGGAAAAGTTCCGCAACAACAGAAACCGCAACAACCGTCAGCAGCCGTTCTCCGGCAAGCGCAAGCAGGAGGAGGCCGAGAAGATGCGCCGCCTGCAGCTTGAGATCGCGAAGAAGACGCCGCTGACCGTCAAAATTCCCGACGAGATCTCCGTCGGCGAGCTGGCCTCCCGCATGAAGAAGACGGGTGCCGAGGTCGTCAAGTGCCTGATGAAAAACGGCGTGATGGCGTCCCTTTCCCAGATGATCGACTTCGACACCGCGTCCTTTGTCGCTGAAGAGCTCGGCTGCAAGGTCGAGAAGGAAGTCGTCGTGACGATCGAGGAAAAGCTCATCGACGATCACAAGGACAGCGCCGACGAGCTCCAGCCCCGCGCGCCGGTCGTCGTCGTCATGGGTCACGTCGACCACGGCAAGACGAGCCTTCTCGACTATATTCGCAATGCCCACGTTGCCTCCGGCGAGGCGGGCGGCATCACCCAGCACATCGGTGCCTATCAGGTGCAGATCAAAGGCAAGCCCATCACCTTCCTCGATACCCCGGGCCACGAGGCGTTCACCTCCATGCGTGCCCGCGGCGCGATGATCACGGATATCGCCATCCTCGTCGTTGCGGCGGAGGACGGCATCAAGCCGCAGACCATCGAGTCCATCAACCACGCCAAGGCCGCCGAAATTCCCATCATCGTCGCCATCAACAAGATGGATAAGCCCGACGCCAACCCCGAGCGCATCAAGCAGCAGCTCACCGAGTACGGCCTTGTTGCCGAAGACTGGGGCGGTGACACCATTGTCTGCCCCATCTCCGCCAAGACCGGCATGGGCATCGACAACCTGCTCGAAATGGTCGCGCTGACCGCCGAGGTCGCCGAGCTCAAGGCCAACCCCAACCGTGCCGCGTCCGGTGCTGTGGTCGAGGCGCGCCTTGACAAGGGCCGCGGCCCGATCGCAACGCTGCTCGTCCAGAACGGCACGCTCCATCAGGGCGACATCATCATTGCCGGCACGGCCGTCGGCCGCGTGCGCGCGATGATGAGCGACAAGGGCCAGAAGCTCACCACCGCGGGCCCCAGCGTGCCTGTGGAGATCACGGGCCTTGGCGAAGTGCCCGAGGCCGGCGCACACTTCAACGCCGTCGCCGACGAGCGCCTTGCCCGCGAGCTCGTGGAGCAGCGCAAGGAAGAGGAAAAGCGCAAGGCCAACGCCCCCATCACGAAGGTCTCGCTCGAGGACCTGTTCAGCCAGATCCAGGCGGGCGAAATGAAGAACCTCAACATCATTGTCAAGGCGGACGTCATGGGCTCGGTCGAGGCTGTCAAGACGTCGCTTGAGAAGATCTCCAACGACGAGGTCCGCGTGCGCGTCATCCACGGCGCGGTCGGCGCGATCAACGAGAGCGACGTCATGCTCGCGGCCACGTCCAACGCTATCATCGTCGGCTTCAACGTCCGTCCGGACGCCGCGGCGCGCGACAGCGCGGCCCGCAACCATGTCGACATGCGCATGTACCGCGTCATTTACGATGCCATCGACGAGATCGAGGCCGCTATGAAGGGTATGCTCGCGCCGAAGTTCCGCGAGGCCATCATCGGCCACGCCGAAATTCGCCAGACCTACAAAGTCTCGTCCGTCGGCACCGTCGCGGGCTGCTATGTCACCGACGGCAAGATCCAGCGTGCGTGCGACGTGCGTATCGTGCGCGACGGCATCGTCGTCCACGAGGGTCACCTCGCCTCGCTCCAGCGCTTCAAGGACTCCGTCAAGGAAGTCGCGCAGGGCTACGAGTGCGGCCTGAGCTTCGAAAAGTACAACGACATCAAGGTCGGCGATATCGTTGAAGCGTACGTTATGGAACAGATCGAACAGTAAGACTTCAAAAATCCGCGAAGCGAATTTTTGAGTAGGATTCAGGCTGCGGCAGCGCACTCGCTGCGCTCGCACGTTTGCAGCCTGTAAAGTGTATTTCTGACGCACAGGTCGTCAGAAATACAGATCAAGATTTTTGCGCCGTGCGCGGCGCAATGTTTAGAAGCCTTAAGGTAGGGGCGGGCGTTCGCCCGCCCCTGCTTTTTTCAAAGGAGGAATAAAAATGGCAAGCAATCGCATTGGACGCATCAATGAAGAGATCCAGCGCGAGCTCAGCTCGCTCTTCCGCACGCTCAAGGACCCGCGCGTCCAGAGCGGCATGGTGACCATTACCCATGTGGACACGACGAGCGACCTGCGCTATTCGCGCATTTACGTGAGCGTTCTCGAAAAGTCGCTCGAAAAGGACGTCATTCGCGGTCTCAAGAGCGCAGCGGGCTATCTCCGGCGCGAGCTGGGCGCGAGCATGTCGCTGCGCTACACGCCGGAGCTGCAGTTCATCGCGGACGATTCCATCGAATACGGCGCGCACATCTTAGAGATGCTGCGCGACCCGCGCGTGGTGAAGCCCGCGAACCCCGAAAACGAAACACTGAACACGGAGGATGAGCAGGAATGACCGTTTCCGAAGTCGCGGCATACCTCCGCGCGCACGACAAGTACCTCATTCTCACCCATCGCCGTCCGGACGGCGACACGCTCGGCTGCGCTGCGGCGCTGTGCGCCATGCTGCGCCAGATGGGCAAGACCGCGGGCATCCTCTATAACCGCGAGACGACCGAGCACTTCGAGCAGTACGTCGAGCAGTATTGGGTCGCGGACGATTTTGACTATGAGACGGTCGTCTCCGTCGACCTCGCCGCGCTGAGCCTGTTCCCCGACAATGCCGAGATGTTCAAAACGCGCGTCGACCTCGCCATCGACCATCACCCGAGCTACGAGGGCTTCGGCAAGGAGAGCTGTGTGCATCCCGAGTGCGCCGCCTGCGGCGAAATTCTGTGCGAGCTCGCGCAGGAATTAGGACAGCTCACACCCGAAGTCGCGCTGCCGCTCTATGTCGCCGTGTCGACCGACACGGGCTGCTTTGTTTACTCCAACGTCACGGCGAACACGCACCGCGTGGCCGCGGCGCTGATGGAGACGGGCATCGACTATAAAGCCGCCAACAAGCTGCACTTCCGCACAAAGAGCAAAAAGCGCCTGGCGCTTGAGGGAGAGCTGCTGCGCACGATGGAATTCTACGATGAGGACCGCGTCGTCATCGTCGCCGTGCCGCAGTCCTTACAAAAGAGCATGGCGCTTTCTGAGGCCGACATGGAAGACCTTGCGTCCCTCGGCGGCTTGGTCGAGGGCACGGACTGCGCTGTGACGATGAAGGAAACGAAGGACGGCGCGTGGAAGGTCAGCGTGCGCACAGGCGCGCGTGTCAACGCGACGCTCGCCTGCTCGTTCCTCGGCGGCGGCGGACACCGCGCGGCGTCCGGCTGCCTCATTGAGCACGCGGACTATGAGACCGCGCGCACCATGATCCTGAACGCCATCGCCGAAGCGGTGGCGGAAGAGGCATGAGCACGATCCGCAAGGCAGCGCGTGCCGATTTGGACGCGGTGTGCCGCATTTACGACCAGATCCACACGGCAGAGGAGCGCGGCGAGGCCACGATCGGCTGGCAGCGCGGCGTGTATCCCGAGCGCGAGACGGCGGAGGCCGCGCTTGCGCGCGGCGACCTTTTCGTGCAGGAGCAGAACGGTGAGATCGTCGGCACGGCCATTCTCAACCAAACGCAGGTCGATTCCTACGCGGGGGCGAACTGGCGCTATGACGCGCCGGACAGCGAAGTCATGGTGCTGCACACGCTCGTCATCGACCCCGAGGCCAAATCGCGCGGCCTTGGCCGCGCGTTTGCGGCATTTTACGAGGGCTATGCCCTCGCGCACGGCTGCCGGTACCTTCGCATCGACACGAACGCGCGCAATGCGCGCGCCCGCCGCTTCTATCAAAAGCTCGGCTACGCCGAGATCGGCGTCGTGCCGTGCACGTTTAACGGTATCGCCGGTGTGCAGCTTGTGCTGCTTGAAAAGCGGCTGCCGCCGCTGCGACAAATCACAGCGGACGAAGCACCGCGCCTGCGCGCGTGCGTGCAGGCCTTGTCCGAGCACCACAACCGCGTGTCCGTGAATTTCAAGGGCAGCTATCCGAGCCGGCCCTATGATAAAACGTTGTCGCTTTTTGCGCAGGCGCTGGAAGAAAACGTCTCGCGCATCGCGGTCATCGAAGAAGGCAGCGAGATCGTCGGCTTCTGCAAGGTCGACCTGCACGGAGACGGCACGGGCAAGCTCGACTACCTCGTCGTTCTGCCGCAGTGCCGCGGCAGGAAATACGGCAAGGCCCTGATGGACTGGGCGATGGCGGTATTTTCGGGCAGCGGCGTCCGGAAGATCGAAGTCAAGGTGGTCGACGGCAACGACGCCGTCCACCTCTACGAGAAATACGGCTTTCGCATGAACGCGCATATCTTGGTGCGCGGAGAGTAGAAAGAGAACTGCGTTTTGCCTGCCGGCAAAACGCTTGTACGGCGCAAAAGCGCCGAAGGCTTGGCGCAAAGGAGGCCATTTATGCCCAACGGCATTGTAATTATTGATAAGCCCCAGGGCTGGACGAGTATGGATGTGTGCGCCAAGCTGCGCGGCATTTTGCATGAAAAGCGCGTCGGCCACGCGGGGACGCTCGACCCCATGGCGACGGGTGTTCTGCCCGTGTTCGTCGGGCAGGCGACCAAGGCCGTCTCCTTTGCCGAGGGCGGGCAAAAGGTCTACGAGGCCGTTTTACAGCTCGGCCTTTTGACCGACACGCAGGATACGACCGGCGAAACGCTCGAAGAGCGCGCTGTGACCGTCACGGAGGACGAGGTGCGCGCGGCGCTGCCGCGCTTTCTCGGCGAGATCGAGCAGATCCCGCCGATGTACTCGGCCATCAAGGTAAACGGCCAGAAGCTCTACGACCTCGCCCGTCAGGGTCGTGAGGTCGCGCGCAAGCCGCGCATGATCACGATCTTCGACCTTACGCTGACGCAGAATTTGGGAAACGGGCAGTATGCCCTGCGCGTCGTTTGCTCGAAGGGCACCTACATCCGCACGCTGTGCCACGATCTCGGTCAGGTGCTCGGCTGCGGCGGCTGCATGGCGGCGCTGCGCCGCACGGAAGCGTCGAACTTCCGCATTGACGAGGCCGTGACGCTTGAGGACGTGCAGCGCGAGGGCGAAGCACTGCTCCGCCCCACGGACAGCCTGTTCCGGCAGTATCCGGCCTACACCATCCCGAGCACTGAACAGGAGCGCAAGTGCCTCTGCGGCAATTCCCTGCGCGCAAAGCTCCCCGACGGGCTGTACCGCGTCTACGGGCGCGACGGGGCGTTCCTTGCCCTGTCGGAGGCGAAGGACGGCACGCTCACCTCGAAACGAAATTTTTTCAGCGTGTGACGCTGACGCAAAAAGGAAACCGAAACTATGAATGAATCCACAGTCATCGCCCTGGGTTTTTTCGACGGGGTGCATATCGGGCACGGCGAGCTGCTCAAAATGGCGGTGCGCCGCGCGCAGGAGCGCGGCTGCCGCTCCGCGGCGTTCACGTTCGACCGCTCGCCGCGTGAATTCGTCACGGGAAAGCCCGTGCCGCTGCTGACAACACCGTCTGAGCGCGCAAACATCATCCGCACACAATACGGCGTGCAGGAGGTCTTTGTCGAGCCGTTCGACCGAAACATGATGACCATGCCGTGGGAGGACTTTATCTCGGAGCTTCTCGTCAGGAAGTATCACGCGGTGCACCTTGTCGCGGGACACGACTTCCGCTTCGGCCACAAAAATGAGGGCGATGTGGAAAAGCTCAGAAGTTACTGCGCCGCCCACGGTCTCGGCTGCGACATCATCCCGCGCGTCGAAAAAGACGGTGTGACCGTCTCTTCAACCTATATCCGCTCGCTTCTGGAAGCGGGCGAGGTCAGACGCGCCGCGGAATTTCTCGGCCATTATTTTTCCGTGGAGGGCACGGTGCGCCACGGCGAGGGCATCGGGAAAAAATCCCTTTTCCCGACGGCAAACCTCATCCCCGAGGAACACATCATTGCCCTCAAGCGCGGCGTGTACGCCACGCGCGCGCATCTGCCGAACGGCGAGACGTGTGTGGGCGTGACGAACGTCGGCGTGCGGCCGACGGTGAGCGACAAGAACACTGTGACGATCGAGACATATCTTGTCGGCTTCGACGGCGACCTGTACGGGCAGAAATTACAGCTCGACTTTTTCGACTATCTGCGCGAGGAGAAGAAGTTCTCCTCCACGCAGGAGCTGCACGACATGATCGCGCAAAACGCCCGCGAGGCAGAGATGATCGTCAAATAAGCAGTAAAATGAAAGAACGGACCGACAGTTTTGAAACTGCCGGTTCTTTTTTTGCGCGTGTATTTCCCGACAGGCTTTTTCTTTCCGCTCGTTTACAATAATCCTCGACACAATAAATCGACGCACAGGGAGGGGACAGGCTGTGAAGGTGATCGAGCTGCTCAAAAGCAAGGAATGGTCCGGAAAGGTCATCGACTGCGTGCTGCGCTTTGCGCTCTCGTTCGCGCTTGCGCTTGCGCAGGTGTTCGGCGGCTATGCGCCGCTCGCGCTCGGCATGATCGGCGCATCGGGCGCAGGATTGCGGGGAGTGAGCGCGCTGGCCGGCGCGTCGGCGGGCGCTGTGCTGTTTCTGCCGTTTTCGCACGCGCTGCGGACCTTCGCCGCGGGCGTTCTGATCTTCACGGCGAACAACGCGTTTTTCGATCTGAAACTCTACAAAAAGCGGGCGTTTCTGCCGCTGCTGTGCGCGGGGATGATGTTCTCCGTCGAGTTTGTCTACGTCTTACGCGACGGCGTGGGCGAGGCGGCAAACTGCCTGATGGCGCTGCTGCTGTGCGCGCTCGGCGCGATGAGCGGCCGCGCGCTTTTGTCGACCGGCGACAAGGAAAAGGAGGACCACCCCTACGCGCCGCTTTTCATCCTGCTCGGCGTGCTGATGGCCGCGTCCTCGTTCGAAACGGCGGACGGCTTTGCGCCGGGTCGCATCCTCTCGATGCTTGCGGTGCTGCTGTTCGCCTTTGAGCGCGGCAGCGCGTTTGCCATTCCGGCGGCGCTGTGCATCGGGCTGGGGATGGACCTCGGCGCGGGCGGGCGGCAGCTTTGTCCACGCGGCGTCCTATGCCTTTTCCGCAGTGCTGGTGAACGTCACCGCGCGGGGCAACCGCGTGGGCTCGGCGCTGTGGTTTGCGCTGAGCATTCTGTGCTTTGCCCTGCCGATGAACGCGCACGCGGGGCTTGTGCTGCTCTACGAGGGACTGGCGGCGACGCTGTTATTCCTGCTGATCCCGTCGCGGTTCCTGCGCGGCAAGCGCCTTTGCAGCGACGAGGCCGCGCAGGAGGACGCCGCCGTGCGCAGAAAGATCGCGGCCTCTGCCGCGGCGCTGCGCGAGCTTTACGACAGCATCGCCCGTCCGCGCACGCTGACGGAGGAAAATCCTGCCGCCATCTTCGATCGCGCGGCGGAAAAGGTCTGCCGCGGCTGCGCGCTGTGCGACTACTGCTGGGAAAAGGAGTATCAGCGCACCTACACTGCCCTCAACGACGCAACGGCGGCGCTGCTGCGCCGCGGACAGGGAAAGGGCGAGGATTTCCCCGCCTACTTTTCCGAGCGCTGCATTCATTTCGGCGCGTTTTTGTCGGCCGTGAACGGCGAGCTGCGCGCCTATCTTCTGCGGCGGCAGTACCGGCGGCTGCTGGCGGACGACCGCGCAAAGGCCGCGTCGCAGTACGCCCAGCTCTCCGAGCTCATGCAGAGCGCGGCGGACGGCGCGCTGCGCCCCGTATCGACGCAGCCGGTGCATTCTTATGAGATCGGTCTTTCGCTGCGCCCCAAGCGCGGCGAGCGCGTGAGCGGCGACAGCGCCGCCCACTTTGAGACCGAGGACGGCACGCTCTGCCTGCTGCTCTCCGACGGCATGGGCTGCGGCGAGGCCGCGCAGCGCGAATCGTCGATGGCCGCGCGGCTGCTGGAGCGCTTCCTGCGCGCGGGCATCGACGCGCCGCCCGCGCTCAAGACGCTCAACAGCGCATTGTCTCTTCGCGCCGAGTCGACCGACAGCTTTACGACGGTCGACCTGCTCACGCTTTCGCTGCAGACGCTCGAGGGCGAGCTCTACAAGTACGGCGCGGCGCCGAGCTATCTAAAGCGCGGAGGCACGGTGCGCCGCGTGACCTGCTCGTGTCTGCCTGCGGGATTGCAGGAGGGCTCGCCGCCCGCCGGAGGCGACGCACATCAGGCTCTCGCCGGGGAGCTTTCTTGTAATGCTCTCCGACGGCGTGGCCGACTCGCTTGACGACGAATGGCTGCAAAACCTGCTCGCGGGCTGGGAGGGGCATGATCCCCAGCAGCTCGTCGCGGCGATCTTGGCCGACAGTATGGAAAAGCGCGGCGGCACGGACGACGCGGGTGTTCTGGCGCTCTACATTCCCGAGGATTCGGGCGGCGCGCAGGCGGTCTGAACGCAGCAAAAATTTTCGCTCTTCCCGTATAGCGCGCGCCGCGGCGGGCATACTGGAAGCAGAATGTTTTTCCATCGGGAGGTGCTGCTGCATGGTCAGGGGAACATCACGGCGGGTGATCGTAGTCGACTCGCCGGATACGGAACTTTTTGAACAGGCGATATTCATTGTGCGCAACGACGCTGTGAACCGGAACGGCGTCACGGCGCAGCGATTGGTAGACGAAGCCTGCCGCGTGGCGCGCACCTGCGGCCGCACGGCGACATGCAGCAAGCGCAGCTTTTTTAGGCGCGGCTCGCCCGCGCTGTGGGGCTGCATCGGCGCGGGCGGCATCGCGCTGGCATGGTTACTCAGCGTACTCATTTAGTCCATTGTTTTTTCTCCTCCGTTTTGGGGCGCGGCGAAATTGCCGCGCCCGATTTTTTTGCGCAAAACGGCAAATCAGCGCAAATTTTTAATTTACAAGCGGTTATCAATAGACTATACTATAACCTACCGTATTTTATTTGACGAGGTTATTGCCATGAATGCTGACTTTTCCCGCACCCTTGCCCTGCTGCGGCAGGAAAAGGGGATCTCCCAGCGCAAGGCCGCGAAAGAGCTCGGCATTTCGCAGGCGCTTTTGTCCCACTATGAAAACGGCATCCGCGAGCCGGGGCTCGCGTTTGTCAAAAAGGCGTGCGATTACTACCACGTCTCGGCGGACTATCTGCTCGGGCGCACGCTCGATCGCGACGGCGGCATGATCGACGCCGAATCGCTCTACGATTCGAGCGATGAAAAGGGCACGCTGCGCGGCAGCATCGCCGCGACGCTGCAAAAGAAGATGCTCGTCAACACCGCGGGCGTCCTCTTCGAGCTGCTGGGCAAGACGAACGACCGCACGCTCATCACGTCGGCGGGCAGCTACCTTGGCGGCGCGTTCTACCAGCTCTACCGCGCGCTGCACCGCGCAAGCGGCGGGAAAGAGGGCTACTTCGGCCTTGACGCGACGGCCTACCAGTCCGGCGCGGTGGACGCGCAGATGCGCGCGGACTACATCGCCTACGCCTCCTCGCTCGCGCAGCTTTCCGAAAAGGACGGCGCGTTCGCCTCTATGGAGGATGAAGCGCTCGCGTCCCTCTACCCCGGCCTCATGCAGAGCGTGACGCAGGTACTCCACAGCACCGAAGAAAAGACCAATTCCCTGCTCGGCAGGAAATAAGAATTTCCCCTGCGGCAAAACGCTTGGACGCGCCATTTGGCGCGCGGCGTCGCCTTGCCGACAACAAACAGGAGCAACAGCTATGAACGAAAAGAACATCCGAAATTTTTCCATCATCGCGCACATCGACCACGGCAAGTCGACGCTGGCGGACCGGCTGCTTGAAAAGTGCAATGCCGTCTCCGCGCGCGAGATGGAGGATCAGATCCTCGACAACATGGACTTGGAGCGCGAGCGCGGCATCACCATCAAGGCCCGCGCCGTCACCTTCGACTACACCGCCGCCGACGGGCAGGTCTACACGCTCAACCTCATCGACACGCCGGGTCACGTCGACTTCAACTACGAGGTCTCCCGCTCGCTGGCTGCCTGCGAGGGCGCGCTGCTCGTCGTCGACGCCTCGCAGGGCATCGAGGCGCAGACCCTCGCAAACACCTATCTTGCGATGGAGCACGACCTTGAGATCCGCCCCGTGCTCAACAAGATCGACCTGCCCGCCGCCGACCCCAAGCGCGTCAAGCAGGAGATCGAGGACATTCTGGCGATCCCCGCCGAGGATGCGCCCGAAATCTCCGCCAAGCAGGGCATCAACATCGACGCGGTGCTCGAGGACATCGTGCAGAACCTTCCCTGCCCGCAGGGCGACCCGAACGCGCCCCTGCAGGCGCTCATTTTCGACAGCTATTACGACGCCTACCGCGGCGTGATCGTCTACATGCGCTTGAAGCAGGGCACCATCAAGCCCGGCATGGAGGTCAAGATGATGGCGACGGGCGCAACATTCAAGGTGCTCGAATGCGGCCTGATGCGCCCGCTGGGCCTGGAGCCTGCGAAGCAGCTCGAGGCCGGTCAGGTCGGCTACTTCACCGCGAGCATCAAGGACGTGCACGAGACGCAGATCGGCGACACGGTCACAGGCGTCGAGCATCCCGCGAGCGAGCCGCTGCCGGGCTACCGCAAGGTGCGCTCGATGGTCTACTGCGGCATTTACACCGAGGACGGCAGCAAATACCCGGATCTTCGCGACGCGCTGGAAAAATTGCAGCTCAACGACGCGAGCTTAACGTTTGAGCCGGAATCGTCCGTCGCGCTGGGCTTCGGCTTCCGCTGCGGCTTCCTCGGCATGCTGCACATGGAGGTCATTCAGGAGCGGTTGGAGCGCGAATTTGACCTCGACCTTGTCACCACGCTCCCGAGCGTCATCTACGAGGTATACAAGACCGACGGCACGATGGTGCGCGTCGACAACCCGCACAACTACCCCGACCCCGCGCACATCGAGCACGCCGAGGAGCCCTACGTCAAGGTGACGATCGTCACGCCGCCCGATTACGTCGGCAATATCATGCCGATGTGTCAGGACCGCCGCGGCGAGTTCAAGGACATGCAGTACCTCGACACCTACCTTGTCGAGATGCATTACGAAATGCCGCTCAACGAGATCATCTACGACTTCTTTCGACACGCTCAAGGCCAACACCAAGGGTTACGCCTCGCTTGACTACGAGCTCTCCGGCTACCGCCCGAGCGAGCTCGTCAAGGTCGATATTCTGCTCAACGGCGACCAGGTGGACGCGCTGTCGTTCATCGCGCATAAGGACAAGGCCTATGCCCGCGCGAGAAAGCTGTGCGAAAAGCTCAAGGACAATATTCCCCGCCAGCTCTTCGAGATCCCCATTCAGGCGGCCATCGGCGGACGCATCATTGCGCGCGAGACCGTCAAGGCCATGCGCAAGGACGTTCTCGCGAAGTGCTACGGCGGCGATATCAGCCGAAAGAAAAAACTGCTCGAAAAGCAGAAGGAGGGCAAAAAGAAAATGCGCTCGCTCGGCACCGTGCAGGTGCCGACAGAGGCGTTCCTCGCTGTCCTCAAGCTGGATGAATAAGAAAACCACGATCAGAAAGACAGTAAAGGAGTGCAATCAGATATGCTTTTGGATCATTATGTCAGTGCCATGGACAGCTGGAAGGGCCGCATCGACAGCGACACCGATTACGACGCCTTCCGCTGGCACCAGTGGGTGCAGCCCATCGACCTGAACGACGGCAGCGCGCCGTTCACCGGCAAGCTCGGGTTTGCGTTTGTCGGCTTTTGCAGCGACAAGGGCGTTGCGCGCAACAAGGGACGCACGGGCACGGCGCTCGCGCCGGACTTTGTGCGCGGCCAGATGTCGGGCCTTCCCTGCACGTTTTCGCAGGAGGTCAAGCTCTTCGACGCGGGCGATATCATCTGCGATGAAATTTCGCTCGAAGAGGGCCAGCGCGAGCTGGGCTGCGCCGTGGAGGAAATTCTGCGCCGCAAGCTGTTCCCCATCGTGCTCGGCGGCGGCCACGAGACGACGTTCGGCCACTTCCAGGGCCAGCACAACTTCTTAAAGGACAAGGGCAAGACGCCGGAGCTCGGCATCGTCAACTTTGACGCGCACTTCGACCTGCGCCCCTACGACATGGGCAACTCCTCCGGCACGATGTTCCGCCAGATCGCGGACGTGTGCCGCGCCGAGGGAACGCCCTACCACTATTTTCCCATCGGCATCCAGCAGCACAGCAACACCGTGAGCCTTTTCAAAAAGGCCGAGGAGCTCGGCGTCGACTATGTGCTCGCCAAGGATTTACAGGCCTCGAACTTAGAGTCCATCCTTGAGCGCATGGACCAGTTTCTCTATCAGTGCGACGACACGTACATCACCGTCTGCTCGGACGTGTTCTCGTCCGCGTTTGCCCCGGGCGTCAGCGCGCCGCAGTCGCTCGGCCTCGACCCCGAGATCGTGCTGCCGCTCATCAAGCATGTGCTGCGCACGCGCAAGGTCCGCGGGTTCGACATCTGCGAGATCTCCCCGCGGTTCGACCAGGATAATACGACCGCCAATCTCGGCGCGGTCATTATTTTTGCGGTGGTCAATACATTGTGCAGGCTCAATGGTTTGAGCACCTGAAATTTCAGCGCGCCAGCGCTGCTCCTTATTCCCCTGCGCCGCGCAGGGGGGACAAAGGGGCCATTCTCTCACGTGAGAGAATGGCCCCCTTTAAATCCCCCAAGAGAACGCGAGGGGAGAGCCCCTCGACCCCCGACATTGGCAGTCTCGATTTTGAAGAGCTGCTCAGCCTGCGGAATCGGGTGCGGTGTACATGGCTTCGCCATGAATCTTCTGCGAATCGATACCAGTCTCAACCGCGCCTTACTGTCGTGAGGCGCGTGTGACGTCAGAACGGCGGCAGACTGCCTGCCGAATGCGGCATTGCTGGCGCTCGCCGCATTGTAGGGACTGGCGATAGACGGGAATTAGGCTGTACTCCTACAAGATCAGCAGAGCGGCAGCGGATGATAGAAGCAGCGGCAAATCGTATAGCAACACTAACCGCGGCAACGCCGCGCGCAGGTATTCCCATTCCAGAGGCATAGAGGATGTTCAAGCTCGAGACTGCCAATCCAAGCCTTTCTCTTGGGGTTCCAAAGGGGCCATTCTCTTTTGCGAAAGAGAATGGCCCCTTTGATTCGCACCCCTGCGCGGCGCAGGGATACCCCCGCTGCACCTGTGCGGCAAACAGTCAACTTCTTTACAATCTCTTAACACTCTGCCCATTCCATTTTCAAATGACCTGCGGTATATTGAAAATAGCAAACTGCATAGGAGTGAGCTTCTTGAGGCACATTTTTATCATCAACCCCGCAGCGGGGAAGAAGGACAGCCGCCAGCGCGTCTACACGATGGCCGAGGCGCTGAAAAAGAAACACAATTTGGACGTTGAGTGCATGCTCACCAAATCGCGCGGGCATGCGACGGCTTTGACGCGCGCGATCGCGGAGACGGGCGACTATGTCCGCTTTTACGCCTGCGGCGGCGACGGCACGGTCAACGAGATCGCCAACGGCATTGCGGGCTTTCCCAATGCCGCGATGACCTGCATCCCCATCGGCACGGGCAACGATTTCCTCAAAAACTTCGGCAAGGACGCCGAGCCGCTGTTTCTTGACGCGGAAAACCTGTGGAACGGCGACGTGACGCCGCTTGATCTGATCGACTGCAACGGCAAATACTGCCTGACGATCGCCTGCACGGGCATCGACGCGCGCATCGCCGAGAGCGTACACGAGTTCGGCGCATCGCCGATGCTCTCGGGCCGCGGGAGCTATTTAGCCAGCGTCGCGGTGAACTTCCTTTTCCGCAAAATCGGCCGCAGATGGCGCGTCACGCTCGACGACGAGGTGATCGAGGACACGTTCGCGCTCGTTTCGATGTGCAACGGCCGCTACTACGGCGGCGGCTCTACCCCCGTGCCCGAGGCGCGCATGACCGACGGCGTCTTACATACGGTGCTCGTCAAGAACGTCAGCAAGGCACGCTTTGCGACGCTTTTCGGCGGCTACAGCGCGGGCGACTACAAAAAGCTGCCGCAGGACATCATCCGCGTCTCGACAGCGAAGGTCGTGCGCATCGAGGCGCTCGAGGGCGACCTCACGACCTGCCTTGACGGCGAGAGCATGCACTCCCAGTGCGTGACGCTGAAGCTCGCGGACAAGAAGGTCAACTTCTTCGCGCCCAAGGGCTGCGATCCGGATGCGACGGCGCGGTAACGCGGCAGCTCAATAACGAAATAAATGACAAAAGAGGTCGAATGCTGCGGCATTCGACCTCTTTCGCCTCTCCGGTGGAAAAGCGGACGCAAGCGGGCGGAGGAGATTTTGAATAAGCTGTGAATTTTTGAAAAAATCCCCAAATACCCCTTGCAAATGCCTTGACAGTGCGCTATGATAGCACCGTTGGTTAGCACTCGATGAGTTTGAGTGCTAACCAACCTGAGAACGTTAAAAATCTTAAAATATACAAGGAGGCACCAAGCCATGAAACTCACACCGCTTGCCGACCGCGTCATCCTCAAGATGGTCGAGGTCGAAGAGACCACCAAGGGCGGCATCATCCTGACCGCCAGCGCCAAGGAGAAGCCCTCCGTTGCCGAAGTCATTTCCGTCGGCCCCGGCGGCATGGTGGACGGTCACGACGTCGTGATGACCGTCAAGCCCGGCGACAAGGTCATCACCAGCAAGTATGCCGGCACCGAGGTCAAGCTCGATGACGAGGAGTACGTCGTCGTCCGTCAGAGCGACATTCTGGCCATCGTCGAGTAAGACTCGCAAAGAGGGAGCAGGCTCCCCCCTTTGGATTCCCCACCGCCAGTCTGCGGACTGGCGACGCCGCCCAAGGCGGCTGGGTCAAGTATTTTTGCCACGCGCATGTCGCGGCAAAAATGATTTAAATTATTTTCGCGTTCCGCGAAATTTCTAATGGAGGTACACTCTTATGTCTAAGCTGATTAAGTCCGGCGAAGAGGCGCGCAAGGCGCTTGAGGCCGGTGTTAACGTTCTTGCTGATACCGTCAAGGTCACCCTCGGCCCCAAGGGCCGCAACGTCGTGCTCGACAAGAAGTTCGGCGCTCCGCTCATCACCAACGACGGCGTGACCATCGCCAAGGAGATCGAGCTCGACGATCCGTTCGAGAACATGGGCGCGCAGCTCGTGCGCGAAGTTTCCACCAAGACGAACGACGTCGCGGGCGACGGCACCACGACCGCAACGCTGCTGGCGCAGGCCATGGTGCGCGAGGGCCTGAAGAACCTCGCCGCCGGTGCAAACCCCGTCGTGATGAAGAAGGGCATGGCCAAAGCCGTTGAGACTGCTGTCTCCGCCATCAAGGCCAACTCCCAGAAGGTCAACGGCACGGACGACATTGCCCGCGTCGGTACCGTCTCCAGCGGTGACGAATTCATCGGCAAGCTGATCGCCGAGGCCATGGAGAAGGTCAGCGCCGACGGCGTCATCACCGTTGAGGAGTCCAAGACGGCTGAGACGTACAGCGAGGTCGTAGAAGGCATGATGTTCGACCGCGGCTACATTACGCCGTACATGGTCACCGATACCGACAAGATGGTCGCTGTCATCGACGACGCTTACCTGCTGATCACCGATAAGAAGATCTCCGTCATCTCCGACATTCTCCCGATCCTCGAGCAGCTCGTTCAGAGCGGCAAGAAGCTCGTCATCATCGCCGAGGACGTCGAGGGTGAGGCTCTCTCCACCCTGATCGTCAACCGCCTGCGCGGCACGCTGAACGTTGTGTGCGTCAAGGCGCCCGGCTTCGGCGATCGCCGCAAGGAAATGCTGCAGGATATCGCCATCCTGACCGGCGGCCAGGTCATCTCCGAAGAGCTTGGCTACGAGCTCAAGAACACCACGATCGATATGCTCGGCCGTGCCCGCCAGATCAAGGTCACCAAGGAGAACACCACCATCGTCGACGGTGCCGGCGACAAGCAGGCCATCGCTGACCGCGTGGCGCAGATCCGCGCCCAGATCGGCGTGACCACCAGCGAATACGACAAGGAGAAGCTGCAGGAGCGCCTTGCCAAGCTCGCCGGCGGCGTGGCCGTCATCAAGGTCGGTGCTGCGACCGAGACCGAGATGAAGGAAAAGAAGCTGCGCATCGAGGACGCGCTCAATGCGACCCGTGCGGCTGTGGAAGAGGGCATCGTCGCCGGCGGCGGCACTGCCTATGTCAATGCCGTTCCCGCTGTGGAAAAGCTCATCAGCGAGGTCGAGGGCGATGAGAAGACCGGTGTCCAGATCATCGTCAAGGCCCTGCAGGAGCCCATCCGTCAGATCGCGGCCAACGCCGGTATCGACGGCAGCGTCGTTCTTGAGAAGATCAAGACCAGCGGCAAGGTCGGCTACGGTTTCGACGCTTACAAGGAAGTCTACTGCGACATGATCTCCGCCGGTATCGTCGACCCCGCAAAGGTCACGCGCTCCGCGCTGGAGAACGCTGCGTCCGTCAGTTCCATGGTGCTGACCACCGAGGCGCTCGTCGCCGACAAGCCCGAGCCTCCCCCGCACCGGCCGCTCCCGGCGCCGGCATGGGCGACATGGGCGGCATGTACTAAGAGACACCGCAAAGCCTTGAAATTGCTTGATTTTTTGAATGCGGAAAAGCGGATTTACGCCAAACTTACGTCACTTACGCCAAAAATTCGAGCGCATTATAGGGTAACAGAAATCGGCACCTGCCTGAAAAAGCAGGTGCCGATTTTACTTATTTTCGTTTCCGTTTTCCCTTGCCGTGGGTCATGGTCGTTTTCCCGCGCTGGTTGATGGGGCTTTTCAAGTACTTGGACAGCTTGAGTATTTCAATCAGCGAGACAAACTGCTCTTTGGTGAGCTTGTCATAATCAATACCAAAGGTAGCGAGGAACGAACGGATTTGCTTTTCCTCAGAGCTGCCCTCAAAGTTCATCGCATCCTGCAACTGCCCCTGTACGGTTGCTACGAGGGAGCTTTCATCCGCAGTCATAGTGTCGGGGCGATGCTGCTCTCGAATGTCACGGAGGATACCTTTCAGATCATCTGCAATCAAGCTTCCGAAATACTCATCCTCTCTGATCTGCGCGACTTCCAGCGTCCGCAGGTGCAGATCATTTTCGTTGCCGCCGTTTTTCATCAACGCCATCTGCCGGACTGCTTTCAGAACGGCGTTCATGTCGTTAACCCGCATATCTGCGATCCGGTCAACGTAAATTTCGGCGTCCAGCATAAACCGCTGGAAATTCTTGTGGCAGATCAACTCCGACAGCAGCCGGTGGTTGAATTTGCCCGTTCTCAATACTTCGATTGCATCATCACCCAAATGCAGAGCGTCCAGTTCTGTGTTTGGGTGATTTTTTGTTCTGTCAGCCCCAGCAGATAATCGGTGGACACGCCGTAGAACTTTGCCAGCGCCACCATGCTGAACGGACTGATGTCTTTGAAATCGTCGGCTTCGTATTTTCCCAGCGCAGATTTTGAGATGCCTGTTTCCGCAGAAAGCTGTTCCAACGTCAGACCGCGCTCTACGCGCAGGTCTTTGAGCCGTTCCTGAATGGTGAGTTTTGGCTGCATAGTGGTGTCCTCCCTTCAAATTTCTGCCCTTTCTCCGGCCTTGTCCATAAGCGTGGAAATCTGCGTTTTTCGGCGCGTTTTCCGACCTCTTGGATATACGGGAGAGGGCTATATTTTTCGCTAAAATGGTCTTGCAATCGCACCTGAACCTTGAAAATTGCATGACCGTCCGAACGGGATATGTTCTCTGGCGAAGTGCCGCATCCAGCGCACCAAGGAGAACGAAACGCCGGAAGCGATCCTCCGGGCAGGAACGACGTTCGGAAAGAGCGGCAAAATCAAACGTAAAAATCAAAGCAAGTGAAAACGGCGAAATAGTTTTCTACTCTGTGCGGTTATCTGCACGGAACAGAGCGCTATCCGGCAGCGAACGATGTTTGCTGTCTGGTTTGACATTTCGCCATTTCACACAAAGACACATCAAACGGCAAAAGCTACGGGTGTTGCCCATGACCAACGTATCATTGGCAGTATTTCCAGCCGAAAGCCGTGCATCAAAAACCAGCGCCCTATGGCGAACGGGTGTCACGATTTGACAAACCCATTTTACCATAGAGCGCATCGAAAAAACAGGAGGAACATTCGAACATGAGAAAATCTGAAACCTATCGCAACGAGATCAAGTCCTACATTGTCCGCACCGGCATGACCATGACCGAGGTGGTGGACTACCTCTCCGATGAATACGGCTGGAGCCGCAGCGTCCCCAACCTCTCCGGTAAACTCAAGCGCGGTTCGCTCCGCTACGGCGAGGCGGTAGAGTTGGCGAACGCGCTGGGGTATGACATCGTGTGGCAAAAGCGGTAACAACTTCCGAAATGGTAGTTGCTGCTTTTTTTATGCAGGAGGTTTTATGAGAACAGGGCTTACCAAAAAGCAAAAGACAACCGTGATTTATTTTGACGAGCAGAGCCGCATCATTGAGGTGCAGACCCACAACACCGATCTCAAAAAGCGGCTGGCAGCATTTGCGGCAAAGTACCCGCAATGCTGCCGCCAGACCGACGATGATGAGCAAGGCGGGCTGACCTTTGAAATTGAGAAAGGGCGGTTGAGCTTTCGGCTGACCGCCCCATATAGCGAGGAACGCCGCAGGGCGGCGAGTGAACAGGCAAAGCAAAACGGTGTTCATGGATATAATTTTTAAAGTTTTTGCTCAGCCTCACATTTTCCCAATAAAGCTCTTTAATTTTCCGATTCTCTGATTGCGTCCACAAAAGCTGTGATTACATTGGAATACTGTCTTGCACTGGTAACACGCAGTATTCCATTATCATTTTTCAAAGCATCAACTAAAGCACATACGCTGTCATTCAACGTATTCAAAAATGAAACCTCGTCAGGAGTCAATGGTTCACCATTTTGATTTGCTTCAACCATTACGCGGATTCTCTCTTGGCAGTGCACTAAAATGGACTCGAAGTCCTCAAATCCCATAATTTCTGATTCTGCAATTCTCTTTGTCTCTAACGCCGTGTTTTTAAATGAAGCGAACTGCTTCTTTGCCATATCCAGTTCAATTTCAACATCAATGCTCTTTTTATCTGTAACATCTCGGATAGAAGATGAGAGCAGAGTTGCTTCTTTAATGAGCGGTGTCAAGTAAATGTCAATCTGCTCTTTCTGATTGTGAATATGGGATAAGTAAATTGTAACGACTAATATACTAATTGCGACTACAATACTGCCAATTAGAACGCTGCGTTTGATTTTCATATTGTATCCTCGCTTCCTTAGAATTCAGAGTCCCCATGCTCTTTCCTCAAACAAATAATATCATAAGATCTGTGAGCAATTCCACTATAATTTTACTAAGATAGAAAAAGCATGAAATTCTCTGACATATCCACATAACCAGCACTTCGCATGAAGTTACTCGTTGAAATATAGGAAGGCCACATGATATAATTAAATAACTGACACAATAAATGGAGGAGGGTAATCAGATGAAAATCGCGTCTAAAGCAGCCTTAGGGCTTATCCTTGTAAGTATTTTATTTGTTGGCCTGCTTTATACTCGTAATGATATTGGCATAACAGCAGCCAAAATAGAATCAGATATTCGCAGTTCACAAAAAATACAAGATGATTGGATAACTGATGGAACCGTATCCAACACAATGGCAGCCTACATTTCTTATCCTCAAGATATGACTAACCATACATTTTCCATCTATGTTAACCGCCCTGGACTCTCCTTTGGATATTTCTTTCGAGGTGGTGGAAATCTTTCAGGAGTTGCAAGTGAAATTACAGAGTTCACGGTAGAGGGGTATGAAGAACGAGCGTTTATTTCTATGAATCAAGAACAAGTGGCTCAATTAAAAATAGATGATGGGAACTCAGTTCAAACAATCGACGTTGATAGCAGCAGTCCCTTTGCAATTGTTCTGCCTACAAATGCCGGCAATATTGCTTTTTATGACGTGAACGGGAAAACCGTGAAATACCGGAGTACGCAGTAATTTCCGTTTACCGCCAGTCCCATCAATGCGGCGAGCGCAGCAATGCCGCTATTTCGCACGCAGTCTGCCGCCGAGAAAACGTCACTCGCGCCTCACAACAGTAAGGCGCGGTTGCTGTCAGATCACGACTCGCAGGGATTCATGGCGAAGCCATGTACACCGCACCCACACTGCGCAGCGCGTGCAGTTCTTCAAGCTACAGACTGCCAATGTGCGGGGTCAAGGGGCAAGGCCCCTCGCGTTCTCTTGGGGGTCCAAGGGGGATATTCTCTCACGTGAGAGAATATCCCCCTTATCCGCAGCCCCACACGGTGTGGGGAAAAGCCGCAGCCTCTTCGGGCTGCTCCCCCTCCGCGCCATGCGCGGAAAAAGAGAGGACTTCTCTTTCGAGAAGCCCTCTCTTTTTACTTATTTTCTGCTGTGCAGAAGCAATTATTCCGCTTCCTGCATCGCCTTCGCGGCAGCGACAGCCTTCGCCTGTGCGTCGGCGGAACACTGCTCGTAGCGCACGAAGTGCATCACGAACGAGCCGCGGGACTGGGTCATGGAGCGCAGGTCAATGGCGTAGCTCATCAGCTCTGCCTCGGGGCACTCGGCCTCGATGACCTGCTCGCCGTTGCCGGTCGGGGTCATGCCCATGACGCGGCCGCGGCGCTTGTTGAGATCGCCGAGGATATCGCCCATGTACTGGTCGGGCACGGTGACCTTGAGCTCGCACACCGGCTCGAGCAGCACCGGGGACGCCTCGGGCATTGCTGCCTTGTAGGCGAGGTTCGCCGCGGTCTTGAACGCGATCTCGGACGAGTCGACCGGGTGATAGGAGCCATCGTAAAGGACGGCTTTGAGGTTCACGACGGGATAACCCGCGAGCGGGCCGTGGACGCAGGCCTCGCGCAGACCCTTTTCGACCGCGGGGAAGAAGTTCTTGGGCACGCTGCCGCCGAACACTTCCTCGGCGAAGACCATCTCTTCGCTCTCCTCGTTGGGCTCGAAGCGGATCCAAACGTCACCGAACTGGCCGCTGCCGCCGGTCTGCTTCTTATGACGGCCCTGCTTCTGCACGGTCTTGCGGATCTTTTCACGGTAGGGGACGCGCGGCGTGTCGAGCACGACCTCAACGCCGAAACGGCTCTTGAGCTTGCTCACGAGCACGTCGATCTGGATGTCGCCCGCGCCGCAGACGACCATCTGGTGCGTTTCGGCGTTGTTGACGACGCGGAAGGACGGATCTTCCTCGTTCAGGCGGTTGAGGCCCTGGGCCATCTTATCCTCCTGGCCGCGGGTCTTGGGCGCGATGGCGACGCTGTAGCACGGCTCATCGAAGGGAATGGGCGCGATCTTGACCACCTTACGCGGCTCGCAGAGCGTGTCGCCGGTCTTGACCTTGTCCATCTTGGCGATGGCGCCGATATCGCCGCACGTGAGCTCCTTGACCTCGGTATACTTCTTGCCCTTGGGGATGTACAGGCGGCCGAGCTTCTCGGTCTCGCCGGTGCGGGCGTTGACCATGGGCATATCGGGCTTGATGGAGCCGGAGAGCACCTTGACGTAGGAATACTTGCCGTACTGGTCGGAAATGGTCTTGAAGACGAACGCGGTCGGCAGTGCGCCGGGCGCGACGACGAATTCGGAGGACTCGCCGTCCTCATTCTCGGCCATCAGGGCGCGGGCGTCCTGCGGCTGGGGAAGAAGCTCGACGATGGTATCCATCAGGATGCGCGTGCCCATGCCCTGAATGGCGGAGCCGCACACGACAGGGAAGAGGGACAGGTCCTTGACGCCCTGGCGCAGGCCATGGATCATCTCGGCATAGGTGAAGTCTTCACCGGCGAAGAACTTTTCCATAAATTCCTCGCTCGTCTCGGCGACGGACTCCTTGAGCGCGTCGTAGAGCTCATCGAGCACGGGAAGCTTGTTCTCGGGCACTTCGATCTCGACGCGGCCGCCGGTGGCGCTGAACTCGAACGCGCGCTTATGCAGCACGTCGATGATGCCGATGACCTTCTTGCTCTCGTCCCAGATGGGGGCGACGACGGGGGCGATGTTCTTGCCGAAGCGCTCGCGCAGCGTGTTGAACGCGGCGTTGTAGTCGGAGTTCTCCTCGTCGGTCTTGGAGATGTAGAGCAGACGGGGGAGAGCATTCTTCTCGCAATATTTCCACGCCTTTTCCGCGCCGACGCTCATGCCGGCCTTGGCCGAGCAGACGATGACGGCAGCGTCGGCAGCCTGAACGGCCTCCGCGACCTCACCGGCAAAGTCGAAGCCGCCGGGCACGTCGAGCACGTTGATCTTGCAGCTGTCATATTCCACGGGAGCCACTGCCAGCGAAATGGAGATCTGGCGGCGGATCTCTTCGGGATCGTAGTCGCAAACGGTGTTGCCGTCGGCAATTCTGCCCAGACGGTCCGTGCCGCCGGTCAGAAACAGCATGCTCTCAGCGAGGGTGGTCTTGCCGCTGCCGCTGTGGCCAAGCAGCACGATATTGCGGATGTCTTTTGCACTCATAATGGGTCAGTCTCCTTCCGAAAATCGTAAATCCCAGATCGGCTCGCGCCATAAGATGGGATAATACTCAATGCAGAAATGATATCATGTTTTTCTCGCCATTACAACCATATTTTTCCGCAAATTTTCGTTTTCTTCGTTCGAAGTGTCAATAACGGTCGCTGAGCAGGGCGTCGACCAGCGCGCTGAGCGACCACAAAAGTACGTAAATGAGCAGAGAAAACGGCGTGAGCACGCTGTATGCGCCGACAAAAGTTAAATAAAATGCAAGGAGCGTCGACGCTGTGGCGGCTAAAAATGCAAGCACCGTGCACCGCTTGGCGGACGCGCAGAGCCGCTTGCTGCCGAGCACGACCTCGGCATACGGCATGAGTCCCTCGCGCATGAGCAGCGCATACGGCCGCCCGCCGCCGCGCTCGGAGAGCGCCAGGCGCGTCGAGAGCTTGGGGTAGACCGCGCGCGCGTCGGTGCCGAACTTGCGCTTTAAGAGCGCGGGGGTGATGTTGCCGTCGCGCACGGCGAGCACCGGCGTGATGCGGCTGTGGTGCAGGGCGTGGAGCGCCCAGTCGACATTTTCCGCGGGCATGTACTTCACGGCGAACACCGCGATGAGCGTACCGTCGACCGAGAGAAACACGCCGGTCTTGAGGCCAAGGTTTCGCGGCAGGTTCACGCCGCGTTTTCTCATAAAGCCCGCCGTGCCGAAGAGCACCGTTTCGCCGTGGATGCGCCCGCCGACGCCGCCCTCTTCATAAAAGTCGACGTCCTCGACCGTTTCGCGGAAGCCGCCGTCGCTGGCGAGCAGATTGTTGAACAGGCGGCTCAGCCCGCTCTCGGACGCATGCGCCATCGTGGCGGCGTAGGAGATGACCTTGCCGCTCTCCTCGCCAAAGACCTTGAGCCCGCCGAGCGTGACCGTTCCGGGCGGGAACAGGTCGCCGTCGGTCAGAATGACGCAGTTGCTCCGGCGGATGGCGTCCGCGCCGGAAAAGCCCGCCACGGCGCTGCCGCTTTTGGCAAGCCGCGCGGCGATGCGCTTGAGCGGCAGCGCGCAGACCATCGGAAACGCGAGCAGGTTCGCGCTCGCAAGCATCACCGAGAGGTTCCACGCAAGCAGCGCGTTCTGCTTCGTCTCGAGCGTCGAGAGCACGCCGAACACGACCGCCGCCGCGAGGAAGACCGGCAGCAGCACGCTCTGCCAGCGGGAATAGGGGTCGTTCGCGCGCGCGGAATTCGAAAATCCGCCCGGCAGGCCCACGCGCTTGGCCGCGCCCCCTGCCGTCACGGTGACGATATACGGCGCATTGCCGATGGCCGCGATGCGGAACGTGTCATACATGCCGTGCAGACGCAGACTTTCGCCCAGCAGCGCGCAGTAGACCGACATCGCCCCCACCGCCGGCAGCGGCAGCGACAGCGCCGCGCGCGCGGGAAGAAAAGCATAGAGCGCCGTATCGAGCAGCGTGACAAGGCATAGAAGCATCGACAAAAAGCCCGACGTGACTTTTCCCTGTTTGAGCGAGCGCAGCGCGCCCGCAAAAATGCGCCAGCCGATGGCGCAGACGATGGCCTCGACGGCCAGCAGCGGCAGCGCGCGGATCATCGGATCAGCGGTGTACGCCTCCGGCAGGATGGAAAAATGCTCCAGCACCGCCATGACGCACAGCAAAAGCGTGAAAATACCCGCCCCACGGCGCGCCTTCGTCGCGCCCGAAAGCTGGGCGCGGTAGTCGGAGAGTGTTTCGGTCAGCGGCGGCTCGGGGAGCTCGGGTTCAGGCTCTTCGAACTCTTCTTCCTCGTCCTCTTCCTCCTCCGCGTCGTCGTAGAGCTGCTCGGTGTCGCGCATCTTGCGGCGGGAGAACAAACCGCGGCGCGGCGGCTCCTCCTCGATGATCGTGTCCTCGCGCTCGGAGAGCGCCTCCTGCACGGTCTGGGCCAGGATGTCCTGCAAGCTCATGGACTTCGGCTCGCCGTCCTGCGGCGGTTCTTCTTCGGTTTCCGCGTCCGTTTCCTCTTCCGGTTCGGCTTCTATCGGCTCTTCGGCCTTTTTCGCGCCGGGGAAGGGGATGACGGGGATGCGGGCGGTCTCATCCGCCGTTTCATCCACCGTTTTTTTCGCCGCCTCCGCCTTTTTCGGCAGGGGGACGACCTTCGCCGGCGGTTTCTTTTCCGCCGGCGGCTCGGGTTCTTTTTCTTCCGGTTCGGGCGCGGCGGGCGTGCCGCTGCCGTACTCGGCCAGAATGCTCTCGAGCGTGAACTCCGCGTCCTCGTCCATGCTGCGGGCCGTGTTTTTCAGCAGCAGCTCGGAGTCGGCGAGCGTTTCTTCAAATTCAAGGTCTTTGGGGTCCATATCGTTCCTTCTTTACCGTCACTGCCCCAAGCGCTGGCGCACCGCCTCGTAGAGGAGGATGGCCGCCGCCGCGGAGGCGTTGAGCGACGAAATTTTACCCTTCATCGGGATGCTGACGAGGAAGTCGCACTTTTCGCGCACCAGTCTCGTCATGCCGTCGCCCTCGCTGCCGATGACGATGGCCGCGGGGCCCTTGAGGTCCGCGGAGTAGAGGTCGCTCGTGCCCTCGGCCGCCGTGCCGAAGACCCAGACGCCCTCTTTTTGCAGCTGCTCCAAAAGCGCGGGGATGTTCGGCACGCGCGCGACGGGCACATAGCTCACCGCACCCGCGCTCGTCTTGGCGACGACGCTCGTAAGGCCCGCGCTGCGGCGCTTGGGGATGACGACGCCATGCGCGCCCGCGCACTCCGCCGTGCGGATGATCGCGCCTAGGTTGTGCGGGTCGGAGATCTCGTCGCAGACGACGATCAAGGGGTTTTCGCCCTTTTCGTGCGCGATGTTCAAAATGTCCTCCACGCTGACATATTCGCGCACGCTCGTGAGCGCGATGACGCCCTGATGGGCGTGCGTGCGGCTCATGAAGTCGAGCTTGCGCTTGTCCGCGTCCACGACGACCACGCCCGCGGCGCGGGCGGTCGAGGCGATGTGGCCGAGCGTCTTGTCGGTCTCGCCCTTCTGGATGAAAATTTTGTCGATGGTCGTGCCCGCGCGCAGCGCTTCGATCACGGCGTTGCGGCCCTCGATGATGCCGTCGGCCTCCGCGTCCTGCGCTCGAACGGTCTTTTCCCTGCGTTCCTTATCCATAAAAGAATTTCTCCTTGTCATAAATTTTTGTGCGACAGATTTTGATAAAATACTCCATTGCAACTATAACACAGAACAAGGGCAAGATAAAGAGGGCGCAAAGCAAAAGTTCATCGAAAATTCACCATAGAAAACTTGTGCGATTTTCTTATATATGGTATAGTTGAAATCACTAATTCAAAAAGTGCGCATCTTCGCATTTTTCTGTCTCCCGACAGGAGGAACAACATGGAGCCAAACAACAGAAACAACCGCAATCGCGGCGACAAGAACCGCCGGCGCGGCGGGGGCATGTGGTCGATCGTCCTATGGGCGCTGCTGCTGACGATCGGCGTGAACTACCTCTCCGTCATGCTCGACCAGGCCCGCACCGCCGAGTCTTCGTGTGAGATCGCATACAGCGAGCTTGTCGAACTCGTGGAGGAGGGGAAGGTCAAGTCCATCGAATTCGGCGACACGGTCTTCACCATCACGCCGGTCGACGGCTTTACCTACACGGATGACGACGGCAAGAGCTATGATCAGAACTATACGCTCTTCACCACCATCATTCCCGACGCGACGGAAAAGCTGATCACCCTGTGCGATGAGCACGGCGTGACCTACACCAAGCCCTATCAGCCGCCCGTTTCGCCGATCCTCACGTTCATGGTGAGCTATATTCTGCCCACGGTGCTGATGGTCGGCGCGTTCATGCTGCTGATGAACTTCATCACGAAAAAGTCCGGCGGCATGGGCGGGATCGGCGGCATCGGCAATGTCGGCAAGGCCAACGCCAAGGTCTACATGGAAAAATCCACCGGCGTGACGTTCGCGGACGTCGCCGGTCAGGACGAGGCGAAAGAATCGCTCGTCGAGATCATCGACTTTCTGCACAACCCCGAAAAGTACACCGCCATCGGCGCAAAGATCCCCAAGGGAGCGCTGCTCGTCGGCTCTCCCGGTACCGGTAAAACGCTGCTGGCCAAGGCCGTGGCGGGCGAGGCAAAAGTGCCGTTCTTCTCCATCTCCGGCTCCGACTTTGTTGAAATGTTCGTGGGCGTCGGCGCGAGCCGCGTGCGCGACCTCTTCGCCGAGGCGTCGAAGGTCGCCCCCTGCATCATCTTCATCGACGAGATCGACACCATCGGCAAATCCCGCGACGGCAGCCGCTACGGCGGCGGAAACGACGAGCGCGAGCAGACGCTCAACCAGCTGCTCGCCGAGATGGACGGCTTCGACCCCAGCAAGGGCGTCATCGTCCTCGCCGCGACGAACCGCCCGGAGGTGCTCGACAAGGCGCTGCTGCGCCCCGGCCGCTTCGACCGCCGCATCACCGTCGACCGCCCGAACCTCGCCGGCCGCTTAGCAACGCTGCAGGTCCACACGCGCGGCATCAAGCTCGCCGAGGACGTTGATCTCAAGAAGGTCGCGCTCGCGACCGCGGGCTGCGTGGGCGCAGACCTTGCCAACCTTGCCAACGAAGCGGCGCTGCGCGCCGTGCGCAAGGGACGCAAGCTCGTCACGCAGGAGGATATGCTCGCGGCGTTCGAGTTCGTCATCGCGGGCAGCGAGAAGAAGAACAGCGTCCTCACCGAGTTTGAAAAGAAGCTCGTCGCCTATCACGAGGTCGGCCACGCGATGGTCGCCTACAAGCAGAAAAACGCCGAGCCCGTGCAGAAGATCACGATCGTCCCGCACACCGAGGGAAGCCTTGGCTACACGCTCCTGATGCCTGAAGAGGACAAGACGAACCTGCGCACGCGCGATGAGCTGATGGCGAAGATCGCCGTCTCCATGGGCGGCCGCGCCGCCGAGGAGGTCGTGATGAACACGATGACCAACGGCGCCTCGCAGGACATTCAGGAGGCCACGAGCATCGCGCGCAACATGGTCGCCATGTACGGCATGAGCGACGAGGTCGGCATGGTCGCGCTCGGGTCGGTGCGCAATCAGTACCTTGACGGCGGCTACGGCCTCGACTGCGCGCAGGATACCGCCGCCATCATGGACCGCGAGGTCAAGCGTATCCTCGACGAGTGCTACAAGGACGCCGTACAGGTCATCCGCGACAACCGCGAGGATATGGACAAGGTCGTCGCCTACCTCCTTGAAAAGGAGACCATCACGGGCGGTGAAATGGTCGCTATCCTCGAAGGCCGCGATCCCTCGGCCGTCGAAGAGGCCTACGCTTCCACGCGCAAGAGCGAGGACGGCTTCCGCCCCTCGCAGCCGAGCGTGATCGAAGCGCCCGCCAAGCACATTTCGATGACGAGTGAAAAGATCGAAATGCCGCCGGAGGACAAGGGCGAAGATGCTCAGACTGAGGACAAGGGCGAAGATGCTCAGACTGAGGACAAGCCCTCGACTGAGCCCGAAACGCCGGATACTTCCGCGGAAAACACTGACGAAAACAAATAAACAACCAAAAAAATCCCCGCTGTAAAAACAGCGGGGATTTTTTATATCAATTTATACCACTTGGAATAAGTAGAACTTGAGATAATCCGTTTCCGGCACATTCCAGAGGATCGGGTGGTCGCTTGCCTGTGTGCGCACCTCGATCTGCCGCAGCTCCACGCCCGCGTCCGCGGCGGCGGAGCGCAGCATCCGCTCAAAGCGTTCGGCGGGCATGAAGTGGCTGCACGAGGCGGTCGCAAGGTAGCCGCCGCGCGGCAGCAGGCGCATCGCGCGCAGGTTGATCTCCTTGTACCCCTTTTCGGCGTTGTTCGCCGTGCGGCGAGACTTTGTGAACGCCGGGGGATCGAGGATGATGAAGTCATAGGGCTTTTCGTGCGCGGCCTCGAGCTGCGGGAGCAGGTCGAAGACGTCGGCGGCGAGAAAGTCCATTTTGTCCTCAAGGCCGTTGCGCGCCGCGTTCGCGCGCGCCATTTCGATGGCGCTCTCGGACACGTCCACCGCCGTCACGTGCTCCGCGCCGCCCTTGGCGGCGTTGAGCGCGAAAGAGCCCGTGTGCGTGAAGCAGTCGAGCACGCGCTTGCCGCGCGCGAGGTGCGCGACGGCGAGGCGATTGAACTTCTGGTCGAGGAAAAAGCCCGTCTTCTGCCCGTTTTCGACATCCACACGGTAGAAAACGCCGTTCTCGCAAATTTCAGTGATGGGGCTCTCGGGCGTTTTTTTGCCGGGGAGAGGAAACCACCCCTTGTTCTGCGTCAAGCCCTCCTTTTCGCGAAGCACGACATCGTTGCGCTCAAAAAGGCCGTCGATCGTCTCGCCGTCCTGCTCCAGCACCTCGACAATGAGGGGGAAGAGCATGTCCTTGATCTTTTCCATGCCGAGCGAGAGCGTCTGCGTGACGAGCAGGTTTTCAAACCGGTCGACCGTCAGGCCGGGGAAGGCGTCCGCCTCGCCGAAGATCAGGCGGCAGCAGCCGGTCTGTCCCGTCCATGACCGCCTTGCGGTAGTCCCAGGCGTAGCGCACGCGCCGCCGCCAGAAATTTTCATCAAAGCGGTCGTTCGCGTTGCGCGAGACGATGCGCACGCGGAGCTTGCTGAGGCTGCTCAAAAAGCCCGTGCCGAGGTACTTGCCCTTTTCCGACACCACGTCGACGAGCGCACCGTTTTCGCACTCGCTCTCGTCCGGCTCGCGGGCGACGTCGGAGTCGTACACCCAGGGGTGGCCGCTCTCGAGCCAGCGCGTGCCCTTGGCGGTGACGGTCAGGATCGGATAGTCGCGTGCAGCTTTCATAGATCAAAATTCCTTCTTTAAAACAAGTTTTCCCCATCATACCACGGCAAAAGCCGCGGCACAACTCATTTGTTGAGGAAAAACAGCCCCGTAAGGCACAGCGCAAGGCCCACGAGCTTGTTGACCGTGATGGCCTCGTGGTAGACAAGATACCCAATGAACACCAAAATCGTCGCGATGGCCGCCGCAGACGACACCTGAAACGCGCTGACCGGCCAGCCCGCCTTGTAGGCGTGCATGCTGCCAGCTTCCAAACCGACGACCGCGAGACCGAGCAGGTACGGCGCCCAGTTCATCTGGCTGTATTCGTGCAGAAGGTTCGCCCCGCCGCGGTTCGTCACAAAATACAGGATGCCCGAAAAGATTGAGCCGATCAGATACGTGACCGTGAGCGACGCGAGCGGATCAACGCTCTCGGGCAGCGATTTGGCGCAGATGTGATACACGCTGTTCGACGCCACAACGAGAATGAGCGGCCAGAAGTAAGCCATAAATATTCCCTCCTATTCAAATGCCGGATGCAAAACGGCAGCCAGACTTCCGCCTGACTGCCGGTAGGTGCGCACCCGTAATAGACAAGGAAAGTGTATCAGCGGCGCGCGCTCTTGTCAAGGAAAATCCCGCCGCGGCGGCGATTCCGACAAATTTGTAAGCGACAGTTCATACAACCTGCCGCTTGTATTTTCCGCTCCGCCATGCTACCATAAAAATGTCATATCAATCCCAGCCGCGCTTGCGGCGCAGACTTTAATGGAGGCAAATTATGAGCTATCCCAAGACCGGCGAAGAAGTTTACGTCAGCCTGAATCTGTCTAACACGATGCTCACAGGTCTCGGCAAGGGCACGATCACCCGCGAGGACGTTTCTGTGGACTACCTCAAGAAACTGTTTATGCAGCATGGTGTCATCGTCTCGGCCAAGCCCGAGTACCGCAACATCATGGAGCGCGTGAACAGCACCTATGACTTAGGGCTTGAAATTCCCGCAAAGCTCCAGCTCTTCCAGCTCTCCGAGCAGCACCGCCGCCTGGTGGTCGTGAATATCTCCGGCCTTCAGCGCAAGAACGGCTCGCTTCTCCCGTCCTACACGGAAGAGGAGCTTGACGAGGCAACGTTCACGTTCGTCAAGTATTACGTGCAGGGCGAGCACTACGACGAGCTTGTCGAGGAGAACAAGAAGCTGCGCTACGAGCTCGAGCAGGAGATCTCCTGGAGAAACCGCACGGATTCCGAGGGCTGAGTTCGCAACACCTTACATCAAAAAGGGACAAGAGGTTCCCGATGGGAACCTCTTCCTTTTTTGACTATGACAAAATAGCTTCGCAGAATTCCGCGTCCGCAGACGCGGAAAAAATTGAGGTTGTAAATCGCCGCGACCGGCGCGTGGCGATTTACTCCTCTCGCTCCGCGCGTGTCGCAGCCGCCAAGGGCGGCAAGGCACAAAGCGGAGTGCAATCTTTTCAAAGAAGAGGCAGAGCCTCTTCTTTGAAATTACTTCTTCTCGTCTTCAAGCAGCCCCTTGAAGCTCGCGGCGAGACCGGCGAGGCTCTGAATCTCGCTCGGGACGATGATCTTCGTCGCCTGACCGTCGGCGGCCTTCTCGAAGGATTCGAGCGCCTTGATCTTGACGACCTGATCGTTGGGGTTGGCCTCGTTGAGCATCTTGATGGAGTCGGCGAGCGCCTGCTGCACGTTCAGGATCGCCTGCGCTTCACCCTCGGCCTTGAGGATGGCGGCCTGACGCTCGGCCTCGGCCTTGAGGATGGCCGCCTGCTTTTCCGCGTCCGCGCGCAGGATCGTGGACTGCTTTTCGCCCTCGGCCACGAGGATCTGGGACTGCTTCTGGCCCTCGGCCTGCAAGATGGACTCGCGGCGCTCGCGCTCGGCCTTCATCTGCTTTTCCATCGCGTTCTGGATCTCGCGCGGCGGCAGAATGTTCTTGAGCTCCACGCGGTTGACCTTGATGCCCCACGGGTCGGTGGCCTCGTCAAGGATGGAGCGCATCTTGGCGTTGATGACGTCGCGGCTGGTGAGGGACTGGTCAAGCTCCATCTCGCCGATGATGTTACGCAGCGTCGTCGCCGTCAGGTTCTCGATGGCGTTCATCGGGTGCTCGACACCGTAGGTGTAGAGCTTGGGGTCGGTGATCTGGAAGTAGATGACCGTGTCGATCTGCATGGTGACGTTATCCTTCGTGATGACGGGCTGGGGATCGAAGTCGGCCACCTGCTCTTTGAGGCTGACCTTCTTCACAACGCGCTCGAAAAACGGAATTTTGAAGTGCAGGCCCACGCCCCACGTCGCGCTGTAAGCGCCGAGGCGCTCGACAACGTATGCGCTCGACTGCTGCACGATCTGAATGTTCGTCACAAGCACCAGAAGCACCAGCAGTACCAAAATGCCGATACCGATATAGCCGATCCATTGCATCGTTCTTTTCCTCCTAAAATGTTGTGTAGTTTGGGGTTACTCTCTTCTCTCGCTGGGTTCTTTACTCTCGCGCACGTAGAGCTTGACGCCCTCCATGCGAACGATCCTTGCCATTTTCCCCTTAGGGATGATATTGCCGTCTTCGCTGCGCGCCGTCCATGTCTTGCCGTCGATGTACACAGCGCCCGTGGCGTTCTCGTTGTCCACCGTTTCGGTCACCTTGGCCTCGTGGTGCAGCACACGGTCGGCATTCGTGGGCACGATCGTCTTATCCAGCATCTTGCGCGCAAGGGGCCTTGTTGCGATGAGCGCCAGAATGGATACGACCAGGAAGACCGCGAATTGCAGCCACAGCGCCGCGCCCAGTTCCGTTGCGACCAGCGCGGCCACCGCGCCCGCCACGAACCAGATCGACACCAGCCCCGCCGTCGCCGCCTCGGCAATGCCGAAGATGATGATGGCGGCGATCCAGATGATGGTCATCATTTCATCTGCTCCTCCTTTCAAACTGCGCATACAGTAGACGTATGCCGGACCGATCATCGCGATGACGGTCAGCAGCATGATCCCGATGCTTTTGTTGTAGGGTGACAGATTCGCATACAGGTTTGACAACTCGCTGCCGAGCGTGCGCGCGGACAGCAGCGGGGCTTCGACCGGCGGCTCGCCGGGGGTGGGGACTTCTTCTTTGAACAGCCCGTCCATCGTTACGCCGTAGCGGTTGCAGATGAAGATGATCTTCTCCATCTCAGGGTAGCCGCGGCCCGACTCCCAGCGCGAGACCGACTGGCGCGAGACCTGAAGCTGTTCGGCAAATTCCTCCTGCGTCAGTCCGCTGCGTTTGCGGACCTCCTGGAGCCGCTCGCCAAATGCCATTGCGTTCCCTCCGTTTCTCTGTCTGAGGATAAGATAGCAAAACCGCGCGTCCATTTCCAGCAACTTTAGTGTTGCATTCCGTGTTTTTTCGAAAAATTTCGCGCAAGTTTGATGTTACATTCATGTGACAGCGCGCTTTCCGCGCTGTTTTTCCTATTGTACCACACGCTCCACCGCTTTACCATGCTTATTTTGACGCGGCGATTGCCTTTTTTGTTCCCATCCGCTATACTAAAGTCAAATCATTTTTTCGGGAGCGTTATTATGCTGGAATTTGTCATTCCCTGCCTCTTGGGCCTTGAGAGCTTAGTGGGCGATGAGATCAGAAAACTGGGACTTTCTGACGTGCGCGTTGAGAACGGCCGCGTCCTCTGCCACGGCGAAGCGCGCGACATCGCGCGGCTCAACATCAATCTGCGCTGCGGTGCGCGCGTCATTCTGGTTCTGCACAAGTTCCGCGCGACGGATTTTGAATCGCTCTTTCAGGGCGTGCGCGCGGTGCACTGGGAGGACTGGATCCCCCGCGAGGGGGAGTTCCCCGTGGTGGGCTATTCCATCAACTCGACGCTCCACTCCGTGCCCGCCTGCCAGTCGATCGTCAAAAAGGCGGTCGTCGACCGCCTGAGCGCGGCCTACGGCATCGCGCAGTTCCCCGAAACGGGGCGGCGCTATCAGGTGCGCTTTTCCATCATGAAGGACGAAGTGACCGTCGGGCTCGACACCTCGGGCGAGGGCCTTTACAAGCGCGGCTACCGCGCCCACGGCGTGGCCGCCCCGCTCAAGGAAACGCTCGCCGCCGCGATGGTCAAGCTCTCGCACTACAATGGCCGCGACCCGTTCTGCGACCCCTTCTGCGGCAGCGGCACCATCGCCATCGAAGCCGCGCTCATCGCGCGCAACCGCGCGCCGGGCCTCAACCGCAGCTTTGCCGCCCAGCACTGGGCGACGCTCGATAAAATGCTCTGGCTCGACGCGGCGGACGAGGCCATGGACAAGGAATTCCACGGCAAGTACGAGATCTGGGGCGGCGACATCGACCCCGACGCCGTCGAGCTCTCGCGCCACAACGCGGAGCTGGCCGAGGTCGACGACATCGTCAAGTTCGAGGTCGATGACGCCACGCGCTTCCATTGGGGCGGGCTCTATGGCCGCATCGTGACGAACCCGCCGTATGGCGAGCGCCTTCTTGAGCGCGAAGAGGCGGGCGAGCTCTATAAAGCCTTCGGCAAGGCGATGGATAAGCTGCCCGACACCTGGCGGGTGTATGTGCTGTCGTCACATCCTGACTTTGAGCGCTGCTACGGGCGCTTTGCCGATAAGAAACGTAAGTTGTACAATGGCATGCTCAAATGTGATTTTTTCATGTATGGAAAAAGATTATAACGCCGCGCGTTGCGCGGCGGGGGAGCTCCCGCACCGTGCGGGAGTGCGTTAAAGGGGGATATTCTCTTTCTCAGAAAGAGAATATCCCCCTTTTAATCCCCCAAGAGAAAGGACGAGGGGCCTTCCCCCTCGACCCCGCACATTGGCAGTCTCGATCTTGAAGAGCTGCACGCGCTGCGCAATGTAAGTGCGGTGTACATGGCTTCGCCATGAATCCCTACGTTTCGACACATCCAGCAACCGCGCCTTACTATCGTGAAGCGCGAGTGACGTTACCTCGGCGGCAGACTGCTTGCGAAATAGCGGCATTGCTGCGCTCGCCGCATTGATGAGGCTGGCGGTAGACGGAAATTAGGCTGCACTTCTACAAGATGAGCAGAGCGGCAGCGGATAGTAGGAGCAAGTCAAATCGTATAGCAATGCTAACGCGGCAAAGCCGCGCGCAGGCAGCTGCATTCCGGAGGCTCAAAGATTGTTCAAGCTCCAAACTGCCAATCTAAACCTTTCTCTTGGGGGATCTAAAGGGGCCATTCTCTTTTGTGAAAGAGAATGGCCCCCTTTTGTGCCGCGGCGCGCACGCCGCTTTCCCCTCCCGCATAGTGCGGGAGTATCATCAATCCTTTTGATAAATCGCCAGCCCAAACGCCAGTTTGACACTAAGCTCCTGAGCCTGCTCAGCTTTTGCTGGTCTTTAGCGCCAGTTTTATAATAGTACGGCGTCATGCGGAACAAAGATAGAATATCCTCATTACAGGATAAATGAATGATATCGCGCACTTCGCGCGTTTCGACGAGCGTGAAGCCCTCGGTCGTAAGCGGCGTGGGCGGGTTGTCGCGCGGCGTGTCGTAGATGAGCGCTTTGAGCTCCCACAGATGCTCGCGCAGGGGATAGGCGCGCAGAAGATAGCCGCCCGGCTTCAGCACGCGCGCAAATTCCTCCGGCACGAAAGGGGAGAAGATATTGAGCACCTCGTCGACGCTGCCGTCTTCGACCGGCAGGTGCGCGCACGAGGCGACACAGAGCGTGAAGTCCGGCGAGCGCTTCGATGCGTACTGGAGCGCGGTCTTCGAAATGTCGACGCCTAAAAGCTCGCCGTGCTTGCCCGCTTTTTCGATGGCGCGCAGAACGGCAAGAGAATAGATCCCCTCGCCGCAGCCTGCGTCGAGGACCGTCGCCTCCGGCGGCGTGAACTCCGCCGCGGCGTCCGCAACGGCGGCGATGAAGCGGTCGTAATAGCCCTTGTCCAAAAAGTCGCGCCGGGCGCGTACCATGAGCTTGTCGTCCCCGTGGTGGCCCTGCGAGGAGTTGAGCAGGAGGTTGACGTATCCGCTCTTGGCGATGTCAAAGCTGTGGTTTTTCGGGCAGAGATAGGCCCCCGCGCGTTTTTCAAGCGCCCCAGCGCAGACGGGGCAGCGCAAATTGACCATCAGAACAGCCCCACCTGCTGCGGCACCTCGCTCCGGCCGAGCGAGCGGAGCTGCTGCTGGTTTTCCTCGGCCAGCGCGTCGGCGATGGCGATCTTGCGGACGATATTTTTCATCGTCTCGTCAAAGAGCGTCCCGTCGCGATAGTCGGCGGGGAAGATGAAGTCCACGCGCCCCTTGGCGAGCAAGTCCTCCACGCCCGCGCGGTTGCTGTCCTGATAGACGGCCACCGCCTGCCCGCCGTAGGCGCGCATCATCTTCATGCACGGCACGTCGGAAAGGCCGTCGCCGATGTAGATCATGTTCGTAAAGGGAATGCGCTTGGAGTCGTCCGGCATCGAAGCGTTGAGCTCCTTGTCCTTCGCAACGTCGAGAATGCCCTTATTGATGCGGTAGACGAACTGGGTCTTGTTCGTGAAGTTGACGTCGAGCTTCGGCCACGAGGCGAGGCCCTCTTCGTTGTAGAAAAACTCGCAGGCGTAGATTTCCTTAAATTCGTGGCTCACGCCGCTGCCCTCGATGATCTCGCGCAGGCCGGAGGAGAGCACGTAGTGCTCGATCTCCACGCCCAGCGTTTCGCCGAAGGCGTTGATGCGCGAGAACCAGTCCTGCACGCCGGGGAACAGCTCGATCGCATGCCCGCAGGAGACGAGGTAGTCGCGGTCCAGGCGGATGCCCTTTTTGCGGCACTCCTCGATCATCGTGTACATGTAGGCGAGCAGGCCGTCCATGCGGTTCTCAAAGCCGAAGGAATTCGCGATGCTCCAGAACTCGCCGGGCGTGTAGCCGAGCGAGGGGATGAACGTATAGTCCTGCATATCGGTCGTGCAGAGGGTCTTGTCAAAGTCGTAGAGAAAGGCGATGATGGGCTTTTTGTTCATGTCGTCTCCTTTTCGCCGCGCTGCGGCCAAAGAAAAAATAAAAGGGCGGCCAAAACCGCCCTTTTGCTGTTACTCTTCTCCGTGATAGTTGCGGCCGAACTTGAGGTCATCCAGACGGATGGCATGGCTGGCCGTTTCCACAAACGGGCTGTCGTCCGGCTCGAGCGGCTCTGCCTTGGGCTCCTCGGCCTTCGGCGCGCTCTGCTCCTCTGCCGGAGCGGTCTCCTGCGTCTTTTCGGGCGCGGCCTCCTCCGCCGCGGGGCAGAAGGACGCGAGGATCTTTTCCTCGATGGCGTTCACGTCGGCCTCGGTCTTCTGCTCGGTCTTTTCGCCGCCCGCGATCTCCTCGGGCGTCAGGTCGGGCGCGCGCTCGATGAGCGCAAGCTGCGCCTGCGCAAGCTCGCGCGTCTTCTGCAAAAATTCCGCCGTCGCGGCCTTGGCCGCGTTCAATCGGCGCTGCTCGAGCTCGACATCGCTCTGCAGCGCGCCGATCTTGGCGCGGGCTTCGTCCTCCGCGCCGGCGAGCACGGCCTTTTTCTTCTCCTCGGCCTCTTCGACCATGGTGTTGGCCATGCGCTGGGCGGTCAGGAGGGCGGCGCGCATGGAATCCTCCGTCGCGCGGTACTCCTCCACCTTGTCGACCAGCACCTTGAGCTTGGCCTTGAGGGCGGCGTTTTCTTTATAGAGCGAGGTATAATCGTCGGTCAGCTCGTCGAGAAACTCGTCGACCATCGCCATATTATATCCGCCGAAGGCCGCTTTGCTGAAAGCGCGGCCGGAAACTTCCTGCGGTGTCAGCATTGATCCCATCCTCCGTTTCGTTTTACAGGTACAGGCCGTTATTTTCCAGCTCGTCGATCAGATCGCCCATGATGTCCACATGGTAGGGCGTGATGATGTACGTATTGGCGGCGACCTTTTTGATCTTGCCCTCGCCCGCGTAGGCAACGCCGGAGAGGAAGTCGATCAAACGTCTTGCAATGTCCTTATTCGTGGATTCAAGGTTGATGACCACCGTGCGCTTTTCCTTCAGGTGGTCGGCGATCTCGCTGGCGTTTTCAAAGCGCTCGGGCTTGACGAGCACGACCTTGAGCTGCGTGGTCGCGTTGATGTTGACGACCTTGTTGCGGCGGTCCTCCGCCTTGCGCTCGGCGCTGCGGCGGTCGGCAAAGGCGCCCGTGTCGCCGCGGTCTCTCAGATCGGGGAAATCGTCTTCATATTCCTCGTCCTCATCCTCGTAGGGGTGAGCCCACTTTTTCAGATCATCCAAAATTCCCATGGTATCAAGACCTCCTCGATCAAATCGTGTAATTGCGGGCGCCGAAGATCGCCGTGCCGACGCGCACCATCGTCGCGCCTGCGCGCACCGCGTCCTCATAGTCGCCGCTCATGCCCATAGACAGTATATCAAGTGTATTATCATACAACTTTGCATTGATGTCAACAAAAAGTGCATGAACTTTTTCAAAGTAGGGCATGCTGCCGTGCTCGCCCTCGGCGACCGGCGGGATACACATCAGCCCCCGCACGCGGACATTTGCGCACTTTTTGGCCTCTTCCGCCGCCTGCTCTAGGCTCTCGGGCGCAAAGCCGCTCTTGGCCTCCTCGCCGCCGATATTCACCTCCAGCAGGATATCCTGCACGATGCCCAGCTTCTCGGCCTGCTTGTCGATGGCAGAGAGCAGCTCGAGCGAGCCGACCGATTCGATCATCGCGACCTTGCCGACGACATTTTTCACCTTGTTGCGCTGGAGGTGGCCGATAAAGTGCAGGGGAGCGCCGTCATAGGCGTGCTCGGCGAGCTTTTTCGTCATCTCCTGCTCGCGGTTCTCGCCCAGCACGTCGATGCCCGCGGCGATGGCGGCGCGGCAGGCGTCCGCGTCGTTCATCTTGCTCGCGCCGACGAGGGTAATTTCGCTTACGTCGCGGCCCGCCTCTTTGGCGGCCGCAGCGATGTTTGCGCGCACGCGCGCGATGTTTTCAGCAATGCTCATTTAATCTACGACCTTTCCGTTATATAGCTCCCCTGCCGAAACGATGACCTCATCGTTCGGGCGCAGGGTGTAAAGGGACTTTTGGCTCTCCGTGGCGGCTTCGATCGTGCCGGGCTCCACCAGGCAGTAGTCGCTGCCCTGATAGACGATGCTCACAGGCTTGAAGTAGGCCACGCGCCCGACGAGGCAATAAACGCCTGACACGCCGTCCTCATCCACGCGCAGCGCATTTTTCGGCACGCGCAGGCCGTCGTACTGATTCAGGATGAGCTCGGCGTTCTGCTCGCGCAGCAGCGTCATGTAGGATAAGTACCGCGTGCTCTTGAGCACGATCAGGCATTTGCCGTTCTCCGCGGCGCTGATGCGCGTGAGCGTGACGGGCAGGTCAAAGTCGACGCCCGACGCCATGCGAAGCGTCAGCCTGCTGTTCTCCTTCAGGGACGCGGCGTCCTCCTCGTTCACGTTCGCGGCAAAGTACCACGCGCTGCCCTGAATGAGCTTGCCCACCGTGGTCGAAACGCTCTGCGGCGCGGCGGACGAAAGCTGCGAGGGCGTCATCGTCTCAAGCACCTCCGGCGTCAGCACGCTTTCGTACCCGTCGGCCACGGCGCTGTAAGTCCCCGACACGGGCGCGGTGATGCGCGTCGTGCCGCCGCTCGCCGCGCCCGAGAGCGCGGTGATCTGCGCGTTCAGCTCGTCGAGCTTCGCGGTTAAGTCATCGCTGCCGTTGTAGGCGTATTCGCGCTTCAAGACCGTCGTTTTGAGCTGGGGGATCAGCGTGTCGAGCGAGCTGTACGCGCCCGACTCGTAGGCCGCGCGCACGGAGATGATCTGCTCGCGGATGTCGGTATCCAGACGCAGCGCGGTGGCCGCGTCGCTCGAGGCGCTCTTGGCGTACTCAAGCTGCTCTTTCTGCGCGCGCAGTGTCTCGAGCTGCTGCGTGGCGTTCAGCGCGTCGGCCGAGCGGTAGACCGCGGCGATGGTGTCGCCCTGACCCACGCGCTCGCCCTCGGCATGCTTGAGCTCGATGAGCGTTTCGCCGCAGTCGACGACCTGCTCTTTGCGCACCACGTAGCCCCGCAGGGCAATGGACTGCTCGCTGCGGTAGCGGTAGACGAGCGTCGTCGTCTCGGGGCTGACAAAGTAGTTGTAGCCCTGCACGGCGAAATACCCGATGACCGCCAAAAGGAGCAGGATCGTGATGATCTTTGTGGAAACAGATGTAGATTTCATGGCACTCTCCTGTATCAGGCGTGCTTACTCCTCGCTTTCCTCCGCGCCTTTGAGGTCGATGGCCGCGATGGGCACGATCGTTGAGATCGCGTGCTTGTAGAGCATCTGCTGCTTGCCGTCGCTCTCCAAGATGACGACAAAGCTGTCAAAGCCCGTGATGACGCCGCGCATCTGGAAGCCGTTGACGAGAAATACCGTCACGCTCGTGCGATTGCGGCGCGCAGAGAGGAGAAACAGGTCCTGAAGGTTTGCGATTTTTTTCATGGCTTTTCTTTCCTTTCTTTTTTGCGGACGGCTTGTCCGCGTTAAAGTCAGGATACGCCATAGGTATGGAGAATTTCTGTCGAAAAAGCGAGGCAATCGGGGAGAATCCTCGTTTTTTTCCAATAAAACCAGTGGATGCTGGGGTCGCGCCGCAGCCACGTGAGCTGGCGCTTGGCATACTGGCGGGAGCGGAGCTTGATCTCGTCGATGGCCTCCTCGCGCGTGGCCGCGCCGTCCAAGTAGGCAAGCGCCTCCTTATACCCGATGGCCTGCATGGCCGTCACGTCGCGGGGAAGTCCGGAATCGAGCAGCGCTCTGACCTCGTCGAAAAGCCCCGCCTCGACCATTTTGTCGACGCGGAGGTCGATGGCGCGCTTCATGTCCTCGCGATCCTCGTAGGCAAGGCCGATGCGCACGGAATCGTAGCGCGGAGGGACGAGCTTCGTCTTGGCGTTGTGCTGCGCCATGGTTTTGCCGGTCTCGTAGTAGACCTCGAGCGCGCGGAGGATGCGCTTTTTGTCGTTCAAATGGAGATTTCCGGCGGTCTCGGGGTCGATGCGTCGGAGCTCGACGAACATCGCCTCGCCGCCCTCCTTGTCCCAGCGGGATTCCAACTCCGCGCGGTATCTGCCGTCCTTGTCACCGCCGGCGAAGCCGTGCCCGGCGAGCAGGGCATTGAGGTAAAGCCCCGTGCCGCCGACGATGACGGGCTGCTTCCCGCGCGAGAGGATATCGTCGACGCACTTCGCCGCGTCGTCCGCATAGCGGGCAACGGAGTAGTTTTCCCGCGGGTCGGCGACGCCGACCATGTGATGCGGAATGCCCTGCATCTCCTCCGCCGTCGGCGCGGCGGTACCGATGGCCATGCCGCGGTAGATCTGCATCGAGTCGCAGGAGACGACCTCGCCGCCGAGCATTTTCGCAAGCTCGACGCCGAGCCACGTTTGCCGCAGCCCGTCGGGCCGACGACGCATACGAGTTTCATCTTCTTCCTCCTGCGTCTCACGCGCGCTTGAACATTTTTTCAAGCTCGTACTTCGTGAGCTTGGCTTTCACGGGCCGTCCGTGCGGGCAGAACTGCACCTCGCCGCTCTGCACCTTGTCGACGAGCACGCGCAGCTCGCTTAAGTCGCTCTTCCAGCCGCCCTTGATGGCCGCCTTGCAGGCCATCGTGTGCAGCAGCGCGTCGCGCGCGGCGGCGGGGTCGGCGGTGTGGGCGGTGACGAGCTTGTCGGCAAGCTCTTCGAGCGCGGGGATGGCGTCGCCGCTGTCGATATCGGCGGGGATGGCGCGCAGGATCAGGCTCCCGCCGCCGAATTCTTCGCATTCAAAGCCAAACTCGCGCAAAAGGTCCAAATTCGCCGCAAGCGCGCTGTACTCCTCGGCGGCGAACTCCGCCACGAGGGGAGCGAGCAGGGCCTGACACATCAGTGGCTCCTGGTTGGCCTTCATGCGGTCGAAATTCACGCGCTCGTGCGCGGCGTGCTTGTCGATGAGCCAGATGTTTTTATCCTCGTCCTCGCAGACGATGTAGGTGTCGAGCACCTCGCCCGCGATGCGCCACGGCGCGGCGGACGGGGGAACGAACGTCGTCTGCTCGATCTCGGGCTCTTCCTGCTTCGCAGGGGCAAACACGGGGACGGCGGGCGCTTCCGGCTCGGGCTCTGCCGCAGTCTCCGCCGCCGGTCCGATGATCGGGCCAGTCACGACGGGGCGGGCGTTTTCCTCGGGCATCGGCAGCGTGACGACCTCGTCGTCATGGTTTTCCACAGAATGGACAGACTTTTCCACAGGCTGTGACTGCTGTGCTGACAGTACTGGCGCGGACGCGGGCGTTTCATGGCGCACATAGTCGGAAAGCGCCGCTTTGCCGCCGCTCTGCGTGTCGATGGCGGGCACTCTCGTCTGCCACTGCGGGGCGGGCGCGGGCTTCACCGGCGCGCTCTGCGGCGCGGACACGGGACGCGCACCGGCAGGTGTATAGGCGGGCTTTTCCGCCGTCTTCCTGCTCTCGCGGTACTGCTGCGAGGTCATGTTGGCGAAGAAATCGCCGCGCGGATTCTGTACTTGAGACGCGGGCTTCGGCTGGGGGCGCTCGGCCTCCTCGCGCTTGTCGAGCGCGGCCATGACCGCGTGGTAAACGAGATCAAACACGCGCTTTTCGCCCACGAACTTCACGATGGTCTTGGCAGGGTGGACGTTCACATCCACCATGTCGCGCGGCAGCTCGACGAGCAGCACGCAGCCGGGGAACTTGCCCTTCATCATGCGGTTGGAGTACGCTTCCTCGAGCGCGGCGGTAAGAAGCTGGGATTTGACGAGCCGCCCGTTGACGAAAAAGGTCTGCATGCCGCGCGTGCCGCGCGAGGCGATGGGCGAGGTCACAAAGCCCGTGACGCCCATGTCGCCGTCCGCGCCCTTGACCTCAAGGAGCGAGAGCGTGAACTCACGCCCGAGAGAGGCGTAAATGGCGGAGCGCAGCGCGCCGTCGCCGGGGGTCAAAAGCGTCTGCGTGCCGTCCTTGATGAGCTTGAACGACACCTCCGGATGCGAGAGCGCAAGGTGGCCGACAAGGCCCGCGATGGCCGTGGCCTCCGCGCTGTCGCGCTTCATAAACTTTAAGCGCGCGGGCGTGTTGTAGAAGAGGTCGCGCACGATGATGCTCGTGCCCTCGGGGCAGCCCGCGTCCTCGACCGTGCCGGGGACGCCGCCCTCCAGGTGGAGCTTTGCGCCGCTGAGCGCGCCGCGCTCGCGCGAGAAAATGTCGAGCCGAGAAACGGAAGAGATCGCCGCGAGCGCCTCGCCGCGGAAGCCCAGCGTGCCGATGGCAGCCAAATCCTCCGCCGTGCGCAGCTTGCTCGTCGCGTGGCGCAGAAAGGCCGTCGGCAGCTCGCTCGGCGCGATGCCGCAGCCGTCGTCGCTGACGCGAAGATAGGTCATGCCGCCGTTTTTCATCTCCACCGTCACGCTCTGCGCGCCGGCGTCGATGGCGTTTTCCAGCAGCTCCTTGACAACGCTCGCAGGGCGCTCGACCACCTCGCCCGCGGCGATGAGGTCGGCAACATGCGGCGATAATTGCTGAATATGGGGCATTGATTTCCTCCTTTTAGGAAGCGATGGTGAAAAGGGAAAGGGCATTGACGAGCATGTGGAGCAGGATCGACGTCCACAGCGTGCCCGAATGCTCATACGCCCAGGCAAACACAAGGCCGGGGACGAGATACTGGAGCATCAAAATGAGATAGCCTAAATCCCAGTTGGACACTGCCGCCGTCCACACGTGCAAAAACGCGAACAGCGCGCAGGAGAGGATATAGGCGAATATTCTGCTCTTTTCTTTGAGACACCCGAACACGAGGCCGCGGAAGAGCACCTCCTCCACAAACGGCGCGAGCAGCACGACGATCAGCGCCGTCATGCGCGGGGCGGAGGCCACCTGCGCGGCGATGGTCATGTCGTTTAAGTTCGTGCGGCTGTTAAAAAGCACGTTGCACACGCGGAATATAAGCTCGTTCGCGCCGTAGAAGACGAGAAGACCCAGCAGCATCGTTGAAAGCGCGCGGTTCAAGTTGTCGAGAAAGCGCGAGGACGTGTGCGCAAGGTAGGAGTGGAAGAGCAGCACCGTGACGGCGAAGAGCGTGTAGTAATAGAGCACGTTGCGCAGGGAATCGTTGATGGTGGTGTCGAGCACGACCTCCAGAAGGTCGAATATTCTTGTTGCCAAAAGCGGCATCACCAGAAGATAGACGAGGAAGAAGATCGTTCCGGCGACGCGCTCGGTGCGGTTCATGCCGCCGGAGGCGGTTTTCTTTTTTGCCATGGGGAGACCTCTTTTCCGGGGAAATTACGAGAGCTTCTGCTTGAGCTCGTAGAGAAGCTGCATCGCCTCGATGGGGGACATCGTGTCGGGCTGGGCGCGGCGCAGCGCGGCGAGCACCTCAGCCTCGCCGATCGCGTCGAGACTGACCTGCTCGGTCTCCTCGCGCGGCTTTGCCTGATACGCGCCGCCCTGCTCGAGCTCTTTTAGGATGACGTTCGCGCGCTTGACGACCTCATTCGGAAGGCCCGCTAACTTTGCGACCTCGATGCCGTAGCTGCGGTCGGCGCCGCCGGGGACGATCTTGCGCAGAAAGATGAGCTCGTCGCCGCGCTTTTTGATGGAAATGCTGTAATTCTTCACGCCGGGGAGCACGCCCTCAAGCTCCGTGAGCTCGTGATAGTGCGTGGCGAACAGCGTCTTGGCACCTAAGCGTTTCGGGTCGGCGCAGAATTCGAGCACCGCGCGGGCGATGCTCATGCCGTCGAACGTCGACGTGCCGCGGCCGATCTCGTCGAGAATGAGCAGCGAGCGTGGCGTCGCCTGATGCAAAATCTCGCTCACCTCGGTCATCTCGACCATGAAGGTCGACTGGCCGCCGGCCAAGTCGTCGCTCGCGCCGATGCGCGTGAAGATGCGGTCGACAATGCCGATGCGCGCAGAGCGCGCGGGCACGAACGAGCCGATCTGCGCCATGAGCGTGATGAGCGCGACCTGACGCATGTAGGTCGACTTACCGGCCATGTTGGGGCCGGTGATGATGGCGGCGCGATCCTCGCGCTCGCCCATGTAGGTGTCGTTCGGGACAAAGAGCGCGTCCTTGAGCACGCGCTCGACGACGGGGTGGCGGCCGTCGTGAATTTCGATGACGCCGCCGTCGTCCACGCTCGGACGGCAATAGTTGTTGTTCACCGCGACGGACGCGAGCGAGCAGAGCGTATCAAGCTCGGCAATGAGCCCCGCCGCGCGCTGGACGCGCACGCTCTCGGCGGTGACGGACTCGCGCAGGGCGGTGAAAATTTCAAATTCGAGCGCCTTGTCGCGGTCGCCCGCGGTCAAGATCTCCTGCTCGAGATTCTTGAGCTCCTCTGTGATGTAGCGCTCGCCGTTCACGAGCGTCTGCTTGCGGATGTACGTGTCGGGCACAAGCTCCTTGAAGGAGTTCGAGACCTCGATATAGTAGCCGAAGACCTTGTTGTAGCCGATCTTCAGCGTGCGGATGCCGGTCTTTTCCTTCTCGCGCGTCTCGATGTCCGCGAGCAGCCCCTTGCCGCCCGACAAAATCTCATGCAGGCGGTCGACCTCGGCGTTGTAGCCGGGGCGGATGAAGCCGCCCTCGCGCACGGAAAACGGCGGCTCGTCGACGAGCGTTTCGCGGATGCTCTGCGCCACGTCGGTGAGCGTGTCGAGCTCGTTGTCTAACTCATGCAGCCTGCCCGTCGTGAACGCCGTAAGCTGGGCTTTGACCTCCGTGATGCGCTCGATGGAGTTGCGCAGCGACGCAAAGTCGCGCCCGCCCGCCGTGCCGTAGGCGATGCGGCCGATGAGACGCTCCATGTCGCTGATGCCGGAGAGCGATAGAATCAGCTCTTCGCGCGCGACGGTGTTCTTCGTCAGCGCCTCCACCGCGCCGAGGCGGCGCTCGATGGCGGCAACGTCGCGCAGCGGGCGCGTCAGCCATGCGCGCAGATTGCGCGCGCCCATGGCGGTCTTCGTCTTGTCGAGCACCCAGAGAAGGCTGCCGCGCTTTTCCTTGGCGCGGATGGTCTCGGTCAGCTCCAGATTGCGCCGCGCGGAGAGGTCAAGCTCCATGAAGCGGCCCTGCTCGTAGTATTCCAAGTCCTTGATGTAGGAAAGATCGGTCTTCTGCGTTTCGTGCAGGTACGAGAGCAGCGCGCCCAGCGCGAGCGACGCGGCCGGGTTGTTGCGCGGAAGGCTTGCAAACGCTTCCTCGCCAAACTGCGCGCGAATGGCTTTTTCGCACGCTTTGAGCTCAAAGCGGTTCTCGCCGCGCTCGACCGCGCAGGACAGCTTATCGCGAAGGTATTCGACCAGCTCACCGTTGTCGTAAGCACCCGCGCTCAGCACCGCCTCGGCGGGGGGAGAAACGGGATAACTCGTTATACAGATGTTCTGCGCGGTCGTCGCCCGAAAAGGCGGTCACGTGCGTGTGGCCGGTCGTCATGTCGCAGAAGGCCGCGCCGGCGTTCTGCCCGTCCAAAAAGATGCCACAGAGGAAGTTGCCGCGCCGGTCGTCGAGGCATGCGCTGTCGATGACCGTGCCGGGCGTGATGACGCGGATGATATCGCGCTTGACAAGGCCCTTGGCGAGCGCAGGGTCCTCGGTCTGCTCGCAGATGGCGACCTTGTAGCCCTTGGCGATCAGGCGCGCGATGTAGGCGTCGCTCGAATGATAGGGAATGCCGCACATCGGCGTCTGATCCTCCGCCGCCTTGCCGCGGTCGCGGGTCGTCAGCGTCAAATCGAGCTCGCGCGAGGCGAGCTGAGCATCCTCGTTGAACATCTCGTAGAAGTCGCCCAAGCGGAAAAAGAGGATCGAATCCTTATTCTGTTCCTTGATCTCCAAATACTGCTTCATCATCGGCGTGATCTCGGCCATGATTCGTCCTCGCTTTCTTTCTCTCTCTAAAATCTAAAATTTACACGGTAAAGTCGGAGCCCGCGGGCATTTCGCCGAGGCGGTCGCCGAGCTTACGTTTCAATCTTTCATAGGCTTCCTTGCCCGTGCAGTGGCCCGTGAAGTAGTGCGCGACCTTGTCGCCGCGCAGCTTTTCGCCCACGGCGTCGACCAGCTCGTCCGGCTCGCTCTTGCCGAGCGAGGGGTTATAGAGGTGGAAGCCCGCAAACACCGCGTCGGGCGCTCTGCCGAGCACGTCCTCGGCGCTTTTCAGGATATTCACGATGCCGCAGTGCGCGCAGCCCGCGAACAGCGCGGTCTTGCCGTTTTCCGTGACCAATAGATCCTGCTCGTGGCGGAACGTGTCGCGCGGATAGTCCTCACCGATCTTCTCGCGCAGCGTGTCGTTCGCGCCGCTCCACAGCTCGCGGCCCGGAACGGCGGAGAAAACCGTCAGTTCTTCGTCAAGCTTCTGCACGCCATCGCAGAGAACGAAGCGGTCCTCGTAATTCTTGAGCACCGCGTCCATGCCGATGTAGGCGCACTTGCTGGGCGTGACGACGTAGTACTGGCCCCAGACGGCTTTCTGCATATAGACCTTGGCGCGGTCGTTCAGCTTCAAGAACGCTTCGAGGCCGCCGCAGTGGTCGTTGTGCGCGTGGGACAAAAAGGCGATGTCGACCTGCGTCAAATCGACGCCGAGCGCCTTGGCATTGTCGATAAACTGCGCGTCGGGTCCCATGTCGAAAAGAATTTTGTGCTTATCGGTCTCAATATACATCGACAGGCCGTGCGCGCAGGCGACGGTGTCTCTGCACGTGCTGTTTTCCATCAAAATGACGACTTTCATCAAAAAGCCCCCTTTTCTTTATTCCTCTACCGCTTCGCCGTAGAGCGCCCAGGTGTTGCTGTCGGTGATCTTCGCTTTGGCAAAGGTGCCGATCAGGGCCTTGTCGCCCTTCATGCGCACAAGGCGGTTGCCCTCCGTGCGCGCGGCGAGGGGAAATTCAGCATCGTCGCTCTCGCCGTCGACCAGCACCTTGACGGTCTTGCCGATGTAGGACGCGTGCTTTTTCGCGCTGATGGCGTTCTGCGCGTCGACGAGCTTTTCAAACCAGACCTGCTTTTCCTCGCGCGAGACGGGGTCGTCCATCTTTGCCGCCGGCGTGCCGGGACGCGGGGAGAAAATAAAGGTGAAGAGCGCGTCGAACTGCGTCTTTTCTACAAGATCGACAGTCTGCATCGCTTCGTCCTCGGTCTCTCCCGGGAAGCCGATGATGACGTCGCTCGTGAGCACCATGCCTGGCATGACGCTTCGCGCGTAGGCGATCATTTCCTCGTACTTTGCGCGCGTGTAGGGGCGGTTCATCGCTTTCAGAACGCGGTCGCACCCGGACTGGACGGGGAGGTGGAGCTGCTTTGCAACGTGCTCGCAGCGTGCCATCGTGTCGAAAAGTTTGTTGGTCGCGTCCTTCGGCTGGCTCGACATAAAGCGGAGCCAATAGTCGCCGGGAATAGCGTTGATGGCGGCGAGCAGGTCTGCAAAGTCGTAATCGGTGTCCAAATCCTTGCCGTAGCTGTTCACGTTCTGGCCGAGGAGGGTGATCTCCTTGTAGCCCTCGGCGATGAGGCCGCGGCACTCCTCGATGATCTTCTCCGGCTCGCGGCTGCGCTCGCGTCCGCGCACGTAGGGCACAATGCAGTACGAGCAGAAGTTGTTGCACCCGTACATGATGCTCACCCACGCGCGCACGCCGCCCTCGCGCACGATGGGAAGGTCCTCGGCGATGCGGCCGTGCTCGTTCTCGATGGAGAAAACGCGCTTATTCTTCGTGTATACCTCGTGCAGCAGCTCGGGGAGCCGCCACTCGGCCTGCGGGCCGAGCACAAGGTCGACGTGATGGTAGGAATTTTTTACCTTGTCGGCCACGACCTTCTGCTGCGCCATGCAGCCGCAGAGGCAGATGATCTGGTCCGGCTTGGCGGCCTTCGTGTGGCTGAGGCGGCCAAGGTGGCCGTATACGCGCTTTTCCGCGTGCTCGCGGATGGCGCAGGTGTTGAGCAGGATCACGTCCGCCTGCTGCTCGTCGCGCGTGAGCTCATAGCCCATCTCGCGCAGCATGCCCATGAGCACCTCGCCGTCGGCCACGTTCTGCTGGCAGCCGAACGTGTCGACCAGCGCGAGCGGCGTGCGGGTGCGGCGGTCGTTCATCTCGCGCATCTTGCGCGTAAATTCCTTCTGACGCGCGAGCTCCTGCTCGCTGACGATGACTTCTTTGCGTTCCAAGGGATGTTTCCTCCCGAATCTCGATAGTTTAGCAATATAGTATATCATGTTCGCGAGAGCGTGGCAAGGCCGCGGCGCGGCTTCCGGCGCGAAAAATCCACAGCTTTTACAATTCCGGTGACTTTTCCGCACCCGTGTGGTATGCTATGGAAAACCTGAACTCCAAAGGAGGGCTTTCCATGGCGGCGTTTTATCAAAAATTTCTGCGCAAGCATCTTGACTTATCGTCTCTCAGCGTGATGCGGCGGGAGGACAACGATCCCTATTTCTGCACGCCCAAGGGCGCTTCTATCTTCGGCTGGGCGGGCGTGGACGGCATCCACTTCTGCTTTGTCCGCGGTTTTGGCGAAACGGTCTTCGCCGTGAGCCCGATGAACGGCGGCAAGGACTGCGTGCACGTCATCGCGCGCGATTTCAGCGATTTTCTGCGCCTGCTGCTCGCGACCGGCGACAGTGCGGCGCTCGAGCAGGCGTGGCAGTGGGACGAGGCGCAATTCGACGCCTTCCTTGCCGAGAATCCGCCGACGGACGAGCAGAAGGCGGTGCTCTCGCAGATTTCCACAGTCTTTTCCCTCACGCCGATGGAGCGGCCGTGGCAATACCTGCGCGAGCTGCAAGCGGAGTTCGATCTCAGCAAGCTCAAATTCACCGAGGACTTCTATGACCCCGAAATGAACGGCGACGCGCCCGAACAGAAAGAGGACTGGAAGGTCTATTTTGACGGCAGCTTTTGGGGCCACCACGGGCGCGAGCGCGCGGGCAGGGAAATGCCTGTACAAAAGTGGTTTTCGTGGGCGGGGCGCGACTGGTTCGTGCCGTCGGTTTACGTTTGTGCAAAGGGCATTGTCGTTGATTTTTGTATGCGCGCGGAGGCCTCCGCGCTGCGCGGCTTCATGGAAAAGTGGGGGATCGATCCCGAAAGCGACGAGTCCATCGACTTCTCGCGCGACGAACGCGAGCAGATGGAGCGCGAGCACCCGCTCAGCCTCGGTTTTACCCCCAGCCTCGCCTTGAACGGTGCGAAGCTCCGCACGAGCCACGGCTGCGGCGTCATTTTCCTGCCGGAGCAGCCCGGCTTCTGCGCCGACGCAGAGCCCGCCATGGCGCACTACGGCCTCGACCGCGCGTATGGCTGGAGCATCCGCCGCGCGGCGTTCCCGTTCGTCACGAAGCGCGCGCCGAAGCTCAAATCACTCGCCGTCACGATGACGGCGGACGAGGTGCGCGTCCCCGGCCCGCGCTTTCGCGCGGACAAGGCGGGCGATACGTTTGCCTTCTCCTACCGCGGCACAGAGTATACGCTCGCCGTGCAGGAGGTCGAGCCGCAGGAACTGCCGCGCGAGCGGATGAATCTCGACCCGCGGTTCGACTATCCGACGCATTTTACGGCCATCAGTTACACGCTCATGCCCGAGCCGCCGGAAAACTCGATTTTCGTCGAGGACTGCGCCGAGAGCGACCGCCCGCGCCAGGTCAGACGTGAGACCGCTTCCTTTGCGCCCGAGGCGCAGAACGACTTCTGCTTCGGCATCATCGGCGGCGCGGACGGGCCGGTCGCCATCGTTGTGGGCGAAGCGGCGCAGGGGAAGCTTCACACTGCGTGCTCGTCGCTGCACTTTGCGCCTGTCGACCACGTCGGCTGGCGCATCGGCTTCCGCGAAACTCCGTGGAAAGAGGGGACGTTCGACCTCCTCTAACTCACTTTTTCTGTGATTTCCGGTACTCCGTCGGCAGGACGCCGAAGGCCTTGTGGAATTCGGTGGAAAACTTGCTCTGGCTCTCGTAGCCGACGGCGCGCGCGACCTGCGCGACGTTCTCGTCGCCATCTAGCAGCAGCTTTGCCGCGTGCTGCATGCGGTGCTCGCGGATGTGCGAGGCGAGCGAGCTGCCGTAGACGGACTTGAAGAGCGCCTTCATCGTCGAGGGGTTCATCAAAAACATGCGCGACAGCTCGTCGATCGTCACGCGGCTTGAAAGGTGCTGCGTCAGGTAGTCGTGCACGGCACGGATGGTCTCGATCTGCTCACTCGTGCCGCCGCCCTCGTACACCTCGGCATCGAGCGGGGGCAGGTGCGGCGCGCCGGTGGCGGCCTTGCTCTCCTCCTCGGGACAGGAAATCTCCATCGTGCGCTCGATCATGCGGTGCAGCAGCTGCGCCTGCTCGTTGTCCGACGCGCGGTAGTAGACCTCTTTCCCCACGCGGCGCGAGACGAGAAGTCCGCTCTCACGCAGCTGCCTCAAATGGTGCGACACCGCGGGCGAGCTCATGCCGACCATCGCGGAGAGGTCGATGACGCACTCCTCGCAGTGGCACAGCAGCCAGAAAATGCGCACGCGGCTGCTGTCGGAGAGCTGCTTGAACACGTCCGCCACGGTCTGGAAGCTGCCGATCGTCTCCACCGATTCCTGCAGCTCCCGCATCGTGCCCTCGTCGCTGTGCTGGTGGGGTAAATGCACTTCGCTCATCGTTGTTCCGCCTTTCTTTTCGAGGCCTGCGGGCGCGTCCGTATCCCGTTTGGAAGTTTGTTTCGCCCGAACGGAAGAGACATGCGTGCAGCCCTTGACTTTTGCCTTTGCGGACATTATAGTACGGTCATCAAGATTAAACAAGCACTTAATCGTTAAATATTTTGCGCCAAAAAGGAGAATTTTACCATGAAAAAGACCTATCAGATCGAAGTCGACTGCGCCAACTGCGCCAACCTTATGGAAGAAGCCACCAAGAAGACCGAGGGCGTTGCCGACGCCGTCGTGAACTTCATGACCCAGAAGATGACCGTCGAGTTCGCCGAGGGTCAGGACCCCAAGGCCGTGATGAAGGCCGTCCTCAAAAACTGCAAGAAGGTCGAGGACGACTGCGAGATCTATCTGTAAGAGATCTTCTCCCTCCCACGCCCCGGACGAACGCGCCGGGGCGCGTTCTTAGGCAAAATTCAAATTCTCCCCCTTCAAGGAGGTCATCTTTATGACGAAAAAGCAAAAAAAGATGCTTTGCCGCATCCTGATCGCGGCGGTGCTGTTCCTCGCCGCGAAATTCATTCCCATGCCGACGCTCGTCTCCACCGCGCTCTACTTCGCCGCCTATGTCACCATCGGCTACGACATTCTGCGCAAGGCATGGAAGGGCATCTGCAACCATCAGGTGTTCGACGAAAACTTCCTGATGGCGGTCGCGACCGTCGGCGCGATCGCGCTCGCCGTCTATGAAAAGAGCGGCGACTATGCCGAGGCCGTGGCCGTCATGCTCTTCTACCAGATCGGCGAGCTGTTCCAGAGCTACGCCGTCGGCAAGTCCCGCCGCAACATCACGGCGCTGATGGACATCCGTCCCGACTACGCCAACATCGAGCGCGACGGCAAGCTCGAGCAGGTCGACCCCGACGACGTGGCCGTCGGCACGGTCATCACCGTCCAGCCGGGCGAGAAAATTCCTATCGACGGCGAGATCGTCGAGGGCGCGTCCACGCTCAACACCGCGGCGCTGACGGGCGAGAGCCTCCCGCGCGACGTGATGACCGGCGACGAGGTCATCAGCGGCTGCATCAACATGACGGGCGTTCTGAAGGTCAGGACAACGAAGGCCTTCGGCGAGTCTACGGTGTCCAAGATTTTGGAGCTGATGGAAAACTCCAGCTCGCACAAATCCCGCTCCGAGGCGTTCATCTCCCGGTTTGCCCGCGTCTATACTCCCGCCGTGTGCTACAGCGCGCTGGCGCTGGCCATTTTGCCCCCGGTCATCAATCTTTTGATGGGCAATGCCGCCTCGTGGGGCGTGTGGGTCTACCGCGCGCTCACGTTCCTTGTCATTTCGTGTCCCTGCGCGCTTGTCATCAGCATCCCCCTGAGCTTTTTTGCAGGTCTTGGCGGCGCAGGCCACGAGGGCATTCTCATCAAAGGCTCGAACTACTTTGAGGCCCTGTCGAAGACCAAGATCGTCGTCTTCGACAAGACCGGCACGCTCACGCAGGGCGTGTTCGAGGTCACGGGCGTACATCACAGCCCCATGGAGGAGCGCAAGCTTCTTGCATACGCGGCGCTCGCCGAGTGCGCGTCCTCGCATCCGATCAGCAAGAGCCTGCAAAAGGCCTGCGGCGTGGAGCTCGACCGCTCCCGCGTGACGGACATCGAAGAGCGCAGCGGCCGCGGCGTGGTCGCGGCCGTGGACGGCCACAGTGTGGCCGCGGGCAACGGCAAGCTCATGGATGAGCTCGGCGTCAAGTGGCAGGAGTGCCGCAGCGTCGGCACGATCGTCCACATGGCGGTCGACGGCGAGTACGCCGGCCACATCGTGATCTCCGACGTCGTCAAGAGCGACGCGCGCGATGCCATCGCGGCCCTCAAGCGCGCGGGCGTGCAGAAGACCGTCATGCTCACGGGCGACATCAAGAAGGTCGCCGACCATGTGGCGCAGGAGCTCGGCGTCGACGAAGTGCACGCAGAGCTGCTCCCGGGCGACAAGGTCGCGCGCCTCGAGCGCCTGCTGGGTGAAAAGGGCAAGGATGACTGCCTCGCCTTCGTCGGCGACGGCATCAACGACGCGCCCGTGCTCTCCCGCGCGGACATCGGCATCGCCATGGGCGCGATGGGCTCCGACGCCGCCATTGAGGCCGCCGACGTGGTGCTCATGGACGACGACCCGATGAAGATCGCCAAGGGCATCAAGATCTCCCGCAAGTGCATCCGCATCGTGTACGAGAACATCGTCTTCTCGCTCGGCGTGAAGCTGACGTGCCTGCTGCTCGTCGCCATCGGTATCGCCAACATGTGGATGGGCATCTTCGCCGACGTCGGCGTGATGGTCTTAGCGGTTCTCAATGCAATCAGAGCGCTGCGCACTTCAAAAAACTGACAAAGTCAGTTTTTTGAGCAGAATTTCACTGCGCTCAGCGCACGCGCCAAAGGCGCGCACGTTCGCTCCGTGCAAAGTGTTTTTTTGGCACGCACATGTCGTTCCAAAAAACGATTTCAATTTATTTGCGCCGTGCGCGGCGCAAAGTCTGCGACGCTTATTTTGCGGGCGGCAAAGTCTGCGAGGCTTATTTTGCCATACGCGGCGCTTGGGCAGCCGTTAGCAACTCTGCTGCTTTACGGATGCCGCATACCCCTTGCGGGTAAAACTCTGCGAGGCTTTTTTCAGCAAAAAAGAGGACGGCATTTGCCGTCCTCTTTTTGTTGTGCATTGCAATGCAGGCTTTCTTTTCGTATAATGACCGTATCAAAACGATTTTGGAGGACACCACCATGAAGGTCAGCGTGATCCAGATGAATATGCGCTCGCTGGAGAGCAAAGCGAACTTTGACCGCGCGGAGGCGCTCGTGCGCCGCGCTGTCGGGGAAAACGGCCCCGACGTTGTCGTCCTGCCCGAGACGTGGAACACGGGCTTCATGCCCGCGGGCGACCTTGCCGCGGCGAGCGATGAAAACGCGAAGGCCGTGCGCGCTCGCTTTTCCCCGCTCGCGCGCGAGCTGAACGTCAACATCGTCGCGGGGAGCGTGTCGAACAAACGCAGCGGCAAGATCTACAACACCGCCTGCGTCTTCGACCGCACGGGCGCCTGCCTCGCAGAATACGACAAGACGCATCCTTTCACGCCCATGGGCGAGCACGAGGTCTACACCCCCGGCGACCACCTCGTCACCTTCACGCTGGATAGCGTGCGCTGCGGCCTTCTCATCTGCTACGAGGTGCGCTTTCCCGAGCTGTGGCGCACGCTGGCGCTGCGCGGAGCGCAGGTCATGTTCCTGCCCGCCCAGTGGACGGCCGCGCGGCAGTACCACTGGGAAACGCTCACCGCCGCCCGCGCGATCGAAAACCAGCTCTTTGTCGTCTCGTGCAACGCCTGCGGCGAGCGCGACGGCACGCTGTACGGCGGTTTTTCGCGCATCATCGACCCGCTGGGCGCGGTCTTAGCCCAAGGCGGCGGGGAAGAGGAGATCGTCACCGCCGACTTGGACCTTTCCTCCATCGCGCCCCTCCGCGCCCGCGTCCCCGTTTTCCACGACCGGCGGCCCGCGCTCTACCGGCTGTAAAGCGGCAAAAACCGACAGCAAAAGAGGCATCAACAGAAATGAAGATCACCCTGCTTGCATCGTTTCTCGTCATGGCGGCGTATTTTCTCCTACTGTACGCCGGCGTCGGGCTCATTCAGGAGAAGAAATTCTTCTCCTCCGCGCCGCGTGAGGTCTTCGCCGCCGTTCCTGAGAGAAAAGCCAAGCGCTTCCGTGGCGCGCATATCCTCGGCTGGTACCTCGGCATCTTGGCGATGCTGCTGTTTCTCGGTGCGGCAGTCCTCGCCGCGTGGGACGGCGTTCGGAACGGTGTCACCTTCGGCGCGTTTTTCGCGCGGTATCTCGTGATCCTCTATGTCATGGAGGCCTACGACATTCTCTTTTTCGACTGGGTGCTGCTGTGCCATTCGAACTTCTTTCCTCATTTTTACCCCGAGGTCAAGGGCATCGCTGCCCCGCAGCTGTTCGGGTACAACAAAAAAGCGCATCTTACGCACTTCCTGCTCTACATTCCCCTCTCCGCCGCCCTCGCGTGGGTTTGCACGCTTTTCTGAGGGGCAATTTCACATCAAAACTTAACAGGACAAGGAGATGCGCACGATGAACCGCAAAAAGAGAAAAACGGCCCTCATTCTTCTGCTCGCCATCCTCTGCGCGATCGTCCTGCTCGGTATCCGCGGGACACGAAAAACCATCGACAAGACCGTCCCCGCAAGGGTTTACGAGGACAACAGTACGACTTACGCGCCCTCCTCCATCACCATTTCCGGCACGCTCAAAAAGACGTGGTCTTCCACCAGCTTCGTCGGGACCTTTGCCATGGACGGCTACGAGCCCTCGTGCAGAGACGGCGTCGAAGCCAAGATCAACTGGGGGGACAACGAGTATCCGATCCTCACCTTTTTCTACGCGGGCAACTTTTCACAGCTCGACGTGAAAAGCATCGACATCGACAAAGACATGGACCGCATGATGGTCACCCTGAACGACGGCACGATCATCGCCTCAGAAAACTACTTTGTCCCCACAGAAGCAATGAACGGCAACTAACTGTAATTTTTCCCGCCGCCTCCGGCGGCAAACAGTCCAAATCTCTCCCGTGCCGTATTCGCTGCCTCCGGCAGTGAACAGGCCCTCCGCACTAAAAATCGACGCACCAACTTCCGTCTCGCACCCGCCGCATTTTCTGCCCTACGGGCAGAAAACAGGCACCAGCGTCGCAGACTTTCGCGTCCGCAGACGCGAAATAAATTTTAATCGTTTTTTGGCGCGACATGCGCGTGCCAAAAAACACTTCTCACGGAGCGCGTGTCGCAGACGCCCTACGGGCGGCAAGGCACGAAGCGCAGTGCAAACCTGCTCAAAAAAGAGAGGCTGGCCTTTTGGCCAGCCTCTCTTTTTTGAAGAACTTATTCCTCGCGGAAGACAAATCCGTTCTCGTCCGCCTTTTCGATGACGGCGAGTGCCTTGTAGGGGATACCGCTCGCGCGGAAGCGGTCACCGCCGCCCTGGAAGCCCTTTTCCACGGCGATGCCGATGCCTTCGAGCTTCGCGCCCGCCTCGTTGACGATATCGACAAGGCCCTGCACGGCGAAGCCGTTGGCCATGAAGTCGTCGATGATGAGCACGTGGTCGTCCGCGTTCAGCCACTCCTGAGAGACGAGCAGCGTGACTCTCTTCTTGTAGGTGTAGGAGAAGACCTCGCTCTGGTACAGGCCGCTTTCGATGTTGTCGCTCTTGGCCTTCTTGGCGAAGAGCATGGGGACGCCGTACTTCTGCGCGCAGATGGTCGCAAGCGCGATGCCGCTGGCCTCCGCCGTCAGAACGACCGTGATCTTGCTGGTGTCGAAATACTTGGCGAACTCGTCCGCAATGTCCTCGAGCAGACGGGTGTCAACGCGGTGGTTGAGGAAACCGTCGACCTTGACGATGTTTCCGGGCAGGACTCTGCCCTCGCGGCGGATGCGCTCCTGAAGAAGCTCCATGGAATTACCCCTCCTGAAAAAATAATTTCTGACGAAATTTTTCGATTGAAATGGTAACTTCCATTTAACAGGATTTTTGTGCAGAATGCAACACGGCAACTTTGACAAGAATTTGTGCTTTTTTTGCCTCTTTCCGTCTATTTTGGCGGCGGGAGCGCCGTTACGTCCCGTTTTGTATCGTTTTGGCAAAGCCCGCGGCAAAAAGCCGCGCGGCGTTGACGGCTTCTTCGAGCGAATTGCCCGCCGTGCCGACCTCAACAAGGAGCGAGCCCGTCGTCATGTGCTGGTTGTAGCGGGAGTTGCGCACGGTGACGGGGCGCATGAGGGTCGGATAGTCTTTGTACAGGGTTTCCTGCACGGCGCAGGCGAGCTTTAAGTTCTCGCGCCAGAGATCGTGACTCAGGCCTCCGCCGTTCGACCCGATGACGAATTCGAGCTGTGCGGCGTTTTTATCTTCGCCGCACAGCAGCTTGAACTGCTGGCCGTTCGCGTCCTGCACCGCGTCGCGGTGCACATCGAGCACGAACGAGATCGAGGGGTACTTTTGCAAGTAGCTTTCGATCGACGCGAGCGAGCGGTTGTACGCGCCCGAATAGCTCGGATAGTCGTAGAGCGAGCGGTCGTGCACGACGCTGATGCCCGCGTCGGTCAGCACCTGCGCCATTTCGTCGCCGATGCGGATCATGTTGCAGTTCGTGTCCAGCGTGCGGAACGTGTCGGACACGTCGTATTCCTGCCCCGGCGGCATGGTGTAGCTCTCCGTGCCGTGGGTGTGGATGATGAGCACCTGCGGCCCCTCCGCACCGAGCTTTGCTGCATAATCGCCTGCAAGCATCGAGGCGTCGAGCGCGGCATCCGAGCCGTTGTTGATGTACACATTGCCGAATACCGTATAGCCCGAGGGGTCGGACGCCTTGAGCGTGCGGGCGGGCGAGCCGTTTTCCGTCACGGCGATCTCGTCCGGCGTCTCCTCCTGCGTGAGCACCGTGCCCTCGTTGTCCTGCGCGTCGCCCGTTTCGTCCGCGCTGTCATCGGGCTTTTGCTCAAGCTCTGCCGACCATGCCTGCGCGATGTTCTCCTCGCCCTCGCGCAGAAGCGGCGTCGCGTGCAGCGCGAGCGACGTTCGCAGGCTGAGAAAGTCCTCGCCGCCGTCGCCGCGCTCATATCTCAGCAGCATCACGCCCAGCGTCTCGTCCTTGAGCGAGCGGAGCGCATCGCGCGCGTCCTTCGCCGGTGCCGTGACGCTCACGCCCCAGAGCGTCACCGCCGAGAGCGCGAGCGAACACAGCATCCGTCCTGTCCGTTTCTTTTGCATCGTGATTCACCTCTTGGGACAATCCTATGTGCGCACTTGCGCCGATATGACATAGCGCGCCCGCCGCTTTTCGCTTGCAATTTTCGCTTTCGCGTGGTATGGTGATGGCAGCGGAGAAAAACTCATATAGTTTCGCTTACATGGCGCGAAAGTTTCTACGGAGCCGCCGAAAGGCTCTGCTATGGGTGCTCAGCCGGGGGAGAAGTCCCCGGGCGGGGCGCTTTTTCTTTTGCACAAAGCTAAAACAGGAGTGACTGATATGAAGATCCTCAAGGGCAACCTCGTTTCCGCACCGGCGCTCGGCAAGCTCGAGATCGTCGAGCACGGCTGCCTCGTCCTGCATGACGACGGCAGCATCCAAAGCGTTGAAAAGGCCGTGCCGCAGAGCGCCGACGCGGAAGTCATCGACTACGGCGATAGCCTCATCATGCCGTCCTTCGTCGACATGCACCTGCACGCGCCGCAGTACCCCATGCTCGGCATGGGCATGGACCTGCCGCTGATCGACTGGCTCAACACCTACACGTTCAAGACCGAGGCGCGCTTTGAAGACAGCGACTACGCCCGCCGCATTTACAAAAAGCTCGCGAGCGACCTCATCACGAGCGGCACGACGCGCGTTTGCATGTTCTCCTCCCTCCACACGGACGCGACGCTCATTTTGATGGAAGAGCTCGAAAAGGCGGGCGTCACGGGCTATGTCGGCAAGGTCAACATGGACCGCAACGGCAGCCCCGAGCTTCAGGAGACGACCGAGCAGTCCAAGCGCGAAACGCTGCGCTGGCTGGACGCGTGCGGGCGCTTCCAGACCGTCAAGCCCATCCTGACGCCGCGCTTCACCCCCTCGTGCAGCGACGAGCTGATGAGCTGGCTCGGCAAGCTCGCCGCGGAGCGCGGGCTGTACGTCCAATCGCACCTGTCTGAAAATAAGGGTGAGATCGCGTGGGTCAAAGAGCTCTGCCCCGACTGCGCGCAATATTGGGAGAGCTACGACCGCGCAGGGCTGTGGAAGGACCACACCGTCATGGCGCACTGCGTCCACTCCGACGAGCGCGAGCGCGAGGCCATGCGCGAACACGGCGTCGTCACGGCGCACTGCGCGGGGTCGAACATCAACATCTGCTCGGGCGTCGCGCCCGTGCGGACGCTGCTGCGCGAGGGCAACCTCGTCACGCTCGGGTCGGACATCGCGGGCGGCGCGCTGCTGGCGATGAACAAGGTCATCACCATGTCCATCCGCGCGTCGAAGTTCCGCCACATGCAGACCGACGGAAAGGACGAATTTCTGACCGTCGAGGAGGGCTACTACCTCGGCTCCAGCGCAGGACACGAGTATTTCGGCGGGCACGGCGGCTTTGTCCCCGGCGACTATCTCCACGCCATTGTGGTCGACGATTCCGACTTTACCGAAGCCGCGCATCCGCTCTCGGTGCGCGAGCGCTTCGAGCGCGCGATCTACATGATGCACCGGCACAACATCGTCTCCGTCTGGTCGGAGGGGAAAAACGTCGTTCGCTGATGAAAGACGGGGGAGAGGGCGCGCCCCTCTCCCCGATTCCGGAAAATCGCAAAAATTTTTGGACAAACTATTGACAAAAGGCCTCCTTATTTGGTATAGTAGCTTCTGTCCTGTCGAGCAGGAATATTTGGCGGCATAGCTCAGCTGGCTAGAGCATGCGGTTCATACCCGCAGTGTCCCCGGTTCAAATCCAGGTGCCGCTACCAGATGCACGGGATGCGAAAGCATCCCGTGTCTCATATGGCCCGTTGGTCAAGTGGTTAAGACACGGCCCTTTCACGGCTGTAACATGGGTTCGAATCCCGTACGGGTCACCAACTTGGAGGCTTAGCTCAGCTGGTTAGAGCGCCTGCTTCACACGCAGGAGGTCACTGGTTCGAGTCCAGCAGTCTCCACCAAAACCTCACTTCTTCGGAAGTGAGGTTTTTCTTGTTTTCGGCAAAAGGAAAGACCTCCTGCCTTCCTATCGGAAACGAAGGGACGCAGGAGGTCTTGTGATGGCGAAGAAAATCGAAGTGCCCGTCAAAGGGACGCATTTTCACGCAAGCAGCTGAAAGCCCATCACGGCAATGCCCAGCACCACGAGCACCACGCCTGTGGCGCGGTTGAGGGTCTTGGGCTGCGCACGGTTGGCAAAGACTGCGGCGATCCGCGCCCAGATGAGCGTAAAAACGATGCACAGCACCCATGTGAGCGTATCCGGCAATCCCCCGATGGCAAAGTGGGAAACGGCGCCGGTCAGCGCGGTGAAGGTCATGATAAAGACGCTCGTACCCACGGCGGTTTTCAGCTCGTAGCCCATCACGCTCGTGAGGATGAGCAGCATCATCATGCCGCCGCCCGCGCCGATAAAGCCGCAGATCAGGCCGATGAGCACGCCGCAGACGAGCGACTGGACCGCGCGCTTTTTCGCGTCCACCTGCGCCATCGTTTCCTTCGTGGTCATCACGGGGCGCAGGATGAATTTGATGCCGAGCAGGAACGTCATGAAGACGGAGAAGCCGCCCATCGTCGCCGAGGGGACGAGGCTTGCCGCGTAGCTGCCGATGACGGTGAAGAGCAGCACGCTCGCCATCATGATGAGGCCGTTTTTGATGTCGAGATTCTTGTTTTTGTGGTAGGTGTAGGCCGAGACGGCGCTCGCGAGCACATCGGACGAGAGCGCGATGCCCACGGCCATGTAGGGCTCAACGCCCAGAAAGGTGATCAGCATGGGGCTGATGACTGCGGCGGCGCTCATCCCGGCAAAGCCGGTGCCGAGCCCCGCGCCCATGCCCGCAAAAAATGTGACCAGAACGGTCGTCAGGATACTCATGGTTCGTTTGCCTCCAGAATTGCATCAAGATTGCTTTCGATCTCCGCGAGCGCCGCGGCGAAGGCTTCCCGCCGCGCTTCGTCCATGCCTGCAAAGAGGCTCTCGGAAAAATTCTTCTGGAGCTGCCGCCCGCGCGCGAGGATGGGCGCTGCCTTTTCGGTGCAGAGAAGTTCCGTCTTCCGCCGGTCGCCCGCCACCGCGCAGCGCGTGAGATAACCCTCCTGCACGAGCTTTTCCACATTGACCGACACGAGATTTGCCTTGAGGCGGCGGATCTCCACGATCTCGCTGGCCGTTTTATAGTCCGGGTTGTTCCCCAGGAACATCAGGATGTCGAAGGCCGTCTGCGGCAGGCCCAGCTCCTTGCAGAGCGGCTTGCACACTTCGCTGTAGGCCAGAGCGATCTTTTGGGAGATCGATATGCTTCGGTTCATGCCCTTCCTTCTTTCTTTTTTGAACTGTTCATTTTTGAAGTATTATAGTCTGCGATGTCCCCTATGTCAACAGGCGGGACGGAAAAATTTTCGCTCCTTTTCCACAGGAACTGATCGCCCTGTGGAAGCTGCGGAACAAAAAATACGCTGCGGATTGCTCCGCAGCGTATTTTTTGTGTGGCCGCTTACTTGGCGGAGCGGTAAAGGAAGGAAACGATCTGCGCACGCAGGCAGTTGCTGTTCGGGGAGAAGGTGGTGTCGCTCGTGCCGGTGGTCACGCCCGCGTTGACGGCCCACTGCACGGCGGGGGCGTAGAAGGCGCTCGCGCTCACATCGGCAAAGGCGTTCGTGCCCTCAGCCGCCGGTGCGCCGGCCGCTCTCCACTGGAAGGTGACAGCCTGTGCGCGCGTGACGGAAGCATCCGGGGAGAAGGTCGTGCTGCTCGTGCCGGTGGTCACGTTGTTTTCCACCGCCCACGCAACGGCCTTTTCGTAATACGCGCCGCTCTTCACGTCGGTGAAGGACGTGGTCATGGACTTCGGCTCGGGGCTGCCGTTGGCTCTCCACAGGAAGGTGACCATCTGGCCGCGCGTGCAGCTCGCGTTCGGCGCAAAGGTCGTGGCGGTCGCGCCGGAGGTGATGTTCTTCGCAACGGCCCAGACAACGGCGTCGGCATAGTAGGCGTCGTCGGCGACATCGGTAAAGGGAAGCGACGCGGAGCCGTCATAGTTCTTGTCGCTCAGGACGGAGGAGAAGAGGAAGTTGCTGATGTAGGCATACTCATCTCTCTGGTGGACCTTGTGGGTGAGGGAGTTGGCGAAGAGGACAACGTTCATGCCGTTTTCCTTGTAGGCAAAGCCCTGCACGCCGCCGTTCATGTAGGCCTTGAAGCCCGCGGCGCGCTCGGCGGTGTTCGTGGGGATGAAGCCCTCGGTGGGCGTCTTGGTCTTATCGCTCTTGACGAGGACCGTCGCGGAGGCGGGGATCTGGGAGAAGTAGCCGAGGCCGTAGGCATAGAGAATGCCGTCGCCGTCAGCAATGTAGCTCGCGTTCACAAGGGTCTTGTTGGGATAGACGACAGGCGTCAGGCAGTCCATCGCGCCGTCCAGCTCGGTGTATTCCACACCGGCGATGAGGTCAGAGGCGGAGGACGCCGCGGAATAGCTGTAACCGATGTACGGCAGGCCGTTCTTCACGGCGGTCTTTGCGGCGGCGTCGAGCTTCGTCGCACCTGCGGCGGCGTCCGCCTTGGCCACGTCGGAGGTCGTGGTGAATCCCATGAGGTTCATCGCGGCGGTGTCGTAGTTCCAGCTTGCGCTCTGGCTGATCTGCGGCGTGTAGACAAATCCCTTCTCGCTTTCAGCAGGCGTGCCGGGGACGTAGACGGTCGGGGACTTGGTGATGATCTTCGCCTTCACGCTCGTCTTGTCGACACCCGCGGCAGAGAGCAGATACTTGCCCGCGACGGTCTGATAGTCGGCGTAGGAGCAGATGAAATCGCCCATGTGGTCGCCGCTCGTGACCATGCCGACGGTCTTGCCGGCCTTGAGAAGCTCGTTGACGGCGGCGGTGGAATCCTCGGAGGCGTTGGAGATCACAACGTCCTTGTTCTTCTCGCCCGTGAAATAGGAGCCAAGGGAGTTGGTATAGGCGAGCACGTCGTCGTGATCCATCGCGTCGCCGCAGACGGCGGAGATGCTCTTGTAGGCGGCGGGCCCGGCCACGGTGACCATGTCGAAGCCGCGCGTTTCATTGAAGGAGGTGATACCCTCGGAGTAGAGGATCGTCCAGCTGTTGATGAGCGTGCCGTCATAGAGCGCGCCGTTGGCGACAGAGCGCTTGGCCTGATACATCGAGACGATCATCGTACCGGCGGGATAGGTGACGCCATCATAGGTGAAGTCCTTCTCGGTCACATTGACCTTGACGTCGTTTCTCGTGAGCCACTCCATCATGTCGGCCGCGGCCTGAAGGTTGGTCTGGTTCTTGCCGTCGAGCGGGATGATGTAGCACTCGGGATAGAAGTTGCCGTTCTGGCCCGTGCCGTTGTACTCGGGACGGAAGACGTCCATCTCCGCGCCCTCGACGTCGTTCTGGTCGCACAACCACTGGCCGACCAGCTCAAAGGCATCGGAGTTAAAGTTCTTCACGCCGCGCTGGAAGATGGTGACCTGGGATTCAAGATAGGAGATCTTTTCGGCGGCAACATAGGCGGCGTTGCCGAGGATACCGTACTGCGCCGCCTGCGCGGTATCGTCGTTGTAGGCGGGCAGCTCAACGGTATAGGCAACGGTGCCCTGCAGCATGGCAAACTGAGGAGTGTAGCTCGTGGACATATCGTCCCACGGGTCTTCCCAGTAGGTCTCCGTGCCGCTGCCGGTGTAGCTCAGGTAATCGCGCTGAGGGATCACATAGCTGTTGTAGCCATCGTTGTTGGCGACCGCCGCGATGCCGAGCGCCTCGCCGCCGGTGATGAGGTGGTCGGCGAGCAGGTCGTACTCAAAGTTCGGCTCGTGCGGGGGATCGCAGGGCTCGCACTGGAAGGCCTGCACGCGGCCGTGGAACTCGGCAAGCGACATGGGGTTGAACGTGCCGATGAGCTGCTGCATGTTGGCCGTCTCGCTCGTGGTCTGGAAGGAGTTGTCGCGGTTGAGGTCATAGCCATTGGTGGAATGTCTCGTCAGGTAAGTACGTCCGTCGACGTTCTCCTCGGGGACAAGGATAAAGAACACGTCGGACAGCAGCTCGTCCTTGACGTTCACGCTCTTAACGGTGTAGTACTTCTCAAGGTCGACCTTGCCGGACTTGCCGTTGTTGTCGGCCGTCAGATAGCCCAAATAGCTAGCCTTGTCCTTGACGAGGTCGGGGATGGCAACGCTGCCCTCCGCGCCGACAGGGCCCATCTCTTCCTTGAGCTCTTTTTCGCCCGCGGCGGTGAAGCCGGTGAGCGTCTTGTAGTCGATGCTCTTTTCGCTCGTGATCATCTTGGCGAAATCGAGCACGCCGTCGGTCGCGGCGACCTCGTCGGGGTGGATGTTGGAGTACATCACGGGCACGCGGATATCGTCGAGCTTGCCGGACTTGATGTCGGCGAGCACGGCGTCAGGATCGGTCTCGGCCCGCTCGGCCAGGGCGAGCCACTTCGTCACGCTCGCCTTGGAGTCGGCGACGATCAGATAGGGCATATCACGGCCCGCGGTGGACTGGCCCATGGAAAATTCTTCCACGTAGAGACCGTTTTTCGTGCCGTTCGCCACGATCGTATCGAGCTCCTTGTAGATCTCCCACATGGTGTTGAAGTTTTCATACGGCGCAACCTTGACAGGTGCGGAGCCGATCGCCTTGCCGCTATTTTGGCCGTCAGGTCAAAGTAGCCGCACAGGTCGATGTAGTAGCCGCCGTTCACATGGGGCACGCTGTAGTCGGGTGTCGTCACGCCGGTTCTGCGGTTGGTGGAGTAGAAGTAGTTATTCACGTGGAAGCTCACGTCGAGGACGGTCTTGCCGTTTTTCTCGCTTGCGGAGAGCTTGATGTCCGTGAACTGGTGCTCGTCCTTGCCCTCGGTCATCCAGCTGTCAAGATCCCCGCCCGCGTAAGCGTAGGGGAAGAGCTCTTCGTTGACATAGGGGCGGGAATCGTCGCGCTCGAGTGAGAGCGAGACGGTACCGGCGCTGACGGCCGCGGCGAGCGCATCCTTCGTCATGCCCGAAACGGGGATGGAGAGGGACACGTCCTTGCCGTTTTCATCGGTGACAAGGGTGATGGTCGCGTCGACCGGGAATTTTTTTCCCAGCAGCGCATCGTCCTTGGGGTTCATGTCCTGGTAGCTGACGGCAAACGCGGACGTGACCGCGAGCGAGAGCGTCATTACCAGGGCCATCAGCAGCGCGAGCGCTTTGCTGACAGAGTTTGGATAATGTTTCATGGTTTTCGTCCTCCAGAGTGGTCTTATGCCGCCACACACAGCGGCGGAAAGTTGATGAGTTTAGTGTAACTCAATAAAAATACATAGTCAAGAGAATATTCATACCTAATCCCGCCAAATTTCAGCGTTGAATCTGTATTTTTGTTCATCATTTTTCACAAAGCAGTGCGTCAAGCCCCCGTCTTTCAGATCCTTTTGTGAATGTATTCGTAAATTTATACAGAACCGTGCTGCATAGGATATTCTTCTTCGCCGCGATTGCAAATGACGGCGGGGCGCATTATAATAAGAGGCAATCATCATTCAAACGCAGGAGGAACCGAATATGCGGCTGCAAAGCGCAATCTTTACACTGGGCGATACCCTTTTCACCCCCGACGGCGCGGCGCGCGAGGGACTCGACAAGGCGCTTTCACTTTTTAAGATGGAGGGCGTGTGGCTCGGCGCGGTGACGGCGCTCAGCGCGGAGGACGCGCAAAAAGCGCTCGAAAAGGCGGGGCTTCACTCGTATTTCCGCTTCGTGCTGACAGAATCCGTCGCGCTCTGCAAGGCGGACAGCGGCACGATGTTCGAGCGCGCGATGAAGCGCCTGCACTCGCAAAAGGACGATACGATCGTCTTTTCCGGCTCGCTTGCGGCGATCCAAAACGCGAAGGACGCGGGGTTTCGCACCGTGGCGGTGCAGGGAAGTGCGGGCGCGGCGGACTGGTCGACGATGCAGCAACTCGCCACGCAGAGCCTTGCGCAGTACAGCGAATTGTTGGAAGATTCTGTGTGATTTTTGGAAAAACGACAGGATTCGACGTTTTTTAGTTGCAGTTTTTCTCAACTGTGATATAGTAAGAATATAACTATCAGAAAGGAAGGTTCGCGCCATGTCGGATTTCTACTCGGCTACCATCTTCCTTTCGGTCTTTATTATGATTATCATGGACATGCTCGTGAGCGGCAATGATCTGATGGAGCATGACAAAAAGCAGACGGTTTACACGATCTCCGTACTGGTGATCGCATGCATGGTATCGGAATGGTTCGGCGTTTGGATGGACGGAGCCGACCCGTCGCTGCGGACGCTGCACATCCTCGTTAAGACCATCGAGCTGTCCACAGCGCCGATCATCACGGTGCTCTGCAGCGACCTGATGACGCCGCTCAAGCATAAAAAGCTCATTTATACCCTCATCGGCGTCCACGCGGGGCTCGAGGTGCTGTCGGCTTTCTTCGGCTTCATCTTCTCGGTCGACGCACAAAACGTTTATCATCACGAAACGTTTTACTGGGTCTACGTGCTGGCCTATGCCAGCGGCGTTCTGCTGTTCATTGGTCAGCTGCTGAGCGAGAGTTCGCACCATTATGGCCTGTATCGGGCGCTCGTTATCATCCTGCCGGTCTTTTTCTTCTGTGGGCTGTTCCTCCAGTACGGTGCCGGAGTGCACATCATGTGGGCGTGCTCAGCGGTCGATGTTCTGATGGTTTACATCCTGTATTCCGAGCTCACGCAGAAAATCGACACGCTGACTCGTCTTCTGAACCGCCGCAGCTATGAGAGCCGTCTCGCCTCGTTGCGCGGGCACGCAGTCATCTACTATTTCGACGTGGACGAGTTCAAGTCCGTCAACGACACCTTTGGCCATGGCGTGGGCGACGCGGTGCTTGCCGACGTCGGCAGCACGATCTACGCCGTGTTCTCCAAGGTCGGCTACTGCTACCGCATCGGCGGCGACGAATTCTGCGTCATCGCGCAAATTTCCGACACGGCGGCGGAAAAGTATCTTTCGGAATTCCTGCGCGAGCTGACGGCACAGCGAGTGAAAAACGAGCACCTGCCGCACGTGTCGGTCGGCTATGCGTGCTTCAATCCGGTGCTCGGCAGCGTAGAGGATGCGATCAAACGCGCCGACCGGATGATGTACCACTACAAGCGCAAGCTCAAAAGCGAAGCGCTCACAAATGATGATACCGTAAAAAGCTGACGATCTTTTGACCGTCAGCTTTTTGTATCTGCTTTTATTTCGCCTCAATCTCCGCGTCTTCCTGCGGCTGGAGCTTGCTGCCAAAATACGCGAGCACCGCGCCGAGGATGGCGCACGCGATGCCCCAGACCATCTCCGCTGTCGAGGCAAAGTCCGTCGGAATGATGATGAGCGTGGAGGCAAGCACGATGCCGATGACAGCGTGACAGGCGATGGAGTAGTGCGTGTCGAAAAGCCTGCTCACGATACGGGCAAAGAGCGCCATCACGCCGACCATGCCAAGCCCCCATGGGACGAGCACGGTGAAATCAAGCTGCGCAATGCCGTCGATCAGCGGCGTGAGAAGGCCGACCGCCATCAGGATGGACGACGACGTCATCCCCGGGATGATGAAGCTGAAGCCCCACAGCATGCCGCAGAAGAGAAAGCCCCAGAAGTTTGCGGGCATCTCGGAAAACGAGCTGAACTTGACGGCCATCAGCGCGCCGAACAGGGCGAGGAAGCTGACGATCAGCGAGATGTACGAACCGTTGCCGCGCCCCTGCGTACCCGCCTCGTGCCAGAGGTCGGGCAGCGTGCCGAGGATGAGCCCGATGAAGAGGCACGTGGCGACGGTTTCCGACTGGTGAAACAGCGCAAGGATCACGCTGCCGCCGCCCAAAAAGCCGATCGCCCAGCCGATGCCGACGGCGAGCAGCATCCGCCAGTAGCGTTGAAGCGCGCGCCTGGGGTGCGTGAGCAGCTCCATCGCGGGGCGGTAGATGCCGAATACGACTGCGAGCACGCCGCCGGAGATGCCCGGCAAAATCGCGCCCGCGCCGATGATGATACCCTGCACAATGCGCATGATACCGTTTTTGATGCGGGAATTTTTCATATTGCTGCCTTTTTATGTGCTGCGCCCACCGGAAAAGCGGCGGAACGCGACGCGGTTTAATAGCCCTTTCTGCGGTCGACGAGGTGATGCATCGGGCGGCCCGCGGCGTAATTTTCCAGATTTTCGCAGAAGAGCTGCACGTTGCGCTCGCAGGTGTAGCCGAGCGTCATGTTGCCCGCGACGTGCGGCGTGAGCAGGAGGTTCTTGGCCTTGCGCAGCGGATGATCCGCAGGCAGCGGTTCGGGCACGACGACGTCGAGCGCCGCACCGGCGAGGTGGCCGGAATCCAGCGCTTTGATCAGCGCGTCCTGATCGATGGCCGTGCCGCGGCCAACGTTGATGACGTAAGCGCCTTTCGGGAGCAACGCCATGCGGTCTGCGTTCAGGATGTTCACCGTGTCGCTCACCGAGGGGAGCGACATGAAGAGAAGATCGGTCTCCGGCAGGAGCTTATCAAGCTCCGTGACGGGATAAACTGCGTCAAAGTCCGCGTTCGCGCGGCCGCTGCGGCTCACGCCGGTCAGGCTCGCGGGATGGAACGCGCGCACGCGGCGGGCAAATTCCGTGCCGATGTCGCCCGTACCGAGGCACGTGACGCGCGCGCCGTGGAGCGAGCGGATACCGCCGGGCAGCACGCGCCAGTCACCCTCGCGGATCACCTCGGTGTATTCAAGCTCGCGGCGCAGCAGCATCAGCGAGACCATGACCGAATGCTCGGCAATGGTCGTACCGTAAGCGCCGGAGGCGTTGGTGAGCAGGCAGTCGGGATTCTGATAGAGCTCGCCGCGGCAGAAGCGGTCCACGCCCGCCCAGCAGCTCGCGTACCACTTGAGATTGCGTGCGCCCGCGATAACGCGCTGGGACGGATGGCCGTAGAGAATGGTGCAGTCGTCCACGTTGCCCTCCGCCGCCTTGGACGAGGGGAAGAAGACGATGTCGTAGCCGCAGCGTGCGGCGGTGTCGCGCAGCGTCTTTTCGTATGCCGGAGTCAGGAAGTCGATGATGACGCCGATTTTTTCATTCATGGTTCAATTCCTCCAAAATCATTTCTGCGACGCGCAGGCCGTCGGCCGCGGCACTCATGATGCCGCCGGCGTAGCCCGCGCCCTCGCCGCAGGGATATAGACCGCGCAGGGCGGATTGAAAACTCAAGCTGTCGCGCACGATGCGCACAGGCGACGAAGAGCGCGTCTCCACCGCCGTCAAAACGGCGTCGGGCGCATCGAAGCCCCTTAATTTCCGCCCCAGCATCGGAAGGCCCTCCTCGAGCGCCTCGCACACAAAGGGCGGGAGACAGTCGTGCAGGTCGCACCAGCGGACGGAGGGAAGATAGGTCGGCACGACCTTTCCCGCGCCCGTTGACGGGCGATGCTTGAGAAAATCTTCGACCCGCTGGGCGGGGGCGGCGTAATTTCCACCGCCAAGGCGATAGGCCGCGTCCTCCAGCTCCCGCTGGAATGCGACGCCCGCGAGGGTATCGCCGGACGGGAAATCCTCCGGCGTAACGGAGACGAGAAGGCCGCCGTTGATGTTCTCGCCGTCGCGCGCAAATTCGCTCATGCCGTTTGTCACGACGCGCTTTTCCTCCGACGCGGCGGCGACGACCTCGCCGCCGGGGCAGACGCAGAACGAGAACACGCCGCGCCCCTTTTCCGTGTGGCAGGAGAGCTTGTACGACGTGGGTGGGAGGCCGGGCGTGCCCGCCGCCTCCTTATATTGCGCTAAGTCCATGTCGCGCTGGCGGTGCTCGATGCGCACGCCGACGGCAAAGGGCTTGGGCTCCATCGGCACGCCGCGCTTTTGCAGCATTTCGAACGTATCGCGCGCGCTGTGGCCGGGCGCGAGCACGACGTGCTTTGTGGGCAGCGTGTACTCCCCCTCGGGGGCGCTCACGCGCAGCGCCGTGACGCTGCCGCTGTTCTGCTCGATATCCACAACCTTGTGGGAAAACCGAACTTCGCCGCCGCGGTCGATGATCTCGCGGCGGAGATTTTGCAGCACCACATATAATTTGTCGGTGCCGACATGAGGCTTGGCGTCGACTAAAATATCCTCGCTCGCGCCGAAGCGGACGAACTCCTCTAAAATATAGCCGTGGCGCAGGTCCTTTGTGCCGGTGTTGAGCTTGCCGTCGGAAAACGCGCCCGCACCGCCTTCGCCAAATTGCACGTTCGAGGTCAGATCAAGCTCGCCCGTGCGCCAGAAGTGCTCGACATCGCGCTTTCGCTGCTCGACGGCGCGCCCGCGCTCTAATAAAATAGGTCTTGCGCCGCAGCGGGCCAGCAGCAGCGCGCAGAAAAGGCCCGCGGGCCCCGCGCCGATAACGACAGGGGAGACCTCCGGCGCTGAAACAGGCGCGGGCGGCGTATATTTCTTCGGCGCGTAGGGCTGCACATTTTTATTCTTGCAGCGCCGTAAAACGCCGGATTCGTTTTTGACCTCGACCGCGCAGGAGCAGACGAGCTTCACGCCCTCGCGCGCGTCGATCGAGCGGCGCAGGAGATGAACGGAAACAAGCGCCTCCTCGCTCACGCGCAGCGCGTGCGCGCAGGCCGCGCGCAGCTTGTCTTCCTTTACCCCCACGGGGAGCTTCAGATTGTCGATGCGAAGCATGTGCGCCGCCTCCTTTTTCTTCAGTCGCGTTTCATTTTATTATGACGGAAAGGAAATTGCAAGGGGAATCACGCGATTATCACAGAAACTTAAAAAAGTCATCGGGAATTTAAGAAATCGTCAAATAGCGTTCAAGAAATATACATAAATATGCCCTATGATAGCACCATCGAAAGCAAAGAGGCTGCAAGCAAGGGTCTCAGTCCATAGGAGGTCATCATCATGTACGAAGACGAAAACAACCTGTATCATTACAGCTATCGCAAGGGCGACGAGCAGAACCCCAACGCCCCGATCGACACGAAGAACTACGCCGAGGACCCGTGGGATAAGAATCCCGGCGGCAGCCCGAAGAAAAAGGGCGGCAGCGGTCTTTCCGGCAAGATCGTGGCGCTGGCGCTGGTGTGCGCGCTCGTCGGCGGCTTCATCGGCGCAGGCGTGAGCGGCGCGACGACCAAGGTGAACAAGACGAGCGTTCAGGTCAGCGACCGCGAGGTCGCGCAGGTGCAGACCGTCAAGGTCGACGGCAAGACGCAGATGTCGATGTCGGAGGTCTATGCCTCTAACGTCAACAGCGTGGTGTCCATCAACGTTTCCGCCACGACCAACTACTTCGGCCAGACCGTGCAGACCGCCGCGAGCGGCACGGGCTTTTTCATCACGGAGGACGGCTACATTCTCACGAACCACCACGTCATCTCTGATGCGAGCAGCGTGAAGGTAACGCTCTACAACGGTGAGACCTACGACGCCAAGGTCATCGGCAGCGATGAGGATTACGATATCGCCGTTCTCAAGATCGACGTGACGGGCGCAACGCCCGTGGTGCTGGGCGATTCGAGCAAGGTCGCCATCGGCGAATCCGTCGCCGCCGTCGGCAACCCGCTCGGCGAGCTGACGTTCTCGATGAGCGAGGGCATCGTCTCCTGCGTCAACCGCGCCATCAATGTTGACGGCACGCCCTTCAACATGATCCAGGTCGACTGCTCCATCAACCCCGGCAACTCCGGCGGCCCGCTCTTCAACAGCTACGGCGAGGTCATCGGCATCGTGTCGGCCAAGTATTCGAGCTACTCGAACACCACCGTGGAGGGCATCGGCTTTGCCATTCCCATCAACGACGTGGTCTCTCTCGTCAAGGACATCATGACCAACGGCTATGTGACCAACAAGGCCTACATGGGCATCACTCCGCAGACGATGACCGCGCAGATGGCGCAGCAGTATCGCTACGACGTGACAGAGGGCGTGTTCGTCTGCTCCGTTGACCCGGACAGCGCCGCCGCCAAGGCGGGGCTCAAGCTCGGCGATGTCATCACGAAGATGGACGACAAGACGATATCATCCTATGAAGACCTCGTCGCCGCTAAAAAGAGCTACAGCGCGGGCGACACCGTGACGCTGACCGTCTACCGCGAGGGTAAGACGATCGAGGTAGAGCTCACCTTCGATGCAGCCCCCGAGACGACGGAGACGAGTTCCTCCGACCAGAGCACCGACAACAGCTACAATGGTAACGGCGGGTACGGCAATGGCGGCAACGGCTACTACTCCAATCCCTGGGATTTCTTCAATAATTTCTTTGGATATAATGGCTAATGCCACTGAAAAAGGAGCCTCTTTTGAGGCTCCTTTTTTCGCGCCCACAGGGCGCGGGTTCAATCGCGGCGCGCACGCCGCGGCACCAAAAGGGGTATTCTCTTTCCGAAGAGAATACCCCTTTTGAATCCCCCAGAGAAAGACGAGGGGCGTCCCCCCTCGACCCCCGACATTGCCGGTCTGGGGCTTGAAGAACTACTCGGCCTGCGGAATCGGGTGCGGTGTACATGGCTTCGCCATAAATCTTCTGCGAGTCGCTACGTCTTGCAACCGCGCCTTACTGTCGTGAGGCGCGTGTGACGTTTGTCCGGCGGCAGACTGCTTACCGAATGCGGCATTGCTGCGCTCGCCGCATTGATGAGTACTCCGGTAGGCGGAAATTAGTCTGTACTACTACGAGACAGGCAGAGCGGCAGCGGATAGTAGAAGCAGAGGCAAGTCGTCTTGCAGCTCTAAACGCGGCAACGCCGCGCGCAGGCATTCCCACTCCGGAGGCATAAAGGTTATTCAACCCTGAGACTGCCAATCAAAAGCCTTTCTCTTGGGGTTCCAAAGGGGCCATTCTCTTTCGCGAAAGAGAATGGCCCCTTTGTTTCGTTCCCCTGTGCAGAGGGAAACCCTCAGCTCCCGCGTAGCGGGAACTTATTTACTTCTCCTGAGAACTTCACAAACGAGTTTGTAAACCCTCTCCGTCGAGGCGACGTTCAGCCGCTCGTTCACGGAGTGAACATCGTGCAGCTCCGGTCCCATGGACAGCGCGTCGAGGCCGGGGATCTTTTCGATGAAGAGGCCGCACTCAAGGCCGCCGTGGGTGGCTTCGATCTTCCCGTCGTGGCCGGTGAGGTCGCGGTAGACCGCTTCGATCTCCTTGCGGAGGGCGGAATCGCGGTCGTACTGCCAGCCGGGATAGTTGCTGCGCTCGCCCACGGTGCCGCCGCCGAATTCGACGATGGCCTTCACGCGCTGGATGAGCATATCCTTCTGCGAGGCGATGCAGGAGCGGACGGAGAAGGAGCACTTCACGCCGTGCTCGTCCGTGCGCATCACGCCGAGGTTGAGAGAAGTCTGCACAAGACCGGGGAAGTCGGCGCTCATCTCCTGCACGCCCTGCGGCAGGGCAAGGAGCACGTGCAGCAGTCTCGACGTGTCCGCTGCGGAGAACGCGGCCGGAACGTCAGCCTTTTCGCACACGAGGGAAATGCCGCCGTCGGTGACGGCGTACTCATTTTTGAGCGTCGCGTCGAATTCCTTGATGAATGCCTCGAACGCGGGCGCATCAGCCGCGGAGACTGCGGCAAGCGCGTCGGCGCGCAGGCAGATGACATTGTCGAACTCGCCGCCCGTCAGCTCATGCACGCGCAGCGACGGGCAGCGCTCCATCGCGCTATACAGCGTGCGCGCCATCAGGCAGTTGGCGTTGCCGCGGCCCTGATTGATGTTCATGCCGGAGTGGCCGCCCTTGAGACCCGAGATCGTCACGCGGTAGCCGGTCATATCCGCCGCGCGCTCCTGCTTGAGTTCGAGCGCGCAGTCAAGGCGCACGCCGCCCGCGCAGGACACGGTGAAAACGCCCTCTTCCTCAGAGTCGAGGTTCAAAAGCTTCTTGCCCTTCAAGTCCGAGCAGTCCAGCGCGAACGCGCCGTCCATGCCGACCTCCTCGTCGACGGTGAAGACCGCCTCGATGGGGGGATGGGGGAGCGTTTCGTCGGATAAAATCGCGAGGATCATCGCAACGGCGATGCCGTTGTCGCCGCCAAGCGACGTCTTGTCTGCCCAGACCCATTCGCCGTCGGTACGGACGTCGAGTCCGTCGCGCGTCATGTCCTTGGTGCAGTCCTCGGTCTTGGCGCAGACCATGTCGATATGGCCTTGCAAGATGATGGGCGCGGCGTTTTCATAGCCGCAAGAGCCGTTCTTCCAGATAATGACGTTGTTGCACGCCTCCTGACGGTACTTGAGGCCCAATTCCTTCGCAAAGCCGACGCACAGGTCGCTGATTCTCTTCGTATTTCCGCTGCCGTGGGGAACGGAGCAGAGCTTTTCAAAATAGTAGAATACCTTTTCCGGCTGGAGATTTGATAAGACCGCCATGATATCCTCCCGAATTTTCTTAGTTGATCTGCTTGCGGCGGCTCAGGTTCATCGTGCCGTCCTGCATGTCCTGAATGCTGTCGAGGCTCTTGCCCGTGCCCTCGGCCACGCACTGGATGGCGTTCTCGGCCACCATGGCGTGGATGCCGGTGCGGGCGGTGACGAGCTTATCAAAGCCGCGGACTAAGCTGCCGCCGCCGGTCATGACGATGCCGTTGTTCGAAATATCGGCCACGAGCTCGGGCGGGGTCTTTTCAAGCACGAGGTGGACCTCCTCCATGATGCGCTCGACGGGCTCTTCAAAGGCCTCGAGCATTTCCGCAGACGAGACGGAGATGAGCTCGGGAAGGCCCGTGATAAGGCTTCTGCCCTTGACCTCCATGGTCATTTCCTCTTCCGGCGGGAAGACGCAGCCGATCTGCATCTTCATCTGCTCGGCCGTGCGCTCGCCGACGAGCAGGTTGTGCTTGCGGCGCATATACTTGATGACGGCCTCGTTGAACTGGTCGCCCGCGATCTTGATGGAGGACGACTCGACGACGCCGGAGAGCGAAATGACCGCGATATCGGACGTACCGCCGCCGATGTCGATGATCATGTGGCCCTCGGGCTGGGTGATGTCGATGCCCGCGCCGATGGCGGCGGCGACAGGCTCTTCAATGAGGTAGACGCGGCGCGCGCCGGCCTGAATGCCCGCGTCGATGACCGCGCGCTCCTCGACCTCGGTGATGCCGGATGGAACGCAGATGATGATGCGCGGCTTGAAGAGCTGGAAGCCGATGACCTTGTGCAGAAATTCCTTGATCATGCGCTCGGTGACCTCGTAGTCGGAGATCACGCCCTCGCGCAGGGGACGGATGGCGATGATGTTGCCCGGCGTGCGGCCCAGCATGGCCTGCGCATCCGCGCCGACCTTCAAGAGCTTGCCGGTGTTCTTGTCGAGCGCCACAACCGAGGGCTCGTTGAGCACGATGCCTTTATCCTTAATGTAGATCAGCACCGACGCGGTGCCAAGATCCATGCCGATGTCTTTGGTAAAAGAAAACATAGCGTGTTACCTCTTATTTTTCTGAAAACTAAAATGAGCGATGCTCATACTTTCCCATGATGTTTTTATTATAACGGCTCGAAATAGAGTTTGCAATAGCATTGTGTACGATTTTCCGCACGGTATCAGGGGAAAATAAGGAAAAACATACCCCTGCACCGCTGATTTTCGCGTCCGCAGACGCGAAACATTTGAATCGTTTTTACCCGCGGCATGTACGTGGGTAAAAACACTTTGCGCGGAGCGCGTGTCGAACCTGTGAGGCACGAAGCGCAGCGAAACTTTCTCAAAAAAGAGGCGTCGCCTCTTTTTTGAAGACTTTAGTCTTCGTCCGCCGCGGCGAGGGTGGCGCAGATGACTTTTTCCGCGCCAGCTTCCCGTAAAACTCTCGCGGCTTCGCGGAGCGTGGCGCCGGTGGTGAGGATATCGTCGATGAGCAGGATGCGCTTGCCTTTGATCTTATCCTCATTGACGGCAACGTATGCGCCGACGACGTTTTTCTGCCGCTCCTCACGGGACGAAAGCGACGACTGCGCGACGTTGTCCTTCGTCTTTTGCAGCAGCGTTTCGGGCGCGACGCTCCAGTGGCGGCAGGTCTCGCGCGCCAAGAGATACGACTGGTCGTAGCCGCGCTCCTGTTTGCGCTTTTTCGACACGGGGACATAGGTCACAATGTCGAATTCTCCGCCGAAGTACTCGGCAACGGCCTGCGCTAAAACATCGCCAAAGCCCATGCAGCGGCTCTGTCCCGCGTGGAATTTGTAGTTCAGCAGCGCCTCGCGCACGATGCCCTCGTACTTGAGCGGGGCAAGGCACGCGCCGATCTCCGCTCTCTCATGGAGCGGCGTTTTGCAGTAGGGGAGCGCCTTTTCGCACTCAGAACACACGCCGTGAACGCCGGGTTTTCCACAGAAGGCGCAGCGCGGTGGAAAAAGTAAGGATGCGAGCGATTCCAGCAAGCTCATTTTTCCTCCCCACCTTTCCGAAGCCGCCACTTGAGGCCGCTGTAGCGGCGGCTGCGGCGGTCGTTCTCCGCCATTTTGTTCACGGCGGAATCGTCGCCGACGATGACGAGCAGCTCGCGCGCGCGGGTGATGGCGGTATAGAGCACGCCGCGCACCATCAGCGACGGCGCACACGGCGCGCCGACGAACACAACGCCGCGGTATTCGCTGCCCTGCGCCTTATGTACGGTCATGGCGTAGGCCATGTCAAGCTCCGCGAGCATATCGGCGGTGTAGACGGCGGTGCGGTCGTCGAAGACAATCTCTAAAAGCTCGCCGCTTGGGTCGATCTTTGCGATGTGTCCCACGTCGCCGTTGAAGATGCCCGTGCCCGCCGTGCCATCCGTCTTCTGCCAGACAACGTCATAGTCGTTGCGCGTCTGCATGACGCGGTCGCCCTCGCGGAAGGTGAGCTCGCCGAAGCGGCGCTCCTGTTTGCCGGGTTTCGGCGGGTTCAGCGCCGCCTGCAAGGCAAAGTTCAACGACCTTGTACCCGCGTCGCCGCGGCGGGTGGGCGTCAAGACCTGCAATTCCTCCGCGGGAATGCCCATCTTGTCGGGCAGCCGCGTTTTGCACAGCTCCACCACGGTTTCGACGAGCCGCACGCTGTCGCGGCGGGGGAAGGAAGAAAAAGTCGTTCGCCGCCGCGTTTTTGAGCTTCGGCGGCATGCCGGTGTTGACAAGGTGCGCGTTGCGCACGATCATCGACTGCCCGGCCTGGCGGAAAATATCGCGCAGGGCGACGGTCGCAACGCGGCCGCTGCGAATGAGGTCGGAAAAAACGTTGCCCGCGCCGACGCTCGGCAGCTGGTCGGGGTCGCCGACGAGCACAAGGCGGCAGCCCGGGCGCAGCGCCGCGAGCAGCGCGCGCATCAGCGAGAGGTCGACCATCGAGGTCTCGTCCACAATGAGCGCATCGGCCTCGAGCGGTTCTTTTTCGCCTTTGGTGAACGTCACCTCGCCAGTCTGGTCGTTGAAGGTCATGCCGAGCATGCGGTGGATGGTCTGCGCGTCGCGGTCGCAGAGCTCGCCCATGCGCTTGGCGGCGCGGCCCGTGGGCGCGGCGAGCAGAACGTTCAATCCCATGCGCTCGAAGAGCGCGACGATGGCGCGCACGCTCGTCGTCTTGCCCGTGCCGGGACCGCCGGTCAGCAGCAGCAATTCTTCCTTTGCCGCGAGCTCGACAGCCTGACGCTGGAGCGGCGCGTACTGCACGCCCTGCTCGCGCTCGATTTCTTTGATGACGCGCTCGACGCCGCGCAGGGCGTCGGGCTTGTCCGCGAGCATCGCCTCGATGCGCGTGACAACATAGGTCTCGTCCTCCCACGACTGACGCAAATAGCAGGCCGTCACGTTCGCGACACCCTCCTGCACGACGCGGTGGAGGGCGATGAGATCATCGAGGCTCTTTTCCGCCGCGTCGACATCGCAGTCCAAAAGCTGGACGGTCGCGGCAAGGAGCTTTTCGCGCGGGAGAAAAACGTGCCCGCCCGCCTCGCGGTTGTGGGAAAGCTCGAAGGTTAGTCCCGCCTCGGTGCGGAGCGAAGCGTCGCCGCCGAAGCCCATGGAGAGCGCGATCTCGTCGCAGACGGAAAAGTCCACGCCGAACGCGCTGTCGGAGAGGAGATAGGGGTTGCGCTCGAGCGCGGCCATGGCGTTTGCGCCGAAGCGCCGGTAGAGCGGCACGCTGAGCGCGGCGGGCAGATCGTAATGCGCCAGAAATTCCATCACGCGGCGAAGGCCCATCTGCTCGTTGAACGCGGCGGAGATCTCCTGCGCACGGCGGGCGGTCATGCCCTTGATGGCCGTGAGCTTTTCCGGCTCGGATTCGAGCACCTGCAGCGTCTCAATGCCAAATCTTGTGACGAGCTTTTCCGCCGTGGCGGGGCCGACGCCGCGCACCACGCCCGAGGCAAGGTAGTTTAAGATCTCCGTCTCGTTCGAGGGCAGATACCGCTCGACCTCGCGCGCGGAAAACTGCTCGCCGTACTGCGGGTGGGAGGAAAACGTGCCCGTCGCCGTCAGGTTTTCGCCGGGCGCGGCGCAGGGGACGCAGCCGACGAGCGTCATAAGCTCGCCGTCGTCCGTCACAAGGCGCAGCACGGCATAGCCGTTTTCCTCATTCTGGAAAACGACGGACAGGACCGTGCCCATGATGGTCGTTTCTTCTCCCATAACTGTCTCCTAAGTGAAAAAATCGGTCAGTTCTTCCCTTTGGCAGAGGTAGACCTCGTATTCGCTGCGGCACAAGAGCTCCGCCACGCGGCGCGGCTCGTCGGCAAGGCCGCAGTCCACGATGACGACGCGCGAAAAGCCGCCCTCTTCATAGCGCGATCGCAGCAGCGCGCGCACCGTGTATTCGAGCGTCTTTGCCTCGCCGCACGTCTCGATGACCGCCGTGGCGGGGATGGTGCCGCGCCGACGCGGGTGCACGATGGCCGAAACAAGCAGAAAGATCACCGCCGTTAAGCCGATGGCAGCGAGCGCCGCGACAACGCCGTCCTGTAAAAGCCGCATATCATCACCTCGCGCCATTCTACGGCGCGGACGGGCGATGGGTGAATCTTAACGCAGCATTTTCCTGAGATACTGGCCCGTATAGGACTGCTCGCACGCGGCAACCTCCTCGGGCGTACCGGAAATGACGAGCGTACCGCCGCCGCTGCCCCCCTCGGGGCCGAGGTCGAGGAGATAATCCGCGCACTTGATGACGTCTAAGTTGTGCTCGATGACGAGCACGGTGTTGCCCGCGTCGACAAGGCGCTGCAAAACCTCAAGGAGCTTTTTCACATCGTCCGTATGGAGACCCGTGGTCGGCTCGTCGAGGATATAGATGGTGCGCCCTGTGGAGCGCTTAGAAAGCTCGGTCGCAAGCTTGACGCGCTGGGCTTCGCCGCCGGAGAGCGTCGTAGACGACTGGCCGAGGCGGATATAGCCGAGGCCGACCTCGCTGAGCGTGCGGAGCTTCGCTTCGAGCTTTGGAAGGTCGCGGAAGAATTCGAGCGCTTCCTCCACGGTCATTTCAAGCACGTCCGCGATGCTCTTGCCCTTGTAGTGCACCTCGAGCGTTTCGCGGTTGTAGCGCTTGCCCTTGCAGACCTCGCAGGGCACGTAGATATCGGGCAGGAAGTGCATCTCGATCTTGAGCTGACCGTCGCCCGAACAGGCCTCGCACCGGCCGCCGCGGACATTGAAGCTGAAGCGGCCCGCGGCATAGCCGCGCGCCTTCGCGTCCGGCGTGGAGGCGAAGAGGTCGCGGATGTCGTTGAAGAGATTCGTATACGTCGCGGGGTTGGAGCGCGGCGTGCGGCCGATGGGGCTCTGGTCGATGCAGATGACCTTGTCGAGGAATTCCTCGCCCTCGATAGCCTTACAGCGGCCGGGGTGGACCTTCATGCGGTTTAAGTCCGCGCCGAGCTTTTTGTAGATGATCTCGTTGACGAGCGACGATTTGCCGCTGCCGGACACGCCCGTGACGCACGTGAACGTGCCGAGCGGGATCGAGACGTCGAGGTTTTTGAGGTTATTTTCCTGCGCGCCGCGCACGGTGAGGAAATTGCCGTTGCCTTTTCGGCGCTCTTTCGGCACTTCGATCTTTTTCTTTCCGCTCAAATACTGGCCGGTCAGGGAATTCGGGTTCGCCATGACCTCCTGCGGTGTGCCGCAGGCCACGACCTGACCGCCGTGCGCGCCGCGCCGGGGCCGATGTCGATGAGGTAGTCCGCCGCGCGCATCGTGTCCTCGTCGTGCTCGACGACAATGAGCGTGTTGCCGAGGTCGCGCAGGCGCTTGAGCGTGGCGAGAAGCTTGTCGTTGTCGCGCTGGTGCAATCCGATGGACGGCTCGTCGAGGATATAGAGCACGCCCATCAGGCTCGAGCCGATCTGCGTCGCAAGACGGATGCGCTGCGCCTCGCCGCCGGAGAGCGTCGCGCTCGCGCGCGAGAGCGTCAGGTATTCGAGTCCTACCGAGCGCAGGAAGCCGAGGCGTGCTTTGATCTCCTTCAAAATGCGCTCGCCGATGCGCATCTGCTGCTCGGTGAGCGTCAGCTGATCCACAAAGTCGAGCGCGTCGACGACGGATTTTTCGCAGTAGTCGCTGATGCTAAGTCCGCCGACCGTGACGGCGAGAGATTCGCGGCGGAGCCGCTTGCCGCCGCAGGTGGGGCAGGGGCACTCGCTCATGCAGGACTCTAACTCCTCGCGCACGCCGTCGCTCTGCGTCTCCTTGTAGCGGCGCTCCAGGTTGGGGATCACGCCCTCGAACGCCTGATACAATACCCCCTTGCCGCGCGGCTGGTCGTACTGGAGCTCCAGCTTTTCGCCCTTCGTGCCGTAGAGAATGACGTCCATGACCTCTTTGGAGAGCTTTTCCACAGGGTCGCGGAGCGAGAAATGGTACTTTTTCGACAGCGCTTCAAAGTACATGCGCGAGATGCCGTCGCCGCGCACGTTGTTCCAGCCCGAGGCGCAGATCGCGCCGTCGAGCAGGGAAACGCTCTTATTCGGGATGACGAGCTCGGGGTCGACCTTGAGCTGCGTGCCGAGGCCCGTGCACGCCGGGCACGCGCCGAACGGGTTGTTGAACGAGAACATGCGCGGCGTCAGCTCTTCGATGGAGATGCCGCAGTCCTCGCACGCGTAATTCTGCGAGAAGAGGATGTCGCGGTCGTCGGGCAGGATATTCGCGAGAATGATGCCGCCCGAAAGCGCCGCCGCGGTCTCGCACGAGTCCGTCAGGCGGTGAACGACGTCGGGGCGGAGGATGAGGCGGTCGACGACGACCTCGATATTGTGCTTTTTGTTCTTTTCGAGGGAAATTTCCTCACTGAGGTCGTACATGTTCCCGTCGGCGCGGACGCGGACATAGCCCGAGCGGCGCGCGTCCTCGAAAATTTTCACATGCTCGCCTTTTTTGCCGCGGATGACCGGCGCCATGATCTGCACGCGCGTCCCCTCGCCCAGCGCCATGAGCTGGTCGATGATCTGGTCGATGGACTGCTGGCGGATCTCCTTGCCGCAGTTCGGGCAGTGCGGCGTGCCGACGCGCGCCCAGAGCAGGCGCAGATAGTCGTACACCTCCGTCACCGTGCCGACGGTGGATCGTGGGTTCTGCGAGGTGGTCTTCTGGTCGATGGAAATGGCGGGGGGAGAGGCCCTCGATATAGTCGACGTCGGGCTTTTCCTTCTGCCCAAGGAACATACGGGCGTAGGACGACAAGCTCTCCACATAGCGGCGCTGGCCCTCGGCATAGATGGTGTCGAACGCGAGCGACGATTTTCCGCTGCCGGACAGGCCCGTGATGACGGTCAGCGCGTCGCGTGGGATCTCAACGTCGATGTTCTTGAGATTATTTTCTCTTGCGCCTTTGACAAAAATCTTACTTGGCATGAATCGATAACTCCTGTTGCTGGATTCGCAGCTGCGAGACCAGCGTACTCTTCTGAATTTTTTATGTCAACCTCATTCAACAATGATATCCGCAAATTTCGCGCGCACGAGCGCGGCAAGGTCGTGCGGCGCAAGCTCGACCTGATAGCCGATCTTGCCCGCCGAGACGATCATTGTTTCAAGGTTTTCCGCGGTTTCATGGAACACCGTGGGGAAGAGCTTCTTCATCCCGACGGGCGAGCAGCCGCCGTGGACATAGCCCGTGAGCGGCAGGAGCTCTTTCTGGTGGATCATTTCGATGGACTTTTCGCCCACAGCCTTCGCGGCCTTTTTGAGGTCAAGATTCTCCGCGACCGGCACGTCGAAGACGTAATACTGTTTGCTCGCGCCGCGCGCGACAAGGGTCTTGAAGACGATGGCGGGGTCAAAGCCCATGGACTTCGCCACCGTGACGCCGTCGACCGCCATGCCCTCTTCATGGGGATAGGAATGCGGCGTGTAGGCGATCTTCTTCTGCTCGAGCACGCGCATGACGTTGGTTTTTTCTTCTTTATTCTTTGCCATAAGGGACCTCCTATGTGGAAAACGGGGATAAAATCACCGCAGAATGTACACGCAGGCTAAAATGCAGGCGAGGCCCAAGAACACGCCCGCGCTGATGGGCTCGCCGAAGACGAGGGTGCCGACGAGCGTGCCGACGACCGGCTCGATGCTCGCCATGATGCTGGCCTTGCCGCTCTCGACGTTGGCGAGGCCCTTGGTGTAGAGGATGTAGGGCGCGACGGTGGAAAGAAGCACCAGCCCCGCAGCGAGGAGGGCGTTTTGCGGCACACTCAGAACCGTCATAAGGTTGCCCCAGTCGGCGACGAACAGCGCGCCGAGCGCGGCGAACACGAACGTCCAGAACACGACGGCGAGCGGGCTGTAGTGCCGCAGGCCGAAGGGCGCGAAGATCGAATAGAGCGCGTAGAAAAATGCCGCACCGAGGCCGAACAAGAGTCCCTTTGTCGTCAGCGACAGCCCGCCCGTGAAAACGCCCGTCACGAGCGCGCAGCCGAGCAGCGCCAGCGCGAGGGCAAGAAGCTTTTTGCCCGTGATCTTCTCTTTGAAGACGAGCGCGCTCATCAAAACCACCATCGCGGGCGCAGTGTAGAGCAAAATTGCGCTGACCGAGAGCGAGCAAAGCTTCTGCGCGTTGAAGTAGCAGAGCGTGAAGAGCACGACGCTGATGATGCCCGTCGCAATAAAGATCGGCAGGTGCTTTGCCTTCATTTTGAAGACGCTGCGGTCGGTGCAGAGGAAGAAGAGCGCGAGCACCGCAAGGCCGCCCAGGTTGCGGATGACGACAAGGTTTTCCGGCGCGATGCCGGCATTGAGCAGCGGGCGGTTGAATAGGCCGATGCAGCCCCAGCAGGCGGCGGCCGCTAAAATGCAGGCGTAGGAAGCGTATTTTTTCACAGGTTTTGTCTCTTTCTCGTTATTTCGTGTTTTCCTTGCGCAGCTCGATGATGCGGTCGCGCAGGATGGCGGCGTACTCGAATTCGAGCATACGGCTCGCCTCCTGCATCTGCTTTTCGAGCTTTCTGATCTCTTCGTCCCGCTCGCGCTCGGAGAGCTTGCGCTTGCCGCGGCGGCGGGCGGATTCCTCGTCCTTCTTCGAAATTTCGATGATCTCGCGCACGTCCTTTCGGATGGTCTGCGGGATGATGCCGTGCGCCTTGTTGTAGTCGTCCTGAATTTGGCGGCGGCGCTCAGTCTCGTCCATCGCGCGGCGCATCGAGGGGGGTGATGGTGTCGGCGTAGAGCACGACAAGGCCGTCGGCGTTTCGCGCGGCGCGGCCGATGGTCTGGATGAGGCTCGTTTCGCTGCGGAGGAAGCCTTCCTTATCCGCGTCCAAAATCGCGACCATCGAGACCTCGGGGATGTCAAGGCCCTCGCGCAGGAGGTTGATGCCGACGAGCACGTCGAACTCGCCGAGGCGCAGGCCGCGGATGAGCTCCATGCGCTCGATGGTCTCGACGTCCGCGTGCATGTAGCGCACGCGGATGCCGACGCCGGTCAGATACTGCGTCAGGTCCTCGGCCATCTTTTTCGTCAGCGTGGTGACGAGCACGCGCTCATTGCGCGCCGCGCGGGCGTTGATCTCGCCGACGAGATCATCGATCTGGTTTTCGACAGGGCGCACCTCGACCTTCGGGTCGAGTAAGCCCGTCGGGCGGATGACCTGCTCGACGATCTGGCCCGCGCGGTCCTTTCATAGTCGCCGGGCGTCGCCGAAACGTAGATACGCTGGTGGACGCGCTGCTCAAATTCGTCGAATTTGAGCGGGCGGTTGTCGAACGCGCAGGGCAGGCGGAAGCCGTACTCGACAAGGCTCTCTTTGCGCGCGCGGTCGCCGTTGTACATCGCGCGCACCTGCGGCAGCGTGACGTGCGATTCATCCACAAAAAGCAGGAAATCCTTGGGGAAGTAGTCGATGAGCGTCAGCGGCGGCGAGCCGACGGGCCGCCCGCTGATGACGCGGGAATAGTTCTCGATGCCCGTGCAGTAGCCCAGCTCGCGCAGCATCTCGATGTCGTAGCGCGTGCGCTGGCGGATGCGCTGGGCCTCGACGGCCTTGCCCTCAGCCAAAAACTGTGCCTCGCGCTCGTCGAGCTCCTTGTCGATCTCGACGATGGCGCGCTCCAACTTGTCCTTCGTTGTGACATAGTGCGACGCGGGATAGATGGCGATGTGCTGGAGCGTGCGCGTCACCTGACCGTTGACGGGGTTGAATTCGCTGATCCGGTCGATCTCGTCGCCGAAGAACTCGACGCGCACGGCCTTGTCGCGGTAGTACGCGGGGTAGAGCTCCACCGTGTCGCCGCGCACGCGGAAGCGGTTGCGCTCAAAGGCGACGTCGTTGCGCTCGTAGCGAATTTCGATGAGCCGCTTTAAGAGAAAGTCGCGCTCCATCGTCATGCCGGGGCGGAGCGAGATCATCAGCTTTTCAAAGTCCTCCGGCTCGCCGAGGCCGTAAATGCACGAGACGGACGAGACGACGATCACGTCGCGCCGCTCGAGCAGCGCGCAGGTGGCGGAAAGCCGCAGGCGGTCGATCTCCTCGTTCGTGGAGGCGTCCTTGGCGATGTAGGTGTCCGTATGCGGGATATACGCCTCGGGCTGATAGTAGTCGTAGTAGCTGACGAAGTATTCCACCGCGTTCTCGGGAAAAAACTCCTTGAATTCCGCGCACAGCTGCGCGGCGAGGGTCTTGTTGTGCGCCAGCACGAGCGTGGGGCGCTGGACCTTTTCGATGACGCTCGCCATCGTGAACGTCTTGCCCGAGCCCGTGACGCCGAGCAAGACCTGCTCGTCGAGGCCCATCTTCACGCCCTGCGCCAGCTTTTCGATGGCCTCAGGCTGGTCGCCCGTGGGCTTGAAGGGCGCGTGCAGCTTAAATTCCATATCCGTTTCCCTTTCTTTCGGGCAGAAGTCCGTTGTGCCGCAGGGAGACAAAGTCGTCGTCCGCGACGATGATGTGGTCGGCAAGCTCGACGCCCACGGTGCGCAGCGCGTCGAAGACCGACAGCGTCGTCGCGTTATCCGCGGGGGAGGGGAGCGCCACGCCGCTCGGGTGGTTGTGGGCGAGCAGCACGCTGCTCGCGCCGCACTTGAGCGCGTTTTCCACAATTTTGCGCATATTGAGCTGGACGCTGTCCGTGTCGCCCTCGGCGACCAAATGGCAAGCGAGGAGCCGGCCCTTGGCATCAAGGCACGCCTCGTAGAGCTTTTCCTCCCGCTCGCCGAGAAAGAGGTCTAAAAAGTACGCGCCCGCCTGCTCGGTATCGCTGAGTATCGTCTCGTGCGCGCCGGCGGAGGCGCGGATGCGGCGCATCAGCGGAAAGATGAGCGTGAGCAGCGTCGAGGCGTTCTCGCCGATGCCCTCGACCTCCTCAAGCGCCGCGCGATCGGCGGCAAACACCGCGTCGAGCGAGCCGAATTTTTGCATCAGGCGGTGCGCGATGGGATTGGTGTCCTGCCGCGGCACGGCGTAATAGAGGAGAAGCTCGAGCACCTCATGGTCGGCGAACGCATCGAGTCCGTGGGCGCGAAACTGCTCTTTTTTGCGTGAGCGATGTCCTTCGTGTACCGCCATGTGTGCTCTCCTTTCCGGGGTGTTTTTGCCGCAAAACGCGGCAGTCTTCTCCTATTTTTGTCTTAATAGTGTATTTTATCACGGAGAGAAAAATCGTACAAGTGTTTTTTGAATTTTATCTCCCGCGGGGAGATGCGCAGGCAAAGGGGAGGTTCTCTTTCAAAAGAGAACCTCCCCTTTGGAACCCCCAAAGAAAGGCAGGGAGCGTTTCGATTTCGCCCCCTGCACCCCCTAACGACCAAAAGGGAGGGGCGCAGCCCCTCCTTTTTGGATTATCCTCCCCGCGCTTCTGACGGCGCGGCATTGCTGCGCTCGCCGCTTTGGCTGAGCACCAAACTACAACTTTTCTATTTCGATACGAAAAGCGTATTTTTGATAGACAGGAACTTCTTCTTTCTCCACCCTCATAAAATGTTCACAGCATTCAGAATCCGCCTGTAATTTCTTGCGTCTGCGGGCAACGCAATGTCCATAATTCAGCGGCACATATACTCCTGCACTAAGTACATAGTGCTGACGAAAATGCGTGCAATCCTTACAGGAATCCATATCGATCACCTCGAACTTATAATATGCGATTTTCGCATATATGTCAATATGCGTTTATTGCATATCCTATAATTATTGCGAGGTGAGAATGATGTATCAGCGACTTCGGGATTTGCGAGAAGACCACGATAAAACGCAAAAGGATATTGCCTCGATGCTCAATATCAGTCAGACGACATATTCCCGCTATGAAAGCGGAGCGCTCGACATTCCCAGCGCCACGATCATTCGTCTTGCACGGTTTTATCATGTCAGTACCGATTATCTGTTCGGACTGACGGATGAAGACCGGCCTTACCCCTGCGGAAAGTATGGTGGTTAACGGCGGCGAGCGCAGCAATGCCGCCTTGGCAGGCACTATCGAAACGGAATCATCCCAAGTAGGCGCAATGCTTACCGGAAGTGCCATGGGGTGGATAATCCAAAAAGGAGGGGCAAGGCCCCTCCCTTTTGGTCGTTAGGGGTGCAGGGGCGAGATCGAAACGCCCCTGCCGTTCTCTTGGGGGATCAAAAGGGGGTATTCTCTCACGTGAGAGAATACCCCCTTTGCCTGCGCACCCCTGCGGCACGCAGGGAATTCCCGTCCCTCAGCGGGACAAGACCTTTCTTGCCAAAGGCCCGATTACGCCGCCGACGGCGTTGCCGACCGTCATCACGAGCAGATATAAAACCGCGCGGCCGCTCCATGCGCCGCCCATCGTGAAGTAATACATGTTGGCCACGCAGTGCTCAAAGCCGCAGAGAATGAACACGCACACGCCGAAAAAGAGCGCGAGATATTTGCCGAGCTCGTGCGGGTTGGAGCGATAGCCCTCCACGCCGATGTAGATCATCACGTTGCAGAAAACGGCGAGGATGAACGCGCCGAACAGCGGCTCGGAGAGCTTCAGTTCACAAATGCCCTGCGCGCGGGCGCTGAGGGATACAAGCCGCGTGCACTTCTCGGCAAGCGCGATGAGCGACGTGCCGACAAGATTCCCCAGCCAGATGACCGGCAGCGTTTTGGCGTAGGCCATATCGTTATCGAACACGTAGCAGACCTTGCCGGTGAACAGATGCAGCCCGCGCGTGCAGACGACGAAAAGGCCGATGGTGAAAAAAAGCGACCCGATGACCGTATTTTCCACCGACAGAAACACCGTGCCGCCAAAGGCGATGACCGCGCCGGCAAGGATCGCGGAGAGAAAGATCTTTTTCATGCGGAAACTCCTCCAGACCGTGTGATAGGTCCTATTTTACCGTATGGCGGCGAGCGTTGTAAACGCTTCTCTGTGGAGAGATAAAAAGTCCGCAGAAAATGAGGGTTTTTGCCGCTTTGGCTTAACAGAACGCGGCATTTTGCGCGGCATGGAGGGAGGCTCGCCGTGATTTTTATTGCTTTTCCCTCCCTCGGATAGTACAATGGTCTCACCATCAAACTTTCGGAGGACTTTTCCCCAATGAAACTCATCTCATGGAACGTCAACGGCCTGCGCGCGTGCATCGGCAAGGGCTTTTTGGATTTTGTGAATTTCATCGACGCGGACGTCATCTGCTTACAGGAGACGAAGCTGCAGCCGCATCAGATCGAACTTGACCTGCCGCAGTACCACATCTACTGGAACAGCGCGGACAAAAAGGGCTACTCCGGCACGGCGGTGTTCACCAAGCAGAAGCCTCTTTCCGTCACCTATGACTTTGGCGAGGACATCCACCGCCATGAAGGGCGCGTCATCACGTGTGAATATCCGGACTTCTATCTCGTCTGCTGCTACACGCCGAACTCGCAGGACGAGCTGCGCCGCCTTTCGTACCGCATGGAGTGGGAGGACGCGCTGCGGCAGTACCTTTGCGAGCTTGACAACATCAAGCCCGTCGTCTACTGCGGGGATCTAAACGTCGCACACGAGGAGATCGACCTCAAAAATCCGAAGACGAACCACTTTAACCCCGGCTTTTCCGACGAGGAGCGCGGCAAGATGACGCAGCTTTTGTCCTCGGGCTTTCTCGATTCGTTCCGCACGCTGTACCCCGACAAGACGGACGCCTATTCGTGGTGGAGCTACCGCGCCCAGTCGCGCGCACGGAACGTGGGGTGGAGGATCGACTATTTCATCGTCTCCGAACGCCTGCGCTCCCGCATCGAAAACGCGGATATCTTAGCTGAGGTCATGGGCAGCGACCACTGCCCCGTGCTGCTCGAGCTCAAGGAGGAAGAAAAATGAAACTCAACAAGCAGGAAATGACCGGAGGCACGAAGATCACCCTGATCATCAGCGGTGCGGCCATGCTTGCCGGCATCGTGATCGTTGTGCTGTTTGCCGCCGGCGCGCTCGCCCTTTCCGAGCAGAGCCGCAACGTGCTCGCGATTGTGATCTCCGCCGCGCTGGTGGTGTTTTCCTACACGCTGTGCAAATCGTTGGGGGTACTTAAAAATCAAAAAAAGTGATTCTCACCCCCACGCCCACGTGGGGAACGGGTAAAAGGGGGCCATTCTCTTTCACGAAAGAGAATATCCCCCTTTTGAACCCCCAAGAGAAAGGTTTACATTGCCAGCTTTGGGCTTGAAGAACTGCACGGCCTGTGGAATCGGGTGCCTGCCATGGGATGGTTCTACACGACTTGGTTTGCTTCTATCTTCGCTGTCGCTTTGCCTGCGATTCGTTACCCTTACGCAATCTCCGTCTACTTTGAATTTTATCAATCTTGCTTTTTCCTGCCAAGGCGGCTTTGCTGCGCTCGCCGCGATATACGCACTATCGGTAGATAGCGATTAGGCTGCACTTGCGCAAGATCAGCAGAGCGGCAGCGGGTAGTAGGAGCAGATCAAATCGTATAGCAGGACTCAACGCGGCTTTGCCGCGCGCAGATATTGCATTCCGGAGGCATAAAGGTCATTCGCGCCCGAGACCGCCAATCTGAAACCTTTCTCTTGGGGGATCTAAAGGGGCCATTCTCTTTGTGAAAGAGAATGGCCCCCCTTTTATCACGCCTTGGTGCGATCGTACGAAACGACCACACGACGGTTCGGCTCGGTGCCGATGGAGAACGTTGTCACACTCGGCGTATCCTGGAGCGCGGTGTGGATGACGTGGCGCTCGTAGGCGTTCATGGGCTCGAGGGTGACATTGCGGCGGTACTTCGTCACCTTGCCGGCGACCTTTTCCGCCAGGCGCTCGAGGCTCTGCTCGCGCTTTTCGCGGTAATTTTCCGCATCGACCTGCACGCGCGCGCGGTTCTTCTCGCTGCCGCGGTTGATGCTGTAGTTCGTCAGCTGCTGAATGGCGTCGAGCGTTTCGCCGCGGCGGCCGATCAGCGCGCCGAGCTTTTCACCTTCGAGGAAGACCTTGTAGCGGCCCTTCTCGCTCTCGTAGACCTTGACCTCAGCGGCGGAGTCCATGTGCTCAAGAAGGCCCTTGAGGAACGCGCGGATCTGCTCGCTCTTCTCGTCGTGGCACTCTTCGCCGAGGTCGACAATGGGCTTGGGCTGCGGGGCGGGACGCTCCGCGCGCTCGGCGCGGGGAGCACGCTCGCGGCGGTCTTCGCGCGCCGGACGGCCGCTGCGCTCTTCCTTGGCGGCGCGGGGTTCTTTCTTCTGCAAAACCTCGGGCGCGTACATGGGCACGGCCTTGGGCGCAGAAGCGGGTTCAACTTTCTTTTCGGGCTTGGGTGCGGCAGGCTTTTCCACCGGCTTGACCTCTTCGGCCTTGCCGTCGTCATAGCTCACGCGAACGCGCGCGGGCGCGCTGCCGATGCCGAGGAATCCGGCTTTCGCGCGCTCAAGAATTTCAACAGAAACGTCGTCTCTGTCCATCTTCAGCTGCGCGAGCGCACTCTGGATGGCCTCGTCCTCCGTCTTGCCCGTTACGTCAATAAACTTGATCATTCAGACAAGCTCCTTACAATTATTCTCCGTAGTGCTCGGGGTCGTAGGAACGGCCGCGGGCATAGGGGCGGTCGCCGACGCGTCCGCTTTCGTTCGTGGAATTTTTCTTCTTCGTGGCCTTGGCAGCCTGCTTTTCCGCGCGCTTTTCCTTGAGCGTCTTCTTTTCCGCCTCTTCGGCAGCGAACTTACGCTGCTGCTCGCGGGCGGCTTCCATGCGGCGCAGACGATCCTCGCGCTTCTGCTTTTCCTTCTCGCTGAGCTCGTCCTCCATGTGGCTCTTATAGTACTTGGTCAGAACCTTTTCCTGGATGGCGTAGAGCAGCGAGTTGACGATCCAGTAGACGCCGAGAGCCGCGGGCAGCGTAAAGCCGATCCACAGCGACATGAGCGGCATCATCCACATCATCATGCGGCTGGAGCGGGCCGCGGCGTCGTTGCCCTCAGCGGCGACGTTGCCGGCCATGGACGCCTTGGACTGCAGAAAGCTCAAAGCACCGGAAATGAACGGGATCAGCACAACGCCGATCACGGGCCAGCCGCCGGTGAAGAAATCTTTCCACACATCCCCCGGCATGACCGTAAGGTCAAGGCCGAGGAAGTTGTAGTTCACGTTGAGAAGGCCGTCAAACTTGCCGGAAAAATCCGCAAAGTTGTCGGAAATGAACTTGGCAAGGCCGATCTCCTCATAACCCACGCGCACGCTCTCGGCATTGTAGCCCAGGGTGGTGGCAAGGGTCGTGATCTCCGTCACGACGTCCTTGGAGAGCATCATGAAGCGGCTGAGCGGCTGACGGATGATGGAATACAGAGCGATGAGGATGGGGAAGGGCAGGAAGCTCCAGAGGCATCCGCTCATGGGGTTCACGCCCTCCTGTGTGTAGAGGAGCTGCATCTCCTCGTTCATGCGCGTGGGATTATTGGCGTATTTCGTCTGGATCTCTTTCACCTTGGGCTGGAAGAGATTCATGCGCATCATGCTCTTTTTCGACTTCATCTGGAAGGGCAGCGTGATGAGCTTCACGACGATCGTGAAGAGCACGAGAGCCCAGCCGTAGGAGCCGGTCAGCTCATAGAAGGTGCGCAGGACCCAGGCGAAGGGAACGCAAATGTAGTAGCCGATGGTTGACATTCTTCGGTTTCCTCCGTGGTTTTAGGTTCGGTCACGGGACCGGGTCGTAGATTTTTCCGCCCTTGTAGAACGGATGGCACCGCATGATACGCTTGAAGGCAAGCCAGCCGCCCTTGACCGCCCCGTACTTCTCGATCGCTTCGAGCGCGTATTGAGAGCACGTGGGGATAAAGCGGCAGCAGGGGGGACGGTAGGGTGAGATGGCCCTGCGGTAAAACCGGATGAGAAACAGCAGAAAGCGTTTCATGCCTGCGTTTCCCACAGATCGAGCTTTTTGCACGTTTTTTCAAACGCGCGCTTGAGCTCCCAGTAGTCCGCGTGGGCGGCCCTTGTGCGGGCGACGACAATGATGTCGTAGCCCTGCTTCATCTTCCCCTGGCTCAGGCGGAAGATCTCGCGGATGCGGCGGCGGACGCGGTTGCGCACGACGGCGTGGCCGAGCTTGGTGCTGACCGTGACGCCGAGGCGGTTGTGTCCGAGCCGGTTTTTCCGGTAATACACCACAAGGCAGGACGAAACACCGGACTTGCCCTTTGCGTACATCCGGCGGAATTCGTAATTTTCCTTGATGGTGGTGGTGCTTTTCACGCATGATCTCCCTGCTGCTGCGGTTTTGTCCGTATAGCCTGCAAGGGACGGCGATCGAAACACATTCTCATCAGCCGTCCCTCATTGTTTCATGTGTAGCATACGATACGCAAGTTGCTCCCGCTCTTAGTGGGTGAGACGGGCGCGGCCGCGTGCACGACGACGGGCAAGAACCTTGCGGCCGTTGGCAGTGGACATTCTCTTGCGGAAGCCGTGCTCCTTGGAGCGCTGGAGCTTCTTGGGCTGATAGGTGCGAGAAGTAGCCATTTCGTTTTACCTCCTGAAAAATTTTACCGGCAGACACCCTCGGGCCGCTGCACTTACTCGACGGCGGGCGGAGAAAGCTCCCCGCGGACCGCAGTTGATAAAAATAGTGCCGTATTGACGCGGCATACGGGGAGTATTATATCGGTTTTGCCGCATTCTGTCAACCAAAAATACAAAAATTGGTGCATGTTTCCATTTCCCGCAAAACCTTGTGGCGCGTATCGAAACATGCAACTATCTCTTGTGTTCTTTTGCCTGTTTTTCAGGGCTTTTGCACTGCAAAAAACAGCGTTTTATATTTAGAATATGTGTTGCGTTCGCGCGCGTTTTTTGGTATAATATAGGGAGTAAATTTTCGGCTGTCACAGCCGTTTATTCCAAAGAAAGAAAGGAGCGCTTCCGTGAACTCTGTTGCAGACATCTGGAAGATCGTTCTCTCCCGTCTCAGCCAGGATCTGTCGGAAACGACCATCTCCACCTGGTTCGACGAAGTGGAAGCCGTGTCCATCAAGGACCGCACGCTCTATCTCCACTGCCCGAACGATTTTAAGCGCAGCACGATCGAATCCATGTTCTCTGACCGCATCAAGGATTCCCTGCGGGACATTTACTCCGCCGATTTCGACGTCAAGCTCCTCTCCACCGCGGAGAGCACCGCCCTTTTCGAGCCCGAGGTCAAAAAGTCCACCGCGCTGCTCGATTCCGGCGAATTCACGTTCGACACGTTCGTCGTCGGCGAATCGAACAAGATGGCCTATGCCGCCGCGCGCGCCGTGGCCGACGGCGTGGGGCACTACAACCCGCTATTTATCTACGGCGACTCCGGCCTTGGCAAAACGCACCTCATCTACGCCATCGCCCACCAGATCCGCACGACGCGCCCGTCGGCGAAGATCATCTACATCAAGGGCGATGATTTCATCAACGAATTCATCGAGCTCGTGCGCGCGGGCCGCGGCAGTGAGTTCCGCGCGAAGTACCGCGACGCGGACCTGCTGCTCGTGGACGACGTGCAGTTCGTCGCGGGCAAGGAGCAGGTGCAGAACGAATTTTTCCATACGTTCAACACGCTCTACGAGGCGGGCCGCCAGATCGTTCTGACCTCCGATCGCCCGCCCTCTGACATGCACCTTCTCGACGACCGCCTGCGCACGCGCTTTGAGTGGGGCTTACTTGTCGATGTGCAGCCGCCCGATTTTGAAACGCGCCTTGCCATCGTGAAAAACAAGGCCGCGCAGTGGGGCACCGTCATCGACGACGACATCGCGCGTTACATTGCCGAGAATGTCACGTCCAACGTCCGCCAGCTCGAGGGCACGATGAACAAGATTCTCGCCTACCGCGATCTCATCGGCCGCGAGATGGACGCCGACGCCGCGCACCGCGCGGTCGAGGACTTTATGAAAAAGAACGCGAATCTCGCCCCCACGGCGGCGATGATCATCACCGAAACGTCGCGCTACTTCGGCATCGACGAAGAGGTCATCAAGGGCCCGTCTCGAAGCCGCGAGGCCGTCAACGCCCGTCAGGCCGCGATGTACCTCGTGCGCCGCATGACGAATCTGTCGACGCCCGATATCGGCCGCGAGTTCGGCAAGCGCGACCATACGACCGTGCTCCACTCGCTCGAGCAGATCGAAAAGAAGATGAAATCCGATCCCGTCTTCAACCAGACGATCAAAGAGATCACGATTAACATCAACTCCAAGAGATAACAAAGTTTTCCACATTATCCACAGGGTTGTGCAGAGGGAAGCTGTGGAAACATTTTTTCAAAATTTTGGGTGTGGAAAGTGATAGAACTTTTCAACAACCCATGAGGGATAAATTTTCCTTGCCACTTCGGGCAAAAATTGGGTTTTCCACATTTTTGCGCCCCTACTGCTGCTATTTCTAAAAACTATCCTTTTTCTTTTCCAAAAAAGAAAAAATCATCCGTTTTACGAAAGGAACGCCGCTATGAAATTCTCCTGCGAAAAGCTGCTGCTGCAAAATGCAGTCAATACCGCCTCCCGCGCCGTCGCGGCGAAAAGCTCCATCCCTGCGCTCGAAGGACTGCTGCTGACCTGCGGCGGCGAGAGCCTGACCGTTTCGGGCTACAACATGCAGACCGGCATCCGCACGAAGTTTGCCGTCGAGGTCGAGGAGTCCGGCGAGCTGGTCGTCAACGCGCGCCTGATCAGCGAGATTTTAAGAAGACTGCCCGACGACGTCGTGACCTTCACCGCGAACGACAAATTTTTGATCCACCTGACCTGCGGCGACGCGGATTTCGACATCATGGGCCTCTCCGCCGCCGATTTTCCCGAGCTGCCCGAGGTCGAGGAGAAATACGCCGTCCAGATCGCCGAAAAGACGCTCAAGTCCATGATCCAGCAGACGAGCTTCGCCGTTTCGACGAACGAGGCGCGCCCCGTGCACATGGGCTCGCTGTTCGAGGTATCTGCCGAGGGGCTGACCGTCGTCTCCGTCGACGGCTTCCGCCTTGCGCTTCGCAAGGAAGCGCTTGAAAAGATCGAGGGCGGCGCGTTCTCGTTCGTCGCGCCCGGCACGGCGCTCAATGAGGTCGAGCGCATCTGCGAGGAAATCGACGAGAGCGTGACCATCACGCTCGGCCAGCGCCATATTCTCTTCGAGGTCGGTGAGACGGAGCTCATCTGCCGCCGCTTAGAGGGTGAATTCCTCGATTATAAGAACGCCATCCCGCGCAGAAACCCCATCAACGTCGTCGTCGACACGAAGACGATGCTCCAGAGCCTCGAGCGCGTGAGCGTCGTCATCAGCGAAAAGCTCAAGAGCCCCGTGCGCTGTCTTTTTGAGGACAATAAGGTGACAATGTCCGCCAAGACGGCGAGCGGCGACGCCAAGGACGTCTGCCGCATCGCGGGCGACGGGCAGGGGCTTGAGATTGGCTTCAACAACCGTTATCTGATGGACGCGCTGCGCTACGCGCCCGCCGACACCGTGAGAATGGAGCTCAACACCGGCATTTCGCCGGCCATCATCGTTCCCGTCGAGGGCGAAGAGAACTTCCTCTACATGGTGCTGCCCGTGCGCCTGAAGGCAAATTGAGACAAAAACTGAATCCATATCGTATAAAATGGTACAACGATTTCTGATAGGAATCGCTTTGTAAAGGACTTTTTATGACTGACATTACCATCACCACGGAATTTATCAAATTGCAGGACCTCTTGAAGCTGGCGAATTTAGTCGGCACGGGCGGCGAGGCGAAGATCGTCATCCAGAACGGCGACGTTTTGGTCAACGGCGAGGTCTGCACGATGCGCGGCAAGAAGATCCGCCCGGGCGACACGGTCGCCTACGACGGCGAAGAGCTGACGGTCTCCTATGCGAATTGACGCGCTGGCGCTGCGGAACTTTCGCAATTACGACGCGCTGAACGTCACGTTCGCGCCGGACTGCAACGTCATCGTCGGTGAGAACGCGCAGGGAAAGACGAATCTGCTCGAAGCGATCGTCTATCTCTCGTCTGCCCGTTCGCCGCGCGCGAGGGCGGAAAAAGAACTCATTTCGTTCGGCAAGAGCGAATGCAGCATCAAGGCGAACGCGTTTGCGCGCAACCGAGATTTTCTGCTCGAGATCGCGCTCGCCGCGGGGAGAAGACGAAAAATTCTCATCAATAAGGTGCCCGTGAAAAAGGGGAGCGACCTCAGCGACGTGCTCGGCGCGGTCTACTTCTGCCCGGAAGATCTATTGCTCATCCGCGATGGCGCGGCGGCGCGGCGCAAGTTCATGGACGACGCGCTCTGCCAGCTGCGCGCGCGCTACGCGCAGGCGCTCAGCGACTATCACCGCGCCTACGAGCACAAGACGCGCATTCTGCGCGACAGCGAGGAGTATCCCTCGCTTCTTGATACTCTGCCGGAATTCGACCTGCGCATGGCGCAGAGCGGCGCGGTGCTCATCTACTACCGCGCGCGATTTTGCGAGCGACTGAAGGAATATGCGCGCATCGCGCACCGCGAATGCTCCGGCGGCAGGGAAGAGCTGGGCGTCGAATACCAGACGGTTTCGACCATTTCAGACCCGCTCGCGCCAATTGAAACGATTTACGACCAGCTGCGCGCGCATCAGGCATCGCACGCGGCGGCGGAACGGGCATCAAGAATGTGCCTTTCCGGCCCGCATAAGGACGATATCGCCGTGACGATCGGCGGCGTGAACGCAAGGCAGTTTTCGTCTCAGGGCCAGACCCGCACGGCGGCGCTCGCGTTCAAGCTCGCCGAGCGGGAGATTTACCGCGAGATCACATCCCGCACACCGCTGTTATTGCTCGACGACGTGCTGTCCGAGCTGGACCCACGACGGCAGGAATATGTGCTCAACCGCATCCTCGGCGGGCAGGTGTTTATCACGTGCTGTGAAGAGGATCGGTTGGGGACACTTTTGAGTGGAAAAGTGTTCCATATCTCGCAGGGAGCGGTAGTTTAGCCGCACCTATGCGGCTGGGAGATGCCGCCTGCGGGCGGCAAGACCACACCCCCCATTTTCTTTCCCGAGAAAGAAAACGGGCGGTGTGACCGTCCAAAAGAAAGGCGTTTCCCATTGAGAGCAAGCAGCTCGAAGAAGTGCGGCGCTTGCCGATTGCACTTCCCTGCGCGCGGCGTTGCCGCGTTGGGTGTTGCTATACGATTTGATTTGCTCCTACTATCCGCTGCCGCTCTGCTGATCTTGTAGGAGTGCAGACTAATTTCCGTCTATTGGAGCACTCCACAATGCGGCGAGCGCAGCAATGCCGCATTCCGCACGCAGTCTGCCGCCCAACTACCGTCACACGCGCCTCACGGTAGTAAGGCGCGGTTGCAAGACGTAACGACTCGCAGAAGATTCATGGCGAAGCCATGTACACCGCACTTACACTGCGCAGCGCGTGCAGTTATTCAATCTGCAAACCCGCAATGTCGGGGGTCGAGGGGGACTCCCCTCGCATTTCTCTTGGGGTTCCAAAGGGGGGATTCTCTTTGGAAAGAGAATCCCCCCTTTGACTGCGCACTCCCATGCCAATGGGAGACCACCCCGCGCCCTTTGGGCGCGATATCTGAGGAGGTACCATGTACCTGCACATCGGCAACAATGTCATGCTGCCAGAAAAGCACATCATCGGCGTTTTTGACCTTGAGATTACCTCGCAGTCGAAGCGCACATCGGAATTTCTGCGGCAGGCGGAGGAGGAGAGTCTCGTCATCGACGCCTGCGAGGACATTCCCAAGTCGTTTTTAGTGTGCGACCACCCGTATCACCCGCAATTGGTTTATTTATCCGAGCTTTCGAGCCAAACACTGCAAAAGAGAATGGAGGAGCAGACATGAAGATCCCCGTTGCTTTGACGATGCTGGCAAGTCCCTTTTCCCTTCCCCACGATGAGCGCTGGATACTGCCCATCGCGCTCGGCTTTTTCACGCTGCTGACGGTGTATTTCACGTGGCGGCTCAAAACGGACGAGGGCGACAAGTGGCTCTTTCGGAAGAAAATGAAGGTGTCGGCGCTCTTCTGGCTTGCATGCGAAGTGCTCTGGCAGTTCCACGGTGCGGATTCGACGTTTCCCGTCGGGCCGATCACGGGCATTTTGTTTCTGTACCTAATGAGTCAGGCGCTGGTGTACGGTATTTACTGCGTGATTCAAAAGAAGAAAACAACAGCCGCGATGTAAGCGGCTTTCCCATCAAAATAGTGCCCGAGGCAGGGAGAAACGGGCCGGAAAGGGCTCCGACCCGGTTCTTCCTGCCTGATGACGAAAGGAGAACCCAAATGGCAGAAAATGAGATCCTGCAATCCACGGCGGTGGATGAAAACAATGACTACAACGCCTCGGAAATTCAAGTTCTCGAGGGGCTTGAGGCGGTGCGCAAGCGCCCGGGCATGTACATCGGCTCGACGTCGGTGAGCGGCCTGCACCACCTCGTCTACGAAATTGTGGATAACTCCATTGACGAAGCGCTTGCAGGCTACTGCACGGAAATTAAAGTGACGATCAACGAGGGCAACACCATCACCGTTGTGGATAACGGCCGCGGCATTCCGGTCGACATTCAGGCGCAGACGGGCCGTCCCGCGCTCGAGGTCGTCTACACCGTGCTGCACGCGGGCGGCAAGTTCGGCGGCGGAGGCTACAAGGTCTCCGGCGGTCTGCACGGCGTCGGCGCGAGCGTTGTCAACGCGCTGTCCGAATGGCTGACGGTGCAGGTCCACAAAAACGGCAACATCTACGAGATGAAATTCTCCCGCGGCAAGATCACGCAGGAGATGACGATCATCGGCTCCACCGACCACACGGGCACGACCGTTACGTTCAAGCCCGACCCCGAGATGTTCGAAGAGCTCGAATACTCCTACGAAACGCTGCACACCCGCATGCGCGAAGAGGCATTTTTGAACGCGGGCCTTCGCATCACGATCGAGGATAAGCGCCTTGAGAGTGAAGAAAAGCCCGAGAGCGAGCGCCGTGACTCGATGTGCTACGAGGGCGGTATCCGCGAATTCGTCACGTGGCTCAACAAGAAGAAAGAGCCGCTGCACAATAACGTTATCTACATGAGCGGCATGAAGGGCGATTCGTTCGCAGAATTGGCGCTCCAGTATGACGACGGCTATCAGGAAAATATCCTCTCGTTCGCCAACAACGTCCACACGCCCGAGGGCGGCATGCACGAGACCGGCTTCAAAGCGGCGCTCACGCGCGTTTTGAACGCCTACGGCATCAAAAACGGCATCATCAAAGAGGGCGACAAGGTCAGCGGCGAGGACTGCCGCGAGGGCCTGACCTGCGTCATCTCCGTGAAGCTCACGAACGCGCAGTTCGAAGGTCAGACGAAGGCAAAGCTAGGAAATTCTGAGATCCGCACACTGGTCGACGGCATCGTCTCCGACCGGCTGATGCAGTTCCTTGAGGAGAACCCCGTCGTCGCCCGCACCATTCTGGATAAGGCGATGATGGCCAACCGCGCGCGCGAGGCCGCGCGCAAGGCGCGCGAATCCATCCGCCGCAAGAGCGCCCTCGGCGGCGCGGCGATGCCCGACAAGCTGCGCGACTGCAACGAAAATAACCCCGAGCTCACCGAGCTCTACATCGTAGAGGGCGACTCGGCAGGCGGCTCTGCCACCCAGGGACGCGACTCGCGCTTTCAGGCGATCCTGCCGCTGTGGGGCAAGATGCTCAACGTCGAAAAGGTGCGCGCCGACAAAATTTACGGCAACGACAAGCTCCAGCCCGTCATCATCGCGCTCGGCGCCGGCCTGGGCGAGGATTTCGACGTCAATAAGCTGCGCTATCACAAGGTCATCATTATGGCGGATGCCGATGTCGACGGCTCGCACATCAGAACGCTGCTGCTGACGTTCTTCTTCCGCTATATGCGTCCGCTCATTGAAAACGGCTATGTCTACGCCGCCGTGCCGCCGCTTTTCAAGTTGACGCGCGGCAAGACGACGCGCCTTGCCTTCACGCCGGAGGAGCGCGATCAATACTCCGCCGAGCTGCGCGGCGACAATCCGAACGCGAAGGTCGATATTTCGCGCTTCAAGGGTCTTGGTGAAATGAACCCGCACGAGCTGTGGGAGACGACCATGGACCCCGAAAAGCGCACGCTCAAGCGCATCACGCTCGAGGACGCGGTGCTCGCCGACGAGACGTTCACGGTGCTGATGGGCGAGAAGGTCGAGCCGCGCAAGGAATTCATCGAACAGAACGCGAAATACGCGGTCAATCTGGACTTTTAAGAGAGGAGGACAAGAAAAATGGCACACAAAAACGTGGATTACAAACCCGAAGATATTCTCTTCCCCAACCAAAAGATCGTGCAGAGCGAGCTTGTGCACGAAATGCAGTCCTCCTACATCGAATACGCGATGTCGGTCATCGTCGGGCGCGCGCTGCCCGATGTGCGCGACGGCTTGAAGCCTGTCCACCGCCGCATCCTGTACGCCATGTACGAAGACGGCCTGACGAGCGACAAGGCGTTCAAAAAGTCGGCGACCTGCGTCGGCGACGTGCTGGGCCGCTATCATCCGCACGGCGACGCGTCGGTGTACGACGCTTTGGTGCGTCTGGCGCAGGACTTCTCCATGCGCTATATGCTCGTCGACGGCCACGGCAACTTCGGTTCCATCGATGGCGACCCCCCGGCCGCCTACCGATACACCGAGGCCAGAATGTCGAAGATCGCCAACGAAATGCTGCGCGACATCGACAAGGAGACCGTCGACTGGGACCCGAACTTCGACGAGAGCCGCAAGGAGCCCCGCGTGCTGCCCGCGCGCTTCCCGAACCTGCTGGTGAACGGCTCGTCCGGTATCGCCGTCGGCATGGCGACGAATATCCCGCCGCACAACCTGACCGAGGTCATAAACGCCTGCGTCTGCGTGCTCGATAACCCGGAGGCGACGCTTTACGACCTGATGCAGCACATCACCGGCCCCGACTTCCCGACCAAGGGCATCATTATGGGCCGCAGCGGCATCCGCGCGGCTTACGCCACGGGCCGCGGCAAGATCATCCTGCGCGCCCGCACGGAATTTGAAGAATTCGGCCGCGACCGCACGCGCATCATCGTCACCGAGCTTCCGTATCAAGTGAACAAGCGCATGCTCATCAAGAATATGGCCGACCAGGTGAACGACAAGCGCCTTGAGGGCATTTCCGACATCCGCGACGAGACCGACCGCACGGGCATGCGCATCGTCATCGAAGTCAAGCACGACGCGAACCCGCAGGTGGTCTTGAACCGCCTGTTCGCCCAGACGCAGCTTCAGACGAGCTTCGCCATCAACATGCTGGCGCTCGTCGACAACCAGAAGCAGCCGAAAATTCTGTCCCTGCGCCACATCATCGACGAGTATCTTGCCTTCCAGGAAGAGCTTATCACGCGCAGAACGCAGTATGACCTCAAAAAGGCGCGCGAGCGCGAGCACCTGCTGCAAGGTCTTCTCATTGCGCAGGACAACATCGACGAGGTCATCCACATCATCCGCACGAGCTACGACGACGCGAAGGAAAAGCTCATGGAACGCTTCTCGCTCTCCGACGTGCAGGCGCAGGCCATTCTCGATATGCGCCTGAAGGCCTTGCAGGGCCTCGACCGCGAAAAGCTGCAGAACGAGTACGACGAACTCGAAAAGAAGATCGCCTACTTTGTTGAGCTTCTCTCCAACGAGACGATGCTCAAGGGCGTCTTCAAGGACGAGCTCATCGAAATTCGCGACAAGTACGGCGATGAGCGCAAGACCGAAATTCAGGAGGTCGAGGACGAGATCGACATTGAAGACCTCATCGAGGAGGAGCAGTGCGTCTTCACCCTGACCCGCAACGGCTACATCAAGCGCACGAGCGCGAGCGAGTACACCGCGCAGAGTAAGGGCGGCATGGGCAAGAAGGGCATCACCACCCGCGACGAGGACACGGTGGTCGACGTGTTCACCGCCTCGACCCACGACTATATCCTCTTCTTTACGGACACCGGCAAGGTGTACCGCAAGAAGGGCTATCAGATCCCCGAGAGCGGCAAGGCTGCCAAGGGCACAAACATCGTCAACATCATCCAGGTGGAGACGGGCGAGCGCGTGCAGGCGATGATCCACTTCCGCGACCTGAACGCCGAGAATCTGTTCCTCACCATGGTGACGCGCAACGGCACGGTGAAGAGATTGCCGGTCGAGACGCTCAAGAACCTGCGCAACAACGGCATCCGCGCGCTGAACCTCGACGAGGGCGACGAGCTGGTGAGCGTGCGCGAGACGGACGGCGAGCAGAAAATTCTGATCGCCACGCACGACGGTATGGCGGTCGTCTTTGACGAGACCGATGTCCGTGCGATGGGCCGCACGGCGGTCGGCGTGCGCGGCATCAAGCTGCGCGAGGGCGATTACGTCGTCGGCGCCGCCCGCGCCCAGGAGGGCAAGGAAGTCCTGACCATCACCGAAAAGGGCTACGGCAAGAAAACGCCGGTCGAGGAATACCGCATCACGAACCGCGGCGGCCTCGGCATCAAGAACTACATGGTCACGGAGAAGACCGGCGGCATCGTCGGCGTCAAGGTCGTGGACGGCAGCGAGGATCTGCTGCTCGTCACGCGCGCGGGTATCCTCATCCGCACACCGGTCGAGGCGATCCGTACCACTGGCAGAGCCACGCAGGGCGTGATCGTCATGCGCTTCAAGGAAGAGGGAGACAGCGTCATTTCCATGGCGCTCACAGAGCATGAGGAGAGCGAGGAGTAAACTCCTCGAACCTCTTGTCCCACTGCGTGGGACGAAACCACACCCCCCATTTTCTTTCCCGAGAAAGAAAACGGGCGGTGTGACCGTCCAAAAGAAAGGCGTTTCCCATTGCAAGCGAGCAGCTCGAAGAGCTGCAATGCTTGCCGATTGCACTGCCCATAGCGCGGCGTTGCCGTGTTAGCATTGCAAGACGATTTGGCTTGCTCCTATTATCCGCTGCCGCTCTGCTCATCTTGTAGAAGTGCGCAGTAATTCCCGTCTATCGGGGCACTCCACAATGCGGCGAGTGAAGCAATGCCGCTATTTCGCACGCAGTCTGCCGCCGAGGGAACGTCAACCGCGCCTCACGATAGTAAGGCGCGGTTGCAAGACGTAACGATTTGCAGAAGATTCATGGCGAAGCCATGTACACCGCACTTACATTGCGCAGCGCGTGCAGTCATTCAAGAATAAGACCCGCAATGTCGGGGGTCGAGGGGTCCCCCCTCGTCCTTCTCTGGGGGATACAAAGGGGGTATTCTCTTCGAGAAGAGAATACCCCCTTTGACAGCGCACTCCCATGCCAATGGGAGCCCCCCTTCAGCGCTTTTGCGCTGAAAAAACACGATGTAACATCAAAGTTGCATGCAAATGCAACCCATGTAAACCCCAGCTTGCTGGAAAGACAAACCTCTCTTCGGTAGAATAGAGCCAAAAGGAGGAGGGCATGGCAATGGCAAATATTTTGCAGTCGCTGGGCGACGCAATAGAGCGCCAGCAGCAGCGCAAACACGAGAACAATATGGAGGTGCTGCGCGCTATCTATACCCGCCCGGGCATGATCGTGCTCGGCGTGATTTTGCTGGGTGCGGCGCTGGCGTTGATCTGGCCGCAGATCGCGCCGGAGACTGACAATACAAACAGCATTGTGATCGATATGAGCGACTTTGACTTCGGCGATGAAGAGATGAACCGCACCGTTCAGGAAATGGTGGAAAACGATCGGAAGCAGAAGGAACAGAGCGGACGCTCCGGTGCAATTTTCTTCGGCCTCGGTGCGGCGGTCTGCTTTGTCCGCGCGGCGATGCCGTGGAGAAAGAAGGAGCGGGCAGAAACAATTTCTGACGATTCTGCGTCTAAAGAGGCAGAAGAGATCCCCGTTTCGCCAAAGCCTGTGGAAAACGCCGCGCCGCAGAGTGCGGAGACCGACAGCAGGGAGGACCGGCTTGAAAATCTCAAGCGGCTCTACGAGGCGGGCATTCTGAGCAGGGAAGAGTACGACGAACGCAGAAAGAAGCTGTGAGGAGGTCACCATGAGAAGAAACATCCACTATAAGCCCAGCAAAAGCGCGAGCATTCTGTCGGGCGTCATCGCGTGCGCGATGGGCGTGTTCGGCCTGTTTACCATTCCGAGCATCGGCGCGATGATCGGCTTCAAGGCCATCTGGTGCCTGATGACGTTCGGCATGGGCATCTACAATTTCCTGCTCGCGGCGGGCGTTGTGAAGTACAACGGCGGCTACGAGATCACCGACGAGTCGGACGATGGCGCAAAGGGCGGCAAGTCCGACGCCGAAGCGCGGCTCGAGGAATTGCAGACGCTTTACGACCGTCGGCTCATCACGGAAGAGGAGTATCAGCAAAAGCGCAGGGACATTCTGGACCGGCTGTAAGAGAAAGGAGCGCGGACAATGGGAGAAGTTTTGATCCTTATTATCATCGCACTTGTCTGGGTTTTCAAGGCGGCTGTCGCCAACGAGGACAAAAAGGTCAACGATCGGGAAACGGGCAGCATTTCGGCGTCACCCGACGAGTTGATCAAAAAGGCAACGCGCACAGCCGAGGATCTTGATGCGCTGCGCGGGCAGACGGAAAAAAAGCGCCCGAGCGGCGTGCAGATCCGCGACTTCCACAAGAATCTGGCCGCGCAGGAGCGCGCACACAGCGAAAAGCGCTGGGAGATCGCGCGCAGGAAGCAGGCCGACAGCGGCGAGGTGCATTCTGTCCACATGGACAGCTGCGAGGACCGGCTTGAGAGTTTGAAGGTCTTATATGACGCGGGCATTCTGGACCGCGAGGAATACGCTCAGCGCGTCGCGCGCGTCAAGAAGGCGCACGCGCAGAGCAGAGGGTAAGCAAAATAGAAGGAAGCGAACACACCATGTATGACGAACTGACACAGGTCGACATTGACAAGATGAAGGCAGAGCTGGAGCACCGGCGACTTACGCTGCGCCCCAAGCTCATCGAAGATGTGCAGACGGCGCGCGCGTTCGGCGACTTGAGCGAAAACTACGAGTACAAGGTCGCCAAGCAGGAGAAAAACCGCAACGAGAGCCGCATCCGTTACTTGGAGCGCATGATCGCGACGGCGAAGGTCATCGAAGTGAACGAAAAAGAGGGCACCGTCGGCCTTTTTGACCACGTGGTGCTTTTCAACGAAAAACTGGGGAAAGAGCAGAACATCCAGCTCGTGACCACCCTGCGGCAGAACGCGCTCAAGGGCCTCATCAGCAAGGAATCGCCCGTCGGCAAGGCCATCCTGGGGAAAAAGGTCGGCGACCGCGTCGAGATCGTCGTCTCGCCGGAAATGAAGTACACGGTCGAAATTCGTTCGATCACGCCGGGCGAGGACGATGCATCGCTCGAGATCAGCTCTTATTGAGGAAACGCATGAAACAGGTCATTATCTATACCGACGGCGCGTGCTCGGGCAACCCCGGCCCCGGCGGCTGGGGCGCGGTGCTCAAATACGGCGCGCACGAGCGCGAGCTCTCCGGCGGCGAGGCGAGCACGACGAACAACCGCATGGAGCTCACCGCCGTCATCGAGGCGCTGCGGCTTTTGAAGGAGCCGTGCGTCGTGGAGCTCTATTCCGACTCGCGCTACGTCATCGACGCGCTGGAAAAGCGCTGGGTCTACGGCTGGAAACAGCGCGGCTGGGTCAAAAGCGACAAAAAAGCCCGCGCTGAACGTCGATTTGTGGGAGCAGCTCTTGTCCCTCATCGCGCAGCACGAGCTGCACTACCACTGGGTCAAAGGCCACGCGGAGAATGCGTACAACAACCGCTGCGATGAGATGGCTGTTAATGAGTGGCACAAGTTTAAGTGAGGGATAGCGTGGCCTTTCGCCGGAAGTCCGGCGGCGCGAGCGGCGAATTCACTTCGCCGCCGTAAGACATGCAATAAAATAGGGCTCCCGCGCGGCCTGCCGCGTGGGAAAATAATGCCGCGACGGTGAATCAGTTTAAGTAAGAATAAAACCAACGACAACTACAGAAAGAAGGTTGATTCCGGAGAAGACGGTTGGAAAGCTCAGGCAGGGTTGGGACAGCATTTGCTTCCTTTTAGCGCCCTGGTGGAAGTACGGCAAGACCTTAATGGTCGGCTCGTTTATCTCATCGGTGCTGTTTGTGCCGGCGGCGGGGTATTTTTCCGCGACGCTGGCGCAGGCGGTGATCGAAATGATCGAAGCGGGAAAGCCGTTTGAAGCGGCATTTTTGACGGGCTTGACATACCTTTTGCTCGCGCTGGCGCTCAATCTGCTCCACGCGGTGTACGAGGATTTTTACCTCCGGTGGAAAAAGCAGGAGATCGAGGGGACGATCGAGCGGTCGATCTACGAAAAAGCCCTGACGGTCGACTACCGGCACTTTGACGATCCGAGCTATTTCGACAGCTACAAGCTAACGACGGAGAAATTTGCCTCGCAGTCGTCGGAGACGCTGCAAAATCTCTTCTCGCTTTTGAGCGGCGTCGCGAAATGCATTGTCTACGGCGCGCTGATCGCGTCGCAGGGCGTTGCGCTGCTGCTCATCGTTCTGGGCTGCTCTGCGTTTGTCGCGTATGCGCAAATTTACTGGAGCAGGGTGTCCGTGGAGCGTGAGACGGCCATGGTCAACGACCAGCGGAAGGCTGACTATCTGCGGCGGCTGTTTTTTGACCATACGGCGGTCGCCGACCTGCGCGCGTCAAACATCAAAAAGCCGCTTTTTTCGCTGTTCGACGGCTCTGTGAAGAGCAGGGCCGCGATCTATCGAAAATACGGCGCAAAGGAATTTTTGACCGATATTCTGGCGAACCTCGCGCAGCTCGGCACGACGTTTGCCGTGCCGGTCTATGTCGCATGGGGCGTGATGTCTGGCAATATCGGCGGCATTGGCGTCTATGCGACGCTGATCGCCTCGTCGCTCGCGCTCAAGGAGGCGCTCAACGCGCTCGGCTGGTGGAGCTCGCAGGTCGCCTTAGGCGTTGCCTACGCGCAGAAGGTGCAGCACTTTTTCGACACAGATTCGACCATCGAAGCGTCGACAGACGGCGAAAAAGCGTCAGACGGCCCATTTTCCGTCCGATTCGACCATGTGTCCTACCGCTACGGCGGCAGCGATGAGTTTGCCATCCGTGATCTGAGTCTTGCCATCGCGCCCGGAGAAAAAATCGCCATCGTCGGCGAAAATGGCGCGGGGAAGACGACGCTCACAAAGCTCCTGCTCCGCCTGTACGACGCGGACGGAGGAACGGTGCAGATCAACGGCCGCCCGATCGCGGACTATGACGTGAGCACGCTGCGCGGCAGGATCGGCATCGCGTTTCAGCAGTCCCGCCTGTACGCGCTGTCTGTCCGCGAAAATATGACGGCCTACGCCGACGCGGACGATGCGCGGCTCAAATCCTGCCTTGAGGAGGTCGGCCTGCGGCTTTCTCTGGACGCGCAGGTCACGAAGGAGTTCGACGAAAACGGCGCGGTGCTCTCGGGCGGAGACGCGCAGCGCCTATGTCTGACGCGGCTGCTGCACAGCGAATTTGGGCTGCTCATCCTCGACGAGCCGTCCAGCGCGCTGGATCCGATCGCCGAGTACCGCATTGCAAAGCTGATCTTCGACCGCTCGCCGACGACCACCGTTATGGTCGCGCACCGGCTCTCCACGGTCGTGGACGCGGACCGAATTTATCTTCTCTCCGATGGAAGAATCATAGAATCCGGCACGCACGCGGAGCTGATGGCGCAGAACGGAAAATATCGGGAAATGTTTTTAAAGCAGGCCGAAGGGTACTTGAAAGCTTAGCGGAAGTGTGGTACAACAAAAGCAAATTTTTTCTCAGCAGGGAGGGGAGCCTTCCCGCTTTGCTGAAGTAATATGAAGGAGCAAAAGACTATGGCAGAATTCAACGCAAAGCAGCAGATTCCGGGACTTCTCGACTGGATGCGCGCGCAGATGAAGGCCTGCGGAGGCAAGACCGCCGTCATCGGCATTTCGGGCGGCAAGGACAGCTCCGTCACGGCGGCGCTGAGCGTGGCGGCCTACGGTCGCGAGAATGTCGTCGGCGTGCTGATGCCCGACGGCGTGCAGCCGGACATCGACTATTCCAACGGCCTTGTCGACGTGCTGAACATCCGCCACTACACGTTCAATATTCACGGCGGCACGAGCGGCATTCTCGACGAGATGGCGCGCGTGGGCATCGACGCGAGCCGCCAGACGAAGGTGAACCTGCCGTCCCGCATCCGCATGGCGACGCTGTACGCCATCGCGCAGAGCGAGGAGGGCGGCATCGTCATCAACACCTCGAACCTCTCCGAGGACTGGGTCGGCTACTGCACGATCTACGGCGACAGCGCGGGCGCGTTCTCGCCGCTCGGCATGTACACGACCGAGGAGGTCATCGCGCTGGGCGCGGAGCTGGGCCTGCCCGAGCGCTTCCTCATCAAGCCGCCGTCCGACGGCCTGACCGGCAAGACGGACGAGGACAACCTCGGCTTTACCTACCACGCGGTGAACGAGTACATCCGCAAGGGCGAGGTCGACCCCGCCATCAAGGAGCAGATCGACCGCAAGCACAAGGTGTCGAGATTCAAGTTCCAGACGCTGCCGGTGTATCAGAACGGGCTGCCGATCGTCCTGCCGGAGGAGACGGATTATTATAATCCTAACAAAAAGTAAGCAGCGCGCAGCGTGCACGAAACAAAGGGGCCATTCTCTCACGTGAGAGAATGGCCCCTTTGAAACCCCAAGAGAACGCGAGGGGTCTTGCCCCTCGACCCCGCTACATTGCGAGATTGAGGCTCGAAGAGCTGCGCGGCCTGCGGAATCGGGTGCGGTGTACGTGGCTTCGCCACGGGTTTCTGCGAATCGTTACCAGTATCAACCGCGCCTTACTATCGTGAGGCGCGTGTGACAAGAGAATGGCGGCAGACTGCCTGCGGGGGCGGCATTGCTTCGCTCGCCGCGGTCAGGGCTGCTTCTTTTTCAGTCCGTTGCTGTAATAAAAATTTCTTCTGCTTTTTGCTGGGCGGAGACGAGGGTTTCTTTGGCGCTGCCGAAGTTCTGGGCGTTCATTTGTTCCAACGCGTCTGTGATCGCGTTGAAAAGTAAATGGTACAGCTTTGCGTAGTCTTCCATGCGTTTCTCCTCCTAAATATCTGATGTAAACATTATCTAATGTATTAGTCTATATGTCAAGAGAAAAACTGCCATAGACTGATGAAAACATGAGAGAATGGGAGCATCAGATATGGTAACATTAGATGTTTTGTCCCTGCTGGAGAAAAAGGGCAAAACGAAATACTGGCTCTACCACCAGCTGGGGATGAGCTATCAGAATTTCAACCGCATGGTCAACAACGAAACGAAATCCATCCGCTATGAAAATATCGAAGCCCTCTGCCAGATCTTCGAATGCACCCCCAACGAACTCTTCCACTTCACCGAAGATTAAAACGACCGCGTCAGCGGTCGTTTTTTTCCCGTCCGGCGGCGAGCGCAGCAATGCCGCCCCGCACAATGTCTGCCGCTGTGCCATCGTCACTCGCGCCTCACGATAGTAAGGCGCGGTTGATATCGGTAACGATTCGCAGAGACTCGTGGCGAAGCCACGTACACCGCACCCACACTGCGCAGCGCGTGCAGTTCTTCAAGCTGCAAACCCGCAATGTCGGGGGTCGAGGGGCACTCTCCTCGCGTTCTCTTGGGGGTCCAAGGGGGGATATTCTCTCACGTGGGAGAATATCCCCCTTACCTGGCAGCAGCGCCAAGCGCTGCATTACCCCTCCGCGCATCGCGCGGATCAGCCAGTGCCCCTTTGGGCACAAAAAAAGAGCCATCCTTTCGGATGGCTCTCATTTTCGCTCGATTAGCCAACGCTGTTGAGCTTCAGGGTCAGCGCGCTCTTCTTGTGCGCGGCGTTATTCTTGTGCAGAATACCCTTAGCAGCAGCCTTATCGACAGACTTCACTGCGACCTTGTAAGCGCTCTCGGCCTCGGTGCGATTGCCTTCAGCGGCAGCCGCCTCGAACTTCTTGAGTGCGGTCTTCAGTGCGGACTTGTCGGCCTTGTTGCGCTCATTACGCACACCAGACACCTGAACGCGCTTCTTGGCAGACTTAATATTCGGCAAACCAAACACCTCCTCCGGTTGGAATTCGCGCCGGCGGACAAAAAATCCACCGTGCAGAATGGTATTTTAGCAAAGAATGCAAGAAATTGCAAGCATTTTTTCGAAATTTTCTGATTTTTTTGTATGACACAAAACTTTGTGGATAAAATAGGGAAGGAAAACAAGATTTAGTAAAAGGAGAGAGGCAAAATGCTCCAATACCGCACCGATCTTGCCATGGAGGCGCACGAGCTGCTCTGCGCGAGAAGCCGCGCGCAGACACTCTCCGGCGTGGACAGCCGGACGGTTTTTCGCCGCGGGTGCAGCGTGACGAGCGTGCGCATCGACACCGAGGGCGCGGCGCGCCAGCTCGGCAAGCCCCGCGGGAGGTATGTGACACTCGACCTCTCGCCGCTGCAAAAAAACGCGGATGACATGCTCGAGCGCGCGTCGCGCGCCGTAGGGGCGGAGCTTCGAGCGCTGCTCGGCGAGAATGTGAAAAGCGTGCTCGTCGCGGGACTCGGCAACGCGAATATGACGCCGGACGCCATCGGGCCGAGGAGTGCGGAGCATGTGCTTGTAACGCGCCATCTGCGGCAAAACGGCGCGTTTTCCGCATTTTGCTCTGTCAGCGTGCTGACACCGGGGGTTTTGGGCCGGACGGGTATTGAGGCGATGGAGACGCTGCGCGGCACGGTGCGCGCAGTGCAGCCCGACGCGGTCATCGCAATCGACGCGCTCGCGTCCCGCTCGCTCATGCGGCTCTGCTCCACGGTGCAGCTCTCTGACACGGGCATCGTCCCAGGCAGCGGCGTGGGCAATCACAGGTGTCCCCTCAGCCGCGACACGCTCGGCGTGCCGGTCTACGCCATCGGCGTTCCCACGGTCGTCGACGCGGCGACGCTGACGCTCGATGTGCTCGAAGAGGCCGGAAAGTCGGACGTCGATCCCGCCGCCCTGCGCGGCCACGAGACCGTCATGGTCACAACGCGCGACATCGACGCGCAGATCCGCGAGCTTTCCCGCATCATCGGCTACGGCATCGACCTTGCGCTCCAGCCGCTCGATTTTTCCGAGCTCTGCGCGCTCATGGGCTGAAAATGTGCAAAATTTCCGGTGGTATTCATAATTTGTTTACAACCGATTCAAACTTTAGCCAAGATTGACTGGTATCTTAATACTTGCAAAGGGGAACTCCCCCCGATGTGATTTTCTCCCTCCTAAAAATACACACACAACACAGCAAGAAGCCCTCGCCGATCCGGCGGGGGCTTTTTGTTTCCCTAAACAGGGAAACGGGGAGGGTTCCGCGCGCTGCGCGGGGGGAGGTGCAGCGCTTGGCGCTGCTGTCAGGTAAGGGGGATATTCTCTCACGTGAGAGAATATCCCCCTTGGACCTCCAAGAGAACGCGAGGGGTCTTGCCCCTCGACCCCGCTGCATTGGCAGTCTGTAGCTCGAAGAGCTGCGGCGCTTGTCGAATCGGGTGCGGTGTACGTGGCTTCGCCACGGGTCCCTGCGAGTCGATTCATGTTGCAACCGCGCCTTACTATCGTGAGGCGCGTATGACGGTAGTCCGGCGGCGGACTGCCTGCGGGGGTGGCTTTGCTGCGCTCGCCGCGGGTGGGATTGCTGCTTTTCTATTTCAACAGTGTTCTTTTCTGTGAACGGTCCGCAGCTTATGGAAATACGCACCGGACAGCTGCGAGATTTGGCATAAATAAGGCAGATAAAAACAAAGCCCGCACTGTCGCTTGACAGCGCGGGAGAATTTGCTATAATGGGCGTAGAAAGGGCGCTGCGACAAGCGGTCAGCCCGGGAAGTTAGGAAGACTCAAAATGAGAAACCGTCACTTGGCCGAGTGGCGGTTTTCGCTTTTTATACGGATCGTAACCACATATCCAAGGATATGTAACGTGATCGTAATAGGCATATCTACCACCTCCTCTCGGAGGATGTAGCCAACCGCCTGCCGTTCGTGCAGCGCCTTGTTATTACCGTATCATAAGTTCCGACAAATTGCAACATTTGTTTCATCCCACGCGCGGCGAGCGCAGCAATGCCGCGCCCGCAAGATGTCTGCCGCTGTGCCATCGTCACACGCGCCTCACGGTAGTAAGGCGCGGTTGCGAGTGGTATCGAATAGTAGGGGTTCATGGCGAAGCCATGTACACCGCACCCTCACTGCGCAGCGCGTGCAGTCATTCAAGCTACAATCTGCCAATATTGGGGGTCGAGGGGCCCTCCCCTCGCGTTCTCTTGGGGGGGTCCAAGGGGGCCATTCTCTCACGTGAGAGAATGGCCCCCTTATCTGCTCACCCTGCGGCACGCAGGGAACAAAGTGCAGAGCACCGCGCTGCCAAAAATCCCGCCTTTCGGCAAAGAAAGAAGAACGCCTCTTCCGAGGCGTTCTTCTTATTTTTGCGAAAGTAAAATTTACAGATACTTCTGCATGCCGTCGGTGGCGAGGGCGGGGTCGCCGGAGACGGAGATGGTGAACTTGACGCCGGTGGCGTTGCTGAAGCGATCCAGCTCGTTCAGGAAATCGTCGGCCGCCTGGTTGCACTCGCCGCCGGTGATCTTGAACAGGTTGTCGATGAAGATGTGGGAAATATCATAATTGCCCGCGTACAGGCCGAACAGGAAGCCGCGCAGGGCCTCGTAGTTGGACAGGTCATACTCGTAGGCAGAGATCAGACGAACGTGATAGTGCAGGTCAAAGGTCATGGTAGACTTTGCCTCGACGCAGACGACGCTGCCGTTATCCTCCTGCGCAGTGGTATTGATCATTTCGATCAGCTTCTTGGTCTTACCGGTGCCCTTTTCACCCATGATGAGTCTGACCATAAGAAATCACTCCTTTCAATAGATCCCCGCCTCTTTTGCGGGGGATGGTCTTTCTGATGGCATCAGCATAGCATAAATGAAACAAATTTGCAATGCTGAATGGAAAGTTTCAGGTTTATTCAAAAAATTCAGCGCAGGCGCTTACGCAGCTCCTCGCCCATTTCCTCGTATCCGGGCTTGCCGAGCAGCGCGAACATGTTCTTTTTATACGCCTCCACGCCCGGCTGGTCGAAGGGATTCACGCCGAGCAGGTATCCGCTCAGCCCGCAGGCATATTCAAAGAAGTAAATGAGCTGGCCCATCGTGCGGGCGTTGTTTTCGCCGAGGTTCAGAATGATGTTCGGCACGCCGCCCTCGACATGGGCGAGCAGCGTCCCGTCCATCGCCTGACGGTTGATGAAGTCCATCGTCTTGCCCGCAAGGAAGTTGAGCCCGTCGCCATTGACTTCGTCAAAGGGAACGCGCATCTGGTGCTCCGCGGGCGCAAAGCGCACGACGGTCTCCATCAGCATACGCTCGCCCTGCTGGATGTACTGGCCCATCGAGTGGAGGTCTGCGGTGAAGTCGACGCTCGCGGGGAAGAGGCCCTTTTCCTCCTTGCCCTCGCTCTCGCCGTAGAGCTGCTTCCACCACTCGGCCATGAAGCGGAACGCGGGCTCGAAGCACGCGAGAAGCTCCACCTTCTTGCCCTGACGGTAGAGCTCGTGGCGCATGGCGGCGTACTGCCACGCGGGATTGCTGTAATCGTTTTTCGAGCAGAGCGACATCATCTCCTGTGCGCCGCCCATGAGTTCATCCAGATCAACGCCGGCGACGGCGATGGGGAGAAGGCCCACGGCCGTGAGCACGCTGTAGCGCCCGCCGATGTTGTCGGGCACGACGAATTCCTCGTATCCCTCCTGATCGGCGAGGGACTTGAGCGCGCCTTTGTGCGCGTCGGTCGTGGCGTAGATGCGCTTCGCGGCTTCGGCCTTGCCGTATTTCTTTTCGAGCTTTTCGCGGAAGAAGCGGAACGCGACGGCGGGCTCGGTCGTCGTGCCGGACTTCGAGATGACGTTGACGGAAAAATCGTCGTCGCCGATGAGCTCCATCACCTCGCGCAGCGCGTCGGAGGAGAGGCCGTTGCCGATGAAGTAGATGTTCGGCGTGGACTTCTTTTTCAGGTTGTAGTTCGGCGAGCAAAGGCATTCGATCACGCCGCGCGCGCCGAGATAGCTGCCGCCGATGCCGATGACGACGAGCGCCTTGGAATCGCCCTGAATCTTCTTCGCCGCGGCGAGGATGCGCGCGTACTCGCCTCTGTCATAGTCGCGCGGGAGCGTGACCCAGCCGATGAAATCAGAGCCCTTTCCGCCGCCGTTTTGCAGCCAGCCCGCCGCGCGCTCGAGACGCGGGCGCAGCGCCGCTTCATACGGCAACGAGAGAAACGATGCGGCATGGGAGATATCAATAGACAGCATAAAAATAGGCCTCCTGCGATCAAAAATTCTTGCTTGCATTGTAGCACACGGCAAAAAAAGAAACAAGCGCAAAGCGGGGAAAAACGGGAGGCAAACACCGCGCTGCCGTCCAGAAACCGTGAAAACTGTGGAAAGCGGCAAAAAACGGTTCTCTTTACCGCTCCATCTTTGTAAAGTGTGCGCATTTACTGTCGCGCGTTATTATGCTATCGTGTTACCACACTAAATCGAACGGCCGAGCGCCGGAACTTACAGGAGGAAGAAACGATGAAAAAATTCTTAGCAATGGCGCTTGCCGCCGTGATGGTACTGGCCCTTGCCGCCTGCGGCAGCAAGAACGACACCGCCGACGATACCGGTGATGCGCAGGACGCGCAGGGCGGCGAGACGCAAAAGCTGATCGTCGGCTTTGATGCCGAGTTCCCGCCGTTCGGCTTCATCGCCGCCGACGGCACGTACGACGGCTTTGACCTCGCAATGGCCAAGGAGCTGTGCGCGCGCCTCGGCTGGGAGTACGAGGCCGTGGCCATCGACTGGAACAGCAAGGACGCCGAGCTCTCCAGCGGCACGATCAACTGCATCTGGAACGGCTTTACCTACACCGGCCGCGAAAATGACTACACGTTCTCCGACCCCTATGTGGATAACTCCATCGTGATGGTCGTGAAGGCCGACAGCGGCATCACCTCGCTCGCGGACCTCGCCGGTAAGAGCGTGATGGCGCAGGCCGCGTCCTCCGCGGTCGACGCGATCAACGAAAACGAGGACTTCAAGGCGTCCCTCAAGGAGGTCGTGGAGCTGGGCGACTACAACATGGGCTTTATGGACCTCGCCCAGGGCACGGTGGACGCCGTGGCCGCTGACCTCGGCGTTGCGCAGTATCAGATCGCGAACAACGACGGCGACTATGTCATCCTCGACGAGCCCCTCTCCACCGAGCAGTACGCCATCGGTTTCCTCAAGGGCAACACCGAGCTGCGCGACGCGGTGAACGCCGAGCTTCTCAAGATGGCCGAGGACGGCACCATGCTGGAGATCGCGCAGAAGTACATCGATCAGGGTCTCGTGCTCGACAGCCTGTGCCTCATCAACAAGTAAAAACGTTTACCTCGGGCGACTGTAAAAACCAATTATAACTCATAGGTGCCCATCCTCTTCTCAGGGAGGGAGCGGGGGCGAAAGCCCCCGCTTTTTCCCGCTTATGACCGAATAAGGGAGAATCATTCCATGACTGTATCCACGATGCTTTCGCTATTATCCGAGGGCTTTGTCACATCGCTTTTGATCTTTGCGCTGACGCTGCTATTCTCGATGCCGCTGGGCCTTGCGGTGATGTTTGGCCGCCGCAGCAGATTGACGCCGCTGCGCGGCTTCATCAAGGCGTATATCTCCATCATGCGCGGAACGCCGCTGATGCTGCAGCTGATGGTCGTCTTCTACGGGCCGAAGCTCCTGCTTGGCGTCACGGTGCCGGGCAACTGGCGCTTCACGGCGGTCATCGTCGCGTTCGTCATCAACTACGCGGCGTATTTTGCCGAGATCTACCGCGGCGGCATCGAGTCCATCCCGCGCGGGCAGTATGAGGCCGCGCAGGTGCTCGGCTATACCAAGGCACAGACGTTTTTCAAGATCATCCTGCCGCAGATGGTCAAGCGCGTCATCCCTGCGGTGACGAACGAGGTCATCACGCTGGTGAAGGACACGTCGCTCGCGTCCGTCATCGGCACGGTGGAGATGTTCACGCGCGCCAAGCAGATCGTTGCCTCGCCGAATACGCCGGGCATGCTGGCGCTGGTGGCGGCGGGGGTGTTCTACTATGTCTTCAACTATGTGGTCGCCTTCGCCATGGAAAAATGGGAGCAGGCGCTGCGCTATTACCGCTAAAGGGAGGGGAGAGCAATGGCAGTTTTTGAAATGCGGAACGCCAGAAAGGCGTTCGGCGCGCTCGAAGTCTTAAAGGGCGTGTCGCTCAAGGTGGAAAAGGGCGAGGTCGTGTCGATCATCGGCCCCTCGGGCGGCGGCAAGTCGACGATGCTGCGCTGCGCGACGCTGCTTGAAACGATGGACTCCGGTACGCTCGCGTATGGCGAAAACGTCGCCGCGCGCGAGGAAAACGGCAAAAGCGTCTATGCCGGAAAAGCCGCGCTCGCGCAGGTGCGGCGGCAGTTCGGGCTGGTGTTCCAGCAGTTTGACCTCTTCCCGCACTACACAGTGCTGAAAAACGTCTGCGACGCGCCGATCTCGGTGCAGAAGCGTGATAGAGCCGAGGTCGAGGCCGAGGCGATGGCGCTGCTCGACAAAATGGGACTAAAAGGCAAGGAAAACGCCTATCCCTATCAGCTCTCGGGCGGGCAGCAGCAGCGCGTGGCCATCGCCCGCGCGCTCGCGATGAAGCCGGAAATCCTCTTTTTCGACGAGCCGACCTCCGCGCTCGATCCGCTTTTGACCGGCGAGGTGCTGCGCGTGATCCGCTCTCTTGCCGACGAGCACATGACGATGGTCATCGTGACGCACGAGATGCCCTTTGCCCGCGCCGTGAGCGACCGCGTCGTGTTTTTAGACGGCGGCGTTATCGTGGAGCAGGGCAGCCCCGAGCAGGTCTTCGAAAACCCGCAGCAGGAGCGGACGAGAGAGTTCTTGAAATCGTACCGCGAGACGAGCAGCGCTCAGGCGTAGTAATTCACGAGCAGGTCGACGACCGCGCCGTAGCTCTGCGTGCCGAGTTCATCGCCGTAGGATTTGATCATCTTATCATTGAGCGACTGGGTGACGGTGGCCGTGAGACCCTTGTACTGCGCCCAGTAGGCGCTGTTGTAGCGCAGATCGAGCACGATCTCGTCGGGAAGCGAATCGCGAATCTGCTGCCATGCGTCGGGGTCGACGCGGTACAGCGCGTTGCCGAGGTGAATGTAGCCGAGCATCCAGCCCGCATAGTTGTAGTTTGCGTCGTCGCAGCGCGTGCAGGCGAGGACCGCGAGGAAGTTGCTCTGCTGCTCGGACGTGATGCCGCGCTGGTGCGAGAGCTCGTGCGCGCAGGTCGAGGCCAGCAGCATCGCGGGCGAGTCCATGTTCACGTTTGACTCGCCCGTGAACGGAAAGTAGAAGCCCGTGAAGTTCATCGCGCTCATGATCTTCGAAAAGAAAATGCCCTTGGGCTTCTGGTCCGGCATGTCGAGGAACGGAAATTCGTCGTACAGGCAGTCATACACCGTGTCGGCGTAGTTAAGAATCTCCTGCCGGTCGGCGGTGAAGAGGCCGTTTTCGTCGCGCGCGATGTGCGTCGACGCCTCGGCAAGATGGTCCGCGAAATACTGCGTGACGCGCACTAAGTCTTCATACGCGACGGGCTCGGGCGAAAGGCCGCTTCTGTCGCAGAAGTCGTCCGCATAATAGTTCGCGCCCCAGAGAAGTGAGAACGCGGCGCAGACCGTGAGAAATAAGTCGAGCACGAAGAGCGCGCAGCGGTACGCGGCGCGCCCTTTTTGGCGCGACTTTATAAGATAGCGCACCATCAGCACGAGCAGCACGACCGCCGTGACCGCCGCGAGCACATACAGAAGCTCCGCGACCGAAAACGGCAGCGCCGCGCACGCGCGGCCCAGAAACTGCTCGAAGGGCAGCGTGACCGAATAGACCCAGAAATTGACGGCCGCGCGGTTTCCGCGGAAAAGATAGAAAAGCACAAGGACTGCGCCGCAGGCGAAAAGCCAGCGGTGCAGTCCTTTGTTGTCACGGTACAGGGTTTTCATGGGGAGATCAGTCCTTTTTTTCATCCGGAGAGGCGAGCGGCGCGGTGGCGAACATCGCGTCGTCCGTCACGCCCTTTTTCGTGAGGCTGCGGTTCGTGAACCAGTTCACAAGCGAGCTGATGCACGCGAAGATCGGAACGCCGAGGAACATGCCGAGCACCCCGCCGAAGCCGCCGCCGACCACAATGGCCACGATGACCCAGAAGCTCGAAATGCCGGTGGATTTGCCGAGGATCTTCGGCCCCAGAATATTGCCGTCAAACTGCTGCAATGCGATGATGAAGAGAATGAAATAAAGGCACTGCTTGGGGCTGACGAGCAGGATGAGAAACGCGCTCGGAATGGCGCCGAGGAACGGGCCGAAGATCGGAATGATGTTCGTCACGCCCACAAACACCGAAATAATTGGCGTATACGGGAACTTGAAGATCGAGCAGCAGATGAAGCAGAGGATGCCGATGATGAGCGAGTCGAGCAGCTTTCCGCGCACGAAGCCGCTGAAGATACGGTCAGCCTCGGCCACGGCGCGCAGCGTGCGGCGGTACGGCGTTTCGGGCAGAATGGCGTAGAGGATCTTCTTCGACTGCTTGGCAAAGCTCTCCTTGCGCGCGAGCAGATAGACCGAGATCATCATGCCGATGAGGAGATTCTTGAGGAAGATGACGACGCTCCAGATGCCGCCGGTCACGGCGACGATGGCGACCTGCGCCTGCGGGATGACCGTGTCGGTGACCCACTTGACGAGCTTATCGTAGTAGCCGTTGAGTGCGGAGAGCAGCTGGTCGGAGTAGATGTCGTCGGAGAAGATCGTCTGATTCTCCACAAGGCTGTTGACCCAGTTGTAGACGGTTTTATAATAGCTTTCAAAGTTGTCGGCCAGTGTCTTCGTGCTGTCGACCAGCTCGGGGATGAGGATGCTGAACATCAGGTAGATGAGGGCGATGACGCAGATCCACGTGACGAGGATGCTCAGCCCCCGGACGAGCGAGGACTTGACCTTCGGCAGCCCCTTTTGGATATACCGGTCGAAAAAGTCGACGATGGGGGCGAGAAGGTACGCGAACACAAGGCCGTAGATGACCGGCGAGAGCACGCTCATCAGCTTGTCGAAAAAGTCCAGCAGCACGCGGGACTGGAAAAACGTGTCGTAAAACATCAGCACCGCGCAGGCCGAGACGATCAGCGTTACGCCGAGGTGAAGATAGGTTTTGTTCTGCTTCATGGGCTCCCCCTTTTTTTGGGCAAAAGGCGTTAAATGACTGCTAAAAAGATACCAAAAACAGCTTACTATTTTTTGCTGGGAATTGCAACCGCTCATTTCGTGTGTTATGATAATCTTTACTCTCTGTTAATGAAGATGAACAGAACTTGACTTTTTTGGCAGAGGGTGATTTTGACCGACAGGGCGCAGGGTGCTTTGCCGGTCTGATGCTGTGAAGAGCAAACGAGGAGGAACCCATGGACGACAAAAAGCTGCTCTTTATCGTCAATCCCCGCGCGGGAAAGACCAAATCCCTCGCGCCGCTGTTTGACGCCGCCGCGATCTATTCCGAGGCGGGCTATCTCGTCTCCGTGCGCAAGACCACGCACCGCGGAGAAGCGACGGAGCTCGCCGAATCGCTCGGGCCGGAATTCGACGTCGTCGTCTGCCACGGCGGCGACGGCACGCTCAACGAAACGGTGAACGGTGTGATGCGCATTCCGCGAGAATACCGCCCGCTCGTGAGCTACCTGCCCGGCGGCAGCACGAACGACTTTGCCGCGAGCCTGAATATCTCGTCGAATCCCGCCGAGGCGGCGGCCTCCGCCATGCGCATGAAGCCGAGATCTCTCGATGTGGGCAAATTCGGCGAGCGGAACTTCGTCTATGTCGCGTCGTTCGGCGCGTTCACGAAAACGACCTACACCGTCCAGCAGGACATCAAGAATATGTTCGGGCACTTTGCCTACTTACTCGAGGGCGTCAAGAATCTCGACACGCTCTGCCCGTACTGCATGAAGATCACGGCGGACGGCGAGGTCTTCGACGGGGAATATCTCTTCGGTGCGATCAGCAATTCGACGTCGATCGCGGGGCTGATGAAGCTCTCCCCCGACGAGGTGTCGTTCGACGACGGCAAGTTCGAGCTGCTGCTCGTGCCTGTGCCGCGCACACCGGCTGCGATGCAGGCGCTCATTCTGGCGCTCGTCAACAAGGACTACTATAACTCCGAGGGGCTCATCTTCCGCCACGTCAAGCACGTGACGGCGGAGACGGCCGAGGACATTCCCTGGACGCTCGACGGCGAGTACGACCCCGGCGCGCCGCTCGTGGAGATCGGGATCGAAGATAATGGGGTCACGATGCTATTATGACTTCAAAAAGAGGCTGGCCTATGGGCCAGCCTCTTTTTTGAGCGGGATGCAGCCCGCAAGTGTTTTTTCTGACGCACATGGAAATCGGCGAAGCGCCGCTAGTGGCGGATGAAGCGAGCCGGTTTCGAGGAAGTGGCACGATTGGCGCGCCCGAAAGGGCGTGGAAATCGTAATGCCACGACGGCGACGTCAGAAAAAACGATTGAAATTTATTTGCGCCGTGCGCGGCGCTTGGGCAGCCGTTAGCAGCTCTGCTGCTTTACGGATGCTGCATACCCCTTGCGGGTAAAAGTCTGCGACGCTGGCACCTGTTTTCTGCCCGTGAGGGCAGAAAATGCGGCGGGAGGTGGGTGGGAGATGGTGCGCCGATTTGAGTGCGGGGGCCTGTTCGCTGCCGTAAGGCAGCTAATGCGGCAAGGGAAGGGCCGGAAGGCCGTAAAGGCGGTGCGGTAAACATTATTTTGAACGGGTGATTGACGGGCGCGGTGCTTGACAAGGCGGCGGGGGTTGATATATCCTTTACTGATAATAAAAACAGGGGCGGTGCGCGGTACAGGGCTGCGCTTGGGCTCCTGATGGGTGTAGAAAGGACACGGCAGATGATGAAGATCGGCTTTATCGGCACAGGAAATATGGGCGGCGCGCTGGCGAGCGCGGCGGCCAGAAGCGGCGAGGTGGAGGTGCTGCTCGCCAACCGCACGAAGGCAAAGGCGGAGACGCTCGCAGAGCGCATCGGGGCCGTTGTGAGCAGCAACGAGATCATCGCGCGCGAGGCGGACCACATCTTCCTCGGCGTGAAGCCGCAGATGATCGTGGACGTGCTCAAGGGCATCGCCCCGGCGCTCAAGGAGCGCAAGAGCGCGCCGGTACTCATCAGCATGGTCACGGGACTGGACATCGCGCGCATTCAGGAGCTTGCGGGCGGGGACTATCCCGTCATCCGCATCATGCCGAACATGCCCGCCGCCGTGGGCGAGGGCGTGATCTTCTATGCATGCAGCGGCAACTGCGACAAGGCGCAGCAGGAGGCGTTTTTGCGCTACATGGCGCCCGCGGGCAAGCTCTTCCCGCTGGCGGAGGAGCTGCATGCCGCGGGCTCGGCGGTCGCGGGCTGCGGCCCGGCCTTTGCCGCGATCTTCTTAGAGTCGATGGCCGACGGCGGCGTCGCGTGCGGCCTGCCGCGCGCGTCGGCGATCCAGTATGCCGCGCAGATGATGCTCGGCACGGCGAAAATGGTGCTCGAGACGAACCAGCACCCCGGCGTGCTCAAGGACAGCGTCTGCTCGCCCGCCGGTTCGACGATCCAGGGCGTGCGCACGCTCGAAGAGCGCGGCATGCGCGCGGCGGTGTTTGACGCCGTGACCGTGGCCTACGAGAAAAACGTCGAGCTCAAAAAGGCGAGCGACTGAGGCTGCGGCGGAAAGGTATCTTTCCTGCGCGGCAGGCATAGTTTGCTGTGCGGGTATTTCCAGTTTTTTGCAAAAAGTGAGGAATAGATCCTATGGCAGCGATCTCTCAGCAGCTCGCAGATATCACGGTGCTCTCGATCGTGGTGCGCATCCTGCTCTCCACGTTCTGCGCGGGCACGCTCGGCTTTGAGCGCGAGCGGCACAATCAGGCGGCGGGCTTCCGGACGTATATCATCGTGAGCGACGCTTCGGCGCTCGTGATGATGACGAATATCTTTGTTGCCGGCATCGGCGAGACGGACCTTGTGCGCATGTCGGCCTCGGTCATCACGGGGCTGGGCTTTCTCGGCGCGGGCACGATCTTAGTGACGCGCAATCAGGAGGTGCGCGGCCTGACGACCGCGGCGGGCCTGTGGGCGGTCGCCATCATCGGCACGGCGTTCGGCGCGGGTTTTTACGCGGGCGGCATCATCTGCTATGCGTTCATCTTCCTTGCGATGCAAGTGCTGCGGCGCGTGGACCTTCGCATCCGCAAGACGCAGCGCGTCTCCACTGTGTATTTCGAGATGGAGAAAAAGAGCACGGTCGGCCAGATCATCCGCCAGGTAAAGAGCCACGGACACTACATTTGGGACCTGAACCTCTTCAGCGAGACGCAGGAGAAGAGCGGCGGCCCCGTGTGCGGCACGTTCACCCTCTGGGTGAACGGCAAAACGACGCTGGACGAGGAGATCCAGGCGCTTGAAGCGCTCGACGGCGTCAGCTATATGACGCTGATGTGAAAACGGAAAAGCAAAAAACGGCTCGGGAGACCGCGCCGTTTTTCTTTGCTGTGGAAAAGTCGGGGATTGCCTTATGCCGCCCTGCGGCTGCGCGCGAGGCTGACAAAATAGCATCCCACGACGGCCAGGTAGACGAGCACCGAGCCGAGACCGCGCCCCTCCCGAAGATAAGAGCCCCAGAGCATCAGGACGCAGTATTCCTCCGCCTGCGAGTTGATGGCGTAGTCGCCCATGGTGGCCAGGTAAATGAGCGCGGACAAAATCGTATAGGCGATCGTAAACGGTGTGAGATAGCTCTTTTTGCAATACAGCGTCACCCAGAGCAGAACGAGCGCGATCGCAGTACAGACGATGCTCTGGAAAAACAGCAGCGCCCCGAGGCGCGAGTCCTTCGCAAGGAGCACAAGACTGTAAAAGGTGGCGTCCCCGGTCACTTTCCGCAAGAAACCGCTGCCAGTCGTATTCTGATGTACCCAGTCGATCAGGGGCGAGCCGCCCTCGAAACCGAGGAGCGGCAGCTGCGAGCGGATCGCAAGGGTGAAAAATAGCGGAATCAAAATTGCGAGGAAGAGCGCGGCGAACAAAAGTCTTTTGCGCGACTGTGTGGATATCTGCATGGTGTTATCCTCCCTGTATGAATTTTCCACTCGGCGCTTCGCCGCCCCGGCAGAGAGCGGCGGCGAAGCATCGGCTTTTATCTCATTAGACGTAAAAAAGCGCGCATTTTCTCGCCTTTTGGAGAAAAAACTGAAAGTTCGGCGCTTCGACTAAATCCGCACGGGCTGTTCTGTGCAAAGCGGACGACGATTTTTTGCAGAAGATGGGATTTTGCACACGGGCGGCGAAAGCGCGGCGTTTGTGCCGCCTTTATACACCTTGTTAAGAAAAAGCCGCGCAGCGGGGCGGAATCCCGCCCGTTCGTCGATTGACAGGGGAAAGTGCGCGCCGTACAATGAAAATTAACACACAAAGAGAGGAAAAATCATGAAATATGTCAAGGAGTTCGGCATCATCCTCATCGTCTCGCTTGTTGGGGAGCTGCTGAATTATTTTTTGCCTCTGCCCGTTCCGGCGAGCATCTACGGCCTTGTGCTGATGTTTCTCTGCCTGATGCTCGGCGTCATCAAGCTCAGTGATGTGCACGACACGGCCTGCTTTCTCATCGAGATCATGCCCATCATGTTCATTCCGCCCGCCGTGGGGCTGATGGCTTCGTGGGACGTCATTCAGGCGAATCTTGTCGCCTATCTCATCATTGCCGCGGTGACAACGATCGTCGTTATGGCCGTGTCCGGCCTTGTGACGCAGGCGGTACTCAAAAAGGGCAAGAAGGGGGCGGAGAAGAAATGACATTTTTTGAACAGTCCGTCTTTTTCGGCGTCTCTGTCAGTCTTGCTGCCTACGGCATCGGCGTGCTGCTGCAAAAAAAGTTCAAGTTCGCACTCTTCAACCCGCTGCTTATCTCGGTGGTGCTGACCATTGCGGTGCTTTTGACGGCGCACATCAGCTACGACACGTTCTACGAGGGCGCGAAGTATTTGAGCTACCTGCTCACGCCCGCGACCGTGTGCCTCGCCGTGCCGCTTTATGAAAAGCTATCGCTTCTGAAGAGCAACTGGAAGGCCATCTTCGCCGGTATTCTCTCCGGCGTCATCACGACGCTTTGCAGCGTGTTTGTGATGAGCAAGCTCTTTCATCTTACACACGAGGAATACGTGACGCTTCTGCCTAAGTCCATCACGACGGCCATCGGCATGGGCGTTTCCGAAGAGCTCGGCGGCTACGTGACGCTGACGGTCGCCATGATCATCATCACCGGCATTTTCGGCAACGTGATCGCAGTTTCGGTGTGCAGGCTTTTCCGCATCACCGACCCCATCGCCAAGGGCGTGAGCATTGGCTCGGCCGCGCACGCGCTGGGCACGGCCAAGGCGCTCGAGATCGGCGAGGTCGAGGGCGCGATGAGCAGCCTGTCCATCGTCGTGGCGGGCCTTCTTACGGTCGTCGGCGCGTCGATCTTCGCCAACTTTATGTGAAAAAAGGAGCATTCGAAAGAATGCTCCTTTTTTGCGCGGCTCCCCCGCGGTGTGCGCAAAATTTGCATTTCTCAAAATGGGGATTCGACATAACGGGCAAAACATTATATAATGTAGGCAGAAAAAACAGAAAAGCAGCCGGTGCGAGCATTCGTGCCGCGACCGCAAAGGATACGCATTAGGAGGCATTGCAATGAACAGAGCAGAACAGGCGGAAAAGACCACAAAGGCGCTGTACGGCGGAGCGTCCGCACTCGGCGTCACCGACCCCGAGTTTGCCGCCATCAAGGAGCGGCTCATCTACGGCGAGGTTTACGCGGAGGAAAAGCTCAGCGCCAGACTGCGCGAGCTGGTCATTTTGGTCGTGGCGACGACGAATCAGACGATGAACGAGGTCAAGCGCCACACCGCCGCGGCGCTCGCGTGCGGCGTGAAGCCCGAGGAGATCAAGGAGGCCGTCTACCACTGCGCGCCGTACATCGGCCTCGGCAAGGCGGAAAACGCCGTGAACGCGGTGAACGCCGTGTTCGCCGAAAAGGGCATCGTCCTGCCGCTCACGAGCGGCCAGACCGTGACGGAGGAGAGCCGCCTTTTAGATGGCATCGCGGCGCAGAAGTCGATCTTCGGCGACCACATCGACGCGATGCGCGCCGCCGCGCCGGAGAACCAGAAGAACATTCAGGACTATCTCTCCGCCTACTGCTTCGGCGATTTTTATACGAGAAAGTTTTTGCCCATCCACGAGCGCGAGCTGCTGACGTTCTCGATCCTCGCTTCTCAGGGCGGCTGCGAAGGGCAGGTCAAGGCCCATGTCGGCGGGAACGCCACCGTCGGCAACGGGAAGGAGGTCCTGCTCGCGGCGCTCACGGTGTGCCTGCCGTATATCGGCTTCCCGCGCACGCTCAACGCGCTTTCCTGCATCAACGAGGTCCTTCCGGAAGCGAAACAGTGAGAAATTTCAATAGATAGGAGTGCAGTAGAATGAAAACCTTAGTTGCCTATTTTTCCGCCAGCGGCCAGACCGCGAAGCTTGCCAAGACCCTTGCCGGTGTGACCGGCGGCGACCTCTTCGAGATCGCGCCCGAGACGGCCTACACCGCTGCCGATTTGGACTGGATGGATAAAAAGAGCCGCAGCACCATCGAGATGAAGGACCCCAAGAGCCGCCCCGCCATCGCGGGCAAGGTCGCGGATATGGCGCAGTACGACACGGTGTTCGTGGGCTTTCCCATCTGGTGGTATCAGGCCCCGCGCATCATCGAGACGTTCCTCGAAAGCTACGACTTTTCGGGCAAGACCGTCATCCCCTTTGCCACCTCCGGCAGCAGCGGCATGGGCGGCGAGGACGTTTTGAGATCCGCTTGCTCGAAGGGGACAAAGTGGCGCCCTGGCAAGCGCCTGAGCAGCCGCGAGAGCATGGCAAGCGTGCAGAAATGGGTCGAGAGCCTGGGGCTGTAAACAAAAAAAGTGGCCCAAGTGAACCTTTAAGCCGTCTGCGGAAAAACAAAAAAGCGTGCCAAGCGGCGCGTCACAAGTGTTTTCGCTGTGCGAAAACCTTGGTGCACAAGCAATTCATTTGTTTGTACGCTGTTAAATGTCCTACGGATACCAAAACCGGCGCATTTGCGCCGTGCAAGCATTTTGCGCAGCAAAATCTTGGCGGAGGTGGAATTCACTTCCACCAAGCATTTTAATTACCCTTGGGTTAAGCCGCCTGCGGCGCGTGAAACAAAAAAACGCGCCGAGTGGCGCGTCACAAGCGTTTTCGCTTTGCGAAAACCTTGGTGTACAAGCAATTCATTTGTTTGTGCGCTGTTAAATGTCCCACGGATACCAAAACCGGCGCATTTGCGCCGTGCAAGCATTTTGCGCAGCAAAATCTTGGCGGAGGTGGGATTTACTTCCACCGAGCATTTTAATTACCCTTGGGTTAAGCCGCCTGCGGCGCGTGAAACAAAAAAACGCGCCGAGTGGCGCGTCACAAGCGTTTTCGCTTTGCGAAAACCTTGGTGTACAAGCAATTCATTTGTTTGTGCGCTGTTAAATGTCCTACGGATACCAAAACCGGCGCATTTGCGCCGTGCAAACATTTTGCGCAGCAAAATCTTGGCGGAGGTGGGATTCATTTCCATCGAGCATTTTAATTACCCTTGGGGTGAACGAATGAAATGAGTGAACCAAAAAAATAAGAGACACGCGAAAGCGTGTCTTATTTTTTTGGTGGACCTGAAGGGATTCGAACCCACGACCTTACGGATGCGAACCGTACGCTCTCCCAACTGAGCTACAGGCCCAAATAGCAATGCTGGTCTCCCAGCGCGGATTATCATAACACACTTTTTTGAATTTGTGAAGCCCCTTTTTCATTTTTCTGTTGATATTTTTTCTGAAATATAGTAGAATACCATTTGTTCAACAACTCCTCCGCATACAGCTGCGGAACCGGTCTTGCGCAATGGGTACCTGCGAACCATGTCAGGCGGGGAACCGAGCAGCATTAAGCGGGACCATCCATGTGCCGCAAGGACGCCGGTTCCGCAGCTGTATACGGGGGAGTATTTCTATTGTAAGGGAGGGCTGCGGATGTATCAGGCGCTTTACCGCAAGTGGCGTCCCAAAACATTTGCCGACGTGGTTGGTCAGGAGCACATCACCGAGACCTTGCAGCGCCAGGTGGCGGAGGGGCGGCTGTCGCACGCCTATCTTTTCACCGGCACGCGCGGCACGGGCAAGACGACCTGCGCCAAAATACTTGCGCGCGCGGTCAACTGCGAGCATCCGGAAAACGGCAACCCCTGCAACCGCTGTCCGAGCTGCCTTGGCATCGAGAGCGGGCGGCTGCTCGACGTGGTAGAGCTGGACGCGGCGTCGAACAACGGCGTGGACAGCGTGCGCGCGCTGCGTGACGAGGCCATCTATTCGCCCGCGCAGGTAAAAAAACGCGTGTATATCGTCGACGAAGTCCACATGCTTTCGACGCCCGCGTTCAACGCACTGCTCAAGATCTTGGAGGAGCCGCCCGAGCATCTGATGTTCATTCTGGCGACAACGGAGCTGCACAAGGTGCCCGCGACCATTCTCTCGCGCTGCCAGCGCTTCTCCTTCCGCCGCATCCAGCCGAAAGACATTGTAGGCAGGCTCAACTACATCGCGGGGCAGGAGAATATCGACTTAAAGGAGGACGGCGCGGCGCTGCTGGCCCGACTGTCGGACGGCGCGCTGCGAGACGCGCTGAGTCTTCTTGACCAGTGCGCGGCCGCGGGCGGCGCGATCGACGCGAACGCCGTGCTCGACGCGCTGGGTTTGGCCGGAAACGTGCAGACCGCACAGCTCATGTCGCTGATCCTGACGCGCGACGCGCGCGGGGCACTCGAGCTTCTCGGCAAGCTCTACGACGGCGGTAAGGATGTGGGCGCGGTGCTCGGCGAGCTCTCGACCCTCTCGCGCGAGCTGCTCATCAGCGCGACGGCGGGGGAGGGCGGCGAGAGCTTACTCAGCGGCGCTTATGACGCCGCAACGCTCCGAAACCTGCGCGCGCAGGGGACGAGCGCACGCTTCATCCAGCTCTGTACGATCTTGCAGGAGACGGCGGCGCAGCTCCAGTTCAGCGTAAACCGCCGCACGGACGCGGAGCTGTGCATTCTGAAGCTCTGCGACGAAACACTCTCCGGCGACCTGGCGGCGCTCGGCGCGCGCATCGCGCGGCTCGAAGAGCAGATCGCCGCGGGCGTGCAGTTCGCAGCGAAGCATCCCGCATCTGCACCGGCGAGCGCACCTGCTCCCGCGACGGTACAGACGGTCACACCTACACCGCAAAAGGCCGCGGAAGCGCCCACAGAGAGCGCAAAGCCCGCCGAGGAAGCGCCGCTTCCGTGGGACGAGCCGCCGCTGCCCGACGACTATGACGCACCGCCGCCCTACGGCGAGCCGGTCGCACCCGCACCGAAGGCCGCAGCGCCGAAGATAGCAGCAGCACCCGCGCCTGCGCAGGAAGCGCCTGCGAGCGGCGAGAGCGGGGACGATGAGATCTTCTACCAGCTCATGGAGAGCTACAAAAACCGCCTCACGCCCGACAAGCGCGCCTTCATCGGCATGGCGCAGGGCACGATGAAGGACGATCTTTTGACCGTCTACTGCACGACCGAGGTGCAGAAATCCATGCTCGACCAGAAGGTCGTGACAGACGTTTTGAGCGAGGTCACGTCCCGCGCAGTTGGACGGGAGATCCGCGTCCGCTTCCTCGTGGGCGAGCGCCCGGGCGCGAAAAAGCGCGACAAGATGCAGGACCTCCTGCGCATGGGCAGTAAATTCGACAATTTTACAGTAAAATAAAAGGAGACAACAACTATGGCAAAGGGTTACAGCGCACGCCGCGGCTTTTCCAACGGCAGCGGCCAGATGCTCAAGCAGCAGCAGATGCAGCAGCAGATCATGAAGATGCAGGAGGACATGCAGAAGGCGCAGCAGGAGGTCGAGGAGAAGACCTTCTCGGCGAGCGTCGGCGGCGGTGTCGTCAGCGCCGAGGTCAACGGCAAGAAGGAAGTCACGAACATCACCATCAAGCCCGAGGCGGTCGACCCCGAGGACGTGGAAATGCTCCAAGACCTCATCATCTCCGCCGTGAACGAGGCGCTCCGCCAGGCCGAAGAGGCGATGGACGGGAAGATGAACGCGCTGACGAGCGGACTCGGACTCAGCGGGTTTGGGTTCTAATCGTTTCCCGAAGGGAAACGATTGAAAGTCCCCACACCGTGTGGGGGACGCGGGTAAAAGGGGGATACTCTCTTTCACGAAAGAGAGTATCCCCCTTTTGATCCCCCGAGAGAAAGGTTTGCATTGCAAGCGAGCAGCTCGAAGAGCTGCGCAGCCTGCGGAATCGGGTGCCTGCTATTTTTCGTATCTAAACGACTTGGTTTGCTTCTATCTTCGCTGTCGCTTTGCCTGCGATTCGTTAGCCTTACGCAATTTCCGCCTACTTTGGACTTGTACAGACTTGCTATTGTCTGCCGAGGCGGCTTTGCTGCGCTCGCCGCGATATTGTGCCATCGGCAGCAGGTGATTACACTGCACTTGCGCTCAGATTCGAGAGCGGCACCCGCAAGGGGTGTGCCGCATCCGTAAGGCAGCAGAGCCGCCAACGGCTGCGCGGCAGCGGATGATAGAAGCAGAGGCAAATCGTATAGCAGCTCTAAACGCGGCAACGCCGCGCGCAGGCAGTCACCTTCCGGAGGCACAAAGGCCATTCGAGCCTGAGACTGCCAATCAAAGTCTTTCTCTTGGGGTTCCAAAGGGGCCATTCTCTTTTGCGAAAGAGAATGGCCCCTCTGACTTGCTCCCCTGCACGGTGCAGGGGAAACTTCTCCCGCATTGGTGCGGGAATCGTTGCAAATTATTCTGCGAAAAATGCTTCGATCGCCCCGCGCGCAGCGGCCACGCTGCCTTGCACAAAATTCGGCTTGCCGCCGCCGCGGCCGTTCAGCTCGGCATTCATCTTTTTCGTGAGCTCACGAAGATCGCCGCCGACATGCCCGATGGCGTACTTGTACGCGCCGTCCGCGCCGGCAAAGACCGCGCAGCGGCCGCCGCAGTGGTTCGTGACCGCGTCGCAGAGCTTGCGCAGGCTGTCGCCGCCCATTTCCTCTTCAAAAAGCAGCACGTTTCCCTTGCTTTCATACTGTGCGGCCGTCTGGGCAAAGGCGGATTCCTCCAGCCTTGCGCAGCGCAGCTTGAGCGCGGAAAGCTCGGCGAGCACGCGCTCGACGCCCGCAAAGCTCGCGTTCGGCTTGACGGAGAGCGCCTGTGCGATGCGCACGTCCTGCGCCCAGCACTCCGAAAGGTAGCGGTGCGCGCGTTTGCCGGAAAGAAGTTCGATGCGAACGCCGTCGCGGAACTTCTGCACGGAGAGGAACTTCACGAGGCCCACCTGACCGGAACGCATGACGTGCGTGCCGCAGCAGGCGCAGCAGTCCGCGCCGGGGAAGGCGACGATGCGCACGTCGCCCTCGAGCGGCTTTTTGCTGCGGTAGTCGATCTTGTCAAGCTCCGCGCCGCGGTAGAACTGGATGTCGATGGGGTGATCCTCATAGATGTACAGGTTGGCGAGCTGTTCAATCTCCATAAGTTCATCCCACGAAATGTCGGCGTTGAAGTCGATCGTGACGACGTCCGCGCCCATGTGGAAGCCGACGTTGTCGCAGTGGAAGCGCTCGCAGATGAGACCCGAGCAGATGTGTTCGCCCGAATGCTGCTGCATGTGGTCGAAGCGGCGCGCCCAGTCGATCTTGCCGGAGACGCTCTCTCCCACCTCGAAGGGCTTGTCGCAAAGGTGCGTGATGACGCCGTTTTTCTCGTGGACCTCGAGCACGTTCGCCTCGCCCAAAACGCCGGTGTCATACGGCTGGCCGCCGCCCTCGGGGTAGAAGGCCGTCTCCGCGAGCACAACGGCGTAGCCGCCCTTGACAGCGTCGCAGGAGACGACGGTGGTGGCAAAGCCCTTCTGAAAGGGATCTTCATAGTAGAGTTTTCTTGTTTCCATGGGGTTCTCCTTTAGTCGATCAGGCCGAGCGCCTGTTTTTCGTGCAGCACGCGGAAAACGTGCGCGTCAATATCGCTTTCGGCGATCTCGCCGGACTGGACGGCGGCGATCACCTGTGGGATCTGCGTCTGATAGTCGGTGGTCACGATCATGTCGTTGCCCGCCTGAATGGCCAGCACGGCGGCGCTGCCGTCCTGCGCGTAGGCTTTGACGGCATCCATCGCGAGATCGTCCGTCACGATGACGCCGGTGAAGCCGAGCGTGTCGCGCAGCAGCGTGTGGACCTTCGCCGAAAGGGACGCGGGATACGCGCCGTCCATGCACTCGACGATGTTGTGGCTCACGAGCACGAACGGCGCGCCCGCGGCGATGCCGGATTCAAAGGGGACGAGGTCGGACTTTTCAAACGTGGTGTACGGGCGCGCGTCGAGCGCGATGCCCGTGTGCGTGTCGGCGTTGTTGCCGTAGCCGGGGAAGTGCTTTAAGACGCAGGCGACGCCGGACTGCGCATAGACGGGCACGACGCTTGAGATATAGTCCGCGGTCGTCTGCGCGTCCTGCCCGAACGAGCGCGCGTAGATGAAGTTGTCGGGATTCGTCGACACATCGCACACGGGGGCGAAGTTCACGTTGACGCCGAACGCTTTGAGCTTCTGGTTGTAGCTGAGCGTTCGTTCGAGCAGCCCGTCGAGGCCGCCCGCGGCATAGAGCTCCTGCGGGGAGGGGAGAGGTTCGGAGAAGAGGTTCGGGTTTTTGCTCGCGCGCGTGACCGTGCCGCCCTCTTCATCGCTGCCGATGAAAAGCGGGATGGCCGCCGCGTCCTGATAGGACGCGAGCGCCGCGGTGAAGTCGTCCTCGGTGAGCCAGTCGCCGTTTGCGTCCTTATAGTCCCTGCCGAAGAGCAGCAGGCCGCCGAGGTGATAGGTTTCGACGTCCTCCGCCGCGCCCGTTTCGGGGCAGCGGACGAAGAAGAGCTGGCCGACCTTTTCCTCGATGCTCATATCTGCAATGATGTCGTTGATGCGCTCATCGGGCGTTTTTTCCACCGGCTGCTCGATAGGAGGTTCCGGCGTCGGATCGACGGCGGGTTCATCGGGGGTGTCGTTTTTCGCGCCGCAGGCGGCGAGAAGCAGAACCAGGACGAGGGAAAGTGCGGTGATTTTGAGAGATTTCATGGCGATTCTCCTTTTTACGACTTGGAAACAAAGTGTTGTTCGCGGTAATACTGCGCGCAGAGGTACCTGCGGCAGATCTCGGCGACGTCTGGGGGCACGTCGAGCGTGATGGAACCGTCGACCATGCGGTAGCCGTCCTCGTGCATCAACGGCGTGACGGCGCGCGTCTCGCGCTGGAGCTGCATGAAGCCGTCGCCCGTCCAGCCGCACTCGAAGAAGAGCTTGTCCATCAGGAAGCACGGGGAAATGTCGCCGCCGTCGCCGCGGAAGTCCTGACCGAGGGATTCCTTGGCGGCCTTGTTGGCATAGATGAGGTAGGGGGTGGAGAAGTAGTTGTAGAAGCCCTCCTGCGTGGACACGTCAAGGTCAACGCCCATTTCGGCGTAGACGCTGCTGCCGTTGCCCATCCACGGCTTGTGGTCGCCGAAGAGAACGAGCACGACGGGCTCGTCGCGCGCTTCCAGCTCGCGCGTGAGGCGGCGCATCTGCTCGATCGTGCTGCGGATGCCGGCCAGGTAGTTGTTGATGACGCAGCAGCTTTCCATCGACCAGCCGGTCTTGGCGGGCGTGACGTACTCCTCCCAGTAGGTCTCGGAGCTGTACGGCCCGTGGTTCTGGTACGAGACGGAGAAGAGGAAGAGAGGGTCATCGTCCTCCGTGCGCGAGTCGATGTCGTTTAAGAGGTAGTCGACGAGCACGGCGTCGGACTTGTAGAGCGCGTCCTCGATGGAGATGAGGTCGCCGAAGCCCGATTCGTTAAAGACGCACTCGTCAAAGCCAAGGTATTCGTTGACGTTGCTGCGGTTGTAGAACCACGAGTAGCCGGGATGGCGGTAGAGCGCGTCGTAGCCCTGATCCTTGAAGTAGCGGACGTAGGAATTGATCGGGCCGCGGAACTCCTCGTGCTGGCTGTACCCCGTGAGGAAGCCCCATTCGGTGTTCGTCGTGCCGCCGGCGAAGATATTCGTGAGGAGGTTGCCCGAGACGCTGCGGCTCTCGAGCTCGTGCAGCGGCTCGTAGAGATTCCGCACGGCGGAGATTTCATTTAACTGGGGGAAGTCGGACAGGTCGGAGAATGCCTCGAGCATGATGCCGACGACCGTGATCTTCTGATCGTCGGGAATGTCGCTGTCCGCATACTGCTCAAGGATCTGCTTGGCCTCGCTCTCGCGGTAGCCCTCCGGCGGCTCGGGGAACATGTCCTGCACGCTGTGGAGGAACGGATACGTCGTGCCGCGAGAGATGTAGACCTCGACCGCCGACCACGGGGAAATGAGGTCGTTGTTGGCGGTCTCTTTGTAGATAGAAGAACTGGTGTAGAGCTCAAAATAGCACGCGAGCGTGACAGAGAGCATGAGCATGATGCCCGCAAGGCGGGAGCGCGGGCTCATGCGCTCTTTTCGGAGCATCAGGCACGAGAGCACGAGCATCAGCACAAAACCCTCAAGAACGACGATCACGGGCGCGGAAATTTCGAATGTGTAGTTGCCCATGATGCCGCCCGCCGTGCGGATGAGCCGCAGGTCGGTGGCGAGCACGGGGTCGCCGCGCAGCTGCACCTTGTAGTAGCTCGCGAGCGCGAGCGTGAAAAACGGCAGCGCCGAGAGAAGGTACGCCGCCCACGGCCGCGCGAAGAGAAAAAAGCCGAGGTAGACGAGCAGCACCGGCGCAAGCAGATTCATCACCACGAGCAGCGGAATTTTGAAATACGACTGCAAAAGCGCGGTCGCGCCGATGCTTGCGTAGGAATGTGCCGTGAGGTAGAGCGAGAGAAGGCCAATGCCAGCGCCCAGCACCGTGAGCCAGAAGAAGACCCAGATGCGGTGCACCCAGCGCATCACCGCGCCCGTCGACTCGTCAGGCCGCACCAGAGAAGAGAAAAAACGCATGTTGGGGATGTCCCCTTTCTGAAAGCATAATGATAAAGTATATCATTTCGACAGGAAAAACGCAACCGGACAAGTTTCCCGCTTTGTGGGGTTCTTGCCGGCGGGCGGGGAAGTGTGGTAAAATACCCCCGCAAACCGAATTGCAGCTATATCAAAATATTCGATATTCTAACAATTGCGGAGGTGTTTTCATTGATCAAAGAGATCGAAATTCAAGGATGTGTCACCGTTCCTGAAGAGGTTTCCGGGGATGACTTTATTGATAAATTCCTCGCATTTATTGAAGAGAACAACTGGAGCTTTGGCGGCGGTTATCGGACCATTATAGACGGGTACTATATGAATGAGGACGGGACAAGGGGAAAGCACGTCCTTGATGCCTGAATGAAAATTTCAGCCTTGCTGAAATTTTGCACTGCCGAACGGAATTAGAACAAAGGACAGCTCTCGAAAGAGAGCTGTCCTTCTTGCTGTTCTGTGGAAAACTTTTCTCAGAACGCGCACTTTTCGCGCAGGAAGTCCTTGACCTGATCGATGGGGATACGGATCTGCTCCATGCTGTCGCGCTCGCGGATGGTGACGCAGTGGTCGGCCGCAATGCCGTTGGCCTCGTCGCCGACGGTGTCGAAGTCGAAGGTGATGCAGTACGGCGTGCCGATCTCGTCCTCGCGGCGGTAGCGCTTGCCGATCGAACCGGTCTCGTCATAGTCGACCATGAACTCCTTGGAAAGCTCGTTGTAGAGCTCCATCGCGGGACCGGCGAGCACGTCCTTCTTGGAAAGCGGCAGGATCGCGGCCTTGAACGGCGCGAGCGCGGGATGGAAGTGCAGCACGACACGCACATCGTCGTTGCCCTTCTTGTCCTGACCGACGACCTCTTCATCGTAGGCATCGCAGAGGACGGCGAGCACGCTGCGCTCCACGCCGAGCGACGGCTCAATGACGTAGGGGACATATTCGACCATGTCCTTGCCCTCGCCCTCGCGGTAGACCATCTTCACGCCGCTGGTGTTCTGATGCTGCGTCAGGTCGTAGTCCGTGCGGTCGGCAACGCCCCAGAGCTCGCCCCAGCCGAACGGGAAGAGGAACTCGAAGTCCGTCGTTGCCTTGGAGTAGAAGCACAGCTCCTCGGGATCGTGGTCGCGCAGGCGGAGGTTCTCGTCCTTCAGGCCGATGGAGAGCAGCCAGTTGTGGCAGAACGTGCGCCAGTAGTTGAACCACTCAAGGTCGGTGCCCGGCTTGCAGAAGAACTCAAGCTCCATCTGCTCGAACTCGCGCACGCGGAAGATAAAGTTGCCCGGCGTGATCTCGTTGCGGAAGGACTTGCCGATCTGGCCGATGCCGAACGGCAGCTTTTTGCGCGTGGTGCGCTGGACGTTATTGAAGTTGACGAAGATGCCCTGCGCGGTCTCGGGGCGGAGGTAGACGGTGTTCTTCGCGTCCTCGGTCACGCCCTGGAACGTCTTGAACATCAGGTTAAACTGACGGATATCGGTGAAGTTGTGCTTGCCGCAGGTGGGGCAGGGGATGTTGTGCTCTTCGACAAAGTCCTTCATCTCCTGCTGGGAGAAGGCGTCGATGGGCTTGGGCAGCTCGAAGCCGGTCTCGGCGCACCAGTCCTCGATGACCTTGTCGGCGCGGAAGCGCTCGTGGCACTCGCGGCAGTCCATCAGAGGATCGGAGAAGCCGCCGAGATGGCCGCTCGCCACCCAGGTCTGCGGGTTCATCAGGATCGCCGCGTCAAGGCCGACGTTGTAGGGGTTCTCCTGCACGAACTTCTTCCACCAGGCGTTCTTGATGTTCTTCTTCAGCTCTGCGCCGAGGGGGCCGTAGTCCCAGGTGTTGGCAAGGCCGCCGTAGATCTCGCTGCCGGGGAAGACAAAGCCGCGGTTTTTGCACAGCGCGACGATCTTTTCCATCGTCTTTTCGGTGTTTTTCATGGTGAATTTCTCCTTTCGGTACTTGGCTCAGGAGATAAAAAACGCCCTGAGCCTATTAAAGTAGGCTCAGGGCGAACAAATCATTGTCCGTGGTTCCACCTGAATTCCCCGCTGGATGCGGGGCACTTCGTTCCCTTGTAACGGAGGGACCGGCGCGGCATTTCCGCCGCGCGGCTCAAAAGCGCCGCCTTTTCCGTTCCGCAGGGACTTGCACCGGCCGTCCCCTCTCTTGAGCGGGTGAAAAGAAAAGGCTTCTTTCTCGCTGCCTTTATTGCGCACAGCATACCATGACTGAAATTGTTTGTCAAGACAAACCGAGAATCCCTGCGTACCCGCAGGGGAGCGGGCAAAGGGGGATATTCTCTTTCACAAAAGAGAATATCCCCTTTAAATCCCCCAAGAGAAAGGTTTTCACATTGCAAGCGAGCAGCTCGAAGAGCTGCAATGCTTGCCGATGCTACTTCCTGCGCGCGGCGTTGCCGCGTTTGGAGTTGCGATACGATTTGCTTCTACTCCTATTATCCGCTGTTGCGCAGCCGTTGGCGGCTCTGCTGCCTTACGGATGCGGCACACCCCTTGCGGGTGCCGCTCTGCCCATCTTGTAGAAGTGCGCAGTAATTCCCGTCTACCGCCAGTCTCCACAATGCGGCGAGCGAAGCAATGCCGCATTCCGCACGCAGTCTGCCGCCAAGCAAACGTCACTCGCGCCTCACGATAGTAAGGCGCGGTTGCAAAACGGTCACGAATCGCAGGGATTCATGGCGAAGCCATGTACACCGCACCTGATTGCGCAGCGCGTGCAGCTCTTCAAGCTACAAACTGCCAATGTGCGGGGTCAAGGGGCAAGGCCCCTTGCGTTCTCTTGGGGGGGTATAAAGGGGGCTATTCTCTTTCCGAGGAAAGAGAATAGCCCCCCTTTGCCGTTCCCCTGCGCGGCGCAGGGAAACCATTGCACCCTCACGCAGTGAGAGCTAAATTATTCTTCTTCATGCGCGGTGATGGCGATATGCAGCTCGTCGAGCTGCTTCTGCGTGACCTCGCTCGGCGCGTCCATCATGATGTCCTGCGCGTTCTTGTTCATGGGGAAGGGGATGATCTCGCGGATGGAATCCTCGCCCGCGAGCAGCATCACCATGCGGTCGACGCCCGGGGCGATACCGGCGTGCGGGGGCGCGCCGTAGCAGAAGGCGTTGTACATGGCGGGGAACTTGGCCTTCACGTCCTCTTCGCCGAGGCGGACGAGCTCGAAGGCCTTGATCATGATCTCAGGGTCGTGGTTACGGACCGCGCCGGAAGAGAGCTCCACGCCGTTGCAGACGAGGTCGTACTGGTCGGCGGTGATGGTGAGCGGGTCGATCTCGCCGCGCTCGGCCTTGAGCAGCACCTCGAGGCCGCCGGCGGGCATGGAGAACGGGTTGTGGCAGAACTCGAGCTCGCCGCTCTCGTCGCCGATCTCATACATCGGGAAGTCGACGATCCAGCAGAACTCGTAGCGCTCCTTGTCCATGTGACCCTCGCACGCGGGGCCGAACGTCTTGATCATCACGCCGACGAGCTTGGTGGCCAGCTCGCCGCCCGCGACGAGCACGAGCGTGTTGGGCTTGAGCGGCAGGAGCTTGGAAGCAGCTTCCTTGTCGACAAACTTCGCGATGCCGCCGGCGAGGTCGCCCTTTTCGTCGACCTTGAACCAGTAGCCCTTCGCGCCCGCCTGCACCTCGCAGTCGGTGAGGAGCTTGTCGATCTGCTTGCGCGTGAGCGAGCAGTTGGAGATCGCGACAGCCTTGACGGTCTTGTCCGCGAGGACCTCAAAGCTGCTTCCCTCAAAGAGGGAGGAGACATTCGTCGCGGTCAGGTCGATGCGCAGATCCGGCTTGTCGGAGCCGTAGAGCTCGAGCGCATCGAGATACTTGATGCGGCGGAAGGGAGGCTGAGAGGCGATGTCATAGGTGCCGAACTTGGCGAAGATCGGGGGCAGGACATCCTCGCAGACGGCGAAGACGTCTTCCTGAGAGGCGAACGCCATCTCCATATCGAGCTGATAGAACTCGCCGGGGCTGCGGTCGCCGCGCGCGTCCTCATCACGGAAGCACGGCGCGATCTGGAAGTAACGGTCAAAGCCGGAGGTCATCAGCAGCTGCTTGAACTGCTGCGGCGCCTGCGGCAGGGCGTAGAACTTGCCGGGGTGCTTGCGGGCGGGAACGAGATAGTCGCGCGCGCCCTCGGGGGAGGAGGCCGTCAGGATCGGGGTGGTGATCTCAAGGAAGTCGTGCTCCATCATGGCCTTGCGCAGCGCGGCGATGACGTTGCAGCGCAGGATGATGTTCTTCTTGACGGCGGGGTTGCGCAGGTCGAGATAGCGGTACTTGAGGCGCTGCGTCTCGTCGGCCTCGCGGCTGCGGTTGATCTCGAACGGCAGGGAGTTGTAGCGGCAGCGGCCGAGCAGCTCGATCTTCTCGGGAACGACCTCAATGTCGCCAGTGGGCTGATTGGGGTTCTTGCTCGCGCGCTCGCGCACGGTGCCCTCAACGGAGATGGTGCTCTCTTTGTTGTAGCCCTTGATCTGGGCGAGCAGCTCGCTCGTCTCGACGACGATCTGCGTCGTGCCGTAGAAGTCGCGCAGCACCACAAAGGCGAGGCTGCCGCCGACTTCGCGGACGTTCTCCATCCAGCCGACGAGCTTGACGTGCTCGCCGGCATGCTGCGCGCGAAGCTCGCCGCAGTTGTGTGTACGGGATTGCATCATGGTAAAATCCACTCCTGTTTGTATATTATAAATTGAAAATTACTAACTGTATTGAAAATCGCCTGATTTTGTGCTCAGGTGGTGAAGGGCTTCGTCTTGGGGTTGACGATATCGCGCCAGTCGAGGTCGCCGCGGGCAAGGCCCATGATGAGCATTTCAGCGGTGGCGAGGTTGGTGGCAAAGGGGATGTTGTTCTGGTCGCAGAGCTTGGTGATATAGGTCAGGCTGTCGTTATACTGCGGGTTGGCGGGGTCGCAGAAGAAGAGGACCATATCGATCTCGTTGTAGGAGATGCGCGCGCCGATCTGCTCGGCGCCGCCGTGGATGCGCGCCATGAACAGGTGGATCGGAAGGCCGCTCGCTTCGCTGACCATCTTACCGGTCACGCTGGTGGCGCAGAGAGTGTGACGGGACAGAATGCCGGCGTAAGCCGTGCAGAACTGGACCATCAGTTCCTTTTTGTTGTCGTGTGCCATGAGAGCGATGTTCATGTAGTGTCACAATCCTTTCTGATGTGAGATTTTTCTATTGTAGCGGCCTCTCATCGGTTGACAAGGGCAAGCAGGCTTTGAAAAGATGTTTGCGGGAAAAGCGTGTTTGCCTTTGTGAACCGGTGCTACAGCCGCATCAGACGCACGCGTTCGCCGCAGAGGCGGCGGGCGATGTTTTCGCAGGCGCAGAGTGCGCCGGAGTGATACTTGAAACGCTGGGAAAGCCCGCGCCCCAAAATGGCGGGGACGTTCTCGTCCTCCGGAATGACGCCGAGCAGCGGCAGTCCTGCCGCGTCGATGGCGTCGTCGATGGTGGTGTGGAGGGACTGTAAGAGCTTGCGCCGCACGCGGTTGACAACGAGGTGCAGGTATCCGCTCGGGAAGCGGTGCAGCTCCATCACGGTGCGCTGCGCGTCGCGCAGGCTCGAGGGGTCGTTCGTGGTGACGACCACGGCGCGGTCGGCGCAGCAGGTGGCAAGCGCGAAGGCTTCGCCGATGCCGGCGGCGGCGTCGATGAGGCAGAAGTCGAAATGGCGGCGGATCTCGTCGATAAGCCGCTGCATCTCGCGCTTGCTCGGCAGGCGCACGCCGAAGCTGACGGGCGCAGTGAGCAGATACAGGTTCGGGTAGAGCGGATGGCGCACGACGGCCTGAGCGAGTGTCGTGCGTCCGGCGATCACGTCGGTGAAGTCCATGAGCGCGCGGTCCGAGACCCCGAGGTAGAGGTCGAGATTGCGCAGGCCGATGTCGCAGTCGAGCAGCAGCGTTTTTTTGCCGAGCTGCGCGAGCGCCATGCCGGTGAGCGTCGTGAATGAAGTTTTTCCCGTGCCGCCCTTGCCGGACACGACGGCGATGACCTGAGACAAGGCTCGTACCTCCTTTTTGTGAATTTGATGTGTTACAGCGGGGCTTTTTTGATCTTGGCGAAGGCGCGCGGATAGGCGCGCGGGGTGGGGGAGACCTTTTCGACGATGACAAGGCGGTGGACGACTTCGCACGTGGGGATCTTGTAATCCTCGATCTTGACGATGCGGCCGCCGAGGGCTTTGATGGCGCTCTTCGCCGCGGCGATCTCATCCTCGGTGTCGACGCTCTTCATGGCGATGAACTGTCCGCCGACCTTGATGAGCGGCAGGCACAGCTCGGATAAGACCGAGAGCTGCGCGACGGCGCGCGAGGTGGCGATGTCGAACTGCTCGCGGTGCTGCATGGCGAATTCCTCCGCTCGCGCGTGGACGCAGGCGACGCGCTTTAATTGCAGCTCGTCACAGACCTCTTGCAGCCAGTTGACGCGCTTGCCGAGCGAGTCGAGCAGCGTGAGGTCGAAGTCGTCTTTTAAAATGCGCAGCGGCATCCCGGGAAAGCCCGCGCCGGTGCCGACGTCGACGACGGTTTTACCCGTCAGATCGACAAAAGGCAGCAGCGCCGCGCTGTCGAGCAGGTGGAGCTGCGCGACGGCGTCAGGCTCGGTGATGGCCGTGAGGTTCATTACCTGATTCTTTTCCAGCAGCAGGGAGGAGAAGCGCTCGAGCGTTTCCGCCCGGCTTACATCCAGCCCCAGCTCGCTGAGGCCCTGCAAGAGAAGCTCGTTCATTTGCTCTGCTCCTTCAAAAGGTCGCGGATCTCGGTGAGCAGAACTTCTTCCTTCGTCGGCTCGGGGGCCTTTTCGCTCTCCGGCTCGGCGGGCTTCGAGAGCTTGTCGTGCATCTTGTTGATGGCCTTGACCATGCAGAACACGGCGAACGCGATGATGATAAAGTCGAGAATGACGGCGATGAGGCTGCCGTAGTTGACGGCGACCTCGGGCGTGACGACCTCCGCGCCCTCCATGACGGCTTCCTTGAGCACCCACTTCCACGCGGAGAAGTCGACGCCGCCGGTCAGCATGGAGATGAGCGGCATGATGATATCGCCCACGAGCGAGGTCGTGATCTTGCCGAACGCGCCGCCGATGACAACGCCGACGGCCATATCGAGCACGTTGCCGCGCATGGCAAAGGCCTTGAACTCTTCAAAAAACTTCTTCATGGGAAGCACCTCTTTGCTGAAAATGTGCGAAAAATGAAAACTTATCGTATAAAAACGGAATAATATTGCGGATTGGATTTACTTTTTGGGAATGAGAACGGTCTTGCCGCCCATGTAGGGCTGGAGGACCTTGGGGATCAGCACGCTGCCGTCGGCCTGCAGATTGTTCTCGAGGAAGGCGATGAGCATGCGCGGGGGCGCGACGACGGTGTTGTTGAGCGTGTGGGGCAGGTACATCTTGCCGTCCTCGCCCTTGACGCGGATTTTCAGGCGGCGGGCCTGCGCGTCACCGAGGTTCGAGCAGGAGCAGACCTCGAAATACTTCTTCTGGCGCGGGGACCAGGCCTCGATGTCGCAGGACTTGACCTTGAGGTCGGCGAGGTCGCCGGAGCAGCACTCGAGCTGACGCACGGGAATATCCAGCGAGCGGAACAGCTCGACGCTCCACTTCCACATCTTGTTGTACCAGTCCTTGCTGTCCTCGGGCTTGCAGACGACGATCATCTCCTGCTTTTCAAACTGGTGGATGCGATAAACGCCGCGCTCCTCAATGCCGTGGGAGCCCTTCTCCTTGCGGAAGCACGGGGAGTAGGACGTCAGCGTCTGGGGAAGGCTGCTCTCGGGCAGAATTTCGCCGATGAAGCGGCCGACCATCGAGTGCTCGCTCGTGCCGATGAGGTAGAGGTCTTCACCCTCGATCTTGTACATCATGGCGTCCATGTCGTTCTGGCTCATCACGCCCTCGACCACGTTGCCGTGGATCATGAACGGCGGAATGCAGAAGGTGAAGCCCTTGTCGATCATAAAGTCGCGCGCGTAGGCGAGCACGGCCTCGTGCAGGCGCGCAATGTCGCCGAGCAGGTAGTAGAAGCCCGCGCCGGAGACGCGGCCCGCGGCGTCCATGTCGACGCCGTCAAAGCTCTCCATGATCTGCGTGTGGTAGGGAATTTCAAAATCGGGGACCTTCGGCTCGCCGAAACGCTCGACCTCGACATTGCAGCTGTCGTCCGGGCCGATGGGGACGCTGGGGTCGATGATGTTCGGGATCAGCAGCATGATCTTGTGGATCTTCTGCTCATACTCCTCTTCGAGCTTTTCAAGCTCGGCCAGGCGGTCGGCGTTCGCCTTGACGTTCGCCTTGATCTTTTCGGCTTCTTCGAGCTTGCTCGGGTCCTTCTTCGCCTGACCCATCAGCATGCCGATCTGCTTCGAGAGGGCGTTGCGGCTGGCGCGCAGCTCGCTCGCCTCGGTGATGGCGGCGCGGTTCGCAGCGTCGAGCGCGATGACCTCGTCGACGAGGGGGAGCTTTTCGTCCTGGAACTTCTTCTTGATGTTTTCCTTGACCTGATCGGGATTTTCCCGCAGGAATTTCATATCCAGCATAATGATTTACCTCGTTATCGTTGTAAAGTAAATGACCATTTGACTTCTTATTTTACGCCGTCCGGAAACAGCTTGTCCACAATGGACTGGTAGCGCGCGGCGGGGGAGGGGGCGTCGTCGCCGGTGATACCGGTACGCAGCGGCTCCTTGGGCAGGAATTCCACCGTGCCGGTCTCCTCGAATGAGCGGATGTTGTCTTTCGCGGCGTCGAGATCGCCGGTGTTGTAGGCGTTTTCGATCTCAAGCAGCCAGTCGAGCGCGCGCAGTTGGTTGGACTGAAGGCCGACGGTCTCGTCGAGCGCCTTTTTGTCCTCTTCCGCGGTCGCAAGCTGCTCTTCAAGCTCAGCGATGTGCGCTTCGAGCGAGTCGTTCTGCTGTAAGGTGCTTTGCAGGGCGGTGTTGCCGTCCTTGATCTCGTTGATGCTGCGCTGATTCATGAGAAATGTCCACAAAATCAGCAAAAATGCCACGGTGAAGAGGATCGCAACGTAAGTATATACTTTTTTCATGCGCTCGCGCTCGGTGGTGGGCTTTTCCTCGCCGGGCACGGGCGGCTTGTTCGGGTCCTTGGGACCCTCGTGAATCAAATCGGACATGGTTATTCGCCTCCGTTCTTTCTGCGTTTGATGGCGGCGAGCGCTTCGAGCAGATCGTTTAAGTCGTCGATGCCGTAATAGTCGAGCTCAATGCGGCCTTTTTTCTTGCCGGACACGATGCGGCAGGTGCGGCCGATCTTATCGCTGAGCTCCTGCGCGGCCAGACGGCCGTAGCTCTCGGCGATGAGCTCGTCGTTTGTAGGCTTGCGCTCTTCCTTGGGGTTAGCAAGGCGCTTGGCGAGCGCCTCGGTCTGGCGGACGCTGAGGCCCTGCTTGACGATCAGGTTTGCCGCGTCGAGCTGCAAATCGGCCTTGAGCGGCAGCAGCGCGCGGGCATGACCGCCGGAGAGGTCGCCGTTTTGCAGCATTTGCCGCACTTCGGGGCAGAGCCCCAGCAATCTCAGGCTGTTTGCCACGGCGGAGCGGGACTTGCCGACACGCTCGGCGGCCTCCTCCTGCGTGAGATGGTAGTTGTCCATCAGCGTTTTGTAGCCCTCGGCTTCTTCGATGGGGTCAAGGTCTTCGCGCTGGAGGTTTTCGATGAGCGAGAGCTCGGTCATCTTGCGGTCGTCCGCCTCGATGACGATGGCGGGCACTTCGCTGAGACCGGCGATGCGCGCGGCGCGCCAGCGGCGCTCGCCGGCGATGATCTGATAATAGCCGGAAGAAAGGCGGCGAACCGTCAGCGGCTGAATGATGCCGTGCTCTCGGATGGAATCGGCGAGATCCTGCAAAGCGTCTTCGTCGAAGTGGTGGCGCGGCTGGTTGGCGTAGGGCTCGATCTGCGAGATGGGGAGGTAGAGGCTGTCCGATGTGTCGGTGCGCAGGGCGACGTCGCCCAGCAGCGCGCCGAGCCCCTTGCCGAGCCCGCGGTTTGCATTTGCCATGGAAACTTCTCCTTTCTGTGGGATGAAGCGGGCGGAATGCGCCCTTATATTTAATGTATCAGCGGTTCTGCTTCAAAAACTCGTTGGCGAGGTCGCTGTACGCTTCCGCGCCGCGGGAGGTGCGGTCGTAGTAGTTGATGGGCTTGCCGTGGCTCGGCGCTTCGGAAAGACGCACGTTGCGGGGGATGACGGTCGAATACACCTTGCCGGGGAAGTAGCGCTTGACCTCTTCCGCAACTTGGAGAGCGAGATTTGTGCGCCCGTCGAACATCGTGAGCAGCACGCCTTCGAGATCCAGGCCGGGATTCAGGCTGCGGCGCACCATGCGGACCGTGTGCATCAGATCGGAAAGCCCTTCGAGCGCAAAATATTCGCCCTGCACGGGAACGATCAGGGAATTCGCCGCGCAGAGGGCGTTGACCGTTAAGAGTTCGAGCGACGGCGGGCAGTCGATGAGGATAAAGTCGTAATTGGGGGAGAGAACGTCGAGCGCCTGCTTGAGCAGGAATTCGCGGTTTTCGCGGTCGATCATCTCGATGCCCGCGCCCGCCAGTGCCTTTGAAGAGGGGAGCACGTCGCCGTAACGCGTGTGCGCCACGCTGGCCGTGACGTCTGCGCCGTTGATGAGCACGTCATAAACGCCGCGCGAGGCCGCCTTGTCCACACCCATGCCGGAGGTGGAGTTGGCCTGCGGGTCAAAGTCACACAGCAGGACGCGATTGCCTTTCTCCTTGAGGGAGGAGGTCAGGTTGACACAGGTCGTCGTTTTGCCGACGCCGCCCTTTTGATTGACGATTGCAACGATTTTAGCCAAAAAAACACCCACCTTAGTCATAGAAGCATTGATCCATTTTCATTCTTGTTCAGTATAGCACAAAACGGCTCAATTTCAACAGGGAAGCTCAAATTTTGCAAATTTGTTTCACGTGAAACATGACAAGGCGCAGGCCTTTACGCCCCGATTTGCCCCTGTTTGGGCCGGTGATGGGGTATCGCCGCTGGGGCAGTGCTGAGGACAGAAAAGGGCCATGGTAAAGGCGCTGACCTTTACCATGACCTGAAATCAGTGTTTCACGTGAAACAAATCACTCCTGCGGCTGGGTCAGCAGCATCGTACCGTAGGGTTCGAGCGTCAGGCGAAGCAGGCCGTTGCCGCAGAAGAATGCCTGATGGGACAGGGCGTCCTCGGCGAGCGTGCCGTCCCACGGAAGGGTGAGCGTGACGAGCTCGTCGCCCGCATTGACTGCCGTGAGGCAGTGGTCGTGCTCCGTGCGGCGCGAGAACGCCAGCGCGCGGCCCTGCGCGGCATGGTAGACGATCGTGCCGCTTTGCAGCGCCTCATGCGCCTTGCGCAGCGCGCCGAGCTGTTGGAAGTATTGCACCAATTCGGCATTCTCGCGTCCCCACGGGTAGGTTCCGCGGTTGAACGGGTCTTCAAAGCCCTGCATGCCGGCCTCGTCGCCGTAGTAGAGCATCGGCGAGCCGGGGAAGGTGTAGAGGATCAGAGCCGCGAGCTTGAGGAGCGACATGCCGCGCGCAAGGTCGGAATCGCTGAGCTGATAGACCGCGCGCTCGTCGCGCGTCTGCGGCGCGGGGGAGGTGAGGCCTAGGATCGTCAAAAGCCTTGGCGTGTCGTGGGTCGAGAGGAAATTCATCGCGCCGTAGAACGCGGGCGCGGGGTAGTTTTCGCGCAGCTCCTCCATGCTGTCGCGGAAGTATTCCGCGCCGCCGCCGAGCAGAAAGGCCATCAGCGCCGTGCGGAAGGGGTAATTCATCAAGCCGTTGGTCTCGCGGCCCAAAAGGTATCGGCGGCGCTGGGAATAGGCGATCTTCGTCGTGCCGTCCTCCCAGACCTCGCCGAGAAGATAAGTGTCGGGGTTCTCCTCGTTCATCGCCGCGCGAATTTTGGCAATGAACTCGTCGGGGAGCTCGTCGGCAACATCGAGCCGCCAGCCGGACGCGCCCGCGCGCAGCCAGCGCTTGATGATGGAGTTTTCCCCTTCGATGATGTAGTCAACGTAGCTTTTTTCCAGCTCGTTGACCGCGGGCAGGTTCTTGATGCCCCACCAGGCGTCGTACTCGTCGGGGAAGGGGTGGAAGTTGTACCAGCGGTAATAGGGCGACTGCTCGCCCTGCGCCGCGCCGAGGTCGTCGTAAAAGCCGTCGGCGTTGAAATAGACGCTCTTTCGCCCCGTGTGGTTGAAGACACCGTCGAGCATCACGTAGATGCCGCGCTTTTTCGCCTCCGCGCAGAGCGTGCGGAAGTCCGCTTCATCGCCGAGCAGCGGGTCAATGCGCTCATAACAGGCCGTGTCGTAGCGGTGGTTGGTCGAGGCCTCGAAGATCGGGCAGAGGTAGAGTGTCGTCACACCGAGGGACGCGAGGTAGTCGAGCTTTTCCGTGATCCCCTGCAAGTCACCGCCGAAAAAGTCGCTGCACGTGATCTCGCCCTCGGCATTCGGGCGGTATTCGGGAAGCTCGTCCCAATTTTCGTGCAGCGTGCGCGGGCCGACAAGGCCTGCAACATCACGAGATTTAGCGCGGCGGAAGCGGTCGGGGAAGATCTGATACGTCACGCCGCGCCCGAACCACGCGGGCGATTTGTGTGTGTCGTCGTAGACCGTGAGCTGCCAAGGCTCGACCGCGTCCCACGCGCAGAGGCCGTTTTTGCCGTAGCAGCTCGTGCCGCCGTCCGCCCACGAGAGGCGGAAGTGGTACCAGACGAGCTCCACGTCATCCGGCGCGGTGAAGATGCCGCGATAGACGACGTGGCCGTCCTCCTGCGCGGGAGTAAGCTCCACCGTCGTCCATTGGTCGGCAAACTCGCCGTGAGCAAGCAGCTCACAGCGCGTGACCGCCGCGCCGCGCTCGGGGCGAAAGCAGAACGAGACATCGGCGCCGCAGGGCACCGCGCCAAAGGGAGATTTGCAGCGCAGATCGCGCGGATCAAACCATTTAGTTGACATAACACATTCCTTTCTGCCAAATAAAGCGGCTGAAACAGGCAAAAGCGCGCCGAAACGGCGCGCTTAACCCAGCAGTGTATTTTCGCCCGTGATCGCGGAGGACGCGGACGTGTTGGAGAAGTAAGCGTTGAGCACCTGCACGGCGGTGGAGGCCAACGCTGCGCCGGTGCCGCCCTTTTCAATGACGATCGCCACCGCGATCTGCGGATCATCGTAGGGGGCGAAGCAGACGAATGCGCCGTTGTTGTTCTTCGCGTCGCCGGTCTGGATCGTGCCGGTCTTGGCGGCGGCGTCGACGATACAGTCCTTGAAGTAGGACGAGACCGCGCCGTCGGCGGCAAGATCGTGCATGCCGGCGAGCACGGCGGAGAGATTTTCGCTGCTCATCGCGACCGTTTCGACCGGCGCGGCGTCGTAAACGTATTCGAGCGTACCGGAGCCGCTGGAGCGGACGTTTTTCAAAAGATGCGTCGCGTAGCGCTCGCCCCCGCCGCAGAGCGTTGCAATGTAGTTTGCGAGCTGGAGGGGGGAGTATTCCTGGTTCGCCTGACCGAACGCCGCCCACGGGGCAAGGTTCTCGCCCTCGTTCTGCGAGGGAAGGCGGCCCGCGGTGTCGCCGATCTCAATGCCGGTCGGCGCGCCGAGGCCGAATTTCGCGTAATACTCGCGCAGCGTGTCCATGCCCATGCGGTAGCCCATTTCGGCGAAGAAATAGTTGCAGGAATTCATGATCGCGCCGCGGACGTTGAGCGAGCCGTGACCGCTGCGCTTCCAGCAGTAGGTGTAGCTCGCGGAGTAGCCGGGGTACGTCCACTTGCCGGAGTCGTAGATCTTTTCGCGCACGGTCGTCGCGCCGGATTCGAGCGCGGCGATGGCCGTCAGGGGCTTGAAGGTCGAGCCGGGGGCGTATTTTCCCTGCGTGGCACGATTCCACATCGGCTGCAAGGGGTCGGTGGAGAGCTCTGCAAGGTCCTGACGGAACGTCGAGAGGGAATAGGTCGGATAGGACGCAAGCGCCAGCACGTCGCCCGTGCCGACCTGCACGACGGCCACGGCCGCGCCGCGGTCGATGCCGTCGGATTTTGTCATGGAAGAGACGGTATTTTTGAGCGCCTCCTCCACCTGTGCCTGAAAGTCGATGTCGATCGTCAGCGCCACGGTGGAGCCGGGCTTCGGCTCGACGGAGTAGAGCTCGCCGGTGATCTTGCCGGATTCGTTGAGCGTGACAAGGCGCTTGCCGTCGCTGCCGTGGAGATAGTCTTCAAACGCATTTTCCACGCCGGAGATGCCGACGGTGCTCGCGAGCGTGTAGCCGTCCTTATCCTTGTAGTCGTCCCAATCCTGAATGCTGCCGGTGTAGCCGAGGACGTGGGCGGCATAGTCGGTCTCGTAAACGCGCACGGACGAGGTATCCACCTGCACGCCGGCATAGTTGCCATCCTTGATGAGGGAAATGAGCGAAACATCCACGTCGCTCGCAAATTCGAAGGTCGTGGAGCCGTTCATCTTGGCGGAGGCGAGGGAGTAGCGCAGCCCGATGAGCGTGCGCACCGTGGAATTCGGGAGCGTTTCGTAGATCCCGTACTCGCTGCGCAGCTTCAGATACAGCGCAGAGCCTGTCAGCGTAGTGGGGAGGCCGTCGTCGCCGACGTTCTTTTCATTGATCCACTTGAGCGAGACGAGGTATTTGACGAGCGTTTTCGCGCTGCCGTTCGCGGTGTCGTAGGCGTAGGGCGAGGTCCTGGCGAGCGGCAGCGTGTCCTTAATTTCGACGCCCTGCGCGTTCATCAGGTCGATGACGCGCAGCAGCGCGTCGTTGAGCTCGTCGGAAGAGACGAGCGAGGAATCAAAATTCAGCGTGTAGACCGCGCGGTTCGACACAAGCACCTTGCCGTTGCGGTCGGTGATGACGCCGCGTGAAGCCTTGACAGTCTCGGACTTGGCGTTCGTGCGGATGGACTGGGCGAGGTAATCGTCGCCGTTGACGATCTGCGCGTCGAACAGCGTGACGACGAACACGAGCGCGCAGAGAAACATCGCCGCGCCGAGTGCGATCAGGCGGCGGGTAAAGCGTTTGGGATCCATGGCGGCCTCCTTTCTGCGAAGGCGATGGGGAAATTAGGAAAAATCAGTCGGGGAAAGTGCGGCGCACGGCGCGCAGCGCCGGATACACCGGCACAAGCAGCAGGCACGAGAGCGCCGTTTCGCGCGCGAACAGGTGTAGCATTGGCAAAATGGCGGTCGAGCCGCTGCGCGGCAGCAGCGCGAACGCCTGCAAGAGGTCAACGAGCAGAAATGTCAGCACGGTCGAGAGCAGCGCACGGGCAAAGCCCTGCTGCAGCAAATTACTGACAACTGTTGAGATGAGCAGTGCCGCAAGCGTGAACGCGATCGTGTACAAGCACGCGAATGGTGCGGGGAGCACAAGGTCGCACAGCGCGCCGAAGACGATGCCCGCGATGACGGACGAGCGCGGCAGCTCGAACGATGCCATGACCGCCAAAATGACGGGCGGCAGAAAGGGGATGACGCCGAAAAACGTCATCGACCCGAGAAGCAGCCGCCGCAGGAAAAAGAGCGCCGCGGCGGCGAGCGCGTAAAACGTCCACTTAAGCGCGGTGGTTTGGGTGAGATTCATGCGCGCCTCCCTCAGTCGACAATGTCGTAGTCCGTGATGACGAACACCTCGGTCAGGGCGGCAAAGTCCATCATGGGGGCAAGGACCGCGTAGCGGGCAAGGCCGTCGTCGCCGGTCTGGAGCGATTCGACCGAGCCGATGACAAGGCCGCTCGGGTAATATCCGCCAAGGCCCGACGTGACGATCTGGTCGCCGATGAGCACCTCGTCGTCCGACGTGAGGTACGAGAGCTTCAGTTTGCCCTGACCCATCAGGGCGAAGTCACCCTCCGCCACGGCGACCTCGCCGGTGCGGAAGATGCGCGCGCCGAGCTCAGTGTCCGTGTCGATGACGGTCAGCACTGTCGACCAGTTGAGGCCGACCTCGGAAATGACGCCGACGAGATACCCCTCGGCGCTGACGACGCAGTCGCCCACGGCGATGTCCTGATCGGTGCCGTGGTTGAGAGACAGCGACGACGTCCAGCTGCTCTCGCTGTGGGCGAGCACGGCGGTGGAGACGAACGTGAAGTCGCGCCGCTGCTGCTGGAGCTTCAAAAGCTCGCGCAGGAGCTTATTTTCCTCGCTGTCGGCCTGTGCCTGACGCTGCTGGGCGCGAAGGTCTGCGACCTCTTTTTTGAGCGCCGCGTTTTCCTCCTTGAGCGAGGTGACGTCCTCATAATACTGCCGCTTGTCGGCCACCCAGCCGCTCACGGCGGTGGCGGCGGCGCGGAACGGGTACGTCAGCACGCCCGCGATGTTTTCGAGCACCGAGGACGTCGAGGAAAAGTAGGTCAAAAGGCTCAATGCCACGGCGACCGCCGCGGCGACGGCCAGAATGCGCAGCCCGTGCTGACGGAAAAATTCTTTCAAGGCTTACCCTCCTTTCATCGTAGGGCAGGGGAGAGGTTAGAGGAGCTTGACGCCAAAGCGCGCGAGCACTAAGCCAAGCTGCTCAACGGGCAGTCCCATGACGTTGAAAAAGTCGCCGTCGATGCGCTCGACGAAGAGCGCGCCGCGGCTCTGCACGCCGTAGGCGCCGGCTTTGTCCATCGGCTCGCCGGTTTTGATGTAGGCGCGGATCTCGTCATCCGTCATCGGGCGGAAAAAGACGCGCGTGGACACGGCGAAGCGCTCTTCCTGCGCGCCGCGGCGAACGCTCACGCCCGTGCAGACCGTGTGAGCGCGGCCGGAAAGCGCGCGCAGCATGCGCAGCGCGTCCTCCTCATCGCGCGGTTTGCCGAGGCGGTCATTGCCCAAAAAGACCATCGTGTCCGCCGTGATGATGAGATCGTCGGGAGAGCAGAGGGCGGCGGCAGCGTCGCACTTCTTCTTTGCAATGTAGCGCACCGTGTCCTCGGGAGAAAGACCTTCCGGATAGCTCTCGTCAATGTCGAGCGAGAGGGTCTTAAAGTCCTCCACGCCGATGCGGGCGAGCAGCTCCTGACGGCGCGGGGATTGAGATGCCAAAACGATTGCCATGATATTGCCTCACTATTTGATAATAAAAAGTATAATCAAGATAAAAAATTACAATTCGGATTTATTCTGCGCCGCGGTAGAAGAGACCGCGCGTGATATTTTCCGGCGCATCGACGGCCTCGCCCTGATAGGCGCGCAGCATGCGCACGCAGTCCTCGGGCGATTCCGTCGTGAAGCGCAGGCAGGCATAGCGCAGGCCAAGGCTCTGCCAGTCGCGCGCTTTGTCCGCGAGGTAGAGAATTTTTCCGTTTTCGATCTCGCTGCGGCAGCCCCACGCGCGCAGCACGGGGAAGTGCTCGCCGCGCCGGTCGGTCAGCTCCGGCGCGCTTGCGCACGCGCCGTCGCAGGGAACGGAGGCGGGGCGCTCGGTAAAGTATCGACAGCCGAACGCGTTCGCATTCAGGCAGTTTTCCGTGACCATGAGGGGGAGGCGGCCATAGACGATGGCCTCGCAGGGCAGGCACTTGCTGAGGTCGCGCAGCTGCGCGTCGCGCAGCTCGAACGAGACGCACGCGCTCGAAAGTCCCTGTTCTTTCCAGAAAGCGAGCGCGGCGGAGTTGTAGAGGTTCAGCGGCCAGCCGCCGTGCAGCTTGCAATCAAGTCCACGCGCGAGCGGCAGGTGGCCGAGGTTGGCGATCGACACGCCCGTGACGCCTTTTTTGGCGGCGTCCTCGAGCAGCGCGCGCAAAATAGGCTCGTCCTGCGTGCGGTAGATGCGCGGCAGGACAGCGAAAAATTCCGTTCTGCCGAGATACGGCGAAAGGTCAAGCTGCGCCAGTAGTTCGACGGGCACATACACCCGCGCGGGAGCGAGTGCGATCAGTTCCTCACTCAGCTGCTCGGCCCTGTGGAGGGAGACGGTCAAAAGCGGCTTGTCCGCGCTGTTTTTGACGATTGTTGGCGGAACAAAGTCGAATACGCGACGTTTCGGCACAGCGGTGCGCTGCGCTTCCATCTGCGCAAGCGCTTCGCGGCGCAGGGCGTTGAGCGCGCCCGCGCTGACGGCGAGACCGCCGTCGAGTGCGACGGCGCACTGCGCCGCCGAAAATACCGTGCCGCCGGTTTTCCTGAGGCGCGTTTCGACCTCTTCCGCGGTGACGGCGCGGCTGCGCGCCGCCTCGGGCACTGCGCCGGTGACGGTCACAGCATGGCCGTCTGCGTCCTCGGCTGTCAGGTGCATCGGCTCTCCGGCGCGGATGGTGCATTCCAATGTGAGCGGCACGAGCCGCAGGTCTTCCTTTTCATAGCGGGCGCGCAGCTCCCCAAACCAGTCCTCCGGCCATCTTGCGTTTTCCGGCCGCGTGCCGAACATCTCGCGCCCGCGCGCGCCGCGGTAATACCCCTCGGTGAAGCCGTCGCGCGAGAAGGCGAGGGCAAGCCTTTTCTGCTCGTCCTTTGTCGGCGCGCGATGCTCGCGCAGGAGGCGCGCGTAGATCTCCGTCACGGCGGCGACATACTCCGGCCGCTTCATGCGCCCTTCGATCTTGAGACAGGCAACGCCCATGTCCATCATCTCCGGCACAAAGGGCGCAAGGCAGGCGTCCTTCAAGCTCAGCGGGTGGGCGTTTGCCTTGCCGGAAAAACCGTAGGGAAGCCGGCAGGGCTGGGCGCAGGCGCCGCGGTTGCCGCTGCGCCGTCCGATGACGGCGGACATCTCACACTGGCCGCTGTAACACATGCACAGCGCGCCGTGGACGAACGTTTCGATCTCGATGGGGCTTTTTTGGCAGATTTCGGCGATCTCCCCGCGCGAAAGCTCGCGCGCGAGCACCGCGCGCGTCATGCCGAGACGAGCCGATTCTTTGACGCCCGAGAGCGTGTGCAGGCTCATCTGCGTGGAGGCGTGCAGCGGCACGTCGGGAATGATTTTTTGCAGCGTCGCCAGAACGCCCCAATCCTGCACCAGGATCGCGTCCACGCCGCACTCCGACGCGGCGCGCGCCTCCGCGGCAAGCGCGGGGAGCTCGCGGTCGGTGACGAGCGTATTGAGCGTCAGATAGACCTTCACGCCCCGCAAATGGCAATAAGAGACCGCTGCGCGGAATTCCTCGTCGGAGAAGTTCCTCGCGCTGCGGCGCGCGTTGAACGCGCCAAAGCCCATATACACGGCGTCCGCGCCGCTCTGCACGGCGGCAACAAGCGCCTCCTGCCCGCCCGCGGGCGCTAACAGCTCTGTCGTCAAGGCTTACTTTTTCTGCTGCTGGAGCTTGAAGATCTCGCGCTTGAGCTCGCTGACCTCGTTTTTGGCCTGGCTCGCCTCGTCGAGATACTGCTTGAGCTGGCGGCGCAGCGCGTCGCCGGCCTCGCGCTCCTTAAAAAGCTCGTCGGTGATGTTCACAGCGGTCAGCACGGCGGCGTCGGTGCGGCCGACCTTGGCGGCGTTGAGCAGCTCGCTCATTTTGTCGTTGACGTAGGAGCCGACCTTCTGCATATAGGAGGGGGCTTCCTCGGCGACAAAGGTGTATTCCTCGTCGCAAATAGAGACGGTAATGCGGTTTTCCATGATTGTGTGCTCCTTTCTTCTTCGGCGTTGCACAAAAAAGGGCAATTTCCACCCATATAATCCCTAACAGTATAACACGAGAGTGAAAATGTGAAAAGGGGGAAGCAAAAAATTTCATGTTTACGAACGGGAAAATTTCATGTAGAATAATGAAATCGAAAATGGACGAAAGGAGGCGGGGAACATGGCAGGCTATGTGCTGCATTTGAGCACCGAGGAGAACATCACGCTCTCATCGGCGACGGTCAAGCGATTGATCGCGGGTGGCAGCGGCGACGCGGCGCTGCTGTACCTCGCCATCCTGCATGCGCGCGGCGCGGCGGACTCCGGCAAGCTCGCGCGCGAGCTCAAGTGGGACGAAACGCGGCTTCGCGCGGCGGAGCAGGCGCTCTACGAGATGAAGCTCGTCGGCGCGCCGGAGAAAAAAGAGGAAGCGCCGCTTCCGCCGCAGCTCAACGAACCGCCCGAGTACACGCGCGAGGACATCGCGCGAAAGCTGGAGGGCGACGGGCGCTTCGCCTGCCTTCTGCGCGAGGTGGAGCACAAGCTCGGCCCGCTCTCGACCCCGTCGGTCAAGAAGCTCCTTGGGCTTTACGAAAATCTGGGTCTGCCCGCGGACGTCGTTTACACGCTCGTCAACTACTGCATCGCGAAAAAGGAGCAGCAGTTCGGCGAGGGGCGGCTGCCCAACATGCGCGAGATCGAAAAAGAGGGCTACGTCTGGGCGCGCAAGGAGCTCTTTTCCATCGAAAAGGCCAGCGAGTACATGAAGCGCGAGCAAGCGCTGCGCGGCAGGTACCCCGAGTACATGGCGGCGCTGCAAATGCAGGGCCGCGCAAGCGCGCCGAGCGAGGAAAAGTATCTCTCCGCGTGGGCGGAGATGGGCTTCCCGGCGGAGACCGTGGCCGAGGCCTACGACCGTACGATCCTGCACTGCCACGAGTTCCGCTGGCCGTACTGCAACGGCATTTTGAAGCGCTGGCACGAAAAGGGCCTGCACACGCTCGCCGAAGTGAAGGCCGAGAACGCCAAGGAGCAGAGCAAGCCGAAGAAGAACACCAACGACGGCGGCAACGCCTGGATGAAGGAATATTTGAATCAGTAACGAAAGCGGGGGAAGAAGGATGTCTTATGACGGGCGGCTGATGCGTCAGGCGCTGGCGCGCTTTGACGAGGACAAGCAGCGCCGCGCGGAAAACTTCCGCGCACGCGAGCGCGCGGTCTACACAAAATGCCCGCGCATCGAGGAGATCGACCGCGAGCTGTCGCACACGATGGCGAAGATCATCGCCTCCGGCCTGCGCCGCGGGACGGACCCGCGCCCGGCGATCGAGGCGCTGCGGGAGGAAAACCTCAATTTGCAGCAGGAAAAGCGTCTCCTTCTGACGCAGATGGGGCTGCCGAATGACTATCTGGAGGAAAAGCCCAAGTGCCCGCGCTGCAACGACACGGGCTTTCTCGGCAGCGAGGTCTGCTCGTGTCTGCGCGGCTATTACGCCAGAGAGCAGAACAAGGAGCTTTCGGGGCTTTTGGACCTCGGCTCGCAGTGCTTTGAAAATTTCAACTTCGACTACTATTCGTCCGTGCCGGACGAGGACCTCGGCGTGTCGCCGCGCACGAACATGGAGCGCGTGTACGACATCTGCCAGGACTACGCGCACGAGTTTTCGCCCAAGAGCGGCAACCTGCTGCTGACCGGCGGCACGGGGCTGGGGAAAACGTTCCTCTCCGCGTCCATCGCGCGCGTCGTGAGCGCGAGCGGCCACAGCGTGGTCTACGACACGGCGGGGCACATCTTCGCCCGCTTCGAGGCGCAGAAGTTCGGCCGCGACGACGGCGAGAACGCCGACACCGCCGTGAGCCGCGCGCTCGGCTGCGACCTGCTGATTTTAGACGACCTCGGCACCGAACTGATGACGAGCTTTGTCCACAGCGCGATGTATCAGATCGTCAACACGCGCCTCATCACGGGGAAGAAGACCGTCATCTCCACGAACCTGAGCCCCGACGAGCTCGGGCGGCGCTACGGCGCGCCGGTGCTGTCGCGTTTGCAGGGCGAATATCAGATCCTCCTCTTTTTCGGCGAAGACATCCGCCGGCAGAAGAGAAAATGAATACAAAATGTAAAAAAGGCTCCGCAGAATACTCTGCGGAGCCTTTTTTCTTGCTTTTTACGGCTTGTGGATCACGGCGACGGCGCAGGGCACGCGGCCGGGACAGTAGGCGTAGTCGACATCGTCGTAGCCCGCCGCGGCGATAAACTGCTTATACGTGTCGAACGTGAACTGACGCTTGAAGTCCGCGCCCGCCTTGCCGACGGTCGAGGCAAAGCCGCTCGTTTTGCCCTGCTCGCTGCGGTTCATATAGGTCGGGACGATGATCGTGCCGCCGCTGCGGCAGACGCGGTCGAGCTCGGCAAGGGCCTTGTACGGCTCGTCGAGCAGGTGGATGACATTCGCGGCGATGACCACGTCGAACTGCCCGTCCGGCTCGTCTAAATGCAGGATGTCGGCCTGGCGGAACGTGACGTTCGGCAGCGCGCCGTATTTCTTCTTCGCCCGCTTGAGCATGTTGGCGGAGAAGTCCGTCGCGACGAGCGTCCGGCAGCGCTCGGCGATGGCGCCGGTGAGAAGGCCCGTGCCGCAGGCGCATTCGAGCACCGCATCGTATGGCGTGATGCGGGAACTGACGGCGGCAATGAGCGCCTTGTGCGTTTCTTTATTAAAGATGTCGGCGAAGAGGTCATAGACCCCCGCGACGTTGTCCCAGAACATGAGTATTTTCCTCTCAACGTGATTTGTTTTTCTACACGATAGCAGAAACGCGCGGAAAATGCTACTCTCAAGAGAAAGAAAAAACGAAAAATTAAGGGAGAGGATCCTACTTTTTGTGCTTTTTATAAAAAAACTTGCCATCGGCACACGGGTGGTATATAGTCTTTATAAAGATTTCGCAAAGAAACTGCATTTTTGCGTTAAGGAGTCGAATGATGAAACGAATTTGGTTGCTGTTTGCCGTGCTGGCGCTGCTGTGCGCGCTGACGATTCCGGCGCTGGCCGCCGCGGGCGGTACGGCGGACGCGGAACCCGCCGCACAGACGGTGAGCGAGGAAGAGCTCGCGCGCTCGAAGGAGAACACCACCAAGGTGCGCAAGATCTGGGCGGTGGCGGCGCTTATCGGTGTGGCGTGCTTCGGCGGCGCGCTGGGCATGGCGCATTCCGTTGCAAAGGCGGCGAACAACATGGCCGAACAACCCGAGGCGGCGGGGCAGATCCGCACGTCGATGATGATGGGTCTTGTCTTTATCGAGACGGTCATCATCTATGCGCTGATCGTGGCCATCCTGATCATCTTCGTATTGTGACGATAACGAGAAAAGTGGAATAGAGCGGCGGAAGGGGGCAGCACTGTCTCCTTCCGCTGCTCTATTTATTGAAGAAAAAGGGGAGGAGTCAGGGCTCTGTTAAGAAGACGAAAAGATGCTGTAAAGCGGCGGTTAATCATGAAGGAAGACTTGCATTTCCTGCGTGCAGGTGGTATAAATAAGTGCTGCATCCCAAGCAGAAATTGGATGATAGAAACAAAAGGGGGTAGGGCGCGTGGATAAGAAAAAGCGAACGCGCGAGCTGATCGTGTTCGCCGTGATCGTGCTGGCGCTGCTGGCCGGATGTTTGCTCACGCCGTCAGGCGACGAGAGCGAACCGATCCAGGAGGTCATGCGTGACGCGGTGCTGCACGAGCAGAACAAGGTGAGCCTCTTCGGTTTGATCGAGGTGAACCCGGGGCTCATCTCCGCCTACATCGTGACGGGTATTTTAATAGTATTCGCCCTTGTGTGCCGGCTTTTTGTGATCCCAAAATTCAAATATGTGCCCGGCAGGTTCCAGCTCGTTTTAGAGCAGATCGTCGGCATGTTCGACGGCCTGGCCGAGGGCAGCAGCCCGCACCGCAATAAATTCCTGCGGGCGTACATCTTCACCGCCGGTGTTTACATCTTTGTCAGCACGCTCTTTGAGCTGCTCGGCATTCAGGTGGTGACCACATCAGGCCACGCCGTCAGCCTGCCCGCGCCGCTGTCCGATATCAACGGGGCGATCGCGCTGGGCGTGATGAGCTACGGCGTGATCCTCTTCGGCGGACTGATCGCCGCGGGCGTGGGCGGATTTCTGCACGCGCTCAAGGATTTCTCGCTGCCGATCTCGATGAGCTTTCGACTCTTCGGCGCGCTGCTTTCCGGCGCGCTCGTGACGGAGCTTGTGTATTACTACGCGGCGCTTTCCTATGTGCTGCCGGTCATCGTGGGCGTGATGTTCACGCTGCTGCACGCGCTGATCCAGGCGTATGTTTTAACGATGCTGGTGTCGACGTTCTACGGCGAATCGACCGAAAAGCACGAGAAAAAGCCCAAGGCAAAAAAGGTAAAAAAATCCCGCAGCGAAACGGCTGCCTGAAGAAAGAGGTAAAATTGCCATGAAAACGATGAAGAAATTCGCAGCGCTGATGATGCTGCTGTGCGCGCTGATGATCTGCACCATCCCGGCCCTCGCCGCAAACGAAAGCGGGAGCGACAGCAACGTGACTGAGACCGTGAGCGTCACGGCCGGCAGCAACGACAACGACGTGACCTCCGCCAAGGCGATGGGCTCGGGCGTGATGATCGGCATTGCGTGCCTTGGCGGCGCGCTGGCCATGGGCATTGCGGTCGGCAAGTCGAGCGAGGCCATGGCCCGCCAGCCCGAGGCCACAAGTCAGATCAGAACCACGATGATGATGGGCCTTGTGTTTATCGAGACGGTCATCATTTACGCCCTGATCGTGGCGATCCTCATCATCTTCGTCCTTTGATGAAGAAAACGCCCAAGAAGGAGGGGCTTTTGCATGCCGCTTAATATCAATTTGCAGCAGATCCTGCTGCACGCGCTGAACTTTGTCATCCTGTTCGGCGCGATGTATTTTCTGCTCTACAAGCCTGTGAGAGACTTTATGGACAGCCGCAAGGCGCACTATGAGAAGATGGACGAGGACGCCAAGGCCGCGCTTGCCGAGGCCGAGAAGACGAAGGCCGGCTATGAAGCGCAGCTCAAGAGCGCCGACGAGGAGATCGCACGCCGCCAGCGCGAGGCGAACGAAGCCTTGCAGCACGCGGTGGACGAGCGCCGCGCGCAGGCCGAGCAGCAGGCGGGCGAGATCGTGCGCAAGGCGCGGGAAGATGCCGCGCGCGAGCATGAGCGCGTGATGGAGCAGGCCAAGGGCGAAATTTCCGAGCTGATGAGCGCCGCGGCGGAAAAGCTGGTGCTCTCCAGCACGTCGGACGCTTACGACAAGTTCCTGGACACGGCGGAGGAGCGCAAGAACAATGGCTGAGCGCACGGAGCATTTAGAGGCCGTACTGCTCTCTGCCGTGCGTCCGTCGCAGGAGCAGGAGAAGCGATTTCTGGCCTTCCTCGCCGAAAAGTACGGCGAGGGCACGACGCTCACCTGGCAAAAGAGTGATGACTACCCCGACGGTTTCCGCCTCGAGGTGGGCGCGGAGGTCTACGACTGGAGCGCGGGCGGACGCCTGAGCCAGTTCAAGGACGCGCTCGAAAAGCTCGCTGCCACGCAGGGCGACGTCATCCCGCTGCTGAAGGAGACGGTGCTCTCATGGACGCCGCAGGCCATGGCACAGGAGGTCGGCACCGTTCTGACCGTCGGCGACGGCATTGCCCGCGTGGACGGGCTGGAGGGCGCCGCCTATGGCGAGGTGCTGCTTTTCGACGGCGGCGTGCGCGGCATGGTGCAGGATCTTTCGGAGGAGAGCGTCGGCTGTATCCTCTTTGACGACGACGCGAGCATCTGTGCGGGCAGCACGGTCCGCCGCACCGGACGCACGGCGGGCGTTCCCGTGGGCGAGGGATTCCTCGGCCGCGTGGTCAACGCGCTCGGCGTGCCCATCGACGGCGGGGGAGACATCCGCGCCGACGGCTACCGCGCGGTGGAGAGTCCCGCTCCCCGGTATCATCGACCGCCAGAGCGTCGACACGCCGCTTGAGACGGGCATTCTGACCGTCGACTCGATGTTCCCCATCGGCCGCGGCCAGCGCGAGCTCATCATCGGCGACCGCCAGACCGGCAAGACCGCTATCGCCCTCGACACCATCGTCAACCAGAAGGGCAAGGATGTCATCTGCATCTATGTTGCCATCGGACAGAAGGCGAGCTCCGTCGCCCAGCTCAAAAAGACGCTGGAAACGCACGGCGCGATGGATTATACGATCATCGTCAACGCCACGGCGAGCGATCCCGCGCCGTTACAGTACATTGCGCCCTACGCGGGCTGCGCCATGGGCGAATACTTTATGAATAAGGGCCGCGACGTGCTGATCGTCTACGACGATCTTTCCAAGCACGCCATCGCGTACCGCGCGATGAGCCTTCTTTTGGAGCGCTCCCCGGGCCGCGAGGCGTATCCGGGCGACGTGTTCTATCTGCACTCCCGCCTGCTCGAGCGCGCGGCGCATCTGAGCGAGGAGAAGGGCGGCGGCAGCATCACGGCGCTGCCGATCATCGAGACGCAGTCCGGCGACGTGTCGGCCTATATCCCGACGAACGTCATTTCTATCACCGACGGTCAGCTTATTCTGGAATCGCGCCTGTTCTTCTCCGGCCAGCGGCCGGCGGTGAATGTGGGCCTGTCCGTGTCCCGCGTGGGCGGCGACGCGCAGACCAAGGCGATGAAAAAGGCAGCCAAGACCATCCGCCTCGACCTTTCGCAGTACCGCGAGATGGAGTCGTTCACGCAGTTTGCAAGCGACCTCGACGAGTCGACGGCAAAGCTTTTATCCTACGGTCAGGGCTTGATGCGCATGCTGCGGCAGAAGCAGTTCCACCCCTACAAGCAGTATGAGCAGGTCATCCTGCTCGTCGCGGGGCTGAACCATGTTTTTCAAGAGATCGTGCCGGAGCAGCTTGACGCGTTTATCCCCGCGCTCTTGCAGCACTTTGGCGAGACGCAGGGCGCGCTGTGTAATGCCATCGAGCAGACCGGCCAGCTCAGCGACGATCAGCAGTCGCAGATCATCGAGATCGCAAAGGAATTTGTGCAAAGCTATTTTTCCAAATAAAAAGTGAGGTGAGGGGTATATGGCAAGCATGAAGGAGATCCGCGAGCACATCGCGAGCATCCAGAGCACGCAGAAGGTGACGAACGCGATGTACCTCATCGCCTCGACCAAGATGCGGCGGGCGAAAGAAGACCTTGCCAAGACGCGCCCGTTTTTCGACGCGGTCTCGACGCAGATCGAGCAGATCTTCCAGCACGCGGGCGAGATCGAGAGCCCGTACCTCTACCGGGGCAAGGCGGACGATCTGGCCCAGCCGGGAACGTACGCCTATCTTGTGGTGACGGCGGACCGCGGCCTCGCGGGCGCCTACAACCAGAATGTTATTCAGGAGACGATGAAGCGCCTTGAAAAGCACCCCGACAGCCGCCTTTTTGTGGTGGGCGGCAACGGGCGGCACTTCTTCTCCGGCCACGGCGTGCCGGTGGAAAAGAGCTTCCGCTACGATGCGCAGAGCCCCACGCTCCGCCGCGCGCGAGAGATCACGGCGAAGCTTTTGGATCTCTTCGACCGGGGCGAGATCTCCAAGCTCTTTATCATCTACACCGACCTTGGCAACGGCGTGGACATGGACGTGCGCACCGTGCGCCTGCTGCCGCTGGAGGATGAGCACTTTGCCAAAGAGGAGACGGAGGAAAAGCCCATCCGCTTTGAGCCCTCGGCAGAGGAGGTGCTCGCCAGGGTCGTGCCGGCGTACATCACGGGCTTTTTGTACTCGGCGATGGTCGACAGCTTTTGTGCCGAGCAGAACGCGCGCGCCTCTGCCATGGACTCGGCCAACCAGAACGAGGACGACATGCTGCGCGAGCTGCAGCTCGAGTACAACCACGAGCGGCAGGGCGCCATCACGAGCGAGATCACGGAGGTCTCCGCCGGCGCGCGCAGCAAGAAGAACCACATGAAGAAGGAGGCGCAGCATGCGCACAGGTAAGATCATTCAGGTATCGGGCAGCGTGGTGGACGTGCGCTTCCCGCACGGCGAGCTGCCGCGCATCCGCGAGGCGCTGTCCGTCGAGCTGAACGGCAAGCGCCTTGTGATGGAGGTGGAGCAGCATTTGAGCGCCGAAACGGTGCGCTGCATCATGCTCTCCGGCAGCGAGGGCCTCAGCCGCGGCATGACCGTCACGGGCGAAGGCAGCGGCCTTCGCGTGCCCGTCGGCAAGGCGACGCTCGGACGGCTTTTCAACGTCTTTGGCGATACCATCGACGGCGGCGCGCCGATCGGCGGCGCGGAGCCGCGCCGCAGCATCCACAGAAAGCCCCCCGCCTTCGACGAGCAGAGCCCGAGCGTTGAGATCTTGGAGACCGGCATCAAGGTCATCGACCTTTTGGAGCCCTATCCGCGCGGCGGCAAGATCGGTCTGTTCGGCGGCGCGGGCGTCGGCAAGACGGTGCTCATTCAGGAACTCATCCACAACATCGCCGTCGAGCACGGCGGCTATTCGATCTTCACCGGCGTGGGCGAGCGCAGCCGCGAGGGCAACGACCTCTGGAACGAGATGCACGAGAGCGGCGTGATCGACAAGACCGCGCTCGTCTTCGGTCAGATGAACGAAGCGCCCGGCGTTCGTATGCGCGTGGCGCTGACAGGCCTTACGATGGCCGAATACTTCCGCGACGAGGAGCAGCGCGACGTGCTGCTGTTCATCGACAATATTTTCCGCTTTGTGCAGGCGGGCAGCGAGGTCTCGACCCTGCTCGGCCGCATGCCCTCCGCCGTCGGCTATCAGCCGACGCTCGCCAACGAAATGGGCGAGCTGCAGGAGCGCATCACCTCGACCAAGAGCGGCTCGATCACGTCCGTGCAGGCGGTCTACGTTCCCGCGGACGATCTGACCGACCCTGCCCCGGCGACGACGTTCACCCACCTCGACGCGACGACGGTTTTGAGCCGTAAGATCGCCGAACAGGGCTTATATCCCGCGGTCGACCCGCTCGAATCGTCCTCCCGCATTCTGGAAGAGGATATCGTGGGCGAGCGGCACTACCGCATCGCGCGCAGCGTGCAGGCGACCTTGCAGAAATACCGCGAATTGCAGGATATCATCGCCATCCTCGGCATGGAGGAGCTGAGCGACACAGACAAGGTTACGGTCAACCGCGCGAGAAAGATCCAGCGCTTTTTGGCCCAGCCGACGTTCGTGGCCGAAAAGTTCACGGGCCTTCCGGGCGTCTATGTGCCGCTTGAGGAGACACTCCGCGGCTTTGAAGCCATTCTCTCCGGCGAGATGGACGGCTATCCCGAGATGGCGTTCTACAACGTCGGCACGCTTGACGACGCGCTCGCCAAGGCGAAGAAGATGGAAAGCGGGGAAGCGTGATGAAGACCTTTCCTCTCCGCGTCCTCGCGCCCGAGCGCACGTTTTTTGACGGGGCGTGCACATCACTCACCGTGCCGAGCATCGACGGCATATACGACCTGATGGCGCAGCACGAGGATATCGTGCTCGCCATCGTTCCCGGCAAGCTGACGCTGCGGGACGCCGACGGCGTCGAGCAGATCGCCGCCGTGTCCGAGGGCGTGCTCAAGATGGAGCACGGCGAGGCGCTCGTGCTGGTGGACACGATCGAGCGGCCGGAGGAGATCGACCTCCACCGCGCCGAGGAGATGGCCGCCGAGGCGCGCGCCGAGCTCAAGGCGAAGCGCAGCGCGCAGGAGCAGGCCATTGCCAATGCCCGCATCGCCCGCGCGATCAGCCGTATCCACGTCAAGCACGACGGGAAATAAATGAGAAAACGAAAATTCGCACCGCAAGGTGCGAATTTTTTGATCTCTTCGCCGACTTTCGCCCGCTTTTGCACACTTTTTGTGCTAAAAGTGGAGAAAAAGGAGGGGAAATCCATGGAAATGTCCGCAAGAAAGCCGCTGCTCCCGCGCCGCGTGCTCGACCTGCCCATCGACGCGCTGCGCCCCAACCCCAACCAGCCGCGCATCGAGTTTGACGAGGCCTCGCTGCGCTCGCTGAGCGACAGCATCCGCCGCTATGGCATCCTCCAGCCGCTGACCGTCCGCCGCACGGACGAGGGCTATGAGCTCATCGCGGGGGAGAGACGGCTGCGCGCGGCAAAGCTCGCGGGACTGCGCGAGGTGCCGTGCCTGCTCGCGCGCTCGAGCGAGGAGGAGAGCGCGCTGCTCGCGCTGATTGAAAACCTCCAGCGCCGCGATTTGCACTACTTGGAGGAGGCTGCGGCTATCGCGCGGCTGATCGCGGCCTACGGCCTCTCGCAGGAGCAGGCGGCGGAAAGGCTGGGGAAATCCCAGTCTGCTATTGCCAACAAGCTGCGGCTGCTGCGCCTGTCGCCCGACTGTGTGCGCCTTCTGCGCGAGCATGACCTCTCCGAGCGGCACGCACGGGCGCTGCTGCGCCTGTCGGACGAGGAAGACCGCCTCAAAGCCTTGCAAGTTATCGCTGCACGCGGCTACAACGTCGCGCAGAGCGAGGCGTATATCGAAGAGCTTCTGAAGCTCAAGCAGAAAACGCCCCCGCCGCGCCTGCCGACCTACATCGTCAAGGATGTGCGCATCTTTTTGAACACCATCCGCCACTCGCTCGGGCTGATGCAGCGAGCGGGCGTCGAGGCCGACATGCAGCGCGAGGACACGGACGATGGCATCCTTTTGACCATCCGCATCCCGAAACGTGCAAAAGAGGCCGGATAATCCTGCAAAATTGTCACCAAATTGTGATTCTTTTTCTCATAAACTGTGGTATACTGAAACGACCGGCAGGGAAGTCCCTGTCCGGAAGATCGGAAGAAACAGGAGGAGCCAGCATGGATGAAATGAACGGCGCCTTTGAGGAAAAGAAGAGAAGAAAAGGCGGCAAGCGCCTGATGCAGCCGGAAAAGGCCGCAAAGGCGGCCAAGGAGCCGCGCGGAAAAGCCGCCGCGCGTTCCACGTGAAACATCGGGAAAGACCGGCAAGGTCGTCGGCATTGTCGCGGGTGTGCTCGTGGTGGCGTACTTGGGCCTTGGCGCGTGGGCGTCGGCCGGCCATAAAATTTATCCCAACGTGATGATGGGCGATACCAACTACGGCGGGATGACCGAGCAGCAGGTCGCCGAGCAGCTCAAAGCGAGCGTCGCGCAGGCGAAGGGCACAGGTGTCGACTTTGTCCTGCCCGACGGCACGGAGGTCGCGCATGTTTCGCTCGACGAGATGCCGGAGTATGTCGACTTCGACGGACTTGCCAAGCATATCTACAACGTCTACGGCTGCAATGACAGCTTTCTGACCGCGGGCGCGAAGTATCTGCGCGCACTCTTCAAGCCGCAGGACGCCGCACAGGTGGTCGGCGCGGCCTACTCGCCCGATTTGATGGAGAATCTTGTCGACACGGTGTGCGACAGCATCAACTGCGACCCCGTGGAGTTTGCCATCAACGTGACAGAGGATGGCAAGGTCAGCGTGACGAAGCCGCAGGACGGCCGCGCGACGACTGATACCGCAAAAGACCAGATCGGCGTATACTTAAACGGCGCGTATTTGAGCGGCGGCGACCCGTCCGAGATCGTGCTTGAGCCTGCGAGCGAGGGCGGCGTCTACGATGTCATCCCTGCACAGGAGGTCGACCTGAGCGCGCAGCGCGAGGCCGTTATCGGCCAGAAGGTCAACGCGACGTATGATAAGGAGACCGGCGCGGTCACGCCAGGCCACGCGGGCGTGGAATTCACGCTTTCTGACCTTGAATCCGCCTACAACGCCGCGGCGGCGGGGGAGACGGTCGATCTGCCGAACGCCACGGTCGAGACGCCGGACGTCACGGCGGAGCAGCTCCAAAAGGTCCTGTTCCGCGATGTGCTGAGCGCCTACACCACGAAGGTCGGCGGCGCGTCCGGCCGCCGCGCGAACGTCAAGCTGACGGCCTCGCGCATCACCGGCTACATATTGAACTCCGGCGAAACGATGAAATACGGCCCGCTCGTCACGCCCTTTACCGCGGCGAACGGCTACAGCCCCGCGCCCGGCTACTTGCAGGGCAAGACCGTCGATATGGTCGGCGGCGGCGCGTGTCAGGCGAGCTCCACGCTCTACGCCGCGGCGCTCTACGCCAACCTTGAGATCGTGCAGCGCACGAACCACGGCTTCGCGTCCGATTACATCGGCCTCGGCCTCGACGCGACGGTCGCGCAGGGCGGTCCGGAGTTCGAGTTCCGCAACAACACGATGTACCCCATCAAGGTCATCGCCGAATACTACACCAGCGGCGGCAAGGACTTCCTCAAGGTCACGCTGCGCGGCACGAAGGTCGACGACAGCTACGTGAAGATCAAGACCGAAGTGCTTGAAACCATCCCGTTCACGGAGGAGATCGTCGAGACGGACGAGCTCGCCCCCGGCGAGCGCAAGGTCGAGCAGACCGCCTACACCGGCTACAAGGTAAAGACCTACCGCAACGTCTACTCCGGTGACGGCAAGCTCATCTCGTCCACGTTCGAGGCGAGCAGCAATTATAAGGCGCGCAACCGCATCGTGCTCGTCGGCAAGTCCGCGGCGGTCACGCCGACTGATCCCGCCACACCTGTCGATCCCGGCACGACCACGCCGACGGACCCGACAACGCCCGTCGACCCCGGTACCACGACTGACCCGGGCACCACAACTGACCCCGGCGTGACCACAGAGCCGCCCGTCGAGCAGGAAAAGCCCAGCTGGCTCGACACGGGGCTCGACCGGTAAAAACAGCAGAACGAGAAAACGGAGAGGCATTTGCCTCTCCGTTTTTACGTTGTTCAAGTGTTATTCGCCGTCCGAGTCCATGTAGAGCTCTTCGGCCTTCTGCTGCGCGGCGATCAGCAGCGCGCTGGCCTCACCATAGTTCTGCCCGTCCATTTTCTCCAGCGCGTCAGTCACGGCGTTGAAGAGGAGCAGATACATTGCCTTGTAGTCCGTCATAGAACCACCCTCTGGAAATTATATAACGTTTTGTTATATAGCACAATATAACATTTTGTTTTACGTATACTTCTTTACAGAATCTAAACACGAATTCTGGATGGAGTGAAGCAAAATGTATCGACGCATTCGAGACTTGAGAGAGGACAGCGACCTGACGCAAAAGAGCTTGGCGGACTATCTGAGCTGCTCGCAGGTCTGCTATTCCAACTACGAGACCGGCAAGCGCGACGTCCCGAGCGACGTGCTCATCAGGCTCGCACGGTTTTACCACACGAGTGTGGATTATCTTGTGGGGCTCACGGAGGAGCGGGCTCCTTACCCTAAAAAGAAATAGTACATAGTGCCATGTTCTCGCACGGGTGCGAGGGGGATGCAGCGCGACAGCGCTGCTTTTGTCCCTGCACTGTGCAGGGGGGGAGAAAGCAGCGCCAGTGGCGCTGCACAAATCAAAGGGGATATTCTCTTTCGCAAAAGAGAATATCCCCTTTGGAACCCCAAGAGAACGCGAGGGGAGGGCCCCTCGACCCCCGACATTGGCAGTCTCAATCTCGAAGAACTGCTCAGCCTGCGGAATCAGGTGCGGTGTACATGGCTTCGCCATGAACTCCTACTGTTCGCTACCACTTGCAACCGCGCCTTACTATCGTGAGGCGCGAGTGACGATTACTTGGCGGCAGACTGCCTGCGGAATGCGGCATTGCTTCGCTCGCCGCATTGAGGAGTGCCGCGGTAGACGGATATTAGTCTGCACTCCTACAAGATCAGCAGAGCGGCAGCGGATAATAGGAGTAGGCCAAATCGTATAGCAGAGGCAAACGCGGCAACGCCGCGCGCAGGCAGTCGATTCGGCAAGCGCCGCACCTCTTCGAACTGCTCGCTTGCAATGTGAATTTTCTCTGGGAGGGTGCAAGGGAGGGATATCTCTTTTCGAAAAAGAGATATCCCTCCCTTATCCGTTCCCCTGCCAGCAGGGAAACAACACGCTTCCCCCGCAGGGGGAAATTACTGTTTTTTCCTGATCAGAATGAACGGGGTGCACTGGTCGTCCTGACCGGCGGGGTTGTCGCGGATGATCTCACACAGCTGCTCGTCGGTGAGGGTCACGTTGTCGCCCTTGCCGAGGATGTCGCGCGTGAAGTCGTTCGCGTCGACGATCATCGCGCGCACGCCGGTCTTCTCATAGATCTCGTTGCACACGCCCGAGGGATTTTCCGGAATACGGATGCCGTAGTCGCCGTAGACGGGGAACACGTCGGGGTAGAAGCCGTCGAGGCCCGTGACCTCCATGCCGACCATATCGTAGAAGATGCCGTGCTTGCCGACGAGCTTGCCAAAGCCCGCGCAGATGGCGGCCCAGAGGACCTTCCACGCGCCGCACTCGTCGATGGCGAACTGCATCTTGCACACCTCGCCCACGCCGATGCCGGCGCTGTTGTGCTGGATGGCAAAGCGGCTGAGGAATTTCGCCAGCCACGAAATTTTCATATCCTTGCGGTAGACCACGCGCTTCTGGCACAGGGCGATGATCTTTTCGCTGATGCTCAGCAGGTCGCCCTCCTCATAGAGGGGCTTGACGTAGCGGTTGACAAGCTCGATATAATCCTCGCCGATCTCGACAAAGTGCGTCTGGATGGCGTGGCGCAGATAGACGCCCGTGGAAGTCTCGATTTCAACGTTTTTGGAGCCGTTTGCAACAAAATCCATGAAAAAAGCCTCTTTCGTGCAGTATTTAGATCGATAAAATATGAACCGATGGTATTGTACCACAAAATCCGCAAAATGCTACTGTAAATTGCAAAAATTCAGGAAAGAAAAAAGCGCGCCGTCCGCGGCGCGTGCTTGACGCGGCGGACGGCGTGAAATGACGGAAAACGAGAAGGCAGAGCGCTTACTTTTCGGTGATGACCTTGAGCACCTTTTCGTAGCTCTCCTGGGCGATGGGTACAGCGTGCGCGAGCAGCGCCTCGCCCTTCTGGCAGCACTCGTCGCGGAACGCCTTGTCCTTTAAGGACGAGAGGTTGATGAGCACGTTGAGCCACGCGCTCTGCATGGCCGTCTTGAGCGTGAGCGCGGCGATGCCGAGGTCGCTGACAACGTTCGGATTCGTCGTGCCGACAAGCTCGGCGCACAGGTCGATGGCCTCGGAGCAAATTTCCATCATTGTCAGCGGCACCTGCGTGCAGCTGCGGAAGCTTGCCTGCACGGCGCCGCGGCGAATGGCCTTGTGCGCGTCATCATCCTTGGGGAGGGCGAGCGACTCGATCAGACCGTCGAAAACCTCGCTGTCGCGGTTCATCACGTCGATGAAGCGCTCCTTGAGCTCATTGCCCTTGGCAATGGCGTCCAAAAGGCGTTCGCGGTCGTTTTCAAAGCCCTTCTTGTCAAGCGTCAGGCCGTTGACCATCATCGTCAGCGCCACGCCGACGCCGCCGGCAAGACCGGCCACAGCGCCGCCGCCGGGCGCGGGAGTGCCTGAACCGACCTCGTTGATGAGCTCGGTAACTTTCATATCTGCGATCTTCATAGCGTTCCTCCCCGGATCGGTAAAATCAGAATAAAAGGTTTCAGGAAGAGGCGGGTCATCCCGCCTCTTCCCAGTAAATCAAAAGGGTAAAATCTGCGATATATTGCAGGGTTTCTCTTAAAACAAGCCGGTGATCTTGCCGTTTTCGTCGACGTCGATCTTCTCGGCGGACGGGACCTTGGGCAGGCCCGGCATCGTCATGATGTCGCCGGTCTTGGCGACCAGGAAGCCCGCACCGGCGTTGACCTTGAGGTCGCGGACGGTGATCTTGAAGCCGCGGGGCGCGCCGAGCTTGCTGGCGTCATCGGAGAAGGAGAACTGCGTCTTGGCCATGCAGATGGGCAGCTTGTCAAAGCCGAGCTCGGTGAGCTGCTTAAGCTGCTTCTTGGCGGAAGCGGCGATGACCACGCCGTCGGCATGATAGACCTTGGTGGCGATGGCATTGAGCTTGTCCTCAATGCTGTCGTTGACGTCGTAGACGAACTGGAAGTGGTTGGGCTCGTCGCACAGGCGCACGACTTCCTCGGCCAGCGCAAGGCCGCCTTCGCCGCCCTTGGCCCACACTTCGCTCAGGCGGACGTTGACGCCCAGCTCGCGGCACTTGCTCTCGACGAGGTCGAGCTCGGCCTTGGTGTCGGTCGGGAACGCGTTGATGGCGACGACGCAGGGGAGACCGTAGACGTTCTTCACGTTGTCGACGTGCTGGAGGAGGTTCGGCAGGCCCTTTTCAAGCGCCTCAAGGTTCTCGCTGTTGAGCTCGGCCTTGGGCACGCCGCCGTGATACTTGAGCGCGCGGACGGTCGCAACGATGACGACAGCGTCGGGGTGGAAGCCCGCGGCGCGGCACTTGATGTCGAGGAACTTCTCGGCGCCGAGGTCGGCGGCGAAGCCGGCTTCGGTGACGGTATAGTCGCTCAGGCGCATCGCGGTCTCAGTGGCCTGGATGGAGTTGCAGCCGTGGGCGATGTTTGCGAACGGGCCGCCGTGGATGAACGCGGGAGTGCCTTCGAGCGTCTGGACCATGTTGGGCTTGATGGCATCCTTTAAGAGCGCGGCCATCGCGCCCTCAGCCTTCAGGTCGTGCGCGGTGACGGGCTTGTCGTCGTAGGTGTAGGCGACAACCATCTTGCCGAGGCGCTCCTTGAGGTCGGCGAGGCCGGTCGCAAGGCAGAGAACTGCCATGACTTCGCTCGCGACGGTGATCTCAAAGCCGTCCTCGCGGGGCACGCCGCTGGCCTTGCCGCCAAGGCCGTCGATGATGTGGCGGAGCTGGCGGTCGTTCATATCGACAGCGCGCTTCCACACGATCTTGCGGGGGTCGATGCCGAGCACGTTGCCCTGCTGGATGTGGTTGTCGAGAAGAGCGGCCAGCAGGTTGTTGGCAGCGCCGATGGCGTGGAAGTCACCGGTGAAGTGCAGGTTGATATCCTCCATGGGGACGACCTGAGCGTAGCCGCCGCCGGCAGCGCCGCCCTTGACGCCGAACACGGGGCCGAGAGAGGGCTCGCGCAGGCAGACCATGGTGTTCTTGCCGAGCTTGTTGAGCGCGTCGGCAAGGCCGACGGACGTGGTGGTCTTGCCTTCGCCCGCGGGGGTGGGGCTGATAGCGGTGACGAGGATCAGCTTTGCCTTGCGGGGCAGCTTGCGGATCTCGCTTAAGTCGAGCTTGGCCTTGTAGTTGCCGTAGAGCTCAAGGTGCTTTTCGTCAATGCCGGCCTTGGCGGCGACGTCGACGATTTTTTTCATTTCATGTGCCTGAGCGATCTCAATGTCGGTCATGGGGAATACCTCCTAAAAAATTATGTATTTAAAAGCGGAGAATTGTCTCTTATTGACAAAATCAATTATAGCCGAACGATAGAGAAAGGTAAACTGTTTTGCAAGCCTCTTTTTTCCAAAAACCTTAAAAAATTAAGCGTTGGTTCGCGTGCCTTAAAAAGAAAAAACAGGAGATTTTTGGACGAATTTTCAACGCTTGTGGCAAAGGTCAAAACGAGAAAAGCGAAAGTTGCCAGCGCCCGGCTTTCATTTCACTCTGCCGCGTCACAGCGTGATGCGCATGGGCTCATCCAGCGTGACCTCGCCGCCGATGCTCGCGGCGATGACGTTTCCGCCTTGGCGCTCGACGCTTGCGCGGACCGCGCCCGCGGGCTGCCGGTATTCACACGAAAAACCGCCGTTTTCCATGCGTTCGCTCTGCGCGACGGCGCAGGCGACGCTGCCGCTGCCGCAGCTGCCCTCCAGACGAGGGAGTCGGTCTCGATGACCTTGACGAGCGGGGTCATGCTGCGCTTTTCCGCATCGAGGAAAATGACGCCGCAGGCGTCAAGCCCTGCAATTCCGGAAAAGATCGACTCCGCCGCGCGGAAGAACCCTTCGCTCGGCTCCACGCCCTCAACGACGAAGTGGGCGATGCCTGTTAAGTCGACGAGCGTGCCCTCGTGACCATTCACCGTGACACGCTTCACGCTGCGCGGACAGGGCATCTCGGCGCGTGCCGTGCCTGCTTTCAGATCGACCTGCGCGGTCACGATATGGTCGCAGCCGCTCACGCGCAGCCTGACCGAGGAAAGGCCGCCCTTTTGCCGGGCAATGTACATGCCGTAGGCGCGTGTTGCATTGCCGCAGAATTCGCCGCCCATCATCTCCATGTGGCCGTCGACGTCGTCCTCGGCGGCGCAGGCGTAGCCGACCTGCTCGGCCTTGAGCGCGGGAATCGCCATGATCTTCTCCGCGATGGCCGCGCGCTGTGCCTTTTCGACCGGATCGAGCACGAAGACCGTAATGTTCCCCGCCGGGTCCGCCCGTAAAATGTTCAGTTCCATAGCAAGTTCCTCCTAAAAAAAGAAGGTGTAAAGCCAAAATAACTTTACACCTTCTTTTACATCCTGTCAATTCGTGTCAAAACACAAATCTTTCAGCATTATTGTCCCCAAATCGGTAGCAATAACCATTTTTGAGACGCATCACATTTGCGGCCGCGCACGCCGCAAATGATCTTAACCTGTCCCGAAGGACGACATGTGCGTCCGCAGGGACACCTTACAAATATTTTCGCGGTGAGCGAAAATATTTGAAGCCCCTATTTCATTTGGGCCGATGGCCCAAATGAAAGGTCTCAAAATTGCGTCGTAGACGCAATTTTGACTTACTCAAAGTCGGGGATATACTCCTTGACGATATCGAGCAGCTCGCCGGAGCGGATCATCGCTTCCACCGCACGGATGTCGGGCCAGATCTCACGGTCGATCTCGTAGAAGGCGACCTTCTCGCGGACGTGCTGGTAGAGAGCCTCGTGCAGCGGGGTCATGCCCTGGCCGTGGGTGTTCAGGCGGCGACGGATGTCGATGGCCTGGCAGGCGGTCATCAGCTCGTCGGCGAGGACGTCCTGCGTGTTCTGCAGGATCATCTTGGCCTTACGGGCAGCGGTGGTGCCCATGGAGACGATGTCTTCCTGGTTGGCGGAGGAGGGGATGGAGTCGACGGAAGCGGGGTGAGCGTAGATCTTGTTCTCGCTGACCATGGAGGCGGCAGCGTACTGAACGATCATGAAACCGGAGTTGACGCCGGCCTTGGTGGTCAGGAACGCGGTCAGGCCGTTGGAGAGCGCGGGGTTGACCATACGCTCGGTGCGGCGCTCGGAAGCGTCGGCCAGCTCGCTCGCGGCGATGCCGAGGAAGTCGAACGGCAGGGCCATGGGCTCGCCATGGAAGTTACCGCCGGAGATAACAGCCTCGTCGTCGAGGAACATCAGCGGGTTATCGGTGACAGCGTTGAGCTCGATCTCGACCTTCTCGCGGACATAGTCGAGAGCGTCACGGCAGGCGCCGTGCAGCTGCGGGATGCAGCGCAGAGCGTAAGCGTCCTGAACGCGATCCTTCTGGCAGTTGTCGAGGATCTCGGAGCCGTCGAGCAGCTTGCGCATGTTCGCGGCGACGAGCATCTGGCCCTTCTGGCCGCGCACCTGATGGATGCGGGGGTCGAAGGCGTTGCGAAGGCCGGTCAGGCCCTCGAAGGACATGGAAGCGATCACGTCGCCGAGCTGGGCGGCGCAGATGGTGTCGTACAGAGCGAGAGCGCCGACGGAGGTCATCGCGCAGGTGCCGTTCGTCATGCCGAGGCCTTCCTTGGAGACCAGGGTGTCGAGCGTCTTGATGCCAGCCTTGGCCATGGCCTCAGCGCCGGGCATCTTCACGCCCTCGTACATGGCCTCGCCCTTGCCGAGCATGGGGAGCGTCATGTGAGCGAGAGGAGCCAGGTCACCGGAGGAGCCGAGGGAGCCCTTCTGCGGGACAACGGGGGTCACGCCCTTGTTGAGCATCTCGAGCAGCATCTCGACGAGGATGGGACGAACGCCGCTCACGCCGCCGCACAGAGCGTTGGCACGCAGCAGCATCATGCCGCGGACGATCTCGTCAGCATACGGCTCGCCGGCGGCGGTGCAGTGGCTGAGGATCAGGTTGGTGGAGAGCTGGTTGCTCATCTCCTTGGGGACGGCGACCTTCTGGAACTCGCCGAAGCCCGTGGTGATGCCGTAAGCGACGCGGCCCTCAGCGGCGATCTTCTCGGCCAGGGCGCGGGACTTCTTCATGGCTTCCAGAGCGGAGGGAGCCAGCTCAACAGTCGCATTGTAGCGAGCGATGGCGACGAAGGATTCGAGCGTCAGGCTGTGGCCATCGACGACGACATGCTTGATCGCGGTAGGATTCATGATCATGGTAGTGTCCTCTCTTTTCTCAAAGTTCCGGTGTGACCCGGTCGGCGTGTCCGGTCGCCCGAACCGCCTCAGGTGCAAGAAACGTGTCGAAGCGTTCCCCTTACTTTCCGCGCATGCCCGTGCGTGGATGGCGCTCCGCCTGTGGAAAAGTCCCACAGGATTGTTCTGAAAACAGTATAGCACATTTTTGTGCAAAATCAATAGTTTTTTGCCGAAAAAAGTTTTCTTTGTTGTGCGTTATCACCACATTTGGATAACACACTATCAGGGTACAGTGATAGAATTAGACAGAATAGATAAAAAAAGCGCCCCGCTTTTGCGGGGCGCCTTTGATTCTTTGTGGAAAGGTCACAGTTGTTCACTTCTTGTGCTTCTTGCTGGACTTCGGTTCGGGCGCGGCATAATCCATGATGCGGATCGCCGGATTCTTCTTTTTGATGAACGCGTAGATCTCGTCGAGGTCTTCGCGCGGGAAGAAGAGAGCCTTTTCCGTGTTGCCATGGCCGATGTGCAGGCGCACCATGTCGGCGTGGCCGCGGTCCTCGCACACGATCGCGTTGATATCCTCCCAAGGGAAGAACTCGTAGTTGGTGGTGAACTGCATATCGTAGAAGATCTCAAGTCCGCGGCTCGTGAGAGCGGCGTCCTTTTTGGTCATCAGCGTCAGCAGATACAGCACTGAGAACGCGAGCGAGACGAAGGCGAGCAGCGGATTTCTGCTGCGGGTCGAAATGCCGAACAGCAGCAGTACGACAACCAAGATCCATCCGCCGACCTGCACCCACTTTTTACGTGGCTTGAGCGACGACTGCGCGGGGTAGATCGGGGGCGGGACGGATTCCCAGGGAAGCGAATGTTTCACAGCGGTGATTCCTTTCTAAGTAAAGCGGGGAAGGGGGCTTACGCGTTGATCTTGGGGGCCTTGCCGGCGGCACGGCGAGCCTCGAGGTTCGCAAGGGCCTTGGCGTGAGCCTCTTCCGGAGCACCGGCGGGCTTGCCAGCCTTGGTCTTGCCGAAGATGTTGGTGTAGGAACCGTCAGCCCAGAAGATGTTGCGGCCGAACAGAGCGGTCACATAGGCGTAAACGGGGTTGAGCAGGTTGACGAACGCATACGGGAAGAACACCAGCGGGCTCATGCCGAGAACGCCGGTCTGGTAAGCGCCGCAGCCGGTCCAGGGGAACATAACGGCCCAGAGGGTACCGGCATCTTCCAGAGAACGGGAGAGCATATTGCGGCCGAGACCGAGCTCGTCGTACTTGTCAGCATAGATGGGGGCGGGAACGCCGATGCCGAGGAACTGGTCGCACATGGTGGCGTCGCAGAAGATGGAGGTCAGCAGGGTCGCGAGGATGAGGCTGCCGACGGAGTGGATCCTGTGCTTCAGGCCGCCGAACAGACGCTCGACGCAGCCGCAGCGCTCCAGAGCACCGCCGTAGGCGAGCGCGAGGAGGATGAGGTTGATGGTCCACATGGTGCCGTTCATACCGCCGGCCTTGCCGAGGATGGAGTCAGCGACTTCGTTGCCGGTCTCAACGACGATACCGTTGTGCAGCATGTTGAAGATGTCGCCCAGGGCGCGGGAGCCGTAGATGGAGGTGGGCTGGAAGATCATCATGAAGATGGTCGCGGTGGCAACGGAGATGGCGATACCGACGAGGCCGGGCACGCGCAGGATGCACATCACGATAACCACGATGATGGGGATGAGCAGAACGGGGGAGATCTTGAAGGCCTCGCGGAACGCGTCCTGAATGGACTGGGCGACGGTCGGATCATAGGCGCTGGCGTCGATGTTCAGGCCCATGATGGTGTAGAGGATGAGGGCGATGACCAAGGTCGGGCCGGTGGAGGAGACCATCGCGGTGACGTGGTCGAAAAGACCGGTCTCGGCAACAGCAGCAGCGAGGTTGGTGGTATCGGACAGGGGGGAGAACTTATCGCCGACATACGCGCCGGAGATGATCATACCGGCGGTGAGGGCGGGATTGATGCCAAGGCCCGCGCCAATGCCGAGGAACGCAAGACCGATGGTGGCGGTGGTGGTCCAGGAGGAGCCGCACGCCATACCGACGATCGCGCAGAGGATGCAGCCGATGGGCAGGAACAGCTTCGGGGTCAGCAGATCCAGACCGTAAACGATCAGGGAGGGGATCGCACCGGAGGCCATGAAGCTCGAGACCAGGAAACCGACGGTGCAGAGGATCAGGACCGCTTCCATGGAAGCGCTCAGGCGCTCGATCATACCGGCGAGCATATCCTTGAAGTCGTGACCGCAGAAGTGACCGACGATGCACGCGACGACGATGGACATGACCAGGGGCATATGGGCGTCATGGTAACCGGATTCGGAATGACCGAGGAAGCAGTAAAGCATGAACCCGATCATTGCCACAATGGGAATTAACGCCAGCAGAAAACTGGGCTCCCGTGCGACTTTCTTTTCATTTGCCATTTTGATAAATACCTCTCTCTTCATAAAAATACTTGCCCGTCAGGAAGCGGGAAGCCGCTCCTCCCCATGACGAACACGCTGCACACCGCACGCGGGGACGTGCGTTTTCTGTGGAGGGGTCCCACAGAAAAACAGACACAGAACTTAGGCAACAGCACCGTCGGGCAACGGTTTCTTGCACGCTGTTTCCCATGCCCTAATCTATTTGTGAACTAATTGTAACATACCTGTTCAGCAAAAGCAATAAAATTCGCGTAGATTCCAAAAAATATTTTAGTCAATTCTTCTATATCGGGATGACATGATGTTATGTTGATATGCTTTTACGGCATTGCAATAAAGCAAAACGGACAAAAAGGAGCAGGCGCTTAGCGCCTGCTCTGATCAAAATGACGAATGGCTTACTTTTCTTCTTTGGCCCGCTCGAGCAGCAGCTTATAGCCGTCCGCCCCGTAGCAAAGGCACTTATTGACGCGCGTGATGGTCGTGGACGAAACACCGATCTTCTGCGAGATCTGCGTGAAGGTCTTGCCATCGGCGAGAAGCGACGCCACCTCGAAGCGCTGGGACATCGCCTCGATCTCGCTGAAGGTGCAGAGATCGTCGAAGAAGCGGTAGCATTCTTCCTCCGTTTTCAAAGATAAGATCGCCTTGAACAGGTGATCGGTCTCTTCGCTTTTCATTTTGCTCTGGTACATCCAACGTTCCTCCTCAACGATCCGATCGGATCGACTCCTGCCCGCGCGGTGTGGCCGCGGCGGACGCCGAATGACGGCTGCCCGGAAGCTGCTTGCGGGCGAACCTCGATTTTCGGAGCTTGCCCGTTGATATTGTCTCTATGGTAACAAAAAGCGGCAGTTCCGTCAAGCGCAATTCGTGCTTTTTGGCGGATATCTTCATTTTTCGTGAACACTGTCCGCGACGGAAAGAAAAAATTTTGCACCGCAGGCGGCGAAAGCTATGGCAATTCCGCGCGGAAAATGCTATACTGTCTCGAAAGTGGAAAAAACGGCCGCGGACGCTTGACAATCCCTGCGCCGTACCGTAAAATATCTGTCAACCACTCCGATACGCTGCTGTGCCACCACGGTGCAGTAAGCTGTCCATACATTCTATTAGGAAAGGACACACACTATCATGGCAACGATCAAAGCTCACACCTTATCCGGCTTTATGGAGCTGCTTCCCGCGCCGCAGACGCAGATGGAACGCCTTCTGGAGGTGCTGCGCTCGTCCTACGGCGTGTATGGCTTTACCCCGCTCGACACCCCCATCATCGAAGCGAGCGACGTGCTGCTCGCCAAGGGCGGCGGCGAGACTGAAAAGCAGATCTACCGTTTCTCCAAGGGCGACAGCGACCTGTCCCTTCGCTTCGACCTGACGGTGCCTCTGGCGAAATACGTTGCCCTGCATTATGCCGACCTCGCTTTCCCGTTCCGCCGCTTCCAGATCGGAAAGGTCTATCGCGGCGAGCGCGCGCAGCGCGGCCGCTTCCGCGAGTTCTATCAGGCAGATATCGACATCATCGGCGATGGCGAGCTTGACATCACGAACGACGCTGAGATCCCCGCCATCATCTATACGGTCTTCTCCCGTCTGGGCCTGTCCCGCTTCCAGATCCGCATCAACAACCGCCGCATCTTAAACGGCTTCTACGCGATGCTGGGCCTTTCCGACAAGTCCGGCGATATCATGCGCACCGTCGACAAGATCGAAAAGATCGGCCCTGACCTCGTGCGCGCGATCTTGGTCGACGATTACGCCATCGAGGGCGAAAAGGCGGACGAGATCCTTGCCTTCATCGGCATCAAGGGCACGAACGAAGAGGTGCTCGCTTCTCTTGAAAAGTACCGCGGCCGCAACGAGATGTTCGACCAGGGCCTCGACGAGCTGACGACCGTCGCCAAGTACCTCGGCGCGTTCGGCGTGCCGCAGGAGAACTTCGCGGTCGACCTGACCATCGCGCGCGGCCTCGACTACTACACCGGCACGGTGTACGAGACGACGCTGCTCGACCACCCCGAGATCGGCTCGGTCTGCTCCGGCGGCCGCTACGATAACCTTGCGGAGTACTATACTGACCGCAAGCTCCCCGGCGTCGGCATTTCGATCGGCGTGACGCGCCTGTTCTATGTCCTCGGCGAGCAGGGCCTTCTGAATAGCGACATCTGCACCGCGCCGGCGGACGTGCTCATCCTGCCGATGACCGAGGACCTGAGCGAGGCCATCTCGCTCGCGACCGACCTTCGCGCCGCGGGCGTCAGCACGCAGATCTATACGGAAAAGAAGAAGTTTAAGGCCAAGATGAACTACGCCGACAAGCTCAAGGTGCCCTACGTCTACTTCCTCGGCGAAGACGAGATCAACGCGGGCGTCGTGTCCTGCAAGGACATGCGCACCGGCGAGCAGGTCAAGCTTCCCCGCGCGGAAGCGGTGGAAAAGGCCAAGGCCTTTGTGGAGTCTGACCGCCAAAAGCCGGTCATTTGTGAAAAGTAAAAAAGTGGCAGCCCGAAAGGGCTGCTTCTTTTTTGCGCTCCCTCGGGGGAGCGGTTGCTTTCCGCGCAGAGCGCGGAGGGAAAATGCGGCGTGCGCGCCGCAGAGTCAAAGGGAATATTCTCTTTCGCGAAAGAGAATATCCCCTTTGGAACCCCAAGAGAAAGGCTTAGATTGGCAGTCTCAGGCTCGAATGACCTTGATGCCTCCGGAATGGAAATGCCTGCGTGCGGCGTTGCCGCGTTGAGAGTTGCTATACGATTTGACTTGCTTCTATTATCCGCAGCCGCTCTGCCCATCTTGTAGAAGTAGAGCCTAATTTCCGTCTACCGGAGCACTCCACAATGCGGCGAGCGTTAGCAATGCCGCATTCGGCAGGCAGTCTGCCGCCAGACTACCGTCGCACGCGCCTCACGATAGTAAGGCGCGGTTGCAACCAGTAACGAATAGCAGAAGATTCATGGCGAAGCCATGTACACCGCACCCGATTGCGCAGCGCGTGCAGCTCTTCGAGCCCTAAACTGCCAATGTGCGGGGTCGAGGGGGAAGGCCCCTCGTCCTTTCTCTTGGGGGTGTAAGGGGGATATTCTCTTTTGCGAAAGAGAATGGCCCCTTTGACTCGCTCCCACACGGTGTGGGGAACAACGATGCAGCGCTGCCGCGCTGCGATAAAAACCCCGCTGCGCGGGGAGGACGCAAAAAAAGGCAGCCTTTCGGCTGCCGATTTTTTTCAGTCCACCGTGCGCATGAAGGACGTCGATCCCTTCTGAAATCTCACATCCAGCTTCACGCGGTCCGCGCGCATATAGCTCGTGGTGTATTCATAGGTATGCCCGTTCTCGGTCGTGGTGCGGCGCTGGTGGAAAAACGCCGCCGAGCCGGGCGCGCAGTGCAGAAGCTGTGCCTCGTGCGGCGAGAGGACGACGGCCTCGTAGGTGTCCGACGCGGAAAACGGGATCACGCCCACATGGTAGAGGAGACTGTAAAAGCTGTGCGTTTCCAGCAGCTCGCGCGTCAGGTTGGGGTAGATGTACTCGGGGTAGTACGACGTCTCCAAGATGAGCGGCTCGCCGTCGACATTTCGCACGCGCGTGAAGCGATAGACCTTCACGCCCGGCTCAAGGCCCATGAGCGTCACGATCTTGGGGCTCGGCGTGATGACCGCGAAGTCGACCAGCGTGGACGACGGCGTTTTGCCCAGCTGGGAAATTTCCGTCGTGAACGAATACTGCACGCCCTTGCGGCGCGTGTTCGGGTCGGTGACGAACGTGCCCTTGCCGCGCTTTCGCACGACGAAGCCCTCTTCTTCGAGCGCGCCGATGGCCTGACGGACCGTGTTGCGGCTGATGTCGTAGGCGCGGCAGAGCTCGGCCTCGCTCGGCAGCAGGTCGCCGACCTTGAGCGCGCCGGAGGTGATGCTGCGCTTGATGATGCCCATGAGCTGGGAGTAGAGGGGAATCTCGCTGTCGAGCGACAGCGGATTTTTGAGGACCGGATTGTGTTCCATGGTGGGAACCTCCCGAGAAATACGTTTTGGAATATTCCCATCATACCACATATCTTTGAGATGTTCCAGCACCTTTTTGGAATATTCCCATCATTTTACGCAAAAAAGCGGAGAAAAAGGCGGCCCGAAGGCCGCCTATTTGAAATTTGACCGCTTCAGTCCAGAATTTCCTGCGCGCCGGTCTTCAGATTCACGCGCACAGAGTGCGTCACGAGCGGGTAGTTTGACTTCTCGTGGTGAACATCATAAACGGCGGTGGTGTAAACATAGCCGTCGCGGATCGTAAGGTCGGCGAGGGCGTAGCTGGTGCTGCCGCTGCTGTCCTCCGTGACGCTGCCGTAAAACCAGTCCGCATCGCCGATGGCCGACCAGGTCTTGCCGCCGTCGGTCGAAAGGAGCAGATTGCCCGTCGTGGGTGGGAACGAGAGCAATTTGACAACGGTATTGCCGCTGATGGCGAAGGGTGCGGAGCCGTCCAGCTCCATGGTTCGCTTGCCGTCGGCGCCGTAAAGCTCCAGCATCGTCGTTCCCGTCGTTGCCCCGCCGATATGCCAACGGAGCGCGACCTGATCATACTCGACCGCCAAGGTCGCAATGGCGGGCTGGTCGGTCACATCGTTGTACGGCAGCTCACGAAGGGTTTCCACGCTGCCGCCCTCGTGCCAGCGGCAGAACTTGCCGTCCGCGGTGTACCAGAGGTAGCCGCCCAGATCGACGTAGCTGTCGGCGGCCTTGATAAGCGAATCGCGGCTGACGGCATTTGTCGTGGTGGCCGAAGATGCGTCGGATGGCTCAGTGCCAGACTGGGCGCTGTTGAACCACGCGAGCATCGCGTCGTAGAGCGTTGCATAGTCGCCGTAATCGCTGACCTTATAGTAGTATGCGTCGTCTCGCTGGTAGAGCATGATGTCCGTGTCCTCAAAGAACACAAGGTGCGAGGAATCGTTGTTGCTGAGCCAGAGCGTGAGCGACCGTGCTCCGTCAGCAGGGGTGAACTTATCATGCAATAGCGCATAGCTGCACTCGTCAAGCCTGACCGTTGGCGTGACGTTCAGCATATCGCGGTCGGTGATCGCCGCATTGTCCCGGTAGAGAAACATCCACGCTGCGCCGCCGTTCGACGCGAGCTGAAGATCGGCCTGAAAATCGGAATCGTCCAGCGCGGGATCAGCCGCCGCGTCGGCGTCCCAGTTCACCGTGAAGCTTCTGACCATCGCCCGGAGTACCTCGGCCTCGCCCTCAACGGCGCGGTCGCGGTTCCAGCCCCACTGATTCTCTTCCGTGCTGCCGTCGAACGTCCAGTGCGTTGTGACCTCGTAGCAGGTGCCGTCCGGCGCATCAAAGAGCGTGACAATTGTGTTGCTCATGCCCTCGTGCGTCACAAAGCGCCAGCCCGCGTCGGTCTTCTCGGCCTTTGCGCCGGTGCTTTCCCATTCCGCCTTCGCTTCGTCAAGGCTCTGCTCGAGCTTCTTTGCGTTGAAGTAGGAGCCGGTGTCGTAGCGGGAGTACCAGAACTCCGTCCCCGGATTGCACGCCCAGGCGGTGATCGGCGCATAGAAGTAGTAGCTGCCGTCGCCCGAAATGAGCCGCGCCTCGCACTGGTTGGCGCGGCCGTAGCCGTCCGCCGCCGTGTCGTTCAGCAGGTCGGGAATGAACATCTTCGGCAGATCAAGCCCCGCGTAGTCGACATAGAAGTCGTGCAGGTAATACTTGAGGTCCACGCCGTAGCTGCATCCGTTGTACCACAGCCCGTCATTGCCGGTATAGGTGCCGATGATCTGATAGCCGGTCTTCTCGCCGCTGGTGTAGTGCAGGACGGTGAGATAGTGCGTCCAGTGTTCGTTGAGATAGCCGTCATCCGTCAGCTCCTGCCCGCCGACAATGTTGATCTGCGCGCCCGCCTCGTTCGTGGGCTTCCTCTCATACTGGAAGTACCACAGCTCCAGCACCGTGCCGTCGGGGGAGAGGTTCGAGCGAATCGCCCAGCTCGAGCCGCGTCACGCGCACGTCGGCGACCGTGTCTTCGATCGAGCGGGACGCATATTCATTGTTTTCCGACACGGAATAGGTCATCGTGCCTTTTTTGAGCTCCGCCACGCGCTCGGCGGCATAGTCGTCCATTGAGGCGTAGATCGTGTCGTCCTGTTTTTCCAGCCGGTAGACCATGCAGAAGCATTCACTGCCGTCTTCCGCATAGTCGGCGGAAAGGCCGAGATAGATTGTGCCGTCTTCCTGCTCAAGAAGATAGGCCTGATACGGCTGAGAGTCCTTTGCCTCTTCGCAGTAGCCGGTCCATGCGGATTTGTTGTGCTGCATAAGGTCGTCGACCGGAGAAGCGTCTCTGGTGTTGCCGAAGAGTGCGTAGAAGGACTGCTTTTCCAGCTTGTATTCCTCCATCGGGCCGTAGATAAGGGCATAGCCCAGATCGTTGAACATTGTGACGTATTTCTCCCCTGCGGGATTCGTCGCGGTGCGGAAGGTGGGGTATGCGCCATCCGTAAAGCCATCCGTAAAGCCGGGCGCTTCATATAAGAGCGTGTCGACCGTATAGCTCTTGTCGGCAAACGGGTCGTCATTTTTCTGTGCGCGCTCGCCCCAGCTGACGGCGCAGCCCGCCGTCAGCGTCAGCGCCAGCACGAGGGCGACAACGCCGAGCCCGCGCTTTTTCTGCGCGCCCAGCACGTTCGTGATGCGGCGCTTCAGACGCTCGACCGTGCCGCCGAAGCACGTCGTCGCGGGCAGCGCCCGCACGCTGGACTGCACGGCGGCGAGCAGTGTCCGGCTGTAGGCCGCACGCTCGGGGAGTTCGAGCCCGTCGGTCGCCGCGCTGTCGCAGGCGAGCTCGATGTCCTCGTCCGCCTGACGCAGCATCAGATACACCACGGGGTTGAACCAGTGCATCGCGTTGGCCGCGAGCAGCACGAGCTTTAAGAGCATGTCGCGCCGCTTCAGGTGGCACAGCTCATGGCGCAGGATGTAGCGCAGCTCCTGCACGTCGTAGCGCTCGTGGGGCAGGAGCAGCCGCGGGCGCAGCAGGCCCGTCACCGCGGGGGTGGAGATGGCCTCGCAGACGATCATCTCCGGTGCGCTCACGCCTAAGTCGCGCGCCGTGTCAGAGAGCATCGCGGCGTAGTCCGCGCGGGCGACGTTTCTCTTCCAGCGGCGCACCGTGCGGCGGAAGAGAGCGTAGGAGACACCCTGATACAGCAGGAACGCCGCCGCGCCCGCGAGATAGCCGTAAAACAAGATCGTCGTCACGGGGATGTAGCGCGTCGTCTTCTGCTCGGGATTCGTCACAGGGCGCTGGATGATCGTGTCGCGCACCGCGGCGGGGGACTGGCCGCTTTTTTCGGCCATGTCGCCAAACAGGTTGTCGGTCGATTGGATGGCTGTCTTATCCGTGCCGACAAAGAGCGTGTAGTCCTTCGGCGGCGCGGCCTGCACCGGCGCGTTTTTCACCGAAAAATCGACCGGCAGCAGCAAAAAGACCGCCAGCGCCAGCCACAGCCAGCAGCGCGTTTTCGCGCGGTAGCGCTCGCGCCAGAGAGGTTTGAGTACCAGCATCGCCAGAATGGCGAGGGAACCTAACAGGGAAGTTTTCAACAGATTCAGCAGAAATGTTTCCATGGTGCGTCCTCCTTTTTCCGTTTACCGGCTCATATCGTCCAAAAACTGCCGCAGCTCGTCGATCTCGCTCTGCTCGAGCGGCTGCTCGGCGTTCAGCGCCGCGACAAAGCTGCCGAGCGACCCGCCGTAGAGCCGCTTTAAAACGCTGCGGCTTTCAAACTCGAGGTATTTGTCCCTTGAGACGAGCGGCGTGTACAAATTGTTCCGCCCCTCGCGGCGGCTCGAGAGGAATCCTTTTTCGCACAGGCGAGTAAGGTAGGTGTTGACGGTGTTGGCGCTCCAGCCGTGGCTCGCGAGCGCGCCGTCGAGATCGCCGCGGCTGACCTCGCCGCCGACGGCCCAGATGGCCTGCATCACGGCAAGCTCCGCATCGGGCAGTCTCTTCTTATCGTCCATGGGTTGACCTCCTTAGATGATCTACTACATTTGTCGTTGATAACTATATACTACATATGTAGTAGTTTGTCAAGCGCCTTTTATGTCCTTTTTTGTTTTGCAGCGAAAATTGCAGAAAACAGGGGAAAGACATGACGGCAAATCGTCATAATGAAAGATGCTGTTCAATTATTTGAATAAGTTCTTGCAAATCTTTCTGAAAATCGCTTGCTTTTGTGCAAAGCGCAAGGTATAATGAAGAAACCGTATGAAATCATTTGGCAATTCAATAAATAAAAATTTGAGAGGAGATCTGTATCATGGCAAAGTTCAAAGTTTACTACACCATCGAGCTCAACGAGGTGGCCACGCACATCTTCGAGTCCAACGACTTTGAAGTGAAGCTGTGCAGCCATAACGACGAGGAGACCTACGTCAAGGAGCTCGCCGAGTTCCAGCCCGACGCCATCATGTGCCGCACCGAGCCCATCACCGCCAAGATGATGGACACCTGCAAGAATCTCAAGGTCATCGGCAAGCAGGGCGCCGGCCTCGATAACATCGACATGGACCACGCCCACGCCGAGGACATCACCGTTGTCTACGCGCCTGCCGGCAATGCCAACGCCGTCGCCGAGCACGCCGTCATGCTGATGCTCATGTGCGCCAAGCGTTTCACCTATGTTGACCGTCAGTTCCGCGGCGGCAACTTCCTCGTCCGTATGGGCATGGAGCACACCTACGAGCTCGGCGGCAAGACCCTCGGTATGATCGGCTGCGGCCGTATCTCCCAGCTCGCCATGCAGAAGTGCAAGTACGGCTTCGGCATGAACGTCATCGGCTACGATCCGTACCTCACGCAGGACAAGATCGGCGATCTGTGCGAGCTGAAGGCCACCGCCAAGGAAGTCTGGGAGCAGGCCGACTTCGTGTCCGTGCATCTGCCCGTCGTTCCCTCCACCGAGCACTCCATCGGCCGTGAGCAGTTCAGCTGGATGAAGCCCACCGCTTCCTTCATCAACTGCGCGCGCGGCGCTCTGATCAAGGAGAACGAGCTTGTCGAGTGCCTGAAGGACGGCACGCTGTTCCAGGCCGGTCTCGACGTTTTCGAGCATGAGCCCATTCAGGAGTCCAGCCGCGAGCTGTTCGACCTCGACAACGTCATCATGACCCCGCACATGGCCGCCACCACCGAGCAGAGCGTTCTGAACTGCTGCACCACCGTTGCCAACGACATCGTCGCCGTCTGCAACGGCCAGGAGCCCAAGGTCAAGGCCCAGAAGCCCAAGTTCTAAGTTATTTCTGTTTCGTAGAAACTACTTATTAAAAGGGACGCCTCGAAAGAGGCGTCCCTTTTTGCGCCCTTGGGCGCGGGGGGACAGCCAGGCAGAGCTGCTGCTTTTTATTTCCACAGCGTGTGGAGACGCGGGAAAGGGGGCCATTGTCTCACGCGAGAGAATGGCCCCCTTATCCCAAGCAGCGCCAGCGGCGCTGCTTTCCCTGCGCCTTTAGGTGCAAAACGATCCCGTGGTGCAAGATATTCTTCATTCTTGTTAAATAGTTAACGAAATGAAAGAAAAAAATCAAAATTGCCTATATTTTTCGCAACTTTGCAGTTGATTTTTCATTTTCCTGTGTGTATAATCAAAATCGAAGAAAATCGGATCTCATTCCGGATTTACAAATGTTAAAGGAGAAGTCAAATGAAAGAATTGTACGTCGTCAACTGCTGCCGTACCGCTGTCGGTTCCTTCGGCGGTTCCCTGAAGAACACCCCTGCCGCTCAGCTCGGCTCCATCGTCGTGAAGGAAGCCCTCAAGCGCGCGAATGTCGCTCCCGAGAATGTCGATGAGCTGATGTTCGGCTGCATCCTGACCGCCGGTCTTGGTCAGAACGTCGCCCGTCAGGTCGGCGTGGGCGCCGGTCTCCCCTATTCCGTCCCCGCCTATACCGTCGGTATGGTCTGCGGCTCCGGTATGAAGTCCGTCATTGAGGCTGGCCGCGCCATCCTCGCCGGCGACGCCGATATCGTCGTCTGCGGCGGCACCGAGAACATGAGCGCCGCTCCTTATGCTGCTCCCGACGCCCGCTGGGGCGCCCGCATGGGCGACAAGAAGTTTGTCGACACCATGATCAAGGACGGCCTGTGGGATGCGTTCAACAACTACCACATGGGCACCACCGCCGAGAACATCTGCGATGTTTGGGGCATCACCCGCGAAGAGCTCGACGCCTTCGGCGCTGCCTCCCAGCAGAAGACCGAGGCCGCGCAGAAGGCCGGCCGTTTCGACGACGAGATCGTCCCCGTCCCCGTGAAGGTCAAGAAGGAGATCGTCGAGTTCAAGAAGGACGAGTTCCCCCGCGCCGGTTCCACCGTCGAGGGTCTTGCCAAGCTGCGCGGCGCGTTCCCCGTCGGCCCTGAGGGCGTTGAGGACGAGATCGTCCACACCTTCGAGCCCACCGGCATCCACGAAGCCGATACCAAGAAGCACGTCCAGCGCGTCACCGCCGGTAACGCCTCCGGCATCAACGACGGCGCTGCCGCCATCGTCCTCGCTTCCGGCGAGGCCGTGAAGAAGTACAACCTCAAGCCCATGGCCAAGCTCGTCAGCTGGGGCCAGGGCGGCGTCGACCCGAAGATCATGGGCGTCGGCCCCGTGCCCGCTTCCCGTCAGGCCATGCAGAAGGCCGGCCTGACCATCGACGATATCGACCTCGTCGAGGCCAACGAAGCCTTCGCGGCCCAGTCCATCGCTGTTGCCCGTGAGCTGGGCTTCGACATGAGCAAGGTCAACGTCAACGGCGGCGCAATCTCCATCGGCCACCCCGTCGGCGCTTCCGGCGCTCGTATCATCGTCACCCTGCTGCACGAAATGCTCAAGCGCGACGACGCCAAGAAGGGTCTTGCCACCCTCTGCATCGGCGGCGGCCAGGGCGTTGCCACCATCTTCGAGAAGTGCTAAAGCACCGCTAACCCCTGAAAATAAAAGGAGACCTCGAAAGAGGTCTCCTTTTTATTTTGTCCTCTGCACGGTGCAGGGAAAAAAGCAGTGCCCCTGCCGAGACGCAAAAAGGAAGCAGCCCTTTCGGGCTGCCCCTCACGCGCCCTCGCGGGCGCAAACGCCGTACAGTGCGCCGCGCTGCGATTTAACCCTCCGCCTGCGCGGCGACGATCGCCTCGTAGATCGTCTGCGGGTCGAGCTTATCGTAGTCCGCGCTCGTCGCCATCGCGGCGGCGTCCACCTGCTCGGCGATGAAGTTCGAGAAATACTCCTCGCGCACCTCATCGGCTGCGGCGGACTTGTCGAGCGGCAGGCGGAGCAGGATGTGATAGCCGAGGCTGGATTCGACGACTTCACTCACCTCGCCCTCGGAAAGCGCGTAGGCGGCGTCTTCAAACTCCTGCACCATCGAGCCGGTCGTGAAGGTGTAGCCCGTGGGATGGCTCTCGCGGCCGGGATCCTCGCTGTACTCGTCGGCGAGCTCGGCAAAGTAGGAGGCGATGTCGTCGCCGGTGTAGGAATTGAGCTTTTCGACGAGCTCCTCAGCGAGCGCTTTCTTTTCGGCCTTCTGCTCGTCGGTGAGGGCTTCGCCGGTCGTCATGTCCTTCGTCGCAAGCAGGATGTGGTCCGCCGTGATGTAGCCCTGCTCGGCGGCGTAGACGGCAAGGTCCTCGTCAGAGGCGTAGAGCGCGCTGCCCTCGGTATTGTAGAGCTCATAGAGATTCTGATACAGGTAGTTCGAGCGCGCGACGCGGTCATAGGTCTCGCGGCGCATGCCGAGCTTGGCGATCTCGGCCTCAAAAGCTTCCTCGCTGCCGTACTGGTCGATATAGGTCTGGTCGCTGTCCGCCATGGCGGATTCCTGCCCCTCGGTGAGCGTCACGCCGTACTTGTTCGCCAGGTTTTCAAGCACCAGATGCTGCTTGACGGACGAATAGACGTTGGACTTGATGTAGTCGGTGATATTCGTGCCGTCGGAAAGGGTGTAGTCCCAGTCGATGGACGAGCCGGTGTAATACTGCATGTAGCTGTCGAGATACGACACGTCGTAGCCGATCCAGTAGGCGACAAGGTCGGCGCTCGCGCCGTTGCCGTCCACGCTTGCGACGATCGCGTCGGGCGCGACGCCGGTCGCTTCGTAGCAGAGACCCTCCTGCATCGTGCCGGAGGTGAAGCCGTTCGAGGGCGAGAGCGAAGTGACGGCGAAGGTAAGCGCTGCGGCAATGGCCGCCGCGCCAAGGAACGAAATCAATCTCTTTTTGATCATAATGTTACCTCTTTTTCGTTTTCTTCCTTATTCACACGCAGGTCTCCGACCAGCGTCAAGGCTGTATCCAATGCGTCCTCGCCCGGCGAAAGACGCAGCAGGAGCTTCGGCTCCGTCCCCGTGGCGGAGAGCGTGAGCCGACGGCGGTTCTTCGGCAGTGAGCAGAGGGCCATCACGGCCTCCACGGGGACTGCCTCGGACGCGGCAAAGGTGAAGGTGATCTCGCTGCCGCGCTGCGAGATATCGCTCACGCCGATCTGCACGGCCTCCGCGCGCAAAAGCGCGACGTCCATGAGCTTGAGAACCGGCTGGGGCGGCTCGCCGTAGCGGTCGATGAGCTCGTCGAGCAGCTCCTGCGACTGCTCGGCGGTGCGCAGCGCCGCGATGCGGCGGTAGATATCCATGCGCTGCTCGCCCGAGGGAATGTAGCTCTCCGGAAGGTTCGCCGAAACCGTGAGGTCGGCGGAGCATTCGGTGCGCTGCGGCGCTTTTTCACCGCGCTGCTCGAGCACGGCCTCTTCCAAGAGCTGCAAGTACATATCGTAGCCGACGCTCATCATGTAGCCCGACTGCTCAGGGCCGAGCAAATTGCCCGCGCCGCGAATTTCAAGGTCGCGCATCGCGATGCGGAAGCCCGAGCCAAACTCCGCGTACTCGCGGATGGCGGTGAGCCGCTTGGCGGCGACCTCGGTGAGAATTTTGCCCGCGCGGTAGGTCATGTAGGCATAGGCCCGGCGCGCGCTGCGGCCGATGCGCCCGCGGATCTGGTGCAGCTGGGCAAGGCCGAGGCGGTCGGCGTCCTCGATGATGAGGGTGTTGACATTCGGAATGTCGATGCCCGTCTCGATGATCGTCGTGCAGACGAGCACCTGAATTTCTCCGTCCGAGAGCTGCTGCATCACGGACGACAGGCCCTTTTCGTCCATTTTGCCGTGGGCGACGCCGATCGAGACCTCTTCGCCGAGGAGCTTTCTGAGTGTCGCTGCGCAGCGGTCGATGGTCTCCACGCGGTTGTGCATGTAGTAGACCTGCCCGCCGCGCGCAAGCTCGCGCCGGATGGCGTCGGCGATGACGCCCCAGTTATGCTCGAGCACATATGTCTGCACCGGCTGGCGGTCGACGGGCGGGACCTCGATGGTCGACATGTCGCGAATGCCCGAAAGCGCCATGTTGAGCGTTCTGGGGATGGGCGTTGCCGAGAGCGTCAGCGTGTCGACCTGACGGGAGAGCTCCTTGAGCTTTTCCTTGTGCGTTACGCCGAAGCGCTGCTCCTCGTCGATGATGAGAAGGCCAAGGTCCTTGAAGTGCAAACTCTTTTGCAGCAGCGAGTGCGTGCCAATGAGTAAGTCGATCTTTCCTGCGGCGGCATCCTGCAAAATCTGCTTCTTCTGCGCGGGCGTTTTGAAGCGCGAGAGCACTTCGATGCGCACGGGGAACGAGCGGAAGCGGTTGATCGCCGTTGCGTAGTGCTGCTGGGCGAGCACGGTGGTCGGCACCAAGATCGCCGCCTGCTTGCCGTCGAGCACGCACTTCATCACGGCGCGCAGCGCGACCTCAGTCTTGCCGTAGCCGACGTCGCCGCAGAGCAGGCGATCCATCGGCGTCGAGCGCTCCATGTCGGCTTTGATCTCGGCGATGGCGCGCAGCTGATCGTCGGTCTCTTCATAGTCGAAGGCCTCTTCAAATTCCTTCTGCCACGGGGAGTCGGGCGAAAAGGCGAAGCCCGGGCGGCGTTGGCGCTCGGCGTAGAGCGCGATGAGCCCCTTGGCAAGGTCCTTCGCCGCGGCGCGCGCCTTCGTTTTCGCGCGCGACCAGTCCGTGCCGCCGAGCTTTCTGAGCTTCGTGCGCGGCTGGCCGTCCTCGTCCTCGCCATGGCCGCCGATGTATTTCGACACCATGTCGAGCTGCGTCGCGGGGACGTATAAGCTGTCGTTGCCCGCGTAGCAGATCTTGATATAGTCCTTGTCCACGCCGTCGACGCGCATGCGCTCGATGCCCGCAAAGCGGCCGATGCCGTGGTGCACATGCACGACGAGATCGCCGGGGGAGAGGTCTTCATAGGACCGCAGCGCGGCGCGGGCCGACGTCTCTTTCTTCGGCCGCGCCTTTGCGCGCTTGCCGGAGAGGGGAGCGGTCAGCTGGCCCTCGGTCAGGATGACGAGCTTTAATTGTGGATATTCGCTGCCCGCGCTCAGCGCGCCGAGGCCGATGACGGTCTCGTGCGGGGCGGGGAGGCGGTCGTTTTTCAAGTTGAGCTGCGCGCGGATGTTCCGCTCTTCCAAAAGGCGCCGGAAGTTTTTCGCGCGCGTTTCGTTGCCGCAGAGGACGAGCACGCCGCAGCCTGCGCCAAGATACCGCTCCATATCGCCCGCGGCGGTCTCGAGGCTGCCGCCGTACGACGGCAGCGAGCGCGCGTTCATGCTGAGGATGGCCCTCGGCGGCAGCAGATTGCGCGACGTGGGGAGCGAATCGAGCAGCAGCACGGGGAACGCGCCCATGCGATGGCTCAATGCCTCCTGACTGAGCGCGAGCGCGGCAAATTCGCCGCACAAAACGCCCTCTTCGATCAGGGGCTTCACGTCTTCGGAAAGCTCCCAGTGATAGTTCTTGCTGCGCTCCAAAACGCGCATGCCGTCGCTGACGGCGATCAGCGTGTCGGGAGAGAGATAGTCGAGCGCGCAGACCTCGTCGGGGTAGCACGCGGCGAGATACCGGTCCATGCCGCCGAGCGGCAGGTTGTTTGCAAGGCGCTCGATGTCGCCGCGCAGCGTTTTTACGATGGGGCTGTCTTCGGCCTTTTTCGCAATTTTCTGCGCGGCGCGCCCAAGGCGCTCGAGCATTTTTTCGCGCCCGCCGTCCGAGAGGGCGGGCAGCACCTCTGCCGCGGGCAGGACGGTCAGGGATTTGACATTCTGCGTGCGGCGCTGGGTCGTCACGTCGAATTCGCCCATCGCGTCGACCTCGTCGTCGAAGAACTCGACGCGCACGGGCGCGCTCAGCGGCGACCAGACGTCGAGAATGCCGCCGCGCAGCGCGAACTGGCCGACGCCCTCGACCGTTTCCGCGCGCGTGTAGCCGCTTTCGACAAGCTTTTTCGAGAGCGCGTTCAGGTCAAAGCGGTCGCCGAGCGAAATGTCCGTCACCGCGCCGCGCAGCGCGTCGGGCGGGAGCGTTCGCTGCATCAGGCCGTCGACCGTCGCGACCAGGATCGGCGCTTTTCCGGCGGCAAGGCTGCACAGCGAGCCGATGCGCTGCTGCTCCCAGCCGTGGGAGGCGAACACGCGGTCGCGCAGCTGCCATTCGCGCGCGAACAGCAGGCTCACGTCCTCGCCGAGCAGCTCGTGCAGGTCGCCTGCCATGCGGTTTGCCTCGTTTTCATCCGCGCAGACGATCAAAAGCGGGCGCTGTGTCTTGTGCCGCACGGCAGCGGTGAGCTGCGCGCGGTGCACACCCGAAAGACCCGATACGGCGATGGGCGATGTGCCCGCGTCAAGCGAGAGCAGCAGCTCGCGCACCTCGGGAAGAGAAACGAGCGCTTCGTTGAGTTTGTTCATTCCCTGCGCCATGCCGTATCCCTCCTCCCGCAGCGCGCAAAAGGGCAGATCCGCCGCAGCCGCGGCGGGTCATGCCCGTGGTCGTCAGTCATTTTATTATATAGGCTTTTGGCAAAAAGTCTATGTCGATTTTTTAAATTTTGGCGGCAAAAAGCGTTCAGCCGTTGTAGCGGTTCTGCGCGGCGCTCACGCCGTCGGTGATGATGCACTCCGCCGCGCCGAGCGCGCGGTCGAGCACACCGTCGATGACCTTGCGCTCATTGGCCGTGAACGGGCCGATGACCCAGTCGACAATGTCGTGCTCCGGCGCGCCGACGCCGACCTTGACGCGCGGGAAAGCGTCGGTGCCGAGGTGCGCGATGATGTTCTTGAGACCGTTGTGTCCGCCCGCGCTGCCGCTGCCGCGCACGCGGAGCTTGCCGAGCGGGAGCGAAATATCGTCGGAGATGACGATGACGTGGTCGGCGGGGATCTTATAGAACCGCGCCGCCTCGCCCACCGCCTCGCCGGAGAGGTTCATGTAGGTCTGCGGCATCATCAAAAGCACGTTCGCCCCGCCGAATTCGATCACCTCCGTCAGCGCGCGGAAGCGCAGGCGGTTGCAGCGCAGATCGCGCTTGTCGATCAACCGCTCCGCGGCCATGAAGCCGATGTTGTGGCGGGTGTTTTCATACTGCTTGCCGTAGTTGCCCAAACAGACGAGCAGCCATTCCGGCGGGCCGGATTTTTTGAAAATCATGAAAATGTTCCTCACTTTCCCCGTAAGGGGGAGTTTCTTGCGCGCCCCTGGGCGCGCGGGGTTATGCGGCGTGCGCGCCGCAAGATCACACCCCCCATTTTCTTTCCGTGGAAAGAAAACGGGCGGTGTGACCGTCCAAAAGAAAGGCGTTTCCCATTGCAAGCGAGCAGCTCGAAGAGCTGCAATGCTTGCCGATTGCACTGCCCATAGCGCGGCGTTGCCGCGTTAGCATTGCAAGACGATTTGGTTTGCTCCTATTATCCGCTGCCGCTCTGCCTACCTTGTAGAAGTGCGCAGTAATTCCCGTCTACTGCCAGTCTCCACAATGCGGCGAGCGCAGCAATGCCGCATTCCGCACGCAGTCTGCCGCCAGACAAACGTCACACGCGCCTCACGGTAGTAAGGCGCGGTTGCAAGACATAACGACTCGCAGAAGATTCATGGCGAAGCCATGTACACCGCACTTACATTGCGCAGCGCGTGCAGCTCTTCAAGATCGAGACTGCCAATGTGCGGGGTCGAGGGGCAGAGCCCCTCGCGTTCTCTTGGGGGTCAAAGGGGGCCATTCTCTCACGCGAGAAATGGCCCCTTTACTGCTTCTTTGCGCGGCGCAAAGGACTTACGCCCCCACGCAGCGGGTCATACCAGCAAAGTTATTTAACTAATTCCTAAAGGAGTTTTAGTTAAACAGTTTCGCGATAGAAATCTCCTGATATGTGCGCTCGATCGCTTCGGCGAACATCGGCGCAACGGTCAGGTACTTGATGCGGGACTTAGCAAGCTCATCGTCGCCGACGGGGGCGGGAATGGTGTCGAGCAGAGCGAGCTCCTCGATGCTGCTGGCGGCAAGACGCTCGAGCGCGGGGCCGGAGAGAACGCCGTGGGACGCGCAGGCGTAGACCTTCTTCGCGCCGCCGACCTCAACGATGGCCTTGGCCGCGTTGCAGAGGGAGCCGGCGGTGTCGACCATGTCGTCGAAGAGGATGCACTCCTTGCCCTCAACATCGCCGATGACGTTCATGACCTCGCACTGGTTGGCCTTCTGGCGGCGCTTATCGACGATGGCGAGGTTCATGTGCAGCTTCTGGGCGAAGGTGCGGGCGCGGGCGACGGAGCCGACGTCGGGGGAGACGACGACCATGTCCTCGCACGCGGAGCCGAACTTCTTGGCGTAGTAGTCGACGAAGATGGGGTTGCCGAAGAGGTTATCCACGGGAATGTCGAAGAAGCCCTGGATCTGGTTGGCGTGCAGGTCCATCGTCAGCACGCGGTCAACGCCGGCGGCGACGAGCATGTTGGCGACGAGCTTGGCGGAGATGGGGTCACGGCTCTTGGCCTTGCGGTCCTGACGGGCATAGCCGAAGTAGGGCATGACGGCGGTGATGCGGCCGGCGGAAGCGCGGCGGCAGGCGTCGACCATGATGAGAAGCTCCATCAGGCTGTCGTTGACGGGCTTGCAGGTGGACTGAACGAGGAACACGTCGCTGCCGCGCACGGTCTCGTACAGGGAGACGGAGGCCTCGCCGTCTGCGAAGCTCTTGACCTCGCTCTCGCCGAGCTTGGTGCCGATGATCTTGCAGATGTCCGCTGCCAGTTTGGGGTTTGCGTTGCCGGTGAAAATCTTGATGTCCTTACCGTGAGAGATCATGTTGATGTACTCCTCTGTTTATAAAAATTTTTCTGAAGTTACTTTTTCTCGTGCGCCGCGCGCCACTGTTCCGCCCAGCCGGGCTTGTTGACCTGACGCTCGCGCGCGATGGCGAGAGAATCGGCGGGCACCTCGTCGGTGATGGTGGAGCCGGCGGCGATGTAACTGCCGTTTCCGACCGTGACGGGGGCGATGAGGTTTGTGTTGCAGCCGATGAAAGCGTCGTCGCCGATCGTGCAGCGGAACTTTTTAAAGCCGTCGTAGTTCGTCGTCACCGTGCCGCAGCCGAAGTTGATGCGCTCGCCGCAATCGCTGTCGCCAACGTAGGTCAGGTGCGAGATCTTCGTGCCGTTGCCGATGACACTGTTTTTGATCTCGACAAAGTCGCCGACCTTGACATGGTCGCCGATCGTCGAATTCGGGCGGACATAGGCAAAGGGGCCGACGGTCGTGTGCGCGCCGACGGTGCTTTCATTGAGCTGCGAGGCGTTCACCTCGGTCTCGTCGCCGACCGTGCAGTCGCGGATCATGGTGTTCGGGCCGATGGTGCAGTTTTTCCCGATGACCGTCCGGCCGCGCAGGATCGTTCCCGGCAGGATGACCGTGCCGCTGCCGATCTTGACGCGGGGGTCAATGTAGGTATTGTTGGGGTCCATGATGGAAACGCCCGCGGCAAAGTGCTTGTCGGCGATCTTGCGGCGGCACATGTCCTGTGCGGATCTGAGCTCCTCGTCGTCGCCGACGGGCAAAAAGCCCTTCGTGATCTCCGCCCCCTTGGGGAAGGCGGCGAAGGCGCCGTGCTCCTTGAGCACCTTGCAGCACTCCTTCGCGTCCGCGGAGTAGACCGCGCCGCCGGAAAACACGCCCACGGGCAGCACCGCGCCGTTGACGATGAGCACGCTGCCCTTTTCGCCCTTGAGGAGCGTTAAAAGCTCTTCCCCGTGTCTGGCACCGTCGACGTAGACAACATCGGCGTTTTCGGGGACGTAGGGGCGCATCATGTCGTGCGCCCGTTTGTCAGACACAATAAAAAACCGCTCAATGCCCCGCCCCATCAGTTCTTCGACCATCCACGTGAGAATGGGGCAGAACAAAATGGGCCTGAGCATCAGCGGCGCTTTTTCTTTTGTCAGGGTCATATCGTCCGGCATAAAGAGAACTGCCAACTTCTGATCCATCGGAGCTCATCTCCTTTCAATTCTACTCTCTCTTAACGACATTATAGCAAAGATGCCCGAAAAATCCACCGTTTCTCACAAAAAAAACAAAAAATTTTTGATTTGGCGGCTTTACTTTTGCATTTTCAAAATTTCGTTTCAAAAGACTGCATTTTAGGTTGAATTCGCAATATTTTTGCGGTACAATGATAAAACTTTCGCGTGGAGGAGGTGCTGTCATGCTGAATATCGTGCTCGTCGAGCCGGAGATCCCGCAAAACTGCGGCAATATCGCGCGCACCTGCGCGGCGACGGGGGCGCATCTGCATCTCATCAAGCCCCTCGGGTTCGACATTTCCGACCGCGCCGTCAAGCGCGCGGGGCTGGACTACTGGTACCTTGTGGATATCAGCGTGTACGAAAATTTAGCCGACCTTTTTGCAAAGCATCCCGAGGCGGAACGCGACTGCTGGCTCGCCACGACCAAGGCTCCGCAGGACTACTGCCAGGCGGAATTCAAGGACGGCTGCTGGCTCTTTTTCGGAAAGGAGACCGCGGGCCTGCCGGAGCCTTTCCGCGTGGCGCACTATGAGCGCTGCATCCGCCTTCCGATGCGGAAGGAGGCGCGCAGCCTGAATCTATCAAACTCCGTGGCGATCCTGACGTATGAAGCGCTGCGGCAGACGGGCTTTCCCGGTCTCAAGCACGAGGGGGAAATGCTGGAAAAGGAGTAAATCCCAAATTCGTTTTAACTGCGTAACCAAATCGTATGTGTATGAGGAGGAAACAACATGAATTATAACAAGAAGACTGTTCTCGATGTGGACGTGAGCGGCAAGAAGGTGCTGCTGCGCTGCGATTTCAACGTGCCCCAGGACAAGGAGACCGGCGAGATCACCTCGGATAAGCGCATCGTGGCCGCGCTGCCGACCATCCGGTATCTGCTCGACCACGGCGCGGCGGTCATCGCCTGCTCCCACCTCGGCAAGCCCGAGGCAAAGTTTGACAAGTGGGTGAAAAAGCAGACCGAAAAGGGCAAGGACCCCGCGACGCTGACCGAGGAGAAGTGGAAAAAGTCCCTCGACAAGCTGACGCTCGCGCCCGTCGCCAAGCGCCTGTCCGAGCTTTTGGGCAAGGATGTCATCTTCGCGCACGACGTCGTCGGCGAGGACGCCAAGGCCAAGGCCGCGGCGCTCAAGGGCGGCGAGATCATGCTGCTTGAAAACACCCGTTTTGAAGCGGGCGAGACCAAGAACGATCCCGCGCTCGCCAAGGCCCTTGCCTCGATGGCGGAGCTGTACGTCTCCGACGCGTTCGGCACGGTGCACCGCGCCCACGCGTCCACCGCGGGCGTGGCCGCCTATCTTCCCGCCGTGTCGGGCCTGCTCGTTGCCAAGGAGCTTGAGGTCATGGGCAAGGCGCTCGACGATCCCAAGCGCCCGTTCGTCGCCGTGCTCGGCGGCGCAAAGGTCAGCGACAAGATCGCCGTCATCAACAACCTTTTAGACAAGGCCGACACCGTCATCATCGGCGGCGGCATGGCCTACACGTTCGCCAAGGCGCAGGGCGGCGAGATCGGCAAGTCCCTGCTCGAGGAAGACAAGTGCGCCTACGCGCTCGAGATGATCGAAAAGGCCAAGCAGAAGGGCGTCAAGCTCCTGCTGCCGGTCGATACCGTCGCGGCGACGGAGTTCGCCGCCGACGCCGAGCCCCACGTCGTCGACGCGATGCACATTCCCGCCGATATGATGGGCATGGACATCGGCCCCAAGACCGTCGAGCTCTTCTGCGCGGCGACCAAGGGCGCGGGCACGATCGTGTGGAACGGCCCCATGGGCGTTTTTGAGTTCCCAACCTTTGCGACCGGCACTAAGGCCATGGCCAAGGCGCTCGCCGAGAGCGGCGCGGTCACCATCATCGGCGGCGGCGACAGCGCGGCGGCTGCCGAGCAGCTCGGCTTTGCCGACAAGATCACGCACATCTCCACCGGCGGCGGCGCGTCGCTCGAGTTCCTGGAAGGCAAGGAGCTTCCGGGCGTTGCCTGCCTTCTGGACAAGTGAGAAAAATCATCATTGATTTTCAAATATTCGCATAGATCTTAGATTTAGACAGTAACAGGAGAAAAGACCCAACATGAATCGCAGATACCGTAAAACCATCATCGCAGGCAACTGGAAAATGAACAAGACCCCCAGCGAGACCAAGGCCTTTGCCGAACAGTTCAAGGCCATCCTTCCCAAAACCAAATGGTGCGACATCGTCGTGTGTGTGCCCGCGGTCGACCTTTCTGCCGCCGTGCGCGCGTTCAAGGACAGCCGCATCGCCGTCGGCGCGGAGAACGTCTACTTTGAAAAGAGCGGCGCCTACACCGGCGAGATTTCCGCCGACATGCTCGCCGACCTCGGCGTGCGCTATGTCATCGTCGGCCACAGCGAGCGCCGCGCCCTCTTCGGCGAGACCGACGAGATCGTCAACAAGAAGGTCCACGCCGCGCTGGAGGCGGGGCTGAACCCCATCATCTGCGTGGGCGAGAGCCTTGCCCAGCGCGAGATGGGCGTGACGATGGAGCTCATCGCGCTGCAGGTCAAGTCCGCCCTCGCGGGCGTGAGCGCCGAGCAGATGCGCCGCTGCGTCATCGCCTATGAGCCCATCTGGGCCATCGGCACCGGCAAGACCGCCACGGGCGAGCAGGCGGCCGAGGTCTGCACCTATATCCGCTCGCTCATCCGCGCGCAGTACGGCGCGCGCATCGCCCGCAGCGTGACCATTCAGTACGGCGGCTCGATGAAGGGCTCGAACGCCCACGAGCTGCTCTCGCACGAGGACATCGACGGCGGCCTGATCGGCGGCGCTTCGCTCGACCCCAAGGCGCTGATGGAGATCGTCCACGCTGCCAACCAGGAGTAAGGAGGAAAATCGATGAATAAGACTCCCACCACGCTGATCATCATGGACGGCTTCGGCCTGTCCAACGATACCGTCGGCAACGCGGTGCGCGCGGCCAACACCCCCGTGCTCGACGGCCTTTTTGCCGAGTATGCCCACACGACGCTCAAGGCCTCCGGTCTTGACGTGGGTCTGCCCGACGGGCAGATGGGCAACAGCGAGGTCGGTCACACCAACATCGGCGGCGGCCGCGTCGTGTTCCAGGATCTGCCGCGCATCACCCGTTCCATCGAGGACGGCACGTTCTTTGAAAACCCCGCCTACAACGAGGCGATGGACGACTGCCTTGCAAAGGCTCGGCGCTGCATCTTTACGGTCTGCATTCCGACGGCGGCGTGCATTCCACGCTCGACCACCTCTATGCGCTTTTAAAGATGGCGCACATCAAGGGCTTAAAGCGCGTGTATATCCACGCCTTCCTCGACGGGCGCGACACGCCCCCGACCTCCGGCCGCGACTTTGTCGCAAAGACCATGGAAAAGTGCCGTGAGCTCGGCGTCGGCAAGATCGCGACCGTCATGGGCCGCTACTACGCGATGGACCGCGACAAGCGCTGGGACCGCCTCGAGAACGCCTATGACGCGCTCGTTTACGGCGAGGGCGTGCAGGACAGCGACCCCATCCACGCCATCGAGGAGAGCTATAAAAACGGCGTGACGGACGAATTCGTCGAGCCCATCGTCTGCGACAAGGACGGCATGATCTCCGACAACGACTCGGTCATCTTCTTCAACTACCGCCCCGACCGCGCCCGCGAGATCACGCGCGCGTTTGTCGACCCCGCGTTCGACGGCTTCAAGCGCGAGTTCTTCCCGCTCACCTACGTCTGCAACACCGAGTATGACGCGACCATGCCGAACGTGCTCGTCGCCTTCCCGCGCATCAGCGTGAAAAACGGCCTTGGCGAGTACCTGAGCAAGATGGGCATGACCCAGCTGCGCATCGCCGAGACCGAGAAGTACGCGCATGTCACGTTCTTCTTCAACGGCGGCGTCGAGGACCCGTATCCCGGCGAGGACCGCGTACTCGTCGCGTCCCCGAAGGTCGCGACCTACGACCTCCAGCCCGAGATGAGCGCCTACGAGGTCGCGAGCAAGTGCGTCGAGCGCATCGAGTCCGGCAAGTACGACGTCATCATTCTGAACTTTGCCAACTGCGACATGGTCGGCCACACGGGCGTGTTCGACGCCGCCGTCAAGGCCGTCGAAACGGTCGACGAGTGCGTCGGTCAGGTCGTGGAGGCGACGCTCAAGATGGGCGGCATCGCCATGATCACCGCCGACCACGGCAACGCCGAGCAGATGCTCCAGGCGGACGGCAAGAGCCCGATGACCGCGCACACGACGAACGTGGTGCCCTTCATCCTCTGCGGCGCGGGCACCGAGCTGCGCGAGGGCCGCCTCGCCGACATCGCGCCGACGATCCTCGACGTGATGGGCCTTGAGCAGCCCGCGGAAATGGACGGCAAGACGCTGATCGTCCGCTAAAAAATCGAATCTGCCATGTTTAGAAAAAGCTCTGACGGTACACACTACCGTCAGAGCTTTTTTGCTCGCAATTTTCGCACGAGCCGCAAAGCGGCGGAAAGGATGAAACATGGCAGGATCGAACGGCCGCGCAAAGCGGCACTTCTTCGGCGGGACGGGCTTATACATAGCCCTGTTCCTCGGTGTGACGGCGCTGGCCGTCGCGGGCTATTGGACGCTGCTGCCGAAAAATACGACGGACAAGGACGCGGAGAACGTTTCCTCGCAGGTAGAACTCCCCGTGCAGGACGAAACGCCGCAGATGCCGGAGGCGGAGCTGCCGCAGGAGGCGGCAAAGCCGGCAGAACCGGTGGAGGAGCCGCCCGAGGACCTCACCGTGATGGATGAGGCCACGGGCGTGGAGGACACCGTCCCCGCGATGGAGAGCGAGACGGACGCGCAGCCCGTCGCCCCGCGGCTCGTGGTCGCGCCGCTCGTGGGGGAGGAGGTCGCGGCGTTTTCGGTCGACGAGCTTAAGTATAACGAGACGCTTGGCGACTGGCGCACGCACGACGGCATCGACATCGCCGCCGAGGTCGGCACGCAGGTGATCGCCGCGTGCAGCGGCGTTGTGACGGCGGTGCGCGACGACGATATGATGGGCACGCTCGTGACCATCGCGCACGACGACGGGTACGAGACGACGTACGCGAACCTCCGCAGCTCGCCGGGCGTCGGCGAGGGGCAGTATGTCTCCGCGGGCGAGGTCATCGGCGCGGTGGGCAGTAGCTCGATCGCCGAGTTCTCGATGCCGGCGCATCTGCACTTTTCGGTCAGCAAAGATGGGGTACCCTGCGACCCGGCAGAATTTCTAAATTAAAAATAGAGGCCGCTCAGTCATGGCTGAGCGGCCTCTATTTTTAGGGAGATCACAGCCCGCTGCGCGCATAAATCGCCCGCCAACGGCGGGCGATTTCCACACTTGCGGGCTGAGAGGTGTTTTTTGTCACGCACATGTCGCGACAAAAAACGATTTCAATTTATTTCGCGCCGTGCGCGGCGCGAAAATCTGCGATGCTTTTAATATTTGTGGGCGGCAAAATCTGCGATGCGTTTGGCGTGATTTGAGAGATTTACTCCTTTTTTCGCCTTGGGGACGGGAGGAGAGCTCGTTGAGCAGGGTGAAGCCTAAGATCAGGGCGCCGCCGATGACTTGCATTGCGGTCATGCTCTCGCCGAGCAGGGTGACGGAGACGAGGACGGCGACGAGGGGGTCGATGTAGCTTAAAATCGCGGCCTCCTGTCCGGGCAGCTCCTTGAGCGACGAGAAGTACAGGCAATACGTGATGCCCGTGTGGACAAGGCCGACGATGAGAAGGTTCACCCAGCCGACGGCGTTCAGCGAGCTGAGTGTGATGCCATTTGTCGAGAGCACGTAGGGGATGAGCACGACGATGGCGGACAAAAACTGCAAAAACGTGCGGTGGATGCCCTCGACCTGATGGATGGACTTGTTGAGCAGGATGACGGTCGCGTAAAACACCGCCGCGCCGAGGCCGAAGAGAATGCCCTTGAGGTCATCCGACCCGCGCGTGTCGCCGATGCCGGTGATGAGCACAAGGCCGAGCGTGGACATCACAAAGCAGAGAAATTTCTTTCCCGTGAGCTTTTCATGGAAGAGGATGGGGCAGACGAGCGTGACGATGACGGGCGCGAAGTAATAGCTCAGTGTGGCGACGGAGACGCTCGTATAGCGGTAGGCCTCAAATAAAAGGATCCAGTTGACGCCCATCGCCGCACCGGAGAGAAGCAGCAGCGGCACCTCCTTTTTGATGCGCGCGAAGGGGATCTTCTGCCTGCTGACAAGTAAGTATACGCCGATCAGCAGCGCGGCCAGCACGGCGCGGTACAGCGCCAGCTCGCCGGACGAGACGGAAATATTGCGCACAAAAAGCCCCAGCGTGCCGAAGACGGTCATCGACATAATGAGCATGAGACGGGGGTCGGCCTTTTTCATAAAAATTCCTCGCGATCTGACAGAACATGCAAACGGTAGTTGCCGACTATCATAGCACGCGGACTTCCCGCCGTCAATCGGGAAAGTAAAAAGAGAGGGGCCGCCCAAAAGAAAACCTTTCGGACGGCCCGGAGGAGAGAGATGGGAGCGCTAACGCGTCAATACGCGGAGCAAAACAGCAAATTCGCCAAGCCCGAATATGGACAAAAGCGCCACGCCGCGCAGCTGCGGCTTCTTGACGCGAATCGGTGTGATGTACAGCACACCGAGCAGAAACAGCCCCAGCGCGTAGACGACCGCGCAGTTCAGGGCAAAGTGCAGCGAGAGCAGGTAGAAGAGCGGCGCGAGCACGGCGCTCGCCGTGACCGGCACGCCGAGGTAGTAGGCGCGGTGTTCGCTCATCTGGTTCTGCCGCTCCTCTTCCGTCACGTTGAAATAGGCGAGGCGAATGAGCGCACAGAGCGCAAAAAACGACATCGTGGCCATGAACCAGAAGTTCTTGCAGCCCGTGCTCCAGCCGATGGCGGCGGGCAGCACGCCGAAGCACACGAGGTCGTTGAGCGAGTCGATCTGGATACCGAAGCGCTTTTCCTGTTCGGTGCGGTCCTTTTTCGTGCGGGCGATGCGCCCGTCGAAGGCATCGAGCAGTCCCGCGAGCATCAGGTAGAGCATGGCGGCGAGCGGCGCGTTCTGCGCGGCGGAATAAATGCCGGCAAGCCCCAGCAGCAGCGAGAGATAGGTTGCGATGACAGTGTAGTCGTAAACTCCGATCATAAAAAACCGTCCGATCCTTTTGGATTGCAGCACCATTATACCAGACGGCGGCGGGGAAGTATCGCTAAAATGCTGACAAGGTTATTGGCTGTGGTGTGAACGCTCGATGACGCGCGCAAAGCGCGCTTCGTCGTAGATGACCGGCACGGGGTAGACGGGGTTTGCCTCCTGCGCGGCCCAGGTGGCCATGAGGGGGATGTCCTCTTTGCGGATACAGTCGAAGTGGTCGGGAATGCCCATGCGGGTATTCATCGCGCGGATTTCGGCGATGAACGCCTTGGCGCGCACCTCCTCCGTGTCGCCCTTGAGGCCGACAAGTGCGGCAAGACGGGCAAGGCGCGGATAGGCCGCTTTGCCGTAATCTTCGAGCACGAGGGGAAGTAGCACGGCGTTTGCAAGGCCGTGGGGTACACCGTAGAGCCCGCCGAGCGTGTGCGCGATGGCGTGCACGTTGCCGACGCTTGCGCGCGTGAACGCCGCGCCTGCGTCGAACGAGGCCTGCAGCATCGCCGCGCGGTCGGGGAGCGACGTGCCGTCGCGGTACGCGCGCTCCAAATGCGTGAAGATGGTCACGACGGCGTTTTCCGCGAGCGGGCGCGTCTGCTTCGTGTTGTAAAAGCGGCTCAGGTACGCCTCGACCGCGTGCGTCAGCGCGTCCATGCCGGTTTCCGCCGTGATGTGTGGAGGCAGGCCGACGGTCAGCGCGGGGTCTAAGATCGCGTAGCGTGGAATGAGGCAGAGGTCGGAGATCGCATACTTGTGGTGGTCACTGCCGGTGACAACGGCGGCGATGGTCGTCTCCGACCCCGTGCCCGCCGTCGTGGGCACGGCGATGAGCGGCGGAATGCGGCGGCGGACCTTTAAGAGCCCCGCAAGCTGCGAAAGCGGCTTGTCCGGCCGCGCGAGGCGCGCCGCGGCGGCCTTGGCTGCGTCCATCGGCGAGCCGCCGCCGATGACGAGAAAGCAGTCGCAGCTATCAATCTTGTACTGCGCGGCGATCTTTTCGACCGTCTCGACCGACGGATTCGGCTCGACCGAGGAGAAGATGGAGAGCAGGATGTCCTGCTCGTCAAGTTTTTCCTGCAAGGCGCGGAAGTGCTCGTCCGCACACTGGCGGCGGCTCGCGATGACGAACGGGCGGCGCAGGCCGTTTTCGCGCAGAATGTCTGCGGCGCGAAGAAGGCTCCCCTCGCCTGAAAAGACCTCCGGCGTGCGCCAGGGGAGAAAGCGCGCGCCGACGGCAAAGCAGCACTGGAACGCGCGGCAGAAAAACGTGTTCATGGGACTTCTCCTCTTCCGAAAAATACAGACTCAGTATACCACAGAAAAACGCGCAAAAAAAGGGCTGAGCATTCGCTCAGCCCTTCTATATGCTTTCTGAACGGCTTACTCCTCGTCGTCCTCGGTCTCGATGATGCCGTAGCCGCCGTTGTTGCGGCGATAAACGACGCAGATCGCATCGCCGAAATCGGTGTTGCGGAAGACGAAGAAGCTGTGGCCCAGCAGGTTCATCTGCAAAATGGCTTCCTCCACGCTCATGGGCTTGACGGTGAAGCGCTTGGTGCGCACGATGTCGAACGCGCCCTCCTCGTGGGCCTCGAACTCCTCGGGCAGCTCCGGCAGCACAGCCTCGGCGCGCAGGTTCTTGGCAAGGCGGGTCTTGTTCTTGCGGATCTTGCGCTCGATCTGGGCCGTGGCCTCGTCGATCGCGCCGCGCATGTCGCCGTCCGGGTCCTCACATACCGCGCGGAACAGCGTGCCGTTGGCGCCGCGGAGCATGATCTCGGCGACACAGCGGTTCTTCTTCTCGACGGAGAAGGTGACAGAAGCCTCGGGCTCCTCCTTGAAAAACTTCTCGAGCTTGCCGACCTTTTTCTCGGCATAGGCCTTGACGGAATCGTTCAGGGAGACTTTTTTGCAGGTGTAGGTGAATTTCATAGTGTTGGCTCCTTTCGTTGGTGAGGAAGGAAAGAGAAGTGTTTTGCCCTTCTGTTTCCTTTTCTATATCATAGCACGAATGAACGAAAATTTCAAATGAACGATATATGAATTGAGCATTCTTGTACATATTGACAAAATATAAGGCACACGACGCGAATTGACAAAAGGCGGCAGAATGCGGCAAAAGCTCCCATTGACGTTTTGGCGGACGGGCGGTATCATAAGCATCGGAAGCTTTCCAATATCCCACCCATTTGAGCCGCGGGCCATCTTGGCCGGCGGCTCCTTTTTATTTCACGCAAGAAAAAAGCGCCCTCAACGGGCGCTTCAATAATGTTCTCTTTTTAGTTGCTCACGTCGTAGAACGTCTTCTCTCCCGGCGTTACGTAGCCGAGCTGATCGCGCGCAAGCTCCTGCAAAAACTCAGGGTCGTCGGCCTTTTCGAGCGCCGAGGCGAGCGCGTCGTTCTCCTGCTTGGCAGTGTCAAGATCGCTCTGCAGCGCGGTGAGCTGGCTGCGCGCGTCGTCGATCTGGCTCCGCAGATGAATGAGCTGCACCCCTACCAGTGCGATCAGAATTGCGATGACGAGCATCGTGAGAAAGCTGGTGCGCTTTTTGCCTTTTTTGGCCTGCTCTGCCATGCCGATGAGCCTCCTTTTTCCTTGCGCGGCGCAGCGAATAACGGGCGCGGCGCTCATACGACTTTATTATAAGCCGGTTTCTGGAAAAAAGAAAGTATCTTTTGCAAAGTTTGGCAAGTTTACCATAAACTTTTTGGAGCCACCGCAGCGGCGCCGCCGCTAATCGCGCAAAGGAGAACAGCACCTCCGCCCAGAAGGCCCATAGCGGACGGAAAAGCCGTGCGCAGAGCGTGAAGTAGCTCACCGCGCCAAAAAGCGCCGAGCAAAGCATATAGAGCCGCAGCTCGCCCCCGCCGATGCGCAGCGCGAAGAGAAACGTCAGCAGCGCGAACGCCGCGCAGTAGAGGAGATCGAGCGCGCTCGTAAAGCGCCGCTTCGTCGCCCGCTGCAGCCGCACGGCGCGCAGCAGGTCATAGAGAAGAGAAAGGATGAAGCCGAGCAGGAGCGAGGCGAGAAAGCACCGCGCCTGCTCGGAGAGCGACACGCCCACGGTGCCTCAACCCCCGAACAGGCGCGAGAGCAGGCCGCCGCGGCTTGACGGCGCATCCTCAAAGGCGATGGCGTCGATGCGCCCGTCGACATGCAGCTCGCCGCCGTCGAGGCTCAGCTTGCCGATGTGCAGGCTGTCGCCCGTGACAACGAGCACGCCGAGCGACGTGTTCATCACGATCTCGGTTTCATCGAAGCGGTCGACATCCTCCACGCCGGAGACCGTCAGGCTCTCGCGGCCGGATAATTCGATGCGCTGGGGAGAAGCGGGGGAAGTGTCGTAAGTCATAGTCAGAACCCGTCCTTTCGCTTTGGGCGCAAAGAAAGCGCCCTCCATACGATAACGTATGAAGGGCGCACCCAAAATAGTACGGTTTACTGTGCGTTCACTTCGCGGTAGAGGAGCGAGGCCTCGCTCTTGCCGGCGGTCTCGGATACATCGAGCACCTCGACCGCGAGCACGCGCTCGCCGAAGTGCAGCGCGATCACGTCGCCGACCTTCACGTCGTACGACGCGCGGGCGACCTTGCCGTTGACGGTCACGCGGCCGCCGTCGCAGGCTTCGTTTGCCACGGTGCGGCGCTTGATGAGGCGCGAGACCTTGAGATATTTGTCAAGACGCATGGAATTCGTCTCCTTTTCGGAAAAGTGCGGGATCAAAGGGGCTCCACCAACTCAAACGGCGGCGCATCGCGCCGCCGTTTTGATGATGAAAGAGCTTGACTGGGGAATTACTCCGCGACAGCGTCCTTGAACGCCTTACCAGCCTTGAAGGTCGGGACCTTGGAAGCGGCGATGGTGATGCTCTCCTTGGTCTTGGGGTTGCGGCCGGTGCGCTCAGCGCGGTGCTTGGTCTCGAAAGAGCCGAAGCCGACGAGCTGAACCTTTTCGTCATTCTTCAGGGAGTCGATAATGGTTTCGAGGGCGGCGTTGATCACGACCTCGGACTCCTTCTTGGAAATGCTGGCTTTTTCTGCCACGGCAGCAATGAGTTCAGTCTTGTTCATCGTTTGATCCTCCTGAATAGTGTCCGGAGACGGGGCCTCCGGGGTGTATATGAGCAAAAAGCGTTGCCGCTTTTGGTCATCTGAGTTGTTCTTTGGCGTCGTTCCACAGTGCCATCAGCTCATCGAGCGGGAGAGCGGACATATCCTCGCCGCGCGCATTCACCGTCTCTTCCACCTTGCGGAAGCGCGCGATGAATTTTTCGCAGGTCTTTGAAAGCGCCGCCTCGGGGTCGACGCCGCAGAAGCGGCCGACCTTGACGGCGGCAAACAGCACATCGCCGAGCTCTTCTTCAAAATTCGTGCCGCTTTCGACGGCGGAGCGCAGCTCCTGCGTCTCCTCGTCGAGCTTGTCGAGCGCGCCGGAGACATCGGGGAATTCAAAGCCCGCCTTCGCGGCCTTGCTCTGCAGCTTGTCCGCCCGCCAGAGGGCGGGGAGTGAACGGGCGACGGAATCCATCGCGTCGGCCGTGGTGCGCTGGCCCTTTTCCTGCCGCTTGAGTTTGTCCCAGTTGACGAGCACCTGCTCGCTGTCGTCCGCCCGCGTGTTCGAAAATACGTGCGGGTGGCGGAAGATGAGCTTTCGCACCACGTGGTCGGTCACATCGTCGGTCGTGAAGCGGCCGGCTTCCTCTTCCATGTGGATGTTGAAGAGCACCTGCATCAGCACATCGCCGAGCTCTTCTTTCATCAGCTCGGGATCGTCGAGGTCGAAGGCCTCGGCGGCCTCATACGCTTCTTCAAGGAAGTTGCGGCGGTTCGACTCGTGCGTCTGCTCGCGGTCCCACGGGCATCCGCCCGGCGCGCGCAGAATGCGCAGGATGTCAACAAGGTCGTCATATGTGTAGACAGCTTTCTCAGGATAATTTATCATATATTCCCTCTCATTGCAAGGTGTTTTGCGCAATTTCCCTGATTTTTCAGGGGTTTTCAGCGCACGTGCAGGATCCGGGCGAGCTTTTCGCCCTTGGGCAGCAGCGCGAGGTCGTCGCGCGTGACGATCCGCAGTGCGAGGACAAGCGCGACGTACACGATGACCGCCAGCACGACCGCAAGGCCGACGTTCACGATCTGCGTCGTGGTCGCGCCGCCAAGCGCGATATGGGCGGCGAAGAAGCGATAGGAGAATCTGGCGCACACGGCCATCACGAGCGATGCGATCAGCGGCTTGGCAAAGACCTTGAAGTAATTCGGCTTATCCTCCATCGTGCGGTAGACGAAAAAGAGGTTGAGCGACGATACGATCACAAAGCACACGAGCGTGCCGAAGGGAGCGGCGTGGATGTTGATGGACGGCACGGCGGTGAGGTTGTAGTTGAAGATGATCTTGACCACGCCACCGATGAGCATCGTGAAAACGGGCACATGCACGCGGCCGTAGGACTGCAGGATGGAGTTTGAAATGAGCATCAGGCAGACGAACATGCTCGCGATGCCGAGCACGGCTAAAAGCGAGCCGCCGAGCTCGCTGTCATAGCGCGGGTAGCAGAGCTTCATAATGGGCTCAGCCAGCGCCCAGAGGCCAAGACCCATCGGGAAGGCCATGAGACCCGTGACGCGCAGCGACGAGTTGATGACGCGCGAGGTGTGCACGCGGTCGTTGCGCGCAAGGGAGGCCGACACCGTCGGGATGACGGAGATCGTCAGCGCCGTCATCATCGACGACGGCAGATTGTAGAGGTTCATGCCCGAGGAATACGTGCCGTAGAGGTGGCGCGTCTCCTTGAGGGTGTAGCCCAGCGCGTTTTGGAGCTGACCCTGCACAAGCGACGTGTCGATCAGCGTGATGATCGACACCATCGAGGCCGACAGCGTGATGGGGATGGCGATGGAGAGCAGGCGCTTTAAGATCGCGCCGGAGGCATCCGGCGTGTCTGTGCCCGGGGTGCGCGGGCGGTGGCGCAAGTAGTCGATGAGCATGTAGACGAGCGCGAGCACCGAGCCGACCGTCACGCCGACGATGGCCGCGGCCGCGGCGATGTAATCCTCGTACCCAAGGCTCACGACGTACATCGAAAGGCCAAGGCCGATGAAGAGCTTGCTGACCGCCTCGATGATCTGCGAGACGGCGGTCGGCGTCATGCGAAAGCTCCCCTGCGCAAAGCCGCGGAACGCGGCAAGGCAGCCGACGCACACAACGCCCGGGGCGAGCGCCTTGATGCCGTAGGCGGCGTTCGGGTTATTGAGAAGCGCCGCGCACTTCTCGTTGCCGAACCACATGATGACAAACGAGAGGACACCGAGCGTTAAAAACGCGGCGAACGACACCTTGAGCACGCGCCGCGCCTGACGCTCGCGCCCGAGCGTCTTCGCCTCCGAGATCATCTTCGAGAGCGCCACGGGAAGACCCGCGGTCGAGATGGTCAGAAGCACGGCATAGATGTTGTAGGCGTTGTTGAAGTCGGCGTTGCCCGTCTCGCCCAGGATGTTCGCGAGCGGAATTTTGAAGAGCGCGCCGATGATCTTCACGATGACGACGCCGGCGGCCAACACCGCCGCGCCGCCGAAAAAGGACTGTTTCTTTTCCGTAGCCATTAAAATTTCGACCTTTTCCTTCTTAGCAGAAATAAACTGTGTTACAGCCGCTCAAGGCAGCCGAGGATAAGAGAGGAGAAATGCGGGGCGGACTGCTCTGCCATTTCGTTGACCTCCTCGCCCGAGAGCGGCTGGGGGAGAACGCCCGCGGCCATGTTGGCGCAGAGTGTCACGCCGAGAATTTCATACCCGCAGTGCGCGGCGGCGATGGCCTCCGGCACGGTGGACATGCCCACGGCGTCCGCGCCGAGCACGCGCGCGGCGCGCACCTCAGCGGGGGTTTCAAACTGCGGGCCGGGGAAGTACATGTAGACGCCCTCGCGCAGCGTGAGGTCCTGCTCCCTGGCGACTTCCTTGGCAAGCTCGCGCAGGCGGGAGAGTAGACATTGGACATATCGGGGAAGCGCGTGCCGAACTCGTCGATATTCGGCCCCCAGAGCGGGCCAAAGTCGAAAAGCTTGATGTGATCGGAAATGAGCATCAGATCGCCCGCGGAATACTCGGTGTTCACCGCGCCCGCGGCGTTCGTCACGATCATCGTCTTCGCGCCAAGCAAGCGGATGACGCGGCAGGCGTAGGCGGCGTCCTCCATCGTGTAGCCCTCGTAGCAGTGCATGCGGCCCTGCATGACCGCCACGCGCTTGCCGCGCAGCTCGCCGAAAACGAAGCGGCCCTCGTGTCCCGGCGCGGTGGACGCGCGGAAGTGCGGGATGTCCGCATAGCTCACGCAGGTGCGCGCCTCGACGCGGTCGCCGAGAAAGCCCAGGCCGCTGCCGAGCACCAGCAGTACCTCGGGACGGAAATCGCCGAGGTGAGAGGCGATCATATCCGCGCTCTCGCAGTAATCATCATAGGTGAAGTGCGGCTTGACCGCGTCGGCGGTAAAGAAATCACTCTTATTCATCGCTATTCTCCTTGTTCGGCGTAAAAGCGGGCGAAGTCCATCAGGTTCGCGCGGCGCTTTTCGGGCCGGTCGATGTATTCACGCGGGTATTTGGCGTTGAACGCGCGGCGGATCTGCCCGCCGCCGACCATCTTGGTCGAGCCGCCCGCGCCGAGCGAGAGGATGGAGTGCAGCTCTTCCATGATGTAGATGTTGTAAAGTCCTGTGCCGCCGGGCTTCGTCCAGCCAACGTTTTCAAAGCTGCCGGACATGTACTTCTGGCGGTAGAGGTAATAGGGGGCAAAACCATTCTTACGCAGCGTGGGGTCGGCATAGTCCAGCATTTCCGCGACCTCCTCCGCGCCGGGGATGCGGCTTCCTTCAAGCGTGATGCGGCTGCCCTTTTTGAGCGACAGCGTGTGCACCGTGATGTTGTCCGCGCCCATCGAGATGACCTCGTCGAGACTCCTTGCAAAGCCCGCGGGCGTGTCCTCGGGCAGACCTGCGATGAGATCCATGTTGACGTGCGGGAAGCTGGCGGCGCGCACCTGTTCCATCGCGCGGCGGATGTCGTCCGCCGTGTGGCGGCGGCCGATGGCCGCGAGGACGTTGTCCTCCATCGTCTGGGGGTTGATGGAAACGCGCGTGGTGTTGTGCGCGCGCAGCACGCGCAGCTTTTCTTCGTCGATCGTGTCGGGGCGGCCCGCCTCGATCGTCAGCTCGGCGAGATTACCGAAGTCAAAATTCTGCTCAAGCTTTGTGAGGAGGCGATCCATCTGATCGGCCGTCAGCGTGGTCGGCGTGCCGCCGCCCATGTAGAAGGACTTGATGTTCAGCCCCATCTCGCGCACGAGCTGCCCCGCGGCGGTGATCTCGTCGAAAAGCGCCTCCAGATACGGCTCGACGAGCGAGAACGACTTTTCGACGCTCTGCGCCACGAAGCTGCAATACGCGCACCGCGTCGGGCAGAACGGGATGCCGACATAGAGAGAGATATCGTTCGGCTCCAGCTCCGCCGCGGCGCGGATGCCGGCGTCTGCCGCCTCAATGGCGAGGCGGGCGCGCGCGGGCGTGACGCAGTAGAGCTCCTGCAATTCCTTTTCCGCACGTTTTTTGCCGCCCTCGCGGATGAGCGAGAGCGCGACCTTTGCCGGGCCGCACGCCGGTCAGGCTCCCCCACGCGGGGGAGATGCCGAGCAGGTCCTTCGCCGCGCCGAAAAAGCTGATGCCGACGGCGTGGCGGCGCTGTCCTTCTTTTTCATACTCCGTGCCGGAGAGGGGATAGTCGTAGCTGTGGGCGGCGGACTTGCCGTCCACGCCCAGCTCCGTCGTCACCTGCACGCGCTCGTCCTCTTCGGTGAGCGTCACGCGCACCCAGTGCGCGTCGGCCGTTTCATCGACCGTGCCGTAGACGGGCTTTTCGCCGGGGAAGAGCGTGAGTAAGCTCTGCTCCAGCGCGTATTTTTCATCATGCCCAATGAGCTCAAGTTTCATGTGGTTTCTTGTCCTTTATCGCAGCGCATGGCGCAGATACGGGTTCATCGCCTTTTCACGCGCGAGCGTTGTGGAATTCATGTGGCCGGGGTAAACGGTGTAGTCGCCTTCGATCTGGGCGAGACGGCGCAGCGAGGCGAGCATCTGCGCGTCATTGCCGCCGGGGAGGTCGGTGCGGCCCATCGAGCCCGCAAACAGCGTGTCGCCGGGGAACATCGCGTCGCCGACCAGCAGCGTCACGCCGCCGAGCGTGTGGCCCGGCGTGGCGAGCACCTTGATCGTCAGCGAGCCGAGCGGCAGCGTATCGCCCTCGCCATAGTATTTGAGATCGGGGACGAGGTCGGCCATCGGGTAGTGGTAGATGCCGGTGGAGTGGGCGTCCGCCTCGCCGATGTAGACGGGCACGTCCGGCAGCGCCTTTTTGAGCGCAGGCACGGCAAGCGTGTGGTCGCGATGTCCGTGGGTCAGGAGAATGTATTTGAGCGTGACGCCCTCGCTTTTGACGAGCGCGAGCAGTTTTTCCGCCTCGTCGCCCGGGTCGATGAGCGCGGCGGACTTCGTTTCCTCGTCGATGAGCAGGTAGCAATTCGTCTGCAGGGAGCCGACGACAGTGGTGATGACTTTCATGAAGAAATAACCCCTTTCTTTACTGCTTTTTCGGTGCGTCTAAGTCGGCGGAGTCCACGATCAGCGTGAACGGCCCGTCGTTGAGCGATTCGACCTCCATGTAGGCGCCGAATTCGCCGGTTTCGACATGGTAGCCCTTTTCGCGGCAGATGGCTACGAACTTTTCATACATCGGGATGGCGATCTCAGGCCGCGCGGCGCTTAAAAATTCGGGACGGCGGCCCTTGCGGCAGTTGCCGTAGAGCGTGAACTGCGAGACGATAAGAAGCTCGCCGCCGACATCGTCGAGGGAGAGGTTGATCTTGTCGTTCTCGTCGTCAAAAATGCGCAGCGAGCAGAGCTTGTCCGCCATCTTGCGGCATTTTTCTTCCGTGTCGTCGGGCGCAACGCCCAGCAGGATCAAAAAGCCCCTGCCGATCTTGCCCTTGAGCTCTCCGTCGATCGTAACGGAGGCGTGTTTAACCTTAGTCAATACTGCTCGCATGATAGATTCCTTTCTATGCCCCAAAGGGGCGGCGTTTTGGTCCCCACTGCCGTGGGGAGCGCGGGTCAAAGGGGGTATTCTCTTCTCGAAGAGAATACCCCCTTTGTATCCCCCAGAGAAGGACGAGGGGAGTCCCCCTCGACCCCCAACATTGTGAGTTTGTAGCTTGAAGAAGTGCTCAGCCTGCGGAATCGGGTGCCTGCCAAGTGATGAATCTAAACGACTTGGTGTACTTCTATCTTCGCTGCCGCTTTGCCTGCGATTCGTTACCCTTTAGCAATCCCCGTCTACTTCGGATTGGTGCAATCTTGTGTTTGCCTGCCAAGGCGGCATTGCTGACGCTCACCGCGATATCGTATTATCGGTAGACGGCGGTTAGGCTGCACTTGCGCAAGATCAGCAGAGCGGCACCCGCAAGGGGTGTGCCGCATCCGTAAGGCAGCAGAGCTGCCAACGGCTGCGCAACAGCGGGTAGTAGAAGCAGAGGCAAATCGTCTTGCAAAGCTGACGCGGCTCCGCCGCACGCAGGCAGTTGCATTCCGGAGGCATAAAGGTTGTTCGAGCTTGGGGCTGCCAATCAAACGCCTTTCTTTTGGACGGTCACACCGCCCGTTTTCTTTCTCGGGAAAGAAAATGGGGGGTGTGGTCCTGCCGCCCGCAGGCGGCATTTCTCTCCGCGCGATGCGCGGAATTTAGCCCGCTGGGCGATCCACCTTCATCACTCCGCTGATCTGGTGCAGCCGGCGCATGACCGCCGCGAGATGCTGCGCGTCGGAAATAAAAATACTGAGGTGAATGACCGCAAAGCCGTCGGCGGTCGTCGTCGCGTTGATGGACGCCACGCGCGTCTGCGAGGACGAGAGCGCGGCGGAGACGTCGAGCACGAGGTCGAGGCGGTCCTTGGCGTAAATATCGAGCGCGGTCTGATACGATTCCTTGACGTCCGTGCCCCAGCTGACCTTGATCCAGCGGCCGCGCTCCTCGGGCTTTCTGCGCTCGGGCGCGGCGTTGGGACAGTCGCAGCGGTGAACGGACACGCCGTAGCCGCGCGTGATGAAGCCGACGATCTTATCGCCGGGAACGGGGGTGCAGCACTTGGAGAATTTGACCAGGCAGTTCGACAGCCCCTCGACCACGATGCCCTGCTCGCTCTTCGTGCGCTTGGGGACGGCGGGACGCGTCGCGCCGGAGTTGTCCACCGGCACGGTGGCGGCGCGCTCCTCCTTGCGCTGCTTTTCGAGCTTGACGATCTCGTCGTGGATGCGGTTGACGGCCTTCTGCGCGGAAAATCCGCCGTAGCCGATGGCGGCGTACATCTCATCCATCGAGCCGAACGACGTCTTCTTGAGAAGCGCGGCCTCGATGTCCGTGCCGAGCACGTCGCTCATCGGGATGCCGAGGTGCTTGAGCTCTGCTTCAAACGAGATGCGGCCGTTGATGATGTTTTCCTCGCGGCGCTCCTTTTTGAACCACTGGCGAATTTTGCTGCGTGCCTCGCTCGATTTGGCAATCTTGAGCCAGTCGCGGCTGGGGCCGTGCGCGTTCTTCGAGGTCAGAATTTCGACGATGTCGCCGTTTTTGAGCTGATAGTCGAGCGGGGCGATGCGGCCGTTGACCTTTGCGCCCGTCATGCGGTTGCCGATGGCGGAGTGGATGGAGTAGGCGAAGTCGATGGGCGTTGCACCGGCGGGGAGGTTCGTCACGTCGCCGCGCGGGGAGAAGACGAAGACCTCGTCGGCGAACATGTCGACCTTGAGCGTGTGGACGAATTCCTCGGCGTCGGTGTTCTCCTGATTTTCAAGCAAACGGCGCACCCATTCGTAGTTGTGCTCGCCTGCGTTGCCGGAGATGCCCTGCTTATACTTCCAGTGTGCGGCGACGCCGTATTCGGCGATCTCGTGCATCTCCTCGGTGCGGATCTGCACCTCGAAGGGGATACCGTCCGCGCCGATGACCGTGGTGTGGAGCGACTGGTACATGTTCGGCTTGGGCGTGCCGATATAGTCCTTGAAACGGCCCAGAATGGGACGGTAAAGGTCGTGGATGATGCCGAGCACGTTGTAGCAGTCGGCCACGGTGTCGACGATGACGCGGAACGCGAAGAGGTCGAGCACCTCGTCCATCGTCTTATTCTGCGCGTACATCTTGCGGTAGATGCTGTAGGGATGCTTCATGCGGCCGTAGACCTTGAGATACGGGACGTGCTGCTCCTTCAGGCGCTCTTCGATCTGCGCCTGCACGCGCTCCATAAAGGCCTCGTGCTCGGCCTCCTTGGCCGCGAGCGAGCGGGTGATCTCGTCGTAGCCGACGGGATCCAAATACTTGAGGGACAAATCCTCAAGCTCCCACTTGATGCGCTGCATACCGAGGCGGTGGGCGATGGGGGCGTAGATCTCCATCGTTTCAAGCGACTTCTGGCGCTGCTTTTCCGCTGTCTGATACTCCATGGTGCGCATGTTGTGCGTGCGGTCGGCAAGCTTGATGAGAATGACGCGGATGTCCTTGGCCATGGCCATGAGCATCTTGCGCAGGTTCTCCATCTGCTCTTCTTCCTTGCTGGCGTACTGCACGCGCGTCAGCTTGGAGACGCCCTCGACCAGGTCCGCGACCGCGGGGGAGAACTCCTTGGCGATCTCGGCATACGTGGCGGAGGTGTCCTCGATGCAGTCGTGCATGAGGGCGGCCTCAATGGACTCTGAGTCGAGCCGCAGCTCCTCGGCGATGATCTGCGCGACGGCGAGCGGGTGCGTGATAAACGGCGAGCCGTCCTTTCTGAGCTGACCGTTGTGGTGCGTGTCGGCATAGCGGAAGGCCTTGTCGATCTGGGCAAAGTCTGCGCTCGGGTTGTACTGGTGGATCGTCTCGACAAGGTGGTCGTACATGCCGAGCACGAGCGTCGCCTGCTCGCCGGTCTCCACGCAGGTGCCGGGCGCGACGATCTGGAGGGGAGCCGAAGCGGTATTCTCTTTTAATGCTTTATCCTGTGCTGTCATATCCGAATCGTCTCCTTTAATTACGAAAGAAAGCCGTGCAGGGCGGAAAGGTAGGGGCTCTTGTCAAGCTCAACCTTTTTTCCGTCCGCCGTCAGGCGGAGCGTGAGGGTCGTGTCCTTGCGCTCGATCGAAAGAAGTCCGCGCTCGGCAAAGACCTGCAAACACATCGCCGTGCGCAGAAACGTCTCCGCGCCGACCATTTCCGAGCTCAAATGCCGCAGCAGCGGCAGCATGGGCTCGCTGACGCCGTCAGGTCCGACCTCACGCTCTAAAACGCGCCACGCGCGCACGAACTGGTCGCGCGAGGGGAGCGCCCGCGCCGCGTCGCGCGGGGAGAGCGTGCCGCCGCTAATCAGCTCGCGGCAGAGGGAAAGCGCCTCATTCTCGCGCCCGCTGGGGTCGAGCGAGGGGCGCAGGTCGATGAGCTGGAGCTGGATGGAGCGCTGGGAGCGGAACTCGTTCACCTGCAGATAGAACGCCGCGTCCACACGCATGCCCGCGCACACGCCGCACTCGTCGGCGGTGACGGAGAAGAAAATGCCGTCGAAATTCACGCGGCTTTTCTGTAGTTTCAGCTTTAAGTGCCGGTTCTGGCCCACGCCCTGCACGCTCTCGAGCGTTGCGCCGCGCAGGCAGAAGACGGGGCGGTTGTTGCCCGCGCCGTAGGGCTCGAGGAGCGAAAGTGCCTCGACCTCCTCAAGCGTGATGAGCGAGGGGTGCTGCAAGTCGACGTCGACGTCGAGCATCGACACCGGCGGATGCTCGCCCGTGTGGGCGCGCACATACTGGTTCATCCGCGTGCGGAACGCGGGGATGTTGCGCTCTTCGATCGTAAAGCCCGCGGCGAGCTCGTGTCCGCCGAAGCTCACAAGAAGGTCGGAGCACGCTTCGAGCGCATTGAAGAGGTTAAAGCCGCCGTAGCTGCGGCACGAGCCCTTACCCGACCCGCCGGAGAGGTGGATCATAAAGCTCGGGCAGGAGAATTTTTCGGAAAGTCTCGACGCCACGATGCCCACGACGCCTTGATGCCAGTCCTCGCTGGACAACACGAGCGCACTGCGCTCGCTCTCGGGAAGGTCCTCCATCTGCTCGATGGCGCGGCGGAAAATGTCCTGCTCCACGCTCTGGCGCTCGCGGTTGAGCTCGCACAGCTCGCGCGCGAGCTTTTCCGCGCGGACGGGATCGTCGGTGAGCAACAATTCCGCGGCCAGCTCGGCGCGGCCCATGCGGCCCGCGGCGTTGATGCGCGGGGCGAGCACAAAGCCGATCTGGATCGACGAGATGGGGCGCGACGTGAGCCCCGCCTCGCGCAGCAGCGCGTGCAGCCCCGTAAAGTCGCTGCGGTCGATGCTCTCAAGCCCGCACTGCACGATGGTGCGGTTCTCGCCCTCCATGCGCATGACGTCGGCGATCGTGCCGATGGCGGCAAGCGTGCAGTAGCGCGCAAACAGCGCATCCTCGCGCCCCTCGCCAAGGGCCAAAACGAGCTTGAGCGCGACGCCCACACCCGCCAAGTGCTTGAAGGGATACGGACAGTCGGGCCGGTGGGGGTCGACGACGGCCACGGCGGCGGGGAGCTGCTCCTTGCACTCGTGGTGGTCGGTGATGACAAGATCGACGCCGAGCGTCGCGGCGTAGGCCGTCTCATCCACGCCCGTGATGCCGCAGTCGACCGTGACGATCAGCGTCACGCCGGACTCGGAAAGTGCGCGGATGGCGTCACAGCCGAGGCCGTAGCCCTCCTCGATGCGGCGGGGAATGTGCATCGTCACATCCGCCCCGCGCGAGCGGAGATAATCGGTCAGAAGGCAGGTCGAGGTGATACCGTCCACGTCGTAGTCGCCGAAGACCGCCAGCTTTTCGCCGTTTTCAAGCGCCTTCGAGATGCGCGCGACGGCCTTGTCCATGTCCTTCATCAAAAACGGGGAGTGGGCGAGCGTCTTCTCGCGCTCGAGCGCTTCGGCGGCCTGCTCGCTCGTGGTGACGCCGCGTGCGGCCAGCACCGACGAGACAAGATAGGGGTATCCCGCGTCCATCAGCGTCTTGATGGCATCCTCCGGCGCGGCGGGGATCTGCCAGTGCTCGTACTTCATGTTTCGGCTCACCTTCTTTCTTTTGAGAACTTTTGGACATACTATCTCAGGCAATACTGCCTCATCATACTAATACAATCTATTATTTTAACAAAGACCACCGCAAAGGTAAAGAGGAAATTTGACTATCCACGCGACTTTGTGCTACAATACGGCAGAAAGACCACCCAAAAGGGGGAAATTACCAATGAAACAGATCGCAACGCGCCTGACGGCGCTTCTTCTTGCGCTCGTGATGACCACGACGCTCGCGCTTGCCGCCAACAAATCCGGCTATTCCGACGTGCCGGACAAGAACTGGGCGAGCCAAAGCATCGCGCAGTGCAAGCAGTACAATTTATTGCAGGGCATCGGAGGCGGCAAGTTCGGCCTCGGGCAGAAGATGACGCGCGCGGCCTATGCCGCGGCGCTCTGCCGCCTGATGGGATGGAAGACCGTCACGCCCGAAAAGGGCAGCTATACCGACAATCAGAATGCGAAAAAGTGGTATTATAGCGCCATTGAGACCGCGAGCGCGCACGACGTGTTCTCCGGCCACAGCACGACCTGCCGACCGAACGACCCCATCACGCGTGAGGAGATGGCCGCGATGACCGTCCGCGCACTGGGGTACAGCACGCTTTCCGGCACGGTGCAGGATGAGTGCCCGTTCACCGATGTTTCGACGAATCCCGGCTATATCACGCTCGCCTGGCGCATGGGCCTTGTGGTGGGTATGAACTTAACGACGTTCGCGCCGAAAAACGACACGACGCGCGAGCAGGCCGCGGCGGTGCTGCTGCGCGCCTACAACGGCCTCAAGGCCAAAGTCAGCGTGACGAGCGTGAGCGCGGCGCCCTCCGGCGCGGTGCCGGCGGAGAGCCTGACGGGCACGAGCGGTGCGGTGCCGCTGTCCCCGCGCGCGGCGGTGGAGCAGGTCTACGACGCGGCGGTCAAGGCCGGCAAGGGCGGCAGCGTGGTCATCAACGCCGTCCCCGCGGCGCAGAGCGTGAAAAGCGGCAAGGTGGGCGCGCTGCGCGAGCTGACGCAGGACGAGCTGAGCGCGTATTTGAACGACAGCGCCGTGCAGAAATCGCGCTCGAACCGCTTCGACAGCTCGTACCTTCTCTGTAAGGAAAAGGACGGCTCCACGATCGTCGTCTGGTACGAGAGCGAGGCGGACATCGCCGAAAAGACCGAGCTCTGCGCGCTGCTCGGCATCAAGAACGTCTACGTGCTGAAGTGAAACAAAAAATGACAGAGGGATATCTCATGCGAGATATCCCTCTTTTTTGCTGCGTTCAGAAGTTGTCGTTCCAGGAGTCGAAGTGCGGCGGCTCGTTTACCTGCGGCGCGGTGGCGAGCTGGTAGAAGCGGCAGATGGAAAGATTCAGATACGGTGTCAGGTAAACGCCCACACCGGCGGCGAGCACGCTCAGCAGCAGCGAGCCAAACATGATGCCGAGGAAGCTGTCGGGCAGGAGGGCGGCGATGAGCAGCTCGTAGATGAGGAAAATGCCCAGCACCAGCAGCGACCAGCCGATGAAGCTGAGCTGGAGCACAAACAGCTGCCACTTATAGCCATTTGTCTGCCGCTTGCTCAGGTTCAATGCCTCCATCACGCCGAGCTCGGGATTTTCGCACAGGTTCAGCATGGCGAACGAGTAGCGGTAGGCCGCGATGATGCCGGGGATGACGAAAAGCATCGACCACAGGAAGATGAAAACGCCCTCGACGATGGAAAGCAGGATGACCTTCCCGGCAAAGGGGAACGCGTCAAAAAGGCTCTCATACGGCATTTTCTCACGGCGCAGGATGCCGAAGCAGTAGCAGTAATACCCTGCGTTCAGAACGAGCGCGACGAGGCCGACGAGGATGCTCACAAAGCTGAACGAGAGCACTGTGAAGCCGCCGGCAGAGTCGATCATATAGCTTACGCCCGAGTTGATCATATCGAGCACAAGGGTGATGAGAAGATAGAAAAGCGTCATCCGGAAGGGATTGACCTCACCGGTGCGCAGCAGTGAGCGCGATTCTGCCTTGATCGCGCCGATATCGAGCTGCATGGGCATAAAAAAGCTCCTTTCTTGCCGGAACGGGGAAAAACGGACGGCAATGTGCGGAAAATGCACGAAATTCATAAAAATAATAATACATAACTATAGCATCGCGTCCGGGACACGTCAAGAAGCGGAAAAATGGGTGATTCCCTCCGCGGGCCGCCGAAAGGCAAATTGTTTGGCAAAATGCTGTTTTTGCGAGAAAATGACGACGAAATCTGATAAATTATGTAGGAAAATGATGGTCATGAAGAATATTTTCTGGACAAGAGAAAAGAAAGGGGATATAATCTATCCGATTATGGAGCAGTGTTTCCGCTGCTCTGGCAGTATAAAGATGAGGTGAAGACTATGGCACAAGCTTTCTTTGGCGGCGTTCATCCCAATGATATGAAGGCTGCTACCAATGAAAAGGCCATCGAGCAGTTACAAGCCCCTGCTCAGGTGGTGATCCCCATGTCGATGCACTTCGGCGCACCCTGCACCCCGACGGTCTCCAAGGGCGACTATGTCAAGCTTGGACAGAAGATCGGCGAATTCAAAGGTCTCGGCGCTCCCATTCACGCAAGCGTATCCGGTACGGTCGCTGCGGTGGAGCCCCGTCCCTATTCCATGGGCGGCAAGGTCATGTCCGTTGTCATCGACAATGACTTCAAGGACGACTTGAGCGAGGAAGTCCATGCTCCGGCCGACCCCGACGCGCTGAGCGTGGAGGAAATGGTCGAAATGGTCAAGCAGGCCGGTATCGTCGGTATGGGCGGCGCAACGTTCCCCACGCACACGAAGATCTCCAGCGGCATCGGCAAGGTCGACACCGTCATCATCAACGGCGCGGAGTGCGAGCCCTACATCACCGGCGACCATCGCGCGATGCTGGAGCGCCCCGAGGAGATCATCGGCGGCTGCTGCTACCTCGCCAAGATGTTCGGCGTGAGCAAGGTCGTCATCGGCGTGGAGGACAACAAGAAAAACGGCATCGAGTCCCTCAACAAGGTCATCGAGGAGCAGAAGGCTCCCGTCGTGGTCGAGTCGCTGCGCTGCCGCTACCCCCAGGGCGGTGAAAAGCAGCTCTGCCAGGCCATCACCGGCAAGCAGGTGCCCCCCGGCGGTCTGCCCGCCAACATCGGCTGCGCCGTGTTCAACATCAACACCACCATCGCCATCTACCATGCCATCAAGGACGGCATGCCCGTGGTGCGCAAGGTCGTCACCGTGTCCGGCAGCGGCGTTGTGGAGCCGAAGAACCTCGAGTGCCCGATCGGCACGCCCGTTTCGCTCCTGTTCGACGCCTGCGGCGGCCTGAAGGACGAGACGTTCAAGCTCATCGCCGGCGGCCCGATGATGGGTATGGCGCAGGCCTCCGCCGACTTCCCCGTGGCCAAGGGCACGGGCGCGGTGCTGGCGTTCGCCGCGAATGAGAACAAGGTCTCCGAGGACCCGACCTGCATCCGCTGCGGCCGCTGCGTTGAGGCGTGCCCCATGCACCTCGAGCCTCTGTACCTCTATTTATATGTGCAGAAGAACCGCATCGAGGATCTTGAGGCGGCCCACGTCATGGACTGCATCGAGTGCGGCGCGTGCTCTTACATCTGCCCGGGCCGCCTGCACCTGACGCATTCGTTCAAGGTCGGCAAGCAGAAGGTCAAGGAAGCCGCCGCCAAGGCCAAGGCCGCGGCTGAGGCTGCCAAGGCTGCTGAAGAAGCAAAGAAGGAGGCTTAAGAGATGCTGAATGATTATAAGGGTCTGAAGCTCATCGCTTCCTCCAACCCCCATATCCGCAACAATGAAGACACGCGCTCGATCATGCTCGACGTGATCATCGCGCTGTGCCCCGCGCTCATCATGAGCGTCATCCGTTTCGGCTTCCGCGCGCTGATCTCCGTGCTCGTGAGCGTGGTTTCCGCGATGTTTTTCGAGTGGCTCTACCGTAAGCTGATGCACAAGACGCAGACGCTCGGCGACCTGTCCGCCGCCGTCACCGGTGTCCTGCTCGCGTTCGTCTGCCCCGTGACGCTTCCTTACTGGATGCTGATCGTCGGCAACTTCTTCGCGATCTTTGTCGTCAAGCAGCTCTACGGCGGCCTCGGCAAGAACTTCCTGAACCCCGCGCTCGCCGGCCGTGCCGCGCTCGTCGCGTGCTACACCAGCCAGATGACCTCCTGGATCGACCCGGCCTCCGGCAAGGCGCCGCTCTTCGGCGGCGCTGACGTCGTGACCGCGGCGACTCCCGCTCGCCATGATGAAGGGCGGCGAGTTTGCCGAGGTGACGGCACAGTACAGCCTGTCCGACATGTTCATCGGCAACATCGGCGGCTCCATCGGCGAGATCTCCGCGATGATGCTGCTCATCGGCGGACTGTACCTCATCTTCCGCAAGGTCATCTCCTGGCAGATCCCCGTGGCCTATATCGGCACCGTGGCGATCCTCACCTTCCTCTTCCCCCAGGGCAACGACGCGCTGACGTGGATGCTCTACAACGTGCTCGGCGGCGGCCTGTTCCTCGGCGCGTTCTTCATGGCGACCGACTATGTCACCTCTCCCCGTCACGAAGAAGGGCCAGCTGATCTTCGGTATCGGCTGCGGTCTCATCACGGTGTTCATCCGCTACTTCGGCTCCTATCCCGAGGGCGTTTGCTATTCCATCCTTGTGATGAACTGCTGCACCTGGATCATTGACAAGTACACCAAGCCCACCCGCTTCGGCGTAGATAAGAAAGCAGCGAAGGAGGCGGCAAAGAAATGAAGATCGAAGGTAAATTCATTTTCAAGGTAGCCGGTACGCTGACGGCGATCTCTCTGGTCGTCGCGCTGCTGCTGGGCCTGACCAACATGCTGACCGCGGACAAGATCGCGGCCATCAACCGGCAGAAGACCGAAGAGGCGCTCGCCAAGGTCGTCTCTGCGGCCGACTGCGAGTTCCGCCGTCGAGGAGATCCCGCAGGCCATGATCGACGCGGCCAACGAACAGGGCGGCAAGCTGAGCGAGGTCTATGAGGTGCAGTCCGGCGGCGACACCATCGGCTATGCCTTCAAGGTCACCGCGAGCGGCTCTCAGGGCAACATCGTGATGATCGTCGGCGTGGACACCGACCTCACCGTCACGGGCGTTTCCATCGTCAAGGCTTCCGAGACCGCGGGCATCGGCTCCAAGGTCATCGACAATGAAGCGACCTCCGCCGGCACCGGCGCGCTCGATCAGTTCGTCGGCAAGTCCGGCGCGGGCACGCTCGTCGTCAAGCAGAACATCGACGCCGTCACCGGCGCGACGGTCTCCACCAAGGGCGTGACCAAGGGCGTCAACGCCGCTCTGGCTGCCGCCGAGGCCATGAACTGAGAAAGGGGGAACGATCTATGAATTTCAACAAACAGCTCAAAGACGGTCTGATCTACCAAAACCCCGTTCTGGTGCAGGTGCTCGGTATGTGCTCCACCATGGCCATCACCACCAGCGTCTCAAACGGCTTTGGCATGGGCATCTCCGTTCTCATCATCCTGACGCTTTCCAACATCTTTATTTCCCTTCTGCGCAAGATCATCCCCAATGAAGTGCGTATCGCGTGCTACATCGTCGTCATCGCGGGCTTCGTTACGATCGTTGATCTGTGCCTGCAGGCGTTTTTCCCTGACATCGCCGAGAGCCTTGGCGTGTTCATCCCGCTGATCGTCGTCAACTGCATCATCCTCGGCCGCGCCGAGGCCTTTGCCAGCAAGAACTCCGTCGCCGCCTCCGCGGTGGACGGCATCTGCCAGGGCATCGGCTACACGGTGGTGCTGCTGATCCTGAGCGCGTTCCGCGAGCTCTTGGGCGCGGGTACGCTGCTCGGCATCCAGATCATGCCTTCTTCCTATGTTCCCGCCGGTATGCTCACGCTGCCCGTCGGCGGCTTCCTCTGCCTCGGCACGCTGATCGCCATCATGCAGTGGGCGCTCGCCAGAAGCGAGAAGAAGAACGCGGAAAAGAAAGAAACGGAGGGTAAATAAAAATGAGTGTGACTAAGTTACTTGCTATTTCCCTCGGCGCGATCCTGACGAATAACTTCATCTTCTCGCAGTTCTTGGGTATCTGCCCGTTCCTCGGCGTGTCGAAAAAGAGCGACACTGCCATCGGTATGGGCCTTGCCGTTACGTTCGTCATGGGCCTTGCCTCGGCGTTCTGCTACGGCGTGAACATCATCCTCGTCAAGCTCGGGCTTGACTACATGCAGACCGTCGCCTTCATTCTCGTGGTGGCGAGCCTCGTGCAGTTCATCGAGATGTTCCTCAAAAAGTCCATGCCGACGCTCTACACGGCCCTCGGCGTGTACCTGCCGCTGATCACCACCAACTGCGCCGTTCTCGGCGTGGTGCTGCTCAACGTGCAGAACGACTACAACTTCATCGGATCCGTGGTGTACGGCATCACCGGCGGCCTTGGTTTCCTGCTGGCGATCTACCTCTTCTCCACGGTGCGCGAGCGCCTGGAGTTTGCCGACTATCCCAAGGCATTTGAAGGCTTCCCCATCGCGCTCATCACCGCAGGCCTGATCGCCCTTGCATTCATGGGCTTCTCCGGTCTGCAGGTGTGGCCCATGTAAGGAGGGAACGAAATTATGATGAACGTTATTTTTGCTGTTCTCGTGCTGGGCGTGATCGCCGTTGTGTTCGGTCTCGTCCTGTCTGTTGCGGCCAAGGCCTTTGAGGTCAAGGTCGATGAGCGCCTGCCCAAGATCCAGGCCTGCCTCGCCGGCGCAAACTGCGGCGGCTGCGGCTATCCCGGCTGCGCGGGCTGCGCCGAGGCCATTCTTGCCGGTAAGGCTCCCGTCACCGCCTGCGCGCCCGCTGGCGCGGAGGGCGCGGCCAAGATCGCCGAGATCATGGGCATGGAAGCCCCCAGCGGCGAAAAGCTGGTCGCGCACGTGCTGTGCAACGGCGGCGAGGCCGCTGTGAAGAGCTTCGAGTATGTCGGTCTTCACGACTGTGTGGCCGCGACGAAGGTCGCCGGCGGACCGACCGCCTGCTCCTTCGGCTGCCTGGGCTTCGGCACCTGCGTGGCCGCCTGCCAGTTCGACGCCATCCACATCAACGAAAAGGGCGTTGCCGAGGTCGACAAGGAAAAGTGCACCAACTGCGGCGCCTGCCGCGAGGCCTGCCCGCGCAAGCTGATCGTCGAGGTGCCCTACAAGCAGAAGGTCTTCGTCAACTGCGCCAACAAGGACAAGGGCCCCGCCGTCACCAAGGTCTGCGCCAACTCCTGCATCGCCTGCGGTATGTGCGAGCGCACCTGTAAGTTCGACGCCATCCACGTTGTGAACAACGTGGCCGTCATCGACTACGGCAAGTGCAGGAACTGCACCATGTGCGCCAAGGCCTGCCCGCGCAACGCCATCGAGCCCATCCCCACTCCCGAGGAGAAGGAGAAGTTCAAGGCCGCGCAGAAGGCTGCCGCCGAGCGCAAGGCCGCTGCCGCCAAGGCAGCCGCCGAAGCTAAGGCTGCTGAAGCCGCGAAAGCCGAGTAAAACTTAAAAAAAGAGGAACGCGTGAGCGTTCCTCTTTTTTTATTCTTCCAAAAGCGGCGCTGCCGCTTTTGGAGAAGGCTTGCACTGCGCGTGCGTTTCAGCGGAGCGCATCCCTTTCAAATGAGGGACAACGTCACTCATTTGAGACGTTCACAAACTGTTTACACTGCCTCCTATTGACAATGGGAAATGTCGGTGGTACACTGCGTTTAGCACTCGAGGGAAAGGAGTGCTAAAGCTATGAAAGGAGCGCGGCGTATGGACTTGACCGAGCGCAAAAAGCAAATTCTCAAGCGCGTTGTCGAGGATTACATCGCCGCGGCTGAGCCGGTCGGCTCCAAGGCGCTGGCCGAGGAGATGGGCGGTTCGGTGAGCTCCGCGACCATCCGCAACGAGCTTGCGGATCTGGTCGAAATGGGCTACCTTGAGCAGCCGCACACGTCCGCCGGACGCGTGCCGTCGCCGAAAGGTTACCGCTTGTACGTCAACGAGCTGATGGAAAAGCGCGAGGTCTCCGAAGCAGAAGCGGAGGAGATCAACGAGCAGCTCAAAAGTAAGCTCGGCGGCACGGACAGTGTGATCGCGCGGGCGGGGCAGATGGTGTCCTGCATCGTCAATTACCCCGTGTACAGCGTGACGGGCGGACGGCGCGAGGCGAGCGTCAAGCGCTTCGAGCTCATCGCGGTCGATGAAATGAGCTTCATCGTCGTGGTGATGGGCGAGGATAACCGCGTGAAGAGCCAGCTCCAGCGCTCGGACCTCCCGTTCGACAGCCAGCGGCTTGCGGACGTCAAGGAGCTTTTGAACACGCACTTCACCGGCCGGAGCGCCGATGAGATGAGTGCAAGGCTGATGAGCCTTTCCGAGCAGCTTTCGCCCGAGCTGTTTTTAGTGGTGTCCAAAGCGGTCGAATATGCGATCGGTGTGCTCGAGCAGAGCGCGCAGCGCAATGTGGAGACCGCGGGCGCGAGCCAGATCCTCAAGATGCCCGAGTACCGCGATGTCGACAAGGCGCACGATCTCGTGACATTCCTTGTGGATAACAAGGAAGAGCTTCCCGTGCCGGATGACGGCGCGCCGCTCAAGATCCTGATCGGGCCGGAAAACGTGAACGAGGCGCTCAAGGAAACGAGCGTGGTCGTCGCCAGCTACGATATCGGCGACGGGATGCGCGGCCTCGTCGGTGTGGTGGGTCCCACCAGAATGGACTACGCCACCGTGACGGCGCGGCTGAGTTATTTTGCAGACAGCCTGACGCGGATGTTCGGCAAGAACGAGCTTCCGCCCAAGGAAGAAGATAAGGAGTAAGAAATGGGTAAGAAAGACAAGCAGAACGCGGCGGAGAGCACGCCGGAAAAGAACACGGCGCAGCAGCCCACAGCAGACGAGGCGGCCAAGACCGCAGAAACTGCCAAGGCTGACGAGACCGCCGAAAAGAGCGCGGAGCCCGAGACCTTCACCGTCACGCGCGAGCAGATGGAGAAGATGGAAGGCCTTGCCAAGTCGCTTGCCGACGAGCAGGACAAATACCTGCGCCTTGCCGCCGAGTACGACAACTACCGCAAGCGCACCGCGAAGGAAAAGGAAAGCCTTTACGCCGACGCGAAGATCGACACGATCAAGGCGCTGCTGGGCGTTTACGATAACCTAGAGCGCGGCCTTGCCCAGTATGGCGACGAGGAGTCGCCCCACCGCAAGGGCCTTGAAATGGTGTTCAACCAGTTCAAGGAGAGCCTCAAAAAGCTGGGCGTTGAAACGATGGACGCCGCCGGAAAGCCCTTTGACCCTGAAAAGCACAACGCCGTGATGCATGTGGAAGACGAAAACTACGGGGAAAACACCGTGGTCGAGGTGCTGCAGCAGGGCTTCACGCTGGGCGATAAGGTGCTGCGATTTGCCATTGTAAAAGTGGCCAATTAAAAGTTCCTCAAAAATGTGTGGCACACATTTTTGAAAGGGCTTGCAGCCCTGTGCAGCGCACTCGCTGCGCTCGCACGTTTCAGGGCTGAGATGTGTTTTTTCTGACGCGCACGCCCCAGGGCGGCTTCTCTTGCCGCTTTGCGGCAATTCACCTTCTGTCGTCAGAAAAAACGATTTGGATTTGTTTCGCGTCTGCGGACGCGAAATGAACATATAAAGTGGTTAACAAAAAAATTAAGATAGATCTTAGGAGGACAACATTATGTCTAAAGTTATCGGTATTGACCTTGGTACTACCAACTCTTGTGTGGCCGTGATGGAAGGCGGCGAAGCCGTCGTCATCCCCAACGCCGAAGGCAACCGCACCACCCCGTCCGTCGTCGCGTTCAGTAAGACCGGCGAGCGTATGGTCGGCCAGGTCGCAAAGCGTCAGGCCATCACCAACCCCGACCGCACGATCTCTTCGATCAAGCGCGAGATGGGCTCTGATTATAAAGTCGAAGTTGACGGCAAGAAGTACACCCCGCAGGAGATCAGCGCGATGATCCTGCAGAAGCTTAAGAGCGACGCTGAGGCTTACCTCGGCGGCCCCGTGAGCGAAGCCGTCATCACCGTTCCCGCTTACTTCACCGACGCGCAGCGTCAGGCGACCAAGGACGCCGGTAAGATCGCCGGCCTCGAGGTCAAGCGTATCATCAACGAGCCGACGGCTGCGGCCCTCGCCTACGGCGTCGACAAGGAGCAGAGCCAGAAGGTCATGGTCTACGACCTCGGCGGCGGCACGTTCGATGTCTCCATCCTCGACATTGACGACGGCGTCATTGAGGTTCTGGCCACCGCGGGCAACAACCGCCTCGGCGGCGACGACTTCGATGAGTGCATCATGAAGTGGATGGTCAGCGAGTTCAAGCGTACCGACGGCGTCGACCTCAGCGGCGACAAGGTCGCCATGCAGCGCTTGAAGGAAGCTGCCGAGAAGGCCAAGATCGAGCTCTCCGGCGTGACCTCCACCAATATTAACCTCCCGTATATCACGGCCGACGCCACCGGCCCGAAGCACCTCGACCTGACCCTCACGCGCGCTAAGTTCAACGAGCTGACCGCGCACCTGGTCGAAGCCACCGCCGGCCCTGTCCGTCAGGCGCTGAGCGACGCGGGCCTCACCGGCAACGACATTCACAAGGTTCTGATGGTCGGCGGCTCCAGCCGTATCCCCGCCGTGCAGGAAATGGTCAAGAAGCTCACCGGCAAGGAAGGCTTCAAGGGCATCAACCCCGATGAGTGCGTCGCCATGGGCGCGGCTCTTCAGGCGGGCGTGCTGACCGGCGACGTCAAGGGCCTGCTGCTGCTCGATGTCACCCCGCTGAGCCTCGGCATCGAGACGATGGGCGGCGTTTGCACCAAGCTCATCGACCGCAACACCACCATCCCCGTGAAGAAGAGCCAGATCTTCTCCACCGCCGCCGATAACCAGACGAGCGTTGAGGTCAACGTCCTGCAGGGCGAGCGCGAGATGGCCGCTGCCAACAAGAGCCTCGGCCGCTTCCACCTCGACGGCATTGCACCGGCACGCCGCGGCGTGCCTCAGATCGAGGTCACCTTCGATATCGACGCCAACGGCATCGTGAACGTCAGCGCGAAGGACCTCGGCACCGGCACTGAGCAGCACATCACCATCACCTCTTCCTCCAACATGAGCAAGGAGGATATCGAAAAGGCCGTCAAGGACGCCGAGCAGTACGCCGCCGAGGACGCCAAGATCAAGGAGAAGGTCGAAGTCCGCAACCAGGCCGACCAGATGGTCTACCAGAGCGAGAAGACCCTCGGCGAAGTGGGCGACAAGATCCCCGCGGACGAGAAGGCCAAGGTCCAGAGTGGTATCGACAAGCTGAAGGAAGTCCTCAAGGGCGACGATACCGACGCCATCAAGGGCGCGACCGAAGAGCTCACGCAGATGTTCTACCAGATGAGCGAGAAGCTCTATCAGCAGGCGAACCCGCAGGGCGGCGCACAGGCTGGCCCCGACATGGGCGGCCAGAACGGCGGCGCGCAGACCGGCCCGAACGGTCAGCAGTATTATGATGCTGACTACAAGGTCGTGGATGACGACGACAACAATAAGAAGTAATTTGAAACCGATCGACGCAGCGGGGACAGTTTATACTGCCCCCGATTGCGGCGTTTTTAGGAGCGTAGTCTATGGCTGAAAATAAAAGAGACTATTACGAGGTGCTCGGCGTTTCCAAGGGCGCTTCGGAAGAAGAGATCAAAAAAGCATACAAAAAGCTCGCGCGCAAGTATCACCCCGACATGAACCCCGGCGACAAGGAAGCCGAGGAGAAGTTCAAGGAGATCAACGAGGCGAACGAGGTTTTGAGCGACCCAGACAAGAAGGCGCGCTACGACCAGTTCGGCTTTGCGGGCGTTGACCCGAATTACGGCGCAGGCGCCGGTGGCGGCGCTTACGGCGCGGGCGGGTTCGACTTCGGCGACCTCGGCGATATCTTCGGCAGCTTCTTCGGCGGTGGCTTCGGCGGCGCGCGGGCGAACCCCAACGCGCCGCAGCGCGGCGAGAGCCTGCGCACGAGCGTGACCATCAGCTTTGAGGAGGCGGCCTTCGGCTGCGAGAAGGAAGTCAGCATCGACCGCATCGAGCAGTGTCCTGACTGCCGCGGCTCGGGCTGCGCCAAGGGCACGACCGCCGAGGTCTGCCCTGACTGTCGCGGCAGCGGCGTGATCCAGCAGCGCCGCCAGACGCCGCTGGGCTATATGTCCACCTCGGCTCCCTGCCAGCGCTGCGGCGGCAAGGGTAAGATCATTCATCAGCCCTGCCCCAAGTGCGGCGGCAAGGGCATGATCCGCCACCGCAAGACCATCAAGGTCAGCATTCCTGCGGGCATCGACAACGGGCAGACCATTTCCCTGCGCGCGCAGGGCAACGCGGGCAAGAACGGCGGCCCGGCGGGCGATCTTCTGATCGTTGTGGCCGTGCGGCCGCACGAGATCTTCCGCCGCGAGGGCACGAGCGTCCTGTGCGAGGCGCCCATCACCTTCACGCAGGCGGTGCTCGGCGCGGAGCTTGAGATCCCGACGATCGACGGCAAGGTGAAGTACACCATCCCCGAGGGGACGCAGAGCGGCACGACCTTCCGCCTGAAGGGCAAGGGCATTCCCGGCCTCAACGGCCGCGGCCGCGGCGACCAGTACGTCACCGTGTATATCGAGACGCCGCGCAACCTGAACCGCGAGCAGAAGGAAGCGCTCAAGAAGTTCAGCGAGTCGCTCGGCGAGAAGAATTATGAGGAACACAAGAGCTTTTTCGGAAAGTTCAAGCTGTAACGAATAGAAGATGTATTTATCCGATTATCACACCCACTGTTCGCTTTCGTTCGACTCGAAAACGCCGGTGGAAGACATGGTGCGCGCGGGCATCGCGCAGGGTTTGCAGGAAATGTGCCTGACCGACCATGTAGACCTGTTCCGCCCGAGGGAGACGGCGCACTGGGAGCACGATTTTTCGAATCGTGAAGAGACCTTTGCGCGCGCCGACCAGGCGGCGGACGGGAAGATCATCGTCCGCCGCGGCATCGAGCTCGGCGAGGCGATGCGCGACTTTGCCTACGCAGACGAGCTGCTCTCGCGTTTGCCGGAGCTCGACTTTGTCATCGGTTCGCAGCATCAGCTGTCGGAAAAGTACGATTGGAACGACCTCTACTTCATGCCCGAGGCCACGGAGCAGGAGGCGCGCGAGCAGATCGCGGACTATTTAACGCTCGTTCTGGAGACGGCCAAGTGGGGGAAGTTCTCCGTGCTCGGCCACCTGACGCTGCCGCTTCGCTACATGAACGAGAACCACGGTATGCACATGAGCTTCGACGGCTTTGAGGACGAGGTGGCGCAGGTGTTCCGCGCGCTCATTGAAAACGGCTGCGGCATCGAGTGCAACGTGAACCGCGGCAACACGCCGCTGCCGGACGCCAAATGGCTGAGGCTCTATCACGAGCTTGGCGGCGAGATCATCACCATCGGCACCGACGCGCATACGCCGGAATTCGTCGGCATGCGCGCCCGCGAGACGCAGGAATTACTCAAGAGCTGCGGGCTCGACTATGTGTGCACGTTTGAAAAGAAAAAACCGGTTTTTCACAAAATCTGACCGATAAAAGGAGAAAAATTATGAAGATCGCATTGGGCTGTGACCACGGCGGGTACGCCATGAAGGAAGACATCAAAAAGCAGCTGGAGGGGCTGGGCCACGAGGTCAAGGACTGCGGCACCTACTCCACCGAGAGCTGCGACTATCCCATTTTCGGCGAGGCCGCCGCGCGTGCCGTCGCGAGCGGGGAGTGCGAGTACGGCATCGTCGTCTGCACGACGGGCATCGGCATCTCCATCGCGGCGAACAAGGTGAACGGCATCCGCTGCGCGCACTGTGCCGATGCGCTCGAAGCGCAGCTCTGCCGCCAGCACAACAACGCCAACATGATGGCCATCGGCGCGGGCTTCACGGGCCCGAAGCTGGCCGCGGCCATGGTCGAGACGTTCCTCTCCACCGCGTTTGAGGGCGGCCGCCACGCCCGCCGCGTCGCGCTGATGGACGCTATCGAGGGCTAAAGCATACAAAAGCGGAAAATCAACAAAAACCGAAAGGTTTTTGTTGATTTTTTTGCTCTCAAAAGGTAAACTGTTGCACGAGAAAAAGGAGGCGGATGCAGACAATGGCAAGAAGATCGAGCGGAACGAAGGGCTATACCGGTTATCGCGGGCGCAGGCGCGGCAGAGGCGTGCTGGCCGTGGTGCTGGTGGTCATTTTGCTGCTGGCGTGCGGCTTTTTGTTTGCGCAGCGCTATATGGTATACGACGCGGACGGCTCGGTCCGCTTTGAGTTCCCCTGGATAAAGAAGACCCCACAGGACGACACCGCAAATGGCGGCGACAGCGGCGACGATAAGAAGCAGGACGACCTTGAGATCACGGTGCAAAAGCCTGTCATCAAGGATACCTACGCAGTCGAGCTGGGTGCGGACGCGCTCGGCAGCGATTGGCAGGCAGCGCTCGATGGCCTTGATAAGGACGTGAACGCCGTGGCGGTCGAGCTCAAGGACGCGAGCGGCAAGATCCATTACGGCTCTAAGGTGCAGGGCGCGATCGACTGCGGCGCGGTGGCTGGCGGCAGCGCATCGGATACGGCCATTCAGGGCCTTGTCGACTCGGACTACTATACGATCGGCCGCATCAGCACGCTGCACGACAGCCTGTACGCCTACGAGCACATGACGGACGCCGCCGTGTGCCAGCTGACGGGCTTTGTCTGGTACGATACGAACAGCACCCACTGGCTCGCGCCCGAAAAGCAGGCGGCGCGGCAATATGTGACCGATATCGTCACGGAATGCGCACAGATGGGCTTTGACGAGCTTCTGCTCGACGATTTCCACTACCCGCGCGAGGGGCGCATGAGCCGCATCAAGACGGACGAGCGCACCATGACGCAGCAGGAGGCGCTTGTGCTGCTTTCCGACGATCTCCATGCCGCGCTGGAGCAGGCGGGCTACAAGGGAAAGCTCTCCGTCAGCGTGGACGCAGACATCGCGCTTGCGGGCAGCGAAGAGAAGTCCGGCATCGTGATGAGCGAGCTCACGGAAAAGTTCGACCGCGTGTACGTCACGGTCACGGCAGACCAGCTCGAGAGCGTCACCGAGGCGATGAAGGCCTACGACGTCGAGTTCGTCCCCATCGTGACGGAGGCGACGGACAGCGGCAGCTATCTGATCGAAAAGTGAAAAGAAAAAGCGGTCTGCTGAAATCTCAGCGGACCGCTTTTTGCGTAAAAAACAGCACGAAGCAGTGCCCGCTGCCTCATGCTGTTTTTCTTTATGAAAAGAGAGGTATCTCAGTTCATACTGCGGGAATTTTCGTAGCCGCCCTCGCGCGAAAGGCTCATCGCGCGGATGCGGTCATAAACATCGGCTTCGAGCTCGACCGTGCCGCGCGCAAGCTGTTCGCTGCGGCGCTGGGCGGAACGTTCGCCGGGGACGAAGACCTGTGCATTTCCTGCGGCGGGTGCGCTGGTGCGTACAGCCTCGGCCAGCGCCGATGTCTGCGCGATGAAATCGTCTGCGGAAGAAAACATTTCCGGCGACAGGGCGCAGAACAGGTAGCCGAGGTCGTATTCATCGCGGATCTCGCCGCCCATCTTTGCGCCGACGAACGCGCCGGTCAGAATTTCGAGCGCCATGCACAGTGCCGCGCCGCGCGCCCCGCCAAAGGGGAGCACGCCCTGCACGCGCTGTGGATCGGTGGTGAAAGCGCCGGCAGCATCGAGAAAAGTCCTCTCGGGGAGGGAACGCTCCTCGACAATGGCCTGCCGCAGCTCGCCCCACACGCCCTGCGCGGTGGCAAAGTCAAAGAGGAGGGGGGGCTTTTCGCCCTGCGGGAAGCCGAAGGAAAGCGGATTTGTGCCGAACATCGGCGCGCTGCCGCCAAACGGCACCACATGCGCGGGACCACCGTTGTTCGTGACGATGCCGATGCAGCCGCGCTCGGCGATCAGGCGGGAATAGGGGACAAGGCGGGCATAGCGGCTGACGTTGGTCAGCGCGACGAGGCCGACGCCATGCTCTTTAGCGAGTTCTGCGCTGAGCGCGGCAGCCTGCCGCGCGGCGATGTGGCCGAGCTCGCGGTGGCCGTCGATCTTGGCGTGGCCGCCGGTCCGGCTCACGATTTCGATGCTGCCCTCGCGGCCTGAAAGGCCGATGTCGATGGTCAGGAATTTGGAGACGCCGTGGGTCTTATGACCCTCGAGCTCGGCGTCCAGAAAATCATCGACGATGAAATCGGCGTCCTCGCTGCCGATGCCGCGCAGCGCGAGCGCGTCGAGCATCATGACGCGGAGCTCGTCGATGCGGATCTCTTTTTTCATAGGCCGCGCTCCTGCGCCAGCGCGATCAGACGGGCGAACACGTCCTGTGCAAGGCCACGGACGGCCTCACGCTTGTAGGGCATGGAGCCGCGCCCCGCGATGACGCGCTCGACCTCGGAAGAGAGCAGGTCACCGAGCGCGGCGCCGGTCTCCGCCGTGAGCGGCTTTCCCCCAAGGAACGCCGCGGCGTCTTCTGAAAGGTAGGCGTGCGGCGCGACCGCGCCGAGTGCAGCGCGCGCGCTCTGGATGCAGCCGTTTTCGACAACCGCGCTGACGGCGAGGTTGATCTTGGAGATCGTGACCTGGTGCCGTTCACCGATCTTGCCGAACGCGCTGATCTCATGTTCGGCGGGCAGGGGGAGGAGAAAGCGCAGAATGGCCTCGTCGCTCGCGAGCGCGGTCTTGCCCTTGCCGAGCACGAGCTCGCGTGCGGGGATGGTGCGCACCGCGCCGCGGCTGTTCATCACCTCGGCCGCGCCGCAGAGCGCGAGCAGGGGCGGGTAGACGTCGCCCGCGGGGGAAGAGGTGCCGATGCTGCCGCCGAGCGTGCCGCGGTTGCGGATCTGCGCGCAGCCGACCTGACTGCACGCCATGGCAAGCGCGGGAAAATACTGCCGCACGAGAGGGGACTGCGCGACCTGCGAATGCACGCACACCGCGCCGACGGCGAGAGAATCGCCGGCCAATTCAATTTGCTTGAGCTCCTGCATCTCCGTCAGGCTCAAAATAGTGTCCGCGTGCCAGACCTTTCCGTTGCGCTGGGCCAAAAAGTCCGTGCACCCGGCGACAATGGAGCCGCCGGAGAGGGACGCGAGGGCAGAGGCGAGCTCTTCACGATTTGTTGGCTGAAAGAAGTTCATTTGGCCGCCTCCTTCATGTCGCGCGCGGCCTGCCGGATGGCGCGCAGGATCTGCTCATAGCAGCTGCACCGGCAGATGTTGCCGGAGATCGCGGTGCGGATCTCATCTTCGGTAGGGTCGGGATTGTGGAGCAGCAGGCCCGCGGCGCTCATCACCATGCCGGGCGTGCAGTAGCCGCACTGAATGGCCATGTTGTTCACAAAGGCGGGGATGATGGGTGCGATGCGAGGGTCGGATTCGACACCCTCGGACGTGATGACGCGGTGTCCGTTCACCTGCGCGATCATCGTCATGCAGGCGTGGACGGCTTTATCATTGAGCAGCACCGTGCAGGTGCCGCACTCACCCTCGCCGCAGCCGCGCTTTGTGCCGGTCAGGTGCAGGTCTTCGCGCAGCACGTCGACAAGCAGGCGCTCCGGCTGGGCATTCACAACGGTTTCTTTCCCGTTTAAGTAAAAACGAATTTCCATCACAGCGACGCCTCCTTGCGTTTTTCCTGCACGGCGCGGATGATCTTCTCCGGCGTCAGCGGCAGGGTGGTCAGATCGGTTTGCAGTGCGTCATTGACGGCGGCAAGCAGCGCCGGCGCGACCGGCACAAAGCAGGATTCGCCGATGGACTTGGCACCGTAAGGCCCTTCGGGGCTGCCATTTTCGACAAGCACTGTCTCAATGTGCGGGAAGTCGTACGCGCGTGCCACGTGATAGCGCTGCAGGGTGGCGTTGAGCGGCTGGCCGGTCTTCGGGTCGATTTTGACCTGCTCGCAAAAGACAAGCCCCATGCCCTGCTGCAAGGCGCTGCCGACCTGCCCGCGGCAGAGTTCGGGATTGATGGCCTTTCCTACATCATGCGCGGCGGTGTAGGCTGTCAGGCGGCAGAGCCCAGTGAGCGTGTCGACCTCGACCTCGGCAAAGTGAGCAGCGGCAGGGCCGGGGTTGGACGAGGGCTGGTAAGTGTTGGAAACGAAAATTGCGCCGCTGCCGCCGTACTGGTCGGCGGCATAGCAGATAACATCACGGTAGGTTTTCCGGCGAGAGGGATCAGCGGTGACAAAGATCTCACCGTTTTGACAGGCGAGGTCTCCGGCACTGCATACCATGAGACGTGCGGCATTTTCCAGCAGCAGAGATTTGAGCTTCTGCGCCGTTTCCAACACGGCACGGCCGGTGACATAAATTGTGCGGCTGGTGTAGCAGCCATTATCGAGCGCATTGTATGCCGTGTCGCCCTCAGGGAAATCAATGCTGTCAGGGGGGATGGAGAGTTCTTCTGCGGCAATATTCTTCAGCGCGGCAACCGTGCCGCAGCCATGGTCGTGGATGTTGCAGTTGAAGCTCGCCGAGCCGTCCTCTTCAAACTTGGCCGTGACGGTGCACCAGTCAAGACGGCGAGGATAGTAGCCTGAGGTATGGGTGGACACGGCGAGGCCGACGCCCTTGAGATAGCGGCTGCTTCGATCCTGCGCCTGCGCGGCGGCGCGGCGCTCGAACCAGCGGAAACGTTTACTGCCAAGGCGCAGCACGTCCTCAAGGCGGACATCGCCGAGCGGGAAATTGCCAATTTTGCTGATTGCGTCGGGCGGCAGGATATTTTTGAGCCGCAACTCGAGCGGGTCACAGCGGAATTTCTGCGCGGCGGCGTTCATCATGTTTTCCATGATGAACGCGGTCTCGGGGCCGCCCCAACCACGGTAGCTGCCGGACATGGGCGTGTTCGTACAGGTGGAGGTCGCATGGTACGCTACATCCTCCACGCCGTAGACCCAGGAGAGCTTTTTGAACATGGATCCCATGTAATCCGGCGAAACACCCTGATAACCGCCCGCGTCGAGCTCAGCGGTCAGGTCGAGCGCTTTGAGAATATGGCCTTTGTCGAATTTGGCGCGAATTTCACTTTTGATGGGATGGCGCAGCACAGTGCAGAGGATGGTCTCGCGCCGGTCGAGCTGAAGCTTGACGGGGCGCCCCGTCATTTTTGCGCCGACGGCGGCCAGCGGTTCCAGGATCATCTCCTGCTTGCAGCCGAACGAGCCGCCCATCGGCGTTTTGATGGCGCGCACATGGCTCATCGGCATTCCAAGCAGTGCTGCAACACACGAGCGCACGCCAAATGTCGACTGTGTGGGAGACCAGACGGTCATGCGGTCGGTGCCGGGGTTATAGTCTGCCACGGCGCAGTGCGTTTCCATGGCGATATGCGAGACACGCTGCGTCTGTGAGCGGTGGATGAACTCTTCGCCCTGCACATCGGCATATCTGCCGCCGAAGCCGCATTCGGGCAGTGTGACCGTGTTGCCGTCCTCGTGCAGCTGCGGCGCACCCTCGCGCTTGGCGGCTTTCACGGTAAAGACAGCGGGGAGTTCCTCTATTTCGAGTTGGATCGCTTCCGCTGCTGCTGCGGCGATCTCCGGCGAATCGGCCAGCACGGCAGCCACGCGGTCGCCGACAAAACGGACGTGACGGCTGAAGAGCGTTTCCTGGTCCATGACATCCTCGCTGATGCGAACGCGACCGCGATTGTATTTAGTGTCCACCGTATTTTCAAACGACAATACCGCAGCAACGCCTGGCATCGCAAGTGCGGCGGAGGAGTCGATCGCTTTGACGATCCCGTGGGCAACGGGACTGAGCACGAGCTTCATGTGCAGCATGTTCGGCAGCTTCATGTCACCCGCGTAGCGCAGAAGGCCGCTGGCCTTGGCACGGGAATTGTTGACAGGCGTGCTCTTGCCGATGTATTGATAGTTCATAATGGATTCTCCCAGAATGTTTATCGGGACGAATGCAGCCGCAAAATGCGGCGGCAAAACCCTTTACTGATACCCTATAATGAACCACAACCGTCAAAGGAGCGTCAAGAAAAACGCATTTCGACAGGCTGTGTCAAAAAAATTTTAAGCGTCAAATCGATTTTACAAAAAATTTGACGTTTTTTTGATTTTTGATGCTTACAGTTGCGTTGTGTCAATGATACTGCTGCCGCGTTAAAGTTCCGCGAAAGGGATAAAAGGCGGCCGAGCGCTGGGAGGTGCGAGTCATAAGCCATGGAACCCTCACAACATTACCGCAAGAAAGCAAAGTCCCCATAACGAATACCATTACATTTTTTGGGAGGAATAGAAAATGAACTCTGCAACAGGAACAAAAAAGACCGTTGGCTTCGGAAAAGCGCTTGTCGTTTTTATCTGTGTGTTTGTGCTGATTCTCTGCGGCATCAACGTGCTCGGCACCTCGGCACACATCCCTCTGGTCATCGCCACGATCGTCGCCACTATCGCGGGCGTTTCGAGCGGCTTTACCTGGGATGAAATGGAAAAGGGCATGAGCGAGACCATTAAGGCCTCCGCCCCCGCTATCCTCATCATGCTCATCATCGGTATGGTCGTCGGCACCTGGATGCTCGGCGGCATCATCCCCACAATGATTTACTACGGCCTGACCTGGCTGTCCCCGAAAATCTTCCTCTTCGCCGCCTGTGCCCTGTGCGTTATGGTTTCGACCTTCACGGGTTCTTCCTGGACGACGATGGGCACCGTCGGTGTGGCGCTGGTCGGCGTCGGCACCGCGCTTCAGGTTCCCCTCGGCATGACAGTCGGCGCGATCATCTCCGGCGCTTACTTCGGCGATAAGATGAGCCCCCTGTCCGATACCACGAACCTCGCTCCCGCCATGGCCGGTACCACGGTGTTCACCCACGTCAAGCACATGGTCGTTACCGCAGGCCCGTCCATCATTATTTCCCTGATCATCTACGCCATCATGGGCTTCACAGTCGTCAAGGGTACGGCCAGCATGGAGACGATTGACCTCTACATGGGCACGCTCAAGGAGTTCTTCACCATCAGCCCTGTGATGCTCATTCCACCGCTGTGCGTTCTGCTCATGGTTATCTTCAAGGTGCCCGCCATCCCCGGCCTGATCGGCGTCTCCGCTCTCGGCGGCATCTTCGCGGCCATCTTCCAGAAGGCAAACCTCGCGACGATCCTCGCCTCCATGTACACCGGTGTGAGCATGGATACCGGCGTTGCCGAGATCAACCGTCTCGTTAACCGCGGCGGCCTCTCCAGCATGCTCGATACCGTTGCCCTGATCCTGATCGCCCTGGCGTTTGCCGGTGTGGTCGAGACCACCGGTGCTGTCCACGCCATCATCGAAAAGATCCTCAGCAAGGCCAAGAGCGACAAGGCCATGATGACCACCGCTATCTTTGCCACGCTCTTCACCAACTTCGCCACCGCCGCGCAGTATGTCGCGATCGTGCTTCCCGGCCGTATGTTCCGCGAGGCTTTCCGTGAGCGCGGTCTGCACCCCAAGAACCTGTCCCGTATCCTTGAGGACGTCGGCACGATCTGCGCGCCGTTCTGCCCCTGGAGTACTGACGGTGTTTATATCCTCGCAACGCTCGGCTGCGCCACCGCGGCCTATGCGCCCTACATGTTCTTCTCCATGCTCTGCCCCATTGTCTCGCTGATCTGCATCTGGACCGGCTGGACCATCACTCGCATCACCCCCGAGCAGGCCAAGGAAGACATCATCCCATAAGCTGTTAATTTGAGCAGGGGGAGCGCAAGTTCCCCCTGACTCCAACAAAGAATCGAGAAAAAGGAGAAAGCAAATGAACAAGGTTATTCTCAACGGCGTGGATCTTTCCATTGAAGACGTCGTCAACGTTGCCCGCAACGGTTATCAGGTTGAGATCGACAAGGACTGCATGGCACATATCGCCGAAGTCCGCAACTACATGGAGAGTGAATGGATGCGCGATGACGCGCCCGCCGTTTACGGCTTCAACACCGGCCTTGGCAAGCACAAGGATCACAAGGTCACGATCGAAGAGAGCGATCTGCATCAGTATCGCACCGTTTTGTCCCACTGCGGCGGCGTCGGTGATCCGGCTCCCGAGGAAGTGGTCCGCGCGGCCATGTGCGTCCGTCTGAACGCCTTCTGCCGCGGCGTTTCCGGCCTGCGTCCGGTCGTCGTTGAGCGCCTTGTCGAGCTGCTCAACAAGGGTGTGCATCCCGTCGTGCCCTGGCAGGGCAGCGTGGGCGCCTGTGGCGACCTTGCCCCCATGGCTCACATCGTCTCCGTTCTCATCGGCGTGCCCCAGGCCGAGGCCTTCTATCAGGGCGAGCGCATGCCTGCACAGGAAGCGCTGAAAAAGGCCGGCATTACCCCCGTCGAGTTCCAGCTCAAGGCCAAGGACTGCCTGGCGCTGCTCAACGGCACCACAATGTTCGCCGGTATGGCGTGCCTGAACGTGCACGACGCCGAGCGCCTGTACAAGCTCTCCGAGATCACGACCGCGCTGTCTCTTGAAGCCATCCGCGGCGAGACCCGCGCGTTTGACAAGCGCATCCAGGAGGCCCGCCCCTACGCCGGCCAGATCAAGGCCGCTGCCAACGTGATGAAGCTCGTCGAGGGTTCCACCCGCGTCACCGAGGACGCCCGCAAGGTCCACCTCGAGCACGACATCATGCATCCGCACTATCAGGAGCGCGTGCAGGATAACTACTGCTTCCGCTGCATGCCGCAGGTGCAGGGCGTCTGCCGCGAGAACCTTGACTATGTCAAGCACCTCGTCGAGGTCGAGATCAACGCCGCCACCGATAACCCGCTGATCTTCCCCAAGGGCGACGGTCACTACGAGTTCCTCTCCGGCGGCAACTTCCACGGCGAGCCCACCGGCTTCGCGATGGATATCCTGACGATGTCCCTCGTCGAGATCGGCAACGTCTCCGACCGCCGCTGCTTCACGATGTGCGATCCTACCATCAGCTACGGTCTGCCTCTGGCGCTCGCCGGCGAGCCCATCGGCCTGAACTACGGCTACAACATCATTTGCTGCTCCACCTCCGCCCTCGCGTCTGAGAACAAGACGCTGGCGTTCCCCTCCGTCTGCGACACTATCCCGACCAAGGCCAACCAGGAAGACCACGTCTCCATGGCGCCCTGGGCCGCCCGCAAGGCCAAGCTCGTCATTAAGAATCTTGAAAAGATCCTCGGCATCGAGCTGCTGCTGGCCTCCCGCGGCATCTGGATCACGCAGGACCAGCTCGGCGAGTTCAAGCTGGGCAAGGGCACGTCCATCGCCTATGAAAAGGTCAACGAGCTCATCAAGTTCCAGAATGAAGACATCTACATGGGCAACCAGTCCAAGGCTACGATCGGCCTCATTGAATCCGACGAGCTGCTGAACGCTGTGGAAGCAGCGGTCGGCGAGCTGTAAGCATCCCTCTTCTCCACACAACCCAAAGCGACCGGTGCGTTCCCGCGTACCGGTCGCTTTGGGGCATAATGCACAAAAGTTGAATGGATTCGACGCGAATTAAACGCTTGCTTCTGTCGAAAACGGCCATTATACTGTAATCAATACGTCGCTCTTTTTTGGAGAGGGCAGAGGCAAGCATCCAACTTTTGAAAAAGAAAGGAGAAAGTCTGATGCAAAAGATTACAGCCGAACTTCTTGGCTCAGGACGGATCCTGCTCGACGGGAAACAGGTCAACCTGCCGTTCAAGCAGGCCGAGGCACTGGTGTACTACCTTCTTGTCGAAAAGGAGACCTTTCGCCCCAAGCTCGCCGACATCATCTGGGGCGACAGTGCGGACGAGCACAAGGTGCAGTCCAACATGCGCAACGCCATCTATGTGATCCGGCGCGAGTTCGGCCGCGATTTTCTTGTCGGCGCGTCGAAAAATGTCATTCAGATTAACCCTGAGATCAGAATCGATCTGGACATCGACCGCTTTAACGACAAAAATTTGACGGATTTCAGTTTTTACGCGGGCGACTTTCTCGAAAACTTTTATCTCAAGGACAACGAATACTACAACGAATGGCTGCTCAACAACCGCCAGCACTATCGAGGGCTGCTGCAGGAGCGGCTTAAGGAGTCCATCGTCGCGGCGTTTCAGGACGAGCGCTACAAGGACTGCGAGCTGGAATGCCAGAAGCTCATGGCGCTCGACGAGTTTGATGAGTTTGGCTATGTCTATTTAATTGAAATTTACCGCGCACGAGGCGAGTATTCCTCGGCAGTGGCGCTGTACGACAGGCTGGAAAAGCTGCTTTCCGAAGAGCTGTTCCAGTCGCCGAGCGAAGAGATCACAGCTCTCGTGCAGAACATCCGGCAGGAGCGCAACAAGAGCGTGCTGCACGTGCTCTCGCAGAAGGAGAGCATCACCTCGCCGGAGAGCGAAAAGGACAGCGGCCCGTTCATGGGCCGCGAGGAGGAGCGCGGGAAGCTCGTAGACGACATCCTGCAATTTTCCGGGGGCCGCGGCGCGATCAGCCTTGCCGTGACCGGCGAGGCCGGCATCGGCAAGACGCAGCTCTTTCAAACGGTGCTCTCCTCACTGGGGAAAACGCAGGCGGCGATCTATCAGACCTGTTGCTACCGCGCCGAGGAGAACTACGTCTTAAAGCCCTGGCAGAACATCTTCGAGCAGCTGGGGCGCGACCTTAAAAATCGCGCGAGCGGCGCGGACGCGACGCTCTTCCGTGCGGCGGTTTCGCGCGCGTTCCCGTATCTCTGGCAGGTCGACCTGGAAAAAGCCATCGACCAGGACGACATCACGACCGAGAGCGGCAGCAGCAACCTGCGCGCGATCACCTACGCGCTGATGCGCCTGTCACACGCGCAGCGGATGATCTTCTACTTTGACGATCTCCAGTGGGCAGACAGTGTGTCGATCTCGCTGATCCGCGATATCCTGACCTCGGACAAAAACCACCGCATCCTGTTCCTTTTCGGCGTCCGCGACGAGCGGCACCAGTATGTGGGCAGCTTTTTGGAGGAGATGAAGGCTGCGCGCTTTCTGTCGGAGCTCCAGCTGCCGCGCTTTTCTGTGGACGAGACGGGGCAGCTTGCAGACCTTCTGCTGCCGGACCGCTTTTCCACGCCTGCGCTGCGCCAGCAGCTCTTCCGCGAGACTGAGGGCAACCCCTTTTTCATCATCGAAACGGTCAACAACCTCAAGTTCAACGGCTCGGTGGCCGACATCACGCCGAACATGCGCGACACGATCCGCATCCGCATCATGTCGCTGCCGTCGGAAGAGCGCAGCATTCTTGATCTGCTCTCGTTCTTCTTCGACGGCGCATCGTTCGACATGATGCGATCGCTCTCGGGAAAAGAGGAGTACGAGCTCATCACGATTTTGGAAAACCTCATCGACAAAAAGCTCATCCGCGAGGTCATCCGCGCCGAGAGCGTCGCCTTCCAGTTCAGCCACCAGAAAATTCTCGAGTATGTTTACGGCGAGCTTTCGCTCACCAAGCGGCGCATCCTGCACGAAAAGATCTCCTGCTGCCTCGAGCGCAGGCTCAGCGGCACGAGCGCGGACAACGCGCTTTATACCAAGCTCATGTACCACAGCAGGCGCGCGGGCAATGAGCGCAAATACCTCAAGTACTACGTCGAGTACGTTTACAACTATTTAAACCTGTCCCACGAATATTATCCGGTGCTCGGCGGGGAGACGCTGCCGACGGACGCAGAAAACGACCTTCGGCTTGATTCGTCGGACAGAGCTGGCATCCTTCGCATCCTCAAGGACATCCAAACGAAGGTGCAGGCCAATCAGGGCAAATTCGACGAGAGCGACAAGCACGGATTCCTGTCGGATTACTACCACATGATGGGCCGCTTCCACATCCGCAAGGTGGAGTATTCGCAGGGCGAGCCATACATCCGCACGCTCATCGAGCTCAACCGCGACTCGGACAGCGAGCAGTGCCGCAACAACATGATCAAGGCCTACCGCCAGCTCATCTGCATCTACATCGACCGCTACGAGACCAAACAGATGCACGAGGTCGTCGAAAAGGCGTTCGCCGTGCTTGGCGAGGACGGCAAAGCCGAAGAGCGCGCCATCTGGATGCGCCTGTCGGGTCTGTGCTCCATCATGTCGGGCCGCATCGAGGAGGGCTACGCCTCGCTCACGCAGGCGATCGAGATTTTCGAGCGCTCTGGGGAAAAGGACAAATACCTCTTCAACCTCGCGGCATCTTACGCATGGCTTGGCGAGGTGGAACGCAACCGCATGCACTATGGCGAGGCGATGCAGTACTACACGCGCGCCATCTCCATCTGCACGGAAAACTTTCTCACCGGCGGTATCGCGACGTTTTACACCTACGCCGGTCAGGCCGCGCTGGATGCGGGCGACCTTGAAAGCGCGGACGAATACCTCTCGCAGGCAGTCGACCAGTTCAACAAGGTGGAGCTGATGTGGGGGCGCGGTATCGCGTTCGCCTACTACGGCTACCTCTGCTTTGAGCAGGGAGAGTATCGCAAGGCGCTGAGCCTTTTCATCAAGGCGGACGATTATGCCCAGCGGCTCGGTAGCTGCTACGAAGTGGGCGTGCTGAACCGCATGTTTGCACAAATCAGCCTGCAAATGCAGGATTCACCGGACATTCAGGCTGTTTTTGGACGATATTTGAATAAAGACGTGTCTGTTTACTTACAGCAGTCGAAAATGCTGCTGCGCGACGCCTATTCTCCGGTCGACGAGCAGTATCTGTCGCAGCTCACGGAGCGGCTGAAACGGGAGAATAAGGCCAATACGGAACATACAGCAAATTCTGCACAGGAGATAGAACATCATGCTTGAAAACAACCACACGATTCACCTGACGCTCAACGGCGAGAGCCGCGCGTTCACGGTGGAGCCGCAGGAGACGCTTCTGCACGTGCTGCGCGAGCGCGCGCACCTGACGGGCGCGAAAAAGGGCTGTGACCTTGGCGAATGCGGCGCCTGCACGGTCATCATGGACGGGCGCGCGGTCAACTCGTGCTGTGTGTTCGCCATCGAGGCGGACGGCAGCACGGTCGAGACCATCGAGGGCATCGGCACCGCCGACGAGCCGCACCCGCTGCAGCAGGCGTTTATCGACGCCGGCGCCATCCAGTGCGGCTACTGCACGCCCGGAATGATCATGGCGGCCAAGGCGCTGCTCGACCGCGATCCTCATCCCACGCGCGAGGAGATCCACGCCGCCATGTCCGGCAACCTCTGCCGCTGCACGGGCTACACGAAGATCGAGGAGGCCATCGTCGCGGCTTCCAAGGTCATTGAACAGTACGCGAACGGAAAGGAGGCGCAGCAGTGATGGAACAGCATCATTTCGACATTGTCAACCACGCCACGCCGCGCCTTGAGTCCATGGATAAGGCGCTGGGCCGCGGCAAGTATACCGACGATTTAGAGCTCCCCAACATGGCCTACGCCGCGCTGGTGCGCTGCCCGTATTCCCACGCCAAGGTGCTGAGCATCGATGTGAGCGAGGCGGAAAAGGTTCCCGGTTTTCTCGGCTGCGCCCTGCCGGAGGAGGCCCCGCAGGCCTACTTCAACTGCTCGGGCAACCCGCCCTCTCCGCTTCTGATGGCGGATGAAAAGGTGCTGACGACCGAGCCGCTGACCATCGGCGACCGCGTGGCCGTCGTCGCCGCGGAGACGGAGGAGGCCGCCCGCGCCGCTGCCGAGGCAGTGAAGGTCGAATACGAGAACCTTGCGCCGATCCTCGACGTCAAGGCCGCGCTCGCGGATAATGCGCCCGCGATGCAGCCGCACCTTTCCGACACGAACGTCGTCCAGTGGCGCGAGGTGTCGCAGGGCGACATCGCTGTGGGCGAGGAAAAGTCCGACATCATTCTCGAAGACCATTTTATCACGCCGCCGATGCAGCACACGATGATCGAGCTGACCTGCTGCATCTGCGACTTCAGCGACGGCGAGCACATGACGATCTACAGCTGCTCGCAGACGGTGTTCCAGGAGCGCCGCATTCTGGCCGAGCTTTTCGGCCTCAAGGAAGTGGACGTGCACATCATCAAGCCGCTTGTCGGCGCAGGCTTCGGCGCGCGCCAGCAGCTGCACGCCCAGCACGCCGCAGCGCTCATCTCGCGCAAGATCAAGCGCCCCGTGAAGCTGCTCTATTCGCGCGAGGAGGACTTCTACTCCGTCGTGCGTCACGCCTCCGACGTTGATCTTCGCATCGGCGCGGACAAAAACGGCAAGCTGCAGCTCTTTGATACGACGTTCCGCCTGAACGCCGGCCCCTACACCACGCACACGCCGACGGTCGTGGCCGCCGCCGCGCGTAAATTGCAGTACAACGTGCCGAACTACTCGTTTATCGGCCTGAGCGTTTTCACAAACCATGTGACGGGCGGCGCGTTCCGCGGCTACGGCAACACGCAGCTCACGTTCGGCCGCGAAATTCTGATGGACCGCCTCGCGCAGAAGCTCGATATGGACCCCGTCGAATTCCGCCTGATGAACCACGTGCAGGTGGGCGAGTGCTTCCCCTGCGCAAGCATCCCTGTCAGCAGCAACGGCATTGAGGACTGCGCGCGCCGCTGCCAGCAAATCCAGAAGGAGATCGACGAGAAAGAGCCCCTGATCGACGACGAAAACATCCGTCAGGCATGGGGCATCTCGTTCAGCTGCCACGGCTCCGGCCCGTCCTCGAAGGAGGGCCTGAGCGGCGCGGTCGTCATGCTCAACGCCGACGCGTCCGTGCATCTGCTCGTCGGCTCTGCCGATATCGGTCAGGGCAGCGAGACGATGGAGAGCCAGATCGCGGCGGAATGCCTCGGTATCCCCCTCTCCAGCGTGCAGATCACCGCGGCGGACACGGGCCTGACGCCGTATAACACCGGCACGTTCGGTTCGAGCCAGACGTTTATCTGCGGCAACGCCGTCAAGCTCGCCTGCGACGATCTGAAAAAGAAGATGGTCGAGCAGCTCAAGGTCATCTACGACGGCTGCACGGTCAAGGAAAAGAACCACCGCTACTATATCAGCGGCGGCGAGGAGCTTGAGCTGAGCTTTGAGGACGCCGCGCGCAAGATCCTGTTCGACCCCAAGGGCAGCGTGCCCATCGGCGCGGGCACCTACAAGGCCGCAGCCTGCCCGAATCCGTTCTCCGTCTGCTTTGTCAAGGCGGAATACCACAAGAAGCTCAACGCCATCCGCCTCATGGACATCATCGAGGTCGTGGACGTCGGTACGCCCATCAACCGCCTGACCGTCGCCGGTCAGCTCGAGGGCGGCATCGCGCAGGGCGTGGGCTACGCGCTCTATGAGCGCATGGAGATCAACCCGCGCTCGCGCCGCACGCTGTCGACCGATTTCCTGCACTACCGCATCCCGCAGATGGGCGACATGCCGCGCACGTATGTCGACATGGTCAACAGCCACGACCCCTACGGCCCGCACGGCGCGAAGAGCGTCGGCGAGCTTGCCACGGTGCCCGTGGCGCCGGCCATCGTGAACGCGGTGCGCCGTGCAAGCGGCATTGAGATCAACAGCCTGCCGCTGTGCGACAAATTTGCCATCCTGCCGACCGAGAGGGGGAATGTGAAATGAGCGGACAGGTTTTAGCGAGCTTACACGACGTCGTCTCCGCCGAGCACCCGACCTACATCGGCGGCGGCACAGACATCATGCCGCTGCTGAAAAACGAGGTGCGCGACGACAAGGATTTCGTCTTCCTGAAGAAAATTCCGGAGCTGCACGTTTTGGAGGAAAAGGACGGCGACCTCATCATCGGCGCGGCGATGACGCTCACCGAGCTTGCCGAGAGCGCGCTTTTGAACAGCCGCTACGCGGCCATCGCGCAGGCGGCGTCGCTGACGGCATCCCCGCAGATCAGAAACATCGCCACTGTCGGCGGCAACATCATGCAGGACCGCCGCTGCATCTACTTCAACCAGCCGCACCTGTGGCGCAGCGGCCTTGCCTACTGCTTCAAGACCGGCGGCAGCATTTGCCACCAGATCCCGAACTCGCCGGTCTGCCGCGCGATCTACTATTCCGACGTCGCCACCGCGCTCATCGCTTACGAGGCGGAAGTAGAGTACATCGAAGACGGCGAGACGCACCGCACCGACCTAAAGTCCCTCATCGAGCGCCACAGCGTGGCCAACGGCCTTGCCTGCCACGAGCACCTGCCCATCCTCGTCACGCGCTTTTTCGTCCCCGCGGCGGAAGAGGGCGAGCGCAGCGGCTTTTATAAGTACGCCATGCGCACGACGATCGATTTCCCGATCATCAACTTCGCGCTCCGCTGCGGCGGCAAGCGCCCCGCGCGTCTGGCTGCGGGCGCGGTCGCGCCCCATCCGGTCGTGATGACCGAGACGGCGGCAAAGATCGACTCCGACGCCACGGATGACGAGGTCATCGCGCAGGCCGAGGACGAGCTCAGAAAGCTCGCCATGCCCATCAAGGAGGCCTGCATGACCCCCGCGGTCAAGAGAAGTCTCTATCGCCACGTCGCGATGTTGCTGGATCTGAGAAAATAAGCAAAAAAAGGAACCGTCCGATCGGACGGTTCTTTTTTGTCGTAGAAATTTACTTCGCGGCGCGGGCCAGAACGGCCTCGGCGCTCATGTTCGGATTGATGGTCTCTTCGCTCTCGACCGCGATGGCCGCGGCGGCGGTACCGGCGGCGCAGCTTTCGGCAAGGTCGCGGCCCGCGAGGAACGACCAGACGAGGGACGCCATCATCGCGTCGCCCGCGCCGGTGGCGTTGCGCATCTCGGCCTTGCAGATGGGCTCCAAATGCGTCTCGCCCTGCTGCGCGGCAAACACACCGTCGCCGCCGAGCGACAGGAACACGCGCTGCACGCCCTGATCGAGCAGCGCCTGCGCGGCCTGATGGAGCGTTGCATTGTCTGCGATCTTCACGCCGGAGAGGAGCTCTGCTTCGATGCGGTTGGGCTTGAGCGTGTGAACATGGCCGAGAAGCCCGCGGAGCTTTTCTGCCTTGACGGTGGACACTGGATCGACGAAGAGCGGCGCGGCGCAGTGCTCGACAAGGTACGCGATGGACTCGCGCGGCAGGTTCGCGTCCACGACCACCGCGGCGGCGCCGTCGAGCAGCTCCTTCTGCGAGGCGAAGTAGTCCGGCGTCAACTTTTCGCAGATCTCCATGTCGGCCACGGCCATGGCCATGTCGCCGTCGCTGTCGCCCACGAACACGTAGGTCGAGGTGCGGCCGTCGGGCACGCGCAGCGCGTGCGAAAGATCGATGCCGAGTTCTTTACAGCTCTCTTCGACCTGGCTTGCGCGCGAATCGCCGCCCACGGCGGTCAGAAGATACGTCGGTACGCCGAGCAGGCGCATGTTGTGCGCGATGTTGCGTCCCACGCCGCCGAGGCTCAGCTCGACCTTGCCGGGGTTCGAGTCCTTCGCGCGCAGCGGCGCGAAAGAGTGCGCGCCGATGTCGATATTCACGCCGCCGCAGACGACGGCGTAGGGAAGATTCTTTTCGTTAGACATGATGTTGCTTTCTCCGAATTATTTGTGATAAAGACGCTTGGATTCATACTTCGGCTCGCAGCTGACGTGAATGCCGAGGCGCTTGTAGAGCTTGATGTCCTCCTCCGAGATGATGACGGAGAAGTGCGCATCGCAGCCGCGGAGCGTGCCGAGCTGGGCTCTTGCCATGTCGGCGAGGGGGGTTCGTCAGCGCCGAGATCGCCAGCGCGATGAGCACCTCGTCAGAGTGCAGGCGCGGGTTGTGGTGGGCGAGCGACTGGATCTTGAGCGCTGAGATCGGCTCAATGACCTGATTCGAGATGAGGTTCATGTCGCTGCGGATGCCCGCCATGGCCTTGAGCGCGTTGAGCAGCAGCGCCGCCGAAGCGCCGAGAAGGGAAGAGGTCTTGCCCGTGACAACGCGGCCGTCGGGCAGCACCATCGCGCCCGCGGGCGCGCCGGTCTCCTCGGCCTTCTGCTTGGCCGCGGCCACAGCGGGGCAGAGGTCGGGCGTCACATCCGCCTGCTGCATGACGAGCTCGAGCTTTCTGAGCTGGCAGGCGTCAGCAATGCCGCGCGCGACGTCGACCTGCGCGGTGTAGTAGCGGCGCAGAATTTCCATGCGCGAGGCCTGACGGCAGACCTCATCGTCGATGATGCAGTTGCCCGCCATGTTGACGCCCATGTCGGTGGGGGACTGGTAAGGGCACTTGCCGGAGATGCGCTCGAAGATCGCGCGCAGGACGGGGAAGATCTCCACGTCGCGGTTATAGTTGACGGTCGTCACGCCGTAGGCCTCGAGGTGGAAGGGGTCGATCATGTTCACGTCGTCAAGGTCGGCGGTCGCTGCCTCGTAGGCGAGGTTCACGGGGTGCTTGAGCGGCAGGTTCCAGATCGGGAAGGTCTCAAACTTCGCGTAGCCCGCGCTCACGCCGCGCTTGTGCTCGTGGTAGAGCTGGGAGAGGCAGGTCGCCATCTTGCCGCTGCCGGGGCCCGGCGCGGTGACGACGATGAGCGAGTGCGTCGTCTCGATATACTCGTTGCGGCCAAAGCCCTCGTCGCTCACGATGTGGGCGACGTCGGAGGGATAGCCCGCGATGGGGTAGTGGCGGTAGTTGCGAACGCCAAGCGTGTTGAGACGCTTGATGAAGGCATCCGCCGCGTTCTGCCCCGCGTACTGCGTGATGCATACGCCGCCGACATAAAGCCCCAGCGAGCGGAACGCGTCAATCAGGCGCAGGCAGTCGTCATCGTAGGTGATGCCGAGGTCGCCGCGCACCTTGTTCTTTTCAATGTCGTTCGCGTTGACCGCGATGACGATCTCCGCGTCGTCGCGCAGCTGCTGGAGCATGCGGATCTTGCTGTCGGGCTGGAAGCCGGGCAGCACGCGCGAAGCGTGAAAGTCGTCGAAGAGCTTGCCGCCGAACTCGAGGTACAGCTTGCCGCCGAACTTGCTGATGCGCTCGCGGATGTGCGCGGACTGCATGGCAAGGTATTTGTCGTTATCAAAACCGATTTGTCCCATCGTAAAAAGCACCCCATTTTCAATTTACACATAATATATGCCTATTATATAGAACGTACGGCGGCTTGACAAGAAATGTGCCCGCAGAAAAATAGATGAAAAACGGCAGCAAATTTCTGCTATTTTCCCCTCTTTACATCAGCGAGCTCTTAGCGTATGCTATAAACAGTCTCTTCACGGGGGGAAGAAAAAATCCGCACTTTTTGAAAAAAGATGTTGACAAAAAGACACGGATATAGTAGTATATCACTGTTCGATTCGCGCGGTTAGCTCAGCTGGTAGAGCACATGCTTGACGTGCATGGGGTCACAGGTTCGAGTCCTGTACCGCGCACCAGAAAAAACCTTGAAGCTTCAGTGGCTTCAAGGTTTTTTTATTGCCCTGAGGTGCCATTTACCCTTTATCGTACCCTTTATAAATTGAGAACATTTGTAATGAAACCTTCCATATGCATTCCTCCCATCTGTGAATTGCAACCGGAATCCATCTTTTTCTCATTGCCGATTCAATCTATTGGGTGACACGAACTCTATAACTGCCGTGTACGCGGGCGAAAGGTGATGGATTTTTACCGCAAACATACCGTTGCGGTAGTGAGCTGATTGTGCTATGATTCATCAAAAAGGCACAGGCCCGGCCTGTTTTCCCGCGTCCTGCGGCACAGGATAATAGGGAAGCGGAAACGGCGGGCGGGACCTTGAAAATTGACAAAACAGAAAGGATCACTTGACGATGAAACCCAAATTTGACGGCTACGCGGCGCAGTACGACGCCTGGTTTATGGAAAACGAAAACGTGTTCCAGAGCGAATTCCGCCTGTTTGAAAAGGCGATCGGCGATATTTCGGGCAAGCGCGTGCTCTCCGTCGGCTGCGGCAGCGGCCTGTTCGAGAGTATGATCGACTGCAAGAACATCGAGGGCATTGAGCCCTCGCGCGACATGGGCGCGATCGCGCAGAAGCGCGGTATCAACGTCATCGCCTTCGGCGCGATCGAGGAGGTCGAGCTTGAGGAGAACGCCTACGACATCATCTATTTGAACGGCAGCTCCAGCTATATGGAGGACCTGACGCGCGCGTTCGACGTGTGCAAAAAGGCGCTCAAGCCGAACGGCAAGTTCATTTCGCTGGATGTGCCCAAGGAGAGCGCGTTCGGCTTCATGTACCTTCTCGCCAAGGCCGTTGGCACGTTCGACCACCCGTCCCTGCGCGGTGTCATGCCCAAACTGCCGTATCCGCTCGAGCTGTGCTGCGCGGGCGTGTGGCACTCGACCGAGGAAAAGGTCGACGCGCTCAAATCGCTCGGCTTCCACGATTTTGACTTCTACCAGACGCTCTTGAAGAACCCTATGTACACCAACGAGAGCGTGGAGGACGTCGTCCCCGGCTATCAGAGCGGCGGCTACGTCGCGCTCATCGCCCACAAATGAGCGGGGAGAACAGAGTGAAGCTCTCCGAGAGGATCTACGAGCGGGCAAAGGCGCTCTGGCCGCGGTATCTGACCCATCCGTTTGTGACGGAGATGGCGGACGGCACGCTGCCGAAGGAAAAGTTCCGCTACTATATGGTGCAGGATTATCTGTACCTGCGGGATTACGTGAAAATTTTTGCGGCGATCCTTCAGAAGACCGACGACTTCGAGCAGATCCGCTTTTTGAGCGGGGAGATGGCGAACACGATCGACGAGACGTTCCGCACGCATCTTCCGTACATGAAGCGCCTCGGCGTCACGGAGAAGGAGATCGCCGATGCGCGCCCGCACATCGACAACAGCGCCTACAGCCATTACATGCTCTGCGAGGCGCAGGCGGGGGATGTGCTGACGGGGCTCGTGACGCTTTTGAACTGCTCGTGGAGCTATGCGTATATTGCCGAGCAGATGATGGAGCGCTACCCAAGCGCCCTGCACGATGAGAACTACGGCGCGTGGTTCGCGGGCTACGTTTCCGAGGAGTACCGGCAGACGAATCAGGCCTTGATCGACCGGATCGACGCGCTCGCCGAAGCGATCGACGAAAAGAAGGCGCAGCGGCTCTGCGAGATCTTCGAAAATTGCTGCCTTTTTGACCTGCGCTTCTGGGACATGGTCTACACGATGGGCGAGAACTGAACAGGAAAGAAAAGCCGGAGCAGCCTGAGCTGCTCCGGCTTTTTCATTGAAAAGAAAGGAAATTCACGGTTCCACGTTGGCGTGCTCCATCAGGTCGATGAGTACGCGGATGCCCTGCAAATACGAGCGGACGAGAAGACGCTCGTTCGTGCCGTGCACGCCGGAGGCGGCCTCCGCGGGCTCGGTCATAAACGGGCTGCACCGCAGGCACGTGTCGCAGATCTCCTCATAGCGGTGCGCGTCCGTCGCGCCCACGGTCATCGAGGGAATGAACACGGCTTCGGGATAGTAGCGCTGGAAGCTCTCGACCACCCTGCGATAGCCGTAGCCGTCGCGCTTTGCGATGGCGGAGGGATCGTTGGCCTGCAAAAAACGCATCTCAACGCCCTTATCCTGCACTGCCTCGCGGCAGTGGGCCATGACGCTCTCGACCGTGTCACCGTCGGCAATGCGGAAGTTGATGACCGCGGTCATATCCTGCGGCATCACGTTGCACGCGGCGCTGCCGCCGTGGATCATCGTGGGCGCGATAGTGGTGGTGACAAACGGGAAGAGGTCGGGCGAGCCCATGCAGCAGGCCGCGATGGCGTCCGCGTTGCCCGCAACATCCTGCACAAGCGTTTTGAGCGGCTCCTGCGTGATATAGGGCGCGAGCGTTTCAAACGCGCCGGTCATGGCGCTGTTGAGTCGCACGGAAAACGGCGCGCGCGTGATGTCGGCGATCGCACCGGAGAGACGCCCAAGTGACGTGCCGCCGTAGGGGCGGCTCGAATGCCCGCCGATGCTGTGGACGGAGAGCTCCAAATCGGCATAGCCCTTTTCCATCAGCTGCACGCTGACAATGGACGTCTCCGGCGCGCCGAAGGCCGTGCCGGGCTCAATTTTGCAGCCGCCCTCGTCAAGAACGAATTCGAGCGTCACGCCCTGCGCCTTCAAATGCTCGGCGATGGCGAGCGCGCCTAAGTTGATGGTCTCCTCGTCGTCGCCGAAGGCGAGATACGCCGTGCGGGCAAAGGACTTGCCGTGGGCGAGCAGATATTCCGCGGCCTCCAGCACGCCGAAGACCTGCTCTTTGATGTCAAGCGTGCCGCGGCCCCAGATATAGCCGTCCGCGATGTCGCCGGAAAAGGCGGGATGCGTCCAGTCCTGCTCTGTGCCCTCAACAACGGGAACGACGTCCTGATGCGACATGTAGAGGCAGGGGCGCAGAGAAGCGTCGCTGCCGGGGATGGTGATGAGCACGGCGTGGTGGCCGATGCGCTCAAACGTGCCCACGCGCATGATGTTGGGGTAGCTTGCCTTGATGTGCGCGTGCAGCTTGTCGAACTCCGTGTAGTCCGTCCGGCTGTGGTCAAAGTAGTTGATGGTCTTGCACCGGATGGCGGCGGACAGGCGCGCAGCCGCGCCCTCGCCGTCCAAGTCGGGATAATTGCCCTCCAGGGCAAAAAAATCGGTCACTTTTTTCTGTATCATGCCATTTTATCCTCCAGATAGCGGCTGAGAAACTCACGCGTGCGCGGCTCCTTGGGGTTACCGAAGACCTCCTTGGGCGAGCCCTGCTCTAAGATAACCCCCTGATCCATGAAGACGACGCGGTCGCTCACTTCCTTGGCAAACGCCATCTCGTGCGTGACGACGACCATCGTCATGCCCTGCTGGGCGAGGCTTTTCATGACGTCCAGCACCTCGCCGACGATCTCGGGGTCGAGCGCGGAGGTCGGTTCATCGAAGAGCATGATCTCCGGTTCCATGCACAGCGCCCGCGCGATGGCGACGCGCTGCTTCTGCCCGCCGGAGAGGCGGCGGGAGTCGGCGTGGATGAAGTCGGCGAGGCCAACGGTCGTTAAGTGCTTGATGGCCGTGGCCTCGGCCTGCGTCTTGGGGATGTGCTTGACGGCTATGGGAGCGAGAGTGCAGTTGTCGAGTACAGACTTGTTGTTGAAGAGGTTAAAGCCCTGGAACACCATGCCGATCTTCTGGCGCAGGGCGTTCAGGTTGACCTTTAAGTCCATTAAATCCTGCCCGTCGAACCAGATGTGGCCCGAGTCGGCCTCTTCCAGTAAGTTGATGCAGCGCAGCAGTGTCGATTTGCCAGAGCCGGATGCTCCGATGATGCACACGACCTCTCCGCGGTTGACCTCAAGGTCAATGCCCTTGAGCACGTGCAGGTCGCCGAAGGACTTTTCGAGCTGTTCGATTTTGATGATGGGATCGTTCGTCATAGCGCCCTCCTGTCAGTTCGAGCTGGGAAGCCCCAGATCGACGGTTTGGTTGCCCTGGTGCCGCTTGGTGTTGTCCGGCGCGGTCATCTTTCCCGTGATGGCCTTGAGCAGGAGCGAAGAAAGATACGTCAGGAACAGGTAAACGATGGCGGCGATGAGGTAGCACTCGGTACCTTTATAATAAATACCGGCGACCGAGCGGGTCATGAACATCAGATCAGACACGCCGACGACGCAGAGAACGGACGAATCCTTGATGTTGATGATGAATTCGTTGCCGATGGCGGGAAGCGAGTTCTTGATGGCCTGCGGGAAGACGACCTTGCGCATGGCCTGCCAGTGCGTCATGCCGAGCGAGCGCGCGGCCTCCATCTGGCCCGCGTCCACGGCGAGGATGCCGCCGCGCAGGACTTCGGCGAGGTATGCCGTGGAGTTGAGGGAAACGGTGACAAGACCTGCTAAGAAGAGCGGCCAGACGCGGTTGATGTCCGAAACGCTCATGCCCGTGCGCTTGAAAAGACCGAACACGGCGTGATAGAGGATGAGCGACTGCACCATCATTGGCGTGCCGCGGATGACGAAGATATAGAAGCGGGAGAATTTGTTGGCAACGATCTTGAGGAACTTCACAAAGTCGTTGTCGCGTTTGTCGGGCTCCTGAATGCGGAGGAAGACCATGAGAAGCGCCAGCACGAACGCGATCGCCGTGCCGAAGAGCGCGAGGCGCACCGTGTACGAAATGCCGATGGCGAACAGCGAGCGCTGGTTGTACGCCATGTAGGCCATGGTGGAGAGCGTGTCGGTCGGGTTGCTGTCGGCATGGATGGCGGCGTTGATGATGTAGGCGAGCTTTAAAATGAAGCGGTCGAGCACCAGCAGCGCGCAGGCCGCGGCATCGAGATACGAGAGGTAACGGCTGACGCGCACGATGAGGGGGCGCTTCATAATAGTGGAGCTGTAATTGTTCCAATAGGCCCACTTGACGAGCAGCGCCATGGCGCTCACGCCGAGGAAGAACCAGCAGATCGCCGCGAGCGCCGTGCCGAACACGGACTGCGCGGGGATGAAGCTGTACGGGCTGGGAGCGGAATAAAACATGCTCAGGCCCAGCAGGGCGATGAAACTTCCGCCTAAATAAACGTAACGGTGATCCCGGGTGATGAAGTTCTTCCGGGGCGCGGTGGGTGCTGCCATGGTGTTTCCTCCTTTATGGTGCGAAGCGCGTTGTCTCTAGAGTGCTTCGCGTACCCGCCGCCGCGTTTTTCACGCGGCGGCGGTGCGTGGGATATATTACTGGGGCTGGCCGTCGACGGCTGCCTGCCACATGGCGGCGCGGGCGTCGTCGTCGATGCCGGAAAGGATGCTGTTGACCTGGTCGAGAAGTGCGGTGTCGCTCTTGCGCAGACCCACGCAGGAGCCCTTGGCCGGCAGCGTGAAGCCGCTGCCCTCATCGAAGGTGACCAGGCGGAAGTTCGGGTTGGAAGCGAGGTAGCCCTGCGCGTTCTCAACGTTGATGACGATGGCGTCGCAGGTGCCCTGCTGCAGGCGGGAGATCATGTCGGGCACGCTGCCGACGGGGCTCAGGTGGTCGACGCCTTCAATCTGCTCGATGACATCGTCAAGCGCCGTGCCCTGCTGGCCGAGGACGGCCGCGCCGGAGAAGTCCTGAATGGAGGTGGCATTTAAGTACGGGGAATCGGCGAGCACCATCAGGCCGTAGGTGGTCTCACGGTAGGGCTCGGAGAAGTTGATGGATTCGCGGCGCTCGGCGGTGTCCATCATACCGGCGATGATGGCGTCGATCTGGCCCTGATTGAGCGCGTCGATCAGGCCGTCCCAGCTGAGCTTGACGATGACGAGCTCCTTGCCGAGACCCTCTGCGATGGCCTTGGCGATCTGCACGTCGTAACCCTCGGCATACGCGCCGGCGACATTTTCAACGGGGACGTTCGAGTCCGTCGCTTCGCTTTCCTGCCAGTTGTTGGGGGCGTAAGCGCACTCCATGCCGACGCGGAATTCGTTGCTTTCGTTCGTGGTGGTGTCCTGCTGCTCCTGCTGCTGATCGCTGCTGGAATCGTCGGCGGCCTGACTGCCGCAGGCGGTGAGCGCGAAGAGCATGATGGCCGCCAGCAGGAGGGCGGTAAAGGTTCTGAGCTTCATGGTGGTGGTTTCCTTTCTTGTGATGAGTTTGATTTTTTCAAAAACAGGGGAGTCCTGCTTTTTTCGGGTTTTGCGCACTCCCGATGCAGACAAAAAACAAAGCCGTAAATGCTTTGTGAAGCATTTACGGCTGCAACTGTACTGCAATCCGGCAAACCGGTCATCACCTTGGGGGGGATAAACAGCTTGCCGACCTCGATAGCGCTCCACATACGTGACAGTCCGGCGGATGTTCTCCGACGAACCAGCGGCAAACGGCACAGGAACCGTTTCCACTTCGGCGGCATCCCCTTTCGCGCGCTCCGGCTTCCTGTGCCGGTGCGAACGCGCTACTTTTGTCAGCCGCGCCTCTATCTTCCCGACCTCGCGATCGGGCGTTTGAAATTGTTGGCGTTACCATACTCCCATGCTGGGAAAATGTCAATCCCTAATTTTCCACTTCTCCAAATTTTGAGAATCTTTTTACACGGAAGAATGGGTTCTTGTGAAATATTACTACAGCTTTCCTGCATGAATATCGGATATGACACAGCGGAATGTAAAAAAGGGGCCGGAGCATGATGCCCCAACCCGCTGAAAATTCATCTCAAAACTCGGTGACGACATCGTATCCGCTGCCTGTCCAGATGGCGGGACGCGTTTCCAGCGTGTGCAGTGCGGTGACAAAATCGGGCAGCGTTGTGACCGTTTCGGGCAGCCATGTCACGTATTTTCCCACCTGCTCCGGCACGTGCGCGTCGCTCGCGCCGATGGCCTTGAGCCCCAACTCGCGGCAGAAGCGCAGTGCCGTCCGGTTCTCCTCAAGCGGCGTGCTGCCGTTGAGGACCTCCACGCCGTCAAGACCGTGCACATCGCGCAGGTGCTCGCGCAGCCCGCGATTGTTGCTGCGAAAGGGGTGGCAGGAGACGCAGAAACCGTCCTTTTCGCGCACCAGGTCGATAAAGTCCTGTGCGCTGACGCGCTGGTCGGGGATGCCGTCGATCCCCCAGGCGGTGATATCGCCCCAGAGCGAGAAAAATTCCACGCCGACGAAGATGGAATAGCCGATCTCGCGGGAATAGGCCTCCGCGCGCTCGCGCAGGCCCATGCTGTCGTGGTCCGTGATGCAGATCGCGTCCAGCCCCTTTTGCCTGGCGATAGAGACGATCTCCTCCAGGTGGAGAAAGCTGTCGGTCGAGTAGGTGCATTCGTGCAGGTGCATATCAACAAGCATGGTAAGTTTGCTCCTTTTCTCCGTGGCGGATGACCTTCAGCACGCTGCCGTCATCCTTCCACACAATGTCGTTGAGACCCAGAAATGACGCGATATAGTCGTTTGCAGGATGGCGGAAGACCTCCTCTGCCGAGCCGAGCTGCAAGAGCTCGCCCTCGCTCATCACGGCGATGGAGTCAGCCAGAATGAGCGCCTCCTCCTGATCGTGTGTGACGAAGACCATCGTGGTGCCGAGCTCGCGCTGCAAGCGCTTGAGCTCCCCGCGCATCCGCACGCGCAGCGCCGCGTCGAGGTTCGAGAGCGGCTCGTCAAGCAGGCAGAGCTTTGGCTCGACGATGAGCGCGCGGGCGAGTGCCACGCGCTGCTGCTGGCCGCCCGAGAGCTCGCCGATGCGCGCGTTCTCGCGCTCGGCAAGGCCGACGAGACTCAGGTACCGGCGGCCCTTTTCCTTTGCCTCCGCGCGGGAATAGCCGCGGAATTTGAGTCCGTAGGTCACGTTTTGCAGCACGCTCATGTGCGGGAACAGACCGTAGGACTGGAAGACGGTCGAAACCGGCCGCCGCTCGGGCGGGAGCGCGGTGATATCCTGCCGGTCGAGGAGCACTCTGCCGCCGTCGGGCTTGAGAAAGCCGCCGATCATGTTGAGCGTGGTCGTCTTGCCGCAGCCCGACGAGCCGAGGATGCACAAAAGTCCGCCCTCTTCCAGGCCGAGGGAGAGGTCATGCACGGCGTATTTGCCGTCAAACTGCTTGCTCAAGCGGTCAAGTTCGAGATACACGGCGATTTTCTCCTTTCCGGGTGATGAGGAAGGCGAGGCCTTCAACAAGAAGGACAATGACGGTGATGACGCTCGCGATCAGCGAGGCGAGGGCGTAATCGCCTTGATACACCGCGTCAAAGAGCTTGAAGACGGCCAGCTGACGCTTGGCGTCGATGAGAAAGATGATGGAGCCCGCCGTCGTCATGCTGCTCGTGAAGTTATAGACAAAGCAGCTCAAAAACGCGGGCCGCAGTGCGGGAAAGACCACATCGCGCAGCACGGCGAGCCGTCCCGCGCCAAGGTCGCGCGCCGAGCGCTCCTGCACTTCGGGTAGGAGCGCGAGCGACGCGGTGCAGATCTTCGTGGAGGTCGGCAGCTGCTTGAAGAGCATGTTGGCCAGCACGATAAGGGCCGTGCCCGTCAGCTTGAGCGGCGCGTGGTTGAACGCGAGAATGTAGCCGATGCCGAAGCACGTGCCCGGCAGCATATAGGGCAGCGTCGCCAGGCAGTCGAAAAGGCTGCGGCCAAGGATGCGTCGGCGGTCCATGTAATAGGCGAAGAGCATCGCAAAAACCGTGCCGGCGATGGAGACGATGAGCGCGTATTCAACGCTTCGCAGCATCGTCGACGAGCCGATGCGCCAGAGCTGATCCCAGTATTGCAGCGTGAAGGAGTAGACACCTTTCGTGCTCTTCAAAAAGCCCGAGAGGAACACGCAGCCGTATTGCAGCACGATCATCACGAAGAAAACGGTGCTCAGCGCGATCATGCCCCAGCCCATTGCGCCGCAGTGCGGCAGCGTGAGCCCGAGCCCGCCCTGCGAAGCGCGGCTGCCCTCGGTCAGCTTGTCCGAGCGGCGCATCAGCGTGCGATAGATGAAGAAAAAGATGATCGATGGGACGAGCAGGAACATATTCATCGCCGAGGACTTTTCAAGGTCCGAGTATCCAACGACTTGCAAATAGATGTCCGCGGCCAGCGTGCTGAAGCGCCCGCCGATGATGATGGGCGTGCCGAAGTCCGCAAGCGAGCGGACGAACGAGAGCAGCAGGCACACGAGCGTCGCGGGCCGAATGAGCGGCAGGACAATATCGCGCAGGATGGCGCCGCCCGATGCGCCGAGGTCGCGCGCCGAGCGAAGGCTGCCCTCGTCCAGCTTTTCGAGGATGCCGGAGAGAAACATTGCGTTGAGCGGCACGAACGAGATCGACTGCATCAGGATGACGCCCCAGCGATTGTAGGGGTTCAGGCTCAGGTGCAGCAGGCGGTAGGTGATCCACCCGCGCCGCCCGTAGAGCTGGATATAGGCAAGCGACGAGACGAACGGCGGCGACACCATGGCGACGAGCATGATGACCATGCAGAGCGTCTTCTTCCACCCGCGCGCCGTGGCGCATACGAGCGCCGCTGAGAGCGAGAGGATAGTGGACAGCACTGCCGTAAAAACGCCGACAAATACGCTGTTGCGCAGACTCTCGCCGTATTGGCGCAGAACAGTGCCGAACATTGCAAAGCTCACGCCGCCGTCCGCGCCGCGCAGGCTCCGCAGCGCGATGCACGCGATGGGCCAGAGAATGAAAAGCAGAACGCCCGAGAGCAGCAGGAGAAGAATCAGCCTGTCGGCCGCGTTTTCACATAGGGAAAAAAGGACATCGTGAGATGCCCTTTTTTCTGTATTTTTTTGGATCGTACCGGCGGACTTCATTTATTCCGCGGCGGCCTTGTCGCCCATCAGTGGCTCAAAGCGATCGAGGATCTCGGTGCGCTGGGAACCGAACAGGGACAGGTCCTCCGTCATGAGGAGCGTAGGATCATAGGACAGCTCAATGCCTTCGATGGAGGGCTTGATGACCTTGATGCCGTTCTTCTGCTCGATCTCGGCGAGCTGACGGAGATGATCGTCGCTGCTGAAGAGCCACTCGACGAAGTACTTGGCGGCGTCGACGTTTTCAGCGTTCTTGAACACGGCCACACCCTCGGGGACCCAGGGCATCCCGTCGGAGGGGTAAACGATGGTCAGGTCGTTCTCCTCGGCGGCCTGCTCGATGCTGGCGTCGATGTAGGAGATGCCGACAGCGAACTCACCGGAAGAGACCTTGTTCTTCGGGTCGGATCCGCGCTTGCCGTAGTAGGCGATGTTGCTGTTCAGGGCCTCGAAGTAGTCCCAGCCCTGATCGCCCTTGGCCTGCAGCAGCGCGTTGACCACGGCGTAGTTGGTGCCGGAGACGGCAGGGTTGGACATGACGATCTCGCCCTCATACTGGCTGTCGGTCAGGTCATCCCAGCTCTCGGGAGCGGTCAGACCCAGCTCCTCCATGAGAGAGTTGTTGAGCAGGAAGCCGACAATGGTGATGCCCTTGGAATACCAGTAACCCTCGGTATCCTTGTACTCGTCGCCGAGCTCGGCGGCCGCGTTAAAGGTGACGGGCTCGAGCAGACCATCGTCCTTGGCGCTCATGAACGCGTCGATGCCGCCGCCGAACCACAGGTCAGCGGACGGGGTGCCGCCCTCGGCGCGGAGCTTGGAGAGCACCTCGCCGGAGGACATGGACAGGCATTCGACCTCCACGCCGGTGTCGGCGGTGAACGCGTCGAACAGGGGACCGTAGACGTCGCCGGTGGCGACGACCTTCATCGTGCCGGAGAGCTCGGGAGCGGTGTCCTGAGGCTCGTCGGGCGTCTGCGCGTCATCAGTCTTCGAGCCGCAGGCGACCAGAGAGAGCACCATCACGACGCAAAGCAACAGAGAAAACAGCTTTTTCATAATTAACCTCTTTTCCAAATTTGCTAAAGAAATCCCCGCCGCTGCGCTGACAGTGACGAGGATTATATTTTAGATAGAATAACGCAAAAAGTAAAATCGAAATTTGCACACGACTAAGGCGATTTCATCGAAAAAAACAATTATTTGGCAAGCTGCGGATCAAGGACGGACAGCGCGTATGCCGCGTAGAGCGCCGCGCCGAGGGGGAGCGTTTCCTCGTCGATGTCGAAATCGCCGCGGTGGTTGGAGATGCAGGTGTGCGGCTTTTTGGGGTTTGCCGTGCCGAGGTAGGCGTAAGCGCCCTTCGTTTGCAGCAGATACTCGGCGAAATCGTCCCCGCTGAGCGACAGCGCGCGGTTTGCCGTCGTGGGGATGCCGAGCGCGTCGGCGACGCGCTCGACCTCCCCGCACACACCGGCGTCATTCGTGAGCGGCGTGGCGAAGTCGTCCCATTCGACCTCTGCCGTGCCGCCGTAAAGGGCGGAGATGTGTGCGGCCGCGGCGTTGATCGTTTCGCGAAGGTGCGCGCGGCTCTCGGGCGAGAACATGCGCGTCGTGCCCTCGAGCACGGCGGTCTCGGCCACGGCGTTGTAGGCCGTGCCGGCGTTCAGCTTGCCCACGCCGATGAGCACCGGCTCGACCGGCGAGGTCATGCGCGTGACGATGGACTGGAGCGCGACGACGAGCTCGCTTGCGATATAGAGCGCATCCACGCCGAGCTGCGGCGTGGAGACGTGCGCGCTTTTGCCGTGGATGCGGATGATAAAGTGGTCGACGCCCGCGTTGTTGGCCCCCGGCTTGACGCCGACGGTCCCCGCGGGAAGGTCGGACGCCGTGTGCAGCCCGAAGACGCGCTGTGCGCCATCCAGCATGCCCGCGGCGATGAGCGGCCTTGCGCCCTGACCGATCTCCTCGGCGGGCTGGAAGAGGAAGCGCACCTCACCGCCAAAGTCCGCGCGGTGTGCGCTCAAAACCTTTGCCGCGCCGAGAAGACACGTCGTGTGCGCGTCGTGGCCGCAGGCGTGCATCATGCCCGGCGTTTGCGAGCGGTAGGGCACGTCGTTCGTCTCCTGAATGGGTAAGGCGTCGATATCCGCGCGCAGCACGACAAGGCCGCTTCCATTGCCGTTGCCGGTCAAATGGCCGACAACGGCGGTCTCGCCGACGCGCTCGTGCGGGATGCCGCACCTGTCAAGCTCGCGCTCGATGCGCGCGGCAGTGTGGTATTCGTGCAGGCCGAGCTCTGGGGCGCGGTGAAATTCCCGCCGCAGTGCGATGAGCTCGTCGCGAAGCTGCTGGCACTCTTCTCTCAGGGCGTTCATGGCAAATTTCCTTTCTTATCCCTTGGCAGGGATCTTTTCGCGCAGGGATTCGAGACGGTTCAGCGCGTCGGTGAGCGTTTCGTCCTTCTTGGCAAAGTGGAAGCGGATCAGGTGGTTGACAGGCTCCCGGAAGAAGCTCGAGCCCGGCACCGCGCCGACACCGACCTTGCTTGCAAGGTCCTCGCAGAATTGAAGATCACTCTCGTAGCCGAACTCCGAGATGTCGAGCATCACGTAGTAAGCGCCCTCGGGGTCATTGTGGACGATCTTGAGGTCGTCAAGGCCCTTTAAGAACAGGTCCTTTTTGTGCGTGTACTCGGCCTGCAGCGCGTCGTAGTAGTCCTGACCGAAGTTGAGACCGGGGATGATGGCCTCCTGTAGGGGCGCCGCCGCGCCGACGGTGAGGAAGTCGTGGACCTTCTTCGCGCGGTCGATGATCTCCGGCGGGGCGATGATGTAGCCAAGGCGCCAGCCGGTGATGGAATAGGTCTTGGAAAGCGACGAGCAGGACAGCGTGCGCTCCCACATGTCGGGCAGCGTCGCAAAATAGGTGTGCTGGTGCGGGGCGTAGATGATGTGCTCATAGACCTCGTCCGTGATGACGTAGACATCGTACTTCTTGGCAAGACCCGCGATGATCTCAAGCTCCTCGCGCGTGAAGACCTTGCCGCAGGGGTTCGAGGGGTTGCACAGCACGAGCGCCTTGGGGTGCTGGCGGAACGCGTCCTCGAGCACTTCGGGGTCAAACGTGAACGACGGCGGCGTGAGCGGCACATAGATGGGCACCGCGCCGGAGAGGATCGTGTCGGCACTGTAATTTTCGTAGAACGGGGAGAAGATGACGACCTTGTCGCCGGGATTGGCGACGGTCATCATTGCGGCCATCATGGCCTCGGTGCTGCCGCAGGTGACGACGATCTCGCCGTTGGGGTCGATGTCGCGGCCCATGAAGTGGGACTGCTTCTTCGCCAGCGCCTCGCGGAAGTCCTGCGCGCCCCAGGTGATGGAGTATTGATGATAGTCCTCGTAGGCGACCTGAGAGAGGCGGTCGAGGATGGGCTTGGGCGGGTCAAAATCCGGGAAGCCCTGGGAAAGGTTCACCGCGCCGTATTGGTTGGAGATACGGGTCATGCGGCGGATGACGGAATCGGTAAAGCTCGCGGTGCGGTCAGAAAGTGCCTGCATTATTGTTTCCTCCTGTGAGATAAGATTTTCCGTTGTTCAAGATATGCTGCGGGTCGAGCGCCGTTTTGATGGCGTTCATGGCCTGTAAATTTTCCTTCGCCGTCTGGCGCAGGAAGTAGGGACGCTTCGATAGCCCGATGCCGTGCTCGCCGGAGGCAACGCCGCCGAGGCGATAGGCTTCGGCATAGGCCCTGTCCATGTTTTCGTGCAGCTCGCGCTGCCACGTTTCTTCATCCCGCTCGCCGCGCACGACGCACAGGTGCACATTGCCGTCGCCCGCGTGGCCGAAGCTGACCATCTGCATGCCGCTCCGGGCTTCCAAGTCGTTGATGAAGCGGATGAAGTCCGCCGTGCGGCTGATGGGCACGACGATATCGACCGGCTCCTGCTCGGAAACGGCCTCCACGGCCTTGACAAGCGCGCCGCGCACGCGCCAGATGTCAGCGCACTGCCGCGCGTCGGAGAGCTCGATAAAGTCGAGCGCGCCGTTTTGCAGCGCCAGAGAGCGCACGCGCGCGGCATTGGCCGTGACCTCTTCGCTTCTGCCGTCAAAGGTCAAGAGAATATAAGAGCCGGCGTCGGGGCGGGGATAAGAGACGCCGCAGAAGCGTTCGCCAAGCGCGACGACTTTGCGCTCCATGAATTCGACCGCCGTGGGGTTCGCGTTCGCGCGCAGGATGGTCAAAACGCTCTGGATGCCGGTTTTCAGGTCGGCATACGGCACAAGCACGCTGAGCGAGGCCTCGGGCTTGGGAACAAGGCGCAGCAGGCACTTTGTGATGACGGCGAGCGTACCCTCCGAGCCGATGAGAAGGTGCTTGAGCGAGAGTCCGCTCGCGTCCTTGACCTGCTTGCCGCCGACTTGCATCACCGTGCCGTCAGCGAGCACGACCTCGAGTCCGCGCACATAGTCGCGCGTGACGCCGTACTTCACCGCGCGCATGCCGCCGGCGTTCGTGCTGATGTTGCCGCCGATGCTCGAGGCCTTTTCGCCGGGATCGGGCGGGTAGAACAGCCCGCGCGCTTCGACATAGGCCTGCAAGTCCTGCAAGAGCATACCGGGCTCGACCGTGACGGTCATCGTGTCCTCGTCGAGCTCGAGCACGCGGTCCATGCGGGAAAGGTCGAGGATGATGCCGCCCTCGAGCGGCACGGTAGAGCCGACAAGATTCGTCCCCGCGCCGCGCGGCGTGACGGGAACGCGGTGCTCGTGCGCGTAGCGCAGGAGCGCGCTCACCTCCTCGGTGGATAAGGGAAAGGCGAGCGCCTCGGCGCTGCCGTGGACGCGGCCGAGCACGTCGCTCTGGTATTCTGCGGGAATGTCCGCGCCGGTGAGCAGGCGGTTTTCGTCTGCAATGATGCGCTGCAGCGCGGAAAGATCAAGTGCCATAATAAATTCCTCCCGGAAAGGCGTACCGCCGCCCGCGCTCCCTGCGTTGCGGGAGCGCGGCGGCGGTCAGATGGTGTTTACTGATTGATCAAGTCCTGATCCCAGCCCACTGCGATGAAGTAACCGCCGAAGGTGTTGTTGAACACGTCCTCCGTCGCGCTGGACTGGAAGGCTTCGACGACCTTCTCATAGATGGCGGCGGTGTCGGGGTCTTCGACGTCAGCGGTGCGCGCGGCGATCAGATTCCAGTACTCCTCCACGTCGAGGACGCTGTCCTTGTAGATGGCCTCGTCGGTCTTGAGGCCAAAGTCGAGCGCGTAGTTGCCGTTCACGACCGCGGCGGCCACGTCGGGCAGGACGGAGGGGATGGTGTTGGCCTTGAGTTCTTCGATGGTGATGTTGACCTTGTAGCTCGTGATATCGTCAACGGTGGGGTTGAAGGCGGCGTTGGGGTCGAGCTCGATGAGGCCCGCGGCTTCGAGCACCTTGAGCGCGCGGCCGCCGTTGGTCAGATCGTCGGGAATGGCGACGACGTCACCGTCTTTGAGCTCGTCAACGGAACTGACCTTCTGGGAGTAGAGGTTCAGCGGGATGATGAAGGTGTTGCCGATGTTCTGGATCGCATAGCCGTAGTTGTCGATCTCGTTCTGGAGATAAATGCGGTGCTGGAAGGCGTTGAGGTCGATGTCGCCGTTGGCGAGCGCATTGTTCGGGGTCACGTAGTCCGAGAACTGCACGATCTCGAGGTCGATGCCCTCGTCGGCGAGCGCGGCCTTCGCGCTCGCCCACAGGTCGTCATAGATGCCGCCGACCACGCCGAGCTTGACGGTCACGGTCTCGCCGGTCTGATTGTCGGTGTTGGCATCGCTGTTGTCGGCGGAGTCGTCGGCCTTGGAGCCGCAGGCGGTCAGCGCGAGGGCGAGCGTGGCGGCTGCAAGGGCGAGGGCAAAGAACTTTTTGAGCTTCATGGAAATATCCTCCGTTAAAATAATTTTTTGTAATGGGGGGGGTAGGGACTGTATGGGGATCACGTTAATGCGTGTTCTTTTTGACGATGCGTCCGCCGACAAATTCGATGACGCAGACGATGAGCACAAGGACGAGCACGGTGACGTTCGTGATGTCGGCCATGTTGCGGTCGTGGCCGTAGCGGATGGCGAAGTCGCCGAGGCCGCCCGCGCCGGCGACGCCGGCCATGGCCGTGAGGTTTAAGAGACTCACAATCGTGATGGTCGTGCCGCGCGCGATGGCCGCGATGCTCTCCTTGAGATACACGCGGAAGATGATCTCAAGCGGGCTCGAGCCCATCGAGAGCGCCGCCTCGATAAGGCCGCCGTCGAGCTCGGCGAGCGCACTTTCGACCTGACGGGTGAAAAACGGCACTGAGCCGAACACCAGCGGCACGATCGCACCGCGCACATAGAGCACCGTGCCGACCAGCGCGCGCGTGATGGGCATGACCCACGTCAGTAGGATGATAAACGGGATGGAGCGGAACAGGCTCACGAGCTTGTCGAGAATTTGGTAGACGACCTTGTTCTCCAAAATGCCGTTCGGCTTTGTCACCGTGAGCACCACGCCGAGCAGAAGCCCGAATACGAACGAGATGAGGCCCGACCAGAGCACCATGAGCATCGTGTCGCCGAGGGCCTTATAAAAGTCCGGCAGCTTGCTTGCAAGGTTCGGGGCAATGTTAACGATCAGCTCTTGCATCTTTGATGACCTCCACTCCGACATTTTTTTCGATCAGGTATTCGATCGCTTTCGTGATCTGCTTTCTCTCGCCGCTGATGATGGCGACCGTTCCGCCGATGGGGGAATCCTGCACGATGGTGATATCGGCGAAAATGATGTTGAGCGAGACGTTGAACATCTGCGACACGGCGGAGATGATCGGCTCGTTGACGTTGCGCTGAACATAGGACAGGCGGACGATGAGCTCGCCGGGCTGGAGACGCGTGACGGGGGAATCCTCGGCGATGAGCGCTTCGACCTTCTGGAGGTTCGAGGTCGTGTGGATGAAGCTCTTCGTGATGTCCTGCTTGGGCTCAGCGAAGACCGTGAAGACCTCGCCCTGCTCGACGACGCGGCCGTATTCCATGACGGCGACGCGGTCACAGATCTCCTTGACGACGGCCATCTCGTGCGTGATGAGCACGATCGTGATGCCGAGCGTTTCGTTGAGGTGCTTGAGAAGGTGCAGGATCGCCTTCGTTGTCTGCGGGTCGAGCGCGGAGGTCGCCTCGTCGCACAGAAGCACCTGTGGGTCGTTGGCAAGGGCGCGGGCGATGGCGACGCGCTGCTTCTGTCCGCCGGAGAGCTGGCTGGGGTAGGCGTCCGCCTTGTCGCCGATGCCGACGAGTTCCAAGAGCGTTGCGACCTTCTTCTGGATATCCTCCTTGCTCAGGCCGCTGCCCTTGAGCGGGTAGGCGACGTTTCCGGCCACCGTGCGCGACGGCATCAGATTGAAGTGCTGGAAGATCATGCCGATCTTCTTGCGCGCCGCGCGCAGGTCCTTGGCAGAGAGCGCCGTCAAGTCCTGTCCCGCGACAAAGACGCTGCCGGAGCTTGGCCGCTCCAAAAGGTTGATGCATCGCACGAGCGTGGACTTGCCCGCGCCCGAGAAGCCGATGATCCCGAAGATCTCGCCCGAGCCGATGGAGAGCGACACGTCGCGCACGGCGTGCACGGCCTTTTCGCCCGAGCCGAAGTCCTTGGAAATGTTCTTGAGTTCGATCAAGTGAATTCCTCCTTTATCCCAAAAGCAAACAAAAAAGCGGGGAGCTCATGAGCTCCCCGCTTCAGGTCAAACGATGTTCGGGTGGCAAGACCCTTCTGCGCGCTTTCAATCAGCGGCGGCAATTTCGTTCCTGTGCGTATCGGGCAGGCAAATGAGCATGAGCAATCGTGGGCATCGGCATCGCCATGTCCATGTTCATGCACATTAACATTCGAGAAGTGTAAGAGAACATTTCGTCGAAATCCTTTCCGAAAATCATACTGAGATTGTAGGTATCATAGCACCGTGAAAAGCACACGTCAACAGAAAATGCGGGAAAATTCGCAACTTAGTCACACTTGACTAAAGCGGAAGAATAAACATGCGGACAAAATCGGGTAATATTGCCAGCAAATTTGCCGCGCCGTTCAGTTTTGAAATGAAAAAAGAGGAACGGAAGCGGTCAGCTTCGTTCCTCTTTCGCTGATTGAATGCCGAAAAAGCGGCGGCCGTTTTCGTTCGTCAGGGCGATGATTTCATCTGTGCTCATGCCGCGAATTTCTGCGAATTTTGCCGCGATATGGGACACATTGCGCGAGTCGTTGCGCGTGCCGCGCACGGGAACGGGGGCCATGTAAGGGCTGTCCGTTTCGAGAAGCACCCTGTCAAGCGGGACGATCTTTGCGACCTCGACGGTCTTCTTCGCGTTCTTGTAGGTCAGCGGGCCGTCAAAGCCCAGGTACCAGCCGCGCTTTATAAGCTCCTGCGCGATCTCGACGCTGCCGGAAAAGCAATGGAACACGCCGCGCACCTGCGGAAACTCCTTCACGATGGCGAGGCAGTCAGCATGCGCGTCGCGGTCGTGCACGATGACGGGGAGACCTAATTCCTGCGCCAGCGCGAGCTGGTCGCGGAAAACCTCCTGCTGCAATTCCCGCGGCGGGTTTTGCTCCCAGTAGTAGTCGAGCCCGATCTCGCCGATGGCGACGACCTTCGGGTTCTTTGCCCATGCGCGCAGCGTGTCGAGGCTCTCGCGCGTGTAGGGCGCGCAGTTTTCCGGATGCCAGCCGACGGCGGCGTAGACGTGGGGATATTGTTCCGCGATCTCCACCGCGCGGCGCGAGGTATCCAAGTCGCAGCCCGGGTCGACGATCAGCCCCACGCCGTTTTCGGGCATGGACGCGAGCAATGCCTCGCGGTCAGCGTCGAACGCCTCATCGTCATAATGGGCGTGGGTGTCAAAAATCAGATTCATTTCTTCTCCTGCTCAAAGATGAGGTCATATTCAAGGATCGCGCCATTCGCCGACTGCGACACAGGCAGAAAGCCAACATAGCGCCAGCCTTCCTCCGCTGCACGGTCGATGATGTTCCGGTATTCGGGGTCAAGCGAAAATCTGCCAAGAATAGACGCATTGGCGGCGACTTTTACATGAAAGTATTCATACATGGCTCTTTTCTCCTTTTTCTTCCCTTAAAAGGGAACGTGAGATGCCGCCTGCAAGCGGCAGGAGCAAACAAAGGGGGTATTCTCTTTCCAAAGAGAATACCCCTTTGGAACCCCCAGAGAAAGGCAAGGGGCCTTGCCCCTTGACCCCGCACATTGGCAGTTTGCAGCTTGAATGACTGCACGCGCTGCGCAGTGTAAATGCGGTGTACATGGCTTCGCCATGAACCCCTACTATTCGATACCACTCGCAACCGCGCCTTACTACCGTGAGGCGCGTGTGACGGTAGCTTGGCGGCAGACTGATTACTGAATGCGGCATTGCTGCGCTCGCCGCATTGTGAAGACTGGCGGTAGACGGGAATTAGGCTGCACTTCTACGAGACTGGCAGAGCAACAGCGGGTAGTAGAAGCAAGCCAAATCGTATAGCAACACCCAACGCGGCAACGCCGCGCGCAGGTACTTCCATTCCGGAGGCATAAAGGCCATTCAAGATTGAGACTGCCAATCTAAACGCCTTTCTTTTGGACGGGCGACGCCCATTTTCTTTCTCGGGAAAGAAAATGGGGGTCGCATTCGTGCAGCGCCTTTGGCGCTGCGTTCCCTCCGCGCCTGCGCGGAGTAAAAAGGGAGCCGGGAAGGCCCCCTGCTGGTAAGACAGTAAAACTCAAATTTCTTGGAACAGGCATGATCTCGGTCATGCCTGTTCCGCTTTTAGCAGCTCATCCACGGGAATGTAGCCCACAAGGTCGTACTCGATATGTACCTTCTGCCTGCGCTTGCCGCTGGATTTGTCCGGGGCATCTACATAGACCGCCTTGACAAGCTCTCTGAGGGCATAGGGGGTCAGTTCCGTGAGGGTGCTGTTCCTCTTTACCCGCTGAACGAACTGCTCTATATTCTCTGCCTGCTGTTCCTGTTCATGAATTTGCTGTTGCAGACCTTTGACCTCGGCTTTGAGGTCTTTTTGTTCCTCGGTATAGTTCTTGCTCATCATCGCAAAGCGTTCATCATCCAGGCGTCCGGCTGCATTGTCCTCGTAAATGCGGATGAAAAGGCGGTCAAGTTCTCCGATTCGCTTCTCAGCCTGTGCCAGCCGTTTTCGATACAGTCGCAGCGATTCTTCGCTCTGCATACGGAGCTTTTGCTCCATTTCGGAACGGAAATAAGCCTCATAGCGAGTGACTACCGATATGACCTCCTGAATATGCTTCCAGACGATCTGTTCCAGCACAACGGCACGGATATAATGTCCGCTGCACTTGTCCTTATTGACACGATGGGTGGAGCAGATGAAGAAGTCCTGCCTCTTTTCAAAATAGATGGTGGTGGAGTAGTAGAGCTTCTGCTTGCAGTCGTTGCAGAACACCAGACCGGAGAACATATTGCTCTTGCCCGTGGCCGTTCTGCGGTGCCGCTGCTGCCGAATCTCCTGCACCTTATCAAAGACTTCCAGAGAGATGATCGCCGGGTGGGTGTTATAGAAAATCTTGCGATTTTCCATTGGATTTTCCCGTTGCTTCTTGTCCCAAATGGAGTTGGTGTAGGTCTTGAAATTGACCGTGCAGCCTGTGTACTCCATGTATTCGAGGATGTAAGCAACGGTGCTTTCGTGCCAGCGATACTCGTTCTCCGGGGTCTGATGCGGTGTTTTTCTGCCCTCCCGCTGTTTATAGGCGGTGGGATTCAGCACCTTTTCCTTTTCCAGCAAGGCGGCGATCTGGCTCGGCCCTTTTCCCTCCATGCAGAGTGTAAAAATCCGCTTCACAATCTGCGCCGCTTCCTCATCAATCACCCACTTCTTAGGATCGTCAGAGTCATGTTTGTAGCCGTAGGGAACGTTGGTGGTCAAGCGCTCTCCACGCTCACCCTTCGCTTTGTTGACGGCACGGATTTTGCGGCTGGTATCCTTGGAATACCACTCATTGAACCAGTTCTTGATACTTGCCATGTCGCTGTCGGTGCTGTTGGGGTCAATGGTGTCGAAGTGGTCGTTGATGGCAATATACCGTACGCCGTACTGAGGAAATGTGTAGTTGATATAAAGCCCTGTCAGCGAGGAATTACGACCGAGTCTTGAAAGATCTTTCGTAATCACCACTTCCACATGACCGGCTTCAATTTCCGCAAGCATCTTCTGAAAACCGGGGCGGTTGGAAAACTCCACGCCGCTGTACCCGTCATCAATAAAGAACGTTGGGTTCGGAAAGTGCTGAGATTTTGCATACTCCATTAACATGGCCTGATGGTGCTGGATGGAGTTCGACGGGTCATCTTTGCCGTCCTTTCCTTTGGTGTCCTCCACGGACAGTCTGCAATAAAGCGCTGTGATTTTGTCGGTTGCCCTTAACATATTGTTGTCCTCCTTTGGTGGGGCAACTGTCTGAACAGGATTGGATTCTTGATTTATATCAAGAGAAACGTCGTTACTCATCGGCGTCCTCCGTGATACTACTTTTATCATCGGCAGCGTTCTGCTCCATAATGCGTCTGAGCTTCTTGTCGAGGGTTTCCGTTCCCTCATAGCTGCCAGTTACGGTGTATTCCGTGCCGCCGTGTTCCTCCACGATTTTGACGTCGGGCAGCCAAAAGGCGGACGGATTCTTCACCACGATGTTGCCCTTTTCATCGAAAGAAAACTCCCTCTTGGGGGCATCGTCGGGACGTGGCTTGACCTTGGCATACGGGTCGGGATTGGAGAAATAAAACGAGCGGATTTCAGCGTCCTCCTCGCCGTTATCAAAATCATCGTCGGCGAAAATCTCATCCAGTTCCTCGTCGGTCAGTTCGATGATCTCATTGTCATTTTCTTTCGGATTCACTTCGTCAAGCCTCCTTCACTTCAGTTCATTTTATGTAAAAATTCAGTCGGAGTAGCAAAACGGACGAACGCCGTCAATGGTCAAGATGAACGGCTGCGCCGCCATTGACAGCGCCCGTCCGTTTCGCTTTTTGGCAGACAAGGCGGCGGTTGCCGCCGATTTCCATTTGGAAAATGACGCTTGCTATCATGGGAAACGGAGAATAGCAAGCACAGCAAGTGTAGCTACACTTGCGAAAACCGGCGTGGTACGACCGGGATTTCCTTGCAGAATAGCAAGCAAATCCGGTGAGTACCCACACCGGAGCTTGCCATTCTGGCAAGCAATGCACGGCGGTACCCACTCGTGCGTTTTGCAAAATTTCAGCCTTGCTGACCTTTTGCAAAATCTTGTTGGGAAACATCCCAAACCCTTTAACGATTTCTAAGAAATTGGCTACGCTCCTGCGGAGCTGAATATCAATCTATCTTCGGAAAGTGAGTCATGGATTTTTGGGTTCACGGCGTTCAGGCAAATCCGGTTTTGCTGCATATCCGTCGATCGCCATTTTCCGAAGGTAAGCGCTCATATTCTCTATACCAAGCTGCGCCATCCTCGCCTTTATCAAGCTGAGTTCTTTTTCATCTACGAAGAATTTGACCTGTATCGGTCGCTTACGATTCCTGTTGTCTGGCATAAAACATTCCCTTACTCTTTATACATCCAATGGTATCCACCCGCCCGTTTTTGAACACCATTAGCGGCATCCCGAATGCTCTTAGAACTTACACCAACTTCTTGTACTGCGGCAGCTATTGAATCAAACTCTTTTATAATATTTCCGCTATCATCCATCTGCAAAATCGCTCTACCCCGGGGGTTCTTCGGAACAGACACAGCGATTTCTTTCTGCACCACTTTTTCAGCTTGCCGTTTCAACTTTTCAGCAGCTTTTCGTTCCTTTTCTTGTTGAGCAAAGAGTAAGCTTATAGCTTTAGTTCTTCGAGCACTCCATGCGCTGGCTTGATCTGGCATTCTTGCAATGCCTTCATCCAAGATTACTATTTCGTTGCTGTAGTCCTTTAGCTGCCGATATGCCAACGCATAAGAAGTGTATAATGCTGGAGCAGCATAACCGTTCAATCTTGCTTTATCAAATAATTCTATAGCTAACGCAAGGTTTCCTTTTTTTCGCTCATTTTCGCCTTTTTCCCAATGCGGGAATCCTATTTTGAATCCCTTGTCCCAATTATCAGCATTTCGGATTTCACTCAGCGGAACCCGATTATAAACAGCATGGATTACAACATCGTCATAGGAAATCTGGCGTTCATTTGCTACAGAAATAGTTACCGGCGCATAGTTGTGCTTTTTAATCTCGTTCAGCAAAGAAGATACTTCTTCATTGGTCAGGGCACACATGAAGCGAATGCTGTTTTCGATTTCGCGCCTTCTATAATTGCTATACGAAGCGTATTCCTCCATAGATTCATAACAGTTGAAAAATGTCTCATAGATGTACTCTGACAGAGGTTCCAAATCAAATGGGCTTGAAAAATACACCCGGATATAATCTGTGCCACCTTCACTCTGTGTACACAATTCGGTAACGTAATTTTCTGTGGCAGGACAATTACTCCTAATCAAGATATAAGCACCTTTTTTGGCGAATTTGACTTTCAGGAAAGTATACAGACAGCACACATCCACATAACCGCTACTATTTTTTCTGAATCTAAGTAATTTCGTATCTCCACCTTTTTGAAAAATGACATTTTGAATGAAGGCGCATACTTCTAATTCTTGTAAATTTGGCTTTGATTGCTCAATTTGTCTTTTTTCTATTTCCAAGGATTCGCTGGCGACATCTAACAAACGATACAAGATATGACCACAATTTTCAGCATCTGATGCAGCTCTATGAGACGAAGGATTTGTCAGTCCGAAATAATTTTCAATTGTGCTTTGCTTATAGTTTTCCAGTCCATGCAAATACTTCCTTGAAAGACTAAGAGTATCAATATACTCAATATTCGCATTAAAGCCGAGACGAGATAGTGTGTGGCAAAGAAAATCAAAATCGAATTTTGCATTGTGAGCGCACATTACGATTCCACCACATAAAGCGTCTCCCAAAAAGTCTACCAACTGCGAATATACTTCCTTTTCAGATGGAGCGCTATTGAGCATGGAGTTTGTAATATGATTGACAGCAGATGCAGATTGTGAAATTGAAATGCCGGGATTTACGAGAGATGAAAATACCCTTTGTACGGTTCCGTTTTGAAAAATTGTAGCGCCAATCTCAACAATTCGATCGGATATAGGACTCAGTCCCGTTGTTTCCACATCAAAAGCAATGTAGCAGTTTCTTATGCTGTTCTCATTATGGGAATCAAGTTCAACTCGTTTTGAGATAGCAACGCCACGTTGTACTGGGGTCTCTATTGCAGTTTCTTTTTCGACTTGAGGCTTTATATCCGCTTTCTTTTTGAAAAAACCAAATATACTCATAAGCGCTTCCTCCGTTCTTAAAAGAAAGAATATGTGTGTACACACATTATAGCGCATGGATGCGAAAATTTCAATAGGCTTTCTGATATGTATCGTGTAAAAGAATCGATCTTCTGTGCATATAAGCTGATTTTCTGATTTTCTCGGTATCGAACATACTCTGCATCGAAATAGCCACTTATCGGTTTTACAGTTTTGTGAGGTATTTTGCACAGCCGCAAATATACGCACTCTCCAGCGAATGGTATTCACTCCGTAGCGACTCACTATTTCACAAAGGAACCGCACAAAGGCGATAATTATTTCACCCTATTCACTTCCCTTGCCTTACAGCGTAGGAAGTTGGCGATTTTCAACCCTTAGATGTACAAAAACAGTCGGCACTCAACCGAAGCTGAGTGCCGCCTGTTTTGTTGTCCAATCCTGCTTAGCAGATGCCGATTTTGTAGTTTTCTCAAATTACTGTCTTATCGGCACACGGCGAACCGGCTCCCTTTTTGTTTAGCAGAGCTTCGCGCCAGCAGGAATTTTATCATCCACCATAATAAGGTTGAGGACCTCCTCACCCTTCTCGGTGTGGACAGCAGAGAGCAGCATGCCGCAGCTCTCAAGCCCCATCATCTTGCGCGGGGGCAGGTTGACGATGGCGACGAGCGTCTTGCCGACGAGCTCTTCGGGCTTGTACCACTTGTGGATGCCGGAGAGGATCTGGCGGTCGGTGCCGGTGCCGTCGTCGAGCGTGAAGCGCAGGAGCTTTTCGCTCTTCTTCACGGCCTCGCAGGCCTTGACCTTGACGGCGCGGAAGTCGGACTTGCAGAAGGTGTCGAAATCGACCTTTTCCTCCGCCATCGGCTCGAACTCCATCGCGGGGAGAGCGGCCTTTTTCTGCGCCTCCTGAATGGCCTCGAGCTCTTCGAGCGCCTTCTGCGCGTCGACGCGCGGGAAGATGGCCTCGCCCTTGTGGACGGTGACGGTGGCGCTCAGGCTGCCCCACTTCGCGGCGCTGTCCCAATCGCGGCAGCACGCGCACGCGCCGATCTGGGCGAAGATCTTCTCGCAGGAATCGGGGATAAACGGGGTGAGCAGCACCGTGCAGATGCGGATGCTCTCGAGCAGGTTGTACATGACGGAGGCAAGGCGGGGCTTGTTGGCCTCGTCCTTGGCGAGCGCCCAGGGTGCGGTCTCGTCGATATACTTGTTGGCGCGCTGGATGCACTTGAAGATGAGCTCGAGCGCGTTCTGGAACTGGAACTTCTCCATCTCGGCTTCGTACTTGCCGCGCAGGGCGGAGAGCTGAGAGATGAGCTCGTCGTCGAGCGCATCGGTCTGACGGCTTTCCGGCAGCGTGCCGCCGAAATATTTTTCGACCATGGCCGTTGTGCGGGAGACGAGGTTGCCGAGGTCGTTGGCGAGGTCGACATTGATGGTGTTGATGAGCAGCTCATTGGAGAAGTTGCCGTCCGAGCCGAACGGGAACGTGCGCAGCAGGAAGAAGCGCAGCGCGTCCACGCCGAAGCGCTCGGCGAGCACATACGGGTCAACGACGTTGCCCTTGGACTTACTCATCTTGCCGCCGTCCATGACGAGCCAGCCGTGGCCGTAGACGTGCTTGGGGAGCGGCATGCCCATGCTCATGAGCATCGCGGGCCAGATGATGGAGTGGAAGCGGACGATCTCCTTGCCGACAAAGTGCACGTCGGCGGGCCAGAACTTGTCGTAATCGTCGTACTTGTCGTTCATGAAGCCGAGCGCCGTGCAGTAGTTGAAGAGCGCGTCGACCCAGACGTAAACGACGTGGCCCGGGTCAAAGTCCACGGGGATGCCCCAGGTGAAGCTCGTGCGGGAGACGCAGAGGTCTTCAAGGCCCGGCTTGATGAAGTTGTTGACCATCTCGTTGACGCGAGAGGCGGGCTGGAGAAAGTCGGTGTCCTCAAGCAGGTGCTGCACGCGGTCGGCGTACTTGGAAAGCTTGAAGAAGTAGGCCTCTTCCTCGGCGTCCTCGACCTCGCGGCCGCAGTCGGGGCACTTGCCGTCGACAAGCTGGCTCTCCGTCCAGAAGCTCTCGCAGGGCTTGCAGTACTTGCCCTTGTAGGTGCCCTTGTAGATGTCGCCGTTGTCGTGCATCTTCTTGAAGATCTTCTGGATGGCCTCGACATGGTAGTCGTCCGTCGTGCGGATGAAGCGGTCGTTCGAAATATTCATGAGCTTCCACAGATCGAGAATGCCCTTTTCGCCGCAGACGATGTTGTCGACGAACTGCTGCGGGGTCACGCCCGCGGCCTTGGCCTTATCTTCGATCTTCTGGCCGTGCTCGTCGGTGCCGGTCAGGAACATGACGTCATAGCCCGTCAGGCGCTTGTAGCGCGCCATCGCGTCGGTCGCCACGGTGCAGTAGGTGTGGCCGATGTGGAGCTTGTCGGAGGGGTAGTAGATGGGGGTCGTGATATAGAATTTCTTCTTGTCCATTGGTGTTTTCCTCTTTTCTGCCCGCGCCGAATGAAAGCGGGGCGTAATTATTTACAGTCTACCACCGAAAGGGCGGTATTTGCAAGGTTTTACAGAATTTTTCCCCAAAAGAAGAAAGCGCGGCGCCATAAGCACCGCACTTTTTCGATTTGAAAGAGTAGGATCGCCGCATTTGCCGCCCCCAGGCGGCAAACAGGCATAACGCATCGCAGATTTTCGCGTCCGCAGACGCGAAATAAATTTCAATCGTAATTTGTCGCGACATGTGCGTGACAAATTACTCTTTGCGCGGAGCGCGTGTCGCAGCCGCCCTGCGGACGGCAAGGCACGAAGTGCAGCGAAACTCCTTCAAAAAAGCGGCTTTGCCGCTTTTTTGAAGTTATAGCGAGTCGTCTTCGTCGATCCACTTTTGCACCGGAACGATATCAAACTCCTCCTCCGTCCGGCGGATCACCACCTCGTCGATGCCGGCGTTGATGATCATGCGGCGGCACATGGGACAGCTCGTCGCGTCGTGCAGCAGCTCGCCGCTGCGCGCGTCGCGGCCGACTAAATAGATCGTCGCGCCGACCATGTCGCGCCGCTGGGCGGAGATGATGGCGTTCGCCTCGGCGTGGACGCTGCGGCAGAGCTCGTAGCGCTCGCCGCGCGGGACCTTGAGCTGCTCGCGCGTGCAGTAGCCGAGGTCGACGCAGTTTTTGCGTCCGCGCGGCGCGCCGTTGTAGCCCGTGGAGATGATCTCATCGTTTTTGACGATGATCGCGCCGTAGACGCGGCGCAGGCAGGTCGCGCGCTCGAGCACCGTCTGCGCGATGTCCAAGTAGTAATTCCGCTTGCTGACACGCTCCATATCGAGTCCTCCTTGTATTGATGAGAAAGAATATTACAATTTGCTATCAGAATTCGTGCTCACAGTACGGGCAGCGGCCATAGTCAAAGTCGAGCACCGCCCCGCAGACGGGACACTTTTTGCGCGGCAGACCGCCCGGCGCGTCGGGCGGGAGATAGCCGGAGCCGGTCTTTGCCTCGTCCGCCGTACCTGCGAATTTGTCGCTGCCGGGCTGGAAGAATTCGAGCTTTCCGCACTTGGGACAGACGTAAATTTCAATCTCCATCGCGCCCGCGAAGAGATTCGGCAGGTCGCCGAGCACCCAGCCGGTCTGGCCGAGCTGGAATTTTTCACGCCTGATAAATTGCATCCCCGCGCCGCAGCGCAGGCAGTTGAGCTGATTCGCCATCCTATACCCCCTGTAGGTCGAAAACGGGCGTGTATTCCTCTTTGGCGCTCGAGAGCTCCTGACAAAAGCCGTCGGTCAGGCCGCAGTCGCGCATGTACTGCACCGCCGTGCGGTACTCGCGCTCATTTAAGCGCCGCGCGAGCGCGGCCGGTCGAACCGCTCTGCGGCGTATACTGGCTCATGAGCGAAGAGCACGGTCTTTGGCGGAAAGTGCGTCGAGACATAGTCGATGACACGCTTGGTGTTCTCCATCTGCCCCGGCAGGACGAGGTGGCGCAAAATGACGCCGGAGCGCATCAGGCCGTCGTCCCCAATCTGATACGCCCCGACCTGACGCACCATCTCGTCGATGGCCGCGGCGGCAACTTCAAAGTAGTCCGGCGCGGCGGAAAGCTCGCGCGCGGGGCGTTCCATGGCGTATTTTAAGTCGGGCAGATAGATCTGCACCTTACCCTCAAGCGTTCTGAGCGTTTCCACGCGCTCGTAGCCGCCGCTGTTCCACACAACGGGGACGGGAAGCGGCTTACGCAACGCTTCGAGCACCCAGGGGGGTGAAGTGCGTGGGCGTGACAAGATCGATGCAGTGCGCGCCCTGCGAAACGAGGTCCTCCATGATCTCGCGCAGATGTGCCGGCGTAATGACCTTGCCGAAATTCTCGTGGCTGATGCGCCCGTTCTGGCAGAACACGCAGCCGAAGTTGCAGCCCGAAAAGAAGATGCAGCCCGCGCCGTTTTTACCGCTGAGCACGGGCTCTTCCCACATGTGCAGCATCGCGCGCGCGACAACTAAGCCCGCGGGCATGCGGCAGACGCCGCCCACTTTCTCCGCCGTGCGCTCCGCATTGCAGCGACGGGGACAGATCTCGCAGCGCATCAGTCGCCCGTGCCCTGACCGTTGAAGTCGGGGCCGAGGTCGCCGAGCATCCAGTGCTTGCGGCACAGGCCGATGTACTGGTCGTTCGCGCCGATGACGACCTGCGCACCCTGCTTGACGACATGGCCCTGCGCGTCAAAGCGCGCGTTGAACGCGGCCTTTTTGCCGCACCAGCAGATAGTTTTGACCTCTTCTAACTTGTCGGCCATGACAAGCAGCTCGTAGCTGCCGGGGAAAAGGTCGCCCTTGAAGTCGGCGCGCAGCCCGTAGCAGAGGACGGGGATGCCGCAGTCGTCGACGAGATGGACGAGGTATAAGACCTCCTCCTTTGTCAAAAACTGCGCCTCGTCGACGATGATGCAGGCGTTTTTCTTGAGCTCCTCCTCGTCCATCTGCCGCATCTCGTGGAAGTATACGCAGGGGTACTCTAGGCCGATGCGCGAGTGCACCATGTGGTCGCCGTCGCGCGTGTCGAGCTGGGGCTTGCAGAGAAGCGTCTTCTGCCCGCGCTCTTCGTAGTTGAAGCGCGCCATCAGCGCGTTGGCCGTCTTGCTCGAGCCCATCGCGCCGTATTTGAAGTAAAGCTGTGCCATGGGTCAAATCTCCCTCTCTTATTGCAGCCGCGCGCGAACGAGCGCGGCAAATTTCTTGAATGCGGTGGGGATGGCGGCGGCGTCGAACGCCGCGGCGTCCGCCCAGAATAGATCGTCGTTTTCGCCCGTCACGTCGGCGAAATATCCCTTCATGTCCCATTCGATATGGGTGAAGATGTGCTTCGCGCTGCCCGCGGGCTCGATGGACTTTGCCGAAAGCCCCATCTGCGCAAGCGCAAGCGAAACGCCCGCCTCGTCGAGGTTCCCCAAAACGCTCGGGAATTCCCAGAGTGAGGCGAGAAGTCCCGTGTCCGCGCGCTTTCGCAGCGCGGTCTTGCCGTTTTGAAAGAGCAGCAGCACCGTGCGCTCCTCGATCTTGCGCGCCTTTTTCTTCGCGCGCACGGGTAAAATTTCCGTGAGACCGTTTTTATACGCCTCGCACATCATTCGCGCGGGGCAGATCTCGCACTTCGGCGCGCCGTTCGGCAGGCACACCGTCGCGCCGAGGTCCATCATCGCCTGATTGTACGCGCCGGGGCGGTTTGCGTCGATGGCGTCGTTGAGATGCGCGGTGAATTGCTTTCGTACCCTCGCGTCCATGATGTCGTCGGCGCAGCCGCTGACGCGCGCGGCGACGCGCAGCAGATTCCCGTCCACCGCGGCGACCGGCTCGCCGAAGTTGATCGAGGCGATGGCGGCGGCGGTGTAGTCGCCGATGCCGGGGAGCGTTTTGAGACTTGCACAAGTGCGCGGCAACTCGCCGCCAAAGTCCGAGACGATGACCTTCGCCGCCTTTTGCAGATTCCGCGCCCGCGAGTAGTAGCCGAGCCCCTCCCAGAGCTTCAAGAGCCGTTCCTCCGGCACGGTGGCTAACGCCGCGGCGTCGGGCAGCTCTGCCATAAAGCGCTCGAAGTACGGAATGACGGCGCTCACGCGCGTCTGCTGGAGCATGATCTCCGAGACCCACGTGCGGTACGGCGTGACGACGCTGCGCCATGGCAGCGTGCGGCCGTTTAAGTCATACCACGCGAGCAGCGGCGCGGTCAGGGCATTTAAGTTTTCCCAATGTTCTGTCATCATATCATTTGTTGAAGCGCGCGGCGAAGCCGCAGCGGCGGCAGAGCTCTTCGGCGGGCTTCCGCCGGGAGAAACCCTCGCGCAGAGCGCACGCGCGCGGGGAGGTCAGAATTTCGGTGAGCGGCTGGGTGAAGAGGTTCCCCAGCGCCACATCGCCCTCATGATCGAGGCAGCAGGGCACGACCGTGCCGTCGACAAGGACACCGAGCTGGTCGCGCAGACCGTAGCAGAACTGTACGCCGGATTCGCCGGCGCTCAGATCGGGCCAGTCGAATTTGCCCGCGCGCTCCAAATACAGGTGGTCGCGCAGAAGAAAGCTGCCGTTTCGCATCTCCGGCCAGTTATTTCCCGTGCGAGAGCGCAGAAAGTCGAGAATTTCGCCGTTGCGCGCGTCCGCGCCGCCGTCGTTCCAGAGGCGCAGCGCCACGATGACGCGTTTTTTCGCGGCCTTTTCAGCAAAGTCCCAGACCTGCGCAAGGTAGGCAAGCTCCTGCTCGACCGCGCCGTCGTTGCCCTCAAAGCTGTGGAGCGAGACGCTGATCTTGTGCAGGCTTTCGGCGGCAAGCAGCTCGTCGGAACGCTTTTGGAGCAGCGTGCCGTTCGTCGTGATGCAGATCTTCATGTCCCGCGCTTTGGCGAGGGCGAAGAGCGTCGTAAGCTCAGGGTGCAGCAGCGGCTCGCCCATCACATGCAGGTAGACGTACTGCACATACCCCTCAAGCCGCGAGAGGGCGAGGCCGAATTCCTGTGCGCTCATCGTGCGCGGCTCGCGCTTCGTCTTGGGACAGAAGGAGCAGGCGAGGTTGCAGCGGTTCGTGATCTCGACGTAGGCTTTTTTCAGCATCGCGCGGCTCCTTTCGTGAAGTCAGGGGATAGATTCAAATATTTTACCATATCCGCGCGATTTTGCAAAGCCTTTTCCCTTGCGCCGCGCCGCGGCGTCTGCTATAATCCTACAAGCAAACTTCCATCCTCCACAGCGAAAGGAGAAACCGCATGACCGTCACGTTTATCGCCCACAGCGCGTATCTTGTCGAGTGGGACAAGTTCTACACGCTCTTTGACTACACCTACGAGCCCGACTACACGGGCGCGCTGCCGGAATTAAACCCCGAAAAGCCCTTGCTCGTCTTTGCGAGCCACAGCCATGAGGACCACTTCGACGCCAAGGTGTTCACACTTTTGGAAAAATATCCCGACGCGCGCTTTTCGTCTCGCGCGATACGCGCCTCACCGAGCGCAAGCGGCAATGGCTGAACATCTCCGACGAGGCCTTTGCCCGCACGACCGTTCTGCGGCCCGACAGCATTTTGCTCACCGACGTCGCGGGCGAGGACTTGAGCATCCGCGCCATCAAGTCGACGGACATCGGCAACGCCTATCTTCTGCGCGCCGAGGGGAAGATGGTCTACCACGGGGGCGACCTCAACTGGTGGAACTGGGAGAGCGAGGGCAAGGCTTACTGCAACAACATGACCGTCCACTACCATGCGGCCATTGAAAAGCTCGCCTCCGCCGTGCGCAACGAGGCGACGGACAACAACATCGCGCCCGAGATCACGGCGGCGATGGCGCCGCTTGACCCGCGCCTTGGTGAAGGCAGCGAGGGCCTCGGCATCGAGTATCTGCTGAAGAATGTGACGGTGCAGCACATCTTCCCGATGCACATGTGGAAAAAGTATGAGGTCATCGACCGCTACATCGCCGCGCACCCGGACGAAAAGGGCATCATCGCGCGCATCACGCGCGACGGTCAGCAATTCGAGATTTGAAAATAAAAAGGAAAGCGCCTTCCGCATCGCGGAAGGCGCTTTCCCGTTCGAAGGGGATTTGTGGAGAAAAACACTGACGTATTTTTTACTGGCTCACTGCCGTGAGAGGCATTTTGAGGATCTGACCGACGAAAATGACCGAGGGGGACTTGACGGTGTCCTTATTCAGGTCATAGATCTCAGTCCAGCGGTTGCCATTGCCGAGCTGCTTGCTGGCGATCTTCCACAGACTGTCGCCGGAGATGACGGTGTAGGTATCGCTGCTCGCGGGCTGGGAGGGCTTCTCAGGCTGCGTGGGCTGGGTGGGCTCAGTGGCGGTGCCGTTGCTCACGAGCGTGGTGCGCGGGTCATTGCCGGTGTAGCGGTACATGGGGAAGTTCTTGCTGTCCTTATCGTAGTCGATCTGCTTGTACTGATAGAGCGTGCCGTCGTAGCCGTTGGAGTCGGTGACGTCGGGCTCGCAAAGCATGGCGATGACGTTGCTGGCGACCTGATCCATCGGGAAGACATAAGCGCCGCTGGCGAAGGTCACGTCGGCGGTGTCGCGCAGGCCGGCCTCAATGCCCTTGGCCTTGCCGTTCACCATGTAGTCGCCGACATAGTAGTACTGCTGGAGGCTTGCGGTGGTACCGGCGTTGAGCTTGTAGTACTCAGCGCCCTGATTGTCCATGATGTAGAGGATCTTCTCAATGTTGGCAGTGTCCGCGGGAATGACATAGGCGGTCGGGCGGACGCGGCTGCGGGTCAGAGTGTCGTTCAGGGAAAGGGGAGACGCCTTGCTGACCTTCTCGCTGCCGTCGGCGACGCTGTACTGCACGGTCGCGGCGGTGTAGTCGGTCAGAGTCTTGCCGGACTTGGTCTGATAGAGGGCGAGAACGTCGCTTTCCTCATAGGTCTTGCCCTTGGCGACAACATCGGCACGGGCGGCGGCGACCGCCTTCATGATCTCGTCGGCGTGCTCGGCGGCATAGGTGATGTAAGAGGTGGTGGCAACTTCCTGAGAGAAGACGCGGCGCTCAAAGTTCTGGCGGCCGGCGCCGATGCCGCGCGTCTCAATGAGGAAGGAAACCGCATTGAACAGGCCAAAGTAGGCGCGGCCGATGGGGTTATTGACGGTGGTGCCGTAGTGATTGACGCGCAGGCCGGCGTTCGTAGCGTCGGAGAAGGCACGCTTGGCCATGTCGAGACCGATCTTCGTCACGGCGGGGTCGTTGTTCAGGCTGGTGGCGGGGGTGGTCTCAAGATCGTCCGCATTCTCCATGTATTCACCGGCGCTCGTCCAGTCGTCGTTGTAAGCGCCGTAGAAGGTGAACTCATGCGTGTCGAGGACGACCTCGCTCATGAACAGGCGGTAGGCGGTGTGCAGCTGGGCAAGCTCGGCTGCCTTGAGGGACATATGGTCGCGGTTCATATCGAAGCCGTCATAGGTGGCGCGGCTGAAGAGATAGGAGCCATCGGGATTGATGCGGGGAACGATGACAATGTTGATCTTGTCGAGCAGGGCCTTGTAAGTGGGATCGTTGACAAAGTTGTCGATCATCACGAGCGCGCCTTCACCGGCGGCGGGCTCATTGGGGTGGATCTGCGCCTGATACCAGACGTTCAGCTTGCCGTTGCCCTTGACGATCTTGGCGGCCTCGGCGAGCGTGGCGTTCGCGGGAATCTCGGAGGTGGTGAAGAGTGCCAGGGGGAGGTCATACTTGTAGTTCGGGGTCGTACCGGCAGAGTAGAGATGCATGGTGCCGGAAGCGGCGTCCATCTTCTTGAGGAAGGCCATCAGCTCTTCCTGAGAGGTGAACTCGTTGGCGGCGTGCTTGCCGTCGAAGGCGGGGGTGGTGTAGTTCTGCGGCTCGAGGGCGAAGTGCTTGTTGATCTCCTCAGGCCAGAAGATAAGCATACTGTCGCGGAGGTCTACCTTATAGGAGGCGGGGGCCTTCTCCGGCTTGATGGTCGGCTCGAAGCCGTTGCCGCCGAGCTTGCCGCCGATGACGGAAAGCTTCTTCACGCCGGCGGTGAGGTCGGCCTCGGTCACGTTGAAGAGCTGGAGAATGTTGTAGTAGCCGGTGCCGTGCACATGGTAGGCATAGGTGCCGGGAGCGGTGACGACGTAGCTGCCGTCAGCCTGCGGGGTGATCGCTTCGAGCTGGGAGAAGATCTCTTCTTCCTTGGCATAGCTGTCTGCGGGGTAGCCCTTGTAGACTTCGAGACTGACGACCTTGGAGGATTCGTAGTTGGCGGAATAGTCAAATTCCAGTTTTGCGCTTTTCTCTGCTGCGAGCGTGCTGGTCATCAGCATCGTGACGACCATCGCGAGAGTCAGCAGACAGCTCAGGGATCGCTGCATCATTTTTCTCATAGCTTCTTTCTCCTTCTTAAAAACTGTCGGCATCGGAACATCATGCACAAACGGAAGAAAATTTACCCGTTGATTCCTGTTGACAATACCGATTTGAATAAGTAAACTGTAACTATTAAAGTCGCCTTTAAGTCAATAGGCTTTCGCGCGGTCATCTTAACAGTTTTTTAAGGAGATTTTCGTATGCCTTATACAATCGGAGAAGTGGCACGCATGATGAATATTGCCCCATCGACCCTGCGCTACTATGAAAAGGAGGGGCTGCTGTCTCTCGGTGTGCGCGCCAGCAACGGGCAGCGAACGTACACAGACGACGATATTGCAACGCTTTCAATCATCGAGTACCTGAAATTCTGCGGTCTTCCGCTCAAGGAGATTCGCTCGTTCCTGCCGCTCATCCGGCCCGGCGGAGAGACACTCAGCGCCCGCCGCGACATCCTTGCCAAAGAGCGCGACAACGTCCGCGCGCAGATCGCGGCGCTGCAAACGAAGCTCGAACGTCTGGAATTCGGCTGCTGGTTCTACGAGACCGCGCAGCAGTACGGCTCGGTGCTGCCGCTGTATGAATTTTCAGAGGAGCACTTTCCTCCGGAACATCGCAACGTCCTGCGGGAGAGCTTTCACCTGCCGTTGGCGCACGTGCGCACAAAGCTCGAATGGTGATAAAAAGGGAGCCCTGAGACATACCGTCTCAGGGCTCCCTATATGTCGATCCCTATTTCTTTTTGTCCGCTGTGCCCCACGGGTGGTACTGGTAGGACTGCTCCTCGCTCATGCCAAAGTAGCGCAGATCCGTGCGGCCGTACTGGTCGCCCCAGGTGACGTCGATGTGGTACTGCGTGCCGTCCAGCGTTGCGAGCGTCCAGATGTGGCTGTCGTTAAAAAGCGAGGTGCACTCGATGCCCTCGAGCTTCAAGAGCAGGTTGTAAGCGCCCGTGTAGCCGTCGCACACGGCAAGGCCGCTGACAAGCGCGCCGTAGGCAAGATGGCTCGCGGAATCGTCTGCGGCGGCGTTATCGTAGCGGCAGTGGTCGCACAGCCATTGAAAATACGTGCGCGCGATCTCATACTGGCTCATGTCGTAGCTCAGCGTGCCGCTCTCCCAAAGGGAGTCGTGGACCTTGATCGCGGCGGCGAGCGCCTTGGCGCGGTACGATTCGAGCGTTTTGTCCGTACAGGCGGTGGACGAAAACGTGAGTACGACCTTGCCCGTCGAATACGAGCGGCAGGAGACGGCGTTGTACATCTGCTCGCAGTATGTTTTGACGCAGGAGGTGAACGCCTGCGTCAGCGCGCTGGCGGTGGCGGTGGTGAGGGCCTTGGAGTAGTTCAGCGTGATCGTGTGCTCGCCGCGCGCGAGCATATTGCGAACCAAACCGTCGATGGCGGCGGTATCCTTGGCAGACGTCGGGAGCGACGTGCTTGCCGGCGCTTTGACAAGGCTCGCGAGCGTCGCGTTTTTCACGGAGTGATACGGCGCGACCGTCCACGTGAGCGTCAGGCGTGTTTCCGGTTCGACAACGCGCGTGAGCAGCGCCGCGATCTCCGCGCGGCTGACGCTGCGCTCGGGATAAAAGCTGCCCTTTGCGTCCATGCCGGAGAGCAGCCCGCGGCGGTACATCAGCAGAATTTCGCTGCGGTAGGGCGTTTTGTCCGTCACGTCGGCGATGTAGTCGCGGCTCGCGTAGGCCGAGGTGACGAGCGAGGCGTTGGGCTCGGTGTACCATTCCTCCGGCACGGCAAAGGCAAAGATGCCCGCCATCTGCGCGCGCGACGCGGGCAGGAGGTAGAAGCCCTCAAAGCTGTTGTCGAGCAAATTCTGGCTCTTCAAGTACGAGACATACGGCGCGTACCACGCCTCATTCTCCTTCGCTGTGGGGATGACCGCGTCGCTGCCGGTCGTGTAGATGGCGCGCAGCCGCGCGGCAATGGTCAAAAGCTCGGCGATCGTCACATTGCCGTTCGGCGCAAAGGAACTCTCGCCGCGGCCATTGAGTAAGCCGTATTCATAGGCCGAGACGACCGAGGGGGCGAACCAGTCGCCGTCTTTCACGTCGGCAAACTGGCCCTCGTAGACGCGAAGCAGCACGAACGGGGTGCTGTCTTCGCTCGTCGTTTCCTCCTGTGCGGGAGCGGCAGTGTCCTGCGCGGGCTCCTCGCTGTAAGCAAAGGCGCTGATGCTCAGCGCAAGCGCGAGCGCCGCGACAAGCAGCGCAAAGCGGAACTTCATGGCGTTTGCTCTCTCTTTCTCACATTCTCAAAATTTCACGGGGATCACGGGACTAAAATGTTCTGCTCGTCGGCGGTGATATCCGTAGCGTAGGGGTTGAGCATCGAATTCGTCATCTCGAGCACCTGCTCGGGATAGAGCGTGTAGAAGGACTTGCCCTTGTACCAGCCTGCGCCGTCGCCGGGGAGCGTGGCAAAGCTGATGGCGTCCGTCCCGCCCATGGAGAGCGCCTGGTTGGCGAGCCACACGAGGTTGCCGAGCGTCAGGTCGGTCTTGACATACTTTAAGAACGTTTCCGCCATCGCGGGGACATTTTCGAGCTTCATCAGCTTCTGCGCCACAGTCTTCAAAAACGCCTGCTGCGTGCCGATGCGGCCGATATCCTGCCGCCCGCCGTAGCCGGGGTTATCCTTGTCGGAGTTGTGGCGGAAGCGCACGACCTCCATAGACTGCTGGCCGCTCAGGTGCTGGAGACCGGCCTTGAAGTGAATGTGCAGATCCTGATAGGGGTCGTCGTAGTCCATGTCGCAGGGCACGTCGAACTCGACGCCACCGATCTGGTCGATGAGCGCGATGAACCCCTTCAGGTCGACGGAGACGTAAAAGTCCACGGGAACGCCGAGCATATCTTCAATGTTGCTGCGCAGCTTTTCCGTGCCGCCGTTATTGTAGGAGGAATTGAGCTTGTGGCCGTTGCTCATCAGCGTGTCGCGCGGCAGACTGACGACGTCGATCTTCTTGTTCTCCGCGTCAAAGCGCACGAGCATGTTCGTGTCGCTGCCGCCGGCGTCGTTGTCCACACCGTAGGCGAGGATCGTATAGCAGTATTTTTTGCGCTCTTTGCCGTTAGAAATGGTTTGAATGGCGTCGCTGTCCTCCGCCGTGCCGTCCTGCTGCGTCTGCTGGTCCTCGTTGTCCGTGACGGGCTCAGGCGCGCGCACGACGTACTTGACCGTCGCCACAATGGCCACGGTCAGGAAAAGAAGCGACAGAAGCGTGACGACCACGCGCTCACCGCGATTTGCGCGTTTCTTCTTTTTCTTCGGCCTGCGGCGCGGCTCGCTTTCGCGGCCGATGCTTGGCTCGTAATAGTCCTGCTTTCTCATCTTGTTGCTCCGATCATTTTTCTTTTGGTTTACAATAATGCATTCTACCCTGCGCGGCGGAATTGTGCAAGAGTAATTTTGCCGCGCAGGAGTCACACTTTTATGTTAGACGCAAAAAGTCGAAAAAAGTTTCAAAATCCCTTGTATTTTTTTCGCGTGGCCATGCCGCCGCGGATGTGGCGCTGGGCCTTGTTGACCTCCAGCACCTCCTTGACCTGCAAGTATAGGCTGCGGTTGAACTGCGGCAGGCGGTCCTGTAAGTCCTTGTGCACGGTGGACTTGCTCACGCCGAACTTTTTTGCCGCGGCGCGCACGGTGGCGCGGTTTTCGATGATGTAGGCGGCCAGCGCGCAGGCGCGCTCTTCCATGTTACCCTTCATGCAGCACACTCCTGACTCATGTTGCTCCATCTATATGCGTGCAGAAGGGGAATATGCGCATCGGGAATGAATACGCGGCAAAAACGTTGTGCAAAGCGGTTCAGGCATGTTATAATTTCTCTGTCTACACCGAAGACGGCACAAACGAAACGACAGGGAGGTCCTGCATGGAAAATAAACTCATCCGCAGCAAATACTTTTTATACCTGACCGAATTTTTTGCCGGTATGTCCGTCATGGCGGTCGAGCTCGGTGCGAGCAGGCTCATGGCCCCGTACTTCAGCTCGTCGCAGATCGTGTGGACCGTGATCATCGGCGTCATTATGATCGCGATGGCCATCGGCAACGTCTGGGGCGGCAAGCTCGCCGACAAGAGCGCGACGCCCGATAAGCTCTACCGCCGCCTCATCATCGCGGCCATCTGGATCGCGCTCATCCCGTTTGTGGGACGGTACCTGATCGCGGGCATCTCGCTGCTGCTGGCGCTTTTTGTGACGAAAAACTTCCTCGTCTGGGCGGCGCTCGCGGCGTGCCTTGTGATCTTCGCGTTCCCGTGCGTGCTGCTCGGCACCGTCACGCCGTCGCTCACGCGCTTCACGGTCGACAATCTCGACGACACGGGCAAGACCGTGGGCAGGCTCAACGCGCTCAACACCATCGGCAGCATCATCGGAACCTTCGTGCCGACGTTTGTGACGATCCCCGCCGTCGGCACGGCGGCAACGTTTTTGATCTTCTCCGGTGTGCTCGCGGCCATCGGCATCGCGTACTTCGTGTTCGAGAAGAAAAAGAGCGTGCCGGGGATCGTCTCCGTCCTTTTGATCGCTGGACTGTGCTTTGCCCTGCCGTCTTACAGCTTCGCCTTCTGGCAGAGCGACATCACGCTTGAGGACGAGTCTATCTACAACTATTTGCAGGTGCAGGACGACGCGAAGCGCACGACGCTCTCGACGAACGTGCTCTTCGGTGTGCAGAGCGTGCAGGTCAAGGGCGACGCGCTGACGGGCATGTACTATGACTACGCGCTCGCCGCGCCCTGCATGGCGGGCATGGACGGCACGGACAACGAAAACCGCAGCGTGATGATTCTCGGCATGGGCTCTGGCACGTACGCGAGCTACTGCACGCGCTATTTCCCCGGCGCGAGTGTGCAGGGCGCGGAGATCGACAAAAAAATTGCCGACATCGCGACGGACTACTTCGGACTTCCAGGCAGCGTGACCGTCGCGGTCGAGGACGGGCGCGCGTACCTTGCCGCGTCGAAGGAGAAGTTTGACGTCATCATGGTGGACGCCTATCAGGATATCACCATCCCGTTCCAGCTCTCGAGCGTCGAGTTTTTCAATGAAGTGCAGGCACATTTGAAGCCGAACGGCGTGATGGTCGTGAACCTCAACATGACGTCCGCGGAGAACGGCTCGATCAACGAATACCTCTGCGACACGATGGCGAGTGTCTTCAAGCACACCGTCACCGCGCCGGTGAAGGGCAACACGAATACCGAGGTCTTCTGCACGAACGCGGATGACTGGGAGGAGACGTTCCTGCGCAGCATCGCAAAGCTCAAGGACAGCGACTACGCCGATATGATGCGCACGGTGTACTCCAAGCTCACGCCCTATGAGGGCGGAAGCTGCATCCTGACGGACGACAAGGCCCCTGTCGAGGTGCTGGGCATGCGCGTGCTCGACGAGCTCATCGGCGATGAGCTCAACTACTACAAAGACGAACTGAGAACCGGCGGCCTGTCCGCGCTGATCGGTAATTGAAAACAAAAAGAATCCCCGCGCCCACGGCGCGGAATTCTTTTCAGGGTAGAGAGCCTCGCAGAGTTTTTACCCGCAAGGGGTACGCAGCATCCGTAAGGCAGCAAAGCTGCCAACGGCTGCCCAGGTGCCGCGCACGGCACGAAATAAATTCAAATCGGTTTTCCGCCGCGACATGTGCGCCCTCCAGAGGGGCTTCTCTTGCCCGCTGCGGGGCAATTCACCTTCTGGCAGAAAACTCTTTGCGCGAAGTGGAAACCGGCGAAGTGCCGCCAGCGGCGGAAACAGCAAGTCGGTTTCGAGGAAGCGGCACGATTGGCGCGCCTGCAAGGGCGCGGGAATCGTAGTGCCGCAACGGTGTAAGGCCGAATTGTCCGCTTTTAGCGGACAACCGAGGCACAGAACGCAACGAAACCTTCTCAAAAAGTGGCTTTGCCACTTTTTTGATTACAAAATCAGCATCAGCACAGGAATCACGACGAAGCACGCGATCGTGGAGAGCGCCGCGCCCTGCGCGGCGAATTCCTCGTCCGCGCCGTATTCCGCGGCGGCGACGACCGTCTGCGTCACGACCGGCATCGCCGTTTCGACGATGAGCACGTCGTGAGCAAGGCCCGTCACGCCGAACGCCCTGCACAGCGCGACCGAGAGGGCCGGCGCGAGCAGGAAGCGGAAGATCATCGAGATGCCGAGGTCGCGGTCGAGCCGGACATTTTTGAGCCCGATGTCGTGGATGATATAGCCCGTGAGCAGCAGCGCCAGCGGCGTGACGAGGTTGTTCATATAGCGGCAGTAGCTCATCACGAGCGAGGGGAGCCTCACTTCAAACCACACGAGCGCGAGGCCGACGAAAACGGCGATGACGGCGGGCGTGGTCAGGAATTTCTGGAGCATCTTGAGGTCAAAGCCGCGGCTCTCGCCCGACCAGCGCACAAGCGAGAGAAACAGCAGCTGGACAAAGCTGGTGTTGACGAGGTAGTAGAGCATGACGTAGGGCGTGCAGGTGTCGCCAAAAAGCTCGGTGCACATCGGAAGGCCGATGAAGATGGCGTTCGACACCGAGCACATCATCATAAAAACGCCGAGCTTTTTGCGCGGCAGCTTCAAGAGCCTGCCGACGAGCAGTGACAGGATCGTGATGACCACGGTGCCGAGCAGCGGCACGAGCAGAAAGCTGCCCGACTGAACCAGAAGATCACGGGTCAGGTTATTCGTCAGCCCGTAGACCGACATGCAGGGGATGGCGACAGAGAGCGTGAACTTGCCGATAAAGGCCTTGGCCTGCGGGCCCATCCAGCCCCTGGCCGCGCAGAAATAGCCCGTCGCCGTCAGCAGCAGGATGATGGTGACGGAAGAGACCGCGTGCAGAAATCCTTCCATGGTGTGACCTCGGTGTTAAGAAATAGTTACACCAGTATAACACGCCTGCGGCAAAAGACAAGAGACGAAAAAGACGGTTGCAATGCCGGTTCGGATACGCTATGATGGGCGAAGATGAGCGCGCGGTGCGCAGCCCGGAAAAACGAGATCGAGAACTTTGAGAGGAGTTTTGTTTTTATGAAAGCAGCGCTGGTCATTATGGCGGCGGGCATGGGCTCGCGCTACGGCGGCAATAAGCAGGTGGACGGCATCGGTCCGAACGGCGAAATTTTGATGGAATACTCCATTTTCGACGCGCTGCGCGCGGGCTTTACGAAGGTGGTCTTCATCATCAAGCCCGACATGCGCGACTTGATGGAGAACATGGTCGGACATCACCTTGCCGCGCGCAAAACGGCGGACGGGGACAATGTCGAGGTCTGCTATGCGTATCAGGATTTTTCGAGCGTGCCCGATTTTTACACGGTGCCGTCTGAGCGCGTCAAGCCGTTCGGCACGGTGCACGCGCTTTTGTGCGCGCGCGAATTCGTGCACGAGCCGTTCGTCGTCATCAACGCCGACGACTATTACGGCGTGGACGCGTTCAAGACGATCTACGCGGAGCTCTCAAAGCTCGCCGAGACCGGCGAGGGCACGATGGTCGGCTACGATCTTTGCAACACCGTGAGCGAGCACGGCACGGTCACGCGCGGCGTGTGCCACGTGAATGAGCTGGGAATGCTCGACCGCGTGGTCGAGACGTTCCACCTAAAGCCCTGCGCCGACGGCAAGATCCGCGACATTCAGGAAAACGGCGACGGCCCGGTCTACGCGCCGGAGACGCCGGTGTCGATGAACTTCTGGGGCTTTACGCCGTGGCTGTTTGAAAAGCTGGACGCGTATTTCAAGGATTTCCTCCGCGCGCTGCCCGACGGCGAGCTCAAAAAAGAGTGCCTGCTGCCGAGCCTGATCGGCGAGCTCATCGACCGCGGCGAGCTCAGTGTCTCCGTTCTGCGCTCGAGCGCGCGCTGGTTCGGCATGACGTATCACGAGGATAAGGAAATGGTGCAGCGCGAGCTTCAGAAATTACACGACGCGGGCGTGTACCCCAAAACGCTGCGCGCGTGAGCGAGACAAATCGAAAAAATCTGCCGCCTCCGGACATACTAAGTCCGGAGGTGATTTTTATGCCGCGAAAAGACCCTGGCATGCCGTATGACCTGGCACCGATGCTCAAGGCGCGCTTCGGCCAGCCGGACGACTGCGCCGATCTTGTCAACAAGTACGGCACCTATAACATCCAGCCGACGTCGGACACGGAAAATCTGTTCCCGCTCATCGCGCCGGGCCTTCCTGAGCAATGGAAGCGCATGGCGCTCGGCAAGAAGGACGTTGAAAACTTGCAATAAAGCAAACGGGAGGGAGACGCGTATCGCGTCTCCCTTTTTCTTCTCCAAAATCCCTGAAACGGCAAGGGGAAATGGGCTTTTTCCCAAAAAGCAAAAAAGATACATACAGGTTCGACAAAAAAGTGAATGACAAAATGGAGAAATTTATTGCTGGTATACAAATTGAGAACGTTGCTGGCACTTGCTTTACTGCTGAATTCGTATAAAGTAAAGGCAAGAGCTGTCTGCCGGGGAAGCGGCTATGAGAGAGACCGCCTTCCGGCGCGACTTGCCAATATGAAGGAGGAGAGAGAATGGAAACCAAAAGTAACGCGAAACTGAAAGCTCTGTTTATCATCCCGTCGATCACTGGTATCATCCTGTTTATGATCCCGGTGAAGAATGCTGCCGGCGATTGGACCGTTGTGGTCAAGATCCTTGCCGACATCATCTCGGGCTACATCGGCGGCTTCCTGCCGCTGCTGTGCGTGCTGATCCTCACCGTTTCGGCAGTGATGTCCCTCATTGCGCTGGCAAAACCCAAATTCATTATGAATAGCGACATCATGAAGGAATGCTTCGCCTGCAAACCCATCTGGGTCGTGCTCCGCGTGCTCGCGGTCATCTTCGTGTGGCTCACCTATCTGGGTGTCGGCGAGGAAGACGTGGGTCTCATCGGTATGATCACCGGCGGCGGTCAGGGCGGCTTCGTCCTCTATGACCTGCTCACCACGCTCGTTATCATCTTCGTCATCGCGGCCCTGCTGCTGCCGCTGCTGCTCGACTTCGGCCTGCTCGAATTCGTCGGCGCGCTGCTCACCAAGGTCATGCGCCCCCTGTTCAAGGTCCCCGGCCGCGCGGCGGTCGACTGCATCACCTCCTGGATCGGCGACGGTACGCTCGGCGTTATGCTTACCTGCAACCAGTATGAGGGTGGCTACTATTCCGCCAAGGAAGCAAGCATCATCGCCACGCTGTTCTCCGCTGTTTCCATCACGTTTACCCTCGTCGTTCTCGATACGGTGGGGCTGCTCGATTACTTCGGCATCTACTACCTGATCGTCTGCTTCGTCGGTATCGTCTGCGCGATCGTGTGTCCCTACCTCTACCCCCTGCGCAAAAAGCCCAACACGTACTTAGTCGAAGGCAAGGCCGCTCCCGACACCCTCCCCGAGGGCTACAAGAGCAACGTTGAGTACGGCATGGACCTCGCCATGAAGCGCGTTGCCGAGCACAAGGGCATCGGTGAATTCTTCAAGAGCGGCGCCAAGAACGCCTGCAGCATGTGGTTCGGCGTTCTGCCCTCCGTCATGGCCATCGGTACTGTCGCTCTGATCCTTGCCAACTACACGCCGATCTTTGAATGGCTCGGCATCCCGTTCCGCCCCCTGCTCCAGCTTCTTCAGGTGCCCGAAGCGGATGCTGTTGCCTCCACGATGATCGTCGGCTTCACCGACATGCTCACCCCCGCCATCCTGATCGCGGAGTGCACCAGCCAGATGGCCAAGTTTATTGTCGCGGTCGTCTCCGTCACGCAGGTGCTTTACCTCTCCGAGGTCGGCGGTCTGATCCTTGGCTCCAAACTTCCTCTCAACATCTGGGAGCTGTTCGTCATCTTCCTGGAGCGCACCATCATCAGCCTGCTGATCGTCTGCCCCATCGCGCATCTGCTGTTCTAAAAAGGAAAAGCTTCTTTTCCCTTACTCAGGTTGCTGACCTGAAAGAGTCGAGGCATCTCATCGGGATGCCTTGGCTCTTTCTTTTTGGATTTTATGTCATATGCACAAAAATAACTGTACAACGCACACGGTTATGTGGTAAAATGCGAACAGAGAGACCTCTGCGAGACCAACGCAAATTCCGACGGCTGCGGGTGAGAGCGCAGCCTGCCGGCGAGAGGGAGAAGAGAAGTACATGAAAGTCAGCATCGACAAGTTTTCGAAGGTGCCGGTCTATCTGCAGATCGCCGACCAGATCAAGTCGCAGATCATCAGCGGCGCGCTGCCCCGCGGGAGCGCGCTGCCGAGCGAGCGCGCGCTCGCGCAGATCTTGGATGTGCACCGCAACACCGTGGTCAAGGCCTACAGCGAGCTCAAGAGCGACGCGTGGATCGAGTCGCGCCAGGGCGTGGGCTACATCGTGGCCGCGGCAAACGACGAAAATGACGCGCAGGACGAAAGGGGCGGCGAGGGCGCGCAGCCCGGCCGCGTCAACTGGGTCAGCGAGGTGGCGGAAAAGTACCTCGACATGGAAAAGACATTTGACGACCTGTTCCAGCGCTTTACGGACGAGAGCCACTATTCCCTCGGCAGTGGCGTCGCCTCGCGCGAGGTGTACACGTCCGAGCGCGTTGCGGGCGATATCGCGGCGCTGCTCACGGGCAGCGGCCCGTGCCAGTATTTTTTCAGCCCCTATAAGGGCGATAAATTCCTGCGGCAGAAGCTCGTGGCCTTTCTCGGCACGAAGGGCGTGAAGGCGTCCTCGGGCGAAATTCAGATCCTCTCGGAGACGAATCAGGCGCTCGACTTTATCGTGACGCTGCTCGTCAAGCCCGGCGACAGCGTGGTGATGGAGGAGCCGGTGCACCCGGACATGTACCGCGTGATGGAGCTTGCGGGCGCGAAGATTTTGACCGTTCCCGTCGACGAGAACGGCATGAACTGCGAGGTGCTCGAAAGCTTACTCACGCAGACGCGCCCGCGGCTCATCTTCGTCAATTCGAGCTACCACGACCCGACGGGAAACATTTTGTCGCTCGAGCGGCGCAAGAAGATCGTTGAGCTCTCGAACCGCTACCGCGTGCCGATCGTGGAGGAGGACGCGGCGAGCGAACTCGTCTACGACGGCGATAAGCTCCCGCCGATCAAGGCCTTCGACACGACGGGAAATGTTATTTACATCTATTCGTTCTCGCTCACGTTCATCCCGGGGCTGAGCCTTGCCTTCGTCACGGGCAACCGCGATCTGATCCGCGCACTGAGCTATCTCGTCTCCGTGCGGCTGATGGCCTCGGACTGGATGACGCAAAAGCTCCTCGGCATGTACCTTGACGACGGCATTTACTACACGTCGCTTTTAAAATTTCGCGACGTCTACCGCACGAATCGAGATTTGGTATGCCAAAAGCTCGACGAGCTTGCGCCGCTCGGCGTGAGTTATACAAAGCCGAGAGGCGGCGTATATGTCTGGTGCAGGCTGCCGGACGGGGTGGACAGCAAGCGCTTTATCCGCAGGGCCTACAACATGGGCGTCACGCTGATCCCCGGACACGTTTTTTACCCCTGCAAGAACGGCGGGCGCGACCACATCCGCATCAACTACTCCTATGAATCCTACGAGCGGCTGGGGCAGGGCATGGACGTATTGCGCAAAGCGCTGGAAGAAGAGCTGGAGGAATGACTGGCACACGAAATGGCAAAAGCACTGATACATCACAAGCGCCTTTTGAAAGTGTATACTTTACTGCGTAATAACGGTAAAACGATCCGCGGACCGTCGGGGAGCTCCGGCGGCACGGACAGGGAAAACAGGTCGGGGTGTACGGGCGGTCGATGAGAGAGCCGCCGGCATCCCGGGAAAGGGAGCACGACTTATGTATTCAGGCATCCATAACTTTTCCGAGATCGGAAAGCTCAACAAGGTGCTGCTGCACCGCCCCGGCGAGGAGCTGGAATCGCTGACGCCCGCGACGCTCGAGCGCCTGCTGTTTGACGACATCCCGTACTTAAAGGTCGCCCAAGAGGAGCACGACCGCTTTGCCGAGGTCCTGCGCGAAAACGGCGTCGAGGTCATCTACTATGTCGACGAGGTCGCCAAGGCCATCGCCGACCCCGCGCGCCAGATCCAGCTCGTCAACGACTTTTTGAACATCAGTAAGATCCACGCCAAGGGACTGCGCGCGAGCATGACGAGCTTGCTTCTCGACATGCCGCCCAAGCAGATGGTGACGAAGATGATCGCGGGCATCAAGCGCTGCGAGGTCGCCACCAAGCAGCCGACGTCGCTGATGGACTTAGTCGACGACGACTATCCGTTCGTCTCCGACCCGATGCCGAACCTGTACTTCACCCGCGACCCCGGCGCCTGCGTGGGCGAGGGCATCAACATCCACCGCATGCATACCCCTGCGCGCAAACGCGAGAGTCTGCTCTTAAAGTACATGTTCCTCTACAACCGCGACTTTGCCACACAGGACAACAAGATGTGGTACGACCTGTCCGACAGCTATTCCATCGAGGGCGGCGACGTGCTCGTGCTGTCGAAGGACATCGTGGCCATCGGCCTGTCCGAGCGCACGACGGTCTCCGGCGCGGAGACGTTTGCGCGCAATCTTCTGCAAAATTCCGACTTTAAGAAGGTGCTCGCCTTCGACATTCCCGAGACGCGCGCGTTCATGCACCTCGACACGGTTTTCACGATGGTCGACTACGACAAGTTCACCATCCATCCCGAGATCGAGGGCCCGCTGAGCGTTTATGAGATGACGCTCGACGAGCACGGCGAGCTCCGCTTCGGCGCGATCAAGGAAGAGCTCAAGGACATTCTGGCCCTCGAGCTCAAGCTGCCCGCGGTCGACCTGATCCGCTGCGGCGGCGGCGACCTGATGGCCGCGCAGCGCGAGCAGTGGAACGACGGCTCCAACACGCTGTGTATCGCGCCGGGCCGCGTCATCACCTATGAGCGCAACTATGTGACGAACGACTTGCTCGCAAAGCACGGCCTCGACGTGCTGACCGTGCCGTCTGCCGAGCTGTCGCGCGGCCGCGGCGGCCCGCGCTGCATGTCCTGCCCCGTCAACCGCGACGACCTGTAAAAAATTCCACCGCAGAACGAGAGAAGAAAGAAGAGAGAAGAGCTCATCCGCGCCGGCAGCTGGCCGGGCGGAGGAAAATGGGAGAGAGCCATGAAGAGCAAGCGACAAGAGAAGATCCTGGAGCTGATCGAAAAGTACAATATCGAGACGCAGGAGGAGCTCATCGCGCGTCTCGCCGAGTGCGGCATCGAGAGCAAGCAGACGACCGTCTCGCGCGATATCAAGGAGCTGTACCTTTATAAGGAGCCGATCGGCGGCGGCCGCAGCCGCTACGCCGTGTCCGGCAAAGCCGACCACATCGACAACACGAAGCGCCTGAAGCTCATTTTGAATGAGTGCAGCGTGGGCGTGGACTACGCGGGGATCGTCGTGCTGCTCAAGACGCTGCCGGGGCTCGCCGATGCGGCGGGCGCGGCCATCGACGCGATGAAGCTGCCCGATATGCTCGGCTGCATCTCCGGCAACGACGCCGTGGCGATCGTCGCCCGCGGCGAGCAGGAGGCCGAGCGCCTGTGCTATGATCTGCGCCAGTACTGCAAGTGAACGAGAGAGACGAGATTGAGAGAGGACAGGGGGCGGAGCGATCCGCCCCTCCTGTTCTGTCATAAAACCGATTAAACTGCAAGGTATTTCTGAAACGTGACAAAACTAAACAGGTATTAAAAGTTTTACTGCCGACAAAATTCGACGGGATTCCGCTTGAAGATTATTTTTTGAGTGCTATAATAAATTTATCAATCGAATGATCTGTGCGGCTCGCGAAAGTGGGGCAAAGCGTACAGAAAAAGGCATAGCCGGCGAAAGCCGGTGTCGCAAAGCCACGGGTCTAAACGGCGCAAGCCGCACGACAGCCGGGCTGCCTAAGACGGAGAACTCTCCTTCCTCGGGTCCACAGGGACAAGAGGGAGGATTTTTTTATGAGAGAGAAGAAGTTCGGCAAGTTGTTTTTGACATGGTTGCTGGCAGCCACCATGGTGCTGACTTTGCTTCCTGTCAGCATGCTGGCGATGGACGCGCCGGGAGAGGCGGAAGACGGCGAAGTTGTGCTGGCGCCTGTTGCGGGCGTGGAAGAGGAAGAGGCTGCCCCTGTGGAGGCTGTGCCCATGCTGCTGGCCGCGCCCGCGGCAGAGGACACGCCGATTGCTGTTCCCACGGATAAGTTGTTTTTTGATAAAGCTAACGGCGTGATCACGGGCATTGATGCGGATTGGCTTGCCGAAAATAAGGATAAGCCCCTTTCCGTTACCATTCCTGCGGAAATTGGTGGCGTAGCGGTGACAAGTATCGGTCAAAATGCTTTTAATGGAAAAAGAGTTGTTGCTGTCGATTTCAGCAATGCAACCAATCTGGAGAAGATCGACAATCAGGCATTTATGCACTCTCCGGTGGCATCGGTTGACCTGTCCAATACTCAGGTAACGGTCATCGGTAAATTTGCGTTTGGTGATTGCAAGTCTTTGGAAACGTTTATTTTCTCCAATACATTGACAAGTCTTGGTAATTCGGACGGCGCTTCCGTATTCACGGATTGCAGATCTTTGAAGGTCATGCGACTGGCCGGTTCTCCGGAAGGCGTCGTGTTTGAGCTGCCGGAAGGCTTAACAACCATTGGCTATCAGTGCTTCAAGAACTGCTTTGCTGATGGAGTAGATGCTAAGGTTATCATTCCTGCCAGCGTAGCAACACTTGGCGAGGGTGCTTTTTACGATGAGCATATCACGCAGATCATCTTTGAGAAGACAGTAGATCCTTGGAAAAACGAAGATTATAGCGGGTACGCTAATAGTGCCATAACTCCTCCGAGTGATTGCGATCGCATCATTGTACTTCCGGACAATAAATGTTTTGCGGCGTATTCTACACAAGTAGGATATGGTTCAAAACTGCAAAAAATCTGCACTTATCCTATAAAGATTACATTTTCTCCCCTCGGTAAACAAGAACAGCACTTGAACCATGCGCTTCTTGGCTGGACTTATAATCCTGCAACTAAGCTTTGGGATTTCAACAATAACTATAAGCTTCCTGATACGAATGGAGCAACGTCCGGTAATGAGCGCCCTGGCTATGAGTATGTCGGTGGCTGGAAGTTGCGTAGTTCCTATCAGGTATTAAATGAAAATGAAAAGCTTGAAGCTAAGGATAATCCGTCTGATCGTGCAACTGTCAGTGGTGAATACAAGCTTGCGAACCCCACGATCTCCTATCTGGTAGACGGAAAAACCGAAGTTGTCGATGCTGACCAGCCCTTCACCGTGACCATCGGCGACGGCAAGGAGCATACGATCGGTATTCAGGTCGATCATCCACTGCTGAAGGAGAATCAGGGCACTGACGAGGATTATGTTTACTTTGAGTACTACTGGTTTGACGAAGTATCGCTCGGGGACGGAAAGAACACTCTGAACGGCCCGAGAAGCACGGAAGAACAGAAGCGCTTTTCTGCCGCAACGAGCAATGTGAAAATTCAATATGTGGACGGCAAGCATAATACCATTCCCATTGCAAAGACGGAACACGCGAGATATGAAGGCAGCTCCTATGAGGGCTATAATGACTACTATCTTGTAGTGGTGTTCGGTTATCATGTTGTGAATGGCAAAAAGGCCGATACGCCATTCTATCTCAGTGCAAATAACGGTATCGGTGTTGGGAACGCCAATGCGACGGACGGAGCGCATCTGTTGCAGGTCAAGGTCGATGAAGTTCGCATTATCACCGCAACGGCTGGCGAGCACGGTGCGATCGACCCCGAGGGCGCAGTCACCGTGCCCAAGGGCGAAAGCAAGACCTTTACCATCACGCCAGATTCCGGCTATTACATCAAGGACGTGCTGGTGGACGGCAAGAGCGTCGGCGCGGTGAGCACGTACACGTTTAAAGAGGTGGTGGCCGACCACACGATCCACGCTGCCTTTGCCAAGAACCACACGCCCGGCCATCCCACCCAGCCGGAGCAGCCCAAGGTGGAGATTCCCGATGAGGATGCTCTCGGCCTGAACACGGACGACCACTTCGCCTACATCATCGGTTATCCGGACGGCACGGTGCAGCCGAACGGCCAGATCACCCGCGCCGAGGCGACGACCATCTTCTTCCGCCTGCTGACGGAGGAGAGCCGCAGCGCGAACCTGACCAAGACCAACGGATATACCGACGTGGCGTCTGACGCGTGGTATAACACCGCGGTTTCCACCATGACGAAGGCCGGCATCGTGGACGGCTATCCCGACGGCACGTTCCGCCCCGACGCGCCCATCACGCGCGCGGAGATGGCAAAGATCATCTCGCTGTTCGCCAAGCTCGACAAGAGCGAGAGCCGCTTCTCTGACATCGCGGGCCACTGGGCGGAGGCGTACATCAGGCTCGCCGCGGGCAACGGCTGGATCGCGGGCTATCCCGACGGCACGTTCGGCCCCCAGCGCAACATCACCCGTGCCGAGACCGCCACGATGATCAACCGCGTGCTCGACCGTGTCCCGTCCGAGGAGAGCCATCTGCTCTCGCGCGGCGTGATGCAGATCTGGCCCGACGCGAACCCGGGCGACTGGTTCTATCTTGCGATGCAGGAGGCGACCAACAGCCATGACTACGAGCGCAATGCCAAGTGGGCCGCTGCCGACGAGCAGTGGACGGCGCTGCGCGAAACGCGCGACTGGAAGGCGCTGGAACAGTAAACAAAGCGGAAAAAACGGGAGCACGAAGTGCTCCGTTCTTTTTATGCTTTTTTGAAAACGGTCTGAACAGATCAGACGTTGCCGATCGTCGCGACCATGACGGCCTTGATCGTGTGCATGCGGTTTTCGGCCTCGTCGAAGACCTTGGAGTTCGGGGAGAGGAAGACCTCGTCCGTGACCTCGCGGATATCGTAGCCGAGCTCCTTCTGCGAAGCGGCCATCGTGGTGTCGAAGTCGTGGAAGGAGGGCAGGCAGTGCAGGAAGATGCAGTCGGGATTCTCGGTGGCCTTCAGCACCTCGCCCGTGACCTTGAAGGGCGTGAGCAGCTTGACGCGCTCGGGGATCTTGTCCTCTTCGCCCATGGAAGCCCAAATGTCGGTGTAGAGCGCGTCCGCGCCCTTGATGAGTTCTCTGTCCTCACCGTACTCGACGACGGCACCGGTCTCCTTGCCGACCTCGCGGCAGTATTCGACGACGTCAGCGGCGGGCGCGAGCTCCTTCGGACCCCAGCCGACATAGTGGATGCCGAGCTTAGCGCAGATGTACATCAGGCAGTAGGCGACGTTGTTGCGCGTGTCGCCGCAGAAGACGAGCTTGCACTTGCTGAGCGGCTTCTTGGTGTTTTCCATCAGCGTCAGGATATCGGCAAGCGCCTGCGTCGGGTGGTCGACGTCGGTCAGGCCGTTCCACACGGGCACGCCCGCGTTGGCGGCGAGACCCTCGACGACCTTCTGGTCGTAGCCGCGGTACTCGATGCCGTCGTAGAAGCGGCCGAGGACCTTGGCGGTGTCGACCATCGTTTCCTTCTTGCCCATCTGGGAGGACTTGGAATCGAGGAAGGTGACGTTCGCGCCCTCGTCGTAAGCGGCGACTTCGAACGCGCAGCGGGTGCGGGTAGAGGTCTTTTCAAACAGCAGCACGATGTTCTTGCCGGCGAGCAGGTTGCCGCGGATGCCGGCGCGCTTTTTGGCCTTGAGGTCAGCGGCGAGATTGAGCATATAGCGGATCTCGTCGGGGGTGAAGTCTTTCAGCGTCAGGAACGAACGGCCTTTCAGATTAACGGGCATGGGATAGTCCTCCTTTTATCGTTTTACTCTCAAAATCTCTCAAAAGCATCTAAATAATGCTATCGTTATTATATTATTTTTGGTTAAAAAAGCAAGAGAGGCGCGATTTTGCGGTGTTCACTGGCACACGGAGAGAAATGCATACTGGTCTGCGATAAAACGCTGACAGGCGGCACAGTGGCCGTGCAAGACGGGCGCGCCGCGCCGTCAAAACGCCTCTGCCGCGCCCAACTGGACACGAAAATATTCTCTTTCTGGACCAGCGATTTTTATCGCGGGAAAGGCCTTGCCGCGCCTGCGTATGACGGCAAGCGCGCCGCGGCAGATTTCTTACCGGATTCCCTTGTTTTCTGCCATTAAATATAGTATAATTGCAAAAAAGTATCCCCATGGGGCGATTTCGGGCGAATGTGCCGCGCCGTTTGGGTAAAACCGCAAAGGATAGAGGAGAAATTGCTATGAATATGATCCGCAGCGCAAAGAACCAGATCGCCGAGCTGACGGCGGCGGCTTATCGCGCGGCTGTGCAGGAGGGGCTGCTGCCCGATGGCGTGGAGACCATCCCCGCCGTGGAGATCCCCAAGGATACCGCCAACGGCGACTATACGACGACGTTCTGCCTGGCCGCATCCAAGGCCATGCGCAAGAATCCCCGCGAGGTCGCGAAAATTCTGACCGAGCACATGGACCTGAGCGACACGTACTTTACGAGCGTCGAGATCGCGGGCCCCGGCTTTCTGAACTTCCGCCTCGGCGACAAGTGGTACGCCGACGTTCTGACCGCCGTTGAGGAGGAGAAGGGCGACTACGGCCGCGACAACTGGCTGGGCGGCAAGAAGTACATGGTCGAGTTCGTCTCCGCGAACCCCACGGGCCCCATGCACATGGGCAACGCCCGCGGCGGCGTGCTGGGCGATACGCTCGCCGAGGTGCTCGACTGGTCGGGCGCGGACGTGTGGCGCGAGTTCTACGTCAACGACTTTGGCAACCAGATCGAAAAGTTCGCCAAGAGCATCGAAGCACGCTACATCCAGCTCATCAAGGGCGAGGATGCGATCGAGTTCCCCGAGGACGGCTACCACGGCGACGACATCCGCGAGCTCGCCAAGGCCTTCTACGATGTCCACGGCGACAGCTATCTGGAAAAGTCCGTCGAGGAGCGCCACGCCGATATGGCGCGCTTTGGCCTGGAGCGCAACATCCCGAAAATGAAGAGCGACCTCGAGCGCTACGGCATCAAGTTCGACGAGTGGTTCTTCGAGTCCTCGCTGCACAACAGCGGCTATGTCAAAGACACCGTCGAGGAGCTTCATAAGCTCGGCTGGACGTATGAAAAGGAAGGCGCGCTCTGGCTCAAGACCGCCGACATCATGCGCGAGCAGTACCGCAAGCAGGGCAAGAAGGACGAGGACATCGACAAGCTCGACCTCAAGGACGACGTTCTGCGCCGCGCCAACGGCTTCTACACCTACTTTGCCGGCGACATTGCCTATCACCGCAACAAGTTCGCCGTGCGTCACTTCGACAAGGTCATTAACATCTGGGGCGCGGACCATCACGGCCATGTGGCCCGTATGAAGGGCGCGATGGACGCGCTGGGCCTCGACGGCACCAACCGCCTCGATATCGTGCTGATGCAGCTCGTTAAGCTTGTGCGCGACGGCGAGGTCGTGCGTATGTCCAAGCGCACGGGTAAGACCATCTCGCTCTCTGACCTGCTCGATGAAATTCCTGTCGACGCCTGCCGTTATTTCTTCAATGCCAAGCCCGACACGCAGATGGAATTCGACCTCGGCCTCGCCGTGCGCGAGGACAGTGAGAACCCCATCTACTACATCCAGTACGCGCACGCGCGAATTTGCAGCCTGCTCAAAGCGCTGGAGGAAGAGGGCCACAGCGTCAAGCCCGGCGCGGTCGACCTGTCCATCCTTTCGAGCGATGCTGAGCACGCGCTCATCAAGGAACTCTCCTCCTTTGCCGAGGAAATTCGCATGGCAGCGCGCGACTACGACCCGAGCTACATCAACCGCTACCTCATGCGTCTTGCCGCGGCGTTCCACAAGTTCTACAACGCCTGCCGTATCAAGGGCGAGGACGAGGCCGTCATCGACGCGCGCCTCAAGCTCGCGAGCGCGACCCGTCAGGTGCTCGCCAACGGCCTCAAGGTCATCGGCTGCTCCGCACCGGAGAAGATGTAAAACAGTATACCGACAACAAAAAGGCGTCCGGCCACTGGCCGGACGCCTTTTAGATTAAAAAGCCTCGCAGAGTTTCACGTCCACAGACGTGAAAGCTGTGAAATCAGTTTTCTGCCGCGATATGTGCGCCCTCCAGAGGGGCTTCTCTTGCCCACTGCGGGGCAATTCACCTTCTGGCAGAAAACACTTTGCGCGGAGTGGAAAACGGTGAAGCGTCGCCTGCGGCGGAAACAGCGAGCCGTTTTCGAGGAAGCGGCACGATTGGCGCGCCCGAAAGGGCGCGGGAATCGTAATGCCGCGACGGTGCAATGTCACAGCCGCCCGAAAGGCGGCAAGGCACAAAGCGAAGTGCAACTTTCTCAAAAAAGTGGCTCAGCCGCTTTTTTGAAGTATTACAGGACCTTTGCGAGGAACGATTGCAGTCTTTCGCTCTGCGGGTGGTCGAAGAGATCGGCGGGGGAGCCCTCTTCGATGATCGCGCCCTCGGACATGAAGACGACGCGGTCGGCGACCTCACGGGCGAAGCCCATCTCGTGCGTGACGACGACCATCGTCATGCCGTCCTTGGCAAGGTCGCGCATGAGGTCGAGCACCTCGCCGACCATCTCGGGGTCGAGCGCGGAGGTCGGCTCGTCGAAGAGCATGACCTCGGGCGCCATGGCGAGCGCGCGCACGATGGCGATACGCTGCTTCTGGCCGCCGGAGAGCATCGCGGGATACTCATTCGCCTTGTCGGCAAGGCCGATGCGCTCAAGCAGCGCCATGGCCTGCGCGTCGGCCTCCGCCTGAGATTTGAGGCCCAGCTTGACGGGTGCGAGGGTGATGTTCTTCTTGACCGTCATATGCGGGAAGAGGTTGAAGTGCTGGAAGACCATGCCCATCTCGCGGCGGTGGAGGTCCAAGTTGACCTTCTTGCCGTTGAGGGCGACGTCCTTGAAGTAAATGGTGCCGGAGGTCGGCTGCTCGAGGAGGTTCAGGCAGCGCAGCAGCGTCGATTTGCCGCTGCCGGAGGGGCCGATGATGGCCACGACCTCGCCCTTTTTCACGCTTAAATTGCAGTGGGAGAGCGCGTGGACGCTGCCGCCGTTGTACTCCTTGCAGACGTCCGTCACGCGGATGAGAGAATTAGTGCTTGTCGCCACGACGCATCCTCCTTTCGAGCGCTTCGATCGCCTTGCCGGCGGGGTAGGTGATGCAGAAATACATCAGCGCCGCCAGCACGTAAGGCGCGAGGGAAATGTAAGTGGACGTCGCCACGGTCTTCGCGGCGAACATCAGCTCGACCATGCCGAGCGTGGAGCAGATGGACGATTCCTTGACCATGGTGACCACTTCGTTGCCGAGCGCGGGCAGAACATTCTTGATGGCCTGCGGCAGCACGACGAGCTTCATCGCCTGCGTGGCGGAGAGACCCAGCGAGCGCGCAGCCTCAGTCTGGCCTGCGTCGACAGCAAGAATGCCTGCGCGGAAGATCTCAGCGACATAGGCCGAGCTGTTGAGCGCGAGAGCCACGACGCCGGGGATGAAGCGCGAAATGTCGATAAAGCCGAAGAGGTACAGGCGCGGGATGGAGATCGCGCCAAAAAAGCCGAAGTAAATGATCGAGAGCTGCACGAGCAGCGGCGTAGAGCGGAAGATCGCGATGTACGCGCCGGAAATGCCGCGCACAAACTTATTCTTGCTCAGGCGCATGAACGCGAGCAGCAGCGCCGGAATGACCGCCAGCAGGACCGAGATGACGGCCAGCAGCAGCGTGTAGCCGAGCGCCTGCAAAAAGTAGACGCCGTATTTCGGCAAAAAGGAAAAGTTAAAGAACGACGCCGGTGACATGCCGGCAAAGAGGTTGCTCCACCGCGTGGCAAGATCCATGGGAGAGATCTCCTTTCAGATGTGTGATTTAGCTGGGATAAGCCTCGCAGAGTTTCGCGCTGCCAGCGCGAAAAAATCTTGCTCGTTTTTTGCCACGACATGCGCGTGGCAAAAAACACTTTGCGCGGAGCGAGTGTCGAAGCACCCGCTTGCGGGGGCGAGGCACAGAGTGGAGTGAGAATTTAATGAAAAGAGGCTCGCCTCTTTTCATTAAGAGACGCCAATGAGCAAAGCCATTTGGGGCTTTGCTCATTGGCTATGAGAGATAGTGAGAAGAGAGCGTAGTTAAAGGGGAGAACTTAGGCCGCAGGAGCGTCCGCAGTGACCTCGACGGCCTTGCCGCTCAGCTCATCGGCAGCGGCGATGAATTCTTCCATCTTGTTCTCGGAAGTCATCTTGGCGATGGCCTCGTTGATGCCGGGCAGCAGGCCCTTGGGGTCGCCCTTGGCAACAGCGATGCAGTAGGGCTGAGCTTCACCGAGCTCGGAGGAAGCGGCAGCGACGACCAGATCGGGGTTGGACTCTGCATACTGCTCAGCGACAGCGCCATCGACGACGATCGCGTCGACCTTGCCGTAGACAAGCTCGTTGACGAGGTCAGTCACAAGGGAGAGGGAGACGAGGTTCGCGCCTTCCATCTGGTCGGTGACGATGGCTTCCTTGGTGGTGGCGGTCTGTGCGCCAACGCTCTTGCCGGCGAAGTCGGCGAGGGTGTTGTACTGATCGGCGGCGTCAGCCTTGACAAGGATCATGGCCGGCAGGTCGGTGTAGTAGGGATCGGAGAAGTCAGCGGACTGGAGACGCTCGGGCGTGACCTCAATGGCTGCCATGACGATATCAAAATCGCCCTTGGCAAGGGAGGTGAGCAGGTAGTCGAAGCTCATGTTCTCGACCTGAAGCTCCTTGCCAAGCTCATCGGCGATGTACTGGCCGGCGGAAATGTCGATACCGGCGTACTGCATCGTGCCGCTGTCATCGGCATACATGAATTCGTACGGGGCGTAGTCAGCGGAGGTGCCGAGCACCAGCGTGCCGCCGGTCTGCTCGGTGTTGTTGTCGGTGTTGGCATCATCGGCGTTGTTGCTGTCGTCGGTCTTATTGCCGCAGGCGACCAGCGAAAGGCTCATCATCAGAGCCAGCATCAGTGCAGTAAACTTTTTCATGGTTGATAGCTCCTTTTTCAATTTCTTTCCATCTTGTATAATGTTTGATCGTTGAACGAATTTTCATACGCTTCAGAAACGATAGCGTTAGTATAAATGTTTACTTATTCATTGTCAACGATTAAAAACTCAAAAAATGCCAGAACTTTCGACGCCTTTCTATGCAAGGTGCACAAATATGCATGCGAAAAGCCAAAAATTCACAAAAGTATGCAATTATGCGCGAATATATGCAAAAGAAAAGGGAAAAAGAGCCGTATAAAAGAAGCATCCGCAGAAGCGATCGGAGCTTCTGCGGATGAAGTTTCTTATCGGGTGACATCCGGCACGGCGCTGCGGGATTTTTTCGGCGTTCTGACGTAGGCAAAATAATAGCCGATCGCGCACAGCGGGATGGCTGCGGCGACATCCAGAATGGAGTGCTGCTTCATAAAGACGGTGGAAATGCTGATAAAAAATGCTGCAACGGTCGATGCAATGCGCCAGCCGCGCTTGGAGAAGATGGGCGCATACCAGAAAGCGAAAAATGCCGCCATCGAGCCGATGACATGCAGCGACGGGCAGACGTTTGTGTTCGTATCAAACACGTAGAATCCCGCGATGAAGCGCGTGAGGGCATTGTCGCGCGGGAAGACCTCAGGCCGGAGCATCTGACAGGTGGGAAAGAGAAAATAGATAATGAGCGTCACCGAGTAGGTGATCATCACGAAGCGCATCATGCGGCGAAAGCCCGGCACGTCGAAAAAGAACGTGTAAGCTACCGCGCCGATGAGGTACACGAACCAGAACATGTAGGGAATGAGGAACCATTCATTAAAAGGAATGAGGTCGTCGAGCGCGCAGTGCATTTCGATGTAGTGCGCCACGGGGTAGAAGCGCTCGACATACGAAAAGCCGAGGCCGAAAAGCGGCCAGTAGAGCAGCAGCCACACGTGGGAGAACTCCGGCGTGTTCAGCTTACTGAAGCGGAACTGGCGGTAGTCAACACTGGGTTTGATCATGCGAGGTCTTCCTCCTTCTCCTCCTCCTCGGCTTCACTCATCTCGGAGAGGATGTTGGCCGCGGCGTTGTGCGGCACGGCGGCGTCGAGCGCGTCGCCCATCTTTTCAAGCGCGTCCTTGTCGCTGAGCAGGCGAAGGCTCGTGCGCGCGATCTCCTTGGGCGTCTGCCCTGTGACCGCGCCGCCCGTGCGCAGGAAGAAATCCTTGTTATACTCCTCGCAGCCCGCGACCGCGTCGATAAAGACCATCGGCAGGCGCATCGAGGCCGCCTCGGTCACGCTGATGCCGCCGGGCTTTGTGAGGTAGAGGTCAGCGGAGTCCATCAAAAGCGCCATGTCCTTCACATACGAACGGACGTGGACGTTTTTCGCATCATAGAAGCGGCGCTGGAGCCGGCGGTAGAGCTGCTTGTTCGTGCCGCAGACGATCGTTAAGTCCTGATCGTCCGGCAGGTCGCGCCCGATGCGGCGCGCGATGCTCATAATGGGGCCGCAGCCCATGCTGCCGCACATCATCACAAGATGTTTGTGGTCAGCGGGGATGCCGAACGCGCGCTTGGCGTCCTCCTTGCGCACGCTGGAGCGGAACATCTGGCGCACGGGGATGCCGCAGGCACGCAGGCGCTCGCTCGTCACGCCGCCGCCGAGAAAATCGCCCGAGAGCGATGAGGCAGGGATAAAGTAGCGGTCGAGCGAGCTGTCCTTCACGCTGGGCGAACAGGTGTAGTCCGTGGCGATGAAGCAGGTCTTGAGATTCGGCAGGTGCGTCTTCACGACCTCGCTGACCATCAGCGCCGCGAACGTGTGGGTGCAGATGACCGTGTCGTACCCGCTGCCGGCAATGAAGCCGCAGAGCTTTTCCGCGCCCTGCGTCAGATAGCGGTAGAGCGCGGAACCCTCGTGAAACTGGGCGGGATGCTCCTCTGCCGCGCGGTAGCCCACGCGGAAAAGACCCGGCGCGTGGCGGTAGATGCGCACGTGCCAGTTGGAGATAAAGCGCGAGACCTCGGGCGAGATGAAGCGCAGCGCGTCCTCGGTGTCGCAGGGAATGTTCTGGTTGCGGCACTCCTCCTCGAGCGCCGCGGCGCAGGAGTTGTGCCCCTCGCCAGTGTTGCAGCTTAAAATCAAAACTTTCATGAAAAGATCCGATCCTTTACTGTTGTTCTTCTTGGTTGCGTCTGCTCCGGCGCTGCTGCGCGGCGAGAAGCTTTTGCAGCCGCGGCCGGTTGTAGCGCTGGATGATGAGAAACGGCAGGTTGCCGAATAGAATATAGATGGCGGTGACGACCGCGCCGCCCGTTCCGGGCCAGAGGCGCAGTGCGTAAAAGCCGAGCAGGATGAGCACAAAGTGCGTGAACTCGGCGACGCAGGTCTCTTCGATCATGCGCGGAAGCTGCGCGCGAAAGTCCGTGCCCAGCTTTTTGGCGGGGATGAGCTTGGGGACGATCTTGCTCATGTCGGGCACCTTGTCCTGCCACTCGTGCACGCGCAGAAAGCGGAAGAGCTTTGCTTCCCAGCTCGCGCAGCGGTAGGGGAATCTGTCGCCGTGGAACCAGGATTTTGGCAGCAGCCGCCCGATGAAAAACGACACGACGGCTAAAATTCCGTAATAAACGCAGCAGCGCAGAAAGCCCATCGTCACCTCTCCTTATCCCGTGATAAAAGCCCGACGCAGGGACGCTACGCCGGGGAAAAGCCGCCTCTGCGGCTGTTAAGATTTAATATAGCATAGAGTTTCGAACAAATGATGAAGAGAATCTCAATTTTTGTTGAAAAATGGTGGTCACTTCTCTACCGGCAGGCGCACGGCGAAGCGGCAGCCGCCGTTCACCGGGTCTTCGACCCAGACCTCGCCGCCGTGGATGGCGACGATCTTGCGCACAAGCGCAAGGCCGAGACCGTTGCCCTCGGATTCGTGCGAGCTGTCCCCCTGATAGAATTTGTTAAAAATGCGGGACTTATCCTCGTCGGGGATGCTTTTGCCCTCGTTGTCGATGGTGAAGAGCACACTGCCGTTTTCCTCGATGAGCCGCATGCGGATCAGGCCGCCGCGCGGGCCGAACTTGACGGCGTTGTCGATGAGATTCATCCACACATGCTGTAAGAGCCCTTCATAGCCCGTGAAGTCGACGGAGTCGAGGTCGACGTCGAAGTCGACGTCCTTTTCCGTCCACTTGCGCTCAAGGGCCAGAATGCACTGCCTTACCTGCTCGTCGAGGCGGAAGCGCGAGCGCTGGGGGTGGATGGACTGGCTGTCGAGCTTAGAAAGCAGCAGAATGTTGCCCGCGAGGGCGGAAAGCCTGCGCGTATTGAAGAGAATCTTGTCGATGTACTCCGCCTGCTCCTCGGGGGATTGCTGGTGCTCCTGCAAAAGTGAGGCGTAGCCCTCGATCGCGCTGATGGGAGTTTTGAACTCGTGCGAGACGTTCGAGATGAAGTCGGTCTGCAAGGTCTCGGTCGCGTTCAGCTCGCTGACCATAAGGTTGAAGCTGTTAAAGCTGTCGCGGATATCGCGAAAGACGCTCTTCGTCTCCACATGCACGCGGAAGTTGCCGCCCGCGACCTCCTTCATCGCGCGCGACAGGCGCGAGATGGGCGCGAAGAACGCGATGGAAAAGCCCGCCGCCGTCGCGCTGCCGAGCAGCAGCGTGAAGATGAGCAGCCACACGAATATCGGCACGTTGACGCCGAGATGCTCAAGTCCCCAGGCCGCGAGCGCGGCGAGCAGCGCCACGCCGATAAAGCCCGCCATGCAGATGAAGAAAAACTGCACGCGGATATCGAAGAATTTGTTGCGCCGCTTTTTCATGTGCGCACCACCTTATATCCCACGCCGCGCATCGTGACGATCTTGAAGTCGGGATTGTCGCGGAAGCGCTCGCGCAGGCGCGCGATGTGGACATCGACGGTGTGGGTGTCGGTGCTGGAATCATAGCCCCAGATGTCGTCCATGAGCTGCTGGCGCGTGAAGATGCGGCCGGGGAACGACGCCATCTTGTAGAGCAGCATGAATTCCTTCTGCGGCAGCACCATGCTCTCGCCGTCGACGGTGACGCTGAGCGAGTCGCACTCCATCACCGTGCCGCCGATGACCTGACGGCGCTCGCTCGCCATCTGGGCGCGGCGCAGCAGCGCGCTCACGCGCAGTACCATTTCCCCGATGTTGATGGGCTTGACCATATAGTCGTCGCTGCCGGAGAGGAAGCCGAGGCGCATGTCGTCAAAGGCGTCCTTGGCGGTGATCATCATAATGGGGATGGACGAACCGCTCTCGCGGATCGAGCGCACAAGCTCGTAGCCGTCCATCTTCGGCATCATGATGTCGGAGATGATGAGATCATAATAGCTCTGCTCGAGCGCGGCAAGCGCCTCTTCGCCGTTGGAGACGCCGAGCACCGTGTAGCCGTTTTTGGTGAGCACGTGGGCGAAGAGCTGGCGCAGCTCGCGGTCATCCTCCGCAATGAGAATTTTGAACAATCCGATCCCTCCGATCCTGTGTCGGCGCGCCGCGGTTTCGCGGCGCTTGTTCTGTCAGTATACCATATCTTTGGCAAATGTGCAGCAGGTTGGGCGGAAATTTTGCACGGCGGCAAAACTGCACAAAAAAAGAGCCATCCTTTCGGATGACTCTTTGCGTTTGCGGGAGATTTAACCGCCGAGGTAGGCCTTGCGGACGGCGTCGCTCGCCATAAGTTCCTTACCGGTGCCGGAGAGCGTGATACGGCCCGTTTCAAGCACGTACGCGCGGTCGGCGACGGAGAGCGCGGCCTGCGCGTTCTGCTCGACGAGCAGGATCGTCGTGCCCGCGGCGTGCAGCTCGCGGATGATGTCGAAGATCTGCTCGACGAGAATGGGCGCGAGGCCCATGGACGGCTCGTCGAGCATCAGGAGCTTCGGCTTCGACATGAGCGCGCGGCCCATGGCGAGCATCTGCTGCTCGCCGCCGGAGAGCGTGCCGGCGATCTGCTTGCGGCGCTCTTTCAGGCGCGGGAAGCGCTCGTAGACGTCCGCAATGCCCGCTTCAATGGTGGAGTTCGGCTGGGTATAGGCGCCCATTTCGAGGTTATCCTCGACCGTCATCTGCAAAAAGACGTGGCGGCCTTCCGGGACCTGCGCAAGACCGTGCTCGACGATCTTGTGCGCGGGGACGCCCTTTAAGTCCTTGCCCTCAAAAACGACGCTGCCGTGCTTGGGGTGCAGAAGGCCGGAGACCGTGTTCAGAACGGTCGATTTGCCCGCGCCGTTCGCGCCGATGAGCGTGACGACCTCGCCCTCGTTGACCTCAAAGGAAACGCCCTTGACGGCGTGGATGCTGCCGTAGTAAACGTGAAGATCGTTCACCTGTAAGATCAGACTCATCGTCAGGCCTCCTTCTTCTTGCCGAGGTAGGCTTCAATGACCTCGGGATTGTTCTGAATATCTTCGGGTGTGCCCTTGGCGATGACATGGCCGAAGTTCAAAACGGCAATGCCCTCGCAGATGTTCATGACGAGGTTCATGTCGTGCTCGATGAGCAGCACCGCGATCTTGAACGTATCGCGGATGGAGCGGATGTTTTCCATCAGCTCAGCCGTCTCGCTCGGGTTCATGCCGGCGGCGGGCTCGTCAAGAAGCAGCAGACTCGGGTTCGTGGCCAGCGCACGGAGAATTTCCAGTCTGCGCTGCGCGCCGTAAGGCAGGGAGTTCGCCTTGGCGTTTGCAAGGTCTTCCATGTGGAAGATGGACAGAAGCTCCATCGCGCGCTCATGCATGACGCGCTCTTCCTTCCAGAAGCGGGGCAGGCGGAAAATGCCCTCGGGCATCGTGTAGTGCATCTGCGTGTCCATCGCGACGGTGATGTTGTCTTCCACGCTCAGCTCGCCGAAAAGGCGGATATTCTGGAACGTACGGGCGATGCCCGCGCGGTTGACCTGCGCGGTGTTGAGGTCATGGATGTCTTTGCCGTTTAAGAGAATCGTGCCGTGGGTGGGCTGATAGACCTTGGTGAGCAGGTTGAAGACCGTCGTCTTACCGGCGCCGTTCGGGCCGATGAGGCCGGAGATCTCCGTGCGGCCGATGGTCACGTTGAAGTTGTCGACCGCCTTCAGTCCGCCGAAGGTGATGCCGAGGTCGATGCACTCGAGCACGGGGGACTTGTCCGCGTCGCGCTCGGTGAGCAGCGCCGGTTCACGGGAGACGGGAACGAGCTTGGCTTTTTCTTTCTGTGTCATGGTCAATCCTCCTTTTCAGCACTGGCGCGGTGATGGGGCAGAAGTTTCTGGAAGAACGCCTTGGCCTGCGGATTGTTGGTCGCGAGCATGACGAAGATCAGCACGATCGCGTAGATGAGCATACGGAAGTCGGCAAACTGACGCAGCGCCTCGGGCAGGATGGTCAGCGCCGCGGCGGCGATGAGCGAGCCCCAGATGTTGCCAAGCCCGCCGAGCACCACGAACACCAGCACGAGGATCGAGAGGTTAAAGTTGAACTTCGTCGCCTGGAGGGAAGAGTAGTTCAGGCCGTAGAGCGCGCCTGCCGCGCCCGCAAGGGCGGCGGAGGTGACGAATGCCATGAGCTTGTACTTCGTCAGGTTCAGGCCGATGGCCTGCGCGGCGATGCGGTTATCACGGATGGCCATGATCGCGCGGCCCGCACGCGAACGAGTCAGGTTCAGCACGACGATGAGCGTGATCATCACGAGGATGAAGCCCGCGGTGAAGCTTGCGATCGTGGCGGTGCCGGTCGCGCCCTGCGCGCCCTTGATGATGGCCGTGCCGTTCGCACTCAGGCCGAGGTCGTCGACCGTCTTGTTGCCGGCGGGGTTGAAGATGAAGTGCAGGCCGTTTTCATCGCAGCCGATGATGAGGCAGTTGATAAGCTCTTTGATGATCTCGCCGAAGGCGAGCGTCACGATGGCGAGGTAGTCGCCCTGGAAGCGGAGCACCGGCGTGCCGATGAGAAGGCCGACGATGGCGGCGAAGATCGCGCCGACGACCATCGAGATGGCGAGACGCACGGGAGCGTTCGGGATCGCGCCCATCAGGCTCTGCGAGGCGACGATGCCGGAAAATGCGCCGACGCTCATAAAGCCTGCGTGGCCGAGGCTCAGCTCACCGAGGATGCCGACCGTCAGGTTCAGCGAAACGGCCATGGACATATAGCAGCAGATGGGGACGAGCAGACCGATGGCGGAGCGCTTGAGCGAACCGTTGTTCTGCAGGATCGTCGTGATGATAAAGACGACGATCACGCCGAAATAGGTCGCAAAGTCGACCCTGGTGGTCTTCTTGAGGGAGTTGAACTGTTTCATTTTCTTTGTCATTCCGGCCACCTCACACTTTCTCCGTCACGTACTTGCCGAGAAGTCCGGCGGGCTTGACGAGCAGCACGACGATCAGCACGGCAAAGACGATCGAGTTTGCGAGGTTCGTCGAGATATACGCCTGGGCCATGGCCTCGATGATGCCGAGCAGGAGCCCGCCGAGGAATGCGCCGGGGATGGAGCCGATGCCGCCGAACACCGCCGCGGTGAAGGCCTTGATGCCGGGCATGGAGCCGGTGGTCGGCATGAGCGACGTATTGAACGAGCAGAGCAGCACGCCGGCGATGGCCGCGAGCGCCGAGCCGATGGCAAACGTCGCGGAAATGGTCGCGTTGACGTTGATGCCCATGAGCTGCGCCGCCGCCTTATCCTCCGAGCAGGCACGCATGGCCTTGCCCATCTTGCTCTTGTTGACGAACGTGGTGAGGCCGATCATGATGACGACGCAGGCCGCGATCGTGAGAAGCGACACATAGGAAACGGTCAGCTTGCCGCCGAAGATCTTCACAGCGCCCGTGACCACGGGGGGATAGGAGCGCGCGGCGGCCTTCCAGATGAGCAGCGCGGAGTTCTGGAGGAAATAGCTCACGCCGATGGCGGTGATGAGCACCGCGAGGCTCGGCGCGGAGCGCAGGGGCTTGTAGGCAAGGCGCTCGATGACGATGCCGAGGACGGTGCACACGACAACGGCCATCAGCACCGCGACGATGCTGGGAAGGCCCAGATAGAACATCGCGCGCAGAACGATACGTAACCGCCGATCATGATGACGTCGCCGTGGGCAAAGTTCAGCATCTTGGCAATGCCGTAGACCATCGTATAGCCGAGGGCGATGATGGCGTACACGCTGCCGAGGCTGATGCCGCTGATGAGATAGGATAAGAATTCCATAGGATGGCACCTCTTTTCTCGTTGGAGTTGTGGGGAAACGTCTGTGGCAGAAACAAGGGCAGAGAGGAAGAACGCTGCCTTCGTTTCCGCCATAGAAGCAGGGCGCAGGCCGCCGGGAGTTTTTTCCTCCCGGCGACCCTTCGCTCCGTGAGAGAGACGATAAACGGTCTATTTGGTATCTTTGCGGGGATCAGCCCTCGACGTACTGGCCGTCCTTGACGACGTAGGCGGTCGGGGCCTTGGAGACCTGACCCTCGGCGTTCCAGGACATGTCGGTACCGGTGAGACCGGTGAACTTGAGGGAGGTCATGGCGGAAACGAGCGCGTCGCAGATCTCTTCGTTGCTCATATCGGCGGTGCAGCCGGCCTTTTCGAGCGCGGCCTTGACGATGTACACACCGTCGTAGGCGTCGGCGGCGAACTGGTTAGGCGTGGTGCCGTAAGCGGCAGTGTAAGCGTCGACAAAGCCCTTGCTGGATTCAATGGTGGCGCAGAACGGGGTCATCAGCACGAGACCCTCAGCGAGGGTGGTGTCAAAGCCGGGCATATTGAGGATGCCGTCCATGCCGTCCACGCCGAAGAAGGTGGGAGCATAGCCCATGGCCTTAGCCTGGGTGAGGATGACGGAAGCGGGCTGATAGTAGATGGGCAGGAACACCAGGTCGGCGCCGGCAGTCTGCGCAGCGGCGAGCTGAACGGAGAAGTTGGAGGAGGTATCGAGTGTAAAGGTGCCCTGATAGACGATGGAGAGGCCCTTGTCGCCCGCTTCCTTCACGAAAGCATCGCGGATGCCCTGAGAGTAGGCGTCGTCGTTGCGGTAGATGATGGCGATCTTGGCATCGGCGAAGTTCTCAGCCATGTAGTCGGCGGAGCCGGTGCCCTGGTTGGGGTCGTTGAAGCAGACCTGGAACACGTTGTCCTTGCCCGCGGTGACGTCGGTGGAGGAGGCGGAGGGGGTCAGCATGAAGGTGCGGTCATTGTAGCAGGCATCGGCAACGGCGATGGAAGCGCCGGTGGTCGTGGGGCCGACGAGGACCTGCATGCCGTTGTCCATCATGGTGTTGTAGGCGTTGACGGCCTTTTCGCCGTCGGCCTCATCGTCCTGAGAGAGGAACTCAAACTTGATGGTGCTGTCGCTCGCGTTGATTTCATTGACGGCGAGCTCCACGCCCTGCTTGACGGCCATACCGTAGATCGCGTTGTCGCCGGTCAGCGGGCCGGAGGTGCCGACCGTAAAGGTCTGGACACCGTCGGATGCGCCGCCAGCATTGTCGTCGGTGTTGGTGTCATCGCTCTTGGAGCCGCAGGCGGCCATCGAGAGCGTCATGGCCGCAGCCATGAGCATGCACATAAACTTCTTTTTCATCGTTTCAAATCTCCTTTGATTAAATAATGAACAGATTTATTATACAAAAAAGCGGGTCCGCCATTCCCGGCGGAACCGCTTTGCTGTATCGCGTTTTTACTCGCTCAGCAATCGCGTTTCATCCCGGGAACGCCCATCAGGACGACCAGAAGTACCAGTACCAGCAGGGAAATGCCGATAATGCTAATCAGGCGGGAAATAATAATGGACGCCATAATAATGGCGCCCAGAGCGATGCAGTTGAAGCGGGAGGACTGAGAGGTGCAGGAGGAAGCGGCCTCTGCGCACATGGCAGAAGCGGCGGCGTTATTCTGATTTGCATAAGCAAAACGGAACATAGCATTAAATCCTTTCATGTATCCCTCATGTTTGATGGGCTTATTTTAGCCTCTAAAACGCCAGAAGTCAATACTGCATATTATCCAAAGAAAAAAGAGGGGAAATGGGGATAAGTATCCCATATTGACAATTTGGACAACTTTCGCGCCTCGGGCGCGGGAGGAAAGCAGCCCGCGAGGGCTGTTTCTTTTTGCACCCGTAGGGCGCAGGGGGTGCAGCGCGGCAGCGCTGCTTCTGGCCCCACACCGTGTGGGGACGCGGCAAAGGGGGATATTCTCTTTCTCAGAAAGAGAATATCCCCCTTACACCCCCAAGAGAAAGGATGAGGGGAGAGCCCCTCGACCCCCGACATTGGCAGTTTGTAGCTCGAATAACTGCACGCGCTGCGCAGTGTGGGTGCGGTGTACATGGCTTCGCCATGAATCCCTGCGAGTTGTTACTACTATCAACCGCGCCTTACTACCGTGAGGCGCGAGTGACATTTGCTCGGCGGCAGACTGCCTGCCGAATGCGGCATTGCTGCGCTCGCCGCATTGATGGGTGCACCGGTAGACGGTGATTAGGCCGCACTGCCGCAAGACTGGCAGAGCGGCACCCGCAAGGGGTGTGCCGCATCCGTAAGGCAGCAGAGCCGCCAACGGCTGCGCAACAGCGGGTAGTAGGAGCAGAGGCAAATCGTCTTGCAATGCTAACGCGGCTTCGCCGCGCACGAGGCACTTTCACTTCGGAGACATCAGAGTTGTTCAAGCCAGAGACTGCCAATCTAAGCCTTTCTCTTGGGGTTCCAAAGGGGGGATTCTCTTTTGCGAAAGAGAATCCCCCTTTGATCCGTGCAGCGCTGCACGCGCTGCTATCCCCTTCGCACCTGTGCGAAACCGATAGCTTCCTTTATATATAATAAAAGGTAACTATCACGTTTTAGCACTTGATGTGGACGAGTGCTAAAAATTAACGGAACGGTAACAAATATCAGGAATTTCCTGCTATACTTAAACTCAAATACAATTCAGAGAGGGATGCTTTTATGGCTAAAAAACAGTTTAAAGCAGAATCGAAGCGTTTGCTCGATCTGATGATCAACTCGATTTACACGCACAAGGAGATCTTCCTGCGCGAGATCATTTCCAACGCCAGCGACGCTATCGACAAGCTCTGTTACGTCGCGCTGACGGACGACAAGGTCGGCATGAACCGCAGCGATTTTGCCATCACGGTGTCGGTCGACAAGGAGAACCGCACGTTGACGGTCTCGGATAACGGCATCGGCATGAGCCGCGAAGAGCTTGAAAACAACCTCGGCGTCATTGCGTCGTCTGGCTCCTACAAGTTCCGCCAGGAGACCGAGGAAAAGGACAAGAAGGACGCCGATATCGACATCATCGGCCAGTTCGGCGTGGGCTTCTACTCCGCGTTCATGGTCGCCGACAGCATCACCGTCCGCACGAAGAAGTACGGTTAGGAGCAGGCCTATGAGTGGCAGTCCTCCGGCGCGGACGGCTACACGATCACCGAATGCGACAAGGAGGCCGTCGGCACCGACGTCATCATGCACATCAAGCCCGACACGGACGAGGAGAAGTACAGCGAGTACTTGGAGTCCTACCGTCTGCACGCGCTCGTGAAGAAGTACTCCGACTACATCCGCTACCCCATCCGCATGCTGCTGCCCGAGCAGAAGGTCAAAGAGGGCAGCGACCCGGAGAAGCCCGAGTACGAGACCGTCGAGGAGATGAAGACCGTCAACTCCATGGTGCCGCTCTGGCAGCGCAAGAAGAGCGACGTCACGGAAGAGGAGTACAACAAGTTCTATTCCGAGCTGACGCATGAATTCGACAAGCCCCAGCGCACGATCACCGTCTCGGCCGAGGGCAGCGTGACCTATAAGGCGCTGCTGTTCGTGCCGTCTTCGCGCCCGTTCAACTTCTACACGGAAGGATATGAAAAGGGATTGCAGCTCTACTCTGCGGGCGTTCTCATCATGGACAAGTGCGACTCGCTGCTGCCCGACTATCTGCGCTTTGTGCGCGGCGTGGTCGACTCGCCGGACCTGAGCCTGAACATCTCCCGCGAGCTTTTACAGCACGACCGCCAGCTCAAGGTCATCGGCCAGAACCTCGAAAAGAAGGTCCGCGCCGACCTTGAAAAATTCCTCAAGGATGACCGCGAGGGCTACGAGAAATTCTACGAAAACTTCGGCCGTCAGATCGGCTACGGCATCGTGAGCGACGGCGGCGAGAGCCGCAAGGATTCGCTCAAGGATCTGATGATGTTCTATTCCTCCACGCAGAAGAAGCTCACGACGCTCAAGGAGTACGTCGAGCGCATGAAGGAAGGCCAGAAGTGCATCTACTACGCCGCGGGCGAGAGCATCGCCGCCGTGGACAAGCTGCCGCAGACCGAGCTTTTGAAGGACAAGGACTACGAGGTCCTGTACCTGACCGGCGAGACGGACGAGTTCGTTTTGCAGGCGCTGATGAACTACGACGAAAAGCCGTTCCGCTCCATCGTGGACGGCGACCTCGAGCTCGGTGACGAGGAAGAGCACAAGGACGACAGCGAGAGCGCCGAGCTCATGCAGTTCGTCAAGGAGACGCTCGGCGACAAGATCAAGGAGGCCAAGGTCTCGCACCGCTTGAAGACCCATCCCGTCTGCCTGACGGCGGGCGAGGGCTTCAGCTTCGAGATGGAGAAGTACTTCAAGAACTTCCAGATGCCCGAGCCCATCAAGGCCGAGCGCATCCTCGAGCTGAATGTCGATCATCCGGCGGTCAAGGCGATGGCCGCCGCGCTGGCAACGGACCGCGACAAGGCGGCGCTGTATGCCAAGATCCTCTACGATCAGGCAAACCTCATCGCGGGCCTGCCGCTCGAAGATCCCAGCGCGTACACCGACATGGTCGCGCAGCTGATGCAGTAAGTCAATATTGCTCCAAAAGGGCGCGGAGAATTCTCCGCGCCCTTTTTCACGTTTTTCATTCCTGCCGCCTATACTGGCATACAGGCGCTTTTCCGCCTGACAAACCGTAAAGGCGATGAACGGATATGCTTCGACCACTGATGCTGGCTCTGCTCGGCACGTCTTTCACGTTTCTGATGACGGCGCTGGGCGCCGCGACGGTGTTCTTTTTTGCCCGCAAGGTGTGCGAGCGCGCGCAGGGCGCGCTGCTGGGCTTTGCCGCGGGCGTGATGATGGCGGCGAGCGTGTGGAGCCTCATCCTGCCTGCCATCGAACAGACGGAGGCAGAGGGGCGTCTGCCGCCGTTTCTGCCCGCCGCGGCGGGCATCGTGCTCGGTGCGCTGACGCTCTTCCTGCTCGACGAGCTCGTGCGGCGGCGCGGCGGGGGAGAGGTGCACAGCGATTTTTTGCTCCTCTCGGCCATCACGCTGCACAACATCCCCGAGGGCATGGCCGTCGGCCTCGCGTTTGCGCTCGCCGCGGACGGGGAGAGCCTTGCCGGCGCGTTCGCGCTGGCGCTTGGCATCGGCGTGCAGAACTTTCCAGAGGGCGCGGCGGTGGCGCTGCCGGTGTACCAATCGGGCAAGTCGAAACGGCGCGCTTTCTGGACCGGCGTGCTCTCCGGCGCGGTGGAGCCGCTGTTCGGCGCGCTCGTCGTGCTCGCGGCGGCGGGAATCCATGCGCTGATGCCGTGGCTTCTGAGCTTTGCAGCGGGGGCGATGCTCTACGTCGTGGCGGAGGAGCTTCTTCCGCGCGCGGGCGGACGGCGGGGGACGTGCGGCTTCCTCGTGGGCTTCCTTCTGATGATGATACTGGACGTCGCGCTGGGGTAAGCGCGAAAAATCCGGCATAGAATGGTGCGAGGTGATCGACCATGCACATTCATGTTGTAAAGCGCGGCGACACGCTTTCTTCCATCGCCGCGATGCACGACGCCCTGCCCGCGTTCGTCGCGGCGGACAACGGCCTTGCGCTGAGTACGCCGCTTGTGATCGGCCAGGCGCTCGTCGTGCGGACGCCGAAGACACTGCACACCGTGCGCGCGGGGGAGACGCTTTCGTCCATCGCGCGGGACTATGATTTGAGCGTCAGGACGCTCCTGCGGCGGAACTTTTTCCTCCACGGACGCGAGCTTCTGCGCGAGGGCGACGTGCTTGCCATCGACTACGAAGACGAAGCGCCGCTCGGTACGCTCGGCGTGAACGCCTACGCCTACCCCTACATCGGCGGCGAACTGCTCGACTCGGTCCTGCCGTACCTGACGTATCTGACGCCGTTCACCTACGGCATCACGCCCGCGGGAGCCCTTGCGCCGCTCGACGACGCGCGCCTGCTCGAACGAGCGGCGCGCTATGGCGCAAAATCGCTCATGCACCTCTCGACGCTGACGCCGGAGGGGAATTTTTCGAGCGAAAACGCCGCGGCGCTCCTGCAAAACGACCGCGCGCAGAGCGCGCTCCTTGCCGAGATTTTGCAGACGATGGCGAAAAAGGGATACTACGGCCTCGACGTCGACTTCGAGTACGTCCCGCCGGAGCTGCGCGAGGACTACGCCGCGTTCGTCTGCCGTCTGCGCGAGGCGCTGAACGCGGAGGGAAAGCCCGTTGTCGCCGCGCTCGCGCCGAAGACGAGCGCGCAGCAGCGCGGCCTATTGTACGAGGCGCACGACTACGCGCTGCTATCAAAAGCCGCGAACGCCGTGTTCCTGATGACCTACGAATGGGGCTATGTCTACGGCGAGCCGCAGGCCATCGCGCCGCTGCCGCAGGTGCGCGCGGTGCTCGATTACGCGCTCTCGGTCACGGCGGGGGAGAACATCTTCCTCGGCGCGCCGCTGTACGCCTACGACTGGCCGCTGCCCTACGAAAAAGGCCGCACGCGGGCCGAGACGTTCTCGTCGCAAGCGGCCGTCGCGCGGGCGCGGCTGGTGGGGGCGGAAATTGAGTTTGACGAAACCGCGCGCTCGCCCTGCTACCACTACTTCGACAAAATGCGGCGCGAGCACGTCGTCTGGTTCGAGGACGCGCGCTCGCTGCGCGCGAAGATCGCCCTCGCGGCGGAAAAGGGCTTGCAGGGCATCGGCTTCTGGCAGGCGGGGCAGGAGCTCGCGCAGGCGTGGCCGCTGCTCGACGCGCTGGTCACGCTCGAAACCCTCTAAAAAATGCAAAAAACCGCCCAACGGGCGGCAAAAAATTGACAAAATGCGGCAAAAGCCGTAAAATAAAGGTAGGCGCTGTTGTAAACGGCGGTTAGCCACTCCCTTGCGAAAGGGGGTGATGCGGATGGGAAGAGGAAATGCTCTGCGTTTTCTTCTGTGTCTCGTCATTGTCCTCGTGGTAATGACCTACATAGCCCCAAAAGCGTGTTAACCGCCCGGCGGCCACCGAGCGGTTAACATAGTATTGTTTTAACCAGCTTTGAGGGCTAACCGTCATGACAACAGCGCCCTTTTCTATTTCCATTATACCCCGCTTTCCAGCGTTGTCAAGGCGGAAAAATTTTTCCTCCGTTGCACCGGTTCGTCCCAAAAACCGCTTTACAGCTTTATAGCTGTAAACGGTCCGCGCAAATGCGTGGGCTGCACAAAATGAGGAGGAAAAACATGTACAACAACACCTATGAACGACCCCGAACCCAGATCGAAAAGTGCGAGCACTTAGCGCGGATGAAATTCGAAAACCCGATCGAAAAGGCGCAGCGCGAGCAAGACGAGCGCGTCTACCGCTTCTCGAGCATCGATGAGGCGGTTGGTGTGCTGTCCGTCATGCGCGGACGCTGAAAGGGGGCGGGACGATGGACAAGACCGCAAACTACAACCTCCCGCAATGGGTCGGGACCGACCCGATCCGAATGAAGCCGTTCAACGACGCGTTCGACGGAATTGACAAGGCGCTCAAGGCCAACGCCGACGCGGCGCAGGCGCTGCAAAGCGGCAAGGCCGACGCGCAGACCGTGTCGGCGCTCGCCAAAACCTCGGCGCGGCCGGTCACAACTGCCGCGTGGCGTTCGGCTCGTACGTCGGCGACGGCAATGTCGGGCAGGCCGCGCCCACCACGATCGCAAGCCCGTTTTATCCGGTGCTCGTGCTGGTGCAGCGCGTCATTTCCGGCAACAACAGCATCGCCAACCCCAGCGTTTTTGTCCGCACGAACGACAAGGGCACCAACGCCGCGGACAAGTCCACCATGGACTCGCTGCTCTACCTCACGCGGGCGGACGATTCCGTCTCGTGGTATTCCTACAACACCGGCGGCGCGTACGCCCAGCTGAACACCAACGGCACGACGTATCTCTACATCATCCTCGGCTACGACAAAGCGACGGAGGACGCGGAATAAGAGAATATGGCAAAAAAACACCCCCGAGGCGAAAGCCTCGGGGGTGAAACATTATAGCAATGTTTTTAACTGTTCACTATCGAATTAGTGGACGTTGACCACATAGGTCAGGGTCACAGTCTCACCAGCAACAGCGGTAACGGTGCTGTAATTAGTAACGACGGTGAGATTTGCAGCAGGCGTCACGAAAGTGGGGAAATAAGTGCTTCTGATCGTGGCGAATTCCTGACCGGAATAGGTACCGGCATTACCAGTCCAAGTGCCTTCGTAGGTCTCAACCTGACCGTTGACGTTAGCCTTGAGGACGTACTTGACAGTAGCATCCTTAGCCGCCTCAACACCGAGGGTCACAGTGTAGACGTTCGTCGCGGTGCCATCCTCAGAGACGACGGTAACGGTAGCCTGCTTGCTCTCGCCGAAGACCTTATTAGATAGTGACGACCGCGTTTTTGTCAGCAGCCTCGGCGGTAACCTTGGCAGCAGCGCCAAGGTCGCCAGTCACAGTAGCGGAGAACGGAGTAGCGGTCTGCTCGAACTTAACAGTCTCATCGTTGACATAGACGGTAGCAGCAGCCTCGTCGCCGAGCTTCTCGCCGACGTAGACGACAGCAGCCTTGCCCTCGAAGTCGCTCTTAGCGGAGACAATCCAAATGCCGAGGCTCTCGAACTCACGAGCGCCGATCTTGCTCAGATCGCTGTTGTTCATTTCCTTGCCGTCAGCACGGATGATCTTGGTGTCCGCAGTCAGTCTCCAAACGAAGTCGGAAACAATAGTGTCGCCATCAGCGTTGATGTCCCAAGTGGTGACATAGTCGCTGTTGTCGTCAGCCGTCCAGGCGTTGGCGGCGGTATCGGTGGCCTCGGTGACGAGCGTCACGGTGGAGGCGTAGCCGTACTTGTCGCTCAGATTCTTGTTCCACTCAACTGCGAAGAGCTTGCCTTCGTTATGAGCCAGCGTCAAAGCGTTCTCATAGCTGGTCTTGATGTACTCAAGCTCGCCGTTCATGTAGACGTAAGCCCAGTAGGTGTCGCCCTCGCCAACAACGTGCTTGACATACTTGTCAGCGCCGGTGGGAACGAAGACGTAAGCGGGGAATTCAGCAGCGTCAGTGGCGTTCTTGATGTAAACGCGGTTGACGAAGTTGCCTTCCATGGTGTAGTAAGCCTCAACGCTCTTGTTGGCGTAGTCGGGCAGGGTCTTGAGGGTGTACTCGGTGTTGTAGACGTAGTTGCCGTCGTCATCGGTCTCACGAACGATGAACTTGGTGTTGTTGTCGAGAGCAAGCTTGGTGTTGCTGCTCGTGGCGGTGGTGTCGTTGGAAGCAACGATAACAGCAGCATCGTTCTTGATGGTGGCGTTATCAATGTAGCCGATGGTGTTGTAGCCCTGCAGGCTCACATCGCCGTCCTTGTCGGTCTCGACCTTGTACAGAGCCATACCGTTGTAGGCCTTGTTGTACTTGGCATAGGTGGAGACGAGAGCCTCAGCGGAGGTGACAGTCCAGCTACCATTCGCCTGCTTCTCTTCAGCTCTGAACTCGGCGTCCTTATAGGTGTCGCCAACCTCAGCGGAAGCATCGTTGAAGTCCTTGGAGAAGTCACCGGTGAACTCCTTGTTGGAATCCAGAGCGGAGACAACAGTCTTGGTAGCTGCTTCAGAGTCTTCTTCAGGATCAACAGCAACGGACAGACCGTCGATGCTCTTGACGTTCACAGTCTCTTCGGTGCCGTCCAGATAAACGAGGACAGCCTCAGCAGCGCCATCGTTCTTGTCGACGAACTTGATGCTCTTGAGAACAGCGTAGCTGGTGGTGTCAACATCATCGTTACCGATGAGGTTGCCGAACTGATCGAGGAACCAGGTGTACTTGACGGAACCGTCAAGGCCGGCATCGTCCTTGTAGAAGTTGTCGGCAACATCGTAGTCCTTCTTGTCGATGGTGCGCTTGGTGGACTTGAGATAGGTCTCGGTCTGAGCACCCTCGAAGGACTCAGCCTTGGCAACGATCTCAACGAGATCGGACTCCTGAGCAGCCTTGTTGGTGGTGCGGATGATGCTGACATCGACTTCGTCGTTCACGTTGACGAGAACCCAGTCTTCCTCAGCGTAGTCATTGCCCTTGACATAGAGGGTAACGGGATCGCTGGAGGTCTTGTAAACGTCGAGGCTCATGTAAGCGTCGCGGGTAATGTGGTTCTTGCTGTCGGTCTTCTCGGTAACAACCTCGTTGACGTAAGCGAGATAGGTGTCGATCACGACCAGACGATAATCGCCGTCAGCGTTCTGGTAGAATTCGATCTGCTCGCCCTGAGCACCGACCATAGCCTTGGTGGCGGTAGCGGTGTAGGTCACATCCTTGGTGTCGAGCTTGCCGTTGGTGTAGGTGTCAACAACAGTGGTGGTCTTCTTCACACCGAGAGCCTCGCAGATGTCGCACTGGGAAGTCTCAACGTTGAAGGTAGCCTTCGGGGTAGCGGTGACCTCAGCATAGGTGTCCTCGAAGGAGTCGAACTTGAGATCCTTGTCGCTGTCCTTGTACCACTTGGTGGTGGGACGGCCCCAAGCATCCTCGCTGTCGTCGGAAGCGAGCTTGAAGTTCTTGTAGCCGATGGAGACCTGCTCGAGCTTCTGGACCTTATCGGCCTGATAGCCGAAAGCGGGAGTGTAGGTCACGGTCGGGACCTGGATGGCCTGGAACAGGAGCTCAGCAACCAGCTCACGGGAAGCGGGAGCGCTGAGGTCGGTGGACTTGTCGACGTTGTCGAGGATGCCGAGGGACTCAGCATACTTGGCGACGTTCAGGGCCCAGTCAGCGCCGGAGAACTCGTTGTTCTTGTCGTAACCGACAACACGCAGGATCATGGCGAGGACTTCATAGCCGGTCACGTTGCCGGACGGCTTGAAGGTGCCATCGGGATAGCCCTTGACCAGCTCGGCATTGGCGCAGTAGCTGATGTAACCGGCAGCCCAGGACGCGCCAACCATGTCGCTGAACTTGTTGTAGGTGGCGTACATGGAAGCCTGCTTGTCGGCCACATCTGCAGTGTACAGACGATAGACGATCGCGGCGACTTCCGCGCGGGTGATGCTGCCTTCGGGCTGGAAGGAGCCGTCGGGATAACCCTGGAACACCTTCATGCCGGAGAGAACGTCGACGGCCTTAGCGTAAGACGCGTTGACCTTTTCGGCATCCTTGAAGGCTGCGTTGGCGCTGACAGCCAGAGACAGAGTCATGACCAGCGCCAGAACCAGTGCGAGTAACTTTTTCATAGATGTTACTCTCCTTTCTAAAATTTCCATCCCCGCGGGTCTGTAAGATCGGTAAGGGGGCGTTCTCCGAGCGGCTTTTCCGATACCAAACATTTTCAAAAAGTTGCAAAACCGTTTGAAAAGTTATCAAAATCGGAAGAAACAGGTCAAAAAGTTATCCTAGGCCGATATCGCATCCCCTTGTGAAAACCCGCAAAGCCTTGCACGGCAAGGCTTTGCGGGTTTTTGAGGTAGCGATTTGGTAGCAAATAAAAAACGGAAAGCGCCGCAAAAGCGCGCTGCCGCTGGGGAAATTCGTGGTAGCGGCGTGGTAGCGCGGCCGATGACTTAAAAAAATACACCGATGCGGACGGCCACATCGGTGTAAATGAATATTCAGCTAATAGGTTCAATATTTATACGTTGAAGCGGAAGTAGATCATGTCGCCGTCCTTGACGACGTACTCCTTGCCCTCGCTGCGCAGCAATCCCTTTTCCTTTGCCGCCGCGACGCTGCCGCAGCGGATCATGTCGTCGAAATTGATCGTTTCGGCGCGGATGAAGCCGCGCTCGATGTCGGAGTGGATCTTGCCCGCGGCCTGCGGGGCCTTGGTGCCGTTTTTGATGGTCCAGGCGCGGCACTCGTCCTCGCCGTAGGTCAGGAACGAGATGAGGCCGAGCAGCGCGTAGGAGCACTTGATCAGGCGGTCGAGGCCGGACTCCTGAATGCCGAGCTCCTCGAGGAACATCGCGCGGTCCTCGCCGTCCAGCTCGGCAATATCCTGCTCGAGCTTGGCGCAGATCGGCAGCACCTGCGCGCCCTCGCGGTCGGCGAGCTCCTTGACCTGCTGGAGATACTGGTTGCCGTCCTGATTCGCAAAGCCGTCCTCGTCCATGTTCGCGGCGTAGATGATGGGCTTGAGGCTCAAAAGATCGGCGGTCGCGATGAGCTCAGCGTCGTCGGACGAAACCTCGAACGTGCGCGCGCTCTTGCCCGCGTCGAGGTGCTTGGCAAGAGCAGAGAAGAGCTCGACCTCGTGCAGGAACTTCTTGTCGCCCTTGGCCATCTTCGTCGCCTTTTCGACGCGGCGGTTGACCATCTCAAGGTCTGCCATGATGAGCTCCAGGTCGATGGTCTCAATGTCGCCCAGGGGGTCGACGGGGACGTTCGTGCTCGCGTCGGCCACGACGTGCATGATATTTTCATCGTCGAAGCAGCGCACAACGTGCACGATGGCGTCCGTGCGGCGGATGTTCTCAAGGAACTTGTTGCCGAGACCCGCACCCTGGCTCGCGCCCTTGACAAGGCCCGCGATGTCGACAAATTCGATGACGGCGGGAGTCTTCTTCTTGGGGTGGTACATCTCGGCGAGCTTATCGAGGCGCTCGTCGGGAACGGCCACCATGCCGACGTTCGGCTCGATGGTGCAGAAGGGGTAGTTGGCGCTTTCCGCGCCCGCGTTCGTGATCGCGTTGAAGAGGGTTGATTTGCCGACGTTCGGCAGTCCGACGATACCTAATTTCATTTGTACTCATTCTCCTTCGATTTTTCCTTGATTTTCAAGGGGTTTCAGCGTTTGGTGTCTTGGCTGTTACACCATTTTTACACCATTTCCGCATTTGGCTTTATTGGATTTCATCAGACTACACCATTTTGCTGAAATTGCTTGATGGCATAATCCAGCGATTCGGCAGTCACATGAACATACCGATCCATTGTTGTTTTGATGCTGGCATGACCCAGCAGTTTTTGCAGCACCTTCGGCTGCATACCGCTTTCGATTGCTCTTGTAGCATAGGTATGTCGCAGGGCGTGCATACAAAAGTGTTTGATCCCTGCTTCATCGCAGAGCTTATATAAGTGGGTATCATAGGAACTGTTCTTCGCTGGCTCTCCTGTTCGCCAGTTGATAAAAACAAGATCACGCATGACAAGCCGAGAAGAAACGCCTGTACGTCTGTCTATGTACACAAGCGTTTTGTCCAGCGTCGGTGACTCCTTTTGCTCCGGGCGGCTATCCCAAATACCTTTGAGGATTTCATAAGCCCGATCTGTCAGCGGGATGGTGCGATAGCTCTGCTGCGTTTTCGGAGGCCCCGCACGCCAAAAGTGCTGCTTGTGGCGGTACTCCAGGGTTTTGTTGACCGTCAGCGTCCGATTCTGGAAATCAATCGCGTCCCACGTCAGTCCGATCATCTCGCCGGTGCGCAAACCGGTTTCAAGAATCAGTGCGTACTGATTGTAGTTGCGGGAGCGTTTCGCAACTTCAAGAAATCTGATTTGCTCATCCCGCGTTAAAAAGTGAATGTCGTCCGGCGCTTGGACCGGCTTTGTGTAGCGAACGCCGTCCATTGGGTGCTTGGTAATCAGGTCATTCATCTTCGCAGCCTTGAACATCGTACCCATTGTGATATAGGTCTGCCGGATGGTGGAACCCGCATAGTCAGCATCCATCTGTATGAACACCTTTTTGCAGTGCATCGGCTTGACATCTGCAAGCTGCATGCCACCAATAAGCGGCTTCACGTTATACTCATAACGCTCACGGTAATTTCTGCGAGTATTGGGAGCCAGATCCCCAACGATATGAGCGATCCAAAACTCAAACCACGCATCTACCGTCATATCTGGCGGAACAAATATATTTTCGTGCTTATCTGCATACTTGGCATCGTCCAGCCAATTTCGTGCTTCCGGAAGTAAGGAAAAGCACTTGACCTGACGCTTTCCTTCACTGCTTACAAATCTTGCGCTATATAATCCGTCCTTTCTCTGGCAGATACCCTTGCCGCATTCTTTGCCTCGTAAACTTTTACCCATTCGGAAGCTCCTTTCCCACTTTGAGAAGAAGCCCCCTATACATTTTATAATTGTAGCACAAGGACTTTCTTTTCTCAATAGTGAACTTACCGTCAAATCATCAACTTATGGCTGATATATTGCTCGAACTCCCTGCGTTTGACCAGCTTTTTGGACCCAACATAGAGAACAAACGGGCAATTCGGACTGCGCAGCATACTCTCGATCTTGTTGATCCCAATGTTGCTGTATGCTGCGGCTTCCTTAATCGTCAGCGTCATTTTGAGATGGATCGGCACTTGCAATTCCTCGACCATACTGTTACCACCTGTGTGTTACATTCCGGACTGTTGACTTAGAAACGTAGCATTTGGGGAAAGTAAGAGTTCGTCTGAGCTATCATCTCTTTCCGTATCCAAGTCCAGCAGCCATTTGTCTGGGATCGTGATCAGATTGGGTCCTGTGTTGCAGATCCGTTTTACAACATCTGCCTGGCACGAAAACAATGCGCCTCTATCCAGCTCTGCCCGCATTTGCTTTCCCTTTTTCAAGGCATACGCCTCCGAAAGCAGCTCCAGACTGAACAGATACAGCGGAAGCATAGATGCTTTGCAAATGCCGTTTTGCTGCAAGTACCGCTGAAACCGATACAGCGCCATTTCATCCAGCGCCAGCTTCATCAGCCGCAGGCCCATCTCATCGACGGTGAAATAATGAAAGCTGCTGTTCTTGCTGAAACGGATCAGACGGCTACGCGGGTTTACCCCGTGAGCCATTTTTGCGTCCTTTTGTGGAAGAATGAAATTCTTCCTTCCGCCGCTCTCCATGGCCATGCAGAAATAGAGAAACCGGCTGCCGGTGCTGAGTGCGTGGAACTGCTTGGAGAGGAGCAGTGAGTTTCCAACCTGAATGAATCGTTTTTCTTTGTTATCCACCTTGGCGGATAAGGCCGGTACAATCGTAGGTCCGTGTTTTCGTTTGCTCAAATCAAGCTCCTTCTTTCGTGTGAGAATAGGGGGGTGGATGTCTCATTCCTTCGTAATAAATGTAGAAAACCGGCCCTGTTTGACCACCCATTCAAGGCAGAAAAAATTACACTCAATGTAAACTTTTGTAAACACAGAATGGTCTGAATCTACATTAGGTCTACACTGAGTGTATTGCTTGTGAGTATGTTTACTTATTCCAACATTAAGCGTAGTGCGGCATCGAATGGGTATCTTCCGGTACACAGCCGAGAAAGGCGACTCTTTTTGCGAATCGGTCGCGGAACACTTCTCCGGCAGGATCTGCGCCGCATGCTCAGCTGCCAATATCCAGCTCGTAGGTGCAGAGGTAGAACAGGAACGACGTCATCTGGTAGCGGCTGATGCGGGTGCCAGCGGACGCCAGCAGCTCGTCAAGGCTGCTGTCCCGGGTGGTGATGTCCTTTTCATCGCACCAGAGCATCGCTTTGGCTGCCTCTCTGCCAAGATCGGGGGCATCCCGAAGAAGCTGTCTGAGCTGCGTCTGATTCACGCCGGTATCGACGCCTGCCATGATCGCGTAGCGGCGGATCAGTACGCACGCCGTCTGATAGTCCACCTTGTCATCGTATTCGGCATTGGGATCATTTTGCCGGAGCAGCCTTGTCTGATAGGCCCAGCACACGGCATTATAATAGGGATGGGCCGCGTTGAATTCCTCGTTTTCGTAGTCAGCCGGAAGGGCGGTATTGTCCGTTTCCGGTCGGCCTGCGATGCGGTAGAGCACATCGACAAACTCGCCCAGCCTTGCCGTAGTCTTGCCGCCGAAGGTATCCGGCGTCTCCGGATCCACATAGCCTTGCGGTACATGTAGAGGACGCTGGCCTGATTGAAAATGCTCTTGATGTCCGTGAATACCACCGTGTCCGCAAGGCTCCCGCCGCTGGACTCCCTGGCAAAGACGTGGGCGTAGTAATCGCTGTTGAGGATGTTGCCGGAGAGCTGGAACCGGCTGTCCACATAGAGCCGGTAGGCTTCCGCCAGCTTGCCGGAGACTGTGGTATTCTCGTCGGCGGGGATCACGGTTTCCGTACCGGCGTCATAGCGGAAGGTCTTCGTCAGAAAGGACTTATCCGACAGCACCGCTACATGGAGGCCGCTGGAGAGTACGTCGGTGCCCGCCAGCAGGCGGGAATCGTAGTCCACGCCGAAGAGATTCAGCAGTGTCGGCAAGATGTCCGCCGTGGAGCAGTATTCATCCACCACGATGTTCTCCGAAAGGCCGGGAACATAGCAGATGAAGCTGTTGCGGTACTTCTCAAAGGTGGTGTCCAGCGTCTGCCCGGCCAGCTCGTTGTACTCGTCTTCGGTCAGGCCGTAGGGGTAGTGGTCGTTGGTCAGGACGATGCAGGTCTTGTCGGCAACGCCAGCTTCCTCCAGCCGCTGCATCAGGTACTCCAGTGCGTATTCCAGCTCCAGATTGCAGGCAATGTACGCCTTCACCGGCTCGGAATAGGGCAGATCTTTCACCGCGTCGCGGTTTTTGGCGCTCATGGCGTTGTCCCAGTTGTACTGGTAGTGACCGCTGAAGGTCATGTAATAGGCGTGGAAGGGTTCTCCGCTGTTGATGTAGTCGTCCACGGAGGCCTCCATCATCTCCAGATCGGAGGAGGGCCAGTCGATCTTCATGGCCAGACCAGAATCCGCCGCCTTGAACGTGTAGCCCATGTTGGCGTGGGTGATGTTTCGGTTGTAGAAATCTCCGATGTAGTCGTGATAGCCCCAGGCTTGATAGCCCATGCCCTTGAGCGCATTGCCCAGGCAGAACGGCAGATAGTTGGTGCCCGCCACATTGAAGCTGGAATCCGTCTTCGTGCGGGACATATCCGGATAAAGCCCCATGCACATGGTGTATTCGCCGTTGGTGGTGACGGACTGGAACGTGCCGTAGTAATTTTCAAAGAGAATACCCGTATGGCTCAGCTTGTAGAGCGTCGGCGTCAGCTCCTCGCTGATAAACCACGGGCAGAAGCTCTCGGCGCAGATGGTGATGAGGTTATAGTCCTTAAGAAGTCCTGTGTAGTTGTTTTTGCGGGTGGGTGTTGCATTTGATAGATACTCGTCTGTGGCCTTGAGAATATCGCTGTCGGTACTGTCTGCAAGAGCCGTAAAATCGATGCTTTCGATCACGTTATAGGAGTTGCTGCTGTATGTCCGCGGAACATCGCTCATATTCAAGGACGACGGCGTGATCATAATGCTGCCGCTGCCGCTGAAGAGCATGTATCGAAGCTCCTGCACCGTGGTGGCCAGCATACCGATCTTTTTTATAACTGCTGTCGGTGGAGGTGTTCACATTGGTGAAGGTACGATAGACGGAAAAGGCGTTGTCCCGTCCAACATACATGAGTCCCGTGACCGTCAGCAGCAGTGCGAGGAGCACGGCAAAGGAGGCCATAGCCTGTTTCCAGCGCAGCCGCAGCTTCAGAGCCTGCCCCCTTCGCAGGGCAAGGCAGAGGATCACGACAATCAGCGGCAGCAGGAGGAGCAGGATCTTCAGCAGATTTTGGCGGATCCCATAGAGAAGCTGCGAGTTGAAATTGACGACCACATTTCCGCCCATGCCGATCTGGCTGACGGGCATGAAATCTCCGAAGATGCAGTGATAGACCAGCTGCACCTCGGCCAGCAGCACCTGTGCCGCGACCAGGAAAACCCCTGTGATCTGGCGCAGAACCTTTGGCAGGCTTGAGACTACCAGCGTGCAGAGTGCGCCACCCAGCAGGCCAAACAGGACAGGATATCCCGCGTACCGGTCCATCGAGCCGAATACGCACAGATGCAGGCACAGCTCCACATAAACGCCGGTCAGGCAGAACAGCAGGAGATTTTTGCGCCACGTATTCCAAAGGCCATGGCTCATGGGCACTGCCGCTTCAGCAGCAGTGCCAGAGCCTTGATTTGTATTTGTCATGGATACATCGGATGTTTTTCTTTGAGCATATTAGTTCTCCCGTTAGGGGCTTTTTTAAAAAGCTTCGTAGAATTTCAGCTGAATATGACAGATAGAGAGCTTATCTTAAAACAAATATTGGAAAAAGGCAACGGTTCCTGTAAAAAATTAGGAAAGATTTACAGGTCACGCGGAGAATTCTATGCACCAAAGTCTGTCAACCGCAGCTTTGCAGCCCGCCTCTGGGCTGCAAATAAGGACTCTGCACCTAAAAATTTTACAAGATACATACAGACACATTGCAAAAGCCGTGCTATACTGTACGGAAAATTGAGAGTACCATCGTTTCAAGGAGGTGTGTGATGTGACGGAGACTGTGTTTCGCTTAAAGCGGCATTTGACTTCTTTTCAAATTATGATCCTCGGCTTTGCGGGCGTGATCCTGTTGGGGGCGCTGGTGCTGATGCTGCCTATCGCCACAGTACAGCGGGTCTGGACGCCGTTTCATGAGGCACTGTTCACCTCCACTTCCGCTGTCTGTGTGACGGGACTGGTGGTGCAGGATACCGGCAGTTACTGGTCTGCCTTCGGTCAGACGGTCATTTTGCTGCTGATCCAGATTGGCGGGCTGGGCGTGATCACCGGTGCGGTGACCTTCCTGATGCTCGCCGGGCGGAACATCACGCTCAAGGAGCGCAGCGCCATGCAGGACGCCATCTCCGCCCCTGCGGTGGGCGGCATCGTGCGCCTGACGAGATTTATCCTCAAGGGGACCTTTCTGGTCGAGCTGCTGGGCGCGCTGGCGCTGCTGCCGGTGTTTTGCCGGGACTATGGGCTGCGGGGCGTATGGATGTCCGTTTTCCATTCCGTTTCCGCCTTCTGCAATGCGGGCTTCGATATTCTGGGGCGGGCGGATTCCCTCTACCCCTCGCTGACGGCGTATGCCGCAGACCCGCTGGTCAACATCGTGATCATGCTGCTGATCATCGTGGGCGGCATCGGCTTTCTAACGTGGGACGATGTCTGTACGCACGGTCTGCACCTGCGGCGTTACCGGATGCAGAGCAAGGTCATTCTGAGCGCGACGGCGCTTTTGATCACGATTCCGGCGGTCCTCTTTTATCTGACAGACTTTGCGGACCTCCCCGTGGGAGAGCGGATATTGGCCTCCCTCTTTCAGTCGGTCACGCCGCGGACGGCCGGCTATAACACCGTGGATCTGACGGAGATGACGGATGCCTCTCAGGCGGTCACCATTTTGCTGATGCTCACCGGCGGAGCACCCGGCTCCACGGCGGGCGGCATGAAGGTCACAACGCTGGCCGTTCTCATTGCCAACGCCGTTGCCGCCTTCCGCAGGCGGGAGGATCCGCAGATCTTCCACCGCAGATTGGAACACTCCGCCGTCCGCAACGCCGCCGCCATTCTGCTGCTGTATCTGGGGCTGACCTTTGCGGGCGCGGCGGCCATCAGCACAGCGGAGGAGCTTCCCCTCGGTGCCTGTCTCTATGAAACAGCGTCCGCCGCCGGTACGGTGGGCCTGACGCTGGGGCTGACGCCGCAGCTGGGAGTCCTGTCGCAGAGCATTCTCATCCTGCTGATGTATTTCGGGCGCGTCGGCGGATTGACCTTGATCTACGCCGCATTCTCCGGGCATGATCTGACTTACGCCCGCTATCCGCAGGAGAAAATTACCGTAGGCTGAAAGGAGCACACGATGAAAACGGTATTATTGATCGGACTGGGCCGCTTCGGGCGGCATCTTGCCATGCAGCTCAACGAGCTGGGCCATCAGGTGATGGCAGTAGACAGGGACGAGGAGCGCGTCAACGAGTGTATGTCCTTTGTCACCAACGCGCAGATCGGCGACAGCACCCGTGTGGACTTTCTGCGCTCGTTGGGCGTGAGCAATTACGATGTCTGCTATGTCACCATCAGCGGAAATTTTCAGAATTCGCTGGAGACGACGTCGCTGCTCAAGGAGCTGGGAGCAAACTATGTGGTATCCCGCGCTGAGCGGGATGTGCAGGCGAAATTCCTGCTGCGCAACGGTGCGGACGCGGTTACCTACCCGGAAAAGCAGCTGGCGAAGTGGGCGGCCATCCGCTATACCGCCAACCATATTTTCAGCTACATTGAGCTGGACGAGCAGCACGCCATTATCGAGGTTGCCGTGCCGGAGGATTGGCAGGGCCGCAGCATCGGCGAGCTGGACATCCGCAGGCGCTACGGCGTCAATATCCTCGGCGTAAAGCGGAACGGCAAAACCGATGTGAACATCTCACCGGAAACCATGCTGGACGCTGATATGACGCTGCTGGTGCTGGGGGAAAACCAAGAACTTAAGAAGCACTTCCGGCTGTAAAGCAACATAGAGTCTTGCACGTATAAGGGCTTTACGCGCCGGAGAGGCATCTCAACAAAAGCGCGCAGGTTTGCGGAGGAGGATTCCGCGTTGCGCAAAAACAGCAAAAAATGAGGGAGGACGGCTCTGTCCTCCCTCATTTTTGCCCTGCGCTTTCGCCCTTCTCCGTCAGCTGTTTTTCCAGTGCGGTCTGTCTGGCCAGGATGGCATTGACCTTGTCGTAAAGATCCTCGATCATGATCTCTGTCTTGAGGTTGACCTTATAATCGTTCTCCGCACGCAGTCGCTGCACTTCGGCCAGCAGATTTTCTTCCACCTGCTTCGGCAACTGCTTTGGCGGACGACCCTTACTGCTGCGGCCACGCCGTTCGATGGCTAACCCTTCCGGCCCTTCTTCCAAATAAATGCGTTCCCAGCGCTCTATAATTTTATGGTCGTTAATTCCAAATTCCTGCATCGCTGTATAGATACTCAGATGTTCTTTTTTCATGGTTTCTACAACCATTCTCTTGAACTCCGGCGTATATCGTTTGTTTGGTACTCCTTTTGGCATAGCAAAACACCCCACTTGTTAGATAGTATATCATACTGTCTAACAAATGGGGTGCAGTTCATCCGCTGTGAATGCCGGGAGTTTTTACGTAATAGTGCCGCTTTAGCTATCGTCCTTTCGTCACGATTGCCGGCATGAGCCATGAGCGCCCTTACCGTGCAGAAATGACCGCCGCCCCGGCGAGCAACAGCTCTTTGAGATGGCGGTCACTTTTTTTGATGTGTGCAGATCAGGGACGATCACTGCGCAGTGCATCGTGTATCCGCTCGACCAGCGCCCGTTCCGTAAAAGGCTTTGGGAGCACAGAGCTTGCGCCCAGACGGTATGCCTCCTCTATGACTTTGTGTGTCGGCAGAGATGGCACTCCCTCAGTGCGTGTCACACTCCTGTTGGAGCGGGCAATGAACAGGCCGTTGCATAGAGCCTTTCTCAAATAACAAATCGACTGTACCACTACTGTACCAAACCGGCATGGAGCCTTAGGGTGCGGCATTGAGTTTTATGACGCTCAAACCCCAAAACGCCTTGAAGCTGTGGACTTTTATGGACCTTTGCCGATTTTTGAAGACTTATGAAATCAGGTCCATTTCTTTCGATACCTAATTTCATAAAAAGCAAACTCCTTTGCTGTATTTTCGGCATAATGTTGTACCATTGCCGCGCAGAAAGTGCAAGCGCGATTCGCAAAAAGGACAAAAAGCGGGGAATTTCCGCCGCGCGCCGTGATTTTTTGGAAAAACTTTGCCCGTCGTATCCCCCACCCGGCTTGTGGCGGGCGGGAATTTCCCCTATACTACAAACTGTCATATTTTTCGCTGCATCCGGCGATGCGGCGTTTCCACATTTTCCCCAAAGGAGTTTCCCATGAAAAAAGCGCTGACTCTTCTGCTGTCCCTCGCGATGCTCTTCTCCCTCGCTGCCTGCGGGCAGAGCGGCGGCGATTCGACCGACGACGCGCCGTCCACGCTCGTCTACGGCTCTGCCGACTACACGCGCATCGATCCCGCGATGGACGAGCACTGCGAGATCAATCTGTTGCTCTTCAACGGACTGACCGCGCACGACGGCAATGACCAGATCGTTCCCGCCCTCGCCGAGCGCTGGGACTATGACGAGGCAAACTGCACCTATACTTTCTACCTGCGCGAGGGGGTGAAGTGGCACGACGGCGAGCCGTTCACGGCGCGGGACGTCAAATTCACGATCGAAGCCATCATGGACCCCGACAACGGCTCGGAAAACGCGCCGAATTACGAGGACGTGCAGGAGATCACCGTGCTCGACGACCACACCGTCTCGTTCCGCCTCGCTGAGCCGAACGCCGCGTTTTTAGAGTACATGACGATGGCGATCCTGCCGCAGCATCTGCTCGAGGGCGAGGACATGCAGGAATCCGCTTTCTTCCGTGCCCCCGTCGGCACGGGGCCCTACAAGCTCGAAAGCTGGGACGCCGGGCAGTCCATCGTGCTCGTGCGCAACGAGGACTACTTCCTGGGCGCGCCGAACATCGAGCGCGTCATCTTCAAGATCGTACCCGACGACAACGCGCAGGCCATGCAGCTTGAGTCCGGCGAGATCGACCTTGCGCTGCTCGACCCGAAAAACGCGCAGAACTTCGCGGGCAAGGACGGCTACACCTGCTACGACATGACCACCGCGGACTACCGCGGCATCCTCTTCAACTTCAACAACCCCTACTGGACGGAAAACCGCGACATCATCCCCGCCGTCTGCTACGCCATCGACCGTCAGGCCATTGTCGATTCGGTGCTGCTCGGGCAGGGCATGGCGGCGTACAGCCCGCTCCAGCGCAACGTCTACAATGACGAGACCGTGAACCACTACGACTACGATCCCGCAAAAGCGAAAGAAATTCTTGAATCCGTCGGCTGCACGATGGGCGAAAGCGGCTACTACGAGCGAAACGGCGAGGAGATCGGCTTTGTCATCAGCGTCATGTCCGGCGAGCAGGACCGCATCGACATCGCGCAGGCCGCGGCGCAGCAGCTTAGAGAAGTTGGCATCCACTGCACGGTGGACATCCCCGCGCAGATGGACTGGAGCGGCCAGATGGCATGTCTCATCGGCTGGGGCAGCCCGTTTGACGCCGACGACCACACCTACAAGGTCTTCGGCACGGATAAGGGCGCGAACTACTCGGGCTACTCGAACGCGCTGGTGGACGAATATCTGACGCTCGCGCGCCAGAGCAGCGACGACGCCGTCCGCAAAGAGTATTACAGCAAATTCCTGCACGCGCTCGCGGACGATCCGGCCTACGCCTTTATCTGCTACATCGACGCGAACTATGTCGCCAAATCCACCATCCACGGCATCGATGCGGACACGGTGCTTGGGCATCACGGCGTCGGCATTTTCTGGAACATTCAGGACTGGACGATCGGCGAGTAAACGCCGTTGACATCTTTGACGAGGGGCTGGCATCAGCCCCTTTGTCTTGCATAAAGGGGACATTTTGCATGGCAGATTTATTGAACGTCGAGCACCTTTCCGTCAGCTTTTTCACCCCCGCGGGCGAGGCGCAGGCGGTACGCGACGTGAGCTTTTCGCTGAAAGCGGGCGAGGTGCTCGCCATTGTCGGCGAATCGGGCTGTGGCAAAAGCGTACTGTGCAAGAGCATCCTGCGCCTTCTGCCGCAGACGGCAAAAATCAAGTCCGGCAAGATCATCGTAGACGGCACGGACATTACGGCTTATCGCGAGCGCGAAATGACAGCGCTGCGCGGTTCGCTCTTTTCCATGGTGTTCCAGGACCCGATGACCGCGCTTGATCCGACGATGACGATCGGCGCACAGATCGCCGAAGCAGTGCTTGCGCACAGGCCAAAGCTCGAAAAAAGCGCCGTAAGAGCGCGCGTGATCGAACTGCTTGAGCTTGTCGGCATCGACCACGCGCAGGAGCGCATGGCGCTCTATCCCCACAGCTTTTCCGGCGGGATGCGCCAGCGCGTGGTGCTGGCCATCGCGCTCGCGGGCGACCCGCGCATTTTATTTGCCGACGAGCCGACGACCGCGCTGGATGTGACCATTCAAGCGCAGATCTTAGATCTGCTGCGCGACGTGCAGCAAAAGCTCGGCACGGCGACGGTGTTCGTCACGCACGACCTCGGCGTTGTCGCGCGCGTCGCCGACCGCGTGGCCGTGATGTACGCGGGCAAAATCATCGAGACCGGCACAGCGGAGGATATCTTCTACGACCCGCGCCACCCCTATACGTGGGGGCTGCTGCGCTCGCTGCCCGCGCTCTCGCGCGGAAAGGAGACGCTGCCGAGCATCCCCGGCATGCCGCCGACGCTCATTGACCCGCCGCAAGGCGACGCCTTCGCCCCCCGCAATGAATACGCCCTCGCCATCGACTACGAGGAAGCGCCGCCGATGTTTCGCGTCAGCGACACGCACTATGCCGCAACATGGCTGCTCGACGAACGCGCGCCGAAGATCACGCCGCCGGTGGGAGGTGCGCGATGACAAAACATGACATTCTGCTCGATGTGCAGCACCTGAGCCACGTCTTCCCGCTGACGAAGCAGGTCTCCGTCAAGGCGCTGGACGACATCTCGTTTCAGATTCGCCGCGGGGAGATTTTCGGCCTTGTCGGCGAGTCGGGTTCCGGCAAGTCGACGGCCGCGCGCTGCGCGATGGGCATCTTGCAGCCGAGCGGCGGACACATCTTTTACAATGGCGTCGACCTCTGTGACAGGGCCGCCTGCCGCGCGAACAAAAAAATGCTGCAAACCACACGCCAGATGATCTTTCAGGACTCTGCCTCGAGCCTTGACCCGCACATGACGGTCTGCGATAGTATCACCGAGCCCATGCGCATCCACCACATCGTCCCGCCGCGCGGCACATACCGCAAGGAGGCGGAGTTCCAGATGTACTACGTCGGCCTCGACAAAACGTATCTCGATAAGTATCCGTCCGAGCTCTCTGGCGGGCAGCGCCAGCGCGTCGCCATCGCGCGGGCGCTGTGCATGGAGCCGGAGCTTCTGATGGCGGACGAACCGATCGCGTCGCTGGATGTCTCGATTCAGGCACAGATCGTCAACCTGTTTCGCCATTTGCAGCGCGAGCACGGCTTTTCGTTCCTCTTCATCGCGCATGACCTTGCGATGGTGGAATTCCTCTGCGACCGCGTAGGCGTGCTGTATCACGGTAGGCTCGTCGAGGTCGCGCCCGTGCGCGCGCTTTACGACCGCCCGCTCCACCCTTATACCAAGGCGCTGCTCGCAGCCATGCCGGTTCCTGACCCGCGCATCGAACGAAACCGCGTATTGCCGGACTTCTCGCCCGGGCAGTTCCCGCTGACGGGCGAGCTTATCGAGGCCGAACCGGACCATTTCGTCTTGCGGGAAGGGGGCACGCAATGAAAAAGCCATCGAAAATCCTGTATTTCGGCAAAAAGGCGCTGGCGTTTCTTCTGAGCGTCTTCGTCCTGTCGCTCGCGGTGTTCTATGTCTCACGCCTCGCCCCGGGCGACCCGCTCGTCTCCTACTACGGTGACCGTGCAGAGAAGCTGACGCCGCAGGAGCGCGCAGGCGGAGGAAAAGCTCGGCCTCGACGAGCCCATCTTCACGCAGTATGTCCGCTGGGCGCAGAACGCCCTGCACGGGGATTTCGGCATCTCGTATAAGTACAAAATGCCCGCGGGCGAGGTCATCGCGAGCCGCGCGGGCAACACACTCCTTCTCGGCGGCGTCGGCTTTGTGCTCATTTTCACGCTCTCGCTGCTGCTCGGGATGCTCTGCGCGCGGCGGGAGGGAACGCTTTTCGACCGCGCGGTCTGCAAGCTCGGCACCATCACGAGCTGCATTCCGGAATTCTGGCTGTCGCTGCTGCTCATTCTGATCTTCGCCATCGAGCTGCGCGTGCTGCCGAGCTCGGGGGCCTACTCCATCGGGCAGCAAAATAACATCGCCGACCGCGCCGCGCACCTCATCCTGCCGCTTGCGGTCGTGGTGCTCGGGCACCTGTGGTACTATGCCTACATGATCCGAAACAGGCTTCTTGACGAGATGCGCGCAGACTATGTGCTGCTCGCCAAATCCAAGGGCCTGACGCGCCGCGCCGTGATGCTGCGGCACTGCCTGCGAAACACGATGCCGGCGTACTTAAGCATCATGGCCATCTCCGTCCCTCACGTGCTGGGCGGGACGTACATTGTCGAAGCCGTGTTTTCCTACCCCGGCCTCGGCACGCTGGCCTATGAAAGCGCGCGCTACAAGGACTACAACCTGCTGATGCTGCTGAGCCTGCTCTCCGGCGCGCTCGTCATTCTGTGCAGCATCATCGCCCAGACGATCAACGAGCAGATCGACCCGCGTATCCGCGCCGAGCAGGCCGTGCGGGAAACGGAGGCGCAGCCATGAACGACCGCTTCCAAATCGTCGGCGCGCGACCGCTGCCGGAGGCCGCACCCACGAAAAACAGACATCCCCTGCGCGGCAAGCCTGTCGTCTCCGCTGTGATTTTGTCGCTCATCGTGCTCGCGTGCCTTTTCTGCGAGCTCATCATGACGAAGAATCCGACGTATCTCGATTTGGCTCACTGCTCCGTTGCGCCGTGCCGCGAATTCCTGTTCGGCACGGACACGATGGGGCGCGACATCTTCTCGATGATCTGGTACGGCGGGCGGCTGTCGCTGTTCATCGGCATCGGCTCGACCGTCATTTCGACGCTGCTCGCGATCCTATTCGGCGCGGTCAGCGGGCTTGCGTCCAAATGGCTCGACGCGCTGCTGATGCGCCTGACCGAAATTCTTCTCAGCGTGCCGAACCTGCTGCTCGTCATCTTCCTGCAGGCAGTCATCGGCACGACGAGCGCGTGGAGCATCGCGCTCGTCATCGGACTCACAAGCTGGACGAGTATCGCCAAGGTCGTGCGTACCGAGGTGCAGCAGCTGCGCGCGAGCGAGTATGTCATCGCGGCCAAGTGCATGGGCGGCAGCTTTTTCCACATTCTGCGGTGTCATCTTGCGCCGAATTTCTTCTCGTCCATCCTCTTCATGGTGGTGATGAATGTGCGCAGCGCCATCATCGCCGAATCGACGCTCAGCTTCATGGGCCTCGGCCTGCCCATTGAGGTCGTGACCTGGGGCAGCATGCTCTCGCTCGCGGAAAAGGCGCTGATGACCGACGCGTGGTGGATCTTGCTCATCCCGGGCGCATTTCTGGTCGTGACGCTCCTTTGCATCACAAACCTCGGCGACTACCTGCGCAGCCGCACGAGCAGAAAAGAAAGCAACCTGTAAGCAAAAAGAAGGCACGGCCGTTTGGCTGTGCCTTCTTTCTATTTATGGAGTTTACTTCGCGTTCAGGATGTGCATGAACTCTTCGCCCGTGATGGTCTCCTTCTCGTAGAGGTACTGCGCCAGTTCATCGAGCTTCGCGCGGTTCTCGGTGAGGATGTTCACAGCCTTCTCGTGCTGCGCTTTCACAAGCTCCACCACGCGCTGATCGATCTTCGTCTGCGTTTCGGCGGAGCAGGCGAGCGACGCGTCGCCGCCGAGGTACTGATTGTTGACCGTTTCGAGCGCGACCATGTCGAAATCATCGCTCATGCCGTAGCGCGTGATCATCGCGCGGGCGAGCTTGGTCGCCTGCTCGATATCGTTCGACGCGCCGGTCGTGACGGAGTGGAACACGACCTCTTCGGCGGCGCGGCCGCCGGTGAGCGTGGCGATCTTGTTCTCCATTTCGGCCTTGCTCATCAGGTAATGGTTGCCCTCTTCGACCTGCATCGTGTAGCCCAGCGCGCCGAGGTGCGCGGCACAATGGTGATCTTCTGCACGGGGGCGGAGTGCGTCTGCATCGCCGCGACGAGCGCGTGGCCGATCTCGTGGTAGGCGACGATCTTCTTTCCTTCGTCGGTCATGATGGCGTTCTTCTTCTGGTAGCCCGCGATGACGACCTCAATGCTCTCCTCGAGGTCTGCCTGCGTGGCAAAGCGGCGGCCGTCGCGCACGGCGCGCAGCGCTGCTTCGTTCACGATGTTGGCAAGCTCCGCGCCGGAAGCGCCGGAGGCCATGCGCGCGACCTTGTTGAAGTCGACGTCCTCGGCGACCTTGATCTTCTTCGCGTGGACCTGCAAAATGGCCTCGCGGCCCTTGAGGTCGGGCAGCTCGACCGGCACGCGGCGGTCGAAGCGGCCCGGGCGCGTGAGCGCGGGGTCGAGGGATTCGGGGCGGTTCGTGGCGGCGAGAATGATGACGCCGTTGTTGCCCTCAAAGCCGTCCATTTCGGTGAGCAGTTGGTTCAAGGTCTGCTCGCGCTCGTCGTTGCCGCCGTACTGGCCGCCGCTGCGCTTCTGGCCGATGGCGTCGATCTCGTCGATGAAGACGATGCAGGGGGCCTTTTCCTTGGCCTGCTTGAAGAGGTCGCGCACCTTGCTCGCGCCCATGCCGACGAACATTTCGACGAATTCAGAGCCGGACATCGAGAAGAACGGCACGTTTGCCTCGCCGGCGACCGCCTTGGCGAGCATCGTTTTACCGGTTCCCGGAGGGCCGACGAGCAGAATGCCCTTGGGCATCGACGCGCCGATCTCCTGATACTTGCTGGGGTCGTGCAGGTAGTTGACGATCTCGGTCAGGTTCTCCTTGGCCTCGTCCTCGCCGGCGACATCGGCAAACTTGATGCCCTCGGCGGACTTGACGTAGACCTTGGCGTTGGACTTGCCCATGTTGAACATCATGGAGTTGCCTCCGCCGCCCATCTTCTCCATCATCTTGCGCGACATATACTGTCCCAGCGCGACAAAGATGATGATGGGCAGCACCCAGGCGAGAATGCTGACGAGCGTAGACGTCTGCTCGATCTCCTCGCCCGTGGTGGAGACGCCCGCGTCCAGCAGGCGCTGCACCAAACCGTCGTCAGGCACCATCGCCGTCTTGTAGACAGCCTTTTCATCGCTGCTGGTGAAGAGAATGCGGTTGGACTGCTCCTGGATCTCGACCCGGCCGACCTCGCCCTGCTCTGTCATGGTGACGAAAGTGTTGTAGTCGACGTCCTTGATCTGGTGCTCAGAGATCCACGGCATGGCGATGAAGTTGAAGAGCATCACAAGCAGCATCGCCACAAAGTAGTAGTACAGCAGCGGCTTTTTCGGGGACTTGACTTCGTTCATGAAAATGCGTTCCTCCGATCATTGAAATTTCCGGCAGGAAGTGCATACAAACGGGAAAAACTGAACGTAGCAAAAAGCCGGAGTTTTTGCTACGCTGAAAGAAGAGACGGGCGGTCGAAACCGCCCGGAACTTAGATTAGTTTGGAGTATAACACGGGAAAATATCCCTGTCCAGTACCCAAGATAAGAGTTTACAGTTTGGATACAAGGAGGTCACAGTTATGAAAAAAGCGACAAAGGCGGCTATATTCGTCACGGCTACGGCGGCACTCTACGGCGCGGCGGCCTACGGCGTGACGAGAACGCTCATAGACGTCGCGATGAAGCGCGAAGCGCCCAAGGCGCTCAAAAATAAGGGCAGCGCCCAGCTCACGGGTGAAAAGCGCGACGAGCCCTACCGTGAGGCGCAGCGCGCTGCCGCGAAGCTTGCGTCTTCGGAAACGGAGACGGTGCTGCTTGAAAACCGCGACGGATTGACGCTCGTGGGCCATTTGCGCGAATGCGAAAACGCCGAGCGCCTTGTGATCGCGTTTCACGGCTGGCGCTCGGCATGGTATCGGGATTTCGGCCTGCTCGCGGACTTTTTAAGCCGCGAGCAGTGCAGCGTGCTCTATGTGGAGCAGCGCGCGCAGAACGAGAGCGAGGGCGACTACATCGGCTTCGGCCTGACCGAGCGCTACGACTGCGTCGACTGGGCAAACTGGGCATCCGAACGCTTCCCCGGCCTGCCCGTTTACCTTATGGGCGTGTCGCTCGGCGGGGCGACGGTGCTCATGGCCGCAGGCGATATTCTCCCCGCCGCGGTGCACGGCGTGATCGCCGACTCGGCCTACACCTCGCCGCGTGCGATCTGGCAGCACGTGATGGGGAAGAACCTGCATCTTCCTGTCCGCGCAGCAACCGTCATCGCCGATCTTCTGTGCCAGAAGAGACTGAACGCCTCGTCCGGCAGCTACTCCACCGTCGAGGCGCTCAAAAATACCGATGTTCCGATTTTACTGATCCACGGCGAGGACGACCACTTCGTCCCGCTCAAGATGGCGTTTGAAAACCGCGACGCCTGCGCCGCGCCCTGCAAGCTGCTCATCGTGCCCGGTGCGGACCACGCGATGAGCTATTATATGGGCCGCGGAGCATACGAGGCCGCGATGCGCGCCTTCTGGGAGCATTTTGACAAGTGAGGGAATCCCTCACTTGTCCGCTTCTTCCGTTTCAAGGCCCGCAAAGCGTCTGGACGGGCGGTAGATTAGCACGGCGCAGAGGATCAGCACCGCCGTCACGCCAAGGCTGATGGGATAGACCCACATGACAGTCTGGAACGTCATGCTCATCGGGAAGACGAACTTGACCCACGCGATGCGGATACCGCACACGCCGAGCATCGTCAAAAGTGCGGGCGCGAGCGAGATGCCGAAGCCGCGCAGATACCCGGAGAGTATTTCGTAGATCAGGCAGAAAACATACGCCGGCAGGATCGTCGCAAGGCGAATATAGCCGATGGCAATGACCTCGGGATCGCTGTTGAAAATGGCGAGCAGCGACCTTGCGCTCAGCAGCAGGACAACGACCGAGACAAATGTCGCGATGGCTCCCTCCAAAAAGCTGAGCTGCATCGTCTTCTTGCAGCGCTTGATCTGCCCTGCGCCGTAGTTCTGGCCGACAAAGGTCGTGCACGCCTGACTGAAGGAGTTGAGCACGTCGTAGGCGAGAATTTCCACATTGAACGCCGCGCTCGACGCCGCGATCGCCACCGTGCCGAGGGTGTTGATGGCCGACTGGATGACGATGTTGGCGAACGAGAACACCGCGCTCTGCACGCCCGCGGGAAGGCCGATGCTCAAAATGCGCTTCAAGCTCGCGCCGTCGATGCGCAGCGCTTTGCGCTCCACGCGCACGCATTTATCCGTGCGCGTCAGGCGGACGTAGAGCAGTGCCGCGCTCACGGCGTTGGCCGCCACCGTGGCGATGGCGACGCCGTTGACCGTCATATGCAGCACAATGACGAAAAAGAGGTTCAGCAGCACGTTCAGCACACCGGAGATCGCCAGCGCCGCGAGCGGCACTTTCGTGTCACCGATGCTGCGGAAGATCGCGGCCTCAAAGTTGTAGAGCAATATCACCGGCATGCCGAGAAGATAAATGCGCAGATACAAAAGCGCATAGGGGAACACATCCTCCGGCACATTGAGAATACTCAAAAGCGGCGAGGCGATGAGCTGACCAAGCAGCGCGACCGCCGCGCCGCCGCACACAGCGAACACAATGGCCGTGTGCACCGCGCGCTTGACAGCATTGTCGTCGCGGCAGCCGATGGCGTTCGCGATGACGACGTTCGCGCCGAGCGCGATGCCGATGAAAAGGTTGACGATGAGGCCGATGATCGGGCCGTTTGCGCCCACCGCCGCGACGGCGACTGTGCGCGCATCGCCCGTGAAGTTGCCGACGATGGCGACGTCCGAGGCGTGGAAGAGCTGCTCCAAGATCGCCGTGGCCGCGACCGGCAGGGCAAAGAGCGGCAGCTTATTCCAGATGGAGCCGTGCAGCATGTCGATCTCATGCTTTTTGACTGTAGTTCCCATGCTCTCTCTCGTTTCTTTCTGTTTTCCGCTTGACCGAGCACCAGTATAGTGCCGCCGCGGCAAAATGGCAAATGTTTTTTGCGTGACCGCCCTGTCAGCATTGACAGGACGGTCGTTTCGCTGTAATATAAGGCCCGCTGACGGCAAATTTCCCAAAAATATGAGGATTTTTTATGGATTATTACCTTTTGACCGATCTGGCCGCGCGCGTCGGCTATCATCTGGCACTCAGCGGGGCGGAGACGTTCCGCGTCGAAGAGACGATACGCCGCATCATCGGCGCCTACGGCATTGAATGCGAGACCTTTTCCATCCCCAACTGCGTGATGGTCAGCCTGGAGGCGGCCAACGGCAAGCCTTTGATGGTGATGAAGCGAGTCGGCTTTCACGGCAATGACCTGGAGTCGGTGGAAAAGCTCAACGCGCTCTCGCGCCGCATCTGCGCCGAAACGCCTGACCCGAGCGTCGCCGCGCAGTGGCTCGACGAAACGCTCAAGGGGCGGCGGCACTACTCGGTGCCCGTTTATTACCTGGGCAATTTCTGCGCCGCGGCGGGCTTTTGCCCGGTGTTTGGCGGCACGCTGCGCGACAGCCTGTTCGCGGGCCTTCTTGGCCTCATCATCGGCTTTGTCTCGCGCCAGATGGACAGGCGCGAGACGAACCCGTTTTTCAGCACCATCGTCGAGGCGTTCGCCATGGCGGTGCCGGCGTATCTCGCCGCGGGCTTCCATCTGGTCGACTATATCGACTTTGTCATCATCGGCACCTTAATGATCTTGGTTCCCGGCCTTCTCATCACGACCTCCATGCGCGACATCATTTACGGCGATACGAACTCCGGCATCAACCGCATCGTGCAGGTGCTTCTCTCGGCGTTCGCCATCGCGCTCGGCACGGCGGCGGCATGGCGCGTCACGTCTGGCGTATACGGGCTGACGGTCGCGTCCGGCTCAGCGAGCTATCCCGCCTGGGCACAGGCCGTGATGATCTTCGTCGCCTGTACGGGCTTTTTCATCCTCTTCAATGTGCACGACTGGGGCAGCATTCTCTGCGCGCTCGGCGGCGTGTTCACATGGATGACGTACCTGCTCTGCCGTGATCTGGGCATGAGCATTTACAGCATGAATTTCTTCGCCGCCGTCGTATCGGCGCTGTATTCTGAGCTTATGGCGCGCTCGCGCAAATACCCCGTCACGTCGTACCTCGTCATCTCGCTCCTGCCGCTGGTGCCGGGCGCGGGCATTTACTACACGATGAGCCTCGGCCTGGGCGGCGATGTGCAGGCCGCGGTGCACAAAGGACTTGAGACCGCGGGCGTCGCGGGCAGCATCGCCGTGGCGATCCTGCTGGTATCCACGGTGTTCCGCCTCGTCACCGCGCAGAACGGGAAAAGCAGAAAGTAGTGTTCGAAAAGTAAAAACTGCCGCCCGTTTGGGCGGCAGTTTTTTATTGCAGTGCGTCAATGTAAGCGTTCAGCGCGGCAAAATCGCCGCGGGGATAGGCGTTCAGGTCGCGGTTTTTCGCGTTGATGAGACAGTCGGTCAAAAGAAACACATCCATCCCGACCTCGCGTGCAGCCATGTCCTCGGTCGCGTCGTTGCCGACCATCAGGCACTCCTCCGGCTTGACGCCGAGCGTGCGCGCGACCTCGAGGTAGTAGGCAGGATTCGGCTTGCAGAAGGTCGAGGCCTCGTAGGTCGTGTAAATTTCAAAATCCTCCGGCACAAGGCCCGCCCAGCGGATGCGGTTCTCCGTCGCCATGTGGGGAAAGATCGGATTCGTCGCCAGCGCAACGCGGTAGCCGCACTCTTTGAGCTTATGGACCGTCTCCACCGACGCGGGATTAAAGCCGCAGATGTCGCGCGCGGCGTTGAACTCATTGGCGTAGAAATCCTCGAAAAGGCCCTGGTCGCTTTGGCACTTTTCCTCGCCGTAGATCGCCGCGAACTTCTTCCAGAAGGCCTGCTCGTTCGTGCAGCTGCCGTCGTTTTTGACCATGGCCGCCGTGCCCGCCCAGATGGCGTCGACGAGAGACTTCGGCTCGTAGCCGTAGGGCGCGAGCTTTTTGGCGAGGAGCTTGAAGTATCCGGTCGTGAACGCCTCCTGATCCATCGGCAGCAGCGTTCCATCCAGGTCGAATAAAATGGTCGTGATGTTCAATGCGAGTCTCCTTAGGGGTAAATTACGGCAGCAGCGTTCCGCTGCGCAGGTCGATCTTGAGCGTGACGGTCGCCTGACCGGCACTGTCCGTCCGGCGGGCGGAGAGCGTCAGCACACCACCGCTGAGCACGGGCGCGTTCTCGCTGTCCTGACAGTCAAAGTAGTATTCTCCGTCAGAAAAGAGCTCTTGTGCCTTGATCGTTAACGCCGCCTCGCCGCTTCTGCGGTAGACAAATGTTGCACCAGAGAGATTGGAATAGGGAACGCCCGCGTATTCGGACTTGTCCGCGCTGTAAAAATATGTTTTCTGCACCAGCGCGGCAGACGGCGCGGAGCTTGCAAGCAGCGCGTCCTCGAGCTCGGGCCGGAACTGCTCGGCCGAACGGATGCTCAGGCCGCTTTTGGCGTCAAAGTGATACTCCCAGCCAAACTCCTCCACGGCAAAGCGCCACGTGAGCGGGAAATAGGTCACGCCGCGGAAGTTAAGCAGCGGGTACGGCTCGGCGGAATTGTCGAGGCATTTGCCCTTGTCCACCGTGTTGACGGCGATCTGATAGTCAGCGACGGTCGCCTTGGCGGTCACGGTATTTTTACTGGTCGCAGGCGTGTCGATCCACGTGTCCTCGCTTGCGTCGCTGTAGCCGACGAACAGCGTACCCTTTGGCTCGGTCTGATACCAGTTGCTCTTGAGGTGCAGGAAGCGTGAGGCGTGGTAGGTCATGGGGAAATATGTAATATCGCGGTAGACAATCAGTGGATATTCACTGTGCGCGCTGTCGATTTTGGCATCGTTGAGCGTAACGGCAAACGTCGGGAGCGTGACAGTGACGGTTTTGCCCTTGTCCGCCGCCAGCGCGGAGCTCTGCAGCAGCAAAAGCAAGGCGAGCATAAGAGTCAAAAACTTGCAGCGTTTCATACGGCATTCCTCCTGAGTATTGATAAGAGAATTTTACCATGATTTTCAGAGCGCGTCAATTCGTACGGCCCCGGGAAAGAGCAAATGAAAAGAGACAGCTCAAAAGCTGTCTCTCTTTTTTGGTGCCTCGTCGGGGATTCGAACCCCGGACACCCTGCTTAAAAGGCAGGTGCTCTGCCGACTGAGCTAACGAAGCGTATTCTATTATAAACCACCGAGGCGGAAAAAATCTGGCAGGGATGGCTGGACTCGAACCAGCGAATGAGGGAGTCAAAGTCCCTTGCCTTACCGCTTGGCTACACCCCTATTGGGAAGAGAGGGCTGGGACCAAATCCCATCCCTCTCTTTTTGTGGGGTGGGTAAAGGGACTCGAACCCTCGACACCCGGAACCACAATCCGGTGCTCTAACCAACTGAGCTACACCCACCACATATTCTGTATCCGTGCGATATTTGCTGCTTTGCTGAGGGGCGCCTTGTAAATGGTACGCCAGGAGGGATTCGAACCCCCGGCCTACTGCTTAGAAGGCAGTTGCTCTATCCAGCTGAGCTACTGGCGCAAATTTGGAGCAGGTGACGGGAATCGAACCCGCATCCCCAGCTTGGAAGGCTGGTGCCCTGGCCATTGTGCTACACCTGCATGCGCCCTCCGCAAAAATCGTCAGCTCTGTTATAATAGCATCAGTGTCCCGTTTTGTCAACGTTTTTTCAGAATTTTTCTGCACTTTTTTATGTTATCTGAGTAGAGCGCGCAAAAGCCTTGCACCGTCAGCACTTTCCGGCCGCGCGAACGCGCCGCACAGCCGCTCGGGATGCCACTGCACGGCAAAGACGGGGAGCGTCCTGTGGCCGACGGCCTCGACCGTGCCGTCCTCCGCGCAGGCGAAGACCTGAAGCCCCGTCCCCAGCCGCCAGACGGCCTGATGGTGTGCACTGTTGACCGTGCAGCGCGTGCCGTACAGCTCGCGCAGAAGGCCCGACGCGGTGTTGATGACATGCAGCCGGTCAACGCCGTCAATTTGACTGTGGCCCTCGATGTGCTGACGCAGCGTGCCGCCAAAATAGACGTTGAGGACTTGCAGTCCGCGGCAGATGCCGATGACAGGCTTTCCCGCGCACAGGAAGTTGTCAATCAGCGTGAGCTCACGCGCGTCGCGTGCTTCGTCGAGATCTTCCGAGCCGTTCAGCGCTTGACCATAAAAGCGCGGGTGCATGTCGCCCCCGCCGGGCAGCAGCAAAACGTCCGCGTTCTCCGGCGTTTCGGCGAGCGGCGCACCGACCAGCGCGAGCGCATTTACGTAATTTTTCAGGCGTACCGATAAATAGACAGTCTTCATACGCACAGAATATGCCCCGAATGCGAAAAAAGACCTTGCAAGACGCAAAAAGTTATGGCATAATAGTTTGGCTGATAACAGCGAACTGAATATGCAGCGGTATCGAAGTGGTCATAACGGGGCTGACTCGAAATCTACTCCCGTTAGAGCCGCCAAAAAATCTCCAATCCCTTGTGTTTCAAGCACTCACCGGGTTTTATTGAAGTTCATATTTTTGCTTGTTCTATCCTGTTTTTCTATCCTATTCCTGACCTTGTTTTTTCAAGGATTTAGGATAGAATAGGGATCGACATATTTGGAGGGCTATCGAAGAGGTCATAACGAGAACGACTCGAAATCGTTTGGCCGGTGTTGAGCCGACCCGTGGGTTCGAATCCCACGCCCTCCGCCATAGAAGCTATCAACCTCGGTTGGTAGCTTCTTTTTTATACCCCGAGATGGAAATTGCTTTCCATTGCGCTTGCAGATGTGAGCTTTGATGAGTAATCAAGGTGCGCGTAGATATTTGCTGTGGTTGAAAAATCGCTATGTCCTAACCATTCTTGAATATGTTTCATGGGGACACCGCTGGCCAGCAGGAGGCTCGCACAGCTATGTCTGAGATCATGAAAGCGGATTTTGCGGAAGCCGTTCCGTTCCAGCAGTTTAGGAAACTGTGATGTAATATAGTTCGGCTTGAACCGATCCCCAATATCATCTACGCAAATATATTCAAGGAATTCTCTGTTATAGGAACGTCCACATAGCTTTTGATTTCTTTCCTGTTGAGCCTTTACCGCAAGCAGCTTTTCATGAAAGTACGGTACAAGCGGGAGCGTTCTACGGCTGGACTTTGTTTTTGTCGTATCCTTTGCAACGATTACACATTTACCATCCAAATTGCAAGAAGTTACGGTATGGCTGATTGTAATGGTGTTTTGCTCAAAATCAATGGCGCTCCATTTTAAGCCAACGATTTCACTTCGACGCAAGCCATAAAATGCACCGAGAAGAACCGGCAATTCCAATTTTGTGCCTGCAACGGCTTCAAAGAGTTTGTTCAACTCATCCCTATCGTAAAAGTTGCCGTAAAATTTGTCCTGCTTTGGCCGCTCAACCTTGTCGGCGGGATTGCTCGGAATCATATCGTTCTTGACGGCGTATTTGAGTGCCTTATGGATATTTGCGTGATAATGAATCACAGACGACGCCTTTACCCTCTGTAATTGCTCCTGATAAAACATTTGAATGTCATGTGCCTGTAAATCCCGTAAGAGTATTTTCTTCTTTCGGAAGTATGGTGCAATAATTGACTTCACAGCATTTACATACGAAGAATAAGTCGGTATGCTGACGGTTGATTTTACAATCTCAAGCCATTGTTCCATGAAGTCTGCAAATAGCACATCGTCACCAGTCTTGGCATTGGCATATTTTCTCCGTTCTTCCATGAGCATCTGTTCTGCGCGTTTTTTATTGCCCTTGATCGTTAAGCCTGTCGAGATCCATTTGGGCTTTCTTTTTCCTGCTGAATCTGTCAGGTTTAGAATGATGTAATAATAGCCATTTTTCTCGTGCAGATGGCCCGCTACCATGTTAATCCTCCTTTCACACAAATCGGAGGCCATAGGATTTCTGCTGTCGGCCTCCTTATAGTATCACCTGTCACCCAGCAATGCAAAAAACACAGCCTTAGATAAGAAAGGCCCGTTTCATTCCGGTCGGATTACTTGCAGATATTCCAACAAATTGATTTTCGGAATGCGATATGCGCGGCCTATTTTCAAGAAACGAATCTGGCCAGTCTGTAATAGCTTGTATCCAGTCTTTTTGCCAATTGACAAAGCCCTGCACATCTCATCAATAGACATTACATCAGGGTAATCATTTAGCATAAAACGAATTGCATTTTTTCGCATGACTACCTCCTATAATTACTTTTGATTTAATGAAAGCGACAAAACCGGACGGCGGCTGGCAGCCGCCCACGGGAATCTCACCCCGGCCCATGCTGATGGGTGCGCCGCGCAATGCTTTGAGGGCGTTCAACGCGGGAGTATCGTTAGCTGAACGGAGGTCATGGCCATCTGTGATGCCACACACAGATGCAAACTGGCTGAATCGCTCGCCCAAATCCTCCTTTCCGTGCGGATCATGGCGCGCCATTTGCCGGGCTTTGCTCCGTTCAGGTTTGTTATCCGGTTGCCTATAAAATTTTCAAGGTGCAGCACATCCACGCCTTGAGACGCGTGTGAAATTAGGCTGTGTATCAGCCGGGAAAGGCTCCTATCGGGTGATAAGAACCTTTCCTCGCGGATGCACGAATGGCCCGTTGCAGAAGCGCGGAAAGGGGGACACGCTCCTGCACGAGCTACTATGGGTTTTAGGCTGTTTTGTTTACCTTGAAGTCAAGAATCTTGGTAATCAGCTTGGTTCGCATCCTGCATACCTTTTCTTCATCGAGGCAAAGGTGCGGAACACCGTTTTCGTCATACAGGGTTCTGGTTGCTAGAGCCGCAATATAACGCTCATAGTGCTTCAGCACAGCATTGATCGCGTCCACATTGCCGGACGCTGCCGCTTCGATGGTCGAGTAAGGCAGCAGAGATGCAGCGGCATTACTCAGATTGCGCGCCATCTTCAGTAACCTCCATTTCTTTTTTCAATTCCTTGAGCGACTGAGCGCGTTTGTATTGCACGGTGCGGCGTACCATGTCCAGCTTGTCCGCAATTTCCTGATCGGTCATATCAAGGAAATACGCAAGCAGAACAATGTCACGCTTATCATCCGGCAGCACCGTCAGGGCATTGGCAAGATCTTCGTTTTCGATTGCCACATCATAGCCCCGCACATGAAAATGCGTCTGCTCGGACGGATACTCGTCCAGCACATACATTTGGCGCTCCTGCTCCTCTGACAGCTCCGAAAGGGATACCTCATGGTCGGAACGCCACGCGATATGACGCTCATAATCGCGGGCTTCTTCACGCAGAACCTTCCTGCAAAAGCTGTCGAACTGATGTCTAACGGTTTTCTTTTGGGATGGTGTCAGCTCCAAGAGTTGTTCACCTCCTCTCATGCACCGAGAGGCCGGCTTTCTTCCCCTTTCGCTTCTATCCCGAATGGAAGGTGCGGTTTTGGCAAAGTTTAATGGAAAACTTAGAATTTTTTTTACTGAGATATGGAACAGGCATTGAAATAAAAATAGCGGAGGGAAATTGCAAGAATTTCCCTCCGCTATTTTTACCTATCAAAAATCACTCTGCGTATTATAAATCTCCAGACGAGGTAATATCATAACCCCATCAAATACTAGAACGGCAACCGCTTAACTTAATATGTACAGCTTTAGTTGTAAAATGTTAGTATTTTACAACTGCGGACGAAGCAGTCACGGTTTCCGCTACAGAGCCAGATGACGTATACGCTTCGGCAGTGACCACAGTTTGATAATAGTAACCAGGCGCAACAGGCCAACTCTCTTCCATAAAAATTGTACCGGTATCGGTCGCAGTCCATGTTTTGAGCGTGGTCCAAGAACTTCCGTTACTACTACGCTGAAGTTTCATGGTAAGTGAAGCACTATTAGTAATAGCATTAAGAGTCGCTCGGCCTTGACAAATAGCCTGACCGGAATCAGAAATTTTTACAGTCGTAGCAAGACTGTGAATATAGGTTAGCCTACGTTGAATAGTGTCGCCGTTTAGCGTGTCTGGCGCAGCAGCAGAAGCAGACGAAGCCAACAAGCAGACGATAGTAATCAAAGCCAAGACATAAGTGAATGTACGTTTTTTCATTTGTAGAATGCCTCCGTATATTAGTATTGAGGTTATACCTCTATATAAGGAGACACCAAATAACAAAAAACGCAACTACTCTCTTAGGAACTTGTGCCTATGAATTTCACCCCATCCGCCAGTGTTAAAATAGTCTCTCGGTCAACATTATATCCTCTAATTAGTATAAATTTGCTCTGATCAGTGTCTCCCCAAACAACATCTATACTGTTCACAACGATACCACTATCGAACTCATTCTGCTTCTCAACAAGGAGCCCCTCATATCCATGAATTCTCATATTTGTCAGTTCAGCATCTTCGGTATCAATAATATATTCATCACCGTCAGATATTTCAAATATATCAAACAAAATCGTGGCTCCATCTGCATTGATGTATTGAATATATCCGCTGCTTTGACCACCGCCTTGGTATTCAACCGTAAAGCCTTCTGGGACATTTGGAAAATGGTAACCACAAAGTAAGTTCATTGTTTCTGTAGACAAATCAGAAAAGTCTGTTTGATTTGGAGTCATCTGACTTTCCCTTAATGTCAGGGTACTAAAGGTATCAGATACTTCAATTAACAAATTAATAGTCTTTGAGCGAATTTCCGAACTGGCTGCGAACGCTGTAACAAATAGCAATGCGCACATGACTGCGATCATTGCAACCCTGTTTAGCACCCGATAGGTAATTCTGCCTACGGTGTGGCGGCGCTCCTTTGCAAATCCTCGTTTGATCGTTTGGATGCAGCGATAGTCTACAGCCTCCGGAACCGCGGCTAAGGGGTCCTGCTTCAGCCGTTCATTTTCCTCCAACATCTTTTTACCTTCAGTTTCGATGACATCTTCCATTAAAAAGGCAAAAAGCGCATCTTCATATCTTTCTCGCAACTCATCACGTCGGTTCATATTTACAACGCACCTTCCTCAAACTTCATAACCAGAGCAAACGCTCTGCGCCGCGCTCGTGTTAATTTCATTCGGATACTGTCTGACTTACAATTTAATGTGCTCGCAAGCTCTTTATCTGAAGCTCCGATTATGTAGCGGCCTTCCAACAAGAACCGATCCTCCTGCGAAAGCTGAGACCAGACTTCGGATAAAAGATTCCGCTGAGAGACTATCAACGATAGATCTTCCAAAGATGGTATATCTTCGTCGAGCGAATCAGAATGTTCGCCCTCTAATGCTTGCTGCCTTAAATAATTTATGGCGGCATTTCTAACAGTAGAGACAATATACGCCGTCAAAATGCAACGGTCAAACTGGCGTAATTTAGAGATTTTTTGCATTAGTCCAACCAGCGCATTTTGAACAATATCTTCGCAATCTGTTTGGTTTGATGTGTACTTCCTAGCTGTTGAAAACATTAGTCTATGGAACTCTTCGTAAAGCCAGATCATATAACTTTTGTCATCTGGATCGTCTATGTATGTATTGATAATGGCAAGCATAAAATTGACTCCTGGTATGATTCTGCCTTATAAGGGAGGAGACACTGCAAGTTGGCTATTTGCAACAGCACAAAATAACGCGCATACTACACGGACATCTATCGCCGTATTTAAGTACGGTAAAACAGAATAATTTCAAAAAAATTAGAGTTTAGAGCATAAATAGTGTGATTTTGCCGTATCGAACTCCTGGAAATATATAATATTAAATTATCACAAAACGGGGGAGTTAGCAATGGCAAACTTGGGGGAACTATTAGCTGAACTTCGCCATGATCGGGGTCTAAAGCAGGAAAAACTGGCGGATATTTTGCATCTCTCCAAAAGCACAATCTCAAGTTATGAACGTGGGCAGCAGTTACCTCCGCTTGATAAATTGGTGTGCTTAGCAGACTTCTTTCATGTGACGACAGATTATCTCTTGGGACGCTGCGATGTGTCTGTTTCTCCAGATTCATTGAATGCGGAACTTTTACCGCATAAGACAGCTGCCAGTGTAATTCGAGATATTGGAAATTTAAGCTCAGAACAGAAGCGGGCACTTGCTGTTATCATAAATGACATGAAAAAACTAAGCACGATCTTAGGGGAGGTTCAATAACTCAAAGTATGGTTCCCTTTTGTATACTAGCTATAGAAAATGAAGATGACCGAGAATTTATGACTCGGTTGTATTTAGATTACAGCCGCCTGATGCAACAGCAAATCACTAAAATTGTCCAAGACGAGTGGGCTGCGGAAGACTTGATGCAAACTACCTTAGTGAAACTCATTGACAAGGTACAAGATTTGCGCACTAAAGACCGGAATCATCTGATCAACTACATTATCTCTGCCTGCAAGAATCAAGCACGAAATTATATGAGAGATAAGAACAGGCACGCAGAATACTCCATTGATGAGTATCTTGATACGCCAAACCCCCATGATGGAGCGGATGAAATTGAAATGCGATTAGCGTACACAGATGAACTGGAGCATTTATCCAAAGTTTGGCCGAAGTTAGATGGGCGAAGTCGTTATCTGTTGGAAAGCCATTATATATTGGAAAAATCGCCGTATGAGATAGCAGCAAATTTAGGAATCAAGCCGGACAGTGTCAGAATGGCATTGACACGAGCTCGAAAAGCTGCATATGCACTGTTAGCAAAAGAATAGTCCATTCAAAAGAGGGAGCACCTGCACGAAGGTGCCCCCTCAAAATTTTAGTAAAATTATCGAAAAAGGTGTTGCAAACTTCCTCAGTTATTGTTTCTATTAATAGGATTAACATAAAATCATGGGGGAGGTGAGGCCAATGTATCAGTAATCGTCGCAGTTTTTGACTATGTTCAGAAATTGCTGTAGTTGCAATTCGAATACGAAAATCAACTATCTTCGAAGAACTATAGTTATATTTTGTCACAGATAGTGTCGAACACCTAAAAATAGGCGCAAAAATTGCAGGAGGTAAAACTGATGAGAAAGAATACTAAGAAATTGTCCACTCTTGGATTAGCATTAGCATTACTACTTTCTATTTTCACTACAAGCGCTTACGCAGTATCCCTGCCTACATCCGAAGTAACGTCCGAACCTGTGACAGGCGAAACATCTCAGTTGGATGATTCCATTATTGCTGAAGCAACGACAGAGGACGCTACAGATACTACGAATCTGTTGGATGGCGTCATTGGAGAGGGAAAAACTGTATCATCCGAAGGTTCCTATGATTATCAATATTGGAAGTTGGAACTCTACGGAAGCGGTGCATCCTGTTGGACTCGTCTGAATTATGGCGGAACTGCAACTCTGATTGAAACTAATCTTGTTGTCGAACGCAGCAAGGCCACTGGGGGGCACTATGACTACTATACGCTTCACAATACGAATCGCTCCGCATCTACATGTTATAGCCGCTGGGATGACGGGTCAGATTTCGTAGCCCGTTCAGCGACTGGCTCTGGAGTAATTAACGGTACAACCGTAGATACGCTTAGCGTAAGTGGGTGGTGGTAAAATGTCGCACAGAGGTGACAAATATGGAATAGCCGCATTGCTGTTTCTGCTTTTGACGTTGCTTTCTTCCTGTGGGCAGCCTACCGGTCAGAATGTAGCGGCTGTTGACTATAATCAATATATTTCTGCACACGGAGCAGCCGCCTACACGGAAAATTTGTATATTTTCTTTGAGAACGGCTATCTAACCTGCATAGATTACTCCAATCCATCCCAATCGTCCCCTCTGTGCTTTCAAGCGGACTGCAACCACAGGAGCAGCACTTGCACCTCTTGGCTTAATACGCCATCAAGGGCTATCTATGCCTCGGGAGATAACCTATATTACATCGATTCGGACAAAAGCAAAACGCCCGGACTGTATCGTATGGATCTCAGTGGCGGCAGGCGAGAACGAGTAAAAGATCTGGAAATATTAGAAAACGATTATTGGCCAGGAATTTCCACGTTTGGCTACTCCTTCCGGGTATATGGTTCCTACTTGGCTGTAGAATTGAATCTTCTAAAGAATGATTCGCGGCAAAGCATGATTTACCTTACGAGAATTGATGACAGGAGTGAGGGCACTTTTGTGTTTGAAGGAAACGAAAACGGCGATGTGTTATATACTGCCATAGAATTCCGGGAAGACTGGATGTTTGTGGCGGAGAAAAATACCGCCGCAGGAACAAATACTCTATTGGGTTATGATCTCTCAAAGCAAAGTGCAGTCCCCCTTGTGGAAGGCTGGGATATAAATAACAGCTTTACCATGCAGGACAATGTGCTCTATTGGACAGTGACCGGCGAAGGAATCTATTCCATGGATATAGAGGAAAAATCTATAGTAAAGTACCGGGATTTAGACCCTGTTTTGGAGTACGGTGCTACAGCTTATGATGACCAGTATCTCTATCTGACAAACGCGATTCGCTATATGGATTATCAGGGCACCGTCCCGGCGGAGGGCAGGGGGATCATGGTATATGATTTTCATGGAAATTTGCAGCAGTTCATTCCCATGACACAGGAAGTAGGAAATGCCATGTTCCTCCTTTCTACCCCGGATTACGTCTTCTTCTATGATGACAGTACACACTCCTGTCATCCAGCTTGGTATATAGAAAAATCCGCTATAGCCTCCAATTCGGCTAAGATGCTCCCTGTGGAGTAATTGCGATGTCAGAATGGAAAAGGATTTTTCTCAACCGAATCTGGCTGGGAACTGCGGCTCTGTCTCTTTTGTTCAGTCTGGTCATTTACGCAACGGCTCAATCCTCTCGGGTGGGTAGTTCGGTGCTCGCTTACAGGGAGCATACAAATCAATGGACGCAGATTCTTTCTGTTGTTTCCCCCGAAGACGGCCTTGCTCTGTTAGAGCGGGAAAACCAGACCTTGCAGGGATGGAATACTGCAAGGATGCTAGTCCAGTTGGAAGAATGGCAAGGGCAAATAGACGAGGAAATACTGAACCGCTATCGGGAGCAGTACGAAAATCTGGATGAAATGCTCCACGCCGTGCGGAGCGAAACTGCGCCAGAGTTGGACATTGCTGCTCAAGAGTCGGTGGCCCGCTGGATAGATCGGCTGGTTTATCAGATGGGCTATGCTGAGTTTGTGCAGTCGGTGTCGACGCAGGCTGCCGCCATCCGACGCAGCCCAATGTTCTCTGATTCCAACACCTTTGTATACCGCAACGCAGATCGGACGGAAGCAGACTATCTATCAACGACAGAAATACATCTAAAACTGTTACCATGCGATGTGATTGAGTCGGTATTGGAGAACCATGTTGCCATGGTTTTCAGTCTGTTTTTAATGATGGTAACTATCGCACTAATTGTGGAACCTAAGAGGCTGGGGCTGGAAGCCCTGGAACAAAGCTGCGCCAGCGGCAGGGAAACTCTGGCCGGATGGAGGATTGGTGCAGTCGCTGTGTCCGCGGTTGTGACTACAGTGTTGATGCAGGGCGGAATGTTTTTGCTGGGGATGCTGCTCTACCAACAGCCGATAGCGTTAAACGCTCCTGTGCAATCCATACCGCTTCTCCAGCACTGGGCAGCTCCAACTACGGTAGGAGTCTTCTTACTTTGGTATTTATTATTCAGTGCGGCAGGACTCTGGGCCATCGGACTACTACTGTGGCTGGTTCTGTCTCGGATGCCATCTCTTCCAGTCGGGCTAACCCTATGCGGCGGAATTTTATTCCTAGAGTACAACTGGATTCAGCGGTATGGGGTAAACGATGCTCTGTATCCTCTGTCTGGCTTTAATCTTTTCCGCCTACTCTTTCCGGCAGAAGCAGCAGAACGCTATCTGAACTATAATTTATTTGGTTTCCCAGTACGAGAGCGAACTGCTCTTTCCATCATTTTGGCAACGCTGATCTTAGCCTGTTCTACCGTGATCTTGCTTTCTGTTCATTTCGCCTTGGGGAATCGAAAAAATGGCACTGTGGCCAAGGCTTTCTACGCCTTGGCCAACAGGGTGCATTTATCTTGCCGCCCCAAGCCAGCGTTGGTATATGAGGCGAAAAAGCTTCTGCTGTACAGCGGCGGACTGCTCTTCTTAGCAGTAGCTGTGGTATTTCTGCAGACACAGATGGCACCTCCTATATCTCAGAGTATGCAGGAATCCCAACTAACCCAGTACGTCTGTACCTATGCAGGGCCGGTAGACAAGGAAGTGCTGGTACAGATTAAAATTGACAGACAAGGTGCCGCACAAATCTATGCCGAAGCATCGGAAGATGAGAGCAAGGCTCTTTTCCTGGAATATTATGCGGCGCGGTGCTGGGCGTTAGACGAGTTGAGCATACGGTACGAGGAACTACTGGATTTGCAAACCGCAGGGGAAAAAGGGCTGAAATTGGTGAATGAGCTGCCCTTTGATCAGATTTACGGTGAGACAGGTGCAAATTTTCGACTTGCATCCGCCTGTGCCGCCCTGTTAGCCCTATGCCTGACGATTCCCGGTGTCTTCTGGCTGGAACGACGTTATGGTATGGAGTTGGTGTTACTCAGCACTCCAACGGGACGTAATACCCTCTGGCGATGGAAAGTCATACTCGTTCTCTGCGTATCCGCTGTTATCTGGCTTGCTTGGAGCTGGCATGAGCTGTTTCTGTTTCAACGCCTCGGTGGTTCTTGGGACGTCTGCTTATCCAATGCAGCCAGTCTGCACCATTGGGACTCCCGCTTGGGGAGTGGTTCATTACTGGCATATCTGCTAAGTTTCTATGGCTTCCGTTTGGCGGGACTTTTGTCAGCTGGCAGCGTGGTGATGTGGATATCCTCCATATTTTCTTCCTTGCTTCCAGCTGCTGGGATAAGCGTTCTTGTGCTTTTGTTTCCCACTCTGCTGACTCAGATGGATGTTTCTTTCCTTGAATACGTGTCCTGGGCAGTGAAACTCATGGGGAATGGCTTGGCTATTCACTGGACAGACGCTCTTTGTCTTGGACTCTGGATTGCTATGGGCGCAGCTGCGCTGGCCGCTTCGCGGCATCAGTGGCGGAGGTATCGCGGATGAAATTGACGATCAAGGGATTAACAAAAAACTATGGGAAAGTCTGTGCGCTGTCACAGTTTACCTACGAGTTCGCCCCTGGAATCTATGGGATTTTGGGGGCAAATGGTGCTGGAAAAAGCACACTCTTCGGGCTTTTGACCGATACCGTGCGACGAGACTCCGGGGAGATCTTGTGGGACGGTGTTGATATTCTGAAATTGGGGCGGGAGTACCGGGCAAAGGTCGGCTATATGCCCCAAGTTCAAGGTTATTACCCTCAGATGACAGCCACAGAATTTCTCTACTATATGGGGAAATTAAAAGGCCTGCCCAGCAAGGTTCTAAAGCAAAGAACGGAGCATCTGCTGACAGAGGTAGATTTGTCTACCTCTGCAAACCAGAAATTAGGCCATTTTTCCTGTGGTATGCGTCAGCGTGCACTGCTGGCTCAGGCTATGCTCGGCAATCCACCACTGCTGATCTTGGATGAACCAACCGCTGGAGTAGATCCTTATGAACGAGTGCGAATCCGAAGCCTGATTGCCCGAGTCGCCCAAAATCACATTGTCCTGTTGGCCACCCATATTGTCAGTGATATAGAATGTATCGCCAATCAAGTGTTGCTGATGAACAAAGGGAACTTATTAAAGGCAGGAACAGCTGCGGAACTTATTTCTTCTATTGAAAGCAAAGTAGCTCAACGGCTTTGTACAGAGGAAGAAGCAGAAGCGTATCAGCAGCAATACGGCCTTGGCCTGTTGTTGCAGCAACAGGCCGGACAATTACTGCGGTTAGTAGGTGATCAACTTCCTGCAGAGTTTGAACCAGCATCCGGCATTAGTTTAGAAGAAGTTTATCTCTACTACTGCTCAAGCGACTCAATAATTTAATGATCTTGTCATCAAAAAATATCACACCAGTCGTGCATCATAATATTCAACTCGGAATTTAATCACTGCTATCTAATAATTAGGAGGTATTGTTTATGCGTCATATCACACGGAAAAGATTGTTGAGTTTCTTCCTTGCAATGGCACTCATTTTGACCTTTTCTCCAATCTCCGCGGCAGCAACTTATACACCAGAAGAACATGAAGTTGACGAGGATATCGCTGTCACAATTGCAATGCTTTTTGTTTGGGCAAATATCGGCGAAAGCGAATGGGATCGAAAGACAACCGTTGACAATATCATCCCGATGTACAACAACAGCGATGAAGTGTGTGCATATTGTATTAACTTAAAAAACAGGAGTACAAATGCAGGCTACATTATTGTCTCTACAAATCTATATGAGCCGCTGATTCAAGAATATTCTGACACGGAATCGATAGATATTAGTGATGGATTAAATACAGAATCCGTTTCAAGGTCTCATCTTGCTAATAACTCGGATTCCCGCATTTATTATTATGGTCCTCTTAATTACAGTACGTCCAAAATGGATGTACCTGTGGTAATGAGTGAGAATAGTAGCAAGCTATCTAACTATCAAAACGCAGTTAAATACATCGAGTTAATTAAGCAGTATGGTTTGATTCCTTCCGTGAGTACCCATGACGAGGATAATGGAATTGTGGATCCAATCGAATACTTAGAAACACGTTATCCTAATAAAACCATTAAAAACGCTGGCTACTACAATATCGGCGATAACTCCATTTACGGGTATAGAATCAAAGAGTGGAACGCATGTGCCGTATATGGAGTTGCAGCTATTATTCACTACTATTTACCCTCATATTCGTACAACACAATAGCCTCACACTGTGAGCAAATTGCTCGTGATAAGGGCTATGCAACCCTCGAGTATAATGATGACGGCGAACTAGAGTGGAACTATTACATTGACTTGGGTAATTTGGCACCTTTTGCAAGAGAGTGCGCCGCCTACTATAATCTAGGCAAGTCAATCAGTAGCTCTATGCTAACTTGGTCGACAGGAACATCCGAAATTTCTAACGGGCGTCCAATTTTGCTTAGTATTTGGCACAGTGATCAGTATGAAGATCATACCGTAACCGCCTTTGCTTGGACAAGCTTTCAGATCGTAGAAGTAGACATATATATGAACTTCTTCAAGGTCAAAGCTGGGCGCGTAGCTGCGAGCAGATATGTATGCTATCAGACTGTCACCGGAAGCTTCATAACCAAGTTTGTATGAAAGATACACTACAGATGAAACATCGAAAAAAATATTGGGTTGTCGTAATACTCTTTCTATTTATTTGCCTGTCAGGCTGCGGAGGACATAAACGGCAGGCAGCGTCTATCGATCTTTCTACATTACATAAGGTTAAGGCTACTGACTTCGATGAACTATCAGATGAGTTATCATTCGACTTTGTAGACAAAAACGGTAACGAAGCAAAATATGTCGAGATCATGGACATTGATGTCGATAATCTGCTTGAACAAATTGACAATGGTACGCTTGAGGTTAGTGATCCTTGTGCATACTGGCTAGTAGAAGGATGGCTGATCGCGTACTTTGCAAGAGTCAACGGGACCGACGAAGACGCAATGATTTCATGGCTTGAAAATGACAGCCATACTGTTACTCGGAACAGTTTTCAAGCCTTTTGGGTTGTTGTTAAATAGGTAACGTGTAAGATTACGACACAACTTAATTGAATAGGAGGGGTTCTTTAGTCCCTCCTATTCAGTTAAAACCGCTGTTTTCAATCTCGCCATTATGCAACTAAAGCGAAATGCTTATTACCTAAAGCGCTTTCACAGAAAACTTATTATTGGCTGATTCAATGCTATAGTGTTTAGCCATAACAACAGTACCGAGTTATCCTACAAAAGCAAATGTTATGGCATCTAAAGTGCAAAGACATGCAGCCCCCAATTACAGCGCAAAAGCAGCCCCGAAGAAAGGAGTCCTTTCTCCAGGGCTGCTTTGATACATCCCGCACTTCGCATCCATAGCAAAAGCAAGGTCGCTTTCATACCCTTGTCTTTGAAAAGTAACCTGTTCAGAAATAGGAGTAGCAAAATATTCGATAAAATTAGCTAAGTTTACTACCAAGCGATACCCCTATCAATATACCTGGAATAATAAACACGCCTGCATTTTTTGAAATCCATATCAATTGACTCACATAACTCCCTGTGCAGTAAAATACGAGCATTACACAATACGCAAGTATGATAACAACTCCAAGATACAAGCAAATATTCGCCGCTTTTTGACTTTTCTGAGCACGGAAAAAAGTTACTGCTATAACAATTCCGATACAGAGCCAAAGTGCCGGTTTACCCCCCAAAGCATTTATAAGTTCTATTTCAGTAATCCTATATTGTGGTGACTGGAGTGGTTGAAGTTCAAAATGGACATACAATCCCAGTCCGATTGACATCACAATAACAAGGCCGCATAGCCAATAGATAACCTTTTTGCTTTTCATAGAATAATTCTCTGACTTTCCCTGTTAAATATTACTCTCATTACACCATGTTATTGAAAAGGTTATTAGTCAAGGTAAACGACCATCTTCTAGATGTTCCCATTAGGTAATTCACCGTCAAATTGGCTCCCATAACCGCAAGGACATCAGGAACTACATAATCTGTAAAACCAGTGCTGATGTCAAAATAATTGTTAACAGAGATATCTGTGACGCTCTGTGTAGTAGGACTGGGGAATGTTCCCGAACAACCATAGGATAGTTTTGCGGACTCCACCGATACTTTTTGAGCGCTAATTTCCCAGTACCCCGACACTCGAGTTAAAAGATATTCCGTCGGCGTGTTTCTATGCGTATAGTGAATAGTCAAATAAACAGTTGAGGCAGCAGCGCCATCATGATCGCTTTCAGTCGTCGAGCCATTCGCTTTCGGTGATACCGGCAAATCATATCGATATGTTGCACTACACGCGTCGTTAGCCGCTCGGCTCATCGGGGCCACGGACACAAGCACTCCCTTGATCGTATATTCTTTGCCATCATCCGTTCTCAAAATCCCCATCATCTCAGGTACGTTCTCTACATTTACGCCATCATTTTCTTTTGCAAATGTCTGTACACACAGCGATAAGCACATTACCATTGCAAGTATCAGGCTGATAATTTTTTTCATTTTGAAACTCCTTTCTTCAGCACACCGTAATCCTAATCTTCTGATTCTTAATATACTCTCAATGCTGCATCGGTATCGCCTCCCCTTTTTTAACAGCAATAACGCTTCATCTGCTATTTATAAATAAAGACGCTCGCACGCATATTTTGCAACACAAAACTAGAATTTTTTCTTAGCAGGTGATTCATTTACTCACCATCACTTCACCACTTGAACCAGCACTTTCTAATGTTATACAGATGTTCCTCTTGATTTTCTTTATAGTAAGCGCTACGCTTTTAATAAAGATCTTTGTAAGTAGGTGAATAAAATGATTATGAACATGAACAGTTTCTTTGCTGCGCACAGTGACCTAGATGTCGATGCACCGCTATACAGAATTATGCTCAAGAAGCACTTAGAGCAGTTGTTACGGACAAATACGCTATACTTCCGAAAAGTTGCTTTGTGGGACGACACATGGGAAGTACCATCAAAGTTTTGGAAAAGCACAGGAAAAGATGTAAGCTACTCAAAAATAGAGTTGGCGAATATTTCTCAAAAAGATTTGTACGGAACTTGCTGGACTGATGATATAGATTCTGATGCGATGTGGCGAATCTACTCTTACTATAAGGATGGCATCGCTATTCAGACAACAATCAGGAAGTTGTTTCAATCAATAGACTTTTCTGCATTTCTAATCGACCCGAATTTTGTAGACGGTTTCATTGGCCCTGTCAGATATGAAAATATAGATGGCAACGTATTTTTTGATGATAAATCATATCAATACCCAGAATATATGGTTCCTTCGTATATTAAGCGCAACGCATTTGCGCATGAAAAGGAAATTCGCTTTTTACTTTGTGCCCCAAATTATCTAGAACTCCACCCAACAAATGAATTGGGAATAACTTCTGACTCATCAGGGTTGCATTTGCCTTTGTTAGGAAATGGTTTCATTGAAAAGCTCATACTCGATCCAAGATTAACAGAAGAAGAAGTTCCTGAGTTTCACCACGCTCTCGACGCATATGGCATTAATATGGAAAAGTCATCGCTGTATGCTGTTCCCACATCTACCTGCAACCTTTTGCTTTCAAAAGATCAATGTCAACCATACTATCCAAATGGCCGTCAGTGCTGGGACATGAAAAGAAGAGATTTTGTAACTGGTAAGAAAAGCGTCCCCTAACCGGGGGCGCTTTCCTTGCTCATAGCAATTCCTATACCACACTCTATATCGCACAATCTCATGCGCAATAAAAGCATCTCATCTATCTACTCGCCGTAGTATTGTGGCCTACCAACCGAGGTAAAGCCCTCCTTGCCGGTAATGACCACATTGTTATAGCCGCTGGCGCAGTGGATGACAAGCAATTCTCCGTTTGCGTCCCTGCCGCCAACGATGCCCACATGGGAATTATCCGGGTAGAATACCAAGTCACCGGGCTGTGCGTCCGCCCACGAAATATTGGTGCAATAGCTGTGCTGCATGGTGGCTCCTCCGCCGTGGCCGATGACATAGCTGCCGCCAGACTGATTGTAGAAAACCCAATCCACAAAGCCGCTGCAATCCAGTCCGTAGGGGCGGTAGGTCCCCGTGGTGGAGCTGCCTGCCGCCGTGACCTGCCGCACTTCGCCCCATCGGGCGTCCCAGCCGATCACAAGGGATTTTCCTCCCCAAAAATAATTCACCTTGCCGACAAGAGAACAGGCGGTGCGTACCACCGCCTCGCGCTCCGGCGACAGACCCTCCGGCAGATCGCGGAGCAGCGCCGCCGTGTCCCTGCTGACGGAGTACACATCCTCGATCAGCTCCCGCAGGAGATCCCGCTGCTCCAGCAGCTCCTCCAGCGCCGCGATCTGATTGCGGTTGAAGTGATACGCGGTTTTCATTTCCTCTGCCGTTTTTGCGGTGATGGTGATATAGAGATTTCGCTCCGTCCATCCGTCATCATCGCCACTGCCGGGATGGTGAATGACCTCGATGCGGTGTGCAATGGTGGTCATGTCCCAAAAGACTGCTTTCAGGCGGGCAATGCGGTCGGCATCCATGGTGGCCACGTCCGCGGCGTCCGCATCGTTACTGCCTGCCACCTTCACCGCGAACACTGCCAGCACCTCGATCCAATCGGCAGGCTGGCCGGTCACGGAGATGGAATCGTAGTTCTCTGCCGTCTGCAACGCTTCCAGCTCAGCATTGAAGTCATAGTTGATCTGCGCCACCGCAGCGGAGATCGGCACAACGCCCGCCTCCCGGCTTTCGTTGGAAAAAAGGATGCCGAAGGGTGACGCCACGATTGCCGCCACAAGGATCATCGTCAGTATCAGCACCAGCACCACCGCTCCGCCGCCCGCCGCCACGATGGAACTTGCGGCGGACGCGATACCTCTCCCAATCGTCTGTACCGCCTGCACCATTGCGCCGCCCATCTTTTTTGCCCCACTGCCTCCGTTCTTTGCGGATGTCTGGAGCATTGTCTGCTGTGCCTTGCGCTGTGCCGCCGCCCTTGCGCGGCGCGTGATGATTGCATTGTTCGGCGTTGCGTGGTCAGTTGGTCGAACGCGCATGGTGCGCGCGGCCTTGGTCATGGCCTGTTTGCTCTTGGGGGCAGGACCGCCCTTGACCGATGCGCCCTGATTGCTTTTGTGCAGAGGGGCCGTTGTGCCTCCACGGTCGGACGGTGGAGGTACAATGTGCCGCTCTGCTGTTCTTTTCTCGGCAAGGTTCCGCCGATAGGCGGCTTTTGCGTCCTGTATGGCTTTCTGCCGCCCACGCTCCTGCGGGGCGGCATTTGCGCTTTTTGGACCTCCGCAATTTTGCGGAGAAATGGTCTGATTTCCGGCTCCGTTTCGTGCAGCGGGTTGGGCTGAGGAGTCATATCCCATTGGTGCATTGATAGAGCCGCTTCCTGAACCAATCCCCATATCTGTCGGTCCTGTCGTGCTGTGAGTTCTTATCGCATTTTCTTTGCCCTGCCGCAGCTTTCCTCGGTAGTGCTTTATCATGCGCCGCGAGGCATCCGCCGCCCCAGCCGCACCCCGGCGCATAGTTTTCTCCACGCGGTCGGTAGCATAACGCACGGGGTCGCGGCTTTCCGGCTCTTTCTCTTTCTGCCGCTTATCCATGTGCTTTTTCAGAATGGAATCGGCGTCTTTAGGCGCGGGGTTCTTCAACTTTGCCTTTGGCGTGTCCATGCCGGGTTTGATCTTCAAGTCCCGCATGGCGTCACTCCTCACCGGGTCGCGTTGACATTAAGCGGTACAGCTCCGTATTTTTGGGCAGCTCATTGGCGAAGGGCACGATGGCTCCGCCCACCTTGATGAGCCCGTGGCCAGCCGGGGCATTGTCTACATAGCTCATCTGCGTATCCGACGCACCCAGCAGGCGGGCAAGCTGCTCCCGGTCGGTGGTGGCCTGATTGAGCATCAGCAGGAACTCGGAGTTTGCGAACATCATCCGCGCCGTATTGGATAGCAGACATTCCTCCACATTCTGTGTGATGCCGGTGAGCGTCGCGCCGTATTTGCGGAACCGCTTCCAGCATTTGTATAGGAACTCGCTGCTGTAATTGTTGATGCCGCGCCCGCTGCCGCTCCCGTTGGCGAAAAACAGATAGATCTCATCGATGTAGACATGGGTGTATTTTCTCTCTCTGCGGTTCTGGATAACGCGGTTGTAAATGGCGTCCAGCATCACCAGCAGGCCCACCGATTTCAGATTTTCGCCCAAATCCTGAATGTCAAAGCAGAGGATACGGCTTTTTGTGTTGATATTGGTCTGGTGGGAAAATACATTCAAACTACCCACCGTGAACAGTTCCAGCGCCAGCGCGATCCGGTGTGCCTCCGGGTTGACCTGCTTCATCAGGTCGTCATAGAGGTCCTTCAGCGTGGGCGGCTGACCTCGGAAATTCTTGATGTACTCCCGGTAGATGTTGCCTACGCTGCGGTCAATGATGGACTTCTCCTGCGGCTCGATCTTGTCCGCGCCCATGAGCTGCTCATACAGCGACATGATAAACTCGGACTTCATCACCAGCGGCTCCTTGCCGTCGCCGTAGCCCTCAGACAAGTCCAGCGCATTGATGTGGCAGCCGTTTGGATCAGAGGCAGAGATGGTAATGACCTCGCCGCCCAGCGCTCGGACCAGCTCACCATATTCGCGTTCGGGATCGACAATAATAATGTCATGGTCGGTAGAAAGCGCCAGCGCCGAGATTTCCTGCTTGGCTGCCATCGACTTACCAGAGCCGGACACCCCGGTAATAAAGCCGTTGCCGTTCAAAAGGTTTCCGCGGTTGCAGATGATGAGGTTATGCGATACGGCGTTGACGCCGTAGTAAATACCGCCCGCGTCCTGAATCTCCTGCGATTTGAACGGCATGAGAACGGCAGTACATTCCGTGGTCAGGGTGCGGGTTGCCTCAATGCGCTTTAAGCCGAGGGGCAGCACCGTGTTCAGTGCGTCCTCCTGCTGGTAGCGCAGAATGTTAAACTGACAGCCCCGCGCCCGCCCGATGGCTTGCAGAGCCTCGGTGTCCTGATCAAGCTGTTCAAGGTTATCTGCCAGGTGCGTCAGCGTGACCAGTGCCAGCATCATGCGCTGGTCGCGGCTCATGAGGTCGTCCATGAATTCCTTCGTTTCGCTCCGCATCTGTTCCAAGTCATAGGGAATACTGGCGGTAAAATTGTTGTTCTGATTCTGCCGCTGCTGCCAGCGGGTAATATCCGATTCCACGGACATGATGCGCTTGCGGATGTCGCTCACTGCTTCGTCCATGGCCACAGGAATAATGTCAATAGAAAGCATCATGTTCCGAGGATAGTCCATCAGCTCCGTAATCATCTCGTCGGAAATAAAGCTGGCATATTCCCGCAGGAACAGGGTACGGCCCACATGATCGCCCAGCTCATAGTGATTTTTCTGAAAGGAGATACAGTCCGGGGCGATGCTGTCCCGGAAGTCATGCCCTTTGCGTATGGTGTCCTCCAAATCGAAGCGGAATAGCTGTTCCTCGCCGGGACGATAGAAGTCGTGCAGAAGCCGCAGGCGGTCATTGACCGTGATCTCCCGGACACTGGAGGACATACGGGAAAGTCCCGTGGTAAGGTCAGTCCCAACACGAGAGAAGAACGCGCGGGCCTCCTCCACGCTTTTCTTCTCCGCCGAAACGGTGATGTACTTCTCCTGAATGAGATTGTTGCTCTCCGCCGCCTTGCCCAAAACAAGCGCGTTATACTCGTTGCGGTAGAGATCACGACGGTCGCCCTGCATAGGCATGAGCAGCGTCCGCCCGAAGTCCTTTTGATTGAGCTGGCGGTTAAAAAGCGTGATCTTTGCCGTGGCTCCGATGGGCAGCGAGTTCAAGAAGGAACAGTAGGTCATAAAGAGTTCCCGCTGCTTTTCCGGGGAGGCCACGGCGTAATTGACATCAAAAAAGCGCCAAGTTTTTGAAAACTTGCCGCTTACCTGAAACACGCCGTCTTGATAAATGCGTTTGATGGGAATGGATTTCTGGACGCTGCGGGGAACGGAAAAGGCGTCCCGTTCCGCGCTGCGCCGCTGCTTGAAAAAGATCAATGTTTCTTCACCTCGCGTTTCATTGCTTCTTCATAATAGTTTTCCGCTTTCCAGACACGCTTGCCTGCCATGATGACCTCGGATTTCAGCCACGCCCATAAAAATCGCTCCAGCGTGAGGCCGTTATACTGAAAAAAGCCCGCAGCGGCCACGGGGGCAGCGCCGACAATGCACACCCAACTCACCGTTTCACGATCCAGCACGCGGCTCAAACTGAAATACAGCGTCACAGCAACGCCCACCGCCAAAACGGAACATACAAACTGCCGCACGGACAGTCCAAAAAAGAGCGTTTCGCGGTAAGCTCGAATTTCCTTGTTGATTTTGATTTCCATAATCAATCTCCTAAAAAAGAAAAGCAAGCAGCGATGGACTACTTGCTTTTCCTGTCTATTTAATAAAATGTATAGTTTTAATCCTCGTCAGCGGCACTGATCCTGCGTTTTTCTGTTCTTCTCAAATTTGGCAACGGCTGACTTGTCGTAAAACTTCATAGCATCTATTCCGTCGTACTCTTCTTTTTTCACCAGATAATTTCTTGTGATGCCGTGCTTTTTACAATAGTTCAGATACCTTTGCATTCCCTTCCAGCAGGAATTTTCCTTATCTCGATTCTGCTCATCAGCCAGATATTCCGTTGCATTCCAAGCGGTGCAATGGAAAAGATCAGATACCGATAAAATCGAGTATCCTTGCTCCAGTTTTCCAAAGAAGTCTCCTTCCACATCAAACAAGGTCAAGTCATACCACATAGCCTGCTTCTGCCTGATTCGCGGCTCGTCTCTCCAAACCTGAAATTGAAGTTCAAGCCCCATATCCTCAACAAATGCATGAGCAATCACCTCTTTAGGAAAAGCATCGCCCTTAACCATGATACAGCCCAAAATGTACTCCTCGTTGCCGTACTCGTCGCGTCTTTGCTGATACTCTTCCGTTCGTTTCAGCTCTCGCTCCACGATACGAATGATCTTCTCACGGTAATTATCCATAAACGTCTCCTTTATAGTCCAAGCATTTCCTTTGCGATGTGGTCGGCTGATTTGACCAGGCCCACCAGCACCAGCAGGTTGAATATGACCTCGCCCAAATAGCTCCACACCTGCGTCACCACGGACGCGCTGCTATCCACCACCGGCGTACCGCTGGAGGAAAAGGCCGAAAAGATGATGCAGGCAAGTACGATCACCGCCCCTTCCATGCACACGCCTACATAGCTCCGAAGGAACGCCTTGCCGAAATTGGAAGTCCCCTCTCCGGCAAATGATGCCAGTGCCACAGGCGAGAGTGCAGCGTACATATAGATCTTAAAAAAGCGCCCATAGACGGTGAGGATCATAATGAACGCCAGCACTGTGATCATCAGGCTTCCCAGCAGCGTCACCAGCCAAAGCGGGATACTCGCCAAAAAGCCAACATCACCAATGGCGTCTGCGATTTCCTGGGGCAGCGCCACGGATGCGCCGGTCAAGCCGCCGATGCTGCCCGCCGCCGTTGCCACAATGCCGTTGCACACATCAAATATATTCACCAGCAAGTCCATACCATAGGTGATGCCCAGCTTTGCCAGCACAAAATAGATAAAGTGCCGCAGCAAATGCTCCGGCCTTTGAAAGTCCCGAAAGCTGGATGCGCTGCGGAAGATACCGATGGCAAAGAACAGCACCAGCAGCCCGTAGCCGATGGCCTGCATTCCGCCATTGATGGTCACAATGGTCTGCCAGATGGTGCCGCCCTTGAAGGTCTGGGGCGATTCCGTCAGCAGTGACCACATTTCCGTCATTTTACTATTCCAAACGCCAAAGGCGTTGGTCAGGTTTTCTACGATCCAGTTGTTATCCAAATGAAAATCACCTCCCGCAAGGGAGCCGGGAGATCCGCCGCAAGGCAGTATCTCCCGGCTCTTTTTATCAGATCGCGCCGATGGCGGTCAGAATTTCCTTTGCAAAGGCGATCATTAAGCCACCAAACAGGCAGAGGAAGCCCTGCGTTCTCTGGCTGGCGTCGTGGGACTGGATCGACATACCCACCTGCACGATGCCCCAGCCGAGGATAATGACGCCCAGCGCCTTGATGATGCTGAAAATAAAATCCGAAAGGTTGTTGACGATGTCCAGCGGATCACTGCCCGCCGCCATCGCAGGCGTAGCGCAGCAAAGACAGAGAACAGCAGCCCCAGCCGCCGTCCAATAGAGCCGCTTCGCCTTATTCGGCTCCGCCGGTTTCCAAAGGTTCTTCTTGTTCAGATTCATGTTCTGTATCCTCCGTGTCAATAAATTCGTAATCGTCCAATGACTTAAACGCATAGGGCAGATCGGGCAGCGCATAATCCGGCACGCCCTGCGGCTTGTGGATGTATGGCTTTGCCTTGCCGTCCGAGGTCAATTTGATGTTGGGATGGCGCTTAAGGTTATATTTTCGGTCGATCACCGGGTCCTCGCCGCGGATGAATAAAATCGCTTTATTGGTGTCCAATTTGCGGACTTCATCAACGGTCATAAGGTCGCGGCCCGTCTGCTGATAATTCGTGGTGCTGGAGCCGTTCCGCCCCTTGGTCAGTCCCCGTGTGCGGGTAGCCAGTGTCTCCCGCCCCAGCAGCTTTACGATAAACTCCAGCGAAGCGGGCTCGTTGCCGCCGCCAAGGAATAAAAGCGTGTCGCAGTTGCCGATGATGCTCTCGTGTTCCTTTTCGTACAGCGCCTTGATCTGCTGCACATTCTGCACGATGATGTTCAGCCCGATATTGTAGCTGCGGCAGGTAGCCAGAATCTTCGGATAGCTCTCCGGCTGGGCCACATTCGCCCATTCGTCCTGAATGACACGCACCGGCACAGGCAGACGCCCGTTGTGCTTCTCGTCCGCCCTGCGGTAAAGTGCCTGAAAGCATTGGGTGTAGAGCATTCCCACAAGGTAGTTCATGCTGCTGTCATCAACAGGAATCACACAGAAGATGGCTTTTTTCTTCTCGCCCAGACTGCCAAAGTCCATCTCATCCACCATTGTCATTCTGGCATACTGCGGGATATTGAAGGTGGCCAGCCGCACGGCGGCGCTTACCAAAATGGATTTTGCGGTCTTGCCCGCCGCCTGCTTGAAAGCCTTATATTGCTTCACCGCCACATGGTTGGGCTGTTCTTCTTCCAATGCCCGAAAGAGCATATCCAGCGGACTGCGGTATTGATCGTCCTCCTCCCGCACCTCGGCAAAGTTCATCATGTAGATCAGCATTTCAAAATTCTGTTCCTCCGGAGGCGCTTCGCTGACGAGGTAGAGCATGAGGGCTGAATCCAGCGCGATCTCCGCCTTCTCCCAGAAGGGGTCGTTGCTGGAAGCGTTGCGGGGCGTGGTATTTTTGATGAGGTTATCAATGAGGGTCAGCACATCTTTTTCGCTGTGAATGTATGAAAAGGGGTTGTATCCGTCAGACTGGCTGGGGTCGATCAGGTTGAACACCCGGACTTCGTAGCCCTGCGCTGCCAACAAAGCGCCTGCCGCGCGCAGCAGCTCGCCCTTGGGATCTGTGATAAGATAGGAGCAATTCGCACTGTAAATATTGGGTTTGCAGAAAAAACGGGTCTTGCCGGAGCCGGAGCCGCCCACCACCAGAACATTCATGTTGCGCTGGGTGATATAGCCGTCCATGCCCAGCCGGACCCGCTGGGTCAGAATGATGTTGGCGTCCTTATGCTGGTGATCCATATACTTCCGGTTCAGTTCCTTGGGATTGCCCCATTTAGCGCTGCCGTACTCCTCGCCCGGTCGCCGGTTCTCCCGGCTGGAGTAGTAGAGCGCAATGCCGCAGCCGTAGAGCAGCAGGCTCCCCAGCATACATTTCAGTGTGTAGGGCGTCCAGCCTATGGCAAAGGGGCGCTCCAGCACTTGGCTGAAACGCCCCATCCATTGAAAGAGGTTCATACCGTCCTCGTAGGCATAGGCGGCGATTGCCGCCAGCCAGAGGACCAACGGGGAAAGCGCCGCCCACACAGGGGCAGCGCTGCGAAAGTCATTCTGCCGCAAGGCTTAGTACCCCGTTTTGGGCAGCTTCACCGTTGTTTTGGTGTAGACGGTAGTGAGCCAGCGGGACACCGCCTGAATCCACTGCCCATTGTAAAGGCCACCCACATCTGCCACATTCACAACGCTGGCATTGTTGGCAAGACCGCTGCGGGCAGTGGCGTAGATATAAGGCGTTTCTACCTGTGCAAAGCCCGCCTTTACATTTCCGAACACGAACATGACTTCGGTAACACGCTCATTGGCGGCAAGGCCGAGGACAGCGGGGCGGGCGTCCAATACGTAAACCTTGCTTGTACTCAGGTTGTCCGCTAAAGTGCGGTAGTCCCCGGAGAGGTTGGTCTTATAGACCACCTTGTAGGAAAGCGGCTGATTGTAGCTGCCGGTGACGATTTTGCTCAGCGTCACCGGCGCGGGAAGCTGATCGCGCCAATAGAAGGAGTTGAGGGAAACGTTGGAGCTGTTTTTGATTTGTGAAAACACATAACGGATGGGCTGACCGGGGACAGCCTGCACAGGGCCGGTTTTCTTAATGGATACACCTGTGGAAACGCTGGTATTCTGCACTTCAAAGGTGACGATCTGTCCGTTGAATTCCAGATAGGCGGTCATCACTGTGGGGTTGATGGAGTAATTTGCAGGCGCTTTGATCTCACGGACGGTATAGCGGGACAGCGGCAGCGTCTTGGAAACGGCGCGTCCGTTGCGGTCGGACTTGATGGTGTCCACCACATTACCCGCCTTGTCGTAGATCTCAAACACCGCGCCCTCCAGCAGTGTACCGGCAGGCAGGCCATTGGTCGCGTTATCGTCTGCGGATTTCTTGATGATCTGGATCTGGCCGCACTCCGCGGTATTGCTCCACTCGATTTCTGTGGTGGAGCCGTAACGGACATAGATCGTTTTCAGTTCAGGATCAAGCACATAACCGGGGGCGGCTTTGATCTCACGCAGATAATAGCGGCCATCGGCCAGTCCCTCGTCGGCGTAGATGTAGCCGTCCTGATCGGTCACATACTCCCCGATGGGATTGCGATTGCTGTCGTAAAGCAGAAACACCGCGCCGTAAATTCCCTTGCCGGTAGCCTTGTCCACCTTGTGGAGCAAAATACGCGAGGATTTGTGATTGGTGATCTCCAGCGTGGCCGTCTGACCGTCCTTGACCTCAATACGGTGGGGCGTGGTATCCAGCAGGTAGCCGGACGCAGCCTCCAATTCCGTCACGGTGTACCAGCCGCTTTCAGCTTCGGGGAGATAGATAACACCGTCGCTGTCCGTTGTGTAGGTGCCGATGATCTCACCATTCATCTTACGGATCTCGAATTTGACCCCAGCGATACGCTTTCCACTGTCTTTGTCGCTCTTGATGATCTGCAACCCGCCCACAGGCGTGTTGTAAAAATAAAGCGTCTGCGTGTCGTTGGGATTGACCACCACAGTCTGGGTGCGGGTATTTTCGTCGATGGTGTAGCCGGGAATTGTTTGGACCTCTGTGACCACCACGGTGCCGGAAATACCGGAAATGGTGATTTTACCCGCCTTATCCGTCCAGTACAGGCCGGTGGAGGACAGCGTGCCGCCCTCGGCATCTACATACGAGCCATCTGCGTAGGTGATCTTAAACTCGACACCTTCCAGCGGCTCCTTTGTAACGGAGTCCTGCTTTACGATGATGAGATTGCCCTTGGGGGCGTTGCGGAACTCCACCGTGACAACTTCATTGGACTTGACCTTGACTGTCTGAGGCGTATCATCCAACAAATAGCCGTCCTTTGCGCGAGTCTCCTTAATAATGAGTGTTGTGCCGGGAGCAATGTCCGTAATCGTGAACGTGCCTGCGCTGTCCGTCACGAACTTGCCGTTGGCGTTGCCGATGAGATTGCCGTCGGAATCCGTGACAAGGAACTCCACGTCGGAGATGGGAGCGTTTGTCACAGCGTCCACCTTTTTCACCAAAACGCCGCCCTTGGGCTGGTTGCGGAACTCCAGCGTCATCACGGCATTGCGCTTGATTTTGATGCTCTGCGGCGTATCATCCAGGATGTAGCCGTCTTTTGCCCGCACCTCGCGGGCGATGACCGTCATACCGGGGGTCAGGCCGTCAATGCGGATGGTGCCCGCGCTATCGGTCACATACTTTCCGTTGGCGTTGCCGATCACGCTGCCGTCCGAATCGGTGATGAAGAACTCCACATCGGAAATGGGTGCGCCGGTCACGGCGTCCTTTTTGACGATGAGGAGGGAACCCATCTTATCGTTGCCAAAGGTCACGGTGATGACGTCCTGATCCTTGCCGGAGAGATAAACGGTTTCCGTGGCGTCGGTGATCACGTACCCGTCCGGCGCGGAGATCTCCTCGCAGACATAAGTGCCTGCGGCAAGGCCCGTTAAAATGGCGGTTCCGTTTTGCGAGGTTTTGATCTCTCCGACCACGGTACCGCCGGTGCCGGAGGTGCCGCCAAGGTAGCGGATGCGGAACCATGCGCCCTCCAACGGCTGACCGCTCTCACTGTCCACCTTGCGGATGATGATGGCGGAAAGAGGCGTGTTCTCAAAGGTCAGGACTTTGCTCTCGCCACCGGAGATGAAGCATTCCTGCGTGGCAGGCTCCTTGATGGCATACCCGGACGCCGGTTCCAATTCCGTTACTTTGTACCAGCCATCCTTGATCTCAGGAAGAATGATTTTTCCGCTTGCGTCAGAAAAGTAAGTGCCGAGGTCATTGAGCTCGCCGGTGTCGGTATGGTTGCTACCATACCAGATCTGGAACTTAGCGCCCTTGATGGGATCGCCGGTAATGCTGTCCACCTTACGGATCTCCAGCGTCGGTTTGAACGCATTGAAAAAGGTGACGGTAGATGTCTCACCAGCCTTCAACGCCACTTCCTGCGGGATGGGGCAGAGAATGACATGACTGGGAACATTGATCTCCGTGACCTTGTAGCTGCCCACAGGGATGCTTTCAAGGAAAATGCGCCCATGGTTATCGGTGGTGGCGCTGGTAGAAAAGCTGCCGTCGATCTGCTCGATACGGTAGGTCACGCCCTCGATAGGCTCTCCGTTGGCGATGTTCTTCTTGATGATCTCGAGACCTGGCTTTTCGTAGTCCGCAAAGGTAACTTCGGAGATTTTTCCGGGGCGTAGCGCCACAGTCTGCTCGGTGTGAGACACCACATAAGGCTCTGGCACGGATTCTTCCCGGACTACATAAACATCAGCGGGGATAGATGAGAGGGTGGCGGAACCGTCCACGCCAGTCGTGACGGAGGTTGAATAACTTCCGGTAACGGACTTAATGGAAAAGACCGTGCCAGCGATGGGCTTGCCGCTCATGGCGTCGCGCTTGATGATCTTCATATCGGGCAGCTCATAATTAGTCGCCGCAACGCTGTATTCGCGGTCACCCTCGGACACATCTACATAGACACTTTTGGGCGTGGGATCAACACAGAAGCCGTCCGGTGCAGCGGTTTCCACGAAGCTCCAAAGGCCGGTGGCAGCGTTCTCAACATAGATCTCGCCCTGCGCATTGGTGATGTCGCTGCCGACGATCTGGCCGTTGAAATAGATGCTGAAACGTGCACCGGCGAGACCGGTTGTGGTACCACCAGCAGTTTTTTTCAGCACGATCTTGCCAACGCCTGCAGACGGTGCAGGTTCCTCTCCGCCGCCTCCGGGCTTATCCTGAGTGACCAGTTTGCGGGGACCATAATAATTGAAGAATGACTGATTTTTGCGGTTACTGGAAATTGCGTACACCGCCCATTTTGCACTCTCGTCCTCCACAATGGATGCAGACTTACCCTGTGCAGTGTACTCTTCAATCTGGCGCTGGAACTCGGCGTCCTCCTGTGCTTTCTGCTCCAAAAGCCAGTCGATGAGGCTCAGATACAGATCATAGGTGTCGGCGTTGGCGTAGCCGCCCGCGTCGCCGTCTCCACCGGGCTCGCCTTTATAGCTTTGGTGATCCCACACATACGTCTGTACGGCCATAAAAAGCTGGCCGACGTTGGATTCCTTGCAGTCGTTGAGGTAGGTCATCATCCACTTGACATTCTCAACGGTCGCGGCGTCCATCTCACTGAGGCCGCTGTTCGTAACAGCCGACTGCAATACGGCATCTGCGTCCGCGCCGGTACCGGACGTCCAGGTAAAGGAATTCAGGTACGAAGGCGTTGCGTAATGATAGCCAAGGCCGCTATCCATGCAGTACACGAGCTTACCGTCCACCAGCGGAGGGCGGTAGCTATATGGGGTACCGTTGGCGAGCAGGCGCGTGCTCCAATATGCCTGGTCGGTGGTAATTTTGAGGCCAGAACCCGTGTTCGACGCGGCAAAAGCCGCAGTCGGCAGCAGGCTCAAGACTGTCACCAGCGTCAAAAGCAGTGACAACAAGCGATGTTTAATTGACTTCATGTCTTTCTCCTTTCCAAAAAGCGCAATAAAAAGAGCAGATCTTGACGACCTGCTCTTGCGTGAAAGTTGATGATTTATTTGTTCGCGGGGGTATCCACCCGAGTGATGGAATAGCCATCGTAGAGGAAAAGCTGGACACAGTACCAGCACGGGTCACCAGTATCATTGACACCTCTTGCCAGCCCGACACCGATCTCTGACAGCTTTGGATTGACCATGTTCTTATGATGAACCGTTGAGGCATACCAATCCGCAACTGCTCGTTCGGCAAGTGTCTGGTCAGACAGCACCCAATCTGCGATGCGATGGATATTTTCGGCCATGTAGGGACAATCCGTGACGGTATTGAATTTTCCACCATTCGGTCTTGTGTGCGAATAGACGGTATGCGCAGCCATCTCATTGGCGCGGACCTGCGCCGCCTGCATGAGCCTGTCGTTGACACGCAGCACAGCAACGCCATTTTCTTTGCGCAGGGCATTGGTGCGGTCAATGATGTCTTGTTTCAGTGCATTCACATCGATGGTGGTAGATGTGTCCTCCGGCCGCGATAACGGTTTGTCGGGTTCCGCCTTTGCAGGGGCTTCACCGGTGTAAGGTTTTCCGCTCTCCACCTGCACACAGCCGTTCTCACTATCCCAATAAACCTCGAAACCAACAGCCTTGCCGATGTCCCGAAGCCGCACATAGTTGCTGCCGTTGATGACATAGGCTTCCATCTGCGCTTCTTTTCCATCTACGACAATGCGATGGTGACTGCGCTCCGCCACGATTCCGGCAGCATACGCCGTGGTGGTGACGCCAGCCAACAGCAGGCAGGTAAGAAAACCGGCTGCAAAACTTCCTCGCTTCATGGTGTGTACCTCCAAATTCTTTGATGGGTTTATGGTATCGCGGATACCGCCGTGTGTCAAAAAATCCGCCCTGATTTTTCAGAGCGGATTTTTAGTTACACTTCGCTGAGCAGGAAGTCCAGCGCCTTTACGATTTTGATACCGTCCACGTCGCTAATAAGGTCGCAGTCCATGGCAATCACGATCTTTTCGTAATTGTCCTGCACAGCTTGCAGCGGCGCAAGCTCCCGTGCGCGGGTTTCGGGGGCGTTCATGTTGTCGGTGACTTGGATATACTTTTTCTCGTTCATCTTCGTTGCGATGAAGTCAATCTCCTTTTCACCGACCTTGCCGATGGCCACCTCATAGCCACGCCGCAGCAGTTCAAAATAAACGATGTTTTCCAGAATGTGTCCCACATCGCCGCCGCGATTGCCTAACAGATAGGTGCGGAGGCCGGGATCGACGATATAGTATTTGCCCAGCGTCCGCAGATAGCCCTTCCCCTTGATGTCAAAACGCTTGACCTCATAAAAGATATAGGACTCCAACAGTGCGTCGATATAGGCAGAGATGGTCTGCACCGCAGGCTTGGCCTTTCTGCCATCGTCCAACAGGCCCTCGCTGACAAGGGTGCGCCCGATGGACGCCGCCGAGGTGTTGTTGCCGATGTTGTCAGCCAGAAACAGAATGATCTTGCGGGAAGCAGCAGCGCGTCGGTGACGGCCCGCTGTTCTTTCCGTTTGCCGCGCTCCAGAATGTCCCGCACGACCACAGCAGAATAAATGCCGTCCAGCAGCATATTGGCGCGCTCCTGATCCAGCTCCGCCTCGGCCAGCGCCGGCATACCGCCAAACTGTGCGTAGGCTTCAAACAGGTCGCGCAGCTCATACGCTTCGCCGTCTTTTCCCTTGGCGCGCTGTTTCATAGTGCCGTTGGGCGCTTTGTACTCATCAAGCAGATAGCCGTGGAAGTCCAAAAACTCGCGGAATGACAGCGGCAGCATTTTGATCTCCACATAGCGTCCGGACAGATACGTGGACAGTTCGGAGGACAGCAGGTAGGCGTTGGAGCCGGTCACATAAATGTCGCAATCCAGATCCACGCGGAAGGAATTCACGGCATCCTGCCAGTCCCGAACCTTCTGCACCTCGTCCAAAAAGAGGTAGAGCCGCTTCCCCTTGGGTGCGCGTTCCGTCACATACTGATACAGCCGCTTGCTGTCCATGTCTGCAAACTGCATGGACTCAAAGTTCATCGAGAGTATCTGTTCCTCCATGACGCCCTGTTCCCGCAGATGTGCCATCATCAATTTCAGCAGGCTGGATTTGCCGCAGCGCCGGATTCCGGTCACGACCTTGATGACCTCCATATCCTGAACGGAAATGAGCTTATCAAGGTACTGCGATCTGTTTTTTAACTCCATGATCCTGTCACCACCTTTGTCAGCCATTATATCACCCCCTTTGCGTCAAGTAAAGTTCTTAACATCAATGTGAATAACTTTTTTCTTGTCGAAATTATTCACATCAATACTACTTCTGTCGAGCCTGCACGCACCAGCGGTAATCCGGCTGATTCTTCACGCAGGTGACAAGGGTGATGATGTTCTCCGTACTGTCGTTCAGAACACTGGTATCGTCCACGCCGATTTTACTGACGGAGTACACCTCATAGCTGCGTGTGCCAAGCTGGGTGGTCAGCTTGATGGCGTCCCCAATATCAAGGGTGTGAATCTTTCCGAAGTGGTTGTTGACGCCCCGATTATGGCCCGCAATCGCCACATTGCCTTCCCAAATGGAGGTGCTGGCAAAATGGCCCGCGCCCTTGCGAAGCGCGTCCGCATCCGTTCCCTGATACACCTTGACAGACAGGCCGAGGGTGGGGATTTTCAGTGTACCGAGGTAGCCGCCGCTGTAATAGAGGTCTTTCGTAACCGCGGTGTACTTTACCGGCGTGTAGGAGCCGGTATTTCCACCAGCGGTGCTGCCGGAAGTAGAGGGCGGCAGGACGGTCACACCGCCTGTGCCGCTGATTGTTCCCGCGACTGAACCGCTCACAAGGTTTGGTGTCAGCAGTTCCCCGGCATTCAGCGTATAAGAGGTAGGCGAGCCAAAAGCAGGCGGGATGTAGGCGGCGTTTTTGCTGCGGTCGGTGTTTGCAGGCTTATCCATCGTGACATAAATGGTATCGTCCGAGGTGGGGCGTCCGAACAGCCCTGCGTCCGGACCGTCAAAGTGATACTCCAATGCCGATGCAGGCATGGAAAAAGCCGCCAGCATACAGCAGGCGGCCAGCAGCGTGGTCAGATATTTTTTCATGCGGCGTACCCTCTTTTTTTATTTGATGTAGTGGCGATAGCCCTTATAACCGGCATAGCCGCAGCCGCCCAGTGCCGCAGCACCCACGGGGATCAACAGCCACAGCCAGTTAAAGCTACTGCTGTCCGTTGCTGCTTCATTACCGACGCTGGAAAAGACTGCGGTGTAGACCACCATATCACAGCTTGCGCGGGTGACGTCACCCTTATAGTCCGCCGTGACGGTGTAGCCGGTGGCGTATTTGCTGGTGGCGGTGCCGGTGTAGCTTGCCACAGCGGTGTAGCGAATGGGAATGTCATAGCCGTCCGTGGGATCGACAGCCGCCTCCTGCCAGCTCACATCGGCAAGTGTCAGGGTGCGGCCATTTTCGTTCACAGACTTAGGAACAAGGGACACATCCGCGTCTGAGAGGTTGGGATAGGTGCGCTCCGCCGTCACCGTGCGGCTGCTGGTCCCATAGCCCGCTGCCTCTACCTGAATGGTAGTATGGTCAAGGGACAGGACGCCCTCATAGCCGTCCTCGGTCTTGACCTCCAGCTTCGGCTCCAGCATTTTCAGAATTTCCACCATGTCCTTGGTCTTGCTTTCCAGCGTGACCACCTCGATATGTTCCCGCGTGTCCGTTTCTGTCTGGTCATTTTTCAGCAAATCAAGGAGCGTATAGGTGCGTCCCTCGCGCTCAAAGTCAGCGGTGGGGATCGTGGCGGGATCGTCCTTTGCGGTCAGGTAATAGACCTTTTCTAGTCGGTACACACCGTTTTCCTCACTGGCTCTGACTTCAGCAGGATAGGCGGAAATGCCGGGGAGCGTATCTGCGGCAGAGAGCATCGTGGATACTGTATCGGCTTCTGTCATGGGCTCTGCGGCCAACGCCGCGACACTCATGCTGCACAGCATCAGCGCCGTGCAGAGTGCAAACGCAAGTTTCTTTTTCACATTACGCCTCTCTTTCTTAACGAACGGGTCGATTCTGTTCCGGCTGCTTGCGCTCCTGCGGAGAGATCTCACGCTGAATATCATTTTGCAGCTTACGGAAATACTTTTGCAGGCTGTCTACCACGCCGCGGCGATCCTGCACCTCCATGCCGTCAAACACCTGCCCCACGCGGCTCACATCGGGCTGCGGGGTCTCCACGCCGAAATTGCGGCAGAGCATATAGCTGACGCTCTCGGCGTCCATGGCGCAGTCCTCACGGGTATAGTAGGGATAGCGCCCGTGGTCATGGATACCGGCGTGGACGATCTCGCGGGAGAGCGCCGCAAAGATCTTGCTGTCGATCAGACGGCTGGATACCGTAATGCTCTGCGTTTTAGGATCATAAACGGCGTCCTGGTACATGGTGCTGCTGGTGACCACGGGAACGGGGGAGCTGTCCAGCAATCGGCGCAGGGCGGCGTCCATTTCCGGTGTATTGTCTTTCAGGCTCAGCGCCGGAACACCGGCCTTGCCGTGGGTCTGCGTCACATCAAAAACACGCCCAATCTTATAGCCGTGATACTCCCTTCCGTCCTTCACGTAGGTATCCGACACGCGGATCTTCATGCCGTTCTCATCACGATTGACGCTGCGCCCCAGCCGGTTCCACACCTCCAGGCTGTTGATGTAGGTGATCTCCGGGTTCTGCGCCATCGCCAGCATCACATTGGATGCGCTGTATCGCGGGTTGATGGCCTGCGTGTCCAGATAGTGGAGGTATGCGTCGGGTTCGCTGGTGACACGCATAACCGCATCGTCGGAAAGCTGTCCCAATTCCTCGCGCTCCGCCGCCTTTCTGCTCTTCCAGTCCTCGTCCCTCTGCTGCTTCTGCTGGATCAAATCGTCTAACTTTGCCATATTCGTTTCTCCTTCTCAAAATCAAATTATTCCCGCGTGGGCATAGCCTTTTGAATGGCTTCCCGCACGGTGTCCTTGGTAGGGGCCGTGCCATCCCGTTCTGCCGCGGCTTGCAGTGCCATCAGGCGGCTGCGGACAGAGGGGCGGGCCTCAGCTTTCTCCGCAGCCGGTTCCGTAGACGCTCTCGCACCAGTCCCGCGCTTGATTGAGCTGTTCTCGGACGGAGCGCGGGCGTTCTCTTTTTTTGCGGCAGTATCCTCCTTCACCGGGGCGGGATAGCCCATGCGTTCAAAAATGCGGTTGATCTGCTTGGCATCCCTGGCCTTCGCCATGATCTCCACCGTGCCGGTCTTTTCCACCTTGTTGACGATGGGGTAAAACAGGACGCCATAGCGTTTGGCTTCCATCTGAAAGCCCTTCAAGTCCTCCTGCTTGACGGAAAAGATCGTCAGCTCCTCGCCGTCGTGGATCAGGCGCTTGAGGTTGGTCTTACCGGCGAGCTTCTGATTGTCGTTGGCAAGGGCAATCAGAAGGGCGGCAAGATTTTTCGCCCCCAGCCCTGCCAGCTTGAGGGCGCTCTCGGTGATCTGGATGCCCTCACGCACCATCAGGTCAGCGGTTTCACCGTTGGTACTCATGCTCGTGTTCCTCCTTCTTCTTTAGATTTTCCTGCCGTTCAGCCTGCGCCTGCTGGCACTGCTGGGATACCCTCGGAATGTCCGATTGTATCCTGCGGCACAGACGCAGCTCCCCGCGCTTTTCCCGCAGGGCGGCAGTCTGCTGTTGGATCTCCGTGCTGTACTTGGCTTGTGCTTCTTCATCGCTGGTGTTCCTCCTTTCCTGATAAAGTGGTTTTCTCTGTTCCTCCAGCAAGCGGATGTCCCACTCCAGCACACGGATGCGCTGCTCCAGCTCCGTTTCGGTAGTGATTCCGCTTGATAAAAGGTATTTGAATTGCTGCTCATACCGCTCCAAATGAATGACCTCCCGCTTGACGGAGAAGGGCAGCTTGGGCGGCAGCTTTTTCCGCCTGCCCCCACGCAGCAGGTAGAGGTAGCGGAGATAGAGGGCGTGAAAGCCGGTGATTTTCTTTTTTCGGACGGTGGCCAGCTTGCCCTTCATGCGGTAACGCTTGACGGTATGGGCGATGATCGGCGGGGCCATGCCGCCGTGCCGCTGGCGGGAGAGCCGCAGCAGAATATCCGCTTCGGTGTAGCCCTCGCCCAAACTGTCCAGACGGATCGCCCGCTTTGCGCCGGGGGGCTTGACCGTGGTGTATTTCCGGTTGGGGCTGCGCCGCACCTCGTAGCCGTTTCGTCGCAGGAGCATGAGAAAGGAATCGTAGGTGTAGGCTTGCCCAATGATCGTGTCAATGTCGACGCGGATGATGCCGCGCACGGTGGGCTTGCCGCCCTGCTCCGCCTTCCACTCAGCGTAATGCTTGCCCTTGCCCTGCGGGGTGATGACGGATAAATCATTCTCCCGACATAGCGCGTCCGACGTGCCGCGCACATCGTTGTAGTAGCTCTCCGGGCTGGAATGGTATTTCTGCCCATCTACACAGGACACGGAATTGACCACCAGATGATTGTGCAGGTGGTGCTTATTCAAATGGGTGCTGATAACGACCTCATACCGTTTACCAAACAACCGCTTGGCAAATTCCAGCCCAATAGCGTGCGCCTGCTCTGGTGTGACCTCCCCCGGCTGAAAGGATTGGATGAAATGGTAGCCGAGGACACCGCCCATTTTGCCAAACTGCTGTTTGGTTTCCATCATTTCAGAAAGAGCGGTGTCCACGCTGCTGCAATTCAACGCAGAAGTGAAAAAGAATTGCTCCGTCTTTTCGGGATTAGAGATGTAGGTGATGCTGGACGCCAGCGAGGTCTTTTCTCCGTCTGTGATGTAACGCACACGCTTGTCCAACCTTGCGCGGATGGCAAATACTTTTGTGTATGCCACTATCCTCGCTTCACCGCCCTCCACAATGCCGCCTGCATTTCCATGATGCTTTGAATATCCTCCTTGCGGACATAGCCGGAGGCATTGGCGACTTTGGCGATTTGGTTGATATTCGTGCCGATGCCGGAAAGCTGACGCAGCAGCTCCGGCAGTTCATCAGGCGGGCGGGGACGCAGGTTCACGCCCATGATAAGCCGCCGGATCGCAGGCTCCATTTTCAAGCCGCTGTCCTTGGAAAGCTGCTTGACATGGGCATATTCATCAGCGGTCAGGCGAATGGTGATCTGCTTGACATTGTTGCGTTTCATAGAGCTTCCTTTCCTGTTGGAGTGGGGATATTAAGGGGTTTACCCCTTAACAAGCGCATTTTGATGTCAAAATGCTATGCTTGCAAGGACAACGCAGCCGCAGGCCGCGCTGTCCTTCTGACCAGCCGAAAAAGAAAATCAGCGTGCGTCACCGCCACGGGTTCTTACCCTGCCGCTGATCCCTTTCACAAGCCGGAGCTGGTCGTTGTAGTCCTTTCCGCGCCGTGGTGGGTTGTCGATGACCTCATACTCGGAAAGTTTCTTTTGAATGGCTGCGGACGCCGCCCGTCCCGGCCCGTCGTTATCCAGGCACAGCACGATCCGCGCCACGCCAGGGTTGTCCTTCAGGTATTGCTCCAGCGCCGCGGGGAATCGGATCGAGCCATCCTTCCGCGGCTGATAGACGCCGGAGAGGGACAGCGTATTGGCGGCGCGCCAATCCTGCCCCCGCAGCTTCAGCAGCGTCAGGTAAGAAAGGGCGTCAATGGCGGATTCAAACACGCAGAGGGTTTTGCCACCGGCGCGGAGGGGAACGGCAAAGGAAAAACGCTTATCGCTGCCGGGAACTTCACCGGCGAAGGTGGTGTCCGAAAGGGTCCCGCGCAGTGCGCCGTAGGCGGGCTTCCATGTTTGTAGCCCACAAATACGCAGTTATGATGCTCGGCGTCCTCGTAAAGCTGCCCGTGCTTGATGCAGTGGTTGATGATCTCCGCATCAATGCCGCGGCTCCGCAGATATGCAAAAACACGCCGGTTGTCGGCGTGTTTGGGTGGGAGGGTAAATTCAGTTTTCGGGAACGGTGCGGTTGGCTCTGATTTGGGCGGCACATGGAGCGGTTCTCCGAGAATACGCTGCACGGCGTCCAAAAAGGAAACCCCCTCCACCATTGTCAGATAGTCCAGCGCAGTTGTGCCGCCGATACCACGCGACCACCAGCACCATTTTCCATTGGAGATTTTCAGGCTGTCGTGGGTGCGGGTGGCATAGGTATCTCCGCCGATATGTACCAGTTCCTCCGGCTCAAACCGCCGCAGGTAGGTCAATAGGTCCATCTCGCGGGCGGCAGCGATCTGTTCCTTAGATAGGTAGGGCGTGATGCTCACCTCCTTGGGGCATGAGAAAAGCGCAAGCATTTTGCTTGCGCTTTCCATAAAATTATTCAGTTACTTCGGAGCAGAGCCGGTGCGAATGACGGGAAACTGCTTGACTTTTTTGCCGACGATTCGGCGCTCCAGCGCAAAAACCATATCGGGTGTCCGTTCAAAATAGCCGATGTCCTTTTTCCAGCTCATCCCACATCTGCAATGTTGCAGGCCCGGAAACTGCTGCTTCATTTTCCTGCCGCAGTTTGGGCAGGCTTTATTGCTGGCTCCCATCCGCATCCTCCTTAGACGCCTCTTTAGGAAGGACATCCTTAAGGTAGATCTTTACCTCACGATAGACTGCATCGAATGGCGGCTTATTGACGCCGCCCGCAAAACGGAACTTATCGTAAGAATGCCGCAAATCTTCTTTCCTTTGCAGGAACCCTTGAAAATCTCCCATGGTCCTTTCGCTGCATTTTAAGGTGCTGTAGATCTTCTGAACATCGAATTCAAATACTTTTGAAATATAATAGAGATCCACCACATCCTTGATTCTTCGGAACACCTTATCTGTTGATACAACCGCGACCTTATCGGCTATCATCTGCAACGGTGAAACGCCGCGAAAACAGATCCCGTCAACCTCATAGATTTGCGTCGGTGTAATCGGTCTGTTTACATCCACATCCATTGTGAACAGGATTTCATCGGTGTTGCGGTCTACTAATTCAAAGCCAGCGGATCGCTTTTCGCCATACATTCGATAAAGGCGAACTTCATAGTCCATACCGCCTCTATTGATTGCTCGCTGTAAGGATTCCACCATTTGCTCTGCGGTGGGAGGTGTGTCTGTGTTCCAATTTGCATCAATATCTACTGTATGACGGGTCTCATCTAAAAACCCGGCCTCAAACAAACAGGCTTTCAACACCATGGAGCCCTTAAAGCTGATAGGGATGCCGCTATCGTACACAGCCTTCATGACTGAGTACATAATTCTTTCTTCCGCTGTTACATTCAAAACAAGCACCTCAGTTTTCGTAATATTCGATTGCATCGCTGGCCAAACGCTCAAACCTATCCTGATATTCCGGCGCGACAAAGAGCCCGTCAAAGCTGTCTCCATTGGAATAGAAGTATCTGCTGACCGCTTCGGTAATGCCCTGCATATCTAAAATATTTTCATTTGCAAGGGCATCATATACCGTTCTGTTAAAATCCGTATATAACAAGCCGTTCCGATTCTTGATATTTTGTGCGCCGATACGGTTTCCAAGCACGACCACGCCATTAAACTTCATAACGGAGTCATCCCCATAGACCCACACGATATATTCATCGCTGCGGCCTCCGAAGTTTCCTTGACACATAAGCGCATTGTCTAACGCAAAGACAACGGGTTCTCCAATGCAGTCACGGACAGCTTGCAGCCAGGAGAGCGCGCCCACATAGCTGCTCCGAGACGGAAGATCCTTCTTTTGAGGGTCATACTTCGGCAGGGACAAGGTCTTACGGTTGGTCAGGTCCTCCTTGATACGCTGTTCCAACAGATCAGAGACATATTCGGGAGGCTTACGCATCCCTGTCTCCCAATTTTGCACAGTGCGAAAGGGGATATGATACCTCGCGGAAAATTCGCTTTGGGTATCTCCAAGCTGTGCTCTCATTTCACGAATGTTCATGTTCATCCTCCTTCCACCTACATTATACACCCATTGAGTGTACCAGTCAACAGGGTTCCCAGATGTCCTACGGAATATTCATAAGCGCAATCATCGCTCCGGTTCAGATCGTTTTCTTTGCGCTACAGGCTTTTCCTTGCTGCGCTCCGGCTTGGCAAGCTGCTCCATTGCGGCATTGATCACGCAGGAGTGATTGTCCACAGCGTAAATGTCCGTATGCCCGCCCATCTGCTTCTGGAGCGCCGCAAAGCGGCCTGCGGCCTGACGCGCCGGTGGGTAGAATCGCTCATCTCCCGTGCGCTGCCGCATGGTGCAGGCCAGCACGAACATACAGCGATCCTTGCCGTAGGTGTTTGTCCACTCCTTCAAAAAAGCAGACAGCTTTCCATCGTTGTAGGCGTTGGTCGCGTCCTTCTCAAAGGTTCCCGCACAGGTCAGCGTCCGATCCCGGCTGGCCATCCACTCAAAGACCTCTCCGCGAGCCATGGCTTCAGAACGGGTATTAGGATATATGGGCTGCGCGGGATCTCGATATTTTTCTTCGACTCTTTTCCGCAGAATATCATCCGCACAGCACGCAATGCTGTCACGAAAGGCATCCATCTCATCCGTATCGCGGGAGAGCCAGTCCATATAAAGCTGTGACAGGGGATGCTCAAACTCGTTCAGCACCGTAAGCTGCCGCTCGGAGAGGCTTGTTTCATCCTCAAAAAGTATCAGCAGGTTGTCACGGCAGGCAATTTCATAGGCATGAGAAATGATCTCATCCACAGGCTTTGCTTTCAGATCGGTCAGAAACGTCTCGTTTTCCGCGGACATACGCTCATAGAGTTTATTTTCCAACTGTTCCTTTGTCATGGTAAACCTCCCTTCATCTCGCCAGCCCCGCCCGCATCCGGTGGGCGTAATTGGCGACGCTGTATCGCTTCATATAGGCATTTTCGCTGGGGGCCGGACTGTCAAAGTCCAGCCCCTCCATGCGGGGATCGTCGGTGCCGTTCAGCACCGCCTCCACCGGGATCACGCGAAGCCTGCCAGAGCATTTCAGCTCGCCGCCAAATACGCCAGCGGCACAGTGAAAGCCGCGGTCACCGCATACCCAAAGCAGCTTCTTTCCTGCGGGAATATCGCCAAATGGCTGCTTCAAAACAATAACGGAATGTGGTTCCGCACCGGCCACCTCATAGTAGCCGGACTGCTCCGCCTTTTCGTATGCCTGGATCAATTTCTTGAATTTGTGCTGCGGCTCGATATAGAACCAACTTTCCTGATAACCCATAATTTCCTCCGTTTTCTATTGGTTTTACCGCTCCAACTGCGGTCTGCGGCGCTCCGGCGGCCTTTGATCCTCGTCCGGCTCGGTGTCTACGATCTCCGGCTCCTTGTGGTCTAAATTCAGCAGGGAATTCAGTTCCTCCAGCCGTGCCGTTTTAGTGTTCAGCTCTGCCTCGCGGGGGAACGGCTTTTGTACCTCTGCCTTTGCGGTTTCCAACTGCGTTTGCAGATTGGAAAGCTGCTCCCGGCAAGCCTGCTCCTTGATGGGCAGTCCCTCCAGCGCATTGTCCATGCGCTGCAAATTGCCGAACACATCGGTTCCCAGCGTGACCGTGTGGCGGAGCTGCCCGATCATGGTCAGGCGGTACTCCCGCGCAAAGGTATCAAAGGCCAGCTCCAGTATCAGGCCGCGATAGCTGCCGATCTGTGTCGCCTCCGGGGAGAGCATCGTCTGGCACATGGTCAGCAGCGCCGCGCCCGCCTCCTTCTTGTCGGCATGGGTGACGCCCGCCAGCGTAAGCGGAGAGAAGCCGTCCCCATTGGGATGGGTATTTTCCTTGACGGTGGCAATATCCGCGCCATACCCGGCGATCCGTGCCTGCGTTTCCGCGATTTGCTTCGGAAAGCCCTTGCTGATGGCGTCCTCCAGCGCGTATTTCTGAGAAAGATGGTTGGCTTTCAGCAGCTTCAGCTTGGACACCTCAATGTCGAGATCCATCTTTTCCTTGATCATGGGGTTGCCGCTGGCCAGCGCCTTGATCTCGGCATAAGAAAGCGCCTGCTCATCCACATCTTCGGCGGAGCGGACAGGCGATTTGCTGGTCATAATTTGGCTGATAAATTTCTGCTTGCTCTCCACAAGCTGGTAAAGGTAGGCATCGAAGGTGCCCTCGGTGACATAGCTGTAAATGTCCACCTCCGGATTTTCGTTGCCCTGCCGGATAATGCGCCCCTCACGCTGCTGAAGGTCGGACGGACGCCACGGGCAATCCAGATGGTGCAAAGCGACGAGCTTTTGCTGGCAGTTGGTGCCAGCACCCATGCGCTGGGTGCTGCCCAGCAGGATACGCACCTGACCGCTCCGCACTTTTCCGAACAGGTCTTTCTTCTGTACCTCGCTCTTGGCGTTGTGGATGAAGGCGATCTCGTTTTCGGGAATACCCAATTCCAGCAATTTCGCGCGAATATCATCATAAACGCTGAAAGTGCCGTCATCCTTCGGTGTGCTGAGGTCGCAAAAGATCATTTGGGTGGAACGCTTGTCAGCGGTGCGCTGCCAGATCTCAAACACATTTTCCGCGCACTTGGCGGCTTTGCTATTGGGGTCACTGGGGAGCATGGGATTGACCAGCCGCTGATCCAGCGCCAGCTTGCGGCCATCGTTGGTGATGAGCAGCATATTGTCCACGCTGCTGTCCACCTCGCGGTTGCGGACTTTTTCAGCGCGCTCCGCCAGCGACGCCACGATCTCTTTCTGATACTCCGATGGCTTCAAGGCGATATTGTGGTAATGCGCCTCCGGCACGGGGAGCTTGAGCATATCCGCCGTCTGAATGTCCGCCACATTTTTGAAAACGGACATCAACTCAGGCAGGTTATAAAACTTGGCAAACCGCGTCTTGGCCCGGTAACCGGTGCCCTCGGGAGACAGCTCGATGGCGGTGACAGTCTCGCCGTAGTTCGCCGCCCAGCTATCGAAGTGCTGTAAGCCCTGTTCCTCCAGCGCCGACATCTGCAATAACGCTGGATGGTGTAAAGCTCCACCATGCTGTTGGAAATGGGGGTGCCGGTGGCAAAGACAATGCCGCGCCCTCCGGTGATCTCATCGAGGTAGCGGCACTTCATAAAGAGGTCTGAGCTTTTCTGCGCCTCGGTCTGGGCAATACCGCCCACATTCCGCATTTTCGTATACAAAAAGAGATTCTTAAAATAGTGTGACTCGTCAATGAAGATGCGGTCAACGCCCAACTCTTCAAATGTGACCACATCGTCCTTGCGGCTCTGGTCGTTCAACTTGTCGATCTTGGCTTGCAGACCCTTCTTGGTTTTCTCCATCTGTTTGATGGTGAACTTCTCCGCTTTTTCTCGCTTGGCCTCTGAAATTCCCATCATAATTTCGTCGATCTGCTGTTCCAGAATGGCCCGCTGGCGCTCTACACTCATGGGGATCTTCTCAAACTGCGAATGCCCGATAATAATGGCATCGTAGTCGCCGGTGGCGATCCTACCACAGAATTTCTTGCGGTTTTTGGTTTCAAAATCCTTACGGGTAGCGACAAGGATGTTCGCTGCCGGATAAAGCTGCAAAAACTCAGTGGCCCACTGCTCTGTCAGGTGGTTGGGCACCACAAAGAGCGACTTCTGGCACAGACCCAACCGCTTTGACTCCATGGCAGCAGCTACCATTTCAAAGGATAGCGATAGGTAATCCTTTGGGCGGGATATGCAGCCGCAGGCTGCATATCCGTTCCTCCAGATTTTCCCCCGCTCCAAACCGTGCGTGACAGTTTCCCATCACACGGCTTTCCATCGTCAGCACTTTTTATGACAATCTATACATCAAACAGATTTGCCCTTTAGAAAACGAGTTCCAGCATTTCTGCCATCACACGAAGTTTATTGAGCTTTGCCAACTGCTTTTTATCCAGGTTTAGCACTTTCAGATATTTTCGGATGGTGCGCTCATTACTGGAATGAATGAGAATGTGAACCACAGCGGAGACAATAATCAGGTTTTGGTAGCTGTCATTGCCCCCAAGCATCAACGGCTGCTTGTGATGACAGTCCACCTGATTTGCTTCCAGTTCCACACCGGAGACGGCACATTTTCCTTTCTGTGCAACATAGAGCGCAATGCGGTTATCGTTGTATTCCACACTTTGCTTACCGCATGGATTGTTCATCAGATGATAGAGTACTGCCATATTGATACCAGCGAGATTCTTATGAATCTCAATCCGTCCTTCTGGCGTGTACTTGTTTACCCGACTTTTCTTGTCCATGGGTACTCTATGCTGAACATAGGCAATCGGGACGATGGCGTGACCATTCAGATAACGCACCTCCCGGCTTGTGCCGTATTTCTCCTTGATATACCTGTTTGTGATTTGACCTTTCTTTTGCAGTCTGTGCTTCAATCTGTTGTAAAGGCTCTTTTTGACATCGAAAGCGATTTTGTGAAAGTCAATATTCACATGGGTTGCAATGCTGTAATAGTTATGAACGCCCATGACATAGGAGTTGTATTTCTGTATCAGACGATATTCCATTCCTGGGTCATAGGTCTGCCGTATCTGCCCAATGATTTCCTTGCTTTTCTCCCGGATTTTCAGCAATGCTTTATCCTTGATATGCACTTCTACTACATACCTTGGCTGTCCATCTGACTTCTTTCCCTTTGTTCGAACTTTCAGCTTAAAGCCAAGAAATTCAGAGTAATGGCGTTTCAGATTTACGATTTTCGATTTCTCCGGGCTGGTTTCCAGTCCCAGACGTTCCAAAAGCCATTGTTTCGTTGCCTCGAACAGCTTGACTGCATCTGACCGCTTTTTACAGAAGATTTTGAAATCATCTGCATAGCGGACAACATAGCACTCTTTCAGATTCGTGTAGTTGCGCAGGGTTCGGATGGTACTGCTTTTATCAGGGGTTCCATTCGCATAGATTCTGTGTACATAGTTCCTTTGGGTAGGCATTTCTTCCCACTGGCTGACAATCCACCAATCCAGTTCATTCAGGACGATGTTTGACAACAGTGGGGAAATGATACCGCCCTGTGGCGTACCCTTTTCGGGAAAACCGATTCCAGCCACTTCTGCCTTTAGCATGGCAGAAATGATAGACAGCAGCTTTTTATCCCTAATTCCGAGTGTCCACATCTGCTTCAGCAGTTTTCCGTGGTTCACATTGTCAAAGAAAGACTTAATGTCTATATCAATGACATAGTGGCAACCGACGTTCTGTATCATTCTCTCTGCTTGGGCAATGGCATTTTCTGCACTGTGGTTTGGTCTGAAACCATTGCTTCGCTTGAAGAATTTTGCTTCACAGATAGGTTCTAATACTTGCAGAATACATTGCTGAATGAGCCTGTCCATAATCGTGGGTATTCCGAGGGGACGGGTTTTCCCGTTATCCTTTGGTATTTCCACTCTACGGACAGCGTTGGGCACATACCAGTCCAGCTTGCGCTGAACATGGGCAACTAAGGCATTTTCGTTCCACTTGTTCAAATCGCTTATTGTTTTATTATCCACACCCGCCGTCCGACTGCCGCTGTTCTTTCGGATATTTCTATATGCCAACTTGATGTTTTCGGGGCGTTTTATTAGTTCCACCAGATTGCAGAACCGTTGCCCCTTGACACTTGCGGCATACAATTCGTCAAGAGCGAGCTGCATATCGTAGTATTCGGAATTGCGGATTTTTTGTTTCTTCAAGGGTTTCTTCTTGTTTGCCAAAGTCAGGTACTTTCCTCCTTGTATGGGGGGATTTCGCTTTTCTTAGTCATACTCGAACCTTTGTGTCTGTATAGTTTTCAATTTATTGATTGCTGACGACTAATGGCCATCCCTCCACCGTGTTTCCACGGCTTCAACGGTACTGTGCCATCTCTCTCAGCTGGATAAAGGATTGTTATACGCAATGCGCTTTCCAATCCAACACCTCATAGCCTGTAACTGGCTCCGTGTTCCAGCCTTTCCACGTTCCAATATTCCTATCTGTACATATCTGCCCTTAGGTGTCCCTCTGAGCCTGTATGCTGGGCGGTGCCTGTAACACCGCAAGGACTTTCATAGTAAAAATTCTTACTCATCCTCACATATTTCCGTAATCGGAAAGGAGCATTTCTGCTCCTGCGCCTTTTAGACCCGTACATTCGGGATTTCGTCAGTCATCCATGACATTCTGACCATAGGCAGTTTATAGACCTCCGGCGTATCATGCACATATCCCACCTCTGGGACACTTTCCACGGCATAATCCGTTTGGGTGCATTTCCGCCGACTTTAGCGAGCGTTATACCGCAATCCTTGTTACAGAGGACTGCCGCATATCGCAGTTTATAAGGTAGGCGTTTCAGGGCGTTACCCCATCATTCCACCTATCAGAATATTAGTTCTCCAAGTCTTTTCAGGGACTCCTTTCCAGTTCCCGATTCTATTGTTAGCTGACTTGTGCGTAACCTTTTCAGTTACGAACGTGTCGCACTTTTTCCAGCACCCACTACATGGGCCAGCAAAGTATTTCCACCGTAGAGAATGTGCGCAATGGCGTTGACCTGGTGCTTGCGGAGCGTGATCTCCGGGTTCATGCCCGAAAAGCTGATGTGGCTGCCATCATACTCACGGGGACGGTTGCTGTTGAACAGAATATTATAGGTCTTACAGATGGCTTCGCGCCGGTCAGGATCTTTCCAGATCCACTCAGCAAAAGCGTCTTTAATGAGTTCCTGCTTACTCTGCGCGATAGCAGTCTCTTTCTTATTCAGAATGGCAATTCTGCGCCCTTCTTCATCGTATTGGTAATCAAAAATGCGGACATCCTTCAGGTTAAGTGTCGTTTCGATGATCTCATAGGCGTTGATGCGCTTGGTGCCGTAGGTGCTGATGGCCTTCACGTTGCCGCGATCCTTGCTCTTGCCTTCGATGCGCCATTCGCCGGTGATTTTAGAATAGTGGACCTCCATGCCCCATTGTGCGCTGCGGGGTGTCCCCAGCGTTTCAAAGATAAATCGGCGCACATATTCAGTGTCCAGCCATGTAGCGCCCAGCCGGACGGAGATCTCGCTGGCAGTGAGGTCGGTGGGCTGCACCCGCGCCAATGCCTCAGCGTTGATCTGATACTGCGTGTCCTGCTCCGCCTTGCCTTGAGCAACCGCCAATTTCTGACGCACATTGCCGGAGAGGTATTCGTCCGCAGGCAGGTATTTCTCATGCCCATCGTTCTCGCCGGTGTAAGCGGGGTTCAAAAAAATCACGCCCTTGAGGTCGGAAAACAGCGTTTCCTCGTCCTTACCGGTGAGCCTGCCCATATAGTCCATATCCACATGAGCCTTTTCCCCGATGGACAGGGCCAGCGCCTCCACCGCCGTGTCTACCTTTTCAGCGGGTTTGTGGCTGCGGATGGTGCGCTTGGTGAACAGGTCCGCCTTGCGTTTTAGGTTCCGGTCCTCGTCCAGAATTTCCAGCGAACAGAGCAGAAAATAGGAGCTGTCCTGGTCAAACGCGATGGCATTGCCGCGGGAGTTGATGAGTCCGTATTTGCGGGTAAAGGCATCGTAGAGGGCATTCAGCTTGGCTTGCTGCGCCTTGATCTCCTCATCGGGATAGTCCTCGGTCTGATACTCCAGCAGCGTCCGCACACAGTCCCGCAGCTCGATCATGCCGCGGATTCTGCTCTCTGCCGTCTTGGATACCTCCACCGGGTTCATACGGCTGTTTTCACGGTAGTAGATTTGCCCGTTCACCAGTGTATAGGAAAAATTGCGGACAGCGGGATCAGCCTCGATGGAATGATCCTCGCCCTCCAATTCCTCCTCCCGGTCATAGGCGGCGATCTCGCCGTGGACATTCTGAACAGCTTCCGCCAGCAGCGCTTCCAACGGCTGCTCCGGGTACGGCTCACAGGTGGGCGTGGGGCCGAACGGCCCGGACACCATCTTCATCTCGCCCAGCACCATGTCGGGGTGGTCGATGAAGTAGCTGTTCATCTGAATGCCGTCCTCGTTGGTGGCAAGGTGCACCCATTCGGGTTCTATATCCACCATTCGTTCCCGCTTTTGGAGGAACAGAATGTCTGAAACGACCTCGGTACCTGCCGCGGCCTTGAACGCATTGTTGGGTAGCCGGATGGCCCCCAGCAGCTCCGAGCGCTGCGCGATGTATTTTCGTGCGCTGGCAGTGCGCTTGTCCATGGTGAAGCTGGAGGTCACAACGGCGATAACGCCGCCCGGTCTGACCTGATCCAGCGCCTTGGCGATGAAATACTCATGGATAGGAAAATTCAGCCGGTCATAGCGCTTGTCCGGCACATGGAACTGGCCGAAGGGAACATTGCCGATGGCAACATCGAAGAAATTGTCCGGGAAGGCGGTTTTCTCATAGCCCTGCACCGCAATACTGCTTTTCTGATAAAGCTGGCGGGCGATGCGGCCGGAGAGATCGTCCAGCTCCACGCCATACAGCTTGCTGCCGCTCATGCTTTCCGGCAGCATACCAAGAAAAAATTACCAATGCCGCAGGACGGTTCCAAAATGTTGCCCTGCGTGAAGCCCATCTGCCCCAGGGCGGCATAGATGCCGCGGATGACCACAGGCGGCGTGTAGAACGCCGTCAACGTAGATTCGCGGGCGGCGGCGTATTCGGCATCGGTAAGCGGTTCTTTCAGTTCAGCGTAACGAGGATTTTTTCGTCAAAGAAGTCCGCCAGTCCGCCCCAGCCCACATACTGTGCCAGCACCGCCTGTTCCTCTGCTGTGGCGCTGCGGTTCTCCGCCTCCACGGTTTTCAGAGTACGGATCGCGTTCAGATTGCGCTGAAAACGCTCCAGCGGCGCGCCCTCTCCGATGTGGTCATCGGTGATGCGGTAGTTCCGGCCATCCGCGTCCAGCGGATAGGCAAGCGCGTTCCGTTTTTTCTTTTTCGGCGGGGTGAGCGCCGCAGGCGGCTCGTCCGCCTGCGGTGCAGCGGTTTCCCGCACTATGTCCGGCTGCTCCATGTGAGCGCGGACATAGTCGATGGATTCCTTTCGGAAGATAGGAAATCCCGTTCCGGCCTCAAAGGTCACATCCCGCAGTGATACATTTTGTGTATGATCGTCTACGCTGTCCACTTCAAACTGCCGCCCATCTATGGTCAGGCGTGTGCCAACGATAACGGGATCGGCAGTTGAAACAGGTTCGGACTGCGGCTGCTCCGGCTTCGCTGCGGTGTTCCTGGACTGCTCCACATAGAGCCATTCCGCCGCTTCCTTTTCGTTGACTGCCTTTCTGACCGGCTCCAGATAATCCTCAGCCTGCCACTCGCTGGGGAAGGTCTCACGGACGCCCTCGCTGTCAACATAAATTTCGTCCCGAATATCGTCCCAGACGGCGTAGCCGTCGTCCGTTTCGATCACGCTGAACCGCTCATAGGCGGGCGGCTGCTCTGCGGCAAGCCGTGCTGCATCCTCTGCGACCTGCTCCACAAAGCTACGTTCCTGCTGAGGAGCATCATGCCGGTGGTTGAACAGGCTGAAAGTGCCGTCCACATACTCCGAAAGCCGATCCTTTGCGCGGCGGACGGAATCATAGGAACGGTCACTCTCGTCCGTCCCATCCAGCCGGGAGGTCAACGCCGCCAATATTTCCGCAGTCTTGCCCTTATCTTGCAGCTGTTCCTCGATCATGGGAAGCGCATCGTAATAATCCGCACCCTTGGGATAGGGACGCGGAACATCGTCAGGCGCATTGTAAAAACCGTTGTAGACGATTCGAGCCAACCGCCCGCGCTCATACTCCGGGATCTTTGCGATAGCGTCCTCGCCGGGGAATCGTTTCTGCGCGATCAGGCGCTCATATTCCTTGACCACATTGGGGATCTTCAGGTGAACGCTATCATATTTCTTGGAATTATAGTCCCGTTCGTAGTCTAATCCCTTTCCGGTTTTCGTGTGCTGGTATCCGGCACGGCTGCCGCCGCTATACTCGCCAAAGCTGCCCTTGATGAATTTCTGGTGTTCCTCCGGCGTGTGGGGATAGCAGAAGTGGGAATAGATCGCCAGCCGGCTTTCGACGCCCTCCCGCAAAAAGTGATGGTCGATCTCGTCCTGCGTGATGAACATTTTGCATTGCCGCAGGAAGCTGGGCTGAGCGGTGAAGCTGCGTTCCGGGTAGGAGAGGCCATCCAGCACAACGCCGATCCGGTGGGTGTTGTAAGCGGATAGTCGCCAGCGCATAATGTTGTGGTCTTGGGCATAAGCGTCAAGGAAATTGTGATATTCCTGTGCCAGAGTTTGCAGTCCACCCTCAGTCTTTGCGAACGCGACCATATCCTCGTCCAGCTCTGGGTAGCCCTTGTGCTGGTCGTGGATCGCCAATGTCTGTGGGAAAAGGCCCTGCGCGCGGCCTTCTTCATTCAGGTCGCGGGCCGTCATTAACATGGCGTCCATTGCTTCATGCAGCACCTTGTCCGGAGCCTGCGCCAGTTCGGACGCGGAGAGATAAGTCCCCGCCTCCAGCAGCTCCAGAATGCGAGCCGATGCCTGCTCCCATGTGACCATGGTCTTGCTGTACCCGGTGCGAATGCTGTTCCCTTGGGCGAGGTGGATGCCGTCCTCCAGAAACCACACGGCGTATTTGCGGCCTTCGTATTCAATGCCGCGCCCGTTCGCCCTACCGAACTCCCGGCGCAGAAATGATATATTTTCCGATTCTGGCCGCTCCCGCATATAAAATACGGCGATGCGCTCCGCGCTGTTGGGTTCGTTTCCGCCCGTGCAGAGCGCCAGATCAATGACCTCCTGCGGCACCGTGCGGGCCGGGGCCAGAATGCCGGAGGGCGCATCTGCCGGAGCCTCGTACACCGGAGCGTCGCCGCCCATGTCGAACAGGGCAAGCTGCTCTGCGACGATTGGGGCATTTTGCAGGCCCAGCTTGATCTTGTACTCGCCGCGCTCAATCAGGCCCTCGGTCATCTCGGTGATGACCGACCATGAAAAAACGGACTCTGAGGTGCGGGAGAGGTAGCTTCCCTCCCACATCAAAAGTCCGTCTTTCTCGGCATGGTAGCCTGTCCGAACACCGTCGGTCAGTACCTCCATCCATATATCGTTGTAGCTGTTTTTGAGAAATTCCGTCCGTTCCGCAAGGCCCTTGTGCGCCTGAAAGTATTCAAAAATCTCCTGTCGCTTGTGCCTGCGCCCACCATCATCCAGCAGATTCGCTTCAATGAGGTGCATATCCAGAAAGGCGGGCAGTTCTGCGGTATTTTGCCGTGCGGTGTCATGCTCCAGCGCAAAGGCTGCTGCCTGTTCCTGCGCTTTTTCGTCCGGGTAATCGCCATAGACCCGGAGGCATTGGCGCGTTTCGGCGTCATAGACGGCAGCGCCGTCGTATGCAAAACCATCTTCCTCCATCGTACCGGCAACATAGCCCTGCGCTGCGGCCTCCGCTTCTTCCAGCGTTTGATAGTCCAGTTTATCGTCAAAGCCGTTTTCAAAATGGTGGTAGGCCGCAACCTGATAGGGCGCGGCCATCTGCGCGGCATATCGGTCAATGGCTTCTGTGGTCAGCCATTCCGGTTTTTCCGGGAGGGCGTCATACAGTTCCCGCATTTTTTTGATCTGCGCGTAGACACTGCCTGCCCACAAATGCTTTTCACTCCGGCCACCAGCGCCAAGGAAGTAGTCACAGTCAGCGCGCAGGCGATCCAGCAGCACATAATCTCCGCTGTGATCGACAAAGGCAGGAAGCTCATCACTTCCTGCCTCTGTGGGTTCTTCGGTTGTCAGGCGTAGATCAGGTCGCTGAGCACCAGCTCCTCCGCGCTGTGCCGGAGATTGTTCATCAGGCCCGTCCAGCGCAGGGGATCGGTCGCTTTCAGCTCCTCCGTCACGCCCTCGGCTCTCGCCATCTGCGTCACGGTCTGCTCCACCATCTTTCGCGCGGTCTGCTCGATCTCCGCCAAATGCTCCGTCAGCTTGCCGCTGGTCTTGAGGTTGGTGTAAAGCACTCTGCGGCGCTTCATCAGATATTCTCTCCGCAGCTCCGCGTACTTGCCCAGATGCACCTCCGGCGTCTGCGGCATCAGCAGGTTCGGCACCTGATAGCCGTTCTGCATCCTGTAAGTGACCTCCATACTGTTTGCTCCTTTCTCGGGGTGTTTCGTGTTGTTCTGTGCGGCCATCATAACCGATTCTCGTGCGGTTTGCAAAAAACTGATCCCGCTGCGCCTGCATGACCGTTCGGCTGATCTCCCGCAGGCCCATCTCCGCAATGTCGCTGGTAGCGATGCCCAGGGCGTTGATGGTGGGCGGCGTGTTGAATTCGTAAACATGGGCGAATTCGTCAGCGGTGAAATAATCGTCCGCCCGCAGGCCCAGCCGTGTCATCAGCATATAGGCCACGCTGACCTCCAGCGCGTCCCGGTAAAACGCCTCTAAATTGAGGTCGTCCAGTTCCTCCAGCAGGCTGTCCTCGCGGCAGTCGCGCAGGTCTTGCAGGTAGTCTGTGATGTTATCTGCCACGGCATTGTGGCAGGCAGAGCGCACCGCGTCCGCCAGATTTTCTTTTTTCGGCAAGGTTGCCGAAGGTGGCCTCCAGCGTTTCGATGACCTCCGGTTCAAAGGCCGGGTGCATCGTCCAGATGGGCAGCGGACGGGCAAAACGGGACGCATGGGTATCCGACACGTCGAAGTAGAGCTTCAGACAGTTTTGCCCGTCATCACCAAATACGGCAATGCTCTTGGCCCCGCGATTGACCCAGCGGCCAAACTGACGATTCCAGCGCTCCATCTCAAGGACCGCCGTGGCGTCCGGGCGCTGGGCGTAGATCAGAATTTGATCATCGAAGGGGCATTTGTAATTGTAGCAGGCCGCGCGGAGAAAGCCCGTCCAGCTTTGATAGCTGCCGGTAACGCTCTGCACAGTCTGGTCATACAGCTCTGTGATAAGCTGAAATTTGGTTGGCAAGGCTCGCACCTCCTATCTCTCCGGCTCTGTTCGCTTTTTCACTTGGAGCCGGTCACTCTTTTGCTGCTCTTTTTGGGCCTTTTCAAATGGCTTCCGCTGATAGCAATAAATATAAAACTGGTAATCACATTTAACTGGCGTACAGCGGAGCATATACACATACCGCTTTGTTTTCACCATGAATCCGCAGGAAGGAAGCAACGCACCCTTGATGGCGCAGATCTGCTCATACCGGTTGCAGTAGCGGTTCATGCTGTCGAAGTCCCACAGCGGGGAGCCCGGCTGCTCCGCAGCCAGTTTACGGTGCGGTCAATATCGGCCTTAAACTCCGGCGTATTCAGTGCATCTTGCTGGTGGGGCCACCATGTTGTGTAAAACTGCTTGCCGCTGCCAAAATCACCACGCAGGTGTCCCACACAGCCCGCAGACTTGTCCTGTTCCTCACTGCGGGAGAAATAGAGAGCGTGCAGCACAGGCTCATTGACGCTGTAAAGTCAATGACATCTTTCGCTGGCGGGATATTTCTCCTGAAATTCCGCAAGGGTACGGCATCCGCCATCCAGAAAGGAAAGGCTGCCGCTCTCCAGCGGAATCCACCCGTCAAGGGAAGCTGGAATGGATCACGGTGAGAACGGTGCCATAGAAGTTGACCATGAGACTCCGTGACAGTTCTATCGACTCACCCCAATCTGCATCGCCATGGCGCAGCTCGTAGCGATATACGCCTTCTGGTACGGTGGCTCGGTCAATGCGGCATTCCGTAAACAACGCCGGTCGGTCAAAAATCGTGACCTCCTGATAGGTCACCTTCTGCGCGTCATAGCTCATCTGGCTTCACCTCGCTCTCTGTGTTTCTTTTGCACTCTCTGACGTGCTAAAAACTCCGGCACTTCTTGGAAACCGAAGGCATCTGCGTAGTAGGCGGTTTTCTTTCCACCCTGCGCCAGTACCACGATGTCGCTTACGGACAGGGAACGCATCCGACGGGCAAAGGGGCGGTGGTCGCTGTTGTGCTTTTGCCCATAGATGCTCCAGCGAATTTTCCTTTGCGTACATACCGGCGTAAGAACGCTGATAATCAGCGTTCTGGAGCTTTCCTTTGCCGCCGCGTAAGACCGGAAACAGTAGTCTACATCAGCGATTGCGGAAATTTGATAGATTTCATAGGTGCCGATCTCGGCGCTGATTTTCGGCGTTCTGGGAACATAGGTATTGCCGCTGCGTTCCTGCATTTCCGCAAACTCGCAAATATGATAGGCGGAGTTGCCGATGCAGACATGGCAATCGTCAATGTACTTGCAAGGGAAAACCATCTTTTCACCGTCAAAGCGGGTAATGACGATGCTTTCCCCGTCCTTGATGGTAAAGAGCGTGTGGTATTCGCTGTCGATGAAGCGGATCACGCGCTGGTCCTTGTTAAGGGGTTTGGAAAGGCGATAACGCCCATGATGTCTACCGGCTCACGGTCAATCATCGTGCTGCACCTCTTTCTTTTTTCGGCGTGGTGCGCTTTTGTTCCTGCTGCACCATGCGATTTTGTTGCTTTTTGTATTCATCATTATCTTCAACAGCGGCGGCGCGATAGCTTCTGTAATGTCCCCAAAAGTAATTGGGTGGGCCATCTCCATCATTTTGCAGTTTCTCACCCATGTCACAAACGGATCGGGGCTTTGCTGCATTCGCCCATGACAAACTCGGCACTGCCGATGCGGACGCGGGCGGTGATGTGGTATTCCTGATTGACTGCTTCGCCCGCTACATAGCAGCCGCGCTCCAACTGGACGGTGCAGCTCTCGTTTTGTGCAAAGTCGCTGTCACCGGCATGACCGGTACTCCACATACCATATCCGGCAGCATGATGAACTGCGACCTTTGGCCCATCAGCTCTGCGGCAGTTTGTCCATGGGCAGATAAAGTGCTGTTTGCCCATGATCTCATAGCACAGTAACAAACTGCTGACGGGATAGTACCGCTCATGATTGGGTCATGGCCTTGGACGATGTTGAATTCACATATCTTGCGTTGTCAAATACCATTGACCGCGCGCCGCGAACATGGAACCTGCCACATGCTGGCCTCCTGATGTGATGCCGCGCCGCCTATGACTGCTACGGTTTTCCTCGCGGTTACCGGTATCCCATTCGGAGGGATAGTAGCCACTCTTTTTTGATGATAATAAGCTGCCCGGTAGAAGGCAGAACGGAAAAACAGGTATCAGGTAATTCATTTCGTCGCATAGCTGCACCTCCTCATCGTGCCTGTTCCTGCTGCCGCTTGCGGTGCCAGCCCTCCAGCAGCTTGATGATGACATCCTCCATCTGCTTCGGGGGTGTAGCTGGAGGGAAAGTATTTTTGCAGCCGGTCATTGCGGATCGTGACCTTGCGCTCCAACGGCTTTTCCTCCCGCATGATGAGGTCGATGATGTTATTCTCCAGCTTGCCTTCGCCACTGAGCTGCTTGAGCCGCTGAGCCTGTCCCAACGACGGGGATACCTCATCGCGCTCCATGACCAGCAGGAGGTAGGTCTGTTCTTTTCGGACAGGTGGGAGAGGAAATCCGCTGCGGGAACGAACTTGAGCGTTCCCGCGTCTACCGCGTCCAATAGCGGCGGAATCAGCTTATTCAGGCGCACATATCGCTGGATTGAAGTTACATTGTCAGTTGCTTGCTCAGCGAGAAATTTTACCGATGTTTTTTCTTTCCTAACTTCTCTCCAAGTTGGAGAAAGTTAAATCTGTCCGCTGGCCCTGCCGCTTCATGGCGTCCAGCTTCAGCTTGTAGGCTTTGGCTTTCTCACTGGGCAGCAAGTCCTCACGGTTGATGTTGTAGTCTACCACCAAAATGTCCGCTTCCTCGTCGCTGTAATTGCGGACGATGACCGGGCGGGTATCCAATCCCACAGCTTTCGCGCAGTAATCGCGCCGATGACCGGAAATGATCTCATATCCGCCGACCTCGCGGGGCCGGACAATCAGCGGCTCCGCGATGCCGATATGCTCGATGCTGTCCATAAGCCGCACCAGATCAGGCGTGGGGCGGTCAATGGTGTACGGCTGACGGGAATACGGGAAAACCTCTGCGGCCGGGACGAGTTGAATCCGCTCCTGTCGGTCGGCTTCACGCTCTGCGTCCGTTTTGAACAGGTCATCGTACCGGGTCAGTTCGATGCCGCTTAATTTGCTTGCCAAGGCTCAGCACCTCCCTCGTCAGATTTTCATACGCCAGCGCCGCCTTGCCGCTGCGGTCGTGATCGTAAATGCTTTTTGTTTTCTACGCTGATCTCCGCCGCCTTGATGGAACGGGGGATCTCACTTGCGAACACATGACCGCCGTAGGTTTTGCGGACAAGCGCATTGATCTCCCGCGCCAGTGTGGTGCGGCTGTCCACCATGGTCAGTACAATGCCGTCTACCTCCAGCTTCGTGTTGAGCTGCCGTTTCACGCGAGTGATGGTTCGCAAAAAGCTGCTCCAGTCCCTTTGCGGGAGATATTGCGCCTGCACAGGGATAATCACGCTGTCCGCCGCGGTCAGGGCGTTGATGGTCAGCATACCGAGGACGACGCCGGACGGGTGGTGCAGAATGCCCTCACCGGGGGCGATGGGCTGCTCTGCGATGATCTTCTCCATCAGCGTGGAGAGCGTGGGGATAATTCGTCGGGCTGCGGCCAGCCCAACATCTGCGTGAGATTGCCCTGTGCATCGGCGTCGATCAGCAGAACTTTTTTACCTTGCCGAGAAAGACCAATGCCGAGGCTGGCGGCTGTGGTGGTCTTACCCACGCCGCCCTTCTGATTTGCCAGTGCGATTGTTTTCAATGGGACACCTCCAACAAAAAAGGAGCCTTGCGGCCCTGTTCTAACAAAGCTGTTGCTTCTTACGGTTATTCTTTTTCGGGTAGTATTCTTTCTATTCTCAGTCTTGCTATATCTCAGTCTTATTAGATTTCGATTTTCGAAAGTCAAGAAATTCGAAAACCGAAAATCAAGACTTTCGAAAATCGAAAGTCACAGAAGCGCAGACTCCGGCCACATCTATGATTTTTCGAAAATCGAAAGTCTGGACTTTCGATTTATTCAGGATATATCGCCGGCAAAGTTTTTCACATAAATGATAGCCGGTTTTCCAAGTCCTTGCCGCTTTCGTTCAATCAAACCAATACCTTTTTTGCTGTCCAATTCTGCGAATAGGCGCACTGCCTTTTCAGAGCGGCAGCGCAAGGTTTCCATGACTTCATAAAGACACGATTTTGGTCGTCTACCCAGCCGTTCCGATAGGACAACTCCATGCGATCAAGCAGCAGCCCATACAATAGCTTTGCATCAGAGGAAACGCCATCAAACCGACTATCGGTGATTAGCAGTTTTGGAATGCGAAAGAAAGCGTATTGTTCACCAGAATGTCCATAGTAATAGGGCAGGGATAAGGCCATAGCGTTCACCTCACATTCTATGGGATAAAAAAGGGCAGGGGACTCCTGCCCTGAGATTTCAAATTTTAATTGCTCGGTACACTTTTGCAACAGAGCTTGAAATTTTTTGGGTTTTCTATTTCCGCGTAGGCAATAGGACGACGAAAGAAAGGTTACAAGCGAATCCCTTGTAATATTCCACCCTTTTCTTCCGAGTATGGCAGTAATACGCTTTTCGAGTACCCAGCGTTGAATAGCGGTCATTGAGAACCCTGTCAGTTCCCTGATTTGCTGTGTCCGAAGGAGATCGGGCAGGTATGAAAAAATGTGCCTGCAGCACTTCATATATTTGCCGGTTTACATTTTCATCATTTCCATAAAGCGTATCCTTTTTGTAAAGATAGGCAAGTGCATCTGTGAGCTTAATGTGATGAATACGCCCGGTAGGGGTATCTACTATCTCATATGAGATTTCTCCGCGCCGGGTTAAATTATATGCAGTCTTGTGGCATATCCGCACACTTCACAAAACTGCTTTTTGTGTAATATACTCCGGATATGCTACTGCAAGATCCGAATAATAGGTCAGCAGATCCATTTCAGTTCTCCCTTCTGGTGATTGCCGACAGCAGAGAAAACCAATGATTCTCAGAAATGTGGTCTATCCTATTTTCTATCCTTTGTCCATTTTTGCTCGCATTTTTCGGAAAATGCGAAAGCGCCTGCCACCCCTGTTTTCTTGTATCAAATACTCAAAAAAGTCCTGATTTTTCAATGGGTTCAAGGCATAGTAACTACCGTGTACTGCTTCGATGTGACGCCTAAGTGGAACAGTTTCGAAATTACTCGAAATGCGGTAGGTCGGCTCAAAACCGGCGCGAGTTCGAATCTCTCCATCTCCGCCATGAGGTCTGCCAGCGAAAGCTGGTAGACCTCTTTCCTTTTTATGGAGAAACCGCCGATAGGTTTTGCAGCATGGGCGCCACAATGTCCTGCTCAATGGCTGCGGCGGATTGTTTTTCGTGGCATATTGCAGATGCCCGTAAATATCCACCGTTGTTGAAATCTCACTGTGTCCCAGCCATTCTTTTACCTGTTCCATCGGAACACCGTTAGCCAGCAAAAGCGAGGCACAGGTATGGCGAAGATCGTGGAAACGAATGTGCCGCAAATTGTTCTTGGCAAGCAATTTCCCAAAGGTCGAGGACACATAGTTGGGTTTAATAAGATTGCCGATCACATCGACACAGACATATCCCAGATATTCTTTGTTGTAGGAGCGCCCGCACAGCTTGCGATTTTCTTCCTGCTGTTTCTTGGCCTCCAGCAACCGCTCTTTCAAAAAAGGAATCAACGGATAAGTCCGCAGACTGGATTTGTTTTTTGCCTTGTCCTTCTTAATCGTGACCCGTTCTCCCTTTACATTGCAAGTTGTTACCGTATGCCGGATGGAGAAGCAGTCATGGTTGAAGTCAAAGGCACTCCATTTCAGACCGATGACCTCACTGCGACGCAGGCCGTAAAAAGCAGTCAGGAGGACTACCAGTTCGATCTTATGTCCCTTGATGACTTCAAACAGATTCAGGACTTCCGAATCCAGGTAGTAGTCACCCTTGAAGGGTTCAGGCTTGGAAATGATAATCCGGTCAGCCGGATTGCTTGGAATCAGATTTTTGTCAACCGCATAATTCAACGCCCCATGAATCAGAGCGTGGTAATGTTTAACGGTGGTCGGCTTGACCCGTTCAATTCTTTCTCATAAAGAGCGAGAATATCTTGTTTGGTAAGGTCACAAAGGGCGACAGGATGCTCTCGGAAATACGGGGCGATGGGGTTATTAAGCTGCTGTTCGTATCCCGAATAGGTCGAGAGTTCGATGGGCTTGCTGTCCATCACCCGTCCGGTAGCAGACTTGTACTTGTACTCAAGCCACTGATACAGGAAATCCACAAAGGAAATCTCTGCGGATGACGGGCCAGACGGAGAAGCCGACTGCTGTGAGGCCGTAGCCTCCTGAAGCAGCTTTTCCGTCCATTCCTTTCGGATGGTGGGAAGCATATTGTTTGCCCAGGTCTTGTTGCCCTTGACTTTCTTATGGGTGGGAACTTTTAACATCAATCGGTAGGCATCTCTGGGAGAGAGTAGGCCGCCGTCATTTTCATACATTGTGAGTCCTCCTTTCGTTGGGGTATCCTATGCCGATGGATTGCCAGGGCTGCATCTACCTCCAGCATTTTTTTTTTGCTGATACGCCCAATGTAACCACGGAGCCGCTTCCGGTCTATTGTCCGCAGTTGTTCCAACAGAAGCAGAGAGGTAGGCGCAAGCCCCGGCACATTCTCCAGAAGAATATGGGTAGGCAGACTGTTCTTCGCTTTTCTGCTGGTGATGGCTGCCGCGACAACGGTAGGACTAAAGTGATTTCCTACATCATTTTGGATTACAAGGACAGGACGGATGCCGCCTTGCTCGGAGCCGACCACCGGGTTCAGGTCTGCATAGAACAGATCACCACGCCGGATAGCCTTTCGCATAAACTGACCTCCTGAATATTAAGTAAGCCGGAAACAGGGCAGGCCATAAGACCTGCCCCATTTCCGGCGAAAGCGAACCGGCCCACGGGAATCTCACCCCTCCGAGGATATCTCCGAGCTGCCCCCATTGCGTGATCCTGCGGTCTAGGCAGGGGCTGTGGCTGGACAGGAGTACCATTGTACCTTTGCCGGTCATGGCCGCGCCGGGAGCTGCCCGGTTTTTACAGACCGCCGTTTCTCGCTCATACGGGACAAGATGACAGCAAGACCAATTATGATAATCAGGTGGGATCTGCTCATCATGTCCGTATATCATGGCGCGGCCCCTGAATCGGCTTTAGCTCCTCGAGCTGGAAAGGGGGGATGTTACTGATGAATGAGTATGCGGTTGTCAAGGTACAGGTGAAAGAAAATCACTCGAAAGAATGTCTTTCACCTATCGTCCTGAAACCGCGGGGTGTCAACCCTGTGCCGCAAAATATTTTTTTCAATTTGGCAATCGCCAGGTTCAGGGACTTGGCAACAGCTTGATGGCTTGTCCCTTCCATCCGACCGATCTGCCGGGTAGAGAGTCCCTGAAAAACATGAAGCCGGAACCGCCGTTTCTGAACCTCGGTCAATGCACCCATTGTAAAAAGCTGCCCCAGGGCTTTCCAGGCATACTTGCGGTTCTGTATGTCCACAATTCGTTCTTCCCATTCTTCATCCAGTGCGCGAGTGGCACAATGCTCCGTTTCCTCCAAACCGTGAATGGAAACATCCTTGCGGGTCTGGGCGCTCTCTGCCCGATCCTGCTCATAGTAGATTTGATCGGACAGGGCTTTCAGCTCTGCAAAGTCATGTTCCGTTTTGTCAGGATTCTCCTTCAGATAATCCTCCAGTGTGATTTCTATGATTTCGTTATGAAAGCGATAAACGATATTTGGGCTGTTTTGTTTATCGCATAGTCGCTTTTGCGATAATTTTGCACCTCTGTTACCTCCGATTTGTTTTTTGTGGAAAACAAATCGGAAGTGGTGGTGCTCGACACCAGTGACCAAGTAGTCGAGAACAAATCAAAAAGCGGCCGAATCTGTAACTCAGTACAAATTCGACCGCTCCAAGTCGTTTATTAAAAAGTCCGCAGAAAAAGCATCTTTTGGCAGGTGGAGGCTTTTTCGCTTTTAGAACAATACTCCCGGCCACCATACTTCCATATAAAGATGATTTTCTTTGTCTTGTAAGCCGTGTGTCGTGGTGCGTAAAGACAGCGGAACAGCATAATGCGCTTCTTGAGGTATTGCATAGTGCATCAGACTCCTGTCCATACAAACGGACGGCACACCGGCAGCATCACTCCCTTTCTTAATTCAAATATATGTATTTCTACCGACAGGTCAATGCTGCCGAGCCGAAATAAACCTATTCAGTTTAAGATCAACTCTGCATTGTCCGGTCATCAGCGATTATTCTTTTTTATGCGGATAAAGTCAGTAATCACAAGTATCAAACCGATTATTCCAATCGCAACTATTACATAGCTTTCATGTAAAATTCCATGAAAGCCAAGAAAGCCACTAAATCCGGTTAAATGGACACCGTTTCCGGTCATTCCCGAAATAGGAAAACGAACAGAAAGTCGCCATAATACAAATATAATCAGCGCCGATATTCCAAACAAACTTCCTCCAAGCCACGTTCTCCATGACATTCGCTTGTTTCCTTTCAATGCAGATTCTTGTGGTGGGGTCGGCTCGGTAATATTGTCCTTTAACAAATAGTCAGTAGATACCTTAAAACATTCACTTAATGAGACGATTTTTTCCAGTTCAGGGATGCCAAGCCGTTCTCCCATTTTGTGATGGCCTGCCTTGATACTCCTATTTTTTTTTTTTTCTGCGAGTTTCTCCTGGGACAGTCCCATCTTTTTCGTTCCCTTTGAATCTTTTCGGGTAACTTCATAGTGAACCTCCTCACTTTCATTCTATTTTTTCTGTGGTAGCCACTCTACCACCCCACCTATGTCAATTCGGCAACCAGTGGTAGCAATAAAAAAATTATGAAATATTGCAGAAAAGCTCACCGAAACGGTGAGCTTTTCTGCGATAATCAATATTGTGGGTAGCTGCCTATTTTGGTTCTTCCCACAGATGCCCACACATTTTCATAGAGAGAATCTATCCTTCGTTTTTCCCAATCGCATCCGCTAATTGACCACTGACGGCATCTATGTAGAGATATACCCCGTCCCGGTCGCAGTGGTACAGGTTGGAGTAGCTTGTGCTCTCATTCGGGCTGATGGGGTTGGGCTCTACCACTTCAGTGGCCTCCAACAGACCGACTCCTGACTTTGCAGCAGCAGAAAAGTGCTTTTTTCAGCACAGCAATCTGTCCATTGCTCCAAAGCCCCTCCAGATCTTCAAGGACTTTTGGGTCCTGCTCCATGTCTTTGAGAAGTTGTATAACTTGATCTGGAGACAGATACACACCGGAGCAGTAGTTTTCGATGATTCGGTTCTGCATGGGGTTTGGAAAGGAAACAGGAGTGATTTGTTCCCATGAGGTGAAGTACCGCGCATATTCTGGCTTTTGTTCCACCAGGAACGAAAAGGCACTACCTCTGGTGTAATAATAATCTCGGAAAAAACCTTGGATTACTGCAATATAGAAGCCGTGGCTTTTGTCAAACAGCTCGTTAGATTCCGTTTCAGCCCCAACGCGCAAGGTATTCAGATATTTTTCGGCATAGAAATCCTCCATTCCATGCTGCGCGGCAAGGGCCAGCACTTTTTCCTCCTGTCCCTGCTGTATCCAGGTTAAGGGAGTAAAATACCATTCCCGCATTTCCTCTGGTGAAATCGGGTGAATACTCACATCGTATCCCACAAAATCCTCCTTTCAATCCCACCAGAAATACCAGACGGTGGACTGCCGCAACACATCGGCCAGAGCGCCCACGGTGGCGTCCTCCGGACCCTGGTCGATCACATCGGGGCAGAAGCCGTACAGCTCCACTGCTGCATCCATAGCCTTCTCCTCGGGAACGGGAGCCGGGAGCAGGAACTCCAACTCGTCGTGGCTCATGGCAGCGGGCACCGCCCCATGCTGTTCAAACCAGTATTTCGCAACTGCCATTAACTCTGGCGTGTTAGGACATTCATTCCAGCCACCAAAGGGCAGATAGGCAAAAATCTCCCAAGGATTCTTCACGGGGATTTTAGCCAGAATGAGAGGATAGGTCATATTATTATCGGAATTCCAGTAGCTTGAAAAACGACGATTATCATATCCGCCCTCCATCTCGCCCAGGATCTCCTCATCCCAGTCCATATCATCATCCTCGGCTTCTTCCTTGCGCTGCCCAATCATTTCCTCCAGGACTGCCTTACTGTTCTCGACAGGGGCGGAGAGCATTTTCTTCCGGTATTCGGCAACTTTGTCCGGGTCGAAAGCAAAGTCGTCCTCGCCATCGCTGTCCGGGTCAGAATTCATAATCAGGCATTCCCACAGGATTTCATCATCCGCTTTAATCAGCACCGGCACAAAGCCCTCTTTGACACTTTCCCGTTTGGCATAGTTGTATGCCGACATGATGGGGTCATCATCCGTCATTGAGGGGAAATAGGTACATTCACAGTCCAGATATTCCATCATGGCTTCCGCAAGGTCTGAAGGCTCCAGAGTGGCCTCATCGAAACTCTGTCCCTGCCAGTTGGCGAACCGCTTTTCCATGACTTTTGCCATAGCCTGATAATAGTTTTCATCAAATGGGATGAACAGATAGGCTTCATCCTGGAACTTATCGGAATAATATTGCTCTGAACCGAAATACTCCAAAGCATAGTTATCAATGTCGCTGGGGAAGTACGGGCTGTCCGCCTCGCCATAGTAGTATCCGGCAAAGGCTGCGCCCTCCTTGTTGAACAGCGCCCCAAAGAGCTGTCCTTTCAGCTGGTCCCGGATAAAGCCACGCAGATCGGCGCGGCTCAGATCTGCCATAAACGGCTGCACCTGCTCCCAGTACCGCTCCATAAATTCCACGCTCATCAGGTCATGCTCCATGCACCAGCGCAGATAGATTGCCATGTGGTTGTAGACATTGATCTCATTCACCGGCAAGCCCTTTTCCTGAATGGATTCCAGGTGCCATGCGGCATCGTCCATATCGCCGGTGAATTCTTCCTCTGCAAGCGTTCCTCTGGTGATGGCATTCTGGCGGGTGGGATTAACCACAAAACTGATGCCTGCCATTTTTTTAAGCAGAGCGTCCGCATCATGCTCCATCTTATACTCCATCTCATTCCGATAGAGCGGGATCACCTGATAGAAGTTGACCTCCTCGCCGCTCGGCAAAGTGCAGACTTCACCTCCGTTCCAGACAACATCCTGCGGACCTACCAGAAGTGCGGCGCAGAGTTCCGTATCCTCTGCAAACGGCGATTGCTTATCCATTGTGTGGCCAAAGCCCAGCCAGGTATCGTTGGAAATAGGCAGGCGTGCCAACACTTTCAAGAGACCAATCGGCCAGTACCACCGCTCATCCTTCAGGGATTCCTCATCCAGTTTCCAATCCGGTGGCAGAGCGATGGCCAGCTCTGCTCGCTCCAGCTTGTATTCCGCCAGTTCCTCCGGCACATTCATCCGGTGAGCACCCATGCCCATCGTTACCAGTGTGTAATAGTCCCGCTCATCAGAGGGAGGAACAACGCAGATGTCCACATGGATGTCAGGGGGAAACCAGCTCATGGAACACATTCTCAAACTCACCAAAGGTGTTTTTGATGTGCTGCTCTATCGCAGACATCTCATCCTCCGAATAAACCTCCGGCTCGCTGTTTTTTCTTGAGGACCAGAAGGCATCCGCCTTCGTGCCGTCCGGGTTCAGGAAAATCTGAAAATACTGATCGTCTCCCGGCTGTTGATAGACAAGACCAATGCGGCGGGTCTGGTCCACAAACACACCTGTTAGAATGCCCTCTGGTTCTCCTTCAGGGGTGTGGGTCAGCCATTCCCCGCTATCCAGCCGTTCTTTAAGCTGCCGCAGCCAGTCCGTTCCCATCTTGGAGAGTCCAGCTTCGTTCATACGGAAGGAAAGCTCCACAAGATGTTCCTTCACCGGGTATTGGAATTCACAGCAGGGGGAATTTTTCTTATAGCTATACCGCTCTGGGTGGAACAGTTCATAAAATTCGGCAAGTCCCGCTTCGTCCACCCGAATGCAGGCTATGGCGCATTGTTTATCATCCGCATTCTCGTCCAGTCCCCGCTGGAGCGTTTGGTCAGCATCGGGATTGATCCAATGATATTCCATCTGTTCCAGGGTGGCTCCGGCTTTGATCTCTTTTTTTTAAGGTCAGGAACTCATAATCTCCCGGTTCCAGCTTTAATCCTTGTTTAACGGCATCCAGCGCACCGGATTTATCGCCAAAAATGCGCCCGTAGCTTGCCCAGATGGAGCCAGACCCAGGGGTAGTCCGGCTCCTCCAGAGCGCCCCGCTCCGCATATTCCAGTGCTTCTTCCAGCCTGCCGCAATACATCAACGCCACAGAATACCGGTAGTACCAGGTAGCGCAGCCCGTGGCGTTTTTCTCCGAATCCTTCATCCATTCCGCAGCGTGGTAGTAGTGGATGTAATCGTCCAGGTTAAGGCAGGCAAAGGCATACCAGAGGGCAATCTGTAAATCCTGGTGAGCCTGTTTTTCGCTGAATCGTCCTTCTTCTACGCCGCTTTTGATAAAATTCTCCAGCCAGTCGAGCATTTTCCCAAAGTAAGCGGCAGTTCCTTCGTCAAAGGACTCCAGTATTTCAATATCCTCTGTCGAGAGCAGGGAGCCAGTTTCCTCATGAATATCAGGCTCCGGTTCTTTCTCGTCCAGTAGCGGCACACCGCCCACATCCCGCCGAAATGCGTGGAAGTGAGCATAGGGCAGGTCGCTTCCCTCAAAGAATGCCTGTGCCGCTGTTAGTACAGCGGGCAGATCCCAGGCGATAAAATCCAGATACCCACAATACAGACCAGTGGCCCCACCCAGGAAGGTCACGGCTTCCTCTCCTGCATCCCGCAGGATGGCATCCCGCAGGTCATCCCGGAAGTCCAGAATAGCTTTCACTCGTTCCTCACCGGTAAAACCGGACAGCGGGTACAGGAGGAATCCAGCGGCAATGCCATCCTTGTGGTACTCATCCACCATATCACTGCGGGCAGTCAGGTAGTCGTTGATGAGCACCGGCAGGCGGCAGCTTCCAGTATAAACATCCAGCCGCCAGTCAGCCTCCGGGTTCTCCACCGGTTCCAGTTCATAGGCAAGATAACTGTTTTCCAGGTAGTCGCTGCCATCCCGCCAGAGAGAAAGCCCCATGCTTTGCAGCAACTCCGGCAGTTCGGAAAGCAGCTTGGCCGGTTCGTCTTTCGGTTGAGCATAAACATCAAACCCAGCAACAAAGGCGATAGCGGAAACTTCTCCGATGGTTTGATCCAGCATAGAGAGTGCCCACCAGACCTTGTCTGTGTCCTCTTTCAAGATCGGCGTCAGCTTTTCACAGTAAAGGACCAGACTTACCTGATGATCCTCTGTTTCCTCTGCCCACATCTGCACATCCTCAGCCCGAACTTCAATCTCTCCAGCTCGCAGCTCGAACCCCTCACAGGGCTGGCGGCCTACCCAGATATTCCAATGCTCAAGCACCGATTCTGGGGCCTGCTTCTGGAAGTACACCAACGGGAACAGGCGGGAGCGAAGCCCCTCTGGACTGAGGATCAATTCATGCTTTTCGCCATTGAAGCCCAGCTCGAAGGAAGTATCACGCAGGGCCGTCTTGAGTGCATTCCCGCATTTTTCAACCAGTTCTTCGCCGCGCTGGTGTGTTTCGTCCGTATCTATGATTTGACGCAGTTCTGCCTCAATCTGAGAAAAGGCTGCCCATGCTTCCTGCGTCCTTTCACGGAAGTTCTTTTCAAAGCGGGGCAGGGACAAACGACGGCGGCAATCGTTTATGTACTCCTGCGTATCTTTGTCTCCGGGGCGGGCTTTCAGGGCCTTTTCAAAGTAACGCAGGGCGGGGCCTTCCTCATCCAGAAAATAATAAGCGGAAGCGATCCGGTAATTCCAGCAGTGATCGCCTGCAAAATGCTCCTCATGGGGGAGCCAGAAGTTCCAGCGCCTTTTCAAAAGGCTCCCGTTCTCCTATATGTGCAACGGCAATATATGCCTTGGCCAGTTCACTGTCCAGCTCTGGGGTGCGCTCCCCGGCGGGAATCGCTTCCAGGGCGTCAATTACCTTCTGCGCTTCATCCTGTTCAAACCATTGCTGGCATTGTTTCAATAAATCCATATCATGATCTCCTTTTTCATCTTCGGTCGGGATAGGTTTCACTAATAAGCAGAGCTTGTAATTTCAAAGCTAAAATTCATATCTGCATTTATGGTGGCTTCTTCATTTGTGGCTGGTTGTATCACAAACTCAAATGTAGGTTCATAGTCCCCGTCCTGCAAGGTTTCTCCACCCAAAATCTCGATATGATACCAGCCATTTGCAAGCTCAATCATCGGCTTATTATGCACTCTATAATAAGAAATCAGATCTTTCACCTTTTCAGGCGTAAACTGTTCCAATATTGGCCATGTAAAAAGCATCAGCATATTATGATCTACTTTGAGGGAATAGCCACTTTTTCTAAGCTGCAATCGGTTTCTTTCTTTGCACAGCTCCGGTCTATCACCAGAGAGATTGAACAATATGGTATAGGGATAGTTTTCAATACCGGTCATTGGGATTACAATTCCTTCGGCAAATATCCTGTCGCCGCTTTCGTTTGTGGTAAACTCCATTGCTAAATCATCTGAAAGATGATTTGCCTGTTTCAGTCCTCCAGCAACCCGCTCCTGCACCGCGTCCAGCCGCTCCTCCCAAGATCGCCAGCAGGCGGGGCACAGCCTCGGCATCTTCAAACCCAACCTGATCCATGTACTGCTCCCATTCTGTCATTTCGGCAAAGAAAGCGGACAACACATTGCGGCATTCCGGCGCTGCCTGCTCATCCAGCTGGACGGGCTTTTTGGCCTTTTTCCCGCTGAGCAGGAGAAATGTTCCATCTGCTCCTTGGTAAATTGCACATGGGCCACCGGATGGATGTAGTTGTTGCCGGCGACAGCCAGTAGTCCATCATAAGTAACAGCAGTGTGGTCGATCCAGATGTGGGAGAGTTTGGGGATGGAGGCTGCTCGAAGCAGACCGGCATCCTCCAGCCTGGTGTGGTCAAGGGCCAGTAGATCCAGCTTACAGCTTTGCAGGGCGGACAAGCCGCTTCCGTCGATCCCGGCATTCCCGGTCAGCAGCAGATAGCGCAACTTGGGCATGGCGGAAAAAAGGGGAAACAGGCGTCGGTGAGGGCGCCGTTCTCCACGCCGAAGTTGACCATACTTTTATGCCCGGCAAAGGGGCAAGCAGTTCATCCGTCACCGGATACCCTTTCACATGGAAGCCCACCAGGGTGTAACCGGCCAACCGCTCCTAAGGCCAGGACACCATTTTCCCAATCCGCTGTCCGCGCCCGTTTTGGCCATTCCATAGCTTTCCTCCTTGCTCCTGTGCTCAATCTGCTAACATTTTATGGGGAAATCTCTTTTCAAATATCCCAGTCTATGAAATCTTCACGGTTCAATACAAAGTGCTGATACAGGCACTTCAAATTTTCCTGTTTATCCCGTGAGAGCTTCGCCCCGTTTTCATACTGTAAAGTGTCGGCATACAGGATAAAGCCATCCACTTTTCCTGATGAAGCCCGAAACTCACCGTTTCCAATAATAGCAACATCGCCACATACAAATGTAACCGAAGAAGAAGTGGTATGGATTTTCATAATTGCTTTGATCATGGCTTCCTCCAAAAATCACATCATTGTGTACTTTGCTCATTTGGATTGTCTTTAGCGGGCTCCAATGCCGATGAATCGCACCTGCACAACGCAGCTTCGACCTTACAGATTGCGGATATATGCTTGATCTTCCAGAAACTTTTCCAACGAAATCTGCTGCTTTTCGTACATCAATCCCCAGCGGTCAAGAGAGTTTTCCAGCGGGGCGGTTCCGGTATCAAGACCGGAATAGATCAAAAGCGGCAGTTCTTTCAGCCTGTCTTTTGTCTGCTGAAAGCTGCTGTCGCCAAAATGCTGTTTTAGAAACACCAGAGCCTTTTTGGTGTCGGAAATCCCGGTTACAATCAGGCGGATGTAGTGATAGGGATATGCTGTTTCATATTCCTGCGTTTTGGGTACATCCAAAACGCTTTCGAGAAAATCTTCAAACAATCAAAGGCAGGCTGAAAGTCCCAAGTTCCGGCGCCATGTTCTGCCCAGAACACGGCTGTATCGTTCCGTCGCAGGTCCAGGCAGTATGGATCACCAGCATCAGACGCAATCACCACAAGATGCTCGTCCCAATCTTTAATTACCTTTTGTTCCACAGGATTATAGGCGTATCCCTCCTGGCCCTTCACAAGGGTATCCAGTCCCCACAGTTCCAGGGCCTCATAGGTATCATTGCTCCACACGGTTCGCAGTCCACAGCAGCGCTCCAACAGCATCCAATAGTCTGCCGGAAGTTCCCAGCGTCTGCGGATCTGGCTCTTATACTGCTTGGACATGGCTTGCTCCATCGCAGGTATATCAATTTGTCTTAATAGCTCGTCCAATAATTGCTCCAATCGGCTTTTCATCAATATCACCTCTCATTTTCGGGTGATACTATTCTCCACCCGGATGTCTGCACCCGGATAACAGGACGGAAAAAGTCATAGTCATTGTGAATCTCATTATCCTCCCGAACCTCCGGTTTACAGTGAGGGGAACAGGGTAAATATCCAAGCAAAGGACCCATGCCACCGCAGACATTGCAGCCGCCGTCGCCGCCGCAGGTGGTCAATGTTTTCCCGTCTACCAACTCCCGCTTATAGGGGTCGTAGGCGATAGACAGGCCAAAGAAGTTGGCCTGCTCCATGTCGTATGGCTTGCCCTGATTCTCCCCGTTTTCAAAGTGGTGCAGTTTCATCTCGTGGTCCAGCCCATCCCCCCAGGGAAACAGGGTGCGGCATCCGCCCCCGCACAGATAGGCCCACTCATCCGGCGTGGGAAGGCTGGCTGCCAGCTCCCACAACAGGGACCGCTGAAATTCCGGGTAGGTCATTGGATGGCACAGCCACGCTCGCCAGCTATCACCATTGCGTTCAAAGCGGACCGTTTCGTGTATTTCAAAGCTCTGGCTGTTCTGGCCCGCCCACTTCTGCAAGTTCTCCAGCCAGTCGGGGTGGGCGGTGATGCGAGGGTCGTTCATAGGTACGCTTTCCCAGCCGATCTCCTCCAGTTTTCTGCCTACGAACATGGGGGCGATGGTCACCTGGCGTACTGGGGTCATGCCCTGCCTGAGAAATTCCTCCGCAGAGCCCTCATATTCGATTTCCGCAAAAATATCCGCCAGTTCCTCTTGGTTGGCCTTGTCCATTCCTTGGACAAAACTCTCCCAGCCAAGAATCACGGTATCGCCCGGGACAAAGACAAACTCCCGGCCACCTTTTTCAAATAGGCCGGTGGTGCAGCTTTGTCCCCAGCGGGAAAAGGCGTATAGTTCCTTGAATGTCAAATGATAACGAGTCGCCAGCGTCTGCATAAGCCAGAGCTTATCGGCCAGTTTCAAGGTATCAAATTGTGGGCGAAATAGTTTTTCGTTCATAGCAGCGCACCTCACAGCAAGTCTACCTTGATACCGCACCGTTCCAGAACGGGCAGCACCTGTTCCGGCTTGGAGGACATGAGGGTAATATGTTTGAGATTGGGGAACTGGCGCAGTTCCGCCTCCGTAATGGTATTAAGATCAAAGGCTCCATCCTCGCCATCCCAGAACGGACAGAGTTGGGTATAAATCTCGCTGCCGCCATCCATCTCGATCTCTGTAATCTCTGGAGCCAGCCGCGCCGGGACAGGGTATTTCTCCAGCCACTTCCGAATCTCCGGAATAGGTTCATACCCTTCCGCGTCAATGTCGATCTTGCGTCGGCTATACTCTCTGGCAAACTCATGGGCATCCAGTTTAGGAGCCAGTAAGCCTTTCTCGTACATCAGGACTTCCATAACCGCCAGCTTGAAGTTGAAGCTGGTAAAGGTGAGCACTGGTTCAGTCGGCTTGGATAACTTGTATTTCTGCGCTTTCGCCGCCTTATTCTCTGGCTCTTTCCAGCTGATCTGCACCATGGCGGAGAGGGCCTCCAGCTTTGCTTTCTGCGCTGACTGCTCCTCTGGAACAGGACCCGGCAAGCGGGTATAAACGGTAAAGCCGCCTAATTTGAGGGTATGGGCAAATCCGGCGAAATCCTTCCAGCTGGCCTCCCGGTAGTCCTTGGACCCGATCCAAACCGTTCCGTCAAATGTCTGCCGAACCGCATACTCTCCCTGTGCCGCTACCCGGACACCAAGGGTTTTGATGGTCTGCTCATCTTCATCTAACCAGCCCTGGGTCCAAGCTCGTCCCACAAAGCAAGTGCCTGGGTATAGGAACTCTCTCGGCCAGTCATGGGGCTTTTCCGTGTTCCATTTTGCAGGACAATGCGGGCGGGTCCCAGCTTTTCCGCAAGCTGCGAAAGAGTAAGCGGCGGCGTAAATACCGCCCCCAGGATTGTCAGGCTGTCTTTTTGAGAATGATTTTTCGCTCCGTGGCCTTGGACGGTAGAAAGATGGGCAGATTCGGGTACACTTCTTTGTAGTCCCGCCATTTCAGCTTTTTGGGCTTGTTTGCCGTCCGCAAGAAGCCCCAGAAGTCGATGGGATAACGAAATACCGGCCCAACCCTATCCCGCCGGGTGACGATGACCACCGTGCCATCGGTGAGTATTCCAATGTGCTGCATTTTCTCCCCGCCGAACATTTCCGGACGGATACGCAGCACTTCACGGGTGTTCCTATTGATGAGCTGGGCAAAGTCATCGGAGAGGATCTCGCCGTTTCCCTGCACCAGCAGCCAGTCCCCGGTAAACCAGCGCAGTTTCAGCCCCTCGCCCATTCCGGGCAGGGGGGCGATGCGGCACCGCCCGGTGTCCATGTCCAGTTCCAGCAGGCATTCTTCCATCCGCCCCTTGCCACTGACTGCGTGGATCATGGTAATGCGGCCTGTGCCGGGAACGGGATGGCCTCGGAGAGATGGTCGTATCCATACAGAGAGAATGCGTGTTTTGTTACCTTGCCGTTTTCCCAGCGGTAAATCTGACCCTTGTACCACTCGTTGGAAAAGTAGACCCGGCCCAGCCCGTCTGTCGTAATGCCGCAATGGTATTTGGTGCTCCATCCATCTTCCGGCAGAGTCCAGTTTTTCACATCCTGGCAGGTGCCCCGGTCAGTCAGTTCAATCCGCGTAGCGTTGGTGGGATCGCCCACCCAGAGGGAATGGTCAGCCCAGCACAGGGTCCGGGGCGGACCGTCATATCCAATGGGGGACGGCTCGAACCAGTTGAGGGTAGCCGGATTCTTGCTCAGTAATGCTCGGCCAATAGTCCCGCTGCCAGCGGCTCTGGACGCGGCATAGAGTCCATTTTCTGCGGAATAAGTGAGGCACCCAAGGTGCGGCAAACTGTGGGCGCGGGTCACCTGGGGCGGACGCTGGCGCAGATCGGCCACACAGCCGTTTTTCCATTCTTCTGCATCCTGGTTTTTCCATTCGCCCGCCGCAAAATCACCCGCCAGGGAGTTGAAGAAATAATCGTACTCATCCTGAAGTATGTACTCCTCGCAGGGCATCAGCTTCCCAGGGTCCTGCTCCTTGGCATGGTCGCCCCATTTTCGCCCTTGCTGTTTCATCAGGTGGCAATATTGCCCCTGCTTTTTGCAGTAGCGTTCCCATTCGTTGCGTTCTTCCTCTGGAATCAGGGCAAAAAGATACTCGTCCTCATCGTCCAGGTTATACAGTGCCCAGCCGAAGGCAGAGAGTTCCTGCCCCAAGGCCGCCGCTCCTTTTTCATGGGGCAATTTCATGTATTGGATGCCGATGGCGTCAAAGCGTTCATCCAGCAGCGCCGGGACCTGTGCGCCCCATTTCCCTCGAAGTTCCGCCAGAGTGTCCTGTACGGCTCCGTCAAATTTTAGAATGTCCAGCGCATCGGATATGATTTGTGCCCAGTCTGGCATGAAAGTACCCCCTTTTTAGTGCCTCAAAGTTTGCTGCTCAGCCGCTTGACTGGCGCAGACATTACATCTGAAAAATGCTTACACAGAATCTCTGTGAATAAGGTCATTGCAAGAAACGGCTTGAGATTACCTGCTGCAATCTCAAAATATTGAGAATAGCCCCAATCCAACTCATCTTCTCCGCACCAAAAGTTGAGAAGTTCTGCCCCCAGATCCATCCGCTGACTGGATAGGGATTTCCATGGAATCTGTGACCGCAGATACTCCTGAACCTCTCTGAGCTGTTCTGCGGCAATGCGCTGATGGGCATAATCCCACACATTCTTAAAATAGGTATCCAGTTCTACATGGCCAGAAAAGAGGATGCCGCAATCAATCTTGGAAAATATCTCCACCATACAAAGGATGCGCCGCCGGTGAAAAGCCTCCATTTCCCGTTCCAAGGCCTCAGCCTGAATCATTTCGTGTTTCTCTATACAGGCATAAGCTTCATTTTCTGGTATCTGGAACGCTTCATCTACTTTTTTGGCTATGGTAAACATCTGGATTTCATCGGCATTCTTGCGCTTGCGTAGGTCATCCCAACTGCCTCGCTCCCATTTATCCTCTTTTGAATAACAAGCAGAGCATATCGCCTGTGCCGGGTCAATTTCTCTCGTCAAACAGTAAGGACAAAGAATTTTCGCATTCTCACACAATCTGATCGGCTCCTTTATATTATTCCATGTCCGCTTCTATTTCTTCCGCTTCCGACAAGCCATATACATCCGTTGGCGTATCCCCTGAAAACTCAACCATAAGTCCAAATGGCTCCCCCACAGGAAGGGTACAAATCTCAAAGTGCAGGCCCCATTCTGTCTCATCATAAAACAGAAATTGCGGCTGCTCGGCGGGAATCTCCGTTTCAGGGAATGGAGCGCGCTGCAATCCAAACTTCTCAGGGCTTTTACCAATCTGCGCCTGAATCTCATGCTCCGCTTTTGAAAGATACTCCCGCCAGTTTTGAAGCACAGAACGGATAAAATCCAGGTTTGCCGACTGAAGTTCAGATGTGTTCAAAATAATGGAAAACAGGATCTCTGTGTCTGCGATTCTTCCAGTCCAGCAGTGGATGGTCCCTGGTCCTTTCTGAAAGGTCAGTGCTCCCAATCCCAAATCGGAATGTTCAAAAAACTGTTCCATATCATTCTTGCCCCAATCCCCAGGTTACAGCGACAGCCATGTGGTCAAAGCACTAATTTCCTCCCGCAGCAATCCGGATTTCCCAGCGGCGACAAAGGCTTTTTGGACACCGCCATAGCGCCGCTCGGAGCGATCCGCCAGCTGGAGCGCGGCTGCCTCCAGATTGGGAATCGCCATCACAGCATCTGCCAGCGCCTGGGCGGAGAGTTTATCCCCGATCAGAGAGGCGGCAAAGTAGCGCAAATGGCTGTGAGAGGGGCGGACAAATCGCTGAGTTTATGCAGTTCATAGAGTTTCAGGGCATAAAGGGAAGGAAGCCTATCCAGAGCCGGTAGTTTCTGCACAGCTGGTAGTGACTGGAGATAGAGTTTCTGAAGCCGGGTCGCTGGAGTCAGGAAAGGGGCAAGATCTTCCGTTTTCCGCATTTCCTCCAAATGGAGATAGGTAATGCTGGTGAGAAGTGGGGTAATGTCGCCATTCTTTTCTCCACGCAGGTGGAGAACACGCAGGCCGGGGAGAGAAACATTATCCCAGGAAACAGGGGCCGACAGCCATAGGGACAGTGTATGAAGCTGCTTTAGCCCGGAGAGAACTTCTACACCCTCACACTTTTCCATTAGGGTCAGTTCCTCCAGATTGGGATAATCTCGCAGGAAGGACAGATTCACCTTCCGCTCTCCCGTCACAGACAGGCACCGTACCGCCTCCGGTTTTAGTCCATTCAGATCAATCTTTTCTCCGCCGCGCCAGAAAACTGCGGTGCAATATGCCTGTTCCATTTTGCTTCTCTCCTTATTCCTCAAACTCGCCCTCAATCATTCCATTAAGATATTTTCCGGGATCAGCAATAAATTCCTCCCATTTGGCTAACGGATGAAACTCCTTATGCTCAATGTCCAGATACCAGAGTTTCTTATCTCTGGGACTCCACAGCAGCAAATAGTCGCTGTAATTGTCCATTTTCGCCATAAGGGAGAGCAACTTTTTCCGTTTCCAGGTCATCTCCTGTACATCCATGTAGGGGTACAGTTCCGCCCATTTCACCAGTTCCCGCTCTGGAAATTCCAGACGCAAGGGGCCGGTCTTTAAGTATTCCACCAGCTTGGCAGGCAGCTTGTAAGGCATGAGTTGACGCGCCTTTTCCTGTTCGTTATGCCATTCCTCCGGCTCCAGAGCTTTTAAGTAGGCGGCCATTTCCTGATTTTTGTTCTGTACTGCCACGGTGTAGGGCCGGTCACCGTATTTATCCGGGATGGTGATGTCTGCGCCCTGTTCCACAAGCCAGCGCACCATAGAAAAATCGTTGTGCCGTGCAGCTTCAGTGACAGGAGTCGAAGCGTAGGGAAACACCATATCTGGCTTGTGATAGTTGATGTCCGCCCCGTTTTGAATCAGATACTCCAACAGCAGCTGATTTCCATGGCTCGCCATACTGCGCAGGGCTTCACCGCCGTATTGTTTCAAATCCATGCCCATCCTTTTCAAAATGGGGAGTACATTAGGCTCATCCCGATCCACCAAGTGGAGAAACAGCCTGCATATATCCCTTTGCGTTGCGGGGATTCTGACTCCCACATCTACCAAAAAGGAAAACAGGGTTAGGTCTTGACTGCGCAGGGAACCACAAAGCAATTCTTCCGGGTTATGGGTCAAATCTGCTCCGCATTCGATCAGGAGCTGTACCATGTCCATCCGATTTTCCAGTACAGCCAATTCCAGCGGAGAGGCTTCGTCATCCCGCGGCCAATCTCCAATCATTACCTGATAGCATTGTGGCTCATTGGGAGAATGCCCTGCGTGAAGCAGGGAACGAATCGCCTCTATGTCACCACTTTTGATGGCAGCCATCATGGGAGGTACATTTGAATAGCTTACTTCACTCATCCGAGTCCTCCTTATAGTCTATTGAAAAATTTCCTGATACCTTTCTCTCAGTTCCTCTGGAGTTGCTTCCACCACTTTCTGACCACCTTTGGCGCTGGCTTTGCCCCAGATCACATAGCAGACCGTTTCCCATGCGTATTGCAGCACTTCCTCCGGGCTGGCTTCTGTTTCCTCGGCGGGTTCCTCGTCCTCGTCATCATCGTCATCCTCGTCGGAGGAAAAACCGCTTGGAACGATCTCGGACAGATGGATTTTTGCCTCCAGCAGAGCGTCCAGGCTTTCTGCGTTTGCCATCCACGCGGCATAGTCCTTGGAATACTTCATGTTCTGCATGGACAGCACCCCACGGACAAATACAGGGACGGTATCGGCGGTAAATCCGAACTGTTTCACATACTCCCGGAGGAATTTTTCCTGTAAGTGGGAGTGCTCATCATCGCAGAGATCGAGATAATCCCATACCAGCTGCCGCCACTCTTGCCCCAGCATTCCCAGGGCGAACACGGCAAAACTTCCGGGGAGCGCGCACTGCTCATCGCTGAGATTGGTGTACTGCTCATATTGCCGCATGGCAAGCCGGGCGTACCGTTCCATCAGGGGGTGGAGGCCAGGGTACTGCACGGCACAGGCAAAGAGCTGGTTTACTCCCTTTTTGGGCAGTCCTGTGATGGGAAGATAACTCTTTTCCGGCCCTTTGAACTCCACCGCATAGCTGCGGGGAAAGTCCTCCTGCTCCAGAATCTCACACAGGTAGTCCAGCACTTCGTGGCAGCATTCCTCTGTGTTGTCCCTGGCAGTAATACGGATCACAGCAAAGGCATCGTTGGCCGATGCGGTGAAGTGCTCTGTTTTCCTCTTTTGCAGAGAGATCGGCAGCCTGCCGGTTCCATTTTCCCGGAGCTTTTTCACCATATCAGGACGGACTTTCTCTACCAAGCCCAAGAGGTAATTGGCGTCCAGATACTCAAAGTCCAAACCATACACTTTATAGCTCACCGCCACATAGCAGGCGAAACGCAGCAGCGGCTCCGGGATCTGCTCTGCACGGATGCCTGGTTTCAGGGAATACTCCCGATCCCAGAAGCGATCATCTTCATCGCCTGTTGCAACAAAATACTTCTCTTGTAGCTCCCGTTTCAGCATATCAAGTAGATGGTGGTCAATTTCACCCCACCGGCTCTGGCGGCGCAGGTTTTCGCTGAAGGCGATGGCCTTTTCCGCGTCAAGGGTCTCAGCCCGCTGCGCTTCGGTCCATGTCCGAAGCAGTTGCCACACCTCAAAGGGTGCACCTTGACTGCTGACCACTACCGGCGGCCAGTGGGAATCATCAAGCCGCGTGATTCTCCCGTCAATGGCATCCTGGATACACTGGTCAAAGAGCGGTTGCAGTTCTTCCTGTACCTCGGGCTTCATCCAGTAACAGCGCCCGTCCGCACTGTTGAACTTTGGCAAATTCATAGCGATTTCCTCCTATCAGGTCTGCTGGTGCTGCATGGATACGATCTGGCAGTCAGGGCAGAACTCGATGTAGAGTGTGCCCTCTGTGCCGTCCATCAAAGTATCCCACTGGATCTGGGCCAGATATTTCATGGGCTTTCCGCAGTGGGGGCAGGCGGTGTATTCCCAGTCCTGAACCCAGTTGGCAAAGCCGCCAACGGTGTTCACATCGTCACAGGCGGCGCCATAGAACAGGGGCACTGGCGCACCGCCCAGCACGAAGGGATTTTCGGTAAGGGACCTGTAGTCCTCCGGCCGGACATAGCAGTCCATCTTTCCCGCCCCGTCAAAGAGCTCTGAGGGAAAGACCTCTACGCCGCCGTCCAGAGTAAAGCGGTTGAAAGCGGGGCCTTTCAGAAAGCCCACGCAGTTGGGACAGCAGGTGGCGGTCAGAATGCCGTCCAGCCCCAGAAACTTCAGCCGCTCGTCCCGGCCGTCCAGCACCAGCATGTCCGCCATCCGCCCGCCGCAGTGGGGACAGGTGTCCTCCCGTGCCCGCCCGATGCGAACGGGGGACACTTCACCGGGGGCTCCCTTGACGAAGGAAAAGCAGGTATCGAAGTTGAGTTGGGTCCGTTGTCCCTTTTTATTAAAGGTCCAGCCGCCGCACTGGGCGTAAATGGACGGGTCTACATAGAGCTTCTTGCGCCAGGAGCGGGGATGATTCTCCAGTTCCAACAGCGTTTCCAGTGCCCGGCCATCGCCCTGGAAAGCAAGGCAGCACATCAGGTTGGACGCTTCACTGGAATCCTCTGTGGACAGCAGCGCGTGGATCAGGCCCTCCCCCACATCAGCGGGAGCGTGATAATAGATCTCACAGGGCCAGAACACCCCTGCGGCCAGCGCCGCCCGCTGGATTTCCGGGGTGATGGCGTCCCGGTAACCCAGCAGCTGCCAGAAGTCGGTGCATTCGGGGTCCTCCATATCAGCAAGCCGATGGATGTTCTGGATCAGGTTTTTCTGCTTTGCAGCAATCTGTTCCGGCGTCCAGGCCAATGCAGTTTTTCGCTCTTGCTCACACTTGCATTTCCAGCACAATCCGTCATAGCCCAAAGGGGTCCCACAGCCGGGACAGGTATATTTCAGACTCATATTTTTCGACTCCTTTCAGATGATAGAAAAACGCCCTGCGACACCCTGCCACTTGGACAGGCTGACGCAGGGCGCGAAAAGGCCGCACAGAACCAAGACCTGTATCCCAAGGCTCTGTGTCTGACGATATTCTGCTGTCTTTCCCGTCCGTTTGGACATGGGTACTCATCTCTATCCATTTGCTTTCACCTACCGCACATGCTCTTTTACCCGCTCCATCTCGTCCACCAGAGCCCTGACCTGGAAGTCCACCATATCCTCCGCCACCTCTGGGAATAGAAATGGCATGGTGTCTGGAATGGCTTTGTGTACCATCATCATGCTGAGGGCCAGATTGCCAAACAGCCGGGGATCAATACTGTCCACAGGGAGGCTAAAGATGGAAAGCAGCTTCCCATAAAAAATAATCTGATCCCGCCGGAACGCCTGAAAATTCTCCTCGGAAAGGCAGTGGCGTACTTGCTGCTCCTCCTCAATGGACAAAACGGCAACTCCGCTTTTAGCTCCATAACAGCAGTTTTTCAGAAAGGTTTCCACTCCCGCCCGCCAACTGAGTCCGGGGTCCTCCATTAGGGATCTGGCATAATCCAGCAGCTTGGGCTGTTGGTATCGCAGGGCGTAGAGCACCAGTTCTTCTTTGGATGAGAAAAAACTGTAGAAGAAGGTCTTGGAGATCCCTACTTTTCTGCACAGAACATCAATACTGCTGTGAATCAATCCCCGATCCGCGATACACTGAATCATGGTGGTCATCAGGGCATTCCGCACTTGCACTCTATCTTCTTCAGAATAGGCTTTTCGTGCCATATCTCCCCCCCTATAAAGAACAGAATCATAAAATAGTATTTATATAATAACTGCACAGAAAAAAATATACAACTATATTTTGAAAATTTTTTATGAACTAACTAAACCATTAACTTATTTCTGCTGTATCGGGATGGAGAAAAATTATGCGAAGATTTTGTTTCAAAGCATAATTTACTGTTTGGCCTGTCCCAGATCGTAGTTTACGATTGTTATCATAGACTGCCAGCAAGAAATCTGCATGATCTACCATATAATAATTTCTCTTTTTATAATCGGATGCAGTTCCACTTTGTCCTATAACAATACATTTTGTGGCATTATGAATAATTATCTGCAACCGCTGTTTGCTCATTGCATCCCATTTCGAATCATGCCCTTCAAATGGAAGTGCAACAATTAACTCAATATCTTGATATCCCGGTTGTTCTTTGAGATATAAGAGTTGTTCGGCTGCCCACATATCTACCCCTAATGTACCTCCAACATAAAAGCGGAAAATACCTTCTTCATCATGCAAATGACAAAATGTTTTTAGCATTGCTTTTTTTATTTTTTTGCACAACGAATACCCTTCATTATACTTGAACTTAAATCGAGTTGGACGGTGCCCAGTAATGGCACAAGCGTATGTTTTTTTCAAAAACTTCACCCCACTTCAAATCTCACGCAAACAAAAATGAAATAACGCAAATAAAACGGCGCAAATAGGCATATATCCATTATTATAACACATACTATGTTTATAATCCAGGCATTTCATCTGTTATCCTTTTATATAGCGAGGTGAGGATATGGATGAAGAATTTATCCGCAATCGGATCACCGAATTGCGTTTGAAAAAAGGCGCATCGGAATATCAAATGAGTTTGGCTTTAGGACAGAACCGGAGCTATATTCAGGGGATTTCATCTGGTCGATCTCTTCCGTCAATGGCTCAGTTCTTAAAAATTTGTGATTACTTTGAGATTACCCCTTTGCAGTTTTTTGATGCAGAAGCGGTCAATCCACAGTTAATCCGTAAAGCGATGGACGGAATGCGAAAACTCAAGGACGAAGATCTGATTATGCTAATTGGCTTTATTAACCGACTGCAATCCAAGGACTGACGGCGGGGGTTTCGACCCATGGTCGTCTATTTTTGCAATTTTTCTAAATAACTATTACTTTTTTCTTCATCCGTAAGTATCTGTTCACCTGTACGGTTCAAGGGGGTATAAAAATGGACTGCCCCCCAGTCCACATACGAATCGGGCGGCAATTCTGCCGCCCGATTTTTTCAAAGCCATCTGCAAAGGAGTAGGAATCCGCTGTTGGCAAAGTGGCAAACTGCTCCCCAGGTGTGGGATCAGGGGCGTCACAGGTATCCGCAGGAGCACTTTCCGGTTGCACTGCCGGGGATTCATCAGACGCATCATCTTCCGGCACAGGGACATTTTCCGGCTCGTCAGGGCAGGGCAAGTCAGAGCATAAGGTATAGAGGTTGCTGGTCTGGCCGCCGTTCTTACGCTCGTCAAACCGGGCCTGCTTGACGATATATCCCGCTTTCACCAGCTCATCCAGCGCCCGCTTTACAGTGGACACCCCATAGCCGCACTTGGCGGCTATGGTCTTGATAGAGGGGAAACACTCACCCTCTTTGTTGCAATGCAGAACCAGGACTTGCAGTACAAGCCGCGCTCTGGGCTTCAGTTCAGAAGAAAATGCCCGCTGCATATACTCAAACTTTGCCATATTCCAATCCTCCCAGTCATGTCTCACTGTTACAGGCGCTTTTCTCCTGCAATATACTTCTCCACCAGCGGCCGGTAGATCTGCCCGTTGACCTGTTTCGCAAACAGGTCGTGGGATGCCGCCGCAATCTGCACATCTTCCCCAAAGAGTTCCGTACAGTATTCCTGAATTTCCTGCGGCACACAGATCGCCACCGGGCGCACTTCCAATGATCCGCACTCGGACAATGACTTATGGAACTCCGGAATCTCATAGGGCAGGACACTTCCGCACAGGAGCCGGTGTTCTGCGTCACGAAAAATAGAAGTAGGCGTCTGCATTACGCCGCAGTCATAGATGATAAACTGATACGCCTTATCCGGCTCGTTGGTCAGGTAGCAGTCGATCCCATCAATGGTGTAATGCTCCCCATCCGGCGCCGCCTCGTAGATGTTCAGCAGGAGCTGCAGGTGACGGTTCTGATTGACTTCGATATACGCCACCTCCGCACCTCTGGCCGCCAGCCAAGATGCCAAGTTAAAGGCCGTTACCGTCACGCCGCTTCTGCGCTGCGAACCGGCCACGGCAATACGGATATTCCGGGCGTTCCAGCGGTACGGAATAATCTCGTCCGGCTCCGGGGCTTTCTCGTGGCGGGAAACTGGCTGTTCGTAGACGGGAGCCTTTACCACATACCGCTGCATCCCATCTTCGGAAAGTGCTTCTGTCAGCTCGTCCAAGGCGTCCTCCATCGTTTCACCCGTAACCAGATTCACAACGCCGATGGACAGTAACCGCTGTACCTCGCCGTTCACATCTTCGCAGCCGGAGAGGATGACGATAATCCGGGCGGAGAACATCATCTGAAAGGATTGCAGGGCAAGGGTGAAATCATTGCCGCTTTCCTCGATACACGCCGCATCCACCACAAAGAATTTGGCGTTGGCATAATTGCGCATATCTTTGGTCACGAAACTTTTCAGGCTGAACCGGCCGACCAGCTTCTTGGCGGGCAGAGTCATATTCCGCACGGCGGGGTCGATCAGGTTACTTTTCTGGTTACTCGTCAAGTACAACAGCATAGGATTCACCTCCCATATTTTCAGCACTGGCTTTGTCATCCGCCCCACCGGTCAGCAAGAGGACGATGCCCACCACTACGATCACGATGTAGATAAACAGTTCAATCAGCTTGTTTCGGTTATTCATATCGCACCCCTTTAGTAGATCGCCCACAAGGGACCGCCTGCTGCGGCGCCCTTTCTGGCCTCATCCAGAATGATTGATATATCCCATTCCTGTTCGCTTCGTTTTTTACTGGCAGGATCGGCCACCAGGATTTTTCCTTCAGAGGTCACTCCGCGCAGTACCATAAAGTGGCCGCTGGATGTGAAGTGGCCTTTTGACATGAGCGCCACAATCAATTTCCCGGACGCCAAAGCGTCTACCACAGCCTGCGGGTCATCGGTGCTGATGCTTTCCCATTGAAGCCCAAAGCCCTCCGCAGCCCCCGGTATCAGCGAGTGATAAGACCCGTTGCCGGAACACCAATAGCCGTGCTGGTACGCCCATTCTGCCATTGTGGGGGGATCAACGGTCTGGTCTGTCAGGCTGGATACCACAATCGCCATAGAAGTCGGGCCACATCCATAACCGCCGATATTATCGGTTCCATACGGAAGATCGGCCCACCGCTCATCCAACTGATTGTAGTAGACAACTTCGGTTGCCCCATCTGTAAAGATGACACCCTCATAGCTCTGGCCACTACCGTCTATATAGTCTTTCTCATAAATGCCGAGCTGCTGGTTGTAACCATATTGCTTCTGAAAATCCTCTACCACGCTTACCTCATCACCAATCAACCATTGGGACAGCACGGAAAAGGGGCTGGTAATGAGGTACAGGATGAAGGCAATCAAAAGCAAAAGGCCCAGAACCGGGGCCAGGATCATAAACAGGATTCTTTTCCGGCTCTCGGAGTCGGTAGCCGCCTGCATAGCTACCTTTGCCAGAATTTTTGCAGTCACCGGATCAACAGCCAAAAAATCACCTCCATAATCAGTCCGGTTCCATACCGGGGGCATCCATCATCTGCTCCATTTGCAGATTGAACGCCTCCCGCCGTTTACCGGCGCTGTCGTCAATTTCAAACACCTTTTCTCCTTTGTCATTTTTCCGGACAGATACCATGTAGTCCCCATTGGCAATGAAGCAGGCCGTAAAGAGCGCTCGAATCGCCGGGGCAGGCATCCGCGAAATCTCAAAAGGAGTAGCAGCACACTTGCTGTTCCAGGAAAAGAGGTTGCGGGCGGCATCCGCCGTATTCTTCATCCAGTCATATTCAAATTCCTCTTTCCGCATCATCTTGGTAAAGTCGATTCCCTCCGGGCAGAGGTAGCGATCCATCTTCTGAAAAAGAGCCGGATGGGAAGCCATCAGGAAAAGGGCGGCATGGTAGGAAGCGTCCAAATCACTGCCCCTCCAGCGTATGGCAGCCATCTTGTTGACCAGGTATTCGTATCGTTCCGCATGATTCATCTGAAAACCTCCTGTGTGGAATAAGTAAGGCGACCGGGATTGCTCCCGGCCGCCACCGAATTACCGGCCGCCAGCCTTGCCCATATAGGAAAACTTGTAAGCCGGAATCTCAAAATTTACATGAAGCCGCTTGGACCCAATGATAAAGAGCGCGTGTCCGCGCCGCTTGCTCTCCAACAATTCCTGCTCCGCGTCCGTCAGGTTGTAGAGGTCTTTGGTTTCCTGAAGGTTTTTGCCGTCGCAGCCCATCAGGATTTTATAGCACGGAATATCCAAAAGGGCCTGCCCGTACATCTTGATCTCCGGTGCCAGGAAATCCACCACGGAATGAGAAATGATTGCCAGTCCAGCTTCATACTTTCTTGCCCGCTTCTCCACATTACGCAGGAACACCAGGGATTGCGGGACCTGCGGGTCAATCATCAGATATGCCTCGTCACATACCAGCAGGCAACGCTCATTCCGGTCGCGGCTCATTTCCTCCCAGCACCAGCTCAACAGGTTCAGATACTGCGTGCGCTTGACATTATCCGACGCATTTTGCAGGTCGTGGGTATCCAGGCAAATAAACCGGGAATTAGCCTCCAGCGTGGTGTGGCCGTTCCACAGAAAGCTGTCGCTGCCCGCTGCGGCGTCGTACAGCAGCATTGCCAGATCACGATATACCGGATTTTCTTTGTTGGCCGCTGCTTTCTTTTCCAGCAGGGCGTGAAGGTCGGACAGAATGGGGAAATCCGTGGCCTTGAGCTGACGAATATCCGTTTCCCAGAAGATGCCGAACTGATTGTAGAGTTCAATGATCGTCTGCTTGAGGATCGCTTTCTGCATATCCGTCAGGCTGGGCAGATACAGGGAAAATTCAATCTCCAGCGTTTTCATGTGCAGCGCCATATCAGACATTCCGTTTCCTTCATCGGTATAGAGCTTGTCGGTTTCATCGTCATCGTCACGGGGCGCCGGTCTGATCTGCAAAAGGTTGGAGCGGCCATTCTTGCCACCGCCAGCATTGAGCCAGCTTCCGTTCAGGTTCCGGCACATATCCTTATATTCGGATTCCGGGTCGATGCACAGGATTTTCGTCCCCTTCATGTATTCCGAAAGCATGATGTGCTTGACAACGGTACTCTTGCCGATACCGGCCACACCCATAATCACGAAGCTGCTATTGGTGCGGTCGTTCCCGCGTGTCCAGGGGTCCAGAATCACCAGCCCGCCACTGCTGTCCTTGGCAAAATAATAGCCCCGGCCGTCGCTGTAACCGGAGCTTGCGAAGGGGAAACCGCCCACAAAGGTACTCATGGGAATAATGCGGGAAACAATGCTGTCCACCGTCCCGTTGGCGGGATAGGTGGGCGAAATGCTCTGAAACCCCTCCTTTTGCAGATTGGCGAGGGTACGGACCTTGCATTTCTGGACGTTGAACGCGCTCTCCACACGGCGGCAGACCTTTGTGAAGTTGGCCTCATCCTGTGCAATCGGCATCACGGTCAGCGACATCATGGCGACCGTTTCGCCCTCTTGGTCGATCCGCTGCATGATTCTCTCGCCATCCTCGGCGGCTTTCTCGGCGCGCTGCCGGGTCAGCGGGTCTTTGGCGCTGTCAGCGGCGCCGCGCTGTTGGACAATGCTTTTGGAGATTGCGGAAATGAGCGAACCATTGTCAATGGGGGTAATCCCCACCGAAACAATGGTGCTGGGGATGTTGGTGATCTTGGAAGAGCCACCCCATCTCCACCTTCTGCGGATAGCGGACCGCACCGTACACCTTTCCCATATTTTCACCGATCACAAGGCTGTTCCGCTTGATTTCCAGCCCCATCGGGGTAATGACATTTAACAGCGCTTCATTGACGGGAAACGCTTCTTCTTTTTTCTTAGAACCTAACAATGATCCACCTCCAACTGTTGATTGCGGTAAGGCACCCCAATGTAGTCCAGCACAGCGCCGCACCCCAATTTATTGATGCAGTAATCATACTGTTGGGGATGCGTCACCTGCATAAGCTGAAATCGGTTCGGCTCATGCTCCAGATGAACGCCGTACATACAATACATACACCCCGATCTGGAAACACCGGTGGTTTTCAGAATCGGGGTGCCGTTCTTCTTGCGGCCTTCAACAATGTCCCCATAGATGGGGGCATAGGGAATGCCGGTCATTTTCAGATACCGCAAAATATCTTCTTCCAGCCAGAACGCAAGGGGCTGGCTGAGAGGCCGCTGGCGCTCGAAGCCGTTGCAGCCAAACTTGATCCAGGATTGCTCCCGCAGCTTGCTTTCGCAGGCCAGGACACCCGTAATCGGGTGCCGCCCGGACTGCCTTTCAAATTTGTTCAATGGCGCTTTTTTCATGTGGTAACAACATCTTGCCGAAATCTTGAAGGGAGCGTCCAGAAGGTATTTGTAATTCTCGCAGTTGTAGATCGACTTCTTTCCGTTCTTGTCCAGCAGTTCTCCATTGAGCCGTGCCAGACGGTAAGGTTGTCCCTTTCTTGCGCCGTTGATAACATCCGAAACCTCTTTGGAGATGATCGGATAGCCGTACTTCTCAAGAATCTGAGTGAACGGATAGCGCGGGCGAAGCCAAATAACATTGTCCTTCGTTTTTACGAAATCGCGCAGTTCGGGGTATTCCAACCCGGTGTCAACATACACAGCAGGAATATCAGGGTAGACCCGCCGTGCCAGATCAAGCAGCACGGTGGAATCTTTACCGCCCGAAAAGCTGATAAAGACCTGCCCATCGTACCGCATATACCATTCCATGATTCTCGTCTGCGTAACTCTGATTTTTCTTTCGAGGCTCCAACCCTGCATGATTTTCAAATCCTGCCGGGTGTGCTTCATTCTTACACAACACCTACACTTTCTAAAATCGGGATCGCAGCATTGATGCCGGAATCCTCCAAATGCACATAGGCGGGGTTGTTGACCAGGTTGCACAGCCGGACAATATCCTGCTGTTGCAGAATCTCGGTCTGAATGCCGCTGTCCGAAAAATATCCGCCGAGCAGCTTGAGCTTCTGAAGCAGATCGCGCTCAACGCCATCGCTTACCCTATCCCAAATCTTGATGTAGAATTGCCGTTCCACAACCTCGCCGGAAAGAGCAAAGGCGCCCATTTCCACGATTTCCTGCTTCAGCAGTTCCTTTTGCTTCACATCGGAAGAAGAAGTGAGTGTGGCAGACAGCTCCGACAACAGCGGAGAAATATCTACCGGGCGGGATACGGCAAGAAGCTGAAACGGGTACTGTGCGCTGGACAGGCTTACCGTAAGCTGCTTGGCAATCAGCCGCTTTTCGTTTTTGCTGAACAGTTCTGTGCTGATCGGGCAGATCTTCAGATACGCCAGAGCCAGATTGTCACGGGTATAGAGGAAGTTCCCCCGAATATCTTTCACATTCACAAACTCATTGGCGGTGATCTGGGCCAGTTCTTCCTTGTCCTTGTTCTTCGATTTTTTGTGTTTGGCCGACAACTTCAGAAAAATCAGCGTCCCACCGCCCAGCAGCGCACAGACGCAGATCATAATAATCGGCAAAAGCAATTTATCGACCTCGCTTTCTTTGCCATAAAAATAGGCCCTGCTTTTCAGCAGAGCCGTGCCTTATAGTTCCAAATCTTCTTCATCTTCGCTTTCTTCACCGTACCCAAAATCCAACTCGTCCGATTCAAAAGAAAAGCTGTGGTCTGAGATGCAGTCCAGGGCATCGCTGGCGTCCAGCTCGTCAAAATGCTCTCGGAAGAAAGCCAAATCCTCCTCGTCAGCCCGCACGGTTTCGCCATCTCCATAGAGATAGGTCTGAATTTTCGCTTCGATGGTATCCCCCAGGGGCCATTCGGCAAGAACCTCGGAGATTTCATCACAGTCCAGCAGTTCATCCAGCCCATCAGGGCTACCGGGGACAAAATGCTCCGTCATCAGAGAGTGGGGGGCATCCAGAGTCACCACCGAAAACATTTTGCTCATCGGCCTGCCTCCATATCCTCTGCGGCTCCGGTGTCCATGTCCCATCCCTTGCCGAACATGAGGTTCATAAACTCTTTCATGTCGGCGGCGGACCGTACTTCAAAGGATACCGCTGCGGGGACCGGCTGCGGAAAATACTCCTGATACATGGCAATCTGTTCATCGGTCAAAGAAACGCCCCGTCCTTCCGGGGTATCGCCATAGAGGAAAAAAGTTCCGTGAAGGGTATCCGGCCCGTACTGTCGGTTCTCCGGCAGACCTGTCAGTTTCCCGGACGCATTGCAGCAGAGAACCGTTTCGCAGGGCAGAGGAATACACTCAATATCCCCGCCCACAAGTTCCTGCCGGTGTTCCAGAGAATCCTCCAGCATGGTCGTATAAGGCGCCCGTCCAGGTTCAAACACCATAATCCGAATCGTTCTGTTGTCGTTCATATCCATTCTCCTTTTTCTTACGGATTGCCCGGTGCGATATGCCAATCATCATAGAGGGAGCCGCTGATCGTTACATCATCGGTGAGATTCATGGCGAGCATCCCCGCAGGCGTCCAAATATCCATCACATGAGTATTGACCGTGTAGCTCCCGTCCGGGAACCAAACCGGCGAAAAATGCACCCGCTGGTTGTAGGTACTGTAAATGTTTTTGGCAAACTGGAACCGCGCCGTTGTTCCGCTGGTGAGCCGCTCCAACAGCCGCCAGTAGGTTCCATAGCCAAACTCCGGGAAGTAGGATACGGCTGTCTGCCCGTAGGTATAGTGCGACAGCGGGGCAGAGGTGCTGACGGTTGCCGTTACAGTGTTTGTTACGCCATAGCCTGATTTCATCAAATCGCCCGAAGCGGTGGGAACCTTTTCGTCCGGCTCGATTCGGGTGGTGGCGGTCATACTGGCCGAGTAATTGTCCCGGAAGTAATCATACCATCCATCGTCTACCCAATATCCTGTGTTTTTCCCTGTGCTGTGCCACACCCAATAGGGGTGCCATTTCGCCCACCAGACACTCCATGCTGCATAGGTCTTGGTTTCTCGGCTGGGAATGCTGCTGGCCGACCAGCTTCCCATTGTATCGGTGGCTTTCGGGTCGGGCGGGTCGTTGCCGGAGAGATCTACCACCTTTGCCCGAATGGTGCTTTGGCTCAACGAACCTTTATTAGTGCTGACATAGATGGTAATATCCTGCGGCTCCGACGGTGTATGCCACTTTACCCAGGCAATCTGACTATCTCCCGATGGAATCACAATATTGTTCATCCGGTAGGTGCTGCCGTTGATACTAAAGGATACCGTAGCAGGGCTATCAGGATTGATCTCCGATCCCGCATAGAGCGTTACCGGCGTGATGACATCTGTATCCACACGATACTCGTAGTCATAGTCGGTTGGCTCCGGCTGTTCGGGCGGGTCGGTAAACCATACAATACCCATACCCAGATAGGTGATAATAGTATCGTTGGAACAGGTCTTATTGGTAGCCCCTGTATAGGCCGGAAATCCCATATCCGCATATTCCAGGAACATAGCCAGCGGCAGGTTTTTATGGGTCAAACTCGTCATGGTCTTACGCAAGGACCCGCCTGCCTGATTATCATAGAGCGCGGCTTCATGGGCAGTCATTGCCATCATAATTCCGTTGTGCTTGAAATAGGCGATTGGCTCCAAAAACAGCTTGTACTGTCCGCCAATCAGTTCCTCGTATGCGATTCCGGTCTGCTGCGCCACCAGTTTTACCGCATACTCGGAGCAGAAGTATTTCTTGATTGCTTCAATGTTGGCGCTATAACTGCCGGTGCTTATGATACGAGGCAACGCAATATCCGGTTTCTTACAGGTATAGCCACTTGTGCTTGGTGAAATGCTGGCACCGTTGACATACTGAATTTTACTGACCTTACCAAAGTGAATCTTGATAGATGGTGTATTGCTGGACAGGTCAAATGGTGTAGACACCGGTTGACCGGATTCCGCATCTACGACGGTAATCCGCACACCCTCCATACCAGGAGTCCAGGAGTTCTGCGAGGTTCCTTGTCCCATACCGCCGCCACCGCCATCCACGTTTCCGCTTCCTCCGGTTTCTGCCAGGGCGCTCATAGGGCAGATACCCAACAGCAGCACAAGTGTGAGCAATATTACAAATATCCGCTTCAAAAACGCACCTCCAATCAAATTAGTTGAGGACAAAAAAAGAGTACGGTATCGCTACCGTACTCTCCGGGGTTGTTATCAGCCCATGTTGCCGACCTGTTTGTTTATATCTCCATCGGAATGAACATTCTCCTGAACGGTGCCGCCGCCCTCGTCGGTGATCCAGCCGAAGCCCTCCAGATAGATGGAACCGCCCTGTGTGTCGCCGGTCTGGGGTTGGTTGCTGTCCGGCTCATGCACAATCGGCTCATCCTTTTCGCTGGCCGCCTGCTGTTCCTCCTGAGAAGGCGCCGGGGGCGGAGTGGTTTCGGGTTTCTTTTCACTGTCGGTCAGGTTAACATCCACCTGATCTTCTTCCTCCACATTCAAAACAGCATCGGTCTGGTTCTGGCTGTCAGTCGCTTCGGGTTTAGAGGTGTCCGGCACCACTACCAGCGGTTCGCTGGAGCTGCTGTCCGGGGTATTGCTGCTATCCACATCCTCGGCAGATACATCCGAGGGGGTGGATGCCGGATCAACGGTTGTGGTCTGCCCACCTTTGCCCAGCAGCACTGCGGCAATCACAATTACCACAACAGCGGCTGCGCCGAGAACGGCCAGCAGCTTTTTGTTTTTAGAACTCATTTGCAAACCTCCTTGTACGGTAAATTTATATTAAAATGACGGTAATATTTTCCGCCATCATTATACCATTTGCACAAATACGGCGTCCAGGTGTGATTCCTGCCAAATATTTTTTTGCGCTATGGAAAAGCGACAGGGCGAAATACACAAAATTAAAACCTGGGAACATATTTGGCGTTGAGTTTCATGGTGATCTGCATGGGGGGCAGATGCCCGAACCCAAAGGAAAGCGGCACATCAACAGTGATTGTCCCTGTGACATTGAGCTGCGTAATGCCATCCGGCACAGACGGGGCCAGCGGAGCATTTTCTACATCCAGGTGCAGGTCGTACAGTCGATACTCCAAATTCTCGCCGCTGTACTTTACATACTGCCCGCCCTCGTATTCAATGCCCAAAACATCTTGCAGGCGGGCGTACACATTGCCGCTGGTAACATTCTGTGACCAGGACGAACCGGCAAGTTGATAGCCACCGGAGTAACCTTCACGCAAACCGGCATAGGCTTCATCCCAATTCTCGGTGGCCACATCTACAATGGCGGACTGGACAGAATCACGCACCCCCTGCGCAACGATCATCAAGCGCATATACTCAAAGGTCACACAGGCCAGAATCAGGCAGCAGAGGACAACGGCCAAAATCATCGGTACACCTTGACCGGATTTGCTTTTCAGGACTTCTCGGATCTTTTTCACTTCCAATACACCTCCGAAGTCCCGCTGGCCTTTGCTGTCAGAGTGACAGGAAAAGATGCAAACTCACCGAACAGTCCGATGTTGACGGTGGTTGTGAGGGTCACTTCCACCTCGTTGCCAAGCTGAATTTTCCCGGTGTCACTCCATGAGATATTGGGGTCGAGTCCGGTTTGCTCCCGTAAATCCGCCGCTTTTGCGCTGGTAGCAGAGCCAACCTGCCCATTGATTTCCGCTGTCCGAACCAATTCGTCCGCAAAAACATCAAGGTTCTGCTTTGCCACAAACACCGGCGCAATGCGGACCACCAAAGCCAGAACCATTGCAATCGCCAGAACCAGGACACACACATCCACAAAGCCCTCGCCCCGTTTGTCCTTCAGAAGTCGTTTCAAGGTTTCTCCACCTCCTTTAGAACAGTTCGCCAAAGGCTTCCAACACCACATAGCCCAGGACACCCAGATACATCAGCAGGAAACAGCCCAGCAGCATAAAGGAATACTTACGCATTTTTCCCGGCTGCTTCATGGCTTCCAGTTTCAGTTTTTGAAGTTCCAACTGCTTAAAGGTCATAGAAAGCATCTGGAAATACATGATACCGTTGTCGCCGCGCTTGACCGAGATCAAGCCGCGCACCACATCGGACAGCATGGTACTTCCAATCCGGCTCTCCATGCGGGTGAGTGCGTTTTCCTCGTTGCCGGATGCCATATCCGCAATCGTGATTTCCAGTTCCCGCTTCATGGCATGACCAGCGTTTCTCTGGTAGGATTTCAGGATGTTCAGCACATCACGGGATGCCCTGAGTTCCTGTTCAATGGTGTTTACAAATCTGGGCAGCTCGGCTTCGATTTCTTCCCGGCGCTGTTGAACGATCTCGTCCGCTCGTTTCTGCTCTTTGAAGTAAACTGCCACCGCCAGAAACACAATGACCGGCGCAAGGATCGGGAAAATCAGAAGGGCCGGAATTATCAGCAGAGCAATCAGCCCAGCCTTTACCCAGGCAGCCGCAACATAGGTTTCCGGGGACATTTTAATTTCGGCGGATTTCAACTGCGCCTCCAGCTTCTTCCGCTTATAGTTGTCCAGATGTACCAGTGGCGAAAGCCGTGCCGCCATATCGAACAAGACAGCGTTGATGCTGCCTTTCTGGGACTTCCCTCGGCTCGTTACGGTCAGAACCGCCTTTGTGCTTGCGGAAGTCGGCAGCCGGAGCAGCCCAGCCAATAAAAAGAACGCTCCCAGGCCAAAGAGCGTCCCAAAGCATAGTAAAATGAGATACAAAACTCGCGTCACCTCAATTCTTTGTAATAGAGCCGTTTGGGACCGGTGTTGCGGCTGTCGGCTCTGGGGCGCCCCGGCACATTCCAGTTCCCGCCGCCTCGCAGTCCCGGCGCACATTGCCAGCCGGAAGCCCGCAGGCTGGCTCCATTTTCGGTTGCAAGGGTGTAGGTGATGATTTTCTGATAGCCCATCAGTTTCGCAATCCGGGCGCACCGGCTGTAAAGGAAGCTGCACCCGTTGGCAATACCATCGGTGCAAAGCCGGGTCACTTCCGCTGTTTTCCCATCATCCAGTCGGCGGGCAACGGGGGCGCCCCACAATCGCAACTCCATGAACGACGTCTAAATCATCTACGACAGCCACAGAACTTACAGCCGCGCACCTGCCCACTGTGCCGGTGATACGTCAGAACAAACGCATTGGCGTCCCGCAGGGAGATCGGTAGCACTCTCGATGGTATCACCTCCTGACGGGATCAACGCTTGTATTCTACGGGCTTGGTGAGCCGGATCACCGCCGCAAAGGAGATCAGCAGCACCAGCAGGCAGACCGCCAGAATCCCCTTGCCAAAGCCCGTATTTACAAGCACATCGTACCAGTCTTTATTCAGGAAGTATAACAATGGGATGTTGCCAATGAGCAGGAACGCCATTGTGATAAATTCCTTGAAAGGCTCATAAAGCAGATAGTCCAGTTCCGCCGCAACAATCCGCATATCCGAGAGTTTCCCGATGATCGGGGTGAGCGTGCTTTTCAGGCTCTTATCGTCCTGACAGGCGATAGCGGCGTCCACCCATTCCCGAAACACATAGTTGTCCAGCTTGGGCTTCATGTTGGAGAGTGCCTGTTTCACATCGGCGCTTATCATATTGGTTTCGGCCAAGAAGCCCCGGAACACATCTGCCACAGGCGGGTTCAGGTAATGAATGTTTTCTTCCACAGCGGTTATCATGCTCTCGCTGCGCAGATAGGAACTTGTGATGATGGACAGCCCGGTTTCAATCTCGTTGTTCATCAGCTTTTTATAGCTGTGAGAGGTGAACAGGACATACCAGAACGGGAGCAAGCCCATCCCGGCCGCCAAAACCGGCAGCATAAAGTAGTTCTGAATCACAATACAGATCACAGCGCCCATTGCCGCCAGGAACAGAGAGAAAGCACAAATGGCGGCAAACTTCCCACCCTTTCCGGTGAGAATCAACATCTCCCGTGCTTCCAGCACGGTTTTACGGATGCCCTTCGGCTCTTTGGGGTGATTGACCTGCTGGATTCGCTTGGAAATCGGCTGTCGCCGCCCAGAAAGCGGCTTGGTCAGTTCCTCCGCAAATGTAAAGGGGGTCATGCCCAGAATCAAGAAGATGCCTGTCAGCATCCCGACAAAGGCCAGCAAAATCAATACAATCACGCAGTTTCCTCCTTTCCAGTATCCAGTTTTACACCGCCACCAGCGATACGCTCCAGCAGACGGGGCGGCATACCGTTTTCCAAAAGCCGCTTTTGCAGGCTGGCTGAGATCGTGGATACCTTTTGAAACTCGCCATGCACCTTTACCTTGCCATTTTCGATAGAGGTTTCCGACACATGATAGCGGTAGAGGGTGTGGAGCTGCCGGGTGCCGTCCTCCAGAATCTCACATTCGGTAATCTCCATCACCCTGCGGCTGTTGTCCTCCAGCTTCTTCACAAACAGAACGATGGGAAACGCTTCCGTCACCAGGTTATACAAGGTCTTATCGCCCATGTCGTATTTCTGGGTACACAGCGTCACCATGCGGTAGTAGGTGGCCTTGCAGCTATTGGCGTGGGTCGTGGTAATAACCGCGTGGCCGGTGCGGGCCGCCTCCTGTGCGGCGAATGCCTCGGCCGATTTCATCTCACCGACACACACAATGTCCGGGTTACAGGTCAGGGCAAACTCCAAAAGGCGCTCCTGATCGTAGTTCTGCTTGGGATCGTCAGAAAAACGGGTAACAGTGTGGACTACATTGTTGAGGACATTCCCCTCGGCATCCTCCTTCACCAGATCAAACTCCCGGCACCCGTTTTCAATGGTGAAAACTCTCTTTTCATTGGGAATGGTGGAGAGAATCCAGCTCATCAGCGTGGTTTTACCGCTGCCGGTGGAACCAGTCACACAGATGGACAAACCGAACCGGAGAACTTCGGCCAGAAAGTCCAGCATTTCGGCGGTGGCTGTCCCGTAGCCAATGAAATCATCACGGCTCAACTTCTTGGGATTCACGATACGAATGGATGCAGCCACACCTTTTTCTTTGTCCGTGAGCGGATTGCCCAGAACCGTGATACGGATTTTATTGGAGAGATGGCCCACCACACCCGGCTGACTGTTATCCAGAATCATGCCGGACTTATGAAGGAGTCTGCGGATTACATCAACAGCGTGCTGTGGGGTCTGGAACCGATCTTTGGTGGGAACCACACGCCCGTCCGCATAAGTGATTTTCACATCTTTCCACGAATTGATGTTAATTTCCTCCACATCATTTGCAAAAAGATAGGGCGTCAAGAAGGAGAACTCGGCCATTTCCGTATAGAGTTTGTCGATCAGTTCCTCATGGCTCATGCCCTCAACGCCCAGACTGTAATCGTTGAGATACTTTGCGATGTATGCGGTGATCTGCTGGTGCTGCTCCTCCGGGTTATCGGTAATCAGGGTCGAATACTTGCTGGCGAGATATTCCTGAATCTCTGCCAGCACTTCGGGAAATGTCCGCTTGTTCCTGCTGGTATTGAAGAACAGGTCAATATTACTTGCCATCTCCGAACACCTCCCCGGCAATAGCGGCAATGACCGGCTCATAGGTCTTGGCCTCTTTACCGGAAAGCGGTTCCAGCAGTTTCAGCGTCGCCGCCTGTTCCTCCAACGAAGGAAGATACGGCAGCCGGTATTTCACACCGCCAAAGGAGTTCTCGTATTCGCTGCCACCCTGATAAGGGCGCGTGTTGGACAGCACCTTGATGTGCTGTTCCGGTTTGAACTTTCTGTCAGCAACCAGCGACAGATAGGACGAGAAGTAGGAGATGGCCTTCAGGTCACAGCTGCACACCCGCAGCACATCATCCGCCACCTCCAGTGCGGTGGTCGCCAGCACATTGCCGGTCAAAAGGCTGGTGCAGTCCACAATCACATAGTCTGCGATGTGCCGCAGCAGAACCAGCATATCCACCGCCTTTTCCTTGCTGTACTCCGCATGGGTAAAGACATTTTCACCGGCCTTGTAGCCCAGAAAGCTGATATAGGGGTTTTTCTCACAGGGAACACAGGTCTTGAGAACCTGTTCCTGCGTCATTCCGGGAGCCGCCAGCAGTTCGCCCACGGACACATCCGGCAGTTTCTTCTCGCTGACCACAGCCGGAAGCGTGGGCGCCGTCACATCGGTAAACACCAGCACCACATTTTTCTTCCGCTTGGACAATTCCAGGGCCAGTTTGACCGCAGTTACGGTTTTCCCGCCCCCAGGGCTGCCCCACACAGCAAGCATCTGTTTCTGCTTATTCGCCATCGGTATTCTCAACCTCCTGTTCCTCTGCGGGTTCATTGCCGGCCGCATTATCACCGGTGTTGTCGGCCACATTGTTATCATCGGATACCTCACCCTGTTCGCCATCCTGAGCTGCGGTATCTTCCTCCGGCTCCACAAAGAACTGATCCTGAGCTGCCAGGAACTTTTCGGCGTTCTCACGGGTTCCACGGTACACAAACGCCAGGTGCAGACTGTTGGATTCCTCCAAATGCGCAAGGAGTTGTGCCTGTTCGGTATTTACCAGCAGGGTAATGGTGGACGGGAGCGATTCTTCGGGATTTTCTTCCTCGTCATCCTGGGGCGCCTGATATTCCTTGTCGGCGCCGGAACTCTGTGTTGCGGCCAGGACCTCTACATACTTGAGTTCCGGGGGCTGGGTGGTTTCTCCTGTGTCCTTATCGGTTGCAAAGAGCATGATGATGTCACCAGCTTCCACCTTGCCGGAACCACCTTTGGCAAAGGTGGGAATGGTAACGGAGATCGCCACTTTGGAACCGTCCAGCTTGGTCAGGTACTCGTACTGAGTCAGCGGTTCAGAAGAAAGCCAGCCGGTGTTTACATCTGTGCTTTTGCGAAGCTCTACATCGGTATATCGGCCTACTACCTCGTCAAGTGATGTGGCAATGGCGTCAGACATACCGGATGCGCCTCTGGTGTAGACCTCAACCATATCCGCCGTGATATAGGTGCCACGGGGAATCACCTCGGCTTTCACCCGTACCGCTTCGGTCTGGGCCTTCAAACCCGCATTGAAAAGGGGCGTGATGCCAAAGCAAACCAGGACGGCCAGCAGGATACAAACCGCACCGATAATCGTCCGGTTTCTGAAAATATTCTTGTTCAAGTTGATACCTCCATTTGTTCAGATTACAGCGGCCGCAGCCGCCAGCCAATAAGCAGTTACGCCGCCAATGCAGAAGAATGGGGCAAGTGGCAGCCGGATGGAAGAAAAGTCCTGTCTGCGTACTCCAAACAGCATCACTCCTGTAAGCACGGCCAGGATCAGAGATAAAATGCTGTGCAGCAAACCAGGCCACACTCCCAGAACAAAGCCACAAGCCCCCATCAGCTTAATGTCCCCACCGCCAATGGCAAGGGTTTTCCCATGTGTCAGTAATGCAGCCAACAGGTACGGACCTCCCGTAACAAGAAGCCCCGCCACAGAAGCGGCGGGGCGCAGCTCTATCAAGCCACAAACTAAAATCATGGCCGGAATCAGATTGGGAATCTCTCGTTCTTTCATATCCCAGAGCGCAGCACAAGCCAACAGCAGGCCAAATACCACGCCTTTTACAATCAGAGGATTCATGGCTCCATATCACCGACCCACTCCAGATCCGGGTTGTCCAGTATCTCGCTATGCAAATCATAGAAATACCGCAGTTCCGCAGGCGGCTCACCATTGACGTCAAACTCATGGCGGCGAAGTTCATTTAACCTTTTTCCCGCTGCTTGCTTTGCCGTGCTTTGGATTCTGTCTATATCCAGATAGGAGTAATCAACTCCCATCCATTCCGTGTAGAGAGCCGCCAAAGGCTGCGGATAAGACAACAGAGCGTCCGTTTCCCACTCGTCCAACCCTTCCTCCAGATGGCTGAGGAAATCTTCTTTGATGATCTTCTCGTAGGCATGGTCAAGAATTTCTTTAGGCGGCAGGGCGGCGAGTTCTTCCATACGGGCATCAAACTCGGCTTTGGCCCGTTCATAGAGCAGATCGCCCCGATACTCGGCGCCTTTGTCCTGAAGGAAGTAGTACACCACTTCGCTGATATTGTTCGGATTCATGCAGCGATTCGGGACGGGGGTATTACGGAATAACCATGCCGATTCCAATACATTTTCCATCGCAAGCAGCATATCCCGCTGAATATCGCACAGCGGTATATTTTCCAGTTCTTCTCGGATTGCGAGCATGGTCTGAAGCTGCTCAAAATACGGATCACCGGAAGAAAGTTCCTCCGGCGGTCGGGCAAAGCGATGGATTTCCATTTCCAGCTTTTCTTTTAATGCGTCAGTTTCCAGCATGAATCACCTCCATCACATGATTTGTCGATAGAATACGGCGATGGCGGTCATTGCGACCGCCATGCCGATAAAAATGGGCCACGGGTTCCAATTTTTCTGAAACATCTTATTCTCCACATTCCAATGCCTTCTGTGCGGCAAGGATTTGTTTCCCAATGGCGTAGATTACAGGAACCGTCACGGAATTACCGGCTTGCCGGTATAGCTGATTGTCGCTGTTGACTGCCCGTGCCTTATCAAACATCTCGTCCGTAAAGCCTTGCAGTCGCCAGCACTCACGGGGCGTCAGCCTGCGGATCAGGCCGCACCCGGCAAACGCCGTGCCTTGATTACAAGAGGTTTCCAGCGTCGTGGCAAGGTCTTTGCCGACCCGTCCGCGCCGCGTCTTGCTCTCCGGGAAAGAAAGGTTGATACTGTCGCCGCAGCGGGCAATATCATATCCTTTCTTTGTCGCTTCTCGAATCTGCATCCCGTAGGGACACTCATCGCAGTCTTGAAATAGCACTCCATGCCGATCCTGCGCCGTAACGGTGAAAGACGGCTCCCCGCAGTTCTTGATTCTCCGTCCGTTTTGCCGTTTTTCTTCCCGATCTGGGGTCACGACAGCACGGCAACCATAGAACACCCCGGAACTGCCGCCCCAATTACTGATGGTGCGGTTATAGGCGGAGAGGATGCAACGGGCTTCTCTGGTGAGTTTCGCCTTCCCGGTGCAAATGTCCACAAAGGACAGAACCGCATCCTTGTCCATCCCTGCGGGAGAGATCAGAACACCGGAATTGTCCCCGCCACGGTTGGTAATGCCGCTGTTATACTTGGCCTTGATGCAGCGGGCATGATCGGTCAGCTTGGGATTACCATTGCAAAGGTCAACGAAATACAGGCCGGTCTTTCCTCCCCAGCCACCAGACTGTGCAGCCATTGTTACGCTGATGCCTGCCGGGTCATAGACGCGCTGCCCCTGCATACCACCTATGAGTTGGATAAGAGCTTTGCCACTGCCCGCTGGGACAGGAAATATTTTGGGTCCACCTCCGGCTCCAGAATGTCGGCAAGCGACAATGAACACTCGCTCTCGATTTTGAGGGGGGCCGAAATACTTTGTATTGAGCAGTCCGTATTCGATATGGTAGCCGAGTGAGGCCAGCGTATCGAGAACGGTCGCAAAGTCCCATCCTCCATGAATGGATAGGAGATTCTTAACATTTTCAAGGACAATCCATGTGGGTCGATTTTCAGGACTTTGGCCTTTGATAAGCCCAGCAAGTGTAAAAAAGAGTCCACTTCTTGCTCCGTCAAGCCCTCGCTGGCGGCCAGCGACCGAAATATCCTGACACGGGAATCCTCCTGCCCACAGGTCTGCTCTGGGGAGATCTGCGGGGGCGACTTTTGTGATGTCGGCTGCATACCATTCATCCTCCTTTACATTATGAATGGCTCTGTAACTGCGGTCGGCATATTTGTCGATCTCACAATGCCCCACACAGCGCATCCCGCACAGCTCAAAGCCCTTGCGGAAACCGCCGATGCCTGCGAAGAAGTCCAGGAATGTCATCTGCGCCATCGGCAGCCTCACAGTTCTGCCGTCATATCCTCGTCAAGCTCATCCTGCTCGATTTCATTCATGTGGTTGGTTTCTTCCTGTTCGTCCTCAAGCTCCATCAGCTTCATAAAGATGGCGTTTGCAACACACGGATCAATCTCCGTGACATATCGGGTGGTCGGGTCTACCTGATGTGCCTCCCTCGGCTCTCTTGTGTCAGGGAAGTCCGTTTTGCCCGCTCGGTCAAGCACGGCCTGATCGAACCGTGCGTCCCAATCGGAAAACTGGATAGTACGGGACAGCACATACATCGCCCGTTCTGTTCCATAACAGCGCACCAATTCTTCGATAAAGGCGTCCAGTTCACGGGTATTGAAGGCAGTCATGGCCTTGTCCTGAATGAAATTGCGGCAGGACATATTGATATTGTAGCTGTCACACCAGAGAGCCGCTTCATCCTTTCAGGCGGCTTCCTCCAGCGAGGGGTAGTAGACCGGAATGGTTGCGTACATTATTCAAGCCCCCATTCATCCCCGTAACGATACGGGTAGATTTTCTGTCCGCGTAAAAAGCGAATCAGGTTTTGCACCTGATCTACCACGGACAAATTGCTCTGGTCTTTGGTAGTCATCATCACAGAGCCAAAGATACCGGCCAGGGCCAGGATAACGGTGGTTGTCACATTCCCGGTAAAGAGCCAGGCCAGCGCCGCTATGCCGCCCATCACCAGGGACCCCACAATGGATTGAAAAAGCTGCTTTTTCCCAAAGCCAGTAAACAGTTCAGCCTCCGGCTTCACGCCCAGAGGGATGTAGAGTTTCAAATCTTCGTCCATTTGCACCTCCTGTCAGGAATAGTAGTACAGAATCAGATCTTTGATTTGCCAGATGGATTCTGCGATGATGTAGAAGATTACTGTGTTACGGGCGCGCTTTTTATACTGCGCCGCCTGTTCCTCGGCTGCGGTCAAGCGCACCAGGCAGTAGACGAAACGGGCTACCGCACCAACGCGCACAAGCAGGATGATGGCATTTGAAATATCGTCCATTGTTACCATCCGCCGCCACCTCACTTTCCCATGCCCTTGACCATCTGCACCAGCCGTACAGAATGGTATGCGTTGTTGACAATGGCGCCGCCGCCACCGCCACCGGTCGTAATGAGGAAGTCCTGAAGGAACTTCGGTGTCCGCACCGCAAGAATCATACAGGCCACGCCCCAGAAAATGTGCATATTCATCATCAGGCCAACCCCCAATTTCGCAAGAGAAACCTGAATCACCACAGAGAGCGCAGACTGGAAGAACTTACTCATGTAGGGCTTGAACACGCCTTTGTCATTGTCAATCAGACCTACGCAGGCCAACGGAATACCTACTCGCAAAATCAGGATTTCAAGCCCGCGCATCAGGAATTGGAAATATAGGATGAAATAGACGATGACAAATACCAAGCCAAAGATGGCTGTCACAAGCCCCATTGATGAAATGCCGGATACCCAGCCCGCCCAATCGTAAGCGGTGGCAAGGCCGATGGCCTCCAGCATTTTATTGCTCATTTCTTCTACAATCGTGGCAAGCCAGTCATACATGGTGGGGAAACAGACCGCCACCGCCATTGCCTTGAAGAAGTTTGTGAGAATGGCAATAGGCTCTTCATCGGCATCCCCGTCTGACCACAGAACATAGGTTTCAAAGCCTTTTTTCAGGAACTTCAGCACAATCAGGGATACGCCAAAGCCGAATACAATGTCGAACAAGGACTGAAACAAATCGACCCCGGCCAAAGTGGACATATACTGCTCTGCGTACAGGGTAAGAGGGATAATACCTTCCATCAGCCCATCAATATAGGCGATTGCTCCATTCAGCAGGGCCACGATCAGCAGCACTAAGATATATTCCAATCAGCAACCACCTCCTTTCTGGGGGCGGCGCTTGGCCGCCCCCGATAGGGATTGGAATATGGCAGGCGATCAGGACACGGCAGCTTCTTCGTTCTGTACGGCGGCCTCATACGCTTCCAGTACAGCGGCGGAGAGCTTTGCCCGCAGTTCTTTCGTCATGGGGAAGCAATGCTCCACCCACTCGCCCTTGACATTCCGGCGGCTGGGCAGGGATACAAACAGCCCCTTTTCGCCCTCGACGACCCGCACATTCTTCACCAGAAAGCAGTCATCCAGGACCACGCTGCACACCGCCCGCAGCTTGTCGGGACCGGTAAAAGTCTTTTTGATTTCCGCTTTGAACTCCATTGAAAAACCTCCTGTCAAAAATTAGGGCGGGGCCGATGGCCCCGCCGCTGTTTGTTCCAATCAGCCGCCGTAGTTGAACATATCCTTGATGCGCTGGGTGATGGTGGGCAGCACGGTGTCGTCCACGATCAGGTACAGACCGGCCAGGATCAGGGCGCCCAGGACAATGGAGATCAGCACAGTAATCGCCACATCCAGCGTACCCTGACCGGTGCGGTCGGTCAGCGCCTCCGCCGTGCGGTCAGCCAGCTCACGGGCCTTCTGCTTGGCAGTCCAGATGGAAGTCATAGCCTTAACCTGAGTGTTGCGGATGAAGTTAGCCATAGTTTTTTCCTCCTGTAAAATGATTTATTTAGTAAGGCGCGGAAATCGCCTGTACTACGGAATGTATCCCGGCTTACTGGTAGTAGCCGAGAATCAGGTTCAGGGTGGCGGAACCTAAAACGGCACCGATGCAGGACACCACCGCCACCACAATGCGGTTGTTCCACTTTTTCTGATCCATCTCGTCAGCCATGCCGCGCCGGATGCAGAAATAGATGATAAGCAGACCGGCTACCACCGGCGCCAGCACCATCAGCCAGGTTGTCACATCACCGACCAGTTTCTCGGTTCCCTTGACGATCTGGCTGTCCTGCACACCAGCCGCATAAGCCGGTGCGGACATAAAAAAAGAGGCGGCAAGTGTGGCGATTCCAGCACCTGCCGCCCGGACAGTCTGTTTCAGCCTGCCCGCCGTCTGGTTGATTTTCTCTTTCATTCAAGACCTCCTATGAGTTAATCATCATCAAGGCCGCCGCCCATAGCGCCCTTTTGCTGTGCAAGGCGGCGCATGATGTCTTTCTGGTAGTAAATCCAGATGTTCCACAATGCGATTTCCTGTTTCGTGTCGGTGATGATTGGCCGTTTCTGTTCCCGTTCTTCCCGCAGCCTGCGGTTGTGCTCCATATCTCCCAACCCCAACATCTTGTTGAACATCCACTGAGAAAGGTCGGGCGCATACATCATAGCGGGGTGGTCGCGGCTGGTGATGATTTGATGGGGACGCTTGACGCGCCGGACCTCATCGGTATTGAGCAGCTTTCTCTCGGTCAGGCTGACGCTCTGGGAGTTAGAGGGGGTTGTGTATTTGCCGTTGCTGGCCGAAAGCTGGTAACTGGATGTGGTGTAGCTGCCGAGTTTGTCGGACATCTCCCGCAGCGTTTCCGGGTCATCGCTTTGCAGGTACGCCCAAACCTGGCAGTTGCCCTTGATGGTGTTGGCGATATTGTCGCTGTACTTTTCTTTCAGTTGGTCAAAACCCTGCACAAACAGCGCATATCGCATCCCACGGCCAGCTGCTACGGTCAGTTTGTTGGTCATGTCGCTGATGGGAGTAAAGTTGCCATACTCGTCAAGGATGAAGTTGACACGTCGTTCCAGGCGCCCGCCACGCCGGTCTGCCGCCTCTGCCAAAAGCTCATATTGCTGCGACACAATGAGAGAGGCGATGGGATAGAAGGTGGTTTTCTCGTCCGGCAGGATCACAAACAACGCCTGCTTTTTGCTGCCCATGTCCGTAAGGGTAAAATCGCTGGTATGGGTGATAGCGTAGATGGACTTCGAGGTGAACAGCCGCAGGGTGGTCAGAGCAGAGGTGTAGAAGCTGCCTCTGGTGCGGGATGGGGCTACATCGGAAATGGACAGAAGCGCCCGTGCCGGGTGGGACGGAGAGAGTTTCTTGACATACTCCAACAGCGGCATCTTATTCCCGATGGTGCGGCACATTTCCGAGATGAACCAATACACATTGGTCATGTTCTGAAATTCCGGTCGTTTTTGGTTATCACACACCACGCAAAGAATGGCGGCGGCTATGATGGAACATTCGCCGTTTGTCCAAATCTTTTCGCCCTCCGGCTTGCCAACCAGGTTGTTCGTCAAGTCCCAGGCCAGCATTTCTGCCCGGTCGGTGTCGCCCTCGTTGATGGCGTCAATGATGGGCTGGAGCAGATTGTAGCGCATACTCTTGGCCGGATTCTTGAAGTCCAGCACCAAAACCTCATATCCCAACTTTTTCAGAAAGTCAGCGGTGTAGTGGAACAATTCGGCTTTGGGATCGGAGCAGAAGATGGATTCTCCAGCAAGTCCCAAAAGGCAGATACTTTCCAAAACCAGACACCTTGATTTACCGGAGCGAGTGGCGCCGACGCAGAGCAGGTGGCAGTCATCACCGACAAAATAGATTTTTTCTTTATCGCCCTCCTTTCGCATACCTACCACCACGCCGCCTTTTTTCAGCGGAGTATCCGCTCCCAAAGGCTCCTGCTTGGGAATACCTTTGGGATGAAGGTTCAACTTCAATTTATCGCCTCCTTATTTTTCTTTGAGAAAATCCAAACCATCGTATCCGGTATCTAAGAGCTGCCGGATCGTTGGATTGTGCGGGTCAAGAATATAGCTATCAAATGCTTTGTCCTTCTCGGAGTCGGTCATCCACCGGGCCGAACCGTGCTGGTATTGGCCCACGGCTCTGGGTGTCTGAATCTCCGGGGTGATCGTGTCCAGGTCTGATTCATACGGCCTCATGTTGGTAAGAAAGAACATTACCGCCAGCACACTCACAAACCCTTGCAGGCACAGATACAACATCATGTGCTGGCGGTTGGAAACCAAACTGGCAAGGCAGTCCCCGATGGGGAGAAGTGAAAGCCGGGTAATCTCTCTTGTCAACAGACCATGAACCGCTGTTGAGAAAAACAGATTGAGAATTGCGCCGGAAACGAAAATCAGCGCACATACCATCAGTTTAGGTTTTGTTTTCATAATTCCATATCATCCTCAACCGCAAAATCATCCAGAAACGCTTCGTTGTCTTGATCCTCGGTCAGCTTGATTTCCTGCGGCTCCGTTTCGCCCATCTGCATGGGCCCCAGGACCGGCAGCAGATGCTTTTGTAAAAAGTCCTGATCCTCGCAGCGGTCAATGAATGTCCCGAAGGTGTTCAAAAACGGGGTATCCAACGGAGTACAAATCATCAGGTCGCCGCGCTCTTTCCCCATTTTCACAATAAAAGATGCAAGATTGACCGGATCGGGGTCCAGGCAGAACGCTTCATGCAGGCCGCCCTCCGCAGGGGCATACCCGATCAGAAAAGGATAGCCGCAAGCAGTATGGTTCTGTTTGGCTGCGCTGATAAGTTCAGGGGTGACAAACTTGGTGAGTTCTTCGGCAGCCTCATTTCTGACCGGCTTATCCAGAAGCCATTCTTTCAAACTTTCCGGCTTGACAATGCCACAGAAGTCATGTCGTTCCCAATGAATGTATTTGCCGGTCAACAGGCTTTCTGCATACACGGCCTGACCTCTGGCTCCATAAATACATCCAAAACCGTCACGGGCATACCAGATGGAGTCGTCGGCAGTCATGTCCTCGCCCTTGCTGCTCACCCCAGGCTTGAGAACCAGAAATTGATTTTCGTAGTTGTACTGGCTACTGTCGGGGATGCAGTCATTTATGTCCAAAGGGCGATCCAACTGGCGGATCATTGTCTGATTCTTCACCATATCGTCAGATACATAGAGAATCGGGAGTTGCAGAAAAGTAGCCAGACCGATTTCCTCCTTCATCCCCTGAGAGATGGTATCACCCATAACCCAGAGTTCATCGCAGCGTTCCAGCAGTTCGTGGCCCATTCGCAGGCCCTGTTCTCGCTGCTCCGGCACTGTGTCATTCAGATATTGCGTGAAAATCGTGTGCGGCGCCAAAGGAATCACGCCGCAGGATGCCGCATAAGCACAGTAGTCCTTTGCCTTTTCCATGTTTTTTTCCATATCTCCCCGCAAGGGGGAAGAAATATAGACCAGCCTCAAAGTAACACCTACCTTTCCCAATTAAGCCCATCCACCCAACAGACGGACGGTGCAAAAATCGCTGAAAACTGCCCACCGGCGACGGGACATAGCCCCAAACCTCTGAGCTTCAAATTTCCAGATCTTCCTCGTACTCTAAATCACAGGCGCTTTCCGCATCGGAACCGTAATCGGTGAACGGCAAAATGTGTTCTGTGCCGTTCTCAACATTTTCCTCGGATTCATAAAGGCCCATATCGGCAAATTCATTATCGGAAACAAGAGTACCGTCAACGGTACGGAACATCAGCGGCATATAGTTACTGTCCTCGTAATACAGAAACTCATTGGTTGCATAGGCAAGTCTTGCAATGTCGCCGTCGTGAAAAATGAAATATGGAATCGTTCGTTCCTCGTTGATTGCCGGATACTTTTTGAGTTCATCAAAAAACTCCTGAAGTTCAGGGCAGACATAATGCACGGTCAGCTTACCGGTTTCATTGCGGGAAATTCGTCCGATCACATCTTTCAACGCATGATCGGCAGTCAGTTGGTAGCCAGCCCAGGCGACGGCTGTAATTTGGAACGGCGAAACAACGCCGTCCGTTTCTTTATAAACCTGCGTGTTATCAAAGTCGTACCGGAGCCATTGACACTCCATATCATCATCCGCCTCTTGGCGCGGCGAAATGTCTGCTTCGATGATGAAGTGACTTCCTTCCAGGTCGAAATCCAGGATTTTCATTGTAAACTCCTATCTTTCCAAGTCCAGCCCGTCCAGCTCATAGTCTGAAACAGGCGGTTCAAAGGCCGTATCATAGGCCACATCATCAAGCTGTCGGATTGCGTCCAGACGGGCCGCTGCCTGCGGATCGGTAACAAGTTCCTGTTCCAGCAGGGCGTCCGCAACGATGGCGTTGGAAACCGGATCGGTAAAACAAAGGTTCTCACCGTCCTGTGCCGCCTGTTCCATCACAGATTCCGGCAGGATTTCTTCGGCAAGGGCCTTCGGCACTTCCAGCCCACGTTTCTTTGTGCCGACAATCTCATAAATGCCCACGGCAATCTCCCCGCAGGTGATGATATTTCCCCAAATATCAGGATTCGGGCGTCCATCACGCATACTTTGTCCCTCCATCTTCCTCATAAGGCATATAGGCTATGACGGTGAGATAATCCGTACCCAGGCGCCGCAAAAGAGCATCCTGATGTTCCATGACCTGATCGACGATATGCTCCGGGCAGTATTTCATCAGGTCAGCTACATATTGCCCCACATCCAAGCCAATAGGATGCGCCAGGTATTCTTCGTCCGTCATGCCCTCAAGCTGCTGGTTCAGCCCGTGCTTATACATCAGGAAACGGGCGATAGCGATGGTCTGATTTCTCTTGCTGCTCATTCTTGCTATCCTCCAATCTCCATTTCTTCCTGCTGGCCGAACTCCATATCAAAGTCAAACTCCATTTCCTGCTCCCGCAGCTCCGGGATAATGTCCTCGATTTTGTCAAGAATCCGTTCCACAGATTCACGGGCCTCGTTGGAAACATCCTGATCGAGTATGCTCATCTTAACCAAACCCGCATGAAGGACCCGGAGTTCTTCTTCGGTGAACAGCGCACGTTCATCCACTAAACCGCTCCGTTTGGCAAAATCCTGTCCTGCAAATTCCTTGTTGTAAAAAATCTGGCGGGCCATCATTTCGCCGGAATCCGGGGCGGTGCGGTAGGTGGAGAACACATAGCCAAACAGATGATGCTCCTTGCAAGCGAGAGTCACGCCATTGTATTCTGCCAGCTTATAAGAGCCATTGGGAAGTTTCTCGTTGGCGTCGGTATAAGGACAGTCGCGGCAGATACCCGCTTTGTTCGCCGTGTCCTGGGCCGTATCGTTGATAAGGCGAATGAGTTTGTCCTTTACCGTGACAAAGGGGTTCTGGATCACCGTATCGGCTTTGGAGAAATAGGCCACAAGCTGGCTCTTGAAATAAATATCAGCGATGTAATCGGAAGATTGGGACCGCTTCACATCAAAGCCGCGCCGGGCAAGCTGCTCAAAGAACAGCCTGTAAAAATCGGTTTTACTTCGCAATCGGTTTCCTCCTTTCCTGATAACCTTTTCGCTTCATCACATCTTTGAGAATTTCAATGAAAGCAAAAATGCGCTCTGCCGCCGCCTGATTTTTGGGGTAAACCGCAGGCAGCGGAGGGCGCCGCTGTTTTTTCAGATCGTACCATAGACAGCCGCCATCCCTTCGTTCAGGGAACATACAGGACGGGACAGAGGTGCGCAGGGTATAAGGGCAGTTATGGCAGGGATGTCCTTTGGGGTATTCATATTGGTGAACCGTCAAATGGGCAATGCCATACGAACCGCTCGGAATCGACACCGGCACACCATTTTGCTTATAGGAAGTGTTCGCTGCTATCATCCTTTCTCCTTTCTGGAACCGGGCGGCCGGTCACTTTTTGATTTCCACAATCATTTGAAAACAGAAAAAGCAGCCCCGCAGGACTGCTTTTCTGTATGGCAATATCAATTTTTTCAGATGTCAATACTCCGCACTAAGCAGAAAATCCGCTATGTGCATTGTCTTGATTCCCTCATAGTTCCCACCGGCAAATTCGTCTGTTGTGAGAACAAATTTGGGATAATTGTCGGGTATTTCAAGCAGGCGGCTATATTCTCTCTTTTCTGTCTTTTCCGAGTTGATCTCCTGCGTCACCTGAACATAGATTTTTTCGTTTTGTCTGACTGCTACAAAATCAATCTCGCTATCTCCGGTTTTCCCCACATTGACAGTATATCCCCGTCGGCAAAGTTCCAAGTACACGATATTTTCCAGGCTGGAAGCAACGCTGTCCGCGTTATAGCCGAGAACACTGTACCGCAAGGCAACATCAGCCAGATAGAATTTTTCCTGCGTTTTCAGGATTTCCTTCCCCTGCAAATCATATCTCGAACAGCGGTGAAGCAGATATGCCTTTTCCAGCTTATCCAAATAGCTATAAACGGTTTCGTTATCAAGGGATCGCCGTTCTGATTTCAGGTAATCCGCAATCGACTTTGCGGAAAAGGTGTTACCGACATTGCTGAATGTGTACTTTACGACACGCTCCAACTGGTCGATCTTCCGAACCTGATTTCGCTTTACAATATCCGAAAAAATTGTGGAGTTGTATATATCCCGGACAATCGTATAGATTTCATCCTGAGAATACGCCTGTAAATGAGTTGCTGGGAACCCGCCCAAGCGGACATAATTGGCAAGTTCTGTTTTCGGCTCCCCAACATTGGCGAATTTGCTTTTGAACATCAGATATTCGCCAAAAGACAGGGTAAAAATGCGGAAGGAAATGTATCGGCCAGTAAGATAGGTCGCTATTTCAGAGGACATCATTCTGGAGTTGGAGCCTGTAATATACAAGTCAACATCAAAATCGGACGCCAGCGAATTAACAATCTTTTCCCATCCCTTGATTTCTTGAACCTCGTCCAAAAACAAATAGGTCTTGCCCGCAGGGGAGAGTTTTTCTTTCAATAGCGTGTAGATCTGCTTTGCCGTCATATCCTCATATTCCATAGAATCAAAACGACAGCTTATAATGCGATCTTCCGGGATGTTTCGTTCCGTTTTCAGCCTTTCCATAATCATTTTCAGTATGGTAGATTTTCCGCAGCGGCGCACCCCTGTAAGAATTTTAACAAAAGGAGTATCTACATAGGCCATAATCTTATCCACATATAACGGTCTTTCAATCATCGTGACCACCTCCATTCGCTATTATTATACCGCAAAGCGCACAGGTGGTCAATCGGTTTTGCGGTTTATAACCGCAAAACTTTTCGACAATATATTTATTTGCGGATTGCTATGGTTCCACCCCCTTGTCCTTATGCCGCAGATACCACTCTTTTCGGGCCGCCTTTGACAGTTCGGTACTCATGGCCTTTTGCCGGTCGTCGTATTCCATGTCAAAACTCATAGCAGCCTGCTCCAGCGCTATTAGAATTTCGCAAATCATCTGTTCGGTGAAGTAGGCTTTCCGGGCCTCTGTATATTCAAAAGACTGGACCTCACGGTCTTTGCACAGCATGGTGCGGATCACATCGAGAATTTTATTGGCGATCAGCTTATCGGCCTCTGCCACAGCCTTTTCCTGCTGTTCTTTGATGTGGGTCGGGTCGGTGTCATAGAGCATGGCAAGGCGGGTTTTGCTCTCCACATAGTCCTGAACCAGATTGCGGATGTACTCGTTGTTTTCTTTCAGGAAGGCAACAAAGGCATCCACTTCGACCTTCACATCCTCTGGCAGCAATTTGTAATACAGCCGTCCCTTTTTCGGCATTTTCTCCTTCAGCGCGAACAGGCGCGAGAGAAAGGGGGCGATCTTCATTGCACCAACAACGCTGTCCAAAGGGGAAGTCCCCAGTTCATCATCCGTGATTCGCCCAAACGCTTCACGCAGGCGGCGATATTCCTGCGGGTGAAGCTGTTCCATATACTTCTCAAACTCGTCGATCATTTCGTCTGTGATGGCCGACAGGTGTTCCTTGGCCTGCTGTTTGTCCTCGCAATATGCCTTGATGCGCTCGGCAAAGGTATCCCGAATGAGCTGCTTACGGATTTTATCCGGGATGCTTGGATGGACAAAAGGGACCATTGTTCGCTGATGTTTATTCCAGAACACCACATGGATGTGGGGATGACCTTTTTCGTTATGGTGGGCGGCCACCCATTGCAAATCTTGCACCCGGATTCCATTGAACTTTGCCAGGGTCAAAATGTGGCGGTCAATATAGTCCTCCCACGCTTTATGATCGGACAGCCCCAATTCGGCAGCCGTTTCAGGTGAAAAAGAGATAATACCACGATACATATTGACCCGACGATAGGAAAGCTCCCGAACCAGGCGGGCGGCTTCCTGCCAAGTGTCAAACTCTTTGACCGCCCCCGGCTCCAGCTTGCCAAACAGTCCGTGGCGCATCCCCTCATTCTTCACGGCACCGGGACGAGTTGCAATGTAACCGATATGTGCATAGTTGCCTTTGGGAGTTTTCTTATAGTTGGGGTGCCGGTGGCGCTGCTTATAAATCAGAATCGACACGGGAACCTCCTTGTACGGCATGGATGGCTTTCTGCATTTCCTCGTCATCCATGAAAGTACGCAGCGCATCCGCGTTTTTCTGATTGGCAAATGCCAATGCCCGCTTTCGGGCCGCCGACTCAATTTTTTCAAAAGACGAATAGCGATCTTGGTCAATGAGGTCTGCGATAATGGCAATGTTGGCATAATAGCCCGCAGCCGATATGATCGTCAGGCGGTTTATCAGTCCGGCCAACCGATTTCCCAGGGCTTTGAGCTGCCCGCTGAGTTCCTGCCGGATGACCCCGTTTATCATGTCAATATTTTCGGCGGTGGTTTCCAAATCCAGATATTCGTCAATCGCCCTGCGCACTTCTTTGGAAAAGTCCGTCCCATTCTTGGCTGCCAGTTTATTGAGCGCCCGAACTGTATCTTCCGGCAGATGGAGCGTCTTGCGCTCTGTTTTAATAGGCGATTCCTTCAAATCAATCCTCCTTTCAAATGAGTGAGTGCCAGACAACAGGCCCCAACCAATACTTCTCACATTCTCGGCGTTAGAATGGTTAGAATCGGCGGGTAGAATGGCTGAAAAGAGAGGTGTGACAAAAATCACACCGGAACTTGAAAGTCATACCGATTCAAAAACCCGCAAACCCGTTGAAAGCACTGCTTTCAAGCTGTCAGCCCGCCGTCAGGTATGACGGCTATTCCTGCCTTAACCGAGAACCGCAGGGCGTGGCCTGCGGATTCCGGTTGCGGGGCGCCCCCGCAGGGGGGCGGGCAGGTACAGATGAATAGAAAAGTGCGGGCTGTCACAGCTCAAAGTCATCTTCCAGATCTTCTTGGGCGGGCGCCCACTCGGTAAAAATCTCCGCCATGATTTCGTCCTTTGTTCCTCGGACGGAGCAGCCCTCATTGGCGTAGTCCTCCAGATTGGAGAGCCGTTCAGGGATACGGTAGAACGCAAACTGCCGTCCCGGTGTCTGAATGAACAGCCGCATTTCATACCCGTCCTTCGGGTTCATTGCGCCCATCAGTTCATCCAGGGTTCCAACCCGTTCGCAGGCTTCGTGCAGGATGGAGTGCAGCATATCTTTGGGAATCTCCGCAGACCAGAAAGAGTAATCGTCTTTCCCATGACAGGTGATAGTCTGGACTTTTGCAAAGGCGATCCGGTCGATCTTCTCCAGCGCAGAGTTCAAAATGGCCTCGGCCTCCGGCGGATGGTGGCCGCAGAGTTCCATATCCACCACAGTTCCCACGGCCTCTGCTTCTTGCTCGGTCAGAACGATGTCCACTTTTTTCTGTTCATAGGTATTTCCACGGCCATTGAGCATCAGGGAACATTCAGCAGCGATGCGGAACATCCTGTAATAGTCGTCCGCAGTTTCTCCCAATGTCTTGCCGGTGGCAAAGTTTTGAAAGCAGCGTTTGCCGTCCTTATCGCGGCAGGCCAGAGAAATGTCCAGATAGATACCTTCACTGGCACCAAAATTGGGAATACAGAGCGCCTGGTCAAATTCAGGCAGCTCGCCCGTCAGTTCATCGGAGAACAGGAAATACTCATCCGGGAGCAGACCTTTCAGTTCCAGGTGCGTTTGCAGTCTGTCAAAGGTTTCTTTTGCGTCGGCCATGCCGATGTGCCGGACACGCCGCTTTTCATCCGGCTCACTCCAGCGATCCAATTCAAAGGTTTTGATTTTTGCCAATTTTACACCTCCATACCTTGTTCTGGTTCTTCCTCGGCGCTCTGTTCAAATGCGGTTTCCAGCTCCGCCATACGCTGACGGTCTAAATCCTCCACAGAACGCCCCTTCCGCATTTCCACCAGGTCGGTGTTAAAGTCATTCAAATGCGGCACATGAACCGCGCAGGCATATCCCTTTTCGGTGTATGCCTTCATCCACTTTGCCGCTGTAAGCTGCCCCCAATTTCGCAGTTGCCCATTCTTGTCACGGGCCAGATAGTCATTGTCCACTGCAAACACCAGCCGCTTGATCTGCGGATGGGCTTCCAGATAACGGTCAATGGCTCCATTCCAAAGGCAGCCGGTAGAGATACGGTGATCTTGTGTCCAGTCGTGCCCGTAGAAATCAGCGGCAATAGAAGCATGGCTCATCAGGTCGATGGGCGCCTCGGTGACAATCAGCAGATCGGTTTTGCCCTCGTGGAAGAAGGGGTAGCTTTTATCAGAGCCGGTCGCATCCATTTTGAAGGAGCTGTTATCTCTGGCCGCCCGCATGGAGCAGTACCGGGCGGTTCCTTCCGCATCGTAACCTACAAACACGCAGTTGCCATACTTCTTTTCCTGATAAATCATCTTCCGATTCATAAAGTGGCTTACGATTTTAGGGCTGATACCTCGGACAGAAACCAGATACCAATAGGCCCGCTTCATGTTGTCTGCCTTTTCGGGTAGCACCAGCGGCTCCCGTTCTTTTTTCTCATAGGGAACCACCTGCTTTACGGATGGAGAGAACTCCTTGCCGATCAGCTTGCCCACCGCTTCGGGGAAGGACAGGTTTTCTTCCCGCATGACAAAATCAATGGCGCCGCCTTTGACTCCATCATCAGGACCCGTCCATTGGAAAAAGCGATTGTTTTCGGGGAAGATGTAAAGCCCGCCGCTGTGCTTCATGTGGACAGCTTTGCGGCCTGCCTTTTCCGGCTCATATCCATAGCCACGGGCCAGGGACAGAATATCCACGCTGTTTGCTTTCCGAATCTCATCCTCGGTAAATTTCTGATACGCAGCGGCGCTTCTGCTCATATCACATCACCTCACAATTCCAAATCAGGCTCCTGTTCTTCGCTGCTCTCAATCACAGGCTCCTGAGTCATATCCTGATGAAAATGGTCAACGCCCGGAATAAGCGCCAGCGAAGAACCATTCTCCCAATGGCAATGAATTTGCCCCAGATCGTCAACGGAATCTACGATGCCGGTCAGTCCCGCAGGCATTTCACGGTAGGGATCTTCCATCTTTTCATCCAGCACAACCTTGGTTCCGGGCTGGTAGTTCTGCCGGATGAGCTTTGCCTGCTCGTACTGATATTCCGGCGATCTGGTGGGCGCTTTCTTTTCTCCCGGTTGGATCGGGATGCCCTCTGCATCGTAACAGGCAGGATCGGCAGCAGGAACATTCCAGCCAAACATGGAACCGGCCAACATAGCTGCCGCCTGTGCCTTTGAAATGCCCTCATGGGCATTGAAGTAATTTGCCAGAACCTTGTTATACTCACGGTCGCTGGTGGAGTAGGCACAGGGATAGTAGCCCTTTTCGCCGCGCCTGACCTCTATGAGCTGCCCGGAACCGGGAAGAACTGCATAGCAATGTTCCGGCAGAGCAGAAGAATTAAAGTTCTTCGCCATAGTCAGCCTCCACTTCATACTCCGCAGAGTCCGCCGCTTCGTCCTCATAGAACTCATCCAGGTCAAATCCGGCTTTTCCGATTTCCTCGTTGCTCATGCCGAGTTCATCTCTCAAATGGCGGTATAAGTCCCATCCGGCATAGTTCTGTGCCGCCCATGACAGCGCCTTATCCAGAATCAAACGGGTGCGATCTTCGCCCAGGTTCTCCAGAGAACCACTGCGGATGGCATTGAACTCACGCTCAGACAGGTTCAGCAGCCGGTAGGCTTTCTCAAGCCGCGGCTCCTTTGCACAGTCCAGGAGCATCAGATTTTCCGCCTGTTCCACAAAGCCATAGTCCAGATCGCTGTACTGAACATCACCGGCACGACAGGCCGCCCGGAACTGTTCAAAGCCCTTCATGTTGCTGAAGCCCCGGTAGTCCATTGTGCCGCCGAGGATTTGGGCGCCGATGATGGTATGCAGCATTTCTTCATCCGTAGTGGCGGCCACGATTCGCATGGAACTTCGCTCCTTACTCAAGGAGCAACCATACAGAATGAAAACATTTGCCGCGTTATCCAGGCTCACAGTCTAATCCCTCCGTTTCTTCCTGCAATCGCTCCAAATACTCGTCGATGTCCGGTTCCTCATACTGAAATTGGAGCGATTCAACGATTGCCGGGTTGCAGTCCTCCGGCAGATACTCCTTTACAGCATCCTGAACATCCCGGATTTCCCCCAGGAATCCCCAGCAGCTATCCACCTCCACATCTTCCTTGAAAAGCTGGAATCCATAGCACTGGTTGGTCAGGTAGTAGTCGTACTCCTTGACTTCGGCTTCCAGCGTTTGACGAACCTTCTCCAATATTTCAGGGGTGATTTTCCCGTGTTCCTGCTCGATCATCGCTTTATCCGCGTAGATCCAGCCAACCTGACCGGAATCCCACGGGCAAGAAAAGCCGCAGGTGTTCATGGTGATTCCGCTGTGATCGTACAGGTAAAGAGGAAGAATCACCATGCCATCCATTTGTTCTACCAGCGAAAACAGTTCGCCGGTGGAGAGGGCAGAAAGGCAATCATCCAAAAACCAGTCCGGGACTTCATCTTTCAACGAGGCGGCATAGCTGGAGGACACATACCAATCGCTGTCTGAACTCCAGTGCTGATTCTCACGCAATTCCCACTCCCGTGTGGAGCGGTTGTATTCCAGGCGGGCATCTTTGGCCTTGCCAGATTTGAGAAATGCAAAAACCGGATTGTTCCGGTCATGGCCGCTGGAGTATTCAGAGAACAGCAGGTTCCGCAGGAAATCGCTTGGCTCATCATAATCGTGTTTCTCGCCCAGGCTGTATCTGCTATGCCAGCAGACCATTTTCCCCAGGCAGTCGTGATCCTCACGAGGGTTCATAGGGGTATCATCATCCAAGATGAAAAGGGTGTAGGGCGCCATTGTCGCTGTCATTGGCATATCGCTTCACCTCCTTCCAGACAGGTCGATTTGCTTAGTTGGCGCCGTGGCGGTTGCGATACCAGCCAAAATAGAAAAGGCCGCCAATCATGGCGGCGGCAGCGGATACGCTCAAAATTGCTTTCTTCATATTGGCTCCTTTCAAAAACCAGATTTACAGTTCCATCTCCTGTTCTTCCTCACAGTCCAGCACAGGGGTGTCCGGCGGGGATGCCCCGTGTTCTTCAAACTGCTGTCGGGTCTGAATCGCAGCGGACAGTTTGGAAAGCAGGTCAAACATTTTGGTGCTGTCCCGACTGCCTTTGAAGTAACGATAGTGCCATTCTCCGTTTTGGGGTTTATACCGGATGCTGTGAAGCGAATTGATGATCCAGCCCTGTGTTTTGAGAGGAACAGGAATTTCATGCTCCCGAAAGAGCTGCATAATGAGAGATTTACCGTTGATCTCCCGGTTTATCACCTCCTTTCCCGCCATAATATCTCCTTCGGCCTCACGAATGGCGGAATCGTAACGGGCCTGTCGTTCTTGTGCCAACTGTTGTTCACGGACTTCTTGCTGCGCCCGCCTTTCATCAGCTTGCCGCTGCCGTTCCGCAGCAATGGGGGCATTGTGGGCTTTTGCTTCCTCATACCGTCCAAGCAGATTGGCAAATCCCAGATCAGCCCACCGGTCCGGGGCTTCCATACTCTGATTGAAAACCCTCTCGATCTCACCCCGGATGCCATGCTCCAGCGTGGGCAGCCATTTCAGAACTTCTTCAAGTCGGTGCCGCTGGTCAATGCCCACCATAAACCCGTCACATGGAATATAAACCGTTTGGAAGAACTCCCGTTTCTTCTCCATTGTGTAGAGTTCAATGCCATTTTCGTTGTAGAAGCGGTAGTAGTAGTGCTTGTTGCCCATCAGGTCTTTGGCAAAAACCCGGTTCTCGTCTTTTTCCTTTGGCGGAAAGATGTCCTTTTTCTTTTCATCCGGTCGGGTATAGCGGGGAGAAAGACCGGTGCGCTCCAAACTGTCTGCAATCAGCTTTTGGACTTTTTCAATACCGCCATGCTTCTCAACGAAACCGGCCAAGTCCTCCGCCTGCTGGAGAGAACAGAATTGCAGTCCGGTTTTTCCTTCATAAACGGAGCCTCTATGCTGAAACAGGTCCAGGCCAAACTCATTGCGGACCGGCTTTGTTTCTTGGGCTGGCAAAAAAGCACCTTCTCGAAAGAGATAGCCGACAGCCGAATGTTTCTCGCCCATATATCACCACCTCACATCACTGCTCCAGCTCATGCTCGTTGTCATCGTCCAGGCGCAGAGCAAGGAACTCTTTGATACAGTGTTCCGCCGCCTCGTCAGTGGGGTACAGCAGTTCCACCGTCAGGTCGTCCAGGTTCTGATCTTCCAGACGGGGGTAGCCCGACAGTGTGTTTTTGATATACGCCGTGAGAAGATCATGGGGGCTGAATGCCTCCAGCAGCATGATCTTATACTTCGGCAGAAGCGCAGGAAGGAACTCTTTCAGAATCCCAATCTTCCTCGCCATCAGATCGTTGTCCGTTTTCATCCAAAATCACCTCGCTTTCCTGTAATGACTCAAACTCCAACTTGGTATTGATTTCTGTGAGTTGGGCAACCTTTTCCGACAACTCATCCTCATAAATAAACGGCTGTCCAACCTGTTGTTGGGCAACCGCCAGTTGTTTTTGCACTTCCTCTAACTCACGCTGGGCCTCTTTAAGATAGCCGGGAATCCGTTCGGCAAGGTGTTCAATGCGGGTGATAGCACCTAAAGCGGAAGTTCCAACCTCCGTTGTGTAGTGGTGGTTATATCTCAAAACCAATCGTGAAACATACCCAACCGACAGATACAACGGGAAACTGCGATAAGCACCAATCTCAAATTCTTCCGAATCGTCCTTTGCGCCTTCTTTTATCATGCGATAGAGCAGCCCGAAGGCTTCTCCGGCCTCTGACCGTTCTGTATAGCGTTTGCCATCCAGGACAATCGAAAAGTCGCTGCCGGCCGATTGGTTCAGCAGTTTAATATCCTCACCGATCTGGTCGATTTCCTTTTCATACCGCTTTATCTGCCCAGGATAAATAGTGCTGATTTTGCGCTCCAAAGAAAGCTGCTCGTTACTCCACGCACCCCGCAGGATTTTCAATTCCGTGACCCGGTTTTCCAGTTCCATCTTCTGTGCAACCATCGGATTATCGGTAGCCGCCGCCTTGAACTGGGCGGCAGACAGAACGGTTTCATCCACATCCTCACAAGAGCGGGCGATGTGTTTCCCGGTAAGAATCTGCGTGATATACCGCAATTTCTGCTCCTGAATCTGCCAGAGATACGCATCAAATGTCCCTTTGGCCACGAATTGCTTTATCATAATTTCCGGGTTTTCGTTGCCCTGCCGTACCCCACGCCCATTTCGCTGTGTAATGTCAGAGGGTTTCCACGGACAGTCCAGATGGTCAATGGAGATTACCTTATTCTGAACATTCACGCCGGTTCCCAGCTTGCTGGTGCTGCCGATCAAGATACGGACTTTTCCTTGACGGGTACGCTCAAACAGCTCCTGCCGCTGTGCTTCAGAAGTGGCGTCGTGAACAAAGGCTATCTCCGATTCCGGCACACCCTTTGCCAGCAGCACATTTCTTATTTCATCATATACATTGAATTTCCCGGCTTTGGGAGTGCCAACATCACAAAAGACAAGCTGCGTGGAAGCAGAGGCGGCGGTGTCCTTCCAAACCTGATAAACATCCTCAATGCAGACACTCAACTTGCTTCCTGTACCATCCGCATCCGGTCGAATCAGGCGCGGGTCAATCGCCATCAGGCGAGCCTCACCGGTCAGCTTCAGCATATTATCTTCTTCCGGCTTCACTCGGCCGGTTCGGATTGCTTCTGCCCGCATGATAAAATCGGCCATAATTGCCTGCTGTGCGGGGGTCGCTTCCACCGAAACAATCTCCGCTTTACCAGTGCGAACAGTCGGGAGTCCGGGAATATCCAACATATCCGCTGTTTTGATGTCAGCGACCTCACGAAAGACCGCCATCAGTTCAGGGAGATTGTAGAAGCGGACGAAGCGATCACGCATCCGATAGCCGCCGCCCTCCGGCTTCAATTCCAGCACAGAGGTTCGTTTGGCAAAATGAGCGATCCAGGTGTCGAAGTAGGACCAGCCAAAGCGTTCCAACTCCTGCGGCTGCAAATACCGCTGCATGACGAACAGTTCGGAAATCGAGTTGCTGATTGGCGTTCCAGTCGCAAATACTACGCCGCGCCCCTGATTTGTTTCCTGCAAATACTGACATTTGAGCAGCATATCAAAGGCGCGTTGACTGCTTGAGGTTGTAATACCAGCCACATTTCGCAGCTTTGTAAAGACAAAGCAGTTTTTGAAAAAGTGCGCCTCGTCCACCATCATCATATCTACACCGAGCTGCTCAAAGGTCAGCAGATCGTCTTTCTTTTCCTCGGCAGACAGCTTTTTCAGCCGCTCATCCAGATTTTTGCGGAAAATGACCATCTGCTTGACAGACCAATTCTCGCCGTTTTCGCTCTTGACCTCATGGATTGCATTTTCAATATCGTTGATCTGCCGTTCCAGCATAGCGATCTGCCGCTCTGTGGAGATTGGGATTTTCTCAAATTGACTGTGCGCCAGAATCACCGCGTCATATTCTCCGGTGGCGATTTTGGAAATGTAGCGGTTGCGGTTTTTAGGGGTAAAATCCTCTGCGGTGGATACCAAAAGGTTTGCGTTGGGGAAAAAGCGGTAGAACTCTGTTGCCCACTGGCCTACCAGGGGATTGGGAACCACAAACACCGCCTTGTGGATCGCTCCCAGGTTCTTGAGGTACATCCCGGCGGCAATTAAAGCAGCGGTCTTTCCGGCGCCTACCTCATGTGCAGCAAGCCCCGTCCCGGTATAGATGACACGGGCAGCAAAATCAAGCTGATGCTTCCGCAGCTTCATCTCCGTGTTCATGCCGGGGAATACCAGATGGCTCCCGTCAAACTCACGGGGACGAACCGTGTTGAAAGTGTCATTATAGATTCGCAGAAGCGTATCCCGGCGCTCCGGTTCTTTCCAAACCCAGGATGCAAACGCCTCCTGAATCTGTTGCTGTTTGGCACGGGCAATCATGGTTTCCTGTGCGTTGATTACATATTTAACCGACTTGTTGCCCTTTTCATTGATGTATTCCTGCCGGTCACGGACAGTCGTGGACTGCATATTAAGGCAATCCTCAAAAATCTCATAAGCATTTTTCCGCTTGGTTCCAAAAGTCTGGTTGACCATTACGGAATCCGGTTCTGCGCTTTTATTGGTGACACGCCAGGTCGTGGTATAGGAAAAATACTCAATGTCAATGCGGTTCCGGTTGTCGCCGCCCTCGATGACCTTTTCATATCCGCTGGTCTGGAAGGTTTCATACATGAATTGGCGATAATACTCAATGGGAACCCAGATGGCGCCCATATTCACTTCGATGTCGGCAGGAGTCAGCGGCTCCGGCTGTACTTCTTCCAGGGCCTCTACATTCCGGGTAAAGAGTTCCGGTTCTTCCGCCGCCTTCTGACGTGCATAGAGCAGCTTATCCCTCACATGACCACTGAGATATTCTTCTGCGAGTTCCCATCCCTCCAGCGGGTTGCCGTAGTATTTTTGGGGATTGAGATAGATGCGAGTATCCAGTTCACGCACCAATTCTTCCGGTTCTTTTCCCGTCAGGAAGGACATATAGGGCAGATCCACCCGCAGCTTGTGATTCAGGCAGATTTGAAGGGCGTCCTCTGCGGTATCTGCATGATTGACCTGACGGAAGGGACGGATGGTGGCTTTGGTGAAGATCGCTGATTTATCCCAGCCGGTCTTGTCTTTCCGCTCATCCTCGATAGAGCGCAGCAGGGGGAATTGGTCATCATCAGAAAAAGCGAGGATGTTTCCTTTGGTATTGATGGCTCCATATTTTGCAACGAAGCGGTCATATACCTGATTGAGTGTGTCCTGTACTTTCTGGAGATCAACCGGGTCATACTCATGGGACTGGATGTTGATAACCTCCAGCAGCGCAGTACGGATTTCGCACAATCCCTTGATTCTTTCGGCCTTCATGCCGGTGTAAGGCTGCGGGATCAGCTTATCTTTTTCACAGAAGAAGATCTCGCCGTTCCGCACAACATAGGTGAAGTTTTTGGTTCCGGCCGGGGCGTCCTCATACTCTGCATTGCTTTCTTCCGGTTCGTCCGCCTCGATTTCTTCATCCGGCTCTGCGGTGAAACGGGCATATAGGGAATCAACCGCTTGGGCAAGATGCTGGTTCAGGTCAAAATCTTCCGGGGCAACACAGGCTGTCCCATCTTCGTTGCCGTACATATTCCGGCTGCTCACCATCTCGCCCATGAGCATTTCGGGATTGTCCTTGAAATAGCGGTTATAGGCGATCCATTTGCTGCGATCCAGGTCAGTTTCAATCCAAGACGGAAGATTCATGCGATCAAGTTCTATGGGACGCTCTCTCTTTTTCAAGAAAACGACATCCGCAGTCACATCGGTTCCCGCCAAAGCCTTGAACGCTGTGTTGGGTAGGCGAATGGCACCGATGAACTCTGCCCGCCGCGCGATATATTCCCGAAGGCTCTCGTCCTTGCGATCCATAATTCCTTTGCTGGTGATAAAGGCAATGATGCCGCCCGGTTTCGCAAGGTCCAGGGACTTGATGAAGAAATAGTCATGGATGTACGGGTTCAGGTCATTGTAGCGCCGGTCATAGATTTTCACGGAGTTGAACGGGATATTGCCCAGAATCACATCAAAGCTGTTGTCCTCAAATTTGGTGGCTTCATATCCCATGATGGAAATATCCGCATCAGGATAGAGCTGCTTTGCGATTCTGCCGGTGATGGAATCCAACTCTACGCCAAACAGCTTGCTCCCTTGAAACTGCTCCGGCAGCACAGAATAGAAGTTGCCGGTTCCCATACCAGGGTCCAGGATTTTTCTGTCGGGACCACCTTCAAAGCCAAACCGTTCCAGAGCGCGGTAAATGTGCCGGATCAGATCAGGCTCGGTGTAGTAGGCTGTGATGGTGGAGTTCATGGCCGCCTTGTATTCCACATCAGTCAGCAGGGACTTCAACTCCTGATATTCGTTCTCCCAACCAGAGGCCGTACTGGAGAAAGCGTTGGCAAGCCCACCCCATCCGACATAACGGGCAAGGATGATTTGTTCTTCTGGTGTCGCTGTCCGCTTTTCCAGCTCAATCTGCTTGAGCAGCTTGATCGCCATGACATTGTTTTTATATTTGGTCTTTGCCCCACTTGGATACAGGTCATAGTCCTCGGAAAAGCGGAAGTTGTGTGCGGCGACCTGCGGCGCCGCAGGCGGCTCACGAAGGGGCGCCAGATCAGTGCGAGTGGCTTCACCCATAACAGCGGGCGCCTCTGCTGCTGTACCATCGCCCATTCGTACAAAGGCGCGAATGGGGTGCAGTTCTTCCAACTCTTTTTCCAGCCGGTATTGCGTGTCCTCCAGATCGTCCATGTCGGCAGCTTCTTGGGGGGAGAGAATAGCCCCACCATCCAGGCGTCGTACATAAGCGTCAAATTCCCGCGTAATATCTTCAAGGTCATTTTGTACCCGGAGATAGTCGGGATTGGGCTGCTCATCCACCACAGCTTGGTACAGGGCCGAACCATCCTCGGTTAAATACCCCCATACAATTTCCTCATTGGGATATTGCCCTTGCAGATAGCGGAGCATCTGGGTTGCGATACCTTGACGGCGGTAGTCCTCCAGGACTTCAATCATGCTGATATGGGGCCGCCCCTCAAAAATACTGTACCGGATGGTTCCAACCGTCAGCTCACCTCGGACCGCCTGCATCAGCATATCAATCTGCCCATGATGGGCGTCCAGGGCTTCGTCTAAAATCTGTGTTTCCTCTGCTTCATCGTGTTCCCAGGGAGCCATACGGGTTTCATAATCGTCAATTATTTCTTTGGTTATCCCTTCCGGCTTTCCCGGGAGCAGATCATACAGCTCTCGCATTTTAGCTATCTGTGCATGGATGCTACCCGCCCACAAATGCTTTTCGTGCTGATGGCTTTCACTTAGAAAATACTCGCAGTCCGCTTTAAGGCGCCCTAAAAGGCCATATTCAAAACTGTAATCATACGGTTCTGTTTCTCCCTCAAGCGGCTCATCGGTTTCCGGCTCCGGCAGACTGACAACAGGGGTTTCCAGATAGCGGCCTTCATCCACCAGGCGTTGCACGACACCGGCAGCCCGCGCCCAGGACAGCTTTGTTTCCTGTGTTTCGCCCTGCTCATCCTGCCATTCGATAGTGACACCTTCACTATTGAACATGGCGTATTTCACGCCCATTTCATCACCGGAGAACCCTTCATATCCATATAGCTTTTTTAGGAAAGTAGTAAATTCTGATCCGGTGGGGTGGGTCTGAGCAAATTCGTAGATTTGTTCTTTTTTCCCTGCGGTAAGGGGACCTCTTTGCATGACACGCTCAACAAGCAGATCTTCCGTACTCTTTTCCAAGGACAGAAGGGAGAGCTGCTCCGGCTGTTCTTCTTCCACGACCGGAACAGCTTCGACAGCCGGGCGCAAATCCACATCGACTTCTTCATCGTTGACCATCATAGAGGCCCGCACCGGCTCATAGCCCTGGCTGCGGATATTGTTCAGCCAGGTGGCAAAGAAACTGTTGAACCCGTTGATTGCTTTCTCGTATGCGGGGTCGTCGGGATCAGCCTCGTTATATACACCAATGCCGCTGTTCTCATAGCTGAAAGCCCGAAGTGTCCCAGCCTCTTTGTCGATTTGGAAATCCATATAAGGGTCATACATCCGGTCGCCGTTCTGCATATAGTAATGCTCCATGCAGTAATGGGAACCGTATTTATGGTGAATGACCAGAGGATAGTAGGCTTCTCCGGCCTCCAGCCGCAGATACTCATATTGACCGGACACAATCTCCGGGAACAACTCTTGAAAGCGGCGGAAATTCTTGTGCGCCGTCGTGTTTCCTTTGACGGGCGGCGGTGTAGGCTGCTCCACTGTATCTGTGGAGAGAGCCGTTTCGGGGGCCTCCACAACAACAGGGGGATTTTCGTCAGGAACGGATGCAGGCTCGTCACCGGCTGCTGGTGTGTCGTTTTCCATTTGAACAATCGCCTGCGGCTTGACCGGTTCCACTACGGTTTCTCCGGCTTCATAGGCAACAGCATCCAGAACATAATCAAAATCCGCTTCTCCGATGGTCATTTGCCGGTGAGGATCGCCCATTTCATCAACTTCATCAGGGATGTTATAATCTCCGATGGGATCAGGCTGCTCCTCTACGACAGGATTGGGATAGTCGCCGTCCTCGATCATGGCGTCCAGTAAAAACGCCAGTCCGTTCCAGGGAATGTAGGTATAGCCTTCATCAAAGAAAAATGAAATGCCATCTTCACCATGCAACCGGGTACGATAGAGAAGATCGCCCTGATATTCACGGTCGCCATAGGGAGTAAAGAGAGCCGCAATCTGCCGCCCTTTGTCTGACCAGTCTGGATTAAGCGGCGGTTCTGACAATACGCTACGAACCGCGCTGTGCAGTTCTGAGGGGTATAGGTTGGTGCTGGTCAGGATGTACTCATAATTGCGCCGGACTTCTGCATCGGTAAAATGGCGTGTCGGTTGTTCCGCAGGAACAGAAAAAGAGCCGTCCTTTTCAGACGGCTCTCCCACAGGTGCGGCGCTTGGCGCCACTTCTGTATTTGGATGTTCTTCGGTCAGCGGGGAATCAGGACTACGCTCTGGAGTACGGTTTCCTCCGCCATCAGTTTCAGACTGTTCAGGTGGCGCGTCCGCTCCATGATGTCCTCGATCTGCGGGATCGGCTCCTGCTGGAGCATTTGCTGGGTCAGGGCTTCGATCTTCTCGGTCGCCTCGTCCTGTACCCGGTGCATGATCTCCATCAGACTGCCATCCATTTTCAAAGTCGTAAATCGCTCCGGGTGATTCTCTCTGAGGTATTCCAGGGCCATCCGGCCGTACCTGCCCAGAGGCTGATCTGCTTCGCTGCTGTTGGAGATTTGCAGATCGGGCAGCATCATCCCGTCCTGCTCCCTGTATTTCAGATTGATATTCGGTTTGCTCATGTTGTGCCATCCTTTCACGATTGATAATCTTGATGTTCCGTTCTACTTCTAACAGGATACCTTTGGAAAGGGCGGTTACTGCCGTACCAAGATGAGCAACCAACGGGAGTGTATTGAAATGGCTGACCGTCGCCATGCCATCACTCAACTGGATTTCTTCATCCGGCAGGTGACACTTTTTGCCGATGAAATAAGAAATGCTGTCGGTCAGAAGCTGGATGTATTGGGCTTCAAAACCACCGGCCGGGATCTCGGTGAACAAATGGCCTTTGGTTTCCTGCTTGAGTTCCTGCAAAAAGTGGTTGTAATTCTCTGCGACAGATTCGCTTGCCATCGCATACAGCGCTTGGGGAAAATCCTGCTTGGGGAAACCGTGTGCATACGACAGGCGCTCGGTCAGGGCCTCTTTCATTTCATCGGAAAGCTGCCAGTCCGTAGGATGAATCTCTTTGCCAGTAGTCTGGCTTACATCAAAGAGATAGTCAAGGGTGAGTTTGGCATTCCGATAGACACAAACAGCAACGCCCTTTGCACGGGGAATCAAATTTCTGCCTATGGCTGCCCATTGCTTTCGTGTTGCCAGAATCGAAACATCCTCGTCCTGTGCGTACACAAGAAGTATGTTGTCAAAACTGTGCTTATGGAACTGCGATGCAAATGCCAGATAATCCCGCCAGTTGTGTTCATTTCGGACAATATAAGGAGCCATGACTTCATATATCGTCCGCAGGCGTTCATCATTTCTCAACGGTATCTGACCTCCTTCCTGTATTGGTGATTATGGTCGGTTATCCGGCCTCTTGCTCGGACTCCTGTCCTTTCTGAGCAAAGTAGAGGGCAAGCGCCTCGTCCACAATGCTGTCGAACTCTTTCTGGCTGATGCTGGCGGTAAAGTATTTCTTGTAAATCGCCGGTTTGACCTTGAACGCCGTAGCCGTGGATTTTTTGGGTTTCCGGTTAAACTCGCCGGACAAAATCTGTTCGGTACGCTCCGGGGTCAGCTTTCCGGTATATTCCCGCAGCAGGACAGCCTTTCCCTCATTGACCTTGTACTCATTTCCCGAAAGTACATCGTCAACCATCTGCTGTTCCTGTTCGGTCAGATAAGAGAGCTGCACGGCTACTGCAATCGCAAACTCTCCATTGTCAATCCTGATTTTTAGGGCTTCCGACAGTTCGTTGATGCGGAGATAAGTCGCAACAGAACGACCTGTAAGGTTATATTCCGCACCCAAAGCCTCTCTGCTTTTCGACTTGTGGAAGTCACTTCCACAAGTCCCGTTTTCCCTGATTTCATCAGGGTTTTCAAGCCGTTTCAACTCCTCGACAATATCGTTCCGGCGCCCCTGACAGATCATCTTGGAGTAGCGCAGAGCCAGCACCGCCGCTTTTTCAGAGGGCAGCATTTCGGAGAAGGAGCGTTGCAGGACATTGGTTTCGATCACATAAATCCAAGCATCTTCATCGGAAAGATTTTCCTTGACGATACAGGGAAGTTCACGGTTTGCAATGGCTGCAGCGTTCTGCCGGTTATGACCGGCCAGCATTTCATACTCAAAGCCATCTTCATCCCGTTCAATCTTGCGGATGATGGCGGGATTCAGGACCCCATGTTCCGAAATGCTTTCTACCAGATCATTGAGCCGGTCGCCCTCATACAGCCGGAACGGATGGCCTCGGAAAGCACGAATGGCCTGCGGGGGAAGGGTGATGATGGTGTTCTTGGTCGGCAAGGATACGGAAGGGGTGGGCTCAACAGTGCTTTCTTCTGTGGCATCCAGGCCCAGAAGATCGTCAATGGACTTGATGCGCGGATTGATTTTAGGCATTTGCCAGCACCTCCTTTGCAAGTTCCAGATAGGCAAGAGAGGCAGGGTTTGCCTGCTCCAGTTCCATGACGCTCATTCCGTAGCTGTTTGCGTCCCCCACCTTGACCGTGTAGGGAATCTGACAGTTAAAGATGGGGAGCGATTGAAACGCCTTTGTGACCTGACCGTATGTACGGCGATACAGGTTCGTCCGCTTGTTGCACTTGGTGAACAGGATACCGCCGATCTCAATGCTGGGATTTAATTTCCGCTTGATTTTCTTGATGGTGTCCACCAACGCCTGCAAACCGGTCAGAGCGAACAGTTCCGGGTCAATCGGGATGATTACCTCGTCGGCGGCCGTTAAAGCGTTGATGGTCAACGAGCCGAGAGAGGGGTTGGTGTCCACGATAATGTAATCGTAGGACAGCCGCAGAGGGTTCAGCAGAGCAGCCAGGTAGTCATTGCTGTCCGGCGTCATCAGCAGATTTGCCTCCGCAACGGTGAGAGAGCGGCTGGAAGGGATCAAGTCCACAGAGCCGATTTTCTGGATGAACTCGTTGGTATCCGGCAGAGATTCGTCCAGAAGCAGATTGGTGATGAGAGTCCCGGTATTACAGGGCGTCTGGGTCGGCAGGACACCGAAGCTGGTGGTGAGGTTATACTGGGGGTCAAAGTCAACTACCAAGACCTTCTTGCCCATCTCGGCCAGCGCATAGGACAGATTTCGGACCGTGCTGGTCTTGGCTACCCCACCTTTCTGGTTGGCTACAACAATTATTTTCCCGCTTTCCATGATAGAAAACCTCCTATATTTTCGTGGAATTTTTGTGATTTCAAGCGTTTGTTCAAGTATGCGTCACTGGCCATAAAGTCGATCAGATTGACCTTCGGGATGATAAATGCCGGACCATGTGAAAGAGCTTTCAGCTTTTTCGTTCTGATCCATTTTGCGACCGTAGATGCCGTGGCGCCTGTTAATTCCGCGGCCTCTCTCGTGGAAACTATGTCGGGAATGTCCCGGAAACTCTCTATGTAGTATTTTCGCAGTTCCTCCGTTGTCACAGATTCGGGAAGCAGGGGCTTGACTGCGTATGTCCCGCTATATGAGCCGGGGGGCAGTTTGTATTTTTCGGGGTGGATTTCCCTGCGCTCAAGGTAGCGAACAATGTCTTTCATCTTAATGGTGTAATTCCGGGTCTTTTTCCCACTCTGTACGCAGGGAACCAGACCGGATTGCAGCAGATAACGAGCTGTGCGTTTGCTGATATGACAGATGATGCGGAATTGCTCTTTTTGGACTGTTTCTGGGTACTGATTCAGCAAATAGCGATACTTGGATACCTGTGCCACATCACTCGCCTCCTTTTTCCTGCCACAGACGCTCAAATGTATCCATCAATTCCTTTTGGACAGGGGTCTTTCGGCGGATACGGCGGTAATATGGGCTTATCAGAAAGTCCAGCATAAAATCCTTTGGCACGGTGTACTGCTTTCCAGGCTGGAAAGCCTTCAGAATCCCTGTGCTGATCCACCGCACGATTGCCGAGGATGAGAAACCTGTAATCTGCTGAATATCCTTTACAGAAAGCAGATCTGGGTAGGGAGAGAGATGTTCGTCATAGAATGTTCTCATAGCACGGATATAGGGACTGCCTGCTTCCTGTCTGCACTCACGCCGGTAGAGATAAGCAAGAATGTCTGTCAGCTTGATTTTGTGGCTACGGATCAGGTGGTTTTGCTCAATGGTGTAGGGAATCTCACCTTGTTGCTCCAAATTGTAGGCGGTCTTTGGACAGATGCGGCAGATCTCGCATAGTTCCCGTTGGGTTACATAGGCGGGATACTTGGCAATGATGTCGGGGTAATACTTAGTCAAATCCATGTGCAGCACTCACTTTCTTGTTTATCTGTCATTGGTAGGTGAGACGCTTCACTGGCTTGCAAAATATTGGTTATTGACATGAGTTCAAATAAAATCAAGTCGTTCAATCAAAACAGAGATTTATGTTTTTGGTCAATGATATGGGGGTGAATACCCTCTATCTGGCGTGCAGTTCTATCCTTGTTCTATCCTCCGGTCATAATTTGGGGTAAAAATGGGAAGAACTCGGAAAATCCCGTGGGTTCAAATAAAAGTGAAAAACGGAAGCCGAAATCCGCAGTATACCGCAGCTTTTGGGCTTCCATTGTGTACTTCCATCTTCGCTTAATTTCCACCAAAAGTCATAAGCGGGAAATGACTCGAAATCAGTTTGAGGGAAACCTCACGAGGGTTCGAATCCCTCCCGCTGCGCCAAGGAAAAACCTCTTTTGTCTGTTACGGCAAAAGAGGTTTTTCGTAAAGAGAGGGACTGAAAATGCTGATTGACAGTTCGATCGCACAGGCATATATCGAGAGCAGCTGCGTCGACGCTTTTCGTGCTTCATGGCTCTTTGAACACACCTCGGTTTCGTCAGATCTTGGCAGGAATGCATTTACTCCGCCGCCTGAGGATCTTGCTCTCCGAGAGACTGTGCGCAAGCTCGAACGCCGTATCTGTGAAGCGGCTGCGCACTTTGTCCCCGTCAACCGCCCGATTTGGGACGCGCTTTTCCCCGATTGGGAGGCGGTACAGCCGACACTTGATTTGATCGTCGGTTATCCCGAGCCTTACGACGCCGTTGCGGCACACTCGCCCGACGGGCAGGCACATCTCATCTTTGACCTCATCCGTTGGTGCAATTATGCGGAGCTCGACCAGCTCGACAGCATCATTCGGAATCTGCTGACGCATGAGATTACGCATCTCTTGATTGGACACCGCTATCCGGCGGCAAATGCCGCATTGGAAAGTACAGACTATTTGACAAGATTGGATGCTTACACATTTCATGAGGGATTCGCCCATCTTCTCTCCTATCAGGCGACAGAAATCGACTGTGTGGACTGGCATACACCGCAGCTTACCGAGGTCGCAGCAGCAAGCCGTGCCAAACTGCGCCTCGCGCTTACGGAGACGGACACAGACAGGCAAAAGCAGTTTCTTGAAGAGGCGGTCTGCGGATCGTACTATGAAAAGTTTGCCTGTATGTGCGGTATGCTGTATCTGGCAGACCGATGGGAAACGCAGGGAATCGACGGCCTGCAAAGCGCATTTGCGGACTATCACGGCTTTGCTCAAAGGGCCTTGAGCATTCGAATTTGATTGTAAAAGAGGAAGAGACGCGAATGCGTCTCTTCCTCTTTTACACCTTCTCCCGCTTCTGCCGCCAGAGGTTGATCGCCAGCATGACCGCGGCGTAGATCAGCGCGGCGGCGAGGATAATGAGCGAGAAGTCGCGCTGCATCTGGTAGCTCGTCGTCGTGAAACCCTTGACGAGTAGATGACCGGCAAGATAGCTCGCGGGAATCAGCGCGAGATAGCCGATTGCTTTGCCCGCTTTCTTCCTGCGGCAGACGAAAAATGCAATACCCAGCGTAATAAGGAGTGCTAACGATAGCAAAGCGTAATAGCCCAACGCCAGCCGCGGCAGGGAAATGATGCCGCCGTCCCTGCTGCCGCAGAGCAGCACATCGTCCTGCCCGTTGTTCTGAGAATAGCAGACTGCCGCGCAGTTCGCGGCGTCGAGCGTGAAGAGCGTGCGCGCGGACTCCGCCTTGGCGAGCACGCCTTGCAGTGCGTCCGCCTCGCGCTGTGTGCGATCATTTGCGCTGTGTGTGTTCGGGGCGCCCCCGGCTTTGTCGAATGCGCCGCGCCATGTGTCGAGCGGCGTGCGCCATGCGGTGATGAAGTAGATGGTTTTGCCGCTGTTGGGGTCCTGCGTGTTCGTGACCTCTGCGCCGGAGACCGGCACGAGCAGGCTGACGGAGATGCTCTCCGCGCCGCTGAGATCAGAAAGCCCATCCGCTGCCGAGCCGTCCGCGAGCGCGCTGGGCGAGCGCGAGATCGCCCACTCTGTCTCGCTGTACGGCAAATACTGCGGCGCGGTGAGGTACGCGAATCCCGCCGTCGCCAGCGTCAGCGCGAGCGTGACGGCCAGCAGCACGGCGGTCAGCTTCTTGCGTCGAAGCTGCCGCTTCAAGTCGCGCAGCGGCTGCGCGCTGACGGGCGCGGGCTTCACGTCCGCCTTCAGCGCGTCGAGCTCGGCGCGGCAGGCCGCGCACTGCGCTAAATGCCCGTCCACAAATTCCTTCGTCTCCTCGCGCAGCATATCCTCCTCGTAGAGCGGCAGAAGATCCTGCACGATGCTGCAAGTTTTGTCCATTTCAGTCGTCCTCCAATCCCTCGCGGATCATGCGCTTGGCGCGGTGATACGTCACGCATGCCCAGTTTTCCGTCTTGCCGAAGAGCGCGCCGATGTCGCGGAAGCTCTTCTCGCCGTACACGCGCCACATGAAGACCTCCTTGTACGGCTCTCTGAGCGCGTGCAGCAATTCCTGGATGCGCGCGGCCTCGCTGTGATCTGCTAACTCCTCCTCGTGGCTCTCCTCGGCGATCCGGCAGTCTTCGAGCGGGGCAAGCCGCTTTTCGCGCCGCAGCTGCGAATAATAGAGATTCTTCGCGATCTGGCACAGCCAGACGCGCACGCTGCACTCGCCGCGAAAGCGGTCGAGGGCGTCCATCGCGCGGAAAAACGTCTCGCTCGTCAGCTCCTCGGCGACGCTCTCGCTCCCGGACAGCGAGAGAAGATAGCGGTACACATCGTCGAAGTACACGGCGTACACCTCTTCAAAATTCGTCAGCGCCCTCACCCCCTTTCTGTCTATAAGACGGCGGAAAACCGGTTTTCTTACAAAAAAATCCGTCCCGCGGGACGGATTTTTTCTTTCTTATGTTTTGACGACCTTTTTCTTGCCGCACTTCGGGCACGTGAGCTCGACCTTGCCGATGTTTTTCGGCACGCGGCAGTACGCGCCGCAGGAACAGCGGACGTATTTGTGCGCCTTGTCGGCGCGGCGTGCCTTCGCGCCGCGGATGGCGTTCGCCTTCGGCGTCCACCAGGTCAGAAACTTCGCGTTCTCGGCCTGACGGCGCGCGAGATTGCGCGAAAAAATGCGGATGAGCACGATGAACATCAGCACCATCGACACAAAGTACAGCGCCTGCGACACGCCCTGCACACGGATGATCGAGCTCAGAATGCTCACGACCAGCTCAAGGATCACGAGCGCCCAGTTCAGCGCGTCTACGCCGTTGCGGCCATACATAAAGCGGTAAAGGGCATCGCGGAATTTGTTCACAAAAAACACTCCTAAAATCTTGATGCTGCCATTCTACACGCTTTTTCGACCCCCGTAAAGGCGTTTGAACAAAAGTTTACAGAATGGAAAAGAGTAAACGCAAACCGCCCGCCCCCGTCAGTCGCCTTACAGGGGGGCAAGGGGGGCCCGCCCCCCCAAAACGCCTCGCAGAGTTTCGCCGCTCCGCGGCGAAATAAATTCAAATCATTTTCCGCCGCGACCGAAGGTGAATTGCCGCAAAGCGGCAAGAGAAGCCGCCCTGGGGCGTGCGCGTCAGGATTTACACTTCTCGCTCCGCAAACGTGCGCGCCTACGGCGCGTGCGCTGCCGCGGAGCGCAAAAAGCTAAAACGAAAGCCCCGCTGAGCGGGGCTTTCGTTTTAAGCATTATAGTCCGTTGGTGTAACGATACAGGAACGTCACGGCCTCGGCGCGGTTGCAGGAAGCATACGGGGAGAACGTCGTGGCGCTGGTGCCGGTGGTGATACCCTTACCGACGGCCCAGAGAACGGCGTTGTAGTAGCTCGCCTCGCTCGTGGCGCTCACATCCTTGAACGGGTTGGAGTAGTAGCCGCTGGGCTGGCCCGCGTAGCGGTACAGGAAGGTCACGATCTGGGCACGGGTGCAGACCTGATCGGGGGAGAACGCCGTGGTGCTGGTGCCGGAGGTGATGCCCTTCTGGCTGGCCCACAGGATGGCCTTGTAGTAGCTCGAGTGCGTGACGGCGTTGACATCACGGAACGGGTTGCGGGTGGTGGTCGGCTCCGGGCTGCCGGCGGCGCGCCACAGGAACGTCACGATCTCGGCACGGGTGCAGGACTTGTACGGGGAGAAGGTGGTGCTGGACGTGCCGTTGGTGATGTTCTTGCCGACGGCCCACTTGACGGAGTTGTAGAAGTAGTCGGTGGTCTTGACATCGATGAAGTTCATCGTCTGGCCGATCTTGATGGCCACGGTGCCGGTGAGCTGGCGGGTGCCGGTGCCGGTCGTGCCGTAGCGGGCGTAGATGGTGAACGGGATGTAGACGGTCTCGCCGGTCTTGGCGTAGCGGCTGGCAAGGAATGCGACGTCGCTGAGCGCGTTCTGGCTGGCGGTGGCGCTGTAGTAGAACTTGTCAGTCGTCTTGACGGAGCCGCCGTAGTTGTAGCCGCTGTAGTAGGTGTAGAGCGAGCCCTCGTTGACGGCGGAGACGGCGCTCTGGTCAAAGGTCACGTAGTCGATGGTGTAGTTGCTGCTGTAGCCCTTGGTGGAGCGCAGGTAGCTGAGGAAGTCGCTCTCGTCGAAGCGGACGCTGTCGCCCTGAGAGACGGTGTACTTGATGTCCTCGCGCACGAGGTTGACGACGACGCTGCCGGAGTAGCTCACGGTCGTGCCGCGGCTCGTGGAGGAGCTGGAATAGCGGGTCGCGTACAGGGTGAAGTTCAGCGTGATGGTCTTCGCGGTGGACTTGGCGTTGGGGACGAACGTCACGCTATCGAGGTTGGTGACCTTGGTATTGCGGTTGAACGCGCCGGAGGAATTGCTGGTGGACATGGCGGTGCCGCCATAGTACAGCGTGCCCTGCGCGGTGGTGGGCAGGGAGAAGGTCACGTAATCGAAGGTGACATAGGGATAGGACTTGGCCTTGCTGGCGTCGCCGCGGGCCTCAGCGACCTTGTTCATGAAGTCGTTGAAGTCGCTCTGCGCGAACTGGACGGTCTCACCGGCCACGCCGTTGTAGTTGATGTTGTAGTTCTTCTGGTAGACGCTGATGGTGCCGCAGTAGAGCCTATTGTCGGTGCCCTGCGTCACGACATACAGCGTGCACTTGCCGCCGACAAAGTTGCTGTCGGTCAGGGAGTACAGGCTGGTGCTGGAAGTGGTAGTGTAATACTTATTGCCGCTGCCATTGTTCCAATCGCTCGGCTCGGTGTTCACACCGGCAACATAGTAATACCTTGCGCCGGAGGGGACCTGAACGTAATAGCGATAGGTGTTGCCGTAAGCCGCGACCGGCTCGGGATACTGGTCGGCATAGGTGGTCGTGCTGGGCGTTACGGGAACGTTAAACGTAACGCTGTAGGTCTTGGGAACGGCGGTATTGGCAATGCGGGTGGTCACAGTAGCGGTGAACTTTGCAGTGCCGATGCCGCTGAGGTTTGCCTTGAAGTAAAGATAGCCGGAGCCGCCGGCGGGATAGTTGTACGAAGCATTGCTCGTGCCGACACCGTAGGCAGCGGTAGAGGCGACCTGAGTGACGCCGCTGAGGGAATAGACGGTCTCGTAGGTGTAGGCGGTGCTGTAGGTCTTGTTGATGGCGGCCTGCGCGGCGTTAACAAGATCACTGTAGCTGTAGTTCACAGAAGTGCCGTTCTGAACAGCACTGAGGGTCGCCTCGATCAGGGCGCCGGTAACGGGGATGTTCTGCACATAATCCTTGCCCTTATAGGTCGCCTTTGCGGTGACAGTGGTAGAGCCGCTTGCCTTGAGCGTTACCGTCGGCGCGGCGGTCGTGGGATTCGTCACAATTGCGATGTTGGTGTTGGCGGGAACAAAGGAGTAGGTCGGAGTGACCGGGGAAGCGGGAGAAGTGGAGGTATCCACGAAGGTCGCCGCCAAAGGCGTGGTCTGACCGATCTGCGTCAGCGTAACGCTTGCGGGGACGACAGTGAAGGTATAGGTATCGGGAAGGCTCTTGACCGTGATGGTGTTACTTTTCTTAGCGAGCTTATCGCCCTCGCTTGCCTTGCAGTAAACAGAGTAGTCGGTCGCGGTCGTAACGTTTGCGGGGACCGTCCAGACGAGGGACTTGCCCGTGCCGATCGGAACCTCGGCAGCCTCGCCGATCTTGTAGAACCACGCATAGGTGGCAGCGTTGCTGAGACCGGTGGAGGAAGCGGTGAGCGTGGTCTTGCCGCCGGAGATGACCTCAGTAAGGCTTGCCGCTGCGGTCACGGTGGGGGTGGTGGCGTTGACCGTCACATCAGCCGTCAGCGCGGAATCCTTGACGCGCACGGTCAGCTTTCCGCTCGCGTAAGTGGGCTTGTTCGTCTCATTATCGATCACATAGCCGGTTGCGGCGGCAGACCACTTGTTGTCGCCTTTGAGGTCCTCGCCCACAAGAAGGGAGATGTTGACCGCGCCGTTCGTCACAGAATAGGTTCTGCCGTTGAAGGTGACGGTGGTGATGTCGCCCGGGAGAAGCTTGTCAGCGATAGAGACATTGCTTTTAACGACCTTAGTCGTAGATCTGGTGATTTCCTGCCCTTCGATCGTCACCTTGTACTCGATCGTTAAGGTGCAGGAGACTTCTACATTTTCCGCCTTGTTGGAGGCGGTCAGCGTTCCTGTCGTGGCACCCGTGCCGGCAGCGCCGGAAAAACCGGGAGTGCTCCAACTATAACCGATCACGTTTACATCGGTGGCAGTTACGCCATTATCCGTGACGGTGGGGGCGGTTGCGGTAACGGTGAATGTGGTCGAGTCGCCTCTTGCAAGGGAGGACGCCGACGTGGTGATGGCGTATGTGCCGCCAACCTCGACACCTTCCGCCCTTGCAGGCACGACGACGAGGCTCAGGACCAACGTCAGAGCCAATAGCAAGGAGAGAAATTTTTTCATGTGATCTTCATCCTTTCGTGTTTGTTGTTGTCGGCTCCGCGCGCACAGAGCCTTTCTCATACACATACATTTTACCATGCCGCGGGAAATAAGGGAACAGGAAAATGGAAAATTCATAAATTCTTTATCTTCCCTCTTCGCCCAGTTTCCCTTTGCCTCATTGATTAGACGCAAGAAACGTCTGTTTTGTTTCACAAAACCCGAAAATTTCCCAAAAATTTTTTACGCCGCGAAAAACCGCACATACACGAACACCCCCAGAGCGATCTGCGCAAGCAAGATCGCGGGGATGCCGAACTTGAAGTACCAGTGCCGCGTCTTGTGGTGAAAGACCCTCATTGCGAAAAGAGCACCCGCGCTGCCGAGCAGCAGCGCGAGTGCAAAGAGTGTTTTTTCGGGGACGCGGCGCGCGCCCTGAATTTTGGCGCGGCGCTTGTCTGCGCCGTAGACGCAGAACGTCAGAATATTGATCGCGGCGAGATAGATGACAAAATATCTCACTTTTCGAGCTTGCTGAGCTCCACAGCCGCCGCCGCGCCGAGGCGGGCGTTGTTGAACACGAGCTGGATGTTGGAATCCAGGCTGTCGCCGCCGGTGAGATCCTTGATCTTGGCGAGCAGGTACGGCGTGGTGGCCTTGCCGTGAATGCCGTCCTTCTTCGCGTCCTCCACGGCCTCGGCAATGGCCTTGTCGATGACTTCCTTGTCCATGGAGTACTCTTCGGGGATCGGGTTCGTGACGAGTAAGCCGCCGCGCAGACCCAGCTCGCGCTTGACGTGGAACGCCTTGGCCAGCTGCTCCGGCGTGTCGAGCTCGTAGTCGACGCCAAAGCCCGACTTGCGCGTATAGAACGCGGGCAGCTCGCTCGTGCCGTAGCCGATGACGGTCACGCCGTGGGTCTCGAGATATTCGAGCGTCAGCCCGAGGTCGAGGATGGACTTCGCGCCCGCGCACACGACCATGACGGAGGTGTTGGCCAGCTCTTCAAGGTCAGCGGAGATGTCGAACGTCTCCTGCGCGCCGCGGTGCACACCGCCGATGCCGCCGGTGGCGAACACGCGGATGCCCGCCATGTCGGCGATCATCATCGTGGTGGTGACGGTGCACGCGCCGTCCTTGCCCTGCGCGACGAGCACGGGCAGGTCGCGGCGGGAAGCCTTCGGGATGCCCGCGCCGGTGCGGCCGAGGTAGTCGATCTCTTCCTTGGAAAGGCCCGCCTTCAAGCGGCCGCCGATGATGGCGATGGTCGCGGGGACCGCGCCGCATTCGCGGATGATGCTCTCGACCTTGAGCGCGGTCTCCACGTTCTGGGGATAGGGCATGCCGTGGGAAATGATGGTGGATTCGAGCGCCACGACGGGCTTGCCGGCGGCAAGGGCCTCGGCAACCTCGGGGGCGATATCCAGATACTTGTTCATCGTTAAAATCCTCCTGTAAAGTAATAGGTGAAAGTTTCACGTTTACCTTTTGAGGTAAGATTGCATCATAACATACAACTTGTCAAAAGTCAATATAAAGCGGGGCTTGAATTTGCACGGGAAGTGGCATATAATACCTCTATTATCCCGTGAAATCCCACAAAAGGAAGGAAAATTATTATGGAACGAGTGAGAATTGCCGCGCTCTTCGCCGACAAAGAGCAGTACGGCGGCGAAAGCGTCACCGTGTGCGGCTGGGCGAAGACCATCCGCGATATGAAAACCTTTGGATTCATCGAGCTGAACGACGGCTCGTGCTTCCGCAATTTGCAGGTGGTGATGGACGCGAATTCTCTTTCTAATTATAAGGAGATCGCCGCGCAGAACGTCGGCGCCGCGCTCATCGTGCGCGGCACGGTGGTGCTGACGCCCGAGGCCAAGCAGCCGCTCGAGGTCAAGGCAACGGAGATCGAGATCGAGGGTGCGTCCTCGCCCGACTATCCCTTGCAGAAAAAGCGCCACAGCGTTGAATATCTGCGCACCATCCAGCATCTGCGCCCGCGCACGAACCTCTTCTCGGCGGCCTTCCGCGTCCGCAGCGCGGCGGCCTACGCCGTGCATGAGTTCTTCCAGAGCCGCGGCTTCGTCTACGTCAACACCCCCATCATCACCGGCTCCGACTGCGAGGGCGCGGGCGAGATGTTCCAGGTGACGACGCTGGATCTTGAAAACCCGCCGAGAACGCCCGACGGCAAGGTCGATTACAGCAAGGACTTTTTCGGCAAGAAGACGAGCCTGACCGTCTCCGGCCAGCTCAACGCCGAGAACTTCGCCATGGCGTTCGGCGACGTTTACACCTTCGGCCCCACGTTCCGCGCCGAGAATTCCAACACCGCGCGCCACGCCGCCGAGTTCTGGATGATCGAGCCGGAGATGGCGTTCTGCGACCTCGACGGCGACCTTGAGGTCATGGAGGCGATGGTCAAGCATATCATTCGCCGCGTGATGGAGCGCTGCCCGGATGATCTCGCGTTTTTCAACAGCTTTGTCGATAAGGGCCTGCTGGAGCGTCTCCAGCACGTCGAGAGTTCTGACTTTGGCCGCGTGACGTATACCGAGGCCGTCAAGCTCTTAAAGGAGAGCGGCCAGAAGTTCGACTACCCCGTCGAGTGGGGCATCGACCTGCAGACCGAGCATGAGCGTTACCTGACCGAGCAGATCTTCAAGCGCCCCGTGTTCGTCACCGACTATCCGCAGGAGATCAAGGCGTTCTACATGCGCCTCAACGACGACGGCAAGACCGTCGCGGCGGCGGACTGCCTCGTTCCCGGCATCGGCGAGATCATCGGCGGCAGCCAGCGCGAGGAGCGCATCGAGCTGCTCGAAAAGCGCATCCGCGAGCTCGGCATGAATCCCGAGGATTACTGGTGGTACTGCGACCTGCGCCGTTACGGCTCCTGCCGTCACGCGGGCTTCGGCCTCGGCTTCGAGCGCATGGTGATGTATTTGACGGGCATCGGCAACATCCGCGACGTGGAGCTGCATCCCCGCACCGTGGGCAACGCAGACTTTTAATTATTCAAAAAATAAGGGACACGGAAACCGTGTCCCTTGTTTTTTGAGAATTACACTCCGCTTCGTGCCTTGCCGCCCAAAGGGCGGCTTCGACACACGCGGAGCGAGAAGAGTTTTTTGGCACGCGCGTGTCGCGCCAAAAAAACGATTCGAAATCATTTCGCGTCTGCGGATGCGAAAAGCTGTGACGCTTTAATTATTTGTGGTAAATAGTTACAAATGGGAACAAAAGCGCGAAAAGTGTAGTCAAAAGAAGTGAAGTCTGCTATAATGACCGCGCAGTTTTGAGAGAGGAGATTTTGACATGAAACACTTTTTTGCACTGCTGCTCAGCGTGCTGATGGTGCTGTCGCTGCTGACTGCCTGCGGCGATAAGACGACGCCGTCCGACGGCGACGATCAGACCGTCACGGACGAGAATGGCAGCGACACCGACAACAATACTGACGATACAACTGACCCCTACGACGCCGTGCGCAGCTACTGGTCCGAGGACCAGCTCACGCAGGCCTGGGGGCCGGATCAGGTGGTGGAGCACCTCTTTTTCCACCCGATCATCGCCTATCCGCAGTGGGCCTTCCACGACTGCAATGCCTCGCAGGATCAGCGCTACGGCCTCGACGACTGGATGGTCACGGCGGACGAGTACAAGAAGATCTTGCAGTCCGTGTACGACCGCGGCTACATTCTCGTTGCGATGGAGGACGTTTGGAGCGAGGTGACGGACGAGACCGGCACGCACATGGTGCGCAACACCCTCATGCTGCCAGAGGGCAAAAAGCCCCTCGTCATCAGCTTTGACGACGTGAACTACTACCCCTATATGCTCGACGAGGGCTTCACGAGCAAGCTCGTCGTCGGCGAGGACGGCGAGATCTGGGCGCAGTGCACCGATCCGTACACAAATGAGACCTTTTTGACCAAGGAGCTCGACGCGACGCCCATTCTCGACCAGTTTGTCTACGAGCACCCCGACTTTTCGCTGAACGGCGCGAAGGCCATCTTCTCGCTGACGGGCTATCAGGGCATTCTCGGCTACCGCACGCAGGATGACCGCGACATCGCGGCAGATTCGCCCGACCGCCCCGCGTTCGATGCCTACCGCGCGAGCGAGATCGAGGCCGTCAAGCCCGTCATCGAGCGGCTCAAGGAAACGGGTTGGACGTTCGGCAGCCACACCTGGGGCCACATCCGCCTCGACACCAAGCCGCTCCAGACCGTCATCAACGACACCGAGCGCTGGGCGGACGAGGTCGGCTCGCTCGTCGGCCCCACGCAGATTTTGTTCTATCCGCACGGCGGCCGTCCCGACGGTGACGACTGGCACCAGACCGGCGAGCGCTTCCAGTACCTGCAAAGCCAGGGCTTCCGCATCTTCGCGAGCGTCGGCACGAGTTCGTTCAGCTACGTCAAGCCGGACATCTCCGCCGTCATCTGCGACCGTCTGCATCCGGACGGCACGACGCTGCGCCACGCGCGCAGCCGCTATCTGCAATTCTATAACGCCGAGGACATCATGGATACGCAAGTGCGTCCCGATCTTGGCGTAGACTGGTGAGGAGGCGTTATTATGGCAACGTTAGAAGAACTCAAGGCGAAGGCCGTCGCCATGCTGGACATGGCGTATGTGCCGTATTCCCACTTTCCCGTGGGCGCGGCGCTCGAATGTGAGGACGGCGCGGTCTTTACCGGCTGCAACATCGAAAATTCGAGCTACGGCCTGACGAACTGCGCCGAGCGCACCGCGGCGTTCAAGGCCGTGAGCGAGGGGCACCGGCGCTTCAAGCGCATCGTCATCGCTGGGCGCAGCGACGACTACTGCTACCCCTGCGGCGCGTGCCGTCAGGTGCTCTACGAGTTCGGCCCCGACATGGAGGTCGTGTGCCTCAACAAAAAGGGCGAGGAAAAGCACCTGCACATCAAGGAACTGCTTCCCTACGGCTTCGACCGGACGTGGCTTGCAATCGACGAGAAATAACGAAAAAAGAGAGCGGCGCTGCCGCTCTCTTTTTTTGCGCTTTAGTTGCTGCCGGAGGAGGCATCGATCGTCAACGTGCCGCTGACCGTCGAAATTTCCAGCTCGCTCACCGCGCCGCCGTCGAGCGCGGGCACAGAGTAGTGCGTCGCGTGGTCGTCGAGACAAGTGATGAGCGCTCCTTCGCGCTCGGTGAGCGCGGAGCGGAACGCGCCGCTTTTCGTTTCATAGTCGAGAGTAAAACCGTCCTGCGCGGGAAGGGTCAGATAGATGCTGCCGCTCTCCGTTTCGGCATCAAGGCGCAGCGCACGCTCGGTAGCCAAAATCAGGTTGCCGCTGACGCTTTCGAAGTCCAGCGCGCCGAGCGCGCCGGCGATATCCACCTTGCCGCTTGCGGTTTCGATCTCGGCATTTTCCGCTTCGCCCGCAAGCTCGATCGCGCCGGAGACGGTCGAGAGCTCGATTTTCCCCCATGTGCCGTCCACCACGCCGGCATTGCCGCTCGTGGTCTCGATCTCCACCTCCGGGCAGTTCGCGCACATCACGCGCGCGTCGCCGCTGAGCGTCGAAAGCTCGATCTTCTGCGCATCGGCGCTCACGTAGGCGTAGGCGTCCGTTGTTTCGACTTTTATCTCCTCAAAGTGACCGGCGCTGACCAGTTCCCTCGGAAGTCCCACGTCGAGGTACTTTTCCCCGTCGTAGCTGCCGCGGTAAGCGTCGCCGAGGAAGTGGATGCGCAGCGTGTCGCCGTCGATCGCGCAGACCATCTTCTCGCTCTCGGCGAGCGGCGCGGTGGATTCCTCCTTCACGCTGATCTGCGCGCTCTGCTCGGCGGTATAGATGTTCACGCCGCCGCTGCGCCACGAGATGTCGATCTTGCGGATGTCTTCGCTCTCGCCGATGCTGAGCACCGCGCCCGGGTGGAGCTCTTCGCTCCCCTCCGCCTGCGTGCAGAAGGTGTAGGTCGCGCTGCTGCCGTCCCAGAGCGCGTCGACGGCGAAAATGCCGTCGCTTTGCGGCAGTTCTGCGCGGAATGTGCCGTTATCCTGCCGCTGGGCGGTCACGGTCCCGGACGGCATGCCGGTGCTGCCCCAGGCGTCGGACGGCCAGCAGCGGAGACTGACGGAATCGGGCGAATTATCGCCAAAATCGAGCGTTACGGTGTAGAAATAGGCGGCCGACACTGCAAAGGGCATTTCCAGTACAGGCGTGATGTCACGGGAGGTTTCGTCCAGCGGGTGCGCGCCGCAGGCAATGGCGGTCATGCTCTGTAGGCCCTGGGTGTAGGTCCAGTCGTAGCTGCTGCTTTTGAGGGTGACGCTGCAAGCGTTTGCACTTGTCACCGTCAGTGTTGGCGGGGTTTGGCGCGCGGCCTCGTCTGCGCTTTTTTCGCCGCAGGCGGTCAGGGAGAGCAGGAGCGCGAGCGGGAGCAGGAGGGAAAGGAGCTTTTTCATCGTTCAATCCTCATTTCTTTCGGATACTTCTATAGACGTATGATAGCCGAAAAAGTTCCCGCGCACAACGGTGATCGTTGCACAAAACGCGGCAATTTGTTGTATCGTGAATTCTAATACCGGAGGCGGTACAGCTTTTTGCCGCGTTGTGTGCAACGTTTCTTCATGATACGGCGTATCATGAAAAGGCAAATCATGCATCAGTGTTCCCGCGTTTGCAGGGGGGTGCGGGCTGCCTTTTCCAACATTATATTTTGGGGGAAAGCGCATGAACAAGACGACAAATTTCGACCTGCCGCAATGGGTCAAGGCGGATCAGATCAAGATGGACGACTTTAACGGGGCGTTTGCGAGCATCGACGCGGCGCTCAAGGCTGAGGGTGACGCGCGCAGCGAGGCCGACGGCACGGCGGCGGAGCGCATCACGGCATTGGCGCAGACGATCGCAAACGGTAAAATCTGCCGCATAAAATACGGCTCGTATACCGGCAACGGCAAGTACGGCGCGGCGAACGCGGTCAGCATCGAGTGCGGGTTCTACCCGCTGCTGGTGATGGTGAGCAGTTCGAGCAGCAGCCACTACTGGGCGGTGCGCGGGTTCGACAAGTTCTACTACAGCAACAACCGCGAAAACGAAATGACGTGGGGCGATACCGGCGTGAGCTGGTACTACCCGCAGGACGACCAGTATTACCCCCCGTCGGGCAACCAGATGAACGCAATCGACACGACCTATTACTATCTGGTGCTGGGCTACAGCAACGACGGAGAGCAGGGAAACTGAATCAAGGCAAAAAACAGCCCCGAGCCGAAAGGCTCGGGGCTGTTCATTTGTTTCTTACAGTCGATATCTAAAAATTAGATATGATAGGTAAGAACGAGCGTGGACGCGGTGAAGTTGGTGTATGCAGTACCATTGTAACCCATCACGGAAACAACCGTGTTGGAAGGCAGCTGATAGTTGTCCACGGTGGAGAGGGTAATGGTGGCACGATAGTAGCTACCGGCGGTGAAATAATCACCATTCCAAGGCTCGTACTTGTCGTTGGCGTTACCCTTTTCCCAAGACACGGTAGCAGTGACCTTGCTCGGGTCGAGCAAGGTAGCAACACCATTGACGGTGGCATAGACCTTCTCGACAACAGCGGTGCTTGCAGGAGCCGCGCTAGGCGAAACCGTCAGGTTGGTGACGTTGATGCCGGTGATCACGGTGCTGTCAGCAGTGCTGTTCTTGTCGTAAGCGTAGGCCTGCGCGCAGAGACGGTTGCTCTGGCCGGTCGCGTTGTTGATGTACACGAAGTAGTAGTCCTGATCAACAGGATTGCCCATCGTGCCGACAACCTTGGTCAGGTCAGCGACCACGCTGTAATACTGGCGGCCGTCAGCGTCATAGTAGAGGGAGTCGCTGAAGTTGTCGCCGATCGTGCCGGAGATCTTATCAACCGTGTAGGTCTTGCCAGACTCGTAGGCGGAGGAACGTGCGTAGTTTTCCGTAGTGGTCGTGCCGTTAACAGTGGTGGAAACGACCTCAGCATTCAGAGTCTCGCCAGAAGTCACAGCATGACCCTGCTTCACAACGCCGTCCTCGAGAGCAACGACGTAGAGCGTGTTGGTCTTGGGCTCACCCGCAACGCCGTTCACCGTCAGGGTGCTCTGCAGAGCAGCATAGTTAGCGAACTTGACTTCGCCGGCAACGCCGTCGACATAGCCCTTAACGACCCACGTACCGTCGGCGAGGGTGTAAGCGCCCTGCTGACCGTCGAAGTAGAACAGGCTCGTGACCTTGGAGCTCGTGGTAGCGCCGATGACGTAAACGTAATCAGCAACACCGTCTTTGTTCAGGTCAACCCAGTCGACCTCATCCGCATTGTAGTTATCAATGTTGGTGAAGCCGGTGATGGACTTGAAGGTATAGGGGTTAGCAGTGGTGCCAGCGCCGGAGCGAACCAGGAACGTGGTGTTGGCGTTGACAACCAGAGTGTTGGTGCTGCTGGTATAGACCTGAGTGTTCTTGTACACTGCGAGATTGGCAGCGCTGTTGAGCTTGCCGGAATCGGCAACCTTATCTGCGGCAACATAGTTGTCCACTTCGACAGCCTTGAGCGTGCCGTTGGACTTGGTGGTGAAGCGGAACAGGTGACCGTTCAGCAGCTTGTTGGCGGCATCCGCACTGGTGTTGGTGTTGATGTAGGAATCAACATAGAAGTAGGTGCCATCAGCAGTCATAACCTGATTCTGGTTACCGGTGCTGTGAGAGACAGTACCAGTTTTCAGAACGAGGCTACCCTTCTCAACAACCTTGTAGGTCATCTCGCTGATGTCGACCTGAGCGGTGGTGCCGTCCACATAGGTGACGTTGGCCTTTGCCACGCCGGAACCGTCAGTGGCGTTGCCCGCCCACCAGATGGAGTTGATGACGCCGTAGCTGTTGGCAGCAGCGATCGCAACCGCACCGATCAGGTTGTTGTAGGAATCGAAGTACCAGGTGTACTTGGCGTCCTTCTGAGCGGCCTCGTCGAGGTAGAACTTGACAGCATCGTCATAAACGGTGCCCTCAACGTTGTGCTGCTGGGCGTTCCAGTAGATCACGCTCTGAGCGCCCTCGATGGAAGTGGCCTTGCCGAGGATCTCGGCATACTGCTTGGCGGTGTTAAGCACCTTGCCGCTGACAGTGGCGGAGTTGGTGGCATCGGTGTAAGCGTTGATGAGGACATACTCATCCTTGGCATAGCCATAGTTGTTGTCGTAGTCCTTGAGCGTCAGAGTGGTGTAAGTAGCCGCCTTCTGAGCGCCAGTGCCATTGGTGCCATCATAGACTTCGAGGGTGATGGTGGCAGGAGTCTTGACGTGACCCTGAGCATCATAGGTGATGTCAGCAACATAGGTGACCTTGGCAAGGAAGGTGTCGATCATCACGATGGTCTTGGCATCCTTGTAGACCTCGAACAGGCGGCCCTGAGCACCCATCGTGGTCTTGGTGTCGGTCAGGTTGACGAGGTAGTTCGTGGTCTGGGGCTGGCCGTTGACGATCAGCGTGTAAGCGGTATCAGCGCTCAGGCCGAGGTCGTGAGCGACATCGCACTCAGTAACAGCCTTGGTGTAGGACACGTCAGCCTTGGAAACAAAGGTGGTGGCCTTGTCGCCAGTGTTGTAGGTCCACTTGGTGGCGGGACGGCCCCACTTGTCGGCGGCAACAGCGGAAGCGAGCTTGAAGTTCTTCTCGCCGAGGCTGTTGGTCTTGGTGCCGATGACCTTATCGGTCACATAGCCGAAGGCCGGGGTGTAGGTGACCTGAGCCTTCTGGATGCCCTGGAACAGGAGCTCAGCGACCAGCTCACGGGAAGCGGGAGCGTTCAGGTCGGTGGTCTTCGCCACGTTGTCCAGAACGCCGAGCTGCTGCGCGGTCTGCGCAACATGGAGCGCCCAGTCAGCGCCGGAGAACTCGTTGTTCTTGTCGTAGCCGACAGCGCGGAGGATCATGGCGAGGACTTCATAGCCGGTGACCTTGCCGGACGGCTTGAAGGTGCCATCGGGATAGCCCTTGACGAGGGAGGCGTTGGCACAGTAGCCGATGTAGCCCTGAGCCCAACCGGCACCAGCCATGTCGCTGAACTTGTTATAAGTGGCATAGAGGCCGGACTTATCGTTCTTGGCGACGTCGGCAGTGTAGATACGATAGATGATCGTAGCTACCTCAGCGCGGGTGATGTTGCCCTCGGGCTTGAAGGAACCATCCTCATAACCCTTGAACACACCCATGCCATTCAGAACGGCAACAGACTCAGCGTAATCATCGCTGATGCTCTTGTCATCCTTGAAGGCTGCGTTGGCGCTGACGGCCAGAGACAGAGTCATGACCAGAGCCAGCACCATTGCGAGTAACTTTTTCATAGATGTTACTCTCCTTTCATAAATTTCCATCCCCTTGGAGCGCTCCGGCAGCGAAAAGCGGGCATTTTGCTGTTCGCGGGCGAAAATGAAAGTTGACCGAAGAAGTTGCAAAACATTTCGATTTTCTTGCATTTTTGACCGTTTTGCAGGAAAACGCGCGATTTTAGTTGCTATTGCATCCCCTTAGCGGCGCGGAAAAAGCCCGCTGCGCAAGGGCTTGCGGGCACGGCTGGTAGCGGTTTGGTAGCGATTTGCCGAAAACGGGATTTTGGCGGGGCGAAAAAAGGCTGATTTTGCAAGGGTTTGCGGGCGCGAAAGGTCGGGTAGCGGTTTGGTAGCGGTCCGCAGCTACCACGATTTTAGCACTCTCGGCACAAGAGTGCTAAAGTTAAAGATTTGTTCATCAAAAGATGTATTTTTGTTCACAGGGCGTGCCTATACTCATAATTGTTCCGAGGGGAACGAAAGAAATGTAAACCACGCGGGCTGCAAGAGCGGCTCGCCCGAATAGATTTGGAGGCTTTGTATTATGTTTGAACTTAGACCTTTTGAACGCAGAAACAATCACGTTGCGGCTTATGATCCCTGGGATCAGATGGAGCGCGCATTCTTCGGCGACGGCTCGTGGGGCCGCGGGCTGAGCGAGTTTAAGACCGATATTCAGGACAAGGGCGACAGCTACCTGCTGGAAGCCGATCTGCCGGGCTTCAAGAAGGAGGACATCCACGTCGATGTGGACGGCGACACGATGACCATTCGCGCCGAGCGCCACAGCGAGCACGAGGATCAGGACAAGAAGGGCAATTACGTCCGCTGCGAGCGCAGCTACGGCAGCTACCAGCGCGCGTTCGACATCAGCGGCGTCGAGGTGGCGGACATCTCCGCGCAGTACAATGACGGCGTGCTCAAGCTGAACATGCCGAAGAAGAGCGCCGTGGTGAACGCGAAGCAGATCGAGATTCAGTAAAGAACTTCAAAAAAGGCGGCGAAAGCCGCCTTTTTTGATTTTGGATTGCGCGCCTGCGGGCGCGAAATTTTTTCGGGTTGTACGGGGTTGTGCAAAAAATATTGGCGAAAGTCCGCTCTTATGAGCGGGCTTTTTCCTTTTTTCGGCGGGCCGCGGCTGGAAAAGGGAAATTTCGCTCCCCGCGCGGCGGCGCGGACTACTGTTACTTGCCGCCTGACCGCTGCGCGGGTCTAAAATCACAAAAAGCGGCTTAGGCCGCTTTTTTCATATCTGTGCTTATATATTATATGTATGTGGTGGCGGATAATGGCGAAAGCGGGGGTTTTATGTCAAGCTGTAACAGAAGCGGCGGTTTGTTACAAGTGTGTTACAGATGGGGCGAAATCGTTGACTTGATTTTTGGGGTGTGGTAAGGTGACAGTGCAGAAAGGGTGGGGAACGGTGCGTTCCCGACTTAGTTACGGGATCGGCATGCCACGGTAAGTAAGCCGAGAAACGCCGAAACTTGCTCCTTTCTGACAAACGAACCATCTTTAAGGGGATGCAATATCCACTGAATTGAACGATTTTGCGTTGATTCTGCTGAATTTTTCTTGTTTTCAATTGTTTCTGCAACAATTTGAGGATTTGCAAATTTTGGCAGCAACCACGGGAAAGCGGGAGAGACGGCGGGTGTTCGGCCGCGAGAGGATGGAAATTTATGAAAGGAGAGTAACATCTATGAAAAAGTTACTCGCAATGGTGCTGGCTCTGGTCATGACTCTGTCTCTGGCCGTCAGCGCCAGCGCCTTCAAGGATGACAAGAGCATCAGCGATGATTACGCTGAGGCTGTTGCCGTTCTGAATGGCATGGGTGTGTTCAAGGGTTATGAGGACGGTTCCTTCCAGCCCAAGGGCGACATCACCCGCGCTGAGGTGTCCGCGATCGTTTATCGCGTGTACACTCAGGACGTCAAGGATGCTAAGGCTTCCATGTACGCCACCTACAACAAGTTCAGCGATATGGCTGGCGCCGGTTGGGCTCAGGGCTACATCGGCTACTGCGCCAACGCTGAGCTCGTCAAGGGCTATCCCGACGGTACCTTCAAGCCCTCCGGCAAGGTCACCGGCTACGAAGTCCTCGCCATGATCCTCCGTGCTGTCGGCTACGACAAGAACGGTGAGTTCTCCGGCGCTGATTGGGCGCTGCATGTTGCGCAGACCGCGCAGCAGGCCGGCGTGCTCAAGAACGTCAAGGGCATCGACCTCAACGCTCCCGCTACCCGTGAGCTGGTCGCCGAGCTCCTGTTCCGTGCCATCGCTGAGGCTTCCACCGTCACCTACACTCCGGCCTTCGGCTATGTGACCGATAAGGTGCTCGGCAATGCTGCTCCCACCCTCGGCTACAAGAACTTCAAGCTCGTCGGCAACGACTCCGCTGATGTCTTCGGCCGTCCCGCTACCAAGTGGATCTACAACGTCGGCGACAAGAGCACCCTCGTCGTTGACAAGCCCGTCGTCTCCTACACCACCAAGGTCGATGAGTGCGATATCGCCAAGGATCTCGGCATCACCTCTGCCAAGGCTATTGAGGGCGCTTACATTGATGGTGCTTCTTATGCCAAGAATCTTACCAGCGCTGACGTGACCTCTAACCGTTACGCCACCATCAACCCGCTTGCCACTACCTCCTATGTCGGCGCTCAGGGCCGTCTGACCGAGGTCTATGACATGGGTACCGCCGGTTACCGCATTGTTGAGATCAACACCTATCTGGCTCAGGTCACCAAGGTCACCCCGGCTTACACCGACCGTAACAGCCACACCACTGTTGATACTGTCGATCTGAAGGCTTACACCACCAGCAATACTGCATCCCCTGCTACCTTCACGAAGGTCGAGGCCTCTGGCTTCACCGTCGGTCAGTATGTTCTCGTTACCATCAGCAACGTCGGTACTGCTACTGCGGCTGTTGAGAGCGTTGTTGCTGCCGAGGTCGTCACTGGCGGCAAGCTGACCGGTTGGACCAACGAGGTCGGCACCACCGCCGCTACCACCGTTGTTGCCGGTACCACCTACAAGGATTCCAACAAGTTCTTCCTGAATTACCGCGTTGCCGGTAACTGGATGGTCGCTACCGATACCTATGGCAATGCCATCGGTCTCGTAGAGAGCGCTTCCAACTACCTCGCCGTCGCCCGTATCGAGTGGAAGGCTAACGCTACCAGCTTCGGCGGCTATGCTCTGGCTGACGTTGTTCTCGCCAATGGCGAAGTCAAGAACGATGTTACCATCGCTTCCGTGAACGGTAACGCTGCAAACGCCACTGGCGCTCAGGGCAACACCTATACTCAGGGCGTTCCTGCTTCCGGCAGCGTGTCCATCTACTGGACCAATAACAGCGCGTACTACAACCACATCATGGCTTACTCCGTCAACGCTGACGGCAGCTACAACCTGATGAACGCCACTCACTACACCAACGCAGCAACCAAGAGCGACAAGATTATCGACCTTGGCTTTACCGAGAGCGCTCCTGAGACCACTGCGGGCACTGCTTATTACAACAACAGCACCGCTACTATCGGTGACCGGACCAATAATATTGTTGCTACCGACAACACCGTTTTCCTGTATGTCAATGACAACGGCTACAGCTACACCGTTTACACCGGCAAGAACAACGCCCCCAGCATCACTGCTGCTAAGATGTGCGTGAAGTTCGACAGCTACGGCTATGCCGAGCTCGTTGTTGTCCGCGGCTACACCGCAGCCAGCAACACCTTCATTGCCTATGTCACCGACAAGACCATCGACGGTTACGCCTATCCGAGCGGCGTTCAGGTCCCTGCCTACACCGTCTATAAGATGGGCTCTCTCGATGCCACCACCGTTTACGATGCCACTGTGAGCGGCACGACCGTTACCGCCACCAGCAAGTTTGCTACCGCTTATGACGGTGCTAATGCTGGCCACGGTCTGTATAAGTTCGAGGTCACCTCGGATGGTTACATCTCCAGCATGACTCTCGTTATGGCTGGTGAGGGCGCTTATAACACCGATACGACGAACCACATCGACCGCGCTACGGTCAAGGCTCCCGTTGTCGGCAATAGCTTCCAGACTGCGCAGTCCGCAGGTACCCCCAACAAGGACTTCAATGTTCTTACTGATCCTGCCACTGCCGTCATCAAGGTCGTGAAGTACAACGATGGTACCATCGCTCTTGCCGCCGGCACTGCTGATGATATCACCACCAGCAGCATCACGGTTCTGGTCAACTATGATGCGACTGCTTCCCTTAACAAGTACAACGCTAAGACCGTGTACGTTGTTACGAGCGAGAACATCGAGAACCCGAATCCCTCTGTCCCCGCGAATGTTGCTTCTATCGAGATCAAGTCTGACAAGTCCGTCTACATGACTCTTGACAACACTGCCAAGGTCGGCGACAAGTTCGGCTTCACTGTCGAGAAGCTCGGTGACAACGGTTACGTCAAGGTTGGCGATTACTTTGCTACCGTTCAGGGTAACACCAAGGCCGCTTGGGTCGACATGAGCAAGGTTCTCTCCAACGGTACCTATCGTGTCACCTGCGGTGTCTTCACCGACGAAGCAACCTTCTAATCAAAAACTGATTTAAGAAAACTTTCTTAATATAGTTTCAGCCCCGAGCCTTTCGGCTCGGGGCTGTTTTTATTTACTTTTTCTCCGCAAATAGTGTCGCTGTTGCGCCTACGCTGGAAGTCCCGCTGAATACAATGTTGTTGATCGATTCCCACGCGACCGCACCAACACCACTACCGCCGCTTCCGCTGCCGTTGCTCGTCAAGGCTGTATAAAAGGCGGTATTATCGGCAAGCGGTACTACCCATATAAGCCCCGCGCACGTCGACCAGCTATTGCTGCAAACAGTACCGAACGAAGTGCCATTTATCGCGATTGTCATTGAGCCGCTGCTTGACCCCGCGCAGAACGTGAAAAACAGCGCGGCAACTTTGGACATGTCGACCTGCGAGAGGTCGAATTCCATCGCGGCGTTGGCCGCCGTGGTCACGAGCGGGCCCGCGAGCTTGACGAGGCAGTTGGCCTCGCGCGCCGCCGCGACCTCCTGCTGCACGGCGGTGACGGACGATGTGTCTGCCTTGGTGTTCAGCGTGTCGTCGTGGCTTTTGAGCGCGGTGTCAAGCTTGTGCGTCAGGTCGTTGAAGTCGGACATTTGGATGAAGTCCGATTTTTCCCACGTGGGAAGAGCGTAGTTTGTAGTCCGTTTCATAGCAATCTCCTTAAAAACAGTAAAAATAAAACCCCCGGAAAACCGGGGGTTCATGCTTGTCAAGCATGAAAGGAGTTGTTGGACGAAGGACGGCAACCAACTGAAAATTTTACAAATCGCCCGACATGAAGCCGCCGCGGAGCCAGCGGGCGAGGTCGGCCGGCGTGCCGGGCACGCCGACGGTGGCAAATTCCGTGCGCGAGGGTACCATTTCGGCATCGTCCGAGCTTTCCGCCCATTGGACGCGCTGCAAAATTTCGTCGGTGTAGTTTTCGAGCGGGCCGTCCGGCGCGCTCTTGTATTGGAGCAGGATCGTCACGCAGCGGTTGTCGCTCGTCCAGCGGCCGAAGTTCGTGGTGGGCTTGCGCCACTTCCAGAGGCACTTGTCCCCGCGCTGCTTTTTGAGCTTCAAGTAGCCGTTTTCGATGTCCTGCGTGCAGCGCATGAGCCAGACGACGTGGTAGCCCGCGCGCTGAAAATGGGAGCAGACGTCGAAAAAATGCTCCTCCATGAGTAAGCCGTCCTGCAGCATCATCACGAAGTGGTTGATCTGCACGTAGGCGGTGACGGTCTTATCGCCGACGGTGACGGGGACGTTGCGGCACTCGGGCGGGACGATCGCGCGCCACTGCTCGCGCCACGCGGAGGCGGAGGACTGGACGAGCGGGGGCGTTTTCTTCTTCCAAAACAGCATGGGGGCTCCTTTTTTAGCAATTTTTGTTCCATTATAGCGAAAACGGGACGAAAAGGCAAGGAATATTGGCATTTTACAGGGATTTGACAGAGTGGGGCGCGACGGGCGCTTGCTATTTTGGCGAAAACATGATATTCTACTGTGATTCTAAGGAAATCGACTTTTCTTTGCAAGGAGAACGGCTATGAAGCTTGACCACAAGCGCACAGTGCTGGTGGGGCTGGCGTTTTTGTCCATCTGCGCGTTCTGGCAGATGTACGACAACATCATCCCGCTGATTTTGACGAACACGTTCCACTTAGACGAGACCATTTCCGGCGCGATCATGGCGGCGGACAATGTGCTGGCGCTGTTTTTGCTGCCGTTCTTCGGCGCGCTGAGCGATCGGACGAGCACGAAGATCGGGCGGCGGATGCCGTTTATCCTCGGCGGCACGGCGTGCGCGGTGGTGCTGATGAATCTGCTGCCGCTTTTTGACAACGGCTACGCAAATGGCGCGAGCACGGGTAAGCTCGCGATGTTCGTCGTCACGCTGGGGCTGCTGCTCGTGGCGATGGGGACCTACCGCTCGCCCGCGGTGGCGCTGATGCCGGACGTGACACCCAAGCCCATAAGATCGCGCGCGAACGCGATCATCAACCTGATGGGTGCGGTCGGCGGCATCGCGTATCTGATCGTGGCGGCGGTGCTGTATCCGAACAGCAAGACGGCGGGGGCCGCGCATGTGAACTACCAACCGCTTTTTGTCGTCGTGTCGGCGCTGATGGCGGTTTCGGTCATCGTGCTGTACTTCACGACAAACGAGCCGAAGCTCGCGGCGGCGGAGAAGGAATACGAGGCCGAGCATCCCGAGCAGCAGCTCGTGGAGGAGGAGCCGGACGGCAGCGAGGAGCTGCCCAAAGAGGTGAAGCGCAGCCTTGTGATGCTGCTGAACTCGATCGCGCTGTGGTATATCGGCTACAACGGCGTGACGACGTGGTGGACGACGTATGTCGGGCGCGTGATGGGGCAGGGCCTCGGCGGCGCGTCGACGTGTTTGCTCGTCGCGACGGGCGGGGCCATCGTGTCGTACATCCCCGTGGGGCAGATGGCGTCGAAGATCGGACGCAAGAAGACCATTCAGGGCGGCGTCATCCTGCTTGCGGCGTGCTTTGCGTCGGCGTACTTTTTGACGACGCATTATCAGAGCATCAACGCCGTGATGTTTGTCGTGTTTGCGCTCGTCGGCCTTGCGTGGGCGGCGATCAACGTCAACTCGCTGCCGATGGTCGTTGAAATGTGTAAGGGCAGCGACATCGGCAAGTTTACGGGCTACTACTACACGTTTTCGATGGCGGCGCAGGTCGTGACGCCGATTTTGGCGGGCACGCTTTTGAAGCACATCAGCTACAGCGTGCTGTTCCCGTATGCCTCGTTCTTCGTGGCATGCAGCTTTGTGACGATGTGCTTTGTACGCCACGGCGACTGCAAGGTGGAGGCCAAAGGCGGCCTTGCGGCGTTTGAGGACATGGATGCGGACTAAATCGAATACAAGAAGTGATCTAAAATGAAAATTTTACGGATCGTTGTCGGAATTTGCCTGATTCTGGCGGTCGCGTGGGCGGTTTTACTGCGCGCGCGGCGCGGAACGGAGTCGATGGCGGCGCTGCGGAAATTCCGCTATGCGCACCGCGGGCTCTACGATAAGGAGGCGGGCATTCCCGAAAATTCGCTGCCGGCATTCTCGCGCGCAATCGCGCGGGGCTTCGGCGCGGAGCTCGACGTGCACCTGCTGCGCGACGGGACGCTTGCCGTGTTCCACGACAGCGATGTGAAGCGCATGACGGGCCGCGAGGGATACCTCGAAGACCTGAGCGCGGACGAACTCAAGGACTATGCGCTGGACGGGACGAAGGAGACTATTCCGGAATTCCGCGATGTGCTTGCGCTGTTCGAGGGCGCGGGCCTGCCGCTCATTGTGGAGGTCAAGAGCTTTCGCGACAACTTTGCCGAGCTCACTGAGCGCACGATGGCGGAACTCGACAAATTTGGCGTCAAGTACTGCGTGGAGTCGTTCGACCCGCGGTGCGTGGCGTGGCTGAAAAAGCACAGGCCAGAGGTCATCCGCGGACAGTTGAGCTGCGACTTTTTGAAAGACCGCGGCAATTTGAGCCTGCCGATGGCGTTTGCGACGACGAACCTGCTGGGCAACATCATGGCACAGCCGGATTTTGTCGCCTACAAATTTGAAGATAAGAAAAACTGGGCGCCGCGTTTATGCCGTAAGCTCTACGGCGCGCAAGGCGTTTACTGGACCATCCGGTCGAAAGAAGACTTGGAGACGGCGGAGCGCGAGGGCGCGATCGCCATTTTTGAGCGGTTTATTCCCTAAAGAGGGATCCCACTTGTGGAAGGGTGGGGGAAAAGAAGCAAAACCGAAAGAAAAGGAAGAAGGTTTTATGGCAGAACAGAAAAGACGCTGGGGCGACCGGCGCGACGCAACACTGCTGCGGGATGTGGATTCGCTGCACTTTATCATGGGCATCATCTATCCCAACCGCGCGGACAACGAGGCGTATATCGCAGAGCGCGTGAATTTAGAGCCCATCAAGGAGTACATTGCGACGAAAAACTATGAGGGCATTCCGTTCAAGTACACGTTTTTCCACGTGATCCTGACGGCGCTCGTTAAGACGGTCATTTTACGGCCGAAGCTCAACCGCTTTTACGCGAATGAAAACTACTATCAGCGCAATAAGGTGACAGCGGGCTTTGTCATCAAAAAGGAGTTTGCCGACGGCAGCGAAGAGGCCATGGCTCTGCTGGAGATAAAGCCTGAGAGCACCATCGACACGATCCACGAGGAGATCCACCAGGAGGTTGCGGCCTGCCGCGAGCAGAAGAAGGTCAACACGACCGACAACAGCATGAATGTGCTCAACAGCCTGCCGCGCTTTTTGTCCAAGGCGGCGGTGCGATTTATCCGCTGGCTCGACAAGCACGGCTGGTGCCCCGATTTCCTGATCGGCAAGGACCCGAACTACAGTTCGGTGTTCATCTCCAACCTCGGTTCCATTCATCTCAAAAGCGGCTACCACCACCTGACGAACTGGGGCACGAGCTCGCTGTTCTGCATCATCGGCGAAAAGAAGTGGACGCCGCTGTACGACGAGCACGGCCTTGTCGAAATGCAGGAGACGGTGGACCTCGGCCTCACCGTGGATGAGCGCATTGCCGACGGCTACTATTACGCAAAGAGCGTGCGCCTTTTCAAATATCTGTTAGAACACCCCACCCTTTTGGAACGACCGCTATCGGAGGAAGTAGAGTATGAGTGATTCCATTGTCAGAACGCCCTGGAAGGATTACATGGGCGAGGTGCCGATGCACCTTGAGTATTTCGACGGCTCGATGTTCGAGGCCGTGGAGCAGATCGCTAAGAAATATCCGGGCAACATCGCTTTTACGTTCATGGGAAAGTCGACGACCTACCGCCAGATGATCCGCGAGATCGAGCAGTGCGCCAAGGCGCTCAAGACCATCGGCGTGCGCGAGGGTGACAAGGTGACCATTGCCATGCCGAACTGCCCGCAGGCCATCTATATGTTCTACGCCGTCAACCTCGTCGGCGGCATTGCGAACATGATCCATCCGCTGTCGGCAGAGAAGGAGATCGAGTTTTACCTGAACGCCTCGGAAAGCGTGGCGGCGGTGACGCTCGACCAGTTCTACAACAAGTTTGAAAAGGTGCGCGAGCGCACGAAGGTCGTCAACATGATCATCGCAAGCGTGCGCGACGCGCTGTCCCCGACGATCAAGGCGGGTTATATGCTCACCGAGGGACGCAAGATCGAGAAGATTCCCGAGGACGCGCCGGTCATCATGTGGAAGGACTTCATGAAGCTCTCCCACTCCTGCTACTATAAGACCTATAAGGTCAAGCGCGAGGGCGCGGACCCCGCTGTGATCCTCTATTCCGGCGGTACGACCGGCACAACAAAGGGCATCGTGCTGACGAACAAGAATTTCAACGCCCTCGGCCAGCAGGTCATCGCGGCGAACCCGATGTTCCGCCCCGGCGACCGCATGCTCGCGGCGATGCCGCTGTTCCACGGCTTCGGCCTTGGCGTGTGCGTGCACACGATGCTCTCGCAGGGCGGCCGCTGCATCCTGATCCCGCGCTTTACGGCCAAGAGCTATGCCAAGCAGATCGTGAAGTACAAGTGCAACTTCATCGCCGGCGTGCCGACGCTTTACGAAGCGCTGCTGCGCCTGCCGAGCATGGACGGGGCGAACCTCAGCTCGCTCAAGGGCGTATTCTCCGGCGGCGACAGCTTGTCGATCGAGCTGAAGAAGAAGTTCGACAAGTTCCTCTATGACCATAAGGCGTCCATTCAGGTGCGCGAGGGCTACGGCACGACCGAGACGGTCACGGCCTGCTGCCTGACGCCGCCGCACATGTTCAAGGAGGGCTCCATCGGCCTGCCGTTCCCGGATACCTACATCAAGATCGTCGAGCCGGACACTGACCGGGAGGTTCCCTACGGGCAGGAGGGCGAGATCCTGCTCGCGGGCCCGACCGTGATGAAGGAGTACATGAACAATCCCGAAGAGACGGCGCAGACGCTTCGCACGCACGCCGACGGCCTGACGTGGGTCTACACGGGCGACCTGGGCGTGATGGACGAGCAGGGCTTTATCTACTTCCGCGGCCGCGCCAAGCGCATGATCATTTCCTCGGGCTACAACGTCTATCCCGGGCAGATCGAGAACATCCTCGACGCGCACGAGTACGTGCAGATGAGCTGCGTCATCGGCGTGCCCGATCCCTACAAGATGCAGAAGGTCAAGGCGTTCGTCAAGCTTGCGCAGGGCGTGCCTGCGACCGAGGAGACCAAGCAGGTGCTTCTGGCCTACTGCCGCAAGAATGTGGCGAAGTATGCCATGCCCTACGACATCGAGTTCAAGGAGGATATGCCCAAGACCTTGGTTGGAAAGGTAGCGTATCGCCAGCTGGAGGAAGAAGAACTCGCCAAGATCAAGGCGGCGGAGGAGAAGTAAGTTTTTCTGCGTTGACGCGGGCAATATGTTCCCCTGCACCGTGCAGGGGACGCGGGAAAGAAGGGGCCATTCTCTCACGTGAGAGAATGGCCCCCTTAGACCCCCTAAGAGAACGCAAGGGGCCTTGCCCCTTGACCCCGCACATTGCGAGATTGTAGCTTGAAGAGCTGCTCAGCCTGCGGAATCAGGTGCGGTGTACATGGCTTCGCCATGAATCCCTGCGATTCGACACATCCAGCAACCGCGCCTTACTATCGTGAGGCGCGAGTGACGGTAGACCGGCGGCAGACTGCTTACCGAATGCGGCATTGCTGCGCTCGCCGCATTGAGAAGTGCCACGATAGACGGAAATTAAGTTGTACTCCTACAAGATGGGCAGAGCGGCAGCGGATAATAGAAGAAAGTCAAATCGTATAGCAACGCTAACCGCGGCAACGCCGCGCGCAGGCAGTTGCATTCCGAAGGCATAAAGGTTATTCAACCCCGAGACTGCCAATCTAAACCTTTCTCTTGGGGGATTTAAAGGGGGATATTCTCTTTCGTGAAAGAGAATATCCCCCTTTGACCCGTTCCCCATGCGGCATGGGGAACTTATTTTCTGTCAGCGACAGAAAGAATTCTATCCACCGCTGCTTTCGCGCCGCCGCAGCGGAGGAAGCTTTCACGAATATTCTGCGCATTCGCGCGGTACGACGGTGTTTGCAGAACGGCGTCGACCGCGGTGCGGATAGAGGCGGCGTCGGCTTTTTCGAGCTTGAGGCCCGCGCCAAGTTCGGCGACACGGGCGGCGACGCCGCCCTGTTCGTTCGTCTGCGGGAAGAGAACGAGCGGCACGCCAAAGTAGAGACTCTCGCTCGCGCTGTTCATGCCGCAGTGGGAGAGGAAGACGTCGGCTTTTTGCAGCACGGCGATCTGATCGACGTGGGGGAGGGCGGTGATGTTGTCGGGAAGTGTGCCGAGGGCGGAACGGTCGATCTGCTCGCCGGTGGAGAGGATGACCTGATAGGGCGAGTCCGCGAACGCGGCGATACAGGCGCGGTAGAAGGGGAGGAGGTCGTTGTTGACTGTGCCCATCGAAATGTAGATGAGTACATCGTGGGTCTTTTCGATAGTTTCTGTCGCGGGGCGGATGGACGGGCCGACGAAGGCGTACTTGTCTGAGAACGTGTCGGCGCAGGGCTGGAACTCGGGCGAGGTGTAGACGATGGTGTCGGTCCGGTCGTCGTTCTGGATGATGTCGAGGATGTTTTTGATGGGATAGCCGCGGTCTCGGAGGCGCTGGAGGTCGCGGTTGATCTTTGGCATGGCGAGCATCATTTTGAGCATCTGGCCGCCGCTCTGCTTCATGACTTTGGCGGAATAGCGGTTGAAGGCAAAGGTCGTGGTCGAGGAGATGAACGGGATGCCGAGCTTTTTGGCGACGGCCTTGCCCCAGACAGCCATCGAGTCGGCGACGATACAGTCGGGCGCGTAAGCGCGCATGTCGGCGCAGACCATTTCGTCGAGGGCGAGGGTGGTCTCGACCAGAATGTGCGTCGAAAAGGCGATGTCCTTGCCGACGCGCGCGCCGTCGGCGGGCGTGAGGTGCTGTTCGCAGTCATACGGGTCGCAGGCGACGAATTGCGCGCCTGCGGCTTCGATGAGCGTGCGCATGGGTTCGTAGGAGTAGTAGCGGACCTCGTGACTGCGCGCGGTGAGCTCGCGCACGACGCCGAGCGTCGGGTTGGTGTGGCCGTAGGCCGGGATGCAGAAAAAGACGATCTTGCTCATTTGCTGTCGCCCCCGTTGTCCATTTCGGAAAAGATGCGCAGCATATATTCCCGCTGCATGACCTTGGGCAGGATGGCGATGCCGCGCTCGTCGTCGCCGAGGACGAGCAGCTCGTCGCCGGGGTGAAAGCCGAAAATGTCGCGCGCTTCCTTGGGGATGACAAACTGGCCCTTTTCGCCGATCTTGACCATCCAGGCGTGCTTGCCCTGAGGTACTTCCATAAAATCAACCTCCTAAAGTATGATTAGTTATATTAATCATACTACAAAGCGTAAAAAAGTCAAGCCAGCAGGCCTGACTTTTTTATTTCAATTCATGGCATCGGCGTTGAGCTCGAAGAGAAGCTCGACGCGGGCTTTGAGCAGCGGATGATTTTTGAGCGCGGGGTCGGCGGCGAGGAGCTGCTCGGCGGCGGACTGCGTCTCGTGCAGGAGCGATAAATCGCACGAGAGATCGGCGACGCGCAGCGACGGCAGGCCGTGCTGGCGGGAGCCGAAAAAGTCGCCCGGGCCGCGGAGCTTCAAGTCCTCTTCCGCAATGGCGAAGCCGTCGCTCGTGGAGGACATGACCTTGAGACGCTGCTTGTTTTCCTCACCCTTGTTGTCGGAGACAAGGACGCAGTAGGACTTGTGCCGGCCGCGGCCAACGCGGCCGCGCAGCTGGTGGAGCTGGGAGAGGCCGAAGCACTCGGCGTTTTCAATCAGCATGAGCGCGGCGTTCGGCACGTCGACGCCGACCTCGATGACGGTGGTGGAGACGAGCACGTCGATCTCGTGCGCGGCGAAGGCGCGCATGACGGCGTCCTTTTCCTTAGGCTTCATCTTGCCGTGGATGGGGGCGATGCGAAGGTCGGGGAAGACCTCTTTTTGCAGCATTTCCGCGTAGGCGGTGACGGCCTTGCGCTCATCAGGGAGCTCGTCGTTTTCCGAGACCATGGGGCAGACGATATAGGCCTGACGGCCCTCGGCGACGAGCTTGCGCAAAAAAGCGTAGATACGCTCGTGATAGCTCGACGGGACGGCAAAGGTGTCAATCTTCTGCCGTCCGGGGGGAAGCTCATTTAGAATGGAGACGTCGAGATCGCCGTAGATCATCAGCGCGAGCGTGCGCGGAATGGGCGTTGCCGACATGACGAGAAGATGCGGGGTTTCCCCCTTGGCGGACAGCGCGGCGCGCTGGTCGACACCGAAGCGGTGCTGCTCGTCGGTGACGACGAGACCGAGGTTTTGATACTGTACGTCGGGCGAGAGCAGGGCGTGCGTGCCGATGACGAGGGAGAGTTCACCGGACCGGAGACGTTCATTCAGTGCGCGGCGCTCCCTGGCCTTGGTCGAGGCGGTGAGCAGTGCGCAGGGGATGCCGAGAGGCTCCAAAAGCGGGGCGAGCGAGCGGTAGTGCTGCTCGGCAAGGATTTCTGTCGGGGCCATGAGGGCGCATTGAAGACCATTTTTCGCGGCCATGTAGATGGCGGCGGCGGCGACCATCGTTTTGCCAGAGCCGACGTCGCCCTGCACGAGGCGGTTCATCGGGCGCTGACCTGTCAGGTCGCGCGCGATATCGCCGATGGCGCGGCGCTGTGCGCCGGTGAGGGAAAAGGGGAGAGAGGTGAAAAAGGGCGAAAGGTCGACTTTTTTGCACTGCTTTCCTGCGACGAACGTGCGGCGCTCGCGCAGGAGCTTGAGACCGAGCGCGAGCAGGAAAAGCTCTTCGAACGCAAGGCGGCGGCGCGCGGCGGAGAGGGCTTCGTCGTCTGTGGGAAAGTGGATGTTTTCGTAGGCAAAGCGGGTGTGGCAGAGCTGGTAGGCGAGGCGGACGTCCTCAGGAAGGATGTCAGGAAGTTCGTCGACGCAGGCGGCGAGGCTCTGTTCGACGGCCTTGCAGAGCATCGACTGGCTGATGCCCGCGGTGAGCGGGTAGATGGGCATGATGCGGCCGGTGATCTGGTGCGCGCCCTCGCGCTCAAAGAGAGGATTGGTCATCTGCGGGCGGCTCGGCGTACCCTCGGCACGGCCGAAGAAGACGTAAGCGTCGCCGGTGTGGAAGGTGTTTTTGAGGTAGGACTGGTTGAAATAGGTAAGTTCAAGCGCGCCGGTCTCGTCGACGGCGCGGAGCTTGATAAGGTCGAGCCCCTTGCGAATGCGCGAGAGCCTGGGCTCGCCCGCGATGACGGCGCAGACACAGGCATTCTCGCCGGGGATGAGGTCGGCGATCTTCTTGTACGCGCGGCGGTCGTCGTAGGCGCGGGGAAAGTAGGAAAGGAGGGAGCGCAGGTCGGTGATGCCGAGTTTGGCGAGCGACTTGGCGCGCGCTTCGCCCACGCCCTTGATATAGCGGATATCGGTGTTGAGCGTCGCCATGCGGTGGACCTCCTTTACAAATGCGGTGTCTATCTATTATAATCAACTTGGATGGAAATGAAAAGACCCTTTGCAAGGATGAAGAAAGGAGTATTGTCATGCAGAAGAAACATTCCGGAAAGATGGGCGCGATCGCGCTGCCGGTCGCGCTGATCGCCGCGGCGGTCGGAGTCCTCTTATGGATGCTGACCGGTGCGCAGGGATACCGCGCGGCGGACTGGACAGACACAGACGGGCAGCGCTACTACCGCAACCTGGTGACGCATCAAGCCTTTGCGGCGGACGTTGACTGGGACGGGAGCGACGGCGCGGTGATCGTCATTCCCGATGAAGTGCACGGCTACAAGGTGACGGCGCTCGGCGGGTATATCGGCCGCGGTGTGCCGACGGCGTTTGCGCTGAACGCGCCGGAGATATGGAATACCCAGGTCGCCTTCGGTGACGAGAAAGTTGCGGCGGACGCGGAAAAGGACTATCCGAACGCGAAGATCGTCGACTGCACGGTGACACTGCGGCTTGGGAGGAACGTGAAAGCGTTGAACGAGGTCAGCTGCTTCGGCTGGCAGGGCTATGACGAAAACGGAGCCGAGACAGTGTGGCGTCTGCGCTGGAACGTCGAATGCGACGAGGGGAATGAGACGTTTTACGCCAAGGGCGGGCGGCTGTATCGCTGCGCGGATGGGGCGGCTGTGGAAGCGTTCCGCTGCGCGTGATGCAGCGCGGCAGCGCTGCGTGATTTTCCCTGCGTACCCGCAGGGGTGCGGCAAAGGGGCCATTCTCTTTCGTGAGAGAATGGCCCCCTTTTGATCCCCCAAGAGAACGCAAGGGGCCTTGCCCCTTGACCCCGCACATTGTGGGTTTGCAGCTTGAAGAACTGCACGCGCTGCGCATTGCACAGCCGTTGGCAGCTCTGCTGCCTTACGGATGTGGCATACCCCTTGCGGGTAATCAGGTGCGGTGTACATGGCTTCGCCATGAAGCTTCTGCGATTCGTTACTGGTTGCAACCGCGCCTTACTATCGTGAGGCGCGAGTGACGGTGGACCGGCGGCAGACTGCCTGCGGGCGCGGCTTTGCTGCGCTCGCCGCGCTGTTTAGTCTTCTGCTGGAATTAGTTTGATGTGGGCGATGTAGTATTTGGCGGGGTCTTTGGGTGGGGGTGGTTTGAGAGTAAAATCTTCACAGGCGGGGGTGTCCGCCTCTCGTTTTTTGCAGCGCCTGCTGGTGCAGTGACCGTAGTACAATGCCCTGTATTCTCCATCGGTAAAGATATAATGTCTGCGAAAATGCTCGCAATCATTGCAGGTTTGCTTCTCCATGAAATCACCTCAATGCTTATCTTAGGACAATATGTCCAAAAAGTCAATAGGACATATTGTCTTACGATATAATCACAATGGTGATGTAAATGAAGTTACGGATTCGTGATTTGCGGGAGGATAAAGACTTCACGCAAAAGCAGATCGCAGAATTTTTGATGTGCGACCAGTCGCTCTATTCCAAATACGAGCGCGGCGAGCGAGCGCTTCCGCTGGAATACGCCGGGCAGCTCGCCGGATTCTACCATACAAGCATCGACTATCTCGTCGGCCTGACCGACGAAAAAGAACCCTATCCCCGCGAGAAACGCACCACCTAACCGCGGCGAGCGCAGCAATGCCGCCTTGGCAGGCAGCAGCAAAATTGATAAAATCCGAAGTGGACGGAGATTAGGCTGTGCTTCCACAAGATCAGCAGAGCGGCACCCGCAAGGGGTGTGCCGCATCCGTAAGGCAGCAGAGCTGCCAACGGCTGCGCAACAGCGGATAATAGGAGAGAGTCAAGTCGTATAGCAACACCAAACGCGGCAAAGCCGCGCGCAGGCATTTGCATTCCGGAGGCATAAAGGCTGTTCGAGCCTCAGACTGCCAATCGAAACCTTTTTCTTGGGGGATTTAAAGGGGGCTATTCTCTTTCGTGAAAGAGAATAGCCCCCTTTTCCTGTGCAGCGCCGCTGGCGCTGCTTCCACGTGCCCTTTAGGGCGCAAAAAAAGAGGGGCCAATGCCCCTCTTTTCAGTTGCGGACATAGTCGACGTATTGGAATTTGAGACCGTTTTCCTCAAAAACTTCGCTCTCGGAATCGATGCGCCAGTCGGGATTGTCGTCGAGGTTGGGGAAGAAGCTGTCGGCGTCCGGGTCGGCGTCGACCTTGGTGACATAGACGCGGTCGCAGCGGGAGAGGAGCGCCATGTAGACGCTGGCACCGCCGATGACGATGGCGTCGTCGCCGCCGAGCGCGGCGGCTGCATCAAACGAGTGGGCGATCTCCGCGCCGGGAATGTCGAGGTCGCGGTGGGAGAGGACGATGTTGCGGCGATCCTTGAGGGGGCGGCCGCCGGGGAAGGTGTCGAGGGTCTTGTGGCCGAGGATGACGGTCTTGCCGACGGTGAGGGTGCGGAAACGCTTGTGGTCGGCAGAGATGCGGAACAGCAGCGCGCCGTCGCGGCCGATGCCCCAGCTCTGGGAAACGCAGACGATTGCGGTCATAGTATCAACTCCATGGCTTTCTCTATAAATTTTGCCGGTGCGAACGCTCAGACGGCAATGGGGATCTTATCTTCAAAGGGACTGAACCGATAGTTTTCCAGCCGGACACTGTCGGGCGTGAAGGCGTAGAAATCCGTCACGGCAGGGTCGAGGGTGAACTGCGGGGCGGGGTGCTCCGGCTCGGAGAGCATCTTTTCGATGATGGGGATGTGGCGGTCGTAAATGTGCGCGTCGGCAATGACGTGGACGAGCTCGCCTGCTTTGAGGCCGGAGACCTGAGCAAACATGTGGACGAGCACCGCGTACTGGCAGACGTTCCAGTTGTTGGCGGCGAGCATGTCCTGCGAGCGCTGGTTCAGGATGGCGTTCAGCGTGCCGTTTGATACGTTGAAGGTCATGGAGTAGGCGCAGGGGTAGAGGTTCATGTCGTGTAGGTCCTCGAAATTGTAGAGGCTCGTGAGGATGCGGCGCGAGGCGGGGTTATGCTTGAGGTCGTAGAGCACGCGGTCGACCTGGTCGAACAGGCCTTCCTTGTATTGGTGCTTGACGCCGAGCTGATAGCCGTAGGCCTTGCCGATGGAGCCGGTTTCGTCGGCCCAGGCGTCCCAGATGTGGGAAGAGAGGTCATGGACGTTGTTGGACTTTTTCTGCCAGATCCAGAGAAGCTCATCCACCGCGCTCTTGAGGTAGGTGCGGCGCAGGGTGAGGATGGGAAACTCCTTTTTGCAGATCGTAGCGGTTGACAAGGCCAAATTTTTTGATCGTGTGGGCGGGGGTGCCGTCCTCCCAGTGGGGACGGACGGTGAGGTCGTCGTCGCGCACGCCGTTTTGGAGAATGTCGAGGCAGTTGGCGCGAAAGACCTGATCGGCGTAGCTCATGGGCGCCCCCTCACTTCGTCTGGCAGCCCGCGGCGCGGACGGCGGCGAGCGCCAGCTCAAGCGTCGGGTCGACGTTGGGGTAATCGAGATGATAAATGTCGAACGCGGGGGGGAGCTCGGTGCAGCCGAGAATCAGGACCTCGGCTCCGCGCGCGAGAAGATGCTCGCAGGCGGCGCGGAAGGCGGTCGCGTCATGCGTGAGGTCGCCGGCCTTGACGCCGTTGTAGATGATGTCCATGACGGCGGCCTGATCTTCACTATGATCGGGGGTGAGGAGCTCGACGCCGCTGCCCTCGAACGTGCGCTGGTAGATGCCGGTCTGGACGGTGCCGTCGGTCGCGAGGAGACCGGCGCACTTGACGCCGCGGGACTTGAGCGCGTCGCGCGTGATGGCGATCATGTGCAGAACGGGGATGGAGACGGACGAGGCGACGGCGTCATAAAAGTTGTGCGCGGTGTTGCAGGGCATGATGAGAAGATCCGCGCCGATGGACTCGAGGCGCTGCGCGCTCTTGACCATTTCGGGGACGGGGTCGGCGCCACCGTGCAGGAGGGCTGCCGTGCGGTCGGAAATATTGGTATTGGAGTCGATGCACACGCGCGGATGGGCCTGATCGCAGGCGGCGGCGGTGTGCAGGGTGATCTTCTGAAAGAGGTCGGCGGTGGCGAGAGGCCCCATGCCGCCGAGAATGCCGATGACTTTTTTATCACTCATGGAGGAGCCCCTTTTCTTTCTTTTCGAGCAGCTTTTGATCGTGATTCGGGAGCGCGGCGAGCTCGCGGTCGCGCTGGATGATCTTCTTGAGACCTTCGACGGCGACCTTGACGGAGGTGGTGGTGTCCTCGCTCATGTCCTGATCGAGACCGGCCTTTTCGCGCTCCTGATTCCAGACAACGTGGAAGCAGGAGCCGCAGCGGCAGCCGAGCGCGGCGGCGACGACAAACATTGCGGCGGATTCCATCTCGCTCGCCTTGACGCCGAGACGCTTCCAGCTCTCCCACTTCTGGAGGAGCTCATAGTAGACTGGGCTCTTTTCCGGGGAGTGCTGACCGTAGAAGCTGTCCTTGCACTGGACGACGCCGGTGTGGGTGCAGTAGCCGAGCTCTTCGGATGCCTGACGAAGGGCGAGGGTGATGTCGAAATCGGCGACGGCGGGGAACTCGATGGGCGCGTATTCGAGCGAGGTGTGCTCGTAGCGGATGGCGCCGGTGGCGACGACGATGTCGCCGGACTTGACGTAAAGGTCGATGCCGCCGCAGGTGCCGGTGCGGATGAAGGTGTCCGCGCCGAGCTGGTGCAGCTCTTCCATGGCGATGGCGGCAGAGGGGCCGCCGATGCCGGTGGAGCAGACGGAGACTTTTTCGCCGAGAAGCGTGCCGGTATAGGTGGTGTATTCGCGGTTGCGCGCGACGAGATGCGCATCATCGAAAAGGGCAGCGATGGAGGGGCAGCGGCCGGGGTCGCCGGGCATGATCACATAGCGGCCGACCTCGCCCTTGGCGCAGTGGATATGATAAAGACGTTCCAGTTCATGCATGATGACAGCGCTCCTTATCTATAAAATCATTCAATAATTATATCAGAGGAGAAGAGGGGGCGCAAGGGTGCAGACGGAGAGATATGAGCAAAAACGGGGTTGCGCTTTGTGCATGAAGCAGATTATAATGAGGCAACAAAATAAGAAAAGAGGAAGAATATGAGCTATAAAGCGGTTCTTTTTGATATGGACGGGACGCTGCTCGATACGCTGGAGGACCTGCGCGACAGCACGAACCATGTACTGCGGCAGATGGGCTATCCAGAGCGGAGCCTTGAGGAGATGCGGCGCTTTGTCGGCAACGGGGCGGAAAAGCAGATCCGCCGCGCCGTGCCGGAGGGGACGAGCGAGGAAAAGATCATGGAGGTGCTGACGGCGTACCGCGCGTACTATCAGGACCACTGCCAGATCAAAACACGGGTGTACGACGGACTTTTGAACATGCTGAGCGAGCTGAAGGCAAAGGGCATCAAGCTGGCGGTCGTGTCGAACAAGCCGGACAGCGCGGTGCAGAAGTTGAGCCGTGAGTATTTCGGCGACCGGATGGACTTTGCCGTCGGCCCGAGCGACGGCGTGCGCTGCAAGCCGTACCCCGACATGGCGGAGACGGCGCTGAAAGCGCTGGGAATTGCAAAAAAGGACGCGGTGTTCGTCGGAGATTCCGAAGTGGACGTGCAGACGGGGCTGAACGCCGGACTGGACGTCATCGCTGTGAGCTGGGGTTTCCGCTCACGCGAGGTTGTGATCGAAGCTGGCGCATCGAAAATTGCTGATAATGCGAGTGAGCTTGAGAAGCTCATTCTCGAATAATGCTTTTCCATGCTGGGACGTAGGCTTCCCGCCTGAGGCGGGGAACGCGGGTAAAGGGGGATACTCTCTTTCAAGAAAGAGAGTATCCCCCTTTTGATCCCCCGAGAGAAAGGTTTTAGATTGGCAGTCTGGGGCTTGAACAGTCGTTATGCCTCCGGAATGCGACTGCCTACGCGCGGCGAAGCCGCGTTTAGAGCTGCTATACAATTTGCCTCTGCTCCTACTATCCGCTGCCGCTCTGCCTATCTTGTGGGAGCGCAGCCTAATTAGCTGCTACCGATGATGTGTATTGTTCGATAGTGTGTACTGCGGCGAGCGAAGCAATGCCGCTTTGGCAGGCACGAGCAAGATTGATAAAATCCGTAGTAGACGGTGATTGCGTAAGGCTAACGAGTCGCAGGCAAAGCGACAGCGAAGATAGAAGAAAGCCAAATCGTTTAGATACAAAAAATAGCAGGCACCCGATTCGGCAAGCATTGCAGCTCTTCAAGCTGCTCGCTTGCAATGTGAAATTTTCTCTGGGAGGGTTTAAGGGAGGGACATCTCTTTTTGAAAAGAGATACCCCTCCCTTTTTTACTGCCGCGCGGTGCGCGGCATTTTTTGCGCGCAAAATTTTGCACGCGTGCATACGACTGTGCAACAAAACGGGTGCGGCGGGGTTCGGGTGAAAAGAGAAAACAAAATGGGGGGACACGATGGAGAAAAAGGAGCTGGGGCGCGAGGATGTGATCGAGGCGCTCAAGAAGATCGCGTTCGGACGGGTGAACCGGGGCGTGGAGCTGACGTATCTGAGCGAGCCGACGGCGCAGCTCATCCGAAAGATGGACTTGTCGGCGGTGGCGGAGTTCAAGAGAAACGGCAACGGGACGGTGGAGGTCAAGTTCGTCGACCGGGTGAAGGCGCTGAGCGCGCTCTATGAGATGCTGGGCGGCGGAGGACGAGAACGAGGCGGCGGAATTTTTGCAGGCGCTGGAGCAGGCGGGAGAGGAGAGAGAGGATTGGCGGGCGTGAAGCAGTTTTCCGCCAAGCAGAAGACGGCAATGACCTGGTGGGCGAATCCAAGGTACCAAGAGTACGACGTGATCATCTGCGACGGGGCGGTGCGAAGCGGAAAGACGCTGTCGATGGGATTGGGCTTTTTCCTGTGGGCGATGCGGCGCTTTAGCGGCGAGCAATTTGCGCTGTGCGGGAAGACGATCGTGTCGCTGCGGCGCAACGTGTTGCATGAGATTTTACCGAAGGTGACGGCGCTGGGCTTTCACTGCGAGGAGAAGCGGAGCGAGAATCTGGTGATCGTGCGAAGCGGAGGACGGGAGAACCGGTTTTACCTCTTTGGCGGATACGACGAGGGGAGTGCGGCGCTCATCCAGGGCGTGACGCTGGCGGGCGTGCTGTTCGACGAGGCGGCGCTGATGCCGCGCTCGTTTGTGGAGCAGGCGAGCGTGCGATGCAGCGTATCGGGCAGCAAGCTGTGGTTCAACTGCAACCCCGAGGGGCCGATGCACTGGTTTTACCGCGAGTGGATCCTGCGCGCGGAGGAGCGCGGGGCGCTGTATCTGCACTTTACGATGGACGACAATCCCTCGCTCTCGCCGCGCATTCGGGCGCGGTACGAAAAGGCATACAGCGGGACATTTTACCGGCGGTTCATCCTGGGAGAGTGGACGGCGGCGAAGGGACTCATCTACGACTTTTTTTCGCCGCAGGAGTATTGCATGCGTGCGCCGGAAAAGCCATGGGAGAGGGTGCGCATTTCCATCGACTACGGGACGGTGAATCCGACGAGCTTCGGGCTGTGGGCGCTGAGGGACGGCGTGTGGTACCGGGCGAGGGAGTATTACTTCGATTCGCGCAGAGAGGGGCGGCAGAAGACAGACGCGGAGTATGTGGCGGACCTTAAAAAGTTCGCAGCGGGGGAGACGGTGGAAAAGGTGATCGTCGACCCGTCGGCGGCGAGCTTTATCGAGGCGCTGCGGCGGGAGGGCTTTCCTGTGAGCAAGGCGGACAACGATGTGGCGGACGGCATCCGCGTGACGGCGAACCTCTTGAAGCAGCGAAAGATCGTGATCTGCGAGGGCTGCGAGAGCTGCCTTGCCGAGATCGCGGCGTACTGCTGGGAGGACGGCGGAACGGGAAGAGACCGGCCGAAAAAGGAGAGAGATCACGCGATGGATGAGATGCGGTATTTTGCCGTGTCGATCGCGAAAAAGGAACGCGGAGGCGGCATTGCGATGCGCGCGGTGGAGCGCGCGGCGCGATGAACAAAACGGAAAAGGAGAGGACAGGATGAAAGTACCCTGGCAGAAGGAGAGAAGCACGGGCGGCGAGACCGCCGTGCAGCTGCGCAGCGGCGGACGCAGTACATTCGGACGGCTTGAGAGCTATGTGCCGCTGCTGGACGGGGAGACAGCGCTTTACCGCGAGGTGCGCGAGGCGGTGCCGGTGGTGGACGCGGCCATCTGCAAGCTGATCCGGCTGACGGGCGGCGTGCGCGTGGCATGCGGCAACGAGCGGGCGGAGCAGGGCTTGCAGCGCTTTTTGCGCGAGGTACCGGTGGGCAGAGGGCAGAGGGGCATCAACGCCTTTTTGGACTGTTACCTCGATTCGCTTTTGACCTGCGGGCGCGCGGTGGGCGAGATCGTACCGGACGCGGAAGGACGCGAGATCGCGGCGGTGCTGTGCGCGGACGTTTCGCAGGTGGAGGTGCGCGAGGGGGACAATCCGCTCGAATTCTGCCTGTGCGGTGTGGATGGCGGCGGGCGCAGCGTGCCGCTCGAGTATCAGGACCTACTGCTCTTTACGCCGCTCAACCCCGAAGCGGGGCACCCTTACGGCGTTTCGATGCTGCGCTCGATGCCGTACTTAACGGGGCTGCTGCTGAAAATTTACGACGCGATGGGAAAGAACTGGGACCGCTGCGGCAATGTGCGCTTTGCGGTGACCTATAAGCCGCAGGACGGCGAGCTCGACCGCGGGGCGGCACAGGAGCGCGCCGAGCAGATCGCCGAGGAATGGTCGCGGGCGATGCAGGAGGGCAGAAACGGCAGCGTGCGCGACTTTGTATCGGTGGGCGATGTATCGATCAAGGCCATCGGCGCGGACAACCAGATCCTCGACAGCGAGACGCCGGTACGGCAGATCTTAGAGCAGCTGGTGGCGAAGACGGGGCTGCCGCCGTTTATGCTGGGGCTGAGCTGGTCGTCGACCGAGCGGATGAGCTCGCAGCAGGCGGATATGCTGACAAGCGAGATCACGGCGCTGCGGCGCACGCTCGAACCGGTCATCGAGCGCGTCTGTACGCTGTGGCTTAGGATGCACGGCTACGGCTGCCGTGCGGTGGTGGACTGGGAGGACATCAATTTGCAGGACGAGGTGGAGGAAGCAAAGGCGGCGCTCTACTTGCAGCAGGCAAGAAAACTCAAGCAGGAAAACGACGAAGCGGAGGGAAAATGAGCATGGAAGTGAGAAAAGAGAGCAACGGGCTCAAGAACAGCATGGTGACGCGCGAGGAACTGGCGATCATCAATCAGTTCACGAAGCGAGCGCTCAAAGAGGACGAGGTATACACCTTTGCCGTGCGGCTGTGCGACAACGAGGTGGACAGGGACGGCGAGCGCTTCCCGCGCGCGACGCTTGAAGAACTGGCCGAACTGTTTGTAGGCAAGAGCGGCATCTTCGACCACGAATGGACGGCGCGGGGACAGGCGGCGCGCATCTATCGCACGGAGATCGTGGAGGAGGCGGGCGTTTGCTCGCAGGGCGAGGGGCGCTGCTATCTCAAGGGCTATGCGTATATGCTGCGCGGCGGCGAGAACGACGCGCTGATCGCGCAGATCGAGGGCGGCATCAAAAAGGAAGTGAGCGTGGGGTGCAGCGTGGAAAGGTGCGTGTGCTCCATCTGTGGTGAGGACATCAACACCTGCGCGCACAAAAAGGGCGAGGTGTACGGCGGCAAGGTGTGCTGCGCGGAGCTTGTGAACGCGCAGGACGCGTATGAGTGGAGCTTTGTAGCGGTACCGGCGCAGCCGAGAGCGGGCGTTTTGAAGCGCTGCGGCGGAGAGGACGCGGGCACGCTCAAGACGCTCGTCAAGCGGCGCGGGTCGAGAGCGAACCAGAGGGAGCTTGAAAGCCTTGAAAAGCAGGCGGAGGTCGGTAAGCGCTACTTGAGTGAGCTGCGCGGCGAGGTGAAGCGGCTGATGCTCGTGTGCGAGCAGGAGGCGGATGGCGAGGCCATTGAAAAGCTCGCGGAAAAGCTCGACGAGAGCGAGCTCAAGGAGATGGAGAAGCTGTATCGCGGGAAGATGGCGAAAAAGCTGGGGCTGCGCACGCAGCTCACTTACGGCGAGAAGACGAAAGCGGCGGAGGACGAGAGCGACTTTCGCGTGTGAAAAGGAACAAAAAGCAGCGGCGCTTTTTGGATAGAACAACAGATCAAGGAGGAACGGTATGAGCATTTCTTATGAGGGCATCGGCGAGTGGTGCGCAACGTTTGTTTGCGGCGCGGTCAGCGAGGGCGACATTGTGAAGGTGAGCGCGAACGGCACGGTGGGCAAGTGCACGGCGGGCGACGGCTTCTGCGGCGTGGTGCGCGCCGTCGCACATGACGGCAAGGCCTGCACGGTGCAGCTCGGCGGCCTTGCGAGCGTGAAGTACAGCGGCACGGCGCCTGCGGTGGGCTACGCTGAGCTGATGGCGGACGGCTCGGGCGGCGTGAGCAAGCCGGGCGAGAACCAGAGCGGCAGCAGCTATCTTGTGCTGAGCGTGGACAGCGCGGCGGGCAAGGCCGTCATCAAGCTTTAAGGAGGAGAAGGACAAATGGCTTATCAGTATGAAAATGTGAAGCTCGAAAAGGGTATGTACGGTCAAAGCGGCAAGAGCTTTCTGAAGGTGCTTGAATCCCTCGACCCGAGCGAGAGCTACAAGGGCACGGCGCTCGAGGGTCTGGACGCCTTCCAGCGCCAGCTCAAGCGCTTTGACATCCACGTCAAGGGCGCGGGCAGCGACATGGTGGAGAAGTTTTTCCACACGAGCGAATCGTCCGTGCTGTTCCCGGAGTTTGTCTCCCGCGTGGTGCGCCAGGGCATGGAGAGCGACATTCTGCCCGACATCACTGCGACGGTGACAAATTTTGACGGCATGGACTACCGCTCTATCGCGTCTGTTCCGACGGACGACGACAAGGAGCTCAAGCGCGTGGAGGAGGGCGCGAGCATTCCGACGACCAGCATCCGCACGCAGGAAAATCTTGTGAAGCTCCACAAGCGCGGCAGAATGCTGGTGGCGTCCTACGAGGCGATCCGCTTCCAGCGACTCGACCTCTTCTCTGTGACGCTGCGCCAGATCGGCGCGTACATCGCGCGTATGCACTTAAAGGACGCCATCGACGTTTTGATGAACGGCGACGGCAACAACAATGCGGCAACAAGCTATACCATCGGCGATGGCGGCATCGGCGGCACGAAGGGCACACTGAGCTATGACGCGCTGCTGGGCTTCTGGTCGCAGTTTGACCCCTACACGATGAACACGATGCTGATGGGCAGCGACATGATGCTCGCGATGCTCAAGCTCTCGGAGTTCCAGAACCCGCTGACGGGCCTCAACTTCCAGGGCACGGGCACGCTCGCAACCCCGCTGGGTGCGAAGCTCCTGCGCACGAGCGCGATGCCCGCGGGCAAGATCATCGGCCTTGACAAGAACTATGCGCTCGAGCGCATCTGCGGCAGCGAGGTGATGGTGGAATACGACAAGCTCATCGACCGCCAGCTCGAGCGCGCGGCCATCACGAGCATTTCCGGCTTTGCAAAGCCCTATCAGGAGGCCTCGAAGGTGCTGTCCTTACAGTAAAGAGTAAGGAGGAAGAGCGAATGGCGGAGAGCATGAGCGAGCAGATCTTTTCGATCGCATGTGCGCTGAGCAAGGCGGACGAGAGCGAGAAGAGCATGCTCCAAATGATCTGCACGGCGCAGGAGGAGAGCCTTGTGCGCGCGCTGAAAGAGGGCGTCGCCAAGGAAGACTGCGAGAGCGCGTTTATCTGCGCGGCGTCGTGGTTGGCGGCGGCCGCGCTGGAGAGCGCGAGAGCGGGTGGGGAGGAGTTTTCCTCCCTGCGCGCGGGCGACCTGACAGTGACGAAGCGTTCGTCCGATGAGGGGAGCAAAAAGGACTGTCGCTGCTGCGCGAGCAGGCGTGGGCGCTGATGCGTCCGTATACGACGGACGGCGGGTTCTGCTTCCGCGGGGTGGAGGCATGAAGCGGGCGCTGAGTGAGGCGTTCGCGCGCTACGGCATGAGCGTTTCGGTGCTGCACGGCGGAGAGAAGACGGAGACGAAGGCTTTTTTGCAGCCCGTGAAGAGGGAGAACGGCGAGGAGCCGTTCTCTGTGACGGCGCTGGGCGCGGTCGACGAGCAGTGCTGGCGGTATCTGGGACCGGCGGACGTCGAGATCGCGATGGGCGACTTTGTGCAGTGCGGAGAGAAGCGGTATGTCGTGCGCGCGGCGGGGCCGTTTTACGTGGGCGAGGAGATCGCCTACTACTGGGCGATGCTGCATCCGAAGGAGGAAGAGGCATGACGGCGGTCGGACAGGTGAAGCGCGCGGTGGCTGCGGCGATCAAGGCGGCGGGGTGCGCGGCGATCGAGAGTTACAGCGAAGAACAGCTCAAGCGGTATGCGACCGCGGTGGCGGCGGTCGGCACGAAGGAGACGGTGATCGAGGAGAGCGGCGCGGCCCAGTATCTGGGAGAAAAGGTCGACGAGGCGACGCAGGAGACGGTATCTGTCTACGGGAGAAAAATGCTGCTGACGCTGCTCATCGAGGTGTATGCGCCGAGGACGCTGGGCGCGGCGGGCTGCGAAAAAGCGGCGGAGGCGGTGACGCAGGCACTGATGACGGCGCTGCCGGAGGGGCTGAAGCTCAGAACGCTCCAGTGGGGCAAGACCGGCTGGGACAAGACGGCGGGCATGTTCCGGCTGGAGGCGAGCGCGAAATATGCGGCGTACTTTGTCGCGGAGGCGGCGGAGGATGAGACGGTGTTTACCGATTTTGTATTGAAAGGCACGGTGAAAGAACGTGAATAGTACGATCCATGAGCGGCCGGGCGTGTATTCGTCCTACGACGCATCGAGCGTGGTGAGCGCGAGCGCTGCGGCGAAGACGATCGGCGCGGCAGCGGTGGCGACGAAGGGGACGGCCAATAAGGTGGAGCTCATCACCTCGTATGAAGAGGGAAAGAGCGTATTCGGGGAGGATGCGAGCGGCGTGTATGGCATGAGCACGCTGCTCAGATTCCTCTTCGCCAACGGCGCGGGTGCAGTGAAGGCTGTGGCCGTGGGCAAGGACGAGAGTGAAGAGAAGGACTACGCGAGCGCGTTTGCGGCGCTCTCTGATGAGGAAGATGTCGGCGTGATGGTGTGCGACAGCGCGGCGCAGAGCGTGCATCTGCTCCTCAAAACGGCGGCAGAGGATGCCTCGGCGGCGAGACGCGAGCGCATCGCGGTCATCGGTGGTTCGGAAGAGACGGTCGCGCAGATGGTGAACCGTGCGAAGGCTGTCAACAGCGAGCGCGTAGTGCTGGTGGGACCGGATATCGCATCGGACGACGGCGGTACGATGAGCGCGGTGTTTGCCGCGGCGGCGGTGGCAGCGGTGATCGCGGGAAACACCGACCCGTCCGTGCCTATCAACGGCGCGGAGCTGACGCTTTTCGGCGCGGCGGGCAAGAGACTGAGTGACAATGAGATCGACCAGCTGGTGCGCGGCGGCGTGACGCCGATCGAGACGGTGGGCGGCGTTTCCTCGCCGGTGCGAGGTATCACGACGAAGACTTCGAGCGGCGGGGCGGCGGACACGACGTGGCGCGAGCTGACGACCATTTTGATCGTGGATGAGGTCATCCCGACGATCCGCAGCGCGCTGCGTACGCGCTTTGCCCGCAGCAAAAACACCGCGCAGAGCCGCGGGGCCATCCGCTCGCAGGTGGTGCTGGAGCTCGAGGAGATGAAGAGCCGCGAGATCGTGGACAGCTACGGCGAGGTGCTGGTGAGCGCGCTCAAGAGCGACCCGACGGTGTGCCTGGTGGAATTCAGCTTTACGGTGGCGCACGGGCTGAACCGCATCTATCTGACGGCGCACATCACGGTGTAAGGAGGAAAAATATGGCGAATACGGTATTGCCGCTGAGCAGCGACATTTATCTGGAAGTCGACGGCAAAAAGGTGGCGGTGGTGCAGAGCTACACGACCAGGGCGACGCGCACGAGCCGCGAGATCGAGGCCTTTGGCGAAAACGAGCCGGTGGCGACGATCGCGGGCGCAAACAAGTACACGCTGGAGTTGAGCCGCCTGTACGCGACGGACGAGGCCATCAGCGACGGCATCAACTTCTATGATCTGAACGACTTCTCGCTTGTGATCTGCAAGCCGGATAAGCGCATCATCTACTCGCAGTGCCGCTGGAGCAGCATTGAAGAGGCGGGCAAGCTCGGCGACCCGGCGGCGGAGAAGGTGACGATCATCGCGCGTAAGCGCATGGAGATCGCAAGCTGATGGACGAGCTTCTGCTGAACTTTCTGGGGTGCGAGCGGGAGAGAATGGTTCGCATCGGGGAGAGAAACGTGCGTGATGCGGCTGCTTTCGGCCCGCGAGACGCTCTCACTGCGGCGCGAGATCGCGCAGCTTGATTGCGCCGACGAAGAAGAGCGTGCGCTGCGCGCGAACGCGGCGCTGCTCAAAAGAAGCCTGACGGAGGGCGGAGAGGCGGCCTTTGCAAGCGCGGAGGACGTTGAAAATGCACTGAGCGTCGGCGAGATCAACGAGCTGGTGCGGTGCTACGCGCTGCTTGACGGGGCGGAGAACCCGTCGAGCGAGGACGGGCGCGAGAAGGTGGAAGCGCTAAAAAAAGCATGGAGCACGCGCCCTATGAACGGCTGAAATGGCGCGTGCTCCGATATGCCGGCGCGCTGCCGAGCGAAAAGCGCGCGCAGGAGATGACGGACGCGGACTACCTCTATTGCCTTGTGCACGAGATGCTCGACCGCGAGGAGGCGATGGAGCGGCTGTGCCCCGAGTGCCGGACGCGCGCGGAGGAGGCACGGTGCAGCATTTGCGGCGCAAAGCTCGGCGAAACCGCAGGCGGCGGCAACGCGAGCTTTGATATGGCGCGCTTTATCCGCATGAAGGAGGGGCGAAAACCTTGAATTACATCGAATGGGCGCTGCAAAGAGGCGCAGAGCTGTGGCGCGCGCGGGAAGAGGCGCTGAAAAAGCGCCTCTCCCTTGTGCCGGAGGGGACGGCGCAGAAAAAGGCGGCGGAGGCGCAGCTTTCGGAAGAGGAAGCCGCGGCGCAGGATGCGGAGATGAGCGGCGGCGCGGAAACTGTGGCAGAAGCAGCGGATGATCCGGTGGAGACGGCGGCGGTGCGGCTTGGGCAAAAGCTCGGGCTGGGTGCGACGCAAGAAGATGATGGCTCGGAGAGGGAGACGGCGTTTTCTGCCGATTTGGCGGGCACTGCGGCGGCGAACGCTGCGCTTCTGCGCGCGAGGGAGGCCGAGAGCGCGGACAATGCGTCCGACTGGATAAGAAAGCTCCTGAGCGCGGACGGCCGCGACGGGGCGAGCGCGGCGGCAGCGCGAGGGAAAAATGACTTTTCACTCGCGCAGGAGCAGGAGGTGCGTGAGACGGAGTCGTTTTCGCTGAGCTTAGAGCGCGACGCGCGCCGATACGACGGCGGATTTTTATTTTACTGAGAAAGGGGCGGGAGGATGAACCTTGCACCGATGCGATACAAGGATTATGTCTGGCCGCACAACCCGGAGACCTACACGATCTCCTTCAAGCGGCAGGTGGCAGTGGCGAAGGTGCCGTTCGGACGCTACGGAATGCAGGATCTCGGAATGAGCTACCGCGTGATGGAGGGCGAAGGCGTCTTTGCGGGGAAGGGTGCCTACAACGAATTTAAAAAGCTGGCGTCGGTCTTCTATCAGGGCGGGCCGGGGCTGCTGATCCATCCGGTGTGGCAGGCGTCGCAGGCGTACTTTGTGTTGCTGGAACTGGCGCAGCAGCCGCTTGAAAACTACGTGCGCTACCGCTTTGCCTTCTGGGAGACGAGCCCACTCGATACGTCGCTCATCCGCGTGAGCGGCGGAAGCGGCAGCGCGGGCACGGGAACGAAAACGGCGAGCTCGTACTACACGGTCAAGCGCGGCGACACGCTGTGGGGCATCGCGAACACGTATGGCGTGACGCTGACGGCGCTTTTGAACGTGAATCCGCAGATCAAAAATCCCAACAGGATCGCCGTGGGAGAGCGGGTGACGCTGCCGTGATGAAGGGGTATCTGACGACGTGCGACGGGGTGCAGTATGAGCTGCCGACGCTTTTGAAGTGGGAGTTTTCCTACACGGGGAGCGTGCCGTGCGACAGCTTTACGCTCAAGTGCGCATACGAGCCTGCGATGGCGGAGGTGCTGCGGCGGGCGGTGCGCTTTACGGCGAGAGAGGACGGCACGGTCGAATTTGCGGGCGTTGTGGACGAGTGCGGCGTGACATGCGATGAAAGGGGCTTGCAGCTTGAGGTAAGCGGACGCGGCATGGCGGCGCTGCTGCTCGACAACGAGGCGGAAAGCGTGAGCTACCAGTGGGCAACGATGGAGGAGATCCTCAAAAACCATGTGACGCCGTACGGCATCGTGTGCACGGGCTACGACGCGGTGACGGCTGCGGCACGGTACCGCGTGGCGAACGGGTCGAGCCAGTGGAAGGCGCTGAACGATTTTGCGGCGCTGCACGGCGGGATCGCGCCGTATTTCGACAAGACGGGCGCGCTGGAGGTGAAGAAAAACCGCAAGGCCGCGCGCGTGAGCATCGACGCCAAAACGCCGGTGACGGCGCTTGCCTACTGCGACAAGCGCTACGGCGTGATCGCCGAGGCACTGGTGGTGGACAGCAAGGCGGGCGTGAAGCAGAGCGTGAAAAACGAGGCGTTCTGTGCTCGCGGCGGCACGAGCAGGCGCGTATTTTACGTGCCGGCGCGCAGCGGCACGCAGGCAATGCGCTACACGGGGGAGTATCAGATCGCAAAGTCGAAGGAGGGCGCGGAGACGCTGCGCGTGACGATCGCGGGGCGGTTCACCGCCGCGCCGGGGGATATCGCGGCGGTGAGCGGGACGAAGATCGGCATTGTGGGCAATTTCCGCGTGATCGAGCGTGTGCGCCGCTTCGGCGAGAGCGGAGAGGCGTGCGAAGTGATGATGCAGAGGGAGTGAGAGACGATGTGGCTATCGAGAAAGCTGAGCCAGCATGAGATGCAGGACGTGGCCTCGGCGCAGGACGGAACGGTGACGGTCGAGGGCGGCGAGCTGGCGGTGTTCAGCAGCGGGGAAAAGCGCGAGGTGAAGACCGCCGCGCCCGGCGGCTATGAGTGGCAGCCGAAAAAGGGCGAGGATGTGCTGGTGGTGCGCGGCGGGACCTTTGGCGAGGAGGCCTACGCCGTGGGCGCGGTGGGGCAGAGCGCGGACGACCTGGCACCCGGCGAGGTGCGCATTCGGTCGGGTGCGTCGGGGACGGAGATCGTGCTGCGCAACAACGGGCGCATCGACATCAACGGGCTCCTTTTCATCAACGGAATGCCGTATCTGGGAATGGGAGGCTGACGATGGAGCTGAAGATCAAAGACCGCGATTATGTGGCCGACGGCGCGGGCGGGCTCGTGCGCGTGAGCGGCTGGGACGAGCTTTTCGAACGCGTGCTCTTTAAGCTGAGTGTGCGGCGCGGGAGCTTTGCGCTCGCGCCGGAGCTTGGCAGCAAGCTGCACCTTTTATGGCGGGAAAAGGGCGAGAGCCGCGCGACGGCGGCAAAGCAGTACGTGGCCGAGGCGCTGGCGGACGAAGAGGGCCTGAGCGTGACGGGCATGGAGCTTGCGGAAAAGAATGGATTTTTGGAGCTGCGCGTGCTGCTGCGCTATGAGAACGAAACGGGCGAGGCGGTCGTGACGATAGGGGGAGAGTGAAGAATGGAAGAGCTGAACGCGATCTACGAGCGGATGCGCGCGATCTTTGCCGAGGAGGCGGGCTTTGTGCCGAACGACGGCTGCGACGCGATGGTGCGCCTCTATGCGCTGGCGAGCGAGGTACAGTCGCTTCTGGCGCAGGCGGACTGGGTGCTGGATCAGAGCTTTCCGCAGACGGCGGTGGGGCAGTATCTTGATTATCACGCCGAGACGCGGGCGCTGACGCGCCTTCCCGCGGCGAAAGCGGCGGGCGTGCTGCGCTTTTCCGCACCGTCGGCGGCGGTGACGGATTATGAGATCGAGCAGGGGAACGTCGCGATGACGAGCGGCGGCGTGCGCTTTGAGACGACGAAAAAGGCAGTGCTCTTAAAGGGCGAGACCTATGTGGACGTTCCGGCGAGCGCCGTGGAGGCGGGGGCGAGCGGCAACGCCATCGCGGGCGCGATCCATCTGATGTCCGTGTATCCGGTGGGGATCACGCAGTGCGTAAATCCTGAGGCGTTTTCCGGCGGCAGCGACGAGGAGAGCGACGAGAAGCTGCGCGAGCGCGTGCTGGAGAGCTACAAGCGGCTGCCGAACGGCGCGAACGCGGCGTTTTACGAGCAGGAGGCGATGAGCTTTCCGAACGTGGCGGCGGCGAAAGCGGTCGGCCGCGCCCGCGGCATCGGCACGGTGGATGTGTATGTTTCGACGCACGCGGGCGCGCCGGATGAGAAGCTGCTCGGCGAGATCGAGGCGGTCTTGCAGAAAAAGCGCGAGATCGCGGTGGATGTGGAGGTCAAGGCGCCGACAGAGAAGACCGTCAACATGAGCGCGGAGCTGACGGCGGAGCAGGGCTGGACGATGCAGGAGATCACCGATGCGGCGACGGCGGCGCTGCAGGCGTACTTTACCGGCGAGCGGCTGGGTGAAGCGGTGTATACGGCGAAGCTCGCGAGCATCCTCTACGGTGTGGAGGGCGTGAAGAACTGTCACCTGCTCACGCCGGACGAGGATGTGAGCGTGAGCGCGACGGAGCTACCGGTGCTCGGCACGGTGACGATCACGGAGATCGGGGCGGGTGAGGCATGACGTATTATGACTATCTCTGCCGCCTTTTGGAGCCGATGCGCGTTTACCGCACCGAGCGCGGCACGCTCAGCGGCGGAGAGCTGTACGCGGCGGGCAAAGCGCTGGATAAAGCGGACGGCGCGACGGAATACGCCGAGCAGGAGGGCGTTTTGCAGACGGCGGAGGGCGAAGGGCTGGCGCGGCGGGAAAAGCTTTTTTCCCGCTGCCCGGTCAACGTTTCGACCGCGCTGCGGCGTGAGGCGATCGCGGCGCTCGCGCGCATCAACGCCGACAGCTTCACGCTGGATGCGATCAACTCGACGCTCAGCGGCTGCGGCATCAAGGCGCTGGCGGAGGAGACGGAGAAAAAGGGAACGGTCAAGGTCTGGTTTCCGAACACAGTGGGCGTGCCGGATGAATTTTCGCAGGTGGAGAGCATCATCCTCGATATCATCCCGTGCCATTTGCTGGTGGAGTTCTACTTCCGGTATCTGACGTGGCTCGAGTGCGAGGCACAGAAATTTACATGGCAGAGTGTGGAGGACGCGCATCACACATGGGAGAGCTTTGAAAAGGCGGTGCCGAAAGAAGAATGACGGAACAGGAAATCTCGGTCAAACTGACGGAGACCGAGCAGCGCGCCAAGTCGAACACGCACCGCATCGAAAAGCTGGAACAGCAGCAGAAGGACCTGAATAAGCTGGTAACGGCAGTGGAGGTGCTCGCCTCGCGCGAAAAGGGCGTGGAGACGGACGTCAAGGAGATCAAGGCGGACGTGAAGACCATCACGCAGAAGGGCGGAAAGCGCTGGGATGCGATGATTGACCGCGTGCTGTACGTGCTCATCGGGGCGGTGCTTTCGCTGCTGATGACAGGGGTGAGCTGATGAAAGGGAAAAGAAGGCGCACAAAAAAGAAACGCGTGAGCTTTTCCAAGCTCTTGCTGCTGCTCGAGAGCGGGATCGTGCTTTATACGACGTATGAGGGCTTTGCATTGGCAAAGTTTGCGGTCGCGTCAGGTTTTATGGGCACGCTCCCGTGGATCGCGACGATGGTGACGGCGGCGTGGGGCGCTTACGGCACGAGCGCCGCCTGCTACTATGCCAAGGCAAAGGCGGAAAATACGGCGGGCGGCGTGACGTACGAAACGGTGTGCCGCGGGCCGGATTGCGAGAGGTGAGGGAATGGAACTTCTGAAAAAGAGACTGGCGAACCTTCTGAGCGTGAAGAGTCTGGTGACGATCTGCCTGACGGTCACCTTCTGCGTGCTGACGGTGCAGACAAAGGTGGCGCAGGAGTTCAACACGGTGTATCTCATGGTGATCGCGTTCTACTTCGGCACGCAGAATGGCAAGACGCAGGAGGAGAACTGACATGCGCCACAGCCGTGACATTGACGATCTGCGCGCGGACGTAGCGGCAAACTGCCGGACGATGATCGCGCTTGCTGAGCGCGAGGGGCTGCGCGTACTGGTGACGGAAACGGTGCGCGACGGAGCGTATCAGAAAATGCTTGCGGAAAAAGGCTATGCGGCCGCGGGGGCGGTGACACCGTCGTTCCACGCCGAACATGCAGGATTGGCCTTCGACGTTTGCAAAAATGAGGCAGGGCACGCGTACGACGATCCGGCATTTTTTGCAAGGGTCGGCGAGATCGGAAAAATGATCGGGTTTTCGTGGGGCGGGGACTGGGGAAAATTCCCTGATCGACCGCACTTCCAGTGGGACGCGGGCGGGGCGTATACGAGCGCGATGGTGCGCGCGAAGCGCTATCCGCCGCCGATGCCGCGCTATGAGGAGGAAGAGATGACGCAGCAGCAGTTTGACGCGATGATGGAAAACTACCTGAAAAGACTGGCGCAGCAGACGCCGGCATCCTGGAGCGCGGAGGCGCGCGCCTGGGCGGAGAAAAACGGCCTGATCGCGGGAGACGAGGCGGGGAACAGGCAGTACCGCAGCTTTTTGACGCGCGAGCAGATGGCGGTGCTGATGCAGCGCTACGACGCGATGCAGCGCAGCAAGTGACGGAGAGACAGGCGAAAGCGCCGGAGGGGAGACCCTCCGGCGCTTTTTTGCGCTGTCATGACAGAAAACTTGCAGGAAATCTTGCAAATTACATGCTTTGCACAAAAAGAATGTGAAACGTCTCCACGGAAACGACAAAAAGCGACACTAAAATTTGTTCAGTTTTTTTTCGCTTTCCGGGCGTGTTTTCATTGATTTTACGGGAGAGTTCCACTATAATTTACCCTGAAGCCTGTATGAGCATCTTTCGCAGGAATTTTGACGGAATCCATGCAAGCGAAAAAGCTCTTTGGCGATAAAAATGTTTATCAAAATCAGGGAGGGTTTTATCTTGAATAAGGTCATGTCACTGCACGATGCCGTTGCAAAGTACGTCGAGAATGGCGATACTCTTGCGATCGGCGGCTTCACCACCAACCGCAAACCGTACGCCACGGTTAGTGAGATCCTGCGTCAGGGTCAGAAGGACTTCATCGTTTATGCCGGCCCCGGCGGCGGCGAAGTCGATATGCTCATCGGCGAGGGCCGCGTGGCTGCCTACATCAACTGCTACACCGCCAACTCCGGCTACACCAACGTTTCCCGTCGTTTCCGTGCTGCCATCGAGCAGGGCAAGCTCACCTATGAAGACTATTCCCAGGACGTGCTGATGCTCATGCTGCACGCCTCTTCTCTCGGTCTTCCGTTCCTGCCGGTGCGCCTGATGCAGGGCAGCGGCCTCATGAAGTTCTGGGGCATCAGCGAAGAAAAGCGCAAGACCATGCCCAAGATCGAGGATCTCAAGTGCGCTGAGATCGAGAACCCGATGGTGCCCGGGCAGAAGGTCGTCGCCGTGCCCGTTCCCAGAATCGACACCGCGATCATCCACGTCCAGCAGGCCTCCCCGGACGGCACCTGCATCATCTGCGGCGACGAGTTCCACGACATCGACATTGCGATCGCTGCCCGTAAGACCATCGTCACCTGCGAGGAGATCGTCTCCGACGAGTTCATCCGCCGCGACCCGACCAAGACCCGTATCTTCGGTGAGTGCGTGCAGGCAGTCGTCAAGGCTCCCTACGGCGCATGGCCCGCTCAGTGCTATGACTACTATGACGACGACGATGCCGGCCTGAAGGAATACGACAAGGCCTCCAAGTATCAGGACGCCGAGGATGCCGTCAAGCAGCTCGAAAAGGCCGCGGCCAAGGCTGCCAAGGCGCTGGAGAAGGCTCCCGAGGACGAGAAGCTCAAGCTCGCCGCCGAAAACGCACAGAAGGCCTTCGAGCTTGCCAAGAGCGGCGAGAAGATCCCCGAGACCTTCAAGGATTTCCTCGAAAAGTGGGTCTACAGCTGCGAAGATCAGCCCGCTCTGCTCGACAAGATCGGCGGCAGCCGTCTGATGCGCCTGAAGAACGAGCCGCACCTCGGCTATTCCACTACACATTAAGGTTTGGGAGGCTAAATAGAAATGTCTGATTATACGAAGTATACCAAGCAGGAAATGCAGGCTTATGCCATTGCTAAGAATATCAAGGAAAACCAGATCGTCATCGTCGGTACGGGTCTTCCGCTGATCGGTGCCTCCCTCGCCAAGCGCGCGGTCTGCCCCAGCTGCCACCCCATCGTCGAGTCCGGTCTGATGGACTGCGACCCCGTTGAGGTCCCCCGCTCCGTCGGCGATAACCGCTTCATGGCGCACTGCGCCGTGCAGTGGCCCAACATCCGCTTCGTCGGCTTCGAGGCCAACGAGTGGCTGCACGACGAGGATCGTCTCGTCGCCTTCATCGGCGGCGCCCAGATCGACCCCTACGGCAACGTGAACTCCACCTGCATCTTCGGCAAGGGCGATTATCTCCAGCCCACCACGCGTTTCACCGGCTCCGGCGGCGCCAACGGCATCGCCACCTACTGCAACACCATCATCATGATGCAGCACCAGAAGCGCCGCTTCATGGAGAAGATCGACTACATCACCTCCTGCGGCTGGATGGACGGCCCCGGCGGCCGTGAGCGCGCCGGCCTGCCCGGCAACCGCGGTCCCCAGATGGTCGTTACTGACCTGGGCATCATGAAGTTCGACGAGGAGACCAAGCGGATGTACCTGGCCTACTACTATCCGTTCTCCTCTCCCGAGATGGTACAGGAGAACACCGGCTTCGAGATCGACGTCTCCCGCGCCGAGCTGATGGAAGGTCCCTCTCCGGAGATCATCCGCCTCATCCGTGAGGAGATCGACCCGGGTCAGGCATTCATCAAGGTTCCCAAGGATAAGTAATTTGTTATTTCGATAAGAAGGAGAACTTAATATGAGCGAATATTCCATGCCCTCTTATTTCCAGAGCATGCCGGTCATCGGCAAGGATCTGAGCGCATTCCACGAGGACAACGCCGCTGAGATCCAGGCGGTGGAGCAGGAGATCCACGAGATCCGCGAGGCTGCCCTCGAAGCCGGTAAGAGCACCGAGGCGCTCAACGAGTCCGGCCAGTGGACGGCGATGCAGCGCATCATGGAGCTTGTTGACGAAGGCACCTGGTGCCCCCTCAACAGCCTCTACAACCCCCAGGACAACAAGAACGGCAGCGTCGGCATCGTCAAGGGCCTCGGCCGTATCGACGGCAAGTGGGCCGTCATCATCGCCAGCGACAACAAGAAGCTCGCCGGCGCATGGGTCCCCGGTCAGGCGGACACCCTGCTGCGCGGCAGCGACACGGCCAAGCGCCTGCGCATCCCCCTCGTTTACGTTCTCAACTGCTCCGGCGTTAAGCTCGACGAGCAGGAGAAGGTTTACCCCAACCGCCGCGGCGGCGGCACCCCGTTCTATCGCAACAGCGAGCTGAACCAGATGGGCATGCCCGTCATCGTCGGCATCTACGGCACCAACCCCGCCGGCGGCGGCTATCACTCCATCTCCCCGACCATCCTGATCGCGCATGAGGATGCCAACATGGCAGTCGGCGGCGCGGGCATCGTCGGCGGCATGCACCCCAAGGGCTATGTCGACAAGGAAGCTGCCGAGGCGCTCATCAAGGCGCAGAAGAACCTCAAGAGCGACATCCCCGGCACCGTCGCCATCCACTATGGCGAGACCGGCTTCTTCCGCGAGGTCTACGCCGATGAAGAGGGCGTGCTCGCCGGTATCCGCAAGTACATCGACATGCTGCCCGCTTACGATCCCGAGTTCTTCCGCGTCGACGATCCCAAGGAGCCCCTGTTCGACGCCAACGACCTCTACAGCATCGTTCCGTTCAACCAGAAGCGCTCCTACGACATGGTCGAGGTTCTCGCGCGTCTTTTCGACGGCTCCGAGTTCATGGAGTACAAGCACGGCTACGGCCCCGAGATGATCACCGGCCTTGCCAAGATCGACGGTCTGCTCGTCGGCGTTGTCGCCAACTATCAGGGCATGCTGATGAACTACCCCGAGTACAAGATGGCGACTTACGGCCAGGCGATGGGCGTGGGCGGCAAGCTGTACCGTCAGGGCCTCATCAAGATGAACGAGTTTGTCACCCTCTGCGCGCGTGACCGCATCCCGATGCTGTGGGTCCAGGATACCACCGGCATCGACGTCGGCAACGACGCCGAGCGCGCGGAGCTCCTCGGCCTCGGCCAGAGCCTCATCTACTCCATCCAGTCCAGCAAGCTGCCCATGATGGAGATCACGCTCCGCAAGGGCACCGCCGCGGCGCACTACGTCCTCGGCGGCCCGCAGGGCAACGACAACAACGCCTTCTCCATCGGCACCGCTACCACCGAGATCTACGTCATGCACGGCGAGACCGCTGCGGCCGCCATGTATGCCCGCCGTCTCGTGAAGGAAGAGAAGGCCGGCGAGGATCTGCAGCCCACCATCGACAAGATGAACGCGCTGATCCAGGACTACGCCAAGAAGTCCAGCCCGAAGTTCTGCGCCAAGGCAGGCCTGACCGACGAGATCGTCGACATGAACGACATCCGTCCCTACATCCAGGCCTTCGCCAACGCCTGCTATCAGAACCCCGAGAGCATCTGCCCGGTCCATCAGATGCTGCTGCCGCGCGTTATCCGCGACTACGACGCCCTGAACGCGCAGTAAACTATCACAACAATGCTTTTCTCGGCGCTGCGCGGAGGCAAGAACCGCGCAGCGCACGGGAAGGCAAACGGAGAGTACAATGAGCATTTTAACCATGGGTATCGACGTCGGCTCCACCGCGTCGAAATGTGTGATCTTAAAGGACGGCAGCGAGATCGTTGCCAAGTCCCTCGTCGCTGTCGGCACGGGCACGTCGGGCCCGTCCCGCGCGATCGCTCAGGTGTTGGAAAACGCGGGCATGACGCGCGAGCAGATGGACTTCGTCCTCGCCACGGGCTACGGGCGCAACAGCCTTGACGGCCTTGCCGACATGCAGATGAGCGAGCTTTCCTGCCACGCCAAGGGCGCGGCGTTCCTGTTCCCGAACGTGCGCACGGTCGTCGATATCGGCGGGCAGGACGTGAAGGTCATCGAGATCGAGAACGGCATGATGAAAAATTTCGTCATGAACGACAAGTGCGCAGCCGGTACCGGCCGCTTCCTCGATGTCATGGCCCGCGTGCTTGAGGTGAAGGTCGAAGAACTGGGCGACCTTGGCGACAAGTCGACCAAGGAGGTCGGTATCAGCTCGACCTGCACGGTCTTTGCCGAGAGCGAGGTCATCTCGCAGCTCGCCATGGGCACGGACAAGTGCGACATCATCCACGGCATCCACAAGTCCGTCGCGGGCCGCGTTTCCGGTCTCTGCCACCGCATCGGTGTGCGCGACGACGTGGTGATGACCGGCGGTGTCGCACAGAACCACGGCATCGTGAAAGCCCTTCAGGAGCAGCTCGGCCACGAGATCCACACCACGCCCCTCACGCAGTATAACGGTGCGCTCGGCGCCGCTCTGTTTGCCTACCAGAAGGCTTTGAAGAACAAATAATCCCCATCATTCGTTATCAAATTTTTCTATATCGCATTAGGAGGAATCAATCATGGCTAAACAAGTCAGTCCCGGCGTGCTTGCTCTGCGCAAGGTCGTCGATGACGTCTATGCCGACGCCCGTGAAGCGAAGAAGCAGGGTAAGCTGGTCGGTTGGTCCAGCTCCAAGTTCCCCTGTGAGCTTGCTGAGGCCTTTGACCTCAACGTGATGTATCCCGAGAACCAGGCTGCCGGTATCGCCGCCCAGCGCGACGGTGAGATCATGTGCCAGGCTGCCGAGGATCTCGGCTTCGACAACGATATCTGCGGTTACGCCCGTATCTCCCTGGCTTACGCCGCCGGTAAGCGCGCCAGCCGCAAGTTCGACCCCGAAACGCTCGAGTTCATCATCGACCCCAACAGCGGCAAGCCCCTCAAGGACGAGAACGGCAAGGTCGTCATCGATCCCGAGACCGGCAAGCCCAAGAAGGACCCCAAGACGCAGGTCCCCTACACGGTTCTGGACGATATCCACGAGATCGAGGCTCTGCCCGAGACCACCGAGAAGGAGATCGCCTATAAGAACTTCCGCCGCGAGGCCATCAAGCCCTACAAGCAGATGCGCATCCCCCAGCCGGACTTCGTCCTGTGCTGCAACAACATCTGCAACTGCATGACCAAGTGGTACGAGAATATCGCCCGTATGTGCAACATCCCCCTCATCATGGTCGATATCCCCTACAACAACACCGTGGAAGTCAGCGATTCCGCTGTCAAGTACGTCCGCGCCCAGTTCGACAACGCCATCCATGAGCTCGAGAAGCTCACCGGCAAGAAGTTCGACGAGAAGAAGTTCGAGCTTGCCTGCAAGCACGCGAACCGCACCGCGCAGAACTGGCTGAAGGTCTGCGACTTCCTGCAGTACAAGCCCGCCCCGATGAGCGGCTTCGACCTGTTTAACCACATGGCCGACGTCGTCACCGCCCGCGGCAAGGAAGCTGCTGCCGACGCCTTCGAACTCCTGTCCAAGGACCTGCAGAAGAACATTGAGGAAGGCACCTCCACGCTGCCCTTCCCCGAGCAGTACCGCGTCATGTTCGAGGGCATCCCCTGCTGGCCGAAGCTCCCGAACCTGTTCAAGCCCCTCAAGGAGAATGGCATCAACGTCACCGCAGTCGTGTACGCGCCCGCGTTCGGCTTTGTTTACAACAACATGGACGAAATGGCCCGCGCTTACTACAAGGCGCCCAACTCCGTCTGCATCGAGCAGGGCGTTGCCTGGCGTGAGGGCATCTGCCGCGACAACAAGGTCGACGGCGTGCTCGTCCACTACAACCGCTCCTGCAAGCCGTGGTCCGGTTATATGGCCGAGATGCAGCGCCGCTTCACCAAGGACCTCGGCGTGCCGTGCGCCGGCTTCGACGGCGACCAGGCTGACCCGCGCAACTTCAACGAAGCGCAGTACGCGACCCGCGTGCAGGGTCTGGTCGAGGCTATGGAAGCCAACAAGAAAGACTAAGGAGGCGTGCAAAAATGAGTATCGAAGCTATCGTTAATGAATTTTCCGCTGTTGCCGCCAATCCCAAGGGCCAGCTCAAGGCCTATAAGGACGCAGGCAAAAAGTGCATCGGCGTGATGCCTTATTACGCCCCCGAAGAGCTGGTTTACGCCGCCGGTATGATGCCGTTCGGCATGTGGGGCAGCAACAACAAGACCGAGCAGCGCTCCAAGGAATACTGCGCGACCTTCTATTGCACCATCGCCCAGCTCGACCTCGAGATGCTGCTCGACGGCACGATGGATCTGCTGGACGGCGTGATCACCCCGACCATCTGCGACACGCTGCGCCCCATGAGCCAGAACATCCGCGTCGCCATGAGTGAGAAGCTGCCGTGCATCTTCCTCGCCCATCCCCAGAACCGCTTTGCCGACTGGGGCAAGCAGTTCTGCCTGGATCAGTACAACAACGTCAAGGCCGGTCTTGAAAAGATCGCCGGTCACGAGATCAAGAGCGAGGACATCGCTGCGGCCATCAAGGTCTACAACAAGTCCCGCGCTGCCCGCCGTGAGTTCGTCAAGCTCGCAAGCGACCACTGCGACGTCATCGACCCGATCATGCGCTCGGCCGTCCTCAAGGCTGCCTGGTTCATGGATAAGGCCGAGTACACCGAGAAGCTCGAGGCCCTCAACGCCGAGCTCAAGGCGCTGCCCGCGGCCAAGTGGAACGGCGTGAAGGTCGTCACCTCCGGCATCATCTGCGACAACCCGACGCTGCTCAAGATCTTCAAGGACAACAACGTTGCCATCGCGGCGGACGATGTCGCCCACGAGTCCCGTGCCTTCCGCACCGACGCAAGCGAAGAGGGCGACCCGATGATGGCGCTCGTCGATCAGTTCACCAACATCGACTACGACGTCCTGCTCTACGATCCGCAGTCCAACCAGAACCGCCGCGGCGAGTTCGTTGCCAACATGGTCAAGGAATCCGGCGCACAGGGCCTCGTGCTCTTCATGCAGCAGTTCTGCGACCCCGAAGAAATGGAATTCCCGTACCTCAAGAAGGCACTCGACGCCGCCGGCATCCCCTTCATCAAGCTCGGCATCGACCAGCAGATGCGCGACTTCGGCCAGGCGGCGACCGCCATCCAGGCGTTTGCCGACGTGCTCTCCGTGCAGTAAGGAAAGTCTCTTTTCCCTCCTGCCGTGCAAGGCAGGAGGGAAAAGCCGTTAAAAACGCGCAAAAAGTGCATACGCGCTTGCAAATTGAGCAATCGCTTTGCTATAATCCAAATTGAAAGGTAAAAGGAAGAAATGGAATACAGCAGCCTGTTCGTTACCCTGATGGGTATTGGCACGGTGTTCTTTGGCCTGATCTGCATCATTTTCCTCACCATGGCAATGGGTGCGATCCTCAAGGGCAAAGAGAAAGCACCGGCCGCCGCTGCCGCCGCTCCTGCTGCCGCCCCCGCGCCGGCTCCCAAGCCGCAGGGCATGCAGCCTGAGATCGTGGCCGCAATCACTGCCGCTCTCTCGGAAGAGATCGGTATCCCGTCCCGCAGCATGAACATCGTGAACATCAAAAAAATCTAATTTTATTTTTAGGAGAGAACAAACATGATCAAGCAGTACAATGTCACCGTTAACGGTACCACCTACGAAGTCACCGTCGAGTCCGCTGCCGGCGGCCGCATGGCTTCCGCTCCCGTCTCCCGCGCTGCCGCGGCTCCCGTTGCCCGCGCTGCTGCTCCCGCTCCCGCTGCTGCTCCTGCCGCTGCTCCCGCTCCCGCTGCTGCCCCCAAGGCTGCTGCTCCTGCCGGCGCCGGCACCGTTTCCAGCCCCATGCCCGGCACTATCCTCGATGTGAAGGTCGCCGCCGGTCAGGCTGTCAAGGAGGGCGATCTGCTCTTCATCCTCGAGGCCATGAAGATGGAGAACGAGATCTTCGCTCCCTGCGCTGGCACCATCTCCTCCGTCGCAGTTGCCAAGGGCGCTGCTGTCAACCCCGGCGACGTTCTGTGCGTCATCGGCTAAATAACAGCATTCCCCTGAATTAACTGTGAAAGGAAAAGAAACATAAATGGCTGCTATTAACAATTTCATGCAGCAGACCGGCTTCTATATGTTCGGTCAGGAAGGCAACTGGAAATGCCTCATTATGATCGCCGTTTCCTTTGTCCTGCTGTATCTGGCCATCGTGAAGGGCTTTGAGCCGCTGCTGCTCCTGCCCATCGCGTTCGGTATGCTGTGCACCAACCTTCCCGGTGCGGACATGTTCCACGAGATCCTGTTCGCCGGAGGACATGTCCATTGGGACCTCTTCGGAGGAGCGCCCATCACGCAGGAATTCCTGACAGAGATGTCGGAAGCCGGTGTAGCCGATGCGGTGCTTGCCCCGTGGGCAGTCGGCAGCACCGTTAGCCTCGGTCTGCTCGACGTTCTGTACCTTGGTGTCAAGCTCGGCATCTACCCCTGCCTGATCTTTATGGGCGTCGGCACGATGACCGACTTCGGTCCCCTGATCGCGAACCCCAAGTCCCTGCTGCTCGGCGCTGCCGCTCAGCTCGGTATCTTCATGACTTATGTCGGTACCCAGTTCATGGGCTTCACTTACCAGCAGTCTGCGTCCATCGGTATCATCGGCGGCGCTGACGGCCCGACCGCGATCTTCGTCACCTCCCGTCTTGCTCCCGAGCTGCTCGGCCCTATCGCCGTTGCCGCTTATTCCTACATGGCCCTCGTCCCGGTCATTCAGCCCCCCATCATGAAGGCTCTGACCACCAAGGAAGAGCGTAGGATTGTCATGCGCCCGCTGCGTCAGGTCAGCAAGCGCGAGAAGATCATCTTCCCCATCATGATCACCGTGTTCGTGGCGCTGCTCGTTCCCTCTGCCGCTCCTCTGATCGCGTGCCTGATGCTCGGTAACCTCTTCAAGGAGTCCGGCGTTGTGGATCGTCTGCAGAAGACCGCCGGCAACGAGCTGATGAACATCGTCACCATCTTCCTCGGCTTCACCGTCGGTGCTACCGCCACCGCCACCACCTTCCTTTCCGTTCAGACCCTTGAGATCATGGCTATGGGTATCGTCGCGTTCGGTTTCGGTACCGCGGGCGGCGTGCTGCTGGCCAAGCTCATGAACCTGTTCCTGAAGGAAAAGATCAACCCGCTGATCGGTTCCGCCGGCGTTTCCGCCGTTCCTATGGCCGCCCGTGTTTCTCAGGTCGTCGGCCAGAAGGAGAACCCCTCCAACTTCCTGCTCATGCACGCCATGGGCCCGAACGTTGCAGGTGTTATCGGTTCCGCTATCGCCGCAGGCGTCCTGATGTCCCTGTTCGGCTAATTCTCAGCGATTTGAAAAAGAGCACCCGTAAGGGTGCTCTTTTTTATATTTTTGCGCGTATTGCGTGGAGGAGGAAAGCAGCGCCGTAGGCGCTGCACGGGAAAAGGGGGATATTCTCTCACGTGAGAGAATATCCCCCTTGGACCCCCAAGAGAACGCAAGGGGCCTTGCCCCTTGACCCCGCCATTGCAAGCGAGCAGCTCGAAGAACTGCAATGCTTGCCGAATCAGGTGCCTGCCTTGTTTTATATCTAAACGATTTGACTTACTTCTATCTTCGCTGTCGCTTTGCCTGCGATTCATTACCCTTACATAACTGCGTTCTACTTCGGATTCTATCAATCCTGGTATTGCCTGCCGAAGCGGCATAGCTTCGCTCGCCGCAGTACGCATTATCGAAACGGTATGCATTGTTGGCAGCAGGAGATTAGTCTGTACCTCTACAAGATGGGCAGATAGGAGCAGAGGCAAATCGTATAGTAGCTCTAAACGCGGCATCGCCGCGCGCAGGCATTTCCATTCCGGAGGGAAAAAGGTCATTCGGGATTGAGACTGCCAATCTAAAACCTTTCTCTTGGGGGATTGAAAGGGGGCTATTCTCTTTCACAAAAGAGAATAGCCCCCTTTGACTCGCGCCGCGCTCAGCGAGCGCGATTATTTACATCGAGATCCAGCCGAACGCGCTGGCGATCGAGCTGATCAAAATGATCGCCGCGAAGAACGGGCACAGGAAGCGGATCATGGCGTTGAAGACCTTTCTTCTGCGGAAGGGCGCGCCGTTCAGCGTGACCTCCTGCGCGATGCGGTCGACGCCGATGACGCGGGAGACGAGGATGCAGCTTGCGATGGCCGCGATGGGCATCATCACGGAGTTGGTCAGGAAATCGAAGAAGTCCAAAAACTGCATGCCGATCACGGTGACATTTGCCAGCGGGCCGTAGCCCAGGCTGGAGAGGCTGCCGAGGAGAACCATGGAGACGCCCATGATGCTCGTGGCCTTCTTACGGCTCCAGTGCAGCTCATCCTGCAAGGTAGAGACGGCACTTTCCGTCAGCGCGATGGAGCTCGTCAGCGCGGCGAACAGCACTAACAGGAAGAACGCGATGCCGATCACCGTGCCGAAGCCCATGGAATCGAAGACCTTCGGGATGGTGATGAACATCAGCGAGGGGCCGGCCTTCAGCGCGCTGGGATCGCCGCCGGAGAAGGCGAACACCGCGGGGATGATCATCAGGCCCGCCATGATGGCGATGGCCGTGTCGAAGACCTCGACATTGCGGGTGGAGCTTTCGATCGGGACGTCCTTTTTCATGTAGGAACCGAACGTGATGAGAATGCCCATGGCGATGGACAGGGAATAAAACATCTGCCCCATGGCGGAGACGACCGTCATCCAGGAGAAGTTGTCAAGATTGGGCACAAGGAAGTACTTGACGCCCTCCAGCGCACCGGGGCGGGTCACGGAATACACGGCGATGATCAGCGACAGCACCACGAGAATGGGCATCATGATCTTGGAGACGCGCTCGATGCCGTTTTCCACGCCCGCAAAGATGATCGCCAGCGTCATGGCCGTGAAGACGAGAAAGCATAGCTCAGAGGACACGCCGTTGGAGATGAAGGACGAGAAATAGCCGTCCTCCGCGACGAGGTGCGCCTTGCCCATCAGGTATTCCGCCAGATATTTGATGACCCAGCCGCCGATGACGGAGTAGTAGGGGACGATCAGAATCGGAATGATGGCGTTGATCCAGCCGCCCACGCGCAGCGCAGGCTTATCGCTGAAGGACTTGTAAGCGCCGACAGGGCTCTTGCCGGTCATGCGGCCGATCGAAGTCTCCGCAATGATCATCGTGTAGCCGAAGGTCATCGCCAGAATGATGTATACCAGCAGGAAAATAGCACCGCCGTATTTGGCGGCCAGATAAGGAAAGCGCCAGATGTTTCCGAGGCCGACGGACGCGCCCGCAGCCGAAAGGACAAAGCCAATCTTGCCGGAAAAGGAACCTCTTTTATGATCCATGAAGAATCTCCTCTCTTTTTATGACAAACAACTTACCTAGTATATCATAGAATAAAGATGAAAACAATCTGAAATCCGAAGAAAAGAAAGCTATTTGTCGTTGGCCGTGCAGAAAAATAAAAAAGGAAGACTCGAAAGAGTCTTCCTTTTTCCATATTTAAGACCAGAGCAGCTGCATCGCGACGATTAGCGCCGCAGCGGCGAGGATATACACACCTGCGATCAGCAGTCCCGCCTTGAGCGCGCCGCGGATCGCGGCATTGCGCTCCTCGCGCGTCAGCTCACCGGCAGCGCTTTCCCACGGGCGGTCGTTCGCACGGGGCGCGTCGGGCGCGGAAAAGTCGCTGCGCTTGCGGTGAAAGTGTGGGAGAAAGGTCGGCTGGCGTTCGATGCCGCTCATGTCGGCGATCGTGCGGCCGTCGTCCTCCTCGTAGAAGTCGTCCTTCTTCATCACTTATCGTACAGGTGGCAGCACACGAAGTGGCCCGGCTCGATCTCGCGCTGGACGGGTGCTTCCTCCCTGCAGCAGGCCATGCAGTTGGCGCAGCGGGTGTGGAATTTGCAGCCCTTGGGCGGATTGGCAGGGGAGGGGATGGAGCCCTCGAGCACGATGCGGTTCATCTTCACCTTCGGGTCGGGGATGGGGATGGCGGAGAAGAGCGCCTTTGTGTAGGGGTGAAGCGGGTTGCGGAAGATATCTTCCTTCGCGCCGTACTCCACAAGGTTGCCGAGGTACATGACGCCGACGGTGTCGGAGATGTGCTCGACAACGGAGAGGTCGTGGCTGATGAAGAGGTACGTCAGCTTGTATTTATCCTGCAATTCGTTCAGCAGGTTGATGATCTGCGCCTGGATGGACACGTCGAGTGCGGAGACCGGCTCGTCGCAGACGATGAACTCGGGGTTGAGCGCGAGCGCACGCGCGATGCAGATACGCTGGCGCTGGCCGCCGGAGAACTCGTGCGGGTAGCGGTCCTTGTGGAACGGCTGTAAGCCGCAGTTGTCCATGACCTGGTCGATATAATCGTCAAATTCCGCCTTCGGGACAAGGTTGTGCTCGCGCACGGCCTCGCCGATGATCTCGCCGACCGGCATACGCGGGGAGAGCGAGGAGAACGGGTCCTGGAAGATGATCTGCATCTTCGTGCGCAGGGCGCGCAGCTCCTTGTGGGAGAGGTCATAGACCTCCTGTCCGTTGAAGAGCACCTGACCGCCGGACTTGGAGTCATACAGGCGCAGGATCGTGCGGCCCGTGGTCGTCTTGCCGCAGCCGGACTCACCGACAAGGCCCATCGTCGTGCCGCGCTTTAAGTTGAACGTGACGCCGTCGACGGCCTTGACATAGCCGACCGTCTTCGACACCATACCGCCCTTGATCGGGAAGTATTTCTTGAGGTGATTGACCTGCAGAATGTACTGCGGGTCATATTCCACGGGGGTGAAATTGTTGTCGATGATGAGTGAGGACTTCTGCGCCTCATCGACGTGCTCCTGCTTCTTGACAAATTCATCGGCATTCTGCTTCTGCGTTTCCTTCAGTTCATCGAGGACCTGATCGTCGTTCTTACCGGCTTTCCAAAACGGCATCTTATTCACCCTCCTTTCCGTTTTCCTTGCCCTCGGCCAGCTCTTCCTCCACGACCTCCTCGAGGTCGGGACGCTTGCCATCGTAGTAGCGGTAGCAGCTCACCTTGTGCGTCGGCGAGATGCTCACCTCGCACGGGTAGTCGCCCTCGCAGCCGTTCACGCACATTTCGCAGCGGTCCTTGAAATAGCAGTAGTTCGGCATGTTGATGGGGTTCGGCACCTTGCCGGGGATGGAGTAGAGCTTTTCGACCTGACGGCCCACGACCGGCTTAGAGGCCATGAGGCCGATGGTGTAGGGGTGCGCGGGATGGGAGAAGATCTCCTCCGCCGTGCCCTGCTCGACGATGCGGCCAGCGTACATGACGACCACATAGTCCGCCATTTCGGCGATGACGCCGAGGTCGTGCGTGATGAACATGATCGAGGAATTGATCTGATCCTTCAGATTGCGCAGAAGGTCGAGGATCTGCGCCTGGATCGTCACGTCGAGCGCCGTGGTGGGCTCGTCGGCGATGATGAGCTTCGGGCTGCAAGCAAGCGCCATGGCGATCATGACGCGCTGGCGCATACCGCCGGAGAGCTCGTGCGGGAACATCTTGTAAACGCCCTCGCTGTTGGCAATGCCGACCATTTCAAGGAGTTCAATGGTGCGCGCCTTGATCTGCGCTTCGTCGTGGCCCTTTTCGTTGTGCAGGGCCAGCACCTCGTCGACCTGGTCGCCGATGCGGAACACGGGGTTCAGCGCGGTCATCGGCTCCTGGAAGATCATGGAGATGTAGTTGCCGCGTAAGTGCTGCATGACGCTGTCAGGCGCCTTCGTGACGTCGTAGGCCTTGCTGCCGAGGTTCAGGCGAATTTCGCCCTCCACGACCTGGCCCTGCGGGCGCTGCAAAAGCTGCATGAGCGACAAACTCGTGACCGATTTGCCGCAGCCGGACTCGCCGACGACGCCGACAGTCTTGCCGATGGGCACGGAGAACGTGACGCCGTCGACCGACTTGACAACGCCCGTGTCGGTGAAAAAGTAGGTGTGCAGGTTGTCGAATTCGACCGCGTTGTTGGGGTCGTGCATCTCGGTCAGATACTCGGATTCGGGAACGTTCTTGCGCTTGCGCTTCTTTTCGAGCGCATTTGTGATCTTGCGGTTTTCTTTGGAAATGCGGCGGGATTCCTTTGCGGAAAGATAGCCGTCATTATGCTTCTTAGCCATTCAAATTCCCTCCTTTCTCAGCGCTTCATCTTCGGGTCGAACGCGTCGCGCAGACCGTCGCCGACGAAGTTGAAGCCGAGGACCGTCAGCATCAGGCAGATGCCGGCGGGGATCCAGATGAACCAGTAGCTCGTGAGGACGTAAGAGTTGGAAACGTCGTTCATGATGTTGCCCCAGGAGGCGAACGGGAACTTGACGCCGAGGCCGAGGAAGCTGAGCGTTGCCTCGGTGATGATGGTGGAGCCGAGGCTCATCGTGCAGTTGACGATGAGCTGCGGGATGACGTTGGGGATCAGGTGGCGGAAGATGCGGCGCGACACGCTGATGCCGCAGGCCTCCGTCGCGGTCATGAACTCCTGCTCGCGCAGCGAGAGAGGATCTGGCCGCGGACGAGACGGGCGATACCCGGCCAGCCGAGGAAGCCCAAGATCAACATTAAGTAGAGCATTCGGATCTGCGGGTCGACGCGCATGCCGTCCATCGCTGCGCCCAGAATGATGATGAGCGGGGTGGAGGGGATGCAGTAGAAGATATCGACGATACGCATGATGAGGTTATCGACCCAGCCGCCGAAGTAGCCGGAGACGCCGCCGAGCACCACGCCGAGCGCCGCGGAGATGATGACGACGATGAAGCCGATCATCAGCGACACGCGGCCGCCGTACATCAGGCGGGTGAGCATATCCATACCGTTTTTATCCGTACCGAGCCAGTGCGCGGAGTCGGGGAAGGAATAGGCGTCGAACACGCGGGTAGACGTGCCCTCCTTGATCGACCACTGGTACTTGGCGGGATTGTATTCAAGCTTGATCTCGCGCTCCTGACCGGCGTCGTTCACATAGGTGTACTCGGTCTCACCGTTTTCGACGGCCTGCTGCACGCGCTCTTTGAAGTCCTTGCTGATGACCGTGCCGCTGACCTTGGACTGGATGACAAAGCGGCTGATGTAGGCGATCTCCTCGCCATTCAGCATGACGCTGTCTTCATCAAGCGTATAGGTTTTGCCGTTGGCCGTAAACTCCGCTTCGCCGTTGGCGTGCGCCTTGAGGGCGTTGAAGCTGAAGTTGAAGCCGAACTTCTGGCTGGGGTCGCTCGAGCTGATGATGTCCTTATAGGCGATGGCAAGGAGTCTGCCGCCGCTCGAGACGGAGTAGAGTGAGTCGCCCTCCTCGGTCACGTCGTAGGTGACGCCCTTGTAGGAGAAGCTGTCGTCCTTGCCCATGTGCAGCGTGAGCTGCGCCTGGAGGATCGTGCCGAACTCCTGACCGTCGGCCACGAGATAGCGGTACTCGGTGTTCTTGCTCATGGCGGCGTATTCCTTGAGCTGGATATCGTCGCGGTAGAAGACCTCGTCCTGCCCGTAGGGGCTGATGAGGCCGCCGATGAAGGAGAAAACGAACATCACGGCGAGGATCGTCAGACCCACGACCGCGAGGCGGTTGCGGAAAAAGCGCTTGGCGACCAGCGTGCCCGGGGAAAGGACCTTGACGCGGCGGTCGTCGTTGAGGGAGTAATCCTCCTCGGGAGGCTTGTTTTCCTCGGAGGGCGTGTTGTCCTTTCCTGCGTACTTGTCGTTGAGTTCGTAGGAACGGCGGCGGGCATCATTACCGGGCGTGCCCTGTCCGTGAACGGGATTGGAAAGATCCTTATCGGTTCTATCGTCAAAATAACTCATTCGTCACGTCCTCCTTTCTTACGCGATGCGCACGCGGGGGTCGACCACCGCGTACAGGATGTCGGAAATCAGGTTGCCCAGCAGGGTCAGGATCGCCAGGAACGTCATGTAGAACATGGAGAAGGGGATATCGCCTGCGACCATCGCGTTATACGAGATGAAGCCGATGCCGGGGATGGCGAACAGCGTCTCTGTGATGAGCGCGCCGGCAAAAAGGCCGGGCAGCGAGCCGCCGATGAACGTCACGAGCGGGATGAGCGTGTTGCGGAAGGCGTGGTGATAGATGACCTTATGCTCGGAAAGACCCTTGGCGCGGGCGGTGCGGATGTAGTCGGCGTTGAGCACCTCGAGCATGTTCGTGCGCACATAGCGCATCCACGGGCCGATGGAAATGAACACCAGCGTCACGATGGGCAGCACCAGATGCTTTGCCATATCGAGGATCTGACCAAACTGGCTGAGGGAGTTGAAGTCACGTCCCGTCAGGCCGACAAGGTCGAACCAGCCGAGCTTGATGCAGAAGATGAGCTTTAAGAGCGTCGCGAAGAAGAACGTCGGCAGCGACATACCCAGCAGTGCGACCGTCGTGACGGTGTAGTCGGTCACGCTGTACTGCTTGGTGGCGGCCACGATGCCGAGCGGCACCGCGATGAGAAGCTCGAACACGAGCGAGATAGCGCCCATGATGAACGAGACCCAGATGACCTCGTTGAACTTCTGGATGACGGGCACGGTATACTTCCAGCTGTCGCCGAAGTTGCCGGTGCACAGGTTCTTGAGCTGGACGAAGAAGCCGGGGATGAGGCCCAGGTCCAGACCGTATTGTGCGTTGAGCTGTGCCAGCCACTCCTCATAGGGCTTGGAGCCGGGAGCCTGCGAGAGCTGCCGCGCCATATTCTCCACGTAGGAGCTGGGCATGCAGCGCATAAGCAGGTAGATGATGAATGTCACAAAAAAGAGGATCACCACCGACAGCAGCAGGCGTTTTACCAGATATTTGCGCATAGAATCCCTCCGTTTTTTGATAACGGCCGCCCCGCGCCCGGGGTCTTGTCGCCGTTTCGGGTTTGATATGTCTCTCTCTGCATATCAGCCAAATGCTCCGATGCACCGGGGCATTTGGATCATAGGCAGATGTGCCTGGGGCAGGCTACCCCGCGGCAGAAGCCGCAGGGTAGCCATGCGCCTAAGTAATGTTTTTGTGCAGTGACGGAGCTTACTGCAGGTCGAGCAGCTCGATGTCGTTGTACCAGGTCCAGTAGGTCGTGATATCAGGCGTCACGGTGTCGAGGTTGACACGCTTGGCGGAGAAGATCACGCAGTTCTGGCGCTGATAGATGGGGATCTCGACCGCCCAGTCGGCCACGATGTCAAGGCACTGCTTATACAGGGTCTTGCGGTAGGTCTGGTCGGTGGACTGACGAGCCATCATGATGAGCTCATCGAGGTCGGCATCCTTGATCCAGTAGGACTTCTCGTTGGAGCCGCCCTGGCTGTGATAGATCTGGAACATATCCGGGTCGGGCGTGGCCTGCCATGCCATGGCGAACATGTCGGCAGTACCGGCGTTGATCGCGTTGGTCATCTCGGCGAAGTTGGACATATCGGAGACGATCAGGTTGAAGCCGATCTCCTTGAGAGCGTCGGACGCGAGGGTCAGAGCCATGAAGGAGGGGTGGTCGCCCTTGCCGCTGCCGCCAACCATGACTTCAGCGTCCATGCGGCCGCCGGCGGGAGCAGCGGTGATCTTGCCGTCAGCGACGGTGTAGCCGGCAGCCTCGAAGTAGCCGAGAGCGGCCTGCTTGGCGGCGGCGTACTTGTCGTCGGCGCTCATGCCTTCGGTGTAGATGTCGTTGCCGTTGACGTCAACGGAGAAGGCGACCTTGTAGCCCTCATCGGTAACGCGCGGAGCGGCCCAGGAGGTGTCGGAGATGGGGTAGTTGATGACGTTGGCGAACTCACCGTAGTAGGAGTCGACAGCGACATCGCGGTAAACGGCGATAACCGTGGCGATGGCCTTACGCAGATCCTTGGAGGCCTCATCACCGCCGTTGCCGTCGCCGACCTTCACGCGGTTGGCGTTGAAGCCGACATAGCCGTAGCCGAGGTTGGCGACGAGGTCGGTCTGGATGGTATCGCCGGAGATCTCGCCGTTAGAGTTGGCTTCCTTGATCTGCTCGGCAGCTTCCTTGGAGTAGGAGGGGTCAGTTACGTCGATCGTGCCGGAGACAACGCCGGGGATCTTATCTTCGTCCGTCATCTCGCGCCAGATGACAGTGTCGATCTTGGGCTCGCCCTTCCAGTAGGTCGGGTTCTTCTGCAGGGTGACAGCGCCGTTGGACCAGCTCTCGAAGGTGTACGGGCCGGAGCCGATGGGGGTGGAGGTCACGGACTTGACGTGGGACAGATCGCCCTTGACAAAGCCGAACATGTTGTTGTCGTAGTCATACTTGTCAGTCTCGCCATAGTAGTGCATGGGGCACACGGTGACGGGGAGCTGATAGATGGCGGTGGCGTTGACCTCGGTGAGGGTGACGGTCATGGAGTAGTCACCGGTCTTGACGATACCGGCAACGTTGGGAGCGGACTCGCCGGTCTGGACGGCGACGGTATAGTCGGTGTAGGCGTCGCCCAGCTCGGCCTCGAGGAAGGAGGAGATGCTGGTGCCGGCGGTCTCGGCGTTGATGCCGTCATCGGAGATGTCGTAGCCGTACTTAGCAACGATGGCAGCCCAGAAGTCTTCGACGGTCGCGTCATCGGCGAGATCGAAGCCCCAGTTGACAGCCTGCGCGGCAACGGAGTCGTCAGCGGTGGCGGAACCGGAGGCGACCACGTAGTCAAGGATCTCCTGGGCGAACTTCACGCCGGCGGCGTTGAAGGCGGTCCAGTAAGCGTTGTACTGCTCTTCGGTGTAGAAGTCGTTGGCGGCGTAGGCGTCAGGACCGGCGGCGAGGATCAGGTTCTGCACAGTGTCCATACCGCTGCGATAGGCTTCCAGACCCTTGATGGGCAGGGAGTACAGCGTGGAAACGCCGTCATAAGCGGGGTCAAGCAGGACATAGTAAGAGAAGATGACATCGTCGATGGTCATTTCCTCACCGTCGGAGAACTTGACGCCCTCTTTCAGGGTGATGTTGTAGTCGACCGTGCCGTCGCTGTTTTCAACGATGTCGCAGTCGGCAATGCCCTTGTAAGTATAGTCGGTGCCGTTGTAGGGACGGACGTCGCCCTCAATGCCCTTGAGGACGACAGAGCCCTCGCGGTCGACGAGAAACAGACCGTCGAAGACCATACCCATGACCTGGTTTTCATAGTCATTGGTATAGAAGAAGGGGGAGAACTTACCGTCGAAGTTCTGCGTGCCGACAACAAGCGTCTTGCCGTCGGTCTGGCCGTCGTCCGTCTTCTTGTCGCCGCAGCCGGCCAGAAGACCAAGACACATGACCAGAGAAAGGATCAGTGCAAGTGTTCTTTTCATTGAATCTACTCCTTTATAAATTTTTGCCAAAACGGGTCGCCCCGTGCAGCACAAAGTAAGGCGCCCGCGCGGATACACGCGCGGAAAGGGAGTGCGCCTCCTATGGACATCTGTGCGCCGAAAAACAGCGCGTAGAATTTTTTTGATTATAGCATGAAAGGATGCACATTGTACAGAGTAAAATCTTAGAAGTTATTTTTTTTAGGCAATTTGTCCCATTCTGCCTGCATAATTTCGGCGCGCAGAACAAGGACACTCAGTAGGGCTATCAGCTTCAGCAGGACATAGAGCAGCGCGAAAAACGTCTGTCCTGCGTGGTCATTGACGAAAAAGAAGATCAATTCGCACACGATGCCGAGAAGAGAAAAGACTGCCGTGACCGCCGTTCGCACGGGCAGAACGGCCACGCTTTTTTTGTAGTTGTACTCGCGCACCGCGCGCCAGTCCGTTCCGAGCTTTGCAAGCGCCCAGATGACGCTCGCCGCGCCCAGAAACTCGCCGAGGTAGGGGAGCAGAACGTAAAAACAGTTCTGCATCCCCGGCGCAGGAATGCACCCGCCCGCGGCGACCGCAACGGTCAGAATGGCTGCCATTCCCCACACGGCGCGCTTAGATCTGCGTTGCTTTGCATCATCGCTTTGGCAGGCGTAGAGTGCCCCGTCGTAAACATATTCGCCCGCGACGTTCAGATGAAAGTCGTTCAGGTGCTCGCGGCGGTTGTGCTTTTTGTGCTGTTCACCCATTATTCGATGCCTGTGAGGTCAAAGTCCGCGAGCGCCTTCTCCGCCTCGGCGCACACGCCGCGAAGACACGCTTCGTCAAACGGGCTCTCGAGGCCGGCGTTTTTGAGAAGGTCGGTGAACGTCCGGCTGCCGCCCTGCACGGTGTAGGCCATGTAGTGCTGCCAGGCGTTCCCCACGTCCTTGCGGATCATCGCCCAGAATTCGAGCGCCACGGTCTGGGCAAGGCAGTAGTCAATATAATAGAAGGGGCTCGAGTAGATGTGGTGCTGGCGCTGCCAGCCCATGCCCTCAGAGTAGAACGGGATCTCGCCGTCGAGCTTCATCCACGGCATATAGACGCCGAGCAGCTCCTTCCAAACGGCGTGGCGCTCGGCGGGCGTCATTTCGGGCTTTTCATACACGATGTGCTGGAAGTGGTCGACCATCGTGCCGTAGGGGATGAACGTCAGCGCGCCGGAGAGGTGGCTGTAGAGGAACTTTTTCGCGTCGGGGCCAAAAAAGCCGTCTGCCCATGGCTCGGCGAAGAATTCCATAGACATCGAGTGGACCTCGCAGGCCTCCATGCTCGGCCAGATGTAATCCACGGGAATGCGCTTGCGGTTCGTCCAGGCTTCGAAGGCGTGACCGGCCTCGTGCGTCACGACCTCAACGTCGTGCTGCGTGCCGTTGAAGTTGGCGAAGATGAACGGCACCTGATAGTCCATGATGCTCGTGCAGTAGCCGCCCGCCTGCTTGCCCTCGGTCGAGAGCACGTCGAGCAGCTCGTCGCGTAGCATCGTTTCGAAGAATTCCTTCGTCTCGGGCGAAAGCTCGCTGTAGAATTTCATGCCCTGGGCGAGAATGTCGTCCGGCGTGCCCGCGGGGCGGGGGTTGCCGGAGCGGAATTCGAGCGCGTTGTCGGCAAAGCTCATGGGATAGCTCTTGCCGAGGCGCTTGGCCTGCTCGCGGTAGACCTTGTCGGCCACGGGAACGAGATACTTGACGACCGCCTCGCGGAACTTCTCGACATCGTCTTTCGTATAGCAGTTGCGGCCCATGCGGTAGTAGCCGAGCGTGGTGTAGCCCTCGTAGCCGAGCTTTTTGCCCATCGCGTCGCGGAGTTTTACGAGCTTGTCGTAGAGCTCGTCGAATTTTGCCTGATTGTCCTTGTACCACTGGCCCTCGGCCTTCCACGCGGCAAGGCGCTTTTCATCGTCAGCGCAGGTCTTGAACGGGGAGAGCTGCGAGAGGGTGTAGACCTTGCCCTCGAACGGGATCTGCGCCGAGGCGAGCAGCTTTTCATACTCCTGCGTCAGGTCGTTTTCCTGCTGCAATTCAGGAATGATGGCGGGGGAGAAGGTCTTGAGCGCGATCTCGGCGTTGACGAACATCAGATCGCCGTATTCCTTGTCAAAGTCCGCGCGGAACGGGCTTTCGAGCATCGCTGCCGTCCACGCCTGATTGTATTCCTCCAGCTCGGGGTTGAAGTTGTTCCAGAATTTCTCCTCGCCGTCGTAGAATTTGTCGCGCGTGTCGATCGAGTGGCGGATGCTCGCGAGCGTCGCGGCGGTGGAGATGTGGCTCATCAGCTCCTGCTGCAAAAGGAACACCTTGCGCGCTTCCTCATAGCTCTTGGCGGCCTTGAGTTCCGCCGTCAGCGCGGAAAGGCGCTGCTTGCTCGCCGCGGGATCGGGGCGGGTGTAGGTCATTTCGGAAAATTTCATGTTGTTTCCTCCATCAAATTTTTATTGTTACATTTCTTATTCTTGCCGGTTATAGATCGCGGACACGTCCCTGCGTCCGCCGCCAATGACGACGACCGCCGCGGCCGCCGTGACGAGCATGAAGCCCGTCAGCACGCCGCGTGCGGGGAGAAAGGCCGTCAGCGCGCCGGCGAGCAGGTTGCCCGTGAAGCTGCCGACGGTGTTGAGCATGTTGAACGCGCCGTTGAAGCGGCCCTTTTTCTCGTCCGGCACGTAGCTCTGCGTGGCGGAGATGCGAATGGTGTAGCTCGTCACGCCCAAAATGCCCGTGAGGAAGCACGAGACCATCATCACCGGCAGCGGGCAGTAAAGGTAAAAGCCCTCGCACAGCGAGATGACGACATAAACCATCAGGGCAATGGAATACTTATGCTGCACAGGCAGCTTGATTTTATAATGGATACCGCCGCCGATGGCGCGGCCGAAGATCGCCATGCCCCAGACGAGCATATAGATGTATTCGCCGTTATCGAATGTCGACTTGAAGTACGGCAGCGTGATGACCTGCGACGCGCCCGAGGCCAGCATGCTGAATGTGAAATAGATGGCCACGCGCAGAAGCCCCTTTTCACTCATCAGATAGCGAAAGCCCTCTTTGATGTCGCGCAGGAGCTGGCGGCCCGAGGAGTGCTGCTCTTCGAGCGCGAGCGCGGCACGCTGCTTTTCGATGTAGTGTTCCTCGGCGCGGATCTGCGTCTCCGCCGTCGCGGCGATGAAGAAGCACAGCGCGTTGATGCCGAGCAGCGGCGCAATGCCGAAGAGATTATAAAAGTACGTTGCGATCGGGATGATGAGCGCCGAGAGCGTCTCCAGCACGCTCGCGATGGAGTAGGCCTTGGAGTAGTTCCCCTCAGAGATCAGCAGGGGATAGAAGCTGTCGTAGGCGACATAGTAGATGCTGTTGATCGAGCCGATGATAAAGCAGAAGACCGCGAGCATCGGAAAGCTGAACCAGCCGCGGCTCAGGATCAGCGCAGCGACAAGGTAGACCCCGGAGGAAAAGAAATCCAGCGTGTAGATCGTCTTCTTGCGCGAAAAGCGGTCGAGGATCGCGCCCGAGAAGATCGGCATGACGATCTGCGGCAGCGTGAAGGTCGCAATGTAGATGGCGTAGAGCAGGTTCGAGCCCGTGTAATCCAGTACGAGCAGGCTCAGCGCGAAGCCGGACATCGAATTGCCCAGCATCGAGATCACGCTGCCCAATGTGATGATAGTGAAATCCCGCGTCCACAGCGGTGAGACCGGAGCTGGCGCGGGAGAAGAGGATTCGTTCATAGAAATAGCCTCCTTCCGGCTTAAGAGCGCAAACAAAAGCCCGCTCGATGCGGGAGGGGGACGGAAATCAACTGTATTATAAAGGATTTCGATAAAAGAATCAACTATAATTCCACCAAATATGGACAAATGCACAAATGCTGCCCCTGTTTTGTGCGGCACAGAGGGAGTGTCCGCTTGCCGAGAAGCATGACGTGTGCTATAATACCGCCAAACAAAAATAAACTGTGGAGGACATCACCATGCAACATGCACCGGCAAGAGAACTGCTGCATTTTATCAAAAATAGCCCCACCTGCTATCATGTGACCGAGAACATCCGCCAAAAGCTCCTCGCAAACGGCTATATCGAGCTTTCCGAACGCGAACGCTGGGAGGCAGCCCCCGGCGGGAAGTATTTCGTCCGCCGCAACGGCTCGAGCACCATCGCCTTCCGCGTGCCGGAGATGATCGACGGCGGCTTCGCCATGGCTGCGGCGCACTCCGACTCGCCAGCGTTCCGTTTAAAAGAGCATCCCGACCGCCGCAGCGCGCATTATGTCCAGCTCTCGACCGAAAAATACGGCGGCATGCTGATGTCCACGTGGTTCGACCGCCCACTCTCCGTCGCGGGCCGCGTCTTCGTGCGCGCAAACGGCGAGATCGACGAAAAACTCGTGAGCGTCGACCGCGACCTGCTCGTCATTCCCAATGTCGCCATCCACATGAACCGCACGGCGAACGACGGCATGAAGTACCTCGCGAATATCGACACGCTGCCGCTGCTCGGCGGCAAAGACAGCGGCGGCATCCTGCCCATCGTCGCCAAAGCCGCGGACGTTGCAGAAAACGACATCCTCGGCAGCGACCTGTTCCTCTACTGCCGCGGCGAGGGGACGCTGCTTGGCGAGAACGAGGAGTACATCCTTTCTCCCAAGCTCGACGATCTCGAGTGCGCCTGCGGCTGCCTTGCCGGCTTCCTTGCGGCAAAGGAGAGCGGGAACATCGCTGTCTGCTGCATTTTCGATAATGAAGAGGTCGGCTCTTCGACCAAGCAGGGCGCGGGCTCGACGTTCCTGCGCGACACGCTGCGCCGCATCGCCCTGTGCCTCGGAAAGGACGAGCAGGACTTTCAGATGATGCTCGCGCGCAGCTTCCTCGTCTCGGCGGACAATGCGCACGCCCAGCACCCCAACCACGGCGAATACGCCGATCCCGACAACTGCCCCTATATGAACGAGGGCGTCGTCATCAAGTTCAACGCCAACCAGCGCTATGCGACCGACGGCCGCTCCTGCGCTGTTTTCCGCAGCGTGTGCGAGCGCGCGGGCGTTCCCGTGCAGGTCATGTCCAACCGCTCCGACCTGCCCGGCGGCTCGACGCTCGGCTCCATCTCCGATACGCTCGTGCCGGTCAGCACGGTGGACATCGGCCTGCCCCAGCTCGCGATGCACTCTTCCTGGGAGACCGCGGGCGTGCAGGACTATGAATTCCTGATCCGCGCGATGACGGAGTATTTCGGCAGCGCACTGTAAGAGACCTGCCGAAACGGTAGACAAAAGCACGGAAACATGCTAAAATAAAACGGTTTTTGATCAAATACGCTTTCAACGACAGAAAGGAAATATATCATGGACGTTAAGGAAATTCTCAAGCACGTTGACCATACCCTCCTCAAGCAGACGGCCACCTGGGAGGACATCAAGCAGATCTGTGACGATGGCATCAAATACGGCTGCGCGAGCGTCTGCATCCCGCAGACCTATGTGAATCACGCCGCGCACTACGTCGCCGAGCAGCAGCACTACGGCTTCGGCCAGCTGCCCATCTGCACGGTCATCGGCTTCCCCAACGGCTACACGCCCAGCGGCATCAAGTGCATGGAGGCCGAGTCCGCCGTCGCCGACGGCGCGACCGAGATCGACATGGTCATCAACCTCGGCTGGGTCAAGGAGGGCCAGTACGACAAGATCCTTCAGGAGATCAACTCTGTGAAAATCTCCTGCCACGGCAACATCTTAAAGGTCATCATCGAGACCTGCCTGCTCACCGACGAAGAGAAGATCAAGCTCTGCGAGGTCGTCTCCAATTCTCACGCCGACTATATCAAGACCTCCACGGGCTTTGCCGGCGGCGGCGCGACCCGCGAGGATGTCGCCCTCATGGCCGCCCACATGACCAACGGCAAGAAGATCAAGGCCGCCGGCGGCATCGCGAGCCTGCAGGACGCCGAAGACTTCCTCAAGCTCGGCGCCGACCGCCTCGGCACGTCCCGCATCGTCAAGGCCGTCAAGGAGCTCGAGGCCAAGGGCGAACTTTAAGAAAGAGGAGGGCTCAATATGCCGACTCCGCATAACAGCGCGAAAAAGGGCGACTTCGCCAAGACCGTTCTGATGCCCGGCGACCCGCTGCGCGCGAAATTCATCGCCGAAACATTTTTAGATGAACCAAAGCTCGTCAACAACGTCCGCGGCGTGCAGGGCTACACGGGCACCTACAAGGGCGTTCCCGTCAGCGTGATGGCCAGCGGCATGGGCATGCCGTCCATCGGTATCTACTCCTACGAGCTGTTCACGCAGTACGATGTCGAGAGCATCATCCGAGTGGGTTCGGCGGGCGCGCTGCAAAAGGACTTGAAGCTCGGCGACGTGGTCGCGGGCATGGGTGCCTGCACCAACTCAAATTACGCCGCGCAGTACGGCCTTGGCGGCACATTTGCCCCCATCGCGGACTTTCAGCTGCTCTCCGCCGCCGTTGAATCGGCGAAGGAGCTCGGCGTCCGCATGGACGTCGGCAACCTCTACTCGTCCGACACGTTCTACGACGCGTCGAACCCGTCGCTCAAGTGGGCGGACATGGGCGTGCTCGCCATCGAGATGGAGGCCGCCGCCCTCTACTGCAACGCCGCCTATACGAAAAAGCGCGGACTTTCCCTCTGCTCGATCTCCGACAATATCCTCACCGGCGAGGAGCTTTCGCCCGAGGCGCGGCAGACGAGCTTCACCGCCATGATGAAAATCGCGCTCGAAACAGCCGTGAAGATGGCGGCAGAATCCCAAAAGTAAGGAGATTATCATGCCATGCGTGTGATCGATATTGAAAACATTGTGACCAACATGAGGGACGACACCCGCTTCGTCCTGCGCTGCGAGGAGGTCTTCCACGACAAGATCAGCTCCGCCGCGGCGAGCATTTTAATGAACAAGGGACAAAAGCCCATCGTCTGCCTGACGGGCCCGAGCGGTTCGGGCAAGACGACGACGGCCATGCGCCTGCGCGAATACCTCGAAAACCTCGGCGTCAAGGTGTGCATGCTCAGCATGGACAACTTCTTCCTGCCGCTCGATCAGCGCCCGCCCGAGGCGAGCGACTGGGAGTCGCCCTACTGCGTGAACCGCGATTTACTCATCGAGGATATCCACCGCCTGATGGACGGCGAGCTCGTGGAGCTGCCGGTCTACGACTTCAAAGCCGGCGGCGTCGGCGGCTACAAGCCCATGCAGGGCGACAAGGACGCCATCATTATCGCCGAGGGGATCCACATGCTCAACCCGCTGATTTTCGACCAGCTCAGAAGCGAAGCTACGGGCGTTTACGTTGCCCCGCGTACGCGCATCATCACGCACAAGGACCGCATCGTTCGTCCCGAGCAGCTGCGCGTGGCGCGCCGCATGATCCGCGACTATCAGGGGCGCGGACATTCCCTGCGCCAGACGGTCGAGCGCGCCGAGAGCGTCGATCGCGGCGAGCAGAACTACATCATGCCCAATAAGCCCAACGCGAGCATCCACATCGACACGTTCCACGACTACGAGCCGTGCATCCTCGCGCGGTATTTGAAGGAGATCCCCGAGTTTTACAGCCAGCTCGACGATCAGTTTATCGCCGAGCACGGGCTGAGCGACCTGATGGACGTTGTCAACTCCGTGCCGTCGCTGCGCACGGACTATGTCCCGCGCGACTCCATCGTGCGAGAGTTTGTCGGCGGCAGCTGCTTTGAGTATTAAATCGGCAAAAACAGACAACGAACTGTAATTTCTAATTTTGATAATACGAAACGTAATCGAAATTTGGCGCTTTTGCGCGAAAAGGGGAGGAAGAGCGAATGCATTCTGACGAGCGGCGAAAGGCCATTGCCGATGTGCTGCGCGCGGCGGACGCGCCGATCAGCGCCTCCGCGCTGGCGGAAAAATTCTCCGTCTCGCGCCAGATCATCGTGGGCGATATCGCGCTGCTGCGCTCCTCGGGCGAGGAAATCCTCGCCACTCCGCGCGGCTATGTGACGCCGAAGGAGGCGCGCGGCATCCTCCGCCGGGTCGCCGTGAAGCACACGCCGCAGGAGATGGAAGCCGAGCTCAACACCATCGTCGACAACGGTTGCACGGTCATCGACGTCATCGTCGACCACCCCATCTACGGCCAGCTCACCGGCCCGCTGCAAATTGCCAGCCGCTACGAGGTCGGGCAGTTCATTGAGCGCTGCAGGAAATGCAGAGCCGCTCTCCCGCCTGACCGACGGCATCCACCTGCATACGATCCTCTGTCCCGACGAGGCGGCGTTCGAGCGCACGAAGAGTGCGCTGCGCGCACTGCGCGTCCTGCTGGAGGAAAACGGAAATTAAGGGTTGACAATCCTGCGACAAGCGATTATAGTGTCATGTGCACGTGTCAAGACACCTGCACATGACACTATTTTTTTAGGCTGTGAGGATATCATGGAAAAATTCAAAGCGTTCTGCAAACGCAAAAACATTGAAGTTTCGGCCAAGCGCTACGGCATCGATGCGCTCGGCGCAATGGCGCAGGGCCTCTTCTGCTCGCTGCTGATCGGCACGATCATCAAGACGCTCGGCGCACAGCTCAGCGTCCCGTTTTTGACGGATATCGGCACCTACGCAATGTCCGTCTCCGGCCCGGCGATGGCCATTGCCATCGGCTACGCGCTGCAGGCACCCCCGATGGTGCTCTTCTCCCTCGCGGCGGTGGGCTATGCGGCCAACGCCGAGGGCGGCGCAGGCGGCCCGCTCGCCGTGCTCATCATCGCGATCCTTGCCGCCGAGTGCGGCAAGGCCGTGAGCAAGGAGACGAAGATCGACATTTTGGTCACGCCCGCCGTGACCATCCTGGTCGGCGTCGCGCTCGCCAAGTGGATCGCCCCGCCCATCGGCACGGCCGCTTCCGCCTTCGGCATCGTCATCGACAACGCGACCAAGCTCCAGCCGTTCTGGATGGGCATTGCCGTCTCCGTGCTCGTGGGCGTCGCGCTCACGCTGCCCATCTCGTCCGCCGCCATCTGCTCGGTGCTGGGCCTTACGGGCCTTGCCGGCGGCGCGGCCGTCGCAGGCTGCTGCGCGCAGATGGTCGGCTTTGCCGTGATGAGCTTTAAGGAAAACCGCTGGGGCGGCCTTGTCTCTCAGGGCCTCGGCACGTCGATGCTCCAGATGCCGAACATTGTCAGAAATCCCCGCGTCTGGATCGCGCCGACGCTCGCCTCCGCCATCACCGGCCCCATCGCCACGTGCGTGTTCCATCTTGAGATGAACGGTGCGCCGATCAACTCCGGTATGGGCACCTGCGGCCTGTGCGGCCTCATCGGCGTGTGGACGGGCTGGGTCTCCCCGAGCGAGGAGGCTGTCGCCAAGGGCGCGGCGGCCATGAGCCCAACGGGCTTTGACTGGCTGGGCCTCATCCTCGTCGCCATCGTGCTGCCCGCCATCCTTGCTCCGCTTATCAATATGGTCTGCCGCCGCCTCGGCTGGGTCAAGGACGGCGACCTGAAGCTCGACTGAGAAAATAACGTGTAAAAAGTGTGGACTTTTTGTAAAGAATCCCATCAATTATCACAAAAAAAGTAAAATTGGGGAGAATCGGACTTGATTCTCCCCTTTGCTTTTGCTATACTGTCAGACGAAGTGCGTCCGCACTTCAAAATAAACCGGAGAGCGGCCCGCCGCCGACCGGAAAAATAAGGAAGGATAGAAGAATGAAGAAGTTTTTTGCAATGCTTCTCGCTCTCGTTATGGTGCTGTCCCTCGTTGCCTGCGGTGATAAGAAGACCGACGACAACCAGGACACCAACACTGACGATCAGCAGGGCGGGACCACCACTTACACCAATCCTGACGATATCGACGACAACATGACGTCCGAGGACGGCAAGTATGAAGTCGCTTTCGTCACCGACGTCGGCCAGCTGAAGGATAAGTCCTTCAACCAGGGCACTTTCGACGGCGTGAAGCTCTATGCTGCCAACAACGGCCTGAGCTACAAGTACTATCAGCCCGCCAACGGCGATCAGGCGACCGATGACGACCGCTACGACGCCATGAAGGCTGCCGTGGACGGCGGCGCCAAGGTCGTTGTCTGCGCCGGCTTCATGCAGGGTGCTGCCCTCGCCAGAGCTGCGGCTGAATTCACCGACACTTCTTTCGTTTTCATTGATGGTGACCCTGTTGCGGACGAGAACGGCAATGTTCTCTCCAATGTCGCGGCTGTTGCATTCTGCGAAGAGCAGTGCGGCTACTTCGCTGGTTACGCTGTCGTCAAGGAAGGCTATGAGAAGCTCGGCTTCACCGGCGGCGGCGGCGGCACGAACCCCGCCTGCATCCGTTACGGCTGGGGCTTTGCTCAGGGCGCGAACGATGCTGCCAAGGAAATGGATAAGACCGTCGACCTGAACTACTCCTGGGAGTACGGCGCTTCCTTCCAGGCTTCCCCCGAGCTGCAGACCATGGTCTCCGGCTGGTATGCCAACGGCACTGAGATCGTCTTTGCCTGCGGCGGTTCCATGTTCCAGTCCGTCGCGGCTGCCGCTTCCGCTGAGGACGGCAAGGTCATCGGCGTCGACGTCGACCAGTCCAGCGAGTCCGACACTGTTGTGACCTCCGCCATGAAGGGCCTGAGCGACGCTGCCGAGTGGGCCATCGCCAAGGTTTACGACGGCACCTTCTCCGAGATTGGTGGCGTTAAGACCGCTCTCGGTGTCAAGGAGAACGCTGTCGGCCTGCCGACCGCTACCTGGTCCATGGAGAACTTCACCGTTGCTGACTACGAGGATCTCTTCCAGCAGGTTCTCAACGGCGACCTCACCATCGACAACAACTCCGAGATGGCCAACCCCGCTGAGGGCGGCCTGACCAACGTCAACGTCAACTACATCGGCGGCTAATTCCCAATAGCGCATACATAAAAAGAACGGAAGACTTCGGTCTTCCGTTCTTTTTCACATTTCTGACAGGGAAAGACATGCGAAAACCTTTTGCTTTTCATCGGGAAACGTGATATAGTATAATGTAATTATGGTTTCCGTCCTCGCAGCGCAGCGCGTGCGGGCCATCAAAACGGAAGGAGGGCGAAAAAACTTGGAGAATCAGTACGCGATCGAGATGCTGAACATCACCAAAAAATTCCCCGGTATTATCGCCAACGACAACATCACCTTACAGCTCAAAAAGGGTGAGATCCACGCCCTGCTCGGTGAAAACGGCGCGGGAAAATCGACGCTGATGTCGGTTCTTTTCGGCCTTTATCAGCCGGAGGAGGGTATCATCAAAAAGGACGGCAAGGTCGTGTCCATCAAGGACCCGAACGATGCCACCGCCCTTGGCATCGGCATGGTGCACCAGCACTTCAAGCTGGTGGACGTTTTCACCGTGCTCGACAACATCATCCTCGGTGCGGAGACGACGAAGTGCGGCTTTTTGCAGAAGAAAGAGGCACGCAGGAAGGTCGAGGAGATCTCCAAACGCTACGGTTTGAATGTCGACCTTGACGCGAAGGTCGAGAACATCACCGTCGGCATGCAGCAGCGCGTGGAAATCCTGAAGATGCTGTATCGCGACAATGAGATCCTCATCTTCGATGAGCCGACCGCGGTGCTCACTCCGCAGGAGATCGAGGAACTGATGGCCACGATGAAGGAGTTTGCCCGCGAAGGCAAGTCCATTCTCTTCATTTCCCACAAGCTCAACGAGATCATGGAGGTCTCCGACCGCGTGAGCGTGCTGCGCAAGGGTAAGTACATCGGCACCGTCAACACGAGCGAGACCACCAAGCAGGAGCTTTCCAACATGATGGTCGGCCGCCCCGTGCAGCTTGAGGTCACCAAGGACGAGGCCAAGCCCGCGGGCGAGGTCTTGAAGGTCGACCACCTCTGCGTCCACTCCCACGTGCAGAAGCGCAACGCCGTGAACGACGTTTCCTTCACCGTCCGCGCGGGCGAGATCGTCTGCATCGCCGGTATCGACGGCAACGGCCAGACGGAGCTTGTCTACGGCCTGACGGGCCTTGACAAGCCATCCTCCGGCACGATCACCCTCTGCGGCAAGGATATCTCTCATGCCTCCATCCGCCACCGCGGCGAGCACATGAGCCACATTCCCGAGGATCGCCACAAGCACGGCCTCGTGCTCGACTTTACGCTCGAGCAGAACATGGTGCTCCAGCGCTTCAACGAGCCGCGCTTTGAAAACCACGGCTTTATCAACAACAAGGCTGTGCGCGACTATGCCAACTACCTGATCGACAAGTTCGACGTGCGCAGCGGCCAGGGCGCGATTACGCGCGCGCGTTCCATGTCCGGCGGCAACCAGCAGAAGGCCATCATCGCCCGCGAGGTCGACCGCGACAAGGACCTCATCGTCGCCGTGCAGCCCACGCGCGGCCTTGACGTCGGCGCCATCGAATTCATCCACAGCCAGCTCGTCGCCGAGCGCGACCGCGGCAAGGCGATTTTGCTCGTCTCGCTCGAGCTGGACGAGGTCATGAGCCTTTCCGACCGCATTCTCGTCATGTACGAGGGCGAGATCGTCGGCGAGCTTGACCCGAAGAAGACCACCGTTGAAGAGCTCGGCCTCTACATGGCCGGCGCCAAGCGCATGGCGAAGGAGGAGGCGGCCGTATGAAAAAAGAACACTTCCTGCAAAGCGAAGGCTTCAAGTCCGTCGCGGCGTCCGTCCTCTCGATCCTGATTGGCCTCGCCGTCGGCAGCATCGTCATTTTGATCGTCGGCCTCACGAGCCCGAACCTCTCGCTCTCCTCGGCGTGGGACGGTATCCGCATCGTCTTCGGCGGCCTCTTCTCTACGGGGCGCAGCGCCTCCGGTACGCTGACGTGGGGCTTCAACCCGACGAACATCGGCAATATGCTCTTCCGTGCCGCCCCGCTCATCATGACGGGTCTTTCCGTCGGCATGGCATATAAGACCGGCCTTTTCAACATCGGCGCGCCGGGCCAGTACCTCATCGGTACGCTCGTTTCGCTCTCCATCGCCCTCGGCCTTCCGTCCGAGACGATGTCCACCACGCTCATCTGGCTGCTCGCCTTCCTCGGCGGCACGCTCGCGGGCGCGCTCTGGGGCGCGATCCCCGGCCTTTTCAAGGCCCTGCTCAACATCAACGAGGTGCTCGCCTGCATCATGACGAACTGGATCGCGGCGAACCTCGTCACATGGCTCTTTGATATCAGCAACTTTAAGAACGTCACCGAGTCCACCAAGACCGGCTACATCTACAAGACGACCTACAACGGCGTTGCCACGGCGAAGATGGGCCTTGACAAGCTCTTCCCGAACTCCCAGGTCAACGGCGGTATCCTCATCGCCATCGTCTTTGCCATCGGCGTTTACGTGATGATGTCCAAGACGACCTTCGGCTACCAGCTCAAGGCCTGCGGCTCCAACCGTCATGCCGCGCGCTACGCCGGTATCGCCGACAAGCGTAACATCGTCATCTCCATGGCGATCGCGGGCGGACTGAGCGCGGCGGGCGCTTCGCTCTACTATCTCTCCGGCAACACAGAGTTCTTCTGGTCCACGTACCAGTCGCTCCCTGCCATCGGCTTCAACGGTATCCCCGTTGCGATGCTCGCCTCCTGTAACCCCATCGGCATCATCTTCACGGCGCTGTTCATGTCGATGCTCGATATCTCGGGCCTGCAGCTGACGAACCTGACGGCCTATAACGAGTACATCACGAACGTCATCATCGCCGTCATCGTGTACCTGAGCGCCTTCTCGCTGGTCATCAAGATGTGGATCGGCAAGCTCGGCAAAAAGAAGGACGACGGCGCGGATGCCAACGCGGAGCCCGCACCGGCGGCAGCTTCCGCACCAGCCGGTGCACAAGCGGAAACGGAGAAAGGAGGCGACGCGAAATGACATTCCTCATTCAGCAGACGCTCATTTATGCCGTCCCTCTGATGATCGTGGCGCTTGCGGGCGTGTTCGCTGAGCGCAGCGGTATCATCAACCTGGCGCTGGAAGGTATCATGGTCTTCGGCGCGTTCATCGGCGTGTGGTTCGTGCGCATTTTACAGACGAGCGACGCGATCCTCTCCCTCAAGCAGAGCGGCAACTGGGTCGCGCTTCAGGGCGTGGAGCTTCTCACGATGCTGGTCGCGGCGGCCTTCGGCGCGCTGTTCTCGCTGCTTCTGAGCTTTGCCTCTATCAACCTGCGTGCCGACCAGACCATCGGCGGCACGGCGCTGAACCTGATGGCCCCCGCACTCGTGCTGTTCTTCATCCGCATCATTGCCAACCAGAATACGCTCCAGATGCTCACGGGCGACGCGGCGAGCTGGTTCATGATCAAAAAGTCTACGCTCGGCATCGACAAGAACACGGATCTCGGCTTCTTCGGCGAGACCTTCATCAACAAGGTCTACCTGGCGACCTATGTCTGCATCCTGCTCTTCATTATCCTGTCGATCCTGCTCTATAAGACGCGCTTCGGCCTGCGTCTGCGCGCGTGCGGCGAAAATCCGCAGGCGGCGGACTCGCTGGGCATCAACGTCTACAAGATGCGCTACGCGGGCACGACCATTTCCGGCGCGCTCGCGGGCATGGGCGGCTTCGTCTATGCGCTGACGACGGCAAACTGCGCCTCGAACGGCGACGTGGCGGGCTTCGGCTTCCTCGCACTGGCCGTTATGATCTTCGGCAACTGGAAGCCCGTGAATATCGCGGTCTCCTCGCTGCTGTTCGGCCTCTTTAAGTGCATCGCGGCAAGCTATGCGAGCATCGACATCAACGGCGACGGCATCTTCAAGCTGGCGGAGATCGGCATCAGCGCCCATCTCTACCGCATGCTGCCCTACATTGTCACGCTGCTCGTGCTGGCGTTCACGTCCAAGAGCTCCCGCGCCCCCAAGGCCGAGGGTATCCCCTACGACAAGGGCCAGCGGTAACGTACATCAAAAAGCGGTATGGCAATGCCATACCGCTTTTTTGCAAACGAAATCTATGGAGAGAACTATGGAGATCAGAGAAATTACGACTCCCGATGAAAAGCGGCGCATCACACGCTTCATTTTAGAATCGCTGCCCGACTGGTTCGGCATTCCCGAGGCGCGGGAGGAATACATCGAAAAAAGCGCAGCGCAGCCGTTTTTCGCCGCGTTCGACGGCGAGAACGCCGTCGGCTTCCTTTACCTTGCCGAAACGGGGAGGGATACGGCGGAACTCTATGTCATGGGCGTGCTGAAAGAATACCACCGCCGCGGCGTCGGCAAGATGCTCTTTGCCGCAGCGAAGCAGCGGGCGAAGGAACTTGGCTACTCGTTTTTGCAGGTCAAGACCGTGCAGATGGGGAAGTACCCCGAATATGACGCGACGAACCGCTTCTATCTCGCCCTCGGCTTTTGCGAGTTTGAGGTGTTCCCGACGCTCTGGGACGAGTGGAACCCGTGTCAAATCTACGTGATGAGCCTGAAATAAGAAAATGTTGGAACTTTTTCCCGCCGTTTTGCGTCTATAAAAGCAGAAAAACAGGGGGAGGGAAGCATATGACTGTCCGCGAACCGAAAAAACGCTCTAATTTTGCGGCTGAAGCTCGGCGGCGCGTATTTCAGCGCGCAGCGAAAACTCAGATGGCTTTCGATGCGGAAGCACTTTGCGCGCGAGCGCAGCGGAGAAGACCTTTCGTATCAGGCGTTTTCCCACCATACGCCGCTCATGCGAAAGCTCAAGGACGTCGACATGCAGCTCCAGCGCAACAAGGTGACGAATCTCCGCCTCGCCTGTGCGCGGCTCGACGGGCTTTTGCTGCGCCCCGGTGAAACGATGAGCTACTGGTATCTCATCGGAAAGCCGACGGCAGGGAAGGGATATCTGCCCGGTATGATCCTGCGCAACGGCGGATATCTGGCCGCGACGGGCGGCGGGCTCTGCCAGCTCTCAAACCTCGTCTACTGGATGACGCTGCACACGCCGCTCACGGTCGTCGAGCGCCACCGCCACGGCTACGACGTCTTTCCCGACGCGAACCGCACGCAGCCCTTCGGCAGCGGCGCGACCTGCTTTTACCCCTATCTTGACCTGATGATCCGCAACGACACACAGGACACCTATCAGATGCGCGTCCGCGTCGGCAAAACAGACCTTGAGGGCGAGTGGCGCGTGAGCGCCGAGCCGACCGAGCGCTATGCGGTCGTCGAGCGCAGCCACGAGATGCGCGCGCAGTACTGGGGCGGCTACATCCGCCACAACGAGCTCTACCGGCAGACGTTTGATTTGCAGGGCAAGCTGCTCGCGGAAACGCCTGTCGCCGTGAACGACGCGGTGATGATGTACTCGCCGTATCTCGAAGAAAGCAAAAAGGAAGGCTGAAAGCCTTCCTTTTATTCAGCCGTTTCGTCCGCCTCTTCGGGCGTATCCTCTTCCTCGGGCTCTTCCCACGGCTGCATCGTGGCGACGCAGCGGTTGATGTTCTTGCCCTCGGCATAGAATTTGGCCTCGTAGTCGGTCATCACGCCGCGCTGTCCGTTTGCGTGCAGGTCGCGTGTGACCTCAGAGAGTTCGAAGCCGAACTGCGGGATCTCCTCGATCGACCACTCAAACAGCGGGTCGTTGTCGGTCTTGAAATGAATTTGGCCGTTGTCCTTGAGCACCTTGCGGTAGAGCTTCAAGAAATTGCCGTGCGTCAGCCGGCGCTTGGCCTGCCGCTTGGGCGGCCACGGGTCGCAGAAGTTGACATAGATGCGGTCGACCTCGCCCTGATCAAAAATCTCAGGGAGCTGGTTGGCGTCGATGTCGATGAAAAAGACGTTGTGCAGCTCTGCGCTCGCCGCACGCTCCATGGCGACGACCATCGCGTCGGGCACCTTTTCGACCGCGATGAGCAGCACGTCGGGCTCCGCGGCGGCAGTCTCGACGGTGAAGCGGCCCTTGCCGCAGCCGAGCTCCACGCGGATCTCCTTCGCCTCGGGCATCAAGTCGTGCCAGCGGCCCTTGCGCTCGTAGGGATCCTTGATCTGATACGCCCCGCACCGCTCCATGCGGGGAAGCAGGTTTTTCTTTTTGCGCATTCGCATAGAATGAACCTCGTTTTCCTATAATTAAAGCCTATCATATCGAAAATTGGTGCAAGAGACAAGTCATTTTAAAAATTTTATACAAGAGTTGCTGCATTGGGAGAAAAGATCATTAAAAATGCAGCGTTTCTTGCAATGACACCGGAAAAGTGTGAAACTTTTTTGAAAAAAGTGATTTTTCTCTTGCAAATATGCCTTGCCGCCCATATAATAGGGGGCAGTTGAAGAAGACAGGAGGAGACACACGATGTCTTTTGTCAAATATGAACCCAAGGGCAACATTGCCTATCTCATCATTGACCGCGAAAAGGCGCTCAACGCGCTCAATTCTCAGGTGCTCGCCGATCTCGATGCCGCGCTCGACGCGGTGGACTTAAGCGAGATCCGCTGCCTGATCGTCCGCGGCGCGGGCGAGAAGTCCTTTGTCGCCGGCGCGGACATCGCGCAGATGAAGGATCTGAGCAAGGCGGAGGCCGAGGCCTTCGGCAAGCAGGGCAACGACGTCATGCGCAAGCTGGAAACGTTCCCCATTCCGACGATCGCGGCGGTGGGCGGCTATGCCCTCGGCGGCGGCTGCGAGCTCGCGATGAGCTGCGACTTCCGCATCTGCTCCGATACCGCCGTTTTCGGCCAGCCCGAAACGGGTCTCGGCATCACGCCGGGCTTTGGCGGCACGCAGCGCCTTGCGCGCCTCGTCGGCCCCGGCATGGCCAAGCAGATGATCTACACCGCCCGCAATATCAAGGCGGACGAGGCCTACCGCATCGGCCTTGTCAACGCGGTCTATCCGCTTTCTGACCTCTACGCCGCGGCGGAAAAGCTCGCCGGCCAGATCGCCGGCAACGCGCCCATCGCGGTGCGCGCGTCCAAGCAGGCCATCAACGACGGTCTTCAGGTCGACATTGACCGCGCCGTCGTGATCGAGGAGAAGGCCTTCGGCTCCTGCTTCCAGAGCGCCGACCAGCAGGAGGGCATGGGCGCTTTCCTCGAAAAGCGCAAGCACGAGCCCTTTATCAACAAGTGATTCCATAGAATTATCTATTTATATTGTAGGAGGATACACACAATGAAAGTTGCAGTTTTCGGCGCCGGCACCATGGGCAGCGGCATCGCTCAGGTCTTCGCGGCCAAGGGCCACACCGCTCTGATGTACGCTTCCAGCGTCGCTTCCGCTCAGCGCCACAAGGATAAGCTCGCCGCTTCCCTGCAGAAGCGCGTCGAGAAGGGCAAGATGACCGAAGAGGCCAAGGACGCCATCCTGAACAACATCCTCGTCGAGGAGAAGTCTGCCGCGGCGGACGCCGACCTCGTCATCGAGTGCGTGGCGGAGAACATGGACACCAAGCGTCAGCTCCTCGGCGAGCTCGACGCGATGTGCAAGGAGAGCACCGTCTTCGCGACCAACACCTCTTCTCTGTCTGTCACCGAGATGGGTCTCGGCCTCAAGCACGCCGTCATCGGCATGCACTTCTTCAACCCCGTGCCCAGCATGAAGCTCGTTGAGGTCATCCGCGGCGCCAACACCACGCAGGAGACCTTCGACTTCATCTACAACCTCTCCAAGGAGATCGGCAAGGAGCCCGTTGAGGTCGCCGAGGCTCCCGGTTTCGTCGTCAACAAGATCCTGATCCCCATGATCAACGAGGCCATCGGCCTGGTCGAGACCGGCGTTGCCTCTGTGGAGGATATCGACAAGGCCATGATGCTCGGCGCCAACCACCCCATGGGCCCCCTCGCTCTGGGCGACTTCATCGGTCTGGACGTCTGCCTGGCCATCATGAACGTCCTCTACAGCGAGACCGGCGATCCCAAGTATCGTCCCGCTCTGCTGCTGAAGAAGATGGTCCGCGGCGGCCAGCTCGGCAAGAAGTCCGGCAAGGGCTTCTACGATTACAGCAAGAAGTAATCCGTTCCTAAAAGGATAAAAAGGGGAGGAAGTTTACAAAAACTGCCTCCCCTTTTCTCTTTTGGAATGGAAAGGATTCCTGAAAATGACAGAAAACTGTCATAAAAGGAACGGAAATGTCAAAAAGGACTTTAATGAATTCGGCGAAAAGCACGAATTCCAAAAAGGAATGATAGTTTCCCTTGCGAAAATAGAATGCACAAGGTATAATGAGAGCTACGGAACTGATTTGTGAAAAATTAGACAATCCAATTATTTTTATAGTGAAGGAGCAAAAGACTATGGATTTCCATCTGTCCAAAGAACATCTGCTGGTCCGCAAAATGTATCGCGAATTTGCAGAAAATGAAGTCAAGCCTTTAGCTGAGGAACTCGATGAGGAAGAGCGCTTCCCCATGGAGACCGTCGAAAAGATGGCCAAGCTCGGCATGATGGGTATTTACTTCCCCAAGCAGTACGGCGGCGCCGGCGGCGATGTTCTCAGCTATGCCATGTGCGTGGAGGAGCTCGCTAAGGTTTGCGGCACCACCGCGGTCGTCGTTTCTGCCCACACCTCCCTGTGCTGCGCTCCCATTTTCGAGAACGGCACCGAGGAGCAGAAGATGAAGTATCTGCCCGACCTTCTGTCCGGCCGCAAGATCGGCGCGTTCGGTCTGACCGAGCCCGGCGCCGGTACCGACGCTTCCGGCCAGCAGACCACCGCTGTCAAGAACGAGAACGGCGACTACGTCCTCAACGGCAGCAAGTGCTTCATCACCAACGGTAACGTTGCCTCCACTTTCGTCGTGTTCGCCATGACCGACAAGAGCAAGGGCAACCACGGCATCTCCGCCTTCATCGTTGAGAAGGACTTCCCCGGCTTCTCCACCGGTAAGCACGAGAAGAAGATGGGTATCCGCGGCAGCTCTACCTGCGACCTCGTCTTCGAAGACTGCGTCGTTCCCAAGGAGAACCTGCTCGGCAAGGAAGGCGAAGGCTTCAAGATCGCTATGAAGACCCTCGACGGCGGCCGTATCGGTATCGCCTCCCAGGCTCTCGGTCTTGCCGAGGGCGCCATCAACGAGGCTGTCAAGTACACCAAGGAGCGCGTCCAGTTTGGCCGCCGCCTGAGCCAGTTCCAGAACACCCAGTTCCAGCTGGCCGATATGCACACCCGCACCCAGGCTGCCCAGTACCTCGTGTACGCGGCTGCCATGAAGAAGCAGAACCATGAGGATTACTCCATGGACGCTGCCATGGCCAAGCTCTTCGCGGCCGAGACCGCTTCCGACGTCACCCGCCGCGCTGTTCAGCTCTTCGGCGGCTATGGCTACACCCGTGAGTATCCCGTTGAGCGCATGATGCGCGATGCCAAGATCACCGAGATCTACGAGGGCACTTCCGAAGTCCAGCGTATGGTCGTCGCCAAGTATCTTGGTGTGAACTAAAAAAGGAGGTAAAGATATAATGAAGATTCTTGTTTGCGTTAAGCAGGTCCCCGATACCTCCGGTAAGGTTGCCGTCAATCCCGATGGTACCCTGAACCGCGCTTCCATGCAGACCATCATCAACCCCGATGATATGAACGCCGTTGAGGCCGCTCTCAAGCTCAAGGACGAGCTGGGCTGCACGGTCACCGTCGTCACCATGGGTCCCCCGCCGGCAGAAGGCATGCTGCGCGAGCTGATGGCCATGGGCGCTGATGACGGCTATCTCGTTTCCGCCCGTGAGTTCGGCGGTTCCGATACTTACGCCACCTCCCAGATCCTTGCCGCCGCTCTCGACACCATCGGCCTCGATGACGACGACATCGTCTTCTGCGGCCGTCAGGCCATCGATGGTGATACCGCTCAGGTCGGCCCCCAGATCGCTGAGAAGCTGCACCTGCCCCAGATCACCTACGCCGCCGACATCAAGAAGGATGGCGACACCCTGACCGTCAAGCGCATGCTCGAAGACGGCTATATGACCATCAAGGCACACACCCCGTGCCTCATCACCTGCATCAAGGAGCTCAATACCCCGCGTTACATGAGCGTCTCCGGTGTGTTTGAGTGCTACTCCAAGCCCATGACCGTTCTGGACTACAACGCCCTGAAGGATCACCCCCTCATCGACGCTACCACCATCGGCCTCAAGGGCTCCCCGACCAACATCCTGACCTCCTTCACGCCTCCCCAGAAGGGCGCCGGCCAGATGCTCGAGGGCAACGACATGGCTACCTGCGAGAAGCTCGCCGGTATCCTGCTCGAAAAACACATTATTTAAGGAAAGGAGATCAATACGATGCGTAACGAAGTGAAACTTGCTAATCCCAACTATGACTCCTCCAAGATCGAAGAGTTCAAGAACGTATGGGTCTTCTGCGAACAGCGTCAGGGCCAGATGATGTCCACCTCCTATGAGCTGATCTCCGAAGGCCGCAAGCTGGCGGACGAGCTGGGCGTGAAGCTCTGCGGTCTGCTGGTCGGCGACAATGTCGGCGATCTCGCCGAGAGCATTGGCGGCTACGGCGCTGATGAGGTCATCGTCTGCGACCACCCCCTGCTCAAGAACTACACCACCGACGCTTATGCCAAGGTCATCTGCGACGTCATCTCCGAGATGAAGCCCGAGGCCTTCCTCATCGGCGCGACCAACATCGGCCGTGACCTCGGCCCCCGCTGCGCAGCCCGTCTGCACACCGGTCTCTGCGCCGACTGCACCCACCTCGACGTTGACATGCCCATCTACAAGGACTTCCTGCGCGGCGCTTCCACGCTGCCCGAGGCCAAGATCGACGGCATGGCCACCGCGAAGGTCATGGGTAAGGACCACGATGTCTCTCGCGACCTGAAGATGACCCGTCCCGCGTTCGGCGGCAACCTGATGGCTACCATCATCTGCCCGCGCTTCCGTCCCTCCATGGCGACGGTCCGTCCCGGCGTTATGAAGAAGGCTGCTTACGACGAGGCGAAGGCCAAGGCCGTTAAGGTCACCAAGTACGACGTCAAGCTCGACGCCGCCGATCTCCAGACCGAGGTCGTCGAGGTCGTCAAGGCTGCCAAGAAGCTCGTCGACCTGATCGGCGCTGACTACATCGTCTCCGTCGGCCGTGGTATCTCCAAGGACGTCGAGGGCGGCATCAAGCTCGCTCACGAGCTCGCCGACGTGCTCGGCGGCGTTGTTGGCGGCTCCCGTGTTGCCATCGACTCCGGCTGGCTCACTGCCGACCATCAGGTCGGTCAGACCGGTAAGACCGTCCACCCGAAGGTCTACGTTGCTCTCGGTATCTCCGGCTCCATCCAGCACAAGGCCGGTATGAGCGAGTCCGAGTGCATCATCGCGGTCAACAAGAACGACACCGCGCCGATCTTCGAGATCGCCGACTACGGCATCTGCGGCGACCTGTTCAAGGTCACCCCGATGCTGATCGAGGCCTTCAAGGCCGCGAAGGCGAGCAAGTAAAATACTCAAAAAAAGAGGACACCGTAAGGTGTCCTCTTTTTTTGCTTTTTACACCCGCTGCGCGCAGAAATTGCTTGCCGCAGGCAAGCAATTTCCACACTTGCGGGCGAGAAGTATTTTTCTGACGCACATGTCGTCAGAAAAATGATTAAAATTATTTCGCGCCTATAGGCGCGAAACTCTGCGAAGCTTTTTGCCGAGTTAGTGTCGGTGACATGCGTTTTGACAAAATTTACGTCTGGTTTCTTGTTGCTTCGTGCACATACTAATGCTTGGGTATCGCGGGAGATGAACGTAAGGAGAAATGCAGCAATGAAGCAGACCCTTGCCATGCTTTTTGTGACGGCGCTGCTGCTCTTCTCGCTCGCGGGCTGCGGGGAGAAGAAGGACAGCAACACCGCCAACGGCCCGTCGACCGGTACGACCGACAACGGCGCGGCGGACAGCGGCAAAAAAAAGAATAACATGCCGGGCGACGACATGAGCGGCGAAAACAAAAAAGACGACAGCGTGACCGGCGACGGCATGATGGGCGACGACATGGACGGCGACGGAGAGAATACGACACGCAGCGTCGACCGCCGCAATGCCGCCGCGAGCGCCAGCGACCGCAGCCGCTATTTTGGCAGCGACAAGACCATCACGCACGAAAACGGCAACCTCTACGGTAAGACCTATCTGAACCCCGAGACGGAAAAGAGCGCAAACGCGCAGCTGCGCAGCAACGGCCGCAGTTTGACAGGCACAAATATCAATGGAATCTCGAACGATGTGCGTTACCGGCAGATGCTGTCGAACGGCCGCGTGCACGACACGGACGGCTTTTTGTTCGACGGCGAAAATACGCACTACAACACCTTAAAGTGAAGAAAGCGGGAGCGGCATGCTCCCGCTTAGCTTTTGCCGTATTGACGAACCGCATTCACCTGGATATAATGAAATACAACAGAAAGGAAGTGCCGCCCTATGGATCGTGAGCTCCGCGTTGTTCTCTCCGCCCGTGTGTTTTCCGACCAGAAATGCTTTGGCCCCGGCGTGTCCCAGCTTTTGAAGCGCGTAGACGAGCTGCATTCGCTGCGCGCGGCGGCGCTGTCGATGTCCATGGCCTATTCCAAGGCGTGGACGGTCGTCCGCAATGCCGAGGACGGGCTGGGCTTCCATCTTTTGACCTCCACGGCGGGCGGCAAGCACGGCGGCGGCGCGGTACTGACGGACGAGGCGCGGCAGATGCTCGCCGCCTACGACGAATACTGCGAGAAGCTGCGCGCCTATGGCGAGAAGCTCTTTGAAGAGACCTTTGCCTTTTACGACGACATTCCCAAGCAGGAAGTGCATAAAAAGGAGGAACGATATGCTCGGTAAGCTTTGCGTCTGCGGACACGAAATGAAGCCTCAGGGGAAGCAGACCCTCGAGATGAACGGCTCGAGCCTCGGCTCGAATCTCTGGACGGATCATGTCGAGGTGGATATGTACATCTGCTCGTGGTGCGGCCGCATGGCATTCTTTGAGCCGGAGGACGTGCGCGAAAAGCGCTTTCGGGATGCCTGCGAGGAAATGACGATGGACGAATTGCGTGCGATCGTTTACGATGCCAATCCGGATATGCTGCGCGCTGTTGCGCGCGAGCGCATTGAAGAGCTGGAGTCGATCGAGCGTTACAAGGCGGAGCAGAAGCAAAAAGAGGAGGAAAGGCGTGCAAAGCGCAAAAAACTCTTTTCGGGCATTCTCGGCAGAGACGAGGACGACGGCAAGCCGCCCAAGAACCGCCCGCCGGAGTTTTGATGAATTTATTGTAAAGGTGCGCACATTGTGCGCACTTTTCGCTTGACAAACGGGCGCGGCGGGTGTACACTCCCATCATCAAAATGGCACGGATAGGGAAGAAACCGATATTTCCCCGCGCAGAGAGGGATGCATTTGCTGCGAGCATCCTGCGGAAGAGACCGGCAGTACCACCCTTGAGCCGCCCGCGAAACAAGCGGGACGGGATCGCCCGTTACAGCGGACACAAGCGGCGCAAAATGCGCAAGCAGGGTGGAACCGTGGAGTAGTTGAATGCTTCACCCCTGAGAGACATCGGGGGTGGAGCTTTTTTGCACCCTCAAATGAAAATGGAGGTAAATAACATGTCTGAAGAAGTCAAGATCAGCGAAGAGAACCAGTTCTCGTTTGAAAATCCCGAGTACCGCAAGACCTATTGGCACACCTGCTCCCATGTGCTGGCGCAGGCCGTCAAGCGCCTCTGGCCCGAGGTGAAGCTCGCCATCGGCCCGAGCATCGACAACGGTTTCTACTACGATATGCTCGCCCCGTTCTCCTTCACGCCGGAGAATTTGGCTGAGATCGAAGCCGAGATGCGCAAGATCTGCAAGGAAAAGCTCAAGCTCGAGCGCTTTGAGCTCCCGCGCGCCGAGGCCATCAAGTTCATGGAGGAAAAGGACGAGCCGTTCAAGGTCGAGCTCATCAACGACCTGCCCGAGGACGCGACCATCAGCTTCTACAAGCAGGGCGAGTTCACCGACCTCTGCGCAGGCCCCCACCTCGACTCCACCGGCCGCATCAAGGGCAACGGCATCAAGCTGACCGCCTGCAACGCCGCCTACTGGCGCGGCGACTCCAACCGCGAGACGCTTCAGCGCATCTACGGCGTCGCCTTCCCGAAGAAGGAAGAGCTGGACGCCTACCTCAAAGAGCGCGAGGAGGCCGTCAAGCGCGACCACAACAAGCTCGGCCGCGAGCTCGAATATTTCACCACCGTCGACTGCATCGGTCAGGGTCTGCCCGTGCTGCTGCCCAAGGGCGCGCGCGTCGTGCAGGTGCTCCAGCGCTGGGTCGAGGATGTGGAGCAGAAGCGCGGCTATCTTCTCACCAAGACCCCGCTGATGGCCAAGCGCGACCTTTACAAGATCTCCGGCCACTGGGATCACTATCTCGACGGCATGTTCATCCTCGGCGACCCGTATGACGAGACGAAGGAGTGCTTCGCCCTGCGCCCGATGACCTGCCCGTTCCAGTATCAGGTCTACCTGAACCGCCAGCGCTCCTACCGCGACCTGCCGATGCGCCTGGGCGAGACCTCGACGCTGTTCCGCAACGAGGATTCCGGCGAGATGCACGGCCTCATCCGCGTGCGTCAGTTCACGATCTCCGAAGGCCACCTCGTCCTGCGCCCCGACCAGCTCGAAGAGGAGTTCAAGGGCTGCCTCGACCTTGCCAAGTACTGCCTCGGCACCGTCGGCCTTCTCGATAAGTGCACGTTCCGCTTCTCCCAGTGGGATCCCGCGAACCCGAACAACAAGTATGAGGGTACGGCAGAGCAGTGGGAGCACGCCCAGAGCGTGATGGAGCGTATCCTCAAGGATCTCGACGTCAACTACACCGTCGGCATCGACGAGGCTGCCTTCTACGGCCCCAAGCTCGACATTCAGTATAAGAACGTCTACGGCAAGGAGGACACCCTCGTCACCATCCAGATCGACATGTTGCTCGCCGAGCGCTTCGGCATGTACTACATCGACGAAAATGGCGAGAAGAAGCTGCCGTACATCATCCACCGCACTTCTCTCGGCTGCTACGAGCGCACGCTCGCCTACCTCATCGAGGAGTATGCCGGCGCGCTGCCGACGTGGATGGCGCCCGAGCAGGTGCGCTTCCTGCCCGTCACCGACCGCGCCGCCGACTACTGCGCCGAGCAGGCGAAAAAGCTCGAGAACATGGGCTTCCGCGTCGAGGTCGACTACCGCAACGAGAAGATCGGCCGCAAGATCCGCGACGCGCAGATGGAGAAGGTGCCCTACATGGTGGTCGTCGGCGACCGCGACATGGAGAACGGCACCGTTTCCCCGCGCCACCGCGCGGACGGCGACCTCGGCGCGATGAGCATGGACGAGTTCTCCGCGCTTCTCAAGCAGGTCGTGGACAACAAGGAAAAGAAATAACAGCATACCGATTTTGCATAATTAGCATTTGAACCTTTCATAGAATCAGGGCGGCGCTTTGCCGCCCTGATTTTTTATACCTAAAGAAAAATTTGAAAACCTGATAAATGTTTAACGAAATAATCGGTCGAATGATGACGGAATTCAACGATAATTTGGCGAAATATCCAAAAAAGTAAAAACGTCTTGCAATAGGCCTGTCATTCGGCTATAATGAGACTGCCTGAAAGAGGCAAGTAAATTTCGGAATTCAACGCTTCTCCAACGTAGGTGCTCCGAAGCGCCCCCACGCGGCGGAGCATGTGCCGGTGAAGCGGTGAATGCCGGAAGAATCAAAAAGGAGATTGCGTATGAAAAAGTTTTTAGCTCTGATCCTCTCTCTCGCGATGGTCTTCGCGCTGGTCGCGTGCGGCGGTGAGAAGACGGACGACAGCCAGAACAACGACGGCGATTCCAGCTCCCCCGTTGCGATCACTCTGGCGACCGGCGGTACCTCCGGTACCTACTACGCTGTCGGCGGCGTTCTCAAGACCGTCCTCGGCTCCAAGCTGACCCTTTCCACCCTCAATGTTGAGTCCACCGGCGCTTCCGTCGCGAACGTCAACATGATCACCGACGGCGAGGCTCAGATGGCCATTCTGCAGTCCGACGTTATCAACTACGCGCACGAGGGCACCAACTCCTTCGACGGCGCTCCCGAGACCAACGCTCTTTGGGTCGCCGGTATCTACAACGAGACCGTTCAGATCCTTGCCAAGCCCGGCATCAACACCGTTGCCGACCTCAAGGGCAAGACCGTCTGCGTTGGTGACGTTGGTTCCGGTACCGAGATCAACGCCTGGCAGGTGCTCGGCGCTGCGGGTCTGACCAAGGACGACGTCAATGCGGTGAACGGCTCCTTCCAGGATGGCGTTGACCAGCTCAAGGACGGCAAGATCGACGCCGCCTTCACTGTCGCCGGTGCTCCCACGACCGCTATCGTCGACTATGCCACCACCAACACCCTCAACCTCGTCTCCCTGAGCGACGATGAGCTCGCCGCCATCCAGGAGGCATATCCGTTCCTGATCCGTGACGATCTGGCTGCCGGCACCTACACCGGTCAGGATGCCGACGTCACCTGCGTCGCTATCCAGGCTACTCTCGTTGCCTCCGAAGAGCTGAGCGAGGATGTCGTTTATGAGTTCGTCAAGGCCATGTTCGACAACAAGGACGCTCTGACCGAAGGCCACGCCAAGTTCGGCTTCCTCGATCCCGAGACTGCCTCCGCTGGTGCTACCGTCACCATGCATCCCGGTGCTGAGAAGTACTACAAGGAAGTTGGCGTCCTGTAAGCAGGATCGCTACCGTGTATTGACGTGAATTCACATCTGCGGAAATACATAATTGCGGCCGCTGCAATAATAGTGATTATTGCAGCGGCCGCCGTGCTTCTTCCTCGCTCCGGCTACTATCTGACCCTGCGCAACCGCGACACCGGCGAGGTCTACGCCCGGTACAAAATGGGCGAGGGAGACCGCTTTTCCGTGACCTTTATCCATTCCGTGAACAAATATCCCCCTGACCGATACCTACGAGATCGAAAACAAAACGATCTACGTGGAAGAAACGACCTACTGCTCCTTCGGAGCGGGCGTGCAGACGGAGCTCAACCCCGGTGAAACGCTCTCCAAGGTCTATGTGGACCGCCCCGACTATAAGGGCTGGGCAATGGTCATCGGTAATATCCATCAAGACAGGACAAACGTCGGTTACATTGTCGGCACGGTCTCCGACCATGTGCTCAATGTGAACGGCGAGGATGTCAGTCTGCGTGATTTGTGTGGAAAAAACGCGCCTGTGCGTTTTAATTACGAATTCTGGCTCGTCTGAGCGCACGGACGCTCTCAAATAGAAAAAGGAGGAAATTGCATCATGGCTGAAAATGAAAAGCTCAACAATGCTGCAGTCAACAGCGACGTCGGCACCATGGAAGACGTCGATGCGATCATGAAAAAGTACGACCGTGAGTCGAACACGCGTATCTGGGAGGGCACTCCCCGCAAGATCCTGCGTATCCTTACGGCTCTGTTCGGTATTTTCCTAATCGTGATGAACATGTGGATCAAGATGGACGAGCGTGCGCGCCGTCCGCTCTTCCTCGGCCTGGTCATCATTCTCGTGTTTATCTACTACCCCATCAAGAAGGGCTCTCAGAAGGTCAACTACATGCCCTGGTACGATATCGTCATGGCGGCAGTCGGCGCGTTCTGCTTCTTCTTCTACCCCTTAAATCTTGAAAAAATCGTGTCTGCCGGTACGCGAATCCAGAAGACCTTTGTCGTGCAGATCGGCAGCATTTCCATCCCCCTTCTGATCGTATTTGCAATCATCGGCACTTTGATCCTCGTCGAGTGCTGCCGCCGCGTGGTCGGTATGCCGATCATCTGCGTGGCGACGGTGTTCGTGCTCTACGCCTTCTTCGGCGCGGGCAAGGACTTAAAGACCGTTATGTATAACCTCTTCTACACCACCACCGGTATCCTCGGCACCCCGATCGGCGTCTGCTCGACCTACATCGCGCTGTTCGTCATCTTCGGCGCCTTCCTGGAGGCCACGGGTGTTGCAAACTTCTTCATCGACTGCGCGAACGCGCTGGTCGGCTGGGCTTCCGGCGGTCCTGCAAAGGTCGCGGTCGTTTCCTCTGCCCTCTGCGGCATGGTCTCCGGTTCCTCCGTCGGTAACACCGTTACCACCGGTTCCGTCACCATCCCGATGATGAAGAAGACCGGTTATCCCCCGGAGTTTGCCGGCGCGGTCGAGGCTGCGTCTTCCACCGGCGGTCAGATCATGCCCCCGATCATGGGCGCTGCGGCGTTCCTGATGGCGGAAATGGTCGGCGTTCCCTATGCAAAGATCATCGTGCGTGCAATCCTGCCCGCATTCCTGTACTTCCTCGGCATCTTCCTCGGCGTGCACTTCAAGGCCAAGAAGCTCGGCCTCAAGGGCCTGCCCCGCGAAGAGCTCCCCAAGTGGAAGATCCTGCTCCCGCAGATCTACCTCATCCTCCCGCTGGTCGTTCTGGTCTACATGATCATGATCGGCTTCACGATGGCCACCGCCGCCGTGTACGCGACCCTTTACTGCGTGGTCGTCGCCATGATCAGCCGTGAAGAGGGCAAGAAGAAGCTCGTCATGGCGATCCCCCTGATCCCGCTTCTGTTCATGACCCTCATGAGCCGCAGCTTCGAGCCGGGCACCTTCATGGGCGAGAAGGGCAGCACGCTCTGCCTTGCCATCGCCTTCGCGCTGCTGGTTATCAACTACGCCATCAGCAAGCCCAACGTCAAGAGCCTGCCCACCATCATCGACGCATTTGAAAACGGCGGCAAGAACTGCCTGAGCGTCGGTATCGCCTGCGGTATGGCTGGTATCATCGCCGGCGTCGTCACCATGACCGGTCTCGGCCAGGTGCTCATCGGCGCGATCGTCGGTCTGTCCAACGGTCACCTGATCATCGCTCTCGTGCTGACGATGCTCTGCTGCATCGTGCTCGGCATGGGCGTTCCCACCACCGCGAACTACATCATCATGGCCACCACCTGCGCGCCGATCCTTGCCTCCGGCATGGGTCTCAACCTGATGGCTGCCCACATGTTCTGCTTCTACTTCGGTATCGTCGCAGACATCACCCCGCCCGTTGCACTGGCTGCCTACGCCGGTTCCGCCATCGCCAAGGCTCCTCCGATGAAGACCGCCTGGAACGCGACCCGTCTTGCCATCGCGGCGTTCATCATCCCCTACATCTTTGCTTACAATAACGCCCTGATCTTCGTTGGCAGCGACGTCAAGTTCCTGAGCGTTGCCTCCATCGTCATCTCCGCGACCCTCGGTATGGCGTCTATCGCCTCCGGCCTGATGGGCTACCTGATCCGCGACATGAAGGCGATCAGCCGCGTCGCACTGGTCATCGGCGGCCTGCTGATGGTCATCCCCGGCACGGTCACCGACCTTGCGGGTCTTGCGGTGCTGGTCGTCGTCCTCGTTCTCCAGCGTATCGAGAACAAGAAGGACAAGGCGGCCGCGTCCGTGTAACGCAAAGCATCCTGCTAATGAAAAAGAGACCGCTTCGGCGGTCTCTTTTTTTGCATGTGCGCCGCTTTTCAAGCATAGACTGGAAACGACGGGAGGTTTTGCACATGCCCAGAATTTATTTGAGTCCCTCCACGCAGGATTGGAACCCGTATGTCGACGGCAGTGGCAGCGAGGAATACTGGATGAATCTGCTGGCCGACACGCTCGAGCCGTACCTTTACGCAAATACCATCTCCTTTGCGCGCAACACGCCGGAGATGACCGCGGCCTCGTCCATCGCGCAGGCGAACAGCCTCGGCGGCTTTGACTTTTACCTTGCCCTGCACTCCAACGCCTCGGGGGAGGAGCAGGCGGGGAAGAACCGCGGCATCATCGTCTTTTACTATCCCACGAGCAGCGACGGAAAGCGTGCTGCCGAGCTCTTCGCCGCGCAGCTGCGCATGGTCTACCCGCTGCCTGCAAAGGTGACGACGCAGGCGACCACAACGCTCGGCGAGGTGCGGCGGCCCAGATACCCTGCGAATCTCATCGAGCTCGGCTATCACGACAATTACGACGATGCGCGCTGGATCGAAAATAACCTCGACGCCGCGGCGCAGGCCATCGCGCGGGGACTGACGGAGTATTTCGGCCTGCCGTTCATTTACCCGCAGCTCGTGCGCACCGGCGTCGTCACGACCGAGGGCTCAGCCCTGCGCCTGCGAAGCTACCCAGGCATCGACGGGGAAACAGTCGGCAGCATCCCGAACGGCGAGAGCGTGCAGGTCTACGGGAGCTATCAGGGCTGGTACTCCGTGGGCTACGACGGCCGACTCGGGTATGCGGCGCAGGCCTACATCGCAGTGTGACGTTCGCCCGTTTCCGATTTTTTCCGAATGCGACTTTTCCTTGACAGCTGGTCATAAAAAGTTTACAATGTTTTTTGGATTTATGGAGGGGAGAGAAGGGGAATCTCCCGTTTATGATTCAAAAACCCAACGATAGATCAATCGCATCGATCAAAAAAAGCACACAGGAGGAATCGTATGATCAGCTATCTCTACGCTGCGCTTATCGCGGTGGGGACGCTCGTCATTGGCATTCTTCTTGGTATTTGGATTCGCAAGAGAGCCGCTAAGCGCGCCGAGGAGAAGATCTCCAACGCCGATGAAGAGGCTCTTCGTATTGTCAATGAAGCGATCAAGAGCGCCGAAAGCAAGAAACGCGAAGTCATGTTGGAGGCAAAGGAAGATATCCTGCGCTCCAGAAACGAATACGAGAAGGAAGTCAAGGAACGCCGCGCCGAGCAGCAGAAGCAGGAGCGCCGGCTTCAGCAGAAGGAGGAGAATCTCGACCGCAAGACTGACGCGCTGGAAAAGCGCGAGGAGGCTCTCAACCAGAAGCATGCCGCCCTGGACAAGGAAAACGAAGAAATCAAGATCATCAAGCGCAGCCAGACCGAAATGCTCGAACGTATTTCCGGTTTTACTGCCGAAGACGCCAAGAAGTACCTGATCGAGCAGGTCGAGAGCGAAGTGACGCACGAGACCGCGCTCAAGATCAAGGAGCTGGAGCAGCGCGCCAAGGACGAGGCCGATTCCCGCGCCCGCGAGATCGTCGCCTCTGCCATCCAGCGCTGCGCTGCCGACCATGTTGCCGAGATCACCGTCAGTGTGGTGCCCCTGCCCAATGACGAGATGAAAGGCCGCATCATCGGCCGCGAAGGCCGCAACATCCGCACGATCGAAACGCTCACGGGCGTCGACCTCATCATCGACGACACGCCCGAGGCGATCACCGTCTCGTGCTTCGAGCCCGTGCGCCGCGAAGTCGCGCGCCTGGCGCTCGAAAAGCTCATCGCCGACGGCCGCATCCATCCCACGCACATTGAAGAGATGGTCAACAAGGCCCGCCGCGAGGTGGACGCCATCATCAAGTCCGAGGGTGAGCGCGCCGTGCTGGAGACCGGCATCCGCGGCCTGCACCCCGAGCTTGTGAAGATGCTCGGCCGCCTGCATTACCGCACGAGCTACGGCCAGAACGTACTGCAGCACTCCATCGAGGTCTCGCACCTTGCGGGCATGATGGCCGCCGAGCTGGGCGCGGATGTTTACGCCGCCAAGCGCGCAGGCCTGCTGCACGATATCGGCAAGGCCGTCGACCACGAGATGGAGGGTACGCACGTCGCCCTCGGCGTCGAATTTTTGCGCAAGTACCACGAAAAGGACGACATCATCCATGCCGTGCAGGCGCACCACAATGACGTGGAGCCGCAGACCATCGTTGCCTGCCTCGTGCAGGCGGCAGATGCGATCTCCGCCGCCCGTCCCGGCGCCCGCCGCGAGAATCTGGAGAACTACATCAAGCGCCTCGAGCAGCTTGAGGAGATCACCGGCAGCTATCCCGGCGTTGACAAGGCCTATGCCATTCAGGCCGGCCGCGAGGTGCGCGTGATGGTCAAGCCCGAGCAGGTCAGCGAGGACCAGATGGTCATTCTGGCGCGCGAGCTTGCCAAAAAGATCGAGGAAGAGATGGAATATCCCGGCCAGATCAAGGTGCACGTCCTGCGCGAGACGACCGCCATCGAATACGCGAAATAAGAAAAAGGCTCCGCTTTTGCGGGGCCTTTTTTCATGCCTTTCTTGCGTTTTGGCGCGCCGCTTGCTATACTGAGGAAAACAAAAGCGGAGGAACGCCATGCTCTACAATATTCTGGCCATCGGCGATGTGGTGGGCGGCTGCGGCGTCAGCTGCCTCGAGCACCATCTGCGCGCCGTGAAAAAACTCAAGAACATCCACTTCACCGTGGTCAACGGCGAGAACGCCGCGATGGTCGGCCTGACAGCGGACGACGCCGAGCGCATCTTCTCCGCGGGAGCGGACGTCATCACGCTTGGCAACCACACATTCGGCAAGATGCAGATCACTGACTACCTCGACGACTGCCCGTATATTCTGCGGCCGCACAATCTCGGCGCGCGCGTGCCGGGAAGGGGCTACGGCATTTTCGACTGCGGGCGCGCCCGCATCGCGGTGATGAACCTCATCGGCCGCTGCGACCTCGCGTTCCATGCGGACAATCCGTTCAAAACGGCGGACGAGCTGCTCAAAAGCGGCGAAAAGCCGACGTTTACGCTGCTTGACTTTCACGCCGAGGCGACGAGCGAAAAGCTTGCCATGGCCTATTACCTCGATGGCCGCGTCAGCGCCCTCTGGGGCACGCACACCCACGTGCCGACGGCGGACGAGGAGGTGTTCCCCAAGGGGACGGGCTACCTCACCGACCTCGGCATGACGGGGGCGGTGCGCAGCGTGCTCGGCATCAAGCCGGAGCAGTCGGTCGAGACGTTCCTCGGCGGCCTCCCGGGCCGCTACCGCGAGCCGGAGAAGAGCACCGGCAAGATGCAGGGAGCGATTTTTACACTGGATGACGCGACGGGGCTCTGCGTGGGCGTCGAGCGCGTCGATGTGCGCTGAGAAAGCGCGAGATAGAAAGGAACAACGCAAATGTCCATCGAAAAAGTGAGAGCCTATTTTGAACACTTCGGCATCGCCGACCGCATCCGCGAGTTCGACGTGTCGAGCGCGACGGTCGAACTGGCCGCCGTCGCCGTCGGCGTGGAGGGCGCGCGCATCGCGAAGTCCATGAGCTTCAAACTCGCGGACGACGAGCCCATCATCATCGTGACGGCGGGGGACAGGAAGATCGACAACGCCAAGTACAGGGCGTATTTCCATGTGAAAGCAAAGATGCTGACCTTTGATGAGGCCTGCGCATTCACCGGCCACGCGCCGGGCGGCGTGTGCTCGTTTGCTCTGCCGGAGAATGTGAAGACCTATCTCGATGTGTCGCTCAAACGCTTCGACACGGTTTTCCCCGCGGCGGGCAGCGCGAACAGCGCCATCGAGATGACCTGCGACGAGCTTGAGAAGTATTCCTCAAACTTTGTCGCCTGGGTCGACGTGTGCAAGGAGAAAGCGCCCGCCCCGCAGGCATGAGAGGAGAGAACACATGAGCGTGAAGATCGTCCACGCGGCGGACTTCCATTTGGACAGCGCGTTCGGCGCGCTGAGCGCCGAGCAGGCGCGCCAGCGCCGCCGCGAGAGCCGCGAGCTGCTGACGCGGCTTTGCAATTACGTGAATCAGAACGGCGTCGATCTCGTGCTGCTCGCGGGCGACCTGTTCGACAGCGACACGACCTATCGCGAGACGCTGGAAGCGCTCTCTGAGGCGCTGGGCGCAATGCAGGCGCGAGTGTTCATCGCCCCCGGCAACCACGACCCGTACAGCGCGAAGTCGGCCTACGCGACGCTTTCCTGGCCGGAGAACGTGCACGTCTTCACGTCGAAGACGGTCGAGCGCGTGGAGCTGCCGGAACTCGGGTGCGCCGTGTACGGAGCGGCGTTTACCGCGCCGGTGCAGGATGAGAGCCTGCTTGCGGGCTTCCGCGCACTGGAGGACGATTTCATCCATCTGATGGTGCTGCACGGTGATATCTCCGCCACGGAATCGCGCTACGATCCCCTCACGAAAGAGCAGATCAAGGAGAGCGGGATCGACTATCTTGCGCTCGGCCACACACACCAGTTCGGCGGTTTCCTGCGCGAAGGGCAGACGACCTACGCCTACTCCGGCTGCCCGGAGGGCCGCGGTTTCGACGAGCTGGGCGAAAAGGGCATCCTTACGGGCACGGTGGAGCGCGGGAAGGCCGAACTTTCGTTTGTGCCGTTCGCGCGTAGACGGTATGAGATCCTGAACGTCGATGTGACGGGAAGATCGGCGGAGGACGCGCTGCGCGCGGCCCTGCCGGATGCGACTGTGCGCGATATTTACCGCATTATTTTCACCGGAGAGACGGATGAGCGCGGGCTTGATCTCAAGTCGATCGAAGAGCAGTTTGCGCCCGACTTCTTCCACTTGGAGCTGCGCGATGAGACGCGCATTGGCGAGGACGTCTGGGCGCGGGCGCAGGAGGATTCGCTGCGCGGCCTGTTCCTGCGTGAGCTGCGCACGAAATTCGATGTTGCATCCTCGGACGACGAGCGCGCGAAGATCAGCCTCGCCGCGCGCTTCGGCCTTGCCGCGCTCGACGGGCGCGACCTTTGAGGAGGAAAACCATGTCGATCTGGTACAGCCGGCGGAAAAAGGAAGGAAAATCCCTGCGCCTCGCGGCGGCGGGAAAGTCCGCATTCTGCTTTGCAGAGCTCCATTACGACGCGCGCAGCCTTACGCACGCTGCGGGCGTCGCGGCGGAGAGAGCACTCCGCCTTTATCGCAAAATTGACCGAAAAAGATAAGAAAACAACCGAGAAAGGCCGAAAGGAAGCCCCTTTCGGCCTTTTTTGAGAGGATATTAAGTAAGAATTAAGAAACAATCGCTGTTTTTGTTTGGAAACAGCTGATACAATACCAACATGAGGTGAGAAAATGTACAACATTCTGATCTGTGACGACGAGCAGGACATTGTCAACGCGCTCAAGATCTATCTCTCAGGCGGGGATTACTGCCTCTTTGAGGCGAACAATGGACGCGAGGCGCTGGAGGCTGTGGAAAAAAACGACATCCATCTCATTCTGATGGACATTATGATGCCGCAGCTCGACGGCATTGCCGCAACGGCGAAACTGCGCGAAAAGAGCAACGTTCCCATCATTCTGCTCACGGCCAAGAGCGAGAGCAGCGACAAGGTGCTGGGCCTCAACATCGGCGCGGACGACTACATCACCAAGCCCTTTGACCCCGTGGAGGTGCTGGCGCGCGTCAGGTCTCAGCTTCGCCGCTATACGCAGCTGGGTGCGAAGAAGGAAGAGGAGAAGCCGAACGTCTACACCGTCGGCCCCATCGTGCTCGACGAGGAGAAAAAAAGCGTGACGGTCGACGGCGACGAGGTCGCGCTCACGCCCATCGAGTTCAACATCCTGCGGCTGCTGATGAAGAACCCGGGACGCATCTATTCCTCCGCCCAGATCTACGAGCTGGTGTGGAAGGAGGATTCGCTGGGGGCGGAGACGTCGGTGAGCGTGCACATCCGCCACCTGCGCCAAAAACTGGAGATCAACCCCTCCGAGCCGCGCTACCTGAAGGTCGTGTGGGGGCTGGGGTATAAAATGGAGGACAAGAAATGAAGGCTGCGTGGATACGCAATTTCTGGACAAAGACGGTCGCTTTTTTGCTGGCGGCGGCGCTCGTGCCGGTCATCCTCACCTATGTTGTGGGGCTTGTCTACTCCTACGGCGGTATGGGTCGGGACTTTTACACGAGCAACCTCTGCCTGAATGCGGTCGGCAAAAAGACGTGGGAGATCTGCGACGACTATATCGCCATGGAAGGCGGAAACTATGAGCTCGACAAGATCTACTCCAAGGGAGACAGCTACAGCAACATTCGCTTCCGCGTGACGGACGAGCAGGATAAGGTGGAGTTCAGCAACGTCAGCGACGGCGATACCTTCTGTTACAGCACCGTTTACGTCGACAAGACCTTTGATGTCTACCTTGTGAAGGATCTTCCCGCGCAGGACGACATTTACTGGGCGAAGGTTTTTTACGACAAGGCAGAAAACTGGGGGCAGAACGCCCTGGAGCTGCTCATCCTCTTCGGCACGATGGAGCTGTTCCTGCTCATCTTCCTCGCCCGCACGGCGGCGCGGCGCGAGGACGGCGAATTGCAGGGCGGCTGGCAGGAAAAGATCCCCTTCGACCTCTACCTTCTCGTTGACGGCACGATCATTGCGCTGCTGTGCGTGGCGGTGGAGGAGGTCTACTCCTATGTGAGCTTCTATACCCCGCCCTACGATGTGCTGCTGCTGGGGATAAGCTTTGCGCTGGCGGTGCTCGTCTTTGCCGCGTGGGTGACGTTCTGCGCGCGCGTCAAGGTGGGCGGACTGTGGAAGGGCACGATCATTTACAGCCTCTTGTGCCTGTGCTGGAAGATCGTCAAGTGGTGCTGGAGAGTGCTCTGCGCCTTCTGCCGCGGCGTTATTGGCTTCCTGCACGCCATCCCGCTCGTCTGGCGCACGGTGGTGGGCTGCTTCATCGTCGGTGTGATGATCTGCCTGATGGCGGACCAGTTTTATTACAGAGGCGGGCAGCTCATCGCGTTCCTGTTTATCCTGTCCGTCGCCGCGTGCCTGTTCTCGATCCAGCTCCGAAAGCTCCAGAAGGAGGGCGAAGCCCTCGCCGCCGGCAATCTTGACGCGCAGGTGGACACAAAGTGGATGTATTGGGACGTCAAGCGCCACGCCGAGAACTTGAATTCCATCGGCGACGGCATGGCTGCGGCCATCGACAAGCAGCTCAAGAGCGAGCGGCTCAAAACGGAGCTCATCACAAACGTTTCGCACGACATCAAAACGCCGCTGACGAGCATCATCAACTATGTGGATCTTTTGCAGCATGAGCACACTCCTGAGCAGGAGGAAGAATACCTCGCCGTGCTCAAGCGGCAGGCGTTCAAGCTCAAAAAGCTCACCGAAGATCTGGTCGAGGCGAGCAAGGCCACGACCGGTAACCTGCCCGTGAACGCCGTGCGGTGCAGCATGAACGAGCTTCTATCGCAGGTCGAGGGCGAGTACGGCGACAAGCTGAGCGCGGCGGAGCTGACGCTCGTGAGCGTGATGCCGGACAAGGAGCTCTTCTGCAATGTGGACGGCGCGCTGATGTGGCGCGTGATCGACAATCTGCTCTCGAACATCTGCAAATACGCGCAGAATGGCACGCGCGTTTATCTGACGCTTGAAAAGACCGGCGGCGACGCGGTCGTGACCTTCAAGAACACCTCGCGCGCGGCGCTGAACATTCCCGCCGAGGAATTGATGGAGCGCTTTGTGCGCGGCGACAGCTCGCGCTCGACCGAGGGAAACGGCCTCGGCCTCTCCATCGCGCAGAGCTTGACGGAGCTGCAGGGTGGGAAGATGTCGCTCGCCATCGATGGCGACCTCTTCAAGGCCATCCTCCGTTTCCCGACGGTGGTGTGAGAAAAATACAGAAAGGTGCGGAAAGGCGTTGCCGTTCCGCACCTTTTCCGCGCCTGTGCTTGACAATTCGGCGCAAAAACAATACAATAACAATTCAGAACTCTATCCTGAAACTGAGGGAGAACATAAACATGGCAAAAGATAAAAAGGTAGAACAGATCACGAATCTGGAAGACGATTTCGCCCAATGGTATACCGACATCTGCCGCAAGGCGGAGCTTGTTGAGTACGCCAGCGTCAAGGGCTTTACCATTCTGCGACCCTATGGCTACGCCATCTGGGAGAACATGCAGCGTTTGATGGACGCGGAGTTCAAAAAGACCGGACACGAGAATGTGGCGATGCCCGTTCTGATCCCTGAGAGCCTGCTCAAGAAGGAGGGCGAGCTCGTCAACGGCTTCGCGCCCGAGGTCGCGTGGGTCACGATGGGCGGCAGCGAGAAGCTCGAAGAGCGCCTTGCCTTCCGCCCCACGTCCGAGACGATGTTCTGCGACCACTGGTCCCGCGTTTTGCAGACCTACCGCGAGCTTCCGATGCTCTACAACCAGTGGTGCTCCGTCATCCGCTGGGAGAAGACCACCCGCCCGTTCCTGCGCTCGCGCGAGTTCTGGTGGCAGGAGGGTCACACCATCCACGAGACCGCCGAGGAGGCGCAGGCTGAGACGATGCAGCAGCTCAACTGCTACGCCGACTTCTTCCGCCACGTGCTCGCGATCCCCGTCGTTCCCGGCCGCAAGACCGACAAGGAGAAGTTTGCCGGCGCCGAGGCGACCTACACCGTCGAGTGCATGATGAAGGACCGCAAGGCCCTTCAGGGCGCGACGAGCCACTACTTCGGCGATAAGTTCTCCCGCGCCTATGACGTGACCTTCACCGGCCGCGACAATAAGCTCCAGTACCCGTTCCAGACGTCCTGGGGCTCCACCACGCGCATGATCGGCGCGGTCATCATGACCCACGGCGACAACAACGGCCTTGTCCTGCCCCCGCGCATCGCGCCCACGCAGGTCGTCATCGTGCCCATCGCCGCGCATAAGAATCCCGAGGTGCTCGAGACAGCCAAGAGCGTGATGGCGGACCTCATCGCCGCCGATGTCCGCGTCAAGCTGGACGACAGCGACCAGTCCATGGGCTGGAAGTGCGCTGAGTACGAGATGCGCGGTGTGCCCATCCGCATGGAGCTCGGCCCCCGCGACCTCGCCGAGGGCAACTGCTGCCTCGTCCGCCGCGACAACGGCGAGAAGGTCACGGCGAAGATCGAGGGGATCGTTGACGAGATCAAGGCGCTGCTTGACGCCATCCATGACAACATGTACACCGTGGCGGAAAAGAACCTGGAAGACAACACGTTCGACTTAAAGACCATCGACGAGGTCAAGGAGATGGCCTCCGGCCGCGGCGGCTTCGCTCGCACCAAGTGGTGCGGCAGCCTTGAGTGTGAGCTCAAGATGAAGGAACAGGCGGGCGTTTCTTCCCGCTGCATGCCCCTCAAGCAGAGCGGCACCACCGGCAAGTGCGTCTGCTGCGGCAAAGAGTGCACTACTGATATTTATTGGGGCGTTGCCTATTAAGTATCAGCTTTCTATCGAATGATATAGTTCCCTGCGCGTCGCAGGGGAACGGCAAAGGGGGGCATTCTCTTTCACAAAAGAGAATGGCCCCCTTTAGATCCCCCAAGAGAAAGGCTTGGATTGGCAGTCTCAGGGTTGAATGACCTTTATGCCTCCGGAATGGGAATGCCTGCGCGCGGCGTCGCCGCGGTTAGAGCTGCAAGACGATTTGATTTGCTTCTATCTTCGCTGTCGCTTTGCCAATCTTGCGCAGGTACAGTCTAATTTCCGTCTACTGATGGTGCCAATCAAAGCGGCGAGCGCAGCAATGCCGCATTCCGCACGCAGTCTGCCGCCGAGGTAACGTCACTCGCGCCTCACGATAGTAAGGCGCGGTTGCGACAGGTCACGACTCGCAGAAGATTCATGGCGAAGCCATGTACACCGCACCTGATTACCCGCAAGGGGTATGCCACATCCGTAAGGCAGCAGAGCTGCCAACGGCTGTGCAATGCGCAGCGCGTGCAGCTCTTCAAGCCCAAGACCGGCAATGTCGGGGGGCGAGGGGAGCTCCCCTTGCGTTCTCTTGGGGGTCAAAGGGGCCATTCTCTCACGTGAGAGAATGGCCCCCTTTATTCACGCAGCCCTTGGGCTGCAATATTCTTCCCTTAAAAGGGAAATTTTCCAAAAATCAAATGAGATTCTTTTCAGAATCAGAATCAAACAAATGCACCAGTTTGGCATCAAACCCAAACTTCACCGCCGTATGCCGCGCATACGCCATCGGATCAATATTCGCGGTGGGAATGACCGCCACAACATCCTGCCCGTTTGCGGCAAGGTGCAGATGCAGTTCGCTGCCCATCAGCTCGCTGACGTCGACCTCGGCAGGGATACCGCTCTCGCCGAGCGAGATATGCACAGGGCGCACGCCCGCGGTGACGCTGCGGCTCTCGACGCCTGCGGCGGCGAGCTTTGCGCTCTGCTCCGCGGTAAGCGTGACGGTCTCGCCCATGACGGTGAGCGTATAGCCGCCGGCAGTCTTCGTGAGCTGGCAGTTTTCAAAGAAATTCATCTGCGGCGAGCCGATGAAGCCCGCGACGAACAGGTTCGCCGGATGGTTGAAGACCTCCTGCGGCGTGCCGATCTGCTGGATGTAGCCGTCGCGCATGATGACGATGCGGTCGCCGAGGGTCATGGCTTCGACCTGATCGTGCGTGACGTAGATGAACGTGGTGTCGATCTTCTCGCGCAGCTTGATGATCTCGGCGCGCATCTGGTTGCGCAGCTTCGCGTCAAGGTTCGAGAGCGGCTCGTCCATCAGCAGCACCTTGGGGCTTCTGACGATGGCGCGGCCGATGGCCACGCGCTGGCGCTGGCCGCCGGAGAGCGCCTTGGGCTTGCGGTCGAGGAATTGGGTGATATCAAGGATCTCTGCCGCCTCGCGCACGCGGCGGTCGATCTCGTCGTTGGGCATTTTCTTGAGATGCGTCTTACCGTCCGCATCCGTCTCCGCGATCTTCTTGAGCTTGAGCGGGAAGGCGATGTTTTCATAGACGGTCATGTGCGGATAAAGCGCATAGTTCTGGAAGACCATCGCGATGTCGCGGTCTTTGGGCGCGACGTCGTTCATCTGCTTGCCGTCGATGAAGAGCTCGCCGCCGCTGATCTCCTCGAGACCGGCGATCATGCGCAGCGTGGTCGACTTGCCGCAGCCGCTCGGGCCGACGAGCACGATGAACTCCTTGTCGGCCACGTCGATATTGAAGTTCTGCACGGCGACAACGCCTTCGTCAGTGATTTCCAGATTGTTCTTCTTTTCGACGGCCTCGTCTTTCTTCTTTTTCTTCTTGCTTTCGGTGTTGGGGTAGACCTTTCGGACATTTTTCAGAATGACCTCTGCCATAATTGTGAACCGCAGCCCTGCCGCCTCCGCGATGCAGGACCTCGCAGCCGCCTGAGCGCGCCGCTTTACGGCAGGTCTCCACACTGCCGCACCGCCGGTTCGGCGGAAAACGTTCCTCCTTTTGTATTTCCCGCGAGCGGTACGTAGAGGTGGAGTAGCACAGGCGGGAGGGAATGGAAGTGAGCAAAACTGCTCGAAACCAGTATACGGCAAAGCGCGGCTTTCCACAATGGAAAACCGCGCTTTCATACTGCATTTTGGTAAGATAGATAACAAAAAGAACCAAAATTTATGCCTTTTTACCACGGCGGCGGCGATAGACGACCGCCAGCCGGTCAATGAGCAGATCGTAGACAAAAAAGAGCAGAAGCCCCATCGCTGCCGTCGCCCACAGCAGCCAAGTCGCGCTCTCGGAAAACTCCTGCACGACGGCGGGGAGCTTGAAGACAAAGATGATGAGCGCGTACATGACGCCCATGCTCACGGCGCAGAGACCGAGCTTCGCCAGAAGCTGCAGCGCTTTGGACGAGATCGCGTCAAGATTCGGCTTCACGAGGGGATAATAGCCGAGAAAGCAAAAAACAAGCGCCGCTTCCTTGTCCGCGCAGAGAAGAAGTCCCAAGACCGCCGCCGCGGCAAAGCAGCTCCATGCGTAGCTTTTGCGGCATTCCTCGCGCGCGGGCAAAAGCGTAGCCGATGCGAGGATCGGCCAGGCGTAGGTCGAGAGCGGAATGACGCCGCTGAGCCAGAGGAAGGCGACCGCGAGCGCGCACAGTACGCCGCACAGCGCCAGTTCATGTGTTTTCTTTGCCAAAATTTACTTCACATCGCTTTTACAGATATTCCGGCTCCATCGCGTCGTGGAGCACGGTGGTGATCGCGTCGGAAAAGACGCTGTCGGAGTGCGCGTGCAGGGCGTTGAGCGTCTCCGCCACGGCGGCGACCTTCACTTTGCCGGTGGAGTACACATCCTGATCGAAGATGAAGCGCACTTCCTTTTCCTGCACCTGCTGGACCTGGTTGCCGTTGCGGATGTTGCGCTGGACAAAGCCGGGGCCTGCGTGCAGCTTGAGCGCCGCGAGCGTGTCGAGCTTGCGCTCGACGTCGACCGAGCACTTGGCGACGCTCGCTTCGTCCACGTCGTCCTCGTCAAGAATGCCGAGATACGGCGGCTGGAGCAGATCGTTCCAGCGGCGGCCCGTGAGGCCAAGCTGCTCGCGCGAAATGGCGTTCACAAAGCGAAGGCCCACGCGGTCAAAGCAGTTGGGACGGTAAATCTTGATAAACTGGCCGAGCGGCTCGTCGAGACGGGCGGCAAAGTCCTCCCAGTGCGTGTAGCGCATGGTGGAAAGGGCGATGAAGTCCTTCGTGAGGCTCAGCTTGTAGCCGCCGTCTTCGGAAATGAACGTGTGGTTGTTGACCGTCCGCGCGGGCGCGCCGTTCACGCCGGGCAGCTTTTCCACCTGGCACTGGTAGCGCGGAAATGCTTCGCGCACCGTCTCCTGAAAGTCGGCGGGCTCGCGCGTGTCGATCGAAAGAATGGTGGGGAAGCGCAGCTGGCAGATGACTTCGATGAGCTGAGATTTGCCGTAGGCGTAGCGGCGGTTATCGGAAGAGATCATAACGTAAATACCTCCGTCATGTTGCAATTTTGATTATAAATTATAGAGGAAAGAAAAGCGATTGTCAAATCAGCGTTCGTGCGCGAAGAAGCGCTGATAAAACTTACCAGCAGAAAAACTGCATATCCGATTTTTTATGAGTCAAACTACCCTTGCGATACCCAAACCGCAAAACTCTTTCAAATAGGTGAAACCAAAAACAATTGTAGGAAAAGGAGAAAATCATTATGTCCAGCAAGAACAGCAACAAGCTCAACATCCCCGAGGCCAAGGCCGCTATGAACAAGTTCAAGATGGAAGCCGCCAGCGAGGTTGGCGTCAACCTCAAGCAGGGCTACAACGGCGATCTGACCTCCCGCGAGGCCGGTTCTGTCGGCGGCCAGATGGTCAAGAAGATGATCGAGAGCTACGAGAAGAACCTGTAAAAAAGGCTCTTTCGCAAATCGCAGACAAAGGGCGCGGCCAACAGGCCGTGCCCTTTTTGCTGTGATGGACGAAATGACAGAAGATATTCTGCAAAGCCTTCCGGCACGCTCGCTCCGCGCGGGAATATTTTCCATTCCCGCGCGGAGGAGACAAAAGGGCAGGGGACTTGCCGCCCTTGGTGCTCATTTTGCGCAATTTATTTGCAAAAATACCTTATTGCATTTTCTGCTGATTTGATATAAAATTTCAATAACTGTGCATGTATTACTTCAAACGGAAACATACGCGCGCGGGAAAGCGGCGAACCGCGGCGGGCGGCCTGCCGGAATACGCAGGGGAGGTGTCCGTATGCGCGCCATCGAGCACTTCAAAACCATCACACGTCACCGCCGTCTGGTGCGGCGATACTGTTTTCGCCTCGGCCTGTACTATCAGGGGTTAACGCATGACCTGAGCAAATACAGCCCCTCGGAATTCTGGCGCGGCGTCAAGTATTATCAGGGCTACCGCAGCCCGAACGACGCTGAGCGGCGCGAAAACGGCGTGAGCCTTGCGTGGCTCCACCACAAGGGGCGCAACCGCCACCACTTTGAATACTGGATCGATTACTGTATTGCCGACGACGGTAAGGTCTACATGGGCGGGTGCAAAATGCCGCTCAAATATGTAGCCGAAATGTTCTGCGACCGCATTGCCGCCTGCAAGGTCTATCAGGGCGACAAATATACCGACGCCTCGGCCTACGACTACTACGAAAAGTCGCGCGGCCATATCCTCATCCATCCCGAGACCGGCGAGCTCATCGGCAAGATGCTGCTCGTACTCAAGGAGCAGGGCGAGGACGCGGCGTTCGACTATGTGCGCGCTCTTCTGCGCGAGGAAAAGCAATGTCCGACAAAATGAGAAAACTGTCAGAAGATCGCTTGCAATCCTGCATATTTCAGAGTAAACTATTTTCATTATATAATTTTAACAGAGGACGGACAAGAACCAATGACTCATCCCTACAAGACGCGCGAGGGCGGCGCGACGGTAACGATCTTTGTACCTTATGACTGCCGGAACCACTGCCCGTTTTGCGTGAACAAGCAGGAATACGCCCATGCTGAGGGGTTCAGCGTTGAGACGATCCTTGAGAGCATCGCCGTGATGAATGAGATCACGCCGCGCTGCGACTTTGTTTTCACCGGCGGCGAGCCGTTTGCCAACTTAAAAGCGCTCCAGCGCATGCTCGACGCCATCCCCACGACCCACAAGGTCTATATCAACACGACCTTCCCCGTGCAGCCCGGATGCAGCGCAGAAGAGATGCTCGCCTTCACCGAGCGCAACCGCGACAAGATTACCTGCATCAACATCTCGCGCCACCTGACGAAGTATGTCGAGGAGTCACCCGACGAGGTCGTCGCCCGTATCGCAACGCCCAAGCGTGTGAACTGCGTGCTGTACATGGACTATCCCGCCGACGAGCTGACCGATTACGCAGAGCGCTGGCGCAAGTACAACATCCCCGTGCAGTTCCGCTACGACTACACCGAGACGACGCCCGAGAACCTCTATCAGGAGGAGGGCGACAAGATTTTGGCAGACCTTAAAAAGCGCTTCACCTACAAGGGCCTCGACGGCTGCCGCATGCGCAACGGCTATCATTTCGACTACAAGGGCCTGCACATGACCTACCATAAGACGCTGCCCTACTCCACCATTGTGGAAACGGGTGATGATGGCGTGACCTATGATATCCTCTACGATATCCTCATCAAGCAGACCGGCGAGATCCACTCCGACTGGACGGGCGTGAAGCTCGACGTGGACGCGTACCGCAAGGTGGTCTACGAGCCCTATGATCTGCGCGTGCGCGAGGGCACGATCGACTTTTGAGAAAGGCGGCAATGCTATGAGCTATCAGGCGGCAGTCATCACCGTGAGCGACCGCGCGTCCGCGGGCGTGTACGAGGACAAGAGCGGCCCCGCTGTGGCCGCGATGCTGAAGGAGGCTGGCTACGAGGTCGTGTACACGTCCATCGTGCCGGACGAACAGGAGAAGATCAGCGAAGAGCTCATCTCCTGCGTGGATGAAAAGCACTGCGACCTTGTCATCACGAGCGGCGGCACGGGCTTATCTCCCCGTGACGTGACGCCCGAGGCGACGCGCGCCGTGCTCGAGCGCGAAATTCCCGCGATCCCGCAGGCGATGATCTATTACAGCTTGCAGATCACGCCGCGCGCGATGCTTTCCCGCGCCGTGGCCGGCACGAGAAGAAACAGCCTCATCCTGAACCTCCCCGGCTCGGAAAAGGCTGCGCGCGAAAACCTGAGCGCCGTGCTCGGCGCGCTTGACCACGCCCTCAAGATGATCGCCGGCGGCGGGCATTGAGTAAAAAGTATAAAAAAAGTTCCCACGTATGAACGCGGGAACTTTTTTTATACCTTTTGCAGGGGGATCATGATTTCAGTGACGAACTTTTCCGTGTCGGGCGTGAAGCCGTAGTCGATGACTGTAATCTCGCGCGAAAATCCGGCGGCGGTGTAGCCTTCCTCGCGGATGAACTGCATCAAGCGACGGTACTGCGCGGGCGACTCGGCGTGGTGTCCGCGGAAGCGCACGCATGCGCAGAGCGAAGCGGGCAGATCAATGACGTCGCCCGCAAAGCGGTCGGCCTCGTCAAGCACGAGAAATTCGCCGTCGTACTGCCCGAAGCTGCCCTCGTTCAAGTGCTCCTGCGACACGCTGAAGCCCACCTTGCCGAGGAAGACCAGCGCCTCGGCCTGCGCGGCGGCAAGGCGGCTCGTGGAGAGCTCGAGCGCGGAGTAGTCCGGCGCGGTCAGCGCCGTGTCGATCCAGAAAAGGCGAAGCGCGGGCGAATGGATGAGCGTGATCTCGCCGAGCGGCGCATGCCGCACATCTTGGAGCTGGCTAAGGCGCGCGTCGAGCTTGCGCTCGATGCGCTTGAGTTCCTTTTGCTTCTGTACGACGGCGGCCTTCTGCGCGCGCAGCTTTTCTTCGATCGTCTCCACATCGCGGTTTTGCAGAAAGTCGGCGATCTCGGTGAGCGGCATGTCCATCGCGCGCAGATACCGGATGGTGTTGAGCGGCTCAAACTGGCGGACGCTGTAGTAGCGGTAATTCGTCGACGGGTCGACGTATTCCGGCAAGACAAGGCCGAGCGCCTCGTAGTGGCGCAGGCTGCTCACGCTGAGATGGAAAATTTTTGCCATTTCGCCGATGGAGAAAAGCTGGGGAAGAGCCATTTATGATGCCTCCTGCGCACGTTTTTCCCGCCGCGTGAGGATGGCGTAGGCGATCACGCAGACGAGGATGGAGAAAAGCGACCCCGCGGCGTTGGCAAGGCCCATGGGCAGCAACGTCTGCGGGAAGTATTTGGACGCAAGGTACGCCCCCGGTACGCGCACGAGCAGGATCGAGAGCGAATTGTGCAGAAACGAGATGCCCGACTTGCCGCAGGCGCAGAAATAGCCGCTGAAGCTGAACTGCACGCCGGCAAAGAAGCTGTCCCAGATGTAGCCGCGCAGATATTGCCCGCCCGCGGCGGCGACGGCGGCATCAGGCGTGAAGAGGCCGACGAGCGGCTCGGCGATAAACAGGGTGAGGATGACGACCGCGATGCCGAACGAGCAGGCGATCATCGCGGCGTAGCGCAGCGTGAGACGCGCGCGCTCGGGCTTGCCCGCGCCGATATTCTGCGCGCCGAGCGCCGAGACGGTCGAGAGCATCGACGACGGGATGAGGAAGAGGAAGCCGATGATCTTTTCGACGATGCCGACGGCGGCCGCGTCCGTCAGGCCGCGGCGGTTGGCGATGATCGTGATGATGACGAACGAGACCTGAATAAAGCCGTCCTGCAGAGCGACGGGCACGCCGATCTGAAGGAGCTTACCCATGACGGCGCGCTGCGGGCGAAAGTCCGCGCGGCGGACGGAGATGAGCCTGCGCTTCAAGATGACCGCGAGCGAGACGAGGACGCTCACCGCCTGCGAGAGCGTGGTGCCGAGCGCCGCGCCCGCGGGGCCGAGGTGCAGCGTGCCCATGAAGTAGTAGTCGAGCGCGATGTTGACGACGCAGGCGACGGCGATGAAGTACATGGGGCTCTTGCTGTCGCCAAGGCCGCGGAAGATCGAGGCGATGATGTTGTACGCCGTGATGAACGGAATACCGATAAAGCAGACCGTGAGATAGGCGAGCGTGCCCTGCACGGCCTCCTCCGGTGTGGACATGATGGAGACGATACCCCCGCGCAGCGCGAGCAGCAGTGCCGTCAGCGCAAGAGACAGCAGCATGAAGAGCGTGACCGTGTTGCCGATGGCAGAGGCGGTGCGCTTTTTGTCGCCGCCGCCGGCGGCCTGCGCGATGCTGACCGTCGCGCCCATCGCAAGGCCGACGAGCATGACTGTGAGCATGTGCATCACCTGCGAGCCGATGGAGACGGCGGTCGTGCTGGCGACGCCCTCAAACTGGCCGATGATGAAGAGGTCGGCCATGCCGTAGAGCGTCTGCAAAAAGTAAGAGAGCAGATACGGCAGCGAAAAGGACACAACGTTGCGAAAGACGCTGCCGGTGGTGAGATCGTTTTGCATCGGAAAGGACTCCTTATCAGTATAGCATGGAGTCATCATAAACTCTATAACAATTGTAGAGTCAAGCGTGAATTTTTCCGCGCGGAAAAGAGTCTCACTTTCCCGGATAGCCCAGTGCGGCGGAAAGCATCTGCCCCGCGGCGACGACCGCGCGCTCGGCGTGCGCGAACTCGTCCGAGTGCACGGAGCGGAACATCCCCAGTACGCTGACGACGTACTTGAGCGCGCCGCCGCCGGTGAACACCGGCGCGGAGATGGAGCGAAGACCGATCTTATACTCACCGTTTTCCACGGCGAAGCCCGCCTCGCGGCAGGCGGGGAGCGATGCGAGCAAAGCACCCGCGTCCGTTTCTGTGTGCGGGGTGTAGGGCGTGAGCGGCACACGGGCAAGGAGAGCCGCCGCCTCGCTCTCACTCATGCAGGCAAGGACGATCTTGCCCTGCGAGGTGCAGTGCAGCGGCAGCCGCGCCCCCGGCGCGGAGACGATGCGAAGGGAGTCGCGTCCCTCGGCCTGGTCGAGGGCGACGATGTGCCCGTTTTCATAGGTGGAGAGCATGGCGGAGGCGCCGGTCGCTTCTGCCAGATGCTCAAGGTAAGGCCGCGCGAGGGACGAGACGTTCCAGAAGGCGCTGGCGCGGCAGCCGTATTCAAAAAGCCGCAGGCCGAGGGCGTATTTGCCGTCTGCGTGCTGTGTGATGACGTCATAGTCGCGCATGGTGGTCAAAAGGCCGAACACCGTGCTCTTGGGCAGCCCTGCGCGCTCGCTGATGGCGGTGAGCGTCATCGCCTCGCCCACGTCGCTGAGGAGCTGCAAAAGCTCCATCGCCTTCGCCACGGAGCGGATGGTGTTGCCGTCAGTCATAAATCGGCCCTCCCGGTCGAAAATCGTTGCTTGTATTCTAAAAAATACTGCGGAAAAAGTCAAGATTACGATAATATAAAAATACAGTTCGACATTATCGGACGACTGTGTTGCGTAAGAGCGTGATATTTGCTAAAATATCATGCTGTACCATGGAAGAAAGAGGCGTTTCAGATGCTGGACGGCTTTGCAAGATCAATTACATACCTGCGCATCAGCATCACGGACCGCTGCAATTATCGCTGCCGCTACTGCATGCCGGACGGCGGCATTGAAAAGTGCGCGCACGAGGACATCTGTTCTTTGGAAGAGCTGCGCGACATGGCCGCCGCGGCGGTCAGGTGCGGCGTCAAAAAGATCCGCGTCACCGGTGGCGAGCCGCTCGTGCGCCGCGGTGCGGTGGACTTCTGCCGCATGCTATCAAGCATTGCGGGTGTTGAAGAGCTCTGCGTCACGACGAATGGCAGCCTGCTCAAAGAAGTTGCCCGGCCGCTGCGCGACGCGGGCGTCACGCACCTCAACATCAGCCTCGACACGCTGAACGAGGAGCGCTTTCGCGCCATCACGCGCCTTGGTACGCTGCAGGATACCTTGGACGGTATCGAGGCGGCGGAGCGCGCGGGCTTTGAGAAAATCAAGCTCAACTGCGTGCTGCTCGGCGGCGTCAACGACGACGAGATCGCCGATTTTGTGGACTTAACGCGCGAACACCCGTGGCAGGTGCGCTTCATCGAGCGCATGCCGATGGGCTGCGGAAAGGATTTCGGTACATACCTCCCCTCGCAGGCGGTTTTGGACCGCTGTCCGGAGTTGGAGCCCATTTCGCATGACGGCGTGGCCGCGTGCTACCGTCTGCCGGATGCAAAGGGGACCGTCGGCCTCATCGCGCCGATGAGTCATGCGTTCTGCGCAGAGTGCAGCCGCATCCGCATCACGGCGGACGGGAAATTGAAGCCGTGCCTGCATTCGGACGCAGAGATCACGCTGCGGGGCTTGTCCGGTGAGGAATTGGAGCAGGCCATCCGCCGCGGCATTCTGATGAAGCCGGAGCGCCACCACATGGACGAGACCGGCGTAACGGAGACGCACCGCGGCATGTTTGCGATTGGAGGGTGAAAGCACATGGAACTGACGCATTTTAACGAACAGGGACGCGCCCGCATGGTGGACGTGAGCGAAAAGGCGCAGACCTATCGCGTGGCGCGCGCCGCCGCGATGGTCCGCATGGCAAAAGCGACGATGGACAAGATCAAAGAGGGCTCCATCGGCAAGGGCGATGTGCTGGCGGTCGCGCAGGTCGCGGGCATCATGGCCGCGAAGAAAAACAGTGAACTGATCCCGATGTGCCACCCGCTGCTGCTCACGAAGGTGGACATCTCATTTGAAATCGAAGAAACCGCCCTGCACATCCGCAGCGAGGTCCGCTGCCACGGTGAAACGGGCGTTGAAATGGAAGCGCTGACAGCCGTCAGCGTCGCCGCGCTCACGGTGTACGATATGTGCAAGGCCGTGCAGCGCGATATGCGCATCGACGGCATCCACCTTCTCTATAAAGAGGGCGGCAAGAGCGGCGTTTATGAAGCGGAGGAATGAAGAAATGGCTCATGTAACGGCTGTGAACATCAGCGAGAAAAAGGGCGTGCGCAAGCATGAGGTTCCCTATATCGACGTAAAATGCCATCACGGCATTGTGGGCGACGCCCACGCGGGCGACTGGCACCGCCAGATCAGCCTGCTGGCCGACGAGAGCGTGGACACGATGCGCGCTATCTGCCCGCTTGAGCTGGATGCGGGCATCTTTGCCGAAAACATCAACACCCGAGGCATCGAGCTCAAGACGCTCCCCGTCGGCACGCGCCTGCGCGTGGGCGAGACGGAGCTTGAGGTCACGCAGATCGGCAAGCAGTGCCACAACGACTGCGAGATCAAGCGCGCGACGGGCAAATGCGTGATGCCGACCGAGGGCATCTTTGCCGTCGTGATCAAAGAGGGCCGCATTCAGGCCGGAGACGAGATCGAGGTGCTGAAATGAAACTCATCAAAACCGAGGACGCGGTGGGTCATGTGCTCTGCCACGACATGACGCAGATCATCAAGGACCAGTATAAGGACGCGCGCTTCCGCAAGGGCCATGTCGTGACGGAAGAGGACATCCCCGTGCTGCTCAGCATGGGCAAGGAGCACCTCTACGTCTGGGAGATGACGCCCGGCATGGTGCACGAAAACGACGCGGCGGAGCGGCTTCTGGCCCTCTGCGGGCAGGAGAACATGATCCGCAGCGGCGTGAAAGAGGGCAAGATCGAGCTGAAGGCCGCCTGCGACGGCGTGTTTCTGGTCGATTCTGCGCGCCTTGTCGCCGTGAACAGTCAGGACGAGGTGATGATCGCCACGCGCAAGGGCGGCACGGCCGTGCGCGAAGGCGACAAGCTCGCGGGCATGCGCGTCATCCCACTCATCATCGAGGAAGAAAAGCTCCAAAAGGCCGAGCAGGCCGCGGGCGATAAGCCGCTGCTGTCGCTCAAGCCCTATGTGCGCAAGACCGCCTGCATCGTCGCCACCGGCGGTGAGGTCAAAAAGGGCCTCATCAAGGATACGTTCACGCCGGTCGTCATCGACAAGCTCAAGACCTACGGCATCGAAACGCTCGAGGTCGTCTACTCCGGCGACGGGGTGGAGAATGTGCGCGACGCGGTGCTTGCGATGCGCGAAAAGAAGCCCGACATGATCCTCTGCACCGGCGGCATGAGCGTCGACCCCGACGACAACACGCCGGGCGGCATCAAGGCCGCGGGCGCGAATATCATCGCCTACGGCGCGCCGGTCCTGCCGGGAGCCATGTTCCTGCTCGGCTACTTTGACGACGGTATGCCCGTCATGGGTCTGCCCGGCTGCGTGATGTACGCGGGCGCGACGGTCTTTGATCTGGTGCTGCCGAAGATCGCGGCGGACGTGCCCGTGACGCGCGCGGATATCGCGGCGCTCGGTGAGGGCGGGCTGTGCCTTGGGTGCAAGCCGTGCCACTATCCGATCTGCCCGTTTGGAAAATAAAACTTCAAAACGATGGCGGAGCCATCGTTTTGAGGGGGGGGTACAGCCTGCTGCGCGCACTCGCTTGCGCTCGCACACTTGCAGGCTGAGAGGTGTTTTTTGCCACGCGCATGGAAATTGGCGAAGCGCCGCCAGCGGCGGATGAAGCGAGCCAGTTTCGAGGAAGCGGCACGATTGGCACGCCCAACGGGCGCGGGAATCGTAATGCCGCGACGGTGACCGCGGCAAAAAACGGATCAAGATAATTTGCCGCCGTGCGCGGCGGCAAAGTCTGCGACACTGTTTCGCGCCCCATGGGCGCGGGGTTAGGGGGGCAGGACTGGTGGATTTTTGAACCGAATGAGTCGGTGCTTTTTGACAACTTCAACATTTCGCGCCTGCGGGCGCGAAATCTTGGGGGAGCGCTATCTATTTTGAGGATAGCGAGGTGAATTTGTCCAAGTTTCCCGCTGGGGATTGGAAATAAATTGCGTGCGGCGTGTTCTTGCCAATTCCTGTATCGCCGCGCTTTTCAATGAACGCGCGAAAAAGGAAAAAATTTGAAAGGAAGTATCCAAACATGAAAAAGCTTTTGTCTCTGCTCCTTGCGCTTGCGCTTGTGTTCTCTCTGGCCGCTTGCAGCAGCAAGACTGACGACACAACCACCGACGACACCCAAGGCGATGCGAACGCCGAGAGCGTTGATCTCGTCGTCTTCGCCGCCGCCTCCATGACCGAGACTCTGACGGAGATCGCCGAGATGTACAAGGAAGTTGCCCCCAACGTCAACATCACCTACAACTTCGACTCCTCGGGCAAGCTCCTCACCCAGATCAGCGAGGGTGCGGACTGCGACCTCTTCATCTCCGCCGCCCCCAAGCAGATGAATGCGATGGACGGCAGCCTCATCGACGACAAGGACAAGAATCCCGACGGCCTCGACCTCATCGTGACCGACAGCCGCATCGACCTGCTTGAGAACAAGGTCACGCTCGCCGTTCCCGAGGGCAACCCCAAGGGCATCGAGAGCTTCGATCAGCTTGCTGAACTCCTCAAGAGCGGCGACGTCATGCTCGCCATCGGCAACAGCGACGTGCCCGTCGGCCAGTACACCCAGAAGATCTTCGCCTACTATGGCCTTGACGAAGCGGCTCTCGCCGACTCTCTGACCTACGGCAACAACGTCAAGGAAGTTACCACTCAGGTGAGCGAGGCCAGCGCCGACTGCGGCATCATCTACGCCACCGACGCTTGCTCCGCCGGCCTCACAGTCGTCGACAGCGCCACCGCCGAGATGTGCGGCCAGGTCATCTATCCCGCCGCCGTCCTGAAGGGCGAAAAGGAAGAAGCCGCCCAGGCCTTCCTCGACTACCTCCAGACCGCTGACGCCATGTCCGTGTTCGAGAGCGTCGGCTTCTCCCCCGCTAACTAAAATTGGCTGAGACTTCTACATACCGCAGACTGATTTGACCCGATAAAACGGGCAGCAGCGACAGCGGAGATAGAAGCAGACCAAGTCGTTTAGAAAAAGCAGTATCACACTTTACTGAAAAGTGCGATATCCACGGCACCCTTGGGGTCAAGGGAAACCGGCGAAGCGCCGCCAGTGGCGGATGAAGCGAGCCGGTTTCGAGGAAGCGGCACGATTGGCGCGCCCAAAGAGGCGCGGGAATCGTAATGCCGCGACGGTGTAACAGCCCCTTGCGCTTCTTGGGGGATACAAAGGGGGCCATTCTTACGCTAAGAATGGTCCCCTTTGCAAATCTGCCGCCGCTGGCGGCAAAAGGCAGGTGCTCTATGGATTGGTACCCCTTATGGAACTCGCTGCGCATTGCGGCGATCTCCACGGTCATTATTTTCTTTGCCGGCATTTTTGCCGCCTATTATATCGCAAAGCTTCCGCGCCTGGTCAAAGGTGTGCTCGATGTGCTTCTGACGCTGCCGCTCGTGCTGCCGCCGACGGTCGTGGGCTATCTGCTGCTGCGCGTGTTCGGCCCCAAGCGCGTCATCGGCGCGTGGGTGCTCGAAACGTTCGGCGTCAAGATGGTCATGACCTGGTGGTCGGCCATCTTTGCCACGGTGGTCGTCATCTTCCCGCTGATGTACCGCACGGTGCGCGGCGCGTTCGAGTCTTTTGACGAGACGCTGGCCTATTCTGGACAGACGCTGGGCCTGTCGAATACCTACATTTTCTGGCGTATCCGCATGCCGTACTGCCGTCAGGGCGTGCTGGCCGGCACGGTGCTGGCGTTTGCGCGAGCACTTGGCGAATACGGCGCGACGAGCATGATCGCGGGCTACACGCCCGGCAAGACCGCGACGATCTCCACCACGGTCTATCAGCTCTGGCAGACGAACAACGATGCGCTGGCGACGAAGTGGGTCTTGGTCAATATTGCGATCTCCGCCGTCGTGCTGCTGGCGGTCAACATGCTCGAGCGGCGTGACTTCCTCACGGATGCGAGCAAGGCGAGGAGGGCGAGAAGATGAGTTTGTCTGTCGATATTGAAAAAAAGCTTGGCGCGTTTCATCTGCGCTCACAGTTTGAAGCGCCGGACGAGACGATGGCGCTGCTCGGTGCCTCGGGCTGCGGCAAGAGCATGACATTAAAGTGCATCGCAGGCATCGTGACGCCCGACCGCGGGCGCATCGTGCTCGGCGGCCGCGTGCTGTTTGACAGCGAAAAGAAGATCAATCTGCCGCCTCAGCAGCGCAGGGTCGGATATCTTTTCCAGCAGTACGCGCTGTTCCCGAACATGAGCGTGGAGCAGAATATCCTCTGCGGCATCCGCAGCGGAGATAAGGCGGAAAAGCGCCGTGTTCTGGCGGAAAAAATTCGCATGTTCCGCCTCGAGGGCCTGGAGAAAAGCATCCCGCGCAGCTCTCCGGCGGTCAGCAGCAGCGCGTGGCGCTCGCGCGCATTTTGTGTTCTGAGCCGGAGGCGATTTTGCTCGACGAGCCGTTCTCCGCGCTGGACAGCTACTTAAAGTGGAATCTTGAGATCGAGCTTGCCGACCTGCTCGCGACGTTCAACGGCCCCATCCTCTGGGTCAGCCACGACCGCGATGAGTGTTACCGCAACTGCCGCAGCGTCTGCGTGATGGAAGACGGCCGGACCGGCGAGGTCACGCCGATGGACGAGATGATCCGCCATCCGGGCAGCGTCAGCGCGGCGCGCCTCGCGGGCTGCAAGAACTTCTTCGCCGCCGAGGCGAGAGACGGCAAAGTCTACCTGCCCGAGTGGAACGTGGCGCTGCCGCTTGCTGGCATGGAAAATACCTTTACGACGATTGGAATTCCAGACAATGCCGTCACCATGAGCGAGAATGGCGCCATGAGCTGCACCGTCTGCCGCATGATCCCCGGCGTGGAAGAGAACATCCTCTTGCTGCGTCCGGAGGGCAGCGCCGAAGGCGCGCCGATGCTGCATATCACCGTCGGACACGAAAGTGATCTGCAAGCGGGCGCAGCCGTCCGCGTTGCACTGGACGACAGCAAACTGTTACTCCTGTGAATTGAAAAAGTGAGAGCAGGGCAATACCCAGCTCTCTTTTTCCGTCAAAATATAAATACAATTCGTAATATTCTGCCAAAATATAACGAAACACGGCGGGCTTGGGCGTATGCCCAAAAACGCCGTGCCATATTTTCCTTACAGGCGCCCGTAGATGCGGGTCGTCTCGTGGATGGACTTTGCGAGCTTTTTGCTCGCCTCGCCGCTCAGCATGCGCCACTGCCAGTTGCCGCTGCTCGTGCCGGGGGTGTTCATGCGGCAGCCCTTGCCAAGGCCCAGATAGTCCTGCATCTGTGCGACAAACAACCTGCTCTGGCAGCTCATGCCGCCGCGGATGATGCCGGCGTTGAAGCCCTCCTCGTCATTGAGACCGAGGTACTTCTTCGCGAACGCGATGTCCGCCTTATCCGCCTCCGTGCGCCAGAGGGCGAGGGGGGCGTTGTCGTGCGTGCCGGTATAGCAAATGCTGTTGAAGTTGCAGCTATGCGGCAGGTAGTCGCTCGGGTCGCGCGAGTCGAACGCAAACTCGAGGACCTTCATGCCGGGAAGACCGGAATCGGAGAGCAGCTGCACGACCTCGGGCGAGGGATAGCCGAGGTCCTCGGCGATGAAATCGAGGTCGCGGAACCAGCCGGTCAGCACGCCGACGAGCGACATGCCGGGGCCCTTGACCCAGCGGCCGTTTTTGGCGGTCGTCTCGCCGTAGGGAATGGCCCAGTAGCTCTCGAAGCCGCGGAAATGGTCGATGCGGATGACGTCGTAGAGCTTCTGCGCGCCGCCGATGCGGCGGATCCACCAGCCGTAGCCGTCCTTCGCCATGGCCTCGTAGTTGTACAGCGGGTTGCCCCAGAGCTGCCCGTCGGCGCTGAAGCAGTCGGGCGGGACGCCGGAGACCTCAACGGGGACGTTGTGTTCGTCCAGCTGGAACATTTCGGGCTCTGCCCACACGTCGGCGGAGTCCATCGCCACATAGATGGGCAGGTCGCCGATGATGCGGATGCCGAGCGAGTGGATGTACGCCTTGAGTGCCTCCCACTGGCGGAAGAAGAGAAACTGAATGTAAGTGAAAAGCTCCACATCCTCGCGCAGCTCGGCGCGGTAGCGCTCGACAACCTCGCTGCTTGTGCGGCAGCGAATGTCCTCATCGTCCCATTCTGTCCACGACTTCATGCCGAAGTGGCGCTTGAGCGCCATGAAGAGCGCGTAATCCGGCAGCCAGCGCTCATTTTCCCGCTCAAATGCCGCGACGGCCTCGCGGTCGCGCGTAAAGCCGCGCGCCTTGGCCTTTTCGAGCAGCGTGAAGCGGCTCGCGTAGATTTTGCCGTAGTCGACATAGCGGGGATCGTCGCCCCAGTCGCAGGAGTTGACCTCCGCGCGCGTCAGGAGCTTATCTTTGACGAGCAAGTCCAAGTCGATGAAATACGGGTTACCCGCAAAGGACGAAAAGCTCTGATACGGCGAGTCGCCGTAGCTCGTCGGGCCGAGCGGCAGGAGCTGCCAGTATTTCTGTCCCGCGGCGGCGAGAAAGTCGGCAAAGTCATAGGCGGCCTTGCCCATCGTGCCGATGCCGTGGGGCGAGGGAAGGGACGAGATCGGCATCAGAATGCCGGAGGAACGTTCGATCAATGGAACCACTTCTTTCTGGAAAATGAAGGATGAAAGGCGTTAACCCTTTACCGCGCCTGCGGCCACGCCCTTGATGATGTACTTCTGGCACAGCAGATAGAACACGATGACAGGGATGATGCTCAGCAGGATCAGCGCCATCGTCGCGCCGAGGTCGACGGTGCCGTAGCTGCCCTTGAGGTACTGGATGTGGATGGGGATGGTCATGTACTTCGTGCGGTCGAGCACGAGATAGGGCAGCAGATAGTCGTTCCACACCCACATGATCTCGAGAATGCCGACGGAGATCATCGTGGGCCGCAGCATCGGCAGCACGACGGAGAAGTACGTGCGCAGCGGGCCGCAACCGTCGATGGCGGCCGCCTCCTCAATTTCAAGCGGGATGGATTTGATAAAGCCGACGAACATGAAAATCGCAAGCCCCGCGCCAAAGCCGAGGTAGATGATGGGGATGGTCCAGGGGGGTATTGAGCTTGAGGGTATCGGCCGTCTTCGACAGTGTGAACATCACCATCTGGAACGGCACGACCATCGAAAAGACGCAGAGATAATAGACCATGCGGCAGAATTTGCTGTCCACACGCGCGATGTACCACGCGGCCATCGACGTGCAGAGCAAAATCAGCGCGGTCGAGACGATGGTGATAAATAAGCTGTAGCCGGCGGATTTTAAGAACGGGTAGTTGCCGAACGTCAGACCCTTGATGAAGTTCGCCCAGCCGGCAAAGCTCTCCGCGTTCGGGAGGGCGAACGTGTCGGTCTTGACGTAGGTGTTGAGCTTGAAGGAGTTGATGACCACCGTGAGGACCGGCAGCACATAGATGACGCAGATGACGCCGAGCACGATGGAGAGGATCGTCTTGCGGCGGGCTTCTGCGGAAAGAGAGCGCTTGTTCATTACTGCTGCACCTCCTTTTTGCGGTTGGCACGGAGCTGAAGAAGACCGATGGTCGCGACGAGGATGAAGAACAGCACGGCCTTGGCCTGCGCGGTGCCGCGCGAGTTGGCATTCTGCCCGTAGAACGTGTTGAGAATGTTCAGCGCGAGCATTTCGGTCTCTTTGATCGAGCTGCCGTCGGACAGGATGGTATAGGGCTGGCCGCCCGTGAGGGCGAGGTTCTGGTCGAAGAGCTTGAAGCCGTTCGTAAGCGTGAGGAACGTGCAGATGGTGATGGACGGCATCACGTTCGGGATCGTGACCTTCCAGAGCGTCTGCCAGCGGCTCGCGCCGTCGATCTTCGCGGCCTCGAGCATGTCCTCGGGCACGGCTTGCAGGCCCGCGATGTAAATGATCATCATGTAGCCGATCTGCTGCCAGCACATCAGGATGATGAGACCCCAGAAGCCGAGCTTCGTGTTGAGCAGGATCGACGTGCCGTAGCGCGAGAGGATGCCGTCGAAGATCATCGACCAGATGTAGCCGAGCACGATGCCGCCGATGAGGTTCGGCATGAAGAACACCGTGCGGTACAGGTTGCTGCCCTTGATGCCCTGCGTGAGCGCGTAGGCCACCGCAAAGGCCAGCACATTGATGAGCACGAGCGATATGACGGCAAACAGCGCCGTGAACCAGAACGAATGCACAAAGCTCGCATCCTGGAACGCGCGGCGGTAGTTTTCAAGGCCGACAAAATGCGCGTCGCTCGTGACCTTGAATTTGCAGAAGGAGAGATAGATGCCCTTGCAGAACGGATAGACAAAGCCGATGATGAACGCGCAGACCATCGGCCCCATAAAGAGTGGGAACCAGCGGCGGATCGGGCGGCGGATCATCGAGCTGTTGACCGCAGCGTTGCTGTGCTTATGTTTCAATTCGATCAACTCCCAGCCAAAGATAGAATATTGCTTTTGTTTCTGCACGGCGGGCGCTTCATGCGGCGCTCGCCGTGATATGCAGGGAGGGACGGGCGAAATCGCCCGCCCCTCTCATTTGTGCTTTTCAGATGCGCTTGCTTTTTTAAAAGCGGCTTAGCCGTTGGCGGCAGCGTACTGCGTGGCCCAGCCGTCGACAAACGCGGTCTTGACGAGCTCCCAGTTGGCATCGCTCTGGTCGGCGTCGTACTGGTTCATCGCGGAGACGAGCGCAGCGCGGTAAGCATCAACGTTCGGCTGGAAGTTGGTGACCCAGGGCATGATGTAGTTGCCGTTGGTGGTGTAGTCGTTGGCGTCGGCGAGGAAGCCGTTGGTGGATTCGGCAGCCTGCTTATAGGGCATGGCGGCGAATTCATCGACCAGCATACGGGAGGCCTCGGGATCGGTGACCATCCAGTTCATGAATTCGAGCGTGGCCTGAATGTCTTCCTCGGAAGCCTTGGCGTTGACAGCCCAGCAGTTCTCGGTGCCGCAGTTGAGACCCGCGTTCTCCTCGCCGGCAACACCGCAGTAGAACGGGATCATGGACAGGTTGTCAAGACCGTACTGACCGTCGCCGGTACCGGTGAGCTTGGCCCACTCCCAGGAGCCGTTCTGATAGAACACGGCCTGCTCCTTGCCGAACTCGTCCGCCGCGTCAAAGCCGCCGGCAGCGAGATCAGCAGGATTCACGGCGCTGTTGTTGATGTACAGATCCCACAGGTTCTTGTAGTTCTGCATGTAGGTACCCTTGATGGAAGACGGGCATTCCTTCCAGGCGTCGGGATCGTCCACGGACTCGTAGTAATACTCGAGGTTCGCGAGGTGGCCGGTGAAGCGCCAGCTGGAATCGTCGCTCATGGAAGAGGAGGTGAAGGCGTCGAAGCCGAGCTCGGAAGCACGGGCGTGGATGTCCTCGGCGACGGCCTTGAGGGTCTCAAAGTTCGTGATGTCGCCAAGCGTGTAGCCGGCCTTTTCGAGCAGGTCTTCGTTGACGATGATGCCGTAGCACTCGTAGCAGTAGCCGATGGAGCAGAGCTTGCCGTCGGCGTCATAGAGGTTGTAGGCGTCGGTGTTGAGCTCGTTGGCAATGGCGGTGCCGGTCAGGTCGTAGCAGTAGTCGCCCCAGGTGTCCACAGCGGCCTGGTTGCCGACGACGAACAGCGTCGGGGGAGCGGACTTGTCCATCTCGGCGGTCAGGGTCTCGTTGTAGGTGCCGGAAGCGGCGGTCACGACGGTGACGGGCACACCGGTCTTCTCGGTGTACATGGCGGCGACCTTCTGCAGGGTCTCGTCGGCTTCGGGCTTGAAGTTCAGCCAGTAGACGCGGCCGGAGGCGGTATCGCCGTCGCTGTTGTCAGCGGAGTCGTCCTTCTTGTCGCCGCAGGCGACGAGAGAAAGAGCCATGACAAGAGCAAGGATCATTGCAAGATACTTTTTCATTTCATCAATACTCCTTTTCAAATTTATTTTCACGCGGTTCCCGCGGGAAAATCAGTGCTTGAGCTGCCGCACGGACGCACCCTCGCGCAGCGCGGTCGGCAGAGTGACATGGCGATGAACGCCGCGCCCCTCGATGATGTCGAGCAGGATCTCGACGCTCGCCTCTCCCATGGCGGTCATGGGCTGGCAGAGGGTGGTGAGCATGGGATGAATGTATTCCGAGACGCTGATGCCGTCGATGGCGATGACGGAGCAGTCCTCGGGGATGGAGCGCCCGCTTTCGCGCAGGGCGCGCATCGCGCCGATGGCCATGTCGTCCGCAATGGCGAAGACAGCCGTAAAATCGGCGGGGGAGCGCAGACGCTTTTGCATGGCGGCGTAGGCGTTGGCAATGGTGAAATCTTCGGCGCAGATCAGGTCCTCCGGATGCTCTGTCAAGCCGAAGTCGCGCAGCGCGCGCTGATAGCCGAGGTAGCGCAGCTGGGAGATCGAGCTGTCGTCCGGATCGGCGGTCAGCACGGCGATGCGGCGGTGGCCGCTCTCGTAAAGCTCCTTCACCGCGCGGTAAGCCTCCTGCTCATCGGCGATGGAGACGGAGGAGTACGACTCCGGCGGAAGCGTACCGTAGGAGTTGGTGTAGGAGCAGCAGACGTAGGGCACGCCGAGAAGCGAAACCTCCTCGGGCGAATAATCGCTGCGCCCGCCGAGGAAAATGATGCCGCGCAGGCGCTTTTCCTTTTCCATTACCGCGCCGCACTGAATCTCGTCGTCGCCGGACGGGATCTGGCGCATGACCATCGTGTAGCCCGAAGCGTCGAGCTTTTGCTCGATGGCGTGGATGATGTCGGTGTAGAAGGGGTTCTGTACGCCGCGCACCACAAGGCCGACCGCGTCAGAACGAATTTTGACGAGGTCGCGCGCGCTGTTGTTCGGCACATACCGGTGCGCCTCGATGACGGCGCGGACCCGTCTGCGGGAATCCTCACTCACGTCCGGACGGTCGTTGAGCACGCGGGAGACGGTGCTGACGCTCACGTCTGCGAGCTTTGCAATATCCTTGATGGTCATGCCGACGCGCCCCCTGCGATGATTCCGAAAACCTTACCGGTAACGTTTCCAATCCTTGCTTACAGCATAGTCCCCACAGCGGACAAAGTCAAATGAAACTTGCCGTTTGTGGTAAAAATGGGGGAAACACACAAGAAATGCGCACCGATTTTTGACAAAACAGCCAAAGGATCAGAGAATAGCTCTCTTAACGTTCAGCTTATGACGTGCCTGTACCACTTTATGAGCGGCTTATAGCAAAATGCGGGCCAAAATCGGCGTTTCTGTGCAGAAACGAAAAAATTCCCCGTTTTCTGCCGCATAGCGGCGGAAAACGGGGAACGATCTGTGGCTAAAAAAGCCTTACTTGAGCAGCAGCTCCGCGATCTGGATGGTGTTGGTGGCAGCGCCCTTGCGGACCTGGTCGCCGCAGCACCAGAGGTTCAGGCCGCGCTCGTCGGTCAGGTCCTCACGGATGCGGCCGACATAGACGATGTCCTGATCGGACGTGTCGAGCGGCATGGGGTAGACCTTGTTCTTGAGGTCGTCGACGAGCTTGCAGCCCGGGGCGTTTGCGATGAGCTCCTTGGCACGCTCGACGCTGATCTTCTCCTTCGTGCGCAGCACGACGGATACGCTGTGGCTGCGGATGACGGGCACGCGCGCGCAGGTGCAGCTGACCTTCATCTCGGGCAGGTGGAGGATCTTGCGGCCCTCGTTCTGCATCTTCATCTCCTCGCTGGTGTAGCCCTCGAAGGCCTCGCCGCCGATCTGGGGGATGATGTTGTACGCGATCTGATACTGGAAGACCTTGGGCTCAAGGTGCTTGCCCTCGGAAAGGGCCTTGACCTCATTGTTGAGTTCGTCGATGCCGCCCTTGCCCGCGCCGCTGACGGCCTGGTAGGAAGAGGCGATGATCGTCTCGATGGGGCTTTCCTTGGCGAGGGCGTTGATGGCCACAAGCGTGACGATCGTGGTGCAATTGGGATTCGAGATGATCCCCTTGTGCCACTTCACGTCCTCGGGGTTGATCTCGGGGATGACGAGGGGGACGTTGGGGTCGAGGCGGAACGCGCTCGAATTGTCGACGAACACCGCGCCCGCCTTGACGATCGCGGGAGCGAAGCGCTCGGCGATGTCGTTCTCGGCCGCGCCAAGGACGATGTCGAGCCCTTCAAAGGCATCGTCGGAGGCTTCGACGATGGTGCATTCCTGCCCGCGGAACATGATTTTGCTGCCCGCGCTTCTGGCGCTTGCGATGGGACGAAGGGACGCGACAGGGAAATTGCGCTCTTCGAGGATTTTGATCATTTCCTGACCGACGGCGCCGGTGGCGCCGAGAATACCGACATTGACCTGTTTCATACTACATTCTCCTTCACAAAACTATTGTACAGGACACGGATGGCCTGTTCGAAATCTTTTTCCTCCACGCCCACGATGATGTTGAGCTCTTCGGGGCCCTGCGTGATCATGCGGATGTTCACGCCGTTTTCGCCGAGCTTGGCGAAAATCTTACCGGAAACGCCGGGACGGTACGCCATCTTGCGGCCGACGGCGGCGACGATGGCGATGTGCTCCGTTACGGTTATCTTATTCGGCTGCACCTCTTTTTGCAGCTCGCCCAGCATTTCGTAGAGCGAGCGGGACACCTTGTCGGACGAGACGACGAGCGAGACGTTGTCGATGCCGGACGGCAGATACTCGACGTTGACCTCGTGCTTGGCGAGCACGTTGAGAATTTTCAAGAGAGAGCCCGGTTCGCTCGACATGCCGGTCTTGGCGATGGTGATGATGGAAAAGCCCTTCTTGCCGGCGATGCCGGTGATGAAGCCGCCCTCTTCCATCTCGTCGCCGATGGACTCCAAGATCATCGTGCCGGGATGGTCGGGCGCGTTGGTATTGCGGATGTTGAGCGGGATGTTCTTCTCGCGCACGGGGAAGATCGTGCCCTCGTGCAGGACCTGCGCGCCGATGTAGCTCAGCTCGCGCAGCTCGCTGTAGGTCACGCGGCGGATGGGCTCGGGATCGTCGACGATGCGCGGGTCGGCCATCAGAATGCCGGAGACGTCTGTCCAGTTTTCATACACGTCCGCGCCGAGCGCCGCCGCCGCGAGCGCGCCGGTGATGTCGCTGCCGCCGCGGGAGAACGTGCGGATGTGCCCGTCGGGCATCACGCCATAGAAACCGGGGATGACGACCTTGCGGTCCTCGGCGAGGGAGCGCAGCGCCGCGTAGGATGCGTCCTGATCGACGGTGCCGTCGAACTTGAACTTGATCCAGCGGGCCGCGTCGACGAACTCATAGCCGAGGTATTCGGCCATCAGCCGTGCGGAGAAGTATTCGCCGCGCGAGGCGAGCTCATCCTGGCTGATGCCATTTTTCATCTTGTCCCACAGCGCGTCGAACTCTTTGTCGAGGCTGATGTGCAGGCCGCATTCGGCGATGATCTCGTTGTAGCGGTCGCGAATCATGGCGAAGATGTCCTCGCACGAAACGCCGTATTTGATGTGCGCGGCGCAGAGATAGAGAAGATCAGTGATCTTATGGTCGCCGGAGAAGCGCTTGCCCGGCGCGGAGACGATGACCACGCGGCGGGCGGGGTCGGCCTCCACGATGGACTTGACCTTGGCGAACTGCTGGGCGTCGGCGAGCGACGAGCCGCCGAATTTCAAAACTTTGAGCATGGAGTTTATTCCTCTTCGGCCGCGTAGCGCGCAAGCAGCGCGTGCGGGTCGTCCTTTCGGTAAGATTCATAGGCGTCGAACGCCGCGCGGGCGCTGCACTCGCGGGTAAAGTATTCGCCCATGCAGCGGAACAGCCACTTGCACTGCGTGCCGGATAGGTTCACCGAGCAGGGGGTGAAGGAGTCAGCATAGAAGCTGCGGCAGCCGTCGGCGACGTCGAGACAGTCGCGCAGCACGTTCGAGCCGGTCGGGTAGCCGCCTGCGCCCGCGCCGGAAAAGCTCTGCTTGCCAAAACGCGATGCGAACAGCGTGACGAGGTTGCCGGTGCCGTCGGTATGCGCCTCGGGCGCGGAGGAGGGGAAGAGCGTCGGGCAGACGAACGCGGCCACGGCACGGCCGCTTTTCTCCGCTCGGGCAATGAGCTTGTAGGTCAGGCCCTCGTCCTTCGCCTTGGCGATGTCGCCCGCAGTGATGGACGAGATACCGACACAGGGGATGTCCTCTTCCCTGATGTTCACGCCGAAGGCAAGGTCGGCGGAGAGGACGATCTTGCGCCGCGCGTCAAGTCCTTCCACATCCGCGGTGGGATCGGCCTCGGCGTAGCCGAGCTCCTGCGCCTTGCAGCGCGGGCGCATAATCCGCGCCGGAATTCGTCATGGCGGAAAGCATGTAATTCGTTGTGCCGTTCAGAATGCCCTCGACGGCCTTGATCTCATCGAGCTGAGACGCGCGGGAGAGGGAGGTGAGCCAGGGGATGCCGCCGCCTGCGGCGGCGGTGCAGCGCAGCGCCACGCCTTTTTCTTTTGAAAGGGCAGTGAGAGAATCAAAGCGGGCGCACATGAGCTGTTTGTTCGCTGTGACGACGTGCTTGCCCGCGCGCATGGCCGCGCAGAGGTAGCTGTACGCCGGCTCGATGCCGCCCATGACTTCCACCACAATATCAATAAAGGGATCGCGCACGATCTCATCGTAATCGGCGGTCACGGTGCATGTGAGCTCCGGGCGGGGACGGCGGGAGAGAACAGCTGCAACATGCAGATCAGTTCGCCCCTCGCACAGCTTATAAAAATGGGAGCCGACGGTGCCGAAGCCCAGAAGCGCAATTTTCACGGGGAAATACCTTCTTTCTTTTTTGGGGGATACTCCGTCAAGTGCGGACGAATTTGTGACTTACGCCGAAACTGTCCGCGAAAGAAAAACACTTGACTTTTTGATGGAAACAATATAACATAGCGTTTGTGAAAATACAATAGGGAAAACAAAAAAACTTTTCCCGTGAGATACAGGAGGAAACATCCATGCAGTATCAGAGCACCCGTGACAAAAATTTAAAGGCCAGCAGCGCGCAGGCCATCTTAAACGGCCTTGCCCCCGACGGCGGCCTCTACACGATGTCATCGTTTGACGAGGTCAAGTTCGACTATACTACTGTATTAAATATGGACACGATGTCCATGTCGACGAAGATCTTATCCAAGCTCCTGCCCGACTTTTCAGAAGCGGAGATGGCAAAACTCGTCCACGACGGCTATACCGGCAAGTTTGAGACCGACCACCTGACCCCGACCGTCCCCGTCGGTGAGGACTTCATCCTCGAGCTTTTCCGCGGGCCGACGAGCGCCTTTAAGGATGTGGCGCTCTCGATGCTGCCGCGCCTGATGACCGCGTCGAAAGAAAAGCTCGGCGTGGACGACGAGATCATGATCCTGACCGCCACGTCCGGCGACACCGGCAAGGCGGCGATGGAGGGCTTCTGCGATGTGCCGGGCACGAAGATCATCGTCTTCTACCCCCACGGCGGCGTGAGCGCCGTGCAGCAGGCGCAGATGGCGACGCAGGCGGGCGAAAACGTCTGCGTGTGCGCGGTACGCGGCAACTTCGACGATGCGCAGACCGGCGTGAAGAAAATCTTCTCCGCCGTCAGCAAGGATCAGCTGCTCGAGGGCAAGGGCGTGCGCCTGTCCAGCGCCAACTCCATCAACATCGGCCGCCTCGCCCCGCAGGTCGTCTATTATTATAGAGCGTACGCCGACCTCGTGCAGGCGGGCCGCATCCAGCCGGGCGACAAGGTCGACTACGTCGTGCCGACCGGCAACTTCGGCGATATTCTCGCGGGCTACTTCGCCAAAGAAATGGGCCTTCCCGTCGGCAAGCTCGTGTGCGCGTCCAACGCCAACAATGTGCTGACCGACTTCCTGCGCACGGGCCGCTATGACCGCCGCCGCCCCTTCTACAAGACAGTGTCCCCCTCGATGGACATTCTCGTCTCCAGCAACTTGGAGCGCCTGCTCTATCTCCTCTCCGGCGACGACAAGCTCATCGCGGATTTAATGAAGCAGCTCAGCGAAAACGGTGAGTACGAGGTGCCCGCGGACATGCTCGAAAAGCTGCACGAGCTCTTCTGGGCAGGCTTCTGCGACGACGAGGGTGCGAAAACCGCCATCGGCAAGGTCTGGAAGGACGACCATTACCTCTGCGACACGCACACGGCGGTCGCCTGGGACGTGGCGCAGCAGTACAAGCAGGCAAACCCCGAGCACAACGCCGTCGTCGTGCTCTCCACTGCCTCTCCTTATAAATTCCCCGCCGCCGTGCTCGAGGGCATCGGCGAAAAGGCCGAGGGCGACGAGTTCGACGTGATGGAGCAGCTCCACAAGGTCACGGGCGTGCCCGTGCCGAAGAATCTTGCCGACCTACGCTCCCGCGCGGTGCGTCACCGCGACGTGATCGACCGCGGCGAGATGCTCGACTACGTGCTCGGCAAGGCCGCGGCGGAAAAGTGATAAAGGAGAATAAACATGTATATTACCTGCCTTGATATGGAGGGCGTGCTCGTCCCCGAAATTTGGATCGAATTTGCCCGCGAGAGCGGCATTCCCGAGCTGACGCGCACCACGCGCGACGAGCCGGACTACGACAAGCTGATGAAATGGCGCCTGGGTGTGCTCCGCGAGCACGGCCTGGGACTCAAGGAAATTCAGGAGACTATCGCGCGCATTGACCCGCTGCCGGGGGCGAAAGAATTCCTCGACAAGCTGAGATCTGAGACGCAGGCCATCATTTTGAGCGACACCTTTGAGGAATTTGCACAACCGCTGATGAAAAAACTCGGCTGGCCGACCATTTTCTGCAACTCTCTCGAGGTGGACGCCGACGGATTCATCAGCGGCATCAAGATGAGATGCGAGCATTCCAAGCTTACGACCGTGCGCGGCCTTCAGTCCATCGGCTTTGAGACCATCGCCAGCGGCGACAGCTACAACGACCTCGAAATGATCGAAGCGTCCAAGGCGGGCTTCCTGTTCCGCACGACGGAAAAGATCAAGCACGACTACCCGCATCTGCCCGCTTTTGAGGGCTACGACGAGCTTTTAGCGGCCATCGAGCAGGTCATCCGCGCATAAGGGAAAAACAAATATCCAACTCGAATGAAATGATATTCATTCAAAATTTGTTCATTTTGACGATTGACTTTTTTCTCCAAAAAATTATTATAATCAGGCGAAACGCAGGGGAAATTCTCCTGCAAGGCAAACATTTGTAATAAAATAGGAGGAGAAAAATGTTTAGCTTTCTGATCTGCCTCGCATTGCTGATCGGCGGCTACTTCGTTTACGGTGGCATCGTCGAAAAGACCTTCGGCCCTGACGACCGTGAAACGCCGGCTGTCAAGATCAACGATGGCGTGGACTATGTGGTTCTGCCGCAGTGGAAGCTGTTTATGATCCAGCTTCTGAACATCGCGGGCCTCGGCCCCATCTTCGGTGCCCTGCAGGGTGCTCTGTGGGGTCCCATCGTGTTCCTGTGGATCACCTTCGGTACGATTTTTGCCGGTGCGGTTCACGACTATTTCTCCGGTATGATGAGCGAGCGTAATGAAGGCGCTTCCATCTCCGAGATCGCCGGTATCTATCTGGGCGGCGCAATGAAGAACGTCATGCGCGTGTTCAGCGTGGTGCTGCTCGTTATGGTCGGTACGGTCTTTGCGGTTGGCCCTGCTGGTCTGATTGTCACCCTGTTCAAGAACGGCGGCCACGAGGGCATCGTCGCAACGACCCTGTTCTGGCTCATCATTGTTCTTGTCTACTACTTCATCGCGACCTTCATTTCCATCGATAAGATCATCGGTAAGATTTACCCCCTGTTCGGTATCTGCCTGATCATCATGGCCATCGGTGTTGCCGTCGGCATCTTCACCAAGCCTGAGTACACCATCCCCGAGATCTGGAACAACTTCGGCTCCATGCATCCCTCGGGCACCCCGGTGTGGAGCTTCATGTTCATCACCGTTGCCTGCGGCGCGATCTCCGGCTTCCATGCCACGCAGAGCCCCCTGATGGCTCGCTGCATGAAGAGCGAGAAGCAGGGCCACTTCGTCTTCTACGGCGCGATGGTCTGCGAGGGTGTTATCGCTCTGATCTGGGCTGCTGCCGGCTGCTCCCTGTATGAGGTCACCGGCGGTCTGAACACCGGCCTTGCCGCGGCGCTCGCCAACGGTCAGTCCGCTGCCATCTACGACGTCTGCTCCAAGACCATGGGCGGCGTGGGCATTGCGCTCGCCATGCTCGGCGTCATCGCCTGCCCCATCACCTCCGGCGATACGGCGTTCCGTTCCGCCCGTCTTGTTCTGGCCGACTGGTTCAAGATTGATCAGAAGAAGTGGCAGAACCGCCTGATGCTCTGCGTGCCCGTCCTCGGCGTCGGCGCGATCCTCGGTATCGGCAATGCCCTCGGCAAGATCGACTACACCATCATCTGGCGTTACTTCAGCTGGACCAACCAGACCCTCGCCATGATCGTTCTGTGGGCCGCTTCCATGTACCTCTTCTATGATAAGAAGAACTACTGGATCACCGCTGTCCCCGCTACCTTTATGAGCGCTGTGTCCGTGACGTACTTCCTGCTGGGCAACGAGTGCCTCGGCCAGTTCCTGAATACCAAGACTGCTGAAGGCGCGACCGTTTACAACACTGCCGTTGCTTACCCCGTCGGCATCATTGTTGCCATCGTGTTCCTCGGCATCTTCCTGTACACCATCAAGAAGCGCAATCCCCAGCCTCACTACGAGACGCTGCACAAGTAAACCATTCGTAGAGCGGTGGGAGAATCCTCTCCCACCGCTTTTTTCAGATTTTGGAGGAGCCTTATGATTTTTGCACCTGTGCGCCTTGGCGAAACGAGTCTCAACGCCGAAGCTGTCGCCGCGGACAAGAAGTCCTGCAAGCGCTTCGGCCCCTGCGGCGTGGGGAAGAGGCGCTGTTTTTGAATAGCTATTTTATCGACCGGCGCTACTATGTCGCCTTTTCGTCGGTGCGCCGCGTTTTCAAGCGCGTGGCGATGAGCCAGGGCGGCTTTTCGGGCAAGGGCGTGTTTGGCGCGATCCCGTACCTTGTGGTGCAGTATGACGACGGGCAGGAAAAGCAGTGTACCTTCAAGCGCGAGGAAGACGTGGACGCGATGCTCGCCTATATCGGGGAAGTGCATCCCGAGATCCCGACGCTGAGCGTCGGCGGCGAGCAGCGCTTGGAGCAGAAGGCAAAGGAAGAGGCTGCGCGCTATCTTTCCGAGCTGACGAGCGACGCGCAGAGCGCGAAAGAAGAGCTGGAAAAGGCGCAGAAGTTCCTCTCCGGTTACCCTGAGCTGACAGAGCAGCTCTCCAAGGCGGCCAGAGCCAAGCGTGTGAACCAGCATACGAACCCCGCCTACCGCTGGGTCGCGCTGGCCATCGTGCTGGCGGGCGCGGCGGCGCTGGTGTACGGCATCATCTCGTGGCGCAACGGCGGAGATTTCGGCATGTATTTCGCCCTCTTCGGCTTTGCGGCGATTTTCTTCTTTTCCGGCGCGCACGTGCTGCCCACGGCGAAGAACAACAAAAAGGCCGTCGCCCGCGCCTGGGAAGAGGCACAGGCCAACCTTGCCCACGTCCTGCCGGACGATTTTCCGCTGCCGGCGCGCTATGCGCACCCCGTCGTGCTCACGCGCATGATCCGCATCCTGCGCGAGGGCCGCGCCCAGAGCGCAGATGAGGCGCTCGAGGTGCTGAAATCTGACCTCAAGGCGCTCAACGCCGACGTGCAGGTCTCGCAGGAGGAATACGACGAGGTCGTCGCGATCAAGTCGATGTTCCTGCTGAGCGATTATCAGTGAGCGTATATTGATTCATTTCGTCAAAAAGCCCGTGGATTTTGCAAACCCATGGGCTTTTTTCTGCCGCCTGGCAAGTGAATATAAGAGCGGTAAAAGAAAAATGCTTGCAAAGCGATCGCTTTGCAAGCATTTTTTATCTCTTTTTGCTCTTTGCCGTGGGCTTTGGCTTGGCCCAGCCGGATTTGCGTTTAAAGTTTTTCGGCTTGTCAGCGCCGCTGTTCTTCGGGCTCTGCCCGCCGCGGGGCGCGTCGGAGGGCTTTTTGCCGCCGCCGGATTTGCCGTGCGGCATCGCGCGGTCATCGCCGTACGGGCGGACAAGGCACTTCGGCCCGTAGCCGATGAGATCCTCGCGTCCGGCCTTTTTGAGCGCCTCGATGACGAGCTTTTTCTTGTCGGGGCGGAACCACTGGAGCAGCGCGCGCTGCAATTCCTTGCCGTGCGGCGTCGTCTCGGCGAAGACGGGCGTCATGTCGCGCGGGTCGATGCCGGTGTAGTACATGCAGGTCGAGAGCGTGCCGGGCGTGGGGTAGAAGTCCTGCACTTGCTCGGGCTTATGCCCCGTGGAGTGCAGAAATTCCGCGAGCTGCACGGCGTCTTCGAGCGTGCAGCCGGGATGCGACGACATGAGGTAGGGCACAAGGTACTGCTCGCGGCCGTTTTTCTCGTTCACGGCGCGGTACTTGTCCCAGAACTTTTCAAACACGTCGAAGTGGGGCTTTCCCATGTAGTCGAGCACGCCCGCCACGCAGTGCTCGGGCGCGACCTTGAGCTGGCCGGAGATGTGATACTTGACAAGCTCGGACAAAAAGGGACTGCCCTTGTCCTCTAAAAGATAGTCGTAGCGGATGCCCGAGCGGACGAAGACCTTCTTCACGCCGGGGATCGCGCGAAGACGACGCAGCAGCTCGACATATTCCGAGTGGTCGGGATCGAGATTTTTGCAGGGGTAGGGAGCGAGGCAGTTTTTATTGCGGCACATGCCGCGCTTCAGCTGATCCTTGCACGACGGATGGCGGAAGTTGGCGCTCGGACCGCCGACGTCGTGGACGTAGCCCTTGAACTTCGGGTCGTGGGTGAAGCCCTCGACCTCGCGCACGCAGGATTCGATCGAGCGCGAGGTGATCATGCGCCCCTGATGGAACGCCAGCGAGCAGAAGTTGCACCCGCCGAAGCACCCGCGGTTGTGCGCGACGGAGAAGCGCACCTCCTCGATGGCGGCGACGCCGCCGAGAGCGTCGTACATCGGGTGCACCTCGCGCATGTAGGGGAGCTCGGCGACCTCGTCGAGCTCTTCGCGCGAAAGCGGCATCGCGGGCGGATTGACGACGAGCGTGTCGCGCCCGTGCGCCTGCCAGAGCGCTTTGCCGCGAATGGGGTCGTGCTCCTCGTATTCAAGCTTCGTCGCAAGCGCGTAGGCGTGCTTGTCCCCGCATACTTCTTCATATGACGGGCACTCGACGTGGTCGAAGGCGCAGACTTCGGGCGTGCGCGTCACAAACGCCGTGCCGCGAATATCTGTCAAGGTATCCGCCTTTTCGCCCTTGGAGAGCCGGCGCGCAATCTCGCGTGTGGCGTATTCGCCCATGCCGTAGACAAGAAGGTCTGCCTGCGCGTCGAAAATGAGCGCGCGGCGGACCTTGTCGTCCCAGTAGTCGTAGTGCGCAAAGCGGCGCAGGCTTGCCTCCAGTCCGCCGACGACGATGGGAATGTCGCCGAAGGCCTCGCGGCAGCGGTTGGCGTATACGATGGTCGGGCGGTCGGGCCGCAGGCCCATCCGGCTGCCGGGGGAGTAGAGGTCCTGCGTGCGGCGCTTTTTTGCCGCCGTGTAGTGCGCGACCATCGAGTCGATGTTGCCGCCGCCGATCATCACGCCATAGCGCGGGCGGCCCATTGCGCGGAAGGCGTCCGCGCTGTGCCAGTCCGGCTGGGCGAGTACCGCCACGCGGTAGCCCTCGGCCTCCAATACGCGCGCGATGATCGCCGTGCCGAAGCTCGGGTGGTCGATATACGCGTCCGCCGTGACAACGAGGAAGTCATAGTAGTACCAGCCGCGCTCGACCATCTCGTCCTTCGAGACCGGCAGAAAGGCCTTTTCGATCTTCTTTTTCTTCATTTTTCGATAACTTCCTGCAATCTCTTCCAGCAGGATTCCTCATCGTATTCAAAATTCTTCTCAAATGTGACGCTTTCCGCGTCCTCACGAACGGGGTGGAAGCCCCACTTTTCCGCGCAGTGGAGGCCGACTGCATTGCTCTTTGGGATGCGGCCGGTCGAGAGAATGGAGCAGCCGCGCGAGCGCGCGTAAGAGAGTGCCTGACCGACGAGCTTTTCGCCGAGGTCGCGCTTCTGCGCGTCCTCCTCGAGCCAGAATTCGCCGATCGTGCCCACACCGCCGCGGCAGGAGACAACGCTGACCGCGCCGATGACATCGCCGCCGTGCATCACGTCGAAATGCCCCGCTTCGCCCGAAGCGCGGTAGTAGATGCCGCCTTCGAAGCCTTTCGGGTCGTTGACCCACGGCTGCTTGCGCACGGTGGCAATGTTGTCGCCGAGGTGGGAGGCGTCGTCGCGGAAGACGACATTGAATGTGCCGTTTTCGTACTCGAGCTTTGCAACAGCGGTATTTTCCGCGTGGCCGGTCTTGTCGATCTCGTGCAGCGTCATGCCCTGAAGCGCGCCGACGATGATGCGCATGGCCATGCCGTGGGAAAAGACGGCGACCGTGCCGTTCGGGTGCGCCTCGGCGATCTCCGTGAGCGCCTTGCGCATCCGCTCGCGTACCTCGGCAAAGCTTTCGCAGCCGGGGACGTGCCAGTTCTGCGAATCGTTGCTGAAATTGGCGAGCTGCTCAGGGGCGATGCGCTCAAGCTCCGCCCAGGGGGTATCCTCCCAATAGCCCACGTCGATCTCGCGCAGCGCGCGGACGGTGCGCAGCGGCAGACCGTGCGTTTTATAGATGGAAAGCGCCGTGATCATCGTGCGGAAACGGTCGCTTGAATAAACGGCGTCAAATTTCGTGTCGGTAAAGCGCTTGGTGAGCGCGGCGATCTGGCGGTAGCCGCGGTCGGTGATGGTGCTGTTGTACCAGCCGTGCGCGCGGCGATAGAGGTTGCCCTCGGCCTCGGCGTGGCGGATGAGATAAATCGTGGTCATATGGTTCTCCTTCATGCTTACTTTTTCTCATTTTCATTATAGGCCGAAAAGAGGCATTCAGCAAGGGCGATTTGCGGCAAAAATTGCCGCGTATGACGCGATCTTGTGTGGACAGACTAAGCGCGTGAGCAAAGGAGTGATCGATATGTGTGATACCGCATTCTGGCGCGGTATGGCTGCCGGCATGGCCGCCGGCGCGATCATCGGCATGACCGTCGCAGAAAAGCGCAAAGCCATGAAGACCTGCGTGGGCCGCACCATGCAGCAGATGGGTACCGCCGTGGACGGCGCGCTGAGCGATTTAATGCACCGGTGAAATAGACGCGAGAGCGTAAAGAAAGGGCGGGAGCTATAGCTCCCGCCCTTTCTCATTATTTTCCTGCTATCCTGCTTGCTTTTATCCTTAGATGACGCCATACTCCTTGAGGAGCTTTTCGATGTCGGTGCCTTCGATCTTGCCGAGGGCCTTCTTGATGGACATCTTTTCCATAAAGCCCATGTCCATGTCGGTGGCCTTCTTGCCGTCGCGCAGCTTGACAGTCGCGTTCAGAAGGTCACGCACATCATAGACGCTGCCCCAGACCTCGGGCACGCCGCGGTCGACGTTCAGCAGCGTGTAGACGGCCTCCATGCCGGTGCGCATGGAATACTCGGTGGTGAAGATCGTGTCGCGCGGGGTCTCGGCGAACTGGCCGAGGAAGGCGAAGTTGACGCTGCCCTCGGGCACGACGTTCGGGCGGTCACCATAGGCGCGCGGCATGAAGAACGCGTCGATATACGGCATCATGACGGGCACGGTGTTGGCGCTGTTCGTCGCGAGGTCTTCGATCTGATCCTCGGGCACGCCGATGTGGTAGAGCCACTCCATGCAGATCTCCTTGCCGGTGCACTCGCGCATGGGCTTTTTGATATAATCGCCCGGCTTGTCGGTGAAGAGGGAGTAGACCCAGACGAGGCAGTGGTCCTTGGGCTGCGTGCGGAACTGCGGCTGGCGGTTGATCGTCCAGCTCATGAGCCATGAAGAATCCTTTACGGTGACGATACCGCCGGTGACGACATGGCCGGTGAACGGGTCGCGCTTGCAGATGTTTTTGATATAGGGGATGATCTTCTGGTCGAGGGTCTCGACGGTCGCGCTCATCCAGTTGGTCTGCTCGGGGTCATGGCAGAACTTGTCGGGATGGCCGAAGGACGGATCCTGCGCGGCGATCTTGCGCCACATATCCCAGCCGCCGCCCTCTTTGAGCTCGGTGTTGAACTGGGCGGGGGCGTTCTGGCTGCCCATGGAGGAATTCTCAACGCAGCCGCCGTTGGTGATGAAGACAAGGTCGTTTTCGGTGAGGTCGATGGCCTCCTTCTTGCCCTCGCGGATCACGTCGATGCGCTTAGCGAGCTTGTGGGCGGGGTCGGAGCAGTCGAACTCGACGTTTGCGACCTGCACGCCGTAGTGGAACTGGACGTTGTGGCTCTCGAGGTACTTGACCATCGGGAGGATCATGGACTCGTACTGGTTATACTTCGTGAAGCGCAGCGCCGTGAAGTCGGGAAGTCCCCCGATGTGGTGGATATAGCGCTGGATATAGAGCTTCATCTCGAGTGCGCTGTGCCAGTTTTCAAAGGCGAACATCGTGCGCCAGTAGAGCCAGAAGTTGGAAGAAAGGACCTCGTCATCGAAGAAGTCGGTGATCTTCTTGTCCTGCAGCTGCTCGTTGGGGGTGAAGAAGAGCTTCATGATCTCCATCGCGCCCTTGTCGGAGATGTCGAACTTGCCGTCGGTGTGCGCGTCCTGACCGCGCTTTTCGGTCGCGCGGCAGAGGGAGTAGTTGGGGTCTTCCTTGTTGAGCCAGTAGTACTCGTCGAGTACGCTCACGCCCTCGGTCTCGATGGAGGGAATGGAGCGGAAGAGATCCCACATGACCTCAAAATGGTTGTCCATCTCGCGGCCGCCGCGCATCACGTAGCCGAGGTTTTCGAACTTGTAGCCGTCGCACGCGCCGCCGGGCAGATCACCCTTTTCGAGCACGTGCACGTGCTCACCCTTCATCTGGCCGTCACGCACGAGGTAGCAGGCGGCGCTCAGCGCGGCGAGGCCGCTGCCGACGATATAGGCGGACTTGTTGTCCACGCCTTCGGGCTTCTTGGGACGGGCGAACGCTTCATAGTTACCGCTGGAATAATACATAAATCATTTCTCCTTTCAAACTGTCTGTGAAACCGCTGATCCACGAAACACATTCAACCTTGGGAGCCAACGGTATGTTTTCCTTTCGATGGTGAAAGCATACCGCGCTTTTTGGAAAAGAACAATCAGCAGAAAACGGGCGGTGATAAGAAACTTATCACTGCCCGGAAAGCTGTAAAAATTTTTATCATTCTGCCGCTTTTGATGAAAGCAGGGAAACCGTCACGCCTTATCGATGCGCAGCCGCTCGAGAGCGGCGCTGACATTGCCGTGGATCACAAGCTCGAGCCGGTCGACGAGAAACTGGGGATCGCCCTTCATGTCGTTTTTGATCCAGTCGAGCATCAGGCCGACAAAGGCGTATTTGTAGACCGTTGCGATGAAGGCCTTGTCCTCGTCACGCACGCTCATGCCCTGCGCCTGCTCCTCGACCACGCCCTCAAGCAGGTCGTAGGTGACCTTGTAGAGGTAATTTTCCACCTGCTCGCGGCTGACGGAGTGGTAGACGTTCATAATAAAGGGCTTGTTGTCCTGCACGGCCTTGAAAAGCTGCAAAAAACCCTGCTGCCATGTCTCATAGGTCTTGTTGCCCGCGAGCGCGCGGCTGGCGTCCTCCTGACACGACCACTCGACAAGGTCGTAAATGTCCTTGAAGTGGTAGTAAAACGTCATGCGGTTGATGCCGCAGTCCTCCGTGATATCGCTGATGGTGATCTTGCTCAGAGGCTTTTGCAGCAGCAGATTCTTGAGCGACGCCTCAAGCGCGCGTTTGGTCACCTGTGACATGGCGGTCTCCTCTTTCTATCAGGAATAATCGGTTATTTTCATCATACCATGGAAAGCGGCGGAAATGGGAGAAGTTTTTGTAAATTCTCCACTGAATCAAAAAAGAGGACGCTTATCGTCCTCTTTTTCAATTCAGTTTATGCTGTCCTGGACCGCTTCTTCAAACCGCATGGTGAGATTCGGATTTTCTTCCGCGCTGTCATCGAGCACGCGGCGGAAGGCGTTGGCGCGGCGACCGAGCAGCTCGTCAAGCGCCGAAGTGCCGCGGACGATCAGCTCCGTCGGCTCATGCAAGTCCGTCAGACAGTCGTGCAGGGCATCGAGATTGCCGCCGTACCACGCGGGAAAACGCAGCCCCTCCGCGAGCGCGCGGTGCAGGTCTTCAGCGGTCTCGCAGGCGGAGACATCTAATACAAAGCGCATGGCCGTCACTCCTCTCCGTACAGCAGTTCAAAGGTCTCGTAGTGGTCTTCGGTGTAGTAAATGAGGCCGTCGTTTGAGAAGACGACGCGTTTGGCCCCGCGCGAATCCGCGCCCAGCGTGTCGATGTCGCATTCGGTGTAGGTGCGTCCGTCCGCCTCGGGCAAGAGACCTTCGTAGTTGCCGAACCGGCTGCCGCCAATGCATTTGCCCGGCGCGTAGGGCTCGAGCGACCCGCCCGACCAGCCGAGGACCTGGGCATCTTTCTTGGTGATGAAGTTGTCCGGTAAATGTCCGTAGGTGTGGATATAGAGCGCGACGTCGTCCTTGGTCGTGTAGGCACCGTCCTCGTCAATCTGAGGGGCGGATGCATCGTCGTCGCTTAGCGTATCGGCGTCTTCGGACGGTGCGTTCTGCGCATCCTGCTGCTCCTGCTGCGGCAGGCTGGAATCGTCCTGCACCGGCGCATCCGCGCCACAGCCGACGAGCGAGAAGAGCATCACGAGCGCGAGCAGCCATGCGGTCAGTTGTTTCTTCATTGGGAATCCTCCTGTGGTGATTTTCTCCATCATAGCACGGCTGCGGGCAAAAATCCAGCACGCGCGGCGGTTGACTTTGCGCGCCGTTGTGAGTACGATAGGGGAAACGACCGGCAAGTCGGAATGGATCAAAAAGCAAAGGAGATAGAAACAATGACGATTGAAGAGCGCGCCGAGCTGGCGGTGGAAACATTTGCCGCGGGAAAGGGCAACTGCACCCAGTCGGTGCTGTGCGCGTGGGAGGATAAAATTCCAGTCGACCACGATACGTTGATGAAGCTCGGCGCGGGTTACGGCGCGGGCATGGGCTGCATGCAGGCCACCTGCGGCGCGCTGATCGGCGCGGTGATGGCCGCGGGCAGCGTGACGGACGGCAAGGGCACGCCGCGCACGGCCCGCAGCATCCTTACGAGCTTTCAGGAAAAGAGCGGCGCGACGATCTGCAAGGACTTAAAGGGCGTGGAGACCGGCAAGGTCCTCTGTCCCTGCGCGCAGTGCGTTCGCAACGCCGTCCTCGCCGCAGGAGAGATGCTGGGGGAGTAAAGGGAGAAAAGCCCAGTTCGCTGAGAGCGCTGAGTATAAAATAAAACCACCATCGAAAGATGGTGGTTTTATTTGGCGCAGCAGGAGAGATTCGCTCGCGGTGTTACCACACCGCGACACGGAAAGCGGCGAAACGCTGCCAGTGGCAGAGAAAGTGAGCCGCTTTCGAGGAAGTGGCACGATCGACGGGACTGGGCAAGTCGCGTCGATCGTGATGCCACGACGGTGTAGGCGGGCACTAAACGCCCCGCTGGGGCGTTTTTTCGCTTCGCTCATGCCCTGTTCGAATCTCTGGATACAAAAAAGAACACCACCCTGTTGGGTGGTGTTCTTTTTGGCGCAGCAGGAGAGATTCGAACTCTCGGTACGCTTTTGACGTACACACGATTTCCAGTCGTGCTCGTTATGACCGCTTCGATACTGCTGCGTATCGGTGCGCTCGACAGCAAAAATGATTATACCAAAAATCACAGCAAAGTCAAGCACAAATTCGAAAAATGCGCGATTTTCTGAACGGCGCCTTCACTTGCAATTTTTGCCGCCATCTTTTATACTGACAAAAAGACCCTTTGGGGAGGGAGTATCATGAGCAGTAGCATCTATCGCGCCGTGAACACGACGCTCATTTATATCGAATGCGGCGGCGAATACCTGATGCTGCACCGCACGAAAAAGGAGAACGACTGCAATCGCGACAAGTGGATCGGCATCGGCGGCAAGTTTGAAGAGGGCGAGAGCCCGGAGGAGTGCGCTCTGCGCGAAACGAAGGAGGAGACCGGCCTCGCCCTGACCTCTTACCGCTATCGCGGCATCGTGACATTCGTGTCGGACAAGTGGGAGAGCGAGTACATGCACCTTTTCACTGCCGACGGCTTTGAGGGAACGCTCAAGGACTGCGATGAGGGCGAGCTTGCGTGGATCAAAAAGAAAGATCTGCTGGCGCTGCCCGCGTGGGAGGGCGACAAGATCTTTTTGCGCTTGCTCGACGAAAACGTACCGTTTTTCTCGCTCAAGCTGCGTTACGAGGGCGAAACGCTCGCGGAGGCGAAGCTCAACGGGAAAGCGTTGGAGGTGCGGCATGGATAAGCTGCTCGTGTCGGCCTGCCTTCTCGGCACGCCCTGCCGCTACGACGGAAAAAGTAAAGCGGACGCGCGCGTGCAGGCGTTGGTGGGAAAATATGAAATTGTTCCTGTCTGCCCCGAACAGCTCGGCGGTCTCCCGACGCCGCGTGTGCCCAGCGAACGGCGGGGCGAGCGTGTCGTCACAGCGGGTGGCCGCGATGTGACAGAGGCGTACCGCCGCGGTGCGGAGGCAGCTCTCGCGCTGTGCCAGCAAAACGGCTGCGAGGCTGCCGTGCTCAAGGAAAAGAGCCCGAGCTGCGGCTGCGGGCAGATTTACGACGGAACGTTTTCCCGCCGCCTGATCGCGGGCGACGGCGTGACAGCGGAGGCGCTCAAGGCACACGGTATCACCATATATGGCGAGAGCGACGCGGAAAAGCTGTGAGTGTTGACAATTTCTGCCCGTGATATTTTATGCAGTTTACCGACAAAATTTTAGTTGTCTTTGAAAAGTGCAGCCGTTATACTATATAACCAGCATTGGACTGATATCATACGTGTATTGAATATGACCGGCGGATGACCGGCGGTCATCATAATAAAAAAGGAGGAGCACAACATGAAATTTTCCAGCAAAGTTGAAAAATGCGGCCTGTCTCCGATGCGCAAGTTCCACCCGTACGCAGTGGCGGCGAAGGCACGCGGCATCAACATCTATCACCTCAACATCGGCCAGCCTGACGTACAGACTCCTCCCGCGTTTTTCGAGGCGGTCCGTCACTTCGAGCAGCCGGTGCTGGCCTACGCGCCCTCGCCCGGCATCCCCGAGCTGATCGACGCGATCCAGAACTACTACGACAAGCTCGACATGCACTTCGACAAAAGTGAGATCTACGTCACCGCCGGCGGCAGCGAGGCGCTTCAGATCGCGCTCCAGTGCATTCTCGACGACGGCGACGAAATTCTCATTCCCGAGCCGTTCTACCCCAACTACAACACGATGACCCGCACCTGCGGTGCATCGATTCGCCCGATCCCGACCTGCCCGGAGGAGGGGTATCACTACGCTGAGCGCGAGAAGATCGAATCTCTCATCAACGAGCACACGCGTGCCATCATGGTCACGAACCCCGGCAACCCGACCGGCGTTGTGCTGAGCCACGAGGAGATGGAGATGCTCGTCGATGTCGCACAGAAGCATGATCTGTTCCTCATCGGCGACGAGGCGTACCGCGAATTCGTCTACGGCGGGGAGAAGCTCCAGTCGTTTGGCGAGTTTGCCGACAGGGCGGGTGACAACATCATCGTCATCGACACCGTCTCCAAGCGCTTTTCCGCCTGCGGCGCGCGTATCGGCTGCCTGATCTCCAAGAATAAGGAGTTTATGAACCACGCGATGAAATACTGCCAAGCAAGACTTTCGGTCGCGACGCTCGACCAGATCGCGTCTGCCGCGCTCTACACCGTCGGCCCCGAGTATTTTGCCGCCGTGCGCGACGAGTATAAGAAGCGCCGCGACACGCTCTGCCGCAAGCTCGGCGAGATCCCCGGCGTGGTGTTCGACGTGCCGGGTGGCGCGTTCTACGTGATGGCCGCGCTGCCGGTCGACGATGCCGACAAGTTCCAGCAATGGCTGCTCGAGGAGTTTGACGACGCGGGCGAGACGGTGATGTTCGCCCCCGGCGCCTCGATGTATAGGACGCCCGGCAAGGGCAAAAACGAGGTCCGCATGGCTTACGTCATCGAGAGCCACAAGATCGAGCGCGCCATGGACATTCTCAAAAAGGCCATCGAGGTCTACAACGCCAGATAAAAAGGAGAAGATACCTATGATCCGTCATATCGTAATGTGGAAGTTCCGCGAAGGCACCGAGGAAAAGGCCAACGAGTTTCTGACGAAGCTCGCCGCGCTCGACGGCGTGATCCCGCAGCTGAAAAAGTGCGAAGTTGCAAGAAACATCGGCGAGGGCAACTACGACGCCGTGCTCGTGTCCGAGTTTGAGACGATGGATGACCTGAACGCCTACAAGGTCGATCCCCGCCATGTCGCCGTGAGCGACATCTGTAAGTCCATCCGCGCTGACCGCGTGGCCGTAGACTACGAATTTTAATCAAAAACAAAGAGCGCCTTTCGGCGCTCTTTGTTTTTGAAAAGGATCGCGCTCCGCGGCAGCGCACGCACCGTAGGCGCGCACGTTTGCGGAGCGAGAGGAGTTTTTTCTGACGCGCATGTCGTCAGAAAAAACGATCTCAATTTTTTCGCGCCCGCGGGCGCAAAATGGTTTTGATTATTTTTTGTCGCGACCTGCGCGTGACAAAAAATACTTTGCGCGAAGCGTGTGTCGCAGCCACCCTACGGGTGGCAAGGCACAAAGCGCAGCGAAACTTTTTCAAAAAAGAGGCCATTTATGGCCTCTTTTTTGAGCTGCAACTGCTGGTTGCTAACTTTTCAACCCCGCTTGGTGGACTTTTTGCGCGCCTTTTGATAAGCTGAACGCAGAAAATCTGCAAAGGAGAACCCCATCACATGACACTTGGAGAGAACATCGTGCGCCTGCGCACACAGAAAAACTGGTCGCAGGGCGACCTTGCCGACGCGCTGGACATCTCGCGCCAGAGCGTATCCAAATGGGAGACCGACGCCTCCATCCCCGAGCTTGACAAGCTATTAAAGCTCTCCGAGCTCTTCGGTGTGACGCTTGACGAGCTGGTGCGCGGCGAGGACGCGCCGAAGACGGAAACAGCCGCGCCCGCGGCACAGGCAGTACCCGCCTCTTTCACGCCGCAGACTTCGTCCGAGCAGGAAAAGCGTCACACCATTGCGGGTACGATTTTATTGTGTATCGGCGCGGTTCTTCTGCTCACCTGCCTGATACTCGCCGGCGATCTGCTGGCGGGGCTGATTTACGGACTGCCGTTTTTCCTCTGCGGCATCATCTGCTTTACGGTGAAGCATCGCACGGGCCTGTGGTGCGGCTGGGCGGCCTATCTCTGTATTGATCTCTACCTCCGCTTTGCGACCGGCCTCTCGTGGACGACCGTCTTTATGACGCACCTCTGGACGGCGCAGATGAACTATGCGCGCCTTGCCATCTCGTGGGTGCAGCTCCTCGGCATGCTCGTGATGATCGTCTGCACGGTGCGCTCCTACCGGACGCTCAAGCTGCCCGCGACGAAAAAGAGGGCACATGGCTCATTGCCGGTTGGCTCGCGGCGCTCGTTGTGCTGCCGCTTCTGATGAGCTACGGCGTCATGCCGCTGCTGCTCGACGATCTCGGCAATTACAGCAACATTTCGCCGTACTTCCTTCTGAATGTCGTCTACAGCTACGCGCGCCTTGCGCTCGTCAACATCCTGCTTGTGCGCACGCTCGCCGTATGGCGCTTGAAGCGGGAAGAGAAGAAAGCGGAAAAGTGAATCGAAATGAGAAAAAGCGGACCGCACTGCGGTCCGCTTTTTTGATGCAAATATACCTTACTTCTTGCTCTTTTCCAGCGCGGCAAGCTTGAGGCAGCAGCAGAAGACCGCCATCGCCTGCTCAAGCTCCTCGACCGGCGGCAGCGACGGGGCGACGCGGATGTTGCTGTCAAGAGGGTCGTGTCCATACGGATAGGTCGCGCCCGCGCTCGTCATCACGACGCCCGCCTCCTTGGCGAGCGCCAGCGTACGCTTGGCAAGGCCGGGGGCCGTGTTCACGGAGACAAAATAGCCGCCCTTGGGCGTGTGCCAGCTCGCAATGCCGAGCGGCTTGATCTCACGCTCGAGCGTTTCGACGACCATGTCGAACTTCGGCTTTAAGATCTTGGCGTGCTCTTTCATCAGCGCGAGGGTGTGCTCTTTGTTCTGGAGATACTTGACGTGGCGCAGCTGGTTCATCTTGTCAAAGCTGATGGCCTGAATGCCGATGAGCTTGGTCATGTACTCCATGTTGGCCTCGCTGCACGCAAAGCACGCAATGCCCGCGCCGGGGAGCGTCACCTTGCTCGTGGAAGCGAACTCAAAGACCATGTCGGCGTTGCCGTACTTCTCGCACTCACTCAAAATGTCCTTAAAGGGGACGAAGTCGCCGTCGAACTCGTGGATGCAGTAGGCGTTGTCCCACATCAGCAGAAAGTCGGGAGCCGCGGGCTTCATCTTCGCGATGCGCTCGATGGTCTCGTCGGAGTAGATGATGCCGTCGGGGTTCGAGTACTTCGGCACGTTCCACATGCCCTTGACGCTCGGGTCCTTGATGAGGTTTTCGACAATGTCCATGTCGGGGCCGTTTTCGGTCATCGGGATGGTGATGAGCTCAAAGCCGAAGCTCTCGGTCACCTTGAAGTGGCGGTCATAGCCCGGCGCGGGGCAGAGCCATTTGACGCTCTCTTCCTTGCACCACGGCTTTTCGCTGTGCAGCAGGCCGTGGGTGTAGGCCTTGGAGACCGTGTCGTACATGAGCTGGAGGCTCGAATTGCCGCCGGCGAAGACCTGAGAGGTCTTGCAGCCGAGGATATCGGCGAACAGCTTACGCGCGCTCTCAAGACCCTTGAGCTCGCCGTAGTTGCGGGCGTCCACGCCGCTGTCCACGCACTCCTCGGCGCTGGTCAGCGCGGTCAGGATGCCGCTGACAAGGTCGAGCTGCTGCTTGCTCGGCTTGCCGCGTGCCATGTTGAGCTTGAGGCCCTTGGCCTTCCAGCTCTCGTATTCGGCGGACACCTTGTCGTATTCCTGCTGCCACTCGGCAGCGGAAAGAGCCATATAATCCATGATGATTCTCCTTTACAGGTAATTTATCCGATTAAAGTAACTGCATTATAGCACAGGGAAAAATCAGGCGCAAGTGTCCACATATAACAATCATTTGTTTTGCCTGCGGCAACAAGTTGGCTCATTGAACAGATTGTACCGCCCCTCGCCGCAAGAGAGAGGGGCGCTGCTTTTTTAGCGAAAGCGGGAAAGAAAACGCATCAGCACTAAACATAGTGCTGACAGTGCGTCCAAATCAGGCAAAAGTAAGGCCGCGGAAAGCACATCGCTTCCCACGGCCTTGATCGTTTTTATAGAATTGGTCTTGTCACAGCTCGGTAAAGGTGCGAATTTCGTCGAGCTGGGCGTAACGCCGCGCGCGTGTGTTGTGCTCACCTTTCCGGCGCAGACGGGGCAGCCGCACTGCTGCGCGCCGGTGCGCGGATAGATGACGGATTTCCACACGTGTCCCATGGAGCACTGCCACCAGACCTTTTTGTTGCTGCCGGGCGTGACCATCTCCGGTGTCAGCGCGCCGTTGAGCGACGGGTGCCACTGCGAAGCAATGTCGGGGCAGAGCGTCTTGAGATCATTGAAGCCCTTGAGCACCTTGCGTCCCGCGCAATAGGGACATCCGGTCTTGCGCTGCGTGCGCGACGAGACCGTGGCGCGGTAGGAATGCCCCAGCTCGCAGCGCCACCAAGCGGGACGGTTGGAACTGACGGCGACATCGCTGGGCTTCAGGCACCCGTTTTTGCGCTTATCCCACTGTGCGGCGATCTCGGGATAGAGGTAGGCAAGGTCATTTTCGCCCGTGACGATCGTCTTGCCCGCGCACACGGGACATCCGTGCCCCCACGCCGTGCGCGAAGCGACGGGCGACTGCCGCGAGTGCCCCTCCGGACAGCGCCACCAGATGCGGATCTTCGAGCCCGTGGAGACGTCGCGCGGCGAAAGTGGGCCGTTTTTCTCGCGGTCCCACTGCGCGGCCACGTCGGGATAGAGTGTGCCAAGATCGTTGAAGCCCGGCAGGACCTTTCGCCCCGTACAGTACGGGCAGCCGCTCCCCTCGGAGCGCACATGCACCGTCGTCTGCCACGAATGGCCGTTTTCACACGTCCACCAGACTTTTTTCTTGCTGCCGTAGGAAACGGTGTCCGGCGTGAGCGGAAAATTGCGCGATTCGTCCCATTCTTTCAGTAAGTTTGTCCTTTCGTGCAGCATGCAGAACTCATAAAATGTTTGTCGCATGTTCATTCCCCCCCTCTTTTCGGCAAAAAGGTTTCCCGCCTGTACCTTGCTTTCAGAGAGGGCCGGGCGGTGCAGGAAGGGCGATGCCCTTCCGAATGATTTGCAACCGGCTGTCATAACCGCACACGGCGGCCTTAGCCCCCTCTGGCTTTGCGTCCCTGCTTTTCAGCAGGTTTGCCAAACATTGCTTTGCTTGTTCAGATCAGTACAGGCGCTTTCGCGCCGGAAACGGGGAAGAAAAAACTTCCGCTTTGACAGAATCAATGAAAAAAGATTCGCCGATCCTGCTATATCTGTATTCTATCACGAACTTTCCGTAAAAACAAGGCAGGTGACAAGACAGAATTCGGAAAAGTGATATAAAATTTGAAAAAATCTGAAAGAAATTAACGAAATATTGGCGTTTTTATGCTGATTCTCTATGTTTTTGACGTGATGGAGAGGTCTGAAACCGCGCGCGGCGATGCGACCGAAACCGCGTTTTCTTGACATCTTCCGCCGTTTCGGTATGATAGAACCATCCCGTTTTTTGGAGGCAACTATGCATTCAGTGACAACTAAGAAGGCCGCGCTCGCGGCGCTTCTCGTTCTGGCGGCGCTCCTTTCCATCTTCGCGGTAGGGAAGAGAGCGTCCGACCCCGCGTACCATCAAGCGTCCATCGACGCGCTCGCGGAAAAGCAGGAGACGGTGCTTGAGCTGACGGCGGCGTCGACCGCCGCGAGCGCAGCCATCACGCTCCTGCCGGGAGACACCGCGACGCCCATCGCCGAAAAGCTCGCCGACCTGAGCGGCTATTTCCTCATCGTGCTCTGCGCCATCTTTCTGGAAAAGTATCTGCTGACGATCACATCCTACGTGTCGTTCACGATCCTGATCCCCGCAGCCTGCGCGCTTGGCATCGCTGCGCTCTTTTCCGAAAAGCTGCGCGCCGCGCTGGGGAAGCTCGCGTGGCATTTGCTGCTCTTCGCGCTCGCCATCGCGTTTGCCATTCCCGCGGGTGTCAAAGTCTCGAGCATGATCGAGGACACATACCGCGCCTCGATCGAAGAGACCATCGCAAACACCGAGCAGACGACCGAGGATATCCAGTCCGCCACCTCGGGCGAGACGGACGAGGGGGAAAAGAGCGGCCTTTCCGGCCTCTTTTCCAAGGTGACCGAGGGTATCACCGGAGCGGCGACCGCCGCGGTCGAGCAGCTCAAAACGGTCCTGAACCGCTTTATCGAGGCCCTCGCCGTCATGCTCGTCACATCGTGCCTGATCCCAATTTTAGTGCTGCTGTTTTTTGCCTGGCTCGTCAAGCTGATGCTCGGCATCGAACCGCCGCCGCTGCGTGTAAAGCTTGGTGACGGCAAGGCGCACAGCGCAAGCGGCGCACCGCGGATATGACCACATGGCCATCGTAAAAAATATACGATAACTTAAAAGTGCGGCGAGCGCAGCGATGCCGCTTTGGGGGGGCAGCAAGGTTGGCAAAATCTATCGACGGCAGGGGATTCTACCAAGACTGCATTCAGATCAGGGAGCGACAGCGAAGATAGAAAAAAGTCAAATCGTTTAGAACCATCACCCGGCAGGTACCCGATTCCGCAGGCTGAGCAGCTCTTCAAGCCTCAAAACCGCAATGTCGGGGGGCGAGGGGTTTCCCCCTCATCCTTCCCTTGGGATTCAAAAGGGGACATTCTCTTCGAGAAGAGAATGTCCCCTTTATTCGCTCTCCCCCCTGCGGGTTAGCAGGAGAAAACTCCGCAGCGCTGCGCGCGCTGCTGATTCACCTTACCTCCGCAAATCGCGTCGTCAGAACGACACGACTTCCTGCGCGGGCTTCGACGTGGTGGTGATGCGCTCGACGTACAGCACGGGGCCCTCGCCCTCATAGGCGTCGAGGTGCTCCTTTTTGACCGTGGCAGTGATATCGACCCAGTCGCGATTCTTGTAGGCCTTCAGGCTGTCGCCCTTGGCGACGATGCCGACGAACTGGATGTCGTTTTCGCAGCAGGTCATCACGAAGCGGCCGGGGCAGTGGATGCCGGGGAACTTCTTGGAGTGGCACATGAGGAGCTTCATGTGAACACGTTTTGCCATCCCAGCGGTCGGGATGGTCCATCGCGTCGACGTACCACACGCCGTAGTCGTCGTCGGGAATGTCGATGAGGTCGGGCGTCATGTCGAACGGGCACTCGTCGCCGGTCAGGTAGTCCTCGCTGTTGCCGTCGTTGTCCTCAAGGTAGATGTCCGCGCGACGGTTGACCATGCGCAGATTGCGCGCGCGCAGGCTCTCTTTGAGCTTGTCGTCGCAGCGGTTGAAGACGATCATGTCCGCGTTCGTGATCTTTTCCATCATGAGCTGACCCATGTTCTTGACGAACAGCTCGAACGTCGGCGCCTGCACGAACGTCATGATCTGATAGAGCACCCAGTTGGCGGGCAGCACCTCGCGATAGAGCTTTTCCATCTGCCACATGCCGTTGTACTCGATGAGCACCTGCTTAGGGTGGTGTTTCTTTTCGAGTTCCTTGCAGAAAGCGAGCGTCAGCTCCTCTTCGCCGTTTACCGTGACAACGGTGACGTTGTCGAGCGCCTTCTTCTCGTATTCTTCGTCGCCCTCTTCGCAGCAGATCAGAAGCGTCCTGTCCTCGCGGGCGAAGCCGTCTTCTAAAATGCCGTTGATAAAGCTCGTTTTGCCGGAATCGAGGAATCCGGCGACCAGATAAACAGGAATATCCATGCCTTACACTCCAAACAGTTCTGCAAGGCCGTCTTCCTTGAGCTCCGCGCCGATAACGCACAGACGGCCCGTATAGTCGGGATGGCCCGCGCGGACCTCATGCTCTTCGGGCACGTAGTCGAATTCGAGCCAGCCGTCCTCGCCGTTCACGATGCCCTTGGCACGCAGGATGTGGCCGTAGTCGCCGCTGTCGAGCTTGTGGAGCATGTCCTCAAGAGCTTCCTTGCTGAACTTCTTCGGCGTCTCCTTGCCCCAGGAGGAGAAGACGTCGTCGGCGTGGTGATGATGGTGATGGTGGCACTCGCACTCGGGATCGTCGCACTCCTCACCGTCGTGGTGATGGTGGTGATGCTCGTGCTCGTCGTGGTCATCATCCTCGTCGTGGTCGTGATGATGGTGATGCTCGTGCTCGTCGTGCTCGTCATGCTCATCGTGATCGTGATGATGGTGATGCTCATGCTCGTGCTCGGCCTCTTCGATCTCGTGCTCGCGGCGCATCTTTTCAAGGAGCTCGTCGCTCAGCGACACCTTTTCGATGGCGGAGAGGATGGTCTTGCCGTCCAGCTCGTCCCACGGAGTCGTCAGAATGGCGGCGTCGGGGTTCTTCTCGCGCAGCATCGCGGCGGCAGCCTCGAGCTTTTCCTGCGAGAGCTTCTGCGTGCGGGAAAGAATGATCGTGCCGGCGGCCTCGATCTGGTTGTTGTAGAACTCACCGAAGTTCTTCATATAGACCTTGACCTTGCTGGCGTCGGCCACGGTGACATAGCTGTTGAGCTTCAGCTCGGGGCACTCGTCCACGGTGCGCTCGACGGCCACGATGACGTCAGAGAGCTTGCCCACGCCGCTCGGCTCGATGAGGATGCGGTCGGGGTGGAACTGCGCCACGACCTCTTTGAGCGCCTTGTTGAAGTCACCGACGAGGGAGCAGCAGATGCAGCCCGCGGACATCTCGGAGATCTCGATGCCGGACTCCTTCAGAAAGCCGCCGTCGATGTTGATCTCGCCGAATTCGTTCTCGATCAGCACGAGCTTTTCGCCGCTGTAGGCTTCCGCGATCAGCTTTTTGATGAGCGTGGTCTTGCCGGCGCCCAGAAAGCCGGAGAAAATGTCAATTTTCGTCATAAGAAATACGCTTCCTTCTTTTTTATTGATTTCCAAACCTATATTATAAGCAGAATTTGTGAACGATTCAAGTCTTTTTCCACGCAAGATGCGCCTTTTTTCCGCTCACAGGCCCATACCGGGCAGCGGCACACGATGATCTAAGATCACGTGTCCGAAGCAGATAAAGCGCTTTCCGCTCTCAGGGCCGCAGACGACGTCCGCGCCGCTGCGGTCCCGCCCCAGAGAAAAGAGGTACGAAACGCCGAGCGGGTCGCGGTAATACTGCTTGCAGAGCATGTCGCCCCCGACGCAGAAGATGCCCACGTCGCCCGCATGCAGCGGGTCGTGATTGAGGTAGGCGACGCTGCCGCTGTGCAGCACGGGTTCTAAACTGTCGTCGCGGATGCGCACGGCGAATTCCGCTCCCGGCGGCACATCGCCGTGGTCGACGATGTAGTCAAAATCCTCGCCGAGCACGGGGGCGGCGTAGCCCGCCGCCTCGATCGAGCGGTAGAGCGGGATGCGGCGCGGCGCGCCCACACCGTCCTGTCTCGCGTGCATCGTGCACAGGGCGCTGACGAGGCTGCCTACCGTCTCGCGCTCGAGCGGCGAGAGCGAGCGGCACTTTTCGATCAAATCCTGCTCCGCGCGCGAGCAGACGAAGCTGCCTGAGCGGAACGAATCGCGGTAAAGGTAGTTCGGGTCGATCTCAAGCGCGTCGAACAGCCGGAGCAGCACCTCCTCCTTCGGTGAGCTGACGCCATTTTCATAGTTGCTGATGGCAGAGGCCGAAACGCCAAGCTCCTCCGCCAGCGCCGCGCGCGAGAGATGAAGCTCCTCACGCCGCAGACGCATTTGTTTGCCAAAACTCATCAAAATTCCCCCAGAAAACGCAGGCTGCGACAAGATTTGACTGTATTCTATCGCAGAAGCTTGTATCTGTCAATCAATTATAACAAGAAACTTGTAATTTTATTCTTGACATAGCAAGATTCTTGTGATATCTTGATTTTGCTAACAAGTTCTTTGTACTTGATGGCGCGCCGCGGCGAGCGTTCTCCTCAGTTTGCCCGCGGCGCACGCCGCCGATACCGTTACGGCGGCTGATCCCCGCAGCAGAAAAAGAAAACGCGCCGCCCTGAAAAGGACGGACGCGAAAAAAATAGAGAGAAAGAAAATATCGAGCCAGCCTAAGGGCAGCTCGATATTTTTCGTTTCATGCAACAAAAAAGAACGAGCTGACTTTCATCAACTCGTTCTTGGTGGGGGAAGGTGGATTCGAACCACCGAAGTCACTGACAACAGATTTACAGTCTGCCCCCTTTGGCCACTCGGGAATTCCCCCATATGAAATTGTTTGCTTGTCGGTGGAGCTGGTAGACGGATTCGAACCCCCGACCTGCTGATTACAAATCAGCTGCTCTACCAGCTGAGCTATACCAGCATCTCAGCAACGAACAGGTTGTATATTACCAGACTTCGATTCGTTTGTCAACAGGGAATTTGAAAAAAGGAGGAATTTTGTTGTACGCAGGAAGAAGGCACCATTCACCGGTGCACGCGGTCTGCTCGCTTTGCGCGCAGGACATTTACGCGGGGGAGACGCTGTGGTACCGAAACGGCGTGACCGTCTGCGCGGACTGCTTTCCGCGCTTTGCGCGCGAAGCGCTCCGGACGTTTGAATACATATTAGGGGAGGCGAGCACGCTATGACGCTGTATCAGATGTCGTTTGTCTACCGCGAGGACGCGCTGCGCTTCCGTATGCGCATCACGGTGCTGCGCGAGCAGGCCAAGGCCGCACCGACGAAGGAGGAGCGCGAGCGACTCAAGCGGCGTATCTTAGAGCTCCAGCAGCTTCAGCGCCAGTCGCGCGAGCTAGCCGAGCTGACGCGGCACTATTACGAAAGGGGCTATTACCGCAATGAAAAGTACACCTTATAGTATGCGCAACAATGAAGTTTACGGCGATATGACCGCCTGGATCGCCGCGCACGCGGGCGACAACGAGAGCGACCTCATGCGCCTCAAGCGCAATCTGCGCCTTGCCCGCGAGGAGGAGCTTACCGCCCGCCAGCGCGAGCTGCTGCGCCTGCGGTACGAGGAAAACATGACCGTCACGGAGATCGCCGCGGCCATCGGGCGGGACAAGTCCACGGTGTCGCGCACGCTCTCCCGCGCGCGGAGAAGGCTTTACAAGTGCCTCCGCTATGGGCTATAATCAAAAGGTAACAAGCGAATAAGACCCGCACGGGTACATAGAATAATGGTCAGTGCGGAGAAAAGTGAGGGCAAGAGCTATGCTGCACAAAGCGCTGCAAAACAAATGGGCGCGCGTCCTGATCGCGGTTTTCGCAACATTCCTCTACGCGCTGGGCGTGAACCTTTTCGTCGTACCGATGGGCCTCTACTCCGGCGGCGTAGTCGGATTGAGCCAGATCATCCGAACACTGCTCGCGCAGGCCGTCGAGCTGCCCGCAGGGGTGGACATCGCCGGTATTTTGTACTTTCTCATCAATATTCCGGTGCTGTATCTCGCGTGGCGCGACCTCGGGCGCGCGTTTTTGATCCGCACGCTGATCTGCGTGGGCGCGTCGTCGCTCTTTTTGAGCGTGATCCAGTCGCCCGCCGTGCCGATTTTGGACGATCCTCTCGCCTCGTGCCTCGTCGGCGGCATCCTGTGCGGCTTTGCCCTCGGCTTGGCTCTGACCTGCGGCTGCTCGACCGGCGGGCTTGATGTCGTCGGCCTTTGCCTCACGAAGCGCGGCAGCCGCTTCACCGTCGGACGTTTTTCGCTGGGCTTCAACATCGTGCTCTACATCGCCTGCGCACTGCTCTTCGACATCCAGACGGCCATCTACTCCGTCATCTACACCGTGTTCTGCTCGCTTTTCATCGACCGCGGGCACCAGCAGAACATCAATGTGCAGGTGCTCATCTTCACAAGGGACGCAGACCCCGAGCTCCCGCGCAGCATCATGTCGCGCCTTGGCCGCGGCGTGACGTACTGGGAGGGCAAGGGCGCATATACGGAGAGCGACATGCGCGTTTTGTGCGTCTGCGTCTCGAAGTTTGAGGTCGCGGAGCTGCAGGAGACCGTGCGCGAGCTCGATTCCCACGCCTTTTTCATCGTGCAGGAGGGCGTGCGCATCGGCGGCAATTTTCTCAGAAAGATCTCGTAAATCCTTTCGGTTTTCCCGCGAAGACGCTTTGCGCAGCAGAGCGTCTTCTTTTTGTTTATTTAACTATTTTGAAAAATCATCCATGTTTTCTAAAACATTCAAGGATGTTTTGTTGCGTTTTTCTATCAATCGTGATAGCATTGCCTCAATCTTTTATTGTGCCGCAGCAGTGTCCTTTCCCCGAAGACATGCGGCATGAAAAAGTCCCGCAGCGAATAAACAATCATCAAACCCCAATGAGATGTGGAGGGATCTTTTCATGTTTGACCAGTATTTTGAAAAATTTGATTTAGCCCCCGAGATCACCGCGGCACTCAAAAAGTGCAAGTGCATCGCCTACGCCGAAACGAAGGCGGAGCTCGAGGAGATGGCCTACGGTCCCACGCACACCTCCCGCTATGACGTGGTCTACCCCATCGAGGGCAAGGGCACGGTCAAGGAAGCGGAGGTCGTGCGCTGCAAGAACGGCTGCGTCGTCAACTTCATGGAAGACTACATGCGCCGCCGCGACCCGAACAGCATGGCCATCGGCGACGATCTGCCCTCCGACAAGCCGCGTTTCAAGGACCGCTTCGGCTACGAGTTTTCATCGCTTCGTCAGGAGACGCTCGACTGGCTCTCCACGCAGCAGGTCATCATGCTGCCGTTTTCCGCCGGTCCGCGCGGCCACGGCTATCCGAGCCTGATGATCTGCCCGCTCAATGCCGCGTTCTTCGCGCTGTCGCTGGCGAACATGCAGGGCTTTACGAGCATTGTCGATGTGCCCGAGCACTATAAGCCCCGCGCCATCATCTTCGTTGCGCCGCCGTTCCGACACACGCACTTTGACGGCAAGCAGGTCGTCGTGCACAACCGCTCCAAGGAGATGCACGAGGTCTGGGCCTACAACCTCTATCCCGGCCCCAGCGCCAAGAAGGGCGTGTTCTCGCTGCTGCTCGACATCGGCGAGCACGAGGGCTGGGTTTGCTGCCACACGAGCGCCGCGATGGTCGAGACGCCGTATGAAAACGAGATCGTGTTCATGCACGAGGGCGCGTCCGGCGGCGGCAAGAGCGAGATGCTCGAGGACTTCCACCGCGAGGACGACGACCGTCTGCTCATCGGCACGCATACGGTCACGGGCGAAAAATATTACATGACGCTCGGCGAGAGCTGCAAGATCCACCCCATTGCCGACGATATGGCCTGCGCGCTCAAGAGCTTCCAGGATCCCGAGAGCGGCAAGCTGCGCATCCTCGATGCCGAGGACGGCTGGTTTCTGCGCATGGACGGCATGAACGCCTACGGTAACAGCCCGCTCTATGAGCGCATCTGCATCCATCCGAGCGAGCCGCTGGTGTTCTTCAACATGGACGGCGTCCCCGGCGCGACCTGCCTTATCTGGGAGCACGTCATCGAGTCGAACGGCAAGCCCTGCTCGAACCCGCGCGTCATCCTGCCGCGCAAGATGGTTGACAACATCGTGCCTGATACCGAGCCCGTCGAGGTCGACGTGCGCAGCTTCGGCGTGCGCATGCCGCCCTCTACTGCGAAAGACCCGAACTACGGCGTCATGGGTATGCTGCAGGTCGTGCCGCAGTCCATTGCGTGGCTGTGGAGACTCATCTCTCCACGCGGCTTCAAGAACCCGTCCATCGCCGATACGAACGCCGGCAGCGGCCTGAAGGCCGAGGGCGTCGGCTCCTACTGGCCGTTCGCCACGGGCCTCAAGGTCACGCAGGCGAATCTGCTGCTCGAGCAGATCATGTCTGCGCCTAAGACGACGAACGTGCTGATCCCGAACCAGCACATCGGCGCTTATCATGTTGGATTCATGGGCGAGTGGCTCTCGCGCGAATACCTCGCGCGCCACAACGGTTTTGTGCGCGAAAAGCATCTGGTCCCCGCGCGCTGCCCGCTGTTCGGCTACGCGCTCGATGAAATGAAGCTCGACGGCCAGTTCATCCGTCAGACGTTCCTGCGCCCCGAGACGCAGTCCAAGCTCGGCAACGCGGGCTACGACGCCGGCGCGAAGATCCTGACCGACTTCTTCAAAGAGCAGGTCGAGCAGTTCGTCTCCGACGATCTCGACCCGCTGGGCCGCGAGATCATCGATTGCTGCCTGCATGACGGCACGCTGGACGATTATCTCCAGCTCACGCCGATGAAGCTGAAGTAATTTCAGAACTTTTTTCAGAAAATTCCCCCACCTGACGTGGGGAACGCGGGAAAGGGGGCTATTCTCTCACGTGAGAGAATGCTCCCTTTCTTCGCACAAGATGCGAAGGGGTATGCCGCCTGCGGGCGGCGGGGGCAAGGGCCATTCTCTTTCGCAAAAGAGAATGGCCCCTTTGGAACCCCAAGAGAAAGGCTTTTGATTGGCAGTCTCGGGCTCGAATGACTTTTGCGCCTCCGGAATGAGAGTGCCTGCGCGCGGCATTGCCGCGTTGGGCGTTGCTATACGACTTGATGCGCTCCTATCATCCGCTGTTGCGCAGCCGTTGGCGGCTCTGCTGCCTTACGGATGCGGCACACCCCTTGCGGGTGCCGCTCTGCCCATCTTATAGAAGTACAGCCTAATTCCCGTCTACCGCCAGCCTCCTCAATGCGGCGAGCGCCAGCAATGCCGCATTCGGCACGCAGTCTGCCGCCAGACAAACGTCACTCGCGCCTCACGATAGTAAGGCGCGGTTGATAGTGGTAACGATTCGCAGGGATTCATGGCGAAGCCATGTACACCGCACCCGAATGCGCAGCGCATGCAGTTCTTCAAGATTGAGACTGCCAATGCAAACGCCTTTCTTTTGGACGGGCGACGCCCGTTTTCTTTCCACGGAAAGAAAATGGGGGTCGCGTTCGTGCAGCGCCTACGGCGCTGCTTCCCCGCGGCACAAGTGCCGCGATCCCCTCCGCACCTGTGCGGAGAAAGGAGCATTCTATGGACCATACAATGAAAGTCATTGCCAGAATCCACTCTGACTTTCCGGAAAAATTCGGCATCCCGCGCCAGAGCGGACTCGTCCCCGCGCTTCGCGCGAAGATCGTCTTCGAACCGGAGTACCGCAATGCCGACGCGCTGCGCGGCATCGAGGGATTTTCGCACCTGTGGCTTATCTGGCAGTTCTCCGCCGCCGTGCGCGATACATGGTCGCCGACGGTGCGCCCGCCGCGCCTTGGCGGCAACGAGCGCGTGGGCGTTTTTGCGACGCGCTCGCCGTTCCGGCCGAACGCCATCGGCCTTTCCTGCGTGAAGCTCGAAAGCGTGCAGCATGAGGATGGCTTCGGTGACGTTTTGATCGTCTCGGGCGCAGATTTGATGGACGGCACGCCGATCTATGACATCAAGCCCTACCTTCCGTATGCCGACGCGCACCCCGAGGCGCTGGGCGGCTTTGCCCCGTCGCCGAAAGAGACGATCGAAGTCAAAAGCCCGCCGGAGCTCCTGCAAAAGCTGCCGGAGGGGCGGCGCGAGGCGCTGCTCGGTGTGCTTGCGCAGGACCCGCGCCCGCAGTACCAGAACGACCCCGAGCGCGTGTACGGTATGAGCTTTGGCGGCTGGGACGTTAAGTTCCGCGTAAAGGACGGCGTGCTGACTGTTTTATCTTTAGCGGAAACTGAACATCAATAAAAACGTTGTTAAGGGAAAAACTCTTCGCGTTAAGCCAATGCTAAGAGGGCTTCCAAACGGTTGATATGCAAATTCTGCGCGCTATAATAGCGCCAGAATACATAAAAGGAGCGTATCCGCCGATGCAAGTTTCCAGCGCATTTGTTGTTGTCATGGGTATGGGCGTCACGTTTGTGGGCCTTACCTGCATCATCTTCCTGACGATGCTGATGGGCAAGATCCTCTCGAAGCCCGAGGCTCCCAAGCCCGCCGCTGCAGCTGCCGTACCGGCAGCGCCCGCCGTTCCCGCCGACGGTCTGACCGACGAGGTCAAGGTCGCCATCATGGCGGCGATCGCGCAGCAGCCCGGCTTCAATATGGCGAACGTGACAAACGTCAGCATTCGCAAGATTTAAGTTTGAATTCCGCTTCTTCCTTTATCAGCGAAAGGGACGGCATCGCGCCGTCCTTTTTGCTACCATGAAAAAAATATTCGATTTAGCACAAAATTAGCAGGCCGTATGCTATAATGGGGACGGAAAGCATGCGGAGTCTTTCTCCGCGCCAACGATCAAGCGAGAGAAGGCGGCGACATGGCAAAAATCCCCGAAAAAATGCGTTGGATCTACGACCTTTTGCTGACGGCGGCGATCCTGGCTACGGCGACGGTGCTCTGCACGCTGCTGCGAAGGATCGACGACGGCAGCGGCTACGTGAACCTCATCTTCGTGCTGGCGGTCGCGACCATCTCGCGCTGGACGGAGGGCTATTTCTGGGGGATATTCAGCGCTGTCTCCGGTGTGCTGTTCGTCAACTACGTGTTTACATATCCCTACTGGGAATTCAACTTCACGATCACCGGCTACCCGTTCACCTTCCTTGCGATGCTGACGGTGTCCATGATGATCAGCGCGATGAACACGCAGATCAAAAAGCAGGAGCGGCTGCGCATCGAAACGGAGAAGGAAGCCGTGCGCGCCAATCTCCTGCGCGCGATGTCGCACGATATCCGCACGCCGCTCACGAGCATCGTCGGCAACACCGCCGCGATCCTCGAAAACGAGGATTCGTTTTCTCCCGAGCAGAAGCGCCGCCTTTTGGAAGATGTGAACGAGGACGCCCAGTGGCTTATCCGCATGGTCGAAAATCTTTTGTCCATCACGCGCATGAGCGGCGGACAGGCAAAGATCGAGAAGGACTGCGAGGCGGCCGAGGAGATCGTCGGCGTCTCGGTCAGCAAGTTCACCAAGCGCTTCCCCGCGATCAAGGTTTCGATCGAGGTACCGGACGAGGTGCTGATGGTGCCGATGGACGCGACGCTCATCCGTCAGGTCATTATGAATCTGCTGGAAAACGCCGCCATCCACGGCGGAAACGTCACGCAGATCCGTGTCTGCCTCTCACGCGAGGGGACGAACGCCTGCTTTTCCGTCAGCGACAACGGCGTCGGCATCCCGAAGGAGAAGCTCTCGACGATTTTTAACGGCGGGCTTTCCGGCGTGTCGCACAACAACTTTGATATGAAGAAAAACATGGGCATCGGCCTTTCCGTGTGCTACACCATCGTCAAGGCGCACGGCGGCACGATGACCGCAGAAAATTTAGATTCGGGCGGAGCGTGCTTCCGCTTCTATCTGCCGCTGGAGGAGGGCATCAACAGTGAAATTGAAGGATAAAGTGCTCGTGGTGGAAGACGAGCAGAACATCAGCAACTTTATTTCGACGGTTCTCACCGCGAACGACTTCGACGTGCTGGTGGCGCAGACGGGTGCCGAGGCGGTCTCGATGATCACCTCGCACTGCCCCGATCTCATCATTCTCGACCTGGGGCTTCCCGACATGGACGGGATGAACATCCTCAAGGAGGTTCGTTCGTGGTCGAGTCTGCCGATCATCGTCGTTTCGGCGCGCACGCACGAGCATGACAAGGTCATGGCGCTCGACCTCGGCGCGGACGACTACATCGAAAAGCCGTTCGGCACGAGCGAGCTGCTCGCGCGCATCCGCACGGCCATCCGCCACACGCGCACGCCGCTCGACAACAACGAGATCGCCCAATCAGGCAAGTTCACCGTCAAGGACCTGACCATCGACTACGACAAGCACCATGTGCTCGTCGACGGGCAGGACGTCCACCTGACGCTCAACGAGTTCAAGATCGTGGCGCTGCTCGGCAAGTACGCTGGCAAGGTGCTGACGTATGACTATCTCATCAAGCAGATCTGGGGGCCGAAGGCCAAGGCCGACAATCAGATCCTGCGCGTCAACATGGCGAATATCCGCCGCAAGATCGAGAAAAACCCCGCCTCGCCCGAATATATCTTCACGGAGATCGGCGTGGGTTATCGAATGCTCGAAAACGAAGCTTGATGATAGAGCCGCTCGCGGCTTTATGATACCAGGGCGCGTGCGCGCCCCACACACAATCACGCAGACGGCTCCTGCCATTTGGGGATGGCAGGGGTCATTTGCGCACTTTTGTACTTTTATGAAAAAGGTGTCGGACTGAAACAGTGAACGTTTCAGCCCGGCACCTTTCTTTTTTGCGTGTTTTCATGCAGCAAAATCTTTTTGCTTGCTTATAAACACGCCGTATTGTGCCGCAGCGGATGTTCGGCCGTCATAGTTATGCTGATTTTTATGTATATTTTTACCAAATCGTTTGCCGATCTATTTCGCCTCTTTATTCAGCGCTACAATCTTGATATGAATTATTATTCTAAATATTGACATTTTGCAAACATAAATATACAATCAGCATCACAGTCAGTCCTACGAAGGAGGAAACCACAGCACATGAACATTTGGGAAATTGCAACGAATTATTATCAATACTTCCTGCGAGGGACGCAAACGACCATCCTCATCTCTTTGCTCACCGTGTTCTGCGGCTCGATCCTCGGCTGCCTGATCGCTTTCATGCGGCTATCCAAGTTTAAGCCGCTGGAAAAGTTCGCCAGCATCTATATCACCGTCATCCGCGGTACGCCGATGCTCGTGCAGCTCTACATCGTTTACTACCAGCTCGACTTTATCAGCTATCCCACCGGAACCCTCTTCGGCGTCGATCTGGAGCGGGCGCTGCCGTGTATCATCGCTCTTTCGATCAACTCCTCCGCCTACGTCGCCGAGATCATCCGCGCGGGCATTCAGGCGGTGGACAAGGGCCAGATGGAAGGCGCGCGCTCGTGCGGCATGACGAATGCGCAGGCCATGCGCTACGTGGTGATGCCGCAGGCGGTCAAAAATATTCTCCCCGCCATCGGCAATGAATTTGTCACGATGGTCAAGGAGACGTCCATCATCCAGTACCTCGGCGTCGGCGACCTGATGTACAACAACGGCATCGTCGTCACCGCCACCTACAACCCGCTGCCTTGCTACTATATTTCCGCCATCATCTACCTGGCGCTGAATATCATCCTCGGCAAGGGCCTGAACATCTTTGAAGGGAGGCTGAGAAAGAGTGAACGGTAACGTATTGTTCGAGATCAAGGACTTGCAGAAAAAGTTCGGCAGCCTGACCGTCTTCGACGGGCTGAGCGAGACCATCTGCAAGGGCGACGTGGTCGTCATCATCGGCCCCTCGGGCGGCGGTAAGTCCACCTTTATCCGATGCCTGAACCTTCTGGAGCAGCCCACCGCCGGCAAAATTTACTTCGAGGGCGAGGACATCACGGCCAAGGGCTTTGATGTGAACAAGCACCGACAGAAGGTCGGCATGGTGTTCCAGCAGTTCAACCTCTTCAACAACCTGACGGTGCTTGAAAACATCACGATCTCGCTCACGAAGGTCAAAAGGCAGTCGGAAGAGAAGAGCAAGGAAAAGGCCCTCAAGCTTCTAAAGCGCGTGGGACTTGAGGACAAGGCGAACGCCTATCCCTCCCAGCTCTCCGGCGGGCAGAAGCAGCGTATCGCCATCGTGCGGGCGCTGGCGATGGAGCCCGATGTGCTGCTCTTCGATGAGCCGACCTCCGCGCTCGACCCCGAGATGGTCGGCGAGGTGCTGCAGGTCATCTCCGACCTCGCCCGCGACGGCATCACGATGGTCGTCGTCACGCACGAAATGGGCTTTGCCCGAAAGGTCGGCACGCGCGTGCTCTTCATGGACGGCGGACAGATCGCCGAGCAGGGCACGCCCGAGGAGATCTTCGAGCACCCACAGAACGCGCGAACCAAAGAGTTCTTATCCAAAGTCATCAACGTCATTTAACAAACAAAAAATAAAATTTACGATATTATTGGAGGAAACAAAAATGCTTCACACGATCAATCCCGAAATTCTGTTCCTTAAGCAGGAAGATGTCATCAAGGCCGGCCTTCTCGATATGAAACAGATCTTGGCCGTTACGGAAAAGACCTACGCGATGCTCGGTCAGGGCCTCATCAAGAACCCGCCCAAGACCAACACCAGCATCCCTGACAAGGAAAACTGGCAGTCGTTCTTCAACGCCATGCCTTGCTACATCGGCGGCGACGTCAACATCGGCGGCATCAAGTGGGCGGCGGAGTCCAAGAAGAACGCCACGACCCCCGGCATCCCTTACGGCATCGACATTTCCATCCTGAGTGACCCCGAGACGGTGCTGCCGTTCTGCATTCTGGACGGCACGCTCATCACCGCGATGCGCACCTCCGCCGTCGGCGGCCTGATGGCCAAATATGCCGCCCCCTCCGATGCGGACACCGCGTGCCTTGTCGGCGCGGGCGTTATCGGCCGCACGATGATCTCCGCCGTGCACGAGGCGCTGCCCCAGATCAAGACCATGTACCTCTGCGACATTGATGTCGCCAAGGCCGAGGGCATCGCGAAGGAGTACGGCGACAGCTTGGGCGTCGAGATCATCCCGACGAGCGACAGCAAGGCCGCGGCGCTCAAGTCCCAGCTCATCGTCGGCGAGACGACCGCGCCCAAGCCGTTCATGGACACCTCCTGGCTCACGCCCGGCTGCGGCCTCGTCTCCATGCACTCCAACGAGGTGATGGAGGACGTCTTCCTCAAGGCCGACGGCATCGTCGCCGACTACTGGACACAGCTCAAGCAGCACACGAACCCGCTGTCCAAGCTCACGAAAGAGGGCAAGCTCGATGAGAGCCAGATCATGGACCTGAGCGAGCTGGTGCTCGGCACGAAGAAGCTGCGCACCTCGGACGATCAGTTCGTCGCCGCCGCGTCCATGGGCCTCGGCGCGCTGGACATCATGATCGCCTATCAGCTCTATCTGAACGCGACGGAAATGGGCATCGGCACCAAGGTGAATCTTTGGGACAAGCCCCTGTGGGAATAAGACACGCAGGAGGGAACAAAGATGAACGCATTCAAGAAATTTGCGGCGCTGCTTTTAGCGCTTATGATGATCCTGTCTCTCGCCGCCTGCGGCAGCAAGAGCGATGACAGCGCGCAGGGCAGCTCGGACGGCGATGTGTCGTCCGATGACACCGCCAAGTCCAAGATCGAGCAGATCAAGGAGGCGGGCGTGCTCGTGATGGGAACCTCTGCCGACTATCCTCCGAACGAGTTCCACACGGAGGTGGACGGCAAGGACACCATCGTCGGCTTTGACGTTGCTATCGCGCAGTACATCGCCGATGACCTCGGCGTCGAACTCAAGGTCGTCGACATGTCGTTCGACAACCTGTGCATCAACCTCGCCAAGGGTGATTTTGACATTGTCATCGCCGGTATGGCCTCGACCGAGGAGCGCTTGAAGTCCGTCGATTTCTCTGACCCGTACTTTAAGCAGCAGCAGGCCATTCTGATCCGCGCGGAGGATGACGCGCTCTACAACAAGCCCGAAGACCTGAGTGGTCACAAGGTCGGCGTGCAGAACGGCACCATTCAGGTGCCCATCGCCAACGAGCTTGCGGGTGAAGAGAACGTCGTCGGCCTCGTCAAGGCGCAGGATCTCATCATGGAGCTCAAGAGCGGCAAGCTCGATGTTGTGTACATCGACTACACCGCGGCTCTTGCATTCGCCGCGGCGAACGATGACCTGACGGTCAAGGACATCGGCATCGAAAGCGACAGCGAGGGCCAGTGCATCGGCGTGCAGAAGGGCAACGAGGACTTTGCCGCCTACCTGAACGAAAAGATCGCCGAGATGCAGGAGCAGGGCCTCATCGACCAGTACGTCGCCGAAGCCCAAACGCTGGCGGGCATCGAGTAAAGCCCGTCCCCCTTGCATGATATGAAGCGCATCAGCATACCCTCTACCAAGAGAATTGGGGAGGATATGCTGATGCTGTTTCATTTTGACCGCAGGAAGAAGTCTGAAAAGGAGAAGAAGCCGCCGCGCTTTCTGGTGCTCCGGCGCAAATGGCTGACGCTGGGCGCGGCGGTGCTGGCCGCCGCGGCGATCTTTGCCGCCGTCAATTATCCCGCCGCCGTCAGCGCGTCGGCCGCCACGCGCCAACTGCCGATCTACTGTGTCCAGCGCGACCAGAAGGTGTGCTCCATCTCGTTCGACGCGGCGTGGGGGGCGGACAACACACAGAAGATCCTCGACGTGCTCAAGGAGTACGGCGTCACCTGTACCTTTTTTGTCGTGGGCAACTGGGCGGATCAGTATCCCGAACAGGCCAAGGCCATCGTGGACAGCGGCAATGAGCTCATGAACCACTCCAACGCGCATGATCATTATAATTCCCTCACCGCCGACCAGATCATCGCAGACGTGAACACCTGCAACGATAAGATCGAGGCGTTGACCGGCGTCCGCCCGACGCTCATCCGCTGCCCGTTCGGCGAGTATGACGACCATGTCATCTCCACCATCCGCTCGATAGGCATGGAGCCGATCCAGTGGGACGTGGAAGCGCTGGCAGCGGTTGGAAGAAGGAAATCAATGAAAAAATGAGCGGTGTTGATGAAGGACATCAAGCCATTGGGCTCATTCCACACAACACATATCATGAGAGATAGGGGGTATTTTTATTATGGAATACTATATCACCGACGAGAGAATTGCTGAGTATTTGAAAGCACTCGAAAATGAAGAGCGCGCCGCGGCGACGGTTGAGAAGTATCGCCGTGCTTTACTGAGCTTTGCTGCATTCCTGAGCGGCGCGGCGGTTACACCAGAGATGATCCACCTTTGGAAAGACGATCTGCGCGCAAGTAACTACGCACCGTCGACCATCAACGCTTGTCTGGCTGCGCTGAACGGCTTCTTCCGCTTCTGCGGCTGGACAGACTGCCGAGCACGGTTCTTAAAAATTCAGCGCCGCCTGTTTCGCGATAGCAAACAGGAGTTGACACGCGGAGAATATGAACGGCTGGTCGCCGCGGCGGAGGCCACGGGCGACCGCGCCCTCGCGCTCCTGATGGAGACCATCTGCTCCACCGGCATCCGCGTCAGCGAGGTGCGGTACATCACCGTCGAAGCGGCGAAAAACGGCAAGACCGAAATTGCTTTGAAAGGTAAAATCCGTACCATTCTGCTGCCGTCAAAGCTTTGCCGCAAGCTGCTCAAGTTTGCCGCGCGGCAAAAAACCGCCTCCGGCGCAATCTTTCGCACCAAAAGCGGCAAAGCAATGTCAAGATATCAAATTTGGTCGAAGATGAAGAAGCTGTGCGCCCGCGCGGGCGTCGACGCAGGGAAGGTCTTCCCGCACAACCTCCGCCACCTGTTCGCGACGGCGCTTTACTGCGCGTACAAGGACATCGTCAAGCTCGCGGATGTTTTGGGCCATTCGAGCATCGAAACGACGCGCATTTGCCTTGTTACGAGCATGGCGGAGCATCGGAAACAGCTCGAACAGCTAAAACTTGTATCATGAAAGCGGAATCTATATTCTGTTGCGCAAAAATGCTAAAGCGAACACAGTTATCACTATATTCACAACTAAAGCGCATGCAGAGATCGAGCTGTCTGCGCCAGAGAACGCTCAAATGGGTGCAGAGGCACAAGCTTACAGTGCATTTTCCCCTGTAAACTCCATAATTTATATTTGGAATCATAATTTCCCTTGCCTTTGTCGGAAGATTGTGCTATATTTTGCTACGAGTAAAGGAAGCGATGAGATCGTTTCGCTTTCTTTGCATATACGGAATATAGATTCCGCTCTCAAAATCTCATATTTTGGCAAAACCGCCGAAAGGCGGCGACGCAAAGCCAGATGGGTCTAGCGCCCGCTCCCCTTTGGGAGCGTGTTATGACAGCCGGTTGCACCTTTTTTCTGTCATCCGACTGTTTTGCGGAGGGCAGTTTTTTATTTGTAGACCAACCGCGGGGAGCCGCGGAAGCTATCATACGAAAGAAATCAAAGGAGGATATACTGATGAAAAAGAAGTTATGTTCCATATTGTTGGCACTGACCATGGTGCTGACGCTGCTGCCGGTGTCAGCACTGGCGGAGGACGGAGCAGAGAAGGTAGCCAAGATTGGCGATACTGAATACACCACTCTTCAGGATGCCATCAATGCGGCAGGAGATGCTGGTAGCGAAACTACCATCACCCTGTTAACAAATGTCGATTTGACAAATGCTACTATTAAGCAACTCGTGTTTACAAAGGCAAATAGCAACATCGTCCTTGATTTAGCTGGCAACACTGTAACTGCTGCTGATGGCGAGGCGATCATGCTCAACGAGGCAAACATTACTCTAACAATTAAAAATGGCACAATTACTAATAACATCCCTGGAAGTTATAGTGATGGTCTCTATGCCTACGCCAAGTGCAATAACTTAAGTCTCACTTTGGATAACGTCACTATCAATTCCCGTACTCAGGGTTTAGCTGTTCAGGGCCTGACCTCTAATTCTAATGTAACTGTGAAAAACAGTGTTATTACGAGCACGGAGGAACTTGGTATCTATTATCCTCCCAAGAGCGGTACTCTTTCCATTGAAAACAGTCAGATTACCGGTGTGACCGGCATCGTTGTTAAGGGTAGCACTCTTAATGTTTCTGGCGATAAAACTGTTATTACTGGTTTTGGTCCAAAAATCGATCCGGAAGAGTATTATACCGGTGCTACGGATGGTAGTAGCACTCTGACCGAAACCGGCGATGCCATTTATGTCGAGAGCGGTTATAATGATCGTGACATTAGCGTAAATATTTCCGGTGGTCAGTTAGTTAGTACCAATGCCAAATCGATTCAGATGTTCATTAAGAACAGCGAAGTTACAAGCGTTAAGCGCGATGTTTCCGTTTCTGGCGGTACTTTCTCCGATTTGAGCGCTCTGAACAATCTCGCTCCCAGCGCGAATGTCTCCGTCAAGCTGACGGCTGACACGCAGAAGGATGTTGTTATCCCCGCAAACACTACCGTTACCCTCGACCTGAACGGTCACAATCTGACCAACGTCAGCGGTCACACCATTACCAATAACGGCAATCTGACTGTTACCGGCAGCGGCACGGTCGACAATATCTCTGACGGCAAAGGCGCACTCGTCAACAAGGTCGGCGCTATCGCAACCCTGAACGGCGGTACGTTCACCCGCAGCCAGGAGGCCGGTACTTATGAGCCTGATTTGGCCAACGGAAACTCTTGGTATACCGTGAAGAATTACGGCACCATGACCATCAATGCAGGTGCCACTGTCACCACGCGACTGACGGACGACAATGGTAATGCCGTGGGCGGTCATTCCAGTCTGATTGCAAACGGTTGGCAGAATGCTAATGACCTGACGAATAACCCCAGAAACGACAATCAGAATGCACTTCTTACCGTGAACGGCGGTACGTTTATTGGTGGTATCAACACCGTCAAGAACGATGACTACAGCGAATTGGTCTTTAACAACGGCACTTGCACCAACTACACTCAGGCCGCATTCCAGAATCATAATATTGCCACCATCAACGGCGGCTCCTTTGTTGCCGAATCTCACTGGTCCATCTATAACTGCCCGTGCAATGCAAATTCCGATAAGGGCGAGTTGACCATCACCGGTGGTAGCTTTACCGGCAATATTGCTCACGTAAAAGCAGACTATGGCTTTATTAAAATCTCCGGCGGCACCTATTCCGTCAACCCCACCGCTTATGTCGCCGATACCCACATCGTCCGCAAGGATGGCGATGCGCAGTTCACCGTCGTCGCCAAGAGCAACCTGACCTCCGGCGTGTATCTGACAGACCCCTCCGGCGCTCTGGCAAGCAATTACTATGTGAGCAGCACCGCGAACGGTGTCTGGACGGTCAGCTACTCTGCGCCCTACTCCGGCGGCAGCAGCTCCTACGACCCGACCTACTCCGTCTCTACCCCGAGCAAGACCGAGAACGGCAGCGTGACCGTCAGCCCGAAGAGCGCCAGCAAGGGCGACACCGTGACCGTCACCGTCAAGCCCGACAGCGGCTACGTCCTCGAGACCCTGACCGTCACCGACAAGAACGGCGACGAGCTCAAACTCACGGACAAGGGCAACGGCAAGTACACCTTCACCATGCCCGCGGGCAAGGTCGAGGTCAAGGCGACCTTCATGGAGGATAACTCCATGCTGAACTTCTTCTACGATGTGCCCAACGGCGCGTACTTCTATGAGGCTGTCAAGTGGGCGGTCAAGAACGGCATCACCACCGGCGTGGGCAATGACCTGTTCGCTCCCGAGCAGCCCTGCACGCGTGCGCAGATCGTGACCTTCCTGTGGCGTGCAGCCGGCTCTCCCGAGCCGAAGGGCACCGCGGCTGGTATGACCGACGTGGTCTCCGGCAGCTACTATGAGAAGGCCGTGGCGTGGGCCATCGAAAACGGCATCACCACCGGCACGACGACCAGCACATTCTCTCCCGACGCGACCTGCACCCGCGCTCAGAGCGTGACATTCCTGCACCGTGCGCTCAAGGGCACCGCGAGCGGCAGCACGAACTTCACCGACGTTGCGTCCGACGCGTTCTACGCTGACGCTGTCAACTGGGCGGTCGCGAATAACGTGACGAACGGTACTTCCAACACGACGTTCAGCCCCAACGCGGACTGCACCCGCGCGGAGATCGTGACGTTCCGGTATCGCGCCTATCAGGGCAAGTAAAACTTAAAATCATGCGGCCAAGCGGCGGTTCACTCGAACCGCCGCTTGGCTTTTGTATACAGTTGTTATAATAAAATCAGAACATGCCGGAAATTGCGGAAAGGCGGGCTTTGGATCATCGATGTTCAGCTCTTGCGGCGTGGGGGCGGTGAGAGGACTTGATGTTCCTGTAACCTATATTGCCTTGCCCCAAGCTGCAAAGTGAAAGTACAGAGACGTTTTGCCGCTTTGCGGCAAAACGTCTCTGTACTTTCAAGGTTGATAATTGTGTGGTGAGGAAAGACCGTAAGCGTAAAACGTAGCCGCGTATAAAAAGGCCGCCACCTCAAGGAGCCGTTCGCTCACTGAGATGGCGGTCATCTATTTTTGATGTGTGCAAATTAGGGCCGATCACTGTGCAGTGCATCGTGTATCCGTTCGACCAACGCCCTTGCCGTAAAAGGCTTCGGGAGCACAAAGCTTGCGCCCAAACGGTATGCCTCCTCTATGACCTTGTGCGTCGGCAGCGCTGTCATAAAGATCGTCGAGATTTTGTGTTCGCCCTCACGCAGCTGCTGCATAACGTGAAAGCCGCCCTTGTGCGGCAGCAGAAAATCCAGCAGAAGAACGTGAGGTCGGTGCCGATGGAGCGCCTTGGTTGTCTCGTCCTCATCCTTTGCGTGAAATACACGGAAGTCTCCGCGCTCACGCAGGGAATCCGCCAGGAGCATACTGAAGGCTTCATTACTGTCTGAGAGTAAAATCTTCTTTCGGTGCGGCATTTTTATCCGCCTCCCCCTAAAAAATTTGATTTTACACACTCACCTTGTATAAAATAGTCCTGTTGGCTCATTTTTTCAATCCACCGTACAGTATTTTAACGGTTTTTTAACTCGGCTTGATCTGGGCTTCCGCAAAAGAAAGAGGGAGACCTGCGAAACTTGCCAAGAGTGGTTGTCGTAACGTCCCGCTTCCGGCATCATTCACTTACGGAGAGACCGCTGCCCCGGCATTCCTGTATAGCTATGTTCCATTCCTGCTTCTTGGCTTCGTGTTTCAGTTCATTGCTCGTCATTCGAAAGACCAACGATATACGCCGGAATTCAAGAAGCTGGTCGTGGAAACCATGATGAAAGAAAAGCTGAGCTACAGTGAAGCGGCAAGGCAGTTTGAAATCAATGACCACAAACGAGTTGCCGCATGGGAGCGAATCTATCTGGAGGAAGGCCCAGAAGGCTTTGTCATCGAGCGACGCGGCCGCGGCAGCAAGAGCCATCCGCCAAAGCAGTTGTCGAAAGAAGTAGAAGAGGACCTGTTGGCGGAGGTTCAGAGACTTCGCGCGGAGAATGAATACTGAAAAAACTTGCAGGCCTTGGTTTTGGAAGACGAGCGACGCCAGCACAAAAAACGATGGTAGTTCGGAAACTAAAACAACTCCATCCAAGCCAAACTATCCGTTCAGCTCATCTGTAACGAACTTCTTTGATCCGTTGTATACGATCAAATTTGAGATAGCAACACAGGAGAATAAATAGGAAATCGGCGGCACAGCACAGAGTCTTGCAAACTGAGGAACGGATTGTTGAGTGCACATCGGAAAGCAGAAATCGTTTATCGTTCTCTATTTGCCCCTGAATGGCATAGTGGCGAGAAGTTTCACACAAAACTTCTCGCCACTATTGTCTTATATGTGTCCTTACACGGTTAGATTCTATGATCACGCGGTACAAAACCGCTGCGCCTATTCCAGAGCTTATCAGACTTTACGAACAGCGCCTTTTGCAGTGCGAGCAGTCTCCGCAGCAGCCGCTACCTGATCTGGCCTTTTTTCGCCAGTGCAGGATAGCTGTGATAGCTGCAGCTGCGATGAGAACAAGAAGGGCCCAATCTAACAGATGCATCACAGGATCCCCACCAAGGTATAGACAGCAAGAGCCACGATCCATGCCACGCAGCACTGCATCATCACGACCCCAACTGTCTTCAGCGCTGAGCCGAATTCTCGTCGAATCGTGGTTACCGCCGCGATGCAGGGAGTATACAGCAGCGTGAACACCAGAAAGCTGATAACGGAACGACCGGTAAACATCGTAGAAAGTGCAGCTCCGCCTAACAGGATCTGCAGCGTACTGACCACAGATTCCTTTGCGATAAAACCGGAAATAAGGGAGGTTGCGCAGCGCCAATCCGCAAAGCCCAACGGTGCGAACACCGGCGCGATCCATCGACCAATGAGAGCCAAAAGGCTATCGGCACTGTCGGCAACTACATTCAGCCTGATATCAAAACTCTGGAGGAACCAGATCACAATGGTAGCAAGAAAAATCACAGTAAACGCCCGCTGCAAAAAGTCCTCGGCCTTTTCCCAAAGCAGCAGCGCAACGCTTTTGAGGCTCGGAAGCCGATAATTGGGCAACTCCATAACGAAAGGCACGGGCTTTCCACGGAACACGGTTTGGTTCATGATGAGAGCCGCAGCAATTCCAATCAGAATGCCCAGCAGATACAGTAGGATCATTATGAGCGCGCGGTGCGTTGGAAAGAACGCTGCGGTAAAAAATGCATAAATTGATATTTTTGCCGAGCAGCTCATATAAGGCGTGAGCAGGATCGTCATCTTGCGGTCACGGTCACTCGACACCGTGCGCGTTGCCATAATTGCCGGCACAGAACAGCCGAAGCCGATGAGCATAGGGACGATGCTGCGGCCGGACAAACCGATCTTTCGCAGAGGCTTGTCCATTACAAAGGCGACGCGAGCCATGTAGCCGGTATCTTCCAAGATAGAGAGGAAGAAAAAAAGCGTCACAATGATAGGTAGGAACACCAGCACACTGCCAACACCGGAAAAAATGCCGTCAATAATCAAGCTGTGTACCACAGGATTGATCTCATAGGCAGTCAAAGCTTGGTCTACAAGAAAGGTAAGGCCATCGATCCCGCCTTGCAGCCAGTCGGACAGACGCTGACCAATAACATTGAAGGTGAGATAGAAAATCAGCAGCATGACAAGCAGAAACGTCGGAATGGCTGTGTAGCGACCGGTGAGAATTCTGTCAATCTTCATGGAGCGGGCGTGCTCCCGACTTTCATGGCATTTCACCACAGATGATGCCACCACGCCTTCAATGAAGGTGTAGCGCATATCAGCAAGCGCCGCGTTGCGATCAAGTCCTGCCTCACTCTCCATCTGCACGATGCAATGCTCAAGCAACTCGCGCTCGTTTTGATCAAGTGCCAGACGGTCGGCAAGGTCATCGCCGCCTTCGATCAGCTTTGCTGCGCAGAAGCGAGCCGGCACACCGATGCGGTCGGCGTGATCGGCAATCAGATGCGTAACGGCGTGGATGCAGCGGTGAACGGCGGAATCATCCGCGCAGAAATCTGTCACCTTTGGCAGAGTTCTGCTCCGAGCCACGGCGATCGCCTGATCCACCAGCTCGCTCACGCCCTCGCCCTTTGCGGCGGCGATCGGTACGACAGGGATGCCGAGCGAGGCGCTCATCTTCTGCACGTCGATGGAACCGCCGTTGGAACGCACTTCATCCATCATGTTCAGCGCCAGCACCATAGGTATCCGCAACTCAAGCAGCTGAAGTGTCAGGTACAGATTCCGCTCAATGTTGGTGGCATCCACAATGTTGATGATGCCGTCCGGCTTTTGATTGAGGATAAAATCGCGGGAGACGATCTCCTCCTGTGTATAGGGCCGCAGGGAGTAGATGCCGGGCAGATCCACCACGGCGCAGCCTTTTTCATCTGTGATCTCGCCCATCTTCTGGTCTACCGTGACACCGGGAAAGTTGCCGACATGCTGATTGGATCCGGTGAGGGCGTTGAAGAGAGTCGTTTTCCCGCAGTTCTGATTTCCAACGAGTGCAAAGATCATTTCGGCTCGTCCTCCACTTCGATTTTTTGAGCCTCCTCTACGCGCAGCGTTAGCTCGTAGCCGCGCACGCGGATCTCGATAGGATCACCCATCGGCGCGACCTTCTGTAGTGTCACGCGGGTGTGCGGGATCAAGCCCATATCCAGCAGGCGGCAGCGCAAGGCTCCATCTCCGCCAACAGTGGTGATCACGGCAGAATTCCCCACTTTTAATTGATTCAATGTCATTCGCTTTCCTCTTTTCTTGCCCAGTTTTAATTTCATGGTAGCATTCCTGCTGCGGACTGTCAATACAGCCGAACCGGCATAATTCAAAGTGTGTAATAGGACTATTTGGCCTTGTGCTACAGAAAATGTTGAAAAGGTTCCTGCGGCAAGGAAAAGTCTTACAACTCTTTCGCAGTTTTAATCGATCCGCAGCAATTCGTCATCGTCGGAGCATCCGAAGCGGTTAACATCGGAGTCAGGGAAAGACTGGTAAATGTGCACGTTCGAACGCGGAAAGCATTCTTGCAGAAAATCGCGGACCGGGAAAAGATCATGGAATCCGCTGAAGTGCTTTTTGCCGTCTTCAAAGGAGACCGAGTTCACGACAAAATGCAGATGACAGTGCGCAGAGTCCGTGTGCAGGGCATATACGACTTGGTGCCCAGGGAAAAGATGGCAGATATCGTAACCTAAGGCAAGCATATCGTCTGTACTTAGACGGTAGGCCACCGTCGTCGAAAAGGATACAATAAAATGCAGCAGCTGCCGACCGTCGATATTCTGATAAGCGCTTTTAACAAGCATAAACTCACGGAACGCATAGACTGGATCGACGGCATATCCGCCTATCATTCCGGAACGGCACACATAGTCAAGAACGCGGTGCAAAGCTGCTGCGTCTGGATACTGATTGCGGATCAAGATAACGTCTGGCACAGCCGGTTCATCTCCTCTCTGATCATTACGTTCGTCCTCTGAGAGGCGGACGGACAGAATGCGATTTTTCATTGAAATCCTTCTTTCTTGTTGCTCGTGGCAAGGAGCGCAAATTGTATGACGACCCTTTATTCGGATGTTTGTAGCGTGATAAAAAATTGGTGCAGACTATGAAAGAGCCCGATGAAGCGCACGCAATTGTGCAGCCCCATCAGGCCTTCCAAATGATGTTGACATGGTTGCCGTCGAGTTCGATCCGCTCGATGAATTCGGCGGCGATCAATTTTTTCTCGTCAAAAACAGAATGAGAAAAATCCAACCGCCGACTCTGAGACGCAGAATGCGGGGCGGTATGTAAGAGCTGTTCCCGCTCGGCGTGCAGTTTTTCAATCATTTTTGAGATATACACGACCGCCACATCGCTGCTCTCGGCGAGAGCGTTTACCAGACGATCGATTTTCTGCTCGATTTCCAAAACAGCTTTCGCCTGCGCGTGGTCTTCACTTACTGAGGGAAGCTCGGCGGGACAGGCATCGAGAATGTGCTGGAGCTCATTGGCAATATGGGTCTCCAGCTCTCTGAGGTCTACATCAATCGATTCATCACAGCTGCCGAAGTTGGACCGACCGGAGCAGACCAGCTTACAGCGTTGCTCCGACTTTATGTAGTTGACCTTGACGGCATAGCCGCACTTGCTGCATTTTAAGAGGCCGGTCAGCCAGGAGTATTTTCCCGCGTTGGCGCGGGGAAGCTGCATCTGTCCGGAGAGCTTGTCCTGTACACGCAGCCAGAGGGAAGACGGAATGATTCCCTCATGCGTGGACAGGCTGAGCATCTGCTCATCCTTTTTCGTGTACTTGCCGCGGCTGCGGTCGCGCTTCCCAATCAGAAGACAGCCATGGACGCCGTCAAAAACTTCGGGCATCTGGCGGATCTGGATGCCCTGCGCAAGGTAATAGCAGTAGACCGCTTCGTCAGCCTGCGCGTAGACGGGGTTCCGCAGAATACGGGACAGAGTCACGTTATCCCACGCCTCGCGCTTGGGGCCGTGAATGCCCTGCTCAGTCAGAGCTTTGGCAAGGGCGCGCAGCGATGTTTCAGACCGGGCATATTCTTCAAAAATGTGGAGAACAGTCTTTGCGTTTTCATCGGCTATCAGAGATGAGACCTTGCGCCCGTCAAGCTCAGCTTTGGAAAGCGCATACCCGTACGGTGCGGGTCCACCCGGCCATGCACCGAGGGAAACGCGGTGATGGTAGTTGTCGCGCACACGCTCCGCGGTCGTTTCGCGCTCAAGCTGGGCAAAGGTCATCACAATGTTGAGCATGGCCCGTCCCATCGGTGAGGAAGTGTCGAACTGCTCGTTGACGGAGAGAAATTCGACATCGTTTTTACGCAGAAGCTCCCAGATCTGGCTGAAATCCGCGAGGGAGCGGCTGAAGCGGTCCAGCCGGTACACGACGATTTTTTTGACGCGGCCCGCCTCCACTGCCTCCATGAGCTCGCCGAAAGCAGGCCGCTTGGTGTTTTTGCCGGAAAATCCCTTGTCCGAAAAAACAAGGGCATCGTCCACAGTAAACTTCCGGCACAGTTCAATCTGTCCCTCGATCGAAAGGCTGCCCTTTTTATCGATGGACTGACGCGCATAAATGGCATCCATCGGCCTCACCTCTGCGCGCGGGCAGCCAGCAGCAGAAGGCAGCGGCGGCAGATCGCCGCCTGACGTGCTGAGCGCTCTATAGGGTCAACGGTTGAATAAGTGTTTTTGATAATCATAAGGGTTTCCTCCTTCGAGAATGTATGAGCCAGGGCCGGAAGTTATTCCGGACGGCTTTACCACCCTGTTGAAGGCTGTGTAAAAATGTATTATTTTTTTAGCAAATCTTGAAACCCTTGAAAATCCTGAAAAATCCAGACGACGCATGGCTTCCGCTGCGCTGATGGTACCCGCACGCCAGAGTTTTTCCACCGCATCAAAATTGCTTCGCTCAATCGGCTTACGACCGGTGTATTTCCCTTGTGCTTTGGCGATGGCGATGCCTTCGCGCTGACGCTGCAAAATATACTCGCGCTCTAATTCTGCAACAGCGCCAAAAACAGTCAGCATAAACTTCCCTGTTGGTGTCGTGGTATCGATTGCCTCTTTCCTGCTGACGAACTCCACGCCTTTTTCGGATAGCTTTTCTATCAGTTCCAGCAGGTCTCGTGTGTTGCGGGCAAAGCGGCTGATGGATTCGACAATGACGGTGTCGCCCTTGCGTACGTAGTCCATCATCTTTTTCAGCTCCGGACGGTCAGTGTTCTTACCGCTCAAGCGGTCGATGTAGACCTCATCAACACCGAGCTCCTGCATCAACACCTCCTGCCGCATGGTATTTTGCTCCTGTGTGCTGACGCGAATATATCCGATTTTCACAAAATCACCGCCTTTTAATCAATCTGAAACTAATATGTCCCAATGAAGCCGCCAAACAATTTGGCACGTGCCAAAATACGGAAAGCGGCTGCATTGGGACACTTTTTTACTGTTTCTGTAGGGTACACCCTAATGGGCTATTTCTTCCGCCCCTTGAGATAGCCCTTTCCGCCGCGGATCATAATGTAGACATTGGCACCCAACAGTGCACCCGCTGCGAGATCGTACAGCGGCGTGCCGACTGCCGCAAAGAAAATGGGCATCAGGAACCGCCTCCTTTTTCCCTGAGTGCGGTACAGATCCCTTCTGCGATAAATAGCACCAAAAGAGTCAGCACCATGCCGACCGTCACATAGCCTAAATCCATCTCGTACCCTCCCTTCATCTTTTTTTGCCGCGAGCACTGACCTTGCACCGTGATTTGCTGCGTGCTTTGGCTCGCTGCACATGTACGGAGCAGTACAGATCGACGCTGCTGCCACGCGCTTTGTAGTTACTCTTTGCTTTGATTTTTTGCTTCATAGTCACCATGTCCCTTCGTACAAAATTTCTTCGATATCGTCAGTCGTGAACCCCTGATCCAACAGCCGGTCAATCATCTCGCCTGTAAAGCCAAACGCTCTTGCCACCGATTTCAACAGCCGGATATGCTCGCTCTCCGTTTTCGGCGGCTCGGCATACAACGACGAACTCCAATATTCCCAAGACGGTCGGCAGAGCTTGGACGCGTCGAAGGTCGCGCGGGTGATATGTCCCCTGCGGTCAATTTTCAGGAGATCTCCCATCTCCACTTCAACCGTCCTTCTGTGCCCAAGTTGTTTGCCGCATCGGGTCAACGCTTTGTTCAGGATCTCGACAGTCGAGGCGTAAACGTAAACGCCACACTCCGGAAAGTAGGCAATGCTGAGCGGGCTGTCCCCCTTGACGATCCACAGCGCATCCTGCTCATCCAGCACCGCAAATGAAAAAGAGCCCTCGACCTGTTCCGCCATCTTTGCAAGGCTGTCAAAGTCGAGGGCTTTTTGCTGTTCCAGAAGCTGCACCGCCACATAGCTGTCGGTCTGGATTTTTGTTTTCGGCAAATGCTTGGTATGACGAAGTCCACGGTCATTCCACAGCACACCGTTGTGCGCCAGTGCAAAGCGCTTTCCCTTTACACAGCCGAAAAAGGGGTGATTATTATAATTCTTTTTCGCGCTGCCCTGCGTGGTCATCCGCGTATGCCCCATGACCACGTGGGCCTCCGCCGGAATACGCAGATGCAGCCGATACGCCGCCAGCGGACGTTTGTAAATTTGCAGTCCGCGCGATGTGTTGTAGGCGATACCAGTGGCATCGGTGCCGCGTACTTCTGCCGCGATAGAGAGTTCTCGGATGAGATGGTTTTTCTGCTTGACGCTCAGGGAACCCGCATAGTCAACGAACCCGAATAAGCAGCACATTAGACCTCACCCTCGCTTTCTACCGGCTCGTTCACATACAAGCGCCGCTCCTTCAAATACTGTACCAGCTCGGGCTGTGTGCAGCCGGAGACAAAGGTCGTCCAAGACATCGCTTTCAACTCCTCGTCTGACATGAAAAGAGCCACATCACAGATCCGGTCAAGGAGCTGTAATGTGGCAATGAGCGTGTTGTATTTGAGGGTTCCACGGAAAATGCGAAACTCAATGGTGTTCTTGTTGGTGAGGTTGACGCTGGTATAGCGACCGGCGTGAGCGCTCTTCTTGGCGTGGTCCAAGAGCTCTTTTGGCTGATCCTTGTAGCCATAACGGGCGGCCCACTGGTCGAGCTGGTACTGCGTTCTGCGGGAAAACTTCAGAAGTTCTTCCCAGTTCTTTTCGAAAAAGTACAGAATGCGGGCGATCACGGCATCCTGCTGTGCTTCTGTTTCGCCGAAAGCGTTGCGGTTGACGTGAACGTGGAGCCCGCAAGTGCCCGCCTGATGGCTCGTGTAACCCATCTGGACGGCCTTCTGTAAGATGGCTGCCCACGGCATTTCTGCCTGATGGTAGGCGAGCGTCATGGGATGCGTCACCATCTCAAAGCCGTCATCCAGTGAGCCGTCGTGCTTGCAGTAGAGATTTTCAAGACCGTTGCCGTTTGCAATGGACATGACCTCGACGGCGTTGTCATCGTCCTCACCGGCTCCGTCCACTTCCAGTTCTACGCCAAAATAGCGATCACCGTCCCCACGGAACAGCGGCTCAGGCTTGTAGTAATAGTCCTGAATCGGCTTGCGGGAAGTGCGGCTCGTGTAGCAGTCATAGCAGAACGGATACTCGTTGCCATCGCTCTCACAGGCGTAATAGGTCTGGCTGATGCGGATGATATCACCGCAGCTATGACAGTTTGTGTAGTGACGGTCATAGCAGTCCTGACAGAGCGGCGTGGATTCATCTCCGGCATTGTCATCCCGCCAGATGCGCTCACCGCAGTGAGAGCAGAGAACGGTTTTGGCTTCCAAACAGTCCGGACAGAAAAGTTCGCCGCTGAACGGGTAGAGTTCGCCCCGAAGGAATTCTTCACCGCAATTAGTGCAAACGAGCTTCGGTAGGGCAAAGATTTTGCGATACTTTTCAAGCAAATCGTCCGACAGTGACTCGAAGTTTTCGCTGTCAGATGGTGCGGAACATACGAAAAACGTACCATAGACAACATCGTAGACTTCACCTGTTTCGGGGTGTTTCAAGGGACGGTTCTGCGGCAGGCCGGTCAGCTTGCCTTCGTCGTTGCAGATCAGCGCGACGGGATCTTCGAACGGATAGACGGCCTGAATGAGACCGCCAACGAGGGCCTGCATGGATGCGAGAGAGCCATCAATTTCAATGGCGCGGGGGTCAGCATTCGGCTCGACTAAAAGGACTTTCATGTTGTATCTCCTTAAATTAAATTAGCATCGCAGACAACTCTGCGGTGCTTCATAAGGATGATATACAATTAAAAATAAAGCGATTTGCGATTTAGGAGCGTAACATAAGGTAAAGAAAGTCCCAAAGGAGAAATCAGATATATGAAAAATGAAGAAGTATTCCAAGAATCCGTGCGCTCCATGCGCAATCAGACCTTGCGTGCAGATCGTGCCGGAGACTACTGGACAGATGACGAGAAGAACCGATTGAAAACCTTATTTGACAGCGGCGTCGGTATCACCGAGATTGCGCTGGAACTGGGCCGGACAGAACCGGCGGTTTATCAGCAAATTGAGAAAATGGACCTGTATGGTCGTAAGCAAAACCCGCAGCGGCAGAGAAACGGCAAAAAGCCTCCCGAGTGCTTATGTGACCGGTGTATGGCTGATCCAGCATTGTGTCCGCTCCGGATACAGTGCGGCGTAGTGAAGGAGAGATGACGAATGTTTGAATCATATGATGATATCCTGACGGTTGAAGAGGCCTGCGAAGCCCTGAAAATCGGCTACAACGCGATGTACGAGCTCCTAAACACCGGTAAGCTTAGAGGCTATCGGAATGGCCGTGTGTGGAGAATTCCGAAGACAGCGCTGGTGGAATATGTTAGAGACAAGGCAAAGATGAATTGATGATTGCTTTGTGGTTGGACGGCGGACATGGGTGAGGCTTTGCAACACGAAATCCATCTATTGACAGAATGCGCACATATATTATAATTATAATAAATCCAATTTTTTTGGCTTTAGAGGTGGATGAGATGGCAGTCAGGTCATTTTGTGAGCGCTGGCTCGTGAACGGAATTCAAGAGGATTACAAAAATTGGTTGCCGCGCGGTGTAGAGGGGCATCAAAAAGCATCACGTATTTTCATCGAGTCACCAACAGGAACGGGCAAGAGCTCATTTGTTCTCAATAAACTGTTTCCCTTTGCAGCAGAGAACAATTACAATGTTTTATATCTGACAAATCGGTCTGCGCTGAACCAGCAGATGAGAAATACGGTAGCTCAAAAATTGGAGGGTAAAGAAGAAATCAAAAAAGATGAAGTTGACTTCTATTTACCTGGGTCATTTTGCCGCCTGACCGTTATAAACTATCAAGCAATCTCGTTAAATCCTACGGCACTTGAGACGTTCCTAAACGATTACGCGTACATCGTATTTGATGAGGCGCACTTTTTTATCGAAGACTCTCTTTTCAATGCAAAAACAGGCCTGTTGCTAAAGTCGGTTCTGGACGCATTGCCCGATGCGGTATGGATATTCCTTTCGGCCACGTTAGATGGGTCGGAGGAATTGCTGCTGGCGGCAGCGGATAAGATTCAACCGAACAACCTCGTCGATGCCAATTTGAATAAGGTGGTATTCAAAGAGCACTGCATTGTGTATAAAAACAACTACCAAAGTGCCGTGTACACGCCTTCTTTTTTTCGCGGTATCGACGATCTAATGCTGGTAATCAATCGAACTGTGGGAGAGAAGTGGTTAATCTTTGTTTCGTCTATTCAGCGGGGAAAAGCGCTGCAGCAGCGTATTAAAAAAGAAACAGGCCGCAAAGCGGTCTTTCTATCCTCAGAAAATAAGGCGGATAAGCGATGGAAAACGCTCTCTACTGAAGAACGCTATGACGAAGATGTGCTGATTACAACAAAGGTTTTAGACAACGGCGTCAATATTAGCGATAAAGGCGTGCGGCACATTGTCATTCCCTTTTGCGATCAGACCGAATTTATGCAGATGCTCGGACGAAGAAGAACAGATGAGGGCGAACGAGTTTGCCTTTATGTCGAGGTGCCGACAATTCAGAAAATTAACACTTTAAGGCATGGCGTGGCGGCCAAGCGAAATGCGATCAATAGAGTAAATAGTGTAAATAGATGCAATCTGAATAAGAGAAATGCCTTGTTAGCAAAAATGTGGGAGGCGGGCCGCAAAGACATTAACAGTCTTTTTATATCAACGAGGCTGGCGATTTGGTTCCAAATTTTTGGCAGAGAAAAAGCTGAAGCAACTGAGCGATTTTTACGGTACACTCGCGGCGCATTATAAAGAAGGTGCGTGTTATGAAAAGACTGTACTGACATGGATTAAAATGGAGGATTCCGAGCCAGTCTATCTCGGACAAATAGGATCAGAAGATATCATCGGCTTTCTCTCGCACTGGGACGGTGAGAAAATACAGATGGCGGAATGGGAAAACTTTTACAAAGAATTTGAGCGTCTGTACGGTCAGGAATGCAGAAATCGGTTCCCGATTGACAGCGCAGAGTATCAAAAAGCATTTTCCGTTCGAAAAGCACCACCGCGTCGAAAGTCGACGGTGAACCGTCAGATGCAAATACTTGGGCTGCCATACAAATTGAATAAAGAGAACAACTGCTGGGTCCTTCATAAGCAGAAGTTACAATAGGTTTCTTCGTATCGTATATAAAAGACCGCCATCTCGGTGAACAAAAGCTCCTTGAGATGGCGACCTTTTTATACGCGGGGAGGTTTGACGCTTACCAGGCATCTTATGGTGAGACGTCTGCGCCGCCGTCAATTATAACAAAGGAAATATTTGAGCTGTGTACAGAGGAAAGAGACAAGGACGCGACTTTCCGCTGATTGCCATTTGAAGGGGCACAGTTTTCAAAACTGTGTGGATTGCCTTCAGGGCGATTGAGGTTTTGATTTGCTCGTCGGCGGGCGTATAATCTGCGGAAAGAGAGACTGAATTTGTCCGGAAAGTGCAGGGGGCAGAGACCACGTCGCGCGCCCGATTTTGATCGGTTGTCATGGCTTTCAGTCACAGCGCATAGCCTCAAGGGCCAAAAACTGTGATAATCGACAAAAATTATGCATTTTTGCAAAATGCGTATTGCATTTTGACGACAGATAGATATAATAAAAACAACAATCGAATACATCTTGGTATTTACCAGATAAAACAAACTCTTTTATCGCAACGTAAATACATCGCGGATGTAGAAATTGGGCGGCGTAAGTCCGTCATGTATTTTTGCGGTGTATGGTGCTGCGGGAAAGGGTTTTTTTCATCAATAACGCCCTCTTTCCGATCCATCCCGAAATTATGAAAGACTGGTGATCGATATGAGGGCGGTATAGGTGCTTGCAAGCAATGCAGTAATGATTTGGGGTTTATACAATGGATCAGGAAAAAATGGCCGAATTGAATCTTGAAGAGATCCTGCTGACCGGATTTGCCCGGCTTCCCGAAAAATCAGTTCTCTTCAGCAAGTATAACGGCACGATCAGCGTTACCTTATTGGTAACCCGCTCGAGTGGAAAAATCCTGGAGGTGGCCTCTGAGGACTTTTCCCCTTTGCAGATCAATTATTTTAACAAATTACTACGCGGAGAAGAGATCAGCACCGAAGACGGTATGTTTCGCATCGAACAGTTGCTTGCACGCAATTATCAGAGTTCTCTTCGCAAACCTTTTTATTCCGGCATCCGCGCGTGCAGACAAAAGCTCGAGGAACTAAGAGAAGACGATATCCGCCGAATGCTGCCTTTCTCCCAAGAGGATTAAGGAGGATCCTGCTATGAACGGAACTTCACTTGAAAAGAAGAAAAAAGGCTTCGCTCTCCCCGATACCTATGTCATCGTAGCAATTCTTGTTATCTTTATGGCACTGATGACCTATGTCATCCCTGCCGGCGTATTTGATACGGTCACCAATGAAAGTGGCCAGACAATGGTCGACCCCAACTCCTTCCACTTTGTTGAGCGGACTTCTACCAGCTTAAAGGATCTGCTCTTCTCGTTCTATACCGGCCTCAAGAATAATGCGACGATGATCTTCTTCGTCATGCTCGTCGGCGGCTATATCGAGATCGCACTGGAAACGACCGCCATTCAGCGGGGCCTTCGCATTCTAATTTCCAAGATGGCCAATAAAGCGCTGATTCTTATCCCGCTCGTGATGCTCTTCTTTGCCATCCTGGGCGCGACCGGCGTTCTCATCAACGCGGTTGTGGCGTTTATTCCGCTGGGGCTTGCGGTGGCAGAGATCATGAAGCTCGACAGGGTTTCGGCAATGGCGTTCCTGTATCTCGGCACGTATGCCGGCTTTAACTCGTCGTTCATGTCTGCCAGCTCTGTGCAGATCGCGCAGCAGATGGCCGAGCTGCCGCTTCTATCCGGCATGGGTTTCCGTGTCGTTGTCACCGCGATTATCGTTCTCATTACGATCATCTATGTTATGCGCTACGCTGTCCGCGTCAGCAAAGATCCCTCCCGCTCCATCATGCCGGTTTCCGAGTATCCGTTTGACGAGAACCTCTCCGCAGAAGTGAACGATACCTTTACCGTTCGCGACGTCATCATCATTCTGCTCGTCTTCGGCGGCCTTGCCCTGTATGTGTATGGCTGCATCAAGTTCGCCTGGGGCTATGACTATATGGCTGCGATTATGCTCATTACCTGCGTCGCCGCCGGCTTTGTCGGCAAGATGAACGCCAACGATATTGCCAAGAACTTTATCTCCGGCGTGAAGAAGATGGTCTACGCGGGATTCCTGATCGGCCTTGCCAGCGCGATCTCCGTCATCATCACTGACGGTCAGATCATCCACACCATTATTTATTACATCTCCATGCCGCTGGTGCTGCTGCCCAAGACGCTGGCCGCCGTGTTCATGTTCCTTGTGAACCTGGTGTTCAACTTCTTTGTCTCCTCCGCCTCCGGTCAGGCCGCTATCGTTATGCCACTGATGGTTCCGATGGCAGACATCCTCGAAATTCCGAGACAGGTTGCAGTTCTCGCCTATCAGTATGGCGACGGCTTCTCCAACTGCATTATCCCCACCTCCGGCGTGCTGATGGCTGCGTTGGGTGTTGCGCGCGTGCCGTTTGAGAAGTGGCTCAAGTTTATGATGCCGCTGTTTCTCATCTGGACGTTGGTCGGCTGCTTTGCCGTGGCGACAGGCGTTTTGATCAATTTGCAGTGACTGGAAAATCCAAATAAACAGGTTAAAGAGCTCATGGTTATTTTCGAAGAAAAGCAGTTTTTGCAGGAACTTGAGTATCTGGTGAATATCGACAGCGGCAGCGGAACTGCCGATGGCATTGGACAGATCGCATCGTTCCTCATCGGCAAGTGCAGCCAACTCGGGCTGACGGTCAAAAAGCACGTGTTTGACCCCGCCTACGGCCCCTGCCTTGAGGTGCGGAATTATCCGGAGAGCGAAGACATTGATCTTTTGCTCCTCTGCCACATGGATACGGTTTTTCCTGTCGGCACCAGTGAAAAGCGGCCATTTCGCATCAAAGGGGATCAGGTGTACGGTCCCGGCTGCGCCGATATGAAATCCAGCATACTGCTGGCCTTTGCACTGGTGCAGAATTTGCTCCGTGAGCGGCCTGAGCTGCGATTGTGCGTCGCGTTGAACTCCGACAGCGAGGTCGGTTCTATCAGTTCCCGCGGCTGGCTTCGTGAGCTGGCCCGTAAGAGCACCTACTGTCTCGGCTTTGAGGCGGGGCGCAGCGACGGCAGCTTTGTCAAGCGCCGCAAGGGCGCCGCACATTATATCATCCGCATGTACGGCAAGTCTGCCCACTCCGGCGTGGATCCCCGCGGCGGCGCGAGCGCCGTGCTTGAAATGGCAAACTGGATCTGCCGCTTCGCCGATTTTGACCGTCTGCCGCTCGGCACCAGCCTGAATTTCGGCGTTGCCCGCGGCGGCACCATGTACAATGTTATTCCCGATTATGCTGAAAGCAGCGTCGACATCCGTTTTGAGACCGAGGAGCAGTACGAGATCCTCACTGAGGAGATCCGCAGCCTCTGTGATTGCCCTTATAATCCTGAGATCCGCGTGACAGCTGAATGTCTTGCCCGCTCTTATCCCATGGTCGAAAATCAATCGGGACAGGCGTTGATTGCGCTGATGGAACAGGAGGCCGCACAGCTCGGCATACCGGTGAACTTTGCCGCAAGCGGCGGCGCATCCGATGCCAGCATCCCTTCGCAGGAGGGAGTCGGCACCATCGACGCCTGCGGCCCCATCGGCTTTAATCTGCACAACGATGACGAGCATATCTTGCTCAGCAGCGTGCGCCCGCGGCTTGCATTACTTCTGGCTGTGTGCAATGCGCTTCCGATCGAAAAGTTGTCCGACGTCTCTTAACTTCTGCTGCAGGGGGAATGTTGGAATGATATTTCCCCTGCGGCGTTTCTGCTGCCGAACAGCGGCACAAGAAAGCAAAGGTAAACTATGAATCCATATTATAATGAAAGCGCCTTTTTGCAGGATCTGGCAATTCTTGTCAACACTGACAGCGGCACCGGCACTGTCGAAGGCATCGACAAGATCGCCAATTTCATGATGAAAAAGTACGCTGATCTCGGTATGTGGACGGAAAAGAAAACGTTCCGCGCCGATCTCGGCCCGTGTGTTGAAGCGCGCAACCATCCCAAAAGCAGGGAAATCGATCTTCTTCTGATCGGCCACATGGATACGGTGTTTCCAGTGGGGACGGCGGCTGAACGCCCGCTTACCGTGGACGGCAACCGCGTGCTCGGCCCGGGCGCCGCGGATATGAAATCCGGCACGCTGCTGTGCACCTGTCTTGCAGCCTTTGTTCAGGCGGAGCGGCCGGAACTCAAGCTCTGCATTGCGCACAACTGCGACGAGGAGATCGGCTCTCCAAGTTCCGACGCCTGGATCCGCGAGCTCGCCTCTCATGCCACCTACTGCTTTGATTTGGAACCCGGACGCAGCGACGGCAGCTACGTCAAGACGCGCAAGGGTGTCTGCCGTCTCAGCATCAAGCTGCATGGTAAATCTGCCCATGCGGGCGTCAATCCGGATGACGGCGCCAGCGCCGTGGTCGAGCTGGCAAAGTGGATCTGCCGCTTTGCCGACCCTGCGCGCAGGGATAACGGCTACCGTGTGAATTTTGGCGTTATCAAGGGTGGCACGGCCTACAATGTCGTCCCTGACAGCGCAGAGTGCGACGTGGATATCCGGTTTGACACGCCGGAGGATCTGCAAGAGGCAATGGCGCAGTTTGATGTACTTCGGCAGCACCCGTTTGATCAGAACGTTACGGCTGAGATCGCCATTACGGGGCAGACCCCGCCGATGGTCGCAACGGAAAACAGCAAACGGCTGATGCGGCTTCTGGAAGAGGAGGGAAGCTTGCTTGACGTCGACGTGAAATTTGTCGGGACCGGCGGCGGCTCTGACGCCAGCCGCGTCTCCAGCGGCGGCGCTGCGGCGATCGATGCCTGCGGCCCCGTGTGCTTCTATATGCATGATGCCAGGGAGTATTTCCTGCTCGACACGGTGGAGCCGCGGCTCCAGTTGCTGATGAACGTCATTCAAAAACTATAATGCGCGATACCGGCGCAGCATCCAAAACAAAAGGAGCATGACCATGCAGCCCCAAATACTCAATATTCTGGACATTATGAAGGACCTTGTCTCCGTGCAGAGTGACACGGGGACGAAAATGGAAGAAAATATGGCTGAGCGGATCGCCGCTTATTTCAGGGAAGATTCCTATCTTTCCGTTCATCCGGATCACTGGGGCCTTGCCGATACGAACGACTTTCTGGGCCGCCGTGTCGTCTGGGCATTGAAAGAGGGGACGAGCCGCAAAACGCTGATTCTGACCGGCCACTATGATGCCGTGGAGATCGACTGCTACGGCGAGCTCAAGCCGCTCGCTCTCAAGCCTGAGGCCCTGCGGGAGGAAATGCTGCGGCAAAAGCTCGGCGATGAGCTGATGCAGCAGGAGCTTGCCAGCGGCGACTGGCTGCCCGGCCGCGCGGCGGCTGACATGAAAGGCGGCCTTGCCATCGGACTTTATGAGCTTTTGACACTGCCCGAAAACGCTGAGATCGGCGTTCTTTTCGTCGCCGTCTGCGATGAGGAAAATGTCTCCGCCGGTATGCGCGGCGCGGTCAATGTTCTATTGGAACTCAAGCGACGCTTTGCGCTCGACTATCTTGCCACGCTTGTTTTGGAGCCGCAGCTTCCGCTGGCCGGTAAGGAATTCATGGTCTATAACGGCAGCATCGGCAAGATCATGCCCGTCATTGTCGCCAGGGGAAAGCTCGCCCACTGCGGTGAGCCGCTCAAGGGGCTCAACGCTGCCCATCTGGCCGCGGAGATCACCGCGCGAATCGACATGAACACCGACCTTGTCACGGAGGATTTCGGCCTGTCGTCCCCGCCGCCGGCTGTGCAGCAAATGCGAGATCTGAAGACCACTTACGACGTCTCGCTTCCCTCGCTTGCCGCAGTATGTGTCAACCTGCTCTTCCTCGGTGGGGAGAGCACGACGGAGACGGCAATGAAAAAGATCCGCACGATCTGTGAAGAAGCGGTCTCTGCCGTCATGGCAAGATACGAAGCGGCCTGCACCTTTGCCACGGAGCGAGACCTTTTACCGGAATCGGAAAAGCTGCACGCTGCGCCGCGCGTGCTTTTCCTCTCTGAACTGGAAGCCCTGGCTGCTGCCAAAGATGACGGGTTTGCCGGTTGGAAGGCCGAGCGTGCTCAAGTCCTGAGGACCGCGATCGAGCAGGGTGAGCTGACGCTGCAAAATGCAAGCATTCGCTATATCCAGCAGGTCATTGAATTTTCCGGCTGCGAAGAGCCGATGGTCGTCATCGGTATCGCGCCTCCCTACTATCCCGCCGTCTGCAACGCATACCTTGAAAAGAACGGGAGCGAGATCATCGAAAAGGTCCGCGATATCGTCGAGGGGACGTATCACACGCCGCTTTCTGTGATTCCATATTTCACTGGCATCGGCGACGGAAGCTATATGACCTGCACCGCCCCCGCACAGGAGCGGGCACTGCTGACCGACCTGATGACGCTGCCCGCCTCCATTTATGACATTCCCTTTGAGGCGTCGGCCCAGCTCAACGCGCCTGTGTTCTATCTCGGCCCGCGCTGCCGAGCGATCCATCAGTGGTGCGAGCGCGTTTATCTGCCAGACCTTGAACACACCATCCCCGATATCATCGACCACATTCTTGGTACAAGATCAAAATAAGACTTTCCTTACTCTACTTTCCCCTAATATGGCAAGAGCGGGACACCAAAGCCACGGTGTCCCGCTCTTGCTGTTAGATGAGAGAGCCCGTGGGCTGATGCAATCTAACCGTTTGGGACAGCGTGGGCAAATTTTCAAATCTAAAAATAAAAACCAAAAGTGTGACTTTTGCAACAGAACATTTGAAGGAAAGCTGTTATAATTAAAGCATCTCAAAATTGCTGCAACGGCAGGAGATGAAAAGACAGACAAAGCTTTGATGCAGCGGATGATCCGAAAAAAGCTTTTTACACCATTTGGAAAACGACTAAAATGAAAAGGAGAATCTATCATGGAGCAGAAGTTTTATATTTGCAAGCATTGCGGCAATATCATTGTCAAGATTAAGGACAGCAGTGTTCCCGTTGTTTGCTGCGGTGAACCGATGAGCGAGATCGTTCCGGGTGTGACCGACGCGGCTGTCGAGAAGCACGTTCCCGTCTGGAGCGTGGAAAATGGCATTGTTCACGTCAAGGTCGGCTCTGTGGAGCATCCGATGCTGCCGGAGCACTACATTGAATGGGTGTCGCTTCGCACCAAGCAGGGTAGTCAGCACAAGGAGCTGCATCCCGGCGAGAAGCCCGAGGTTTTCTTTGCTCTTAACGAAGGGGATGAGGTCGAAGAGGTCTTCGCCTACTGCAACCTCCACAGCCTCTGGAAGGCGTGACAATATGGAAAAACTGGCGCTGAGATGATTGGATTGCCGAACAATAAGGACAGCTGAGCACATGTGCTCAGCTGTCCTTATTGTCGAGGGGATGCAGCGGTGAAATCTTCAATGCGGCGCAGAATAGAAACACCACATTGGAGGTTTACGCAGAATTTAGGATTATCCCGAACCTTGTTGTAAATCATCCTGAAAAGTGTTATCTTCTTCACTGGAATATACACGCGAAATTCTGCATTTTTCACGCGAAGGGGCTTTTTATGAGCAAGATTCAATGCTGGTGCCGTGCTAATGCTATGCTGGCCATTTCACTGCTGGCTGCAGCTGCAACGGCGTTCTTTGTCCCTCCCGATAGGGACTACTTAAGCTATTACGACCTCAAAACGCTTTCCTGCCTGTTTAGTGTTTTGGCGGTGGTAGGTGCTCTGCGAGACCTGCAGATCTTTTCTGCTCTTTCGCAGCGGATGGTACACACCTTTTCCACGGTTCGGGGCGTATGTACAGCGCTGGTGGTCATCACCATGTTCGGGTCTATGCTTCTGACCAATGATACCGCCTTGCTGACATTTCTGCCGCTTGGCTGGTTTGTCCTTTCCTCCACCGGTCAGGAAAAGCACGCCGCGCTGCTGTTCATTCTCCAGAACTGCGCCGCAAACCTCTGCGGAATGATCACGCCCTTCGGCAATCCGCAGAATCTCTATCTCTTCAGCTATTACGACCTTTCCGCAAAGACGTTCTTTTCGGTAATGCTGCCGCCCTTCATCCTGTCTACCGTTCTCATTCTCCTGTGCTGCCTGGCGTTTCCCAAAGACCGGCTTTCCGTGCCGGAAACGCAGGTCACGATAGACTCCCGTCAAGCTGCCATCTATGGTGGACTATTCTGTTTAGCCGTTGCCATGGTGCTGCGGCTGGTACCCTATGTCCTTGGCTTGACGGTCATTGTTCTGGCGCTCTGGTTTTTGGACCGGCATGCGCTGAAAACTGTAGATTGGGGATTGTTGGCCACTTTCGCCGCTTTTTTCACCTTTTCCGGCAACCTTGCTCGAATGGAAGCTGTCCACATACTGTTCGCTCGCCTTTTGTCCCACGGAACCATTCTGATCTCCGCGCTTACCTGCCAGATCATCAGCAATGTTCCTGCTGCCATTCTGCTCAGCCGCTTCACGCAGGATGCCTGCGGGCTTCTGGTTGGCGTCAATGTGGGCGGCGCAGGAACGCTGGTGGCTTCTCTGGCAAGCCTCATTACCTTTCGGGAATATACTCACCATGTTCCTAATGGTGGAAAACAGTTCCTTTTTCTTTTTTCTGGGATCAGCTTTGCGTTTCTGGCGATTCTTTTGACTGCTATGTCCGTTCTGGGCTGGTAAGCCTTGCTATTGCCGATATGCAGTTTTGCGGCAGCTCCTATTGTATGTCCGGTGAATGCACAGCCTGAAGGGCGGAAGGCCTGAACCAGTCCGGCAGCGGGTTATGATAGCTGGGAGAAAGACAGACATCAGAGATCGAAAAACAAGCTGCCGCAGGCGTTTCCAAGTGCTGCCAGTGGGGATTCCCTCGACTGGAAGGGCATCTCGGCGGGTGAGATCACGAAGCGTGTGACGGGCAAGGTGCAGAGCGGGTCGATCGTGCTGTTCCACAATGCGGGCGAGCACACGCCCGAGGCGCTGCCGGATATTCTCGACTACCTGCTCGCCGAGGGGTATAAGATCGTACCGATTTCGAAGATCTTACTCACATGTGACTACACCATCGACCACGAAGGTCGGCAGTGCCCGGCAGTGCAGTGAGCGTCCGATACCGCACTTGCTTGACCGTGTGTAAAGACGCGAAAAGGGGAGCCCTCTATCACAAGAGAACTCCCCTTTATTATTTCTTCCGTGCATTGCGGGGTGATTTTTTACGCGCCGATGATGAGCGGCACGAGCGCCGCGCAGGTGATGCACATCAGCATGCCGGTACAGAACGAGTAGGCGACCGTTTCCGAGCTGCACACCTGCTCGACGATCGGCAGGCATACGTCAGTCGAGGCGGTGCCAGGGATGGTGATGGCCTCGATATAGCCGATCTTGCCCGCGATGACGGGCAGCAGAATGATGCCGAGCATCTCGCGCAGCACATTGTGCAGAAACGAGACCGCGCTCGCCATCGTGTGCCCCGCGCTTGCGATGACGCTCGGGGCCATCGTGTACCAGCCGAAGCCTGCGCTGATGGCCAGTCCCTCGCGCAGCGTCATGGGTGAGAGCGCGGCATAGACCGCGCCGCCGAGCAACGTGCCGAGCACGGCGAAGATGGGGACTAAAATGACGCCGAGCCCCGCGTTGCGCAGAATGCGGGCAATGCTGCCGTCCAGCCCCATGGAAAAGCCGATGAGCCCCAGCATGATACACAGACCGACTACAAGATAGTCGCCCGAGCGGGACTGAAAGGCGGGTAGGTCGGTGCACACGCGGCGGATGACAAGATCACCGAGCAGCATCCCGACAACGACCATCAGCAGGATGATAAAAGACATTTTCGCGCCCGAGACGTCGGCCTTTTCGTGCACAGCCTTCGCTTCGTTGACGACTGCACCGGCGGGGTGGGCGTGGCGGTCGATGTGCAGCAGCTTTCGCACGGCGAACGCACCGAGCATGCTGCCCGCAGCAGTCAGCACCGTGACAAAAAGCGCCTGAATGCCGATGCTGCCGAGGCTCGACGTGACCTCCTCGTCTGCGCCCATGCGCAGGCCCATCAAAAGCACCAGCGCATAAACGGAAAGCGACATGAGCTTGTCCACGAATTTGAATTTTTCTGCGTACTTTCGCAGGCGCGAGGCCAGGAGGTAGCAGGCGATCATAATGGACCAGTAGAGAGCGAGCATTGCCATGAGAGGGACCATCCTTTCGCCGCGTGGCGGCAAAGATAGAAAAAGGGCGGCGCGTGATCCACGCCGCCCTCTGCTGCTTTGGTAGAATTGGGAAATATCAGGCGAGGGTGTTGACCCAGGCGGAGTATTTGGCGAGGTTTGCGTCGCGCTCCTGCGCATCTGCGCCCTTGGTGAGCACATAGACCTTGATCTTCGGCTCGGTGCCGCTCGGGCGCACGACGATATGTGTGCCGTCGGCGAGCTCAAAGCGCAGCACGTTCGAGCCGGCGAGCGCGATCTTCGTGACCTCGCCGCTTGCGGCGTCGCGCGCGGTGCCATCCGAATAATCCTTGTACGTCGCGACCTTGACGCCCGCGATCTCGCTCGGCGGCGTTTCACGCAGGGACTTCATGAGAGTTGCCATCTTCTCCGCGCCGTCGAGACCCGGCATGACAAGGTTGTGCGTCTTTTCACCGAAGAAGCCGTACTTTTTGAAGAGCGCCTCGAGCGCGTCGAAAAGCGTCATGCCCTGGGCGTAGTACCACGCGGCCATCTCGGTGAGGAGCAGTGAGGCGGTGACGGCGTCCTTGTCGCGCACGTAGTGGCCGATCATGTAGCCGTAGCTCTCCTCGTAGGAGAAGATGACGGTGTTTTTGCCCGCGCCCTCAAGCTCGTTCATCTTCTCGGCCATGAACTTAAAGCCCGTGAACGTGTCGTAGCAGTCGAGGCCGTTCGCCTCCGCCACGGCGCGCGCCATTTCGGTCGTGACGATAGTCTTGAGCGCGGCGGCATTCGCGGGCAGCTTGCCCGCGCGCTTCATCGCACCGATCAGATAGTCGAGCAGCAGCACGCCCGTCTGGTTGCCGGTGACGGGCTCGAACTCGCCCTGCTTGTTGCGCACCATGATGCCCACGCGGTCGCTGTCGGGGTCGGTGCCGAGGATGAAGTCGACGTCGTTCTTCTTGGCAAGGTCGATGGCGAGGTAGAAGCCCTCGGGATTCTCGGGGTTCGGGGAGACGACCGTGGGGAAGTTGCCGTCGATGACCATCTGCTCGGGCACGCATAAAAGGTGCTTGATGCCAAGACGCGTCAGCGCCTCGGGCACGAGCTTGTGGCCGCAGCCATGGAAGGGCGTGTAGACGAGCTTGAAGTCGTCCGCGACCTTTTTGACGGTCTCATAGTCGTTGACCATGCTCATGACGTTGGCCATGAAGCGCTCGTCGCAGTCTGCGCCGAGCATCGTGATGAGACCCTTGTTGACGGCTTCATCGAAGTCCATCGACGTGACGCCGGTGAAGATGTCGATGTGCTCAAGCTCCCTGGCGATCGCGGCGGCGTGCTGGGGCGGCAGCTGCGCGCCGTCGGACCAGTAGACCTTGTAGCCGTTGTACTCCTTGGGATTGTGCGACGCGGTGACGTTGATGCCCGCCTCGCAACCGTATTCGCGCACGGCGAACGAGAGCTCAGGCGTCGGGCGCAGGGACTCAAAGAGCTTGACGGTGATGCCGTTGCCCGCCATGACGCAGGCCGCGGCGCGCGCAAACTCCATCGAGTGGTTGCGGCAGTCCATGCAGATGGCGACGCCCTTTTTCATGGCCTCTTCGCCCTCAGCGCGGATGACGTTGGCAAAGCCCTGCGTCGCCCAGCGGATGACGTGGCGGTTCATGTTGTGAAGCCCCACATACATCGTGCCGCGCAGGCCCGCCGTGCCGAATTCGAGCGGGCCGTAAAAACGGTTTTCAATCTCCTTTTCGTCGTTTGCGATGGCCTTGAGCTCGTTTCTCTCGTCCTCGCTCAGCGCGGGAGGAGGCGAGCCACTTTTCATATTCCTGACGGTAATTCATTGCTTATCCTCCTGTTCCGGAATTTCATCAATGGGGCGGATCAGATTTTTTGCGTCCTCAAGCATCGAGGACGGCACATAGAGCCACGTGCCGCTGCCGGGCATGCCGAGCACGATCTTGCCGAACGAGCCCTCGCCCTCGTATTTGCGCAGCACGGGGATGTCATACGAGCGGAGCATGGCGCAGAGCATGTCCGTCTCGGCGTTCGTGTCCATTGCGACGGTCAAAAGCGCGGGCTCCTCCGGCGTGCCGTCGGCGGATTTGGGCCAGCGCTGCAAAAGGTCGTTTTCTGTCTTGCCCCAGGTGAGCTTCACTTCATCCGACATGGGCGGTGTCCTCCTTTATGTTGATGATGGGTCATTTGTGGTATTTGGTCCCGGCCTCGATCTGGTAGGCGCGGTAGATTTGCTCGAGCAGCATCACGCGCGCTAAGTGGTGCGGAAATGTCATCGGCGACATCGAGAGCCGCAGGTCGGCCTTTTTTTCTTTAAGTCCTCGTCAAGGCCGAAGCTCGACCCGATGAGGAACGTCAGCTGCGACGCGCCGCGCGCGGCGAGCTGCTGCATTTTCTGCGAAAGCGCCACGCTGCTCATCTCCTGCCCCTCAATGCACATGGCGATGAGCGCGCCGCCCTTGGACAGCTTCTGCTCGACGAGCGCAGCCTCTTTTGAGCGCCTGACGGATCTCCGCCTCGCTCGGCTCGTCGCCGAGACGCTGCTCGGGCAGTTCCAAAAGCTCTAACTTACAGCAGCGCGAAAGGCGCTTTTCGTATTCCTTGACGGCCTGCTCGTAGAAGGCCTCCTTCAGTTTTCCGACGCAAAGGACGGTGATCTTCTGCATATATGTACCTCGCTGATGGTGTCGCGCGGCGCGGCAGAGAGGCGGACGCTCAGCCCGCTCGCTTGCAACGCGCGGCCGACGGTGTATTCGGCAAGCTCCGGGGAGTTGTTCTCGTCGCTCAGGTGCGCGAGCAGAATGTCGCTCGTGCCGGCGCGGACGCATTCCACGGCGAATTCCGCCGCGGCGTCGTTCGACAGGTGCCCGTACTCGCTCAGGATGCGCTGCTTGAGATAATAGGGGTAGCCGCCGTTTTTGAGCATCACGACGTCGTGATTCGATTCGAGCAGCAGCATGTCCGCGCCGAGGGCGGCATCGTGCGCCTCGTCGGTGACAAAGCCCGTATCCGTCAGCACAGCGAGCGAGCCTGCGTCGCTCTCGATGCGGTAGCCGACGCTCTCTTTCGCGTCGTGCGACGTGCGGAACGAGCGGACGTGCAGGTCCTTGATCGTAAACTCTTTGCCCGTGGCAAAGGCGCGCAGGCGCGGCTCGGGGTATTGGATCGCCGCCGCGGTGCCGAACGTCGCATACAGCGGGGCGGGGCATTTTTTGGCGAGCGTCACAAGTCCTCGGACATGGTCGATGTGCTCGTGTGTGATGAGGATGCCGTCGAGATTATCAAGTGTAAGGTTCAGCGCTGCGAGCGACTGCGTGATGCGGCGGCAGGAGATGCCCGCGTCGATGAGAAGGTGGGTATCGTTGTGACAGACGAGCGCGGCGTTGCCAGCGCTCGAACTGGCGAGGGTGTAAAATTCCATGGGATGATTCCTTTATATCAATTCACCGAAATCATACCACAGCCGCGCGCAATAGTCAAAAAGAAAAAGCCCCCGCACGGGGGGCCCTGAGAGGGAGAGAGAAGCGCGGTCAATTGGCGGGAAAGGAGAGTCCCGCCATGAAGCCGTTTTCACCCGTGCAGACGATGTCGCCCGCGGCGAGCACGCCGCCGCAGACGTACAGGTCGGCCTGGCAGGGGAGCGAGGCGTCAGGATAGTTGGTCACAACATAGGTGTAACGCGAGAGCGTCTGCCCGCAATAGCGTGTGAGGTCAAAGCCCTGCGAGCGCTGGAGGTCGTTGTAGCTCAAATACGGCTCTTCGAGCGTTTCGCCCAGCGTGACGCTCAGCGTTTCGATCGGCTGGTCGTTCACCTCCCAGCCGAGGGAGGCAAGATACGCAATGCGCTCTTCATTTGTTCCGGCGGCGATGACGGGCGGCGGAGACGAATGCCGGCACGCGCGCAGCGCCAGAAAGAGCGAGAGCAGCAGCGCGAAGATGAGCAGAATTTTTACAACGCGGCGTTTGGAGCACTTGGCGGTGATGATGAACATGAAGCGACCACACCCTTTCGATAAAAGCTATTCCACCGAAAGAAAAAGTATGCTACACTGATACTTCAGAATGCAGAAAGGCGGGAACCACCATGGCACAGCAGAGACTCGACAAGATCATCGCCTCGACCGGGCGCTATTCGCGCCGCGAGGTCAAGACCCTCGTGCGCGAGGGTCGCGTGCTCGTCGACGGGCGCATCGCGGCCAGCGCGGAGGACAAGTGCGACCCCTTGACCGCGCGCATCAGCGTGAACGGCGAAGAGATTTTTTATCGCGAGCACACGTATGTGATGCTCCACAAGCCTGCGGGCGTGCTCTCGGCGACCGAGGACGGACGCGGGGAGACGGTGCTCGACCTGCTTGCGCCCGAGTATCGAAAGATCGGCCTTTTCCCCGTCGGGCGGCTCGACAAGGACACGGAGGGGCTGCTGCTTCTGACCGACGACGGCGCGCTCGCGCACGACCTGCTCGCGCCGAAAAAGCACGTCGACAAGGTCTACTTTGTCCGCACCGACGGCGCGCTCGACGACGCCGACTGTAAAGCCTTCGAGCAGGGCATCACGCTCGGCGACGGGCTTGAATGCCTTCCGGCAAAGCTTGAGATTTTAAAGAGCGACGCGCAGAGCGAGGCGCTCATCACCATCCGCGAGGGCAAGTTCCACCAGATCAAGCGGATGCTGGCCTCGCGCGGAAAGCCGGTCGTTTACTTAAAGCGGCTGAGCATGGGCTCACTCACGCTTGACGAGGGGCTTTCCAAGGGCGAATACCGCCTGCTCACGGCGGAAGAGATCAAAAACCTGCGGGAAAGTGGGCAATTTGCCCAAGGAAAAGCGGGCGCGGACAAGTAAGCGTTTGTCCTTCCTTTACGGAATGCCTAAAAAAGAAGAAAAAAATTGTTGAAAAGAGAAAAAAGTTCTTGCAATCGTCAGACGGAGAAAGTATAATAGTCCCATCAAGTTGGCAGAATGCACAAACTCCCTAATAAATCAAGGAGGCACGGAATATGTCCGGTAGGATTTTTCAGAACATCGTTTTGCAGTTTAAGGAAACGACCGATACGGTCATTGGCGTGATCGACTCCGAGGGCACGGTCATCGCCTGCACCGACCTGCCGGAGATCGGCCAGCGCTGGCCGCATCTGGTGCAGCCCATCAATGAGGCCGAGGGCGCCTGCACCGCGCTCGAGGGCAAGACCTTCAAGGCGCTCGAGGGTTGGGGCGGTCAGTTCGACTTTGCCGCTTTTACCCGCGGCGAAGATGCCCTCAGTGCCACGGTGTGCAGCATGGCGACCGTTGCGCTCAACACCGCCAAGAGCTATTACGAGGAAAAGCACGACAAAACGTCGTTCGTCAAGAGCATCCTCTCCGACAACATTCTGTTAAGCGATATCTACGTCCGCGCCAAGGAGCTGCACGTCGAGGCGGAGCTCAACCGCGGCGTGTTCGTCATCCGCCGCACGGACGAAAAGGCCGACGCTATCCCCGTCGAGACCGTGCAGAACATCTTCCCCGACCGGCAGACGAGCTTTGTCCTTTCCATGGGCGAGGACGATGTGGTGCTCGTGCAGCAGCTCGGCGACAATGTGGAGATGAGCGACCTTGAAAAGACCGCCGCACTGATCGAAGAAGCGCTGCGCGTGAACGGCGAAAGCACGGTGGTCGTCGGCATCGGCACGGTGGCCACGCACCTGCGCGACCTTGCCAAGTCCTATAAGGAAGCGCAGATGGCCATCGAGGTCGGCAAGGTCTTTGATACCGAAAAATATATCATCAGCTATGAAAATCTCGGCATCGGCCGCCTGATCTATCAGCTGCCGACGACGCTGTGCGAGATGTTCCTGCAGGAGGTTTTCAAGAAGAACCCGATCGATGCGCTCGACAAGGAGACGCTCTTTACGATCAACAAGTTCTTCGAGAATAACCTCATCCTCTCTGAAACGGCGAGAAAGCTGTTCGTCCACAGAAATACGCTCGTCTACCGTCTCGAGAAGATCAAGAAGCTCACGGGCCTCGACCTGCGTGAGTTCGACGACGCCATCACCTTCAAGGTCGCGCTCATGGTCAAAAAGTACCTTGCCTCCCGCGGCATCGAAGCGTAAAGAAAAAGAATTTGACAAGGGCTGTCTTCAGACAGCCCTTGTTTTTTCGCCATTTTGCGGCAAAAAAGTTGAAAGTTTACATAATTACCTGTTGCCATCGCGTGCGCTTCGCGCTATAATAAAGGCTGAAAATTTGCGGGATCGAGTCAAAACCTGCTGGAAACTGAGGGAAGAGCATGATACGCCTGAGCGATGTAGTAAAAGAATACGAGAGCGGCACGACGGCCTTAAAGGGCATTTCGCTTCGCATCGAGGATGGGGAGTTCGTCTTTCTTTGTCGGCCCGAGCGGCAGCGGCAAGTCGACGATCATCAAGCTGCTCACCGGCGAGATCGTGCCGACGTCCGGTCAGATCGCCGTCAACGGCTTCAGCCTGACGAACATTGCCGAGCGGCAGATCCCGCTGCTGCGGCGTTCCGTCGGCGTAATCTTTCAGGACTTCCGCCTGATCGAGAAGAAAACGGTCTACGAGAACCTGGGCTTCGCCATGCGCGCCGTCGGTTCTTCGCCGCGCGAGATCAAAAAGCGCATCCCCTATGTGCTTGAGCTCGTCGGACTTGAGGGAAAGACCGACCGTTATCCCAACGAGCTCTCCGGCGGCGAACAGCAGCGCGTGGCCATTGCGCGTGCGCTCATCAACAACCCCAGCACCATCATCGCCGACGAGCCGACGGGCAATCTGGACCCCGCGCGCTCGCTGGAGATCATGCGCCTGCTCGAGCGCATCAACCAGCTCGGCACGACGATGGTCGTCGTCACGCACGAGAAAGATCTTGTCAATCAGTTCAAAAAACGCGTCATCACGCTCGACCAGGGACTCATCATGAGCGATGTTGACGGCGTCGGCTACAACGCGAGGTAAGGCTATGCGCAAACACGATTTTACTTACTTTTTCGGCGAGGGCATGCGCAACATGTTCTCGCACGGATTCATGTCCTTTGCGGCCGTGGGCATCACGGTCGCCTGCCTTGTCGTCATGGGTACATTTTCGCTCGTGGCGTACAATGCGCAGGTGCAGCTCCAGCAGCTCGAGAGCGAGTATGAAATTCTCGCCTTCGTGGACGAGAGCTGCGACGATGCGCAGACCAAGGCCGTGGGCCGCGCCATCGAGCAGCGCGACAATGTGAAGGAATGCGTCTTCATCAGCAAGGAAGAGGCGATGAAGTCCTTTGAGGCGCGTTACGAGGGGGACAACATGTTCCAGAACCTTGACCCCGAGATTTTGCGCGACCGCTACGCTGTCTATGTTGACGATCTGAGCATTTCCGGCAAGACTGCGCAGGATATCTTCGACAATGTCGAAGGCGTTGCCAATGTCCGCGTGGACGAAGACATCGCGGGCGGCTTTATCACGCTGCGAAATGTTGCGAGCGTAGTGTGCATCGCGCTCATTGCCATTTTGCTGCTCGTGTCGGTCTTCATCATCTCGAATACCATCAAGCTCACGACATTCGACCGCCGCGACGAGATCGCCATTATGAAGATGGTCGGCGCGACGAACGGCTTCATCCGCTGGCCGTTTGTGTACGAGGGCTTTATGATCGGCCTTCTCAGCGCGGTGCTTGGCTTTGGCTTGCAGTGGCTGCTGTATGAATCGGTCGCAAAGAGCCTTGCGATGTCCGACCGGCTGCAGCTGTTGACGATCGTCGACTTTTCGTCGATCTGGCGGCCCGTGGCTGCGATCTTTGCCGCCGCCGGTATCCTGATCGGTGTGGGTGGCAGCCTGACGGCTATCCGCAAGTTCCTGCACGTGTGAGGGAGGCGGACGATGAGCAGAAAAAAGATCGCACGCATCCTCCTGGTGCTGGCTGTCGTTGCGTCGCTGACGCTGACGGAGCTGACGCCGCTTTCCATGGTGCAGGACGCTTCCGCCGTCACGCAGGCGGATATCGACAAGCTCAAAGACGAGCTCAGCGGGATGAACTCGGAAAAGTCGCAGCTTGAAAAGGAGCTCAAGTCCATCCAGAACGACAAGAGCGCCGCGCTTGCGCAGAAGGAGAACATCGACAAGCAGATCAACTTGCTTCAGTCGGAGATCAAGGGCGTTGAGTCGCTCATCAGCGAGTATGAGACGCTGATCACGCAGACCGAGCAGGAGATCCGCGAGAACGAAGAGGAAGAGGCGCGCCAGTACGAAAAGTTCTGCGAGCGTGTGCGCTCGATGGAAGAGCGCGGCACGGTGTCGTACTGGTCGGTGCTGTTCGACTCGGCGAGCTTTTCCGACTTGCTGAGCGCCATGGACTTCATCAGCGAGATCATGGACAGCGACCAGAAGGTCATCGACGATCTGCGTGCCCTGCGCGAGCAGATCGAGCAGAAGAAGGCTTCGCTCGAGACGTCCCTTGCCGAGCAGCAGAGCGCCAAGGAGACGCTCGTGACCAAAAAGAACGAGCTGAACACCCAGCGCGCGGCGGCGGAAAAGGTGCTTGCCGACCTCAAGGCGAACGAGGCGCAGTACAAGCAGGTCCTTTCGGAAAAGGACGCCGCGATGGAGCGCCAGCAGGCGGAGATCGTGCGCCTTTCCCGTGAGCTTGCCGAAAAGAACGGCAACACCACCGTGACCTATGGCGGCTACATCTGGCCGTGCTCGAGCAAGTATGTCACCTCGCCGCTCGGCGCGCGCTACACGGGCATCGCGGGCGCGTCGACGAATCACGCGGGCATCGACATCGGTCGCGTGGGCTACACGACGCAGGCCGTCGCCGCCAAGGCGGGCACGGTCATCATCTCGGCCTACAACAAGTACCGCGGCAACTATGTGGTCGTCAGCCACGGCAGCGGCAACACGACGACGTATCAGCATTTGTCATCCCGTTCGGTCAGCGTGGGCACGTATGTCGCGCAGGGGCAGGTCGTCGGCATTACCGGCACGACCGGCGTGAGCAGCGGCCCGCACCTGCATTTCGAGATCACCGAAAACGGCAAGATCGTCAACCCGCTCAAGTACCTCACGGACTATATCAAGGGTTGGTAAACCGCATAACGCACAAGCTCCCCGCCATATACTGGCGGGGAGCTTTTTTGCGGGGAGGGGTCATTTTGCAGGGATTGGTCTGCTATCGGGACACGGGGGAGAAAAACGGCGCGCGCACGCTCTGCGGCGTGCGCTTTGACGCGGCCTACGCATCGCGCGGCGAGGGAATGCTTGCTGCACTTTCGGCCAAGCGCGCAGCAAAATACCTGCAAAAGCGCCGTGTGAGTTATGCCGTGTTTCCCAAGGATTATCCATATGCGGAGGTATTTGCGCGCTGTGGTGTCCTGCCGCCGCCCGAGCAGCCGCTGCGCATGGCAAAGGCGGCGGAGATCATCCGCCGCGCGATGGCGCGGCTCGGCCTTGCGCCGGAGCGGGCACGTATCGCGCTGTGCGCACCTTCGCAGAGTGCGGCGCTCGAAGCGGCGGCGCGCGAGCTCTCTAAAGATGTGCGCTATCTTGCACTCTGCGCGCCGAATGGCGAGCGCCTTGCGCGCACGCTGCGCTGGGACTGCGGCGCGAGTGTCCATACATTGCAGACGGACGAGAGGATCGCCGCCGACCTGAGCGTCTGCTTCGACGATTTCCCGCTGCCCGACGGCCTTGTGCTGCCGCTGGGGAGCGGTGCGGTTTCTGTCGCCTATGGGACGGAAAACCTGGGCGATGCAGCGATGATCTGGAATGAAGATCAGCTCATCTGCGCGCTCTACGCCTCGCTTGCGCGCCGCGCGGACGAAATTTGGGTAAAAGATGTGAAAATGCCGCCCGATGGGGGAGGAAACGCAAACTTACCTTGACAACACGGGGCAAAATCACTATAATTATTTCGCTAAAATGGTATTCGTGTGCGCGCCGCGCAATTTTGCGGGCGCGAAAGAAAGGAACGATCTCAATATGGCGAACATGAAAAAAGAGTACAAGATGAGCGCGGAGCGCAAGGAAGAGCTGCAAAAGGAGCTCACCTACCTCAAGACCGTGCGTGAAAAGGAAGTGGCGGACCTCATCAAAGAGGCGCGCGGCTTCGGCGACCTGAGCGAAAACAGCGAATATGATGAAGCGAAAAACGAGCAGGGCAAGCTGTACTCCCGTATCGCTGAGGTCGAGGAGATCCTGCTGCACACCGTCATCGTCGACGAAAACGACGCGGGCACGAACGGCATCAGCATCGGTTGCCGTGTGACCGTGCAGGATGTGAAGTCCGGCCGCGAGCTGCCCGAGTATAAGGTCGTCGGCTCGCAGGAGGCCGACCCCATGCACCGCGCCATCTCCGAGGATTCCCCCTTCGGCAAGGCGCTCATGGGCGCAAAAGAGGGCGACGAGGTCATGGTGGAGGCCCCTGTCGGCACCATCGTCTACCGCATCGTCAAGATCGAACGTTAAGCTGTATTATATAGAGTAGGAGTAAAGAAATATCATGGCTGAAGAAAATATCCAGACCAACGCTCCCGAGCAGGACCTCAGCGAGATCCTGAAGGTCCGCCGCGAAAAGCTCGCAGCGCTGCGCGCCGAGGGCCGCGATCCCTTCAAGGAGACGCGCTTCGACGTGACGCATCACGCCCAGGACATCAAGGACAACTTCGACGCGCTTGAGGGCAGCGAGGTCCGCGTCGCGGGCCGCCTGATGAGCAAGCGCGGCATGGGCAAGGTCAGCTTTTGCGATCTGCAGGACAAGTCCGGCCGCATCCAGCTCTACGCCCGCAAGGACGAGATGGATGAGGAGGAGTACAACCGCTTCAAAAAGTACGACATCGGCGATATCGTCGGCGTCGAGGGCGAGGTGTTCCGCACCCAGCGCGGCGAGATGAGCGTGCGCGCCAAGAAGATCACGCTGCTCAGTAAGTCTCTGCGTCCCCTGCCGGAGAAGTACCACGGCCTGACCGATAAGGAAGCGCGCTACCGTCAGCGCTATGTGGACCTGATCATCAACCCCGAGTCCAAGCGCAACTTCGAAATTCGTTCGAAGTTTGTCGCGTATCTGCGCCGCTATCTCGACTCCATCGGCTTTATGGAGGTCGAGACGCCGGTTTTGAGCCCCATCGCGGGCGGCGCGAATGCGCGCCCCTTCATCACGCACCACAATACCCTCGATATCGACATGTACATGCGCATCGCCACCGAGCTGCACTTAAAGCGCCTGATCGTCGGCGGCATGGAGCGCGTGTACGAGGTCGGCCGCATCTTCCGCAACGAGGGTATGGACACCAAGCATAACCCCGAGTTCACCACCTGCGAGCTGTATCAGGCCTTCACGAACCTCGACGGCATGATGGACATTCTCGAGGCCATCCTCTCCGGCGCCGCGAAGGAGATCCTCGGCACCTATCAGCTCCAGTGGCTCGGCCAGGACATTGACCTGACCCCGTCGTGGAAGCGCGTCACGATGGCCGACGCCGTCAAGGAAGTGACCGGCGCGGACTTCATGGCGATCGAGGGCGACGACGACGCCGCCGTCGCGCTCGCCAAGAGCGTCGGCGTCGACATGGACGGCGTGGACAAGACCTGGGGCAACGCCCTGTACGAGACCTTCGACCAGAAGGTCGAGGAGACCCTCGTCCAGCCGACGTTCATCACCATGTACCCCGTCGAAGTGAGCCCGCTTGCCAAGCGCAGCCCGTCTGACCCGTACCTCACCGAGCGCTACGAGATGTTCGTCTGCGGCTGCGAGATGGGCAACGCTTTCACTGAGCTCAACGACCCGATGGATCAGTACGAGCGCTTCAAGGCGCAGGTCGAAAAGCGCGCCAACGGCGACGACGAGGCCGAGATGATGGACGAGGATTACGTCATGGCCCTCGAATACGGTCTGCCCCCGACGGGCGGCCTGGGCTTCGGCATCGACCGCTGCGCGATGATGCTCTGCGGTACCGACTCCATCCGCGACGTCATCCTCTTCCCCACAATGAAGACCCTGGACCCAAAGCGGGCTGAAAACAAAGCCGAAAAAGCAGCGGTAAATGGTTCTGCAGAGGCTGCAACCGTGTCCGCGCCAAGCGTACAGATTGATCTTTCCAAGGTGAAAATCGAGCCTTTGTTTGCAGATGATGTAGACTTTGAGACATTCAGCAAGTCTGATTTCAGAGTGGTTAAGATCGAAGCCTGTGAGGCAGTGCCGAAGTCCAAGAAGCTCCTGAAATTCACACTGAATGACGGAACAGACCGGAAACGCACCATTTTAAGCGGTATTCACGAGTATTACGAGCCGGAAGAGCTGGTTGGTAAGACCTGTGTGGCAATCACAAACCTGCCGCCGAGAAAGATGATGGGTATTGATTCCGAGGGTATGCTGATTTCCGCAGTGTACGAGTATGACGGACGGGAAGGCTTAAATCTTTTGATGCTGGATGACAGTATTCCGGCAGGAGCAAAGCTGTACTAAAGAGGTCATTTACTACAAAAAATCGCGTTACTACAACTTTTCTACAACTTTTGCGCGAGACCCTACGAAACCGGATGAAGCAATATGAAAGGCGGATCTGCTTATAAAATGCAGATTCGCCTTTCTTTTTACATCAGCTTCATGTTCACACTAATGTTTTTTGCCTTCTCCTGCATATTCTCTTGTGTGATATGGGTGTAGATGTCCATTGTAGTAGAGAAATCGGCATGCCCCATGACTTGCTGAATGAATTTAACATCGTTGGTGCTTTCGCAGAGCCGGGTACAGAAGGTGTGCCGCAAGTTGTGAACACTAAAATGAGGGAGCAGATCCGGTTCACGGTCTTCCAGTTCAGCCTGATCCATTTCCTCCATGTTGTAAGTTACGCTGATTCTCTCAATCGCCCGATTGATATTGTGGGCGCTCATGAATGAGCCGGTTCGGTTGCGGAAAACAAAACCGTGAACTCCTCCTAACACCAGTTGATCGTCTGGATACAATGCGTCGATGGTTTCAATCTGGAGGCGAAGCTGCTCGGCCACCTCTGGATAGAGGATAGGGATAATTCGTGTACCGCTCTCAGTTTTTGGAGTGGTAATGTGAAATCCGGCTTTTCCGTCAATGACCCGGTAGATTAAGTTGTGGTTGACCGAGATTGTGTTTTCGCTCAAGTTAATATCGCTTTTGGTAATGCCGGTACATTCTGCTACACGCATTCCTGTTCCAAGGAGCACAGTCATGATGGGGAGCCAATGGCTGTATGTAGGGGACTTGGCAATAAAACGCAGGAAATTCTGCTGTTGCGTTTTAGTGAGTGCGATCCGCCGTTTAGGCTTTGGAGCGCTGCCATCCGTCTTGAGCTTGCGGTAAATGCCCTTGCTGGGATTTTTGCGGATGTAATCGTCGTCCACGGCCATTTCAAGCGTAGGGTGAACAATGGTGTTGATGCTCTCCAGTGAGTTGATAGCAAAGCCGTGTTTCAGCAGTTTGGTATAAAACGCGAGAATATCACTTCTGTGGATTTGTGGCAGAGGCATGTTAGCGAAAGGCTCTTCTTTCACATAGAAGTCCCACAGGTAAAGATAATTTGCTCTGGTGGAGGGCTTCAGTTTGATGTTGTTATTCATGTAGACCTTGAACATATCATTCAGGGTAAGCTTCATGGCTTCCTGAGTACGGATGCCATCATCCTTATCTTTGTTGATCTGCTTTTCTTTGACACGAAGACTTGCGAGATCGGAGTCGTAAAGATATTTCTTTTTAGTGCCTAATTTGTAGACATACATATAGCTGCCATCTGCCCGTTGTGTTTCTCCGGGCCGAAGATTTCGTCCTTTGTTGTCTTTTCTCACTTTTGCCATTACTGGTACCTCCTGATTATAAAAGTGTAGTGCGCCTTACTGGCATGGTTATTTAGCCGGAAATATCATAAAGATATTCTTTGATACGCTGGACACTCCATAGGACACGGGTGTTCATGGTAATGCGTGCATTGGCAAGATCCCCAATCTGTACCGCAGTGTGTCTTCCACAGCACAACAGTTTGCAAAGGGTATCGGTATCAACAGCCAAGCACTGCTCCGGCGGTAGGTCATTCGGTTTTCTTTTCTCCATAATCGTCCTCCTTTTTTCGATTACAATGATCCCTTACGATTTGTAGAAGAAGGTTTTCAACAAAAACAATGAAAACGGTCTTGAGGTCAGGAGGTATTGAAATAACAAAAGAACTCTAATGGGGCCATTTCCTACGCCAGAACGGTTCTGCCGTGTATTTCAGGCTGCTGCTGTGCAGCACTTCGATTATGGGCGCGCTTCTGTGGTCATCGCACACTGTCCAGAATTCCTGTATAACTCCCCATAGAGGTTATGAACTTGTCAAGGTACTAAAAAGAGCGTAGGGATCATCCGGTATTACCAAATGATCCGATACATCCTATAAATAGGCGGGGAAGAAAGAACTTCTGCAAAGAGGAAAGAAAATTTAAAGAAAATCCAAAAATCAATATATAGAATGTTTGAATTGACAAGCACTATATATTGTGTTAGAATTGCAATGTAATTGATTTTTGTGCGTTGCCCGTCAGGGTACACAGGCTTTAGGGCTTGTGTTGCGGAGTAATGACTGCATTGCACACGCTGTTAATTTTGTACTTGTGTCAGTAGTATCACTGCGCCTTTTCAGGCCGGTATATTGCTGGCTTTTTTATTTTACGGGATTTACCCACCATTGCGAGAATGACATCGGTTCATAGGCAACTATGGACGCCAGGCTTTATGCCGTCTGTCATTCTCGCTTTTTTATTGCCTGTAAGCCTGAAAGGGCTTTAAGGATAAATCAAAACTGAGAAAGGCAGGTCATGTACATGAATGTGAAGCAGAAAAGAAAGCAGAATGGTCGGCGGGTCAAGCCGGCACACTCCACGGACTGGAAGATGAAGAGACAGGCAGTATCTTCGCTCCGGCCCCAAAATGTTGCACCAATGACGAGGGCGGTTATTTTGCCCCGAAGATCACGAAGGGGGATTTGATATGTCTGGCAGCAATAGTGCTGAACGAAAGCGGCATGAACCGCTGGTGCTGGTAGAAACGGCAGATCTTTCAGAAGAAGACTGGCTGGATTACCGGCGCCGTGGAATCGGCGGCAGCGATGTATCGGCGATTTTTGGCACTTCTCCATTCCGGACAGCCAGGGATCTGTACTACGACAAACTGAACATAGCGTCAGTGGAAGATGATGAGGGCAACTGGGTTGCCATGGAAATGGGGCATTTGCTGGAGCCTCTGGTAGCAAAGATATTCGAGCGGAAAACTGGATATCGGGTCTACCAGATCAAAAAGATGTTCCAGCACCCACAGTATCCTTGGATGCTGGCTGATGTGGACTACTTTGTGGAACTGCCGGATGGCACCACAGCGATCCTTGAGATCAAGACCACAAACTATAATGCCAGAGATAACTGGTGGATGAATGGGAAGGAGACGGTTCCAGTCTACTATGAATCTCAGGGGCGTCATTATATGGCGGTAACGGATCTTGACCGATGTTTCTTTTGCTGCCTGTATGGTAACAACGAGGAGGAAGTTATTATCCGGGAGGTCAAACGTGATTTCGAGTACGAGGCTGAGATGGTCTTTTTGGAGCAGTATTTCTGGGAAAACCATGTGCAGCGCCATGTGCCGCCGCCCTATACAGAAAGTGGGGCCTTGATCATTGAGAGCGCACGCAAACACTTTGGTCCGGCAGATAAAAATGCTCCGGCCGTTGCACTCGACCTGGATATGACTGCAAAACTCATGCAGTATTTGCGTCTTCTGGATGAAAAGAAAAATGCAGAGGTGTACTCCAAAGAAATCGACAAGGATATTCAGCGTCTGAAGGCCCTGTTGATTGCGGAAATGGGTACCAGCTGTACTGCGATCTGTGAGCAGGAGGGCGTGAACTATACGGTTACCTATACCCCTGTTCGCAAGTCCATCATCGACAAGGATAACCTGCTTCGGTTGAAACTGGAGCATCCGGATATTTACGAGCAGTTTGTTACAGTATCCGAATCCAGACGGTTCAGCGTTAGAGCCTCAATTATGGAGGCCGCTTAGTGAGGTGAAAAAAGGATGAATTGTATTGGAACCTACGACGGGACGATTTTTTATAATCCTGCCAATAAGTTTTGTATCGTCAGTGTAAAGACCGCAGACCAGAGCGTGCCTGCCGAGGCCAGGTCAAACAGACGGTACAAAGACCATTTGATCCGCTTTACAGCTGTGGGGTATGAGATTCCACGGACAGATGCGGTAGAACTGGAACTGGATGGTGAATGGACAAAGGGCAAGTATGGTGTCCAACTCCAGGTGGAGCAGTGGCGTGAAATTGTGCCCAGAACAAAAAACGGCGTAGAGGGCTATCTTGCCTCCGGGCTTATCAAAGGGATTGGTCCTAAAACTGCCGCAGACATTGTGGAGCGGTTCGGTGTGGACACACTGGATATTCTGGAACACCAGCCGGAGCGGCTGTTGGAGATCCGGGGCATTACGGAAAGTAAATTGGAGGACATCAAAGCTTCTTATGCAGAAAACCGTATGCTCCAAGGAATTATGACCTTGCTGGCGCCATTTAAGATTACTCCCAAGACAGCATTGAAAATATATCAATATTTCGGCCCAACCAGCGTAGAGATTTTGGAAAAGAGCCCATTTGAGCTTTGCCAGATCTCCGGCTTTGGATTTCGGCGGGTAGATGCAATCGTACAAAAGAGCGGGGGCAATCTCCATGACCCTATGCGTATCAAAGGGGCTGTCTTTTGTGCGCTGGATGAGGGCAAGAGTAAACGAGGCCATCTGTACATCAGTTCTGAAGAACTGGAGAAATCAGCGCTGAAGCTGCTCAATGAGAAGATACCTGTACCGGAGCTTCGCCTGCATCAGCAGGAAGTCAGGGATATGATGCAGGAAATGATCCTGAATGGAGCAATCGTTTCCGTGAAGGATAATATCTATCTTCCCAGAGTGTTTGCCCAAGAGGACGAAACGGCGCGCCGGATCGCCCAGCGTCTGGTCGCCCAGATGCCAGTAGAGCATATTGCGCCGGTGCTGGAACAGGTCAAGGTTGAAATGGGGCTGCGCCTGTCTGCACAGCAGGAGGCTGCGGTCTATGCAGCATTTAGGCATGGCTTGTCAGTGATTACGGGTTCTCCTGGTACTGGTAAAACAACAGTGCTGCGGACGATACTTGAGGTTTACCGGCGGCTGCACCCTGATGGCAAAATTGCTCTTATGGCGCCTACCGGTCGGGCAAGCCGCAGGATGTCGGAGAGCACCGGCTTTGAGGATGCCCGGACATTACACAGTGGTCTGGGACTGACCAGTGAAGAGGATGAGGGTAGCCGGAACAGAAAGTCAGAGCCACTGTCGGCCGATTTAATCATTGTGGATGAGTTTTCCATGGTGGATATGTGGCTTGCCGAGAAATTCTTTTGAGCGCATGAAGGCAAATGCCAGAATCGTGCTGGTAGGCGACCCAGATCAGCTTCCCAGCGTAGGAGCCGGAAATGTTTTCCGTGAGATCATCGAGACCCAAATCGTCCCGGTAACGGTGCTGGATCAGATTTTCCGTCAGTCGAAGGACAGTCTGATTGCCTATAACGCCAAATTTATCAACGAGGGCAATACCAAACTGTTTTATGGACCGGATTTTGTTTTCGTGTCTGGTGATAGTCAGGAAGACACCGCTGAAAAGATTACAGAACGGTATTGTTTGGAGATACAGGAGAGTGGCATTGAGAATGTGCAGATTCTTTCACCTTTCCGTTCAGAAGGCGCCGCGTCGTCGGAACAGCTGAATGAAACCATTCGTGAATTGGTCAACCCATTCCGCTCTGCGGAGGAAGAAATCAAGTTTGGCCCCAAGATATTCCGGGTCAATGACCGCATCATGCAGACCAAGAACACAGAAAAGGTCTCTAATGGAGATCTGGGCTTCATCCGGTATATTAAGGACACTGACCAGGGTAAAAAAATCGGCATGGATTTTGGCGCTGGCAGAACACTGGAATACGGCGTAGATGATTTGAGCAATGTGGATCTGGCGTATGCCACTACAATCCACAAGGCTATGGGCTCTGAGTATGAGACCGTCATTATGCCGCTGCTCAAAGCGCACACCATCATGATGTACCGTAATCTGCTCTACACCGGAATCACGCGTGCCAAAAAGCGGGTGGTGCTGATTGGGCAGAAACAGGTATTGTTTATGGCAATCCATCGTAATGAGATCGGCAAGCGAAATACGCTGCTGGGTATGCGCATCCAGATGTATTTCAAAGCCTACGCAAAGAAAGCCGGCATCCCCATTCCGGCTGCGTTGGAAGAGCAATTAAAGAACGCAAGTTAAAAAAGAGAGGTCAGGTGCAGAAATGGCACTTGGCGTCTCCTATTTTTATGTCAGAAAGGAGTTTCCAACATGAATGAAAAAAGTAATCCGATGCCTATGATGTACAAAACAATTCCGGCAGTGGCAGAACTGAACAAGGTACCTGGCTTTGATCCGCTCAAATTTCTGCGCCATAAGGTGTCCAGAAAGACCAATGAGGAAATGCTGCAGTTGGAGTTGCCCTATCAGAAGCTGTGGTTTCGCCTGCGTCACCCCCAGGGGCCGCATGAAACTGACTACCCTGCGGATCACGGAACAGCTTGCGATTATGGAGGCCAGAGTTTATCTGGACCGCAGTGATGCAGAGCCTATCAGCAGTTACATCTCGCAGCACAGTGCAGAAGAAGGTACCGACTATGTACAGGCTGCCCAGGATGAGGCATTGAGTGCTGCGCTGTCGGATGCCGGTTTCGGTCTGCAGTTTGCCGATGTTGCTGTTGACAGTACGGGCAAGGTGTTTGGAAGTAGTATTCCGCTTTCCGGGGCGGCTCCTATCCAGCAGCCAATGCCAGATGCGGCACAGAGGTCCGTAGAAGCCCCTGGAGCGGCGCTGCGGCAATCTGGCGGGGAAGTTCATGCCCGGCCGGAAAGAGCGCCTCAGAACGCCGTAGAGGGCCGTAATGCGCCTGCTCGTCCGGCGCCTATTCAGAAACCTGCGGCAAAGCCGGTTCAGAATGAACAGCCCCCGGTTTCTCCGGTACAGCCCATTGTCCAGCAGATGGCTGCAGAAGAGAAGGAGAATATGGATACGCTGCCTGTCGGCAAGGTAGAGGAGAATGCTCCCAATATGGAGCTGCCGGTACCGAGCCGCGAGGTTACATTGGATAGCAGTCCAAAACAGGATGATGTGTCTGAGCAGCCGGCCGCCTCCGTATTCCAATCGGATGAACCGGAAGAACTGCCTGTGGCGCCTGTTGTTCAGCAGGAAGCACCCGATCAGCCTCTGGCGCCTTCTTATACGGAGAGCACTCCGGTAGAAGATATCTTGAAGGTAATGACCTTTGAAGAAGCGCAGAATGTGGTGGTGGATAGCGGTCTGAGCAAAGGAAAAACCATGGCAACAGTTGCCAAGGAGCGTCCGGTGAGTCTGAAATTCTACCTCACCCCTGGCAACAAGAGCACCAACAATATCGTTCGTGCTGCGGCGCAGATCATGCTCGATGGTATGGCCGCACAGAAAGCCGGATGATAAGCAGCCCCATCTATGGGGCCAAGAAGGGAGGGAGAACAGATGGACTCATATCCAGGAGATTTTCCGTTCGGTATTATGGATGTAGTGGAACTTCTACATCTACGAATCAGACGCCGACAGGCAAACAGTGTATATGTGGATTGCCCGTTTTGTGGTGACCGCCGCGGCAAGATGAATGTGAATTTCGTCAAAAATGTCTGGCGGTGCAATTATTGTGATGAGCATGGCGGTATGCTTGCGCTTTATGCGCGGCTAAACAATACGACTACATCCGATGCGTATTGGGAGATAGGAGAAGCCCTGTGCAACGATTTTCACAGGGAACGGCCGAACTCTGGATATGAGATGGCAGGAAACCAGCAGGCTGGCACTGGGTCCCCGGTTTCGGGGACTCAGACCGACTTTGCCGGATATGAGAGGAGGGGCGAACTAAAAACAGTGCAGCAAGCAGAACGGGCCAGCGGACAGGAAATTCATCAAACGCTTTCGCTGCTGCTCGCTATGCTGCCTCTTCAGCCTGCCCACCGCAACCATCTGCACTCCCCAAAACGGGGACTGTCGGATGAACAGATCGACCGGATTGGGTTCAAGAGCACTCCACCCCCATTCCTTTGCCGCTCCATTACCGAGCGGCTGATGAAACAGGGATGCAAGGTGGAGGGGGTGCCCGGCTTTTATCTGGATGACAGCGGGCGCTGGACCATGAACTTCTACCGAAAAAACGCAGGGATTTTGATTCCGGCTGTGGGATACGACGGTATGATACATGGCCTGCAGATACTTTTGGATAGTCCGCTCAAGCAAAAAGATGATCCGCCGGATAAGGCAGGAGCCAAATACATCTGGTTTTCGTCCTCGTCCCAAAATATGGGTGTTACATCCGGGAGCCCGGTACATTTTATAGGAGATCCATCTGCCCGGGTGGTCTATGTCATTGAGGGACTGCTGAAAGCAGACATCTCACACTGCCTGACAAACCGGACTTTTGCGGCGATTGCCGGCGCAAACAACACAAGCCAGTTGGATACGCTGTTTGCACTGTTGGCACAGAATGGCACTGAGGAGATCATTGAGGCTCATGATATGGATAAGTACAGTAACCAAATGACCTCTAATGGGGCATCTAAGATCTATCTGATGGCCCGAAAAAATGGAATGGCATGTCGTCGGCTGACCTGGAATCCGAATTATAAAGGGTTTGATGATTGGCAGCTTGCCCTTCGGGAGAAAGAACAGAAGGAAAAGGAGGTGCAGAGAATGAATTTTAAGCAGCAATATCTGTGCGGTAAGTGTGATTTTACCTATATAGATGGCTGCGTCGAGCTTTGGCACACCAGAGCGGAGAAAGATTTGGACCTGACAGAGTATCTGGGGCTGACAAAGGAAGAGTATCAGATATTTCTTGCTCAAGGCAATCAGGCGCTGAAGGATATTCTGGACAGCCAGAGAGTTTTCCGGAGATTTTGCATTTACCAGCTTTGCCTGGGTGAGACACAGACGGTACCTTTCGCGTTCAAGCAACTGGATGCACTGCGTAAGGCTGGATATGAACAGCCGCCTGCCGCCGCCTATCAGACGGTATGGAGCGCAGAGGTCTGTTGCCCAAAGGGTCAGAATGACATGGAAGTGCTGGGGCGTCTGTTCCTGGACTACAATGAACATTTGCCGGAAGATTACAGAGGTCGTCCGTTGGCTCCATCTGATGTGGTGGAACTGGACTGCCAAGGCAAACGCACATACTTCTATGTGAATGACTGCCGGGATTTTGCACCGGTACGCTTCTCCCCATTCTTGTGTAAAAGACTTCCGGAGCCTGCTCAAAAACAGGAATGAAGGGATAGGGGTCAGATGCGTATTGCAGAAAAGAAGAAAAGTCAGATCGCAGCACTGTATGAGCAGTGTTCCGGCCTTCCGGCAGATGTCAGAAGTTGTCTGGAGAATGGCTACTTTACCGTAACGGTACCTCCGCCATGGAATATGAGCAATCAAAAGACTGCGCAGGAGGTGCAGGACAAAATCAAGGAATGGTCAAGGCAGTATACTGGCGTGGTCTGCTACTGTTTTGACAGCTTCAGCACACTTTTATATGTGCTGTGAGCAACACACAATGGCATGGAAAGGGTCATAACGGCCTGCTCCATGCCATTTTTTGCGAAAGGAGATTTTACAATGGGTGTTTTTTCAGAAATAGTAATGGAGCAGCAAAACAGTATGTTCGATTCGTCTGCAGCCTTTGAGGATGATGAAGCCTTTGAGCTGGAGGAGATGGAATCTTTGCCTGTGCCGCCTGTAGGTACAGACACTGTCCCAGTATCGGCGGCTTCGGTTTCTGCCGGTGAGACTGCTTCGGCTGATGCAGAGGAAGAACCTGTGGATGAAGTAGCGTCTGATGGGGAAGAGAAGTCTGCTGAGGAGGGGAATTCGGCACAACCGCCCGCCGCAGAAGATGAAGAAAAAAAGCGTGCGGAGTATGAGGCGGCTGAAGCCCAGCGCAAAGCGGAATTTGACGCCAAACAGCAGGCGAAGAAAGCCGCGGAGCAGGAGCAGATCGCCCGTCTGGAAGCGATGAGTGATGAAGAAGTAATCGCGGCCTCTACCCAGAGGGTGAGTACCGATGTGGAAAAACTGACACGGCGAAATATGAAGGAATGTGTGTCCGAGCATATCCAGATGCTCTGTATGGAAGATACGGCGTTTGCCCGTCTGACGATGCATCCGAAAAAGAACATGATCCGCTGTTTCCAGTACATCAACCGAAAGGCATGGGATTATGTGCAGGATGAACTAAAAGCAAGCGGAACCCACCCTGGTCCCGGACAGCAGACATATGGCTGCGATGTGCCGGATGATATGTGCTATCAGTGGGCAGAAGATTATTTCCGTGACCCTGATGCCAAGGAAGACCATGAGGATGAGGAGAAGTTTGTTCCCAAGCCGTATGCTGGGAAGTCCTCTGCAAAGAGCAAACCCAAGAAGGCGGCAGAGAAGAAAAAGACGGAACCCAAGGCGGCACCCAAGCAGGAGGAAAAAAAGCCTTCTCAGGATGGGCAGATGTCGCTTCTGGATTTTGGGATGGCAAAGGCAGGCTGAGCCGGCAAAGGAGGAAAAATGCAGAATGATTGCTTATAAGGGTTTTCGCCCCGGGCTGATATGCCGTGGCTATCAGTTTGTGATGGGGCTCAATACGACTGAAAAAGCAAATTGCAGGGAAAATGGATTTCACTGCGCGGAAGACCCGCTGGACTGCCTTAGTTATTATTCCAGCCTGGAGCATTCGGAATATTATATTGTCAACGCCGGCGGCGACATCGATGAAGATGAGCATGACTCCAAAATCGCCTGTACGGAGCTGACTGTGATTAAGCGGCTCACCAAAGAGGAGCTGTTTTTACATGGTTTGGCCTACATGGCAGATCATCCGCGCAGGGTGTGGAGCTCCCATGTGGCAGCCAACCGGGCAATGGCGAACTGCGGCTATGCGGTGGTACGGGGTAAAGACCCCGTTGCCACCGGCAGACTGGGAGACATCCTTGCTTTTGCGAAGGAAGCTCCGGATTCCGAAGCTATCGTACAGGTTGCTGTAGGGCGAGTTGATGGAATCACGTTGATGCCGGATGTGTGGTATGGCGTGGATTTGACAAGAAGGACGGTGAATTGAGATGAAAAAACGAGCCCTGATGGCATTTCCCAAGCTGACAGCAACAGAAGAAATGAAGCAGATTGCCGCTTCGGATATGCCGAGAAAAGAAAAAACGAAATATGGCTATGTCACGGAGGTTTGTGATTATTACGTTTATCTGCGTTGTGTCGTGCAGGCTGGAATTTTGAAAGCCGCACTCTTTTTTCCGGACTACCTGCGTTTGGACGGAAATAATCCGGTCTACGAGGTGTATCTGGATAAAGAGAATCGGCAGTTTACCACCTATGACTGCTTGAACCAGAAATGGAGCGAGGCCAAACTGGACCGACTGGACTGGAAACACTGGTATGCAAAAAGCAGCTGGGTCAGCGAGGAAGAAGCAGCAGTTATACAGACATATTTAGACAATGATAAAAGAGGAGCAAGTGCGATCCTGCAGTTCCAGAGGGCTGTCCGTGACGAACAGCTGGTGCAGCGACATCGGCTGGAAACCGACCCATGGGATAAAGATCTGGAGCAGGTGCCGGAACTTCCAAAGGACTGGAACCGCTGGGTGAATAAGGTCGCCATCCAGCAGAACTACATCTACTACCATTACAAAAAAGGCGGTGCAAAAACAGGGTACTGTACCTATTGTGAAAAGGAAGTGCCGATTAAAGGGCATCCTCACCACAATCAGGAAGGTTACTGCAGTTGCTGCCGCCATCCGGTGGTATTCAAAGCATATGGACGAGCGGGGTATATGCAGACAGAAAAACATTTTGCCTACCTGATCCAGCGATGCAAAGACGGCTTTGTAGTTCGTGAATTTCAGGCTGACCGGACATATGGGAAAGAAAGCCTTCCAAACTCCAAGCTTTATTGTCAGGAAATCCGGCGTACCATCTATGACAGAGAACTAAAACCCAGAAGTTATTACTGGGGGATGTATAAGCAGCGAAATATGCGCTGGATTTCCGTAGCCCCTGTTCTTACAGTTGGTCTGGTTCGCATGATGGACGGGTTTATGGCAAAACACTGCCAACTTTGGAACAGAAGGAACTTCGATGCACAGGGCTGTCAACTGGATTCGGAAGCAGAAAAGCGTTGATCCGGAAAAATATCTGGCTGTGCTCGAACGGATACCGCAAATGGAACAGATCAGCAAGGTGAACCTGCCGAAGCTTACCAAGGAATGTTTCAGTTCCTGCGGAACAGTCAGTGAACTAATCAAAAACCATAGTGCCGGGAGTCTGATTAAAGCTCTGGGCCTTGACAGCAGAAGGTTTCAGCGACTTCGACTCCATAATGGAGGCTGTGATCTGCTGCGGTGGCTGCAATATGAAAAGGGCACCGACAGGGAAATCCCAGATAATGTCCTTTTGTGGATGTGTCAGCAGAACATTAGCCCCGGGATGTCCAGTTCATTGCTGACCGCATGAGCATGGTGCAGGTCTACAACTATGTACGGCGTCAGATGCCATCCTTCCGGAGAAACAGCCATGAGGTATTGCGTACCTGGGAGGATTATCTTTCCATGGCAAAGAAATTGCACATGGATGTATATGATGAGATCGTATATCGCACCAGAAAACTGCGGCGGCGCCACGATGATCTGGTGCTGAAATGTCAGGAGAAGGATATTGAACTGCAGGCCGAGGAGATGGAGGAGAAATTCCCCCATGTTAATGCTATCTGTCAGGAAATCAAAGCGAAATATGAGTACGCCGATGCGGATTACATGGTAGTGGTGCCAGACGGTATTCTGGACATTATTACCGAGGGGCGTGCGCTCCATCACTGTGCAGGCAGCAGTGACCGCTACTGGGACCGGATTGAGCGGCGAGAAAGCTTTGTGGTGTTTCTGCGTAAAACGGCTGATCCTTTCCATGCCTATTACACGCTGGAAGTGGAGCCAGATGGAACAGTGCGGCAGAAACGGACGGAATATGACCGGCAGAAGAAGGACATTGAGCAGGCGACCGAGTTTCTGCAGAAGTGGCAGCGGGTGATTACTGCCAGGCTGACAGAAAGCGACAAGGCGCTGGCTGCGGAAAGCAGGATTCTTCGTGAGAAGGAGTTTATCCAGTTGAAGAAGGATCGTGTCATCATCCATACCGGTCATTTGGCAGGAAGGCTTTTGGCGGATGTGCTGATGGCTGACCTGATGGAAAACACGGATAGCATCCAGTCTCCGGCATTGGCTGCTGCAGCGTGACAAAATGAGAATGGCCGGGCGTCCTTGAGGGCGTCCGGTCATTGATGAAGAAGGAAGGAGCAGAGCATGAAACAAATTGGAAATCTGGCAGTGGTTTGCGCCAGGCGACAGGATGTGCTGCTGCAGGTTGGCAGTGAAAAGGTATGTGTCCATGTGGGAGCCGGGCCAGAGCGGAATACGCTTCACGCAGCGTGGGACGATGATGATGCCATTCAGCGTATTGTCCATGAATTGAATTTTGGCAAGTATGCAGCCGGCAGAAATGGGCTGCATACCGCACAGCAGGATTGCCCTGTGGGGCGGGGAAAGGAGAAAATTGCATGATCAAAAACCTGAATCAGCTGCGCAGGACACTTCGGGAAGGGACGCAGTTGGAGATATTGGATCACTGCCGGCCGGAATGTATTGGGCAGATACGGAACATTACGCTGGTAAACACGCAGGGCTTTTATAGTACCGTAGCGAATCAGCCAGATGCGTCTGCCAACAGAGGCAACGGCGGCCGCGGCCCGATCCTTTGGTGGGGCAGAGCCGCCCACTGGCAGTTTGCAGACGGTGTTTGCAGTGTTTTCGACAGTGAACAGAAGCATACGGAAGAAGAACTGGTTATGTCCTTCCGGGTACTTGAAAAGGAGGCAGCATAATGGAACGGAATATTTTTGAAAAGCAGAGAGACTTGAATGACCGGCTCAACCGTTATCGGGATGAGTATTATAACCGCAACGCTCCCAGTGTGTCAGATGAGGTCTATGACAGACTCTTTGACGAGTTGAAAGAGCTGGAACAGGAAACGGGAATCCAAATGGCAAATTCGCCAACCCAGACAGTAGGCTATCCTGCGGTAAGCAGGCTGGAGAAAACCAGACATGAGATCCCGCTGCTGTCTTTGGATAAGACTAAGAGCAGTATGGATCTTCTGAATTTCATGGGTGAGCAGCAGGTGATGCTGATGCTCAAACTGGATGGCTTGACTGTAAAGCTGACCTATGAGAATGGAGAACTTCTGGAGGCGGCTACCCGTGGCGATGGTGACGAAGGGGAGATCATTACCCATAACACCCGAGCCATCAGCGGTATCCCTTCCCACATCACCTACAAAGAGAGACTGGTTGTGACGGGCGAGGGCTTTATCAGACCCAGTGATTTTGAGGAACTGAAGACCAGCCTGCAGGACAGCAGCGGTAAGCCCTATAAAAACGGCCGCAATCTGGCTGCTGGTTCCATCCGTCTGATGGATGCCAAGACATGCCGGGAGCGTCGGCTGGTTTTCATGCCGTTTGGTGTGCTGGAGGGCTTTCCGCACCTGACCCGGAAATCAGATAAGCTACGGGAACTGCGTGCGTTGGGGTTCCAGCCCTGTAAGTATCTGGTCACAAAGCAGAAACTGACGCTGGAAAATGTGGAAGCCGGTATCTATCAGCTGCGGCAATATGCCACTGACAAAGATATCCCCATTGACGGTATCGTGGTTTCGTTTAACGACATCGCCTATGCCCAGAGCTGCGGCCGCACCGGACATCACTATAAGGACGGTCTGGCCTATAAGTTTGAAGATGACCTGCATGAGAGCCTGCTGCAGTACATCGAATGGACGCCGGGCAGAACTGGAGAGATTGCTCCGGTAGCAGTGTTTACGCCGGTGGAAATCGACGGCTGTGAGGTCAGCAGGGCCAGTCTGCACAACCTGTCCTTTATTGAGGATCTGGAACTGATGGCTGGAAACCGGATTCTGGTAAGCAAACGAAACATGATCATCCCCCACGTGGAAGAAAATCTGGACAGAGGCGGCTTCTCTATGGTGGATACGATTCCCCGTGTTTGTCCCTGCTGTGGACAGCCTACCCGCATCCATGAATCAAGTGGAAAGGGCGAAAATGGCGAGGATCGCATCATCAAGACGCTGTACTGTGATAACCCTGACTGCGAGACACGTCGGCTGAAAAAGTTCGTCCATTTTGTCAGCCAGAAGGCAATGGACATTGAAGGGCTGTCGGAGGCTACATTGGAAAAATTCATCGGTCAGGGATTTATCCATAGTTATCTGGATATTTACCGTCTGGATCGTTACCGGGCTGAAATCGTCCGCATGGATGGGTTTGGTGAAAAGTCCTGGCAGCGCCTTTGGGACGCTATCCAGCAGAGCCGAAACACCACCTTTGAGCGGTATCTGATTTCTATGGACATTCCTATGATCGGCAATACTGCCAGCAAGGTATTGGGTCGTGTGTTCCACTATGATTTGGATGAGTTTCGGGATGCGGTCTATGGCGGCTATGATTTCCGGCAGCTTCCGGATTTCGGGGAGACATTGCATAACAATATCCACGACTGGTTCTGTGTAGAAGATAATTTTTGTATTTGGGAGGAGTTACAGACTATGATGAATATTCAAAAGCCTGCTGTGGTAGAACACAGCGAAGACAGGGAGCAGGATAATCCCTTTGTGGGAAAGACTATCGTAGTTACCGGCAAGGTGGAACCCTACACCCGGGACGGAATCAATGACCTGATCGAATCACTGGGAGCCCATGCCGGCAGCTCGGTGTCCAAGAAGACGGATTATCTGGTCTGCGGCGAAAATGCCGGCAGCAAGTTGTCCAAGGCCAGGGATTTGGGCGTTACGGTGCTGTCACCTGCGGAGTTCTTCAGCATGGCCGGCGCTGAGTAAGAAAATATAGCATACTATCGGTATGCTGTCAGTTGATCAATGGGGAGAGAGCCATGTTGCGGCTCTCTCCCCATATCTTTTATGGAAGATTTCAAGTAGGAGGGATTTTAATGCATATCGACAGGATACCGGTTTACCGGGCATATCAGAGGGCTATTGATTTGGAGCTTTACCATGCCTTTGCCGAATTGGTAGTACAGACTTCTCAGGACGATACGGCGAGAAGGACTTACCGACAAACAAGGGCGATGCAGATATGGCAGGTGGAAACGGATGTGTCCGGCTATTTTGAACCATATCATCTGCGTTATCCTGGCGAGGTGTTGGAGCGGTTTGAGGAAAAACTGGGCAATGATGTCCGGGTTCTCCGCGCTCTGGCCCTGGCGCTGGGAAATACCTGTGCGATCCAGTCTGACAATATGTTTGTGGGCAATCAGCGGGGAGCATTCCTCCAGAAATTGCGGCGGTCTGCCGGAGAAGATGTGTACCTGCAGGGCGCTCTGTATCTTCTGGAAACAGATGCGGCACAGCGCCATGCCCTGTTGGAGAAACTGGCAGAAAGGGAGTGTACGAGAACGGAAGAAGCCCTGTTTGTACTGTCGTTATTTGATGATAGGGAACGCGGCTATGAGGTGATGCATACCCAACTCAGTCATCTATTCACACAAAATCTGACACTTTCACTGGTATATGATTTTGGTGTGCTGGAATGGTTCATCCGGTTCTATGCAGAGCAGGCAAAGAGGTACCGCGGGAAAGCCGACCTGGTGCTGCGCACGCTGATGAAACTGCCGTATATGAATATGAAGCCCGACAGCCGCGAATTTTCGGTTTTGACTAAAGCAGGGTATCGCTGCGATGAAATCATTTTGGCAAACTCTCTCGCTGTATGGGCGGACAGGCTGCCGGACCGGTTGAGTTCCAAGAGTATCACTGCCGAGAAAATCGCAACAGCGTGTGGGCGGATGCTTCTGAATGCTCCAAAGGATCTTTCGGAAGAATTTTACGAGTATCTTGGCTGGCTGTTTCGGTTCTATAACAGCTTTACGGTCAAGTACGAAGGATTTCAGGGGCTCTGGGAAGCGGTTCAATATGGTTTGAACCCCACAGCACCGAAAACACTGTTATGGATGAATCAAACGATACAGAAGGATTTTCCGTACCGATTTGATGTGTTTGATCCTCAGTACGATGATCTGGCGAAGGAGTTGGAACGGGACACCTATATGGAGTTGTTTACCCTGCAGATGCTGCATTCCAGGCAGACGATCCCTTTGAAACAGTGGCTTTCCAGATATCAGGAACTGACCGGAGCTGACTATGGAGAATATTTCAGAAGTTGGCATACGAACGGTAGGCGGGCATTTGCATTTCTGGTGGAGAAGAAGGAGATCAATCTGTGGGAGTTTTTCAAGCAGCATCGGCAAGATGGTGAAGACGCACCACAGCTGAAGTTGTTGCGGGAGTACGCTCTGAGAATTTCAAGTTGGAGGTGCTTCCGATTTGTAGAGAGGCTACTGGCTGAGTACACTTTTCCTCAACTTCAAACGATATTTGGCGAGCGGTTTTACTTTCACGAATGCTTTGTCAGGAGTGAGGGGTATTACAGCAGAAGGGAATATAAAACATGCATCAGCCGTCCATTTCTATCTGCGGAGCAGTATCGTCAGCTCTATGACTGGGTGGAGCGTTCAGTTTTCCAGACTGAGCCGGAAAAATATGAGGACTTCGTTTTAAGTGCCTTAAAAGCACCGGAGATCCAACGCCTTTATGATAAAAAAGCGCTGGCAGCGGTGTTGCGGCAGTTTTTGCTCCACAGTGAGTATAACGGCTATGAAATCAACCGGCTGAAGGAAACATTCTATTCCAAGGAAGAGTTGGAGGATGAGCACAGAGCCGAAGCTGAGAGAAAGGAGCAGGAAAAACGACTGGAGCAGGAAAAACGGACCATACAGAAACGGGAAAAGCTGCAGCAACTTTATAACGGCAGCGCCGAATCTCTGGTTAAATTCATTGGGGGATATTATCATCAGGACGAGAAGAACGAGGTGCTGAATATGGCGTTTGACAAGCTGGTGGAATGGCCTGTCGGTTGTGTACGGACGATGGAAGCCAAAGGCGCACACGCCTTTTTTGAACTGTGTGGTGAACTGGTAAAGTCTGAACCCCGGCCAAGGCATGAGATTTTGAATATGGTACTGACAATGATCGGAGGTGAAGCAGCATGAGAAATACATTAAAACATCTGACCCTTTTGACCAGAATGAAAGATGACGGATTGCTTCCGACGCTTACAGGCAGCTTTTCAGAGGATGCCATAGCGCAGGCATGTGGACAGGTGGAGACACTTCAATTACAGGAACGGCTGCACATCCGAAAGACAAAGCGGATACAGGAAGAACTGGTTCGGGTGCCGGACTTTGCAGCGCTCTATGGTACGTTGTGCAGGCAGGAGATTGGCGATGAAGAAATTGCCTCAGCCTTAAAGTCGGCGGACGGGTTTGGAGAGAGGCTGACAGCTTACCCACAAGAACAGGTGTTGGCAGTCATGAAATTGGAACTGTTGCCATCCCTGCGGTTTGAATACCTGAAATACTATTTTCCCTTTGTGATGTATGAAGAAGAGGAGCAGGTCATATTGGATAACCTGCAGACTTTTCCCATTGCGGAGTGGAAGGGACTTTCCATGCTGACGGAACACCAGCTGGATATGATGCGGCAGCCGTTTCTTGGCTCGTATCTGTTTTGCTGGCATCAAAATGAACGGAAAGCTCTGGAACTGTTGGAACAGAATCGTCCGCTCCAGAGAGTCTGCATCTTGCTTTATCGGTATGGTGTGCGGCTGTTTCTGTCAGTAGAGCGCCTGAAAGCTCTCCGGTGGATGAAAATGAACGATGTAGGAAAATTCCGCCGGCTGTTGGCTGTATTTGAATATGACGCAGAGGATTTGTCTGCTTTTTTTGACCTCTGGCTGGACAACCATGCCGGACAATATGACCTCAACTGGTTTATCTCCCAGCCACATCCTTTGAGCAAGGAACAGAGGGAAGAAATTTTATGCAACCAACTGAGTTATCTGAATGCTCTGTATGCCGGCAGGCTCCATCTGGATTTTAATGCTGTCCGGCAATTCCAGTTTTCAATTCTCATTTATGCGGTGGAGCATAGAAAAAAGCATTTTTTGGATTTGGTTGATCAGAACAGTGAAGCGTTCCTGTCCTTGGGGCGATACTCTCTATTGTTTGAGACGGGCTTTTGTGAGCACTGCAACATCAATTCCCTGACGCTGAAGAATTTGAAAGCCAGCGATTCTGTGAACCGCAGCGACAGCTTCTTTACGCTTCTGGAAGAAGGGCAGCAGTACACCTTTGAGGAAATGTATCAGCTTTGGCATCAGAAAGAGGTTTATGTCCGGTTATACACTATGCTGACACCTCTTTCCATAGATCAGCGTTTGCTGACACTGCGGCAGCTGATAAAACGGGATCTGGTCAGCCAGTATACAGGAGATGCAGAGTTGGAGCAGCTTGGAAAATGTCTGCTGGAAAGGCCGTTTAGCGAATGGTATCGGGGTTCATTTGGACATATCTGTGGGCTGACCCGGCGGATTGCCATGGGGCTGCTGCAACACTATACGCAGCTGCAGGCATTCATACCGGATTTCACTACAGAGTCGGATGCGGTATTTGCCCTCAATAATATGATGGCTCTTCTTGGAAATGACGGATTGGAAACAGGTGCGCAAGGATATTCTGACAACAGATGCAGACTGGCTGGATCTAAAAGAAAAACTGGCATTTTCGGACGATTTTGTGGAGCAGAACCGGGAGACTGTCACGGAGTTTTTACTGCAGGGCGGCGCGGCTATGGTATGCGCTCTCTATGGGGAACTGGACGGGCAGGAGCTGGCTGTTGAAGCGCTACGACGGATCGTACAGGCTGAATTGATGGGTCAGTTCTATAAACTCAAATATTTTGCCGGTGACCTGCAGCGTGAGATTCGCTACCCTGTCAGCGAGATGCAGGAGAGCTTCTGGAAGAAAAATCTTTCGTTGGCGCGAGGTGCATTTTGGGCAGAAGAGGTGGATGATTTTTACCACACTCTGCGGCTTGGTGAACTTCCTCATAGTACCTGCTTGTCTTACCGTACTGGAAGCCAGAGGGAGTGCCTGTTAGCTGCCTTTGACTCTAATAAGAAGATTGTCCTTGTGAAAAAGGATGAAGCGGTGGTGGCTCGTGCCTGTCTCCGCTTGACAAAAGGTGCATTTCAAAAACCGCCTGCCGTCGATTTTTCTTTTGCTGATCTGTCGCAGGAGAATACGGAGACCGGAAAATCTGCCGCCGGTGAGAAGGCTGTGCTGTTCCTGGAGAGTATCTATACTTTCGGACTCAATGATATTGAAAAAGAAGGAAGTAATGAAACTGGCAGTTTCCCTGACGACACAGAAAGCGGCAGAGCTGGGTGTTGTGGCAGTACTTGCAAGACGGTATCTGGGCTGCTATGAACGGGATGAGTATGTGCTTGCACCGTTCTATGTGTACATCTCAAAATCCAAAAACGGATGGCAGTATCTGGACTCTCTGGGCGGAGCAGCATATACCTCGGCAAAAGAGGAGTATGTAGAGCATCCATTCCTGGTCATACAGACTGCCATGCATCAAGCAGAAGCACATAACAGAAACGAGGTGGATTATGAATAATAGGACAATGACAACAGTTTATGTGGATCGGGATAGCATTTCCGTCAAGACCCGTTCCAGAAGTGGCTGTTCGCCGCAGCACTTTATTATTTTGAAAAAGGAATTGCAGCGGCTGGAGGAGAAAAAGTATTTGATCACAAAAGATATCCATTCCTATGCAGAACTGCGGCTGTGTGATGCCGTAGGCGGTGCCAAAGTGCTGGAGCTTTCCTTCACATGGCTGAAGGATGCTGGCAGAGACAGCGTTTCCGGTTATACCGAGCGAATAAGACTGCCTTATGAGCCGTTCCGCTCATATGCGGCAGGTGAGAGAGAAAACACTGATAGAACACGGTGGCGGCTGCTGTCCATTCCAGAACAGAGCAGACCAAAGCTGGAGTTTCACAGCCGGAAAAATCTCAAGGCCGTAGTGGAGAATCCTATCCTGCGGCACAAGCTGGGAAGGTTCTGGATCAGCATTTTAACTGGTACAACTACGAGCGCATCGTCCTGACGGATGATTACTTGCCTTACAGCTTCTTTTTTGAGGGCTACATGGTACAGGGCGCAAAGACCTGCGGCGGAGTAATCCTGCATGGCGAAGAGGACATCCAAACGGCGAAATACGGGATACATACTTAACAGGTTAATAGGAACGGAGCCGCAGGTCGGAGATGATCTGCGGCTCTTTATGTAAGCATAATCACAATAGTCAGCTTGTACTATTCGAGATAAAGAACTATAATCTATCCTATGGAGGTGCAAAATGGACTATATGACACTAAAAGATGCCGCCGAGAAATGGGGCGTGACACCTCGTAGGGTAAATTATTATTGTGCTGGTGGACGTATCCACGGCGCTGTGAAAATGGCCGGTGTTTGGCTGATCCCTAAAACCGCAGAGAAGCCGATTGATGGCCGGACAAAACAAGGGAAGGAGCTGAACCATGAATAAAATTTTGATTATAGATGATGACAGAGAACTGTGCGCTTTGATCAAACGCAGCGTACAAACGGAACATATAGAAGCCGATTTTTGTAATACCGGAAAAGAGGGCTTGCAGAAATTAAAAGAACAGGAGTATCAGCTTGTGGTGCTGGATGTGATGATGCCCGGTATAGATGGCTTTGAAACGCTGGAAGAAATCCGCAAAGAGAACAGCCTGCCGATTTTGATGTTCACATCCAAAAATGACAGCGCTTCTAAAGTACGGGGCTTACGGGCCGGGGCGGACGATTATCTGACAAAGCCGTTTGACATGGACGAACTGATTGCCCGTATTGCGTCCCTCATTCGCCGCTACACCCGCTTTAATCATCAAGCCGGAGCTGTGCAAAAATTGGATTTTGATGGATTGCAGATTGACCTTGAAAATCGTTCTGTTACGACGGAAAACGGCACTTTTGAACTTCCACCAAAGGAATTTGATCTGCTCCTGTACTGTGCAAAGCATCAAGGGAAAATTTTGACCAAACAGCAGATTTATGAGGAAGTATGGGGCGAAGAATATTTCTATGATGACAGTAACATTATGGCGATTATCAGTCGGCTTCGTAAAAAATTAGAAGTCAATCCTTCCAGTCCAAAGTATATCCAAACGGTCAAAGGGATTGGCTACCGCTTTAATAAGGAGGTGTAGCTGGTATGGAAATCATCGTTTTCTTGTCTATTGTGATTGCTGTTGTGGCTGTGCTGACTTCCATCGTTCTCGTTCGGCGCGTAAAAAAGCAAATCGCAGAAATGACCGATGTGCTGGTTGATGTGAAAAACGGAAATGGCAACCGGCGTATTCTGTCTGCAACAAATGAACTGACAGCACCTCTTGCCTATGAAATCAATGAGATCGTTGTGTCCTATGAAAGCAGACTTTCGATTGTACGGCAGACAGAGGAAACCAACCGCCAGCTTATGACGAGCCTTTCCCATGATGTGCGAACGCCCCTTACCACTCTGATTGGGTATCTTGACGCTGCACACAAAGGACTGGTCACAGGAAAAGACCGGGATGATTATATTGAAACCGCCCGACGGAAAGCCCATGATTTGAAAGAATATATTGATGTACTCTTTGACTGGTTCAAGTTAAATTCCGACGAGTTTGCTTTGGAAATCCAGAGCGTTGAAGCCGCAGAGTTGACAAGAAATATCCTGATCGACTGGATACCGATTTTTGAAGATAAGCAAGTCGATTATGACATTGATATTCCCGAACAGCCTATCCGGGTAAGATTGGATACGGACAGCTATATAAGGATTATCAATAATCTCATTCAAAATGTAATCGCTCACAGCCATGCGGACAAAATTAAATTTGCCCTATCGAAGAAGGAAAACAACATAGAGCTGCTGCTGGCGGATAATGGAGTGGGAATTGAGAAAGAAGATTTGAAACACATTTTTGAACGGCTTTATAAGTGCGATAAGGGTCGGTCTGAGAAAGGCAGCGGTCTTGGTCTTTCTATTGTCCATCAGCTTGTAGAAAAGATGGGTGGAAGCATAACAGTTGAAAGTGTACCGGGAAAAGGAACTGAATTTGCTTTGCTTTTTCCTTCGGAGATTTAAGCGGGTTCCCGTCTTTATGGCGGGAGCCTTTGTCATTTTGCCGGATTTCAAATTGCAAGGTTAATGCAAGGTTGCGGCAAGGTTAATGCAAGGTTGGCGTGATAGAATACCTTACAGAACAGGAGGTTTTGAATATGGATACAAATTACATCATTGAAACAAAAAATCTGACGAAGCAATACGGCTCACAAAAGAGTGTGGCCGACTTAAATATCCATGTCAAGCGTGGGAGAATTTACGGTCTGCTGGGTAGAAACGGAGCCGGAAAAACCACAACTATGAAAATGCTGTTGGGCTTAACGAAGCCGACTTCCGGTGGAGGTTAAAATCTGGGGAAAGTCTTTACAAGGGAATGAAAAGAAGCTGCTCCCACGCATTGGCAGTCTAATTGAGTCCCCCGGCTTTTATCCGAATTTGACCGCAACGGAAAATCTGCGTATTTTTGCTACTCTACGGGGAGTGCCGAACAGCCATGCAATCAAGACGCTCTGGATTTGGTCGGGCTACCTTACAAGGATAAAAAGCTGTTTTCGCAATACTCTCTTGGCATGAAGCAGCGGTTGGCGATTGCCCTTGCAGTCATGCACGATCCGGAGCTTTTGATTTTGGATGAGCCGATCAACGGTCTCGATCCCATCGGTATTGCAGAAGTACGATCCTTTATTCGTGAGCTTTGCGACGCAAGAGGAAAAACCATTTTGATTTCCAGTCACATTCTTTCGGAGATTTCCTTGCTGGCTGACGATATTGGAATTATCGACCACGGCGCGTTGCTGGAAGAAGAAAGCCTTGCTGAGCTGGAGCAAAAAAAAGCAGTAAGCATATCCATTTTACGCTCTCTGGGAAATATGACATTAGCAAACCTTTATCCGATTACCGCAAGTCTCGGAATGGTAGGCTACCGTAGCTATGATACCGCAGTCAACTGGAATATCGGAATCTGTTCTTGCAGTCTTGTGCTTGCTGTTGTTATTTCTGCCATCTTGATTTTGTGCATGAAAGAGCGAGAAGCAACCCAAACAAAGAAAAAGGTCAAAAAGGTAGCACCAAAGAAAGGCTGGTGATGATTTTATGAAGAAAATAGTTTTAGCATTAACATTCGTCCTTGTGGGAAGTTTTATGCTTGCTGGCTGTTCAAAAGATGAAATTCTCAATCATTACAATAACATTGTTCAGTCTGCGGGCTCCATAGAACTGA